>Ga0306907_1000002_pt1 | contig 755409 bp, 731 predicted proteins | sample AntRauTorcE11898_FD_190415 | JGI IMG/M metagenome (GOLD analysis project Ga0306907, IMG submission 190415) | Saline lake microbial communities from Rauer Islands, Antarctica - Metagenome Torckler E11 #898 (v2) (version 2) | ecosystem: Environmental > Aquatic > Non-marine Saline and Alkaline >... | reverse complement strand
ATCCCGCCGTGCCCGTTCTTTCGCTTCGCTCAGTCACGGACACGGCTGACCCTCGCTCGCTCACCTGCGTTCGCTCGCGAGGATCCCGCCGTGCCCGTTCTTTCGCTTCGCTCAGTCACGGACACGGCTGACCCTCGCTCGCTCACCTGCGTTCGCTCGCGAGGATCCCGCCGTGCCCGCTACCTGCGAACGAAGTGAGCAGTAGCGTCGCATGGATTCGAACCCTATCGGTCGCGCACAGCGAGCGGAGCGAGCGAGCACGTCCGATTTCGGTTCGAATCCCGCCGTGCCCGTTCTTTCGCTTCGCTCAGTCACGGACACGGCTGACCCTCGCTCGCTCACCTGCGTTCGCTCGCGAGGATCCCGCCGTGCAATTTGAGCGTAGTATATAAAAAGAATTCACCGACGCGGCCAGCGGGCCGGGTTCGGGACCGACCGAGTCGATCCCCGACCGGGATCAGTTCTCGCTCCGCTTCGGGGTCAGTTCTCGTTCTGCTTCGAGGGGAACGCGTCGGCGGCGGCGGCCGCCGCCTCCTCGTTGCAGTAGAACGCCACGAAGCTGATGGCGTGCTTCCCGGTCGCCTCGGCGGTGACCGCGCCGTCCTCGGCCGCCAGCTCTTGCACGCTCAGGTCCCGTCCGGCCTTGACCACCGCGAAGACGGTGCAGTAGTCGGTGCCGAACGTCGCGGACACGGGCTCGAACGCCTCGCCGGACTTGCTCGCGAAGCTGCCGGCCTCGTAGGACACGAGGTCGCCGTCACCGGCCTCGAGGACGAAGTCGTAATCGACGCACTCGCCGTCCACCTCCTCGGTGCAGTCGAATTCGTACTTCGCCAGGAGCTCGTCGCTCGTGCACTCCTCGCAGGTCTCGTCGATGATGACGCCGGTCGCCATGTCGCCGTTGGTGTAGCTGTAGGGGTTCCCGTTCAGCGTCATGGCGAACGTCGCGGTCCGGCTCCCGTCGGTCTTATCGAGGACGACGATGGCGTCGTCGGCCCGGCTGGATCCGACCAGGTCACCCGTCCCCGCCGCGCGTACCGCGAGGCCGGTCAACGAGGAGCCGCTGTCCGTTCCCACCGCCGTCGCGGCGACGTTCCCGCTCCCGTCCGGGTTCTGGTAATCGACCGTGTACAGGGTGTCGTCCGCGTTCGAGTGGAGGAACATGGTCCCCGTGGAATCGACCACGATGTCGGCGCCGTTGACGGTGGCACCGGTGATCGTTCCGACCTCGTTCGCGACGGGCGGCGTGACGCCGTCGTCGACCGTGTACAGCTTGTTCGTGCTGTTGCTGGCGACGTACAGGTTCCCGTCTAGGCCGTACGCGGCCAGGACGGTGAGGTTCGGAAGCCCGGTGATCGCTCCCCGGTCGGTGAACGAGTCACCGCCGACGTCGTACTCACCGAGGTGCGACGTGTTGCGGTCGACGAACATGACCGTCGATCCGTCCGCGGACGCGGCGATGGCGTCGACGTTCTGGAACGGCGCGCCGATCGACGTCACTAGGGTGAGCACCGCCTGCCCGGGTGTGCCGTCGAGATCCACGCTGTACAGCTTGGTGACGCCTTCGCTGGACACCGAGTGGCTCAAATAGAGCGTCTCCGTGACGGTCGAGCCGGCGGCGACGCTCCCCGTGAACGCGGGCAGGCCGAACGCGCCGATGACACCCGCGAGGGCCGCGCTCTTCAATACGCTCCGACGATTCATTCCGCCTTCCCGATCGAACGATGCTTGATTCATGGTAGTCACTATATATTAAGAGAATTACATTCTTTTCTGGGAATACCCAATCTGAAGGAGTAACGTCTCTGCACCTATAATGGACTTACATCAATATAAATATATGTGTAGTAGAGACTGTATTGACGCGAAGAGGGTACGGTCAGCTCCGATCGACGTCGAGCCGCGGAAACGACCGCCACGCGAGCCACACCGAAAACGCGGCGATCGCGAGCGTCGCGCCCGCCAGCAGCGGACCGGGTTCGTACAGCAGGGGCGGGTGGTAACCGACGCCGTAATCGAGGGCGACGTTGCCGACGCCGAGCGCGAGCGCGAGCGCCAGCGCGCCGCGGGTCGTGCGCCCGAACGCGGGGAACAGCAGCGCGAGCCCGACGAAACAGAGGTGCGTGCCGAGCACGCCCCAGTAGTATATCCAGGCGTCGGGAGCCGCGACGTACTGCGAGAACGCGAGATTCAGCGAGACCAGCGGCCAGAGGCCGAAGGTGATCAGCCAGACGAACGCGAGTGTCTGGAGGTACGCCAGCGCCCGCGACGCCGGCGCGTCGGCGACAACGCTCCCGCCGGCTCGAACCGTCGGCACGAGCGTCAGCAGGGCGGCCCCGCCGAGCGCGACCGCGACGGCCGAATCCGCGTACAGCGGCCACAGCGGGACCGGCACGTCGCCGGCGGTCGGCGCGTAGTAGCCGACGCCGACCGCGAACATGAACGCGACGAACGCGAGCACGACGCCGAGGCTCCGCGGAGTACCGAGCAGCTCCTCGGCGATCGCCGCGCGGACGCGACGGCGGACCGCCCGCTGTCGGAGGCGGCCGAGAGACCGAAGCGCCGAGCCGTCGTCCGGATCTGTCACGCCGTCTCTTCGGTCGCGGGGAATAAAAACCGCCCTCTCCACCGGCAATTATCAGAGCCGGGGTTTAGCGAGACACCTTTTTCAACGGTGATACTGTTGACGGAGTCATGGCAACCGAGGACGCCGAGCGCTCGCCGCAGTCGCCCGACGAGGCGAGCGGAGCGCCGGCGTCCGACGCCTCCGCCGTTCCCGTGGCGAGGGGCCGATACTCGTGGCGGGCGTTTCTGACCGATCGCGGCCGCGCCGACGCCGCGGCGGAGTTGTACGCGGACATCGACGAAGAGCCGGCGGTCCCGGCGAGCGCTGTCGCCGCGCACGCCGAGGACGGCGCCGACCGTGTGCTCCGCGCGCCGGGCGTCGACGAGCCGTTCGTGGCCGACGGCGACACGCCGGTCTCCGGGCACGGGACGCCGGACGCGGGGACGCTGGTGGTGGGTGACGACCACGTCATCCTCAGCGGCGACGCCGTCGTCCCCGACGGCACGTCGACGGCGGCGGTGGTCTCCGACGCGTTCGCCTCCGAGCCCGAGCCGGCTCCGGCGGATGCGGAAAACGAGTCGGATACGGATGACTCGGCGGACGCCGAGGAACTCGCGGACGACGCTGAAGGCGACGCCGGCGATACTGACGGCGACGTTGACGATACTGACGGCGACGTTGACGATACTGACGGTGCCGACGACGACGAAATTGTCGACGACGACGCTGACGGCGACGACGACGCTGACGGCGACGACGACGCTAACCCCGACGAGGCGTCTGCTGCCGACCCGGCCGAGACGGACGGCCCTGAGGGCGAGACGGAGAACGACACGGACGACGACGCGCTCGTGGTGGGCAGCGGCGGCCTGTCCGGGACGATCGCCGTCGCCGCCGCCGACGTCGAGACGGTTCCGAGGCGCGCGCCGACCCCGGACGAGTGGGCGCGCGTCGACGTCGACCCGAGCGAGTTCCTCGGGTTCGACCCGTCGGAGACGGGGTACCGAGTCCGGGCCGCCGCGGCCGTCGGCGACGTCCTCTGGGACCTGTGTTCGGCCCGGTACGACCTCTACGAGGTGCCGGTGCTCAAGGGGTACTACACGTGGGACGACTACCGCGAGGAGTACTTCCTCGACGAGGAGGGGAACCCGCCGACCGACGAGGAGGGCGAGCCCCTGGCGTTCACCCACGAGGACAAGACGGAGGCGCTGGGGTTCGACCCGGACCGGACCGAGGAGCTGCTGGGCGCGGGCGGGACCGCCGCCGCCGACCTCGCAGACCTGGTCGACGAGCGCACGGTGAACGTCAATCCCGAGGTCGACGAAGACGAGTTCTTCTCGACGGCCGCGGGCGACACCACCCTCGCGAACCGATACGACCTGGAGAAGGCGGTGCCGATGCCGAAGAAGACTCACTTCCGCGAGATCGAGCGATACTGGGTAAACAAGCCGTACGCGTTCGTGATCGTGTTCCGCTCGACGAAGGAGAACGAGGTGAAGTACTACGCGGTCCAGCCGTACCGGACCGCGATCGAGACGGACCTCGTCGAGTTCATGACGGGGAAGCTCCGGACGTCGATCAAGTACGCCGACGAGGCGATCGCCGGGGGCGACGAGGAGTTCCGCAAGGACGTGATCGTCGACGAGGCGCTCACCCTCCTCGACCGGTACGACCTCTACGAGCGCGAGGACGACGACCGCGGGGTCATCGACGACCTCGTCGACGACGTGGTCGATCGGTTCGGGTTCGACGTCACGGAGGGGATCGCCGCCCGGATAACGGAGTCGCTCGGCTACGAGCCCCCCACGGAGTCGGACACCGAGTCGACGCCGGCGAAGATACTCGCGCGGCCCGAGCCGGCGCTGCTGGCCGAGGACCCGGAGACGCTGTCGACCCATCAGGTCGAGAAACTGCTGTACTACCTCAAGCGCGACTTCATCGGCTACGAGCGGATCGACCCGATCAAGTACGACATCAACGTCGAGGACATCTCCTGTGACGGGTACAACTCCCCCGTCTTCGTCTACCACTCCGACTACGAGCAGATCATCACCAACGTCTACCACGAGACCGACGAGCTCGACGACTTCGTCGTGAAGCTCGCGCAGCGCTCCGGGAAGGGGATCTCGAAGCGGCGCCCGCAGGTGGACGCCACTCTCCCGGACGGCTCCCGCGCCCAGCTCACGCTCGGCCGCGAGGTCTCGGACCACGGGACCAACTACACCATCCGGCAGTTCAACGACGTCCCGTTCACCCCGATCGACCTGATCAACTGGAAGACGTTCTCGCTCGACGAGATGGCGTTCCTCTGGCTCTCCATCGAGAACCACAAGAGCCTGATCTTCGCGGGCGGGACCGCCTCCGGGAAGACGACGAGCCTGAACGCGGTCTCCCTCTTTATCCCCTCGAACGCGAAGATCGTCTCCATCGAGGACACCCGCGAGGTCGAGCTCCCCCAGCGCAACTGGATCGCCTCCGTCACCCGTCCCTCCTTCTCCGACGACGACAAGGGCGACATCGACGAGTTCGACCTGCTGGAGGCCGCGCTCCGCCAGCGCCCCGACTACATCGTGATGGGCGAGATCCGCGGCGAGGAGGGGCGGACCGCCTTCCAGGTGATGTCGACGGGCCACACCACGTACACGACGTTCCACGCCGACACGGTCGGCGAGGTGCTCAAGCGGTTCACCACGGAGCCGATCAACGTCTCGAAGACGATGTTCACGGCCCTCGATCTGGTCTCCGTCCAGACCTCGACCCGGGTGCAGGGCAAGAAGGTGCGCCGGAACAAGTCGCTGACGGAGATCAACCACTACGACGCGGAGAACGACGAGATCAACGTCCAGGACGTGTTCCAGTGGCAGGCGGAGACGGACGAGTTCCTCCAGATGGGCGACTCGAACACCCTCGAAGACATCATGTTCGACCGCGGCTGGAGCCGCGAGACGCTGAACGAGGAGCTCCGGGAGCGTCGCGTCGTGCTGGCGTACCTCATCGACCGCGGACTCAACAGTTACGCGCAGGTGGCGGCGACGTTCCAGGCGTTCATCAACGACCCCGAGACGGTGCTCGCGCTGATGGCCAACGAACAGCTGGAGCGCTCGCTGGAGGACCTCCGGGAGATGGAGTCGGTGCTCATCAACGTCGACCGCGATAAGGAGGAGATGGTCCCCCGACCCGAGCCGGACGAGGCGGGCCGCGAGGAAGTCGAGCGTATCCTCGCCGAGGCCGAGGACCTGTTCGCCGAGTACCGCGGGCGGATGCCCGAGTCCGTCGCCGACGCGCTGCTCGAGGTGGCCCCCGCGGCGGACGTCGAGGCGTCGCCCGACGCCCCTCACGAGACGCTCGCGGAGACGGCCCGCGAGGCCGCGGCGCTCCACCCCGATGCGCTCGGCCCGGAGCGACCGCCCACGGACGCGGCGTCGATCGAAGCCGACCCCGCACCCGGCTCGGCGGATGCGAGCGACCCGGCGACGAACGGTTCGTCGGGCGAGATCGATCCGACGACGAACGGTTCGTCGGACGAGTCCGATCCGACGACGAACGGTTCGCCGGCCCCGCCGACCGTCGACCCGCGGGCCGAAGCCGACGACGCCGATGTCGCCGGCGACCCCGAAGACGACGGACCGATCGACTTCGACGAGCCGTTCGACGACGGGGTGGACGTGTTGGATCCGGCCGTCGATCGGGGCGAGACGAGCGACGACACGCGCGACGCTCCGAGAGGGAGCGACTTCGACGGAGGGGAGGGCGAGAGCGGCTCCGAAGGGTCGGACGAGAGCGACTCCGAGGAGTCGAACGGGGGAGAGAGCGAGGATGACATCGGCGACTGGGGGTTCGGCACGGTCGAGTCCCCGGAGGAGCGGTAGCGCCGTGTCCCCGAGGAGGCGGTTCCCGTGAGCCTCGACACGGGGGTCGGCGACGGGTCCGCCGACGCCGACGTCCTCGCGGAGCTGTTCTACCCCGTCTTCGAGCTCCTGTTCGACGCCGACGGCGACTTCGTCGGGGACATTGAGCGAAAGCTCGCGGAGGCGCGGATGCCGGACCAGGTGGAGATGTACGTGTCGCGGGCGCTCGGCGCCGGGCTGCTCGTCGGTGGGCTCCTCTGGGCGCTCGGGACGCTGATCGGATACGGCGTGTTCTCGCTCGGGCTGATCGATCCGAGCGCGCTCTCGCTCGGCATGCCGGCGCCCACGCCGGCGATCCAGGAGCTGCTGCGGTCGCTGGTCGTGCCGGCGGCGGTGCTGATAAGTGGCCTCGTCTTCGGCTCGCTGGGGTTCACGCTCGGGTTCGGTACCGTCGTCGCGGTCCCCTACTCGCGGGCGTCCTCGCGGAAACGCGAGATCAACCTGCTGCTCGCGGACTCCGTCTCGTTCATGTACGCGCTCTCGGTCGGCGGGCTCAACCAGCTCGAGATACTCCGCGCGATGGCGACGGCGGAGGACACCTACGGCGAGGTCTCCCGCGAGTTCCAGAGCATCGTCAACGAGACGGAGTACTTCGGGACCGACTACCGGAACGCGATCCGCCAGCAGTCGATGGAGACGCCGTCGGACGAGCTCTCGCAGTTCCTGGCCGACATGCTCTCTATCGTCAACTCCGGCGGCGACATGGAGAGCTTCCTGAAGGACAAAAAGGAGAAACACCTCCGCACGTCGAAACAGGAGCGCGAGATGACCTTAGAGACGCTGGAGCTGTTCGGCGAGATGTACATGACGCTCTCGCTTTTCCCCCTGCTTCTCATCATCATCCTCGTCATCATGGGGATGATGGGGGAGTCGGACGATTTCCTGCTGTACGCGACGGTGTACGTCCTCATCCCGCTGACGGGGGTCGGCTTCCTCGTGCTCGTCTCCACCGTCAAGCAGGACGAGCCCGGCGACGGCTACCTCCGCCCCGACGGCGGCAGCGAACGGCTCAGACAGACGAGCCAGGAGGGACTGCTCCACTTCGGGCTGATCGAGGGATTCGTCGGTCGTTTCGGCGTCTTCGACCGGATCCGCGACCGGGAGGGGACGTACAAGACGAAGCAGATCGTCTCGGCGCCGCACGCGTTCCTCCGCGATAACCCGCTGTACACGCTCGCGCTGACCGTGCCGGCCGCGGTCGCCATCGTCGCCATCGCGGCGCTCACCGGCAACGCGCCGACGACCTTCGACGGGTGGGTCGACCGCCCCGTCTGGTCGGCGTTCGTCTGGATCTACCTCCCGGCGTACCTCGTGATGATCCCGCTCGCGGTGTTCCACGAGTGGAGCCAGCGCTCGAAGCGGGCGATCACGGGCAAGCTCTCCGAGAGCCTCCGAAAGCTCTCCTCGGCGAACGACACCGGACAGACCCTGTTAGAGTCGGTTCAGACGGTCTCTGAGACCTCCACCGGCCAACTCGCGGAGGAGTTCGAGGTGATCCACGCGAAGGTGAACTACGGAATGAGCCTCCGGGACGCCATGGTCGAGTTCAACAACAAGTACGCGGTCCCGCGACTCGCCCGGACGGTGAAGCTGATCTCGGAGGCCCAGGAGGCCTCCTCGCAGATCACGGACGTATTGACGACGGCGGCGCAGGCCTCGGAGAACCAGGACGACATCGAACGCGAGCGGATCTCGCGGACCCGGATGCAGGTGGCGATCATCGTGATGACGTACATCACGCTGCTCGGCGTGATGGCGATCCTCCAGACCCAATTCATCGACGTGATGGGCGACCTCTCGTCGCAGGGAGAGTCTGCCGGGGGCGCGGCCGCGGGGGGCGGGCCGAGCTTCGGGGGCGGCGGCATCGAGCCGGACGTGCTCTCGATGCTGTTCTTCCACGCGGTGACCCTGCAGGCGGCGCTCTCCGGCTTCATCAGCGGCTACATCCGCAACGCCGACATCATCTCCGGCGTCAAGTTCGCGGTGATCCTGATGACGCTCGCGTTGGGGGTGTGGATCTATGTCGGGTGACCGGCGCGCGGTCACCGCCCGCCGGCGCTCCGGGAACGACCGCGCCCAGACGCCGATCGACTTCGCCGTCGGCGCGAGCGTGTTCCTGTTGATGCTCGGGTTCGTGATCGCCTTCGTCCCGACCGTGTTCGACCCCTTCGCCGGCGCCGCGACCGCCTCGCCGGCCCTGAGCGACCGCGTCGCCGCGGGGCTCGTCGGCGATTTCCTCGTCGCGTCGCCGACGGAGCCCGCGGTGTTGTCCCCGGCGTGTACGGCCGCGTACTTCGAGGGCGACGAGGGGAACGCCACCCTCGCCGGCGCGGCCGGCTGTCCGACGGGAGTCACGAACGACACGGCCGCGGAGTTCGGGATCGACGACGACGTGCTCGTCGTCGTCCACTCGATGGGCGAGGCGGACCCGGTCGGCAACGCCTCGACCGTCTCGTTCGATACGGAGTACGGCACGCGGACGATCGAACTGCGCCGCAGCACGAGCGATCCGGTCCGCGTGGACCGCGGGGGCGTCAGCGTCTCGCAGCGGCTCGTCTCGATCGACGGGACGCAGTACCGACTCACGGTGTGGGTGTGGTGACCGTGCCGGACGACGACCGCGCCCAGGCGCACACGCTGGAGGCGTTCGCGGCGGCGATCCTGATCGTCGCCGGGCTCACCTTCGCGCTGCAGGCGACCGCGGTGACCCCGCTGTCGGCCAGCACGTCGAACCAGCACTTGGAGAACCAGCAGCGCGCGGTCGCGAACGACCTGCTGGAGACGAGCGCGGCGAACGGCGACCTCGAGGCCGCCCTGCTCCGGTGGGACCCGGAGGACGAGACGTTCACGGACAGCCGGAGTCCGAGCTACTTCACCGGTGGAGGCCCGCCGAACGGGTTCGGCGCGGCGTTGAACGAGAGCTTCGGCGACCGGCGGATCGCGTTCAACGTCCACATCAGACACGGGCCTGACAACGAGGCCGAGACGACGCTGGTGAGCATGGGGGCGCCGAGCGACAACGCCGTGACGGCGACGCGAACGGTCGTCGTGACCGACGACGCGAATCTGACCGCGCCGGGACACGAGAACACGACGCTGCGGGCGCTCTCGGACGGGACGGCCGACGGCGAGTTCTACGCGACCGACGCCGGCACCGGCGCCATTTACGACCGACTGGAGGTGCGCATCGTCGTATGGCAGCTGTGATCCCCTGGTCGTCCGACGGCGACGACTCCCGGTTCCGCGACGCGAACCGCGGGCAGCTCCTGCTGATCTCCGGGCTCGTCGTGGCCGTGTCGCTGGTGGCGCTCGTGGTGCTGTTGAACGCGAGCATCTACAGCGAGAACGTCGCGACCCGCGGGATCGAGGCCGCCGACGGGGAGGCGCTGGAGGTCCGCGCCGCCGCGGTCGAGGAGACCGGGAAGCTGATCGACGGCACCAATCGGAACCGTCCCGCGAACCACTCCGAAGCCGCGGCGGCGGTCGAGGAGGGGGTCGCCGATCTCGACGAGTACCTCGCCCGTGCGTACGCCGATCGCGGCGGGGTGACCCACGTGGCGGGTGATCCCTCGTCGATCCGCGCCGGGAGCTACGTGACGGGGAACCTCACCGCGAACGGCACCGGCGACGCGAACGCGACGGTCGCCGACGGGGTCGCCCAGACGCGGGGGTTCGTCGTCGAGGTCGATCCGGACACGCTCGCGTCGACCGACGCGGGCGACGCGGCGGCGAACGCCTTCTTCGTCGAGTTCGACGACGGCGTCAACGAGACGCGGAAGGTGTACGTGTACAACGGCACCGACGACAACGTCACCGTCGCCGTCGGCGAGAACGGGAGCGACCCGACCGTCGTGTGCTCGACGCCGGCCGCCGACCGCGTCGCCGTCGACCTGACCGGCGGGACGCTCGGCGACGAGCGCTGTCCGGGGCTCTGGGCGACGAGCGCCGGGGCGCTGGGCACCCCCTACGACGTGTCCATGGAACGGACCGGCGCGGCCGACGGGGAGGTGACCCTGACCGTTCTCCCCGATTCGGGGGACGCCGTCGGGTCGGATCACACCGCGGCCCCGGCGGTGTACGACGCGGAGATCGACCTCCGCTACCGGACCGCGGAGCTGCGATTCGAGACCACCGTCCGGGTCGCGCCGGGTGAGCCCGATGCGTGAGGACCCGAGCGCCGACCGATCGACCCTCGCCGGCGACGAGCGCGCCGTGAGCGTCACCGTCGGCTACGTGCTGACGCTCGCGATCGGCGCGGTGCTGCTCTCCGGGATCGTCATCGGGATCGGGGGCGTGGTCGACTCGCAGACGGACCGCGTCGTCAGGGGCGACCTCGCGGTGGTCGGGCAGACCGCCGTCGCGAACCTCGAGAGCGCGGACCGGCTCGCCCGCGCGGCTGAGGTCGAACGCCCGAGCGACGCCGACCCGGCGACCGTCAGCGTCGCGGTCGACCTCCCGACCCGGATCGCCGGCCGGCCGTACCGGATCGCGGTCGATAACCGGAGCGTGACGCTGCGGACCGACGATCCGGAGGCCGTCGCCGAGATCCCCCACGTCGCGACGCTCCCCGTCGAGTCCTCGCGGGTGCGAGGCGGTCCGGTCCGGGTCCGGTACGACGGCTCGACCGGCCGGCTGGAGGTGACAGAGCGGTGAGCCGGCGGCGCGCCCGGACGGTCTCCGTCGGCGGCGTCTCCTCGCTCGCCGGCGACGACCGCGGCGTGAGCAACGTGGTGGGATACGTCCTCGTGTTTTCGCTGATCACGGTCACGATCGGGACGGTGTTCGCGGTCGGCATCACGGGCGTTGAGGACCGTCGGGAGGCCGAGCGGGTCGCCAACGTCGAACGCGCGTTCGACGTGCTCGACGACAACCTCCGGGACGTCCAGCGGTACGGCGACCCCAATCGGGCGACGGAGGTCCGGCTGGCCGGCGGCGCCCTGTCGGTCTCCGAGGAGACCCGAATCGTTCTCGCGGACACCAACGAGACCGACGAGGTCGAAAACGGCACGGTCGCCGAGTGGACGTCGAAGGCGATCACGTATCGGGACCGGGACACGACGATCGCCTACGAGGCCGGCGCGCTGGTCCGCGGCGACGGCGACGGCTCCGTGATGTTCTCCGAGCCGCGGTTCGTCGCCGCCGACGGCCGGACGACGGTGCCGATCGTCGCGCTGGTTCGCGGCGACGGCGACGAGCGAGTCGCCGGCGACGGAACCGTCCAGATCACCGCGGTGGCGGATTCGAACGCCGACTCCGAGACCACGCGCTTCGACGCCGCGAGCGGCGAGACGCTGTACCTCTGGGTGGAGACGGACCACCCCGACGCGTGGGCGCGCTACTTCGACCGGGTCGACGGATTCGAGGACGCGACGCCCGCCGACGCCGACGGCGCCGCCGTGGCGGAGATCGAACACGACGACTTGGTGTACGTGCGCGAGATCGTCCGCGTCGTCGGACTGCAGCGCTGACGGCCGGCGAGTTCGACCAAAACCGCGTCAGCGACGGCCCGCCGGTTCAGTCGTCCTCAACGGTTACCCGATGGCGGGAGACGTGGAGGTGACTCACGACGGGGACGGACTCCCCCTCGAACGGCTGGAGGGTAGCGAGCGACTCGTCGTAGTGGAGGCTGAGGTCGGCGTCGTCGAACGCGAAGCTGCCGGAGACGAATGAGCCCTTGAACGCCATCTGGTCTTTCAGCTCCACGTCGCTCGTCGGCGCGTACATCACGCCCGCGAAGTCGATTCCGCTCCCCTCGTCGCCCTCGAAGTAGATGTCGTCCCCGCTCGAGTACAGCCACATATTCTTCGTCACGTCGTCGGCGGCGGCGATCCGCGCCCGGTCTTCCACGTTGACGTTGCCGGTGTTGTACAGCTCGAATCGGGTGTCAGCCGCCGTCGAGGCCGCCGACGCGCCCCGGATCCCGACCGCGCCGTCGACGAACAGCTGGTTGCGGTTCCCGCCCAAGGCGCGGAGGGTCGCGTCGTCCTGCATCGAGAAGTCGCTCTCGACGAGGACACGGACATCGGAGTCACCGACGGTGTTCTCGAACTCGACTCTCCCGTCCTCGCTCACGCTGATCCCGCCGTCGACATGGACTGTCACCCCGTCAGCGAACCGGAGCGTGCTCCCGTTCGAGACCGAGATGTCGCCGCTGACGTAGGTGTCGTCGTCGACGGTCACCGTCGAGCCGTCGTCGAGCGCGAACCCCCCCGTCTCGCCGTCCGCGGCGAGGTTCTCGTCGCGGATCCGGTTCATCCGCTCGGTTATCGCCCCGGAGATGGGGTCCGCCTCGTCGAGGGAGTCGTCGGTCCGTCGCTCGCCGGTGACAGTCAGCTTGTCCTCCTGTCCGGGGGCGATGTTGTACGACTCCGCGACCAGGTCGCCCCGGATCTCGATCGAGTCGGTGTTCCCGCCGCCCCCGGACGTGAGCCGGAACTCGCCGGTGGTCTGGACCGTCGCGGACTCGTCCGGGTCCGCGGCGTCGTACGGCTCGTCGCGGGAGTCGTAGCTGTCCGCGTACAGGCTGTCGATCCCGCCCAGGTCGAACTGCGATCGACCGACCGCCGAGACGCCCGCGCTAAGGGTCGGATGGACGGTCTCGGTCCGGAGCGCGACCCGGACCTCCGTCGGAGACAGCTGCGTCACGTTCGCCCGCGTCCGGGTCTCGAAGAACCGTCCCCACGCCTCCGCGTACTCGCTCTCGACCGTGATCGTCACGTTCCCGCCGAGCAGCGGGTTCGACACGTTCTCGGACGGGAACAGCCCCTCCGGGTGGTTCGACGTCCCCGTCACGACGGCGGCGTCACCGAGCCGTCCGTCGACGCCGTCGATCGTCACGAGGGGCAGCGTGAGGGTGTCGCCGCGGTAGTGGAACTCGGGTGGCGACACCATCCACGAGCCGTCGCCGTTCGACCGCCAGACGCCGCCGCCCTGGTACGCCACCCGGTCGTCGCCCCGCTCGTAGACGATGGCTCCGAGCGTGACGTTCTTCGTCGTCGTTTCCAGGTCTCCGGCGTCGTTTTCGGCCTCCACCTCGATGCGCATCACTCCCGCGCCCTCGTCGACGCGCACGCCGGCGTTCCGACCGGGGTCGAGGCGGACGCGCTGACTCGTCGACCCGCCGTGCGCGACGAGGCTGGCCTTCGAGTCCACCTGCGTCATCGCCCCCTCGATCCGCTGGACGTCGGCCGACGACTGCACGTCGGCGAGCGCGGTCGACCCGAGCGCGACCGTCACGCCGACCGCCGTGATCGTGAGCCCCAACAGGAGGACGACCCCGATCACCTCGCTCTGGGCGCGATCGGGGCGGTGCATACGGGCGCTACACCGACCGCACGGATAAACGTCGACCTCCGAGTATCGGATCTGAGAGCGGTGCATCTCACGGCGCCGCGCTCGCCGCTCGGACGCCCCCGCGACGAGCGTCGCCCCCCGAGCGCACGACCTAAGCCGACGGGCCCGCTCCGTTGGGGCATGACCGAGGAGCTGTACCTCGACGACGACACGGTGACGGCCTTCGAGGCGACCGTCGAGCGCGCGCTCGACGACCGCGTGGTCCTGGACCGGACCCACTTCTACCCGACGGGCGGCGGGCAGCCCCACGACACGGGGACGCTCCGCGTCGCCGCCGACGGAGCGGGCGCCGCCGACGAAGACGGCGCGGAGTGGGAGGTCGTCGACGTCCAGAAGAAGGACACGATCTACCACACCCTCGCGCCGGCCGACGGGGGAGACGCCCGCTCGCTGCCCGCTCCCGGTACCGCAGTCGTCGGCGAGATCGACGCGGCGCGCCGGGCGGCTCACTCGAAGTACCACACCGCCCAACACCTGCTCTCCGCGCTCCTTTTAAATGAATTCGACGCGCAGACGACCGGAAACCAACTGTACGACGACCACGCGCACCTCGACGCGGCGTACGACCGCTTCGACGACGCCGACCTCGACCGGATCGAGGCGCGGCTCAACGAACTCGTCGCCGACGAGCGCACCGTGACGAGCTACGTGATGGACCGCACGGAGGCGGAAGCGACGCTCGACCCCGAGCGCACTCGCATCCACCTCCTCCCGGACTCGATCCGGGAGCTCCGGATCGTCGAGATCGGGGCGTCGGGCGCGGACGAGGCGGGTCCGGAGGGCGACGTCGAGCCCTACGACCGCACCGCCTGCGCCGGGACCCACGTCGGGAACACCGCCGAGATCGGCGAGGTCGTCGTCACCGGCCGGGAGACGAAGGGGAGCGACGAGGAGCGCGTCCGGTTCGCACTTGCAGCGCACGTCGACGGCGACGAGTGAGGCTCTCGGAGACGCTCTCGCTCGTCTGCGATCCCGCCGCTTATATACGATCCGCGGCTGGTTCCGCCATGAAGTTCTGCGACGAGTGCGGCTCGATGATGATGTCCGGCGAGGGCGAGGACCACTGGGTGTGTAGCTCCGAGGACTGTGACAACGAGCTCGGCCGCGAGGACGACGACGACGAGTGGACGACCCAATCGCAGGTCGAGTCCGAGGTCATCGACGTGAGCGACGCGGAGGACAAGGGGCTCCCGCAGACGACCGCCCACTGCCCTGAGTGCGGCAACGACCGCGCGTACTGGTACATGCAGCAGATCCGCTCGGCCGACGAGTCCGAGACGCGCTTCTTCGTCTGTACCGAGTGCGAGCACAAGTGGCGCGAAGACGACCACTGACCCGGTCTACGCCGGCCCCCGCCCGACCCCCCTACCCCCGCCGTCCCGCCCGCGACCGCTTTTAATTACCTCCCCGGCGAACGGCGACCATGGAGCCTCCGGTCGTGCCCGCCGACCGCCTCGCGGGCTGGCGTCGCGTCGCCGAGACGACGGACCGGCCGTTCGTCGCCGGTCCCGTCTCGGTGACCGCGAGCACGGTGCGCTACGAGCGGTCGGACGCCCCGACGCCGCGACCGTTCTGCTTCGCGAGCCGGCTGCGGATCCGTCCTGAAACCGCGCCGAACGCCGCGCTCACGCGGCTGGTCGAGCGCCGGGCGCGGGAGGGGTTCCGCGAGCGGCTCGCCGAGCGCAACGTCGAGGCGGTCGAGCGGCGCGGCGACCGCGAGATCGCGGTCGACGACCCGGACGCCTCGCGCGCGACGCTCTGGACCTTCCGCGGCGACTGCCGGACCGACGCGACAGACGGCAGCGACGGCGAGGGAGCCGGCGCGGTCCCGGTCGAGGCGCTGCTCGCGGTGTGGGCGACCGACGAGTACCTCCTCGCCGGGGGTGCCTACCCGCTCGACGCCGACGCCTACTCGGACGGTCGCGGTCCCGCGGACGCGAGGCGGGAGCTATTGGGGATCGTCCGCGGGGTCCGGCCGCCGACGCGCGGGACGAACCGAGAGCAGGACGAGCGAGAGCCGGACGAGCGAGAAGAGGACGAGTAGCGGATGCGACGCTCGCGGCGGCTCAACAGGCCACGGCGCCCGCGCCCGACTCGATCGGGGAGCCGTCGTCGCGGTACTCGGAGTCGCCGATCGCGCCGTCGAACATCGGGAGCTCGAGCTCGTAGGCGTACAGCACGTCGAACGCCGCGAACGGGTCGACCCCGTTCGCGACCGCCTCACGCGCCGTGAGCCGGACCCCCGCGGCGAGCGTCACGATGGGCTCACCGTCGAGCGCGCCGGCCGCCTCCACGCCGAACTCGTTGCCCGCGGCGGGGTCGGTCAGCACGGAGAGGTGGACGACCGCGTGGATCGTCGCTCCCGTCTCGCCGATAACGATCGGGTACCCCTCGCCCGCGAAACACCGCGTCGGGGGCGCGGCGGCGTCCGCTGCGGACGGTCCGTCGGGAGCGTCACCGGTTGCGGCGACGCCGGACGGCTGCGCCGCCTCCGCGCTCTCCGGCTGCGCCGCCCCCTCGCCGACGGCCGCCCCGCTCGCGACGAGCGCCGAGACGAGGAGCAGCGCGGCCGCCGAGACCGTGAGCCTGGCCACCGGATGACGGGTCATCGGTTCGGGGTACGAGGGGCCCACGTAAAACGGCGTGCCCGTGGCTATCCTATCTGATACTCGAACGCGGACGGCGTCACGGCGAGTCGAGGAGCCCCTCGACGAGCAGCTCGCCGGAGGCGACGTTGGTCGCCAGTGGAACGTCCTTCACGTCGCAGACGCGGAGCAGCGCGGAGATGTCGGGCTCGTGCGCCTGCGCCGTGAGCGGGTCGCGGAGGAAGACGACGCCGTCGATCGCGTCGTTGGCGATCATCGCGCCGATCTGGAGGTCCCCGCCGTAGGGGCCCGACGCCTGCCGGTTCACGGCGAGGCCGGTCTCCTCGGTGATGCGCTTTCCCGTCGTCCCCGTCGTCACGAGCTCGCAGTCGTCGAGGGCCGCGGCGTGTTTGGTGACGAACTCCACCATCTCGTCTTTCAGCTGGTCGTGGGCGATGAGCGCGAGTCGCATGAACCGACGTTACCGCGTCGCCTGTTAAGTACTCGCGTCGGCGCAACGCGGAGCGCGGCGCGAGCGGAGAAGGGCGCGCTTCCGAGCGTCGACTTACTTGAACCGGAACGTCTCCAGGTTCTTCGGCGCGAACGTCCGCATGTTGTAGTCGTGGTACAGCGCCGACGAGAGGTCCTGCACCGAGCGCTCGTCCCCGTGGACGCAGAGGACCTTCTCGGGCCGCGGGTTCATCGTCTTCACGAAGTTCTCTAACCCCTGTCGGTCAGCGTGGCCGGAGAAGCCGTCGACGACTTCCGTCCCCATCTCCAGGGTGAGCGTGTCGCCGCGGCTCCCGCCGCCCCAGCCGTCGACCGGAATCTCGTCCCAGCCGTTCTGGATCCGGCGTCCGAGGGTGCCCTGCGCCTGGTAGCCGACGAAGACGAGATTCGAGTTCGGGTCCGGACCGATGTGGCGGAGCCACGACATGATCGGCCCGCCCTCGATCATCCCCGAGGTGGAGATGATGATGCACTCGTCGCCGTCGGCGACCTCCTGCCGCTCGTCCTCGCCGGCGTCGATGTGGTTGAACTGCTCGGCGAGGAACGGGTTCTCGTCGTCGTGGAAGATCCGGTCGCGGAGGTCGTCGCGGAGGTACTCGGGGTAGGTCGTGTGAATCGCGGTCGCCTCCCAGATCATCCCGTCGAGGTGGACGGGCATCGTCGGGATGTCGCCCTCGCGCATCGCCTCCTCTAAGACGAGCATGATCTCCTGAGAGCGCCCCACGGCGAACGCGGGGATGACGACCTTCCCGCCCTCCTCGTACGTGTCGTTGATGACGCGTTTGAGCGCCTCTTCGGAGTCGGCCTGGTCGGTCTGGTAGTCGTCGCGGCCGCCGTAGGTGGACTCCAACACGAGCGTCTCGACCCGCGGGAAGTCGTTGACCGCGCCGTTGAACAGGCGGGTGTCCTCGTAGTGGATGTCCCCGGAGAAGGCGACGTTGTAGAGCCCGTCGCCGATGTGGAAGTGCGTGACCGCGCTCCCGAGGATGTGGCCCGCGTTGTGGAAGGTGAGCTTCACGTCGGGCGCCACGTCGGTGACGTCGCCGTACTCCAGCGGGATGGTGTGTTTGATCGCGTCGCGGACCTGCGCCGACTCGTACGGGGGCGTCCGCCCCTCCTTGGCGGCGACGTCGAGGTAGTCCAGCGTGAGCAGCCCCATCAGGTCGCGCGTCGGCTCGGTCGTGTAGATCGGGCCGTCGTAGCCGTACTTAAACAGGAGCGGGACCAGCGCCGAGTGGTCGAGGTGGGCGTGCGTGAGGACGACGGCGTCTATGGTCGCCGCGCCGGCGCCGAGCGCCTCGGGGACCTGGAGGTACGGCACCTCGCCCTCCGCGCCGGGCTTGTCGCCGCAGTCGATGAGGATCCGCGTCTCGGGCGTCGAGAGGATGAAGGCGGCGCGGCCCACCTCTCGACAGCAGCCGAGCGTCGTGATCCGGACCCACTCGTCGTCGGACATCTTCTCGCGGTGGATCTGGCGACCGACGCGTTCGAGGATGTCGCGGCGCTCCTCGCGCTCGGTCTTCAGGAAGCCGCGGACGTTCGAGACGGTGGACGACTCGATCGGCGGCGTCCGAACGACCTCGGGGGTCCACCCGACTTCCTGGGTGATCTCCCGCAGCGTGGAGCCGCGGCGGCCGATCACCATTCCCGGCTTCTCCGCCTCGATGACGACCTCGCCGGTGTCCTCGTGGAAGTCGAGGTCGGTCACCCCCGCCTCCTCGGGGATGACCTCGCGGACCTCCTCCTCGGCGCGTGACGGCGGCGAGAGGGCGCTGGGATCGGGTCGGACCGTGATTCGTTTCCGGAGCTTGGAGGCGAGCCGGCGAATCAGGTCGCCGTCGCCGGCGAACCGCTTCGGGTCGCGCGTGTACACGACCAGTTCCGGGCCCTCGTACTTGACGTCGGTGACCGTGATGTCGTTCGGAATCTCCTGTTCGATCTCTGATTTCAGGGTATCGAGCTGCTTATCGACTTGACTCATATCTTACCGCGGGTAGTTGGGGTCGCCGTCGCCGTCGAGTCGGGCCGGTACGTGGCTCGTCGCCGAACGGTCGACCGTGACGGGGTAGGCATAGTGGTAGTACTGTCCGTAGGTGGCACCGCGCGGGAACAGCCGGCGAAAACCCGCTTGAATGGACGTATACTCCCGTTGTTATAAAACCCTTCGCAAAGGGCAAACCCCTTGCCCGCCGCCGTCGTCAGCACTCGCATGCGCGTCACCCCGGAGACGGTCCGCGACGAACACGCGTGGGTGCGCGACCGCGACACGGTCGTCGTCCCCCTCATCAACGAGACCCGCGACCGGCTCGGGACGCTGTTCGAGACGGAGGTCGATCCGGTGACCCGCGAGGCGTACCGTCGCGAGGTCGACGCCGTCTTCGCCGGCGGCGAGGTCGCGGTCAACGTCGCCGGCTGCGTCGCGCTCCTCCGTGACCTCGACGTCGCGGGCGACTACCCCGGATTCGTCGTCGACGAGGTGCTCGGCCGGGAGCTGGCGGCGACGATCGCCGGCGGCCGCCCGCTCTCGCTGCTCGCGCAGGCGACGTTCCACTTCGTGGATATCCACGTGAACGAGGACGAGACCGCCGATGGCGCGGGCGCGGCCGGCGCCGACGACCTCGACGCCGCGCTCGCCGCGGGCTTCCAGACGCGGCTCCCGGGCTGGGACTGGCGGGAGGGCGAGAGCCCGTTCGCGGTCGGGTCGGACGACAACTCCTGACCGCGAGGCGGTCGCCCCCGATCCTCAGACGCTTCGAGTCGCGACCGTCTCGTTCCCGGCGCCGTCGGCGACGGTGAGCCGGATTTCGGCGACCGAGGTCCGGCGGCTCTCGAGGCTGTCGGTGCCCGACGCGCCGTCGCCGCTCACGCTCGTCGAGACGGCGTCGACGACGCTCCCGCTCCCGGTGAGCTGCTCGCTCGTGACGGTCGCGAGGTCGCCGTCGGCGTCCGAGACGGTCCACTCGACCGTGTGGCGCGACCAGTTGGGGTTGCTTTTGTCGGTGACGGCGAACCCGTCCACGGCGGGCGCGCTGTCGCCGCCGCTGCTCTCTTCGGTCTCCGTGACGCCCGCGGTGTCCGTCGCCGACGCGCCCTCGGTGTCGGTCGCGACCAGCTCGACGGTGTACTCGTTCCCGCTCCCGTCGTCGCCGTCCGCGACCAGCCGCGTCGTGTCGCTCGCCGCGTCGCCGCTCGCGCCGATCGAGGTCGTCTCCTCCGTCGCGCCGGCCGTGTCGTCGGCCAGCGTCAGGTCGACGGCGTCGAGGTTCCCGTCGGCGTCGGAGACCGCCCACGAGACGTCGAACTCGGCGTCTCCGTCGTCGGTCTCGACCTCCGAGACGGCGAGGTCGTCGACCGCCGGCGCCTCGTTCCCGTCGTCGGTGCCGCCGACCGCGTCCGCGACGTTGAGCCGTCCCGCGCCCTGCTCGTTGTCGGCGAGGCCGACGTCGTCGGCCGCGTCGAGGAGGGCGGTCCTGACGGCGTCGCGCGCCGTGGTGCCGTCGGCGATCACCTGCGCGGCCGCGCCGGCGACGTGGGGGCAGGCCATCGACGTGCCCGAGAACTCGGCGTAGTCGTCCCGAGGAACCGTCGAGAGCGTGTTCACGCCCGGCGCGGCGATCTCGACCTCCGGCCCGGTCGACGAGAAGTCGGCGAGGGCGTCGCTCTCGTCCGTGGCGGACACGGCGATGACCCGATCGTCGCGGGCCGGGAAGCCGACGCAGTCGGTACAGGGGCCGCTGTTGCCGGCGGCGGCGACCATCACCACCCCCCGATCGGCGGCGTACCCGAGCGCGTCCGCGACCACGGAGGAGTCGGTGTCCGCGCCGAGGCTCATGCTCTGCACGTCGTGTCCCTGATCGGCGGACCACTCGATACCGGCCGCGATGTCGTCGAACGAGCCGGAGCCGTCGCACGCGAGCACCTTCACGGCGTGGAGGGTCGCCTCGGGCGCGACCCCGAGGACGCCGGTCCCGTCGTCCGCGGCCGCGGCGATCCCCGCGCAGTGCGTCCCGTGGTCGTTGTCGTCGTCCCACTCGGCGAGGCACTCGTCGATGCCGTTGCCGCCACCGCCGCCGGGGCCCCCGCTGCAGTTCGTCGTGCACGCGGCGTCGGTGGTCGCGTAGCCGTCCCCGAGATTCGCCTGGAGGGTCTCGTGTTGCGCGTCGATCCCCGTGTCTATCACGGCGACGTGGACCCCCGCGCCCGTGTTGCCGTCGTCGATCGCCACGTCGGCCTCGGTGATATCGATCCCGTACGGCGTCGTCTGCTCGAACGCCTCCATCGTCCCGTTCTCCTCCACGTACCGGACGTTCGGATTGTTCTCGAGATTCGCGACCGCCCGCGGCGCCGCCCGGATCGTCAGCGCGTCGAACGCGAACTCGCGTTTCACCTCGGCGGCCGCGCGCCTCGCGGCCGACCGCCCGGCGTCGTTCCTCACGCCGACGTTCACCTCGACGAGGTCGCCGGCGGACGCGTTCCCGGCGAACCCCAGCGCGCCGAACGTCCCGGCGGTCGTGAACAGCAGTTCACGTCTATCGAGCGATATGTTATCAGAAGACATTATTTTCTACTCTAATTACTTCGACTTAATTCTTTGGAATATTTAGTAAGGAATACGGTGTCCGAGGCGAAAAGAGGACGCTATCCGCGGCTATTCGGCGTGTGAGCGATACGTGGAAAACGCCGCGGTCGGCCGCGTCTCCGTACGCGGGGTACGCCGCAGTCGATCGCGCCCGTCTACGTGGGAACCACCGTAGTCGACCCCGTCTACGACGTGAATTTCCGGAGGAACTCGTAGCCGCGGTCGAGCACCGCGTCGGGGAGGAACCGCGCCAGGACGCCGACGCGGGCGGTGGTCCCCGGCTGGACCCGGGCGGGCGGCCGCGTCGCGCTCGCGGCGTCGTAGATCGCGTCGGCGACGAGCTCGGGCTCGACCGCGCCGGGACCGTCGCCGCCGACCAGCTTCGCGTCCTCGAACATCGCGTAGAAGGGCTCGTACGCCTTGGTCCGCTCGACGCCGTCCGCCTCCTCGGGGTCGGCCTCGTTCTCGGCGCGCGTCGAGAAGTTCGTCTTCACCGGGCCGGGCTCGACGACGACGACGTCGACGCCGAACTCGGCGACCTCGTTGCGGAGGGCGTCCGACATCGCCTCGATCGCGAACTTCGAGCCGCTGTACACGCCGCCGCCGGGGAACGAGACGCGCCCGGCGACCGAGGAGAGGTTGACGATGGTGCCGTCGCGCTCGCGGCGCATCGCCGGCAACACCGCGCGGATGAGCCGGTGGGGGCCGTACACGTTCACGTCGAACTGGTCGTGGACGCGCTCCGTCGATACGTCCTCTATCGGACCGAACTGGCCGTACCCCGCGTTGTTGACCACCGCGTCGATCGCGCCCTCCTCGTCCAAGATGCGGTCGACGACGCGGTCGACGTCGGACTGGTCGGTCACGTCCAGCGTCGCGAGCTCGCAGCCCGCCTCGCCGAGCGTCTCGATGTCTGCGGGGTTCCGGGCGGTCGCGTACACGGTCCATCCCTCGTCGTTGAACGCGTGCGCCGTGGCGCGGCCGATACCCGAGGAACAGCCGGTGATGAGTACCGTCTTCTGCACGCGTCGTCGGTCGGCCCCCGTCGACATAACTCTCCCGACCGGACGGTGGATGTCCGAGAATATCGCGGAAAAAAGCAGGTGCGGCGGGTCGCTTACTCCTCGTCGGCGGACTCGTCCGCTTCCGCGTCCTCGTCGGTCGCGAGCAGGTCGCGGTCGTCGAGGACCGATTCCAGCTCCTCGGCCGAGCGCTCGGTGTAGCCGTCCTCGGCCGTGATCGTGGCCACGCCGACGCCGTCGGGCGCCAACTCGCCGTCGTTCGACTGCGCGAGGGTGTCGAGCGCGAGCCCGACCGCCTCGTCGGTGGAGAGCCCCGCTTCGTACTCCGCCTCGAGGTAGTCGCGGAGGTCGCTCCGGTTGGAGCCGATCGAGAGCGCCTGCCACTCGTAGGGAGTGCCGGAGGGGTCGGTCTCGAACAGGCGCGGTTCGCCGTTCTCGACCCCACCGACGATGAGCGCGACGCCGAAGGGGCGCGCGCCGCCGACCTGCGTGTACTGCTGGATGTGGTCGGTGATCGTCTTCGTCAGCGTCTCGATACCGATGGCCTCGCCGTAGCGGAGGCGGTTGACCTGCGCCTGCCGGCGCGCGAAGTCGATGAGCTGACGCGCGTCGGCGACGTGGCCCGCGCTCGCGACGCCGACGTGGTCGTCGGCCTTGTGGAGCTTCTCGATGCTCGCCGGCTCCATCAGCGAGGAGCGGGCGCGCTTGTCGGCCGCGAGGACGACGGCGTCCTCGCCCCGAACGCCGACGCTCGCCGTCCCGCGTTTTACCGCCTCCCGGGCGTATTCGACCTGGTAGAGCCTGCCGTCGGGAGAGAAGATGGTGATTCCTCGGTCGTACGCCTGCTGTTGAGATTGACCCTGCATGATATCACTCGATGTCGAACGCCGCCGCGCCGACGTAACCCGATCCGACCCGCACGTCGCACGCGTCATCGCGCACGACTGCAGGTCGCTCGGCGTCCCGGAACGCGACGTCTCGCTGTGTGAAAGATGCGCCCGCGCGACCCATATATCTTTCCTCACAGGCACGCACCGTCCCCGATATTCCACGGACGTGGATCCCGACGGAGTGGCCGTCGACCTCGCTCACGCACGCGATCGCGGCCCGCGCCTCGTCGACGTGACCGCGTCGCACTTTGACCACCGCCTCGCCGACGCCGTCGCCGTGTGTGAAGTCGAGCAGCGCGAGGTCCGCGTCGGCGCTGCCGGCGTCGCCGATCAGGTTGCCGGCGGCGTACCAGAGCGCGCGCTGGAACGCGCGGCGCCCGAAGTCGGCGTCGGGCCACGTCTCGATCCCGAGCGCGACGTACCGCCAGCGCGGTCGGAGGTGTTTCGGGAGGTGTTTCATCCGGTCGGGCTCACTCCGTCTTCGAGTCGTCGCCGAGCCGTTCCGCGACGATCACGGCGACCTGGTCGTGGACGCGCTCGACCGCCGTCACCGCGAACCCCTCGGCGGTGAACGCCTCGACGAGGGTGCCGACGGTGGCGGGGTCGTCGACCTCGGGGCTGTAAAACGGCGCGTCGGCGTCCGGTCCCTCGAAAAAGGCCACGTCGCCGAGGACGATCCGCCGGGCGCCGGTGGCGGCCATCTCGCGGATCGCCTCGCGCTTCTCGTCGTCGGCGAGGTGGTGGAGGGCGAAGTTCGAGGTGACGATATCTACCCGCTGGTCGGCGTCGATCCCGGGCGCCCGAAACTCGCCGTACGCGAACTCGACGTTGTCGAGGCCCCGCTCCGCCGCCTTGCGGCGCCCCTCGTCCATCATCCCCTCGCTGATGTCGCGGGCGAGGACGCGCTCCGCGTCTGGCGCGAGCGCCAGCGCGATGGCGCCCGTGCCGGCGCCCAGGTCGAGGACCACGTCGCCCGGATTCGGGTCGGCGTAGTCGATCACCAGGCCCGCGCAGGCGTGGTACTCGTCGCTCTTGGCGTCGTCGTACTCGGCGGCCTTCTCGGAGAAGCGCGCGGCGTGCTCCTCAACGCTCTTCTTCATACCTGCCACGTCGGACCCCCGGCTCTATGAAGCCCTCGGAGCGCCGCTCCCGGTTGCGGGCCGCGATATCGCCCCACGCCCGGAGCCCCTCCCGGACCCACTCCGGATCGAAGCCGACGGCCTCGGCGACGGCGACCAGCTCGCGGGGCGCGCGGAGCGCGAGGTGCGACCGCGCGTTCGCGCTGACGACGTGGGGCGCGTCGTAGTACGTCACGATCTCGCGGAGCTTCCGGAGGTCGGCGAGCGCCCGCACCCGCTTGCCGCCGCTCGCGCGGAGCACCGGGCCGAGGTCGAACTCCACGTGGACCGCGTTGTCGCGGGCCGCCTTCGCGAGGACGTGGTTGAAATCGCCCGGTCCGCTCATCGGGCGCGCGAGCACGTCGACGCGCGGCTCCTCGACGGCGAACCGGTTGAGGCCGTCGTCGCCGCCGACGAGGCAGACGACGGTGTGCTCGGACCGATAGTTGCCGACCGAGCCCGAGGCGCTCGTGGCGTCGTCGACGTCGATCTCCACCGCGTCGACGACGTCGATCCCGCACTCCTCGCGGAGCGCGGCCGCCTCGGTCGAGGATTCACCGCTCTCGCCGGCCGGAGCGAGCGCGTCCCGCGTGCGGACGACGATCCCGTCGTAGCCGTACCGCGCCGCGGTGGCCGCGTGGCGGGCGACGGTCGCGTCGCCGTCGGGGTGGGCGTGGACGGCCTCGTACATGGCCGTCCGTTTCGGCTCCCCCGGTATCGTCGTTGCGCTTTCGTGCGACGCGCCCGCTTCGCGCGGACGACGGCGGGTGGGCGAGGCGCGCGGCGCGGCTCGTCCCCCGAGGGGTTTTTGCGTCGCTCGGGGAAACCGGAGCGCATGAGCGCCGACTTAGCAGAGAAGACGGACCGTTACGAGCGGATGCTCGCGGACGCGCTGTCGGTCGCCGAGCCGCGGCCGCCGGCCGACACCCCCCTCGGCGAGGCGGCGGCCGACGTGGTCGAGATGGCCGAGTCGTACCTCGAAGACGGGCGCCACTTCCGCGAGGCCGACGACCCGGTCAACGCGCTCGCGTCGTACTCGTACGGGTACGGCTGGCTCGACGCCGGCGTCCGGCTGGGGCTGTTCGCCGTCCCCGACGACACCGAACTGTTCACGACGTGAGGTGGAGTCGAGGCGCGTCGGCGCTCCCGCCGCGGGTCGCCCGCTTCACGCCGACGAGTCTTCGAGCCGCGACCGCGCGGCGTCCGGCGCGTCGCCGAGAATCCGGATCGGCGCGCCGACATCGATCGCGCCGTCCTCGACGATTCTGGCGCGGAGTCCGCCTCGGTGGACGAGCGCGTCGTGGAGCCCCTCGCGTTCGAGCAGCGACTCGAGATACGAGCACGGCTCGCAGAGCTCGACGCCCTCGCAGGTCGCGTCGCCGACGCGGAACCGCGTCCCGACGAGTCGGTTGAGCCCGATTCCCCTGGTAGTGAGGTTACGTCGGTGCTCGTCCGGGCCGACGGCGATCCCGTAGTCGCGTTCGACGGCGTCGAGCGTCTCGGCCTCGATAAGCGACAGTTCGCGGCTCACGTCGCGCGCCGACTGCGAGTATGTCCCGCGGTCGAGAAAGTACCGGTCGCCGCGCAGCCCGCGCCCGGAAATCGCCTCGACGCGGTCTCGCTCCTCCATGGGCGCGCCCGCCTCGGGCGCGACGTGAATCGCCTCGATCCGTCCGGTCATGGTGTCAACAGGTCTACGACCGACAAAGCGGTTGCGGCGCGAGGGCCGTCGATCCCGCGTCACGTACCGACCGACGCGACTGGCAGTCGTCCGTTTATAAAGGAGCGCTCCCGTCTCGTTCGCGCAGATCGGCGAGGACCCTCGCCGTCCCGTCCATGTACGACTCGTCGAGGACGACGTCGGCGGCCTCGCGGGCGGTCGCGTCCGCGTTGGCGACCGCGTACGACTCGCCCGCGACGGCGAACGTGGAGACGTCGTTCTCGCTGTCGCCGACGGCGACGAACTCGTCGGCGGCGAGGTCGAGCGCGTCGACGACGCGGTCGAGCGCCTGCCCCTTGCTCACGCCGGGCGATTTGACGTGGTACGCGTAGCCGGTGTCGACGACCTCCACGCGTCCGTCGGCCTCCGCGGCGACCTCGCGGAGCAGCGCCTCGTCGGCGTCGAGCGACAGCGCCACCTCCGTCTCGCGCCAACGGTTGACGGTGTCGCCGGCGCCCCACCCGATCTCCCCGCCGCGCGCCTCGAACGCCTCGACGACGGCCCTCGCGGCGGTCGGGTCGCCGAGAACGATCGTCTCGCCGTCGACGTACGCGACCCCGCCGTTTTCGGCGATCACGGTCTCGGGGCGACCGAGGAAGTGCGCCAGTCCGACCGGATAGGGGAACGACTTCCCGGTCGCGAAGACGACCGGCGCCTCCCAGTCCGGCAGCAGCTCGAAGACGCGGGCGTCGATCCGGCCGCTCCCCGTCGTCAGCGTCCCGTCGATGTCCAGCGCGAGGGGCGGAACCATACCGACGGTGAGGTGGCCGGGCGCAACTGTCTTGCGTTCGCGTGCGGGGCTCCGAGGGCGCTCGGAAAAACGCCGCGGACGTCGACCGCGGCGGCGTGGTCAGCCGGTCCGACTCAGTTCCGCCACGCCGGCCGGTCGAACAGGGCTCGGAACACGAGCGTCGGGAAGCGGGGAACGAGCCGGCTCGGCGGGCGGCCCTTGCCGTCGCTCCGGTGGACCGTCACCCGGTCGAGCAGCCCCGCGTCCGCGAGCTCGTACAGCACCCGGCGCACCGTGGACGCCGAGAGGTCGACGGCGGGCCGCGAGGCGATCGTCTCCGTCGCGGCGCTCACCGAGGACCGGTCCGCCTCCGACAGGCTGACCAGCTCGTACAGCAGCCGTCGCCGGCTCTCGGAGAGCGCGAGGACGCGTCCCAGCGCCACGCCGGGCCTCGGGACGGCCTCGATCCCCGCGTCGAGGTCGGCCGGACGGATCGTGGACGCCCCGGCTCGCTCGGCGCTGATCGCGGCGCCGGTGACGGCGGCGAGCGCGTCGTGGGCGTCGCCCTCGGCCCACTCCGTCACCTCGCGGATCTGGTCGTGGCTGATCGCGTCGCGGCCGAGTCCGGTCGAACACCGGCTCGTCAGCAGTTCGACGAGCACGTGACGCCGATACGGTTCGAACGTCACGGTCGCCCCGGGATCCCACGCGATCGCGTCGGGCGGGTCCCGGCCGAGGCACACGGGCGCGATGTGCTCGCTGATCTCCGTGAGCCACTCGACGACCTCGGACGCGTCCGGCGTCTCGGGCTCGTTGGTGTGATCCACCGCGACGACCACCTCCGGTCCGGTACGGAAGCCGTCCCTGAGCTCGTCGACCAGCTCGTCGGTGCCGATCCCGTGTTCGGGGATGGGGTCGTCGCCGATCGTCGAGAGGACGCGGTGATACAGCCTGAACCGGGTCGAGCCGCGCCGCGCGTCGACGTACACGAACCCCGGAAGCGTCGGTTCGACCGCCCGCGTCGCGGTCTGGATCGCTCCCCGCGGCCCGCTGTGGGCCGCGAGGCGTTCGAACAGCGCGGAGACGACGGCCGACTTCCCGCTCCCCTTCGGCCCGTGCACGTAGGTGCTCGGCGGGAGCGACCCGGAGAACGCCGGACTGAACACGTCGAGCAGTCGCTCGAACGACGGCCCCCGACCCGTCGGGGAGTCGACGTGCGTGACGGGCGAGAGCGCGTCCAGATCGACGAGGACGCCGGCCCCGGTGTCGTACCCCAGCCGACGCTCGATCCGGTCGTCGATGTTCACGGCCGACCCTCCGCGGCACCCGAATAAAACTGGTACGAAGCGCGGAGCGCGGTCGGTGCCGTCCGCCGACCGGCCGACGCGATCGGGCGGTTCCCTACCAGTGGTCCGGCTTGTATCGGTTTATCAACAGCGTCGAGACGACGAACACGGCGGCGGCGACGAGGCCGACGATCGCGCCGGCGACGACGCGCGCTCCGATCGGACCCTCCGCGGTCACCGTGACGACCAGCGTGACGATCGCCGCGACCACGAGCATGTTTCGCCCGTCGCGGCCTTCGAGCCCCAGCGTCTCGACGTTCATACCGAGGTCTCACCTCGAGCGACGTTAAATCCATCCCGAACGCGCCGACCGGCCGCCGGTCGGACCCGACGGTACCGCGACCGGTGGTAGCGGTCCGAACGTGCGTCGGGACGACCGCCGCGCTGTCCACAAATTTAACCGATCCGCCCGCTTCTCGCGGGACATGTCCGAACCAGAGTTCGACGAGTCGGTCGTCAGGGCCGACAAGCGAAGCAAGGCGGTCGCCCTGATCGTCGCGATCGTCGCGTTCCTCGTCGTCCGCGAACTCATCGTCGACGTCCAGTTCGCCTCTATCGTCGCGGCGGCCGCTGGTATCGGCACCCGACTGTACATCCCGTATCACGCGAGCATCCGCGTTCCGGAGGCGGATCGGACGTCGCTCAGCGAACACCCGACCGTCGGTGGGTACCACCACGGCGCCGCCGGCATCGGGCTGGTGGTGCTGTCGGTCGCCGCCGTCGTCGCGTTCGCGCTCACTCACGGGTTCGTTACCTCCGTTGGTGTCGGGATCATCGCTGGTGTCGTCTCCTATGTGATGCTCGCCTCGGTGCTTCCGGCTCAGTAAAAAATTGCGCCGGTGGTTCAGGTGCCCGGCACCCAGATCGAACCGAGGATACCGAAGATCGCCAGGACGGCGAGGATCGAGGCCGTGATGAAGATCGCCGCGGCCGGCGGGTCCACGTGGGTGTCCCCGTGCGCGTAGAAGACGCGCTGGAAGGCCTCGCCGATCACCGCGCCGAGCAGACCGAACCCGGCGCCGGCGATCAGTCCGACGGTGCCGCTGTAGCCCGCACCGGTGAACGCGGCCCACGCCGTCGCGCCCGGAAGCGTCATGTGGTGCGTGACCGGGATCCGGTCGACGCCGAGGTTCAGGAACAGCAGCGTCGCCGCGCTGATACCGAACCCGAGGAACACGTTGCCGGTCTGGATCGCGGCGTACGCCGCCGCCACCCCAGAGACCGCACCGATCGCGGCCACGTGTGACCACTTGTACATGTTCGGCAGCCACGGCTCGACCGCGAGCCGGTCCTCGCTGGACTTGCCGCCGTCGCCGGGCACCTCGCCGGGCTCGCGCATCTCACCGCGCTCGAACGGCCCCATGTCGAAGTAGCCGCTCGCCTTGCTGCTGACGTTGCCGATCACGGAGTACCCGAACACCGCCCGGTGGACCAGCGCGCTGGCCACGACGGTGAACGCGATCGGGTCCGTCGGGATCGCCAGGTTACGCAGCGTCTGTTCGAGCACGATGCCGAAGACACCGAAGACCGCACCGACGGCCAAGATGTCGGGACGGCTCCCCAGCGCGAAGCCGATGTCCTTCGCGTTGTGGTAGTCGAAGCCGGACTCCATCGCGCCGTTCTTCGCGGCGTACGCCGCCGCCGCCGCACCGCCCGCGAAGGAGATGTGCGGCCCGAAGACGGGACCGAACCCGACGCCGACGCCCGTTCCCATGGCGGCGTCACCGCCCCACACGCCGGCGATGACGAGGAAGCCGGTGAAGATGAACGCCGGGAGCGCACCGAGCGCGGCGCCGAACGCCCCGCCGGCCGCCGCGCCGAGCCAGATGGTCGGGTCGAGCAGGATGTCGAGCACGGCGCCGATCGAGCCCGCGTTCCACTGTGCGAGCACCCCGCCCGACTGCGCGAGCAGGTCGCCCGACGCGAGCAACGCCGAAGCCTCGACGCTCATCTATTCGTCCTCCTCGTCGTCCTGCGCCCAGTTGAGGGAGCGTTCGACCGCGTCGTCCCACCGGCTGTACAGCTTGTCGACCTCCGCCTGGTCCTTCTCGGGGGTGAACTCGCGGTCGACCTGCCAGTTGTCGCGCAGTTCGTCGACGCTGTCCCAGTAGCCGACGGCGAGGCCGGCGGCGTACGCCGAGCCGAGCGCCGTGGTCTCGTCGACTTCCGGTCGGGCGATCTCGGTCTGGATGATGTCCGACTGGAGCTGACAGAGGAAGTTGTTCTTGACCGCCCCGCCGTCGACGCGGAGGCTGGTCGTCTCGACGCCGGAGTCGGCCTCCATGGCCTCGGCGACGTCGCGGGTCTGGTAGGCGATGCTCTCCAGCGTCGCCCGGACGATGTGCTCCTTGCTCGTGCCGCGGGTCATCCCGACGATGGTCCCGCGGGCGCGGCCGTCCCAGTGCGGCGCGCCGAGCCCGGTGAACGCCGGAACCATGTAGACGCCGTCGGTCGAGTCGACGGAGCTCGCCAGCTCCGCGGTCTGGGCGGCGTTGTTGATCAGGTCGACGTCCTCCAGCCACTCGATGGCGGCGCCGGTGATGAAGATGGACCCCTCCAGCGCGTACTGGACGGGTTCGCCGGACATCTGGAAGCCGATGGTCGTCAGCAGCCCGTGGTCGGACTTGACGGCCTCGTTGCCCGTGTTCATCAGGTAGAACGAGCCGGTGCCGTACGTGTTCTTCGCGTCGCCCTCGTCGAAGCAGGTCTGGCCGAACAGCGCGGCCTGCTGGTCGCCGAGTGCCCCGGCGACCGGGACCTCCTCGCCGAGGAAGCCGTCGGCGTCCGTGTGGCCGTAGTACTCCTCGTCGGAGGAGGGACGTACCTCGGGGACCATCTCCTTGGGGACGTTGAACTCGTCGAGGAGGTCCTCGTCCCACTCCATCTCCCGGATGTTGTACAGCATCGTCCGAGAGGCGTTGGTGACGTCCGTGATGTGGTTACCCGTCAGGTTGTAGATGAGCCACGCGTCGATCGTGCCCATGACGAGCTCGCCCTCGCGGGCGCGGTCGCGGAGGTCGCCGCCGCGGGAGCTCTGCATCTTGAGCGGCTCCGCGTTGTCGAGGATCCACTCGGTCTTGGTCGCGGAGAAGTACGCGTCGCACTCCAGTCCGGTCTTCTCGCGGATCTCCTCGACCTTGCCCGCCTCCTGGATCTCCTCGACGCGGTCCGTGGTCCGCCGGTCCTGCCAGACGAGGGCGTTGTGGACCGGCCTCCCGGAGTCCTTGTCCCAGACGACCGTCGTCTCGCGCTGGTTGGTGATCCCGATCGCTTCGAGCTGGTCCGCTTCGAGTCCCGCGTCCGCGAGGCCGTCGAGGACGACCTGCTGCGTTTTCTCCCAGATCTCGATCGGGTCGTGCTCGACCCATCCGGGGTTCGGGTATATCTGCTCGTGCTGTTCGTATGCGTTCGCGACGACCTGGCCCTCATGGTCGAACACCATGAATCGCGTACCGGTCGTCCCCTGGTCTATCGCACCGACGTACTGTGTCATGTTTTGGATCCCTCCTGTGGCGCTGGTCCGTATGCGGCGACGCTGCCGGTCCCACTCCGGACTGGTCCCCAGCGGGACGCGTCCCGGCCCGCCCGGGAGTCGGCTCCGCGGAGTGGCCCGCCTCGAAAGACCGCGTCCGGCACGCGCGCCGGCCCGACGGCCGGATTCCGGCGGGAATCAGCGTCGTCGCCGCGGTAAATCTTCACGGAAGCTACCACGCCGTTCGTGAACATAATGTACTACCATAATAATCTAACTGTTAAAATCCGCTTCAGAGCGAGATTCAAAAAGGTAATATATAAACAAGTCGCTCACCCCAACGATTGCATTACTTGAACGTCTCTGATAGTTATGGCTGCCTCCCGGGAGGAGGTAAAGTAAAGTGAGCGCAGGCCGAGCGCTCGGTTATGGATCAACAGGTGGACGTCGTGGTCGTCGGTGGCGGGTCGACCGGCTGCGGCGTCGTCAGGGACCTGGCGCGACGGGGGCTCGACACCGTCCTCGTCGAGAAGGGGAACCTGACGCACGGCACGACCGGGCGGATGCACGGGCTCCTCCACAGCGGGGGTCGGTACGCGGTGTCCGACCAGAAGAGCGCGCGGGAGTGCATCGAGGAGAACCGAGTGCTCCGCGACATCGCGGCGCACTGCGTCGAGGAGACGGGCGGGATGTTCGTCAAGCGTCCCGAGGACTCCGAGGAGTACTTCCAGGAGAAGTTGGAGGGCTGCCGCGCGTGCGACATCCCCGTCGAGGTGCTCGACGGCGAGGAGGCTCGTCGCCGCGAGCCGTACCTCGCGCGCGACGTCGAGAAGGCGATCGCGCTCCCGGACGGCGCCGTCGACCCCTTCCGGCTCTGCGTCTCGAACGCGGCCGACGCCCGCGAGCACGGCGCGCGGATCGAGACGCACGCCCCGGTGACGGACGTGCTCGTCGAGGACGGCGAGATCGTCGGCGTCGAGATCGAACACGAGACCGGCCCCGGCAAGCGGGTGCACCGCGAGCCCGGGACGACCGAGGAGATCCGCGCGCGGCACGTCGTCAACGCGACCGGCGCGTGGGCGGGGAACGTCGGCGAGATGGCCGGCGTCGACGTCGAGGTCCGCCCGTCGAAGGGCGTGATGACGGTGATGAACACCCGGCAGGTCGACACCGTGATCAACCGGTGCCGGCCGAAGGGCGACGCCGACATCGTCGTGCCGCACGAGACGGCCTGCATCCTCGGGACGACCGACGAGGAGGTCGACGACCCGGAGGACTACCCAGAGGAGGAGTGGGAGGTCGACCTCATGATCGAGACGCTCTCGGAGCTCGTGCCCGCGCTGAAGGACGCGCGGACGCTGCGGTCGTTCTGGGGCGTTCGGCCCCTCTACGAGCCGCCGGGGACCGGCACCGAGGACCCGACGGACATCACGCGCGACTACTTCCTCCTCGACCACGACGAGCGCGACGACCTGCCCGGCATGACGACCATCGTCGGCGGGAAGCTCACCACCTACCGCATGATGGCCGAGTCCATCTCGGACCACGTCTGCGACCTGCTCGGCCACGAGGCGACCTGCGACACCGCCGACGCGCCGCTCCCCGGCTCCGAGAGCCCCGCGCGGATGGAGGAGCTCATGGACGACTTCGGCCTCCGCTCGCCGGTGGCCCGCCGCTCCGGTCAGCGGCTCGGATCGCGTGCGGACGACGTGCTATCGGAGTGCGACCCGAACCCGGTCGTCTGCGAATGCGAGGGCGTCACGCGCGCAGAGGTGCAGGACGCCATCGGCGAGGCGGGCAGCGACCTCAACGCGGTTCGCCTGCGCACCCGCGCCTCGATGGGCAACTGCCAGGGCGGCTTCTGCACCCACCGGATCGCCGCGGAGCTGGCACAGGAGTACCCGGAGCCCGTCGTCCGCGACGCGGAGGACGAGCTGTATCAGGAGCGCTGGAAGGGACAGCGCCACGCGCTGTGGGGGCGTCAGCTCTCGCAGGCGATGTTGAACCACCTGCTGCACGCGACGACGATGAACCGCGACGGCGACCCGGCGAACCTCGACGGCGAGGTCGACTTCGGCGCCTTCGACGCCGGCTCGGCGGGCGGCCCGGCCGGCGCGAGCGAGGGCGGTGAATCCGGGACGGCCGCGGCCGACGGTGGTCGCGCAGCGGACGACGCGACGACCGACGGGGGTCGTGCAGCGGACGACGCGGCCACCGACGGGGGGAGCTGATGGCGATCAATAGCGAGGTCCTCGTCGTCGGCGGCGGGCTGGCGGCGATCACGGCGGCGATCTCGGCGTCCCGCGAGGGCGCCGACGTGCGCCTCGTCTCCCACAAGGCGAGCACGCTCCGGCAGGCCTCCGGCCTGATCGACGCGCTGGGCTACGTCCCGGCGACGGAGCCCGCGAAGCCGCTCCGCGAGGGGCCGCCGACGGCGGGCCGCGAGCTCGACCGCGACGAGTGGCCCGACCCGGAGGGCCCACTCGCCGACCCCTTCGAGGGGATCGACCGGCTCCCCGAGACGCACCCGTACCGGATCGTCGGCGCGGACGCGCTCCGAGAGGGACTCGACCTGTTCGACGAGCTCGCCGGCGACGCGTACCGCGGGAGCCACACCGACCACAACGCCCTCGTGCCCACCTTCGGCGGGAGTGTGAAGCCGACCGCGCGCTATCCGGCGGCCGCCGAGGCGGGGCTCGCCAGCGACGACCGGCCCACCCTCATCGTCGGGTTCAGGTCGCTGACGGAGTACGACGCGCGGGCGTTCGCCGGCCGGCTGGAGGCCGCCGGGGTCCCGTTCGACGTCGCCGGCGCAGAGGTGGAGTTCGCCGAGGCGTTCCGGGCCGACACCAAGGTCACCCGGCTCGCGAAGGCGCTCGACCACGACGAGGCGATCGACGGGGTCCCCGCCCGCGAGGCGCTGGCGAAGGCGGTCGCCCCGCACCTCCACGACGTCGTGGACGAGGCCGGCGGCGTCGACCGAGTCGAGCGCGTCGGCTTCCCGGCGTTCCTCGGCGACGAGCGCGGCGACGAGGTCCGCGCGGCGCTCGCCGACCGGCTCGGCGCGCACGTGTTCGAGATCCCGATGGGGCCGCCGAGCCTCCCGGGACTCAGGCTGGAGGACCGGCTCTACGACGCGCTCGACGCCGAGGGCGTCCGATTCGAGACCGGCAACCCCGTCGTCGGGATCGAGACCGAATCCGACGGTCGGATCGAGACGGTCGCGGTCGACCGGAAGGGGCGCGAGACGCCGTACGGCGCCGACGCGTTCGTCTTGGCGACCGGCGGGCTCGTGGGGAAGGGACTCGACTCGGACCGCGAGGGCGTCCGGGAGCCGGTCTTCGACCTCCACGTCGAACAGCCCGGCGACCGCTACGAGTGGTTCGTCGACGACGCGTTCGGCGACCAGCCGTACGCGCGCTTCGGCGTGCGGCCCGACGAACGCGGGCGCCCGCTCGACGGCGACGGCGAGGCACAGTACGCGAACGTCTTCGCGGCCGGCGGGGTCGTCGGCGGCGCGGACGTGGCGCGAGAGAAGTCCGCGAGCGGGGTGTCGCTCGCGACCGGCCTCGTGGCCGGGCGGCAGGCGGCGACGGAGGCGACACAATGACACGACACACAGACGACGATTCGGGGGCGGCGAACGGGGCGAACGAGACCGACGGACCGGACGAGCCGGACCGGGCGACCGGGGACGACCGCGACGGTTCGGGAACCCCGAGCCCCGGCGTCCCGGCGGCCGGTCGTGACGAGCAGCCGTCCATCTTCGTTCCCGACGACGGGGAGGTGTCGGGCGCGAGCGGGTCCGCCGAACGACCGGCCACCGACGGCGGGGTCGAGAGCGCGACCGGCGGGTCCGAGTCGGCGGAGCTCGACCCGGACGCGTACGACCCGGTCGACGTGTTCCCCGGCGGCGACCTCGACCTCCGGGAGGGGGCCGACTCCTGTTATAAATGCACGAGCTGTGACACCTCCTGTCCCGTCGCCGAGGTGGACGAGGAGTTCCCCGGACCGAAGTTCCAGGGCCCGGAGCAGTGGCGGCTCAAGCGCAAGGACGACCACGACATCGACGAGTCGATCTCCTCCTGTTCGAACTGCATGCGCTGTGACGACGCCTGTCCGTCTTCGGTGCCGCTCTCGCAGATGCACAACGAGGCGCGCGGCCAGTTCGTCGACGAGCAGATGGAGAAGCTGTCGGTGGAGTACGTTCGCAACCGAATCTTAGCGAACTACCACACCTCGGCACAGCTCGCGAGCGTCTTCCCGCGGACGGCCTCGTTCGTGATGAACTTCGGCCCCGTTCGCTGGGCGATGGAGAAGACGATGGGCATCCCGAAGGAGCGCGACTTCCCCGAGTTCGCCACGGAGACGTTCCGCGAGTGGTGGCAGGCCCGCGGCGGCGCGCAGGTCGAGAACCCGGACAAGCGGGTGGCGTACTTCCACGGCTGTTACTCCAACTACAACACGCCGGAGGTCGGCAAGGCGATGGTCAACGTGTACGAGCACTTCGGCTACGAGGTGATGGTGCCCCCGCAGAAGTGCTCCGGCACCCCGATGTTCGCGAACGGCATGCTGAAGGACGCGCGTCGGCACGCGGAGACGAACGTCGAAAACCTGATCGAGGCCATCGGCGAGGGCGCCGACGTGATCGCCTCCTGTACCTCCTGTTCGATGTCTCTGCGACAGGAGTACCCCGAGCTGTTCGACATCCACGGGATCGACGACGTCTCCGAGCACACCTACGAGGCGCTGGAGTACCTCCGGATCAACGAGGACTTAGAGAACGAGCTCGCGGGAACGAAGCTCGCGGACGAGCAGTCGTTCGCGTACCACGCGCCGTGTCACGCCCGCAATCAGGGGCTCTCCCGGCAGGCAGTCGAGACGTTCCGCGACGTCGACGGCGTGACGATGGAGGACGTCGGCGACTCCTGTTCCGGCATCTCGGGGACCTACGGCTGGAAGGAGGAGAAGTACGAGAAGTCGATGAAGATCGGCGAGGAGATGTTCGAGCACATGGAGGACGCGGAGGGCGACGTCGGAATGACCGAGTGTCCCACCTGCGCGATGCAGATGGAGCACGGCACCGGCTACGAGATCAAACACCCGCTCCAGCTGCTCGAAGAGACGGTCGCGGCCTGATCGGGCCTCAGTCCGGTATCGGGACCGCTCGTCGCACCGCACCGAACGCCCCGTCAACTGGGTGCCGGGGAGACGGAGTCGCGAGTCTGGCGCGGGAGGTGGACGTTCGGCGAGGCGCACGTCCGCGCGGCGAGTCGGTCCGTCGAACGGACCTCGCCCCTCGGAGCCGAGCCCGTATTTATTCCTCTCGGGGTGAATCCAACCCGTGAGTTCTTATTCCCTGAGCGGTGACGGGACACCATGTTCACGGAGCGGTCCGACCTCGTCACCGACGACGACCCGATCCGCGGGTACGGCGTCGCGGTGACGCCGGGACGGGACGGACCGCTCGTCTTCGTCGCCGGGTACGGCGAACCGAACCGCCTGTACGCCCGCGACGGCGACCGCTTCGTCGACACGGCCTGCGGCATCGTCGCGGACGGGACTCGCCACGGGATGGGCGTGTGCGCGGCCGACCTCGACGCCGACGGCTGCGAAGAGGTGTACGTGCACAACTGCACGATGGGCGTCGACGGTGGCGGCGACCCGGACCTCCTCTTGAGTCGGCTCGAGTCCGACGGCTACCGATGGACCGACGTGTTCGCGCTCCCCGTGAACGCGGACCGTCTCGACGTGCGAGCGGGGCGCTCCGTCGCCGCGCTCGACCGACTGGGGACCGGTCGGTACGGGGTCGCGGTCTCCGGGTACGCCGCGCCCCTCGCGTTCTACGAGCTCGGCGACGACGGGGAGATCACCGACATGGCCGACGCCGTCGGGCTGGACGTCGACGGCGGCTGCCGGTCCCTGCTCGCGGTGCCGCACTGCTCGGGAGAAGGCGACCTGTTCGCGGGCGTCGAGCGCGGCCCGAACCGCCTGTTCCGGAACGAGAACGGTCACTACGCGCCGGCTCGGAGCGGGGATCTGGCCGATCCCGCGGGAGACACCCGGGGCGCCGCCCTCGTCGACGAGGGCGGCACGTTCGCGTTCGCGGTCGGCAACGAGGACGGCCCCAACCGCCTCCTTCGGCACGCCGCGGCCGGCGGCTTCGAGGACGTCGCGCCGGCGCCGCTTCGGGAACCGGACCGGGTCCGGACCGTCGTCGCCGCCGACTTCGATAACGACGGCCGCGAGGAGCTGTTTTATAACGTCTCGGGCGAGCCGAACCGCCTCTACGAGCGGGTCGGCGGCGACGGGTCGGGCGCGGGCGACGACGACTCCCGCTGGCGCGCCGTCGACCTCGGACCCGCGGCCGAGCCGGACGGCTTCGGAACGGGGGCGGTGGCGGCCGACCTCGACGGCGACGGCGTCTTGGAGCTCCTCGTCGTCCACGGCGAGGTCGCCGCGCAGCCGATCGCGGTCTACGAGGTCCCGGGCGCCGCCGACGCCGGGTGGCTCCGCGTGCGACCGACGACGCGGCACGGGGCGCCCGCGCGCGGCGCCGTGGTGAGACTGGAGACCACAGCCGGGATCCAGCGTCGCACCGTCGACGCCGGCGGCGGCTGTCTCTGCCAGACCGAGCCGGTGGCGCACTTCGGGCTGGGCGGGGCGACGCCGCGCCGCGTCGTCGTCCGGTGGCCGGACGGCCGCGAGCGGGTTCTCTCCGATCCCGCGCCGGACGCGGAGGTAACGGTCGAGCACCCGTCGCGGCGGCGGTCGCCGTCGGACGAGGGACGCCGGATCCGCGGCGATCGACCGCTCGGTCGGTAGCGCGGTTCACCCCCGGAGTAAGGCGGTCGTCGAATTCGCGTCGACCTCCCGCGATCGCCCGGCCAGAACTGCCGCCCTTCACGGGTTCAAGTGCCAGGAGATACACGGACTGGTATGGTAGATCCGACCTCTGACCTCGAGGAGGACGTCGACGAGGAGTCCGCGCCGCGCTGCGCGACGTGTGGGGAACCGGCGCTGGGCGTCGGCCGCCGGACCGTCACGTGGGTCGAGGAGACCGACGTCGAGCACCGTCACTTCTGTTCGGAGGCCTGTCGCAGCGACTGGGAGGACGAGCGCCCCGAGGCGACCGGCTGAGCCGCCGTCGTGTCGCTCGGCGGTCGAACGAGCCGCGACGCGGGAGGCTTTTTCACTACGGGGGTGGTATCGTTCGGTATGATATCGCTCGACGAGGCCGTGACGGCCCGACTGGAGTCGCACGGCGAACGGTTCGAGGTGCTGATCGACCCGGACGCGGCGCTCGCGATGAAACGCGGGGAGTTCGAGGGCGACCTGGAGGACGTCATCGCCGCCGAAGACGTGTTCGAGAACGCCTCGCGCGGCGATCGTCCGGCCGAGGAGGACTTAGAGACCGTCTTCGGCACCACGGACCCGCTGGAGATCATCCCGGAGGTCGTCGAACGCGGGGAGATCCAGATCACGGCCGAACAGCGCGAGGAGATGCTAGAGCGGAAGCACAACCAGCTCGTCACCGTCATCACCCGTAACGCGGTGAACCCGCAGATGGACGACTCCCCGCATCCGCCCGAGCGCATCGAGCGCGCGCTGGAGGAGGCGGGGTTCCAGATCGACCCGATGGAGCCGGTCGAGAATCAGGTCGACGACGCGCTCGAGGCGCTCCGCCCGGTGATCCCGATCCGGTTCGAGGAGGTGACGATGGCGGTCCAACTCCCCGCTGACTACGCGGGGTCCGGCCAGGCTCAGATCCGCGAGTTCGGCGACTTAGAGCGCGAGGAGTGGCAGAACGACGGCTCGTGGGTCGGCGTCCTCACGTTCCCCGCCGGGCTGCAGAACGACCTGTACGACCTCGTCAACGAGGTCACCTCCGGCGAGGGCGACGTCCGCGTTATCAAGGACAAAGACGAGCTGCGGACGCGGTAGAGGGTCGGCCAGCCGCGACCGTCGCGCTCGTCACCCCTCACGATCCGCTTTTTTCGACCGCCATACGTGCCGCGGCCGGGAGCTTCATACCCCGCGGCGGACCTCTTTGTCCGCATGCACGAGCGCGCGGCGGAGTTCGCGACACGGGCGCGGGACAGGTACGACGTCGACCTCGACGTGCTGGAGTTCGACGCCGGCACGGAGACGGCGGCCGCGGCCGCCGACGCCGTCGGCTGTGACACCGCGGCGATCGCCTCCACGATCGTCGTGTCGCTCTCCGGTGGGGACGTCGAAACCGACGGGGGGAGCAGCGCCGCCGCCGACACCGACGGGGGCCGACTCGTCGCCGCCGTCACCAGCGGCGCGAACCGGCTGGATCTGGACGCGGTGGCGGCCCACTTCGGGGCGGACGACGCCGCCATGGCGGACCCGACGCGGATCCGCGAGGTGGTCGGCTGGAGCATCGGCGGCGTGCCCCCGCTGTGTCACGACGCCGCGCTCCGGACGGTTTTCGATCCGACGCTCGCCGAGTACGACACCGTGTACGGCGCCGCGGGAACGCCCAGCGCGGTGTTCGCGATCGACCCCGACAGGCTCGCGACGCTCGCGGACGCGACGACCGTCGACCTCACGGAGTGAGCGCGGTCGGACGAGCGCGGTCGAGCTCCCACCCGCGGAGTCGGTGGCGTCTCCGCCCGCCGTTGTTAATCGGACCCGCTCTCGCCCGCCGAGTTATTAACTGAGACTTATGAAATAACAATACTTTTCTATTAACGGTCGGTAGGCATCGGTATGAGTCACTCACGTCGTTCGGTACTGCAGCGCGGAGCCGGGTTGTTGGCCGCCGGTGCGGCGACCTCGATCGCGGGCTGTTCGGGCGCTGCGGACGGCGGATCTGCGGGATTCGACGGCGGGTACACCGCCTTCTTCACCCTCAACGACTGGGCGAACGAGGTCGGCGGCGACCACGCGAGCTTCGAGAGCCCCGTCGAGGTCGGTCGACTCGGGCACGGCTGGAGCCCGAACGGGAACCTCGCCGCGGACGTCGCCTCGACGGACGCGTTCGTCTATCTCGACAATCCCGAGTTCGCGTGGGCGCAGGACCTCGCGGCGACGCTCGAAGCCGACTACGACTCCGTCGCGGTCGTCGACGCGCTCGCCGACGTCGAGGACGACCTCCTCGACTGGGATCACTCGCACGAGGATGGAGGAGGCGAAGACGGACACGACGACGAGGAGAACCACGACGACGAAGAGAACCACGACGAAGAGAACCACGACGATCGCCAGTACGACCCCCACGTCTGGGTCGATCCGCTCTTCGCGGCGACGATGGTCGAGACCATCGCGACGGGACTCGGCGAGGCCGATCCCGACAACGCCGAGGCGTACGCCGACAACGCGGCCGCGTACGCCGCGGAGCTCGACGAGGTCGACGCGGCCTTCGAGTCGATCGCCGCGGACGCCGACCGCGACGTGGCGGTCATCGCGGGACACAACTCCTTCCAGTACCTGGAGGCGCGCTACGGGTTCCGCCTCCACTCGCCGGTGGGCGTCTCGCCGCAGAACGAACCGAGCCAGAGCGAGATCGCCGACACCATCGAACTGGTGAACGAGGCGGGGATCGACACGATCCTCTACGACCGGTTCGAGTCGACGACGCTCGCCGAGACGATCGTCGAGAACAGCGACGCCACGGAGACGACGGCCATCAGTCCGGCCGGCGGGACGACCGAGGAGTGGAACGACGCCGGCTACGGCTACCTCGAGCAGATGACCGAGATCAACGTCCCCGCGTTCGAGCGCGCCTTCGGGGTCCAGTGAACCGGCACCTCGACGCGGCGCCGCCGGCCGACCTCGCCGTCGACGCCAACGTCGTGGTGGCGACCGGCGACGGACTAAAAGAGCTAAACGTTCGGACGACCCAGACACGGCACACGCAGTGACCTCAATCGTCGATCTCGACGGCGTGACGTTCGCCTACGGCGACACCGTCGCCGTGAGCGACGTCTCTCTGACGGTCGAGGCGGGAGATTTCCTCGGGCTCGTCGGCCCGAACGGCTCCGGGAAGACGACGCTGCTCCACCTCATGCTCGGGCTCCACGAGCCCGACGAGGGCACCGTCGAACTGTTCGGGCGTCCGGTGGACGAGTTCGACGACGGCGGCCGGATCGGCTACGTCTCCCAGCAGGCGACGAGCCGCGGTGGGGCGATGCCCGTCACGGTCCGCGAGTGCGTCACCATGGGACGGTTCGCGCACGCCGGCCGGGGTAGGCTCTCCGAGGCCGACCGCGCCGCCGTCGCCGACGCCATCGAGACGGTCGGGATCGCCGACCTCACGGACCGACTCGTCACCGAGCTGTCGGGGGGGCAGAAGCAGCGCGCGTACATCGCCCGCGCCCTCGCGAGCGACGCCGACCTGCTCGCGCTCGACGAGCCGACCGTCGGCGTCGACGCCGAGTCGCGCGACGCGTTCTACGCGCTCTTGGACGAGCTCAACGACGACGGGATCACCATCATCCTCATCGAGCACGACATCGGCGTCGTCACCGACCGCGCGAACCGCATCGCCTGTATCAACACCGAGCTGTACCACCACGGCGACACCGAGTCGTTCGTCGAGAGCGACGCCCTCGCGGAGGCGTACGGCGCGACCGGACAGGTCGTCCACCACCACCACTGATGAGCGAAACCACGGCCTCGGACGGCGAGCAGAGCGTGACCGCCGACGCGAGGCCCGACCGCGGTCTCCGGCGAACGGTCGAGCTGGCGGGAATCGGGATCACGGGGGCCGTCGCGGTCGGCATGCTCGGATTCCTCCTCCTCTACTGGGCGCAGGACCTCCCGGTCGCGAGCGACCTGTACGCCGCGTTCCGCTCGCTCGGGCGGGGGATGGACGCCGCGTTCGGGACGAACGTGTTCCGGCACCCGATCATGTGGCAGTCGATGGCGGTCGGCGTGCTCGTCGGCGTCGTCGCGCCGCTCGTCGGGTCCTTCCTCGTCCACCGCGAGATGGCGCTGATCGGCGAGACGCTGGCGCACACGGCGTTCGCCGGCGTCGCGATCGGTATCCTCGTCAACGCTTCGACCGGCTGGGACGGCTCCCTGCTGTTAGTCGCGCTCGTCGTCGGCGTCCTCGGCGCGCTCGCGGTCCAGTGGCTCACCGAGCGGACCGACGCCTACGGCGACGTGCCCATCGCGATCATGCTCAGCGGGAGCTTCGCGGTCGGCACGCTGATCGTCAGCTACGGACGCGGACTGACGGCGATCAACATCGAGGGGTACCTGTTCGGGAACCTCGCGGTCGTCACGGCCGAGGGGGCGCGGCTGATGGGCGCGCTCTCCGTGCTCGTCGTCGCCGGCGTGGCGCTGACGTACAAGCAACTGCTCTTCATCACCTTCGACGAGCAGGCGGCGCGCGTCGCCCAGCTGAACGTCACCGGCTACAACACGCTGTTGGTCGTGCTGACCGCGGTCGTCGTCGTCGGCGCGATGCAGGTCCTCGGCGTCATCCTCGTCGCCGCGATGCTCGTCGTTCCCGTCGCAGCCGCCTCACAGGTCGCGCGGAGCTTCCGCGAGGCGACGTACCTCTCCGTGATCTTCGGTCAGCTGTCGGTGCTGGGCGGCTTCGCCGTCTCGATCGGGCTGGGCCTCCCCTCCGGCGGCTCGATCGTCGTCACCGCGATCGCCGTCTACCTCGCGACCATCGCCCTCTCCGGATTCTCGGTGAAGGCCATCTCCACGCACGGGTGAGCGGCCGGCCTTCCGCCCCTGTGCTCGCGGTTCCGCGTCGACCCACTACTCGTACGCGTGTGCGCCGGCAGCGCGCGCTTTCCACAGACCCTTATGTCCCGACTGCGAGGGGAACGTATGGGAGAGACGGAAACCTACACGATCACCGGTCCCGACGGTGACGAGGAGTCGTTCGAACTGCCCGCCGGTCTCGTCGACGTTCTCAGCGAGCAGGGCGAGCAGTCCACCCGCGTCGTCAGCGACGTCGTCGTGCAGGCGATGGCTCAGCAGGCGCACGTCATCGTCCACCACAGCGAGGGCGACGTGCCCGAGGACATCGCGGAGATGAACGAGACGGCCGCGGAGCTGTTCGAGGAGCGGTTCGGGCAGTCGCTGGAGGACGCGCTCGGCCACTCGCACTGAGACGCGCTCGCCGCGCCTTTCGTCGTTTTTCCGCCCGTCGGCCGGCCGCTTAAGCCGCCGCGGGACGTACGATTCACCATGAGTTCCGACTCGGACGCGCCGGTGCTGATCTTCGACGGCGACTGCCCGTACTGCTCTGTCGCGGCGCTCGCGCTCCGCCGGCTGGAGGGCGTCGTCGCGGTGCCGTGGGAGGCCGATCCGGTCGGTCCGTTCCTCGACGCGCAGTTCGGCTCGCGCCCGTTCGCGATGGTGCTCGTCGACCCCGTCGAGCGCCGCGTGTACGCCGGTCGGTCGGCGGCCGAAGAGCTCGCCGACCGGGCGGGCACGCCGGGGATCGTCGGCGGGCTCGTCCGCGACAACTACGACCGGATCGCCGACGCCGTGGGAACGCTGTCGGGCCGCGGCCGCGACCCCGCCGACGTCCACGAGGTGTACCGGCTGACCGACGAGGCGGCCGACCTCGTCGACGACCTCCGGCCGGCAGCGAGCGACCCCCCGGAGGCGCTGCCGTGAGCGGGGACGGAGCCGACAAAAGCGAACGCGACGCCGAGCGCGCCGGCCGGATCGCCGACGCCGACGGCGGCACGTACACCCTGGTCATCGACCTCGCGGCCCCCGCCGTCATCGACGTCGGCGCGCTCGGGGAACACCGCTTCGAGGCCGGCCGCTACGCGTACACCGGCAGCGCGCTCGGCGCGGGCGGGTTCTCGCGGGTCGACCGGCACCGCCGGACCGCGCGCGGCGAGCACGACGTCCGGCACTGGCACGTCGACCACCTGCTCGGCCACCCGGACGCCCGGATCGGCCGCGTCGTCCGGAGCGTCGGCGCCGACGTCGAGTGCGCGGTCGCCGACCGGCTCCCGGCGGGTCCGGCCGAGGGATTCGGCGCGTCCGACTGCGACTGCCCGACACACCTCGCCGCCGCCGAAGCGTGCCCCCTCGACGCGTTCGCCACGCGGGTCCGCGAGGCGCACGAGGCGGCGGTCACGGCGCCCGACGGCGACGCGGCCGAGCGCGACGTGCGGGTCGACGTCCTTCCCGTCGGGTAGCGATCGTCCCGCCCGTCACCTGGAGACCGTCCCGCTCGCCACCTAGAGATCGTACCGCTCGACGATAGTGGCGAGCTGTTCGCGCCGTCCCGCGATCGCCTCCTCGCGGAGGGCCTCCTCCTCGGGCGTCGGACTGGTCAGTTCCGGAACGCTCGCCGGGGACCCCTCGTCGTCGAGCGCGACGAACGTGAAGTAGGAGGTCGTCGTCCGTCGCTGCTCGTCGGTCCGGGGGTTCTCTGCGCGCACGTCGACCTTCACGTCGAGGCTCGTGCGCCCGACGTTGAACACGTACCCCTCTATCACGGCGACCTCGCCCATCTCGATGGGCGCGATGAAGTCGACGTGGTCCATCGAGGCGGTGACGACCTGTCGGTTCGCGAAGCGCATGCCGGCGATGGCGCCGCAGATGTCCATCCAGTGGAGGACGGCGCCCCCGAGCGCCCGCCCGAGGTTGTTGGTGTCGTTCGGCAGCAGCATCTCGGTCATCTCGGTGTACGACTCCGCGACGGTCGCCGTCTCGTCCATATCGGCGGTGGGCGGGCGGACAACTTCAATCTCCGGCTCCCGCCGGCGCGGGACGGATCGCCCGTCAGGAGTCGCCCACAGACTCGTCGTCGAAGCGGACGGAGTCCGGCGAGCGGCCGGCCTCGTCGACGACCTCGTCGGAGATGATGATCGGGCAGTCGACCCGGACGGCGAGCGCGAGCGCGTCGGAGGGCCGCGCGTCGAAGACGAACCGCTCGGGCTCGCCGTCGTCGTACCGCTCCGCGTCGACCTTCGCGTAGAAGGTGCCCTCGCGGAGGTCGTCGACGCGGACCCGGTCGATCGCTCCGCCGAATTCGGTGAGAATATCGACGAGCAGGTCGTGCGTCAGCGGCCGGTCGAACGGCTCGCCCTCCAGCGCCATCCCAATCGATTGTGCCTGATCGGCGCTGACGAAGATGGGGACGTACTCCCCGCGGGCGGAGAGTATGACCGCCGGTACGTCACCGCCCGGTGCGGAGCCCGCTCCCACCCCGACGACCTCTGCCTCGTGTTCCATATCGGATCGTGGTGACGGCGCCATGAATAGCTGTCCCACGCGCGGTGGGCGAGCCCGCTCACATCTCCGCGGTTCTGTACCAGTACGCCCACACGACCGTGAACACGAGCGCCGCGCCGAGGAAGAAGACGACGCCGGGCTCGAGCAGCGAGACGGCGTACTCGGCGAGCGGGTCGACGACGTACTCGACCGTCCCGTCGACCGCCGCGTCGCCGCTCTCTGTGGCGGTCTCCTGTGTCCCGGCGTCGTCCGCGGCGCTCCCCGCGTCCCCGCCTCCGGTCGTCGTCGTCACCCGGACCGTCGGTTCCGCGACGGAGAGCGCGCGCTGGGCGACGGCGGCCGCCACCCCGATGAGCGCGTAGCCCCCGAGCAGCCGCAGGAGCGCGCTCTTGATCCCGGCCGACTCCTCGGTGCCGCCGGCGAACAGGACGAGGGGTTCGTCCGCGGCCGCGTACACGTCCATCTCCCGGCCCTTCTCGGAGTAGGTCGTGTCGACGACGTCGACGAGGTCGGCGCCGTCGAGCTTCGCGAGGTGGTACTGGACGTTCTGGAGCGAGGTGTCGACCTCGGCGGCGAGTTCCGACTTCGTCGCCGGATCGTCGTGGAGACGCGTGAGGATCTCGCGGGCGGTCTGGGAACCGAGCGCCGCGATGAGGTCGTCCGCGTCCTCGTCGTCGACGCCCACGACCCGCGGCTCCCGATCGTCGGGAGTCGCGTCGGGGAGGGAGGGCAACAGCCGCGACATAATCGGTACTCTTCGCCGTGAGGATACAAATTTGTTGGATCAGCGATGTCATCACCGACCCGACATCGACTCACAAACCCTAAACGCGGTGAGAGGGTACGTCTCGTCAATGACAGAGACGCCAGGGGGCTCCGACGGCGCGTCCGTCCCCCCGACGGCGAGCGATCCCTCGGCGGCGTCCGGGACGGACGACGGTGTCGAGGCCGAGGGCGGCTCCGTGACGGTCGTCGGGACCGCACACGTCTCCCAGCGCTCGGTCGACGAGGTCGAGGAGGCGGTAGAGCGGGAGCGTCCCGACGTCGTCGCGGTCGAGCTCGACGAGGGCCGGTACCGCCAGATGCAGGGCGAGACGCCGGACGACCTGGACGCGGGCGACCTCCTGCGCGGGAACACCGTCTTCCAGTTCCTCGCGTACTGGATGCTCTCGTACGTCCAGACCCAGCTCGGCGACCGCTTCGACATCGAGCCGGGCGCGGACATGCGCGCGGCCATCGACGTCGCCGAGGGGCTCGGCATCGACGTCGCGCTCGTCGACCGCGACATCCAGACCACGATCCAGCGGTTCTGGGCCCGGATGACGGTCACCGAGAAGCTCCGGATGGTCGGCGGGCTCGCGTTCGGCGTCACCGATTCGCGGATCGTCGGCGTGCTCGCGGGGCTGTTCGTCGGGATCATCGCCGGGCCGGCGATCGGCCTGTTCGGCGGCGCCTTCGGGGTGACGGACGCGCTGCTGACGAGCGTGACCGGCGGCGTGCTCGCCGCGCTTGTCGTCGGGGTCGCCGTCGATCAGGTGGGGAAGGCCGCGCTCTCACCGGACGGTCGGCTCTACGCCGCCGCCGTTCTCGGGGTCGGCGCCGGGATCGCGGCCGCGGCGCTCGGCGCCCTCGACGGAGTCGTCACGACGTATCTCGGCGGGTTCGCCGTGACGGCGATCGGCAGTCTCGGGCTCGGGATCGCGTTCGGACTGACGCTCGGCGTATTCGTGTCGGCCGCGCTCGGGCTGGTCGGTCGCGGCGGGGAGCCGGAGCACGGCGGCATCGAGGACCTCGGCGCCGAGGAGCTCACCGACACCGACGTGGTGACGATGATGATGGAGGAGTTCCGGCAGTTCTCGCCCGGCGGCGCCGAGGCGCTCATCGACGAGCGGGACGCGTTCATCGCTCACCGGCTCGTCGCCCTCCGGGAGGCCGGGCACGACGTCGTCGCCGTCGTCGGCGCGGGCCACCGCGCGGGGATCGAGCGCTACCTCGAGAACCCGGAGACGCTCCCGCCCATGGCGGACCTGGTCGGCCGCGAGCGCGGCGGCGGGCTCCCGTGGAAGAAGGCGGTCGGCTACGCGATCACCGTCGGGTTCGTCGGCTTCTTCGTCCTGCTCGCGCTGGCGGGCGTCGAGAACGCCTTCCTGTTCCGCCTGTTCGGCGCGTGGTTCCTCATCAACGGGATATTCGCGTTCGCGTTCGCGAAGGTCGCCGGCGCGCGCTGGACCGCCGCCGGCGTCGGCGGCGCGGTCGCATGGATGACCTCTATCAACCCGATGCTCGCGCCCGGCTGGTTCACCGGCTACGTCGAGCTCCGACACCTCACCGTGAACGTCGGCGACATCGGGACGCTCAACGACCTGCTCTCCGACGAGACGCTGTCGCCCTCGGATCTGGTCTCCCGGATGCTCGACGTGCCGCTGTTCAAGCTCATCGTCGTCGTCGCGATGACGAACGTCGGCAGCATCGTCGCGAGCTTCCTGTTCGCCGTGTACGTGATCCCGGCGATGTTCGGCAGCGAGGTCGGCGGCGTCGACGAGGTGGGCCGGCTCATGGTCGAGGGCGCGAGGACCGGCGCGGAGCTGATTCGGAGCGTGTTGGTGGGCGGAGGTGGCGCGTGAGCTCGGCGTTCCGAGGGCGCCGGATCGCCGGCCTCTACTTCAGCGGGACGGAGCTCCGCGACCTCCTCGTCGCGTGGCTCGCGCTCGGCGTGGCGTTCACGTTCTTCTTCGTCAACGGGACGGCCGGCTTCGACCGGCTGCTCGCGGCGGGCGTCGTCCCGCCGCTGCTCGTCGGGCTGCTCACCGCGGGCGTCGCGTTCCTCCTGCACGAGATCGCCCACAAGGTCGTCGCGGTCCACTACGACCAGGTGGCCGAGTTCCGGGCCGACAACAGCATGCTGTTCCTGGCCGTGATGAGCTCGCTCCTCGGGTTCATCTTCGCCGCTCCCGGCGCGGTCCACCACCGCGGTCGGCTGACCCCGCGGGAGCACGGCCACATCGCGCTCGCCGGCCCCGTGGTCAACCTGCTCCTCACGTTCGTCTTCCTCCCGGCGCTCCTGCTCGGCCCCGTCGTCGGCAGCCCCGTGATCACCCTGATCGGCTCCCGCGGGATCGCGATCAACGTCTTCCTCGCGGCGTTCAATCTGATCCCCTACGGGCCGCTCGACGGGAAGACCGTGTTCGACTGGAGCAAGGGCGTCTGGGTCACCTTCTTCGTCGTCTCGGTCCTGCTCACGGTGGGACTCGTCTTCGTCGGCGGGCTGGGCTTCGGCGGGCCCTTCTGAGTCGGGCGGGCGATCGGGCGTGGACGGTCCGGCCGTCCGGCGGGAACGGTGCGCTTTTGCTCCGCGGGCGTCCCTCGACACACATGACCGAGGACGGCGACGAGACGGGCGGAAAGGGGGCGACGGGCGACGACGAACTCACCTACGCCGACGCCGGCGTCGACATCGACGCGAGCGAGGCGGCGACCGCGGCGCTGATCGGCGCGGTCGGCGAGACCGAGGGCGACTACGCCGGCCTCCTCGACATCGGCGACCGGTACCTCGCGCTCGCGACCGACGGCGTGGGGACGAAGCTGCTCGTCGCCGAGGCGCTCGGCGACTACTCGACGGTCGGTATCGACTGCATCGCGATGAACGTCAACGACCTGGTCGCCGCCGGCGTCCGTCCCGTCGCCTTCGTCGACTACCTCGCCGTCGACGAGCCGGACGAGCGGTTCGCCGAGCAGGTCGGCGACGGGCTCGCCCGCGGCGCCGAACTCGCCGACATGGAGCTCGTCGGCGGCGAGACCGCGGTGATGCCGGACGTCATCCGTGGGCTCGACCTGGCGGGAACGTGCGCCGGCCTCGCCGCGAAGGGGGCCGTCTTCGACGGCGCGGCGGAGCCGGGCGACGCCCTGGTCGGCTGGCGCTCCTCGGGGATCCACTCGAACGGGCTCACGCTCGCCCGCGAGGCCGCCACCCGCGAGCACGCGTACACCGACCCGTGTCCCTTCGAGGGGTACGAGACGGTCGGCGAGGCCCTCCTGGAGCCGACCCGGATCTACACGGACCTGCTCGACCCCATGCGCGAACACGGCGTCCGCGGCGCGGCCCACGTCACTGGCGGCGGATGGACGAACCTGACGCGGCTCGGTGACCACCGATACGTCGTCGAGGACGCCTTCGACCCCCAGCCCGTCTTCGAGTTCGTGCAGACCGAGGGGAACGTCCCGGACGAGGAGATGCACCGGACGTTCAACATGGGCACCGGCTTCGTCGCTGCGCTGGACCCCGACGCTGCCGAATCGCTGGCGGCCGAGACCGACGGGCGCGTGATCGGACGGGTAGAGAAGGGGGACGACGAGGGGGGCGTTTCGATCCGCGGACTGGAGTTATAAGCATCGGCGGTCGATCGGAGCGACACCGTTGCCGGCGCGGTGAACTTCTCCGAGTTTCTGGCGGGCTGTTTATAAGCCATTTATATTGGAACGCCGGAGAACACCGCCAAAGCCCCACGGCTGCCCCTTTGAATCCCACCCGCCCGCAACCGCAGCCTCACGCCTCCCTAGCCTCGCGGTTCGCGCTCTCCGAGCGCTCACCGCGTCCAGCGAGAATCGAAGATTCTCTGGCAGCCGGCGCGTAGCGCCGGCGACGCCACCGCCCCGGTTATTTATAAAGAGTCGTCGCCGTTCTGCGCGGCCTCGACGCGGTCCGCCGTCGACTCCAGCGCCTCCGCGAGGATCCGCGCCTGCGCGGGCGAGAGGTCGGTCTCGTCGGCGTGGGCGGGGAGATCGTCGATCGCCGTGTCGTCGAGTTCGATCTGGAGCGTCACGTGTTCGGGGTCCTCTCGCGGCGCAGTCACGTTCACGACGCCCGGCGCGTCGGCCTCGAACTCGTGACCGCGGGCGCGCCCGTCGACCAGATCGAGCGTCGTGTACGCGTTCACGCGGAGCAGTCGGTCGGACATCTCAGTCGTCCGCCGGCGTCGACGGCGCGTCCTCCATCCCGTCGTCCTCGGCGTACGGGTACCACGTGCGCTTCGTGTTATGCATCATCGGGTCCTCGTAGTCCGTCTCCTCGGGGTCGACGAAGGCATCGAGCTCGTCGTCGTCGTGGCGAGCGACGAACGCTCGGAACGACTCTCCGTCGTCGCGCTCGGCCGCGAAGCTCTCCACCAGGTTCGCGAGCGCGCCCGGAACCTCGTCGACGGGGACGCGCTGGGTCACCCACCGGGCGAACCGCGGTTCCTCGCCGAGCCCGCCGCCGAGGCCGACGTCGAGCGCCTCGACCGGGTCGCCGTCCTTGCGCGTCTTCATGCCGCGCAGGCTCACGTCGGCGATCTGCGGCTGCGCGCACGACGCCGTACAGCCCGAGAGGTGGACGTGGAACTCGTCGACGTCCGCCGGGAGGTCGACGTTCTCCTTCAGCCAGCGGGCGAACCGGACCTGCCGGTTCTTCGTCTCGACGATCGACAGCGAGCAGAACTCCGTGCCGGTACACGCGACCGACCCGCGCATGAACGGCGACGGGTCCGGCGCGTAGTGGTCAAGCAGCGACTCGTCGAGGAACTCGTCGAGCGCGTCGTCGGGAACGTCGGTGACGATGACGTTCTGTCGCTGAGAGAGCCGGACCTCGCCGGAGCCGTACTCCTCGGCGAGGTCGGCGAGGTCGATGACGTCCTCAACGCCCATCCGGCCGACGAGCACGTTCAGCCCGACGAAGTATCGTCCGTCCTTCTGGTCGTGGACGCCGATCAGGTCGTTCCGCTCGCCGTCGCCCGCGTTGTACGTGTACTCCTCGCGGACGTCGCGGCCGGCGGGGTCGAGCTCGAAGTCGACGTACTCCGCCTGTAGCGTCTCGCGGACCTTCTCGGGCCCCCACTCGTCGACGAGGAACTTGATCCGGGCGTTGTAGCGGTCCTCGCGGTCGCCGTAGTCGCGGAAGAGCGCGGAGAGCCCGCCGGCGACGGCGGGGACCTTCTCCGGCGGGACCCAGACGTCGATGTCGCGCGCGAAGCGCGGTTCGTTGCGCGCGAGGCCGCCGCCGACGCGGACGTTGAAGCCGACGGCCTCGCCGCCGTCTCCGTCGACCGCCTTGTACGCGGGCTCGAACGCGAGGTCGTTGATGTCGCCCTGGCCGGAGCCGTCGGCGGACCCCGTCACCGACACCTTCCACTTCCGGGGGAGGTTCGCGTGGTCGTCGTTCCCTTTGAACGTCTCGTTGAGCTCGCGGATCACCGGCCACGCGTCGACCACCTCTTGACTGTCCTTGCCCGCGACCGGATTCCCGACGATGTTCCGCCACGAGTCGCCGCACGCCTGCTGGGTCGAGAGCCCGTTCGCTTCCAGTTTCCCGAAGATCGCCGGCACGTCCGACAGCTCGATCCAGTGGAGCTGGATCGACTGCCGGGTGGTGAAGTCGGCGTAGGCGTCGCCGAAGATCGGGTTCGTTCCCGGGCCGCGGGCGTACTCGTCGGCGATTTCACCGACGACGCGCAGCTGTCCCGGTTCGAGCACGCCGTTGGGCGTCCCGATCCGCATCATGAAGTACCCCTCCTGTCCGTTCCGCTGGTGGTACAGGCCCCACCATTTGAACCGCTCGAACCAGGCGTCTCGCTCGTCGTCCGGGATCGAGTCGAACCCCCGTTCGGCGAACTCGAACAGGCGGTCACGGATCTCGTTCCCGTAGACCTCGGACTTCCAGTTTTCGACGTCTGTTGGCATCGACTCCGAGTACAGTCGACTCCCACATAGGTGACAGCGTGGTGTCAACCTTCCCCGATGCTTTATTTTACCGGCGGATATTGGCGACGAATTTACTCCCGCACGCGTCGGACCGCCGATCGGTCGAATTCGTCGAACTCGCCGTCTCGTACCCGGCCGACCGGGAGCCAGCTCGTCGCTCCCGCGGCGTCGCACGCGATACACTGTCCGTAAACGCGCACCTCGACCGTCGAGCCGTCGACGCCCACGGCTTGGAAGTTCTCGACGACCAGGTCGACCAGATCACAGCCGCAGAAATCCGGCGCGTCGAGGCGCCACAGTTCGCTCACACGCACTTCTCGGCTGTCGTCGACGGAGATCCAGGCTCCGTCGTCGAGGACGCGTAGACGGGTGGTCACACCGGCCGTTCGGTCGCGACGAATCAAACGGTACCGGTGCTCGCAAACCGCGACGCCGTCCACGACGCCGCCCGAGCGCCGAATGTACGGACTGAAGCTCGATTCCGCGAGTCTCGTGTGTCAACGATACCGGATGTCACCGCCGGTAGCGGAGAGCAGTGGCCCGATTTACGTGTGTGCAGGCCCTTATGGTCGGTACAGTCGTTCACCGATCCGATGACCTCCCCGACCGTCGACACGGACGACGACAGCAGATATCGACAGCACACCTCCGCAGACGTCGCGCCCGAGCTCTTCGAAGCCGGACCGATAGAGCGATGACCGATCGATCCGAGCCCCGCGATGACGACCGCACGGAGCCGCCGACCGGTGAGCAGACGGACGCCGAGCCGGTCGATGAGCAGACGGACGCCGCGTCGACCGAGAGCATCGACGGCTCGGACCACCTCGACGACGTTGCGGACGGCGCGGGCTGTGCGGAGATCTGGGAGCGGCTCTCGGAGCGACGGGAGGCGGAGCAGGACGCCTGATCGCCGACGACGAACCGACGGAATCTGCTCGGAGCTGCCCTTACGACAGGTGCGCAGCGATGTCCGCTTCGGTGATGATTCCGACCGTCTCGCCGCCGTCGGTGACCATCACGGCTTTGTAGTGGTCCAGCAGGTTCCGCACCTCGTCGACGGTCGCGCTCGGCGCGACCGTGGGGAACGACTCGCTCATCACCTCGCTGACCGGGTGATCCCCAACGTTCTCGCCCGCGTGGACCACGTCGCCCTGACTGATCGAACCGACGGGCACCCCATTCTGAAGCACCGGAAGCTGTGAGTACGCCTCCTCTTCCATCAGGTCGACCGCTTCGCGCACCGCGTCGTCGGGCGCGACGCTGATCACCGTCTCGTTCATCAGGTCGCTCGCGCGCACCACCTCGCCTTCCGCCTCTTGGAGGGCGTTGACGATGCGCCGGAGCGTCGAGAGCCGCGGGTCGACGTCGCCGCCCTCGATCCGGGCGATCAGGGGCTGTGAGACGTCCGCCGCGTCGGCCAGCTCGCTCTGCGTCAGCTCCAGCGTCGTCCGTCGCTCGCGGAGGTCCTGTGGCGTCGGGAGTTCCATACGACGAATAACTCCGGGTTATTAGAAAAGGTTTCGGCGGCGACCGATATCGCGGCGGCGCTCGGGCGCCTCCTCGACGGAGCGCTTACTCGTCGCCGCGGTCGTCGTCCTCGTCGCTCTCCGTCTCGATGACCTCGATGACTTCGAGGGGGACGTCCCGAAGCGCGCCGCCGACCTCGCTCTTGGCGATCCGCTCCGCGTGTTCCTCGCTGTCGGCGTTGAAGATGTCGATCTCCAAGAGAAGGCCGACTAACGCCGTATTGGCGGCGAGGAACGCGGCGTCGAACGGCTCGCCGCAGGCCGGACAGCCGGTGACGCCGGGTTCGACCTCGACGTACTGCTTGTCCGTCTCGTTGAGTCGCTTGCCGGCTTCGCTGACCGCGACGCCGATGGCGTCGTCGGTCTCCTCGACGTCACGGACCAACCAGGCTGCTTCCATCGCGACTTCGTAGTTGCTCATGTCCGGACGGACGGGCCGCAGGGTTTCCTTTCTTGTGGTTTGCCCGCGGTCACGGAAGGCCGGTCGACCGACCGAGATCCGGGATGAACGCGAATCGATCGGCGCCTACAACCGGTCGACGACCGCCGCGGTGACCTCGTCGGTCGTCGCCGACCCGCCGAGGTCGCCGGTGCGGGGGCCGTCCGAGAGCACGCCTTCCACGGCGTCGCGCACTCGGCCACCCTCATCGACGTACCCGAGGTACTCCAACAGCATGGCCGCCGACAGGATCGCCGCCGTCGGGTTCGCGACTCCCTGGCCGGCGATGTCGGGCGCCGTGCCGTGGACCGGCTCGAACAGCGCGTTGTCGTGGCCGACGTTCGCCGACGGGAGCAGGCCGAGCCCGCCGACGAGGCCGGCCGCCAGGTCCGAGAGCACGTCGCCGGCGAGGTTCGGACAGACGATCACGCCGTACTGGCTCGGGTCCAGCGGGAGCTTCGTCGCGAACGCGTCCATCAGCTCCTCGTCGGCGTCGACGCCGCGCTCCTCGGCGACCGACAGCACCTCCTCGCGGAACCGTCCGTCCGTCTCGCGCATCACGTTCGCCTTGTGCGCGACCGTGAACCCGTCTTCGGGCCCCCCGGCGGGACCCCGCCCGTCCGCGACGAACTCGCAGGCGTACTCCGCCAGCTCGCGGGAGGCGGAGGAGGTGACGACCCGCGTCAGCGTCGAGAGGTCCTCGGAGAGCCGGTCCTCGTGACCGGAGTAGACCCCCTCCGTGTTCTCGCGCAGGAAGACGACGTCCGTCTCCGGGCGGAGCGCGTCGACGCCGGGATACGCCTTGGCGGGCCGCACGTTGACGAACGAGTCGACGGCGTCCCGCAGCGGGAGGATGACGTCGGCGGCCGTCTCGCCGGCCGCGCCGAACAGCGTCGCGTCCGCGTCCGCGGCGAGGTCGTAGGTCTCCTCGGGGAGCGCTTGGCCGGTCGCCTCCTTCGTCGCGTCGCCGGCCTCGGCGGCGACGAACTCGAAACCGAGACCGAACGCCTCCAGGACCTCGACGGCCGCGGGGACGACCTCCCGGCCGATCCCGTCGCCCTCGATGACGGCGATCTCGTGGCTCACGTCTCGTCCTCTGGGATGTGCTCGGCCGGAACGTACGGCAGCGACCGGGCGGTCTCGCGGACCACGCCCTCGTTCGCGCCCATCAGCGCCGTGGTGTCCCAGACGCCCTCGACGAGCGCCTTGCGCTGTGCGTCGTGGACCTCCGCGTCGATCACGGTGTCGCCGTAGGTGATCGTCTCCTCGGCCACGTCGATGTCGACCTCGGCGTCGGGGTTGGCCTCGACGTAGTCCTGAAGGGCCTCGATCGACTCCTGATCGGCGGTGACCGTCGGGATACCGAGCGCGAGGCAGTTGCCCGCGAAGATCTCCGCGAACGACTCGCCGACGACCGCGTCGATCCCCCAGCGCATCAGCGCCTGGGGGGCGTGCTCGCGCGACGAGCCGCAGCCGAAGTTGGCGTTGACGACCAACACGTTCGCGCCCCGGTACTTCTCCTCGTTGAACGGGTGGTCCTTCTCGTTGTCGTCGTCGTCGAACCGCTGGTCGAAGAAGGAGAACTGGCCCAGCCCGTCGAAGGTGACGACCTTCATGAACCGCGCCGGGATGATCTGGTCGGTGTCGATGTCGTTGCCCCGGACCGGGATCCCGGTGCCGGAGACGTCGGTTACCTTCTCCGCCGGCGCTTCGCCGGCGCTGAACTCGGGAGAGCTCATACGGTCGCCACCTCCTCCATCTCGCGGACGTCGGTGACCTCGCCGGTCACCGCCGCGGCCGCGACCATGATCGGACTCATCAGGACGGTGCGCCCGTCCTTCGAGCCCTGCCGGCCGACGAAGTTCCGATTCGAGGAAGACGCGCTCGCCTCGTCGCCCTCCAACTGGTCGTCGTTCATGCCGAGACACATCGAACAGCCCGGCTCGCGCCAGTCGAAGCCGGCCTGTTTGAAGATCTCGTCGAGTCCTTCCGCCTCGGCGGCATCGCGGACGCGCTGGCTGCCGGGAACGACCATCGCGCGCACGTCGTCGTCGACCTCGCGGCCCTCGACGAACGCCGCGGCCTCGCGGAGGTCCTTCAGCCGCGCGTTGGTACACGAGCCGAGGAACGCCACGTCGATCTCGTACCCCTCCATCGTGTCACCGGGCTCGACGCGCATATGCTTCTGCGCGCGCCGCGCCGTGTCGCGGTCCTCCTCGGGGAGGTCGTCGGGGTCCGGGATCGGTTCGGTGATCCCCGCGGTCTGGCCGGGCGTGGTCCCCCACGTGACGGTCGGCTCGATCGCCGAGCCGTCGATGGTGACCACGTCGTCGTACTCGGCGTCGTCGTCGGTCCGGATCGACTCCCAGTAGGGTTTCAGTCGCTCGAACTTCTCGGGGTCGTCCTCGAAGGCGTCCGTCTCTCGGAGCCACTCGTAGGTGGTCTCGTCGGGGTTGACGTACCCCGCGCGGGCGCCGCCTTCGATCGACATGTTGCAGATGGACATCCGCCCTTCCATGCCCAGATTCTCGATGGCCTCGCCGGCGTACTCGTAGACGTAGCCGACGCCGCCGTCGGTCCCGAGCTTCCCGATGATCGTCAGGATGACGTCCTTCGCGGTGACGCCCTCGCCGAGCTCGCCCGTGACCTCGATCTTGCGGACCTTCTGTTTCTCCATCGCGACACAGCCCGTCGCCAGCACGTCTCGGATCTGCGAGGTGCCGATACCGAACGCCAGCGCGCCGAACGCGCCGTGCGTCGACGTGTGCGAGTCGCCACAGACGATCGTCATGCCGGGTTGGGTGAGCCCCTGCTCCGGCCCGATGACGTGGACGATCCCCTGATCGCCCGAGTCCGGATCGGAGAAGTCGATGCCGGAACCGCGGACGTTCGCCTCCAGCTCCGCCATCATGTTCTCTGCGGCCTCGTCGCGGTAGGGCCGGTCGCGGTTACCGGTCGGCACGATGTGATCGACCGTGGCGTGCGTGCGCTCCGGGAAGGCGACCGTCTGCCCGCGCTCCTTCAGCATGCCGAACGCCTGCGGGCTGGTGACCTCGTGGACGAGGTGGAGCCCGACGAACAGCTGGTCCTGTCCGGTGGGCAGCGCCGTCACCTTGTGCCGGTCCCACACCTTGTCGTACAGGGTTCCCTCGCTCATCGGAACTCACCCGCGTTGGGCGCCGACTGCGTGGTCTCGCGAGGTCGGTTCCCGTCGCCGCGCACGCCCATCAGGCGGTCACCTCAGCGGACTCCTCTTCGTCCTCCTCGGTCTCCTCCTGCCACGCGAACAGACCGCGCAGCTCCTCGCCGACGGCCTCGATCTCGTGGTTCTTCTCGGCGTTACGCAGCTGGGTGTACGCCGGCCGGCCGGCCTGGTTCTCGGAGATCCACTCTCGGGCGAAGGTGCCGTTCTGGACCCCTTCGAGGACCTCCTCCATGTTCGCGCGAACCTGATCGTCGATGATCTCGTCGCCGCGGGTGAGCCCGCCGTACTCCGCGGTGTGTGAGACGGAGTCCCACATGGCGCCGAGCCCGCCCTCGTACATCAGGTCGACGATGAGCTTCATCTCGTTCATACACTCGAAGTACGCCATCTCGGGGGAGTAGCCCGCCTCGACGAGCGTCTCGTACCCCTGCTTGATCAGCGAGGCGATGCCGCCGCAGAGGACGGCCTGCTCGCCGAACAGGTCGGTCTCCGTCTCCTCCTGGAACGTCGTCTCGACGACGCCGGCGCGGGTGCAGCCGATCGCGGCCGCGTACGCGAGCGCCTCGTCGTGGGCCTCGCCCGTGGCGTCCTGGTACACCGCCAGCAGCCCCGGCGTCCCCTGGTTGTTCTCGTAGTTCCGGCGGACGATGTGGCCCGGCGACTTCGGCGCGATCATCGTCACGTCGACGCCCTCAGGCGGCTGGATCTGGTTGTAGTGGATGTTGAACCCGTGTGCGAACTGGAGCGTGTCGCCGGGTTCGAGGTTCGGTTCGATCGCGTTCTCGTAGACGTCCGCCTGGACCGTGTCCGGGAGGAGGACGCTCACGATGTCGGCGGCCTCGGCGGCCTCGGCGGGCGTCGCCACCTCGAGCCCGTCGCTCCGGGCGGCCTCGCGCGAGGAGCTGTCCTCGCGGAGCCCGACGATCACGTCGACCCCGCTCTCGTGGAGGTTCTGGGCGTGCGCGTGTCCCTGCGAGCCGTAGCCGAGCACGGCCACGACCTTCTGGGCGATCGCTTCGCCGTCCGCGTCTTCGTCGTAGTATACCTTGGATTCGACCGTCTGCATGTCGTTGTCGCTCATTGTGTATCGTGTGTGTAACTGCGTCAGCTGTCGTGGGTCGTCGGTTCGCCGGCCGTTCCGGGTTTCTCTCCTGGCGCGGTCGGGGTGTTGCCGCGCGCGAGCGCGGTCGGCCCCGTCCGCGCGATCTCGACGATGCCGAACCGCTCGAAGGCGCCGATCGCGTTGTCGATCGCGGACTTGTGTCCGGTGAGTTCGACGGTGATCGTCTCGGGGCCGGCGTCGACCGTCCGGCCGTCGTACATCTCCGTGACCGCCTGCACCGCGGCCGGGTCGTCGCCCCGCACTTTGAGGAGCACGAGCTCCGAGGTGACCGCGTCGCCGGCGACCTCCCCGACGGAGATGACCGGCTTCAGCTTCGCCATCTGCTTCTCGATCTGGTCGATGCCGGGGTCCGTCTCCTCGACGACCATCGTGATCCGCGAGTGGCCCTCGACGGTCGTCGGCCCGACGGTGAGGCTCTCGATGTTGAACTGGCGGCGGGAGACCAGCCCGGAGACGCGCGCGAGCACGCCCGGCTCGTCCTCGACGAGCGCCGAGATGACGGCGCGCCGCGACTCGTGTTCCGCCTCGACGACGGGATCGATCCGGATCCCCTCGAGGTTCCGGCGCCCCTCGGGGTGAGTCCGCTCGTCGGGTCCGGGCTGCTCGCCCGGCGCCGGCCGCGAGTCCGCCTCGGGAGCGCCGCCGGACGCGTGGGAATCGCCGCTCATAGCTGGTCCTCCGCGGTGGCGAACTTCCCGTTCGCGCCGCCGCTCGGCACCATCGGCAGGACGTTCTCCTCGGGATCGACGTGGAAGTCGATCACGGCGGGCCCGTCGTAGTCGAGGGCCTCCTCGACGGCGGGCGCGACCTCGTCGTAGTCGTCGACGCGGAGCCCGAGAGCGCCGAACGCCTCGGCGAGCTTGTCGAACTCCGGCATCCACGTGTAGTCGGAGGCCATGTGACGCCCCTCGTAGAAGGCGTCCTGCCACTGGCGCACCATGCCGATGTACTCGTTGTTGAGCACGGCGATGGTGATATCGAGGTCCTCGCGGACGGCCACGGACAGCTCCTGCATCGTCATCAGGAAGGAGCCGTCCCCGTCGAAACAGACGACGTCGCGGTCGGGCTCGCCCATGTTGTTCGCGGCGACGCGCGCGCCGACCGCGGCGGGCACCCCGTAGCCCATCGTCCCGAGCCCGTGCGAGGAGACCCACGTCCGGGGCTCCGTGTACGTCCAGAACTGGGAGGCCCACATCTGGTGTTGGCCGACGCCCGTCGTGACGATGGTGTCGTCGTCGGTCGCCTCGTCGAACGCCTCGACGACGAACTGCGGCTTCAGCGGCTCGTCCTCGGGCGTCGAGTACGTGAGCGGGTACGTCTCCTTCCACTCGGCGCACCGCTCGCGCCACGACTCTGCGTCGGGCGCCTCGCGGACCGCCGCGGTCAGCTGGTCGAGGACGCGCCCCGCGTCGCCGATCAGCGCGTGGTCCGCGTAGACGTTCTTCGAGATCTCGGCCGGGTCGATGTCGACGTGGACGACCTCGGCCTCGGGCGCGAACGTGTCGATCCCCCCGGTGAGCCGGTCGTCGAACCGGGTGCCGACCGCGATCAGGCAGTCGGTGTGGGTGATCGCCATGTTCGCGTAGCCGGTGCCGTGCATCCCGGCCCACGAGAGGCTGAGATCGTCGTCCTCGGGGAACGAGCCGATCCCGGGCATCGTCGTCGTCACCGGGATCCCGTACGTCCGCGCGAACGTCCGCGCGGCGTCGCTCGCCTCGGCCTTGATGACGCCGCCGCCGAACAGGCAGAGGGGCCGTTCGGCCGCCTCGATGGTCCGGGCGGCCGCCTCGACCGCGTCGGCGTCGGCGTTCGGGTCGGGATCAGTGCCGGCCGGCGGCGACGCCGGGCCCGGCGTCCGGTCCGTCTCGTCCTGCGTGACGTCCTTCGGGAGGTCGACGAGCGTCGGTCCCGGGCGGCCCGCCCGCGACAGCTCGAACGCCTCGCCGACCGTGTCACCGACGGTGTCGGCGCCGCTCGCGAAGTAGTTATGCTTCGTGATCGGGCGCGTGACGCCGATGGTGTCGGTCTCCTGGAACGCGTCGTTGCCGACGAACTCGGTCGGCACCTGCCCGGTCAGCGCGAGCATCGCGTCCGAGTCCATGTCGGCGTCGGCGATCCCGGTGACGAGGTTCGTCGCACCGGGTCCGGACGTCGCCAGGCAGAGCCCCGGTTCCCCGGAGACGACGCCGTACGCGTCGGCGGCGTGGGCGGCGCCCTGCTCGTGGGCCATGGTGACGTGGTCGATCGACGAACTGTACAGCGCGTCGTAGACGGGCATGATCGCGCCGCCTTGGACGCCGAAGGCGGTCTCCGCGCCGGCCGCCTCGAGGGCGGCGACGACCGACTCCGCGCCGGTCGAGACCGGTCCCGCGGCGGGCGTCTCGTCGGCCTCGGTGGCGTGGGCGGCGTCGTCGACTCCCTCCGGCGGCTCCTCGGAGCCCTCCGGGTCGTCTTCTCGTGTGTGTGCTGCTGTGTCGCTCATTGTCGTGGTCGTGTTCGATGTGGCATCTCGCGCGCGTGGAAGTTCGGTCCGAACGCCGACGCGGCGGGCGGACGGCGGTCCGCTCGCTGGCGTTCGTCGGTACGTCGAGTCGGTGAGGAAGGGGTAGTGTAGGGGCTCAGACCCCTACAATGATCGGCGCGACGGCTCCGGCGACGTCGGCTGTCGTCGGAACTGCGGTGTGCCGTCGCATCTCGGCCGAACCAACGGAGTCGTGGTATAAATCCCTGTCGGGACGATGACCCCGCCGAACGGGTCGCGGTCCCACACTGGGCCGCCCCCGACCGGGCCGTGGCGAACGGGATCGCGGGAGCCGCTGTCGCCGACTCGGACGGCGGTCGCTCGGCGGGCTCCCCGGTCAGGGGGACGGCCATCAGACTCGGACCTCCTCCTCGCGGTCGATGCCGGCCTCCTCGGCGAAGCGCTCGACATCGCCGGCGGTCACCTGCCGCTTGCCAGCGCCGTACTCCTTGACGCGTTTGGTGATACGCCGGACCTCGCCGTCGCTCGGGTCGAAGCCGGCCTCCACGAGGTGCTTGCGCACGCTGTGGGTGCCGGTGTGTTTCCCGAGCACGAACTCGCGCTCGGCGCCCACCATCTCCGGGGTCATCACGCCGGTCTCGAAGGTGTCGGCGTTCTCGATGACGCCGGCGGCGTGGATGCCCGACTCGTGCGCGAACGCGTTCCGCCCGGTGACGGGCTTGTTCGCGGGCACGGGGATGCCAGAGGCCTCCTCGACGATCCGCGCCAGCTTCGTGATCTGGGTCGTGTCGATGCCGGTGTCGACGCCGTACACCGACTCGACGGCCATCACGACCTCCTCGTAGGCGGCGTTGCCGGCGCGTTCGCCGATCCCGTTGACCGACACCTGCGCCTGCTCGGCGCCGTTCTCGAAGCCCATGATCGCGTTGGCCGCGGCCATTCCGAAGTCGTCGTGCGTGTGCACGTCGACGCGCGCGTCGGTCGCCTCGACGACCGCCTTCACCGTCTTGCCGAAGCTGGTCGGCATCCCGACGCCGCAGGTGTCCGGGATGTTGATCCAGTCGGTGCCGGCGTCCGAGACCGCCTCGACGATGTCGATCAGGTAGTCGGGGTCGGTCCGGGTGGCGTCCATCGGCGAGAACATGCACTCGACGCCGGCGTCTTTTACCTGCTCGACGGCGTCGACGGCGCGTTCCTTCGCCTCCTCGCGGGTCGCGTGCATCGAGTCCTCCAGCTGCACGTCGCTGGTGGAAACGAACACGTGGACCATGCCGACGCCCGAGTCGAGCGCGGCGTCGATGTCGCCCTCGACGACCCGCGCCAGCCCGCAGACGGTGGTGTCCGTCGCGGCGGCGATGTCGCTCACGGCCTCGAACTCCGCGTCCGAGTTCACCGGGAACCCCGCCTCGATGACGTGGGTGTTCATGTCGTCCAGCGTCGCCGCTATGCGGCGTTTCTCGTCGTAGCTGAACGACGTCCGTGGTGACTGTTCTCCGTCTCGTAACGTCGTGTCGAAGATCCGTACAGGACCGATTTCGATGTTAGAAGCTATCGTGCCCTGGAAGAACTCGATCCGCCGGGGTGTCCGACGAAGCCTCCGTGATGTCTGTCATCGGTTACCGACAGTACGGTCGAGGCCTTAACGCTTGTGGCAATCGCAAAAACGGTTCCTCGACGACAGGTTTAGACGACTCCCGACGCCGGAAAACCGCACGACCTCAACGTCATGGTATCTCCTTATATTCTTGATACACACACGACCGCGGTTGGGGGATCTCGTTTCGGAACCCGGTTAATAAGGGCGATAGACGTTCGTTTCGTTTCGATCGCGGCCGGTGCGCGACCTCGCGAGGGTTCGACTCGGCGGCGTCGTCTCTTCGGCCGCCGTCCGAGACGGTCGGTTCCGATTGTCCCCGGACTCGATCCCCCTCAGGCGTCACGCGGGCGATCCGGGTCGTCGAGCCCGCGGACCGCGTCGAGCAGATCGGCGGCGTCGACGTCGGCGTCGACCTCGACGAGTCGGTCGGCGGCCGCGAGGACCGCCGCGTTCGGGTCGGTCCGCTCGCCCGCGTCCCGACGCGTGCCCTCGCCGACCGCGACCGTCGCGTCGGCCTCGCGCGCGAGCCGCACGGCGGCCTCGCACGTCTCCGCGTCGACCGGTGCGAAGGCGGGAGCAGTGACGGCCGCCGCGTCGGCGTCGCGGGCGGTCTCCGCGGTCGCGTCGCCCTCCGAGACCACGCCGACGGAGAGCCGGTGACCCGCGGCCGCGAGGCGGGCGACGACTCGGGAACCGCTCCGACCCGTCCCCACGACGTGGAGCCGTCGCGGGTCGGTGTCGTCGCGACCCGCGCCGACGGCGTCGAAGGCGGTGACCGCGGGGGTGCCGGTCGCCGGGTTCCGCCCCACGAACGCCTCGGCGTCGAACGCCGCCCGCAGCGCGCCCGCGGTCAGCACCTCGTCGGGCGGGCCGGCCGCGTGGACGCCGCCGTTCGCGAGGACGACGATCCGGTCGCAGTATCGGGCCGCCGCGTCGAGGTCGTGGATCGCCGCGAGCGCGCCGCGGCCGTCGTCGACGAGGTCGCGGACGAGTTCGAGGGTGCGCACGGCGTGGTTCGCGTCGAGGCTCGCCGTCGGCTCGTCCAGCAGCAGCGCCGGGGTCCCCTGCGCCAGCGCCCGTGCGAGCAGGACGCGCTGGCGCTCTCCGCCCGAGACCTCGGTGATCGAGCGGTCGGCGAAGCGGGCGACGCCCGCCGCGTCCATCGCCTCCTGCACCGCCCGGTCGTCGGCGGCGCCGTGGCCGTCGAACCGGCCGAGGTGCGGGGTCCGCCCCATCTCCACCACGTGACGCACCCGGAAGTCGAACGCGAGGCTCGTCTCCTGCGGGACGCTGGCGACGCGACGGCCGGCCTCCCGCGCGGAGAGGTCGGCAGCGCGGTCGCCGGCGAGACTGACTGTCCCGGCGTCGGGTGCGAGCGTCCCCTTGATCGCCCGTAGTACCGTCGTCTTTCCCGCGCCGTTGGGACCGACGAGCCCGACGAGCTCGCCGCGCTCGACCCGGAGGTCGACGCCGGAGACGACCGGGACGTCGCCGAACGACACCGTCAGACCGCCGACATCGATGAGGGGGTCGTCGGTATCGGTGCTCTGAGAGCCGACGGTCGAGTCATCGGCCGGGTCGCCGCCCGGCTCGCCCGACGCGTCGTCTCCGATCCCCTCCGCGGTCGGGTCCGCGCTCACAGCTCGTGCACCTCCCGGTTCGAGAGCAGGTAGATAAAGAAGGGCGCGCCGACCGCGGCGGTGACGATGCCGACCGGTAGCTCCGTGCTCCCGGCGCGGGCGACCGTGTCGGCGGCGACGAGGAACGACCCGCCTGCGAGCGCGGCGGTCGGCAGCAGCACCCGGTGGTCGGGCCCGACGACCAGCCGGAGCATGTGGGGGACGATCAGGCCGACGAAGCCGATGACGCCGGCGAAGGCGACGCCCGCGGCCGTGATCAGCGCGGAGGCGCCGAGCAGGACCCGCTTGGTGCGCTCGACCGCGATGCCGAGCCCGCGCGCCTCCTCCTCGCCTAAGAGCAGGACGTTGAGGTCGCGGGCGTACACGAGGAGGATGAGGAACAGCGGCGGCACCACGACCGCCGTCGCGGCGACCTCGCTCCACGACGCGCCGGAGAGGTGGCCCATCAGCCACGCGACGATCCGCCGGAGCGACTCGCCGGCCTGCAGCTGGAGGTACGAGATGACCGCGCCGAGGAACGTCTGGACCGCGACGCCCGCGAGCAGGAGGGTCGCCACCGGCGTCCGGCCGTGTCGCGTCGCGATCGCGTACACGCCGAACGCGGCCGCGAGCGCCCCCACGAACGCGAAGAGGCTCACGCCCGCGCCGTACGAGAGGCCAACGTCGACCGCGCCGATCAGGGGGAGGGTCACGGTCGCCGACAGCGCCGTGGGGAAGACGATGAAGGCGACGGCGCCGACCGCCGCGCCGGAGGAGACGCCGATGATCGACGGGTCCGCCATCGGGTTCCGGAAGAACCCCTGCATGACGGTGCCGGCCGCCGCCAGCGCGAAGCCGACCAGCGCGGCCATCAGGATCCGGGGCAGCCGGACGCCGACGACGATCTGCGCGTGCACGTCGTCGACGGGGTACGCGAACGGCGAGGCGTAGGTGAGATCGACCCCGGGCAGGGTCAGCGGCCCCACGCCGGGGAGTCGGAGGGTGCCGACCGCGGCGCTCGTCGTCTCCACGCCGGCCGGCACGCTCACCGCGTTCAACACCGCCTTCACGACTTCCGCGGGCGGAATCCGAACGGGACCGATCGCGGCGCTCACCACGACCGTCGCGACGAGCGCGGCCGCTAACCCCGCCGACCAGACGGACGCTCGCGTCCAGGCACTCATTCGTTCTCCAACAAAACTTGTAGTAGGTAAATACTTATTGGACGAGCCGCGTGGTCGATCCGATGCGACCTAGGTACGCCATCGCGATGGCCCTGCTCGTGACGACCGCCCTCGTGGGCGGCGTCGCGGGTCCGGCCGCGGGTACACAGCCGACGACCGAATCGCTGACGCTCGAGTCCCCGACCGACGGGCCGGGCCTCCACCAGACGGACGACGCGTGCGGGTTCCCGCTGGAGATCACCGACGCGACGGGGACGACGGTCACGCTCGACGAGCGGCCCGAGCGGATCACGACGACGAACCCGTCGGCCGCCCAGACCCTCTGGGAGATCGGCGCGCGCGACCGCGTCGTCGGCGTGACCCAGTACGCCGCGTACCTCGACGGGGCCGACGAGCGGGCGAACGTCTCGGCGGAAGGGTTCGGGGTCAGCGTCGAACGCGTCGTGGACACCGAGCCGGACCTCGTGCTCGTCCCGAACGCGTCGTCGGCGAGCACGGCCGAGACCCTCCGCAATCAGAACCTCACCGTCTACCACTTCGCCGCGGCGACCTCCATCGAGGACATCGCGGAGAAGACCGAGACCACCGGTCGCCTCGTCGGGAACTGCGAGGGCGCCGCCGAGACGAACGAGGAGATGAACGACGCCGTCGCGGCCGCCGAGGAGCGGACCGCCGACCTCGACCGCCCCGACGCGCTGTATCCGCTCGGCGACGGCTACGTCGCCGCGAACAACACCTTCATCAACTCGATCATGGAGGCCGGCGGCGCGAACAACGTCGCGGCCGCGGAGGGCGACGGCTACCCGCAGCTCTCGAGCGAAGTGATCCTCCAGACCGACCCCGAGCTGATCCTCGTGACGACGCCCGACGCGGCGATTCTCGAGGAGGAGCCGTACGCCAGCACGACCGCCGGTACCGAGGGGAACTACGTCGTGATGAACGTCAACTACCTCAACCAGCCGGCTCCGCGGAGCGTGATCGAGTCGACGACCACGCTCTCGACCGCCGTCGAGGAGCTCCAGACCGAGAGCGGCGGCGAGACGGACACAGACGACGGGACCAACGAGACCGACGCGGACGACGGAACGAACGAGACCGACGGCGACGACGCGACCAACGAGACCGACACTGACGACGCGACGACCGGCGACGAGGCGCCCGGATTCGGCGTCGTCGCGGCACTGATCGCCGCGATCGCGGCGGCGTTGATCGCACGGCGGCCGTAGCGGGCAGGCGAGCGGACAGCGCGGAAAAACAGAAAGCGGACAGCGCGGAAACCCAGCGGCGAGGCCGCGGCCGACGCCGGCGATCCCTTACTGGTTCGCCGACCGGGCGTCCAGCGCGACGGGGATCGACCGGGCGGCGACGTCGCCCGCGAACGCCTCGCCGTCCGCCTCCAGCTTCTCGAAGGTGTCGTAGTGGATCGGGACGACCAGGTCCGGAGCCATCCGCTCTGCCAGCTCCGCGCTCGCGTGCCGGTCGGAGACGAGGCCGCCGCCGCCGATGTTCGCGAGGAAGATCGAGACGTCCAGCTCCGCGAACGCGTCGAGCGCGTCCGAGTCGCCCGGCCAGAAGACGGTGCGGTCACCGAGGCCGAGCAGGAACCCGCAGCCGAACCCGGGCGGGTGGATCACCGAGCCGTCGGGGCCGGCGTTCGGGCCCTCGGGGTCGTTGTGGGCCGCGACCGACCACACCGTCACGTCCCCGGCGGGCGTCTCGACGTCGACGCGGGCCTCGTCGTCGACGCGGATCACGTCGTAGTCGGCGGCGAGCGAGTCGATCGACTCCACGTCGCGGCCGATCCCGGCCGGGTCGACCGCCTCGTAGATCACGAGCGTCGCGTCCTCGTCCGCGACCGACCGGATCCCCTCGGGGTCGTAGTGGTGGTCGTGGGTGACGACGACGAGGTCGCCGTCGCGCGCCCAGTAGTCGTCGAGGACGCCGTACCGTCCCGGGTCGGTGTACGCGACCGGACCGCCGTCGGGGGCGAGCCGCGCCGTCGCGTAGCCGAGCCACTCAACCGCGAAGTCGTCGTAGCGGACAGTCATGGGTCCCGTTCCGGGCGCGGGCGTCTTGAGGGTGGCTATGGCGGGTCGACCGCGTCGATGCGGATCAGGTCCCACGCGTCGTCGAGGGAGGGTTCGGTGTCCCCGGCTTCTGCCCCACCGCCGTCAACCCCGGCGTCCCGATCGGGCGCGAACGCCGGGCCGAGCACGTGTTCCGGGACGATCGGCATGGGGATCGGGACGTAGCCCGCGGCGCGCATCGGCGCGAAGCCGCTGGCGCTCTCGACGACTTCGCCGTCGGCGCCGCGCCGCACCCGGAAGCGCTTGTCGTCGGGGTGTCGGCTGTACGCGTACGGGAACGCCTCGACCGGCGGTTCGCGGAGGCTCTCGACGCCGGCGAGGACCGCGACGACCAGTCCGTCGACCTCGCAGACCAGCCGCGGGACGACCGGGCAACCCGTCTCGTCGACGGCGGCGGCGTCGATCCCCGGCCCCGCGGGCACCGGCCCGACCGGGGTGTCGGTCTCTCGCCACGCGAACGTCGGCTCCCCGAACCCCTCGAACCGAACGCAGGCGTACCCGCCGCCGGCGACGGGGACCCGGTCCGGGCCGGCGTGGAACGTCCGCCGACCGTCGCGCTCGGCGACGAGCAGCGGGGGATCGGCGAGCAGCGACCGCATCGCCTCGACCGTCGCGTCGTCGTCGACGACGAAGCAGACGCGACGGTCGCGGTCGAGCGCGTGCGCGAGCCGCGAGACGATCACCGTCGCCGTCGCGTCGTCCGGCGTGAGGGGCTCGACCGCGAGGGGCGCCCCGCCGTCCCGAGGCGTCGCCACCGCCGGGGGCTCGGCCCGCGTCTCGGGGTGCGCGACCTCGTATCCGTCGTCGTCGAGCCGGGTCGCGGCCGCGTCCGTCAGCCGCCGTCGCGTCGCGTCCCCGAGCGGGCCTGGCATACGATACCGTACGGTCCCGAAGGTGAAGGGGTTTCGCGTGAGGCGTCCGCGCCCGGTCGGGCGAACGTATTTAAAACGTCACGCCGAGTCGTCGGCGAGCCGCGCGACCCGATCCAGCGAGTCGGCGTCCGCGACCGACTTGTCCTCGCGGACGCCGACGAACCGAGGGAACCGCAGTGCGTACCCCGACGTGTACGTCGGCGACGTCTGGATCTCCTCGTAGCCGACCTCGATGACGACCGCCGGCCGGATCGAGAGGTCGGTGCCGTCCTCGGTCACGACGTGGGGTTCGAGCCGCTCGGTGAGGTCGGCGAGCGCCTCGTCGGTGAGGCCGGTCGCGACCTTTCCGACCGTGGCGAACTCCTCGCCGCCCTCGTCCGTCCGCACGCCGAGCAGAAACGTCCCGAACAGCTCCGCGCGGCGACCCTCGCCCCACTCCGCGCCGACGACCGCCGCGTCGAGCGTCTCCACGTCGGGCTTGCGCTTCAGCCACTCCCGCCCGCGGTCGCCCGGGGTGTATGTCGCGTCCGGGTCCTTCAGCATCACCCCCTCGTGGCCCGCGTCGAGCGCCGCCGCCTCGGCCGCCTCGATCGCCTCGACGTCGCTCGCGACCTCCAGCGTCGCGGCCGCGTCCGGCAGGACGTCGACGAGGCGGTCGTGACGGGCCCGGAGCGGCTCGTCGAGCAGGTCCGCGCCGTCGGCGTGGAGGCAGTCGAAGGCGTGGAGCCGAAGCGACACCTCCTCGCGCATCCGGTCGACGTCGTGTTTCCGGCGGAACCGCCGCAACACCTCCTGAAACGGGAGCGGGTCGCCGTCGTCGTCGACCGCGACGACCTCGCCGTCGAGGATGACCGGCACGTCGACGCGGGCCGCGACGTACTCGGCGATCTCCGGGAGCGCGTCGGTCACGTCGTCCATGTTCCGGGAGTAGAGCCGCGGGCCGATCCCCTCGTCGTCGTTCCCGGGCACGTAGTGAACCTGTACGCGCGCCCCGTCGAACTTCGTCTCGACGGCGACCTCGCCGAACGACTCGACCGCGTCGGTCGCCGTCCCGGCCTGGGCGAGCATCGCTTGTACCGGGCGGCCGACGGCGAGCCCCTCCGCGCGGAGGCCGGCGAGGCCCTCGTCGCGCGCGAGGGCCGCGACGCGGCCGTAGTCGTTCGTCACTTGGAGCGCGCGCTCGACGGCCGCGACCGCCTCATCGTCGGCGCGGAGGGTCGGCTCCTCGTCGTCGCCGTCGGCCGAGTTCGGCGATGAATTTCCGTCGTCGCCGTCGACCTCAGGCGACGGCGTGAGGAACGCCTCGGCGACCGCGTCCCGGACGGTCCCCTCGCCGACCCCGATCCGCATCTCGCCGAGCACCAGCCGGGCGAGGAACTTCGCCTCCGTTCGGTCACACCGATTGAAAAGGCCGAACAGCGCGTCGAGCTTGCGCGACTCGCTGCCGTCGCCCGACGCGGCCGCCAGCTCCCGCAGCGCCGCGTCGAGCTCCGCCACGGTGAGCGCGTCGCGGCCCTCACCGAAGGCGGCGAGGCCGCGCTGGCCGCCGAAGTCGAAGCCGGCGGCGACCGCGCCGATGTCCCCCGCCGACGCGAGCCGGTCCTCGACGTCGCCGGCGGTCACGTTCGGGCCCGCGGCGCGGGCGATCGCCTCCCGGCACAGCGCCGGGCCGATGTCGAGCGTCCGGGTGTCGTGCGCCGGGAAAACGCGGCCGAGCAGGAACCGGGTGACGGTCGCGAGGTCGTCGGTCCCGTCCGGGTCGGCGTCAGTCCCGTCCGAGTCGGCGTCGATCCCGCCCGCTCCGTCCCCGGCCGCCGCGAGCAGGTCGGCGACAGCGAGCGTCGTCCCGATGTCCCCCGGCTCGGCCGCGAGCCGCTCCGCCCGCGCGGCGAACGTGGCGAACTCCATGCGCGAGGTCGGCGATCGGCGGGCAAAAGCGCGCCGATACGTCGCCCGTGCCGGTGATTCCCACGCCGCCGATCGGCCGTAGGCCTTTTTACGAGCCCGACGCGTCGACCGACGCATGAGCACGGAGTCCGCCCTCGCAGACGGCGTCCGCGAGGCGCTCGCTGTCGACCCCGACGAGTTCGCCGCGCGCGTCGAGGAGGAGGGTGAGATCGTCAAACAGGAGCTCCGCGACGGCTCCTTCGACAACCACCAGTCGATCGTGGGCTTCGAGTACGAGTTCTACGCGGTCGCCGACGGCCGGTGGAGCGAGGAGTCGCGGGCGGGTGAGTACGCCCTGATGCGCGTCCCGCGACGACTGCTGGAGCTGATGGGCTTCGAGAAGGAGCTCGGCCTCCACAACGCCGAGATGTCGACGAGCCCGCAGCCGCTCTCCGACCACGGGCTCCGGGCGCAGCTCGCGGAGGTACGGGCGCGGCTGGAGGCGGCGGAGAACACCGCGGGGGTCGAGGGGATGCGGCTCGTCTCCGACGGGATCTGGACGATCCCCCCGACCGGCGAGACGGCGCGCGGGTACCTCACGGACAGCGTCGACGTCGACGGCGTCACCGTCGCGGTCAACATGAGCGACGCGGTCCGGTATCACGCGATGGCGAACGCGGACCCAGACGGGCAGCGCGGGACGGTCCTGGAGGCGCCGGGGGTGTCGCTCGAAGCGGACACCGTGATGCCGGAGAGCCTCATCACCTCGATCCAACCGCACTACCAGGTCGCGCAGGCCGAGACGCTCCCGCGGCACTTCCGGTACGCCCTCCGGATCGCGGGGCCTCTCCTCGCGCTCGGCGTCAACTCCCCCTTCTTCCCGCCGGACCTGTACGACGACGGTTGGGACGGCGAGCGCGTCCTCGCCGAGGGCGCGGCCGAGAACCGGATCCACGTGTTCGAGTCGGTGCTCAACGAGCGGACCGACGAGGACAAGGTCCGGTTCCCGCGCGACGTCCGCGACGTCGAGACCGCGATCGACCGGATCGTCGCCGACGAGACGCTCATCCCGATGCCGGAGCCCGACGGCACCGACCGCTTCGACGACGCGTTCGCGACGTTCCGGACGAAACACGGCAGCTACTGGCGATGGGTCCGCCCCGTCTTCGAGGGCGCGAGCCGGTCGAGCGCGAACGCCCGGATCGAGTTCCGCCCGATCGCGGCCCAGCCCACCGTCCGCGACTCGATCGCCTTCCAGGCGGCGTTCGCCGGGCTGATGCAGTCGCTCCCGCAGCGCGACCACCCGGTCGTCGGCCTGGACTGGGAGACCGCCCGCGAGAACTTCTACGCGGCGGTCGCCGACGGCCTCGACGCCCGGATCGAGTGGATCGGTCGCGACGGGGAGCCGACGACCGACACCGACGCGGTGTACGCGGACCTCCTCGACCACGCCGAGGCCGGGCTCCGGACCGCCGGTTGCCCCGAGGAGGAAGCGGCCTCGTGGCTCGCGCCGCTCCGGTGGCGCGTCGCGAACCGGACGACGCCGGCGAGTTGGAAACGAACGCGGGTCCGCGCGCGCCTCGACGAGGGCGACGACTTCGAGACCGCGGTCCACGACACCCAGCGCGAGTACATCGACCGACAGTCAGAGACGCTCGTCGAGGGCGGCTTCTCGGCGTGGAAAGACAGCGGCGACGCGACGTAAGGCGAACCGCCGTCGACCGGCCGAGGCGGACCGTCGACGACCGGCCGAGGCGAACCGTCGACGACCGGCCGAGGCGAACCGCCGACGACCGGCCGAGGCGAACCGCCGCCGATCGACCGCGTCGCGCCGGTCAGTCCAAAAACCGCGACTGGACGTCTCCGGACGGGATCATACACTGGTCCTTCTTGCCGAACCACCGGTATCGGTGATCGGCGACGAAGTCGTAGATCCGATCGCGAACCGAGCGCGGGAGGTACCGAAACGGCGAGAGGAGCCGGTAGGCACCGCCCAGTCCCGACGCGATCTGGATGATCGCCGCCGACTTCACGTAGCTCTCCCCGTCCTCGATCAGGACGACCGACTCCAGCTCGTCGCTCGGCAGGTCGTGTTCGGCCAACAGCGCCTGCCCGACGTCGGACTGGAGGGAGGCGAAGCGGTACTTCTCCTCCGTGTCGCGGGGGAGAACGAACTGCACGAACCCGCTACAGAGGTTGCAGACGCCGTCGAAGAGGATGATCGCCTCGTCGTCGGGGATCTCAGTGCGCATCGCTTGGCGGACGTACGGGCTCGTCTCGGTTCACGATTCCGGTCGACGCGATCCCGAGATTCGCTCCGACCGGTACGCGCCCCGACGACTGCCGGAGAAACGTATCAATTCACACGAAGCTTATGCCGGTCGAGTTGAAGATCTGCTGAACAGTCACGAACGCATGAATCGAACACCCTCCACCGGCACTGCGCGGTCGCGACTCTCGGACGCCCTCCACCGCCTTTCGGCGGCGCTCGCCGCGCGAGTCGCGGTCGACCTGCGGGCGCTCGCGGCCTTCCGGATCGGGCTCGGGGCGCTGTTGCTCGTCGACCTCGTGCGGCGGTCGCGTTGGCTGACCGCCTTCTACACCGACTACGGCGTGCTCCCGCGGCGAGCGTTCGCTTCGGACTACTCGACGAGCCACTCGCTGCACGCCTTCTCCGGCGAGCCGTGGGCCGTCGCGCTGCTGTTCGCCGTCGCGGGCGCGTTCGCCCTCGCGCTGCTCGTCGGGTATCGAACCCGCCTCGTGGCGGTCGTCTCTTGGCTGCTGCTGCTCTCGTTGCACGCCCGGAACCCGATGCTGTTGAACGCGGGCGACAGCCTGCTGCGCATGCTGCTCTTCTGGAGCGTCTTCCTCCCGCTCGGCGCGCGGTGGTCGGTCGACGCCGTCAGGCGGGCGGACGCGCGGGTCGACGCGGGATCCGACGCCGACTCCGCGGCTAGATCCGACGCCGACGCCGATCCCCCGACGTCGGGCCCGAGCGGTCCCTCCGTGGCGACCGTCGCCACGATGGCGGTCCTGCTGCAGATGCTAGTGATGTACGTGACCAACGCCGTCCACAAGCACGAAGGCGACCTCTGGATGAGCGGCGAGGCGGTCGTGTACGTCATGCAGGCCGACCACTTCACGTACCTGCTCGGCAATCACCTCGCCGAGTTCCACGGCCTGCTGCGCGCGCTCACCGTCCTGTGGGTCGCGCTCCTGTTCGCGTCGCCGCTGTTGCTCCTGCTCACCGGCGTGCCGCGCGCCGCGATCGCCTCGCTGTTCGTCGGCATGCATCTCGGCATGGCGGTCACGATGCGGATCGACCTCTTCCCGATCGTCGTCGTCGTCGGCTTCCTCCCGTTCTTTCAGACGCCCGTGTGGGACGCCGCCGGGCGCGCCGTCGCTCGGCTGGGCTGGTCAGCGCCGCTCGCGCGCTGGCGATCCCGGCTCGAATCCCGGGCGAGAGATCTGCTGTCGCTCGAACCGTCGCTCCCTCGACCGACCACGCCGGGGCGCCTCGACGGGCTCCGCGGCGCGGACCTCACTGCCGGGTTCGCCCGCGGACGCGTGCTCTTCTCGACGGTCCTGCCGTACGTCTTCCTCGTGTTGATCGTGCTTTCGAGCGCGCAGGCGGTCGATTACGCCGAGACCCCAGACCCCGCCGAGGAGGTCCTCGACGCCGTCGAGATGGACCAATCGTGGCGGATGTTCGCGCCCGATCCCACCTACACGACCCGGTGGTTCGTCGCACCCGGAACCCTCGAGAACGGAAGCGAACGGGACGTGCTACGCGACTCCGAGGTCGATTTCGACCGCCCGGCGCGCGCGGAGACCACCTATCCGACCTCGCGCTGGCGGAAGTACCTCACGAACGTCTACTCGGCCGACAACGAGAAGCACCGCTCGTACCTCGCGAACTACCTCTGTGAGGAGTGGAACCGCACCCACGAGACCGGCGTCGAGAACGTCACCGTCTATCAGCTGTACGAGCGGACCGATCCCTACAACGGGACGGTCGAAGCCGAGGGCACGGTCGAGCTGATCGAGTACGACTGCTCCGGCGAGTTCGTCCAGAACGAGTGAGGCGGGGCCGCCTCGCCGAGCGCGTACGGCCGCCGCTCGTCGAGTGAAAACGCGTATGAATGATGGACAGGCGGGGTAGCCCGGCGTTCCGGCACGGGGTATCCCGATTGCCTTCTCCACCCCGCGACCCGACGAGCGACGGGCGTTCGGCGGTGGGCTGCTCGCTTCCGCGCCTGACCCGGTGTCGCCGACGAACCGCGACGGACCGCTCCTGCGAGCGGGCGCCACGGACCGCTGTCCCCGGCGGACGAGGCTTCTACGTTGACTCTCGGGGCCCGCGCCGGTCAGACCGGACGCGCCCGCTGTTCGGTCCCCGCTAAAGACTACCTCGCGGGTGACGAGCGGGGCCTAACCGCCCGACCTAGTCCACTCGACGATACTCGGGTGCGGCATAAGGGCCTTTCGTTCGGCGGCTCGTTTCCCTACGACAGCAGCGACCGGGCGTACACCCCGGCGGAGACGGGAAGCGGGATCGACACCGCGACGACGGCGGGCGCGTGCCACCGGAGCCAGCGGTAGTCGGCGAACATCGTCGTCGGCTCCACGGAGAGCGCCCACGTCACCGCGCTGAGCGTCGTCGCGACCCCGAGGATCACCGCCACCCCCGCGAGCGTTCCGGGGTCGAGATTCCCCTGCTCGACGGAGGCGACGACGACGGCGCTGAGGAGCGCGAACAGCGCGATCCCGCCGGCGCCGAGCGTTCCGGCGGCGTAGTATCCGGCGAGCTGCGTCGCGTACCCCGACACGAGCGCGTACGGGGCCGCGAGCACGACCACGGTGACGACGCCGACGGCGATTCCCGTCCGGCGCGAGATGTCGCGGAGGTCCATGTCAGAGGGTGATCCGGCACGGCGGTAAAAGGACCGGATCGACGGCGGGGCCGTCCGGCGGTCTCCCGCCGCGCGGGCGGCGGAGCCGTCCTCGTCGCGTCCGACCCCCGTACCGTTTTGGGCCGCGGGCGCGGAGGAGGAGGTATGTCTCTCGACGTCGATCCGCCTGACCCGCCAGAACTCGCGGCCGTGGACCCGAACGAGTACGAGGACGCGGAGGTCGCCGGCGGCGAGTACCGCCGCGACGAGCTCGAAGCCTTCCTCCGCGAGGGGGCGTGGGAGGAGGCGTTCGAGGAGTGGGCCGCCGGGAGCGACATGGACGAGGCGGACTGGCGGATCGCCGTCGACCTCGGACTCGTCTCCCGGTTCGACTTCTTCTGGGACGACTTCGCCGACCGCGTCGGCTACCACGCGCCCGGGCTCCCGGAGGACTGGAAAGAGCGGAACCTCCACCCCGACCTCGATTCCTGGGGGACCGTCTCCGCGATCAACGCGGGGCTCACGGAGCTCGGGCAGATCGTCTGTGAGACCCTCAAAGAGGAGTACATCGACTGGGAGGCGGAGTTCGAGGCGCCCGACGACCTCCCCGACTTCGACGAGTAGGGCGCGGCGCGCCCCGGTGTCCGCTGCGTTCGTCGCGCCCGCTGCATTCGACCCAACCGCGGGCCCGCTCCGCTCGCCGCGCCCGCCTCCCCCGTTCAGTGCCCCCAGAGGCTCCCGTCCGGAGCGTACCGCGCGTCCATGATCCGGTCCCACTGCTCGTCGGAGAGGGCGAGGTCGGTCGCGGCGACGTTCTCGGCCAGCTGGTCTGTGGTCCGCGCGCCGACGATGGGGACGCAGGTGAACTCGTCCCACTCGGTGAGCCACGCGAGCGCGACCTGCGCCGGGGCCGCGTCGAGCTCGTCGGCGACCTCGCGGACCGCGTCCAGCACCTTCCAGCCGCGCTCGGAGAGGTAGAAGCGCTCGAACCGGTCGTCGAAGCTCCCCCGCGAGCCGTCCGGCGCGATCACCTGCTCGGGGTCGTCCGGGTCGGCGCGCTCGTACTTCCCGGTGAGGAACCCGCCCGCCAGCGGGGAGTACGGACAGACGGCGACGTCCTGGTCGATACAGACGTCGAGGTACTCGCGCACGTCCTCGTAGTAGCCCGCGTGGTGGAGCGGCTGGACCACGTCGAACCGGGCGTAGTCGTTGGCGTCCGCGGTCCACAGCGCCTTCGTCAGCTGCCACGCCGCCATCGTCGACGCGCCGAGGTAGTGCACTTTCCCCTCCGCGACCAGCTCGTCGAGGACGCGCATCGTCTCCTCGATCGGCGTCTCCTCGTCCCAGCGGTGGATGTAGTAGACGTCGAGGTAGTCGGTGTCGAGCCGGTCGAGCGTCCCCTCGACCTGCGCCCGAATGTGCTTACGCCCGAGTCCGGAGTCGTTGGGGCCGGGCTCGCCGCGCCCGTCGAACGGGAAGTACACCTTCGAGGCGATCACGTAGTCCTCGCGGTCGCGCTCCGCGAGCCACTCGCCGATATACTCCTCGCTCGTCCCGTTCGGATTCCCGTAGACGTTGGCGGTGTCGATGAAGTTGATCCCGTGGTCCGCGGCCGCGTCGAGCAGCTCGTGGGCCTCCTCGCGGCCCGTCTCGACGACGCCGTTCGTCTCCCGCCCGAAGCGCCACGTCCCGAAGCAGAGTTCCGAGACGCTGAGTCCGGTGTCGCCGAGCCGTCGGTAGTCCATACTCGGTACCTCTCGCGGACGATTCTTAAAGCGTGGTGGCCCCGCGGTCACTCGAACGGGTACCGCGCCGTCGACCCGCACTCGCGGCAGCGGACGACCACGCGGCCGGGGCGGAGCCGGACGCGACCCGTCTTCCCGGGCCGGAGGTACACGTCGCAGTCGTCGCAGGTCCGCCGGGAGAACTCGGCCGGGAGCCCGCAGCGGTTCCGCTCCGCGATCCGGCGCGCGAGCGCGACGTACTCCCGGGAGCGGTCGTACTCGTCGTCGACGACCGCCTCGCGGGCGAGCGTCAACAGACGGTCGATCCGCTCCGACGGAATCCCCATGTCTCGCCGGGCGTGACGGACCGGCAAAGTCGTTGTCATCCGCGGGCGGTCACGCGATACGGCCGGGACCGCCCTTCGACGTATCGGGTCCGCACTCTCGACGCATCGGGTCCGCCCACCGACGCACCGGGCCTGCCCTTCGACGCACCGGGCCCGCCCACCGACGCACCGGACCCGCACGCTTTTTTAACGGGCCACGCGAATACCGCGGTATGAAAGAATCCCTGATGGACGTCGTCTGCTGCCCGCTCGACAAGGCCGACCTCGAACTCGCGGTCGACGACCGCGACGAGGAGGAGATCCTCGCCGGGACGCTCACCTGCACCGAATGCGGGGAGACGTACCCCATCGAGGACGGGATCCCGAACCTCCTGCCGCCGGACATGCGGGAGGAGGCAACCGCGTAGTCTGAATCGTACTGCATCTTTTTTTAGTGTGAGTTCGTCGACCCGTACGTGCCGACACTCGCCGTCGAACTCAACGGGGACGCCGTTCACTCGATCCGGGCACCGGACCGGTTCGCGACGACCGGCCACTTCTCGATCGCCTTCGAGAATCTCGGCCGGTCGACCCACGTCCACCTGCACTTCGACGACGAACTGGACCGGGTCTGCTCGATCGCCGAGACGAACCACTTCGTCGACGACGAGTCGACCAGACGGGTCCACGTCACCGCCGCGGACGTCGACGAGTCGATCACCGGGAAGCTGAAGATCGTCACCGGCTACGGGTCGAACACCCGGTACGTCGAGGTCAGGCTCGACCCGCCGCCGGACGCCGGCTCCGAAACGGTCACCATCGACGAACGGCTCACGAAACCGCCGGAACGACCGCCCGACCCGCCCCCCCGGCAGCGCGTCGCGAACGCGGTCGTCGGGCTCGTGGAACGCGGAGGGTTACCGGCGGCGGTCCTCGGCGTCCTGGCCGCCGTCGCCGGCGTCGCGCTGGCGATCGCGCTCGACAGCGTGATCGTCTCGATCGTGGTCGGCGTCGTCCTGACGGTGTCGATCGCCGCCGTACTGCTCGCGCTCCTGTGATCGTCGGGCGCGCGTCCGAGGGCGGTTCGTCGCTCAGATTTGACTGCGTCCTCTCGCTCAGATGTGCCCGCGTCCTGTCGCTCCGGATCCGCGCGCTTTTAACCGTCCCACCGGAACGGATCGCCATGAGCTTCGAGAAGGAAGACGAGGTCGTGCTCCACGACAAACACAGCGAGTACGACGGCGAGACGGGCACGATCACGCAGGTGATGGAGACGATGTTCGGCGACGCGACCTACACGGTCAGCTTCGAGGACGGCCAGGAGACGGGCGTCCCCGAGGACGCGCTCGACGCCGTCGAGAGCGAGGAGTAACCGACCCCCTTCCCCCGACCCGCATGGCAAAAGTCCCCTTCCACTACGTCGACCTCCGGACGTTCTCGTACGCCACCGAGGACGAGAAGCGGGTCGCGGACGCCCTCCGCACGTTCCTCCCCGAGGACACCGAGCTCGACCGCGTCGAGAACGTCGGCCATCACGGCGACCGGATCGTCGTCCTCTCCGCGCGGATCGAGAACGCCGACGGCATGCGCCACGTCCTCGATCGGCTCGCCGATCTCGACGACGTCGACCGCCTGATCGACGAGCTCGACCAGCGCGTTGACGACAACTGCGCGCTGTTCCTCCGCGTCGACAAGCAGGCCGCGTTCCGCGGCGACGTCCGGCTCGGGCCCGGGATCACCGTCCGCGCGAAGGTGGAGGCGTACCCGGCGAAGAAGGAGGCGGCCGTCGAGAACGCCCGGGAGACGCTGTCGCGGCTGGTCGACGAGGATCCCTCGGCGGACGACGTCTAATCCCGGCGCGGCCCGAGCCCGATCCGGGCCGGTACCTGCCTCGCACCCGCGGCGTGGCTTTTTGTTCGGTCCCGCCGTTCGCCCGTCCATGAGCGATCCATTCGTCGTGGTCGGCGGCGACGCGGCCGGACTGAGTGCGGCCAGCAAGTTCCGCCGCGAGGCTCCCGACCGCAAGGTCGTCGTCTTCGAGATGGGGCGATGGATCTCGTACGCGTACTGCGGAATGCCGTACTTCATCGAGGGGCGCGTCGAGCGCCTGTCGGACCTCCTCTCGCTGTCGCCGAGCGAGGTAGCGGAGCGGGGGATCGACCTCCGGCGCGGTCACGAGGTCGTCGCCGTCGATCCGGACGAAAAGACCGTCAGGGTCGAGACCGCCGACGGCGACTCGTTCGAGCAGCCCTACAGCGACCTCCTCGTCGCGACCGGCGCGCGGGCGGCGACCGGCCCGTTCGACGTGCGCGGGATCGACGGAGCGTTCACTCTCCACAACATGGATACCGCGGCCGCGATCGACGCGTACATCGCCGAGCCCGACGCGTACGACCCGGACCGCGCCGACGTGAGCGCGGTCGACCGCGAGCGGGTCGAGCGCAACGCCGCGATGCCGGCCCCCGAGACGGCGGCGATCGTCGGCGGCGGCTACGTCGGCGTCGAGATGGCCGAGGCGCTCTCGGGCCGCGACCTCGACGTCCATCTCTTCCAGCGCTCCGACCACCTACTCCCGCCGTTCGGCGAGGCGGTCGGCGATCGCGTCGAAGCGGAACTGGTCGACAAGGGAGTGGCGGTCCACACGGGGTGCCCCGTCGAGGAGCTCGTCGGCGACGACCGGATCGAGGCCGTGCGGTTCGACGGCGAGACGTTCCCCGCCGAGATGGCGATCGTCGGCGTCGGGATCCGGCCCAACACGGAGCTGCTCGACGGGACCGGCGCCGGGCTCGGCGAGGGCGGCGCGATCTCGGCCGACGAGTACGGCCGGACGACCCTCCCGGACGTGTACGCCGCCGGCGACTGCGCGACCGCGAGACACGCCGTGACCGGCGAAGCCGCGTGGATGCCGCTCGGCCTCACCGCGAACCGCGCCGGTCGGGCGGTCGGCGCCACCGTCGCGGGCGACCCCACGCCGGTCGGCGACACCGCGGGCACCGCGGTCGTGAAGGCGTTCGAGATGGAGGCGGGCCGCGTGGGACTCGTCGAGGACGAGGCGGCCCGCGCGGCCGGCTTCCAGCCGGTACGCGAGACCATCACCGCCGGCTCTCGGTCGGGATACTACCCGGGCGCGTCGCCGACCGACGTGACGCTCGTCGCCGACCGCGACACCCGACGCCTGATCGGCGGGAGCATCGTCGGCGCCGACCGCGCCGCGATCCGGATCGACACGCTCGCGACCGCCCTCGAGGCGGACATGACCGTCCCCGAGGTCGAGCGACTCGATCTGGCGTACGCGCCCCCCTTCAGCCCGGTGTGGGACCCGATCCTCGTCGCGGCGAAGGTGCTCAACGGAACGCTCGACGAGGAGTAGGGGCGCCGTCGTCAGTCGCTCGCGTCGGTGTCCTCGCCCGCGGGCCTCGCCTCCTCGTCGCTCCCGAACCCGGCGACGACCCGACCGACGACGTAGCCGGCTACGCCGACCGCGACCGCGGCCGCGAGGGCGACGCCGAGCGGTTCGGCGACGGCGATAGCGAAGGGAAGCGGGTCGGAGAGGGGGACGACGTAGGGCGGCGGCCCGATCGTCCGGAGAGCCACGGCGGCGAAGGGGCCGTACGCGAGCACGACCGCGGGGAGCGCGCCGGCACCGACCGCGGCGAACGCGGCCGTGCCCACGGCCGTCAGCGCCGCGAGGGCCGCGGCGACACCGAAAGCGTCGGGGGTCACCCCCGCGAGATCGCCCCCGAGCGCGACCGCGTCGAAGGCGACGTACGAGACCGCGAAGCCGACCGCGCACCAGACGGCCGCGCGCTCGAACCCCGTCTCGCCGACGGCGATTCGGCTGAGGCGGTTGTCGGTCGTCATTCCGGGCGAGTCGCCCCACGTCCGTCGCGGTCTGGGGTGAGGTTCCCGTGTTCGTCTATCTCGCCCGCGACGATCCGCGTCGAGGAGATGCGCTCGCCGTCCTCGGCCGGCACGTGCTTCACGACGACCAGGTCGAGCGGGTCGTGGCCGTGCTCGCGACGGATCTCGTTGATCCGTTCGCCGCCCGCCTTCGTCTCGGGCGAAACGATCAGCGCGTCGAACTGCGGTTCGACGGCGATGCCGGTCGGGTCGGTGAGCTCGCGGACCGAGAACTCACGGCCGTGCGCCTCGGCGCGCGGCGCGAGCTCCGCCTCCAGGTCGCGCTTGCGGCGGTCGTACGGACGGACGTAGCGCTCGACGTGTCGGGTCGTCGGGGCGAGTTCGTCGGACGTGAGGCCGACGGTGACGTCCCCCAGCTCGAACGCCCGTTCGAACAGCTTCCGGTGGCCGTCGTGGACGGGGTCGAAGGTGCCACCAAGCGCGACGTTCATGTCTGTCGGTTGCGCGGGCGGAACTTAAATTGTCCCGAAGCCAGAGCCGTCGATCGGACGCCACGACGCGGCTGTCGGCGGAGTCAGTGACGGTTCGACGTTATCGGTCGGCGTCGTCGTCGGTCTCGTGTCCCTCGTCGGCCTCGTGGTCCGATTTGGACTCGTGTCCCTCGTCGGTCTCGTGGTCCGATTTGGGCTCGTGGTCCGCCTCGGGCTCGTCGTCGTCGACGGAGATCCGGACCGGCTCCGCGTCGCCGTCGGGGGATTCACCGCCGAGCCGGCGGTCGAGGTTGAAGACGGCGTTCAGCTCGCGCTGGACGTCGCCGACGACGCCTCTGACCAGCTCGCTCGGCGCGATCGCCTCGTACTCGTAGGGGTTGTTGCCGGCGCCGCTCGCCTCGCGCTTGTCGCGCTCGACTTTCGCCTCGTCGTGGAGCTCCGCGAGCGCCTCGCGGACCGTGCTCGGGTAGAGCCCGGTGCCGTCGGCGATCTCGTCGCTCGTGCTCTTCGGGTTGTCTCGCAGGTAGACGTAGATGCGCGCGCGGGTCTCGGTGTCGAGCAGCCACGCCAGCAGGTCGACGACGTTGTCGTCGAACCCCTTCACCGCCTTGTCGGCGCCCTCCCCGAGCCGTTCTTTCGTCTTGCGGAGCTCCTCGCGGGTCCGCTCGGTCGGCGACTCGTCTCTCCCTCCCTCGTCGTCGAGGGCGCCACCGTCGTCGGGGTCGACGGCGGGGTCGTCGTCGAACTCGTCGCTCGTCATAGCCGAAAGTGGGGTCCGCGCGCCCAAAAGGGTTTCTCGTCGCTTTTGTTCCGACGGAACCTCGCCGGTCGGAACGTCCCGCCGGGTCGTAGCCCGGGACCCTACGGCGAGAGGAGCAGATCGTCACACAGCGCGTCGAGGCCGGACTCCTCCCGGAGCCGCCGCTGCCGCTCGCTGCCGCTCTCGGCGTCGTACACCTCGCGGATTCCGTCGATCCCGAGCCGGTCGCATTCGCGGTCGACGACCTCGCCGAGCGACACCGTCTCCTCGCCGCTCCGGGCGACGAACGAGGCGTCGTGGCCGTGGCGGATCGCGCGCCACTTGTTCTCGTCTAACAGCTCGCGGCGGAGCGGCGAGGGCGACTCGCCGTCGGCGTAGCGCTCCGCGTACTCGACCACGAGCGCGTGGACGTACTCGACCAGCGCGAGTGTGACGTCGGGGTCGCGCTGGGCGTCGGGCGCGCGCACCTCGACCGTGCCGTGGCCGGTGTGCGGGCGCACGTCGAACCAGAGCTCGCCGCGGTCGGCGATGGAGCCCTGCTCGACCATCCGGCGCTCGAAGCGCTGGAAGGCGTCGAAGTCGTCGAACGCGGAGGGGATTCCCGTGTTCGGGAGGTTCTCGAAGATCTTCGCGCGGGCCGACGCGAGCCCGGTGTCGAAGCCGTTCCAGAACGGGGAGTTCGCCGACAGCGCGAGCAACACCGCGCAGTGCCACCGCAGGCGGTTGGCGATCCACACCGCCTTGTCCGCGTCGTCGACGCCCACGTGGACGTGGAGGCCCGCCGTGGTGTTTCGGTGTTGGGGGTACTGTATCCGGTCGAGCTGCGCCTTGTATCGCGGCTTCTCGACGTGATCGAGCTCGCGCCACTTCGCCGCCGGGTGGAGCCCGGCGGCGGCGATCTGATACCCGTCCGCGGCGGCGTGCTCGACGAGCGCCTCCCGCACCGTCGCGAGGGCGTCCGCGGCGTCGGCGGGGTCCTCGATGAGCTCCGTCTGCGCCTCGATGGTGCACTTGAACAGCTCGTGGTCGAACCCTTCGGGCACCTCGCTCGGCGGGTCGCGGCCGTACACCAGGTCGTCGGTTCCGGACGTCGGGCGTCCCTCGGCATCCACGATGTAGAACTCCTCTTCGATGCCGAGCGTTCCCATGCTGGCGAACGCGTCCCGCGAACCGAGATCCATTACCCCTCCGTTCCGCCCCCGCGTTCTTATAAGAATTGGAACCCGAAACGGAGCGCCGGTGTCGACAGCGAGTACCTCCCTCACCGACGGCGCCGACGCTCGTCAACGAACTGTACAGACACACCGACTGAACCGAAATCGTCGAAAACGAGCCGGCGGCACGCGATTACGCGACCGATACGTCCCGCACCACGCCGTCCCCGTTCAGCCGAGGACGTAGCGGAGCTTGGGGAACCTCTCGGTCAGCGTCTCGCCGCCGACCTCGAGCGTCTCGATGTAGGCGTCCAGTCCGAGGACGCGGCCCGCGCCGAAGGCGGCGACCGTGAGGAACACGACCGCGTACACCAGCGTCGAGTCGAACAGCGCGAGTGCCTCGCCGCTCCACCCGCCGAGGTAGAACAGCGTCATCTGCATCGCGCCGCCGAGCGCGGCCAGCCGGACGAACGCGCCCAGGATGAGCGCCGCGCCGATGAGCAGCTGCGTCGCGGGCACGAACACGTTCGCGAACTCGACGAACCACGGCGTCGAGCCCATCGCGGCGTACAGCCCGCTGACCGGGCTCGCCGCGTCGGGCGCGTGCACGAGGTAGCCGCTGGCGTCGAACGGCTCACCGGTCACCTTGCCGAGCCCCGCGAACAGGATCATCCCCCCGATCGTCGCTCGGAGCATGACGATGAACAGCGCCGACAGCGAGTGCGCCTTCCCCAGTAGCGTGATCTCGCCGAACTCTCCGCCGAACTCGTTTGTGGTTTTAGTGGACATTGTGTCTCTCCTCACATACGGATACGCCGAACGGGAGGATAAACCCGGAAGCGGGTTCCCTCCGGGGTAGAAGGACTCCGCGGATCCCCCCGATCGGGTGGGTCTTTAAGTAGTTGAGCCGAACGCGGTATCGAGCGCGGGCGATCGGACGGCCCGAGAACTCCCACCGCGTCGCCCGATCACCACGCCTCGCCGCTCGCGAGGTCCACCTCGGCGTCGCCCTTCTCCGAGGGACAGACGTCCGCGAGCACGCAGTCGGCGCAGTCCGGGTTGATCGCGGTACACGTGGCGCGCCCGTGATCGATCATGAGGTGCGTGAACTGTTGCCAGTCGCCCTCGGGGACGACGTCGAGGAGGTCCCGCTCGATCGCCGCGGGTCGCTCCTCCTCCGTGATTCCGAGCCGTCGCGTGAGCCGCTGGACGTGGGTGTCGACGACGATCCCCTCCACGACGTCGTGGCCGTGCTGGAGGACGACGTTCGCGGTCTTGCGGCCCACGCCGGCCAGATCGGTCAGCTCGGACATCGTGTCGGGCACCTCGCCGTCGTGTTTCTCGGCGATGTCCGCGCACGCCGAGCGGATGTACTTCGCCTTGTTGTTGTAGTAGGTGATGGAGTTGATCGCTTCGGCGAGCTCCTCCTGGGGCGCGTTCGCGTACTCCTCGGGCGTCTCGTACGTCTCGAACAGCTCCGCGCACACCTCGTTCACGCGCTCGTCGGTGCACTGCGCGGACAGGATCACGGCGATGAGCAGCTCCAGCCGGTTCGAGTAATTCAGCGAGATGGTCGAGTCCGGGTACTCCTCGTACAGCCGATCGAGGACCTCCGCGACCTGCGCCTCCCGTGGCTCCAGTGGCGTGCCCATGGCGATCCCTCCGGCCGGCCGACATTGAACGATCCGGAAGCGGCGCGACCGGTCTCCGCGGCGGGAGGGCGAAGCGAGACACGGGACCGGACCGGCAGATTCACGTCGCCCGCCGAACACGTCGAGTCGTGTCCCGGTCCCGCGATCGACGGCGGCGACGCCCGGCGTACAGCCGTCGGCCGCAGGAGTTCTACTGGCTGTGGATCGCCGCGACGGCGACGTACGGAGTCGGGGACGTCGTCTCGACGATCGCCTTCCTGGAGTACGTCCCGACGATCGACGAGGCGAACCCGGTCGTCGCGTTCGCGCTCGACGGGTTCGGGCTCGGCGGACTCGTCGTCCTGAAGATCATCGTCTACCTCGTGATGCTGTGGATCAGCGTCTCGGGCGCCCGCGACGGCGACGCGCTCCTCTACTACTTCCCGCCCGTCCTCCTGACGCTCGTCGGTACCTACCTCACTGCGAACAACGTCCGGCTGCTGTGGCTGGCCTGAGCCGTCGCGGAGGTGCCGCCCTCGGTCCGACCCGACCGACACCGGTTTGCGCCGGCGCGACCACGGTTCGGCCATGCTCTCGGACACCCCCGGGCTCCACCACGTGACGGGGATCGTCGGCGACGCGGCGGCCGCCGCCGCGTTCTACGGGGAGACCCTCGGGCTCCGGCTGCTGCGCCGGACGGTGAACTACGAGGACGTCCTCCAGTACCACCTCTACTTCGGTGACGCGACCGGCGCGCCCGGCTCGGTCTTCACCGTCTTCCCGGACCCGCACGCCGACCCCGGCCGGACCGGGAAACCCGGCTACGAGGCGGTCGCCTTCGCGGTGCCACCCGGCTCGCTCGGCTACTGGCGCGAGCGATTCGCCGAGCGGGACGTGGCGGTCGAGACCGACGCCGCCGCCGGGAGCGACGGCGGCGCCCGGACCGACGGCGACCGGTTCGGCGATCGGCTGCTCTCCGTCGCCGACCCCGCCGGCACCCGAGTCGAACTCGTCGAGAGCGGCGCGGGCGGGGAGCCGTGGATCGACGCGGCCGGGTACGGCACTGCCGGCGATCCGGTCCCCGAGTCAGCCGCGATCCGCGGGCTGTACGGCGTCACCGCACTCCCGGCCGACCCGTACGGGACTGCGAGCGTCCTCGGCACGCTCGGCTTCGAGTACGAGGCGGAGGCCGGCGACCGGATCCGGTACCGCGCGCCGGGCGACCGCGCGACCGTCGTCGACCTGCTCGACCGCGACGCGCCGTATCTCCGCGAGGGGCCCGGAACACTCCACCACGCCGCGGTGCGCGTCCCCGACCGCGACGCGCTCCTGGAGTGGCACGAGCTGTTCCGCGACCGCGGCTACGACGTCTCCCGAGTGAAGGACCGTCACTTCTTCCACTCACTGTACGTGCGCGGTCCCGGCGGCCTCCTCGTCGAGCTCGCGACCGAGGCGCCGACCCCCGACGGGCCCGCGGGGCCGGGGCTCGCCGATCCCGACGCGACCGGCCACGCGCGAGAGCTGTACCTCCCGCCGCGGTTCGAGGAGGACCGCGAGCTGATCGAGGGGCAGCTGTCGGCGTTCGAGGTCGGGGGCGGAGGCGGGCCCGAGGCGGACACCGAGCGATGAGCCGGCCGCTCTCCGACGTCGAGGGGCCGCACGCGGACGCGGCGCTGGTTACCGGAGGCGCCCCGGCCGCCGCGGCCGAGGTGGCGGTCGTGCTCGTCCACGGCCGCGGCGGGACGCCCGAGGGGATCGTCCGGCTCGCCGACGAGTTCTACCGGCCGGGCGCGACGTTTCTCGCACCGGGTGCGGTCCGCTCGAACTGGTTCCCCGCCGGCCACGACGCGCCCGTCGCGGCCAACGAGCCGGCGCTCACCTCGGCCATCGACTGCGTCGCGGCCGCCTGTCGAGTCGCCGGCAAGCTCGGGATCGGTCCGGAGTCGATCGTCCTCGTCGGCGTCTCGCAGGGCGGGAGCGTCGTGAGCGAGTTCCTCCGGCGGTGTCCTCGGCGCTACGGCGGCGCGTTCGTCGTCTCGGCCGCGCTGCCGGGCGCGGACCTCGCGCACCGGACGGTCGCCGGGGCCGAAACCGGAGGCGACGGGGAGACGTCGGCACCGCTCGCCGGCACGCCCGTCGCGCTCGACAGCAGCGCGGGCGACCCGTACGTCCCGGTCGAGCGCGTGCGGGCGACCGCGGGCGCGTTCGAGCGCGGCGGCGCCGCGGTCGACCTCCGGATCGACGAGGGAGACGGGCACGGGCTCTCGGACGCGACGATGGCGCGGATCGGCGACCGGATCGCGGCGCTGCTCGGGGACGGGGACGCGACGTCGGAGTCGACTTCCGGGTGAGCGCGACCGCGCCATCGCGACCCGAACGTGTTCGCGACATCGACCTTGGAGGTCGCGGCCGCACCGCTACGGTACGATGACCGAACTCGACGTACGAGAGCTCCCGCCGAGCGAGCGACACGGGCGGATCCACGACGCCTTCGAGGAGCTGGCGCCGGGCGAGACGCTGACGATCGTCAACGATCACGACCCCAAACCGCTCTATCACGAGATGGCCGCCGAGGTGCCGGCGTTCGACGCGGAGGGCTACGCCGTGGCGCGGGAGGGACCGTCTCAGTTCGTCGCCGAGCTCCCGAAGGCGGCGGAGGGCGACGACTCTGACGGTGACGAATCGGCCGGAGACGCGATGGGCGGCGACGCGGCGAACGGCGACTCCACGCCGGCCGACCGGGTTCGCGTCACCGACCTCGACGGCGAGCCGCACGCGGACGCGTTCCCCGGACGGGAGCCGAAGACGATCCGGCTGTCGCTGGAGGCGGGCGAGCGCGTGCCCGAACACGGGCACCCCGACCGGACCGTGCTGTTCCACGTGCTGGAGGGCGCGGTCGACGTCGCCCTCGACGGCGACCCCCATCGAGTCGAGGCCGGCGAGATCCTCCGATTCGAGGGGGCCTCGGCGGTCGAACCGACCGCGCGCGAGGACAGCACCGCGCTGGTGGTGTTGGCGCCGCGGGCGGCGGAGTGAGGTTGGTCGCGAACTCCCCCGTCGGCGTTTTATATATCGCCGTCGAACGAGCGGCATGGAGACGACGCGCCAGCGGATCGCCGAGACCCTTCGCGAGGCCCCGGCGACCGCGAGCGACCTCGGCGAGTCGCTGTCGCTGCCGACGCCGGTCGTGTACGAGCACCTGGAGCACGTTTCGCGGTCGGTCGCCGACGACGGCGGCGAAGAGCAGTTCCTCGTCGCGCCGCCCGAGTGCCGCGACTGCGGCTTCGACGGCTTCGACGACCCGGTCAACGAGCCGTCGCGGTGTCCGGAGTGCAAGAGCGAACGGATCGGGGAGCCGGCGTTCGTGATCCGCTGACCGCCGCCGACTCTATTTAAAAGCCGCTTACAGCTCGTCCAGCAGCGTCGCCGCCGCGTCGGCCGAGGACTCCGGCCCGCGGGCGGTGATCAGGTCGCCGTCGACCGTGACGCTGGCGTCGGCGTCGAGCTCGGCGTCCCAGTCGGCGCCGGCGAGGACGACCTCGTCTTCGACCCAGTACGGGAGCTTCCGGCCGTCCGGCATCAGGTCGTGGTCGTCGACGATGCCCTCCTCCCACTCGTTCGGGAAGCCGGTGACGGAGCGGTCCTCGACGAGGGGCGTCCCGTCGGCCTCGCGGGTGAACGCCAGGATGCCGACCGCGTGACAGACGACGAGCGCGACGCCGTCGTCGCCCGCGACCGCGTCGAGCAGGAGCTGACGGGCGTGTCGGTCCTGATTCACGTCCCAGACGGTGCCGTGCCCGCCGGGGAAGACGACCGCGTCGTACTCCGCGGCGTCGACCGTCGCGATCGGCTCCGGATCGTTGAGCTTCGGGTGCGTCTCGTCGATCTCGCGGAGCTCCGCGGCCCGCTCTTCGCCGCCCGCGGCCTCCGGGTCGAGCGAGCGTTCGTCGACGACCGGCGGCGAGCCGGACGGCGTCGCGATCGTCACGTCGACGCCCTCCGCCTCGAGTGTCGTCAGCGGTTCGATGCACTCCTCTGCCCAGTACCCCTCCTCGCTCACGACGAATAGCGTGCTACTCATGTGTACCCCTTACTTCACGGTCCCGACATAAAAGGCGTCCGCGCCCGGCAGCGACGAGGGGCGGCGCGGGGTTTATGAATGGCCGAATGGAGTGCGGCGGCGCGTGCCTGCGAGCGGCCCTCGGCCGCGAGCAGCACGCGCGAGGGACGCGGTGAGCGCTCGAAGAGCGCGAACCGCGAGGCTGGGGTGGCGTGAGGCAGCGGTTGCGGTGCGGGGCGGGACTCAAAGGGGCAGCCGCGATTCTCGCGAGCAGGGAGGGACCGGAGGTCCCTCTTACAGCCGGCGGCGAAGCCGCCGGCGACAACGCGAGCGAGAAGACGAGAGACGGAGTCTCTCGGAAGGACGAAGCACGGCGCAGTAAGCACCGCAGGAACGAGCGAAGCGAGTGACGAGGAGCGTGGTTCGAGAGAGCAAAGCTCTCTCGTCATCGCCGGAAATCGGAGATTTCCGGCTAGCAGTCAGAACGCAAAGCGTTCTGACGACATCACGAGACGCCGGAGGCGTCTCGAACGACAGCAAGCCGCGCGAGTCCTCGCGGCTGGGGCTTTGGTGGTGTTCACCGTTGACCCACTATCAATTATTTATAAATGAGCGACTGGGGCTTTGGAGGCGTTCTCCCCGTCACCGACAGCGGCGAGTTACGAACGGCCGGCGAGGTTCAGTCGAAAACCGACTCGCGGTTCTTATTCGTCGCCCTGCGCGTCGACGATCACGACCTCGCCGTCCTCGACGGTGACGTTGATCAGCGTCTTCACGTTGTAGTCGGTGTCGTCGAGGTCGTTGGGGCCGGCCTTCTTGATCACGGCGACGACGTCGACGACCTCGGCGCCGACCTCGTTCGTCAGCGCGTCGAGGATCGCCTTCATCGTCCCGCCCGTCGAGAGCACGTCGTCGAGCACGAGCACGCGGTCGCCCTCCTCGACGTCGTTGATGTACATCTCCGACTCGGAGTAGCCCGTCTCCTGGAACAGCGGGACCTCGCCCTCGAGGCCGTACTGGCGCTTGCGGATGACGACCAGCGGGATGTCGGTCATCAGCGAGAGCGCGGTGGAGATGTGGATCCCCATCGCCGCGGGGGTGACGATCTTGTCGACGTTCTCCAGCTCGGCCTTCCGGATGATCCGGATGACGATCTCCCGGAGCAGCTCCGGTTCGAGCATGGGGACGCCGTCGCTGATCGGGTGGACGAAGTACTGGTACTCGCCTTTCTCGATGATCGGCGCGTCGAGGAGCGACTGCCGCAACTGGTCCATGTCGCCGGTACTCGGGCGGATTAATAAAGCGTGGCGGTTGCGGGATCGAGGTGTGGCTCGGTGACACGACGAAATCCCCGCCGAATACACGCACACAGCGTGAGCGATCAGAGGGTTTGCGCGTATTCGAGGACCGCCGCCTCGCGAAACGTCCCGTCCTCGAGAACGGTGAAGCCGTCGAAGGTGACGGTCGTCTCGGTGAGCGTCATATCGAGGTGAAGATCGCACGCGACGCTCCCGCCGAGGGTGACGTTGTCCCCGATCGCGATGTGCATCGTGCCCCGCCGCTTTTTGTCCGTGGCTTGGTTCCCCGTGAGTTGGACATCTGGATTCGTTCCGATAGACGGGGCCTCCGCGATGTTGCGGGCGCAGTCGCCTGTCGATTCGACGAGCGCTGAAAGCTCCTCCGCCTGCGTACCCCCCGAAATCTCCTCGACTCTCCCGTCCGCGACCGTGAGTTCCACCGGGCTGTCGAGTCGACCGAGTCCGTCGATAGAGTAGTCGACGACGACCGTGCCTCGTGCGCTCCCTTCGACCGGAGCGATCGCGGATTTCCCGGCGGGAAGGACGACGAGTCCCCGATCGAACCCGTCGTCGATCGGGAACCCGCGACGACCGTGCAGGTCGACGGTCAAGTCCGTTCCCCTGTCGTTCGATATTCGTGCGGACTCGGCGTCGGTTTGGATCTTGGCGACCGCCCTCGTCACGTTCAGCAACGCGTCGTAGTCCGTATTCAATTGGTCTATCAGGACGTCTTCAGTGACGCCGCGCATGAGAACGAAGCGCGTCCCGGCCTCCGACGCGTCTCGTCGGGCGTCGGTGTGAGCGATATCGTACGTCCCGATATCGAAGACGATATCTGCCGCTTCGAGCGCGCCGCCAACCACCGCCGGCTGCTCGACGTTATGGCCACTGAGCCGCGGCTTCATTAGCAGTGAGGTCGTTGCCCCGGTCGCTCGAGCGGCGCTCGCAAGCGGTCGGGCGACGTGTACCATCAACGGATCAGTCAGGACGACCACTTCTTCGTCGGACCGTACCTCGCCCACGTTCTCGACGACGTCTCGGCAGGTGTCACTGTATTCGAGTTCTTTCATAGTGCGACCACTACAGCTGACACCTAAGCTATTTTGTCGCCGTATCTCGGGCGTCCGTCTCCGACATACCGATACACTACTCCCTCGGTCACGACGCGTCCCCTCTCACTCGAACTCCGGCTCGCGCTTCTCTAAGAACGCGCGCATCCCCTCGCGCTGGTCGTGGGTGCCGAACAGGCCGGACCACGCCCGGCGCTCTAAGGCGAGCCCGCCCCGCTGGGTACCGTCGTGAACCGCGTTGAGCGCCTCCTTCGCGGCGCGCATCGCGAACGCCGGCTTCGCGGCCAGCTCCCCCGCAAGCTCGTCGATCCGGTCGTCGAACGCGTCGTCGTCGACGACCTCGCCGACGAAGCCGACCTCGGCGGCCTCCGCCGCGTCGATCCGCTCGCCCAAGAACACGAGCCGCTTGGCCGTCTCGTCGCCGACGAGCCGCGAGAGCCGCTGGGTGCCGCCCCACCCCGGCACGATGCCGAGGTCGATCTCGGTCTGCCCGAGGACCGCGCTCTCGGCGGCGACCCGGAGGTCACACGCCAGCGCCAGCTCGCAGCCCCCGCCGAACGCGTAGCCGTCGATCGCCGCGACCGTCGGCGCCGGGAACGACTCGATCGCGTCGGCGACGCGGTGGCCGAGCTCGGCGTACGCCTGCGCCTCCGGCGTCGACAGCTCGACCATGTAGGAGATGTCCGCGCCCGCGACGAACGCCTCGTCGCCCGCGCCGGCCAGCACCAGCGCGCGGGCGCCCGCCGCCTCCGCCTCGGCGAGCGCGTCCTCGATCGCTTCGAGCGTGTCGACGGTGAGCGCGTTCAACTGTTCCGGGCGGTCGACGGTGAGCGTCGCGACGTCGCTCTCGGCGTCGACATCGAGCGTGATGGTGTCCCAGGTCATACGGGCCCGTCGCGGGGCGGCGTGAAAACCGTTCGGCAGGCGCCCTCCTCAGATCTCCTCGCGGCTGTCGATCTCGCTGTAGATGAACCACGCGGTGGTGTAGGCGCCGAGGAACAACAGGTAGCCGACCACGAGTCCGACGAGCTGGCGGGAGCCGATCCCGCCCGGTAGCGTCCGCGAGAGGATCCCCAGCGCCACGCCGAACACGACGAGCGAGAACAGACCTGAGAGGGCGTACACGCCCAGATCGGAGGTGAGACGATCGCGCACGCCCCCACCAACGGCGTCGGCTTATAAACGCCCGTCGGTCGCGGCGAGGCGCCGGCGTCCCGGACGGGGCGAGGCGTTCCCAACGCGGCGAGGCGCCGGCATCCCGGACGCGACGAGGCGCCCCGAACGTGACGTCGCCGGTCACGACTGTCCCCCATTGCCCGGGCTCGGCCGGCCGTTTAACCCGATTCGAGCCGTAACCCGCTCCATGAAGCGCACCCGACGCGAGGTCCTCGGCGCGGGAACGGCACTGCTGACCGGTGCGGCGGCCGGCTGTCTCGGCGCGGCCGAGACGCCGCCCGACGGCGACGCCGCCTCCGCGGCGCAGCCGCAGACCGACTCGCCGCTCGGCGACGCCGACGGGGCCGGCTACGACGAGGTGTACGAGGCGGTCGCGCCATCGGTGGCGCGCGTCCGAACGTACGTCGAGAGCCGCGACACCGCCTTCGGGCCGGCCGAGGGCGGGCCGGCCGGACAGGGATCGGGTTTCCTCTACGACGCCGATCACCTAATCACGAACGACCACGTCATCGGCGATCCGGACACGATACGCGTGCAGGCCGCGGACGAGACGTGGCTCGACGCCGCGGTCGTCGGCCGCGACCCGTACAGCGACCTCGCGGTCGTCGAGCTCGACGGCGAGCTTCCCGGCGACCCGCTCCCGGTGGCGACGGACCTCCCGGCCATCGGCACGGAAATGCTCGTCGTCGGGGCGCCGCTCGGCCTGGAGGGCACCGCGACGCAGGGGATCCTCAGCGGACGGAACCGGACGATCCCCGCCTCGTCGACGTCGCGCGGTCGCTTCTCGATCGCAGACGCGATCCAGACGGACGCCGCGCTGAATCCGGGCAACAGCGGCGGGCCGATCGTCACCCTCGACGGCACCGTGATCGGCGTCGCGACCGCGACTCGGGGGGAGAACCTCGGCTTCGGCGTCTCCGCGCGCCTCGTGAACGAGGTGGTTCCCCGACTGATCGAGACCGGGAGCTACGAGCACCCCTACCTCGGCGTGAGCGTGCTGGCGGTCGACCCGCTGCTGGCGGCGGGCAACGACCTCCCCGAGGCCCGCGGCGTCTACGTCACCGAGGTCGTCGACGGCGGCCCGGCCGACGGCGTGCTCCGCGGCACCGACGGCGAGACGACCGTCGAGGGCGCGACGGTGCCGACCGGCGGCGACACCATCGTGGCGCTCGACGACGCGCCGGTCGTCGAGAGCGCCGACCTCGCGCAGTACCTCGCCCTGGAGACGCGCCCGGGCGACACGGTCGCGGTCACGGTCGTCCGCGACGGCGACGAGGAGACCGTCGACGTGACGCTCGACGCGCGGCCCGAGCCCTGATCCCGGCGGACCGCACGGCCGCGGTCGCCCGAGCGGTGACGGGCCCCTCGCGCCGAGCGCTCGGTTGCGCGGATTGCAACCCCTATAAGCCCCCGGCCATACGTGGGAGTATGAACGGGAACCGGTTCGGTCGGCTCTTCCAGCTGACGACGTACGGCGAGAGCCACGGCGACGCGATGGGCGTGACGGTCTCCGGCGTCCCCGCCGGCGTCGAGCTCGACGAGGAGGCGATCCAGGCGCAGCTCGACCGGCGCAAGCCGGGCCAGTCGATGATCACCACCTCCCGGGGCGAGCCCGACGAGGTCGTCGTCAACTCCGGCGTCCAGGACGGCTACACCACGGGCACGCCGATCGGCATGGTGATCCAGAACAAGGACGCGCGCTCGGGGAAGTACGAGCCGTACGTCACCGCGCCGCGTCCCTCGCACGGCGACTACACCTACTCCGCGAAGTTCGGCACGCGCAACTGGGGGGGTGGCGGGCGCTCCTCCGCGCGCGAGACGGTGAACTGGGTCGCTGCCGGGGCGGTCGCCGAGCAGGTGCTCGACGCCTCCGACTACGACGTCGAGATCAAAGCGCACGTCAACCGCATCGGCGACGTCGAGGCCGACGACGTGAGCTTCGAACAGCTGCTCGCGAACAGCGAGGAGAACGACGTGCGCTGTGCCGACCCCGAGGCGGCCGCCGAGATGCAGGAGCTGATCGAGGCGTACCAGGAGCGCGGCGACTCCATCGGCGGCTCCATCTACTTCGAGTGCCGCGGGGTCCCTCGCGGGCTCGGCGCGCCGCGGTTCGACAGCTTCCCCGCCCGGCTCGGGCAGGCGATGTTCTCGATTCCGGCGACGACCGGCGTCGAGTACGGGCTCGGGAAGGACGCGAGCGAGGTCACCGGCAGCGAGCGCAACGAGGACTGGACGTTCGACGACGGCGAGTCCTTCGACCACGTCGAGAGCGAGGCGGGCGACCCGGTCCCCGTCGGCAACGACCACGGCGGGCTTCAGGGCGGGATCACCACCGGGGAGCCCATCTACGGGGAGGCGACGTGGCACGCGCCCACCTCGATCCCGAAGAAGCAGCGCTCCGCCGACTGGGAGACGGGCGAGGAGAAGGAGGTCCAGGTCGTCGGACGTCACGACCCGGTGCTCCCGCCGCGGGCCGTCCCCGTCGTCGAGGCGATGCTGTACTGCACGGTCCTCGACTTCATGCTGCTCGCCGGCCGGATCAATCCCGACCGCGTCGACGGCAACCCGGGCCAGTACGACACCGACTACCACCCGAGCAGTCCGACCAACGAGTAGCGGGCGACGGTCGTCCGACCAGTCGCGTCACTCCTCCGGCGACCACTCGCAGGCGTTCCCCGCGGTGAGGTCGTTCTCGTCGACGTACGCGGCGAGGCAGGCGTAGTTACAGAAGTACGCGGGCGAACCGCAGTCGTCGTCGCAGTCGCGGACGCAGATCGGGTCGTGCTCGAAGATCCGCGAGCCGCAGTAGGCGCACGTCTCGTCGGCGTCGGGCGTCGACACGGTTGTGGACATGTCCGGACGCAGGGCGTGCCGGGTTGAAAAGCCGTTGCGGTCCTGTGCGGGTCACACCACGACGACCGCGTCGACGACGACGAGCAGCACGAATCCGAGAAGGAACGCCCCGGTTGCGGCGTCGGCGTGGCCGTGCCCGTGCGAGGAGGGGATCAACTCGCGGAAGACGACCGCGAGCATCGCGCCCGCGGCGAATCCGGCGGAGATCGGGAACAGGCCGGTCGCGACCGAGACGAGCGAGAAGCCGAAGACGGAGGCGGCGACCTGCGGCACCAACCCCGAGAGCGTGGTGTACCAGAGGACTCGGAGGTTCGACATCCCGGTGTCCGCCATCGGCACCGCGAACGCGAAGCCGTCGGGGACGTTCTGGAGGCCGATCACGATCGCCAACAGCAGCGCGACCTCCTCTAACCCGGACGCGAAGGCGACGCCGATCGCCAGCCCCTCCGGCGCGTTGTGGAGGGTGATCGCCCCGCCGATTAGCAGTGCCCTGCGGAGGGTCACCTCGCGAGCGGTCTGGTCGGCGGACGCGGGCGCCGGCGCGTCCGCCGAAGACGAGTCGGTGCCGTCCGCCGCCGTGGCGTCGACTCCCGCCGGCGGCGGATCGTCGACTGTCATCGCGCGCGGGTCGTCGTTCACCGGCATCGCCGCGACGTCGTCGCCGGTCGCGCCGCCCTCGGGGAGCCACTCGCGATACTGCGCGTGGAGGTGCGGGATGGCGTAGTTCCCGCCGAGCAGCACGGCGCCGCCGAGGAGCAGCCCCGCCATCACCGCCGTCAACGTGCCCTCCTCCATCCCCGGAACGATCAGTCCGAAGACGCTGGCGGCGACCATCAGCCCCGCGGCGAGGCCGAGCGCGGCGTCGTACACGCGGTGGGTCACCCGCGCCCGGAAGAACACCGGCAGCGCCCCGAGTCCCGTCGCGACCCCGGCGATGCCCGTGACGGCGACGACGTTCGACAGCGTGGTCATCGGGTCGCGCTTTTCGGCCCGCGTTCATAAACGGTGCGAGGACCGGCGTCGATCTCGCCACCCGACCGTCGGCCGTCGACCGATTCAGCGCGTGACGACCGCGCGGAGATCGCGCCCGTACGTGGCGACGGCGACCGCGAGCGTCGCGGCGGCGCCGACCGGAATCACGGTGAGCAGCCCCGACGTGGTCCCGACCCCGAACCGCGTCGCCAGCCCGACCGAGACCCAGAGGCTCGCCGCGGCCGCCAGCACGAGCAGCCCGCCGGTGACGCGGCGGTCCTCGCGACCGAACGCCACGCCCGCGGCGGCGCTGGCCGCCGCGAGGAGATGAAAGCCGATCGCTAGCGGCCACGCGCGGATCGACGCCGGGAGCGACGCGAACGGCCGCGACTGGTCGAGGAAGTACGACCACACGGGATACCCGCCGACGCCCAGCCCCGAGTCGGACGCGGCCGCGTTGAGGAACCCCCAGAGGCTGACGACCGTGACGTCGCCCGCGGCGGGGATGACGGCCATCGGGACCGCGAGCAGCGCGAGAACGAGCGCCCACCCGGCTCGCGCGACCGGCCCGCGTCCGCTCGCGGTCGGGTCCTCCACGGGTCGTTCGGGCTCGGACATACCGGCGTCTCGGAGTCGCGCCGGTAAGAATCGTCCGGGACCGGACCGTCCCGTTTCACTCCCCTGCGACGGACGTCTCGATGCGGAGACGCGCAACGCTCTTTGGGTCGGGGGTCGCTTGCTTCGACATGCGAGTCACCGTCGTCGGTAGCGGATACGTCGGAACCACCCTCGCGGCCTGCCTCGCGGACGCGGGTCACGACGTCACCGCGATCGACATCGACCCGGACGTCGTCGCCGCGCTGAACGACGGCCGCGCCGCGATCCACGAACCGGGTCTCGACGACCTCCTGGCCGAGCACGCGGGCGACCGGCTCCGCGCGACCACCGAGTACGACGGCGTCCCCGACGCCGACGTGACGTTCCTCGCGATCGGCACCCCCTCGCGCGAGGACGGCAGCATCGACCTCGGCCCCCTCACGGCGGCCGCCGAGATGACGGGCGAGGCGCTGGCGAGCGCGGGTGACGCCGCCTCCGGGGACGGCGCCCGAACGGACGGCGACGCCGCGTCCGCCGCCGACCGCCACCTCGTCGTCGTCAAGAGCACGATCACGCCCCCGGGCGTCGGCGCGGTCCGCGAGGCGCTTCACGCCGGCGCCGGCGACGCGGCCGACCGCGTCGAGCTCGCGACCAACCCGGAGTTCCTGCGCGAGGGCTCCGCGGTCGACGACTTCCAGAACCCGGACAAGCTCGTCTTCGGCACCGAGTCCGACTGGGCCACCGAACGACTCGAGACGCTCTACGAGCCGCTGCTCGCCGCGACCGACGGCGACGTTCCGGTCGTCCGGACTGACCCCGAGACGGCCGTGATGATCAAGTACGCGAACAACGCGTTCCTCGCGTCGAAGATCTCGCTGGCGAACGACCTCGGGAACGTCTGCAAGCGGTTCGGGATCGACGCCTACGAGGTGATGGACGCGGTCGGCCTCGACGACCGCATCGGGGCGCAGTTCCTCCGCTCGGGAGTCGGATGGGGCGGGAGCTGTTTTCCCAAAGACGTCGACGCCATCCGCGCCACGGCCCGCGAGGCCGGCTACGAACCCATCCTCCTCGACGCCGCGGTCGCGGTGAACGACGGCCAGCCGGAGCGCATGCTCGAACTCCTCGATTCCCACGTCGACGTCGCGGGCGAGCGGGTCGCCGTGCTCGGCCTCGCTTTTAAACCCGGCACCGACGACGTCCGGAACTCGCGGGCGATCCCGGTCATCGAGGGACTGCAGGCGCGCGGCGCCGAGGTCGTGGGGTACGACCCGGTCGCGACCGACAACATGCGCGAGCGCTTCCCGGACGTCGCGTACGCGGACTCCGCGGCCGCCGCGCTGGAGGGCGCGACCGCCGCGCTCGTCGTCACCGACTGGGACGAGTTCGCGGCGCTCGACGACGCCTTCGACGCGATGGCCGACCCAGTCGTGATCGACGGTCGCCGGGTAATCGAGCGACGCGACGGGCTGACGTACGAGGGGCTCACCTGGTAGCGCCGCCGTCAACCCACGTTTGCGAACTCGAGGCGGGTGGTGACCGTCCCGACCCCACCGCGTTCAGTGAACTCTGCCGTCACCTTCGATAATTGAAAGATCTGGGAGTACAAATAAAATACATTATTAATAGTGCTGAATATCAACTGACAATTTGGGATGAGTACTGACAGGCCCGGTCACGATGCGGAACAGAGCGGTCACGAGCACCACGAAGTCGAGGGGCCGGGGTATCCGACGCCGGCCGCGATGCGGACCGAGAGCGGTCGCGAAGAAACGGCGTACGTGATGGCGCCGCGAGTGGGCATGGAGAACGAGGGTCCGGACATGATCGGGGTCGTCGACCTCGATCCCACGTCGGACACCTACAGCGAACTGATCGACGCGGTCGAGATGCCCAACAAAGGGGACGAGCTCCACCACTTCGGCTGGAACGCCTGTTCGTCGTCGTGTCACGCCGAGGGGCTCGCTCGACAGTATCTGGTCGTTCCGGGTCAGCGGTCCTCACGCATTCACGTCATCGACGCCGAGGACCCGCGCGATCCCGAGATGGTGAAAGTCATCGAACCGGAGGAGGTGTTCGAACACGACCTGTCCGCGCCGCACACGGTCCACTGCGTCCCCGGCGGGAAGATCGTCATCAGCATGCTCGGCGACGCGAACGGCGAGCTCCCCGGCGGGTTCCTCCAGTTGGACCAAGAGGACTTCAGCATCGAGGGCAGCTGGGAGGCCGACCGCGGCGACATGGAGATGAACTACGATTACTGGTACCAGCCTCGCCACGACGTCATGATCTCGAGCGAGTGGGCCGCGCCGAACACCTACTATCCGGGGTTCGACCTCGACGACGTCGAGGCGGGCAAGTACGGCGACAGCATCCACATCTGGTCGTGGGACGACCGCGAGCACGTACAGACGCTCGAATTCGGGGAACAGGGACGGATTCCGCTCGAGGTTCGGATGAGCCACAACCCCGAGGAGACGCAGGGGTACGTCGGCGCAGCGCTCTCCTCGAACATCATCCGTTTCTACGAGAAGAGCGACGGCACGTGGGACTGGGACGTCGTCATCGACGAGGACCCGCGCGAACACGAGGACTGGGACATGCCGGTGCCGCCACTCATCACGGACATCTTGCTGTCGCTGGACGACCAGTACCTGTTCTTCTCGAACTGGCTTCACGGCGACGTGCGGATGTACGACGTGAGCGACGCGGGCGATCCGCGACTGGTCGATCGGATATGGGCCGGCGGCCTCTTCGGCGACCGGCAGACGGTGCAGGGCGAGGAGATCTGCGGGTCGCCGCAGATGCTCCAGCTCTCCCGGGACGGCAAGCGGCTCTACTGGACGACGTCGCTGTTCTCGTCGTGGGACAACCAGTTCTTCCCGGACATCGCCACGGAGGGCTCGCTGATGTTCAAAGCCGACGTCTACCCCGACGAGGGGCGGATGGAACTGGACGAGGAGTTCCTCGTCGACTTCGGTGACGCGCCCGGGGGACCGGCGCGGGCTCACGAGATCCGCTGGCCGGGCGGCGACTGCACGAGCGACGTCTGGCAGTGATCGGTCGTGACGGACGCGACGACCCACGCCGTCGAACTGGTCCGACCGAACGGGCGGACCGAGACGATTCGAGTCGAGGAGGATGAGACGGTCGTCGACGCGGCGGAACGGGCCGACGAAGCCCTTCCGTACGGCTGTCTGTACGGAGCGTGCGGCACCTGCACCGCGGAACTGCTCGACGGGGAGATGTGCCACCAGACGGCACCGCGGGCACTGAAACCGCACTCCCTCGAGGCCGGGTACGTCCTCCCCTGTATCGCCACGCCCGAATCCGACTGTCGGCTACGCGTCGGCCACGGGATCCAAGCCGAGGTGGTCGGTACTCCGTGGAAGTGAGGGCCCCTCGGCGACGAGCGTATTTTCGGTGCCGGACGAGGGGATCAGGAATGCGTCTCCCGCTGAGGTCTCGACAAGACAGTCGATTTATATATCTTGACAGAAAGATGAGCCCATGGCGGCCCTCCACGCCCTCCGTCCGGCAGTCGGTGGTATCGTTCGCAACCCGGTCCTCCTGCTCGTCACGGCGCTGTACGGACTCGTGCAGGCCCCGAACTTCCTCGTCCCTCCGACGCAGCCGGTCTTGGCGGCGGTCGTCTCGCTCGCCACGTTCGGCGTCCTCATCCTCGCCCTTCCCTTCTTCCAGGGCGGGCTGCTCGGGATGGCGAGCGAGGCCGTCGCGGGCCGGACCGGCCTCGGGACCCTGGTCGCCGAGGGGAAGGCCAACTACGTGTCGCTGCTGCTCGCCTACTTCGTGCTGCTCGCGATCAACGTCGTGTTCGGCTTCGTCGCGTTCATCGGCGGCCTGATCGTCGTCGTCGGCGGCGTGGCGTCGATGCCCACGGACGCGCCGGGCGTCGGCGTCGACCCCACCCTGCTGGCGGTGTTCGCGATCGTGGCCGGGGGGCTCCTCCTCGCGTACCTCCTGGTCACCTTCGTCGTCCAGTTTTACGCCCACGCGATCGTCCTCGACGACGCGGAGCTCGTCGAGGGGTTCCGACGCAGCGTCGGACTCGTCCGGTCGAACCTCGTGAGCGTCGCCGGCTACACGCTGATCCTCCTCGTCGGGAGCGTCGTCCTCGGGACGCTGGGCGCGGCCGCTTCTGCCATCCTCGGCCCCCGGGCCGCGGGAATGCCCGGCACGCCGGTCGCCGACCTCATGTCGGTCGAGCCGACGCTTCCCGTGCTCGTCGTCGCCGCCGTCGGCTACCTCCTGCTGACGAGCGCGTTCGGCGCGTTCTACGCGACCTACTCGGTCGCGTTCTACGAGACGATCAGCCGAGACGCCGCGCCGGCGTGAGTCCGACCGCGAGACGCACCGGTGCCCGAACTGCGGCGCGAACGACGTCAACTGGGCCGGCACCGGCGTGCTCTGTCTGCGGTGTTCGACGCCGACCGACCGGATTTAATTCGCCGCCGACCGAACGCGCCAGTCGAACACGATGTCGCCCTCCATCGCAGACCGGCTCCGATCCCTCGGCCCGCTTCGCGCACTCGTCCCGTCGAACCGCCTCGATCAGGACCGCCAGCTACGAATCCGAATGCTGATCGCGGTCGGGCTGGTGATCGCGCTCCCGTTCGCGTTCGCGTACACGTTCGTCTTCCTGATCAACGCGGTCGGACTCCCCCTCTTGGAGTGGGCGAACGAGCGTCCCTACACCGGGGAGTTCTACGTCGATCCGGTCTTCCTCGCGGTCGTCGTTCTCGGCGGGCTCGCGATTCAGTACCGGTACGGCCCCCGGACCGTCCTGCGCTCCGTCGGTGGGCGCCGGGTGTCGGCCGACGAGTACCCGGAGCTGCACGCCGCCGTCACGCGGGTGGCCGCGCAGGCGGACCTGCCGAAGCCAGACGTGGCGGTCGCGCGGACGTCGCTCCCGAACGCCTTCGCCGTCGGGACGCCGGGCAACGGGACGGTCGTCGTCACCACCGCGCTGTTGGAGACGCTCGACCCCGAGGAGCGCGACGCCGTGTTGGCCCACGAGATCGCGCACCTCGCGAACCGCGACGCGAGCCTGATGACCGTCGCGTGGGTGCTCCCGACGGTAACGTACTACCTCGCCGTGCTCGCCTTTTACGTCCTCTACGGGCTCTATCGGTTCCTCAGCGTCGGCGGCGGCGGATCCGGCGGGAACCGCGACGGCCGTGCGCTCGCGGTGGGAATCGTCGTGATCACGGTGAGCGCGGTCCTCACGCTCACCGTCTCGGCGATGTTCTGGTTCGGGAGCGTCCTGATTCACCGCGTGCTCTCGCGGTACCGCGAGTACGCGGCCGACCGCGCGGCCGCCGAGATCACGGGGTCGCCGGCGGCGCTCGCGAGCGCGCTGGGGACGCTCGACGAGTCGATGCCCGAGGTGCCCGAACGCGATCTCCGGCGGTTCGACGGCGGCGCCGAGGCGCTGTACGTCGCTCCCCTGGAAGGCCGCGCGTTCGGCGACGAGGAGCTTGTGAGCACCGACGTGTTCCCGGAGACGCACCCGCCGACCCGCGATCGGATCGAGCGGCTCCGCGAGCTCGCGGGTGAGCAGGCGTGACCGGGCGCGAACCGGCCGAGAACTCCTCCCGGCGGCGGTTCCTCGCGGCCGCCGGCCTCGGGGTCGCGAGCGCGCTCGCCGGCTGCGGCTACCGCCCCGGCGGCGGCGACCTCGCCTGGGAGTCGTCGCTTGCGGGCGGCGGGTTGCTCGGAGTCGATGACCGCTGGATTCTCCCCGCGGGCGACCGGCTGTTCGTCCTGCGGAACCGGTCCGGCCGCACGTACGACTTCGAATCGGAGACGTGGTACGACGCGGAAAACGCGGCGGTCACCGCGCTCGACTCGGCGGGCGACACCCGGCTTGAGGCGGAGACCGAGCGACAGGCCGCGGGCCCGCCGGCCGTCACCGAGACGTCGATCGCCGTGCCCGTGACGGGCGGCCGCGTGACCGCGATCGACCGCGAGGCAGCCGCGCTCGATCTCGACGACTCGACGGTCGACGAAGACGGGAGCGAGGCGGACGAGCGCGACCCGATCCGGTGGCGGGTCGACGTGGACGCCGCGGGCGCCGACGGCTCGACCGCGAGCGCCGACGACTCGACGGACGACGACCTCTCCGCGAGCGCCGACGCCGTCCGCGCCAGCGACCGCCTCGTGGCCGCGGTGGTCGGGGACGACGTCGTCGTCCTCGACGCGGAGACGGGCGACCGCGCGTTCGCGCTGAGCGAGGCGTGGCCCGACGGGAGCGACGTCGGGTCGCTCGCCGTCACCCCCGACCGCGTCGCGGTCGACGGCGGGGACGTGTGGGTCGCCGGCGCGGGCGTCGGCCCGGACGGCGGCTCCGGGGCCGACGGTACCGTCCTCGCTCGCTTCGACCCGACCGGCGAGCGGCGGGTCGCCCGCTCGCTGTCGGTCGAGGTCGACTGGCTCGCCGTCATCGGAGGGACCCTGGTGGCCGGGGACTCGAACGAGCGCATCACCGGCTACCGCCGCGACCTCGACCGGCGGTTCGCGCTGTCCGTGTCGATCTCCTCAAGCCGACCCCGTCCGATCTCCCGCGACGGCGGTCGGTTCTACTACTCGGCCGGCGGGACGATGCGAGCGATCGACGCCGTCGCGGGCGAGATCGTCTGGGAGCGTTCCGACCTCCCGACCGGCGACCTGGCGGCCGACGCGGACGGGATGTACGTCGCCGAGGACGAGTTCGGCTTCGGCGAGGAGGGCGAACCGCAGATCACCGCCGTGGGAACCGACGGAAAGGACCGCTGGACGGCACCGCTGCCCGACGGGGTCACCGTCGACGAGCTGTTCGCGGTCGGCGACCGGCTGATCGCCGTCGCCGGCGCGGAGCTGTACGGCTTCCGGGCCGCGCCGGGCGAGCGGTGGTCGCTGCTGGGGTGAACGCGTGGCGGTGAGACCGCCGGAACCGGCGTTACTCCGCGAGGAGGCTCTCGCCGTCGAACGGGGCCTCCGCGTCGACCTCCATCAGGTCGAGGATCGTCGGGGCCACGTCGAAGAGGTTCGAGCCCGCGACGTCGACGTTCGGGTCGGTGGTGTACAGCAGCGAGTTCTCGAACTTGTGCATCCCGTTGCGCGGGCCCTCGGTGAAGACGGCCTCCTTGTCGCCGAAGCCGGCCTTCAGGTCGAAGCCGTCCGCCGGGATGACGACGAGGTCGGGCGCGATCTCGTCGTGGGCGCCGTCGAAGGCGTCCTCGCCGTTCACGATCCGCTTGCACACCTGTCGGCCGTCGGGGCCGGTGAGCTCCTCAAGGTCGCTTCTGAGCTCCTCGCGGACCGCCTCGTACTCGGACTCGGGGACGACTCCCTCGGGCTCGCGGCCCTCCAGGTTGAGGTAGAAGCGCCCCGGGATGAGCGAGTACGCCCGCGTGTCGTCGTCGATGTCCTCGAGCGAATCGTGGTCGTCGTCCTCGTAGGAGAGCCACCCCTCGTCGGCGAGGAACTTGTTGCAGTTCGCCTCCCACTCGAGCTCGGTGAAGCCGTGGTCGGAGGCGACGATCAGGGTCGTGTCGTCGTCGAGCGACGCCCGGATATCGCCGATATACTCGTCGAGCGTGCGGTAGAACTCGAGGAAGTCGTCCTTGTATTCCCCGTCGTTCACGTAGTCGCCGAACAGGAAGTGGTTGACGCGGTCGGTGCTCATGAAGACGCCGAAGAAGAGGTCCCAGTCGTCCTCGGCGAGGTAGTGGCTGAACACGTCGTAGCGGGCGTCGAGGGTGGCGTGGGCGTTCTCGATAAAGTCGGTCTTGTCGTCGTCGTGGCCGAGCTTCGCGTTCACGTCGATGCGGTAGTCGCGGTCCCGAAGCACCGTCTCGACCGCGTCGTCGCTCGCGGCGGTGTCGAGCCCGGGCGAGAGGAAGCCGGAGACCTGTCGCTGGATCCGCGTCGACGGCGGGAACGTGACGGGGACGTTGAGCACGGTCGCGTCCCGGCCCGCGTCGGTGACCCGGTCCCACAGCCGCGTCGCCTTCACGTGTTTCCCCATCGGAACGTACGTCTCGTAGGAGTCGACCTCGCGGTCCTGAAAGCCGTAGACACCCGTCTCGCCCGGGTTCACACCAGTGGTGAGGCTCGGCCAGCACGCGCTCGACTCGGGCGGGACGATGCTCTCCAAGCGCCCGGCCGATCCCGTCTCGGCGATCGCCGTGAGGTTCTCGAACACGTCGGGGTGATCCTGCACGAGATCGTACGGTACGCCGTCGATGCCGAGGAAGACGACGCGCTCGTCGTCGTCACCGCGCAGCCTATCGAAAAGTCCCATGGGAAGGGTATCTAGTGCTGCCGACATATTCCTTGTGTTCTGGCGAATCACGCCGGTCGCGGCGAGTCTCACCGGTCGCGGCGAGTCCCGCCGCGGGTCGGGCGTGCTGGCAAGCCGCGCCGTTTCAGAAGGCCTATTCCCTTCCGCGGAGACAATTCCGGCGTATGACCGACGAGTTCCCGGCGAGCGTCGACGTCGACTACACGGACGGCGAGGACGAGGATCCGGCCGATTACCCGTCGCTGCAACACAAACTCGAGAAGGCGATCGAGGTCACGAAGCGGGGCCTCGAGCAGTACGAGAACCCCGCGGTGATGTGGACGGGTGGGAAGGACTCCACGCTGACGCTGTACTTCATCAACCAGGTCGCCGAGGAGTACGGGTACGAGAAGCCGACCGCCGTCTTCATCGACCACTACCAGCACTTCGATTCGATCACCGACTTCGTCGAACGCTGGGCCGACGAGTGGGACATCGAGCTGGTGTACGCCCGCAACGACGACGTGGGCGCGTACGTCGAGGAACACGGGTTAGAGCCGGGCGACGACATCCCGGTCGCCGAGCTGAACGAGCAGAATCAGCACCACATCCGCGATATCTTGGAGTACGAGGAGGAGACGTTCCCGTTCCTCTTGGACACGTACGTCGGGAACCACCTGCTGAAGACGGTTGCCCTCAACAACGCCCTCGAGGAGTACGACATCGACGGCGTCATCTCGGGCGTCCGCTGGGACGAGCAGGAGGCGCGCGCGGACGAGACGTTCTTCTCGCCGCGTCACGACCCGGACCTGTTCCCGCCGCACGACCGCATCCAGCCCATCCTCCAGTTCGCCGAGGCAGACGTGTGGGACGCGTTCTGGAACTACGTCGTCCCCGACACGGTCGAAGCGTTCCCCGACGAGGGGTACGTCCCGCAGGCCGACGACGACCTGCCCGAGGGTGTCACCCAGGAGGACGTGCCGATCTCGCCGAAGTACTTCGCCGGCTTCCGCTCGCTCGGTAGCGAGGTCTCCACCGACAAGACGACCGAGGAGCCCGCGTGGCTCCAGGACCTCGAAGGAACGACCGAGCGCGCCGGCCGCGCCCAGGACAAAGAGGACCTGATGGAGCGGCTGCGCGACCTCGGCTACATGTAAGGGCCGGGAGAGTTCGCTCTCGACGTCGACGGTCGAACCGCCCGACGCGCCGCCCTTTTCCGCTCGACGCCGACGCGTAGGACGGAACCAGCCGTGAGCCCGCGGTAAGTCGACGACGCGGTCGGTCGACGTGACACGCGCCGGCCGTTCGCGACGCGAACCGCACGCCTTTTAATTTAGGCCGACCTAAACACTGTCAATGGTCACCGACACCCAGTCACGTTCCGAGCCGACGTCGGATCCCGGACCACGCGAAGGGCCCGACATCTCGCGCTGTGAGAGCCGTCCCGGGACGTCGGTGTTCCTCGAATCGGGGAACACGGACGGGTGGATCGCGAGCGACGTGACCGTCGACGTACTTCGATAACACTTCCATGACAGACACCGACCCCACCACCGAGGAGACCGAACGCACGCTCATTCGTACCGGCCGCGACTTCGAGCAGGAGTACCGGCTCGACGCGAGCGAGGCGGGGGAGTTCCTGATCAAACTGGGCGAGCAGCTCCGCGACGAGGACGAACTGACGATTACCACCGACGAGTGGGAGCTCCCGTTCGCGTTCGGGGAACCCGTCGAGCTCGAGATCGACTTCGAGGGCGTCGGCGAGCCCGAGCTCGAGATCGAACTGGCGCTCCCGGGACGGACCGACGAGAAGGCACCGGACGTCGAGTGACGCGCCGCTTCGTCTCGACCGGTCCTCGTCTCGTTCCGCGCTAACTCTTTACATCATCGGCCTCAATAGTGAGTATGGCCGTTGGCACCCGTCTTTCGTTACAGCTCGCTGACTTCGGCACCCGGTCGCTGGTCACGCACAGCCTCATGGCGTTGGGGTTCCTCGGCGCGGTCGTCTCCGGGCTGTTCGTCGAGGGGGAGCTCGGTATCATCTCCATGGCGGCGTTCATCAACTTCACCGCCGGCCTGTGGATCTGCCAGTCGATCCACTCGCTGGGCAACGCCGCGACGGACGACGAGTACCAGGGCGTCCTCAAGGAGCTTCTCAACCGTGTCTAGTGAGCCAGGCATCGACGTCGGCCGGCTCGGACGGACGCTCGTACTCATCGGCTTCGTGACGACCGTCTTCCTGTTCCTCATCGCGAACCGGCTGACCGGGGACACGTTTCGCATCGGCGCCATCGCGATCGGGACGGTCGCGCTGATCACCGCGATCACCGGGTTCCTCATCGCGGCCGGCAGCGCGGTCGAAGGGCACTGATCGCGTCCCGCTCGCGTCATACCGAACCGGTCTCCACGGGTTCGAACCGGCTTCCGTGGTTAGGGTTCGGGGTCGTCGTTCGGCGACAGATAGACCCGGCTCTCGTAGGGCGCGAGATCGAGCGTCTCGTCCGGGCTGCGGGGCGCGTCGAGGTTCGCGATCGCTAGCTCGAGAGCCGAACGGTCGATTCTCTCGGGCACCGTGAACGTCGCGGGCTCCTCGGAGACGTTGAGGACGACGAGGCCGCGTTCGTCGCCGAGCGTCCGCGTGTACGCGAACACCTGCTCGTCCTCGGGCGCGAGCAGGTCGAAGTCGCCGTAGACGAGCAGATCCCGATCTTCGCGAAGCTCACCCAGCGAGCGGTAGTGGTGCCACACCGATTCGGGATCGGCGCGGGCCCGTTCGACGTTGACCGCACCGTGGTTCGCGTTGACCTTGAGCCAGGGGTCGCCGTCGGTGAAGCCGGCGTGGTCGTCGTCGGACCACTGCATCGGCGTCCGGGCGTTGTCGCGACCGACCGTCTCGACGGCCTCGCGCACGTCCGCGTAGCTCTCGGCGTCGCCGTCTTCGATCGCCGCCTCGACGAAGTCGATCGATTCCACGTCGCGCAGTTCGGACTTCGAGTCGAAGGACGCGTTCGTCATCCCGATCTCCTCGCCCTGGTACACGAAGGGAGTGCCCTGGAGAGTGTGGGTGAGCGTCCCGAGCAACTTCGCGGAGCGGCGGCGATACCGTCCGTCGTCGGCGAACCGGGAGACCATTCGGGGTTGGTCGTGGTTGCTCAGGTAGAGGCTGTTCCAGCCGTCGTCGGCCAGTCCCTCCTGCCACCGCGCGAGGATCTCCTTGAGCTCGACCAACGAGTAGCCGTCGAGCGACCACTTGTCACCGCCGTGGCCGACGTCGACGTGTTCGAACTGGAACACCATCGAGAGCCCGTCGCCGTTCTCGCCGACGAACCGCTTCGCATCCTCGACGCTCGCGCCGGGGGCCTCGCCGATGGTGAGGATTTCGGGGCCCGGAATGGCCTCGTCGACCAGCTCCGTGATGTACTCGTGGACGTTCGGACCGTTCATGAAGTGTTCGGCGCCGACGAGGCCGCCGTCGGGATCGCCGTCCGGGAGGCCGGGCGTCTTCGAGACGAGGTTGATCACGTCCATGCGGAAGCCGTCGATCCCCCGGTCGAGCCACCAGCGCATCATCTCGTAGACCGCCTCGCGTACGGCGTCGTGCTCCCAGTTGAGGTCAGGCTGCTTCTCGTCGAAGAGGTGGAGGTACCACTGGCCGCGCGTCTCGTCGTACGACCACGCGGGCCCGCCGAACAGGGACTCCCAGTTGTTCGGGGCGACCTCGTCGGCGGGGCCGTCGTCGGTCTCGTAGTCGGCCTCCTCGGCCGGGCGGCCGTCACGCCAGTAGTAGTAGTCGGCGTACTCGCCCTCGCCCCGGCGCGAGCGCTGGAACCACTCGTGTTCGTCGGAGGTGTGGTTCACCACGAGGTCCATGACGAGTTTGATGCCGCGCGCGTGGAGCGCGTCGCGCAGGCGCTTCCAGTCGGTCATGTCCCCGTAGGTGTCGTCGATCGACCGGTAGTCACGGATGTCGTAGCCGTTGTCGGCCTGCGGGGAGTCGTAGACCGGGGAGAGCCAGACGGCGTCGACGCCGAGTTCGTCGAGGTAGTCCGCCTTCTCGGTGATACCCTGCAGGTCGCCGACCCCGTCGCCGTCCGTGTCGAAGAAGCTCTTCGGGTAGATCTGGTAGACGGTCGCCTCGTGCCACCACTGGCGCTCCGCGGCGTTCGACAGCTCGAGGACACTCATCGCGACTCACCGGCCGAACGGCCGCGAACCGGATCGTCGATCCGTCGAGGGCGGGTCGCTCGCTGGCCCGGGAGTCGTCGAGCCGTTCGCTCGCTCGCGGGTCGTGGACGGCGCGAAACGCGGTCCGTCCGCGCGACGCTCGTCGCTGCGCGTCGCCGGCGCGTTCTGTGCCGCGTCCTCTGAACTGCGTGGTGACGACCTACAGACGTCGTTTTACGGCCGCTGCCGGTCACCAACGATGAATCGAGACTCATGCGTGCATTTACTGAGAACCTCGAAGAACTAATTCTACCGGTATTTTTATTGTGGGAGTGGTCCACACCACCAGACGAACGTGATGAATAATCATAGTAATCCCAACGAGCGGTCGAGACTGTCGCGTCGGCGCTTCGTTAGCGCCGCCAGCATGGCCGGTATCGCCGGCATCGCGGGTTGTGGGGGACAACAAGCCGAACCGAGTGAGAGCGACGAGTCCGGCGACGGCGACGACGGCGGAAACGAGTCCGACTCTTCGAGCGACGTCGAGGCGTCGACCGAGGCCCAGCGCAAGATCCAAGAGCTGGCGTACATCACGAACCAGACCCTGCCGGTCGTGCCGGTCATGGAGAAGCTGGCCCAGTCGTTCCAGTCGACCGACGACTGGAACGTCCCGGAGGCCGACAGCGACCCGACGCAGGTGTACTGGCCGACGGAGTGGCTGCCCCGCGAGGGCGAGTGGACGGCCACGGAGGGGTCCGACGACGAACGGCTGACCTTCGCTCAGTGGGCGGTCCCGCAGGACTCACAGTACAACCCCTGGAACGGCCAGAACTTCGCCGAGGGACGCCGGATGCTGTTCGACCGGTTCATGAAGTACAACCTCGCGACCCAGGAGTACTCGGGCTATCTCATCCAGGACTGGGAGGTCACCGAGGAGACGGTGACCCTGACGGTCCGCGAGGGCCAGACCTGGCACGACGGCACGGACGTCACGGCGACGGACGTGGTCAACCAGATCAAGCTCGACATCTACAACGGCGGTTCGCTCGGAAACTTCGTCGCGCCCGAGGACATGGGCGCGGTCTCGGAGCGCGTGACCGCTCCCGACGAGACCACCGTCGAGATCACGTTGGCCGAACCCGCCAACGAAACGGTCCTGCTGTCGTACATCCAGCCGAAGTACCTCGTCGCTCACGAGGAGACGTACGGCGAGTTTGTCACCGCGCTCGACGAGGCGGGCAACGAGGACGAGCGCTCGCAGGCGCTCGCCGACCTGACCAACGACACCACGCCGGAACCGGTCGGCTGCGGGCCCTTCCAGTTCGAGGACGCGGACAGCCAGCGGACGCTGCTGACCAAGTACGAGGATCACCCGGACGCGGACAACATCAACTACCCCGAGGTCGAGTACCTCTACAAGCCGCAGAACCAGGGCCGCTGGAACTCGCTGATCAACCACGAGACGGACGGGTCGGCGACGCTGTTCATGCCCAAGAACCGGCTGGACCAGCTTCCGGACTCGATGCAGGTCAGCCTCATCCCGCGTCACTGGGGGATGGGTCTCGTCTTTAACTTCGAGGAGGAGCCCGTCGACGACGTCCGCGTCCGCAAGGCCATCGCCCACGTGGTCAACCGGGAGAACGCCGCGCTCAACTCCGGCGCGGGCACCGAATCGAAGATCCCCGTCACCTACCCGAGCGGGCTGACCGGAGAGTTCAACAATCAGGTCGAGGGCGGCTGGCTGGAGGGTACCACCGACGCGTTCGACACCTACGGCGTCGGCGAGTCCCAGACCGACGAGGCCGCGACGCTGCTCGAGGACGCCGGCTTCGAGAAGGTCGACGGCACCTGGGAGCGCGACGGCGAAGCGCTCGAGCTTCCGATCAAGGGCCCGTCCGGCTTCTCCGACTGGGTGACCGGCGTCGAGACGATCGTCTCGGACCTCCAGGACTTCGGCATCGAAGCCGAGTCCGTGATGCTCGACAACTCGACGTACTGGGGGAGCGACTACCCGGACGGCAACTTCGTCGTCGGGCTCCAAGGCTGGGCCTCCTACGACCAGTCGTACCCGTACTTCCACTTCGACTGGATCTTCAACAGCTGGGACGCCGAGAACGCCTGGAGCGTTCCCGGCGAGTTCGAGGCACCGGTTCTCCACGACGAGGAGCGTGACGGCGAAACCGTCACACCCACCGATCTCGTCTCGGAGCTGTCGACGGCGACCGAGTAGACCCGAGCGATGAACTACGTATTGAAACGCATCGCGCAATCCGTGTTCACCGTCGTCGTGGTGATCTCGGCGAGCTTCGGGCTGATCAGGCTGCTGCCTGGCGGCCCGCTCGACTACCTGCGGGCACAGGCCATCCAGCAGGGCGGGACCGACCTCTCGATGGCCGAGATCAACGCCCGGATCGCCGCCCAGACGAACATCGCGGTCAACGAACCGGTCTACGTTCAGTACGTCAACTACATGACCGCGATGCTGCAGGGCGACTTCGGCGTCTCCACGCGGTACGGCGACCCGGTGATGTCGATCATCGGGCCGGCCATCCCGTGGACGGTCTTTCTGACGGCGTCGGCCCTGTTCTTGGCGTTCACGGTCGGCGTTTCGCTGGGCGCGTTCATGGCCTACAAGGAGGGGTCGAACTTCGACGTCGCCAGCACGGGCGTCGGTCTGATCTTAAACTCGACGCCGGGCTACGTGCTCGCGTTGCTTTTGGTCTCGTATCTGGGATACCGCAGGGGACTGTTCCCGACGGGGGGACGCTACGCCTCGGAGCTGGCGGTCGGGTTCAACCTCCCGTTCTTAGCGAGCGTGTTACACCACGGGGCGCTGCCGATCGCCTCGATGGCGCTGGTCGGCTTCGGCGGCTGGGCGCTGTCGATGCGGGGCAACTCTATCCGCGTGTTGGGGGAGGATTACCTCCGCGTCGCGCGACTGCGCGGCCTCTCGACCCGTCGAATCGCGATGCGCTACGTCGCCCGCAACGCGATTCTCCCGATGTACACCGGCCTGATGATCGCCATCGGGACCGTCTTCGGCGGCGCGGTGATCATCGAGAACATCTTCGGGTATCCCGGGGTGGGTTTCTACCTCATTCAGGGGATCAACGCGCGGGACTACCCGCTGATGATGGGCGGGTTCATCATCATCACGATCGCGATGGTCATCGGCATCACGATCGCCGACCTGACGTACGGCTGGCTGGACCCGCGAGCCAAGGGAGGTGGATCTCGTGAGTCCTACTGACGACGACGATCCCGGGTTCGAGGCCGTCGGCGACGCGCTGGGATCGGATCCCGAGCGGTTCACCGACGAGAACCGCGACCCCGGCGCTGCCTCGATCTCCGGCCACGCGCGCAACGGTCGCGTGGCCGCCGACGGCGGCTCGTCGATGTCGGAGTTCCAGCAGATGGCCGACGTGTCGCTGACGGAATCCGAACGCCGACGCCAGTGGCTCGACGAGAAGGTCCTCGCGCCGGCCCGGATCGTGTGGAGCGACTGGCGCGCCCGCACGGGCCTGATCATCGTCCTGATTTACCTGTTCATGGGGACGTTCGGGCTCTTGCTCGTCGCAGAGCCCTCGCCCAACCAGGGCGGCTACCTGATCGGCGCCTTCCGGACGCTGGAGTTCCCGCTGGGGACGACCGCGTCCGGGGTGGATTTGCTGTCCCAGACCGTCCACTCCACACCGCCGATGCTGGCCATGATCGCCTCCGGAGCGGTCTTCACGGTCTGTCTCGGTACGGTCACCGGCACGGTCGCCGGCTACAAGGGCGGCGTCGTCGACCAAGTGTTAATGGTCGTCACCGACGTCATGCTGACGATCCCGGGACTCCCGCTGACGATCGTGTTGGCCTCGGCGCTCCAGATCGAAGGCAACCCGCTTATCATCGGGATCCTCATCACGGTCAACGCCTGGGCGGGTCTGGCGCGCGCCATCCGCTCGCAGGTGTTGACCCTGCGGGACGCCGAGTACGTGGAGGCCTCCCGAATCATGGGGATGGACACGTCGGTGATCCTCTCGGGGGACATCATCCCGAACCTGATGCCGTACATCACGATGAACTTCGTGCAACAGGCCCGCGCGGTCATCTTCGGCTCCGTCGCGCTGTACTTCCTCGGCATCCTGCCCTACAACAGCGCCAACTGGGGCGTGATGATGAACGCCGCGGTCAACCGCGCCGGCGCGGTCTCCTCGCCCGCCGCGTTCCACTGGCTGCTGGCCCCGATGTTGGCGGTCATCATCCTGGCACTGGGGCTGACGCTGCTGGCGCAGGGAGCCGACCGGGTCTTCAACCCGCGGGTCCGCGCCCGTCACGCCGAGACGATCGAGACCGACGAGACGGACGACGACGGCGGCGATACCGCCAAGACGACCGGAGGGATCTGAATGCAAGGACAACGGACACAGGACGGCCCTGACAGCGCGGATCCGATCATCGAGGTCCGGAACGTCAGCGTCACGTACGATCTGGAGCACCGAGACGCGATGGTACTGGACGACGTGTCGATCGACCTTCGGCGGGGCGAGATCCTCGGCGTCGTCGGCGAGTCCGGCAGCGGGAAGTCCATGCTGGCGAACGCCATGATGGACGCCGTCGAGGAACCCGGCATCACCACCGGCAGCGTCAGGTACTATCCGGAGGACGGCGAGCCCGTCGATATCCTCGATCTCCAGCCGGACGAGCTCAAGAAGTTCCGCTGGGAGGAGGTCTCGATGGTGTTCCAGGGCGCGCTGTCCTCGTTCAATCCCACGATGTCGATCCGCGGTCACTTCGAGGAGACCCTCGAGGCCCACGACTACGACGTCGAGGAGGGGATGGAGCGCGCCCGGCAGCTCCTGTCTGACCTGTATCTGAATCCGGACCGCGTCCTCGACTCCTACGCCCACGAGCTGTCGGGCGGGATGAGCCAGCGGGCGCTCATCGCTCTCTCGCTGGTCCTCGAGCCGCGGGTGCTGCTGATGGACGAGCCGACGGCGGCGCTGGACCTGCTGATGCAGCGGTCGATCCTGTCGCTTCTGGCCGACATCAAAGAGAAGTACGACCTGACGATCCTCTTTATCACCCACGACCTGCCGCTGGTCGCGGGGCTGTCGGACCGGCTGGCGATCCTCTACGCCTTCGAACTGGCGGAGGTCGGCCGAAGCGAGCAGATCGCCCACAACTCCAAACACCCGTACACGCGCGCGCTGTTGCAGGCGGTACCCAACCTCGATGCGCCGACCGAGTCGATGCGGCCGATCGAAGGGACGGCGCCGAACCCGGCTCACGTCCCCGACGGCTGTCACTACGCGCCGCGGTGTCCGCTCGCGACCCGGGAGTGTCACGAGGAGAAGCCGCCGTGGATCGACGTCGACGACGATCACCGCTCGGCGTGTTTCCACTACGACGAGGCAGACGACGCCGTTCCCTTCGATCTGACGGAGGTGAACGACGCATGAGCGACCGTGCTACGCCGGCCGGGACCGCCCCGGACGGCGCGGAGGACGACATCGTGATGTCCCTCGAGGACGTGTCGGTCCACTTCGAGACCGAGCAGGGCGTCGTCGACTCGCTGTTCGGCGATCCCGAGACCGTCCAGGCGGTCAGCGACGTCTCCGTCGACATCCCGGAGAACGACGTGCTCGCGCTAGTCGGCGAGTCCGGCTGCGGGAAGACGACGCTGGGCAAGACGATCATCGGCGTTCAGCGACCCACGAGCGGCACCGTCGCCTACCGCGGGCAGGACGTCTGGGACGCGAAGGACGGTCGCGGCGACGTCGAGATCCCCTTCGACGAGATCCGCCGCTCGCTCCAGATGATCCACCAGGACCCCGGAGCGGCGCTCAATCCCAACCGAAAGGTCCTGACGACGCTCGAGGCGCCGCTGAAAAAGTGGGAGCCCGATCTGTCCACCGAGGACCGACGGGCGCGGATCTTCGCGCTGCTCGATCGGGTCGGCATGGAGCCGCCCGAGGACTACGCCCATCGGTTCCCGCACCAGCTCTCGGGCGGCGAGCAACAGCGGATCGTGCTGGTGCGGGCGCTGCTGATGAACCCGGACGTGATCCTCGCCGACGAGGCCGTCTCGGCGCTCGACGTGTCGCTGCGCGTCGAGACGATGGACCTGCTGTTGGAGCTGCAAGAGCAGTTCAACACCTCGTTCGTGTTCATCAGCCACAACCTCTCGAACGCCCGCTACCTCGCGAAGGAGGCCGGCGGGCGTATCGGCATCATGTACCTCGGCGAGATCGTCGAGATCGGCCCGCCCGAGGAGGTGTTGAACGATCCGCAACACCCCTACACGAAGGTGCTCCGGTGGGCGACGGCCGACCTCGACCCGACGGCCCAGGAGATGCGGGATCCGCCGGTCCGGTCGATCGACATCCCGGACCCGGTGAACCCGCCGTCTGGCTGCCGATTCCACACCCGCTGTCCGGAGGCGCACGAGGTGTGTACGACGGACGCGCCGGATCTCGGCGAGGGCGCGGCCACGCCGGGCGACCGGTATACGGCCTGTCACCGCACGGATCCGGACCACGAGTACTGGGAGAGCGAACCGCTAGACGGCGTCGAGACCACCCGGTCACCGGCGCTGGACGACTGAGCATGCGTCCGCACACGGGGGACGGTCCCGGCGACACCGCGCCTCGACACGCCGACGCCCCGGCGACCGCAGCTCGACGGGGCTCGCGAGCCACGCAGCGGACTGCCGCCGGGGCGGATCGGCCCGCCGCGTCCGCCGTCAGCGCCCGCACGCCGCCGAGGGGGAGCGCCGACACGTGACGCTCGTCCTGCGCGGGTTTTTCCTGACGAGTGCGGTGATGCTCGCACTGTTGGCCCTGGCCGCCCCGACGATCGAGGTCGGCTCCGGAACGTTCGTGATCGCGGTCATCAGCGCGGCGATGCTGGGCGTCGTCTTCCTCGGTTCAGCGGCGTGTCTCTACGCTGACTGGGACCCGTTCGAGGAGCTGCTCGGATGAGCGGGACCGGCGCGTTCGCCGGCGGTGTGCTCGCCGCGTGGGGCTCCCCGGAACTGTCGGTCTCGAAGCACCACCTTCGTGATCGGCAAAGACACGTGTGTGATATACTATAAATGTCGGTGCTGCTATACTACTCCCCGGCTACACCGGCGTACAGACGGCGGCCGACGCTCCGTGACGCTCGCGGACGCCGACCGCGAGAGCGGGGCGCTGGAGCGCGCACGGGCCACCACGCGAACGACCGCCGACGACTGAGACGCGAAGCGACCGAGACACGAGACGACTGAGACACGAGACGACTGGATACGAACATGGGTACACAGGACAGCCACGACGACGCACGCCTCAGGGAGGAGCTCCGTATCCTCGGGCTCTCCGACACGGCGATCGACACGTATCTCGCGCTGCTCGAGCGCGGGGAAGCCTCGACCGGTACCGTTTCCGAAACGACGGACGTGACGCAACGCGCCGTGTACGACATCGCCGAGCGTCTCGAAGACCGGGGGCTCGTCAGGGTCAAGGAGCACGCGTCGCCGATGACGATCCGGGCGATTCCGCCCGCGGAGGCCATCGACGACCTCTCTGCCCACCTCGACTCGCTCCGACCCTCGCTTGAGGCGCGATTCAACGAGACCGCCCCGCAGACCCCGGAGATACAGATAATCAAGGCCCGAGAGACGGCGCTCAAGCGCATCCGCGGCGCCGTCGCCGACGCGAGCGAGGAGCTCTCGCTCGCCGTTCCGGAAGACGTCTACCCCGAACTCGAGGCCGACCTGCGTGACGCCCTCGACCGCGACGTGGTCGTCTTCCTCCTTATCGGCGGGATGGGCGACGTCGACGAGGACGGCGGTCGGTTCGCGGGAGTCGCGAGCACGGTCCGATACTGGGACGAGAGCCTCCCGGTCATGTACACCAGCGACGACACCGCGGCGATGATCGGAGCCTCCAGCGTCGTCTCCGGCAGGCACACCGACGACACGGCGGTGTCGGTCTCGGAGCCGCACCTGTCGGGGTCGATCCTCGGGATGTACTTCAGCGCCTACTGGCCGGCCGCGACGGAGCTGTACGTGACGGAGCCGGACCCGCTCCCGCGGCGCTACGACTGGTTCCGGCAGGCGACGCTTCACGCGACGCTGCACCGCCGCGCCGGGACGGACCTCCGCGCCGAGGTCGAGACCGAAGCGGGCCCCACCGTCGAGGGACCGATCGCCGAGATCAGGCAGGCGTTCCTCGAGCCGAAGACCAACGATTTCACGCTGGAGAACAGCTTCGTCGTCGAGACCGACGACGGCGCCGTCACCGTCGGCGGCCGGGGCTCGTTCATCGAGGACTACCGGGCGGAGTCGGTCCGGCTCTCGTCCGCCGACCGGGTCGAGCCGTCGTCTCGCCGCTGAGCCGACGGCTCCGCGGGACGACGCGCGGCGGACGCTCCCGCCGCGAACTCCCGGCAATCCTCCCGCCGGTCCCGCGGAGTCATATACCGGACGCACATGTGTGAGTGTGTATGACTATCTTGCCGTCCGAGACTGTCGGTGACGCGTACACGGATTCGACCGCGTGGGAGCTGCTCGCCGACCTCTCGGACCTCGGCGATCGGATGCCCGGCCACGAGGGAGAGGCCGCGGGTGCGTCGCTCGTGGCCGACGCGTTCGAGGACGCGGGCCTCGAAGCGGTCTCGATCACGGAGTTCCCCATCCCCGGCTGGTGGCGCGGTGAGGCTTCGCTCACAGTCGAACACGACGGCCGAACGACGACGTTCGGCGGAAGCCACGAGCTCGTCGAACTGCCGGGGACGCCCTCGGGCGAGGCGACCGGCGCGATCGTCGACATGGGGTACGGCCTCCCCGAGGACTTCGAGGGCGTCGACCTCTCGGGCTGTATCGCGATGGCGTCGAGTCTCACCCCCGACGACTACGGCCGATGGGTCCACCGGAGCGAGAAGTACGACTACGCGGCGGAGTCGGGCGCGGAGGGGTTCCTGTTTTACAATCACATCGAGGGGTCGCTCCCGCCGACCGGCGACGTCGGCCACACGAACGGCCCGGGGCCGATCCCGGCGGTCGGGCTGAGCAAGGAGCTCGGCAGCCGGCTCGCGCGCCACTGCGAGGAGATCGAGGGGGACCGCGGCGTCGAGGCGACGCTCTCGGTCGAGGCCCGAAACGAGCCGGCGACCTCCGCGAACGTCGAGGCCGTCGTCGGCCCCGACACCGACGAGGAGGTGTTGTACACCGCACACGTCGACGCGCACGACGTCGGGGTCGGCGCGAACGACAACGGCTTCGGCTCGGCGCTCGTCGTCGGCGTCGGCCGGGCGCTCGCATCTATCGAGGACGACCTCGAGACGCGGGTGCGACTCGTCGTCTTCGGGGCCGAAGAGACCGGGCTCTACGGCTCGTACTACTGGTCGCACACCCACGACCTCGACCGCGTGAAATGCGTGGTCAACGTCGACGGCGCGGGCTACTCGCGAAACCTCGAGATCTACCCGCACGGCGCGTCGGGGCTCGGCGCGGCGTTCGAGGAGGTGAGCGACGAGTTCGACGTGCCGATCGCCGTCGAAGACGAGCTCCGCCCGCACAGCGACCACTGGCCGTTCGCCCAGCGCGGCGTCGCCGCCGCACAGGGACGATCGACCGCCGAGGACAGCGGCCGCGGGTGGGGACACACCCACGGCGACACCCTCGACAAACTCGACATCCGGGACTTACGCGAGCTGACGGTGCTCTGTGCGGCCGGGGTCGCGAAGCTGGCCGAGGCGGACCGGGAAATAGGCGGTCGCGATCCGGAGTCGGTGAAAGAGGAGACGGTAGCGGGGGGTCACGACGTGGGCATGAAGGCGACGGACACCTGGCCGTGGGGTGAGGACCGGCCGTGGCCGTGGGCCGACGAACTGGAATGACCGGGCGAATCGCCCGCCACGAGGGGCTCCGGATCCCCGTCGGCGACGAGACGGTCTCGGCGACCCGCTACGAGCCCGTCGACGAGCCCGGCCCCTCGCCGGCGCTCCTCAGCTACGTCCCGTACCCCCAACAGGACAGCATCACCTACGGCGCGTACGACCCCCTCAATCGATACCTCGCCGCCCGCGGTTACGAGGTGGTCGTGGCCGACATGGTCGGTACGGGCGGGTCGACGGGGTTCATCGACGAACCGTTCACGCGCCGAGAGGGCAGAGAGCCCGCCGCGATCGTCGAGTGGCTGGCCGACCGCGCGTGGACGACCGGGCGGATAGGGATGTTCGGGAAGTCCTACGGCGGGATCACCGCGCTCGACGCCGCCGCACAGCGGCCCGACGCGCTCGAGGCGATCGTCCCGATCCACACCCCGTTCGAGGGGGTCAGAAACGCGTACACCTACGGCGGACTCTTCGAGCTGCTCACGATCGGGATGGACTGGCTCACGCTGATGCAGGCGCTCGACGCGAAGCCGCCCTCGGACCCGTCCGGCGACCCCGCGTCGCTCGACGCGTGGCTGGAACGGCTCGACCGGCTGGACGACCGCGACCCCTGGCTGTTCCAGTTCCTCGAGGCGGGCCCCGACGGGGAATACTGGGCGAACAAGACGATCCCCGTCGAGCGGATCGACGTTCCCGTCCTCGCCGTCGACGGCTGGCGCGACCCCTACACCGAGGACACGCTCCGGTACGTCGACCGGATCGACGCGCCGACTCGCGTCCTGCTCGGTCCGTGGCGTCACCGGATGCCCCACCGCGGCCGCGAGTCGGCCGTCGACTTCCGCCGGCAGGTCGCCGACTGGTTCGACCGGTTCCTGCGCGAGGAGGACGCCGCCGCGCCCGAGCACCCCACCTACCGGATCTGGACCGAGCGAAACGGCGGGGGAACCAGTGCGGGGTGCTGGCGGGGGATCGAAGCGTGGCCGACCCTCGAGAACGCGGATACGGATCGAATCGAGTTCGCGCTCGCGCCGGGGAGTCTCGCAGCCGGTGACGCCGGCGGTTCCGACGCGACGGCACCCGCGTTCTCGGACTCGGAGCGCACGGGACCGGCCGCGTTCGCGTGCGACCCGGACCCGACCGTCGGGCTCGCCTCGGTCGACCCGTACGGCGCGGCGATCGCTCCGCCGCTCACGAACGACGACGACGCGCGGACGCTCACGTTCGACACCGACCCCCTCGAGCGGCCCGTGGAGCTCACGGGGACGGGCGAGGTCGAACTCCGCGTCGAGTCGCCCGTTCCGGACCCCACGGTCGTCGCGCGACTGGTCGACGTCGACCCCCGCGGCCGGGGGCGGACGGTCACGCGCGGGGCGGTCCGCGGTGCCTTCCGAAACGGGCTGGACGCTCGGGACCCGCTGCCGACGGACGAGGAGGCGACGCTCGCCGTCACGCTGGAGCCGACCTCGCACCTCTTCGAGGCGGGCCACCGGATCCGGGTCGCGATCGGGACGGCCCTCTTCCCCGAGGTGGCCGCCGTTCCCGACCCGAACGGGCCGTCCGCTGACGAACCGCTCACGGTTCGATCGAGTCCGGCGGCCCCGTCGCGCCTGCGGTTCCCCGGTCGCCGTCACGCGGAGGCCGACCCCGCCTTCGCCGACGCGATCTCGATGGCGGGCCCTGACGAAGACCGGATCCCCGCGCGTGCCGAGCGCGCGACCGGGACGACCGAGTGGGAGACCGCGCGGGCGCACGTCTCGGAACGGGGTCGCGCCGTCAAGTCGGCCGAGAAGCGCGTCGACCTCCCGCACGGGGCGTTCGGTTCCGAGTCGACGCACGAGGCGACAGTCGACGAGGGCGACCCGGCGTCGGTCGCGGCACGGAACGAACACCGGCTGACCGTCGAGAACGACCTCGGAACGTTCCTCGTGGAGGCGACGAGCCGGATCTCCCCGTCGGGGTGTCGCGTTCGGACGACGGTCTCTCACGAGGGGACCACGCTGTACGAGGGCGAGTGGACCCGATGAGGGACCGACTGTCACCCTGTGCTGCGTTCACTCTCGCTCGCCGGAGCACGCATACTGATGTCGCCGGGACCACTCGACCCGACGTGATGACCGCTCGAGACGGCGGACACCGAGGCCGCGACGGAGGGGACCGATGAAGGTCGGCACGGCCGAGGCCGATCCTGGCGAGACGGCGACCGGCTACCGAACGGTCACGGACCTGCCGGTCGGCGGGTCCGAGCGACTCCCGGTGACGGTGCTCAACGGCGGCGATGTCGGGCCAACGATATGGGTAACGGGGACGATCCACGGCGACGAGCCGACCGGAACGGAGGTGATACACGACGTCACGGACCGCGTCGACGTCGACGAACTGGCGGGGACGGTCGTCTGTCTCCCGGTGATGAACCCCGCGGGGTTCCGGACGGCCTCCCGGACGTCCTACTACCACGGCGACGATCCCAACCGCTACTTCGGTCGCGACGCCGCCGACTCGGCGGCGCGGCCCCGCGTCCAGCAGGTGATCTGCGAGCGCATTTACGACGACATCCGTGCGACGGCGGACGCGCTCATCCCGCTTCACACCTCGTGGGTCGCCACCCACCCGTACACCATCCGGCCGCGGGTTCCGTACGGCGAGGACCGGCGCATCTCGGACGCGGCGGTGCTCCGTGACCGGCTGGTCGAGCTGACCGAGGCGTTCGGGCTGCCGGTCGTCAACCAGTTCCCGCCGAGCGAGGTCGAGGCCGACAACCTGCAGCACTCGCTCACCGGCGCGGCCATCGCCGACGGGATCCTCGCGTTCACTCCGGAACTCGGCGGCCGCCTCGTCGTGGAACGCGACGTCGCCGCGGCGGCCGTCGACGGGGTGTGGAGCGTCCTTCACGCGCTGGAGATGGTCGACCGACCCGCCGACCGACACCCCGAGTTCGCGTTCGACTCCGACGACCGCCTCCGTCGGTTCGACGGTCCGCACGCCGACGTTGCGGGGATCGTCAGCTATCGGGTGGCGGAAGGCGAGTTCGTCGAGGAGGGAGACGTCGTCGCCGACATCGTCGACCCGCACGGTGCGGTGAAAACCGAGGTCGCCGTCGAACGCGACGGGTACGTCCTCAGCCGCCGCGAGGGCGCCGCGGCGTACGAGAACGACGTGCTGCTCGACATGGCGGTCCCCGACGACACACCGCTGTTGACGGAGTCGGAGTAGAGCCGTTCGGTCCGGTCTGCCCGGCTGGTCGCCGCCTCCTGCGCCTTTTCCCCGCCGAGCATGATGCGTTCGCCGAGCACGACGAGTTCGCCGAGCACGACGAGTTCGCCGAGCATGATGCGTTCGCCGAGCACGACGAGTTCGCCGAGCACGGCGCGTTCGGCACACGAGATCGGCGCAGCGTCGCCCACAATGGGTCGGACGAACAACCCGGTCGCGAGTGACGAATGTGCAGCCCGTGGCGGGATCGGGAATACCCAATCATGTATCAGTAACGACCATGAGGAAAACAAAATCCAGTAATATACTTTTTAGCAGCTCAAGTGAATGGTAATATCCATACCTATCCTACGATCTGCTAATAATTGGCTGGCGGAGCGGACGAACCGTATATTTATATACTATCTTGCGAAATGGTAGGCCGTTCCATGGTTAATCCAGACGGAGATGTAAAACGACGCGACTTCCTGAAAGCGACGACTGCCGGTGGCACGATCGGCCTCACCGCACTCGCCGGCTGTACCGGCAACGACGGTGGCGACGGTGGCGACGGCGGCGACGGTAACGACACCGACGACGGCGGCGACGGGAGCGACGGCGACGACGGGAGCGACAACGAAGGCAGCAACCTCCCGACGTACACCTACGTCAACAACGCACAGAGCTACAACCCGCCGCGACACGACGCGATCAACCTCATCGCGAGCCAGTTCGGGGACGAGCTCGGCCTCGACATGGAGGTCGACGTGCTCGAGTGGGGGACTCTGTTCAGCCGGGTCTCGCAGGAGTACGACTACAGCTTCGCGACGTGGCACACGTTCTTCGTCTCGGAGCCGGTCACCGAGCTGAACAACCTGTTCAACTCGGAGAACACCGACCCCGGCGATGGTAACTACTCCGGGTACGAAAATCCCGACCTCGACGAGCTGATGGGCGAATACCTGAGCGAGCCGGACCCCGACACCCGGGTCGACCAGTGTCACGAGATCCAGCAGACCCTGATGGACGACGTGCCGACGATGCCCATCACGCAGATGCCCCAGGCGGCCATCTACAACAACAACCAGGTAAGCAACTGGGAGGCGGACCTCGCGAACGGGTTCAACTCCTACTGGACGATGATCAACCTGGAGATGGAGGGCGACGAGGACACCCTGAAGGGGTACTGGCCGGAGACGCTCTCGACGATGAACGTGCTCGGGCACAACGACGAGAGCAAGCACGTCTACCAGTTCAACATGATGTACGACTTCTTGGTCCAGCTCAACAACAACGCCGAGCCGGACCCCGAAGTCAGCCTCGCGACGGACTGGGACCGCGTCGACGAGACCACGATGGAGTACACCATCCGGACGGACCACTCGTGGCACGACGGCGAGGACCTCACGGCCGAGGACGTCGCGTTCACGTACAACTACATCAACGACAACGAGATCCCGCTGTACTCCACGCAGTCGCAGTACATCGAGAGCGCCGAGGTCGTCGACGACGAGACGGTTCGGATCAACATGTCCGAGCCGCTCGGGCCGTTCAACCTCGCGGTCGCGAACCTCCTCCCGATCATCCCCGAGCACAAGTGGGCCGACCGGGACAACCCCAGCCAGGCGAACATCGAGGAGCCCGTCGGCAGCGGTCCGATGATGTTCGACTACTGGGAGCAGGGCAGCGAGTTCGGTATGGTCCGGTTCGACGACCACTTCGCGCCCGTTAGCTTCGAAAACCGCTTCTGGCGCGTCATCCCCGAGGCGTCGACGGTGTGGGAGAACCTCATCAACGGCGACCTCAACTACGAGCCGTTCGGCCGGATCGACCGCCAGCTCGACCAGAACCAGGACAACGAGAACATCGGGACCGAGTTCAACGTCGCCGCGACATTCTGGATGTTCACCCCGAACGAGCGGCAGGAGGGGCTCGACGACGTACAGATGCGGAAGGCGCTGGTCGAGGCGATTCCGCGGACGGCCATCGTCGACCAGATCCTGTTCGGCTTCCCAGACCGCGGTTTCAACATCATCTCGCCGGCGTTCGGTCCGCTCCACACCGAGGACGTCACCGAGTACGAGGAGAGCATCGACGCCGCCCGAAGCCGACTCGAGGAGGCCGGCTACACGTGGAACGACGACGGCGCCATTCAGGCACCCGAGTAGGGCGACCGTCCGTTTCACACCCCTTGTGACGCAAACTTTAAACGAACCACTATGATACCAGTGATCAAGTAACATGGGAAAAGCCAGCTTCGTCGTCAGGCGCACGCTCCAACTCGTGGTGACGCTGTGGGCGGTCGGAACGGTGTTGTTCGGGCTGTTCAGGCTCATGCCCGGCGATCCGACGTCGTACGTCGTCTCCTCGCAGATGACACAGGAGGCCCGCAGACAGCTCATCGAGAGCTACGGGCTCAACGACCCGTTACACATCCAGTACATCCGGTTCCTCGAGAACCTCGTGGTGTTGAACTTCGGTCAGTCGTTCCACTCGAACCAACCGGTGACGGACATCATCGCGACGTACCTGCCGAACACGCTCGTGCTCATGCTGACGGCGTTCGTCATCGCGTACGCCATCGGCATCACGCTCGGGGTGTTATCGGGGTGGTACCGCGGCTCCCGCTTCGAACGGAGCACGGTCATCACCGCGCTGACCGCCCGGAGCGTGCCGACGTTCTACGTCGGGCTCATCGTGCTGTGGATCTTCGGCGCGACCTTCGGTGTCATCCCGATGAGCGGGATGACCAGCCTGGGGACGGGTGGGGCGAACACGGGCTTCTTCGATATGGTGTTCAGCATGGACTTCGTTCGTCACCTCATCGCTCCGGCTGCGGTCCTCGCCTTCTACTACATGGGATACCCGCTGTTGATCATGCGGTCGAGCATGCTCGAGGTGCTCTCCGAGGACTTCATCGACGTCTGTCGTGCGAAGGGGCTCAAAGAGCGGACGATCATGTTCAAACACGCCGCCCGCAACGCCCTGTTGCCGATCATCACGGCGGCGGCGATCGCCCTCGGATACGCCGTCGGGGGAAGCGTCCTCATCGAGACGGTGTTCGCGTGGCCCGGTATCGGTCGGGAGATGGTTCGTGCGGTGCTCCGGCGTGACTTCCCCGTCGCGCAGGGGACGTTCATCGTGCTCGCGACGACCATCATCTTCCTGAACTTCCTCGCGGACCTGGCGTACGGCTACCTCGACCCACGGGTGACCTACGACTAACACAATGGCCCAAAAAGAACAATCAAGCGGGTCGATATTCACCGACCTCGACGACGGGAGCACCGACGAGGAGGTAAACAAATGGCAGCGCACCTTCCGCCTCTGGCGGGAGACGCTCCGGGACCACTGGAGCAAGCTGACCGACGAGCTGTCAGTCAAGCTTTCGATGCTCACGGTCGCGGGGTTCATGCTTATCGCGATCTTCGCGCCGTACATCGCGACCCACCAGCCGCTCCAGCGGCAGTACCAGGGCGAGGCCGGAGTCCTCATCGACAAGTGGGTGGAGCCCTCGCTGCTCGGCGCGGACTCGGAGTACCTGCTCGGAACGACCGCGGAGGGGTTCGACATCTTCAGCCAACTCGTGTACGGCACGCGCGCGGCGCTGATGGTCGGGCTCATCGCCGCGGTGTTCACCGCGGGGATCGGCACCCTCGTCGGACTCGTCGCGGGCTACTACGGCGGGAAGGTGGACGACGCGCTGATGCGGCTCGTCGACTTCCTCTACGGGATGCCGCTGTTGCCGACGGTCATCGTCCTCGTCGCGGTGATGGGGCCGAACCTCTGGAACATCATCTTCGCGCTGATCGTCCTCCAGTGGCGCTCGACCGCCCGCGTCATCCGCTCGCAGTCGCTGTCGCTCCGCGAACGCCCGTTCGTGAAGGCCGCGGAGGTCGCCGGAGCCAGCGACTGGCACATCATCAGCCGCCACCTCGCGCCCAACGTCCTCCCGATGACGTTCCTCTACGGGTCGTTCGGGATCGCCTGGGCCATCCTCGCCGAGGCCGGCGTCTCCTTCATCGGCCTCGGCGACCCCAACACGGTCTCGTGGGGAACGATGCTGCAGGCCTCCCGCGCGTACTCAGCGCTCTCGTTCGGGGCGTGGTGGTGGTTCGTCCCGCCGGGAATCTGCATCGGCCTGCTCGTCATCAGCGGCTTCCTCATCGGCCGCGGCTACGAAGAGATCACGAATCCCAAACTACAATGAGTCAACTCGAAGTCGAAGACCTCGAAGTCTACTACGAAACCGAAGACGGGCCGGCACAGGCGGTCGACGGCGTCTCGTTCGAACTCGAACAGGGAGAGAACCTCGGCATCGTCGGCGAGTCGGGCTGCGGGAAGACCACGCTCGCGAAGGCGATCATCGGTATCCTCCCCGACGCCGGCTACATCAACAACGGGAGCATCAATTTCAAGGGCGACGACCTGACGGAGATGCCCGATCCCCAGCGACGCCGCCTCAAGTGGGAGGAGATCTCCATGATCGCCCAGTCGGCGATGAACTCGCTGGACCCGGTGTACACCATCCGCGAGCAGATCGTCGAGGCCATCGAGACCCACCGGCCCGGTACCGGTCGGGTCGAGTCCGACGAGATCGTCACGGAGATGTTCGAACTCGTCGGACTGGACCCGGAACGCGCCGACGACTACCCTCACCAGTTCTCCGGGGGGATGCGCCAACGCGCCATGATCGCCATGGCGCTCGCGCTCGAGCCGTCGCTGATGTTGGCGGACGAGCCCACCACGGCGCTCGACGTCATCATGCAAGACCAGATCCTCAAGCGGATCAGCTCGATCCAAGAGGAGATCAACTCCTCGATGCTGGTCATCACCCACGACGTGAGCGTCGTCGCCGAGACCTGTGACCGCGTCATCGTGATGTACGCGGGGAAGGTCGCCGAGGAGGGACCGGTCGAGGAGATCTTCGATAAGCCGTATCACCCCTACACGATCGGCCTGAAGCGCGCGTTCCCCAACATCCGAAAGACCAATCAGGACCTGCTTTCCATCTCGGGGTATCCCCCGGAACTGATCGACCCGCCACAGGGGTGTCGGTTCGCCGAGCGGTGTCCGATGGCGACCGATCGGTGCCGGGAGGAGGAGCCCGAGGCCCACTACAAGAACGGCCTCCGGTCGTACTGCCACTACGCCGACGAGATCGACGTCGAGCTCCGGCCGTACGCCGACGAGCCCGGGACGTGGAACCGGGCGGCCGCCGCCTCGGACGGGGGTGTCGAGCAATGAGCGGCGACGAGGTCCTCCTCGAGGTCGAGAACCTGAAGAAGCACTTCAAAGTCAACCAGGGGTGGATCGCGAGCCTGATGGAGTCGTTCGGCGGCGACGGGGCTGACTACGTCCACGCGGTCGACGGCGTGAGCTTCGAGCTCCGCGAGGGGGAGACGCTCGGGCTCGCGGGCGAGTCCGGCTGCGGCAAGACCACGACCGGGATGTCGATGGTGAAGCTCCACGAGCCGACCGACGGCGACATCGTCTACGACGACACGCGGCTCTCCGAGGCGAGCGACGCCGAAATCAAGCAGTTCCGGCAGAACGCGCAGATGATATTTCAGGACCCCTTCGAGAGCCTGAACCCGCGGATGACGGTGTACGACACCGTCGCCGAGCCGCTGCGGATCCACGACATCCGGAACGAGACGGCGCGGGTCCAGCGCGCGCTGGAGTTCGCGGAGCTGCTCCCGCCCGAACAGTACTTCAATCAGTACCCGCACGAGCTGTCGGGCGGCCAGCGGCAGCGGGTCGCCATCGCGCGAGCGCTCGTGCTCGACCCGGACTTCATCGTCGCCGACGAGCCGGTGTCGATGCTCGACGTGAGTCTCCGCGCGGGCGTCCTCTCGCTCCTCGACCGGATGACCGACGAGTTCGGTCTCTCGGTCGTCTACATCAGCCACGACCTCTCGCTGCTCCGGCACATGTGCGATCGGTTAGCGATCATGTACATGGGGAAGATCGTCGAGAAGGGCCCCACCGACCAGGTCATCGAGAACCCCCAGCACCCCTACACGCAGGCGCTCATCAACGCGGTCCCCGTCCCCGACCCCTCGGTGGGCCGGGAGCGCGTCGAGCTCCAGGGCGAGGTCGGCGACGTCATCGACGTCCCGACCGGCTGTCGGTTCAAGGACCGGTGTCCCGACTACATCGGCGACGTCTGTGACCAAGTGGTCCCGCCGCTCGAGGCGAAGACGGCGTTCGAACAGGACGTCGCCTGTCACCTCTACGAGAGCGCGGAGGGGTACGACCCCTACGAGGAGCTCGAGGGGACTCCGGCCGCGACGGAGGCCGGCGACGGCCCCGAGTCGACGCCCGCCGACGACTAGGGCCGCTTCGCCGACGACTAGGATCGTTATTCCTTCGCGCGGAGCGGCGCTTTCAGCCGGACGCCCGGCGCGGTCACCGCGAACGGAAGCCGGGACTTGTGTTTCTCACAGACGCCCGTCACCGTGTCGCGGGCCTCGCCGATCCGCGAGATCGTGTGAAGCACGTCCGGCGTGTACTCCACGGCGAGCCCGTCGACGCGGCCGGCCCGCGCTCCGTCGTCGAGCCGGTACGCTTCCGCGACCGGGAACTCCGCGGAGCCGCAGTCGGGTCGGTCCTCGCTCTTTCGGTCGATGTCCTTCGCGTAGAGGGCACTCGGCGGGAACAGTCCCTTTCGCTGCACGCGTTCGAACTCGTCGCGGAACCACGGCGAGTTGAACCGCTCGACGTACACGTCGGCGTCCTCGCGGAGCGCCGCGGCGTCGGCGTCGCCGGCGGCGACCTCCAGGTGGCGGGCGTGGATCCGGGGCGGCTCGGTGAACCCGAGACTCGGCACGCTGTTGCCCGCCGGATAGGCCTCCTCCTCCGCGGCGGTGGTGGTGTTGTGGAGCCGTCGCTCGATCCGGCCGTTCGAGACGAGGCGCGTCGGCGTGGTCGGTTTCACCTCGGCGTCGTAGGCGCGGGCGGCCCAGGAGCCGGCGTGGACGGTGTCCTCGACGTCGAGGTCCTCGGGGCCGATCCGGTCGCCGACGGCGTAGGGGCTCATCCCCATGTAGCAGGTGTCGGTCTCGAGGTAGTGCGACACGAAGTGGAACAGCTGGCCGGCGGCCTCCGGACTCAACGCGACCGTCGTCTCCCCGGAGGGCGCGTCGACCGGCTCGGCGTTCGACAGCGAGCGAGCGTCGGCGGCGGCGGTCGCGAACGCGTCCCGCATCTCGTCGAGGAGGGCGGCCCCCTCCGTCGATCCGGCGTGGCGGCTCACTTTCGGCCCGTCGGCGAGCGAGAGACTGAGGGTCACCCCCGCCCGGTCGAGCGTCGTGCGGACGACGCTGTCGGTCGTGGTACCGACCGCCTCCTCGATGTGCGCGTCCGTGTAGTTGGCCCACCGGCGGTCGAGGTCGAGGTCGTCGGCCGCCTCGAGGCCCTCCTCTATCGCGGCGACCTTCTCGCCGAGCGCACGGGTGTGTATCCCCTCGGTCGCCCAGCCGCCGTGGGTCGCTCGGTGCGTCGTGTAGGCGTCGAACCGGCCGGGTTCCTCTTGGGCCAGTACCTCGCCGCTTCGGATCGCGCGGTCGGCCACGTCCTGTAGGCTCTCCTCGTCGAGCGCGTTCGTGTAGCGGTAGTCGGCCGCGCCGTCGGCGAAGACCCGGAGCCACACGCCCGTCTCGGTGAACTCCGTCGCGTCCCGGGGGCCGTCGTCGGTGACGACGAGGTCGGTCTTCTCCTGATAGACGCCGCCCACCTCCGCGTACGACACCGCGGCGTCCGACTCGAAGCTGTCGAGCAGCCAGTCCATCGCGTCCAGCACGCTCTCGCGTCCGTCGCTCATGTGTGTCTGCTCTCCGCTCGCCCACATGAAACCACGGACTTTCGGGAAGCGCCGATTTCCGGGACGAGGCTCGGATCGCCGCGTCGAGCCCCGCCCGCAGATTAGTTCCCGTCGTTTCGTCGGTGTTCCTCGGCTTCGGCCTCGTACCGCCTCGCCACCCGCTTCTCCTGGAGCTTCTTTCTGTATTCCCAGTAGCCGGCCCCGAGGACGAGGACGCCGAGGACGACGCCCCGAAGCGGTGCGCCGGCGATCGCGAAGTAGGCGACGGCGCCGACCGCGAAGAGCAGGGAGAGTCCGAGCGTCGCCTTCGCCCACCGCTGTTTCGGTGCGCGAGGGAGGTCCATGCCGGGGGATCCGGCGCGGAACGTATCAACGTTCGCCTTCGAGCGGGGCCCGTCCGCCTCGATCGGTCGCCGCCAATCGACGGCGGCTCAGCGCTCCGCTGCGTCCAGGTACGGCTCACACACCCGCTTTACGCCCTCCTCGAACCCGATCTCGGGCTCCCAGCCGGTGGCCTCGTGGAACGTCGAGTAGTCGGCCATCGTGTCGTGGACGTACCCGTCGAAGGGACACTCGATATACTCGGGGTCGACGTCCGTGCCGAGCGCGTCGTTGATCATGGCGACCATCTCGTTGAACGAGTAAGCCTCCTCGGTGCCGACGTTGTACACGCCGGTGAGCTCGTGGTCGGCGGCGAGCTCGCAGGCGCGGGCCACGTCGCGGACGTGGGTGAAGTCGCGGGTCTGGGAGCCGTCGCCGAACAGCTCCGGCGCCTCGCCGTTGGCGATGGCGTCCGCGAACTGCGCGACCGTGTTCGCGTATTCGCCCTTGTGTTCCTCGTTGCCGCCGAAGCCCTGGTACACCGAGAAGAAGCGGAGGCCGGCCATCGCCATGTCGTGGTGGTTGGCGTAGTACTCCGCGTAGCGCTCGCGGGCGAGTTTGGAGGCCTCGTACGCGGTGCGCGCCTCTACCTCCATGTCGACCGGCGAGGGTTCGGTGCGGCTGCCGTAGATGGAGGAGGTGGAGGCGTAGACGACGGTCTCACACCCCTCGCGGCGGGCTCGCTCGACGGCGTTGACGAACCCCTCGACGTTGACGCGGCAGCCGCGCTGGGGGTTCTCCTCGTGCATGTTCCGCGAGGAGAGCGCGGCGAAGTGGAACAGCACGTCGACGTCGGCGGGGTAGTCGTCGTCGAGCACCGAGGCCTCGACGAACTCGACCTCGGGATCGAGGTTCTCGGGCGTCCCGAGGTAGGCGTCGTCGACGGCGATCACGTCGTTGTCGGCGGCGAGGCGGTTCGCCAGGGTCGAGCCGATGAACCCCGCGCCGCCCGTGACGAGGACGCGTTTGTTCTGCATGGGCCTATTTCGTCCGGACGAGGGATTACGGCTTCGGTTGCGCGAACCCGGCGGTACGACGTCTCCGCGCGTGTGTGCGACCAGGGCCTCAGCCGGGACCGAGTGATCGCGGCTGTACTCGAGGCGGTAAAGACGGCTTGCGTATACTGGCCCCCGGCTTTTCCGCCGACCGGTCGAAGGACTCCGCATGTCGAGTGCGCCCACTCCGGGCGAGATCTTCGATCGCGCCGTCGACGAGGGGCGGCGCCGCCTCGACCAGTCGCTCCTGGAGTTGGTGTCGACGAGCTTCATCGCCGGCTTCACCATCGTTTTCGGGGTGGTCGCGTTCGGGATCGTCGAGGCGGTGGTCGAACCGCGGTTCGGTGCGGTCGCAAAGATCGCCGGCGCGCTCGCCTTCGGCCTCGGCGTCGTGTTTCTGGTGGTCGGCCGGACGGAGCTGTTCAACGAGAACTTCTTCGACCCGGCCGCGGCGGCGGTCGCGGAAGACGGATCTTGGCTGCTCCCGTCGCTCCTTCGCCTCTGGGTCGTCACGGTCGTCCTCAATCTGATCGGGGGCGTCCTCTTCGCGCTCGTCTTCGCGGTCCCCGGCGTCCTGCCGCCGGGGACAGACGAGGCGTTGCGGGCGTTCGCCGAGGAGAGCGCGGATCGATCGATTGCGGCCTGGTTCGCGAGCGGGATCGCGGGCGGCGCGCTCGTGAGCATGCTGTCCTTCCTCTTGGTCGCCGTCGACGGGTCCGGGAGCCGCATCGCCGTGGCGTACGTGGCGGGGTTCCTGCTCGCGCTCGGCCCCTTCGATCACGTCGTCGTGACGGCCCTCCACGTCTTCTTCGGGATCCAGTTCGGCGCCCCCGTCGGGCTCGGGACCGTGGGCGCGATGCTGACCGCGGTCACCGCCGGAAACCTCGTCGGCGGGCTCGGTCTGGTCACGTTCACCCACGTCGCACAGGCGATGGGTGAGGGGTCCGTCGCGTAACGACCGTTGATACCTGGTGACCGTCTCGTGCGCGGCGGTCAGACGAACGCGGACTCTCCCGAGGAAGCACGTTGACGGCGCTGAGGGAGTCGTCTCGTCGAGCATTGAGGCGGCGACGAACTCGAAATCGAATCCCTCGGACACCCCTCATTTCGTCTGTTCTCGTCTCCGAAGTCTGCGGTGAATCCGTCTCGCTCGGAACCACAGTCGTCGCGGCCGGTCGGGAGTTCGAGGCTCGGAACGCGGACAACAGAACAGACGAAATGAGGGGTGTGGCAGATATCGACTCGTGGAGCACCCCTCCTCTCACTGAGAGAACAGACGAAACGGGGGGTGTGATCCAGACCTGTTCCGACCGCTGACTGTCGTGGAGAACAGACGAAATGAAGGGTCCGTCTCGGCGGTCAGGCAGTCAATTATCGACGACAGCTTCGTCTCCGTCTTCCTGCTCTTCGACGTCGGTATCGGCCAGTTCGTCCAGTCGCTCCTCGGCGCGGTCGCGGTCCTCGGGGTAGCCGACGTCGATCCGCCAGCCGTCGAGCTTGATCGCGTCGATGGTACGACCGGATTGAATGAGGAGATCGATCGCGTCGGGGAGCTCGTACTCGCCGCGGTCGGACGGCTGGACGAGGTGACACGCGTGGAAGATCGCAGGGGTGAACGTGTAGAATCCCGTCATCACGAGGTTGCTCGGCGGGTCGTCCGGCTTCTCGACCACTTCGACGACCTCCCCGTACTCGTTCGTGTCGAGGACGCCGTAGCGGGAGGCTTCCTCGTAGGGGACCTCCTCAACGAGGAAGGCGGCGTCGGCGCGATCTTCTTTCTGGCGGCTGGCCACGTCGCCGAGGTTCCCGCGGAAGACGTTGTCGCCGAGCATGAGCATGAAGTCGCCGTCGACGTGGGGCTCGGCCTGGAGGATCGCGTGGGCTAAGCCGAGCTGCTCGCGCTGGTGAGTGTAGGTGATCGGCACGTCGCGATACTCGTCGCCGTAGCGGTCGATGATCTGTTCGGCCTTGTAGCCGACGACGACGATGAGGTCGGTCGCGCCCGAGTCGATCAGGTTGTCGAAGACGTCCTCGATGAGTGGCGTGCCGTTGACCTCGACGAGCACCTTCGGTTTGTCATCCGTGAGCGGTCGGAGGCGTGTTCCTTTGCCCGCGGCGAGTACGACTGCTTGCATAGTATGACGTTGTCGGTACCTCGGTAAATACCTTCACCACTAAATACGATAAACAGTTTCATATAAAAGGACATCCACCCTGATTCCTCGAAAATGTCGATTGTTACTAATTTATAATTATAAAGGTGATTAAGAAAGCAGTGGTAAATCGACCGGAATATTGCGATTCACAGTTTCCCGAAAATTCTGAGAGAGAACAAGTAGCGAGAGGAAATACACAGCAGCACCGAGTCCAACTGTAAAAATCACAACCGCGGCATTATGTCCTAAAATATGATAGGTGTTCTCGACCCTGAGCGCACCTACTACGACTATAGTCATAATTAGGGCAGAGACCCACTGAAACCCGATTTCAGTGACCGGAATTGCAAAATTGATAATCTTGTCAAGTATATAATATGCAGCAAGAAGACTAATGGCTACTGAAAAGGCTGTTGCGATCGCAGCACCGACCCATCCGTAGAAATAAATAAGAACAATATTAAAAGTGATGTTAGCTCCGACAAACAGAGCGTTGACGCGGAAGGAAAGATCGGGTCGATCAATGCCATTGAGTATACTTAATAATTGGTTTTGATAGCCCATGAATAGATTTGCTATAATGAGGATGGTGAGGACTGTCGCTCCTTGTGTGAATTCTGGCCCATACATCCGTAGGATTCGTTCACCTAATACTGCGCCACCAAAGAGTCCGGGTATCAAGAACAATCCACCAAATGAGAGTGAGTCCTCGACAATGCTAGCCACAGCTTGAGTGTCTTCTCTATTGGAGATCTCGCTCACTTCAGGGAACAAGGTTGATTTGAGGGCGCCGCTGAATAAGATCAAAAATTGGGAGATATTCCATGCGACTGCATATATGCCAATTAGTCCGGACGATACAAAGAATCCGAGAATAATGATGTCAGTGTAATTAAACATGCGTGATTGAAGATTGCCCAGCCAAGAGAATTTTGCATAATCTGCGATAGATTCATAATGATGCCTCCGCGGTCGTGATAGCTCAGGAATATTACGAATTACATAATAGAGCCCTATGAGTATAACAAAAACAAATCCTGCGATATGTCCGAGAAATAAGCCAGTTGTACTTAATCCAATTGTGATAAGAAGCATCTGGAAGCCTGCTCGCCCACCAATTTTGAGCGGAGAGAGAAGTCCGCTAACATGGACAAGATGTAGACCAATGAGGAGTGAGTTGATGTATCCATACATGAGCACTACAATCAAAATTAGAATCGCGTACCCTGCTGCCGGGTATTCAACATACGCTCCTATCTGATTTCTAAAGAGAAACAATCCAAGCGATATTACGACACCGAGAATGCCGATAATGCTCACACCAGCCAGCGCATACTGACCCTGATCTTCGCCTTCGGAAACTCGTTTTGAGATTGCTCCGGAGATTCCAACCTTTCCAGCGATCGCAAGCCACGAAACCAGTCCCAAAACGAGATTATAGATCCCAAGCGGCTCCGAACCGATGAGTCTCGCAATATAGAGAGTGGCAAGGAATCCAAGCGCAGACGCAAGTAAATTTGAGAGAAAATGAATGAGAGATGTTTGTCCAAGTCGCATTATGACTCACCTAGGAGGAACTGAATAATAACGAAAATAGATTTCTTCTTTACTCCATCGATTCTGTCTAGGGAATCCGCGACATTATTATCTCACTCTCTCCTCATCTTGGGTATGAAACATCATCTCGATCGAGCTAAGCACGTATATTCTGAACGGGGGATCAAGGACTTGGTTCGCACTTCCCTTTCATATATTCCGATCGAGCTCAATAACATGATCTTCAAAATACAATACGGTCAAGGAACGAAAATAATGGAGGAAGACTGGGATCAACTGGTTCTTCTTGATGCCTGCCGGTACGATATGTTCAAAGACCGTATTGATCTTGACGGAACACTTGAGTGGCGAATTTCTCGCGGCTCAACAAGCGAAGAGTTTCTGGATCAGAATTTCGGAGACGGAGAATTCCATGACACTGTCTATATTAATACAAACCCATATTTACCCAAATTAAATTTGGATGACAGGACATTTCATACGGTTATAGATCTGCTTGATGAATGGGATCCAGAACTACAGACTGTGCACCCAGAGACTGTCGTAAAAGCCGGAAAAAAGGCTGCAGAAAAGTACCCAAATAAACGAATTATAATTCATTTTATGCAGCCGCACGTACCATTTATCGGCGATAAGGGAAAAAGAATATCGGCAGAGGGTTGGACGCTCGGACAAGAGAGCACAGATAGCAGCTCGCAAACAGTCTGGCAACAACTTCGGCACCAATCAGGACAGGAAGAGTTGAGCGAAGAGACCGTCATCAGCGCGTACTACGAAAATCTAGAAATCGTCTTGGAATATGTATCAGAGATGCTTGGTTCATTTCGTGGAAAGACGGTTCTCTCGGCTGACCATGGAAATTTAGTCGGAGAACGGCTTCGTCCGATTCCAACAAAAAAAATGTATGGACACTACTATGGGGTATATACCACTGAGCTGGTCAAAGTCCCGTGGTTCATAATTGATTCCGAGGAAAGGCGGGAAATAGAATCAGAACCACCAATAAAAAACACGTCAGTCAAAGATAAAAAAATAGAAACCAGACTGCAAGCTCTGGGATATAGATAATTTTTTGATACAATCAATTGCTAAATTACTTGTAGTTCTTTTACAAATGGCGTACCTATGACCCATCGAAATATCGTTTTAATTGTGCTAGATTCTGTAAGAAAAGACTTCTTTGATTCATATGCAGTGAGAACTCGAAACGAATCTGACCTCTCCTATGAGCAGTGCCGGGCGGCAAGTTCGTGGAGTTTACCCAGTCATGCGAGCATGCTATCCGGTACGTTACCCTCCCAACATGGAGTTCATACACACTCCGGGACATTCGATCCTCTCCCGACGGAGGATACATTTTTTCATGACCTCAGCGACGAGTTCAAAACGATCTGTGTCAGTGCAAACGCTTTTGCTAGTAGTTCGTACAATTTCGACAAATATTTTGACACTTGTGTTGAGCCGTCTGAGACTCGACGGTTCCCAGATGGATTTGACCCTGGGGAGATAACACAGGAGATAGGTAACGATAATTTACTTCGATATTTTGAAGGTTTACGAGCAATTCTTCGCCATCAGTCTCCATTAAAAAGCCTGGGTAATGCTGTTCTCGGTGAAATAGATAATCAATGCCGTGAATTACCGGTACCGCAGCCAATTGATAACGGTGCAACACCCGTCTTTCGGGCCACAAAAAATGAAATCCAGGAACATGAGGAACCTTTCTTTGCGTTTGTTAATATCATGGATGCTCATATACCGCTTCGGCCAAGGCTCGCTTTTGATAGCTCTATCTACGACGTTCCAAATGACTGGAGCACAAATGAAAAGCAGATCTGGGAACTAATGAATGAAGAGGCAGATGACTATTGGCATAATAGAGAAGAGCTCTATGCTGCTACGATTGATTACCTTGATAAAAAAATCATATCCTTTAGTAGATGGGTACAGAAAAATACAAAAAAAGAAACTACGGTGATAGTCACTGCTGATCACGGAGAGAATCACGGTCGAGCAGAGGAGGATGGACTAGTCAATCACAAAAGTAGTTTGTCCGAGGGACTGTTACATGTACCGCTGGAGATCCTCAACGCTCCTGATAATAAAAACAAACATCAACCAATCACTTCGCACTTAGAACTCGGAAATCTAATCCAATCAATCTCTCGTGGGACTATCACTGATATATCCATGGACACGACAGCAGCCGAAGTAATTGGAATTAGCGCAGGTCCAGAGCCAGAAAACAATTTCAAATATTGGGATCGTGCTATAAGATGTGCGTATCGGGACTCAAAAAAGTATATTTGGGACTCTCTGGGTACTGTCAGTAAATATCAAATCTATGAGGACAGACCGTCGTATCAGAATCTCTTATCTCAGGATGATATCGAAGTACCACAGTGGGCTGCTAACCACTTTAATACAAATATTAATGAATACAAGCAAAAGGCTCGTGCTATGGAAAACAATATTGATGTTGCCGGTGCAACTCAAGATAGATTAGAAAAGCTCGGATATCTCTGATACAATAATTGAATGTCACTACTATCATCTCCCACAGACTATTCTTTTAGGAAACTCAATCGAAAAATAGCTGCGGATGGCTTTAAAAAAGCTATTATAGCTGTCCCAGAGCTGCTGGTTCGAAAAAGTCTGGGCAAACCAATTTATCAACTTCTCGTTGATCGTGGTGTGATTAAGACGATATCTAGGGATGATCTCTCTCACATCGCTTCAAAAATGTATTCTGTGGATTCTGAGATGGCGACCGAACCGATCACTAGTATCCCGTTCATCTCACTCCTAGATTCCGGTTACGTATTTCCAACATCCGGGCTTACAACGACATTAGACGTGGAACTCATTGAAGAGAGCGTTACCTCTCCTCAAAATTCGGACCAGATTGTAACAGCATCGCTTGTCAGACACTTATTTATTGATGATGTTCGTCTTGGATTGAATATTATCCGGGGTGACCCGAAACATATCGGTACAAGAGCAACTGAACGGCGAATGATGAGTCCTCTCTGCCCCCGTTTTCTCAATTATTATCATTGGATGATCGAGACGGTTCCTCGAGTTAGGTATCTGCAAGCATACGAGGAACAAACCGGAACTGATGTGTCACTTCTAGTCCCGTCAGAAGCTCCACCATGGCTGAGCGAGACGCTTCAATTACTTGGGTGGCCAGAATCGAAGGTCGAACGGGCAAAATCACCAGCATATAGAGTGAATGATCTAATCCTGCCGTCGTTTCCAGGACTACTCCCACAAGACTATCAGTGGATGCGAAGGAAAATACTACAAAACCCCAAGCCTGAACATACTTCAGTTGAAATCGGGAGTAATGTCTATATCTCACGCGCGGATGCGATTGAACGACAGATAATTAACGAAAGAGAAGTGATGGACATGCTTTCGGAATATGGGTTCAAATGCTACCGATTAGAAGAGTCAAGCGTACTGGAAAATGCTTACTTATTCAATAATGCAGATCTTGTTATCGGAGCTCATGGAGCAGGTTTAACAGATCTGATTTTTTGTACAGAAGGGACAATTCTTGAATTGTTCGGTTCGAAAATCAAACCTCCATATAAACGACTCGCAGATGCAGTAGGCGTCAAATACGACTCAATGATTTGTAAACCGAAATCGACCGACATTGAGGTAGACATTGAGAAACTTGAGAAGAGAGTCCAGAAAATACTCGACTAATGCCGAAACTCAACCACTTTGTCAATCAGATTTTGTCTGGAATCGATGTGGTTTTATTCGTGAGAAGAATACTAGTTTAAAATGCTCCACTGTTTCAGAAGCTGGCTCCGTGAACATCGCGACCAAATAGTCACTAATCCGATTCGGGGGCTAATCCATGCAGCGTATACAATCTATCTTGGGATTTGGTACACATTCACCTCTCGCCTTTCAGTTGGAACACACATTTATGACGAGAATTGGGATCTACTCATCGTTCTTGACGCCTGTCGGGTTGATGTTCTTAACTCGGTCGCGTCAGAGTATGATTTCATTGAGAACGTCGGAGCAAAATGGTCTGTCGGCAGCCATTCACACGAATGGCTCGCACAGACTTTCTCGGAGGACTACACCGACGAGATCGCGGAGACAGCGTACATCAGCGGGAATGGACACACACACGAGACTTTCATCTCGAAGGACTATCCCCCGGACGAGACCGTTCCGTTTTGCTGGCCGAACTGGCGGACTGTCGATACAGAGGATTTCGGCCAGCTCGACATGCTGTGGGAAACTGCTCACAGGGACAAGCTGGGAGTGCCCCCGAGAGCCATTACGGACCGGACTGTCGAGGTTGCTCGCGACTCCAAGCATGACCGACTCATTGCGCATTATATGCAGCCACATATTCCGTACATTGCTGGCGCGCTTGCAGAGGATCGGTCTCCGACTGAAATCGAGTCGAACGGGTGGAAGTCACTCGAAGCAGGCGACGCCGACCACGACGAAGTCTGGCAGCTCTACGAGAACAACCTCAGACTCGTACTCGACGAAGTTGAACTCCTATTGGAAAATGTCGACGCAGAGAACGTCGTCGTAACGGCCGACCACGGAAACGCATTCGGCGAGTATTCGATTTATGGGCATCCGGAAGGGATGCTGTTGCCATGTGTAAAGAGGGTTCCGTGGGTGGTGTCTTCTGCTGTGGATACTGGAGAATTCACCCCGTCTGGAGAATATCTCGACGATATCGAAAAAACCGATATTGAGGACCATCTTCATGATCTCGGGTATATGTAAACACGGTGAAAAAGAATGAGTTAAGAGACACCCGTATCTGTGTTCTCTCATTAAATGAGCTTCCGGGACTTCGTGAATACGTCGAAAGAATGGACTGATGAAGAAAGAATCTACGGGATGAATCTATTCTCGACTCTTCTAAGTCATATAAATATGTCGTATACGACTACAGGATATGTCTGATCCGAATTTCCTCCTCATTTCCGTTGACAGTCTTCGTCAGGACTTCTGTTCCTTCTTGAACGAGTCAGAGGACACTATGAACTTCCTCAACGATTTCGCCGAAGAGTCTACTGTCTTCGAACGTGCAATATCTCCATCGGTATGGACCCTTCCTGTTCACACTTCTATCTTTACCGGTCTGTATCCGGCAGAACACCAGGTCAACGACGAGAACACAGTACTTGGTGATCACCCGACGTTCGCCGAACTACTCCGTGAGGTAGGCTATGAGACACGCTCGTTTACACATAACGGGTGGTTCAAATCCGGCGGGATGACGCGCGGGTTCGAACACGACCACACGAGGATGCCGGGAATGATTGAGTACGGTATCTCAAATATCAAGCAGGGGATCCACGATCGCAATCGAAGCCAGTTCGTAAAGGGTACGAAGCAAGTTCTGGAAGCACCACTCGTGAAGGGGCGGAAAGCCTTTTTCAGGCATAGATTCAAGGGTTGCAGAACGGTGAAAAACTGCTTCAAACGTCTTGAACAGCGAGAGTCGCCGTTCTGTTACATTGTTCACTTGAATGACGTCCATCACCTCTATCGTCCTCATATCAAGTATTATCGAAAGTTTGGAGACTGCGGAATAAGAGAACTTCACGAGAACGTTCGATATCAGGAAACTCTCAAGCAGAACCGTCACGAGATCTACACCGGACGATACGAGATCGAACAGGATCGCCTCAGCCTGACAAAAGATCTGTATCGGGCTTCGATTTTGCAGGTGGATGCGCTCATCAAGCGACTGATTGACCGGTTGAAGTCCCTAGGTGAGTACGAGAATACAGTGATCGTCTTGTTCGGCGACCACGGCGACTTGATCGGGGAAAATGGGATGTTTGGGCATTCGTACTCGTTGGCCGACGAATTGATTCGTGTGCCGTTGCTCGTTCACGATCCAACCGATCAACTAGAAGAGGGACGGCGGCGTGACGTCGTGCAGCTGAACGACCTATATCCGACGATCCTTGAGATGACCGGGCTGGATGTCCCCGAGACAAACAGTGTCTCGCTAATGGACAAGTCCCGCGAGTCGGCATTCGTACACCTCCTAGAGTCGACTGACAACCTCAAGTTCCCAGCGTCCGAATATCCTCCGTTCGAGCAATATGCGATCTGGAGATCGCCTTCGTCGAAGTTTGTGTATGCACCCGAAAAAGATAGTCGAGAACTAGTAGGTGACGGTGACTTGGGGCTCACTGAGGAGCTGGATGAGCACTTAAAAAAATTAATAAAAATTCCGTCTGAGAACGAATCTGAACTCTCTTCCAGCACAAGGACTCAATTAGAGAATATGGGATATATGTAACTGTCAAATGTTCTATTACTATCCATTACCAAATCAATCTCCATACTGCTATTTGGAAACCTTTTTATTCAACCTAATTATCCGTTTTAAACGATGACAGCGCCAGTCGAACAGTATACTGACCGGGAAGATACCAGAAAGCGGTTCAGTGTGATTTATAATCTCATTCCAGACAATGCGAATACAATTTTGGACATTGGCTGTGCACGATATGATGTAGAAACACGTGATAAGAATGACCTACATCGATTTCTCGTAAATGAAACTGAGGCGGTTGTTTCTGGTATTGACCTAGAAGAGGACGCTATAAATTCTATGAGAGAAGAGGGATATAATGTCACTGTAGCAGATGCGCAAAATTTTGATCTTGAACAATTATTTGATGTTATCATCGCCGGGGAAGTAATTGAGTACTTACCAAATCCGGGACAATTTATTGATAATTCGTTGGATCATCTTACTGATTCAGGCAAAATAATAATAACAACTGAGAATCCCGTTGCATTTGTTTATTGGAGAAAGGCTCTCCAAGGTAAGGAGCAACCCAACACGCTATGGTTTGATCCCAAACACTTGGCAAATCTGTCTAAATATATTGAAAATAAAGACATCGATATAACCTGGATCTCTCCAGATGGCGGGATTTCAACCATATTATGGAAATTGGGATTTAAACGCGCATCGGCACCTCGCTATGCTGCAATAATAAATAAATCGCCACATTGACATTAAAAATGAGTATCGTTGATAGGGTCTTGCCAATTTATCAGAAAATATATCCTATATACTCACGTTTTGTTCCCCTGAAGTTACAGATACTCATTCGTCAAAGAATTCAGTATTTTAATGGATACCAAGCCTTACCAAACGCTCTTGAACCGATCGAAATATCTCTTGATGAAATAAATCACCGATCACAGTCCCGGTTTATACCTGAAAGACAATACATTGGCAAGATCATCCCTGGAAACTGGGATAAGCAGAAAGAGTGTCTGCATGAGACTGCGACGTATCAAGGACTATATGAGCATTTTTTTGAAGGAAAACCTTGGAGAGAGACAGAATATTACCAACATGCAAAAAATAATATCGAAATAAGTGGGGAGTTCTACGGCTATACATCTCCTCGTGAATTCCTAAGATACCGTTGCAAATATGTAGATGAATTATATGAGTCAATTCAAGAAAACACATTGAAGAAAAATTCTCGAGAAATGCCATACGATAAAAATCGACCATGGAGCCATTATGATCCAACCGGAATATCCGTACTAATTGGACGTAATGGTGATATATTACTTCATGACGGCACTCATCGTTTAGCAATCGCAGATATCCTCGGAATTAATGAATTACCAGTTCATGTCTTAGTTCGACATACAAAATGGCAGCAGATTCGAGAGAAGGTTTTTCAAAAAAAGGAGTACGAGGGGGAGCACACGAGTCATCCTGACCTGCAAGATATATTATGAACCAGAAATCAAATCAACAAAAGTTGGACAGAACAGATACCTTGTACGGGCTTATTAAACAAAGTTCTAAAAGAGCAGCTCAAGAACAACATGCGAAAGGATCATTTCCCCCCACACGAGGCGGAGTCTATGATACAACAGAAACACCAGTTAGGAATACCGCCCGCTGGTTAGCCTGTCTACTACATTCCTACGAGTATTCGGGATCTACTCAGATCGGTGAGGCTGCTAAGAAAGCAGCTGATTATTTATGTACTATAGAAGCACGACCATATAATGCAACTTTTAGAGTGAGAGAGGAAGGGAAGGATCAGTGTGATGGATTGATCGGCCAAGCAGAACCTATTAAATCACTTTTTAATGCAGGACTGTTACTTAATACAGATGAACATATACACAAAGCAATAGAAGTATTTGAATTAATTCCATTCAATTTTGAAATTGGCCTTTGGGAGTCTGTCGAAATTACGGGGAAAAAATTATCATTTGACCGAACACTTAACCATCAACTTATTTTTGCAGCGTACACCGCCAAGATGTCTGACATGTGTGCATCTGTAAAAAAAGAGATTATCACATTCCTTGATATGCTCGGTGAAAACATGGAAACACATCCTAATGGCCTGGTAGAACATTATGTCCAGCCTCCCCTTTCGAATTCAATTACAGTATTAGGAAACAACCCTAGACATTGGCGATTATTATGGAATGAACTAGCTGCACGCTATCTGCGGTTGAATAATAACCACCGGAACAAAGAACGCGGGTATCAACCAACAGTATTATTTTCTCTCGCTATTTTGAATCAAGAGTTTCCAGATCATTCAATATGGGAACACAGCTGCTTACAATCGGCTCTAGCATTTTCCAAGACTAAGCCATATCAAAACCAAATAAAGACACGGAAATCTAAGTACGGTAGTCGACTCCCAGGATTACATCATGCGAAAGTTCTGCACACATTTGAGGACGCAAGCCCAGAGGAACTCCGCCCTTGGGTTCAGTTAGATATCGACCGCACGTATGATCCGGAAACCGGGCTGTTGACCCGGAATGCAGTCGACCCGGTATTTCAGGCCTCTTCAATAAGTGCGGCGACGGAGCTTCCGGATATGGAAATTCAAGTTCCGGACGAACGGAATAGCGAGTCGTACTGAGCGACTGACGATTCAATATCGAAGTCGTCTGCTCGTCCCCGAAGCGTATCCGAATCCAGAGCGTCTTCGAGTGTTGCAGTGATAGCATCTGCGAGCGCGCTCTCGTCGCCAACCGGAACGAGTGGCCCGTAGGTCCCACCTTCGAGAATTTCTGCAGGACCGCTTTCACAGTCGGTCGATACTACCGGACACCCGCAAGCGAGCGCCTCGATGAGCACCAGTCCGAACCCTTCGTACTCGGATGATAGTACGAAGACATCGGCTGACCCCATGTACGAGAACGGATTCTCGACGAACCCGGCGAATGAGACGCGATCGTCGATTCCGAGTGCTACGGCGCGTGTTTGCAACGACGTCGTCTCCGGACCAGTTCCAAATAGTACTAATCGAACGTCCTCAGCGTCGATTCGTGAGAATGCACCAAGCAGCGTGTCGAATCCTTTCTGTGGTTCGTGGCGACCCCCAGCGAGGACCACATCAAGCGAGTCGTCCGTGAGCCACTCGTGATTCACTGGTTGGGAAGCCTGTTTACGAATCGATTCCACATCGACTGGATTGTAAATCAAAGAGATATCTGCCGAGTCAAGTCGGGTGGTGGCTACCAGGTCGTCACGTACACCCTTCGAAACCGCCACAACGTCGTCTGCGAGAGGATATAACCCCCACGCACCGGCTCTCGCGAGCTGGTCTTTCATGGATTCCGAGCTGTGCGAAAGCATGTTATGTTCGCTCACGACCAGTCGCGAATCCGTCATCGAGAGGCGGTGGGCGAGGATGGCGACGACGTTTGGTTCAGTCATCATCGAATAGAGGATGTCTGGCTCTCGCGTAGAGAGGTACTCACGCAGCGGACGCAGACTCCGCAGCACGCGGCTCGCGTTCAGGTCGACGATAGAAACAGGGTCTGGTAATTCGTCAAGTAACTCTCCAGTTGCGTCCACGAGTACTAAATCAACCTCGTATCCAAGATCCACGAGGCCCTTGCACAAGTTGCGAGCGACGCGTTCGGCACCCCCCATCGACATCGATGTCAAGTAAATCCCGATCGACTTTTTCTCGGCCATCAGAGTATTTCGATGGGAGTCTCCTGGGATACATAAGTTACGTCGCTCAACAGCACTGTGAGGTCTCCGGTCGGTAGCCATGAGAGACAAAGCAGCGAAAATCACCGACGCGTTTTTGTTGCTCATAGCTGCTACTGAGAACGAGAGCAGTTTCAATGGATACTCTACCCGAGTCTGTTTCCACCATTATCCCCGTTTACAATGACCCGAGAGGAATTTCCCAGACTCTTGGTTCACTTGTGAAGCAGGACAGTTCCTCCGGGGAGCTCCTCGCTGTTGATAACGACTCCACCGACGAGACCCGCGACGCGATCCTTGGATACACGCAAACCCAGCGAAACGTCCACCTCTTCGTTGAGGACGAGATCCAGGGCTCCTACGCCGCTCGCAACAAGGGCATCCAACACGCCGAAGGCGACGTGCTCGCCTTCCTTGACGCCGACGAGACCGTCGACGATGGCTGGCTCGAAACCGCGCTCCAGGCTATGCAGGATCAGAACGCAGATTACCTCGGCTGTAACGTCGAACTCACCCTCCCCGAGAATACCCTCGTCGGCAGGTACAACGCCCGTACAGGGTTCCCCGTGGAGCAGTATCTCGAAACTGAACACTACGCACCCACCTGTGCCCTGCTCGTCAGACGAGAGGTTTTCGAGGATGTCGGCCTTTTCGATGCCCGGTTGATCTCTGGCGGCGATCGAGAGTTCGGCGAGCGCGTCTACGAGGCGGGCTACAAGCAAGGCTACGCGGAAGACGCAACCGTCTACCACCCGGCGCGAACGACCTTCGAGTCGCTCGCCAAAAAGAACTTCCGCGTTGGACGAGGCTTCTGCCAGAAGCAACGCTACTACCCGGAGCGCTACGGAAAGCCGGGCATCCCACCGACACCGAGCGGTCCCAGCGGCGGAGACGACGAGGACGAATCCGACTCGCTATTTACCAGACTCGCCTTCGCGTTCCTCTCGTTCGCGATGCTCGCCTGCAGAGGAATGGGCTACTACTACGAATTCTTTTTCGGCGAAGAACGGGACGACATCCCGGCACCTACGAGTTAGCCTTCTCCACCAGTTCCGGCGTCGCCATCGCGTACAGATACCCTAACCCGACGGCCGCAGTAAACGCCCCGATCGCCCCGATCTGTGTCACCGCGGCCGTCGACGGCGACCGAATCAATCCCTCTAACCGCCGCGGAACCCGATCCGTCAGCAACCACTTCAGGTAGTCACCTTTAGCGTCGGGCGCGTCCGGGTAGAGAAGATCCATCACGCGCTTGGAGTACCCCTGCCAGAACGACCGAAACACCAACCACCGGAACTCACCGCGGTACTCGAACAAGGTGTGGTGTACGACGGCGTCCTCGGTGTACACCATCCCCTGTCCGAACTCCTCCAGCAGCCGAATTCCGACCGGCGCCTCGTGAGCCTGCAGGTGCTTGTCGCCCTTCCGACCCGTGTTCGGGTCGTACCCGCCGACCTCTAGGAACGCGTCTCGGCGGTACGAGATGTTCGACCCGTACGTGTTCCGGACCTCTTCGCCGTCCTCGGCGAAGCCCGGCTCGACGCAGCCGACGAGCCAGTAGAACTCCTCCGGGAAGAAGTCCGGCCGCTCGCCCTGCCAGTTCGGGCGCACGTCGCCGCCGACCGCGATCGCGTCCGTCTCCTCGTACACGTCGACGAGGTTCGCGATCCAGTCTTCCTCGGCCACCCCGTCGTCGTCGATGAACGCGACGACCTCGCCCGACGCCAGCTCCGCGCCGCGCGTCCGGCTGTAGGAGATGCCTCGATTCTCGTCGTTGTCGGAGATAACGACGTTCTCGCGGTCGCCAAAGTCCTCGGCCGCCCGCTCGTACACCTCTGGGTTGCCGTCGATCACGAGCACGACCTCGATCGGGTCGTACGCCTGTGCGAGCGCGCTCTCGACGGCCTCCGTGAAGACGTCGTAGCGGTCCATCGTGTACGTGCAGACGACGACGGAGACCTTCATTGGCGCCGAGTTTCCCGCCCGGATCAATAAGGATTCTGAACCCGCCGCCGGGCGGTATATAACAAGTCTTATGGACGTTTTGGGAGTGACATCGTGTAATGAGCGAGCAAACCGACGCCGTCGGGGACGACGAGGGATCGTCCCTCGACGTCCTCCGACGGTGGTACCACGTCCCCGTCCTCCTCGGGGCCGTGGCCTTCATGCTGTGGACCCGCCTCCGATCGTACGGTAACTTCATTCAGAACGGCGAGGTGTACTTCCGCGGCAACGACGCGTGGTATCACTTCCGTGAGACGAAATATCTCCTCGAGAACTGGCCGAACACCCTCCCCTTCGACGTCTGGACCGGCTTCCCCGTCGGCCGGTCCGCCGGCCAGTTCGGGACGCTGTGGGACCACATCATGGCGGTCAGCGTCTGGATCGCCCGCCCGATCATGGGGAGCACCGAGGAAGTCATGCTCATCATGGCCCCCATCGCCGGGACGCTCGTCGCGATCCCGACGTACATCATCGCGCGCCGGTTCGTCGACCGATTCGCCGCGGTCGCCGCCGTCGTCGTCCTCGCGCTCCTGCCGGGCACGTTCTTCAGCTACAGTCTCGTCGGGTTCCCGGACCACAGTGCGGCCGAGGTCCTCTTCCAGAGCCTCGCCGTCCTCGCGTTCCTCGTCGCCTTCGCTGTCGCCGAGCGCGAGGCGCCCGTCTGGGAGCTCGTCGTCGACCGCGACTGGGACGCGCTCAAACGTCCCGCCGCGTACGCCGCGGCCGCGGGCGTCGCGCTCGGCCTCTACATGTGGACGTGGCAGCCCGGCGTCCTCATGGTCGGCTTCACGGGCGTCTTCCTCGCGATCAAGATCACCAGCGACGTGTACCACGGCACCACGCCCGAACCGATCGCCTTCGCGGGTGCGGTGTCGATGGGCGTCGCCGGGCTGATGCAGGTGATCCCGCTCGATAACTTCTCGTTCGGCGTCACCAGCTACTCGCTTACGCAGGTCGTTCTGCCGCTCGGCGTCGCGGTCGGCGCCGTCTTCCTCGCGTGGCTCGCCCGTCAGTGGGAGCACCGAGAGCTTGACGTTGATACCTATCCGCCGGCCGTCGGCGGGCTTATCCTCGCCTCCGCGGGCGTCGTCTGGCTCGCGCTCCCGTCGCTGTGGTCGACGCTCACTAGCAACCTCCTGAACTTCATCGGCTTCAGTGCGAGCGCGTCATTCCAGACAATCGGCGAAGGACAGCCTCCGCTCCAGAACACCGCCTTCTCCGACTTCGTCCTCGGCCAGTACGGCTTCGCGTTCTTCCTCGCGCTCGCCGCGGTCCTCTTCATCCTCGCGCGCCCCCTCTACCGCTCCGACGAGCCCAACCACACGCTCTACATCCCGGCCGCGCTCGCGGTCGTCGGCTCCGTCTACGCGGTCCCGCAACTGTACGGAGCCATCGGCGGCGTCGTCGGCCTCGATTGGCAGGTCGTCGGCCTTGTCATCGCCGCGGCGTTCCTCGTCGGCGCGACGTTCCTCGTCAGGTACGACACCGAGGAGCTCTACTTCGTCGTCTGGGCGGCGTTCATCGGCAGCGCCGCGTTCACGCAGACCCGGTTCAACTACTACCTCGCGGTGATCGTCGCGGTCGGCGCGGCGTACTTCCTACAGGTCGCGCTCGACGCGATCAGCCTCCGGTCGCTCGACGACCTCCGCGACGTCGAAGGGTGGCAGGCGATGGCCGCGATCGCCCTCGTCGTCGTCCTGATCGTCCCGCTGGTCGCGATGGCGACGCCGGTGTGGGCCGCCGGCGCGAACACCGGCCCCGGGGGCGTCACCCAGTGGGACGGGAGCCTCCAGTGGATGAACGACGAGACGCCGACGCCCGGAGAACTCGAGGGCGCGGACAACCCCATGGAGCTGTACGGCACCTACGAGCGCCCGGCCGACGGCGACTTCGACTACCCGGAGGGCGCGTACGGCGTGCAGTCGTGGTGGGACTACGGCCACTGGATCACCACCCGCGCGGAGCGCATCCCGAACGCGAACCCGTTCCAGCAGAACGCGGGCGAAGCGGCCGACTACCTGCTCGCACCCAGCGAGGAGGAGTCCCGTGAGGTCCTCGCCGGCCAGAGCGAGGAGGGCGAGCACACGCGCTACGTGATGGTCGACTGGCAGATGGCATCGCCGAACTCCAAGTTCGGCGCGCCCGTCACGTTCTACTCCGGCAACGAGACGCGCGACGACTTCAATCGGCTCCTCTACCAGGAGACCGAGCAGGGCGGGTTCCGGACGGTGATGCAGGCGAACACGCAGCGCTATCACGAGAGTCAGATGATCCGCCTGTACGAGCACTACGGCAGCGCGGTCGACCCCGATCCGGTCGTCGTCGACTGGGAGACCCGGACGGCGCAGACCCAAGGCGGCGAGCAGGTGGAGATCGACGTCATCCCGAGCGACGCGACGACCACGGTCCGGCGGTTCGACAACATGACCGCGGCGCGCGAGTACGTCGAGGAGGACGGCAGCGCCCAGATCGGCGGCGTCGGCGCTCTGCCGTCCGAGCGCGTCGAGGCCCTCGAGCACCACCGGCTCGTTCACGCCTCTCAGTCCAAGGGCCAGTCGCCCTCGGCGCTCCAGGTGCAGGCCCTCCAGCAGCTCACCCCCGAGGGGACCAGCGTCGAGGACGTCCTCGGTGAGTCCCTCCTCGCGGCGTTCCAGGACGACTACGTGAAGACGTTCGAGCGGGTGCCCGGCGCGACGATCGAGGGCTCGGGCGCCGAGCCCGGCCAAGAGGTGGCGGCGACCGTCGAGATGCGGAAACCCTCCGGCGAGACGTTCGAGTACACCCAGTACGCCGAGGCGGACGAGGACGGGACCTTCGAGTTCACGGTGCCGTACTCGACGACCGGATACGACGAGTTCGGTCCGGAGAACGGCTACACGAACACCAGCGTCCGCGCGACCGGGGCGTACAACGTCACGACGGAGCAGGCGACCGACGACGACCTGTACACCACCCAGCGCGTCGGGCAGGTCGACGTGACCGAGGGCCAGGTCGTCGGCGAGGACGAGACGGCGGCGACGGTCGAGCTCGAAGAGGAAGTCGTCGACTGTCCGAGCGGCGACCCCGAGTGCCCGGTCGACGGGAACGACTCGGACGGCGGCGACGGCTCCGGCAACGAGTCGGCGGCGGTCACACCCGCGACTCCGGTCCTCACGGACGCGACGACCGATGACGTCAGCGCCGTCGAGGGCGCGAGCGCCTAACCGCCGATGGCTGGCCTCCGGGACTGGGCGACCCTCTACTTGAAGGGCGTCGCGATGGGGAGCGCGGACGCGGTCCCCGGCGTCTCCGGCGGCACCATCGCGCTGATCGTCGGCATCTACGAGCGGCTGATCGCGGCCGTGACCGCGATCGACCCCGGGCGGATTCGGCGGGTGCTCGCGGGCGTCCGACCCGCCAACCTCCCCGACGCCCGCGCCGCGTTCCGCGAGGTCGACGGCGCCTTCCTCCTCGTGTTGGGCGCCGGCATCGGGACGGCGGTTATCGTCGTGTTGAGCGGCGTCAACTACCTGCTCGCGATTCGGCCGGTCGCCACCTACGGGTTCTTTTTCGGGCTGATCGCCGCGTCGGCGGCGGTGTTGCTCGGCGGCGTCGACCTCGACACCCGCCGGCGACAGGCGGCGGCGGTCGCCGGCTTCCTGCTCGCGTTTCTCGCGTCGGGATACGCCTCGACCGCGCTCGCCACCTCGCTGCCGGTCGTCTTCCTCGCGGGCGCGGTCGCGGTGAGCGCGATGGTGCTGCCGGGCATCTCCGGATCGCTGCTGTTGGTCGTGCTCGGGCAATACGAGTACATGTCGGGCACCGTGAGCCGGGCGGTCGACGGGCTCGTCGCGTTCCTGACCGGCAACGGGAGCGCGGCGCTGCGCGAGACGCTCCCGACGGTCGCGACGTTCCTCGTCGGCGGCGTCGTCGGGCTGTTCACGATCGCCCACACGGTCCGGTACGCGCTCGACCGCGCCCGGAGCGCGACGCTCGCGTTTCTCGTGAGCCTCGTCGTCGGTGCGCTCCGGGCGCCGCTCCTCGAGGTGTCGATCCGCCTGGCCGAGAGCGGCGAGTCGTGGCGGGCCGCCGCGCCGCGGTTCGCGCTCGCGGCGCTCGTCGGTGCGGCGTTCGTGTTCGTGTTGGACCGCTACTCCGCGGCGATCGAGTACTAACGGCGCCCGGGATTCGTCGACTCTCGCCCGGTGGCTTGAAATCCTCGCTCGCCGAAGCCTCGGAACGATGCGGACGCGTCGAACCGTACTGGCGTCGGGCGCCGCCGGACTGGCCGGCTGCGCCCTTCCCGACCGTCGTGCCGCCGGCGGGGAGCGCGACGGTCTGAACGCCGCCGACGTCGACGCGCGGCTCGGGTTCGTCGGCGACCTCATGCTCGGCCGGAGCGTCAACGAGCGGTGGACCGACGCCGACCCCGCCGGCGTCTGGGGGTCGACGCTGCCGCGCCTCGAAGCGCTCGACGGGCTCGTGGGAAATCTGGAGTGTTGCGTCTCCGATCGGGGCACGCGGTGGCCCGACAAGGTGTACTACTTCCGGTCGGATCCGGCCTTCGCGATCCCGGCGCTCGAGGCCGCCGACACGTCTTTTCTCTCGCTCGCTAACAACCACATCCTCGACTTCGGAGCGCCCGCGCTTCGGGACACGCGGACGCACCTCGGTGACGCCGACATCGCCCGCGCCGGGGCCGGACCCGACCTGGAGACCGCGCTCGCCCCCGCGGTCTTCGAGGCGGGGGATATCACCGTCGCGGCCTTCGGGCTCACCGACCAGTCACCGGCCTTCGCCGCGTCGGCGGACGGTCCGGGAACCGCGTTCGCGACGCTCGATCCGTCCCTCCCCGCGACCCGATCGCTCGTCGGTGGGATCCTCGACGCGGTCGCCGCGCACGATCCCGACCTCGTCGTCGCCTCGCTCCACTGGGGCGCGAACTGGGAGACGGAACCCCGCCGCGTCCACGAGCGGTTCGGCCGGTGGCTCGTGGACCGCGGCGTCGACGTCGTCCACGGCCACAGCGCGCACGTCCTCCAGGGGGTCGAGGTGTACCGGGGGCGGCCGATCGTCTACGACGCGGGCGACTTCGTCGACGACTACGTCTCCTACGTCGACCGAGAGGGCGTCCGCAACAAGCGCAGCGCGCTCTTCGAGCTGATCGTCCGCGACGGCGAGCTCGACGAACTGCTCGTCGAACCGACCGAGATCGTCGACGAGACGGCGACGCTCGCCGACCCTGAGGCCGCCGCGTGGGTGCGCGACACCGTCGCCGAGCGCTCCGCGGCGTTCGGGACCGACGTGGAGCGGAGCGAGGGGCGGCTGACGATCCCGCTGGGCGGGGACTGAACGCGCTCGACGCCGGTCACGACAGCGGTTCGGTCGCGTCTAGTCTCCGGTGGTGCCGTCGCTGTCAGGCGACGAGAGGTCCCGCTGGAACTCGTCGACGACCTCGACGTCGTCGGGAACCTCGTACTCGATTCGGCGCTGTTCACGGCGATCGGCCAACGGTCCGGGATCGGCGGCGACTGACTTCCAGCCCTGCTTGACCCGCACACTCTTCGCCGGCGCCCCCACGGCGATGTGGTGGGCGGGCACGTCCCCGCGGACGATCCCCTTGGCCCCGACCATCGCGTTCTCGCCGACGCGACAGCCCGCTGCCACCATCGCGTCCGAGGCGATCCGGACGTCGTCTTCGAGTTCGGTCAGGTAGATCGAGACGTCGGTCTGGTCGACGACGTCGTGGCCGTGGCTGTGGATCGTCGCGCCGTCGGCGATCGAGACGCGGTCGCCGATCGACAATGCCCCCCTGTCGTCTAAGAGCACGTTCCGGTGGACGACCGTCCGATCGCCCATCTCGATGTTGTGCCCGCACGGGAAGGTGATCCCGCGCTCCAAGAAGAGGTCCTCGCCGGCCTCGGCGAAGAGGTGAGTCGCCAGCATCTGTCGGAACGGGAGCGCGAACGCGAGGTCGTTCGCCGCCGGCGACGCGTCGAACCCGGCCCACAGCCACTTGATCGACTTCGCCTCCCGGAGCGCCGATTCGTCCGTCTCGGCCCACTCGTCCGCCTTCACGAGCACGTTTCGCGGATCGTACCGATCGAGACGGATCCGCTCGACGGGGCGGATCGACTCGCCGGCCCGCCACCGCTCGTAGGCGTCGGCGTCGCCGTGAAGGTCGGCCAGGACTTCCTGTACCACCTCAGCCGTCGGTTCCGGTCCCGCGAGCCGGTCGTCGACGGAATCGACGTAACGGTCGATCCGCGCCCGGACCGCCGGCGGGACGTCGACTGACCGTTTCGTCATGGGGCCTAAATATAATTAATGTCCATTAACTATTTCGGCCAACACGCGCGATACCGTCACCGTTCGGGCTCCCGGCGAGGGTGAAGCCGTCACGAGAGCCGACCGATCGCGTCGACGATCACGTCGACGCCGACGTCGATCGCGTCCTCGTCGACGTCGAAGTACGCCGTGTGGTGGCCCGACGGATTGCTCGCGCCGACGCCGAGGTACGTCGCGGCGCCGCCCCGTTCCTGCACGCGTCGGATGAGGTAGGAGGCGTCCTCGCTGCCGCCGAACTCCTTCTCGATGACCCGGTCGACGCCGTCCGTCGCCGCCGCCGCGGCCTCGACGACGTCGACCACCGCGTCGTCGTTGCGGAACGTCGTGGTCTTCCCGTAGAGGCTCGTCTCGGCGTCGACGTCGTGCATCGTCGCCGCGCCGTCGACGACCTCGCGGGCCCGCCCGAGCATGTACTCGTTGAGGTCGTGGGTCTCGCCGCGCACCTCGACCCGCATCGTCGCCTCCTCGCAGACGACGTTCTGAGCGTTGTCCGCGCTCACCGCTCCCACGTTGACCCGCGTCGCGCCGTCCCCGTGCCGCGCGATCCCGTAGAGGTTCCCGATCGCGGCCGTCGCCGCCTGGAGCGCGTTCCGACCCGCGTGGGGCTCGCCGCCCGCGTGGGCGGGCTCCCCGGAGAACGTGACGTCGACCTTGGCGTTCGACAGCGGGGCGTCGTAGCTCGAGACGACCGTCCCCGTCGGCTCGTCGAGGCCGACGTGGACCGCGAGGAGGCGGTCGACGTCGTCGAGGTGGCCCGATTCGGCCATCGGCTTGCCGCCGCGACCGCCCTCCTCGGCCGACTGGAAGAAGAGCTTCAGCGTCCCGTCGAACCCGCCGTCGGCGAACGCGCGGGCCACGCCGAGTCCGATCGCGGCGTGGGCGTCGTGGCCGCAGGCGTGCATCTCGCCGGGGTGGACGCTCGCGAACCCCTCGCTGGCGGGCCGGTGGTCGTCGTCCATCGCCTCCTGCCGTTCGAGCGCGTCGATGTCGGTCCGCAGCCCCACGGCCGGGCCGTCGCCGAACGTTCGCGTCGCGACGACGCCCGTGATATCGCCCATCGCGTCGAGGTACTCGGCGGGCGCGCCCTCCTCGCGGGCGCGCTCCCGCGCCGCCGCGACCTCGTCGGCTGGGGGCACGCCCATGCGCTCGTCCGTCGCGACGGTGTCCTCGCCGAGGAACACCTCGTAGCCGAGCCTCTCGAGTTCGGCCGCCAACAGTGCGGACGTCCGGAACTCCTTCCAGCCCGCCTCGGCGTGGCGGTGGAGGTCGCGTCGGATTTCGTGCAGCGATCGGCCGTCGAACGACGTCAGCGCGTCCATACCCGCCACGCTCGCGGTCCGTCGCCAAAAATCATCCGTCGAGGCGGGGTCGCCGTCGCATCCGATTCGGCCCCGTTCCCTGCTGGCGTCCAAACTCTATTCCGTCCCAGTCGGCAACGGCGACCGTGACAGCGACCAACCGCGAGTGGGTGCTCGCAGAGCGCCCGACCGGCGAGCCCGACCTGGACTGCTTCGAACTGCGAGAGACCGACGTCCCCGACCCGACGCCGGGCGAACTCCTCGTCCGCACCCGATTCCTCTCGGTGGACCCGTACATGCGCGGCCGGATGCGCGACGCCGAGTCGTACGCGGAGCCGTGGGCCGTCGGTGACGCCCTCAAGGGCGGCGTCGTCGGCGAGGTCGTCGAGAGCGCACACGACGCGTACGACGCGGGCGACCTCGTCACGGGCGAAGGCGCGTGGGCCGACTACGCCACCCTCGACGCCGACGCCGTCGCCCCGGTCGATCCGTCGGTCGCCGCGCCCGAGACCTACCTCGGCGCGCTCGGGATGCCGGGGCGGACCGCGTACTTCGGCCTCCTGGAGGTCGGCGAGCCCAAGCCGGGCGACACGGTCGTCGTCTCCGGCGCCGCGGGCGCGGTCGGCTCGGTCGTCGGCCAGATCGCGAAGCGCGCCGGGTGCCGCGTGGTCGGCTTCGCCGGCTCCGACGAGAAGACGGCGTGGCTCACCGACGACCTCGGCTTCGACGCGGCGATCAACTACAAGACGACCGACGACTACCGCGCCGCGCTCGAGTCGGCCGCGCCCGACGGCGTGGACGTCTACTTCGACAACGTGGGCGGGCCGATCACCGACGCCGTGTTCGCGGCGTTGAACCTCGACGCGCGCGTCGCCGTCTGCGGACAGATCGCCCACTACAACGACGAGGAGGTCCCGACCGGGCCGCGGAAGCTCCCGGGGCTGATTCCGATTCGAGCTCGCGTGCAGGGGCTGCTCGTGAGCGACTTCGCGAGCCGGTTCGGCGAGGCCAGCGAGCGGCTCGGCCGCTGGATCGCGAGCGGCGAGCTGGAGCACCGCGAGACGGTCGTCGACGGCCTGGAGAACGCCCCCGACGCCTTCCTCGGACTGTTCGAGGGGGACAACATCGGCAAGCAGGTGGTGCGAGTGTCGTCGCCCGCGGAGTAACGGGCCGCCTCGTCGCTCGGCCGCGTCCGCTCGCCGGCGTGACTCAGCGGCCTCAGGCGCGTGTATAACTATTACGTGCCGGACGGGATCCCCCACATGACAACTGTCGAATCAAACGGGGTGATCGCGGATCTCTCCTCGTGGACCTGGCTTCACTGGACGGGCGTCCTCCTGTCGCTGGGTATCGCCGGAATTAACCTCTTCATCGGGTACACGGAGGGGCAACCGCAGTTCTTCGCCATCGGGGGAAGCTTTCTCCTCGGCGTCGGGCTGTACCTGAGCCGGCTCTGGAAGCCGATCTTGTACCTGCTCGGGATCCTCCACGTCGCGGTACTGGCCGTCCTCTGGATCCTCGACGGAATGCGGTTTCTGCTGTTCGGTGTCGCTACCGGCGTCCTGAGCGTCGGACTCGCCGTGATCGCGGCGTATCTGTTCTTCGAGGAGGGAAGCGCCACCGCCCGATGATCCGATCGGATACCGCCCACGTCGCGGCTGGGAGCGGGTATCGGCCGGGAGCTCGCTTTCTGTTCGCGTCCGCCGCTGAAAACGTGGTGTCGCAGTTCGAAGAGTGCCTCAGGGACGACACACCCCCGCCGCGAGCGAAGCGTACGCCGGCGGTACTCGATGAGCGAGAACCCGTCGGATTCGTCGGCGCTTAGCCCTCCGTTTATCTTCGGTTCAGTCGTCGGTGGGTCGCTACCGGACGCTAGTCGAGGACGGCAGCCGAATCGTCTCGCGGTCGGTAGTCCAGTTGCTGCATCGTCTCCGTCAGGGTGAGATACCGGTCACCGTTGGCCGATATCCCGTGCGCGATAACCGGCGAGTGCTCGATCGGTTCCCGGGCGGCCGCGCGCAACAGGGCCCGACAGTCCCGGTGACTGAGCCACATCGCGCGAGCGAAGCGACGACGGTCCGCGGACTCCGACTCCATCTCCCGCAACTCCTCGCGTGACATCAGCCATCCGATGCGAACGACGACGACGTCGAGATCGTCCCGATCGGCGTGGTACGAACAGAGTCCTTCGGTAGCGACCTTGGCGACGCCGTAGTAGGAGTCCGGTCGCGGCGGCGTCTCCGTGTCGACGACCGTCGTCGGGTCCTCGACGGTCGACTCGAACGTCGCCGGGTCGTCGCGGTTGTACATCCCGTGGACGTGGGCCGAACTCGCCACGACGACGCGGTCGAGTTCGTTCTCGCGGGCGGCCGCCAACGCGTTCGTCGTGATCCGGAGGTTCGCCTCATCTGCCTCGCTCCACTCCGACTGATCCCCCGTCACCCACGCGAGGTGGACGAGCACGTCGACGCCGTCCAGCGCGTCGACGAAGTCGCCCCTGTCCGTCGCGTCGAGTACCTCGCTGCGCATCTCCTCGTGTTCGCGGTGGGTCAACAGTGTTCGTCGATCCGGGTCGAACGCGTCGACGGCGACGCGGCCGACCTCGCCGGCCGCGCCAGTGATCGCGACGTGCATATCGGGACCGCTTACCGTTCCAGCGTTGTAACTTGTTCGCGTGTCTAAACGTTCGGCGGAAGCTCCGCGACGACGCCGTGGACTCACGCCTTCCCGAGGGCACGCAGCGGGTGGCGGAACGCTCTGCTCGCGTCGAGAGCGCTCTCTCGAGATGCACGCCGACTAACTCATCGTTAATGAGTTCCCCTCACGATCGACGGACGCCGGTCCCGACGTAACGCCGCTGAAAGAGCGCGGTCCCGCCGAGCTGCTGCGGGCACGACGCCCGCCGAGACCAGTTCTCCGCATTAAGCGCGGTATAGTCTTCACCCGTCACGGGAACTACCGCTATGAAAGATGTTCCGGGTGTCGTCACGCTCGCCGACGGCGACTGGACGGACGCGTTCCGACGCCTCGACGAACAGCGGGGCGGTATCATCTGGGTTCCCCCCGGAACCCACGACTGCGAACCGACGACCGTCGATCTCGCCGACTACGACTCGCTCGACGACAACGTCGCGATCCGCGGCGGCGGACTCGGAGCGAGCGTCCTCGATTTCGGCGCCGGCGCGGGTGACGGGTTCTCGCTCGTCGATTCCGAGGGGGACGATCTGTTCTACACCGAGATCACCGGCGTCAGGTTTCAGGGTAGCCGCGACGGCGTCCTCTTTCGGCTCGGTAAAGACGACTGTACCGACGCGTACAACAGCTGTCGACTTTCGTTTGCGACGAACAACGGGTCGCCCGATGCGACCGCCGCCTGCCGGCTCAACCACGTCCTCAACACCCGTCACTTCGGCGTCCACAACTGCGCCGGCGGCACCGCGCTCGAACTCAGACAGTTTCAGTTCGGGGGAATCACGGGGTCGGTCAGCAGCAGACAGGGCCTCTCGATGGACTTCCGGGGCTACTCGATGGCGAACGTCGTGGAGTGGCTCAACGTCGAAGCCTGTGCCGACGGCGTCAGGATCGTCGGCGAAGACTGCGGAATCAACCGGTTCGGGATGCTGTACGGCGCAAACGTACACGGAACTCTGTGGCGACACGAGGCGCCGGTGGAGACGCGCATCGACGCGGCGTTTGTCGGGAGTGACGTCGAGACGATCGCTCGGACGACCGCTGGATCGGTTTCGCTCGGCATTACAAACGCGGCGACGTCGGCGTTCGAGGGAGAGTGACGGTTCCGTGGACGATCAGTCCGTCGGCTTCCGCCTGGCGACCAGTTCTCTGGGCTTATTTCACATACGTGACTTATAACTAAACGCTTCTGAGCCCATCTTCTGACGATGAACCTCCAGACACATTCGCAGGTCACAGCGCAGCAACAGCCGTGCGGAGGGACGCCGTGAGCGAGTCAGCGCGAGGGTACGAGCTCGGTGTCTCTCAAACTGAACAGTCGACGGTATCGGAGGCTCGCTGGAGCGATCCGAAGGGTATCACGATGGTAACGACGCCCGGCGACGGTTCGTGTGGAATCGGGACGTACACGCGGGACCTCATCGAGGGGATGGAGACGGCCGACGCAGAGGTCGTCGAGATCCCGCAGGACGACCGCTCGATACCGTCCTTTCTGAGGCTCGCGGTGCGCGCGGCACGCGGCAGCGGGGACGTGATCCACGTGCAACACGAGTACGGGCTCTTTCGACGCGAGGGGAGTAAGTATCCCGGCGTGCTCGGCCTCGTCTTCTTCCCCGTGCTCTTCGTCGCCGGCGCGCTCCGGTCGAAAGACATCGTCCTGACGATGCACTCCGTGCTCGATTTCGACCCGGACGAAGCCCCGTTTTCGGTCAGGCTCTATCTCCTGTTGATGCACAAGCTGCTGGCTCTCTGCACGGCACATCTCATCTTCCTCGCACCCGATTGCGCCTCGAGGTTTCGAGACAGTATCGCGCTCGGAGGGGAGGAGCACAGCCTGCTCTCACACGGTGTGAACACCGACGTGACGCCCGACATGTCGCAGGCGGAAGCCAAGCGACGGTTCGGCTACGACCCGGACGACACCGTCGTCGCCATCCCCGGATTTATGCGCCCACCGAAGGGACACGACATCTTCATCGAGGTAGCGTCGAAACTCCCCGAGTACGAGTTCCTCATCGCGGGCGGCGCACGCCCGAAGGGCGAAGACTTCGAGTTCGCGGAACAGATCGAATCGGAGGCGCCGGACAACGTGACCGTCACGGGAGTCCTCGACGACGACGACTACTGGGCCGCGCTCAAAGCGCCCGACCTCGCCGTGCTTCCGTACCGCGTCGTGAGCCAGAGCGGAACGTTCAACGCGTGTGCGACGCAGGAGCTTCCGGTCCTCGCCAGCGACGCCGAGTACTTCGCTCGCATCGAGGAGACGTGGGGGTCACCGGAGACGGTGGACGTCTCCGACACCGACGAGGTTGCCGAGCGCGTCCGACAGCTCCTCGAAGACGATAGCCGCCGAACGCGACTCGCCGAGAACATGGCCCGCTACAAACGGGCCAACAGTTTCGAGCAGGTCGGCGCCGACCACCGCGAGATCTACCACCACGTGAAAAACGGCAGGAACAGCGAGTCGTCTGCCGTTTCGGAGTAGGTCGCCGGTTCGCCCCGACGGACGGCGACCTTCGGTCGAAGGCCGATAGCCGTGACTAGGAAGTGATACGTTAGAGTGAAGACCGTTATGGGGCCGGAGGGATTTGAACCCCCGATCGACTGATATCTCCGGTGCGCCTCGGAACTCCAGAGGGTCGTCAACGCGAGCGATGATCAGTCGCCCGCTCGGTATATCAGTCTGGAGTGTCGTCCCGGGCGCGAACCTCTGGAGTCAGTCGCCATGCCTGGCTTGGCCACAGCCCCACGCGGTATCGCATTACCCGATTGCCGAAACGCGAATAAAGGGGTTTCGATCGCGAGCGATCGAGGGACGCGTCGGCGACGCAGACCGCGGCGAGGCCCACCGACGCTCGGCCGCGTTGTCAGGGGTCCCGGCTCAGCGGTCGTCGTCGCTCCAGTCGCACTCCTGGCATTTGTAGCCGGTGACGAACTCGGTGACGCTGGGCATGTAGCCGACGGAAATGACGTCGCCGCCGCACTCCGGGCAGTCGCGGTCGGCGTTCGCGATCGACTCGGCTTCGAGCACCGACTCGCCTTCGACAAGTTCGGCGAGCGTCTCCGGCGTCACCATCCGCCCCTGCACGACGCGATTGGACATACCCGGCGTATACGCCGGAGCACCTAAACCCCGGCGACAGGCCGGGACGGGGATCCGCCGGACGCGGCACAGCGGCTACAGCCAGGGGGCCCGCGAGTCGTCGTCCGTGAAGGGGTCCGTGTCGTCCTCGCTCGCGTCGCGCTCGCCGCCGTTGGCCAGCACGGCCACGTCGTCGTCGACGATCGGACCGGGCGCGTTCGGCGGGGTGTCGAGCGGCGGGTCGGTCGGGTCGCGCCCCTCGTCGCCGACCGCGTCCTCGTCCGACGCGTCGCCCGACTCGTCTCCCGCACCGTCTTCGTCGGTCCCGTCGTCGTCGCCGTCAGAGCCGTCGGCCGGCGAGTCGCCGCCGACGGGGTCGGCGTTGGGGTCGTAGGCGAACAGCGTGGTGACGGCGAGGACGGCCAGCGCGATGGGCGCCTCCGTCTGCATCAGGTCGAACGGTCCGAGCAGGATCGGGAGCGCGAGCACGCCGAGCGCGACCGCGGAGCCGAACCGGAAGCGGTCGATGTCGACGCGGCCGCGGAGGTGCGGCGACAGCAGCGCGACCGCCAGCGCGAACGCGACGCCGACGCCGGCCGCGGCGGCGCCGTTGAGCACGTACTCCGGGGACGTCTCGATCGCGAAGCCGCTGGGCTCGAAGCTGGCGACGAGCCCGAGCGCGATGATGACTCCCGGACTCGGCAGGTACTCGCCGATCTCCGAGCTCGCGGTCTTGGCGGCGATCGTGAGGATCACCAGTCCGGCGAACCGCTCGAAGACGGGTAGGTTGAGGAACCCCTTGAAGGTGGGCGCGAACGCCGCTTCGAGCGCCGCCAGCGGGACGATCACCGCGCCGATCAGCAGGACGGAGGTCGCCATCTCCCGGCGGGAGCCGTCCATCTCCGCGAGGATCACGGCCGCGGTGGCCGACCCCCCGAAGATGAGGATCCCGGTCTCGACGACGCCGGTCGCGGTGCTCAGCACGCCGGCGATGACTAAGGCGGGGAAGATGCCGTCGACCAGCGGCAGCACCATCACGGTCGCGAGCAGCTTCGTGGCGCTGCCGACCTGCCGCTCTAAGCGGAGCGCGATCGGGTGGCGTGAGACGCTCATTCAGGGGCGATGTCCCTGACCGACGGGTACACGGTGGGAAGCGGGCGACCCGCGATAGCCGAGGGCCCGGCGTACGGAGTCGAAGCCGCAGACGGCCCGACGAGCCCATGTGCGGAATTTGCGCGGAGTGCCGGCTGTAAAGGAGGCGCCGAGGGGACGGATCGGCCGGCCGGCGGTGCGCGCGTTCACGGGACTGTCGGAGTCCATACACCATATACGTGTTTCGGTCGCGTTAAAGGTTGTGTGAGTCCCGTCCACACATCTCAGACGAATTCAGTGTACTGTTTATAAGTAGGGATGCAAAAAGACAGTGTAATCGACAATCTACCGACGATCCGTCAACCTATTTCTGTCCACGCCGGCGATCGTGGGACCCCGGAACGCGCGAACGGATCGAATTCCGGACTGCGTACGAGAAGTTTCAGACCGCGTGGGAGAGGGTCAAACCGCGTGCGAGAAGCCGTCACGCCGCGGGCACTGACGCGCGGGAGACCTCGACCGCCGACCGGTTGCCGTCGACTCATCTGACGAGGCTCGGATCCCGTGTGTGATCCACAATAGTGGATATATACTGAACTCGAATGAGAACGACGTGCACGTCTGTGCTGACTCGCAACGTTTTTCATCCGGCACTGACGACGATTTATATGGAGACCAACTCCGGTCGATTCTCTGCGAAGCTCGACGTACCGGAAGCGCTGACGTTCGACGACGTGCTCCTCCGACCCATGGAGAGCCGGGTGGAGCCCGACGACGCCGACCTCTCCGCGCGCGTCTCGAAGAACGTCGAACTCACCGTGCCGGTCCTCTCGGCGGCGATGGACACCGTCACCGAGAGCGACTTGGCCATCGCGATGGCTCGCGAGGGCGGGCTCGGTGTCCTTCACCGCAACATGACCGTCGAGGAGACGGCCGCCGAGGTCGAGCGCGTCAAGCGCGCCCACGAGCTCGTCATCCGCCGCGAGAACGTCGTGACGGTCTCGCCCGACGACACCGTCCGCGAGGCCGACGCCGTGATGGAGCGGCAGGGCGTCTCCGGCGCCCCCGTCGTCGACGACGACGACGCCGTCCTCGGGATCATCTCCGGGACGGACATCCGCCCCTACCTGGAGGTCGGCGAGGACGACGCCGTCAGCGAAGCGATGACCGACGAGGTCATCACCGCGCCGGAGGACGTTGAGGCCCGCGAGGCGCTCGAGCTGATGTACGACCACAAGATCGAGCGCGTCCCGATCGTCGACGCCGCCGACCGGCTCGTCGGGCTCGTCACGATGCAGGGGATCCTCCAGCGTCGCGAGCACGAGGAGGCCGCCCGCGACGAGCGCGGTCGCCTGCTGGCCGGCGTCGCCGTCGGCCCCTTCGAAGAGGAGCGCGCCGTCGCGGCCGACGAGGCCGACGTCGACGTGATCTTCATCGACTGCGCGCACGCTCACAACCTCAACGTGCTCGACTCCGCCCGGGCGATCAAGGAGACGGTCGACGCCGACGTCGTCGTCGGGAACGTCGGCACCCGCGAGGCCGCCGAGGCCGCCGTCGACTTCGCCGACGGGCTGAAGGTAGGCATCGGGCCGGGCTCGATCTGCACCACGCGCGTCGTGAGCGGCGCCGGGATGCCCCAGATGACCGCGGTCTCGGAGGTCGCGGACGTGGCGACCGAACACGGCGTCCCGGTGATCGCCGACGGCGGCATTCGGTACTCCGGCGACGCGATCAAGGCGCTCGCGGCGGGCGCGAACGCGGTCATGCTCGGATCCTACTTCGCCGGGACGGACGAGGCGCCCGGGCGCGTCATCACGATGCAGGGCAAGAAGTACAAGCAGTACCGCGGGATGGGCTCCGTGGGCGCGATGAAGTCCGGCGGCGGCGACCGCTACCTCAAGGAGGAGGACGAGGACGAGGAGTTCGTCCCCGAGGGCGTCGAGGCCGCGACGCCGTACAAGGGGAGTCTCGCCTCGGAGCTCCACCAGCTCACCGGCGGGATCTGCTCCGGCATGGGATACGTCGGCGCCGAGACGGTTCCCGAGCTGCACGAGCGCGCCGAGTTCGTTCGCGTCTCCAGCGCCGGGCAGACCGAGGGACACCCGCACGACGTGATGATCACGGACGAGGCACCGAACTACAGCCCGGACAGCTAAGCGACCGATCCGACGGGGTCCGGTTGCGGCGGAGTGGACCCGAAGAGGTATTTTAATATAGTCAGCGAAGAGACGAAACGTGTGAGCGAACACGTCGTCGCTCCGAGAATCCATGAGTGAGCAACCGCCGCTGGTCCTCGTGGTCGAGGACGAACCAGACTTGGCCGACCTGTACGCCGCGTGGCTCGACGACGAGTACCGCGTCCGAACCGCGTACGGCGGTCAGGAAGCACTGGAGCGGCTCGACGAGGTCGACGACGACGTCGCGGCGATCCTGCTGGACAGGCGGATGCCCGGGCTCTCGGGCGACGAGGTGCTGTCGGCGGTCCGCGAGCGCGGGATCGACTGCCGGGTCGCGATGGTCACCGCCGTCGAACCCGACTTCGACATCCTGAAGATGGGATTCGACGACTACCTCGTGAAGCCCGTCACCAGCGACACCCTCAGGGAGACGGTCGCGGGGCTGTTGCGGCGCGGGGAGTACGACACCGAGATGCAGGAGCTGTTCTCGCTGACGTCGAAGAAGGCGATGCTGGAGACCGAAAAGAGCGCCACGGAGCTCGCCGACAACGACGAGTACCAGCGGCTCACCGACCGCATCGACGAGCTCCGGTCGCAGGCCGACGAGTCGCTGGAGGCGGTGACGGACGACGGCGACGACTTCGAGAAGCTGTTCCAGGAGTTCGACGGCGGGGACTGACGGATCTGACCGAGCACGGCCCCCGGCGACTATTTAAATACGGGCCGGCCGAAGCGTCACCCCAATGCGCGTCCGCGACCTCCCGCTCGCCGAGCCGTACGTCGACCACTTCTCCGAGCGGGGGATCCGCGAGCTGTACCCGCCCCAGGTGGCCGCCGTCGACGCCGGCGTCTGCGCGGGCGAGAACGTCGTCGCCGCGATCCCGACCGCGTCCGGAAAGACGTTCATCGCCGAGCTGGGCCTGTTGACGGCGGACGGCCCCGGGCTGTACGTCTGCCCGCTCCGCGCGCTCGCCCGCGAGAAGTACGAGACGTTCGCCGCGCTACCCGGCGTCGACGTGGGGATCTCCACCGGCGACTTCGACGCCACGGGCGAGGCGCTCGCGGGCAACGACATCGTCGTCGCGACCAGCGAGAAGGTGGACTCGGCGATCCGCAACGGCGCCGCCTGGGTCGACGAGCTCGCCTGCGTCGTCGTCGACGAGGTCCACCTCCTCGGCGCCGAGCGTCGCGGCCCGACGCTCGAAGTGACGCTGGCGACGCTCCGCCGCCGGAACCCCGACGTGCAGGTCGTCGCGCTCTCGGCCACCGTCGACAACCCCGAGGCGATCGCCGGGTGGCTCGACGCGACGCTCGTCGAGTCCGACTGGCGCCCCGTCGACCTCCGGACCGGCGTCGCGGTCGGCGGGCACGTCGCGTTCGACGACGGGACGACGATCGACGTGGGAGTCGGGGTCGAGCGGGATCCCGCAGCCGGGGACGACGATGCCGACGACCCCGACGCCGCCGACGCCGATCCCGACGACGACGCCGACCCCGACGACACCGAGGTCTCGGCCGCGCTCGTGGCCGACACCGTCGCCGACGGCGGCCAGTGTCTCGCCTTCGTCCGGTCGCGCACCGAGGCGGTCGCGCTGGCGGAGCGGCTCGCCGAGGACGGGCTCGCCGAGGAGATGGGGGTCGAGTCCGCGGCCGCGACCGCCGCCGACGACGTCGCGGACGTCGACGGCACGGTCACCGGGCGACAGCTCGCCGACTGCCTCCGGTCGGGCGTGGCGTTCCACCACGCCGGGCTCCGGTCCGGGCACCGCTCCGTCGTCGAGGCGGCGTTCCGCGAGCGCGACGTGGCCTGTATCTGCGCGACGCCGACGCTCGCCGCCGGCGTCAACGTCCCCGCGCGCCGCGTCGTGGTCCGGGACCAGAAGCGCTACGCCGGGTCGGCGATGGAGTGGCTGCCGACGCTGGAGGTCCACCAGATGTGCGGCCGCGCGGGCCGTCCCGGGCTCGATCCCCACGGCGAGGCGGTGCTCGTCGGCGACGAGGACACCGAAGCCGAGCTCGTCGAGCGCTACGTGGACGGGGAACCGGAGGCCGTCGAGTCGACGCTCGCGGACCCCGCGTCGCTCCGGACGCACGTCCTCTCCGCGATCGCGACCGGCTTCGCCGAGACGGAAGAAGAGATCCTCGGCGTGTTCGAGGGGACCTTCTACGCCCGGGAGGCGGGCGCCGGCGGTCTCGCCGACGCCGTCGCGGTCGCGGTCGACGACCTCGTCGCGGCCGGGATGGTCCGGCGGGAGACCGGCGGCGTCGAGGCGTACCGGCTCGTCGCCACGCCGGTCGGCGAGACCACCTCGAAGCAGTACGTCAGGCCCGAGACCGGCGAGCGGATCGTCGCGGGGCTGCGGACCGCCAGCGGGATGGCCCGGGCGACGACGCTCACCGTCTTCGAGGTGATCTGCGACACGCCCGACATGCAGGACACCTACCTCGGTAACGAGGAGCGCGCCGAGATCTACCGATTCGCCCGGGCGAACGCGGGCGAACTGACCACGGCGATGCACGAGACGGACGACTTCGAGGAGTGGTTGGAGTCGGTGAAGACCGCCCGGATCCTCGACGAGTGGATCGGCGGCGCGACCGTCGAGGAGCTGGTGGAGGCGTACCGGATCGGGCCGGGCGACCTCGACTCGCGGATCGAGCGCGCCGAGTGGCTGTTGAGCGCGGCCGAGGCGCTGGCCGAGACGATCGACGTCAGCGTGCCGGCGGTCTCTCGGGCGCGAGCGCGACTCTGAGAAAAACCGAGACCGTGGTGAGATCCTTCGTGGGTGAGCGGTTTCGGGAACTGTCCGAGAGACACGGCGCGTCTCTTTCACAGAACCACCCCACATTCGATCAGGCGGGATCGGTCAACACAGATCGGCTGGTGCTCACCTTCGCGCGTAAACTCCGTTATTTGGTGCTGAATTGGTGAGCTCTCGATTGATGCCTCAAAATTATAATAAGTCTCATCAGTATGCTTGAGAATAGTATACCGTAGGAGATGCCCGAGGCATTCGCCGGGTCAGACGGCTCGTTCGTGTCCGCTTGGCAACTGTGGAAACGTCGGAGCAAGGAGTACGGCTCATTCGCCCTTGCTCAGGGAGAGACGATGGTCTTCAGAACGACAGCCGAAGACGGACGTCGAGAATACGTCTGGTATATCGGGATTGAACAGGAAGACCTCCCTGACGGTATCGAAATTGACGGTCTCACCGTCCGAGATGAGCGAAGCGAGTAGGGAGAGACGGTATACCGCAGTATCAGAACACCGCTAACGAGGCCGAAAGACGGTAAACGGACGACCGAGTCCGTCAGTCGGCGGGCTCGACGGCCCGGTGGAACGGCGTCCGGGCGATCGTTCGCCGGAGGTCGGCCAGCGAGTCGCGGCCCGCGTCGCCGGCGACGGCCATCACCGCGAACACCTCCTGTCTGGAGATCTTCACGCCGGTCTCGGTGAGCGCGTCCTCGGGTCGGGACTTGAGCTCGCGGAGGGTGCCGACCGCGAGCAGATACGGGACCGTCCACGCCTCCATCGTGTTCCCGTTCGAGAGCGGCATCGTCTCGAGGTACGCCTGCGCGTCGTCGAGGAACGACCGGGCGTACTCGGCGGTGCGACCGACGACGCGGGCGGACGACTCCCGGTTGTCGGGGTGGACGACGCGCTCCTGGTCGACGCCCTCGTCGGCCAGCCACTCCGCGGGGAGGTAGACGTTGTTCTCCTCCGTGTAGTCGTCGTACACGTCCTTGGAGACGTTCACGAGCTGGAGGAGGAGGCCGAACTCCTCGGCGGTGTCGCGGAGCCGCTGTGCGCGGTCCTCCGTGATCTCGCCGCGGGTGAGGAGGTTCGTGATGAGGTTCCCGACGGTGCCGGCGGCGTAGTAGCAGTACTGCTCCAGTTCGTCGCGGTCGCCGATCCGGAGCCCGCCCTCGGTGGCGTGCCGGTCGACGAACATCGCCATCCCGTCGACCATCTCCAGCACGGGCGGGACGATGGCCTCGCGGGCCTCCGGATCGAGGTCCTCGAACGTCGCCACGATCGTCGGCGACTCGGCGACCACCTCCCAGTCGTCGTCGCGTTCGGCCGGGAGCCACTCGTCGACGGCGTCGCGAAACGCCGCGATGTCGACGTCGCTCTCCGGGTCGATCGCGTTGCGGTACGTGCGCAGCACGTCGCTTTGCGCCTCGGGCGGAATGTGACCGGCGTCCTCGACGGTGTCGGCGACGCGACAGAGGAGGTACCCCACGCAGATCTGCGAAGCCATCGGCTCCTCCAACACGTCGACAGTCAGCGCGAAGGTCCGAGAAACGCCCTGAACCGCCTCGTGACACCACGAGAGGTCGGGCTCAGCGGGACCGTGTACTCGTCCGCTCATTCAGTTACCGACACTTACGGCACAACGCATAAAAAGCCTCGTGGAACGCCTCACGCCTCCACGGGCCTCGACGACGGCGCTCGCGGCGCCCCTGCGGGCCGGATTCGACAGACTGCGCCTCGATCGAGGGCGGAAAACCGCACCCGCGTGTAGGATCGTGTAAAAACGGATAAGTCGTCGTGACCAGAGTGGTTCGTATGGACTTCACGCTCTCCGAGGAGCAGCGTCAGATCCGCGACACGGTCGCGTCGTTCGTCGACGACGAGGTCGTTCCGCGGGCCGCCGAGATCGACGAGACCGACGAGTTTCCGGCCGACCTGATCGACGAGATGGCCGAACTGGGACTCCTGGGAATGCCGTTTCCCGTCGAGTACGAGGGCGCCGGGCTCGACTACCACAGCTACGCGATCGGCCTCGCGGAGATCTCCCGCGGCTCCGGCGGGCTCGGCACCGTCGTCGCCGCTCACACGTCGCTCGCGGGGAACATGCTGTACGAGTTCGGCGACGAGCGACAGAAGGAGGAGTACCTCACCGCGCTCAACACCGGCGAGGACATCGGCGCGTTCGCGCTCTCGGAGGCCGAGGCCGGCTCGGACGTGCCGGCCATGACGACCGCCGCGGAGCGCGACGGCGACGGCTACGTCGTCGACGGCGGGAAGCTCTGGATCTCGAACGGCTCCGTCGCAGACACGGTGACCCTCTTCGCGAAGACCGATCCCGACGCGGGCCGGAAGGGGATCTCCTCGTTCGTCGTCCGCCCGGAGGAGGACGACGGGTTCATCGTGGAGGGGACGGAGGACAAGCTCGGCGACAAGGGGTGTCCGACCGCGGAGCTCCGCTTCGACGACATGTGGATCCCCGAGGACCGTCGCCTCGGCGAGGAGGGCGAGGGGTTCGTGCAGGCGCTGAAGACGCTCAACGGCGGGCGGATCACGATCGCGGCGCGCTCCGTCGGCATCGCGCGGGCCGCCCTCGACGAGGCGGCGTCGTACGCGCAGGAGCGCGAGCAGTTCGACCGCCCCATCGCCGACTTCCAGGCGATCCAGCACAAGCTCGCCGACATGGACACGAAGGCCCGCGCCGCGGAGCTGCTGATGCACGAGGCGGCGGACCTGAAGATGCGCGACGAGGACTACATCAAGGAGGCCGCGCAGGCGAAGCTGTACGCCTCGGAGATCGCCCGCGAGGTCGCCAACGAGGGGATCCAGATCCACGGCGGCTACGGGTACACGAAGGACTTCCCCGCGGAGCGCTTCTACCGCGACGCGAAGCTCTCGGAGATATACGAGGGGACGAGCGAGATCCTTCGGAACACCATCGCCCAACAGCTCCTCGACGAGTAGGCGGGCGCGCAGCGGTTATCTCCCGGTCTCGTCGTCGTTCGGTTCGTCGAGATCGCCGGCGTCTTTTCTATTCTCGACAGAGTCGTCGGCGTCTTTTTCGTCCTCGGCGGAGTCGTCGGTCGCGTCCCGGTCGTCGGTCCGGTGGGGCACGTCCGCGTCCGACGGGAACCGGTCCACCGCGTACCCGCCGGTGTCGATCCGTTCGGCGGGCTGGGAGTAGTCGCGCTCGCTCACCGAGAAGTCCGGACGGATCACGCCGTCGTCGGGGATCTCCGGGGTTTCCTCGGCGTCCGCGACGTCGGAGGCGTCAGCGCCGCCGGTCGGTTCGGCATTGCGGTCGGCGTCTGGGATGTCGGCGTCCGCGGCGTCGCTCGCGACTCCTGCCTCGGTCGCGTCCCCGGCGTCGGCCACGTCCCCGACGTCGCTGTCGTCGCGGGCGTCGTCGCCTGACCCGAGCTCGTCGCCCTCGAACCACTCGAACCGGTCCCGCCGGTCGCGGTGGCTGACGACCGCCGACCGGAGCCGCTCTTGCAGCGTCTCGCGGAGCTCGATCGCCTCGTCGAGTTCGAAGTCGACGGCGGCGGCCGACGTGCCGGCGATCGAGCTGCTCCCGGCGGTGTCGGCGACGATCGTCGCCACGTCCCAGCGGCGCTGGAAGATCGTCCGGCTGTCGATGACCGTCTGGATCCGGTAGTACGGGACGACCGTCACCGTCCGGCTCCAGAAGCCGTTGCGCGTGAGGAGGTGGTCCTCGCCGAGCCAGTACCCCCGGTGCTTCCACTTCAGGTGCGCGGCCGGCGGCACCGCGAGCAGGAGGATCGCGGGCCCGTACCACGGGAGGTCGGCGGCGACGAACCAGTCGATCGCGAAGGCGATCCCCACGAGGACCGAGACGACGATCACGTAGCGGATGACGTACCGCCACCGGACCCGCTTCGGCGGACGAGAGAACGTCGGCGTGCCGAACGACTCCACCTCGTGGGCGAGTCGGTAGACGCGGTCCGTCGTCGCGATTGGGACCGCGGCCTGACTCCCCCCTTCGCCGGACTGGCCGGGCGCGTACCCGGCGGTCTCGATCGAGAGGCTCGCGTAGCCGAGCGCCCGCTTCGCCGGGTTGTCGGTGATCATCAGCGTCTGTATCTTCTCGGTCGGGATCGAGCCGCTGTACCGCCGGAACAGCCCGCGCTCGTACCGGAGCTCGTCGCCCGCCCGCGAGAGCCGGAACCCGTAGTAGTTCGAGAACGCGACCCCCGCGCCGAGGACCCACGACACGAGGAACAGCGCGCCGATGGCGACGACGGCGGTCGCGGTGAGCGCGACGGCGGACGCCTCGGGGATGAAGCCCGAGAGCACCGGGACCGACCCCGAGCTCAGAAACGCCAGCAGACCGATGAGGCGCCCGTCGAACGACAGCGCGCCGACCAGGGCGAGCTCGCCCGGCGAGATGGCGAACAGCTCTTCCTCCTCCGGACCGACCGCGTCGCGCCCGGCGTCGCCCGCGCCCGCCTCCGTTTCTTCGTCGCCCTCGCCGGTCGACGCGCGCGACTTGCGCCGCTGGACCTCGCGGCGGAGGCGGGTCGCCTCGTCGGGCTTGACGAACCGGATCGACCCTTCGGTGGAGGAGCCGCCCGCGGTCTCCAGGTCGACCGCGGCGATCCCGAGCGCCCGCTGGATCACGCTCTGGCTCACGTCGACGTTCTGGATCCGCCGGTACGGGATCTCCCGCTCGCGGCGCGAGATCACGCCGGAGGAGATGTCGAGCGTGTCCTCCGTGAGCTCGTACTCGAACCGCCGGTAGTAGGCGACCTCGTACGCGAGCGCGACGAGGAGGATCGCCCCCCCGGCGGCGGCCGCCGCCGGGAACCCCCAGTTGTTGCTGTTCACGATCAAGAAGGCGATGACGATCAACCCCGACACCTTCTGGAGCGCGCGGTACGGGACCGACTGGGGCGCGAGCTTCACACCGCGTCCTCCCCGTCCGCGCGGATCGCCAGTCGTTTCAGCTCCTCGCGGAGGTCGCTCGCGCCGTCCGGCGTCAGCCCCGGGATCCGGACGTCCGCGCCGCGGGAGCCGGCGGTGTACACGACACAGGAGGCGAGGCCGACGCCGCGCTCGACCGGCCCGCGTCGGGAGTCGACGTGTTGAATCCGCACCAGCGGCACCGTCGTTCGGACCTGCGTGACCACGCCCCGGTCGAGGTACAGCGCGTCCTCGCGGATCTCGTAGCTCCAGCGACGGTACCTGAGCACGGCGTGGGTCACGCCGAGCACCAGAACGACGCCGCCGACGGCGACCGGCGCCCACCTCGGGAGGCGACCGATGTAGGAGGCGCCGGCGAACGGGAGGGCAAGCACCGCGGCGACGATCACCGCGCGGAGGACCCACACGACCCGAACCCGGGGGTGCAGCGACTGTGCCGTCATCGACGCTCCCCCGCCGCGTGTCCGCGTGTCATACGTCGACTTGTCGACGCCGACGTATAAGTCCGGGCGAAACGGGCCCCGACCGGGGACGCGGACCGCGCTGTCAGCACCTTGGTAGGCACTGTCTGCCGGAGTCAATACTTGCCGAAACCGATATCAGAAGGGACCGAGTCGGACCGCCCATGGCAGACGACCCGTTCGAGAACATGCTCGCACAGATGGACCGCGCGAAAGCGTACGCCGACGTGGACGACGGCGTCTTCGAGCGGCTCAAACACCCGGAGCGCACGCTCAAAGTCACGCTCCCCGTCGAGCTCGAGTCCGGCGAGGTCGAGGTGTTCGAGGGGTTCCGCTGTCAGTTCGACAGCGCGCGCGGGCCGTTTAAAGGCGGCGTCCGGTTCCACCCGACCGTCAGCCAGCGCGAGGTCGAGGCGCTCGCGGGGTGGATGACGTGGAAGACCGCGCTCGTCGACCTCCCGTACGGGGGCGCGAAGGGCGGCGTGATCTGCGAGCCCAAGGACCTCACCCAGAACGACCTGGAGAGCCTCACCCGCCGGTACACGGAGGGCATCCGCCGGATGATCGGTCCCGAGACCGACGTGCCCGCGCCGGACATGAACACGAACCCGCAGACGATGGCCTGGATGATGGACACCTACTCGATGTACGAGGGCCACTCCGTGCCGCAGGTCGTCACCGGCAAGCCGCTGGAGATCGGCGGGACTCCCGGTCGGGTCGAGGCCACCGGCCGCGGCGTCTCGATCGTCACGGAGCGCCTCTTCGAGTACCTCGACCGGGACCTCTCGGGGGCGACCGTCGCGATCCAGGGATTCGGCAACGTCGGGTCGAACGCGGCCCGGCTCCTCGACGAGGCCGGCGCCCGGATCGTCGCCGCCTCCGACGTCAGCGGAGCCGCGTACGACCACGACGGGCTCGACGTGGGGGCGCTCGCGACTCACGTGAGCGCAGGCGGGCTGATCGAGGAGTACGTGGCCGGCGACCTCCGCGCGTCGCCGGAGGGGCGGCGAGCGACCGACGGCGGCGAGCGCTGGGACGACCCCGGCCTGATCGGCAACGACGACCTGTTGACCCTCGACGTGGATGTCCTGATCCCGGCCGCCGTCGAGGGCGTGATCACCGCCGATAACGTCGACGACCTGCGCGCGTCGGCGATGGTCGAGGCCGCGAACGGCCCCACCACCGTGGCCGCCGACGAGGTGCTGACGGAGCGCGACGTGCAGGTGGTGCCGGACATCCTCGCGAACGCCGGCGGCGTCATCGTCTCCTACCTGGAGTGGGTCCAGAACGCTCAGGAGTTCTCGTGGCCGCTGGAGACGGTGAACGCCGAACTGGAACGCCGCATCGGGACGGCGTTCGACCAGACGATCGACCAGTACGACGAGAAGGACCTCCCCGACCTTCGGACCGCCGCGTACACGCTCGCGCTCGAACGCACCGCGAGCGCCCACGAGTACCGCGGGCTGTTTCCGTAGCGGTCGGTCTTCGGTGGGCGCCGCTCTCAGACCCGCCGGATCCGGTCGGCGCTCACGTCGATCGGGTCGGCGCAGTGGACGATCGGATCGCCGTCCGGTCGGTCGAAGCCGTTGGCCTCGAAGAGCGTGTTCTCGCGGACCTCGACGGTCCCCTCGCGTAGCGTCCACGGCTCGTGGGCGATCTCGCCGCGGTAGAGTCGATTCCCGCGGGCGTAAAACCGGTAGTTCTCGACGAGAAACGCCGCGAGCGACCCCGACTCGGCCGTGAACCCCTCGCCGGTCGGCCCGTAGGTGGCGTCGAAGCGCGCGCTCGGGACTCCCCGGTGGGTCCGACGGCTCCGGAACCGGACGGCGTCGTCGCCCCCGCGGCGGGTGACGCTCATCTCGGCGCGGTAGTACGGCAGCGCGAACAGCCGGCGAGCGACCGAGACGCCGAACCGGTCGTCGGCGTCGAGATTGTAGAAGTAGACGCCGGGACCGGCCGGTCCCCGGACGTAGGTCCGGAGGTTAAGCTCCGGGAAACTCAGACCGAAGGGAGCGCCTCGGGGCCGGATGTCGTCCATCACGAAGGCGACCACGCCGAGGTACGCGTCCCCGTCGTGCGTGGCGACCGAGAGCAGGTCGGGGAGCGTCTCGGCGACGACGGCGGGATCGACCGGCCAGTGACAGAAGAGCGCGTCCCGCCACGTCATCTCCAGCAAACGACGTCTGGGCATGCGATCTGGTAGGGTCGCGACGGACAAAACCCGCACGGCGAGCGAGGGGCCGGAAGGCGACCGCGAGTCGGCGAGGAGCGACCTGCGCCCGTCGCTCAGACGTCTCGCTCGCCCGACCCGTCGGTCGCCTCGGCGCCGTCGACCCTCTCGATCCCGCCGTCCTCGGCCTCCTTCCACTCGCCGAGGCCGGACGGGTCGAGGTGGACGTGGACGTCGCCGACGTTGTCCAAGTCGCGAAGCCCGGTGACGAGCGCCGTCTCGACGTCGTGGGCCTCTCGGAGCGTCATCTCGCCGTCGACCTCGACGTGGACCTCGACCTCGAGGTCGGTCCCGTCGTAGAACACCGTCAGGTCGTGGACTCCCTCGACGGCGGGGTGCTCGCGGAGCGCCTCGGTGACGCGCTCGCGGTCCCCGGGCGGCGGCGCCGCGCCGACGAGGTAGGTGACGTTCTCGCGGCCGATCTCGACGCCCTGGTAGACGACGAGGAGGCTGACGAGCGCCCCGGCGACCGCGTCGAGGACGGGGAACCCGAGCAACACGCCGAACACGCCCACCAGCGCCGCGACGGTGGTGTAGATGTCGTTGAGGCAGTCGGCCGCGAGCGCGGTCAGCGACGTCGATCCGAGGCTCGCGTTCACGCGATTCGTGTACCAGTAGAGGAGGTACATGTCGACCATCGCGAACAGCAGCGCCGCGACGAGAACGGGGCTCGCCGCGACCTCCGGCGGTCCGAGGAGCCCCTTGACGGACTCCCGCAACAGCAGCGCCCCGAGCAGGACGATGGTCGCGCCGACGAAGAGCGCGGTCAGCGGCTCGATCCGCTGGTGGCCGTGCGGGTGCGTCTCGTCGGCGGCGTCGTAGCGGGACCCGCCCCAGACGAACACGACCGCGCTGGCGACGAGGTCCGCGACCGAGTGCGCGGCGTCGGCGAGCAGCGCGACGCTCCCGAAGGTCAGTCCGGTGACGCCCACGACCGCGATCTTCACCGCGTTGCCGAGGATGTTCGCCCCCGCGGCTCGCTGGAATCGCGCCTTCTCGCCGTCACCCCAGGGGCGCCACATACCTCCGGGTCGTTTCCGCCCGTTCTTAAGCGCCTCGGCGGCGCGGCGTCGCGATCGCACTGGGCCGGCGCGCGGCGGACACGCGTCCACCGGGCGAGCGTGCGGGGGCGTCGGCACACCGGACCAGCGCGCGGCGGCCGCGGCCCACCCGGGGGTCGGAAGCGCCGACGAGCGGGAGCCGAATCCGTCGACTGCGGCCGCATCGGCGCCGAGCGCCGCGGATCGCCCTCTCGTCGTAACGACTAAGAACGAAACGCTCCTCGGTACCGGTAATGAATCATGAATTTTTCGCCCGAGGTGGTTTCCGTGGGCGTAGAGATTAAAGAGACGGAGGTGAGCGACGAGGACTTCGAGGAGATGAAAGGGTTTGTGAGAGATTACCTCGCAGCCAGCGTCGAGAGCGAGGAGGACGGCGGGCGGATGCGCTGGTATCCGTGGCACTCCGCGGACTACCGGTTCAACCACATCCTCAACGTCGTCGACCTCGCGACCGATATCGCCGAGAAGGAAGGCGCCGACGTCGACGTGGTCCGGGTGGCCGCGGTGTTCCACGACGTCGCCAAGCTGGAGGCGGAACAGGACGTCCACGCCGAGGCCGGGGCACGCGTCGCCCGCGAGTACCTCCAGAGCCGCGGCAACTACCCCGAGTCGTTCATCGAGGAGGTGTGCGGCGCGGTGGTCGACCACTCGTACACCGGCGACCTGGCCGACGTGCCGCTGGAGACCCGGTGCCTGATCGAGGCGGACGTGCTCGACAAGGTCGGGGCGAACGGCGCCGTGTTGATGCTGCTGCGGATGGGGTACGAGTCCCGCACGCACATGGACGCCGCGATGATGGTCGACCGCGTGCTCCAGCGCGCCAACGACCACACGGAGCGCGTCGTCTCCGACACCGCCGAGAGCATCGCTCACCAGCGCATCAAGCGCGTGAAGTGGCTGCGCGAGTGGTTGGAGGAGGAGGTCAGCCGGATGGACGCCGACAGCGCCGCGAATCGGTGAGCGCGGCGCGATTCCGTTCGGAGGCTCGCCGTTCCGTTTTCGTTCACCGTCCCGCCCTCGGAGTTACGCCTCGGCGTCGACCCGCGGGAGCATCGTCTCTAGGTAGCGTCGCGCGCCGCGTCGGGTGTCGTCGACCCAGTCGCGGTCGGCGGTCGTCGCCCAGCGGAGCATCCCGCCCGTCGCGAGCGTCTGGAGCGTGGACGCGACCTCGGCGGGAGTGATGATCGCCCTCTCGTCGGCGTCGGGCGGTCTCTCCCCGGCCCGCGCGTCTCCCGACCCGGCGGCGTCGAGGGCCGCCGCCTCGCGGACGGACCGCTCGAGGAACGCCTCGAACACGCGGTCGCTGCGGTCGAAGTGGTCGCGGTAGGCGTCGTCGCTGGCGGCCTGGGCCCGGAGCTCGACGATAGCGGAGAGGAACTGGGCGTCCGGCGCGTACTCGTCGTCGACGGACCCGGGATCGGTCGTCGCCGCGACGTAGGCGTCGAGCCGCTCGCGGGGCGTCATGTCGAACTCGCCGGTCGACATCGACGCCTCGAACCCGTCGAGGAGGAACCCGAGCAGGTCGACGAGCAGGTCGTCTTTCCCGTCGTAGTGGTGATAGACGAGCGAGGGGCTCTTGTCGAACTCCTCGCCGATGCGGCTGATCGTGAGGTCGGCGTACCCGTGCTCGCAGAGCGCGCGGAACGCCGCCCCGAGGATCGCCTGGCGGGTGTCGGTCGGCTCCGCGAACGGGTCGTGCATGGAGACCCTACCGCGGCCACCTACAAAGCGCTCTTGATTGAACGTTCATTCAACACGCTTAACACGTGAGCGACCCACACGATCGTATGACTCGACGCGACGCGTTCGGCGGTCGGCCGTCGGCTCGGGGGCTCCCCCCGGCGGACGGGGACGGTACCGGAGGGCGGAGATGAGCGGGCTCGGCCGGCCCGGCGCGCTCGTCCTCGCCGTCGTCGCTCTGACGGCGCTCGTCGGCGCCGGCGCGTTCGCCGGCGCCGCGGCGCCCGCCGATTCCGACGCGTCCGCGCCTGCCCTCGCGGTCGAGGACGGCCCGACCGCGGACGACGGCGTCGCTGCACAGACGACGGAGCGCCAGATCCGCGGCTCGCCCGCGCTCGAACTGTTCGCCTCCCAGCGGACGGTGCCGAGCGGCGCGGAGTCGACGGTGACGCTCGACATCCTCAACACCGGCGAGATGGAGTTCGGGAACCAGCTCGACCCGCGCGTGACGACCGCGCGCGGGCTCACGCTCGCGGTCGACGACGGCGACGTGCCGATCGAGGTCGGCGACGGGCGCACGGTGGTCGGCGACGTGCGGACCGACGCGAGCCCCGTGCAAGTCCCGCTCGACGTCACGGTCCCCGACGACGTGCCCGACGGCGAGTACGAGGTGGAGGTGACCGCCCGCTACCGGTACACCTTCGAGATAATTCCCGAGTTCAACGACCACAAGGACCGGCGCGGGATCGACCGCTTCGACGTCACGATCGTCGTCGACGACGGCGCGCGCTTCGCGATCGTCGAGACCGACACCGACGCGCAGGTCGGCGGGGGCGGCGACGTCACCGCCACGCTCCGGAACGTCGGCGACGAGGTGGCCCGCGACGCGGTCGTGACCGGGACGACCACCGGGAGCGAGGCCGTGATCGGCGACGGGAGCGCCGACGCCTTCGTCGGCGACTGGGCGCCCGGCGAGAACCGGACCGTGACGTTCGACTCGACGGTTTCGCCCTCCTTCGGCGGCGGCGCGTACGCGCTCGTCACGTCGGTCGACTACCGGGACGCCGACGGGATCGAGGCGACATCTCCCACCTCGCGGGCGGGCGTGACGCCGGTCCCCGAGCAGTCGTTCTCGATCGACGACGTGGAGGGGACGCTGGAGGTCGGCTACTCGGGCACCGTCAGCGGGACGCTCACCAACGAGGGGCCGCTCGACGTCGACGACGCGGTGCTCGTCGCGGACCCGCAGAGCCAGCGCGTGACCGTGGGCGAACGGCGGTACGCGCTGCCGGAGATCCCGGCGGGCGAGTCGGTCGAGTTCTCGTTCGACGCCGACGTGAGCGGGAGCGCCGACCCCGGCCCGCGGCAGTTCCGGTTCACCACCGAGTACACGAACGGCGACGCGACGCTGGCGGTCGACGAGACCCGACGGATCGAGGTCGCGCCGCGCCAACCCGAGTTCGCCCTCGCCGCCGACAACGTGACCGTTCCGGCCGGCGAGACGCGGCGGGTTACCTTCGAGATCACCAACCAGCGCCCGGAGACGCCCTCGTCGATCAACGCCGGACTGTACGCCGACAGCCCGCTCTCGGCCCCCGACGACGAGGCGTTCGTCGACGAGCTCGCGCCCGGCGAATCGGCGAAGATCCGGTTCGAGGTGGCCGCCGCGTCCGACGCGAGCGTCGAGACGCATCCGATCGAGCTCGACTTCCGCTACGACGACGAGCGCGGCGACGACCGGATCTCGGACGTCACGCAGTACCCGATCGAGGTGACCGAGCCGACCGACGACGACGGGCTTCCCCTCGTCCCGCTCGCCGTCGGCCTCGTCGTCGTCCTCGTCGCCGCGGGAGCGGTCGTCCGTTATCGGCGGCGGTGATCCGATGACGGACCTGCCAGTCGAAGCGAACGGGGACCGGCCGCCCGGACGGGGGAGCGCGTGACCGCGGCCGACCGGCTCGTCGAGCGCGTCGACGAACTCGTCACGGAGCGACCGGTGGCGGTGATCGCGGTGTTCCTCCTGATCAGCGTCGTCGCCGTCGGCGGGGTGACGGGGATCACCACCTCGGCCGGCGCCGACCAGTTCACCCAGGACATCCCCGCGCAGCGCGCGTTAGACGACATCGACGAGGAGTTCGAGACGTCGATCGGCGGGTCCGCCACGTCGGCGCAGGTCATCGTCACCGACGACAACGTGCTCTCGCGGGCGACGCTGATCCGGATCCTGGAGACGCAGGCGCGGCTGGAGTCGCGGTCGACGCTCCGGGTGAGCTCGACGACGAGCCACGCCGACGCGATCGCCCGCCAGTTGGATCCGACCGCCGAGACGCCGAGCGAACGACGCGACGCGGTCGCGGAGGCGACGCCGGCCGAGCTTCAGGCGGCGATCGCGGACGCCGACGCGGCGGGCGCCGTCGCGGCGCAGGTGTCGGTCGACTACAACCCGACCGCCCAGCGGGCCGGGGCCGCCATCGTCGGCGTCACCTACGACCTGCCGGAGGCGGCGACGACCGCCCGAGTGACCGAACTGCAGACGCAGAGCGTCGCCGTCATCGACACCGTGCCGGGCAACGACGCCGGGGAGAACGCCGTCCTCTTCGGCGACGGGATCCTCCAGTCGGAGGTCACGGCGCTGCTCACCGACACCGCGGTCATCGTGTTCCCCGCGGCGCTGCTGCTCATCCTGGGCTTCCTCGTGTTCGCCTACCGCGACCCGATCGACATGGCCATCGGGCTCGTCGCGCTGCTCATCTCGCTGCTGTGGACCTTCGGGTTCATGGGGTACGCGCGGATTCCGTTCTCGGACTCGCTCATCACCGTCTTCCCGCTGTTGCTCGCGGTCGGGATCGACTTCGGGATCCACATCGTCAACCGCTACCGGGAGGAGCGCGGCGGGGGGCTCGGAATCGCGGACGCGATGCGGACCACGACCGACCAGCTGCTGATCGCCTTCCTGCTCGTCACGATCACCACGGTGTTCGGGCTGGCCTCGAACGTGGCGAGCCCCTTCGAGCCGAACCGCGACTTCGGGCTCGTCGCCGCGGCGGGGATCGTGTTCACGCTCGCGGTGTTCGGGGTGTTCCTCCCGGCCGCGAAGGTGCTCGTCGACCGCTGGCGCGAGCGGCTCCCGGTCCCCGAGTTCGGAACGGCGCCCCTGGGGTCGGGCGGCTCGCGGCTCGCGCGCGCCCTCCGCGTCGGAGTGGACCTCTCGAGGGTCGCCCCCGTGGTCGTCGTCGTCGTGATACTCGTCGGCGGCGCGGCCGGCGGCGCCTACGGGACCGGCGTGAACACCGAGTTCTCCGAGGAGGCCTTCTTCCCCGATCAGGACCGGTTAGAGACGTACTCCAATCTCCCGGAGCCGCTCGCGCCGACGGAGTACACCTTCCTCCGGGTGCTCACGCTGTTCGAGGAGGAGTTCGAGCAGAGCTTCGTCGGGAGCGTGACGCTGTACGTCGACCAGTCCGTGCGGGACGACGACGCCCTGGAGCTGATCGACCGGACCACGCGCAACCCGCCCGACACCTTCGAGACGACCGACGAGCGCCGCGCCGCCTCCACGAGCGTCGTGACCGTCATCGAGGATCAGGCGGAGCGAGACCCCGAGTTCGCCGCCCTGGTCGACCGCAACGACCGGCTCGGCACGGGCGTCCCCGATCGCGACATCGACGAGGTGTACGACGCGCTGCTCGACTCGCCCGCCAGGGACCAGGCGCGCGGCTACCTCGCCGAGGACCGCGGGAGCGCCCGGATCGACTACACGATCCGCCCCGGCGTCGACAACTCCGAGGCGGTCGCGGACGTCCGGGAGCTCTCCGAGCGCACGCCCCTGCAGACGGTGCCGACCGGCGAGCTCGTCGTCAACGAGGCCGTCATCGACCGGCTCACGGAGTCCGCGATCCGGAGCCTGATCGCCGCGTTCGCGCTCACGGCGGCCTTCCTCGCGCTGTCGTACGCCTACCTGGAGGGGAAGGCCGTCTACGGCCTCTTAAACCTCGTGCCCGTGCTCGTCACGGTCGGCCTGCTCGTCGGGTCGATGCGGCTGTTCTCGATCCCGCTGACGCCGATCAACGCGCCGATCCTCTCGGTGTCGATCGGCCTCGGGGTGGACTACACCGTCCACTTCGTCCACCGGTTCGTCGACGAGTTCAAGGCCGGCCTCCCGGTCGACGAGGCGCTCGACGTCACCATCGCGGGCACCGGCGGCGCGCTCACCGGGAGCATGCTCACGACCGTCACCGGGCTCGGCGTGCTGTGGCTCGCGGTGATCCCGCTGCTCCGCGACTTCGGCGTGTTGCTCGCGCTCGGCGTGTTGTACGCGTACCTCTGTTCGATCCTGCTCGTCCCGTCGCTGGTGGTCGTCTGGGACCGGTACGGCGACCGCGTCGGCCTCGGGCTCGACGGGACCCTCCGTGACGGGCCGACGGAGCGGACGGACTAGTCCGCCGACTCCGCCCCGGCGACGTCGTCGCCGGCGCCGTCTCCCGTCGTCCGGCTGACGGCGTCGGTGTGGTCCGGGACCTCGTCGCTCGCGCGTCGCGACTGGACCTTTCCGGCGAGCACCGCGACGATGTACACGGCGACGGCGACGAGGACGATGGTGCCCCCCGCGGTCGTGTTGTAGTTGAACGACAGCGTGATCCCGACGACCACCGCGATCTGCGCCAGCACGACGGACGCGAGCAGCGCCTCGCGGAAGCCCCGGGCGAGCTGGGCGGCGGCCGCCACGGGGACGACGAGCATCGCCGCGACGAGGATGACGCCCATGATCTGCATCGCGCCGACGACGACGAGGGCGGTCAGCGTCGTCATCAGGCGGTTGTACCACGGGACGTTGATCCCGGCGACGCGGGCCGCCGTCTCGTCGAACGTGACGTACAGCAGCTGTTTGTACGTGACCGTGACGACGAGGGCGACGATCGCGAAGAGGACGACCAGCAGGACGGCGTTCTCCCGCGAGACCGTCGAGAGGTTCCCGAACAGGTACTGGTTGATCCCGACCGCGAGCCCGCCGGAGTTCAGGCTTATGAGGACCGCGCCGAGCGCGAACCCGGTCGAGAGCACGATCGCCATCGACACGTCGTTGTAGGCGTCGGTGGTCTCGGCGATCAGCTCGATCGCCAGGGCGGCGATCACGGCGACGACGACGGCGGTGACGTACGGCGAGATCCCCGTGCCGAGCAGCGAGTTGACGAACAGCCCGACGGCGACGCCCGCGAACGCGGTGTGCGCGAGCGCGTCGCCGATGAGCGCGAGCTGCCGGTGGACGAGGAAGGTGCCGATCAGCGGCGCCATCACGGCGATGAGCGCCCCGACGAGGAACGCGTGGTGCATGAACACGTACTCCAGCATGGCGATTCCGAGCTGCTCGCCGACCCACCCGAGCGCGTCGCTCCACAGCCCGACGAGCCAGGAGAGGAGGTCGTAGGGGGCGGAGAGCAGCGGAACGAGCGCGACAGACGGGGAGACCGACGGGATCACGTGACGATCCCTCCCTTCTCGCGGCGCACGTTCGTCCCGTAGGCGCGGGCGAGCGCGTCGCTCTCGGCGAACGCCTCCGGGTCGCCGTCGAAGTACACCTCGCGGTTGAGACAGACGACCCGCGAGGTGTGCTCGATGACGGCGCCGATGTCGTGTTCGACGAGCAGGACGGTCAGGCCGTCCGCGACGAGCCCGTCGAGGAGGTCGAAGAAGGCGTCCACCGACTCGGCGTCGACGCCGACGGTCGGCTCGTCGAGGACGAGCAGCTCCGCCTCGCCGGCGAGCGCCCGCGCGATGTACGCGCGCTGACGCTGGCCGCCGGAGAGCGCGGTGATCCGCCGGTCGGCTAGGTGCTCGATCCCGACCGTCGCCAGCGCGTCGCGGGCGCGGTCGCGGTCGGCCTCGGTCACGCGGCCGAAGCCGGCGTGCGGGAACCGGCCCATCAGGACGACCTCGCTCACGGTGATCGGCATCCGCTTCTCGTCTTCGGTCACGTCTTGGGCGACGTAGCCGATGCGCTCGCGCTCCGCGAACGCCCGGGCGGGGTGGCCGAGCAGTTCGGCCGACCCCGCGTCGGCCTCGTGGAGGCCCAGGACGAGGCGGAGCAGGGTGCTCTTCCCGGAGCCGTTCGGTCCGACGATACCGACGTACTCGCCGCGGTCGACCCGCAGGTCCACGTCCTCGACAACCGGCGTCGCGGCGTAGCCGAACGTCAGCCCGCTGGCGTCGACGAGGGGTTCCCCGTCGGCCGCGGCGGAGCGCTCGGCGGCGGTCGCCTCGCTCATGGCTCGAAGTTCCGGCCGTAGTCGGCGAAGGTCACGTCCTCGGGATCCTCGACGCCGAGGAGGATCCGGAACGTGGGCAGGTTCACTTGACGGGCGATCTCGAAGTAGCCCCAGCCGCGCTCGACCCACGACTCCGCCGTCCCGGCGTACGGCGTCACCGGGTAGTACGCCTCCACGTCGGTCTGCTCGAGGAGCTGTTTCGCCGGGCGGATCGGCTCGAAGACGGCCGCGCCGATGTGGCGGATGCCGTTGGCGGCGATCGTATCCTGCGCCCGTTGCATGTCGGCCGGTCGGACGTCGTTGCTGGCCGCGAGGTTCACCACCAGCGGCTCGATCGTCGCGCCGTAGCGCTCCGAGACGTACGCGAACGCGTTGTGGGCGGCGAGGAACGCCACGTCGCGCTCGGCGGCGTCGAAGACGGCCGTCCACTCCTCGTCGAGGGCGTCGAGGTCCGCGTCGAGCGCGTCGGCGTTCTCGCGGATCGTCGCCTCGTCGTCGGGGGAGACCTTCGCGAGCCCGTCGGCGATGTTCGCGACCGCGATCTTCGCTCGCTGCGGGTCGAGCCAGAAGTGCGGGTCCTTCGCGTCCTCGACCGCCTCGTCCTCCGTCAGCGAGTCGGCCAGGTCGAGGAGCTCGACGTCGGCGCGGGCGTTGATCAGCGCCGTCTCGGTCGCCTCCGCTTCCAGCGTATCGATCGCGCGGTCGACCCACGGCTGGAAGTCGGGGCCGACGTGGACCATGGCGTCGGCGTCGGTGATCCGACGCTGGATCGACGGGTCCGGTTCCCAGCCGTGGCCGTGGAGTCCGGTCGGCACCAGGTTCTCCACGGTCAGGGCGGTCCCCTCGGCGAGCGTGTCGGCGAAGTCGTAGAAGGTGAAGAAGGACGCTACGACCCTGTACTCACCGTCGTTCCCGTCGCCGTCGTTTTGATTGCCGGTCCCCGGATCGGCCGCGTTCCCCGTGCAGCCGGCGAGGCCGCCCGCGAGGACGCCCGCACCGATCCCAGCGAACTGCCGCCGAGAGAGGCCCGTCGCCCCGTTCCCTGTGGTGTGCATTATCGGTTCTTTGGCTCGGGGTACATAATACACTTTGGGTCGAAGAATAAGATTAGACATGTCTAATTTATCGGCGCAGATCGCACCAACAGCCGCCGGAGCGCTCCAAATCAACGGATTGGATTTATAAGCGATCGAACCGAGGGCGGTTCCGACTGTACGCGAGGTGGTCGGAGGCCGGGACGCGTCGGCCGCGCCCTTAAATATCCCAGCGGCTATGAATCATCTCCCAGCGTTTGTGAATCCGCTCGGTGTCCGCGAACCCGCTCGACGCCCGCGGCCGGTCCCGTTGCCCGCGAAAAACCGGTCGACCGAGAACCTCAAGCTTCAATTGTCGGGGCCGACTGGACGACGTATGAGCGATCAACAGCTTCGCAAGGAAGCGCACGACCTCGACGTCACCGTCTGGGTCGGGAAGAAGGGGGTCGACGCCGTCGTCGACGAGACGGCCGACCAGCTCGACGACGCCAAGCTCGTGAAGGTGAAGTTCCTCCGAGCGGCCCGAGGCGGAACCACGACCGACGAACTCGCCGCCGAGCTGGCCGACGCCGTCAACGCCGAGCTCGTGGAGACGCGCGGGAACACGGCGGTGCTCCACTGATGAGCGCCGCGGGGGGTGAACCCGATATCGTGGCGATCTCCGGTGTACTGACCCCGTACCTCGGTCCCGCGACCGATCTCGTCGTCGACGCCGCCATCTTCCTCGCCGTCGTCGCCGCGACGTACGTCGTTTATAAGGCAGCCGTCGTGCCGCTCCTTCGGCGGGTCTTCGACAGGCAGGGCCTCGACGAGCACGCGCGGCGCCCGCTCCAGAAGATCGTCGCGTTCCTCGTGCTGTTCGTGGGGGTCACCGTCGCGTTCGGCGCGGCGGGGTATCAGGGGTTCCTGCGGTCGCTGGCGACGATCGCCGCGGCGGCGACGCTCGCGATCGGCTTCGCGCTCCAGGACGTGATCAAGAACTTCGTCGCCGGCGTGTTCATCTACACGGACAAGCCGTTCCGCATCGGCGACTGGATCGAGTGGCAGGACAACTCGGGCGTCGTCGAGGACATCTCCTTCCGAGTCACCCGGGTGCGCACGTTCGATAACGAACTGCTCACGGTGCCGAACCACGCCCTGACGAGCGACGTGGTGAAGAACCCGGTCGCGAAGAAGACGCTGCGCCTGAAGTTCGTCTTCGGGATCGACTACGAGGACGACGTCGACAAGGCGACCGAGATCATCGTCGAGGAGGCCGAGAAGAGCGACGCGATCCTCGACGACCCCGCCCCCTCGGTGCGGCTGACCGAACTGGCCGACTCGTACGTCGGCCTGCAGTCGCGGATCTGGATCGACGACCCGTCGCGGGCCGACTTCGTGAAGGCGCGCGCCGACTACGTGAAGGCCGTCAAGGAGAGGTTCGACGAGGAGGGTATCTCGATCCCGTTCCCGCAGCGGACCGTGTCGGGGCGGAACGAGTGGTCGGAGCCCTCGTCGTTCGGCGGGGCGGCGGAGGCCGGAATCGGCGGGGACTCGTAGGACGATTCGGTCGGGGATCTACGGCGCCGAGCGCGCTGGTGGGACGTTTCGGGCGCACCGACCGCTCCGGAAGCGATAGTAACGAACTTGAGGGTCCGGTAACTCGTTGTGTCCATGCATGTGGTCGTCATCGGGGCCGGCGAGGTCGGCACGAGTATTGCTGGGAGCCTCGCGTCGGACCACGAAGTCGTCGTTATCGACGTCGACCCCGAACGCGCGGAGCAGCTCAAGTACGAGATCGACGTCCTCACTATCGCCGGCGACGGCACGACGTCGGAGATCCAGTCGGCGGCGGACGTCGGCCGCGCGGACATGGTCATCGCCTGCACCGACAACGACCAGACGAACCTCGTCGCCTGCGGCACCGCGAAGACGCTCGGCGACGGGTTCACGATCGCCCGCGTGAAGAGCACCGACTTCCTCCGGACGTGGGAGGGGAGCGAGGGCGCCTTCGGCGTCGACTTCATGGTGTGTACGGACCTGTTGACCGCGGAGAACATCGTCCGCGTCATCGGCCTCCCGGCGGCGATCGACGTCGACCCGTTCGCGAGCGGGCTGGTCCAGATGGCCGAGTTCGAGATCGCCGAGGGGAGTCCCGTGGCCGGACAGACCGTCTCCGAGGCGGACCGCTTCGAGTCGCTCACGTTCGTGGGACTGTTCCGCGACGGCGAACTGACGATCCCGCGCGGGGACAGCGGCATCAAGAGCGGCGACCGCGCGGTCGTGATCGGGAGCCCCGAGAGCGTCCAGGCGTTCGCGACCGACGTCGATCCGCACACGACGCCCGACGAGGCGGACGACATCGTCATCGTGGGAGGTAGCGAGATCGGCTACCAGACCGCCCGACTCCTCGGGAAGCGTGAGCTGCGACCCCGCGTGGTCGAGCGGGACGCCGACCGGGCGCGGTGGCTCGCCGAGCAGCTCCCGAAGGCCGTCGTCATGGAACACGACGCGACGGACGCGGAGTTCCTCACGCGGGAGAACATTCACGAGGCCGACATCGTCGTCACCGCGCTCGGATCGGACGAGCAGAACCTCCTCGTCGCGGTGCTCGCGAAGCGACTCGGCGTCGACCGCGTGATCGCCGTCGTCGACAGCCCCGACTACGTCACCGTCTTCGAGGAGATCGGCATCGACATCGCGATCAACCCCCGAACCGTGACCGCCGAGGAGATCACGCGGTTCACCTATGAGAGCGTCGCGGAGAACATCGCCGTCCTGGAGAACGACCAGGCGGAGGTTCTCGAACTCGAACTGACGAAGGGGTGCGCGCTCGTCGGGCGGCCGATCTCCGAGCTCGTCGCCGACATCGACGCGCGGTTCGTCATCGGCGCGATCACCCGGGATCACAAGCTCGTGACGCCACGCGGAGACACGGTCCTCGAGCCGGGCGATCACGTGATACTGCTCGTGGAGTCCGACTCCGTGAGCGAGATCGCGTCGATGGCGTGAGCCGTCCGTGACCACCAGGATTCGGGTCGGGTGGCGGGCGAGCGTCGGGCTCACCGGCGACGTTCTCGCGGCCCTCCCGGTCCCGCTGGCGTTCCCGCTTCTGATCGCCCTCTACTACGGCGAGTCGCCGCTCCCGTTCCTCGCGGCGATCGCGGTCTCGATCGGGCTGGGCGCGGCGTTCCGGTCGGTGCAGGACCCGGCGGAGAACCTCGGGCCGCGGGAGGCGTTCCTCGCGGTGGCGCTCATCTGGTTCCTCGTCGCCGCCGTCGGCGCGATCCCCTTCGTGGTCGCGGGCGTCGGGACGGTCGCGCACCCGGTGAACGCGATGTTCGAGGCGATGAGCGGGCTCACGACCACCGGCGCGACGGTCCTCGTCGACTTCTCGCTTCACTCGCGGTCCGTCATGATGTGGCGACAGGTGATCCAGTGGCTCGGCGGGCTCGGGATCTTAATCCTGGCGACCGCGGTGCTCTCCGAAATAGGGGTGGGCGGAGCACAGCTCATGGAGACGGAGACCCAGACGCAGGACGTTAACAAGCTCACGCCGAAGATCACGCGGACGGCGCAGCTCATCTGGGGGATCTACTTCGGACTCACCGGGCTCGCGGCCGTCGTCTACTTCCTGCTCGGCCTCGCGTTCGACCCGCAGATGGACCTGTACAACGCGGTCGCACACGCGTTCACGTCGGTCGCAACCGCCGGGTTCTCTCCGGAACCCCTGAGCGTCGGCGCGTTTCACCCAGTCATCCAGTGGGCGGTGGTGCCGTTCATGGTCATCGGATCGACGAGCTTCGTCCTCATCTACTTCGCCATCAACGGGGATCCGATGCGGCTCCTGCGCAACGAGGAGTTCCACTTCTACCTCGGCGCGATGGGGACGCTCGCGTCGATCGTCGCCTTCGCGTTGTTCCTCGATCCCAGCGTCACGTTCGGCGCGGAGGCGACGGTCCGGCACGCCGTGTTCAACGTCGCGTCCATCGTGACGACGACGGGGTACGCCAGCACCGACTACGTGCTGTGGGCGCCCGCGGCGAAGCACATGCTGTTCATGGGGATGTTCATCGGCGGGATGGTCGGCTCAACGACCTGCTCGATCAAGTCGCTGCGGTGGCTGGTCGCGCTGAAGACGTTCCGCCGGAATCTCTTCACCGCCATCCACCCGGAGGCGGTGCGGCCCGTCCGGATCACGGGGAAGCCGGTCGACGAGGGAGCGATCCGCGACATCTACGCGTACCTCCTCTTGAGCATCGTGATCTTCTTCCTGCTCACCGTCGTGATCGTCGTCGACGCGGAACGGGCGGGTCTCCGGGTGACCGAGTTCGAGGCGCTCGGCGCCGCGGCGACGACCTTCCTCAACATCGGTCCCGCGTTCGGCGACGCGGGCCCGTACGGGACGTTCGCGTCGTTCCCGATGAGCACCCGCGCCGTGATGATCGTCCTGATGTGGATCGGGCGGATCGAGATAATCCCGGTGCTCGTGCTGTTCACGAAGGCGTTCTGGACGTCGTGAGCGTCGGCAGGCGGACGAATCGGCGGCCTCCCGACACCACCGCGATCGGCTCTCCTTCGACAGTTTAATACAGCGAACGGGCCTCTCCCATAGCGATCCAACACACATGTCCTGGGGCGTCAACTGGAAGGCGAGCGTGGGGCTTCTCGGGGTCGGGATCAAGTACCTCGCCGTCACGCTGCTGGTTCCGCTGGTCGTGGCGGTCGTGTACGGCGAGGACATCTGGGTGTTCCTCGTCTCGATGGCGCTCGTCGCCGGGATCGGATTCGCCGTAGAGCGGGTCGACCCGGATCCCGACCTCGGGCCCCGGGAGGCGCTGCTTTTCGTCTCGCTCGCCTGGCTCGCCGCCGCGGTGATCGGCACTGTTCCGTACCTGCTCGCCGGCTACGGGACGGCGTCGACGGTCGGGCTCCAAACCGGGTCGTTCGGCGCGCTCACGGAGTCAATCGTCAACGCTCTCTTCGAGTCGATGAGCGGGTTCACCACCACGGGCGCGACCGTCCTCGGCGAGATCAGCACCGACCGCCACTCCCACGCCGTGCTGATGTGGCGTCAGCTCACGCAGTGGCTCGGCGGGATGGGGATCATCGTCCTGATGATCGCCATCCTGCCCGAGGTCGCCGTCAACGGCGCCCAGCTGATGGAGTCGGAGGCGCCCGGCCCGGAGCTCCAGAAGCTCACGCCGAAGATCGCGGAGACGGCGCGCGCGCTCTGGCTCATCTACTTCGGCTTCACCGTCGTCTACATCGCGATCCTGTACGGGCTCCACCTCGCGGGGATGGCGCCGAACATGAACCTGTTCAACGCGATCGCCCACGGGTTCACCACCCTCCCGACGGGCGGGTTCTCGCCGCAGGCCGACAGCATCGCGGCGTTCTCGGCGGTCGTGCAGTGGGTCGTCATCCCGTTCATGCTCATCGCCGGGGTCAACTTCGCGCTGTTCTGGCACGTGCTGCGCGGCGAGGCAGAGGTCATGCGGAGGAACGCGGAGTTCCGCGCGTACGCCGGCGCCGTCGCGGTCGTGACGGCCGTCCTCGCGGTGATGCTGTTCCGCGGCGCGGCGCCGCCGATCGAACTCGGTGGCGCGACGCAGGGGATGACCGAGAACTCGCTCCGACAGGCGGCGTTCCAGATCGGGTCGCTGTTGAACTCCACCGGGTACGCGACCGCCGACTTCGCGCAGTGGGACACCGACGCGCAGATTCTCCTGATGTTCGCGATGTTCATCGGCGGCTCCGCCGGGTCGACCGGCGGGGGCGTCAAGATCGTCCGGTGGCTCATCGTCGGGAAGGCGATCCGTCGGGAGCTGTTCACCTCGGCGCACCCGGACGTCGTGCAGCCGATCCGCCTCAGCGGGAGGGTCGTCGACGAAGACGCCATCCGCGGCATCATGTCGTTCACGATCCTGTACGTCATCCTGTTCGCGGTCTCGGCGGTGTTCCTGTCCCTCGACGCGGCCCGAATCGGGACCCAACTGACGATGCTGGAGTCGACGAGCGCGTCGCTCGCGACGATCGGGAACATCGGGCCGGGGTTCGGCCGACTCGGTCCGTTCGGGAGCTACCTGTTCTTCCCCGACACGTCGAAGCTGCTGATGGTGTTCCTGATGTGGATCGGCCGCCTGGAGATCGTCCCGGTGCTCGCGGTGTTCATCTCCGCGATGGACAGTCGGTGACTGACGGCCAGAGAGACAAAAAACACACTTTCAGCAGGTGTGAGGGGCTCTAACCGCGTCTAAAACCTTGATGACGCAGAGCGTATCTTCTTAACTGGTGAGGATATGGATGTTCGTATGACGAGCACTGACCACCCGGAGGACCGGAATCTGCTCGGCCACGTTCTCCTGCCCGTCGCCAACGATGAGGACGCGCTGGCGACCGCGCAGGCGCTCGAACCGTACGGTCCGGAGCGCGTGACCGCCCTCCACGTCGTCGAGAAGGGCGAAGGGGTTCCCGACAAGACGCCAGTCGAACAGTCCGAAGAGCTGGCCGCCCAGTCGTACGACGCGGTTCGAACCGTGTTCCCCGACGCCGACGACCACACCGCGTACGCTCGCGACGTCGTCGGCGCGATCTTCGACTCCGTCGACGAGGTCGGTGCGACCGCCATCGCCTATCAGTCCCGAGGCGGGAACCGGCTCGTCCAGTTCCTCTCGGGTGACCTCTCTATGAAGCTCGTGACGAAGTCGCACGTACCCGTGATCGCGCTTCCGCGCGAGGAATCGACCGAATGAGCGACGAGGAACTGGCCAAGGACCTCGGTCCCCTCGCCGCGCTCACGATCGGGATCGGGACGATGATCGGGGCCGGAATCTTCGTCCTCCCCGGGACCGCGGTCGCGCGGGCCGGCCCGCTCGCGGCGTTCACGTTCGTCCTCGGGGGGGTCATCGCCCTGTTCACGGCGCTGTCCGCCTCCGAGCTCGGGACGGCGATGCCGAAGTCCGGCGGCGCGTACTTCTACGTCAACCGGGCGCTCGGACCCATGTTCGGGTCCGTCGCAGGGTGGGCGAACTGGCTCGGGCTCGCGTTCGCCTCCGCGTTCTACATGTACGGCTTCGGCGAGTACGTCAACGCGCTCGTCGGGCTCGGACCGGTCGGGCTCGGGCCCGTGACGCTGGAGGCGGCACAGGTGATCGGCCTCGCCGGCGCGCTGCTTTTCATCGCGGTCAACTACTTCGGCGCGAAGGAGACGGGCGGGCTCCAGATCGTCATCGTCATGTCGCTGCTGGGGATCCTCGCCGTCTTCACCGTCGTCGGCCTGCTGAACGCCGACATGGAGTCGCTGCGGCCGATCGCCCCGCCGGGGACGACGAGTCAGGTGCTCCCGGTGACGGGGATCATCTTCGTCTCGTACCTCGGCTTCGTCCAGATCACCTCGGTCGCCGAGGAGATCAAGGACCCCGGGCGGAACCTCCCGCTCGCGGTCCTCGGCTCGGTCGTGATCGTGACGGTCGTGTACGCGCTGTTCCTCGTCGTGCTCCTCGCGGCAGTCCCGAACGAGCTCGTCGCGAACAACGAGACCGCGGTGGTCGACGCCGCCCGCCTCCTCTTCGGCAACTACCAGGTGTTCGGCTTCTCGCTGGGCGCCGTCGGCGCCGGGATGCTGCTGATCGGCGGGCTGCTCGCGACCGCCTCCTCTGCGAACGCCTCGATCCTCTCGTCGTCGCGGATCAACTTCGCGATGGGCCGCGAGAAGATCGTCACCCCGAAGCTCAACGAGATCCACGACCGCTTCGGCACCCCGTACAAGTCGATCGCGCTCACCGGCGCGCTCATCCTCGTGTTCCTCGTCGCCGGCGGCGTCGAGTCGCTGTCGACGATGGGCTCCGTGCTCCACCTCATCGTCTACGGCCTGCTCAACCTCGCGCTCATCGTGATGCGCGAGTCGGAGGTCGAGGGGTACGACCCCGACTTCGAGGTCCCCTTCTATCCGTTCGTCCCGATAATCGGGACCCTCTCGTCGTTCGCGCTGATCGCCTACATCGAGCCGACGATCATCCTGATCTCGTTCGGACTCGTCGCGTTCGCCGTGCTCTGGTACCTGCTGTACGCTCGCGGGAAAGTGGAGGCGCGCGGCGTGTTGGGGGCGTGGATCCTCGACCGCTCCGACGAGCTGCCCAAAGCCGCCGTGTCGGCGGCCACGTCGGTCCAGCCGAGCGGCGACGACTACCGCGTGATGGTGCCGCTCGCGAACCCCGCGACCGAGGAGCACCTGATCACGCTCGCGTCGGCCATCGCCAAGCAGCGAAACGGGACGGTCGTCGCGGTCAACATCGCGAACGTCCCCGACCAGACGTCGCTGGAGGCCGCCCGCGACCGCGGCGCCCACGAGGCGGCGCACGACCTGTTGGACAAGGCTCGCGAGGACGCCGAGACGTTCGGCGTCGACGTGGAGACCCACGTCGTGCTCTCGCACCGCGTGTTCGAGGAGGTGTTCGACGCGGCCCGGACCTACGGCGCCGACATCACCGTGATGGGCTGGGGCGAGGACTCCCACGGGTCGCCGGGGCGCGCGGAGACGGCGGTCGACGAGCTCGCGCACTCGCTTCCCTCCGACTTCCTCGTGTTCCGCGACCGCGGGTTCGACCCCTCGCGGATCCTCGTGCCGACCGCCGGCGGTCCGGCCTCGGACCTGTCCGGAGCGGTCGCCAAGATGCTCCAGACGGAGTTCGACGGCGAGGTCACCCTGCTGCACGTCGCCGACGACGAGGCGGCCGGGAGGCGGTTCCTCATGGGGTGGGCCGCCGAGCACGACCTCGCGGACGCGACGCTCCGGGTCGAAAGCGGCGACATCGAGGCGTCGATCGACCGCGCCGCACAGGACGCCACGATGCTGATCATCGGCGCGACTCAGAAGGGGCTGCTCTCGCGGCTGGTGAGCGGCTCGCTCGTGTTGCAGGTGCTCGAGGACGTGGAGTGTTCCGTGCTGCTCGCGGAGAAGCGCGACGACCGCGGCATCTGGGCTCGGCTGTTCGGGAGCGGGGCACGGGCGAACGTGAAGGGCGATGGGGTCTCTCCCGCCACCGAAGAGGACGACTCGGGCGCCGTCTCTGAGCAGTTGCGAGGCGACGGCGGAGTCACGGACGCGGAGGTGGACGAATGACCGACGAAGAGCTCGCAAAGGACCTGGGGCTCGTGTCCGCGATGACGATCGGGATCGGCACGATGATCGGTGCGGGCATCTTCGTCCTCCCGGGGGTCGCCGCGAACGCTGCCGGGCCCGTCGTCGTCGTCTCGTTCGTCGTCGGCGGACTGATCGCGATGGTGAACGCGCTCTCCGTCTCCGAGCTCGGCACGGCGATGCCGAAGGCGGGCGGCGGCTACTACTACATCAACAAGTCGCTCGGTCCGATGTTCGGATCGATCGCCGGGATGGGCGACTGGATGGGGCTGGCGTTCGCCTCCGCGTTCTATTGCATCGGGTTCGGCCAGTACCTCGCCGTGTTCGTCGGGCTCCCGACGATTGCCTTCCTCAACCCGATCCAGCTGGGGGCGCTCCTCGCGGGCCTGGTCTTCGTCGCGGTCAACTACATCGGCGCGAAGGAGACCGGCGGCGTCCAGACGGTGATCGTCTTCCTCCTGCTGACGATCCTCACCGCGTTCGCCGTCGCCGGGTTCCTCTCGTTCGACTACGCGACGCTCGCCGGGAGCGAGGGCGGACTCGCGCCGGCGGGCTACGGCGCGATCCTCCCGGGGACCGCGCTCGTGTTCGTCTCCTTCCTCGGGTACGCGAAGATCGCGACGGTCGCCGAGGAGCTGAAGAACCCCGGTCGGAATCTCCCGATCGCCATCATCGGGAGCGTCGCCATCGTCACGGTGATCTACGCGATCCTCGTGACGACGATGCTCGGCGTCGTCCCGTGGCCGGAGCTGAGCCAGGACGCGCCCGTCGCGCAGGCCGCGCGGATCTCGTTCCCCCAGTCGATCGGGCCGATCACCGGCGTCGCGGGGATCGCCGCCGGCGTGATGACCGTGGGCGCGCTCCTCGCGACCGCCTCCTCGGCGAACGCGTCGATCCTCGCCTCCGCCCGGATCAACTTCGCGATGGGCCGCGACAAGATCGTCACCAACTGGCTCAACGAGATCCACCCGAACTACGCGACGCCGTACCGATCGATCCTCGTGACCGGGGCGCTCATCATCGTGTTCATCGCGCTGTTGGGCCAGGAGATCGAGGTGCTCGCGAAGGCGGCCAGCGTGCTCCACCTCATCGTGTACGCGCTCATGAACGTGGGGCTCATCGTCTTCCGCGAGGCCGACACCCCCGAGTACGACCCGGACTTCACCGTCCCGCTGTACCCGATCACGCCGATCCTCGGCGCGGTCCTGTCGCTCGGGCTCGTCGCGTTCATGGACGGGATCGAGATCGCGCTGTCGGCCGCGTTCGTCATCGCGGCCGTGGCGTGGTACTTCATCTACGCCCGGGACAAGACGGACAAGCAGGGCGTGCTCTCGGAGTTCATCCGGAGCCGGGAGGCGGAGCTCCCCGACCAGGTCGTCGACGCCGCGGACGCGGTGGCGCCGACCGGGACCGGGAACGAGGGGCCGACGATCATGGTCGCCGTGTCGAATCCGCGGACCGAGAGCGCGCTCGTCACGCTCGCGGGCGCGCTCGCTCAGCACGAGGGCGGTCGCGTGCTGGCGACGCACATCGTCACCGTCCCGGACCAGACGTCGCTGGAGACGGCCGCCGAGAACAGGACCGGCCTCGACCAGTCCTCTGAACTGCTGCTCGACCAGGCCGCCGCGGACGCCGAGGCGTTCGACGTGCCGATCGAGACGAAGACGATCCTCTCGCACCGCGGGATCGAGGAGGTGTTCGACGCCGCGCGGACGAACGACGCGGACACCGTCGTGATGGGCTACGGCGGGACGCGGTTCGCGGGCGGGCGCGTCGAGGGGTCCCTCGACGAGGTCGCTCGCGACCTCCCGTGCGACTTCCTCGTCTTGGACGGGCAGCGGCTGGACCTCTCGGACGTGCTCGTGCCGACCGCCGGCGGCCCCTCCTCCGACCTCTCCGCCGAGGTCGCGAGGGCGCTCCGTGACACGGTCGGCGTGGACGTCTCGCTGCTGTACGTCGTCGAGGAGGGCGGCGAGGAGTCCGGCCGGGAGTTCCTCGCCGACTGGGCGGACGGTCACGACCTCGGCGACGCCGATCTGCGCATCGAGACGGGCGACGTCGAGGAGACGATCGGCCGCGTCGGCGAGGAGTACGACCTCGTGATCGTCGGCGCGACCGAGCGCGGACTGCTCTCGCGGATCGTCCGCGGATCGCTCGCGTTCGAGACGATCGAGGCCCTCGACACGCCGGTGCTGCTCTCGGAGCGCCCGTCCGAGCGGTCGCTGTGGAAGCGGCTGTTCGGCGGGCGCTGAAGGCGGGGTCCCACGCCTCTCAGTGGATTGCGGTAGGCTTTCGGTGGTCGCTTCTGAACGGCTCTCACATGTATCTGATCGTCGTGGGTGCGGGCGACATCGGAACGCCGCTCATCAAGCTCGCGACCGAGAGCGGCAACGAGGTCGTCGTCATCGAACGCGACGAGGAGCGGGCGGAGCAGGCCTCGCGGGGGTACGACTGTCTCGTCATCAACGACGACGCGACGCTGAAACAGACGCTGGTCGACGCCGGGGCCGAGCGCGCGGACGCCCTCATCTCGACGACGGATCAGGACGCGACGAACATCATGGTCTGTCTGCTGGCGACCGAGCTGTCGGTGCCGAACGTCGTCTCGGTCGTCCACAACCCCGAACACATGAACGTGTTCGAACAGATCGGCATCAGCACGATGCAGAACCCGCAGAGCCTCATCGCGGAGTACCTCTACCGGGCGGTGAGCCGCCCGTCCGTCGTCGACTTCATGCACATCGGCGAGGAGGCGGAAGTGTTCGAGATCACCGTCGGGTCGGACGCGCCGGTAGCGGGGAAGACGCTGAGCGAGGCGGACGCGGCGGGGCTCATCGGAGAGAAGACCCTCGTCGTCGCCGTCGAGCGGAACGGGGAGGAAAAACCGATAACGCCGCGCGGGCACACGCGCATCCAGGCGGGCGACCTGCTCACGGTGTACTCGGGGGTCGGGGTGACCCCGGAGGTGACGGACGTGTTCGGCCACACCGAGGACCACGACTGAGATGGCCGAACGGACCGGTGGTCGACTCTCGACCGACCTCGGGATCATCGCCCGAGACGTCGGCTCGCTCCTCCTGATGGAGGCCGGGCTGATGACCGTCACGGTGGTCGTCGCGCTCGGCTTCCGCGAGTTCTACGCCGCCGTCGGCTTCCTCCTCGCGGGCGGGGTAACGGCCCTCGTCGGCGGCCTCGCTCACCGAGGGTTCGCCGACGTCCCGGACCCGAAGATGAAACACGGGATGGTGATCGCCGCCGGCGGGTGGCTCACGGTCGCCGTCTTCGGCGCCGTTCCGCTGTTCCTCACGGCGTGGCTGACGCCGCCGGCCGTCATGGATACGTTCGTCCCCGCCGCCGCGGACACGGCCTCGTGGGAGCCGATCGGGGTCGGGGGGACCGCGACGCTCTCCAGTCTCGCCTACTTCCGTCACCCGCTGCACGCCTTCTTCGAGAGCATGAGCGGCTGGACCGGGAGCGGGCTGACGATGGCGCTCCACGAGCCGTCGCTGCCCCGGACGGTGCAGTGGTGGCGGTCGCTCATCCAGTGGGTCGGCGGCGTCGGAGTCATCGTCCTCACCGTCTCCATCCTCTCGCGTCCCGGCAGCGGGAGCTACGCGCTCTACCAGAGCGAGGCCCGCGAGCGGAAGATCCATCCGAGCGTCGTCTCGACGGTCCGGACGGTCTGGAAGCTCGTCGTCGCGTACACGCTGTTGTCGTTCGTCCTGCTGTTCGCCGCGATCCGAGCGAGCGACAGCGCGTACGCCGAGTCGCTCTCGCTCGGCGAGACCGCGTGGCAGGCGCTCAATCACGCCATGACCGGACTGACGACCGGCGGGTTCTCCGTCACGGATAACTCGATCGCGACGTACGGGTCGCCGCTGGTCGAGGCCACGCTGTTGCCGATCATGATCCTCGGCGCGATCGCGTTTCCCGTCCACTACGTCGTGCTCCGGGACCGGAGCCTCCGCGAGCTGGCGAGGGACCTCCAGACCCGGTGGCTGTTCGCGCTGCTCGGGGCCGGCGTGGTGGTCCTCTCGATACAGAACGTCGCGTCCGTTTCGTCGACGTCGGGCGCGTTCGCGACGGAGTCGTTCCTCTCGTTCCCGGTCCCACTCCTCGACGGACCGGGACTCGACGCGGTCAGGGACTCGACGTTCCAGTGGGTCAGCGCGATGACCGCCACCGGCTTCCAGTCGGCTCCGATCGGCCGCTGGGTCGCCGGCGCGAAGGTGATGGTCGTCGGCGCGATGGTGCTCGGCGGCGCGGCCGGGTCCACCGTCGGGGGCATCAAGATCATCCGCGGCTACACGGTCGCCCGCGGGATCGTCTGGCAGTTCTCACGCGTGTTCCTCCCGACGAACACCGTCGTCACCGCGCGCATCGGCGATCGCACGCTGGACCGCGGGACGATGGAGCGGGAGTTCAGCGAGGCCGCCATCGTCACCCTGCTGTGGGTCCTCGCGCTCGCGGTCGGCAGCGTCGTGCTCGTCAACGTCGCCGGCCCGGAGTTCGGCTTCGCCGACGCGCTGTTCGAGGTCGCCAGCGCCCAGGGGAACGTCGGGCTCTCGTCCGGGATCACCGGCCCGTCGATGTCACCGGTGGCGGAGGCGATGTTCCTCTTCAACATGTGGATCGGTCGCTTAGAGATCATCCCGGTGCTCGTGTTCCTCCGAGCCGGAATCTGGGGACTGAACCCGTGAGAAACGGGAGAATCGCGGACATCGGTCCCCGGTCGACGACGGTGTCCCGATCGCTCCTCTCGGGCCGACTTATTCCTCTTCCCGTACCGTCCCGATGAACGACCAGTGTACCTTGCTGCTCCCGTCCGGCTGCGGCTCCTCCGTGACGTGGTAGAGGTAGGGTCCGTGCGGGCAGTCGTCGCAGCCCTCCGCACAGCGGAACTGCTTCACGACCTCGGTGTAGCCCTCGTGTTCGGTGACCCGCAGAATGTCGTCGCCGGCCTCCGCGTCGACCGGGAGCTGCGTCTCCTCGTGGTAGTGCAGCAGCTCCTGCGCGTGGACGATCGCCTTGCGGAGCTCCTCGGGCGTGCACTTGGTCAGCTGCTTGGCGAGCTTCGGCGGTAATCCTTCGGGCGGGGTCGGCCGATCCGAGGCGTCGGTCATGGTCGGGGGTTGATTCCGAGCCCACATAACGGTCGGTGGCGATTCGGAGCGCCGGCGAATCCGGTCGGCCCTTTTAAAATATAATGAATATTTATACGAGTTCGGCGGGTAGTGGACGGCATGTACGACGACGAGGAGCTCTCCGAGATCCGCGAGGCCCACGCCGAGTGGGCGGCGGAGACGCTGGACCCGGCCCTCGATCGGCACGGCGAGCGGCGCGACCGGTTCGCGACGGTGTCGAACCACGAGGTCGATCGCTTATACACTCCGGCGGACGTGGCCGACCTCGACTACGACGAGGGCCTCGGCTTCCCCGGCGAGGAGCCCTACACCCGCGGCGTCTACCCGACGATGTACCGCGGGCGCACGTGGACGATGCGGCAGTTCGCCGGCTTCGGCACCGCCGAGGAGACGAACGAGCGCTTCCACTACCTGATCGACGAGGGCCAGACCGGGCTCTCGACCGCCTTCGACATGCCGTCGCTGATGGGGCTCGACTCCGACGACCCGATGTCGCTCGGCGAGGTCGGGAAGGAGGGCGTCGCCGTCGACACGCTCCGCGACATGGAGGTGCTGTTCGACGGCATCGACGTGAGCGAGGTGTCCACCTCCTTCACGATCAACCCGAGCGCGCCCGTGATATACGCGATGTACGTCGCCATCGCGGACCAGCAGGGCGTCCCGCGCGAGGAGCTTCGAGGCACCCTGCAAAACGACATGCTCAAGGAGTTCATCGCGCAGAAGGAGTGGGTGATCCCCCCGGAGCCGTCCCTCGATCTCGTCACCGACACCATCGAGTTCGCGGTCGCGGAGACCCCCAAGTTCAAGCCCATCTCGGTGTCTGGGTACCACATCCGCGAGGCGGGCTCGACCGCGGTCCAGGAGCTCGCGTTCACCCTCGCTGACGGCTTCGCGTACGTCGAGGCGTGTCTCGACCGCGGGCTCGACGTCGACGAGTTCGCCCCGCAGCTCTCCTTCTTTTTCAACTCGCACAACTCGGTCTTCGAGGAGGTGGCGAAGTTCCGCGCCGCCCGCCGGATCTACGCGCGGATCATGGCGGAGTGGTACGACGCCGAGGCCGACGCCTCGAAGCGGCTGAAGTTCCACACCCAGACCGCGGGCCAGTCGCTGACGGCCCAACAGCCCCTCAACAACATCGTCCGCGTCACGCTCCAGGCGCTGGCGGGCGTGCTCGGCGGCACCCAGAGCCTCCACACCAACTCGTTCGACGAGGCGCTGGCGCTCCCCTCCGAGCAGGCCGTGCGGGTCGCGCTCCGCACCCAGCAGATCATCGCCGAGGAGTCGGGCGCGGCCGACATCGTCGACCCGCTGGGCGGCTCCTTCGCGGTGGAGGCGCTCACGGACGAGGTGGAGGCGGAGGCGACCGCGTACATCGAGGAGATCCGAGAGATGGGCGACGGGTCGGTCCGCGACGGCGTGCTCCGGGGGATCGAGGAGGGGTACTTCCACCGCGAGATCCAGCAGGCGTCCTACGAGTACCAGGAGCGGGTCGATTCGGGCGAGGAGACCGTCGTCGGCGTCAACGCCTACGAGATCGACGACGACACGCGTCCGGACCTGCTCCACGTCGACGAGACGACGCGAGAGCGCCAGCTCGACCGGCTGGAGTCGGTGAAGGCCGACCGCGACGACGAGGCGGTCGACGCCGCGCTCGACGACCTCCGCGAGGCGGTCGACACCGACGAGAACGTGATGCCCGCGATCGTCGCGGCGGTGAAGGCGTACGCGACGATGGGCGAGATCATGGACGTGTTCGAGGCGGAGTACGGGACGTATCGCGAGCGGATCGGCGTGGCCTGAGCGAGTGAAAAAGCGGGGACGGCGGAACGGGCGGACCGGACGCGTGGCGCGCCGGGTCGGTCGGACGTGCGCTACGCCGGATCGACCGGGCGGGCGGACTCAGCGCACCACGCGTTTCCCCGACGCCCCGCGCGCCGGAGATCGAGCTCGACGACCGTCCCGGCGTCGAGCGACGCCAGCTCGGCTTCCACGTCGGGATCGTCGTACTCGACGACGTACAGCGTCCCGTTGCGTGGGTATTCACGGAGCGTGATCGCCCCGTGGTCGTTGCACGCGTCGACGATTGTGTATTTGCCAGTGCGGTCCATCCCGTGTGGCGCTACGTTGTGACCCGTGTTAACACTTAGGCGGGCGAGTGACTGGATCGCACGCGGCGGTCGCGAACGGTCCACTTTAATCGACGCGTCGCCTCGCTCGGGTATGACGGAGACGGAGATCCCGGAGGATCACCCGCGATACGCCTCGCTGGTGACGCGCCATCGCATCGAGGCGGGCGTCGAGAAGGGGATCACCTCGAAACAGGGACTCATCGCGCAGGGGCGCGGCGAGGCCTTCGACTACCTCCTCGGCGAACGGACGCTCCCGAGCGCGGACCGCGCCGCGCGCGCCGCGGCGGCAACGCTGCTCGCGGCCGATCACCCGGCGATCTCGGTGAACGGGAACGTCGCGGCCCTCGTTCCGGGAGAAACGGTCGAACTCGCCGAGGTCGTCGACGCCGACCTCGAGGTGAACCTCTTCAACCACACCGACGAGCGCGTCCGGCGCATCGCCGACTACCTCCGCGAGCACGGCGCCGACCGGGTGAAGGGGCTGGCCGGCGACGGCCGGATCCCCGGCTTGTCACACGCCCGCGGCACGGTCGACGCCGACGGGATCGAGGCGGCGGACGTCGTCGTGGTTCCGCTGGAGGACGGCGACCGCGCCGCGGCGCTCGACGCCATGGGGAAAACGGAGATCGTGGTCGACCTCAATCCCGGCAGTCGGTCGCCGCAGACCGCGGCCGTTCCGATCATCGACAACCTGATCCGCGCGGTGCCGAACGTCACGGCCCACGCGCGGGACCTCGCCGACGCCCCTCCCGAAGAACTGCGCGACGTGGCCGATGACTTCGACCCCGACGAGGCGCTCTCGGCGGCCGAGGCGGCGATTCGGGAGGGGTCGTTCGCGACGCCGAACGAGTCGTAGTCCGGCCGCGTCGCTGGCCCCAGGTCCACGCGGTATCTGTTGAGAATACTACGAGTAGCGGTCCGCTGCGCCGGAACTACAAAGTCCGTCCCTCTCCTACCGCGACCATGGAACTCGACGCGACGGATCGCGCTATCCTCAGGATTCTTCAAGCGGACGCCCGGACGCCGTTCTCGGAGGTCGCGCGGCAGATCGACATGTCGAGTGCGACCGTCCACGACCGGGTGGGGCGGATGGAGGAGGCGGGCGTCATCGAGGGGTACCACGCCGAGGTCGATCCCAAGGCGGTCGGGTACGGGGTCAGCGCGTTCGTCGGACTCCGCGTGGAGCAGGGGCGCGAGGAGGACGCGCTCGAACGGCTCCGCGACATCGACGGCGTCAGCGAGATCCACCTGACGACCGGCGAGTGGGACGTGATGCTGCGCGTCGTCGCCGCCGACACCGACAGCCTCCGCGAGCTGATGTTCGACGAGATCGCGGAGATGGACGGCTTCTCCCGCTCGCAGACGATGATCATTCTCGGCAGCGACTTCGAGGCCGACGGCCCGCCGATCTGAGCGGCGTCGGCGGGGCGCGTCTCCGAAGCGGCACTGAGGCGACAAACGGAGGGCGCCGAGAACCGGCCGCCGGGCGATCCGGGACCGGAACGCTAAACTCGGGCACCCGCCGAACGGGAATTATGAGTACTGGGGTCGCCGGACGGATGAGAGAGTCACCGGAGCGGGCGTGGGCCGCGGTCGTCGGCGGCGTCTCGCTCCTGCTCGCGGTCGGATCGGTCGTCTTCCCGCGAACCGTGTACGACCGGTTCCTCTGGCGGTACTTCTGGGGCCCGGTCGTCGCCGACGGCGAGGGGGCGCAGTGCGCCGTTCGGGACGCCGGCGGCACGGAGCTGATCGAGAGCGGGACGGCGTGTCAGTCGGCGGTCGCCGCCGGCGAGATCGTCGCGTCTCCGGGGTACACCACCGTGTCGACCGTGAGCTACGTGGTCGTGCTGCTCGGTATGCTGATCGGCGTCGTCTTTCTGCTCCGACGGCTGGACATCGGCAACGAGCTCCGCTTCTTCTACGCGCTGTTCCCGTTCATGCTCTTCGGCGGGGCGATGCGGACCGTCGAGGACGCGGGCGTCGCGGCGACGAACGCGGGCGTCGAGCCGCTGATCCCCTTCCCCGCGAGCGCGCTGCTCATCAGCCCGTTCATCTATTTCACGGTGTTCGGAATCACCCTCGCGTGCGTCCTCGCGGCGTACGCGCTGGCCGATCGCGGGGTCGTCGACGACTACGCCCGGCCGCTGTTCGCGATGGGGGCGCTCGCGCTCGCGAGCGCGGTCGGCTACCTCTCGTACCTCGCCGCCGCGACCGACTACGTCGAGTTCTACCCGCAGGTGCTCGTGCTCACGCTGGTCATCGCGACCGTCGCGGCCGCGCTCACCTGGAGAGTCGGGACCGCCTACGAGCCGACGATCCGGCAGGGGACGGGCGCCGCGGGGATCGTCATCATCTGGGGCCACGCCGTCGACGGCGTCGCCAACGTCATCGGCCTCAACTGGATGCCGGCGCTGACCGGGACGGCGAACCTCGTGCCGAAGCACGTCGTCAACGCGCTGATCGTCGACTGGACCGCCCGGCTCCTCCCGGAGTCGGTCGTCGCCGTCACCGGCGACGCGTGGCCGTTCCTCCTCGTGAAGCTCGCGGCCGCGACGTTCGTCGTCTGGGTGTTCAACGGCGAGATGTTCGAGGAGTCGCCGCGCTACACGCTGATGCTGCTCATCACGGTGCTGGCGGTGGGGCTCGGGCCGGGCACGCGAGACATGCTGCGCGCGACGTTCGGTATTTAAATAGGCGATTCGAGTTCAGTCCGTTATTCGTTGCCTGTCGCCGTCAGTGGCGCTGAGAGCGTTCTGGAGGCTCCAGATGCTTGCTTATAAATGGCAGATCACGGATCGGCGGTGAACACCTCCAAAGCCCCAGCCTCGGCCGGCGGGCCGGCGCGGCTCCGCTCGCGCCGGCCCGCCGCCTCCCTCGTGCGGTCTGATCGCGGCCGCTTATAAGCGGCCGCTCGCAGGCGCACGCCACCGCCGCCGTTCGTTTGTCGTTCTTTTTAAACGGGCACCGTCGGAGGGCACCGAGCGGTCGACGCTCACCCCGTTCCGCAACGACACGTTATAAGCCGCCGCGGGCGGAACCGTCTCGGTAATGCTAGAGGGGGTCAACGTCGCGCTCGGCGTCTCGGGGAGCATCGCGGCGGTGAAGGTCGTCGAACTCGCCCACGAGCTCCGCCGACACGGCGCGAGCGTGCGCGCCGTCATGTCCCCGGCGGCGACGAACATCATCCACCCGTGGGCGGTCGACTTCGCGACCGACGAACCCGTCGTCACCGAGATCACCGGCAGCGTGGAACACGTGGAGCTCTGCGGCCGCGAGGGGTGGGCCGACGTGCTGCTGTTGGCGCCCGCGACCGCGAACACGGCGGGGAAGATCGCGGCCGCCGTGGACGACACGCCCGTGACGACCTGCGCGACGACCGCGCTCGGCGCGGACGTGCCGGTCGTGATGGCGCCCGCCATGCACGAGCCGATGTACGACCACCCCGGCGTGCTGGACGCGCTCGACCGGCTGGAGGAGTGGGGCGTGACGTTCGCGGACCCCCGGATCGAGGAGGGGAAAGCGAAGATCGCCGCCGAGGCGGAGATCGTCACGGAGGTCGCCCGCGCGACGACGCCGGGGTCGCTCACGGGCGCGCACGTCGTCGTCACCGCCGGCGCGACGAAGGAGCGGATCGACCCGATCCGGATCTTAACGAACCGGGCGTCGGGGAAGACGGGGCGGGCGGTCGCCCGCGCGCTCTACGTCCGCGGCGCGAAGGTGACGCTCGTGCAGGACGGGCCGGACGTCTCCTACGCCGACGTCGTCGCCGTCGAGACCGCCGACGAGATGATGCGGGCCTGCCGACAGACGGCGGCCACGGCCGACGCGCTGGTCTCCGCGGCCGCGATCTCCGACTTCACCGCCGACGCGGTCGACGAGAAGATCCGGTCGGGGTCGCCGCTCTCCGTGGACCTCCGGCCCACGCCGAAGCTCATCGACTCGGTGCGGGAGGCGTACCCGGACCTCCCCATCGTCGGGTTCAAGGCCGAGACGTCCGGCGACGACGCGGCGATGATCGCGGAGGCCGAGCGGATCCGCGACCGCGTCGGCCTCGCGTTCGTCGTCGCCAACGACGCGAGCGTGATGGGCGACGACGAGACGCGCGTCCTCCTCGTCGGTGACGAGGGGACGGAGCCGGAGGAGGCGGTCGGCTCCAAGGACCGCGTCGCCGGGCGGATCGCCGATCGGCTCGCGGTCGCGCTCGGCCGCTGATCGGCGGCGCGGCGCTCGTTGCTCGACGGCACGGCGGTCGTCGCTCGACGGCACGGCGGTCGTCGCTCGGCGACGACGGCGGCGCCGTCAGCGCGTTCGATATCGGCTGGGATACAAACTGTTTTGAGGCGGTAGGGAAAGGATCCCGGTAGAGATACACATGTGCACAGAGACGGTCAACTCCGGACCCGTCGGAGGTGTGGCGGGTGGCTAACGCCGACGACGATGGCGAGCGCGTCGCGGACGACGCCGACACTGTCGACGACGTCGGCGCGGAGCCGCGATCGGCCGTCGTCGTCCCCGTCGAGCCGTCGCCGACCCTCCGTGCGACGGTCGCGCACGTCACCGAGGCCGCGGCAGACGGCGAGTTCGCCGCGATACACTTCGTGGAGATCGCCTCGTGGCGCGACGGCGACCCGGACTCAGACGACCGCACCGCCGAGGCCCATCGCGTCCTCGAACGAGTGATCGCGTGGGCGGAGGCGGACCTCGAGGACGCCGACGGCGACAGCGGCGACGGCGTGACGGTCGTCTCGGCGTTGATAGGCGCCGACGAATACCTGTTCGGCCCGGACGACTACGTCGGGGTACTCGCCGAATACGCCGACGAGCACGGCGCCGAGACGGTGATGCTCGACCCCGAGTACACGCCCGTCGGCAACACGACGCTCCTCCAGCCGCTGGAGTTCGCGCTGTCGAACACGCCGCTGACGGTCCGAACGGCCCCGGTGGGCCGGCCGACCCGACGCGAGCGGCTCCGGAACGAAGCGACCGGCGTGCGGTTCGCGGCGATGTTCGGGCTCTCGCTCGCCTTTTATCTCGTGCTCGGCGACCCGTTCTACTGGTTCGACTGGGTGACGGGTCTCGCGACCGCGGCGATCGTCTCGATCACCCTCTCACGGGTGAGCTTCGACACCGAGCCGTCGATTTCCCGGACTCCGCAGCGGTTGGTCCGCGGCGTGATCTACATCCCCGTCCTGCTGTACGAGATCGTCAAGTCGAACCTGGTCGTCGCCCGCGTCATACTGGACCCGCGGCTTCCGATCGAACCCACGCTGAACCGCGTCCGCGTGATCGTCGGCGGGGGGCTCCCGCTGATGACGCTCGCGAACTCGATCACCCTGACGCCGGGGACGCTGACGGTCCGCGCCCGCGACAGCGACCTGTACGTTCACTCGCTGCTGCCGTGGGCCCGCGACGGCCTCTTCGACGGGTCGCTCGAGCGGTGGACGCGGTTCGTGTACTACGGTCGCTCGGCCGCTCGGCTGCCGACCCCTCGCGAACGCGACGACTACGCCATCTTGCAGGGCCCGGACGCGACGGAGGAACTTCCCATCGCCGCCGCGGACGGCGGTGCGACGGAAGACGGTGAGTCCTCGGTCGACGCCGAGGCGACCGACGACGAGGAGGTGACCGACGCGTGAGCCTCGTCGACGCCACGGTCGCCGCCGGCTACACGGTCGGCGACTTCCTGCTCTTGGCCGCCGCCGGGTTCGCCGTGCTCGCCATCGGGATGCTGTACCGGGCGGTGAAGGGACCGACCATGCAGGACCGGGTGCTCGCGGTGAACGTCCTCGGGACGAACACCGTCGTCATCCTCGCGATCCTGGCCGCGGCGCTCTCGGAGCCGACGTTCCTCGACATCGCGTTGGTGTACGCGCTGCTGAACTTCCTGATGGCGATCGCCATCTCGAAGTTCACGGTGGAACGGGGTGGTGTCCTGTGATCGACTCGCTCGGGACGCTCGGGACGCTCCGCGTCGGGCTGATCGTCGCGTTCACGCTGCTCGGCCTGTTCTTCTCGTTCGTCTCGATGACGGGAGTGATTCGGCTCCCCGACCTCTACTCGCGAGCGCACACCGCCTCGCAGGCCGACACGCTCGGCGCGGGGTTCGGACTCGCCGCCGTGGCGCTGGTCATCGGCCTGGAGGGGACCGGATTCAAGACGGTGCTCCTGCTGTTCTTCATCTTCGTGACGAACCCGACCGCCGCCCACGCGATTACCCGTGCGGCCTTCGAGGAGGGGATCGTCCCGTGGACCGAGGGGGACGATCGACGATGACGGGAGCCGCTTTCGCGCCGTCGGTCGCCGCACAGACGACCGCCGTCTCGCCGGCGACGCCCGTCGTCGCTCAGATTACCGCCGTCGAAGCCAGCCTGCTCGCGTTCGTCGTGTTGACTGCGCTGGCGACGGCGCTGGCGCGAGACGTGCTCGCGGCGATCATCGTCTTCGGCGCGTACAGCCTCGGGATGGCCGCGCTGTACGCGTTCTACCGCGCGCCCGACGTCGCGCTGACGGAGGCGGCGATCTCCGCCGGCGTGACCACCGTTCTGCTCCTCCTGACCCTCGCGAAGACGACCCGGATCGACCACGACGTCGCCTTCGAGTCGGTGAACGTCCCGGCCGCGGGCGCGGCGGGGATCCTGCTGGCCGGACTGCTGCTCACGATGGGTGACGTGCCGGCGGTCGGCTCGCCCGACGCGCCGGTCTGGTCGAACCCGGACGTCACCCAGTGGTACCTCGGCGAGTCGTACGCACAGACCGGCGTCGAGAACACGGTGATGGCCGTGTTGGCGGCGTTCCGTGGGTTCGACACCTTCGGCGAGGCGGTCGTCGTCTTCGCCGCCGGGGTCGCGGCGCTCATCGTGCTTCACCGGGAGGTGTTCGCATGAGCGACGTTCGCCCCGAGGACGACGGCGACGCCGCGGGAGCCGACGGCACCGCTGTCGAGTCGACTACCGAGACCGAATCGGACGTCCCACCGCACCGGGCGGCCTCCCGCTCCGGACGGCTCGACTCCGAGCGGCGTCAAGGCACTCCGTACACGGAGAGCCAGGTGATCATGCCGACGGTGAAGATCGTGGCGCCGTTCGCGTTCACCTACGGCCTCTTCGTCACCTTCCACGGCGCCGGTTCGCCCGGCGGCGGGTTCCAGGGCGGCGCGATCATGGCCGCCGTCGTGTTCATGATCGCGTTCGCGTTCGGGATCGAGGCGACGCGCGACTGGGTCGCCAACACCGTCATCGTCGGGCTCGCCGTCGGCGGCGCGCTGGCGTTCGCCGGCATCGGGCTGATCCCGGTGGCGCGCGGCGGCGCGTTCCTCCAGTACGACCTGCTGCCGATCCCCGTGAAGTACGGGTTAGAGAGCGTCGAGGTCTTCGGCATCGCGGCCATCGTGAGCGGCGTGCTCATGGGCCTCTTCTTCCTGCTCGCGAACGGATTCAACTCGGGCGGGGACGGCTTCAGCGACGGAACCGCCGCCGAGGAGGATGTCGACGACGATGGCGCCGACGAGCTCGATACGCCGGACGCGGACCGCACCGCGGCCGCCGACGGAGGTGAGCGATGACGGACGTCGCGTCCGCCGGAGTCGACGCCGCCGTCGCCTCCGCGGGAGTCGTCGACGTCCTTGCGACCCGTCACGCCTACGTCGCGTTCGCGGTGCTGCTCTGCATCGGTCTCTACATGATGATAGCAAACCCTCACCTCGTGAAGAAGATCATCGGACTCAACCTGTTCCAAACGGCGATATTCCTGCTGTTCATCGCCTCGGCGTACGTCGAGGGCGGGTCGATCCCGATCGTCCCCTCCGGCGACGTCGAAGCGGGGACGTTCGTCAGCCCGCTCCCGCACGTGATCGTGCTCACCGCCATCGTCGTCGGCGTGAGCCTCACGGCCGTGGGGCTCGCGCTCTGCATCCGCATCTACGACGAGTACGGAACGCTCCGCACCGACACCCTCCGCGAGCTGATGCGGGACGAAGGGTCGCTCCCGGTCGAGTCGGCAGTCAACGGCGACGCACCGGCCGAGGGCGCGGACGCGTCCGCTGCCGTCGACGACGCCACGGCCGACGGGGGTGGGGCCGATGACTGACGTGCTCCTCCCGCTGGCGATCGCCGTTCCGATCGTGGCGGCGACCCTCCCGATCGCGCTCGGGCTGTGGTACGACGACATCGGCTGGCCGATCGCGGCGGTCGCGACGACGGCGGTCGTCGGAATAGCGGCCGGGATCGTCGCCGAGGTCGCGATCGGGGGGCGGTTCACCCACGCGCTCGGGACCTACCAGCCGCCGATCGGAATCGAGCTGGTGGCCGACCAGCTGTCGGCCGCGGTGCTCGCGCTGATCGCGCTCGTCTCGCTGGCGACGCTCGCGTTCTCGCGAGTGGCCGGCCCGCGCGGGAACCCCTTCTACAGCGGATACCTGCTGTTGGTCGGCGGACTCGTGGGGATGGCGCTCACCGGCGACCTGTTCAACATGTTCGTCTTCCTCGAGATCGTCGGGATCACGACGTACGCGCTCATCGCGGCCGACCGCTCGGGCGCGAGCGCGTACGCCTCCCTGAAGTACCTCGTGGTCGGGACCGTCGGCGCCTCGCTGTACCTCGTCGGCGTCGGCTACGCGTTCCTCGCGACGGGGACGCTGAACATGGTCGACATGCGAGAACAGATCGTCGCGCAGGCGGGGTACGGCGACCCGCTGATCCAGGCGAGCTACGCGCTGATCGTCGCCGGGCTCGCGCTGAAGATCGCCCTGTTCCCGGTCCACACCTGGCAACCGGACGCCTACCAGCGCGCGCCGGACGCCGTCACGGCGGTCGTGGCGGCGCTCGTGTCGACGACGAGCGCGTACGCGCTGATCCGGGTGACCTACACCGTCTTCACCGTCGACTTCCTCGCCGCGAACGACGCCATCACGACGGGTATCCTGCTCGTCTCCGGGGCGTCGATCCTCGCCGGCTCGGTGCTCGCCGCGATGCAGTCCGACCTCAAGCGGATGTTCGCGTACTCCTCGGTCGCGCAGTTCGGGATGATCGGGGCCGCGATCGCGCTGGCGAACGAGACCGCGCTGCTCGGGGGGATCGTCCACCTGATCGGGCACGGCCTGCTGAAGTTCGGCCTGTTCCTCGGGGTCGGCACCCTCGCGCTCGGCTACGGCGTCCGTCGGATCGAGGACGCCGCGAGCGCCGCGCGCGAGGCGCCGTTCACGGCCGGCGCGATCGCGCTGCTCGGCTTGGGGCTAGTCGGGATCCCGCCGTCGGTCGGCTTCCTCGGGAAGTGGTACATCGGCGTCGGCGCGGTCGAGTCCAGCATGGCCGGCGCCGGACCGGCCGGTATCGCCGTCGCCGTCGTGATCTTCGTCAGCACCCTGTTCACGCTGTCGTACGTCGCGCGGCTGATCGAGCGGTTCTACTTCGCCGGCGTCGGGCTCCCCGGCGGACACGGCGACGACGCCGTCGGTCACGACGACGACCCGACCGGCGGTCGCGACACCGATCCGGCCGGCGTGGCCGCAGACGGCGGGAACGAATCCGGTGACGATCACACCGGTGACGGCGACGCGCCCGACGACGGCCACGTCCCAGTCGCGCCCGTCGAGGGCGCGCCGCGGCTCTCGCTGGTGCCCGATCGGGTGCCGCCGGCGTCGCTGGCGGTGCTCGTCCTCACGGCGCTCGTCACCGTCGCGCTCGGCTTCGGCGGGTTCGCGCTATCTGAGTGGTTCGGTCCGTTCCTCACGGAGGTGTTCGCATGACTGACGCTCTCGTCACTGACCCACGTCCCCTACTGGCCGTCCTCGTCTCGTTCGTCGCGGCGTTCTTCATCGTCGCGTCGCACCGCTCGCCGAACGTCCGCGAAGGGTGGACGATCGCCGCGGCGGTCGCGAAGTTCGCGATCGTCGCCTCGATGCTCCCGGCGGTCTTGGAGGGAACCGTCTTCGAGTGGTCGTTCGGCGCGTTCCTGCCCGGGGTCGCGTTCGCGCTGCGCGCCGACGCCCTCGGGATGCTGTTCGCGTTCCTCGCGAGCGGCCTGTGGATCGTCACCTCCTTCTACAGCATCGGGTACATGCGCGGGAACGACGAGACGAACCAGACCCGGTACTTCGCCGCGTTCGCGGTGTCGCTGTCGGCGACGATGGGGATCGCGTTCGCGGGCAACCTCGTCACGATCTTCGTCTTCTACGAGATCCTCTCGATAGCGACGTACCCGCTCGTCGCTCACGACGAGACGCCGGAGGCGCGCTCGGCCGGCCGGAAGTACCTCGCGTACACGATGTTCGGCGGCGGCGTGCTGGTGCTCGCCGGGACGGCACTCGTCTACCTGATCGCCGGCAACGTCGACTTCACCGCCGGCGGGATTCAGGAGCTGGCGAACGCCGACCCCGGGCTCGCCATGCTCGCCTTCTTCCTCCTCGCGATCGGGTTCGGCGTGAAGGCCGGGATCATGCCGCTCCACCAGTGGCTCCCCGAAGCGATGGTCGCGCCGACGCCCGTCTCCGGACTGCTCCACGCGGTCGCGGTCGTCAAGTCCGGCGCGTTCGGCGTCTCGCGGGTCGTCCTCGACGTGTTCGGCCCGGAGCTCGTCTTCGACCTCTCGCTCCCGTTCGGCTTCTCGGCCGGGCTGGTGCTGTCGACTATCGGCGCGATCACGCTGACGGCGGCATCGATCATCGCGCTGCGGAAGGACCACCTGAAACAGCGGCTCGCCTACTCGACGGTGAGCCAGCTGAGCTACATCATCCTCGGGCTCGGGCTGTTCGGCTGGTACGGGCTCGTGGGGGCGCTGCTGCACATCCCGGCGCACGCGTTCATGAAGCTCACCCTCTTCTTCTGCGCGGGGAACCTCCACGTCTCCACGCACACCGACTACATCTCGGAGATGGCGGGGATCGGCAAGCGGATGCCCCTGACGATGGGGGCGTTCACGGTCGCCTCGCTCGGGATGGCCGGTATCCCGCTTCTGGCCGGGTTCGTCAGTAAGTACTACATGCTGATCGGCGGGATCCGGATGGGCGCCCAGCTCACCCCGATCGCCTACTACCTCGTCGGCGCGCTGCTGCTCTCGGGCGTGTTGAACATCGCGTACTTCTGGCCGGTGATCTACACCGCGTTCTTCGAGGCGGAGGACGCCCACGACGCGAAGCCGCTCGTCGACTTCCGGCTGGGCGGCGAGTCGCGGTCGACCCTGCCGGCGACCGACGGGGGCCGCGCAGGTGACGACGCGGCGACCGACGGGGGCCGTCCGGAAGACGACAGTGACGCCGACGACAAGGACGGCGACACCACCGACGCCGCCGACATCGACGACGTCGTCGAGAGCGCCGAGGGCGACGCGGCGGCCGACGAAGCGGCGACGGAGCCCGCGGGCGACGACGCCGAACTCCCGGACGACTCCGACATTCCCGACGCGGAGTTCGACGACCTGCCCACCGACGAGGAGGGCGTCGTCCGCCCGGACTTCAACACGAGCGAGCGGGACTTCTCCGAGCCCGCCGAGCGCGTCGACACCGGCGACTACGCGGTCGACACGCGGCCTTCCGACGCCGACGTGCCATTCGGCGTGAGACGGAGCGACGACGCCGCGACGGAGCGCGGTGACGACGCCGACGCCGGGACCGCTCACGACGATCACGGAGAGAGCGACGTCCACGGCGACGACCACGACGCTCACGACCACGACGACCACGGTCACGCCGGCGGCCCGCCCGCGGGCGGCTGGCGACACGTCGACGGGCTCGACGCCCTCCGCGGGCGCGAGTCGTCGTGGTTCACCCTCGGTCCGATCCTCACCGCGATGAGCCTCGCGGTGCTGCTCGGCGTGATCCCCTACGAGATGGGCTTCTTAGAGCTGATCGAGCTCATCGTCGACACGCGGCTCCCCGAGGAGGTGATGCGCCCGTGAACCCGGTCCTCACCTCGGTTCCGCCGTACGTCGTGCTCGCGGCGGCGGCGTTCCTCGTGCTCGGGCTTCCGCGACGGGCGGGTCACGCGGCGGCCGCGCTGGCGACGGCGTTCGCCTTCGCGCAGGCGGTGCTGCTCGGCGACGGCGGCATGGGAACCCACCTCGCGACGCAGCTGTTCGGCTTCGACGTCGTCCTGTTCAACGTCGACCAGTTCTCGCTGCTGATGGGGGTCGTCGTCGGGTTCCTCGCGACGGCCGCGGTGCTGTACGCGTACGGCACCGAGGCGCCCAAGTGGGTGACCGCGTTCGCCTTAGTGTACGTCTCCTCGACGCTCGGGACGATCTACGCCGGCGACTGGCTCACCCTGATCTTCTTCTGGGAGCTGATGGCCGTCACCAGCACGCTGCTGGTGTGGCAGTACGGCGGCAAGGCGGTGCGGGCGGGCTACCGCTACGCGCTGTTCCACGGGATCGGGGGGACGTTCTTCCTCGGCGCCGTCGTCGTCCACGGCGCGTCGATGCTCGGCACCGTCCCGGCAGGCGAGATCTTCCTGTTCTCGGCGACGACCGGGATCCACGCCAGCGCCACGCTGCTCGCGGCGATCGGGATCGGCGTCAACTGCGGGTTCATCTTCCTGCACACGTGGCTGCCGGACACCTACCCGCGCCCGCACGTGGCGGCGTCGGTGTTCCTCTCGGTGTTCACCACGAAGACGGCGGCGTACGTGATGTACCGCGCGTTCCCCGAGGGCGGCATGTGGCTCGCGTACCTCGGCGGGTTCATGGCCGTGTACGGCGCGTTCTTCGCGCTGCTGCAGTACGACCCGCGACGGCTCCTCTCGTACCACATCCAGGCGCAGCTCGGGTACATGCTGGCCGGCTTCGGGCTCGCGACGTACGTCGGCGAGTTCGCCGTCACCGGCGGGTTCGCGCACCTGTTCAACAACGTCCTCTACAAGAGCCTCCTGTTCATGGCGGTCGGCGTGGTCATCTACCGGACCGGCGTCGAGGACATCAGGGACATGGGCGGGCTCTGGCGGGAGATGCCGGTCACGTTCCTCGTCTACGTCGTCGGTGCGGCCTCGATTACGGCCGTCCCGGGGTTCAACGGGTTCATTTCGAAGGGGATGGTGATCGACTCCGCCCACGAGCTCCACAACTTCGAGCTCCTGTTCGGCGAGGGGCTGCTGTGGTGGCTGCTGATCCTCGGCGGCGTGGGGACGTTCATGTCGTTCATCAAGCTCGGCTACTACGTGTTCTTCCACGGGTCGGCGACGCTGTCGCCGAAAGACGCCACCGCGTTCCAGACCGCCGGGATGGTGCTGGCCGGCGGGGCCTGCGTCTTCTTCGGCGTCTTCTACTACCAGCTGATCGAGCTGATGCCGTTCACGGAGATCATCCTCAGCGAGGACGTCTACTTCAAGCCGTACAGCACGAGCCACCTAACCGAGAGCGCGGCGCTGCTCGTCACCGGGTTCGTCGGCTTCTTCGCGCTGAAGCGACCGCTCGGCTGGCTCGCCCACCACATGCGCGACGTCGACGCGGTGACGTACCCGGCGGCGTTCTACCTGAGTCGCGGGACGATCTGGGGCGTCACGGAGCTGTGGGCCGCCGTCGACCGCGTCGTGATGCGGCTGGTCGCCGTCATCGAACGGACCGCGATGCACCCGCGGGCGGCCGTCGCCGCCCTCGGCGTCGACGTCGAGATCCGGACCGGAATCGGCCGGAGCGTCCTCTTCTTGACGCTCGCGGCGAGCGTCGCGCTGTTCGCGATCCTGCTCGGCTGAGAACGGTTTCGCTTTTAAAATCGAAACGTCGAAGCACTCGGCGCGGTCGGGTCGTCCGGTCTCGGTTCGTCTTCGGCGCGGCGGCGCTCCGTCCGTGACCGCGACGCCTCAGTACTCCTCGTACGCGAGGTTCATCATCCACTGCGAGAAGGCGTCCGCCTGCGGGTCGACCTCCTCTTCCCCGATGAACGGCGACAACATGTCGCCGGCCATCAGAAGCGAGAAGTCCAGGTCGCGCGGCGCGGGCTCCAGGTAGTAGGTGTTGTGTCCGTCGTAGACGGTGTCAGACCGCTGTATGAGCCCCGAGTCCTCCAACGCCTCCGCGATGCGGCTCCCCTTGCGCGAGGAGACGTCGAGTTCCTTCCAGAAGTCGCTCTGGTGGATGCCACCGGTCTCGCGGATGAGTTCGAGGCCGGCGCGCTCGTCCTCCGACAGCTCGGCCTCGAGTTCGGACACGCTCATGGTCCAACACCCGCCCGCGAGTCGCTTAAAACTGGCTTTCCGTCCCGTCGCGGCTCCTCCGGGCGCGACGGACTCACGCGGCGGTGTCGTCTGCCGCGCCGTCGACGGCCGCGTCGACGCCCTCCGCCTCGTTCAATCGCGTCCGAACGACGGCGGCAGCGACACCGGCTCCGCGGGCGTCTCGCAGGGCGGACCGTCGGCGTACGCGAACTCGGGGGCCGTCCCCGGCTCGACGGCCGTCCGGATCCGGGTGAACGACCGCGTCCCGAAGCCGTCGCCGTGGAGGCAGGCGCCGTACTCGTGGTCGGCGAGGACGTCGCTCGCGCGGGCGAGCCACGCCTCGCTCGACTCGCCCGGCTCCGGAACCAGCTCGGCGGCGATCCGACGGGCGCTGTCGACGCGCTCCGCGCCGAACGCTCGGCGGCGCTCCGGGACTGCGAACCGCTCGACGCCGTTCACCACGCCGCCGACGTTGCCGACGACGTGGACGCCCGGATCGAGCCTCGTGATCGCGAGGCCCCCGTCGTACGAGAGGCAGAACGCGGCGGCGGCGTCCGCGAGGACGAGGTTGAACCCGTCGTACGACCGGCTTTCGACCTCGCGCTCGACGGTTCGCACCGCGGCCGCTGCGGAGTCGGCTTCGAGACAGTCCCGCACGAGGAGGCCGCGGGAGCGGTCACCCTCACGGTCGGCGTCGAGCCAGCGGTTGGTGACCGCGACGGCGACCCCGGACTCCGAGAGACCGATCCACGTCCCGCCGGCCTCCGCGTCGCGGGGGGCGACGTACCGGCCGCCGTCGCCGCCGGCGGGGTTGCGCACGGTCGGCGGTTCGGACGGCCTGTCCAGCGTTTCGTCGCGGTTGGCGGCGAGCGCGATCGGCGCGTCGTCGAACGCGCGCCACGCCAGGGCGAGGGTACACACGGTCCCCCGTCCGGGCGACGAGGAGGAAAAACCCCCGATCGGAGCGGATCGATTCTTTACTCAGAATAAAAGAAATCTTTTGGTGGCTGACCACGTCGGTTCACGTATGAAAGCGATTGCCGTATACGAGGGAGCCGACGAACCGGTCGTGACGGAGAAGCCGCGACCGGAGCCGGCGCCCGGAGAAGCGCTCGTCCGGACCCTCCGCGTCGGCGTCGACGGAACGGACCACGAGGTCATCGCCGGCGGACACGGCGGCGCGCCCGAGGGCGAGGACCACTTGGTGTTGGGTCACGAGGCGGTCGGCGTGATCGAGGACCCGAACGACACGCCGTTCGAGGTCGGCGACGTAGTCGTGCCGACGGTGCGGCGCCCGCCAAACGGCGCGAACGAGTACTTCGCGCGCGGCGAGCCCGACATGGCGCCGGAAGGACGGTACCACGAGCGCGGCATCGTCGGCGCGCACGGGTTCATGGCCGAGTACTTCACCAGCCCGGCGGAGTTCCTCGTGGAGATCCCGCCCGCGCTCGCCGAGTGGGGGTTCCTCGTCGAACCGCTCTCGATCGCGGAGAAGGCGGTCGAGCACGCCTACGCCAGCCGCTCCGCGTTCCACTGGGAGCCGGAGTCCGCGCTGGTGCTCGGTAACGGCTCGCTCGGGCTGCTCACGGTCGCGAAGCTCGACGCCGACTTCGAGCGGGTGTACTGTCTCGGCCGCCGAGAGCGACCGGACCCGACGATCGACATCATCGAGTCGCTGGGCGCGACGTACGTGAACTCCAACGAAACGCCCGTCTCGTCGGTTCCGGAGGCGTACGAGCCGATGGACCTCGTCTTCGAGGCGACCGGCTACGCCCCGCACGCCTTCGAGACCATCGACGCGCTCGCGCCCAACGGGGTCGGCGCGCTGCTCGGCGTGCCGGGCGACTGGGAGTTCGAGATCGACGGCGGGCGGCTCCACCGCGAGTTCGTCCTCCACAACAAGGCGCTCGTCGGGAGCGTCAACTCCGGGTACGAACACTTCGAGGCCGCGGTCGACTCGCTGTTGGGGTTCTCCGAGGGGTTCATCGACGACCTCGTCACCGGCGTGTACGGACTCGACGAGTTCGAGGCCGCGTTCGCGGATGACGACACGACTATTAAAACGGCGGTCGAATTCGCTTCATATGAAGAACGTTGACGACCTGATAGACAGCGCGGCCGAGTTGGCGGAACGGGGGCTCTCGAAGGGCGAGATCGCGGACGAGCTGAACGTCTCGCGAGAGACCGCGAGCTGGCTCGTCGAGCGCGGGGGCGGCAACGGCGCCGCGACCGAGGCCGCGGCCGGCGGATCGACCGCCGACATCCACGTCGACTGGTCGGCGCTGGGTCGCGACTCGACGCGGCTCCGGTACGCCGCGAGCGCGATGGCCGACCTCCTCGCGAAGGAGGGCGAGGCGGTCGATCTCACCGTCGGCATCGAGAAGGCCGGCGCGCCGCTCGCGACCGCGGTGGCGAACCAGCTCGACACCGACCTCGGCACGTACGCGCCCGCGAAACACCAGTGGGACGAGGGCGACATCGACGAGCACGGCGGGGGGTTCTCGCGGAACTTCGCGGCGATCCGCGACCGCGACTGCTACGTCGTCGACGACATCATCACCTCGGGGACGACGATGCGGGAGTCGATCAACGCGATCCGCGAGCAGGGAGGCGAACCCGCCGCCTGCGTCGTCCTCGTGGACAAGATGGGCTACGACGAAATCGACGACGTCCCGGTATACTCGCTCGTTGACGTCGTCCGCGTCGACCGCGACGAGTAGGCCGGCCCGTTCTCCGACTGCGCTCCGGGCACCCGCGCTCCCGTGCGGAACCCATTTGCCGCGGCGGCGCGTACCGACGCCCATGACGTTCCAGCCCGAGTCCGAGGCGGAGCCCGACGAGATCGAAGCGCGCGTTCAGGACGCGCTCGCCGAGAACCACGTGGTCCTCTTTATGAAGGGGAACCGGCTGATGCCGCAGTGCGGCTACTCACAGCGCGCAGTCGAGCTCATCAGCCAGCACGTCGAGGAGTTCGAAACCGTGGACGTGTTGCCCGCGCTGCCCCACTACCGAGAGGCCCTGGAGGCCGAGAGCGGGTGGGAGACGATTCCCCAGACGTTCGTCGACGGCGAGTTCATCGGCGGCAGCGACGTGCTCGCGGAGCTGGAGGAGCGCGGCGAGCTGGCCGCCGAGCTCGGCGCCGAGTAGACAACGAACGTCGCCCGTTCGCAGCGAGGTCCGATCTCGGTACCTCGAAGGGCAGGCCATATAAACCTACGCCCCCTACGTACGGTAGGAGCAGCCGTTGCCGCTGCCGCCGTGCCGACCCCTCGACTCATCTCACCCAACCAACAATGACAGGCCGCGTGTTCAGACTTCATTCGACGCTCGAACTGCCCCTCGAAGACGTGGAGACGTACTTCGAAGAAGACCCCGACCTCCCGCCGGAGATCGACGACATCGACATCACGCGTCGAAACAACACCCTCATTATCAAGGCCCTGTCCGACGACGAATCGATCAGCAAGTACACGCCGACCGCCCAGCTGAAGGCGTCCGTCACGGAGACGCGCGTCTGGGAGGAGGAGCCGCCCCGCGCCGGCGGTCCGCAGTGGATGGACGACGAGGAGGAGGAGATCCCCTCCGAGCTCGTCGAGTTCGCCTGTTTCAAGGGCGACCGCGAGACCGTCCTCCAGAACTCCGCGCTCCAGTACCCCATGTTCCTCGTGCTCCGCGAGCTGGCGCAGCTCTCGGAGAAGGGGACGCTCACCGCCATCACCGAAGAGGACGGCGAGCTCGAAGCGACGCGGATCGTCGAGGGTGAGCCGCGTCCCGCGAGCATCGAGGTCGTCGAGAGCCCGCAGGGCGCCGGCGACGGCGACGGCGGCGTCAACTGGCGCGACAACGAGTTCATTTCGGACTGAGACCGACGCCGTCGCGAACCTCATCGGCGTCAGTGATCGCCCGGCGTCAGCGCTCGGTCGACGGCGACGTCGCACGACGACCCATCGCGTCGAACCCGCGTCGCAGGTCTGCGATCAGGTCGTCTCTCCCTTCGATACCGACCGAAACGCGGATGAGCGTGTCCGAGATTCCGAGCGCTTCGCGTTCGGCCGGCGAGAGCGGTTCGTGGGTCATCGCGGCCGGCAACTCGATCAGGCTCTCGACGCCGCCGACGGAGACCGCGAGCGTGAACTCCGTCAGCGCCTCGACGAACCGCTTCGCGTCGTCGATTTCTCCGTCGAGCTCGAACGAGAGGATCCCGCCGAAGCCGGACATCTGCTCGCGAGCGAGTTCGTGGTCCGGGTGGGTCGGCAAGCCGGGGTAGTACACGTCGGTCACCTCCGGTCGTTCCTCGAGGAACTCGGCGACGGCCATCGCGTTCGCCTCATGCCGTTCCATACGGGCGGCGAGCGTTTTCATGCCGCGTAACACGAGGTAGCTGTCGAACGGGCCGCTCACGGCGCCCACGCCGACCTGTTGCAGGAATCGAATCTCCTCGGCCAGCGCGTCGTCGTCGGTGACGACCGCGCCGGCGACGGCGTCGGAGTGGCCGTTGAGGTACTTCGTCGTGCTGTGGACGACGACGTCGGCCCCCAACTCGAGCGGCCGTTGGAAGTACGGGCTCGCGAACGTGTTGTCCACGCCGAACAGCGCGTCTCGGTCGGCGACCAGGTCGGCGATACCGGCGATGTCACACAGCGCCAGTTTCGGGTTCGTCGGCGACTCCATCCAGACGGCGGCGGTCTCCTCGCGGAGCGCGGCCGCCACGTTCTCGGTGTCCGTCGCGTCGACGTACGTGACGTCGACGCCGAGACGCGACTGAAAGACGTCGTCGAGCATTCGACGGGTGCCGGCGTACAGGTCCTCGAACGCCACGACGTGATCGCCGGGAGTCACACCCGCGAGCAGCGTCGTGAAGATCGCCGCCGTGCCCGAGGCGAACGCGGCGCCGTGGGCGCCCCCTTCGAGCGCGGCGATTCGGGTCTCCAACGCGTGCCGTGTCGGGTTCGACAGACGGCCGTAGACGAACTCACCCGCGCTCGGATCCACGTCTTCGAGTCGCATCTCGGTGTCGAGACCGGGAAGTGCGAACGTCGACGAGAGGTGAATGGGCGAGACGACGTCGCCCGCTTCGCTCCCGTTCCCGAACGGTTCCTCGCCTTCGGTGACGGTGAGCGTGTCGAGCGTCGGCGCTGATTGATCCTCCATACGTGAACTCCGACGCACGGCCGCTAATATATTGTCATTTTTCATTAATAATAGCGATCCGACGGATAACTCACAGGGATATCACCCTGCGATCGACGAATCGCCGCTGACGGGTCGTGTCAGCCGACGGCCGTCAACCCGGACCGCCGACGATTTAGGCGCTGACGGCGTGCTCTCGGCAATGACCGACGACTGGGTGAGCCTCTTTTCGGGCGGCAAGGACTCCTCGTGGGCGCTGTACCGCGCCCTAGAGGAGGGTCTCGACGTCTCGCGGCTCCTGACCGTCCACCCCGCGGGTGACTCGTACATGTACCACACGCCGGCCACGGAGCTCGCCGCGCTCGCGGCCGAGAGCGTCGGGATCGAGCTCGTGGAGGTCTCACCGGACGACTTCGGCGCGGACGACGTCGACGACGCGGGCGCGCAGGGCGACGCCGAACTGGAGCCGATGGAGGCCGCGCTCCGGGAGATCGCCGCGGCCGACGACATCGATCTGGCGGGCGTCACCGCCGGCGCGGTCGAGAGCGAGTACCAGACCAGCCGGATTCGGGCGATGTGCGACCGCCTCGGGATCGACCTGTTCGCCCCGCTGTGGGGCGAGGACCCGGTCGCGCTCGCGGAGGCGATGTTCGACGCCGGCTTCGAGATCCGGATCGTGCAGGTCGCGGCGTACGGACTCGACGAGTCGTGGCTCGGGCGGCGCTACGACGCGGACGCGCTGGCCGAGCTGCTCGACCTGCGCGAGGAGTACGGGGTCCACCCGCTCGGCGAGGGCGGCGAGTTCGAGACGTACGTCGTCGACGGGCCGCACATGGCCCGCCGGATCGCGTTCGAGTACGACGCGGTGTGGGAGGGCGACCGGGGTCACGTCGAGGTCCGGGACGCGCGGCTGGAGTGAGGCGGGGAAACGCGGTCGACTGAAAGGCGCGCGAGCGCGGACGTTACGGCCAGCTGCCGGCCTGTTCGTACGCGTCCACGATTCTGCCGATGGCGACGACGTAGGCGGCGGTACGGAGGTCGCGGACGTCCCGTCGCTCGTAGGCGTCGATGATCCCGTCGAACGCCTCGGTGATCACGCGTTCGAGCTCCTCGTTGACCCGCGATTCAGTCCAGTAGAACCGCTGTCGGTTCTGCACCCACTCGAAGTACGAGACGGTGACGCCGCCGGCGTTGGCGAAGATGTCGGGGACGACGTGCACGTCCTTCTCGACGAGCACGTCGTCGGCGTCGGGGGTGAGGGGACCGTTCGCGGCCTCGACGATCACGTCGGCCGAGACGTCGGCGGCCAGGTCGCCGTCGATGGCGTTCTCCAGCGCCGCGGGTACGAGCAGGTCGACGTCGAGCGTCAACAGCTCCTCGTTCGTGATCGAGGCGGCGTCGCCGTAGCCGGAGACGGCGCCCGTCTCGGCCTTGTGGTCTTTCACCGCCCGGGGGTCGAACCCGTCGGGGTCGTGAATGCCGCCCGAGGAGTCGGAGACCGCCACCACGTCGCCGCCGAGCTCGTCGATGAGGGCGGCCGCGACCGAGCCGGCGTTCCCGTATCCCTGGACGGCGACCGTCGCGCCCGCGAGGTCGCGGTCGAGCCAGTCGAACGTCTCGCGCGCGGCGAGCGCGACGGACCGGCCGGTCGCCTGGACGCGTCCCTCGCTCCCCCCCGAGTCGATCGCCTTCCCGGTGATGACGCCGGGGGCGGTCGTGTTCTCCAGCGTCTCGTAGGTGTCTTTGATCCAGTTCATCTCCCGCTGCCCGGTGTTGACGTCGGGCGCGGGGATGTCGCGGTCCTCGCCGATGATCGGACGGAGCTCTTTCGCGAACGCGCGGGTCAACCGCTCCAGTTCGCTCTCCGAGTACTCGCCGGGATCGATCGCGATTCCGCCTTTCCCCCCGCCGTAGGGCACGTCGACGACGGCGCACTTGTACGCCATCCAGCCCGACAGCGCCTTCACTTCGTCGCGGGTGACGCCGGGGTGATACCGGATCCCCCCTTTATACGGGCCGCGGTCGCCGTTGAACTGGGACCGGTACGCGCGGACCGTCTCCAGCGAACCGTCGTCTCGTTCAAAGGTCAGATTCGTCTCTAACACCCGCTCGGGGTTCTTCAGTCGGGTGATCACCCCGTCGTCGGCGTCGAGCGATGCCGCGGCGTCGTCGACCTGCTCGCGGAAGCTCTCGAACGGATTGGTTTGGCCAGCCATGGTTGACCCTCCCGGGGACCGAGGTTAATTGTGGCGGATATTTTGCCGTCGCGGCGGGGGGACAGCGCGCGGTCACTCCCTCGCGTCCGCCTCCGCCGCCTCGGCCCGGTCGACGATCCGCTCGGCCTGCGCGATAAGCGGGGCGTCGATCATCTCGCCGTCGACGCCGAACACGCCCCGGCCCGCCCGATCGGCCTCGTCTCGGGCCTCCAAGACCCGCGACGCCCACTCGACCTCCTCCGGATCGGGCGTGAACGCCTCGTTGATCGGGTCGACCTGCGACGGGTGGATCGCGAGCTTCCCGTCGTAGCCGAGCGTGCGCGCGAACGCGGTCTCCTCGCGGAGCCCCTCCGCGTCGGAGAAGTCCGTGTACACCGTGTCGAGAGCGTCGACGCCGGCCGCGCTGGCCGCGAGGACGACGTGCTCGCGGGCGTACAGGACCTCGGTGCCCTCGTCGGTGCGCGTCGCCCCGATGTCGGCCGCGAGGTCCTCGGCGCCGAAGAGAACGGCGTCCGTCGGGTCCGCCGCGGCGATCCCCTCGGCCGAGAGCACGCCGCCGGCCGTCTCGACGAGCGCGAACACCGCGACGTCGAGCCCGCGATCGACGCACAGCGCGGCCGTGCGCTCGACGCGGTCGGGGCTCTCGACCTTCGGCAGCATGACCGCGTCGAGCCGGATCGGGGGCTCGGTATCGTCGGATTCGCCCGCGTCCGGCGTCCCGTCCCCGATCAGCGCGTCGAGATCGGCGGCCGGGTCCGTCGCCGTGAGCCGGACGCACACCTCGGCGTCGGGAGCGAACGCGGGGTCGGCGAGCACGCCGCGGACGGCGGCGCGGGCCTCGTCTTTCCGACCGGGGGCGACGGCGTCCTCGAGGTCGAAACAGATCACGTCCGCACCCGTCGCCGGCGCCTTTCGCATGAGCTCCGGGCGGTCCCCGGGAGAGAACAGGAGGCTTCGTCGGGCCATGTCGGGGACTCCTCGCGGCCGAGTATAAAGAACCGGGGCGGTCGAACGACGGCTGCGCCCGGCGCCCGGAGCGGTACCGATTTGCCGCGTCGGGTCGACGAACGCGTCATGACGGGACGCTACTACGAGGAGTTCACGGTCGGCGAGACGATCGAGCACGCGCGGCGCCGGACGGTGAGCGAGGCCGACAACCAGCGCTTCTGCGACATGACGATGAACCAGCAGCCGCTCCACCTCGACGCCGACTTCGCCGAGGGGACCCAGTTCGGCGAGCGGCTCGTCAACGGGCTCTACACCATGTCGCTCGCGGTCGGCGTGTCGATCCCGGAGACCACGGACGGCACCATCGTCGCGAACCTCTCGTACGACGACGTCGAACACCCGAACCCGGTGTTCCACGGCGACACCATCCGCGCGCGGTCGACCGTCACCGACAAGCGGGAGACGAGCGACGGCGAGCGCGGCGTCGTCACGATGCACGTCGAGGCGTTCAAGGTGGTCGCGGACGGCGACGACGTCCTCGTCTGCGAGTTCGACCGGACCGCGCTCTCGAAGAAGCGACCGGGCGGCGAGGAGAGCTGAGTCCGGCTACGCGTCGTCGACCGCGTCCTCGCCCGCCAGCAAGAGCCCGAGGTACGAGGTGCGGACCTGATCGCCGCCGTCGAGTCCGAGTCGGTCGAGCGCGTCGAGCGCGTCGTTCCTGACGGTCTCGATCGCGGCCTCGTCGTCGACCGCGCGTTCGATCTCGACGAACTCGCCGAGCCCGTCGACCGCGTCGAGAGTGACGGTGAAGCCGTCGTACGTCCAGAACTCGCGCCGCTTCTCGACGACCGCCGCCGGCTCGAAGCCGAGCCCGGAGAGGATGCCGGCCGCGGCCTCGCGGTCGGCCACTTCGGTCTCGTGTTCCGCGCGCGTCTTCGACCCCTCGTCGAGCAGCGGCCCCTTGTACGTGATCTTGGTCGTCTCGGGGCCGGTCGGGTCCGTGTCGTCCGCCGCGTCGGTCGAGCCGGTCCCGTCCGGAAGCGGCGTCTCGCTGCGTACGCGGAGCGCCTCGTCGGTCTCGGCGAAATCGCGGTGGGGCGCGTCGTAGTAGTCGTCGCGCTGGCGACGCGAGCCGACGCGCTCGGCGCCGGCGCGACGGAGGCGCTCCCGGACCGCGTCGACGTCGGCGGGAACCTTGATCTCGACCTCGAACATACCCGGATTCCGCCGGGCGCGTTCTTAAGCGCCGCGGGACGCTGGCTCCCGAGCGAGCCGCTCGGCGCCGCGTCGAACCGTGCGCCTTAAGGGTGTAACAGGTGACGTTCACGGTATGAGCGATCAGGAGCAAGCGGACGCGGCCGAGGACGCCGACGAGGCCGAGACCGAAGCCGAGACCGAGAGCGCCGGACTGGCGGACGGCGACTTCGTGCGGGTCGCGTACACGATCCGAACGGCCGACGACGACCGGGTCATCGACACCACCGACGAGGCGGTCGCCGAGGAGGCCGAGATCGACACCGAGGAACACGAGTTCGAACCGCGCGTCATCGCGCTCGGCGCCGGCCACGTGTTCCCGTCGGTCGACGAGGCGTTCATCGGCGCGGAGGTCGGTGACGAGGGCGTCGTCGACGTGCCCGCCGAGGACGCCTTCGGCGCGTACGACCCCGACGAGGTCGAGACGGTCAAGGCCGACAAGATCCCCGAGGACAGCCGTTACCCCGGCGCGCAGGTCCAGATCGACAACCGGCAGGGCTACCTCGAGACGATCATCGGCGGCCGCGCCCGCGTCGACTTCAACCACCCGCTGGCCGGCGAGGACCTCGAGTACGAGTACGAGATCCTCGAGGTCATCGACGACCGCGAGCAGCAGGCCGCCGGCATGCTCGGGATGTACCTCCAGGAGGCCCCCGAGGTCCGCATCGAGACGGTCACCGAGGAGGAGGAGACGGTCACCGAGGACGACGACGGCGAAGAGGTCGTCGAGACCGAGGAGGTCGAGAAGGACGTCCTCTACGTGACGGCGACGCAGGCGATGCAGATGAACCAGCAGTGGATGTTCCAGAAACAGCAGATCGCACAGGACCTCATGGGCCGGCTGGACCTCGACCGCGTCGTGGTCGAGGAGGTCATCGAGGGCGGCGGCATGGGCGGTCTCGGCGGCATGATGGGCGGCATGGGCGGCGCCGGCGCGGGCGACATCGAGGACGCGCTCGAGGACGTCGACGTCGACGCCGACGAGATCGTCGACGAGCTCGACGAGGAGTAACGCCCCCTGCAGTCCCGCTCGGACGACGAACCGATCCCTTTTGAACGACGGTCGACCCACTGAGAGACATGGAGACCGATCGGACGACGGAGCGGGACGCGGAGGCCGACTGAGCGATGGAGATCGAACGCGCGCGAGAGGACCTCGTCGTCGCCGCGAGCGCCGGCGCGACGACGGTCGCGATCGCGGTATTGTCGGGCGTCGCCGGCGTCGTCGAGGTGGGAACGCTGCCGACGCTCGCCCCGCTCGCCGTCTACGCCGTCTACCTCTTCTCCCGGAAGGGCGGCCCGTACGGGGCGCTCGACGAGCCGCGGAACTGGGCGGTCGCCGCGGCGCTCGTCGGCGTGATCGTCGTTATCGCGGCCGCGGCGCTGTAGTCGCCGAAATCGACAACGGCGGCCGCCTCAGGCGATATCGCGGCTCGTGTCCACCGAGACCGAGTCGGTGAGCTTCAGCTTCAGCGGTTCCTCTAACGCCGCGCCGCCGCGGAACTTGGGCACGACGAGCCGATTCGCGATCTCCGTTCCGGTCACCGTGGTCCGCAGGTCGAAGACGACGTCCGCGATCTGCTCGGTGACGACTCGAGTCCGGTCCGCCGACGCGTTCTTGAGCGCGTGTATCACCGCGAGCCCGTCGGCGTCGTCGACGTGTCGCCGCAGGTCGTTCAGGAACTCGCCGTACTCCGCTCGGTCGCGGGCCTCTAACGGCTCGACGGAGTCGACGACGATCGTCCCGTTGTCGGGAAGCCCCGCGGCAACGTCAAGCACCGTCGCGAGCGGGTCGTCGCCCGTCGCGTCTCGGACGATCGTGTCGCCCTCCGCGCCGTCGAGCGTGAGGTTCGACTCGACCGCGTCGGCCGATCGCACCGTCGTCAGGTACTGGCACTCCCGAACCCGCGCGAAGCGGTCCAGAATGAGTTCGGACTGGCTTGCCGGGTCGGCCGTCAGGACGACGACGCTGCCGCTCGGGATTCCGCCGCCGAACTCCCTGTCCAGCACCGAGATTCCCGTCGGGAGCGGCTCCATACGATCGCTGCCGTCTCCGGAGGTTTGGCTCTGTCGATGGCCGGCGAACGGCGAGCGCGCGGCGGTCACGCGACCCGCCAGCCTCCCGCGTCGCACCGGCGAGCGAGCCGGCGCGCGAGGTCGCCGTACGCCGACCGAACCGCCGGGTCCGCGAGCGGCGCCGGTGCGACGGACGGAACCCGTCCGAGCACCGGACAGCCGAGCAGGTCGGCGACCGGGTCCGGCACGGAATCCGCACGGACGACGACGACGCCGAGCGGCGGACAGTCGAGCCGCCGCGCGATCGCGGCCGTCTTGGCGGCGTCGCGCAGTGCCGCCCGGTCGAGCGGCGTCACGAGGAGCGACCGGTCGGCCGCGCGGAGCGGCGCCGCCGCGTCGGGCGACGCGCCGGCCGGGCAGTCGAGGAGGGTCGGGGCGTCGTCGGGGACCGCGTTCGCGAGCGCCTCGAACGTCGCGCTGGGGTCGACGGTGTCCGGGTCGTCCGGCGCGGCGAGTACCGCGGGGGAGGGACGCCCGGATGCGACCGGGTCGCGGCCGCGAACCGCGTCGACGACCGTGGGCGGCGGGTCTCTGTCCGACCCGCCCGTCTCGGACGCCAGCGGCGCGAGGTTCGGGAGGTCCCAGTCGGCGTCGGCCGCCACCGCGGGCGCGCCCCGGCGCGACAGCGCTCGCGCGAGCCCGAGGGTCGTGGTCGTCTTCCCGCTCCCTCCCTTGCCGCCGGCGACTGCGATCACGCGACGGACTGGGTCGTAATGGGTGAAAAAGAACCGTACGAAAATCGGCGGCCGGTCAGTCCTGGCAGCAGCCGCCGGCCTCGCCGCCGAAGTCGACCGCGAGGGGTTCGGAGATGGCCTCGTTGACCGTTTCGAGGGTGTCGGTGAGCTCGTCCTGCGCGTCGAGGAACTCGCGCATAACGGGCATGGAGTGAAGCTCCTCCTGTTTCGCCTGCACCTTCTGGAGCCCCGAGTTCGTCGCCTGTCCCGTCTCGCGGGCCTGCATGAACTCCGCGCGGAGCTGCTCGAACTCGTCGATCTTCGCCTGGACGTCCTCGTCGCGCTGTACCGCCTCGCGCGCCTCCTCGAAGCGCTCGTACTCGGCCGTTCGGGCGATCCGCTCGCCGAGTTCTCGACCGAGGTCCTCGATGGAGGTCTGTTCGACGCTCATGGGAGAACGTTGGCGCGAAGCGGTTTCAACCTGCCGGAGCCGGGGGTCACCGTCGCGGACGGACCAGTCTCCGTCCGCGGTCCGGCCGCCCCGTCACGCCACCTGCGACTCCACGAACGCGACGACATCGGCCAGCTCCCCCTGCCCGATCCCGTGTCCGCCCGGATAGCTGCCGCGGGTGACGTCGGCGTCGATCTCCTCGAAGCGATCGGCGGCGGCGGCCGAGCGCGACTCCGGGATCACGCGGTCTCCGGCTCCCACCCCGACGAAGACGGGTTTCCCCTCGATGCCGTCCGGGTCGAGGTCGGCGTGCGCGTCCGCGAGGTAGCCGTGGAGGGCGACGACCCACGCGTAGCGGTTCGGCTCCTCTAAGAGGAGCGAGAGACACGCGATCGCCCCTTGACTGAAGCCGAGCAGGCCGATCCGGTCGGGGTCGAGGTCGTACGCCTCCGTGGCGGTCTCGACGCTCTCCGCGATCAGATCGAGGCTGCGTCGGAAGTCGGCGGCGTCGGGCTGGCTCTCTTCTAACCCGCCGGCGGAGAGGTCGAGGTCGTACCAGGTGTACCCGCCCTGCAGCGGCTCGGGAGCGCGGAGGCTGATCACGTGGAGCCCGTCGGGGAGGTGGCGGGCGACGGGAAGCAGGTCCTGTTCGTCGGCGCCGCGGCCGTGAAGCACGAAGACGGCTGGCGCGCCTTCGGGGTCCTCGTCGGGCGCGACGTGAACGTGATTCAGCGGAATGTCGGTCATGTCTCCCCGATTCGCGGGCTCGGGGTTGTATCCGTCGGCCGCGGCAGCGCGCTCTTGGCTGCGTTCCCTCGACACGACCGCGCTCCCCCGACGTGACCGCGCTCGATCCCGAACGATCACCAGCGTCGGCGGCGAACGCGCCGTTTAACCGTCCCGCCACGTTATTCGGGTGCATGAGCGGCTCCACGGAGGGCGACCTCACCAAGACGGGGATGGCCCTGAAACACGACCGCGAGTGGGACTACGAACTCGACCGGATCGTCGAGGCCATCGAGGAGCGCGACGCCTCGAAGGTCGGCCTCCAGTTCCCCGAAGGTCTCAAGCGCCGCGGTCCGAAGGTCGCCGACGACCTCCGCGAGGTCGCGCCCGACGACGTCACCTTCATGCTGTCCGGGCAGCCCTGCTACGGCGCCTGCGACCTCGACACGTACCTCATGCGCCGGACGGACGTGTTCGTCCACTTCGGCCACACGCCGATGAAGGAGTCCGACAGCATCGTCTACGTCCCCCTGTTCTCGAACGTCGACCCCTTCCCGATCATGGAGGACGCGCTGGCGGAGGAGCTGGCGCCTCCGGAGGAGGACCCCGACGTCGGCTTGGTCACGACGGCCCAGCACATGAACCGGTTCGAGGAGATGACCGACTGGTTAGAGGAGCGCGGCTACGAGGTCCACACCCGCCGAGGCGACGACCGGCTTACGAAGGAGGGGCAGGTGCTCGGCTGCAACTACGCCTCCGCGGACATCCCGGCCGATCAGGTCCTGTACGTCGGCGGCGGGAAGTTCCACCCGGTCGGGCTCGCCATGGAGCATCCCGACAAGCGCGTGGTCATCGCGGACCCCGTCAACAACGCGGTGTCGGTCGCCGAACACGACCAGTTCCTCAAGCAGCGCTACGCCTCGGTCCACAAGGCGATGGGCGCGGAGAAGTGGGGCGTCATCTTCTGTACGAAGATCGGGCAGGGCCGGTGGGAGAAGGCCCAGGAGATCGTCGAGAACAACGAGAACGCCTACCTGATCACGATGGACGAGGTGACGCCGGACCGCCTCCGCAACTTCGACATGGACGCGTTCGTCAACACCGGCTGTCCGCGGATCACGACCGACGACGGCCCGCGGTTCCACAAGCCGATGTTGACCCCCGGCGAGTACGAGGCCGCGATCGGCGAGAAGCCGCTCGACTCGATCGAGTTCGACACGTTCCACGACACCTGGTAGCCGTCCGCGGAACGGACGTTCACTTCCGAAGGATAACACGTTTTACGCTGCCGAGCGACGCTGCCGTATGGTCCCGGTAGCGCTCTCCACGTCCCTCCCGCGGCGCGCCGTCACGACCGCGGGGGTCCCCCCGCGGAACGCGTTCGATCTCGGCCTCTCGCTGTTCGCCGACTTCGTCCTGACCACCGCCGTGCTCGCGGTTTTCGGCGCGATCGTCCTGTGGCTCGCGCCGACGTTCACCGACGACGGCGTCGAGTACCTCCGCGCCGAGCCCGTCGAGGCGTTCCTGTACGGGCTCGTCGCCCTCGTGATCACCACCGTGACGGCGTTCGTGCTCGCGATCACGATCATCGGACTGCTCGTCGTCATCCCCGGGCTCATCGTCCTCGCTATCCTCGGGGTCGGCGCGACGACGGTCGCGGTCATCGCGCTCGGCTCGTGGCTGCAGCAGACGTTCGGCAGCACGCACGCGACGGGCTACGGCGTCCCGCTGCTGTTCGGCGCGGTCGTCTGGGCGGCGGCCGAACTCGTCCCGGTCGCCGGCGACCTCTTCGTGTTCGCGCTCTCGACGATGGGGTACGGGTATCTCGCCCTGTGGGTGGCCGGCCGGTTCGGCCGCGACTACGGCTCGCTCGACGGCCCGAACGGCGGTGACTCCACCGACCGGCACGCTTCGCGCGACGACCGGGAGAGCGGTCAGACCGGCGTGGCGGAGGAATCGGACCGGTCGCATCGGTGATCGCTCTGTAACCCCGAAACGCGACGATCAGAGCGACGGGACACGGTTCGGATCGCGAACGGCTGAGCGGGGCGAAAATTCTCGCCTCTTTATATATTTTAAGTATATAGTATTCGATTCATTCAGGATGAATAACTATTTGCCGACCCGTCGTGCCCGGACCCGCAGATGTCAGACCGCTCCTTCCCCGACGATATACCGGACGTATCGCGTCGAAGAGTGCTCGAGACCGGCGCGCTGGTCTCCGGAAGCGCCCTCGTCGGATCGGCCGCCGGCGCCGAGCCGACGACGACCGTCGCACAGGCGGAGTCCCCGTCGGTCGGTTGCGGCGATTCGGTCCGCGGAGAGCTCACCCCCGAGGACGCGACCGGGTTCAGGGGTGAGGGGTTCTACCAGGACGAATATCTGTTCGAGGGCGCCGAGGGAGAGTACGTCTCCGTTTCGATGACCGCGGTCGGGGGCGACGGCGACGGTCCCAGCGGAGATCCGTACCTCTACCTGCTGGGCCCCGACGGCACGATCGTCGCTGAGGACGACGACAGCGGCGGCGACCTCAACGCCTCCCTCACGGTCACGAGCCTCCCGGAGTCCGGATCGTTCACCGTCGTCGCCACGAGTTTCGCTCCGGAGCAGACGTTCGAGTACGACCTGACCGTCGACTGCAGCGACCCGTTCGCCCGCGAGCCAATCGCGTGCGGGGACACGGTCGTGGGGGAGCTCACGCCCGAGGACGCGACGGGCTTCCTGAGCCCCGGTCACGCCCACGACGCGTACGTGTTCGACGGGGCCGAAGGCGAGTTCGTCGACGTCTCGATGAACGGTCTCGACGTCCCCGTCGACGGTGAGTGCGACGGCCCGCCTGCGGACCCGCTTATCGCGCTGTTAGACGAGAACCTCGGCCTCGTGGCGTGGGACGACGACAGCGGCGGGAACCTCAACGCGCGAGTCACCGCGCGGCTCCCGGCGGACGGGAGCTACACCCTGATCGCGACCAGCTTCGCCCCCGACACGTACTTCGCGTACGACCTCACGCTCGAGTGTCGGGCGCCCGTGGCTCCGGAACCGATCTCGTGCGGGGACTCCGTCGCGGGCGAACTCACTCCGGACGACGACACCGGCGTGCGGAACGAGTTCGGTCAGCACTTCCACGACGCGTACGCCTTCGACGGGTCGGCCGACCAGTCGGTCACGGTCACGATGCAGGCGGACCCGAGCGACGGCTGTGAGTACCCGCTCGGCGACCCGTATCTCTACCTGTTCGATCCCGACGGCAACCTGATCGCGGAAGACGACGACGGCGCCGGGGACCTCGGCGCGCTGATCCAGCAACGGCTGTACGCGGACGGCGAGTACCTCCTCGTCGCGACGAGCTTCGGCGCGTCGGAGTTCTTCCCGTACGAATTGACCCTCGCCTGCGACGACGCGACCCCCCCGCCGACCGAACCGACGCCCATCGCGTGCGGCGAGCGGGTCGAGGGCGCGCTCGAACCGACCGACGCGACCGGGTTCCTCGGACCGGACTACTTCCACGACCTCTACGAGTTCGAGGGCGCCGCCGGCGACGTGCTGACGGTCTCGATGTCCGGAAGCGACGGGGACTCTTTCCTCGTCCTGCTGGACCCGAACGGTGAGCTGGTCGCGTTCGACGACGATTCTGGTGGCGGGTTCGACGCCCTGCTGACCGGCGTCGAACTCGGGATGGACGGAACGTACTCGATCGTGGCCACGAGCTTCGGTCCCGCCGAGTTCTTCGAGTACGAACTGACGGTCCAGTGTCGGTAGAGAGCGACCCTCGTCCGGGACGCTCTCGCCGACGGCCGGGCGGTTCGACGCCGCTTCCTCAGCCCTCTCCGTCGACGACGCGTTCCACGTAGTCGACGGCCGCCGCCGGCGACGACACGGCTTCGACGCCCGCCACGTCGTACGTGTCGAGCCCCGCCACCGGCCGACCGTGTGCCAGCGCCATCCCGATCTCCGAGAGCGTCCCGTGCGAGCCGCCGATCGCGATCGCGGCGTCGCCGTTGAGCACCACCAACGCGTTGCGGGCGTGGCCCATCCCGGTCGCGATCGGGACCGTGACGTGCGGGTTCGCGTCCGACCGCCGGTCCGTCGGCAGGATGCCGATCGTCTCGGTGCCGGCCCCTCGCGCCCCTCGACAGACGGCCTCCATGACGCCGCCGAGGCCGCCGCATACCACGGTATGACCGCGGTTCGCGAGCCGTTCGCCGACCTGTTCCGCGACCGCCGCCGTCTCCGGCGACACCGAACTCCCGCCGATAACGCTGACGCGCATACCGCGGGACGCGGGGCGGACGTATATAAATAGGCCGGCGACGTGTCGCGGCGTTGGTGAAACCCTTTTAAGTACCGAGCGAGTGCAGAGTGTATGACGTACGATACCGTCGTGTTCGACAACGACGGTGTCCTCGTGGGCCGCACGCGGTTCGACGTGCTCCGGGATGCAACCCGGAACGCGTTCGAAGAGTGCGGCGTCGAGGAGCCCGACCCGGACGACGTAGAGCGCATGACTATCGGTGCGACCCCCGGCAGCGTGGGGACCGTCTGCCAGACGTACGACCTCGATCCGGGGTCGTTCTGGCGGACCCGCGACGACGTGGTCTCGAAGGCCCAACAGCAGGAGGCCCGCGAGGGGCGAAAGACCCCCTACGACGACCTCAACGAGCTCCAGAGCCTCGACGTGGAGATGGGGATCGTCTCCTCGAACCAGCAGGCGACCGTGGACTTCCTCGTCGATCACTTCGACGGCTTCGAGCGGTTCGGCGCCGCGTACGGACGCGAACCCACGATCCACTCGCTCCAGCTCCGCAAGCCGAACCCCCACTACATCGAGCAGGCGCTCGGCGATCTCGACGCCGGTAACGCCCTGTTCGTCGGCGACAACGAGTCGGACGTCCGCGCGGCCGAGAACGCGGGCATCGACTCCGCGTTCATCCGGCGGCCCCACCGCCGCGACTGGGAGCTGAACGTCTGGCCGACCTGGGAGATCGAGCGGCTCTCCGACCTGCACGACATCGTCGGCTAGCGCGCTCGGGGCGCTCGACCGCCTCCGTTCACGACCGGCGGCCCCGGCCTCACCGCTCGCCGCGGCCGCCGCGTTCTCTCAAGGTTTAACTCCGGTCGGGAGCTACGCCGCCACAGTGACCGACCCCCCGCCGTGGGCCGACCTCTTCGGCCACGAGGAGCCGTATCCGGAGCAGGCCGACGGGATCGACGCCGCCGTCGACGCCGCCGAGGACGGCGGCTTCCTCGCGCTGGAGGGCGCGTGCGGAACCGGCAAGACGATGCTCGCGCTCACCGCCGGGCTCGACCGCGTCCGCGACCCCGACTCCGACTTCGAGCGCGTCTTCGTGCTCACGAGCGTCAAACAGCAGCTCCGGCAGTTCGAGACGGACCTGGACACGATCAACGCGAACCTCCCGGACGGGTACGACCCGATATCGGGGCTGACGCTCGTCGGGAAAGCGGACGTTTGCCCGTACGCCCGCGAGAACCGCGGCGGCATCGACCGCGAGAACGTGTACGAGCGCTGCGAGGGGCTGCGCGAGCGCACTCGGAATCTCGTCGGCGACGGCGGCGCGACGACGACGTCGAACCTCGTGAGCGAGGCGCGGAGCCAGCAGGTGGGGCTCATGGACTCGGGGGCCGGCTCGGCGAGCGGCTCGAACGGCGGCGCGACCGACGACGGCTCCGGCGCCGCCGACTACCTCAGCGTCGACGGCGAACCCACCCCCTATCGCCCGGACACCGAGGAGTACGAGGGGACCGAGTTCTGCCCCTTCTACGCCGGCTTTCTCGACGACCTCCCAGAGGACGGCGACCCGGCGGAGGCGGTCCCCTTCGACGTGACGGAGCTCGGCCACGTCGGGCCGACGGAACTGGTCCGGCTCGCCGCCGGCCACGGCTCCTGTCCTCACTCGATCATGGGCGCGCTCGTCCCCGAGGTGGAGGTCGTGATCGGCAACTACTACCACGCGTTCGACCCGGTGACGACCGGGACGTTCACGGGCGCGCTGCTGGACGAGACGACGTTCGTCGTCTGCGACGAGGCACACATGCTCGAACCGCGCGTGCGGGACCTCGTGAGCGACCAGGTCGCCGACGCCAGCCTCCGCGACGCCGAGAACGAGCTCACTCGCGTCGTCCAGCCGCTCTCCTTCGAGACGGCGGGCGCCGAGTCGGACGACGCCGAGCTCGTGCGCGGCGAGCTGGCGGACGCGGACGTGACCGTCGAGGAGATCCAGTCCGTCCGCGAGTTCTACGCCGACCTCCGGGGCGAGCTCGACCGGCGGGTGACGGCGCGACTCGACCGCGAGCACCCCGACTGGCGGGCGTCGATGCGCGACCTCGACGACGACGAGATCGCGCTCCGCGACCCCGAGGAGCCGGCCGAAGACGAGATCACGGCGTGGGCGAACCGGGAGGGGTACGGCGACCGCGTCTGGGCCCGGGCGGGACAGGTCGGCGCGGTCGTCAAGCGCGTGCTCGACTCGCTGGAATCGGAGGACAAGAAACGTGCCGCGCCCGGTGTCGGGCGAACGCTCAACGCCTGGTACCGCGAGGACCACGAGGAGTTCTTCCGGGCTATCGACCTCGAACGGACGTGGGACGAGACGGCGCCGCCGGACTCGTGGCGGCGCGCGTACAACGCGAGCCTCGCGCTGTACAACTGCCTCCCGAGCGAGCCCATCGGCGACCGACTGGCCGAGTTTGGGGGCGGCGTCCTCATGAGCGCCACGCTGGAGCCGATGGACGTGTTCCGCGAGGTGACCGGGCTCGACCACCTCGAATCGAGGGGACGGCCGGTCGTCGATCGGACGTACGGGCTGTCGTTTCCCGAGGAGAACCGCGCGAGCTTCGCGGTCGACGCGCCGAAGTTCACCCACCAGAACCGCGGCGCGCCCGGCGAGGAGAACGACACGCGACTCGCGCACCTCGACGCGACGACGGCGGTGGCCGCCCGCGAGGGAAACGTTCTCGTGGGAACCCCCAGCTACGCGGAGGCGACGTGGATGGCCGAGTCGCTCGCGGAGCGGCTGGACAAGCCCGTGCTGCTCGACGAATCGTCCGGTGACCGCGCGACGGAGTCGCTGAAAGACGACTTCTTCGCGGGCGAGGGAAAGGTGCTCGTGACGAGCCTCCGCGGCACGCTCACCGAGGGCGTGGACTACCGCGGGGACCGCCTGTCGGCCGCCGTGGTGTGCGGCGTCCCGATCATCAACACGGCGCGGCCGCGAACGCGAGCCGTGATCACCGCCTACGACCGCCGGTTCGAGTCCGGGTTCGAGACGGCGCTCACGGTGCCCGCAGTGCGGAAGGCTCGGCAGGCAGTCGGTCGCGTCATCCGCGGGCCGGACGAGCGGGGGGTGCGCGTCCTGCTCGACGCCCGGTACGCCCGCGAGTCGTGGAACAGCGTCCGCGAGTACCTCCCCGCACACGAGCGCGAGGAGTACCAACCCGTGAGCCCGGACATGCTCGACTTCGCGCTCGATCGGTTCGAGCGAACCGCCGGCGACGACTGACCCGGACGGTCGCAGCGATCCGCGGCAGTTCGACCGAAGGGTCCGGAATAACGACCGCTTTAACCCGCGGTACGGTGCGTTTAACTAGGTCAGAACACCGCGTGGTCGGGTCCATGAGCTCCGCAACGCAACAGCCGAAGTACCACGTCGTCTGCCGGGAGTGCCCGGTCGAGCGCCTGTTCGAGGACGGCGACGAGGCGACCGACTTGGAGCGGAAACACGCGAAAGAGACCGGTCACCGGGTCGTCGTCGGTCGCGTGCGGTAACTCACACGACGTTCGCGTCGATCTCCCGCGGGAAGTGCGTGAGCGTCTCGGTTCCCGAGTCGGTGATCGCCACGGTGTCCGAGTGGCGGTAGCCGTACTCGTCGGTGTAGAGCCCGGGCTCGATGGTGTACACCTGTCCCGGCGCCATCACGGCGTCGTCGCCGTCGTAGTGGTCACCCCAGCCGCGGTCGATGTACGGCGGCTCGTGGGCGCCGAGGCCGATGTTGTGGCCGACGTGATGCTGCGCGAGGTCGGTCACGCCCTGCTCCTCGAAGTACTCCCAGACGACCTCGTCGACCTCGGCCACCGGGACGCCCGGTCCGAGCGCGTCGATCGCGAGGCTCTGCGCCTCCAGCATGAGCTCGAAGTAGTGCTCCTGCTCGTCGGAGTAGTCGCCGACGAACATCGTCCGCTCCAGCTCGGAGCGGTAGCCGTCCACGTTCGCGGTCGCGCCCGTGACGAGGACGTCGCCCTCGGCCAGCCGCTCGTTCGGTGTGTGCCCGTGCGGGAGCGCGGTCTCCCGCCCGGAGATGTAACCGGCGTGGACGGGACCGTCGCCGCGGGCCCGGACGCTGTACGTGTCGCCGAGCGCGTCGAGCATCGCCCGCGAGGCCTTCGTCGACGCCCGCTGGGAGACGGTCGCCGGGTGGGCGCCGGGCTCGGAGAGGTCGGCGAGGTGGCGGTGGCCGAGGTTCGCCCACTTCGCCGACTCGCGGATCAGGTCGACCTCGACGTCGGATTTCTCCCACCGCATGCGGTCGACCCACGACTGCGTCTCGACGTCGACGAACTCGGAGAGCGCGGGCCCGTCGTACCCCATCACCCCCGGGGCGCCGTCGGCGTCGGTCGCGACCCGGTCGACGTCGAGCCCGTTCAGCATCTCGACGGCGACGCGGATCGGGTCGCCGCCGGGGTAATCGAAGTAGTGGTGGACCGCGTCGATCCGGGGGTTCGGCTCGACGCGCTCGACCTCCAGCCGCGGGACCGTGATCTCGACGCGGTCGGCCGTCACCGCGAGGACGACCGGGCGCTCGGTCTGGATGTGGTGGAAACCGGTGAGGTACTCGATCGTCGTCGCCCCGAACCACGTCGCCGCGTCCGCGTCGGTCGCGGCGAGTCGGTCGCGGACCGCCGCCAACCGGTCGTCGAACGCTGCGTCGGGCAGTCGTGTCGCCATGGCTCACGATTCGCGAACGGGCGGATAAACGGTCGGGTAGCGGAACGGTCGAGTAGCGGAACGATCGGATAACGGCACGGTCGGATACTGGAACGGTCGATCGGAACGAACGGACCCGCCGGTCCGATCAGTTCTCGCGGCGGGCGAACGCGAGGTTGCCGGAGACGTTCTTGATGTACGCCTTGACGGTCTCGCCCTCCTGTGCGCCGGGGACGAAGACGGTGTACTCGCCGACCTCGGCGACGCCGTCGCCCTTGCGGCCGGTGCCGACGATCTCGAGCTCGTACGTCTTGCCGGACTCGATGGCCTCCTCCTGCCGCTGCGTGTTCGAGGTGTTCTGCTTCGCGACCGGGCGGAAGGCCCCGCAGGCCTCACACCGGAGCATCGGGGTGCGGTTCTCGGTCTCCAGGCGGGTGTCCGGGAGGCCACACTCCGAGCAGGTGACGAACGACTCGATGTACGAGTCGATGGCGGCCTGGAAGTCGCGTTCGCGGAAGTTCCCGCTGTAGCGGGCGCGGCCCGACTCGTACTGGCCAGCGGTCCCGAGCTCCTGCTGGATCTTCGAGTGGACGTGTTCGGGGTCGCGGCTCAGCGCGTCGGCGATCGCCGAGAGGTTCGTGAGTCGGGTGAACGCGCCGTCCTTCTGCGTCTCCGGGTCGGGCACCGACAGCCGCTCGTCGGAGCCGCCGAGGTCCGGTACCTCCTCCATCGCGCGGTCAAGGCTCGATTCGTAATCCATACGTGACGGAACGCCGGGGCGACGGAAATCGCTTCCGGGTTCGGGAGCGGCGCTCGTACGCCCGCCGCGGCGCGTTCACAACGCCGTCAAGAGTAGTTCGGCGGCGAGACCGGAGACGAGGAGATAGCCGAGAGCGACGAGGACGTTCCGCTTGGGAGCGCTCGCCGCCGCTCCCGGTACGCGTCGCGCGAGTGAGTCGAGAGAGACCGGGCCGCCTCCGGAACGGTGATCTCGATCGTCGCTCAGGTGGTCGTCGAGCACAACCCTACTGTCTGGTCACCAGCGTTTAGCTATACGCGGCGGTAAGCCGGTCTAAGCCCGTCTTAACGACTGCGACGCGCCAATTTGTCGCCCTCGAACGGCGCTATTCGGACGCTCTTCCCGAACGAGGACGACCGTCTCGGCGGTTCCGTCTCACGGGCGGTTACGACCGGCTTTCACGATATCTGCCTGACGTTTCTCCCGTCGGAACCTCAGCTTGCCGCTGTGTACGGTGACCCGGACGACAAACAGCCTCGGACTGGTGGCGTAACAAGCTGCTCAGACTAGTAACGGTCCCTTCCCTCGTGTTCCGTGAGTGCTCGGGGCCGACGCGGTGGGTCGACGGTTCGGACGTTCGATCCAAGTCGCGCGGCGGCGACGAGCGCCACACAGGTGACAACACTATGCAACGACGGAAGATGTTGGCCGGACTAGGATCGCTCGCCGCTGGCGGAGCGGCTGCAATGGGTAGTGGCGCCTTTGCGAGTGTTGAGGCGACACGAAGTGTCAGCGCCAATGTCACTGGCGACGCTAGCGCGTACCTCGGGCTTGAGGAGACATCGCCATACGCGGAAGTGCAGGGTAAGCAGCTGAAACTGGATTTCAGTGATAATGACAATGATGGCCAAGGTCTCAACGCCGACGCCGTGACATCGTTTGACGGCGTGTTTAGGATGACCAATAACGGCCCGAACGACCTCGACATAACAATTGATAAGTCTGGTCTGGACAATCCCGACAGGTGGTTCTTTGTTCCTAAGGAAGTGTACGAGGAATACAGTGGCGACTACCCCGAGGATAGCTTCTATCCCAGTTGGGATGATTTCGGAGGGTACGAAAGCACCAACGCGAGCGGTGGAGGTCTGGCATCGGGTACGTCAACGCTGGTGGGTGTGGCGATCGACACCCGAGATATTGGTGGATTGCCCGGTGGAGAAATCAGGTTTGCTGTCACAGACGTGGACGGGCCGTACGGGAGCGGTTAATAAGCGACAGCTTCAATCGCTTCAATTTTTTGCTTCTATAGCGGGTACTGATCATCGTGGTTATTGTGGTCTCTGACTAACACGAGTCTCTATACAGACGATCCTGAAGACTGCAAGCGGAGGCGACATCACGCCGCTGGTCGTTTCGACAAAAAGACGCATCCCGAATCAACTGTCGCGTCAACGACTGGAAGTTCAATCTGTTTGATATTATTTCTGAAATTTATCAGAGAATATAATTATAGAGTGTCGGAGAATTCAACTTCGGAAGTCTGCTCATGAGATACATTTTCAACTTAGCGAATATTCGATCAAGTCGACTATTCGTCGTTCAAGTAATGTCAGCACTGTTTGAGTGGATTCATTCCTGGCTCCCACTGTGAGCATTCAATAAGCAGATCGCGAACGCTAGCCCGTTTCCTGAGATGCTTTGTTTTATCATCGAGCTCGTGGTGAGACGACTACCGAGGTGGATCGTCCGAGAGCCCCTACCGTCTCAAACGGAACTTCTTATAATCTGCTAATCTATACGTAGTATGGCCTTATTCTGAGAATAAACCGGATTCGCTGTCCGTAACTCCGAATTGTCAATGTATAAGCTAATAGTATCTCAAGTAAATTTCTGCCTTTTGATTAAACGGATAACATAACAATATACATCTACTATAGATACTCTCCCGAATAGGACGACTTGGTACAGTCGGTGCCGACGGCGAGGGGATCGGTTGCCGACGAGTCTCACCGGTCGAAATCACGGTCTGGATCAGTGACGGAAGAGGGGGAGACGGCGTGATTCAGGAGAGACGCAGCCATCAATCAGACGATCCCGATACGAAACCCGATCGGGGCACGACGAGGCGAACAGCACGCAACGGCGAACTTGACCGCGACGACATTTTCGACGTCCTGAGCAACGGGCGGCGGCGATACGCGATCGAGTATCTGAAAGGTCACGACGAGGGCGAGACGATCGAGCTCGGCGACCTCGTCGACTACATCGCCGCCCGCGAGAACGACACCACCGTCAAGCAGGTGAGCTACAAACAGCGCAAGCGGGTGTACTCCTCGCTGCGCCAGACGCACCTCCCGAAGCTGAGCGACTGCGGACTGGTCGAGTACGACCGAGAGCGGGGCACCATCGCGCTCGCCGAGGGCGTCAAAAAGGTCCAGATGCACCTGGAGTACGTCCCCGAGGACGACATCCCGTGGTGCTACCACTACCTCGGACTGGCGGGCATCATGGGGACGGTCGTCGGCCTCGTGTGGCTCAGGGTGTACCCGTTCAGCGACCTGACGACCGCCGGGTTCGGGACGATCCTCACCGCGGCGTTCGGTATCTCGGCCGTGGTCCACACGATTCACACGAAGCAGAACGAGCTGGGATCGGACTTGGAGGTCGATCGATGATCCGGTGGTCGACACCATGACCCGCGCGCTCCGAACGCTCGCCGTCGGCCTGTTCGCCGTCGGACTGGTGCTCGCGCTCGTCGGGACCAGCGGGTTCTCCTCGGCGGCGACGGACCGCGACGTGACGGTTGAGACCGTCTCGGACGAGCGCGCCTACGTCGGCTACGACTCGCCCGACGAGATCGCGGTCGAGACCGACGGGAACGCGACGAACGGGAGCGACGTGAACGGGAGCGAGACCGTGTCACTCGTCACCGTGACGAACCGATTCGACACCGAGGTCGACGTCACCGAGGTCAGCATAGCGGAGAAACCCGACGAGTTGAACGTTACCGTCCAATCGCTGTCGTCAGATGTATCTCCCGGCGAGTCGGAATCAGAAGCCGTCGTGGCAGAGCTCGAATGCGAGGACGCGTTCGAAGCCGAGCCGCTGTCCGTGACGGTTCACCTCCGAGGGGAGGACGTCGAGGCGGTCGTCTTCGGCGACACGGAGCGTCGAACGATAGCGGTTACCTGTCGGGCGGACTCCTGAGAGCCCGTCCGCTCAGTGTCGTCCGGGTTCGGGGGTGATCCTCGCCGTGATAGCGAACTCGAATTCTGACTCGCGAACACGAGCGCGTCCGGTAGGCGGCTCGTGTCGAGTATCGAAGAGAAGTAGCGGGAGGTAGATTTGAACTACCGATCTCCGGGTTATGAGCCCGGCGGAATCTCCTGGCTATCCCATCCCGCTATCGTATCAAAACCCGTTGCGACTGTTAAGGGTTCTGATCCCGTCGCCCGTATGCGATTCGACCACGTGCGATTTATATACCGACGACGGGGGGGCTTTCGCGGGACGAGGCGGCCGCCGCCGCGGTCGACGACCGAGGTCAGGGACCGGCCACCGGGTCACTCCGATCCGGTGTAGCGCCGTCGGAGCCACAGCGCGAAGACCGCGCCGACGCCGAACGCGATCGGGAGGACGGCGTCGGCGGGGTCGCCGGACAGCGCGCGGCCCGCGGTCAGTCCCGCCATGAGCGCGAACAGCAGCGAGAGCAGTCCGAGGATCGGAACCGCGTACCCCTCGGAGAACGTCGATCGGCCGGATTCGTCGCCCATGTCCTGCCGTTCGGAGCGCAGCCGGGTAACTTCCGCGGCGGCGCGACGGGGGACGGCCCCGCGGCGTTGCGTCGGCCGCAAACACTTTTATCAATCATAGATAGTGATAGATTGATGCGAAAACCGCTACTGACGACGGACTTTCTGGACCGGGCGCGGCGGCACTACGCCGACGAGGAGGCCGTTCTCGCGACGGACGGGACCCGGTACACGTACGCCGATCTCGGCGACCGCGCGGATCGCTTTTCCGCCGCCTTACAGGCTCGCGAGGTCGAGAAGGGCGACCGCGTCGCGGTGTTGGACCCCAACACGCACTACCACCTCGAGGCGGCCTACGGCGCGATGCAGATCGGTGCCGTCCACACCCCGCTGAACTACCGGCTCACGTCGGACGACTTCGCGTACATGCTCTCCGACGCCGGCGTCGACGCGATCTACGCCGACGCCGAGTACGCCGACAAGATCGAGGCGATCCGCGACGAGGTGCCGACGGAGACGTTCCTCACGAACGACGCCGACGCGGTCGCGGGCGAGTGGGAGTCGGTCGACGAGGCGCTCTCCGCCGCGGACCCCGACGCCTACGAGCGGCCGGAGATGGACGAGGACGACGTGATCACGATAAACTACACGTCGGGAACGACCGGCGACCCCAAGGGTGTCTGCCGGACGCATCGGACGGAAACGCTCCACGCCTACCTGATCGCGATCCACCTGGATATCACCGACGACGACGTGTACCTCTGGACGCTCCCGATGTTCCACGTCAACGGCTGGGGTCACATCTACGCGATAACGGGGATGGGCGCTCGGCACGTCTGCACCCGCGGCGTCGACGTCGCCGAGGTCTTCGACCGGATCCGCGAGGAGGACGTCTCCTACTTCTGTGCGGCCCCCACCGTGCTCAACATGCTCGGCGATCATCACGCCGACCACGGCGGCCCGACGACCGGCGACAACGACGTGCGTGTCGCCACCGCCGGCGCGGCGCCACCGGAAGCGACGATTCGGACCGTCGAGGCGGAGTTCGGGTGGGAGCTCAAACACGTCTACGGCGCGACCGAGACCGGCCCGCTGATCACCACCTCGGACGCGAAGCGGCACTTCGACGTCGACGCCGACGACCGCTTCGCCGTGAAGAAGACCCAGGGGATCGGCTACCTCGGCACCGACGTCCGCGTCGTCGACGAGGACGGGGCCGACGTCCCCGCCGACGGCGAGACGATCGGCGAGATCGTCGTCCGCGGCAATCAGGTGATGGACCGCTACTGGAACAAGCCCGAGGCCACCGAGCGAGCGTTCTCGGAGCGGCTGGAGGGGTACTACCACATGGGCGACCTGGCCGTCGTCGACGAGGACGGCTTCGTCTCGATCCAGGACCGCAAGAAGGACATCATCATCTCCGGCGGCGAGAACATCTCCTCGATCGAACTGGAGGACACGCTCTTCGAGCACGACGTCGTCTCCGACGTGGCGGTCATTCCCGCGCCGGACGAACGGTGGGGAGAGACCCCGAAGGCGTTCGTCGTCCCCGAGAGCGGCGATCCCGAGGACACGGGCGCGACGCCCGAGGAGCTCAAGGCGTTCGTTCGCGAGCGCGTCGCCGACTACAAGACGCCGGGCGAGGTCGAGTTCGTCGCAGACCTCCCCACGACGGCGACGGGGAAGATCCAGAAGTACGAACTCCGCGAGCGCGAGTGGGACGAGGAAGAACGGATGGTCGGAGAGGGGTAACGGGAACCGGACCGGGTGAAGAGGAACCGACCGCTTACTCCTCGTCGAGCAGGCTCTCGACGAGTTCCTCGGGCTCGAACAGCGTGAGGTCGTCGTACCCCTGTCCGGTGCCCAAAAACAGGATCGGCTTCCCGGTGACGTACGCTACCGAGATGGCGGCCCCGCCGGAGGAGTCGGCGTCGGCCTTCGTCAGGATGGCGCCGTCGATCGCGGCGGCGTCGTTGAACTCCTTCGCGCGGTTCACGGCGTCCTGTCCCGCGACGGCCTCGTCGACGAAGAGGGTCATGTCCGGGTCGACGACGCGGTCGATCTTCTCCAGTTGCGCCATCAGGTCGTCGCTCGTGTGGAGCCGACCCGCGGTGTCACCGAGCACGACGTCGATGTCGTTGGCGGCGGCGTACTCGACGCCGTCGTAGATGACGGCCGCGGGGTCGCCGCCCTGGTCGTGGGAGATCAGCTCGCGGTCGAGCCGCTTCGCGTGTTCCGCGATCTGCTCGTTCGCGCCCGCCCGGTAGGTGTCACCGTTCGCCAGCACCGACGAGTAGCCGCGGTCGGCGAGCCACTCGGAGAGCTTCGCGATGCTCGTCGTCTTCCCGACGCCGTTGACGCCGGTGAAGACGATGGTGACGGGTTTCTCCGCCTCGGCGATCCGCTCCTCGAAGTCGAACTGGCCGACCGCGATCACGTCGAGCAGGGCGTCGTGAAGCGCCGACTCGACCAGCTCGCCGGTCGTCTCGACCTGCTTCCGCGACTCGCCGAGCATCTTCTCGCGGACGGTGTCGAGGATCTGTTCGGCGACGCTCATCTCCACGTCGCTCTCCAGGAGGGCCATTTCGAGGTTCCACAGCGGCTCCTCTAGGTCCTCCTCCTCGATGATGATCCGGCCCGTCGCGAACGCCTTCGCGCGCTGGAAGGTGCTGGGCTCGTCGTCGCCGGAGTCGTCCTCGTCCTCGTCGGCGGCAGCGGCCGCCCGCTCGTCACGGGCGGCGTTGTCGGCTTCGGGTTCGGCCGCGGCGGCGTCGCTCGCGGGCGGCTCGTCGACGGGCGGCTCCTCGCTCTCGGCGGGTGACTCCTCGCCCTCGACGGGCTCCTCGGCGTCGGTGCTCTCCTCGACGTCCTTCCGGAACCCCGAGAGCTTGTCTTTCAGTCCGTCGAACACGGTTCGTCGTTACTCCTCGTCGCCCTGGCCCTGCTGCATCTGCTGCATCTGCTGCTGCTGCATCTGCTGTTGCATCTGCTGGGCCTGCTGTTCGAGCTCCTGGCTCTCGGACTCGAGCTCGTCGACCTCCTCCTGCGTCTCCTCGATGCGGTCGTCGAGCGCCTCCTGCTTGCGCCGGAGCACGTCGATCGCGTCGCCCTCGCTCTGCTCCGCGGAGTAGTTGCCGCCGAGCGAGACGATGATCTCGTCGATGTCCTGGACCTCGGCGCGGACGTAGGCGCCGCCGCCGAGCGGGACCTGCACCGTCGAGCCCGTGTCGAGGGTCTCGATCGCCTCGACCGCGTCGTCGATGTCGGACTGCTCCTCGCGGTAGTCGGCGATCTCGGCTTCGAGCGCCTCGATCTCCTCGTCGAGCGCCTGCAGCTCCTGGGAGAGCTGCTGGAGCTGCTGTTGTCCGCCGCCCATCATGCCGCGGACACCTCCTCGATCTCGATCTGGGTGCGCTTCCGGTTGTGCTGGCTCCCGACCGTGGTGTAGATGCGCTCGCGGGCGAGGTCCTCGTTCTCCGCCTCGACTTCCTTCGTGAACGGCTGGTAGTCGCCTCGGCTCTGGAACCGTCCACTCACCGTGTAGGTACTCATGTTCATCGATCCGGCAGGGACAGGGAAGTATCTTCCTAAAAAGCGAGGACCCGGAACCCGGACCGGATCCGCTTCGTGCGGGGCTCATGGGCCGAATTCCGGGAGTATAGAGGGAGAGAGCACGGGGACGACACGCATCCGGCGGCGGGTCTATGGCCGTCGACGTCGCGCCGGTTGGTAAAGAAGCGGGAGAAGCTTGGGTCGGGAGTCGGTGAATCCGGCGTCAGTCGATGAACCCGAGCGTCTCCTCGATCCGACCCAGCTCGGGGCCGGTGGTGTCCTCGCCGACGACGTAGCCCTCGTCGGTGGCGACGAGCCCGGAGCCGACGAGCGGGGCGCCGTAGTTGACCGTGCCGAGGTCGGCACGGACGTCGAGCGCCTCCTCGACCGCCTGCAGTTCCGCCTCGGTCGACTTGGGGTGACAGAGCACGCCCGTGTTGTTGGCGACCGCCGCCGAACCGACCGTGCGGACGTCGGCGAGGTCGCCGCGCGTCACGGGAACGCCGAGGGTCTTTCTGACCGTCACGATCGACTCGCGCGGGAGGTCCGGGTGGACGTACGCGCCGTAGTCGTTCGCGAGGACGACGTTGCCGGCCGCGTTGATCTCGCCGGGAAGCTCGCCCACCTCGCAGTCGGCGGCCTCGGCGATTCGCGCCTGCTCCCGTTGGGTCGCTCGCGCGGAAACGAGCACGCCGTTCTCGTTGCCCGTCGCGAGGGCGCCGACGGTGTTGGCGCCGCCGACCGTCGTGAGGAGGGGCTCGGCGCCCAGCTCCTCGCCGAGCGCGTCGGCGAGCTCCTCGTCGACGTCCGGTCGGACCAACAGGAGGTCGTCGATCGCGCGGGCGAACACGCCCACGTACGACGAGCCGGTGAAAGTCGCCCGTAACACGTTACTCGGCGTACTCGGCTTCGACGACGGGCTCGCCGTCCTCGACGAACCGGGCCGCGCGGACGCGGACCTTGCTCGGCGGGTGCTGGCGCCCGTTCGCCCAGACGGCCTCGTTGACCGAGGTGTCGATGACGACGTCCGCCTCGTCGACGGAGAAGTGCTGCGCGAGGTGCTCGCGGACGATCCGCATCGCGAAGTCGGCGCGCTCCTGTACCGGCTTGTCCTTGGCGTCGCGGAGCGGGACGGTGACGACGCGCTCCTCGAAGTCGCTGGTGCTCATTTATTCGTCCAGGTCGTTCCGGCGCCAGTTGCGCCGCTTGGGGTTTCGCGTCACGTTCATGTCCGTCTTCATCATGACCCACGCGGGGACGCGGGTGTTCTGGCGTTCCGCCTTCGCCAGACGCTTCTTTTGAGCCTTCGATTTGTCTCCCATAGTAGCCCACAGTTTCCGCGGGGCGCATAAAACCCCTTCCATACGGGGTCGCTCGCGGCGTCGAGGGCGCGAACGCCGGGGCGCCGCGCCGGGTCAGAACGGCCGCTCGGCGAGATCGCGGTAGATCCGGTAACACCGGTCCAACACGTCGGTCCCGACGCTCTCCGTGTCGGTGTGCGCCTCGCCCGGCTCGGAGGCCCCGCAGACGAGAGGCTCGGTCCCGACCTCCGCCAGCCACCCCGCGTCGGTCGCGTGGGGCTTGACGACGTGTTCGGGCTCGTCGAGCCCCAGCTCCTCGTGGACCTCGCGTGCCACCGCGAGCGTCGTCGTCGCGAACGCGTCGTCGCCGCAGGCCATCGGCGGGAGGTCCTGCTCGATCTCCCACTCGACGCCCGGGACCTCGGCGGCGCGGGCGAGGTCGGCGCGGTCGCCGGGGACGGTCCGCTCGTCGATCGTCACCTCGCATCGCTCCGGAATCACGTTCCACGTCTCGCCGCCCTCCACGATCGTGACCGCGAGCGACCCGGTGACGGACTCGCCGAAGACGGTCGCTTCCGGGGCGTCGAGCTCGCGGACCACGTCGATCGCGTCGCTCGCGCGGTAGATCGCGTTCTCGCCGCGCTCCGGCTCGGAGGCGTGCGCCGCGGTCCCGCGCGCGACGAGCATCGAGGCGCGCCGGCCCTTGTGCGCGACGACGACGTCGGTGACGCCCGGCTTCGAGTAATCCGTCGACCCCTCGGCGACGATCGCGCGGTCGGGGACGAACCCCTCGTCGATCGCGTGGCGCGCGCCGGTCCCGCCGACCTCCTCGCCGACGAACGAGGCGACCGCAAGCTCGCGGCCCGCCGGCGGCTCGGCGTCCCGGAACGCGAGCATGCAGGCCGCCACTGCGCCCTTCATGTCGGCCGCGCCGCGCCCGTAGATCCGCCCGTCGCGGCGCTCGACGACGTACTCCCCGGCGTTCCCGTCGCCGGTCGTCTGGCGGGCGGCCGGCGGCACGACGTCGTGGTGACCGACCAGCGCGAGCGTGTCGGCGTCGGGGTCCTCCGTCGCGCCTTTATAAGCGATCACGTTGCCGACGGCGTCGCGCTCGACCCGCGCGTCGGTCTCCGCGCGGAGCCACTCTTCGATCGCGTCGCCGGCGGCGGTCTCGTCCTCGTGGGAGGGAATGGCGACCAGCTCCTCGGTCAGGTCCGCGAGTTCGTCCATACGGACGGGTCGGCGCTCGGCGATTTAAAGACTGAGTCTGGCGAGTTCAGTTATAAACGGATCGCGGTGGCGCGTGCCGGTGAGCGGCCAGCGGCCGCGAGCCGAACGCGCGAGGTCGTCGGGCGAAGCCCGACTGCCAGAGGCGCGTCGCGCCTCGCTGTCGCCGGCGCGACGCGCCGGCTGCCAGAGGGACCTTCGGTCCCTCGCTGGAGTCGGCCGCTCGGGGCGAAGCGGAGAGTGGCCGACGAGGCTGGGGAGGCGTGAGGCTGTGGTGCCGTGCGGTCGGGCGCTCCTCACGGCTGGGGCTTTGGAGATGTTCGCCGTCGATCCGACGTTATCGACTTATAATACCGAACCCGCTGTACCGATCATCTCCCGCTCGCGAGCGCGCGTCATTAATACGTCTCCGAGCCCTTGTGACGAGTATATGTCCGATCAGCTCGAAACCGCGACGCTCGGCGGCGGGTGCTTCTGGTGTACCGAGGCGGCGCTCGAACAGCTCGCCGGCGTCGAGTCGGTCACGTCCGGCTACGCGGGCGGCCACGTCGACGACCCCACGTACAAACAGGTGTGCTCCGGCAACACCGGCCACGCCGAGGTCGTCCAGGTCGAGTTCGACCCCGACGTGATCGCCTACGACGAGGTGCTGGAGGCGTTCTTCGAGATCCACGACCCCACGCAACTCAACCGGCAGGGCCCCGACGTGGGGAGCCAGTACCGCTCGATCGTCCTCTACCACGACGAGGACCAGCGACAGACCGCCGCGGCCTACATCGAGGCGCTCGACGAGGAGTACGACGACGACGTCGTGACGGAGCTCGAGCGACTGGAGACGTTCTACCGGGCGGAGGAGCACCACCAGGACTACTTCGCGAAGAACCCGAACGACGCCTACTGCACCTTCCACGCCAAGCCGAAGATGGAGAAGGTGCGCGAGAAATTCGAGGCGAAGGTCGCGAAGTGAGCGAAGGTCCCGAGACGGCGAGAGACGCACACTCCGCGACGACTCCAGAGCGCGGTCGACGACCCCGTTTTCTCGGCAGCGATTCCGCGGAACCCGCTCAGCTCTGACGCGTCAGTCTCGCTCGAACCGATCGGAGCAGACGGAAGGCAGCGCGCTCAGCTAAAGAATTAGGTCGCGTGCCTATTATCGAACGCCACGTTAGTATATTCGTCAGAGGCACGGCCCCTCCTGGTCTCCCGCTCGGCTCTCCGCGCTCGGTTCGATCGCTGTGAAGCCGCTCTCGGCACAGCCCGCGTGCAGATCCCGAGAAAAGAGTGATACCGACGGGTGAGCGTCTTCGACCGACTGTCACCCCAGAATAAAATCGTCTACCGACTGCCACCCCAGAACAACACCCGGACGGACGGGCGGGTGACACGTCAAGCACGCGTGCGACTGATCGAGAACCGGGCCCGCCGGTGTCCGAGAACCGGGTCGGCGCCGGCGTCGTTCACCGCCCGCGAACGCCGCGTGAGTCGCGACGGATCCCTCACGTTTCAACCCGGCAACCCGCCGCCGGAACGGTAGACATTTGGCGTCGCCGGTGTGAGCGAGCGTATGGTCTCGCTGGGACTGGTGGTGGCGCGGTTCAACGACTCCGTCACGGAGCCGATGGCCGAGGCCGCCCGCGAGGCGGCCGCCGACCGCGACGCCGTCGTCGTCGACGAAGTGAGCGTACCGGGGGCGTACGACAGCCCGCTGGCCGCCGACCGGCTCGCACGTCGCGACGACGTCGACGCCGTCGCGGTCGTCGGCGCCATCGTCACCGGCGACACCGACCACGATCACGTCATCGCGAGCGCGACCGCCGAGCAGCTCACGCGGGTGAGCCTCGACCGCGACACCCCCGTCACGTTCGGCGTGAGCGGCCCGGGGATGTCCGGCGCGGAGGCGCGCGAGCGGATCGATAAGGGCGCGGAAGCGGCCGACGCCGCGATCGACCTCGCGACGGAGCTCGAATGAGCACCGGAGACGACACACGGAACACACGACAATGAGCGACGCATACGAATTCTCGGACCGGATCGGACGCGTAGAGCCCAGCGCGACGCTGGCGATATCGAACCTGGCGGCGGAGAAGGAGGCCGAGGGCGCCGACATCGTCGACCTCTCGGTCGGCGAGCCCGACTTCGAAACCCCCGCGAACGTCGTCGAGGCCGGCAAGGAGGCCCTCGACGCCGGCCACACCGGGTACACCTCCTCGAACGGGATCCCGGAACTGAAGGAGGCGATCGCGGCGAAGCTCCGCGGCACCGGCATCGACGCCGACGCCGACGAGGTGATCGTCACCCCCGGCGGCAAGCAGGCGCTGTACGAGACGTTCCAGACGCTGATCGATGACGGCGACGAGGTCGTCCTCCTCGACCCGGCGTGGGTCTCCTACGAGGCGATGGCGAAGCTCGCCGGCGGCGAGCTCTCCCGCGTCGACCTCGCGCCCCACGGCTTCCAGCTGGAGCCCGCGCTCGACGACCTCGCCGAGACGGTCTCGGACGACACCGAGCTGCTCGTGGTCAACTCCCCGTCGAACCCGACGGGCGCTGTCTTCTCGGAGGCCGCGCTGGAGGGCGTCCGCGACCTCGCCGTGGAGCACGACATCGCCGTGATCTCCGACGAGATCTACGAGCGCATCATCTACGACGCCGAGCACGTCTCGCTCGCGAGCCTCGACGGGATGGCCGACCGCACGGTCACGATCAACGGCTTCTCGAAGGCGTTCTCGATGACCGGCTGGCGGCTCGGCTACCTCCACGCGACCGAGGCGTTCGTGGACCAGGCCGGCAAGCTTCACTCCCACTCCGTCTCCTGTGCGACGAACTTCGTCCAGCACGCGGGCGTCGAGGCCCTGGAGAACACCGACGAGTCCGTCGAGGAGATGCGTCGGGCGTTCGCCGACCGCCGCGACCTCCTCGTCGACCTCTTCGACGAGCACGGAATCGACGTCGACGTCGGCGACGGCGCCTTCTACATGATGATTCCCGTGGACGAAGACGATCAGGCGTGGTGCGAGGCCGCCATCGAAGAGGCGTCCGTCGCGTGCGTGCCGGGCAGCGCGTTCAACGCGCCGGGGTACGCGCGGATCTCCTACGCCGCGAGCGAGGAGCGCCTGCGCGAGGCGGTCACCCGACTCGTCTCGAACGACCTCTTATAAACGCGGACGGTCTCGCGGCCGATCCTTCCGTCGATCGTTCGCCCGATCTCTGAGCGATCTCCGAGTCAGTTCCGCGGCCGAGAGACCGGATCGGTCGATAGCGCGAACCTGCGGTGCGTTTTTATCGCTGCTCCGCGAAGTTTCAACTCGATTTGACAATGTACGATAACATCCTGTACCCGACGGACGGGAGTGCCGGGTCGGAGGCGGCGGCGGCGCACGTGCGAGAGCTCGCGTCCGCGTTCGACGCGACCGTGCACGTGCTACACGTCGTCGACACGCGCGAGGGCGGGCTCGGCGTGAGCGGGGCGTTCCTCGACGAGGAGCGGAAGGGAATGAGCGGGGAGTCGGCCGAGGGGGGCTACCTCGGCGGACACGAGGGGCGGCCCGACGCCGACGACATCGACGACAGGCTCACTAAGCACGTGACGGAACTCATGGGACGATCCTCCGAATCGCTCGACGAGATCCACCTGCGGACGGCCGTCAGGGAGGGGGATCCTCACTCGGCTATCCTCGAATACGCCGACGAGAACGACGTCGACCTCATCGTGATGGGAACGCACGGCCGGACCGGCGTCGAGCGCTACCTGCTCGGGAGCGTCACCGAAAAGGTGGTACGGCTCTCGGACCCGCCGGTGGTGACGGTCAGGGCCGACGAGAGCGAGTGACGTCGGGGGCCCAGTCGCGCCCCGGCCGCTGTCGACGTGACGACCCGAACTCCTCGATCTCGGCCCGGAAACCGTCGCTGTGCCGTCTCTCGGTGCTCCGCCGCTCTCGCCGGTGGGGTTTTATATAGCTGTGCGGATGGTTGGCTTGGACGACATGTACAAACGCATACTGTATCCCACGGACGGAAGCGACGGTTCCGAGGCCGCCATCGAACACGTGCGGGAGATGGCCGAGGCGTTCGACGCGACGGTGCACGTGTTACACGTGGTCGACACGCGTCAGTTCACGCTCGGGACCGACGGAAACTACCTCGCCGGGCCGATGGGCTACACGGGAGACCGGCCGTCCAGGGAGGACCAGAAACGCGAACTCGAGGAGCGCGCCAGGCCGTTCGTCGAGGAGGTCGCGGCCGGTTTCGAAGGGATCGACACGGTGCCGGTCGTCCGGGAGGGGAACCCCCACAAGGTCATCCTCGAGTACATCGACGAGAACGACATCGACCTCGTCGTGATGGGCGCCGAGGGTCGCACCGGCGTCGAGCGCTACCTGCTCGGGAGCGTCTCCGAGCGGGTCGTGCGGCTCTCGGACCCGCCGGTGGTGACGGTCCGGGCCGACGAGGCGGAGTGAGGGAACGGACCGTCCCGCCTCAGTCCGGCCGTTCGCCCCCATATGCTGCGTCACCGAGTCCGATCTCAGGGCCCGGCCACCGACTCGTTTTCGAGAACGTCCGCGACCGAGGGGAGGCTATCCCGCGCTCCGGGCGGGAGATCCTCCGGCGATGACGTTCCCGGTCCGTCTTGTGGCTCGCCGACGACGATCCGCCCGACCATCCCCATCGATTCGTGAGGGGGACAGTAGTAATCGTACACGCCTTCCGCCTCCAAGGTCACCTCGAACTCCTGGTCCGAGTCGGCGTATATCGGTGATTCCCATGGCTCGGCCTCGTTCGGAATCCGAAGCGGTTGCTCCCCGTTGTCCGGGTGGTACGCGGTCGTCCCGTGGCTCCCCGACGTGTTGACGAACCGGACGGTCGTCCCCGGTTCGACCGCGAGCCCCTTGGGATCGAAATACGACCCCTGATTGTCGGTGAGCATCTCCACGACCGCTCCTCCGTCTGTCCCGTCGGACGTCGTGGTGTCGTCGCTATCCGATCCGTCGTCGGTACTGTCCGACTCGCCATCGGTGTCGTCCGATGTATCAGTCGAGGACGATTGCGTCGACGAGGACGATTCGTCCTGATCATCCGGTGAGGATGAGTCTTCGGTGCTCGACGAGGAACAGCCCGCCAGTCCCGCGAAAGCGCTACTACCGGCGAGCAATCCCAACCGTCGTCTGGTGAGTTGTGGTTGTGTCATGGGTTTCAGTAAAAAACGTACGGGAGGGCGTCTCAGGCGCGGCGTCCGACGACGAAGCCGCCCGCAATTGCGACGAGTCCGATACCGACCGTGAGGCCGGCCCCGATCGGCGACTCGTCGGAGTCGTCTTGATTCGACTCCTCCAGCTGCGTCTGGAGCTGGTCGTTCTGCTCGTGAAGCTCGTCGACCTGAGAGCTCAGTTCCTCGTTCTGCTGTTGGAGTTCGTTGACGCTCTCAGTTATGCTCTCGACCTTCTCACCCTCCGCGCGGGAGGGTATCATGGTGACGTTGCGCTGGAACTCGAAGGCGTACTCTTCGCCATCGATGGGGACCACCATGGTGAGCGTGTACTGCCCGGCCTCGGGGAACATGTACGTGGCGCTGATGTGGGAGTCGTCCTCCGGGATCTCAGCCGTGAAGTGATCGTGGATGTCGTCAGGACCGTTGACGTGTACTGCCACTTCCTTGTTCGTGACACCTCCGTACGACGTCCGGTTTGCCTGACCCTCCTCCGCGGCAGCGTCAGTGATAGACGCACTGAAATCGGTCTGCATTCCCGCGACGGGTTCTTCAGGAGTAGTACTCACGCCGAGCGTCATGTCGCCCTGTTCGACCTCTGTCTGCCAGGAGTGCGCCGAAGCGATACCTGTCCCGGCGATGATCAGCATCGCCGCGACCGCGATGACGACCAGTAGATTGCGGTGCGACATTGCATGTGAGAGTACCCATCCAAGGGTTGTAGCCGTATAACGCGGCCGCAGAACCCGCGACTGCGGCGAAATATTAAGTTGGTCGCCAATACCTATTATATAACGCATGTCTCTCATTCTCACACCGTGAGAATTAGGGGGTCACTAATCCTCCGACACTCTGGACACTCAAGCAGTGGCCCGTGTCAAATCCTACAATCTTCGAAGCGCTCGCAGACGACACGATGGCGACGATCTTAGCGCACACGACGGACCGCGAACGGTCAGCAGACGAGCTTGCCGAGGTCGTCGAGGCGTCTCCTTCGACCGTGTATCGACGTATCGACGTGCTCGTCGAGGAGGGGCTGCTGATCGAGCGGCTGCAACTCGATCGGGAGGGCAACCACTATCACGTTTACCGAGCCGCGATCAAACGCGTGGAGGCGAGACTCGAGGACGGAACAATCGATCTGCACGTCGAGCGACGGGAGGACGGCGTCGATCGGTTCGTGCGTCTGTGGGAGGATATCCGGGGTGACGCGTAATGCACGAACCCCTGATAATCGCCAAACTGTTCGTAATGGCTCTCGGCTTAGTCATCGCGACAAAGGCGTATCGCGGATATCGCCGTCACGGGAGCGTAGCGATGCTATACCTGGCTATCGGATTCGTGCTCATCAGTGTCGGAACCGCTATCGAGGGCCTTCTGTTCGAACTGTTCGATCTGGATATCTTCCTCGCGAGCGCGATCCAGACGGTTATCGCCGCCAGCGGTATGATTGCCGTGCTCTACTCGTTGTACGGGAATCACACGAGACGCGTCCCGGACCGACCGAGTTGACGACTCGCTTCGCGAGACGTTTCGATTGCACCCTCGCTGTTTTCAAGATGGTCTCCGACCGTTGCACCGGTCGATGCGACGTTCCGAAACCCTTACTCCCGGTCCGGGACACCTCGACGTATGAGCGATACGTCCGAGTCGACGGATGACGCGGGGGAGGACGAGGGGGGCGACGCCGACGCGCCCGTCGTCGACGCCGAAGAGGTCCGACACGTCGCGGAGCTGGCCCGGGTGCGCCTCGCCGACGACGAGGTCGAGACGTTCGCCGCCCAGTTCGGCGACATTCTCGACTACTTCGCGGCCCTCGACGAGGTCCCCGAGACGGAGCGCGAGGAGGAGCTCGTCAACGTGATGCGTCCCGACGAGGTCGAGTCGGGACTCACCCAGGCGGAGGCGCTGTCGAACGCCGAGGAGACGGAAGACGGCTACTTCGTCGGGCCGAAGGTGTCGTAGATGGCGGCCGACTACAACGCCTTCATCACCGAGGCGACGATCAAGGGCGACGCCGAGGGGCCGCTCGCCGGAACCACGGTCGCGGTCAAGGACAACATCTCCACCGAGGGCGTCAGGACGACCTGCGGCTCCGAGATGCTCGCCGACTACGTCCCGCCGTACTCCGCGACCGTCGTCGATCGGCTGACCGACGCCGGGGCGACGGTCGTCGGAAAGGCGAACATGGACGAGTTCGGGATGGGGACGACGACCGAGACCTCGGCGTTCGGCCCCACCCGGAACCCCGCCGACCCCGAGCGCGTTCCCGGCGGCTCCTCCGGCGGATCGGCGGCCGCGGTCGCCGCGGGCGAAGCCGACCTCGCGCTCGGCTCCGACACGGGCGGGTCGGTGCGCTGTCCGGCGGCGTTCTGCGGCGTCGTCGGGATCAAGCCGACCTACGGGCTCGTCTCGCGGTACGGGCTCGTCGCGTACGCGAACTCGCTCGAACAGATCGGCCCGATCGCGGGCACCGTCGAGGAGGCGGCCGCCGCGCTCGACGTCATCGCGGGCCCGGACCCGAACGACGGCACGACCCGCGACCTCGCCGACGTGGAGGGCGCCGACCCCGACGCGAGCTACGCCGCGGCCGCCGACGGCGACGTCGACGGGCTCACGGTCGGGATCCCGACCGAGCTGTTCGAGGGCGCCGACGAGCGCGTCGTCGAGACGGTCGAGGCCGCGATCGCGGACCTGGAGGCGCGAGGGGCGGAGACGACGGAGATCTCGCTACCGTCGGTCGAGCACGCGGTGCAGGCGTACTACGTGATCGCGATGGCCGAGGCCTCCTCGAACCTCGCGCGCTTCGACGGGGTCCGCTACGGCAACCGGGCCGACTCGGACGGTAACTGGAACGAGTCGTTCGCGGAGACGCGCGAAGAGGGGTTCGGCGCGGAGGTCAAACGCCGGATCCTGCTCGGCACGTACGCGCTCTCGGCGGGCTACCACGACAAGTACTACGAGAAGGCCCAGGACGCCCGCGCGTGGGTCCGGCGGGACTTCGAGGACGCCTTCGCCGACGTCGACGTGATCGCGTCGCCGACGATGCCGGTGCTCCCCTTCGAGCTCGGCGAGAGCCTCGACGACCCCCTGCGGATGTACCTCGCGGACGCGAACACGACGCCCGTCAACCTCGCGAACCTCCCGGCGATATCGGTGCCGGCCGGCGAGGCCGACGGGCTCCCGGTCGGGCTTCAGCTCGTCGGTCCGAAGTTCGGCGAGGAGACGGTGATCCGCGCCGCGAGCGCGGTCGAGGACGCCAGCTGAGTCGCCTCCGGTACCCGTTCTTAATTCGATTTAAACCGCGTTGAGCGTCTCGACCGGTTATGTGGCTCCCGTCCTTCGCTCCGGGCGCACCATGACCGACACCGAATCGACGGCGACGGACGCGTTCGATCGCGACGCCGTTCGCTCCGCCAGTCGGGTCGCCATCGCGGCGCTCGCGCTGGTGGGCGTGTTGTACCTGTTCACGCTGCTCCCGGGCGTCGGCCGCCTGGTTCCGCTGACGCCGGTCACCTTCGCCGCGGTCGCCAGCGCCGTGGTGACGGCGGCCGTGGTCGCCCTCCTCCTGTACGCGGCGCCGAAGGTCGCCTCGCTGACGCGCGCCGCTCTCCACCGGACCGACGCGGCGGCTCACGTCGAGCGGATCGCGGAGAACGGCGGCGCGATGGCGTACTGGCTCGTCGTGCTCGCGGCGCTGTTGGTCGCGCACCGGGGACTCGCCGGCGCTGTCGTCCCCCTGCTCGACGGGCTCGCGTGGGCGTACGACGCGGCGTTCCTGATCGCGTCGTTCGTCCCGCTCGTCTTCGTCGTGGCGCGGCTGACCGTGACCGTCGATCCCCTCTCGGAGCTCGTCGCCGATCGCGTTTCGGCGGGCGAGCCGCCGGCGGACGACGACGCGAGCGAGGCCGAATCGACGACGGCCGACGACGACAGCGGACCCGCGGCGGCCCCGACCGAGATCGACGCGGCCGACTCGCACGGACACTCGGCCGCGGAACGGTGGGGCGTCGACGACGACCGGGCCGTGACCGACGACGACCCGGCTGTGACCGAAAACGACCCGACCGCGACCGACGACGAGTCGACGGGCTCCTGAGGCGGGGTCACCCGGTTCGGACCACCGCCGGCCCTCAGTCGGGGTCGCGGTCCGGACCACGACCGACCTGACCCCGGATCGCGATCCGGAACGTCCATACCTGCCCCGGTGGACGGACCCGTATGGCGCTGACCGACGAGGAGCTGAGCCGGCTCGCCGACATCGTTCGCCTCCAACCGACGAAGAACGGCGAGCTGCAGGACGCGTGGGGACTCGACAGCGGCAGTGAGGTCCACCAGTATCTGGAGAACCACCTCAAGGAGTACTACTACCGGGACGACGACAGCCTGATCCGGTCGACGGCCGAGGCGAACGACCTCGTCGACGTCGAGCCCGGGATCGAGGCCGACGCGGTCGCGAGGGGCGGCGCGCCGGAGACGATCCGCGTCCCCGAGCTGGTGGCGCAGGTGTTCGAGGTCCTGGCCGGCCCGGACGAGCGCTCGCAGTCCGTCGTCAGCGTGCTCAACGCCGTTCGCGAGGCGTTCGACGTCGACCCCGAGGTCGAGGAGGTGCGGCGCGCGCTGCGGACCCTCGAACGCAAGAACGTCGTCGAAGTCGTCTACCGAACCGTGCCGACGTTCAAGCTCGCCGTCGAGCGCGACGAGATCACGGTCGAAGTGAGCGAATAGGAGTTTTAAAAGATAGTTGTCGGATCGGAGATAGCCGACGGAGGGAGACCTCGGGTCGTCTCGGCCATCGTTTTATAAGTGCTCGACCTGGGATCGACGGAGAACACCGCCAAAGCCCCAGTCGCGAGGCGGGCGCACGCTCGCTGCGCTCCTCAGTCGCTCACTTCGTTCGCTCCCTGCGGTGCTTGCATCGCCTGCACCCGCCTCGCGACTGCCCCTTTGAATCCCGCCCCGCACAGCACCGTAGCCTCACACCTCCCCAGCCGCGTCGGTCGTCCTCCACGTTGCTCCGGACGACCGACTCCCTCGTACGGTCTGCTCGCGCCCGATAGGGCGCTCGCAGGCGCACGCCACCGCATTCTGTTTATAAGTAGTCGTAGCCAGCCGCTGTCACATCCCCATGTCGGCGGCGGCGTCGGGGACCGGCAGATCGCGGACGGCGACGCCCAGCAGCTCCGCGGCGTGGTCGAGCGCCATGTCGAACCCGTAGTACCGCTCCAGTTCGTCGCCGTCCGGTCCCGACCGGACCTTGAGCATCGCGTAGCCCTCGATGTTCTGCGCGACGGTCGCCTCGGCGCCGTCGGCGGAGAACGTGAGCAGCCGCTCGCCGTCGGCTTCCTCGTAGCGCGCGACGATCCCGTTCGCTTCGGCGTCGGTCGACTGCGTCCCGGCCCCCTCTCCGGCCGTCGTGTCGCTCATGGGATCGGTACGGACCGATCCCTGTCGTATCTGTCGGTCGGTGGGGTCGTGTCCCGGGACGCGGGGCCGCGACCTAGCGCGGGTCCCAGCCGTGGAACTCGCTGCCGGCCTCCAGTTCGAGGTCGAACGCCTCGATCATCCCGCCGAGCCCGGCGTACCCCTGCGCGAGCGCGGCGATCCCGACGATCGTCTCGTCGTCGTAGCCGGCGGCGATCTCGTCGTGGATCACCGCGTCGACCTCGCGGCGGACGACCGCGACCGCGTACTCGACCAGGGTCGTCTCGTCGGGATCGAGCGGCGCCAGGTCCCCGGTGCCGATCCCCGCGATGACGTCGTCGTCGATCCCGACGCCGCGGGCGATGTTGACGTGCTGGTGCCACTCGTAGCGGCTCCCCGTCTCGCGGGCGGCGGCGAGGATCACGAGCTCGCGGTCGCGGTCCGAGAGCCCGCTGTCGCTCCACAGCGAGCCGAGGAACGAGCGGAGCCCGGCGAGCACCGCCGGGTTGTTGCCGAGCGACTGGTAGACGTGGAGGGGTTTCCCCTGTAACGACGACTCCAGCAGCTCTTCGTACTCCTCGGGCACGTCCGACGCGTCGACGTAGGGAACGCGGGCCATGTGTCGGGCTGGTCGCCGACCGGGATAGCTCTGGGTGTCGCGGACGGCCCCGCCGGATCGAGTCGGGATGGTAAGGTTAAGGGACGCGACGACCGTATCGCTGGTAATGAGTACCGAGGTGTCGCGGCGGCGGGCGTGGGTCATCGCCGCGCGGCCGCAGACGCTGCCCGCGGCGGCCGCGCCGGTGATCGTCGGCGTCGGCCTCGCGCTCCGGACGGGCGCGTTCGCCCCGCTGCCGGCGCTCGCCGCGTTCGTCGGGGCGGCGCTGATCCAGATCGGCACCAACTTCGCGAACGACTACTACGACGCGATTCAGGGGGCCGACACGGACGACCGCGAGGGGTTCACCCGCGTCGTCGCCAGCGGCCTCATCGAGCCGGCCGAGGTGAAGCGGGCGATGTGGCTGACGTTCGCGGCCGCGATCCTCGTCGGCACCTACCTCGTCTACGTCGGCGGCGTCCCGATCCTCGCGATCGGCCTCGCGTCCGTCGCCGCCGGAATCGCCTACACCGGCGGTCCCTACCCCCTCGGCTACCACGGGCTCGGCGACCTGTTCGTGTTCGTCTTCTTCGGCGTGATCGCCGTCACCGGCACCTACTACGTACAGGCCGCCGCCCTGGTCGGCGACCCCTTCCCGCTGTGGCTCCCCGACGGGACCGTCACGCTCGCTGCCGTCGTCGCCAGCCTCCCGATCGCCGCGCTCTCGACGAACATCCTCGTGGTCAACAACGTCCGCGACCTGAAGGAGGACGCGGCGACCGGCAAGCGCACGCTCGCGGTCCGGTTCGGCTACCGGTTCTCGCGGGCCCAGTACGTCGCTCTCCTGGCGCTCGCCTACCTCACTCCCTTCTGGTTCCTCGCCCGCGGGGACGACCTCGCGGTGCTGCTCCCGCTCGTCACGCTCCCGCTCGCGGTCGCCGTCGCGCGCACCGTCGTGACCGAGACCGCCGGCGAGGCGCTCAACCCCGCGCTGGAGTCGACCGGCAAGCTGCTCGCGGCCTACGCGGTCGCGTTCGCGGTCGGCCTCGCGCTCTGACGATGCGGCTCCGCTCCTTCTCGCTCGGTCTGACGACTCCGCTCGCCACCGCCCGCGGCGAGATCGCGGAGCGCGAGGGGGTCCTCGTCGCGGTCGGTCCCGGTGACGACGATGTCTCGGCCGCCGGGCTGGGCGAGGCCACCCCGCTCCCCGGGTGGACCGAGTCGCGCTCGGCGTGCGAGGCGGCCCTGCGCGGGGTCCGGGACGAGGACGACGCCCTCGTCGACGACGCGCTCGACCGGATCGAGGTCGCCGAGCGGCCCGCGGCGCGTCACGGCCTCGCGCTGGCGCTCGCGGACGCCGCGGCGCGCGACGACGGCCGCCCGCTGGCCGCGCACCTCGCGGACGAGCGGGGCCTCCCGACGCCGGCCGAGTCGGTCCCGGTCAACGCGACGGTCGGCGACGGCGACCCCGAAACGACCGCCGCAGTGGCGAAGCGGGCCGTCGACGAGGGGTTCGACTGCCTGAAAGTGAAGGTCGGCGCGCGCCCCCTCGACGGCGACGTCGAGCGCCTCCGCGCGGTCTGCGACGCGGTTGGGGACGACGTCTCCCTTCGAGCCGACGCGAACGGCGCGTGGGACCGACCGACCGCGCGGGAAGCGCTCGACCGCTTCGCGCCGCTGGGGCTGGCGTACGTCGAGCAGCCGCTCCCCGCGGACGACCTCGACGGCGCGGCGGCTCTCAGGAGCGATCGAGACGACCGGGAGCGGGCCGACGGCGACTCCCCGGTCCCGATCGCCCTCGACGAGTCGCTCGCGCGCCACGACCTCGACGCCGTCCTCGACGTCGGCGCGGCCGACGTCGTCGTCCTGAAGCCGATGGCGCTCGGGGGGCCGGACCGCGCGCTGGCGGCGGCGACGACCGCGCTGGCGGCGGGGGTCGCCCCCGTGATCACCACCACCATCGACGCCGTCGTCGCGCGGACCGCCGCGGTCCACGTCGCGGCCGCGGTGCCCGACGTCGCGCCCTGTGGGCTCGCCACGGCCTCGCTGCTCGCCGACGACCTCGCGCCGGACCCGTGTCCGGTCGCGAACGGGTCGATATCGGTGCCGGACGGTCCCGGTCTCGCCGGCGACGCGTTCGACGGGCTCCCGTGACAGCCCGAAGCGACTACCGCTCGACGACCTCGACGGTCCCCTCCATTCCCTGCGTCTGGTGGGGGGTGCAGAGGTACTCGTAGGTGCCCGGCGTCGCGAACTCGTGTTCGAAGGCGTGCCCCTCCGCGGCGGCGAGGTCGGATTCGAAGGCGCCGCCCCTGTCGACGACGTTGTGGCTCCCGCCCACGCCGGTCCACTCCCAGACGACCGTCGTCCCGACGTCCACTCGGAGCGCCGCCGGCGCGAACGAGAGGCCGCCGTCCGCGCCGACCGCGACCGAGACGGTCTCCTCGCCGGTTCGGTCGACCGGCTCCGCGTCGCCGTCGTCGCCCCCGGGAAGGAGCACGCCGGTACAGCCCGCAAGCCCGACGGCCGTGGCGGCGCCGACGGCCGCGAGCAGCTCTCGTCGCGTTCGCGCGTTCATGCCGGACGGAGGGTCCGGACGGTATAAAACGTCCCGAGAGCGCCGATCGAGAGCGACGAGGGAAAGGGGCTTGTAGGGCCGCCGCCGAACGGAACTACATGAGCGAGTGGACAGACGCGATCGTCGGTGAGCGCATGACCGTCGACAACCAGTTCACGGACCGGGTGGCGGCCTCGCGGTTCTCCAGCCAGGAGTGGGGCCTGATCATGACGGCGACGGAGTTCGAAATCGAGAACCCCACCGACCCCGACGACGCCCGCCTCGTCGCCGACACCTCCAGTCTCCCGGCGATTATGCCGGAGCTGGAGAACGTCCGGTCGCAGGTCGCCGCGATGGGCGGCGCGCCGGGCGGGCAGGACGGCGGGAGCTCCGGCGGCCTCTTCGACTCGATCAAAGGCGCGCTCGGACTCGGCGGCTCCGACGACGGCGGGGTGGACGCCGACGAGCTCGCCGCCGCCGAGCGGCTCGTCCAGGAGTACGCGGACGAGCTGCAGGCGCACCTCGAGGACAACGGACGCTGGGAGCAGGTCAGGCTCGCGTATCAAGAGTAGCGGGGAAGATCCGGCGATCGAACCGCTCGCCCGTCACTCCATGTCGCCGCTGCGGAACCGCGTCAGCTCCTCGGCCTCGTAGATGCTGATCAGCTCGCTGACGATCTCGTCGTACTCCTCGTCGTCGACACGGAGCGCGTCGAGCCGTTCGACCGTCTCCTCGTCGAGGTGGACCTGGGGCATACGCGGCGGTTCGTCGGCTAGGTAATAAAAATCCCCGGTGCTCTGAACAGCGTAGCTGATCCACCCGTCAGTCGAGGCGATGTCGGTTCGTGCGACGTTCCGACTCCGCCTCAGCGGCCAGGTCCCGACGGGCCATCTCTTCGAGATCGTCCTCGGTTAATTCGTCGCCCCGGATGAGAAGGCGCCCGTTGAATCTGACGATCGAATCCTTCTCCTCAAGCAGCGAACGGAGTCGTGAGCAGTCGTAAGGCGGACTCTCCGGGCGTTCTGCTCCTACTAGCTTGGTCATGGTGTCGGCTTTCTCGAACAGGTCTGCCTGCTCGGCACCTATCCCACCGAAGAGAGACACGAGGGAGTCTCTGTGAGGCTGGTGTGACGTCGGCGACTGTGACCGGAACGTGTTCACCTGCATTGATACGAACGGGTTGGCGACCGCCGACACGCCGGGGTCACCGACGCACCGAACGTCCGTCCTATCATCGATGGACACAGACAGGGAGACGCTTGCACTCAGGGGTGTCCCAGACGTTACCAACCCCACCAACGACCGGAGCCGAGTACGAGTCAGCGTCCCTTCGACCACGATCGAGCCCAGCCCCCCGTTCTCGACTGCGGCGAGTCCCTCACCGACGTCGTCCGTCGCTTCGAAAATCGTCAACGCCGGCGCGTCGTCGAGGTCGGCGAGCACGACCGCGCCGTCGGCCGCGACGACCGTCCCGTCTCCGACCGGGAGCCCGCAGTACGCGACGTCGACCTCGGGGTCCGAGAGCACCGCGGAAACCGTCTCGGCGTCGGGGCGTTCGACCACTTCCCACTCGCCGACGCCCTCGGGCACCGCCGGCTCGGTGAGGGCTCGAGTGACCGCCGCCGCGCGTTCCGCCGAGTCGACCAGGGCGACGACGCGGACCTCGCCGCTCGCGGTCGTCTCTCGGCGGAGCCGGTTCTCGTATCCCGCCGGCGTCAACACCGACGTGCCCGCGGGAAGCGGGTCGTCGTCCGGGCTCGGGACCCCGTCGGCCGGAGCGAGCCACGGCGAGGTCGCGAGCGCCGCCGGCCCACCGGGGCGGTCGGGCTCCGGCGAGCCGCGAACCCGAATCGGAGCCATCACGTGGGCGAGGTGGGACAGCAGCTCTGCGCCGGCGGGACCCGGCCGGAGCACCGCCTCGGTCGGCCAGTCGGGGGTATAAGGCGCGACCGTCGCCGGGTCGACTTCGAGGTACTCCATCAGCCGCTCGCTCATCGACAGGTCGGCGAGGTTCGGCGGGTAAAAGGGGAGCTCCGCGCCGATCTGCTCGTACTCGTACCGGTCGGACGGGACGTACCCCTCGGTGCGCGCGAGCGTGTCGAGGAAGAACCACGTCCGGAGCAGCTCCTCGGCGCGCGCTTCGAGCGCGACGCCCTCGGTCGGCAGCGACTCCACGTAGCCGGTGTCGAGCCGGATCGCGGGCGCGTCGCCGACGACCATCCGCGCGCCGAGGTAGTACGAGAGCGTCGAGAGTCGGTAGACGTCCGCGTACTCGGGGCGGACGACGACCTCGACGCCGGTGTCGGGAGGGAGCAAGGGGCTGGGGACGTCGAGCTCGTCGCCCCGCTCGATCCGCGGCGGGTAGCCGCGGAGCGTCGGCCACGAGCGCTCGGGGGAGAACTCCTTGATCGACGAGCCGAGCACCGAGACCGCCTCGGCCAGCGCGACCGGGTCGTCGGGGACCGTGATCGTCGCCTCCGGACGGGTGTGGAGCGACCGCGCGCCGACCGTGAGGGTGGTCGGTCGGTCGAACTCGATGTCGACCGGGCCGGAGTCGACCATGCCGGTCGTCGAGGGCTCGACGTCGTCGGCGCGGACGAGCACTTTGGTCGTCCCGCTGACGTCGAAGCAGTACGACCCCCGGGGGAGATCCATGGGATCGGCGAGTCTGGCGACGAAGTCGCCGTCGCCCGTCCGGACGGTCACCGAGGAGTACTCCGGGACCGAGACCGACTCCGCCTCGAAGCTGATCGCCTCGTCGACCGGGAGCGGGAACAGCTCCGGAAGCGCGGGCTGCGGGTCGGGCTCGCGGTCCAGCACGAGCCGGAGGTCCTCGCCCTCCAGCGCGTCGCAGACGCGAAGCGTCTCGCCGTCGACCGTGAATTTGACTCGTTCGTCCGACACGTCGGCTCTCACTTGCAGTTGATAGCTCCACGACAAGTATGAGGGTGTCGGTGTTTCTCCTCCTGCGACATCTCACCCGTCGGTAGTCCGCCCTCTTACCAGCGATGACAGCAGTCTTCCCGGCGATGACAGCAGACTTTACAGCGACCGGCCGCGAGGCGTCGACATGAACGAGGCCGTGGCGGCCGCCCTCGGTGCGGCGTTTCCGGAGCGGTCGGTCGAGCGCCTGACCGACGTCGGCCCCTCGTGGAACGGCGCCAACGAGACCGTCGGCGTGGTGTTCGCGGACGGGAGCCGGGCGTTCTGTAAGGTGGCGGTCGACGGCGACGGCACTCGGATCGCTCGCGAGCTGGCGGTGCTGCGGTACGTGGCCGCCGAGCGACCCGTCGCCGTCCCGGCGGTGCTCGCGGGCGACCCGGACGCGGACGCACCCTATCTTCTCACGGGGCCCGCGCCCGGCCGCGAACTCCTTGACGTGTGGGAGGAACTCGGCGACGGGACGCGAGAGGAGGGGGACGCCGAACGCGAGGCGCTCCTCCGGCGCGTCGGCGCGACGCTCGCGACCCTCCACGCCGAGCCGTTCGAGACGCACGGCGAGATCGTCGGGAGCGACGCTCGGGGCGGACTCGCCCTCGACCGCGCGCCGTGGCCCGACGTGCTTATAAAAACGATCGAGCGCACTCGCGAGATCGGCACGTCGGAGCGGCTCGCCCACCACTACGACGCCGTCGTCGACTGCGTGGAGGCGAACCGCGACCGCCTCCGCGACGCCCCCGCGGCACTCCTCCACGGCGACGTCGCGATGCCGAACCTGTTCGTCGTCGACGCCGGGGTGGGACGTGACGGCAGAGCGGGAGGGGGCGCCGGAGCGGGACGCGACGCCGGGGCGGAAGGGGACACCGGCGTCGCCCCGATCGACTGGGAGCTCTCCCACGTCGGCGACCCCGCCCGCGACCTCGTCAGGGCGGAGGACCAGCTCCTCAACGGGTTCGACGAGCGAGGCCCCGAGCGGTACGCGGCGGCGCTCCGTGACGGGTACCGCGAGCGCGCCGGCGGGCTCCCCGAGGGGTTCGCGGCTCGGCGCCCGATTTACGAGGTGGTCCGAATGCTCGGCCGCTCGGGATTCGTCGACCAGTGGACGACCTACCTCGACGAGCCGATGACGGACCTCGTCGACCGCGCGGAAGCGGAGCTGCGGACGCGGCTCGAGGCGGTGTGAGGAGGCGGTCCGAAAGCGTCGACGTGTGAGGATCGACCGCCCGTCAGCGGTTCCACGCCGCGTCGTCGGGGTCGATCCGCCGGTCGCCCGGCCGCAGCGCGTCGACCGACTCGAGGACGGACGGATCGATCTCGGCGTCGACGGCGCGGCGGTTCTCGGCGACGTGGTCGCCGGTCGCCTTCGGGATCGGCGTGACGTCCCGGGCGAGCGCCCACGCGAGCGCGAGGACGGCCGGCGAGCAGTCGGCCCGCTCGGCGATCGCCAGGAACTCGTCATCGTCGAACAGGTCCCCGCGGGCCAGCGGCGAGTAGCCGACGAGCCGGTGGTCGAACTCCTCGGCGAGCGCGCGGAGCTCCGGCTGCGGGAACCGCGGGTGACACTCCACCTGGTGGGCGGCGACGGGCGCGTCGAGCGTCTCGCGAGCCTCCCGGAGCAGCTCCGGGGTGAAGTTCGAGACGCCGACGTGGTCGGTGAGCCCCGCGTCGCGCAGGTCGTCGAAGACCGGCAGGGTCGCCTCGGCGTCGTACGCGCGGGTCGGCCAGTGGACGTACAGCAGGTCGACGCGGCCGAGCCCGAGCCGGTCGAGGCTCTCGCGGGCCGTCTCGCGGACGTCCTCGGGCGCGAGGTTCTCCGGGTGGACCTTCGTGGCGACGACGACGTCGTCGCGGTCGACGTCCGCGGCGGCGATGCCCTCGCCGACCGCGGCCTCGTTGGCGTACATCTGCGCGGTGTCGACGTGGCGGTAGCCGGCCTCCAGCGCGGCGGTCACGGTGGCGGTGCACTCGTCGTCGTCGTCGAGGCCGGACGTGCCGAGTCCGAGCGGCAGCTCCAGTGGGGGCATGTCCGCCGGTTCCGGTCCCGAAGGTAAAAGAGCGCGCTCATCGGAACGGATCGCGGCCTTCTCGCGGGACCGCGACGTCGGAAGGCGGTCTTTTCACCGCGCTGGAAACCGCTCCGCCTTATATGAGTCTCAGAGCGCCTAGGTCCGCATATGAGCACCGGGATTCACGTCGAACTCGCCCTCTCCTCGTGTGACGGCTGTCCCGTCGCGGCCCTCTCGGCCAGCACGCCGGTCGAGGAACTGCGGGTCGACTCGGGCGACGACCGGGTCGAGTTCGTCGTCGCGGACCCGCCCGACGACCCCCCGACGGGTCTCGACCTCGTCGAGTTCGCCGGGCGAGCGCACGGCCGGTACGAGATCGCGTGCGAGCGCCCGGCGGTCGAAGGTGGCCGCGCAGCGGACGACGCGGGGACCGAAGGTGGCCGCGCACCAAACGACGCGGCCACCGACGGCGGCGTCGTTGTGGACTCGTCGAGCGGTGACGAGGGGGCCGACCTCTCTCCGCCGGCCGAGCGAGACGTCGCCTGCGCGGGCTGCTCCTGCGGCGGGCTCCCGGCGGCGTTCGCGAACTTTCCGGTCTCGCCGCGCCGGACGGAGATAGTCGACGGCGATATCCGAGTCTCGTTCGTCCTGACCGGCCACGAGGAGCTGCAGGCGATCGTCGACGAGTGCGAGGCGGCCGGGCTCGACGTCGAGCTCCGTCGGCTCTGCGTCGACCGCGGGAACGGCGGCGAGGATGACTGCTGTCCCGACGTGGTTCCCGTCGACCTCGCCGGCGTGACGGACAGGCAGGCGGAGATCGCGAGAGTCGCCGCCGAGAAGGGGTATTTCGACGCCGGCGGCGCGTCCGCCGACGACGTCGCGGCCGAGTTCGACCTCGCGAAGTCCACGGTCTCGGAACACCTCCGAACCGTGACCGCGCGGCTCTTCTCCCAGACGTTCGGAGACGGTACTTAAACCTCCGAACAGTTCGCCGGTAGGTATCCCCGGGGTTCGACCGTAGTGATCACCAGCGGGGTCGAACCGATCGGTTCGGCTCCGACGACCCATGACCCAGTGGACACAGCTCGGACCGCGGGAACGCGAGCTCCTCGCCGTCCTGCGACGTGCCGACGGCCCGCTCACGGCCCGTGACCTGGCCGATGCGATCCGCGACCGCGGCGACGACGTCGCGTACACGACGGTCAAGCGGACCGTCGACCGGCTCGTCGAGAAGGGGCTCGTCGACCGCGAGTGCGAACCTCACCGCGGCGCGACGCGTCACCGCTACCGGTTCGACGTCGAGGCCGCACGGCAGCGGCTGATCCCGGAGTTCGTCGCCGAACTCCGGGCCGTTCTCGGCGACCGAGCGATCGAGCGGCTCGCGGTCCGAACAGCGCGTGACAACGACGAAATCGACGAACGCCAATGACACGACACACTCAGCAGCCGTCGGATGACGACGAGTCAGACGAACAGCAGAGCGGACCGGAAGACGGGTTCGATTCGCTGCTCCCCGGGCTCCGTCGGCGGGACTTCATGAAGGCCGGGGCCGCGGTCGGCGGACTCAGCGGGCTCGCCGGCTGTACAAGCCTACTCAGCGACGACGGCGACGGGACCGTCTCGGCCGCCCCCGACCACTCGATCCCGCCGGGCGAGATGGACGAGTACTACGCGTTCCTCGGCGGCGGCCAGTCGGGGGACGTCCGCGTCGTCGGGCTCCCGTCCATGCGCGAACTCATTCGGATCCCGGTGTTCCAGCGCGACAGCGGGCGCGGATACGGGCACGACGACGAGAGCCGAGAGATGCTGGAGCAGGCCGGCGGCTACACGTGGGGCGACACGCACCACCCGCGGATCAGCCAGACCGACGGCGACTACGACGGCCGGTTCGCGTACGTCAACGACAAGGCGAACGGCCGGATGGCCCGGATCGACCTGACGTACTTCGAGACCGACGCGATCGTCGACATCCCGAACCAGCAGGGGACGCACGGGTCCTGCGCGCAGCTGCCCGACACGGACCTCATCTTCGGCGTCGGCGAGTTCCGCACGCCGATCCCCAACGACGGGACGGGCGACTTACACGACCCCGACGAGTACGGCGCCGTCCTCGCGGCGATCGAACCCGAGTCGATGAACGTCGAGTGGGAGGTCCTCGTCGACGGCAACATGGACAACGGGGACGGGAGCAAGGAGGGGCGGTACTTCTTCACCACGGGCTACAACAGCGAGGGCGCCGTCACCGAGAAGGGGATGACCCGGTCGGACCGCGACAACGTCAAAGCGTTCGACATCCCGCGGATCGAGGCGGCCGTCGAGGCGGGCGACTACGAGATGATAAACGAGGTCCCGGTCGTGGACGGCCGAAAGGACAGCCCGCTCAATCAGGGCGACGACCCCGTCGTCCACTACATTCCGACGCCGAAGAGCCCGCACGGGATCAGCGTCACGCCGGACAACAAGTACGCGATCGCGAGCGGCAAACTCGACCCGACCGCGTCGGTCATCCAGATCGACAAGATCGACGAGGTCGACGATCCGACCGACGCCATCGTCGGCCAGCCGAAGCTCGGGCTCGGTCCCCTTCACACCGCTTACGACGGCCGCGGACACGCGTACACGTCGCTGTTCATCGACTCGCAGGTCGCCAAGTGGGACATCGAGGAGGCGGTCGAGGCCGACGCGCGGTCCGAGAGTCCCGTCATCGAGAAGATCGACGTCCACTACAACCCCGGTCACCTGATCGCCTCGGAGTCCTACACGGAGGACCCCGCCGGCGACTGGCTCATCTCGCTCAACAAGCTGTCGAAAGACCGGTTCCTGCCGGTCGGTCCGCAGCACCCGGAGAACGACCAGCTGATCTACATCGGCGACGACGAGGCCGGCATGGAACACGTGAAGGACTCGCCCGCACACGCGGAGCCGCACGACGCGTCGATCTGTCACCGCTCGAAGCTCGATCCCGCGAAGACCTACGACCCCGACGACCTCGACCTCGAATACACCGACGAGGGCGAGGAGACGATGGAACGGGTCGACGACGACCGCGTCGAGATCGAGATGTACTCGACGCGGAACAAGTACGGATTCCAGGAGATGACCGTCAAGGAGGGCGACACTATCGAGATGCAGGTGACGAACATCGAGACCACGAGCGACATGCTCCACTCGGTGGCGATCCCCGAACACGACGTCCACATGCGCGTCGCCCCGCAGGAGACGCGGAAGGTGACGTTCACCGCCGACGAACCGGGCGTCTACTGGATATACTGCGCGCACTTCTGTAGCGCGCTGCACTTGGAGATGCGCTCGCGGCTCATCGTCGAGCCGGAGGAATAACCCATGTCATCGTCGCTCACGCGGTTGACCGAGATCCGACGCGCGCTCCCGCTGGCGGCGGCGGTGCTGCTCGTCGGCGCGCTGCTGGTGCCGATGTGGCAGATCACGCTCACGGCGCCGCAGTACCCCGGTCAGGAGCTGCTCATCGAGCTGTACGCGTACCCGCGCCTGGGCGGCGACTTCGCCGAGGTACAGGGACTCAACAAGTACGCCGGGTTCTACTACCCCGACCCGGTGTACATCGACCCGAACTACGAGGTCAGCGAGGCGGCGATAGACGTCCCCGAGTGGCTGCTCGGCCCGGTCGTGTTCGTGGGGCTCGCGTTTACCGGGGCCTTCGTCGCGTTCGCGCCGACGGTCCGCAAGCTCAAAGCCGGACTCACCGCGCAGTTCGTCGGGACGATCGCCGTCTTCGTCGGCATGTTCGCATTCATCCAGTACCGGCTCTACCAGGCCGGTCACTCGCTGGACCCGGACGCGCCGCTCCGCGGCATCGACTCGTTCACCCCGCCGCTTTTAGGACCCTACGAAGTGGCCAACATCAGCGGCTTCGCGTGGTTCGGACCGGGCGGGTACATGACCATCATCGCGGTCGCGCTGCTCGCCGTCGCGTACCTCGCGCGGGACATCGACGCGACAGTAGACGAGCTCCCCGCCCTGGCTCGCGCGTTCCCCGAAGCGGTCCGCGACCGCGTCTCGAACCGCGGCGACGAGGGACCGAGCGACGAGTCGGAGCGAGACGCCGACCGAAATCAGGAGATCGGCGGTGGTGATCATGTCAGGTAACCCGCTCGGGCCGTCGGCCGGCCGCCTCGAAACCGGCTTTCTCGTGGGCGCCTGCGTCGTCGCCGTGGTCGCGCTCGCGCTCCCGCTCGCCGCCGGTGCGACCGGGGCGTCCGGCAGCACGGCCGCTGCCGCCGACGGATCCGCGAACGCGGGCGGGGCCGGAATTCCGGCGAACGACTCCGGTGCCCCCGGCCTCGACATCGAGACCGACGTCGCGGCGACCGAAGTGACCGCGCCCGAACGCGACGGGACCGCTACCGTCGACGGCGAATCGTTCGCGTCGGCGCAGGCGGCGGTCGACGCCGCCGAACCGGGCGACACGGTCGTCCTCGACGGCCGGTTCGAGGAGCGCGTGAACGCGAGCGTCGACGACCTCACGCTCGCCGCGAGCGAGGACGGCGCCGTGCTCGACGGCGGCGGCGAGGGGCGCGTGCTCACACTGAGCGGCGAGAACGTCACCGTCTCCGGCGTCTGGATCCGCGGCTCTGGCAGCGACCTCGGCACCGAGGACGCCGGCGTGTTCGTCGCCGGCGCGGACGCTCGGATCGAGACGGTCCGGATCACCGACACGGCGTACGGGATCTGGGTCGACGGCGTCGACGACGCGGTGATCGAGGACGTGCGCGTCGACGGTCGCGAGGACGTGTACCCGGTGACCGATCGCGGGAACGGGATCCACCTGTTCGAGACGAGCGGGACCGTCGTCCGAGACAGCGAGATCACGGACACCCGCGACGGGATCTACTTCTCGTGGGCGACGGACGTCCTCGCCGAGAACAACACGATCCGACACACCCGGTACGGCGTCCACTACATGTACTCGGACGACAACCGCCTCGTCGACAACGTCGCCGCTGACAACGGGGTGGGGTACGCCCTCATGGTGAGCGAGGGGCTCACGGTCCGGAACAACACCGCCCTGCGGAGCGACGACACCAGCGGTCACGGCGTCCTCGCGAAGGACATCGAGGAGTCGACGATCGCCGGGAATCACCTCGTCGCGAACCGCGACGGGCTGTACATCTACAACGCACAGGACAACCGGGTCCTCGACAACCTGCTGTACCGCAACGCGGTGGGAGTTCACAGCGCCGCCGGCAGCGAGAACGAGGTCGTCGCGGGCAACAGCTTCGTCCGCAACGACCGTGCGGTTCAGACGCCGCGAACCACGCTCGTCGAGTGGAACGACACCGACCGCGGCAACTACTGGTCCGGCGCTCGGGCCGTCGACCGCGACGGCGACGGGGTAAGCGAGATCAGGCACCGTCCCGTCGGACTCGTCGAGAACATCGTCGCCGAACAGCCGCAAGCGGCGGTGTTCGCCAACAGCCCGGCGTTCGAGGCGGTGCGGCTCGCCGAGAGCTCCTTCCCCGTCATCGAGGCGCCCGGCGTCGTCGACCGCCGCCCGCTCACCGAGCCGAACCACGACTGGCGCGCGTACGAACCGAACGAAACGACGGACCCGAATTCGGACGGCGAGACCGACACGGAGGCCACATCATGAGAATCGACGCGAGCGACGTTCGGAAGACGTACGGAGACGTGACCGCCCTCGACGGGCTTTCGCTCTCGATCCCGAGCGGGTCGACGTTCGGGATTCTGGGCACGAACGGGGCCGGGAAATCGACCCTGTTCCGACTGCTCGTGGGTCACGACCGCCCGGACGCGGGGACGGTCGCCGTCGGCGGATCCGACGTGACCGAGGACGGACGGCGGATCCGCGAACGGGTGGGCTATCTCCCCGAGCACGTCGGGTTCCCCGACGGGCTCACCGGCCGGGAGGTGCTCGCCGTCCACTCGGCGATCCGCGGGCTCCCGAGAGACGGACGGATCGCTCGCGCCGTCGAGCGGGTCGGGCTGACCGCAGACGAGGCCGACCGCCGCGTCTCGGGCTACTCGAACGGGATGCAACGCCGGCTCGGTCTGGCGACGGTGCTCTTGCCGGACCCCGACGTCCTGATCCTGGACGAGCCGACGGCGGGGCTCGATCCCCGCGGCGTCGACGAGTTCCACGCCATCGTCGAGGAGATCACCGCCGAGACGGACGCGACGGTGGTCTTCTGCTCGCACGTCCTCCCGGAGGTCGAGCGGCTCTGTGACCGCGCGGCGGTGCTCCACGACGGCCGGGTGCGCGCGAGCGGCCCCATCGAGGAGCTCGCGGGCGGTGCCGCGGGTCCCGAGACCGAGGGCGAGCGTCGCGGCCTTCGAGCGACGTTCCGAGAGGCGGTCGACGACGACCCGGCGAGGGACTCGCGGACCGACCGCAGGGGGGTGACGTCATGACGGAGACGGAGCCCGCCGAGACGCGACCGGACGGGGGACATCCGGACGCGGCGGTCTTCGGCGGCGGAGGCTCGGACGGTGACGGCGAGACGCCCGAGCCGACGGCGGCTTCGGGGGTGACCGAGACCACGACCGCCGAGGGCGCTCGGGGCGCCCTCCGGCACGTCTTCGTCGTCGCGGCGACCGAGTACCGGCTCGCGGTCAGGAGTCGCTGGGCCCTCGCGCTGACCGGCCTGTTCGTCGTCTTCGGTGCGATGATGATGACGTTCAGCGGGTCCGCGGTCGGACCGGAGGGCGCCGAGCGGATCGTGGCGTCGCTGACGAGCCTCGCCGCCTACCTCGTCCCGCTATCGGCGCTCGCGCTCGGGTACGACGCCGTCGTCGGCCGGGAGGACGAGGGCTGGCTCGCGGTCGTGTTCTCGCTGCCCGTCCGCCGCAGCGAGGTCGTCGCCGGGACGTACCTCGGTCGGCTGGCGGTGCTCGCGGGGGCGACGGTGCTCGGATTCGGGTTCAGCGGCGTGCTGCTCGTCCGCGAGTTCGGGATCGGCGAGTGGACGTCGTTTCTCGGGTTCCTCGCCGGCGCCGTCGGCGTCGGGGCCGCGTTCCTCGCGATCGCGGTACTGTTGTCCGCCGTCGCTCGCGAGAAGACCCACGCGCTCGGCGCGGCGCTGCTCGTGTGGGTCTGGTTCGTGCTGATCCACGACCTGATCGCGCTCGGCGTCGTCGCCGCGTTCGAACTCCCGGACGCCGCCCTCTCGGCGCTCGTGCTCTCGAACCCGGTGGGCGCGTTTCGGGTGCTCGTGTTGAGCGGGCTCGGGACCACTGCCGGCGGCGGGTTCACCGCCGTCCTCGCCGGTAGCGGCCTCTCGACGGCGTCCCTCGCGGTCGCGCTGGCCGCGTGGTGTCTCGTCCCGGTCGGCGCCGCGGCTCGGCTCGTCCGCCGTCGTCGGCTCTGACCGGACCCGCGTTCGACCCCTTACGACCGACCGCACCACCGCGACCACCACCCATCCGTACTCCACCACCCCTGTGTATTCACTGTCACCACCGTCAGGAACCGAACTCCCGAACTGACCACGGTCGATCCGCCGCGGACGCGTCTGACCGTTCGGGCTCCGGCGACACTCGACCGTCGCGGTCGCCGCGACTCCCGTCTCGACGTACCGGCTGCTCGCGCTCGCCCTGACCGACGCGGGCGGCGCCGGGCTCGCGGCCGCGCTCGACGGTAGCGGGCCCTCGGTCGGCGCGCTCGCGGCCGTCCTCCTCGGCTGGGGCGTCGTCGCGGTCGGCGGCGCCGCGGCGGCGCTGCGCTCGAAGCGGATATAATCCGCACCCGCGCATTTTTCGCCCGATCCGTTCCGTCCAGCCGCCGCTAAGCGACGAGGTTCCGAGCCGCGCCGGTCACGTCCCGCAGTCTTCGGAGTCGACGAAACGCCGGTGGCGGCGACTCGGTCACGCGCTCTCGTTTGCCCCGTCGGTCGAACCGCTGACCGCCCGGGCCGTCTCGACCCACTTGTGGTCCGGAAACGGCGCCGGACGGACGGCGTAGGAATACCGGGGCTCGCCCTCCGCGTCGAGCGTGAGGTCGAACGCGTAGACGACGCCGTCCTCGACGCCGAGGTCGAGGGAGCCCTCGACGGCCGGAGTGGCCCGCGAGTCGTCGGGCGCCGCGTCTGAGAGCCGGTACGTGACGACGGGGACGCCGTGGTGCGTCGCCGTGCCGACCGCCTCCCAGCCGTACGGCTCGGCCATGTCCGTATGTCGGCCGATGTTCGTGGGAGCGATCTGACCGTAGTGAGGGTCGTACCGGTAGTACGCGTCGGTCGCGCTGTGATACGTGAACTGCGGGTCCGACTCCCACTCGTCGCGCGGCTGATGCGCTGGCAGCTCGTCGGCGGGGTGGACGTACGCGTACGTGTCGCCGTTTCGGTAGTCCGTGGCGCCGTAGTACAGCTCGGAGATCAGCTCCCCGGTCGACGAGTTGACGTAGTAGTCGCCTTCGACGCGGTGTCTGTCGGGCGGCTCGTCGAAGACGATCGCGTACGAGTCCCAGTGGTCCCTCGGCGCGTGCAACGGCGTCTCGTCGTCCGACTCGAGCGTCGAGAAGTCGATACCGTCCGGTCCCGCACCGTCAGGGTACTCCTCCGGAAGCTCCGACTGCCCCTTCGGTCCCGACCCGTCGGCGTCCGGTATCGCGCCGGTGCAGCCGGCGAGACCCGAGACTCCGACGGCGAGTGCTGAGAGGAGGGCACGGCGTTCCATACCGAACGGTATGTCGGACAGATGTAATATCTTCCGGGCGCCGACCGGTGGGCCACAGTTCACGGCGTACGGACGAGACGTCGACATCGGGGCGTTCACCGGTCGTCGGCGTCTTTCGCCTCCGGGGTCGCCGTCGCCGCCGATCCGGCCCCGCCGAGGATCGCGGTCCCGCCATGCCGGACGACGGTCGCGGCCATGTTGCCGGCGAACAGCAGCGCGCCGCCGCCGACGAGCGCGCCGCCGAGGGGTCTGACGAGACCCTCGAGGGACCCGCCGACCGCTCCGAGCGACGCGACGACCGGCGAGACGGCCGCGGCGAGGAGGAGCCCGGCGCCGAGGACGGTGGCTGCGAGGTCGGCCGTCGCGACGCGGGCGTCGTAGAGGTCGTCGATCGCGGGGACACGCTCCAGTCCGACTCGGTCGGCGTAGCGGTCGAGCCAGACGATGAAGGGGACGACGTGGTAGAGGCTCCCGACGACGACGAAGCCGACGAGCGCACCGAGCAGAACGGGTCCGGCCGCGGGGTGTCCGAACCGGGCGGCGGGGCCGAGGGGGTCGACGACCCACGTCGCGGCCGCGGTCGCGCTCCACGCGAGCGTCGCCACGGCGACGACCGCGTACCGCGAGAGCATGGGCGTCGCCGTCGCGGTCGCATCGCGGAGCCGTCGGAGGAGGACCCCGCCGGCGACCGCCGCGCCGCCCGCGGCGAGCAGCCCGCCGGCCGTCGCGAGGGACGCGATCGAGAGCAGCCGTCCGGCGGCGAGCAGGGCCACGCCGACGGGGTACGCCGCGGTCTCGGCCCGCGCGAGCCGGTCCTCGATCGGGAGCGCGTCGGTCTGGGTGAACATCGGTCCGAGCTGGTATAAGGCGCCGAACACGGTCGTGAGGACGACGCCGAGGACGGCCAGCGTGACGTGCGCGTCGACGACCGCGGTGCGCGACAGGCCGAGCGGGGCGAGCACGCTCCAGCGGTAGTCGGCGGCGAGGCTCCCGCCGAGGACCGCCGCGAGCGCGAGGAAGCCGAGCGCGAGCGCGAAGTGCCCCTCCGTGACGTCGAGGGGTCGGGCGCGCCACAGCGTCCGGGCGAGATTATACACGAAAACGGCGAATCCGACGAGGATGAGGCTCGCGAAGAGCGCCGCGTCGGTCGGTCGGCCGAGCCAGAGGCCGCCGGCGAACCCGCCGACCCCCACCGCGACGGCGACGAGCTGGAGCGTCGCCAGCCGCTCGGAGTGGAGCTCGACGCCCGACCAGACGGGGACGAACTGGGTCATCGCGCCGAGGATCGTGAGACACACCCACCCGACGAGCAGGAGGTGCGCGACGGCGATCCCGCCGAGCGCCGTTTCGGAGCCCGTCGCCCCGGTGACGCGCAGGAGCGCGAGCGTCCCGCCGACGACGAGGAACGCCAGCGCGACGAGGAAGTGGCGAAGCGGGACCGTGGTCGGCGGACGGGTCGAGGTCGTGAGATCGCCGGGAACGCCTCGCATGCGTCCGGATACGATCCGCGCGTCCCTGTCCTCGTTCCCGAACGTGTTCGGGGTAAATGACGGGCGCGTGCGACGCAAACGCTCGTCCATGTCACGGGAGACGACGGTCCTCGAACGGACGGACGCGCCGACGGAGCGCCCGGTCGAGACGCTCGACGTCGCCGAGCTCGGCCCGCCGGAGCCGCTTCGGCGGACGCTCGAACTGCTCGCCGACCTGCCGGACGAGACCGTCCTCGTCCAGCGCAACGACCGCGCCCCGCAGTTCCTGTTCCCGAAGCTCGAGGACCGCGGCTACGCGCACGACACGGTCGAGACCGACGACGGCGTCGTCACGGCGATCTGGGCCGACGCGGACGAGGGAGCGAACGACGGCGGCGCCGGAGGTGTCGACCGGTGAGCTTCCTCGGCGGCTCCGAGCCGGAGTTCGACGACGAGGGCGAGTTCGTGCCGGAGCACGTCCCGGAACCGGGCGCCTTCCTCGCGGACCACGACGTCCTCGCGGGCGAGGCCCACGTCGCCGTCCACCGGCACGCGGCGGACGCCTTCGAGGAACACGGGGTGTACGACGCCACGTTCGGCTACAACCTCGCCCGACTCAACCTCGACCCGCGGCACCCGGACGCCGGGTTCCGCTACGCCGAGGAGACCGACGATCCGAATACGCTCCGCGCCGAGTTCACGCCGACGACGGCGTTCTGCCCGCAGGCGGAGCCGCTGGCGGTGGGCGCGTTCCGCGCGCTCGACGCGGTCGACGACCACGGCTACGAGCTGGTTCGGGTTCGCGTCGACCCCTCGCTCAACGGGAGCGAGGCGGTCAACGACCGGCTCGAACGGCTCGAGTCCGGCGACGGCGACCCGGTCGACGCCGACCGCGCGGGCGCCGATCGAGTCGGTGCCAGTCGGACGGGTTCCCCGAACGACGACGACGCGAGCGGCCCGACGAGCCCCTTCTGAACGCTCGCGACCGGTTTCTGAGGCGGGGGCGCCACGGACGCGACACCGCTCGCCGCGTCGGTCGAACATGTTCCCGGGAACGCCCATGCCGAAACGCGCCGTACGGCCGGGTATGAGCGACGCCGAATCCGTCCTCGACGTCCGCGAGCGCGACGACCCCCCGTTCCCGGTCATCAGCGACGCGCTCGACGAGCTCGGCCCGGAGGAGCGACTGCGACTCGTGAACGAGTTCGAACCGGTTCCCCTCTACGACGTGCTGGCCGACCGCGGGTTCGACCACGAGACCGAGCGGGTCACAGACGACGAGTGGCACGTCGTCATCGAGCGCGCGTGAACGGTGGCGGGAAGCGCCGTCTTCCCCGCTGCTCCCTTTTATACTCCCACCCGAACAGTTCGGCTCACGCCTTCGTCGTTCGGGAATCGTCGCCGAAGGTATTCCCCCTACTCCCCTACCTCGACCTGCATGACCCGACGCACACTCGACCGGCGAACGTTCGTTCGAACGACTGCGGCGCTCGGCGCGGCCACCGCGCTCGCCGGCTGTAGCGGCGGCGGAGACGGCGGCGACGGCGGCGGCAGCGACGGCAGCGACGGCGGCAGCGGCGGAAGCGGCGGAAGCGACGACGGCAGCGACGGCGGAAGCGGCGACCAGGAGTTCCTCTCGGAGGAGCCGGACTACGGCGGATTCCTCGACGAGGCCAACAACTACGAGCAGACGGTCGACATGACAGACTCCGACTCGGTGACCGTCGACGTCGGCGCCGGCGACGGACTGGCGTTCGGCCCGGCGGCGGTAGCGGTCTCCACCGGAACGACCGTCACCTGGGAGTGGACCGGCGAGGGCGGCCAGCACAACGTCTCGGACGCCGACGGCAACTTCGAGAGCGAGACCGTCGGCGAGGAGGGGCACACCTTCGAGCACACCTTCGAGGAGTCCGGGACCTACACCTACGCCTGCACGCCCCACGAGGCGGTCGGCATGAAGGGCGCCATCCACGTGGAGTGATCCCCTGACGACCACCGACCGATTCCAGCCGACGACCGACCCCCGACCGATTCCAACCCTCGATCGATTCCAGCCGACGACCGATTCCGACCACCGACCGATTCCAGCCGACGACCGATTCCGACTCCCGACCGATTCCAGCCGACGACCGACCCCCGACCCACACAGATGCCACAAGCACGCCTCCTGGTCGACCTGCCCGACGGACCGTGGATAGCCGACGTCTCGCGCGAGTTCCCCGATGCGGGGTTCCGCGTGCTCACCGCGGTCCCCGGCGAAGCCGCCGGCTTCGCCCTCGTCAGGGTCACCGCCCGCGACGTCGACGCCGTCTTGTCGACGATGGAGGCCCACGACGCGCTGGTCTCGGTGTCGGTGATGGCGCGGGAGGACGGCGTCGCGACGGTCCGGATCGAGACGGACGCGCCGCTGCTGCTGCTGGCGGCGAAGCGCTCCGGGCTCCCGATCGAGATGCCGCTGGACATCGAGAACGGGGTGGCGACCGTCGAGGTCACCGGCGAGCACGAGCGCGTCGCGGAGATGGGCCGCCGGCTGAGCGAGCTCGGTCTGGAGTTCGAGGTCGAGCGCGTGCGCCAGCGTGTCAATCCCGCCCGCCTGCTGACGGACCGACAGCGGGAGCTCCTGCTCGCGGCCGTCGACCTCGGCTACTACGACGTGCCGCGCCGGGCCACGCTGACGGAGGTCGCCGACCACGTCGGCATCGCGAAGTCGACGTGCAGCGAGACGCTCCAGCGCGTCGAGCGCACGGTGGTCCGGGAGTTCGTCGACGACCTGCCCGCTCACCCCGTCGACGAGGAGACGGAGATCGCCGCCGCCGACCCGTAGATCCCCGAGACCGAACGAGCCCGATACCACCGCGACCGCTCATGACAACGACCACAGACGATCACGACCACGACGAGACCGCCGAACCGATCACCGACCGGATTCACGACAACTCCTGGTCGGCGAACCTGGAGGAGCCGAAGTACGCCGACGATCCGGAGCTCGCCGTCCGCGACGCGCTCGCGGCCGTCGACCACACCACGCCGGGGAACCACGTCAACCTAGTCACCCACGGCGACCTCGGCCACCCGAGGGAGTTCCTCTACGACGCACTCCGCGAGGAGCGCGACGGCCTCGACCCCGAGTACGTCGAGCAGTGCGGCTGCGGCGGCCACGTCACCCGCGTGGACGTCCCCTGACACCGGACGGACGCTCCGGCCCCTACGCGAGTCGACCGCTCCAACCCCTGCGCGAGTCGACCGCCCCGTCTCCTCCGCGAGTCGACCGAGTCGCCGAGCGCGGCCGCGTCCGTCGGCCTTCTTAATCCCCCGCCTCGTGGTGGGAGTGTGTCCCGCGACCCGACGCTGCCGTTCGCCGACGGTCCGGGAGCGATCGGGGACGTCGACCACCCGACGCTCGTGGACCCGTCGCCGTCGCTTCTCGCGGCCGTCGTCGAGGCGTACCGCGAGGCGGCACCCGCGGTGGTCGACCCCGATCTGTCGACGCTTCGAGCCGCGACGGCGGCGAACTCGACGACGACGGACTCGACGACGACGGACCCACACGCTTCGGACCTGCCCGCGCTCACCGTCCTCGCGAGCGACCGCGCGGTCGACGTCGTCGCGGAGCGCTTTCACCCCGCGAGTCGACTCGCGGCGCTCACCGAGACGGGCGTCTGTGACCTCCTGACGCTGCGGGAGCCGCAGCCGAACCCGGCCCTCGTCGGCCGGTCGACGGGGTGCGTGCTCGTCGCCGTCGAGAGTCGAAGCGACTGCGCCGGTGCCGACGCCGAACCGACGGCGGAGTGGTGTCGCGTCGGTGACGACCCGACGCTCCGAGACCGCTACGCCACGCTCGTCGAGACGGCCGAAGCGCGCCGCTTGCGGACGCCGAGCCGTCGTCGAGTGTACGAGGGGATCCGAGGGCGCTGCGACGTCGCCGTCGCGGACGACGTGATCCGAGCGCTCGACGCCGAGGTCGTCGCCGACACGAGTACCGAGGTCGCCGCCGACGGCTCCGGGGGCGGTCGGAGCGCTCGGCTGGACCTGGCCGGCGCGCGGCGCCGCGCGTACGTCGTCGGCGCGTCCCGCGGCGCCTTCGACCGCGACCTGCGCCGCGCCTGCGAAGACGCCGGGCTCGGGAGCTCGGCGACGTTCACGCGGATAAAACGGGAGCTTCGAGAGGCGGGACTGCTGGGGACGGAGTCGGTCCCGCAGCCGGTCGGCCGGCCGCGGGAGCGGCTGGTCGCTCGCGGCGCGCTCGCGGAGGCCGACGGACCGGTCGAGGCGGTCGCCGCGGCGCTGAAGGCGACCTGACGTGCGTGTTTATAAATCTCGGTGACGGCCGAGGCCTCAGTCCTCTTTGGTCTTGATGTCGGCCGAGAGCCCCTGCGCCATCTCGATCTCCTTCGAGTTGTTCAGGGTCCACGCGGTGCGGTCGGTGACCGCTTCGATGGCCTCTCGGGCGGAGGGGTAGCCGTTGCCGGACTTCTTGACGCCGCCGAAGGGGAGCTGGACCTCGGCACCGATACAGGGGAGGTTCCCGTACGCTAACCCGAGCTCGGCGTGGTCGCGGTAGTAGTTGATCTGCCGATAATCCTCCGAGACGACCGCGCCGGCGAGCCCGTAGTCGGTGTCGTTCTGGATCTCGACCGCGCGCTCGATGTCGCCGTCGTACTCCAGGAGGGCGACGTGCGGCCCGAACACCTCCTCGTGGGTACACCGGAGGTCCTCGTCGGGGTCGGCCTCGTAGACGAACGGGCCGATCCAGTGGCCGTCCTCGTGGCCGTCGGGGATCTCGTCGGCGTCGAGGTCGGTGCGGTCGACGAGGACGTTCACGCCCTCGCTGCGGGCGAGCTCGTTGTACTCCGCGACCTTCTCGTGGTGCTCCGGCTCGATGAGCGGCCCCATGAACGTGTCCTCCTGAAGCGGGTCGCCGACGGCGACGTCCTCGGCGATCTCGACGAACCGCTCTTTGAACTCGTCGTACACGTCGGTGTGGACGATCAGGCGCTCGGAGGAGACGCAGCGCTGGCCGGTCGTCTTGAACGAGGACATCACCGCCGAGTGGACGGCGACGTCGAGGTCCGCCTCTTCAGTGACCACGATGGCGTTCTTACCGCCCATCTCGCAGGCGACGCGCTTGCCGGGAACGCCGCCGAGCTTGTCCTGGATCAGGTGGCCCACCTCGGCCGAGCCGGTGAAGATGACCGTCTCGACGTCCTCGTGCTCGACGATCGCGTTGCCGGCGTCGCCGAACCCCTGTACCATGTTGAACACGCCGTCCGGGATCCCGGCGTCGTCGAACATCTCCGCGATGATCTGCGCGCACCACGGGGTCTGCTCGGCCGGCTTGAACACGACCGTGTTCCCCTCCACCAGCGCGATGGCCATGTGCCAGTAGGGGATCGCGACGGGGAAGTTCCACGGGGTGATACAGCCGGTGACGCCGCGGGGCTTCCGGCGCATGTACGCGTCTTTCGCCGGGATCTCCGAGGGGACGATGTCGCCCGCCGGGTGACGGGCGTCGCCCGCGGCCCACTCGACCATGTGAGCGGCCTCGACCACGTCGGCTTTCCCCTCGCTGATCTCCTTCCCGCACTCCTTGGTGACGATCTCGCCGAGCTCGTCGGTGCGCTCACGCAGCTCGTGGTACACGTCCCAGAGGTACTCGGCGCGCTGGATCCGAGAGAGCTCGCGCCACTCGTCGAACGCCTCGTCCGCGGCGTCGACCGCCCGTTCGACGTCCGCCGGGGTCCCGCGTTGGAACTCGCCGAGGGACTCTCCGGTCGCCGGGTTCTCGCTCTCGAAGGTCTCCGAGCCCGTGCCCGAGACCCACTCGCCGTCGATGTAGTGTTGGTACGGCTCCGACATGGACGGCGATTGCCGCCCGCCCGTACAAATATCCCACCCGACCATGGTCGGCAGAGTCTTTGTGATGCGGTGCCAAAGACTCGACAACGATGGCAACGACCGACGCGACCGGGCCGGAGGGGTGGGAGGGGACGCGACTCACGCTCGACCTGTGGCATCCGAACTGCTGGGCGATCGAGGCGACGAAGCGGACCGCCGGCGGCGTCCTCGCCCACGCGATCTACAACTCGCCGCGGACCGACCGGAACGCGCCGAACTCCGTGAACGGCCTGTTCACGGCGTTCGCGGACACGAACAAAGAGGTCGAGGCGCTGCTCGACGCGATCCGCGAGTCCGACCGCGCGGGGAACCTCCTCGAACTGCAGGAGCGGTTCGGACGCGCGCGGGACGCGCCGGGCAACGTCGTCCGCGAGTTCTTCCTGGAGTACGACCCGGCGGACATGGTGTGCCCGACGCTGCTCCAACACGGCTTCGTCCACAGCGCGCCGGTGCGGATCGAGGACGGCCGCGAGGAGTGGCAGGTGTGTTTCGTCGGCGAGCGGACCGAGATCCGGGAGTCGCTCGACGCGGTTCAGGCGGACTCCGGCGCCGAGGTGACCGTGGAGTCGATGTCGTCGTCGGGACACGCCGGGCGGACCCCCCGCGAGCAGCGGCTGGACACGCTGACGACGACTCAGCGGGAGGTGTACGAGCACGCCCGCAACGCGGGGTACTACGAGTGGCCCCGCGAGGCGTCGACGCGCGAGCTCGCCGACGACCTGGACGTCTCGAAGACGACGCTGCTCGAACACCTGCGGAAGGCGGAGGCGAAGCTGCTGGATCCGTGACCGCTGCCCTAGATCAGTTCCCGACGATCGCTCGCAGCGCGAACAGCGCGTTCGACTTGCGCTCCCGGATCCGCCGGTAGAAGTAGGAGAACCACTTGGAGCCGTACGGGATGTACTGGTAGACTTCCACGTCGTCCTCGGCCGCCAGCTCGAACTGCGCCGACTCCCGGACGCCGGTCAGCATCTGGACCTCGTAGGGAGTTCCGTGTTCGGCGTACAGCTCCTCCGCGTACTCGATCATCGCGGGGTCGTGGCTGCCCACGGCGACGCCATCGTCGAACGCCTCGAACATGTACGCGAGGCAGTCGCGGTACGACTCGTCGACGCGGTCCTTCTTTTTGTACGACAGTTCGGCGGGCTCGTCGTACGCCCCCTTGACGAGCCGGACCTTCCCCGGCAGGTCGGCGAGCCGTTCGAGGTCGTCGCGGGTGCGCTTCAGGTTCGCCTGCACGCAGACGCCGACGTTACCGTCCGTCGCGACAGCGTGTCGCTCGAACGCGTCGAGCGTCACGTCCGTGGTCTCGTGGTCTTCCATGTCGATCCAGACGAACGTGCCCGTCCCGTCCGCGCCGGTCGCCGCCGGCCCGTTGGCCGCCTCGACGATGCGTGCGAGGTTCTCCTGGAAGACCTCGTCGCCGATGTCGAGGCCGATCTGGCTCGATTTCACCGAGACGCAGGCGTCGACGTCGCGCTCCGCGATCGCTTCGACGAGGTCGACGTACGCGTCGGCGTCGGCGTCGGCGGGGGGTCGCTCCTCGTAGTGTTCGCCGAGCAGGTTCAGGATGCCGGCCACGCCGCGGTCGTTGAGGTCCTCGACGTGAGCGAGCGCCGCCTCGGGGGTCTCCCCGGCGACAAAGTTGCTCGCGATGGGCGGGATCATGTGAACACCGCGGATCCCCACCCGTATATATGGGCACCCGACCAATTGTTACAGCATCCAATAGCAGAAAGAATATATCGTAAAACCCCCGTGGGTGACAGGTTCGATCCCACTGCGCCGGCCGGTTCTCGACGCTTCGTTTCACGGGCTAATCGACGGTCACCTCGCACTCGGCGTCCCCCTCCACTGACAGTCGAGAGTCGACGAGGCCTCCCCCGTGGCCGGTCTCGTCGCCCTCGGCCAGCCACATCTTGTGTCCGTACTCGTTACCGAGCCTACCCGACCCCGTAGAGACGAACACCCGCAAATCAGTTTCGGATTTGATAAATACCTCACATTTCGAGAATTCCCAGTAGTCATCGCCCTGCGACGACCGGTCCCCCTGCTTGCGCAGGTACACGTGAGTGATATTCGGTCGACAGATAGTCATACGCTCGAGTTGGGCGGCGGCGGTTTGGGGCTCTTTCGCCCCGCCGGACGTATCGAATCCGGGACCGAACGCGTAACTCACGTCGCTGTCCGGCTCCCAGTCGTCGAAGCCCCTGGCGTCGAGCGCGAACTCGCGACCGCCGACGGTCCCGCAGACTCCGAGGTACACGTGGTCGTCGCTTCCGGTGTCCATCCCGGGCGCGGTCTTTAGCCTCACACGGATCCCGGTTACTTCACTCATGTTTCACCGTTTCGTCCGTCGTAACTAAGCCCCGGTACCGATTCGTTCGCTCGCGTGCTCAGTCGTGTCATAATCGCTGTCTCCGGTCTCCCGCGAGACGGTACGGGTGCAGGTAGAACGGTATTAATACCCGGGATTCACCCACCGAATCGTCACGTCTCGGGTGGCACACCCCTCTCGACCTCCGGAGTACCGTTCGCTCTCCGCTCCGTTCGTCACGCCGCTCCGTCCGTGTTCGGTTACGCGTTCATCCTTCGGTGAACGCGTGAGACACCTGTTTGTTCAAGATGAGGCGTAATCTCCCCGGGTCGCGTGCCTCGTGACGAATCGGTTCGGAGCGGGTCGACGGAGAATCACCGGCAAGGCGATCGAGCCCGAAGTCGTCGCCCCGGAACCGGTCGAGCTGGACCGAGCGCTCCTCCCGACCATGGACGGGTCGGGCTTAAGATACCCTCATAGATAGAAACGCATAGGCTACTTATGCCACGAGATACCACGGATCTGGCTGATCGACGCACACTACTGAAACTGACGGGCGGCGCGGGGCTCGTCGCTCTGTCGGGCTGTCTCAGCACGACCGATGACGGCGGGGACGGAAGCGACGGTGACGACGGGTCGGACGGCGACGACGGAAGCGACGGTGACGACGGCTCGGACGGCGACGACGGCTCGGACGGCGACGACTCGACCGAGGCCTACGAGATCGGGATGGTCGACTCGCTGACGGGGTCGCTGTCGGCGTTCGGCGAGCGGAACCAGCGCGGCGTCGAGCTCGCGTTGAGTCGCGTCAACGACGTCGGCATCGACGGGCGCGAGCTCGCCCTCGCCGTCGAGGACTCCGAGAGCGAGAACCAGGGCGGGATCGCCGCCGCCCAGAAGCTCGTCAATCAGGACGGCGTCCCGTTCCTGATCGGAGCGGTCGGCTCGGGCGTCTCGCTCGCGATCTACGAGAGCGTCGTCGAGGGGACCGACGTCGTTCAGCTGAGCCAGAACTCCACCGGCCTCAACCTCACGGACTTCCCGGGGCTGCTCCGGATGTCGCCGTCGGGTCGCAGCCAGTCGCTCGCGCTCTCGAACATCATCTCCGAGGACGGCTACGACGAGGTGGCGATCACCTACGTCAACAACGACTACGGCCAGAGCCTGACCGACGCGTTCGTCGACGCGTACGAGGGCGAGGTCGTCTACAACAGCCCGCACGACCAGGAGCAGCAGTCGTACTCCAGCGTCGTCTCGGAGATGAACAGCTCCGGCGCGGACGCGTGGCTGTTCATCACCTACCAGGCGGAGTTCGCGACGATGGTCAACGAGGTGTTCTCGTCAGGGTACGAGGCGCAGTTCTACGGCGCCGACTCCGTCTCCGGCGACAACGTCCTCGAGAACACCCCCGAGGGGAGCATCGACGGGATGAAGATAGTCGTGCCCTCCGCGCCCGTCGAGGAGGAGAACTACCAGTCGTTCGCGGAGTCCTTCGAGGCGGAGTACGACCGCCAGCCGACCTCGTGGGCCGCGTACGCGTACGACTGTGTGATCAACGCCGCGCTCGCGATTCAGGCGGCCGACGAGTTCACCGGCGCGGCGCTTCAGGAAACCGTCCGGCGCGTCTCGGGCCCCGAGGGCGAGACGGTAACGTCGTTCGAGGCCGCGAGCGAGATCCTCGCTGACGGGGGCGGGCCGGACGACGTCGACTACCAGGGGGTCAGCGGCCCCATCGACTTCGACGAGAACGGGGACCCGGTCGGGTTCCTCCAGGTCCTGGAGGTCCAGGAGCACGAGTACGAAGGCATCGACTTCGTCGAAGGCTAATCCCGATCGATGACCGTCCTCGGATACCTGGCCAACGGGCTGGTCTTCAGCAGCATCATCGTCCTCGGGAGCATCGGGCTGTCGCTCGTGTACAGCATCGCGGACTTCGCCAACTTCGCGCACGGCGATACGATGACGATCGGCGCTTACACGGCGCTCGTGACCTTCGGCGCCGTCGGCGGACTCGGCGGAGCCGTGCTCGGACTCCCGTACGGCTTCTTCCTCGCGCTGGTCGTCGGGATCGCCGCCGCCGCGGTCGTGGCGGTCGCCACCGAGAAGCTCATTTACGAACCGCTCGACATCGACTCGATCGGCCTGCTGATCACGTCGATCGGGATCGCGTTCATCTACCGCGCGGTGATCCAGATCCAGTTCGGCTCCGATTTCACCCGGTTCGATATTCGGTCGCTGCGACCGATCGAGGCGCTCGTGCCGTACGGCGTCCGGGTGACGCTGCACGACGTCGCGATCGTCGGCTCGGCGGTGGTGCTCGTCGTCGGGCTTCACGTGCTGCTCCAGTACACCGACCTCGGTCGGAAGATGCGCGCGATGGCGGACAACCCGGACCTCGCGCGGGTCAGCGGAATCCGGACGAAGCGGGTCAAGCTCTGGACGTGGGTCATCGGCGCCGGGCTCGCCGGTGCGGGCGGCGTGTTCCTCGGGCTGTTCAACCAGCTCGCGCCCCGGATGGGGTTCAACCTCCTGCTGGTGATCTTCGCGGCGGTGATCCTCGGCGGGATCGGGTCCGTCTACGGCGCGATGGCGGGCGGCTTCCTCATCGGTATGATAAACCAGTTAACGCCGTTCTTCTCCAGCGTGGTCGAGGCGCTCCCGATCTGGCCGGGGTGGCTTGCGACCCTGCTTGAGAACCTGATCACCATCGAGTACGCGAACGCGATCGCGTTCGTGATCATGGTCGCGGTGCTGCTCGTCCGGCCGAACGGAATCGCCGGGGAGGCGGCCACATGAGCGCGCTCACCGATCCGAAGGGGGCGCTGGCGGAGCTGACCCGCCCCGAAAGGTGGGTGCTCGGCGTCAGCGTCGCGTTCCTGCTGTTCCTCCTCGCCGCGATGCTCATCGGCGCGCTCGGCCCGACGTACTTCCTGTTCCTCGTCGGGTTGGCGGGGATGTACGCGCTGCTGTCGTTCGGGCTGAACTCCCAGTGGGGATTCACCGGGCTGATCAACTTCAGCGTCGCCGCGTTCTTCGGCGTCGGGGCGTACGGCTCCGCGCTCATCACCGCGAGCGGTTCGCCGCTCACGGAACAACTCGCCGACGTGCCGGTCGTCTCCTCGTTGCTCGGGTTCCCGATCGTCGGGCTCGTCGTCGGCCTCGCCGTGGCGTTCGTGCTGGCTGTCCTGATCGGCATCCCGACGCTCCGGCTCCGCGCCGACTACCTCGCCATCGCGTCGCTGGGGCTCGCCGAGGTCGTGCGGTTGATCGTCCTCAACGAGCGCTGGCTGACGAACGGCAGCGCGGGGGTCCGCGGCATCCCGGGGTTCTTCGAGAACTGGCCGGTGCTCTCGACGTTCCCGGAGGCGATGCCCGGGCTCCGCATCGAGGTGATCCCCGGGTCGCCGGTGATCCTCGGGACGTCGTTCTGGCAGGCGCTGCTGAACGTCCTGTTGGTGCTTGCGTTCGCCGGGGCCACGTACTTCGTCCTCAGACGGGCGCATCGGTCGCCGTGGGGGCGCGTGCTGCGGACGATCCGCTCCGACGAGGACCTCGCGCGAGCGCTGGGGAAGAACACCTACTCGTTCAAGATGCAGTCGTTCATTATCGGGAGCCTGATCATGGCGCTGGCCGGCGTGTTCTACACGCATCTGAACCTCTACGTCGGGCCGGGCGATCTCGACCCGATCACGACGTTCTACGCGTGGGTCGCCGTGATCTTAGGCGGCAGCGGCTCCAACCGCGGAGCGCTGTTCGGCGGTATCGTGATCGTCACGATCCGCGAGGGGACGCGCTTCCTGAACGACGTGGCGCTCCCGATCGACCCCGCGCCGTTGCGGCTCCTGCTGATCGGGGTCGTGATCGTCGCCGTGATGCGCTACCGGCCGCAGGGGATCCTCCCGCCGCAGCGGGAGCTGATCTGGCCGAGCGCGATCGACGGAGGCGGGGCGCCGGAGACGCCCGACAGCGGCGTCCGCGAACAGAAAGGGGGTGGTGGCGATGAGTGAGGGCGCCCTCCCCAAGAACGACGCCGTCCTGCGCGTCGACGACCTCCAGAAGTCGTTCGGCGGGCTCGCGGCCACCGACCACGCGACGTTCGCGGTCGAACGGGGCACGATCACCGGACTGATCGGCCCGAACGGCGCCGGGAAGTCGACGCTGTTCAACCTGATCTCCGGCTTCTACGAGCCGGACGGCGGGACCGTGGAGGTGAACGGGACCGACGTGACCGGCATGGAGCCGTATCAGGTCGCCGACCACGGACTCATCCGGACGTTCCAGACCCCGCGCAAGCTGGAGGGGATGACGGTCCGCGAGGCGATGCTCGTCGGGCCCCGAAAACAGCCCGGCGAGTCGTTCCTCACGCTGTTCTCCTCGCCGGGGACGGTCGGCGAGAGCGAGTCGGCGAACCTCGCCGAGGCGGAGCGGATACTGGAGGAGTTCGAGATCGACCACCTCGCCGCGCAGCCCGCGACCGACATCTCCGGCGGTCAGATGAAGCTCGTCGAACTCGCGCGGGCGATGCTCGCCGAGCCGGAGGTCCTCCTGCTCGACGAGCCGGTGGCGGGGGTGAACCCCACGCTCGCGAAGAAGCTGAAATCACAGATCCGCCGGCTCAACGAGCAGGGGACGACGTTCCTGCTCATCGAACACGACATGGAGTTCGTGATGGACCTGGCGGACCCGATCGTCGTCCTCGACCAGGGACACGTCCTCACCGAGGGGACGCCGGAGGGGGTCCGCAGCGACGACCGCGTCATCGACGCGTACCTCGGAGGCGGCACATGAGCGACGACATCACCGGGGCTCGGAACGAGCCTCACGGCGGAACCGACCCCGTGCTCTCGCTGTCGGGCGTCGACAGCGGATACGGCGAGGTGCAGGTGCTCGACGACCTCTCGATCCGGCTCGATCCGGGCGAGATCGTCTGCCTGGTCGGACCGAACGGGGCCGGGAAGTCGACGGTCCTCAAGACGGCGTTCGGGATGTTGACCCCGTGGACCGGGACCGTGGAGTACCACGGCCGCGACATCGGCGGGATGGCGCCCGAGGAGATCGTCCGCGAGGGGATCGGCTACGTCCCCCAGACCGACAACGTGTTCGGTTCGCTGACGATCGACGAGAACCTCCGGATGGGCGGCGTCGCTCGCGACGGCGGCCTCGAGGAGGTGATAGAGACGCTGTACGACCGGTTCCCGATCATCGACCGGAAGCGTACCGCGAAGGCGCGGACGCTCTCCGGCGGCCAGCGACAGGTGCTGGCGTTCGCCCGGGCCTTGGTGATGGAGCCCGACGTGCTCCTCATCGACGAGCCGTCCGCGGGGCTCGCGCCGAACACCGCCGACGACGTGTTCGAGGACGTCCAGGAGGTCAACGACATGGACACGGCGATCCTCATGGTCGAGCAGAACGTGACGAAGGGGCTCGGCATCTCCGACCGAGGCTACGTCCTCGATCAGGGGACCGTCCGGTTCGAGGGGACGCCCGAGGAGCTGTTGAACGACGAGGAGGTCTCGCAGCTGTACCTGGGCGGGTGACACCCTCCCTTCTCTCGGATCCGACGCGTATCGCCGTATTCAACACCCGTCGCCGACCGTTCGCGAACGAGCTGCGGTTCGGTCCCCCGATCCACCATGCCAGCCGGCCTCGACCGATACGTCTTCGCGCTCGCCCCGCTCGCAGCCGCGGCGCTGTGGGGCGGGATGTACGTCGTCAGCAAGTGGGGGTTCGCGCTGATCCCGCCGGTGACGCTCGGATTTCTCCGGGTCGCGCTCGGCGCGGCGGCGCTCTGGCTCGTCGTCGCCGGCCGCGGCGGCGCGGCACCGACGCGCGCGGAGTGGCCGACGTTCGCGGCGCTCGGCGGGTGGGTGACCCTGACGGTCGCCACTCAGTTCGTCGGCACCGAGCTGACGAACGCCAGCCAGGGGTCGCTCCTGACCGTGTTGACGCCGGTGTTCACCGTCGCGCTCGGCGCGCTCGTGCTCGGCGAGCGGGTCACCGCGACGAAGGCCGCCGGGATGGCCGTCGCCGGCGTCGGCACCGCGGTCGTCCTCGCGGGGCAGTACGACCTCGCGTCGATCGCCGGCGGTAACCTGCTCGGCGTGACGCTGCTGCTCGTCGGCAGCGCGGCGTGGGCCGCCTACACCGTCTGGGGGCTCCGCGCCGTCAGGCGGTACGAGGCGCTCCGCGCGGCGACCTACTCGTCGCTGGCGAGCGTCCCGATGTTGGGCGCGCTCGCCGTCGGCGAGCTGTGGTACCTCGGCCGGTCGCCGGCCGAGCTCCCGCTGACCGTCGAGTCGGTGAGCGCCGTGCTGTACCTCGGGCTCGCGGCGACGGCGGCCGCCTGGTACCTCTGGTATAAAGGATTGGAGTACGTCCCCGCGGGCACCGTCGCAGCGTTCTTCTTCGCGCAGCCCGCCGTCGGGGCGGCGCTCGGCGCGGGGCTGCTCGGGGAGGCGCTCGGTCCGGGCTTCCTCGTCGGCGGCTCGCTGATGGCCGCCGGGATCTGGGTCGTCAGCGCCGAGCGCGCGGACGCGCCCGACGAGTCGGCCGACCCGACCGGGTGAGACCGCGTCCTAGGTTGTCCGCTTCTCCAGTTCGCCTTTCAGCTCCGCGGCCTCGAAGTCATGGTCCGGCCGGATCGCGACGAAGTCGAGGAACTGACGGGCGGCGAGCAGCTCGTCGGCCGAGTAGCTGGACAGGGCGGCGTCGATCGTGTCCGGCGCGCCGATCAGCGGTTCCAGCGCGGCGAGCGCGCTCGCGAGGTCGTACGACCGCGCCGACTCGCGACCCTCGTCGCTCACGCTCGTGGCGTCGATGACGTAGAGGTCGCCGTCCCGTACGAGGACGTTCTCCGCCCGGAGGTCGCCGTGGGCGAGCCCGGCGTCGTGGATCGTCCGGAGCGTCTCGAACAGCGCCGGTGCCAGCTCGGCGACGGCCGAACGGTCGAGTTCGTCGAGCGTCCGGAACTCCGGGAGGTACTCCAAGACGACGACGCCGAGGTCGCCGACCTCCAGCGCTTCGACCGGCTCCGGGGTGTTGACCCCCAGCTCCCTGACCCGCTGCGTCGCCTCGAGCTCGTGGCGGGCCATCTCGTAGGGCGTTTCGTAGCGCTCGAAAAAGCCCTCCGTGCCGGCGGAGACGGCACCGAGGTTCCGCCCGGTGGTGAACAGCGTGTGGACGAGCGTGTTCTGTCGCGTGATCACCTTCACGAAGAGCTCGTCGTCGAGGACCATCGGCGTCGACAGCCAGTTGTCGGCGTCGAGGAATCGCACCCGCATCGCGTCGCGGTCGTACCGGTCCGCCAGCTCTCGGACGACCCGCTCGATGTCGGGCCAGTCCACGCGACCACGCACGAGCCGGCGGAGTTCCATATCGAGACCGAACGCGATGACGACGCTTAAATGGCGTCCTCCGCTGACAGCTCGGGAGGCTGGAAGACGATACGGGCAGCGAGGAAGCCGGAGCGTGCCGTATCCATCATGGACGTTCGCATCGTTTATGCCGGCGCGTCGCAATTCTTGCCCATGGACTTCGAGCTACCCGCGGAACACCGGATGATACGGGACACCGTCCGCGAGTTCTGCGAGGAGGAGATCCGGCCGATCGCTCAGGAGATCGAGGACGAGCACCGCTTCCCCGACGAGGTGTTCGCCGACCTGAACGACCTCGACATGATGGGCGTCCCGGTGAGCGAGGAGTACGGCGGGCTCGGCGGCGACCAGCTCATGTACGCCCTCGTCACCGAAGAGCTCGGCCGCGTCTCCGGCGGGATCGGCCTCTCGTACGCCGCGCACACCTCGCTCGGCGCGAAGCCGATCGAGCTGTTCGGGACGCCCGAACAGAAGGAGGAGTGGCTCCGCCCGCTGGCCGAGGGCGGCGAGATCGGCGCGTGGGCGCTCACGGAACCCGGAAGCGGCTCCGACGCCTCGAACATGGACACGACGGCCGAACACGACGCCGACGCCGGCGAGTACGTGCTGAACGGGACGAAGCAGTTCATCACGAACGCGAACGTCGCCAACAGCGTGCTGGTGAAGGCCGTCACCGACCCGGACGCCGGCTACGACGGCATCTCGACGTTCATCGTCGACCCCGACGCCGACGACGGGTTCGAGATCACGGCCGTCTGGGACAAGATGGGGCTCAACTCCTCGCCGACCTGCGAGATCCAGTTGGACGACGTCCGGATCCCGGAAGACCGGCTGCTCGGCGCGGAGGGAGAGGGGTGGACGCAGACGATGAAGACGCTCGACGGCGGCCGGATCTCCATCGCGGCGCTCTCGGTCGGGCTCGCGCAGGGGGCCTACGAGGCCGCCAAGGAGTACGCCGGCGAGCGCGAGCAGTTCGGGAAGCCGATCGCGAAGTTCGACGCGATCCGCGACAAGGTGGTCCACATGCACCGACAGACGGAGCGCGCGCGGCTGCTCACGCACAAGGCCGCCGTGCGGTACGACGACGGCGAGCCGGTCACGCGGGAGTCGGCGCTGGCGAAACTCGACGCGAGCGAGGCGGCCCGCGAAGTCGCAGAGGAGGCGGTCCAGACGCTCGGCGGATACGGGTACACCACCGACTTCGCGCCCCAGCGGTTCTACCGCGACGCGAAGCTGATGGAGATCGGCGAGGGGACCAGCGAGATCCAACACGTCGTGCTCGGCCGCGAACTCGGGCTGTAGCTCACCGGCGTCCGCGGGGAGAACCACCCCGTTGACTCACTTCCGGGCGACGATCCGAAGCACGTCCTCGTCCGCGAGCTCGTGGCCCTTGCCGACCTGCTGGTCGTCGTGTTTCGCGCTCGACCCGGACACGCGGGCGAACTTGAACCGCTCGTCGAACTCGCCGCCGATCTTCTCGCAGGCGTCGCCGACCGTGTCGCCCTCGAAGAGGATCAACGGTTCCTCGTAGTCGACGCCCCGACCGGGCTTGTCCATATAAATTCGGATGAGCCCCAGCTCCTCCCAGAGCCGCTCTCTGAGGCCGTCGAGACCCAGCTCCTTCTCGGCCGAGATGAAGAGCACGTCGTCCGGGTCGAGATCGCGCTCGCGAAGCTCCGCTTTGACCGTCGGGAGGTAGTCCTTGTCGATGAGGTCGGCCTTGTTCACCGTGACCATCGAGGGGAGGTACTCCCGGTTGTCCATGACCGCGTCGACGAGCTCGTCGATCGTGAGGTCGTGCGGGATCGTCACCTTGGCGTTGACGTAGCCGTACTCGCGGAGCACCTGCTTGACCGTCTCCTCGTCGAGGCTCACGTCGTCGCTCATCGTCACTCCGATCCCGTCTTTGTGGGTCTTCCGGACGTTGATGTTGGGCGGCTCCGTGTCGAGTCGGATGTTGGTGTTGTACAGCTCCTCGCGGAGGCGGTCGTACTGCTCGATTTCGAAGACCGAGAGCATGAACACCACGAGGTCGGCGGTCCGGACGACCGAGAGGACCTCCTTCCCGCCCCCGCGCCCGCCCGCCGCGCCCTCGATCAGCCCCGGTACGTCGAGGATCTGGATGTTCGCGCCGCGGTACTGTAACATTCCGGGATTGACGTCGAGCGTGGTGAACTCGTAGGAGCCGACCTCGCTGTCGGCGTTGGTGAGGGCGTTGATGAGCGTGGACTTCCCCACGCTCGGGAACCCGACGAGCGCGACCGTGGCGTCGCCGTGCTTCTCGACGGCGTAGCCGTGCCCGCCGCCGGCGGAGGACTGGTTCTCCAGCTTCTCCTTTTTTTCCGCGAGCTTCGCCTTCAGTCGCCCGATGTGGGCCTCAGTGGCCTTGTTGTAGGGCGTGTTGGCGATCTCCTCGCGGAGTTCCTCGATCTCGTCCTCCAGTCCCATTGCGTGATAGTCGGCCGTTCGGCTCGTTAAAGGTGTTCCTTCGGGCCGCCGGACGATGTGACGGCCGGTCGAGCGCCGTGCGAACGGCCCGCTCTCGTGTCGATGGTTCGACACGGTTATATCGGGGACGCGTGATCGATCTGTACGTCGAATGCCCGATCCGTCGAGCCTCCGTGACAGCACACAGATCATCCTCCCGTGCCGCGCTCTCGACGGTCTCGGAGACCGGTTTCGAGAGCGGTTCACCGTGACGATCGTCGAGGACGACGGCTACTATCGGATCATCGGGAGTCCCGTCGAGATCAAGGCAGCGAGTAACTTCTTGGCCCGAAACGGCGTCGCAGTCGCGTAGCGCGCTCGGGTGCGGTCGGGCACCCCCTGCGAGACGCGGTCCACTGTTGTTCCTCGCGAGACGCGGTCCACTGTCGCTCGCCGGCGAGCGACGCCGCTGTGGCTCGGTCGTTTTGGAGGCGAGGGACGGGAGCGATCCCGACGTGACTGTGCGATTCGAGGGCGAAACGAGGCGGTCCACGGAGCGGACGAGGCCTACCCGACGACGCCGACGAGGAGCTGGACGGCGATGAGGACGAGGAAGACGAGTCCGGCGGCGAACGAACCGGCCGCGACGCCGTGCGCGTTGCCGAGTCCGCGTTCCCGGGCGCCGAAGTAGGCGCCGAGGAAGACGAAGCCGGTCACCAAGAGCCCGACGGCCGCGTAGGTGACCCCGAGGAGGCTGCCGGAGAGCCCCTCGGAAAGCCCGAAGTCGCCAACGGCGAGCAGAGCGACGCCGCCGATACCGACAGTGATCACGACGAACGCGATCGCCCAGACGACCGGTTTCTGGACGACGTCCCGAAGCGTATCGACGACGACGGCGTATGTGTCGTCCGACCCGTCCGTCCCCGGCGCCGTTCGCTTCGCGCCGATCCTCGCGACGGCGAGGAACGTGGCCGCGGCGAGCAGCCCCATTAGTGCCGTGCCCAAGAGCGTGAGTGAGACCATGATGGGTTTCGTTATTAGCCGGTCCGTTCGCGCGTACAAATAGCCTTCGTATACACGGCCGGGTCAGCACGGGATCATCGATGCCACATCCCGCCTCTCGAGTGTCACGGCCTCCCAGTGGCCGCCTCTGTGGAATACGAGACGCGCGCGACCGGCTTCGCTACACAAGAGCTAAGTGTGCCATCGCCAAGTGTGTTACAAGAGCAGAGAGACGAACATGATAGACTTAATTATCCTGCAACAGGGGAGCGACTGGCGCGCGCAGGCGGAGGTCTTCGACGAGATCTTCTTCGTCTTCCTCGCGCTCGGTACGCTCGTCGGAACGATCGTCGTCGCGTACACGCTGTGGAACGTGTACAAGTACCGCGACGATGGGGGCAAACCGAAGGAGGACTTCGACGCGCCGGTGGTCGGCGAGCTCCCGACGGGACAGGGCGGTCCGAAAGCGAAGAAGCTCTTCCTCTCGTTCGGACTGAGCGCGATCGTCGTGATCAGTCTCGTCGTGTACGCGTACGGGATCCTCCTCTACGTGGAGGAGGGGCCCGACGCGAACGAGGAGAGCGACATCGAGATCCTCGTCGAGGGGTACCAGTTCGGCTGGAATTACGAGTACCCGAACGGTCACACCGCGACGAACGAACTGATCGTGCCGGCCGATCACCGGATCAACCTCGACGTGACCTCAAGCGACGTGTGGCACAACTTCGGCTCGTCGGAGTTACGGATAAAGTCCGACGCTATCCCCGGTGAGACCAGCGAGGTCTGGTTCGCCGTGAGTTCCGAGGAAGTCGAGGCGCAGGGCGGTGAAGCGACCTACCGCGTGGAGTGTTTCGAACTGTGCGGCGCCGGTCACTCCGCGATGAAGGGCCAGATCACCGTCATCCCGCAAGACGAGTGGGAAGAGTGGTACGAGAACACCGAGGGTGACGACTCCGAAAGCGGCAACGAGTCCGCCACCGGCAACGAGTCCGCCACCGGCAACGAGTCCGCCACCGGCAACGAATCCGCCAGCATCGACAACGCGGCCAGCATGAGCGGCGCCGTCGCCGGAGGTGTTCCCGCATGAGCGAACTCCCGCCGACGACTTCCGTCAAGCGCTGGTTCGTGACGACGAATCACAAGGACATCGGCATCCTCTACACGATCACGGCGCTGTTCTTCCTGCTGTTCGGCGGCGTGCTCGCGCTGCTGATCCGCGTCCAGCTCTGGGACCCGGCGAACCAGGTGCTCTCCGGGCTCGCGTACAACGAGGCCGTCACCGCACACGGGCTGATAATGGTGTTCTGGTTCCTCTCGCCGTTCGGCTTCGGCTTCGCGAACTACTTCGTCCCGCTGCAGATCGGCGCTGACGACCTCGCGTTCCCGCGGCTGAACGCGCTCTCGTACTGGATGTACCTGTTCTCAGGCGTCCTGCTGGGGATCAGCTTCTTCCAGGGCGGCACGCTGAGCGCCGGGTGGACAATGTACGCCCCGCTCAACGTGCCGATGTACACGCCGAGCATCGGGTCGACGGGGGCGATACTCGCACTCGCGATGTTCACCATCGGTATCACGGCGTCGACGGTGAACTTCCTCACGTCGATCCACCACTCGCGCGCCGAAGGAATGGGTATCATGGACATGCCGATGTTCACCTGGGGCATCCTCGCGACCGTGTGGATGATGCTGTTCGCGTTCGCAGCGCTGCTCGCCGTCGGACTCATCCTCGCGTCCGACCGCGTGCTCGGGTCGGTGTACTTCTCCGCGACCGAGGGCGGGTCGCTCCTGTGGGGCCACCTGTTCTGGTTCTTCGGTCACCCGGAGGTGTACATCGTCTTCTTCCCGGCGCTCGGGGTCATGCTGGAGCTGTTCCAGACGTTCTCCGGCCGCCGGCTCGTCGGGCGTAAGTGGGTGATCATCGCCATCTGTCTCATCTCCGTCCAGTCGTTCCTCGTGTGGATGCACCACATGTTCCTGACGACGATCAACCTGGAGATCAAGACGCTGATGATGGCGACGACCATCGGCATCTCCCTCCCGTTCGACCTGGTCGTGTTCTCGCTGATCTACACGCTGATCAAGGGGCGGATCCAGTTCACGACGCCGTTCCTGTTCGCGTTCGGCGCGCTGCTGCTGTTCATCCTCGGCGGCATCACCGGGGTGTTCCTCGGCGCCATCGTCCTCGACTACGAGTTCCGCGGCACCTACTGGGTGGTCGCGCACTTCCACTACGTGATGTTCGGGGGCGCGACGGCGCTGTTCGGCGGCGCGTACTACTGGTTCCCGAAGGTGACCGGGAAGATGTACGACGAGCTGCTGGGGAAGCTCCACTTCGTGATCTTCTTCGTCAGCTTCAACATGGTCTACTTCTCCATGTTCCTCGGCTGGGAGACGCCGCGCCGCGTCTTCGAGTACAACCCCGAGTTCCAAACGTTCCACCAGATCGGGACGATCGGGGCGTTCATCCTCGGATTCTCGTTCTTCATCATGTTCTACAACTTCGCGAAGTCCTACGTCTCCGGGCCCGAAGCGGGTGACAACCCGTGGGACTACTCGCGGACCGCCGAGTGGGCGGTCTCCTCGCCGCCGCCACTGGAGAACTGGCCGAACCGGCCGTCCTACGCGTCCGGTAAGCTTCAGTTCGTGAAAGACTACGTGCCCGACGGCGGGCCGGCGGTGAAGACCGACGGCGACGGGAACGCCGCGACCGACGGCGGGGACAGCCACTCCGAACACATCAAGGAGTACCCGTACTGGGACAAGCACCCGAGCCACGCGAGCATCTGGCCGTTCGCGCTCTCGCTGATGACCGGGTTCCTCCTGTTCGGGCTGTCCGGCTTCGCCGACTCGGTCACGTTCATCGTCGGCGAGTCGCTCGCGTCGACGAGCGTCGAGGTCTCGAACGTGGTGTACCCGGTGTTCATCATCGTCGGCGTCGTCGGGATGATCGCGAGCGGCGTGAAGTGGGGATTAGAGGACTTCTACGCCCCTCCCAGTGAATTCGCCGAACGGTGGCCGTTCAACGGCGTCGAGAAGGTGAAGCTGGGCGTGTGGTTCTTCCTGGCGTCCGACGTGATCGTCTTCGGCGCGTTCCTCTCGGCGGCCATCTTCGTCCGGTACAACGCCGGCTGGATGTCGTGGGAGCCGCTGACGGAGTCGCTGCCGGGGCTCATCAACACGTTCGTGCTGATCACCTCCTCGTTCACCGTGATCTTAGCGCTCGTCGCCGCCCACCGGAACAGCCGGAAGGGACTGTTGGCCTCGCTGGGCGCGACGATCGCGCTCGGGTTCACGTTCCTCGGGATCAAGATGTGGGAGTGGCACCACGAGATCTACGACGTGGGCGTCCTCATCGCGCAGAACCCGCACGGTGACCCGGTGCAGGCGTCGATCTACTACGTCACCACGGGGCTCCACGGGATCCACGTCGTCATCGGTCTTGTGATCGCCTGCTTCCTGTTCGTCCGGGCCTACCAGGGGCACTACCTGGACGACGAGCGGCCGGTGGAGTACTTCGGCCTCTACTGGCACTTCGTCGACATCGTCTGGGTGTTCATCTTCCCGCTGTTCTACCTCTTCTGAGGCGGCGTTCGCCGCCGCGGTTCGTTTCGGTCGCTTCCGCCGCTCGTGTTCTTTTCGAATCCGTCTGTGACCCGACGGCCCGCGTGCCGTTCTCGGGGTGACCTCACTCGGAGACCGGCTCGGCGCACCACTGACAGAAGTCGAACGACGGGTCGGTCTGGCGGCCGCAGTGCGGACACGACACCTGGTCCGCGTCGGTCTCGTCCCGGACGGTTGGTCCGTCCGTCTGCGTCGCGGCGGTCGACCGTTCCGTCGACGCTCCGGAGTTTGCCCCTTCCCCCGGCGTACCGAGGTCAGCTCGGTCCGACGCCGCCGTCCGTCCCTCGCGTTCGATCTCCCGGTTGTTCCGGACTGCGAGGACGTACGCGTCTATCACGCTGGCGGCGACGACGACGAGGGCCGGCGCGACGTCGACGACCGGCGGCGGATCGCCGGCGACGAGCCCCTCCACCGCGGCGTCGGGAACGACGAACACGAGGGTCGCAGTCACCGCGACGTACCAGACGAACGCGCGCCCCCACCGCCGGAGGTAGGCGTGTCCGAGTCCCGAGACGAGGAGCGCCAACAGGACGGCGAGCCACGGTCGACGGCGACTGCGGTCTGTCATGGCGCGGGCTACGAACCCGAAGCCCCTGTAACTGCCCCTCGCTCGGAGCGTTTATGTGCGCGAGACGCCGACTCCATCTATGCTCGGGATCCCCGCCGGAGAGTTCCTGATCGGGGTCGGATACGCGGTGATCGGGGTCGGAACGTGGTTCCTCGGACTCGGGATCGCGTACCTGCTCTACCGGCGCTGGCGCGGCGACGGGCCGCGCGCGAAGCACGACGACTGAGACCGATCGCCGGGCCATCCGTTCCGGTTCGGTCACGCTTTTGAGGACGCTAGACCGAGGACCGGTATGACAGACACGGCGCTCGTCATCGGCGGCACGCGGTTCATCGGCCGACACACCGTCTCGGACCTGCTCGCGAACGGCTACGAGGTGACGATGGTGAACCGCGGGAACCACGAGAACCCCTTCGACGACGACGACCGCGTGGCGCACGTCGAGGGCGACCGGACGAACGAGCGCGACCTCCGAACGGCGAAGCTCTCCGCGGAGCCCGACATCGTGATCGACTGCGTCGCCTACCACCCCGGCGACGTGGAGACCGCGGTCGACGTGTTCGCCGACGTCGACGGCTACGTGTACGTTTCCTCGGGGTCCAGCTACGCCGCAGAGGAGATACCCAAGCGCGAGGGGGAGACGCCCCTGCACGGGTGTACCCCCGAACAGGCGAGCGACGAGAGCATGGACACGTACGGGAACCGGAAGGCCGAGGGCGACCGAGTCGTGTTCGACGCCGCAGCGGAGGGAGTCAACGCGAGCGCGGTGCGACCCTGTATCGTCTACGGCCCGGACGATTACACGGAGCGGCTCGACTACTGGATCGACCGGGTGCTCTCGCACGATCGCGTCGTCGTGCCGGGAGACGGCCAGAACCTCTGGCACCGCGCGTACGTCGAGGACGTGGCGAGCGCGCTGCGGATCGTCGCCGAGCGCGGCGAGCCCGGCGCCGCCTACAACGTCGGCGACCGCCGGGCGCTCACCCTCGAAGAGACGCTGGAGACGATCGCCGAGGCGGCAGGCGTCGACTGCGAGGTCGTCCCGGCGAGCGCCGACGCGCTGGCCGCCGGCGGGCTCGAACCGGACGACTTCGTCCTCTACCGGGAGTACCCGCACCTGCTCGACACGTGCGCGCTCGCCGACCTCGGCTGGGAGTCGACTCCCGTCGACGAGGCGATGGCTCGGAGCGTCGCCGACCACCGGGAGTCCGACCGCGACGGGAGCGAGTGGGATCCCGGGCGTGAGGCCGAGGAGCGCGTGCTGGGCGTGAAGGAGACGCTGTAGGGGTGTGAAGTCGTGGCGACGCCGCGCGACTCAGTAGGCGGCGTCCCAGCGCGACGGCTTCCGACGGTTGCCGCATTCGCCGCACTCCATGCGGTCCATCGTGTCGATGGCGACGTCGGTCCCCTCGCAGTTCCCGCAGAAGTAGCCGTACCGCTGTTCGCGGTCGGGGTCGGCGTACGCGACGTAGAAGGGCCCTAACGAACCGCGCTCGTTCTCGTCGAACGCGACGTAGACGGTGTCGCCGGCGGGCGTCTCGACGGTGCCCTCGGAGATTCCGGTGAGCCGACTGATCTGTTTGCGGTACTCTCGCTCGTCGAAGGTCTCCTCGCCGATATCCACGGTCCGCTCGCCGACGAGCTCGTACCCCTCGCTCTCGTAGAACGCTGTCCCGGCCTCGTTGGCGACGAGGACGCGCGCTTCGATCCGGTCGACGTCGACGTCCCGCAGTTCCGCCTCCAATCGTTCGAGGAGGGCGGAGCCGATCCCGGACTCGCGGTGGTCCGGGTGGACGTGCAGCCAGTCGATCTCGCCGATCCGCTCGCGGCGCCCGACCACGTAGCTCTCGGCGAACCCGACCACGTCGTCGTCGACGACGGCGACGGGACAGACGGTCCGCTCGTCGTCGATGTCCGCGATGAGGTCGTCGGGGTCGTACCACTCGTCGACCGCTTCGGCGAGCAGCGACTCGTCGACCGCGTGGCCGTACGAGGCGAGCAGCGACTCGCGGGCGACTGCTCGGATCGCGTCGACGTCGTCTTCGGTAGCGTCGCGGAGTTGCATACCGTATCCTTCGCCCACGACTACAAAAAACACGGTCGAACGTATCAGAACTGCCGCACTCGATTCACACCCTGGACAGCGGTCGTCGGATGGCGGCGGCGGAGAACCGAGGCGGCGGAGGGCGACTCTACGAGATGGAGTACGTCGCCGCGGCCATCAGCAGCATCGTGAGCGCGAGCGCGAGCGACATCACGTAGGTGAGCGAGCGGTTCTCCCACCGGAGGTGCTGGAAGTAGGCGACGATGAGCAGCGTCTTGACCGTCGCGATCACCAGCGTTCCGCCGAGCGCCTGGGCGTACGTGAAGTTGAGGAACTCGGCTTCGAAGAGAATGAAGTTCAGCGTCGCCGCGACCAGAAGCGCGACGTAGATCGCCGTGTATAGTTTGAGCGAGTCGTCCGACATTGCTTGAGTTCCTCTTCGTCCGTATGCTTAAAGAATTAACCATCCGACCCCTGTTCGACCGTCCGCTCGCGGCCCGAGCGCCCGAAACGCCTATGCCGCCGACGCGCCGAACTCACGCCGAGTACACCGTCGAGGCATCACCGTGGATCCGCTCAAACCGACAGACGACCTGCTCGAGTCGCTGTACGTCGTAAACAAGGTAGCAAAGCAGTTCGCGGACGAGGCGACCGCCGCCTACGACCGCGGCGACATCACCGAGAGCAACGTCCGATCCGCTCGCAAAGACGCTCTCTACCGAACGAAATCGGCGGTCCTCTCGCGGATCGTCGCTCACGAGGACTCGACGGTCACCGGCGAGTACCACGCCATAAACGGCGACGTCTGGCTGTTCCTCACGGTCGGCGACTGGCACTTCCACCAGCCGCCGCGCGCCATCGGCGGTGACCTCGCGGACGAGGTCGACGTCGCGAACGCGCCCGAGGAGCCGATCGACGCCCCGTACGAACGCGACTCGGCGGTCGAACGATCGGATCGGTCGCTGGAAGCGGCGCTCGAAGGGCTCGCGGCCGTGGGCGTCAACGCGAACGACCACCTCGCCCGGCCGACCGTGACGACCGAACACGACCGCATCGTCGACGTGCGCTGGTCGTTCCTTCCGTGAGCCGGCTCTCGGTGCCGCCGCTCGTCAGGTCTGTGACGCGACGGTGGAACGTTCAAAAAAGCGGGGCCCGAGCGGGAGCGGCCGGCGGCGTTAGCTCTCGACGACTTCGATGGCGCCGAGCATCCCGTTCGCCTGGTGAGGGGTACACTGGTAGAGCTGGATACCCGCGCTGTCGAACGACTGTTCGAAGGTCTCTCCCTCCCCGTCGACGGCCTCACCGCTGTCGAACTCGGACGCCGAGCCCTCCGCGGAGGCGACGTTGTGGGCGCCGCCCTCGCCGGTCCACTCCCAGACGACGGTCGTGCCGGCGTCGATCCGGATCGCGGCGGGGTCGAACGCGAAGCCGACGTCGCCAGCGCCGACGGCGACCGTGACCTCGTCCTGCCCGGTGTAATCGGCGATCGTGCCGTCGTACATCCGAGCGTCCGTGAGGTACTCGTCGATTTCGCTGGGGACGTCGTCGCTGGGCTCTCCGCCGCCGCCGTCGGAGCCGTCTGAGCCGTCCGAGCCGTCCGAGCCGTCTCCACCGCCCGAACAGCCGGCGAGCGCTCCGATGGTGAGTGCGGCTCCGGTTCCAGCGACGTACCGCCGTCTACTCAGTCTATCAGACATCACCGATAGTAGGGGTTCTAGCCTTACAAACCCCTTGATGAACCCCGACATACAGAAACGATCGAAGCCCTCGAACGGGGCGCTGCGGCGCCGATCGCGACCGCGCCGTCGGCGGGTTTATTCCCCGGCGGCACCGTGACTCGAACGTATGCGGGAGGACGAGCTGGCGACTGCCGTCGTCGACCATTACGTGGCCGTCCACGACGACCCCGAGGTCCGACTGGAGGAGCCGTACGACGCCGAGGGGCGGCGCGGCGTCGTCGACGCGTACGTCCGGCTGCGGACACCGGAGCGCGTCGACCACGTGATCGAACTCAAGGGGGACGCGGCCGTGCGCCACGCGACCGGCGCGAACGAGATCCTGCGGCAGTACCGGCGCATGGAGCGGTACTTCCACGCCGACGAGCGCCACGCGATCCGACCGAAGCTGGGACGGACGGAGCCCGGCGCACGCTTCATGCTGTTGTTCGCGCCCACGCCGACCTGCGTCCACCACGTCGCCACGCACCGGTCGCTCTACGGTTCGGTCGACGTCGCGGCCCGCGTCGACGACGTCCCGGCGGTCCGCACCGTCGCGTTCCTCACCGGACTCGACGGCGATCCGGCGGACCTCGGGATGGTCTCGGTCAACGGCGACGCCCGATTCGGCTCCGAGGCGTTCCTCGGCGCGGTGCCGCCCGACTCGCGGCTCGCGGAGAGCCTCCGCGGCGTCGACGACGACCTTGTCGAGTTTCCGTGACGAGTCGCGGCGGGGGCGGCGGAGGGGGAGCGGGCGACGGACGAACCCCGCGCGGGCGACCGAAAGGCGCTTTTCGTCGCGCCGCGACCCACGACCATGATCACGGTCGCGTTGGCGGGGAAGCCGAACGCCGGGAAGTCCACGTTCTACACGGCCGCGACGATGGCCGACGTCGACGTCGCGAACTACCCGTTCACGACGATCGACGCGAACCGGGGCGTCACGCACGTCCGGACGGAGTGCCCTTGCCTCGACCGCGAACAGCGGTGCGGCAACGAGAACTGCCGCGACGGGAAGCGATACGTCCCCGTCGAGCTCCTCGACGTTGCCGGGCTCGTCCCGGGCGCACACGAGGGGAAGGGGCTCGGGAACCAGTTCCTCGACGAGCTGACGAACGCGGACGTCGTGCTCAACGTCGTCGACGCGTCGGGCGCGACGAACGCGGAGGGCGAGCCGGTCGAGCCCGGCTCGCACGACCCGCTCGACGACGTGGACTTCGTCGAGGAGGAGATGGACCTGTGGCTCGCGGGGATCGTCGACCGCAACTGGGAGAGCGTCGAGCGGAAGTCACGATCGCCCGACTTCGACCTCGAGGCGTCGATCAGGGACCTGCTGACCGGATTCGGCGCGACGGAACACGACGTGACGGCGGTCCTCCGCGGACTGGAGTACCCCGACGATCCGAAGGCGTGGACCGGCGACGATCGCGAGGCGCTCGCGCGGGCGATCCGTCGGCGCACCAAGCCGATCGTCGTCGTCGCGAACAAAGCGGACGTCGCGCCCGACGGCGCGCTCGACCGGATCCGCGACGGCACGGACAAGCCCGTGATCCCGGCGACGGCCGACGGCGAGCTCGGACTCCGACGCGCGGCGGAGGCCGGCGTCGTCGACTACGACCCCGGGGACGGCGACTTCGAGATCGTCGGCGACGTCTCGGACGGTCAACGCACGGGGCTCGACGCGATCCGCGACGTCATGCGGGAACACGGCGGAACCGGGGTCCAGACCGCGTTGAACGCCGCCGTCTACGACCTGCTCGACCGCATCACCGTCTACCCGGTGCAGGACGCCTCGAAGTGGACGGACGGGACGGGCAACGTCCTCCCGGACGCGTTTCTCCTCCCGTCGGGTGCGACGCCGCCGGACCTGGCGTACGCGGTCCACACCGACATCGGCGAGGGGTACCTCCACGCGGTCGACGCGCGCTCCTCGCGACGGATCGGCGAGAGCCACGAGCTGAGCGAGGGCGACGTGGTGAAGATCGTCTCGACCGCGGGGCCGTGAGCGGGGGCGCGCCACCGATCGGCGCGGGGCCGACGGCGACGTGTGCGGGACCGACAGGCACATGCGGGTCCCCCGAGACGAGCCGGTAGATGCTCGGGCTGGAACACGACTTCCGGATCGTCGACACCCGCGCGACGCTGGACCCCGACGAGTCCTCGGTCGCCACCCACGGCCGAGACATCTCTCCCGAGCGACTGGAACGCGAGATGCTCCAGGCGGGCGTGGTGCGCGCGGTCGCGAGCCCCGGTCGGCGCGCCCCCGGGCGGAGCTACCTCCGCGCGAACAACGCGGTCGCGCGCCTCTCGATCGACCGCCCGTTCGTCGCGTTCGCCCGGCTCAACGGCCCGCGCGACGCGGGGGACGGGCCCCTGTCGGCGGTGCGGAACCTGCGCGCCGAGCGCGACGACCACCACGCCCGCCCGGACGACGTCGAGCAGTACTCGTACGACGACCGCTTCCACGGGTTCACGCTCGTCCCGCACGTCGACGGGCTGCCGAACGAGGACGTGCTGAGTCGGCTGGAGGCGGCCGACCTCCCCCTCATCGTCCACGCCGGCAGGGAGTTTCCTCCCGCGGCGGTCGAGCGCGAACTGCTCGACTACGACCTCCCGCTCGTGCTCGCGAGCTTCGGCGGGTACCCCCTCGACGCCGGGCTGATGAACGAGACGCTCGACCTGCTCGACGAGTACGACCGGCTGTACGTCGACACGAGCGCCGTGCGCTACCGTGAAATCCTCGAACGCGGCGTCCTGGAACACCCCGATCGCGTCCTCTTCGGCTCCGGCGCGCCGGACGTCCACCCGAACGTCGGCGTGATGGAGGTGCTCACGCTCGACGTCTCCGAGGACCTGATGCGCCGCGTCTTCGCGAAGAACCCCGTTCGACTGATCCCCGCGCTCGCCGAGGGCGCGGACGCCTGAACCGACGCCGACTTGTCGCGGCGCCGTCGACCCGTACGTATGAGCGACGCCGAGGCGACCGACGCTCCGACCGCCGACGAGGTCGGTGACGACGGCCTGGTCGAAATCGTCCGCGCGGTCGGCCACGAACACGTCACCGCCGAGCACCCGAGCACGTTCGAGTTCACGACCGACGACTGGCTCACCCCGGCCGGCGACTGTATCATCGGGGTCGAGGCCGACCGGACGCCCCGCGATTTCTCGACGACGTTCCGGGAGGCGTGCCGAGACGCAGCGGCGACGATCACGGCGATTATCGCGGTCGGGGAGCCGGACGGCGAGACAGTCGACCTCGCGGACCCGGCCCACGTCGACCGGATAGTCGGCCGCGGCGACCCGGGTCTCACCCTCCTCGACGACCGCTCCATGGTCGGCCGGACGAGCGACTACACCGACGACGAGCGCACGATCCTCGTGGACGCCGACGGAGCGGCCGCCGACCTCGACCGCGACCTCGTCGACGCGCTCGCGGCCGGTGCACCGGTGGCCCTGCGGCTGGACGTCGATACGGCGGAGTGAAAACGGTCCGATCGTATTTAAACCGGGAGCTCGGCGTCCGCCTCCACCTCGCGGTCGACCTCCTCGGGCGCGCGCCAGTCGGTCGTCCGCTCCAGCAGCTGGACGACCATGCGGCCGGTCGCGCCCCAGACGGTGTAGCCGTCGACGTGGAAGAAGTGGATCCGGTGGAGACCGTAGGTCGGGTGGTCGCGCCGTTCGGACTCGTAGTTCGCCGGATCGGTCAGCCCGCTCACCGGGATGATCGCGACCTCCGCGACCTCCGACTCGTCGGGCACGTACTCGCGGTCGGGCGCGACGCCGACGAACGGCCGGATCCGGTAGTCGCTCGACGTCCGGGTGTCGTCGAGCCGCCCGAGGACGTCAACCTCCTCGGGGCGCATTCCGACCTCCTCCCACGCCTCGCGCAGCGCGGTGTCGGTCAGCGTGCGGTCCGTCGGCTCGCGGCCACCCCCCGGGAAGCTCATTTGTCCGGGGTGCCTCCCGAGGTGGGACGCGCGCTTCGTGAACAGCAGGTGTGCCTCGCCGCCGCGTTCGAGGACGGGCGCGAGCACCGCCGCCTCGTGGCGCGCCCGGGTCACCTCCTCGGGCGTGTGTCGACGCAGCCCCGACAGGTCCATAGCGGTCGTAAGCGCCCGGAGGGCGTTAACGTTTCTCCGCGTTCCAGCGATCTGAAACGAGCGCGGTGTCGACCGCCGGGTGCGGGCCGCGTCCCCGACCGGCCGAATCCGAACGACTCGCACGGCTTCGGACGTTTTAAGCCCGCGACCCACCCTTCACAGGACAATGAGCGACGACGGTCAGGAACTCGGCATCACCGAGTCCAAGTCACACAACACCGGCGAGTGGTACGCCGAGGTCGTACAGAAGGCGGGGCTGGCCGACTACGGCCCCGAGGGAATGAGCGGGTTCATCGTCACCCGGCCGCGCGCGTACGCCGTCTGGGAGCGCCTGCAGGGGTTCCTCGACGCGAAGTTCAAGGACACCGGCGTCCAGAACGCCTACTTCCCCCTCTTCATCCCCGAGTCGTACCTCGAACGCGAGAAGGACATCGTCGAGGGGTTCGACCCCGAGGTGGCGTGGGTGACCGAGGCCGGCACGAAGGAGCTCGAGGAGCGGCTCGCGGTCCGCCCCACCTCCGAGTCGATCATCACACCGTACATCAGCCAGTGGGTCCGGAGCCACCGCGACCTCCCGCTGCGCGTGAACCAGTGGTGCTCCGTCGTGCGGTGGGAGGCGACCGAGACGAAGCCGTTCTTCCGCACGAAGGAGTTCCTCTGGCAGGAGGGTCACACCGCGCACGCGACGAGCGAGGGCGCGTGGGAGGAGACGCTGACCCGGCTCGACCAGTACGAGTCCGTCTACGAGGACCTGCTGGCGATCCCCGTCCTGAAGGGCCAGAAACCCGACCACGACAAGTTCCCCGGCGCGGACACGACGACGACCGTCGAGGCGCTGATGCCCGACGGGAAGTCCGTGCAGGGGGCGACCTCCCACCACCTCGGGCAGTCGTTCGCGGAGGCGTTCGACATCACGTTCTCCGACGAGGACGAGGCGGAGCGGACGGCCCACACGACCTCGTGGGGGCTCTCGTGGCGCGCGCTCGGCGCGCTGATCATGACGCACTCCGACGAGCAGGGGCTCGTGCTCCCGCCCGGCGTCGCGCCCCAACAGGTCGTCGTCGTCCCGATCTGGCAGGAGGACACCAAAGACGACGTGCTGGCGTACGCGGAGGGCGTCGTCGACGACCTCGACGAGGCGGGCGTCCGCGTCGAGCTCGACGACCGCGACGAGCGCAATCCCGGGTTCAAGTTCAACGAACACGAGCTCAACGGGATCCCGCTTCGGATCGAGATCGGCCCCCACGAGGTGGAGGACGGCGAGCTCACCCTCGTTCACCGCCCGGACGGCGAGAGCGTCGTCGAGGACCGCGACGGCGTCGCCGACACCGTCCGCGACCACTTCGACGAGATATACGCGAAGCTGTACGCGGCCGCCGAGGAGACGCTCGACGGCGAGGTCCGCGAGGCCGACGACCGCGCCGGGATCCTCGGCACGCTCGGACAGCACGGCGGCTACGTGAAGACGCCGTGGTGCGGCGACGAGGCCTGCGAGGAGCCGATCAAGGAGCCGATGGCCGCCGAGATCGTGATGGTCCCGTTCGAGGACGACGACCCCCTCGTCGACGGCGACGGCGAGGAGACGTGCGCCATCTGCGGCGAGGACGCGGAACGGACAGCCTACTTCGCGAAGTCGTACTGAACGGGAACGTCGACCGGTCTCGATCCGGAGCCGGTGACTGACACCGCTGCAGTCGTGCGTTTAATCCGCGTTGATCCGGGTTAACGGAGATCGGTTTATATACGGATACGTCGCCTACCGTCAGGTGATGAACCGAGGTATCGCGCTCCTCGTCGTCGTGATCGCGCTGGTCGGCGTCGCCGGGATCGCCGCGGCCGGCCCCGTCGGGACGGCCGTCGCACAGGACGACCCGGTGGCGGCGAACGAGACGAGTGAGGGCAACGAGACGGAAGCGGCGAACGGGACCGACATCAGCCCCGGAGAGCAGTTCTCCGGCGTGATCGGGGTCCAGCGGGCCGAGATCGCCGGTGAGGTGGAGTCGCGGGCGTTCGAGGTCCGGCTCAATCGAACGGAGACCCCCGAAGAGCGGGCCGAGCTGGTCGCCGAGCAGTTGAATCGATCGGAGGAGCGGCTGGCCGAAGTCGAGCGCCGGCAGCGCGAGCTCCGCGAGCGCCGTGACGCCGGCGAACTGACTCCGGGCGCGTTCGCCGCGCGGATGGCGGAGACGAGCGCCCGCGCCGAGACGGTCGAGCGCGAGGCGAACCGGGGCGCCGAGGTCGCCAGGGAACTCCCCGAGTCGGTCAGAGCCGATCGCGGGCTGACCGAGGACCGACTCGGTCAGCTCCGCGATCGAGCGGGCGACGCCAGCGGCCCCGAGGTCGCGGCCATCGCCCGCGGCGTCGCCGGCAACGACGTGGGCGGCCCGCTGGCGTCTGATCGCCGCGGCCCGCCGGGAGACATGAGTGGCGGACCGGGAGCGGGTGACGGACCGGGAGCGGGTGACGGACCGGGAGCCGGCGACGGACCGGGAGCCGGCGACGGGCCCTCGGAGCGCGGTACCGGAACGGACGACGACGCGATGAACGGGAGCGACGACGCAGCGAACAGGAACGACGAGGCGATGAACGGGAACGACGACGCAGCGAACAGGAACGACGAGGCGATGAACGGGAACGACGACGCGGCGAACAGGAACGACGACGCGGCGAACGGAAACGACGACGCGACGAACGCGGTCGGAGCGTCGGGAGATGCGGGGAACGCCACCACCGACCGCGGTGAGAACGAGACGCCCCCGAGGGACGGCTCGTCCTCGTCCGCGAACGGTGACGAACGCGGTAACGGGACCAGCGCCGTGCACGCCATCGGTTCCACCGCTGACCGCATCGTCGAACCGCTGACTGTCGGTGCAGACATCGTCCGGCGAGCCCTCGGCGGCATCGATGGATAGGTCGGTGTCGGTCCCCTCGGATCCCGCCTCGGCCGTGACCGGTCGGAGCGCGGATCGCCCCTGCTTGCCAGATAGGAAGCGATTTACCGGAGCCTCGTAACTACACGTCCGTGCAGCGAACGGTACTCCTTCTCGTTGTCGTCGCGGTCGCCATCGGTGCCGGCTTCGCATCGATCGGCGCCGCACAGAGCGGCGCCGGCCTTCCGGCCGGCGGATTCGACCAGATGGACGTCAACCCCGACGACGTCCTGATCGAGGTCTCCGTCGAGCCCGACGGCGACGCGGTCTGGGAGACGCAGTACCGGGTTCGCCTCGCGAGCGACGACGAAGAGCAGGCGTTCGAGGAGCTCCGCGCGGACGTGGAGTCGGACCCGGACGCGTACACGAGCCGGTTCGGCGATCGGATGCGTGCGACGGCGGACACCGCTGAGAACGCGACGGGCCGCGAGATGAACGTCTCGAACGTCACCGTGACCGCCGAGCGGCGCGAGCTCCCGCAGTCGTACGGCGTCCTGACGTACCGGTTCGAGTGGAGCAACTTCGCGGCCGTGGAGGACGACCGGATCCTCGTCGGCGACGCGATCGACGCGCTGTTCCTCGACGAGGCCACGTCGCTCATCGTCTCGTGGGAGGACGGCTACCGGCTCGGCGACGTCTCACCGTCGCCGACGGAGACCCGCGACGACGCCGTCGTCTGGGAGGGGCCGGTCGACTTCACCGAGGGCGAACCGCGCGTGACTGTCGAGCCCGACGGACGCGCCGCCGGGCCGCTCCTGTTCGTCGCGCTCGGACTGCTCGTGGCGGTCGTCGCCGTGGTCGGCTACCGTCGTCGTCCGTGGAGGAGGTTGACCCCGGAGAAGGCGGCGGGGTCCGAGGCGACCGCCGAGACCGACGCCCCGGCCGCCGCGGGCGCAACCGGAGCGGGGGCGGACGCCGCGACCGGTGACTCGGACGGGTCGGCGACCGACGCGGACGGGGACGCCGGCGAGGCGGCGCCGCCGGTCGACGAGGACCTCTTGAGCAACGAGGAACAGGTGATCCGGCTCATCGAGGACAACGGGGGTCGGATGAAACAGAAGCGGGTCGCCGAGGAGCTGGACTGGACCGCCGCCAAGACGAGCCAGGTCGTGACCGGACTCCGCGACGAGGGGGACCTCGACGGGTTCCGGCTCGGGCGCGAGAACGTGCTCTCGCTGCCCGAGTACGACGCCGCCGGCGAGGGCGACGACGCCGTGGAAAGCGACGACGAGTGACGGGCGCGGCGGCCGCTCTCGGGTCGGCGATCCGCGAGACGTATCCCTGACGGACTATCTCCGTTCGATCCGTCTCACAGGTCTCGCGACCGGCCCAGGTGACGGAGTTGGCCGCCGCACTCGCACATCCCGCCGGACTCGGTGCGCTCCCCGCATTCGAAACATTCGTACAGTTCTTGTCCGTCGATCTCGGATTGTGGTCGCATATCCCCCAATTTGGTGGCGAGTGACATAGGATCGTCCCTATTATTATTTAAAGAATATGGGATAACATCGGCGATCGGCCGGACGAACGATCGGATTCGAGACGAACCCGTGTGTGAGGACGTCGGCACCGCTCGTCCGTCGTTCGCGAGCGGTCCGAACGAGAGGCGGACCCCCGTTCTTTTTCACAGGGATAGACGTACGGAAAGTATGGAGGCCGATTTAAACCTAGCGATGAGACGCACAACCGGTCACGTCACACGGCGCACCGCACTTTGGCACGGAGAGAGCGAATGAGCCCCTCCTCGGGCGGATCCGGCGGGCAGTACGAGATCGGCGTCCAGAGCTTCACGTACCGCGAGTTCGACATCCCCGCGATCTGTTCGGAACTCTCGGACACGGGCGTCTCCGCAATCGAGCTGTGTGACGTGCACGTCGGGCCCGACGCCGGCGCCGACGAGGTCGAGAGCGTCCGCGATCGACTGGCCGACAGCGGTATCGAGGTCTGCGGCTACGGCGTCGTCTCCTTCGAGGACGCCGACGAGGAACGCGTCCGAGCCACCTTCGAACTGGTCGACCGACTGGGGGGCGACTACTGCTCGCTGGAGTTCCCGCCGGCCGACGAGGCGATCCGGGACCGGCTACTCCCGGTGGCTGCGGAGTTCGACCTGGACTTGGCGATCCACAACCACGGGCCCGGTGAGACGTACTCGCGGGTCGAGGAGGTCGCGAGCGTCCTCGACGCGGCGGACGATCCGCGCCTCGGCGCCTGCGTCGACACCGGCCACTTCCTCCGGTCGGGCGAGGAGCCCGCCGAAGTGATCCCGCGTCTCGGCGACCGGGTACTGGCGTTACACCTCAAGGACTTCGACGACGAGGAGAACGAGACGGTCCCGGGAACCGGTCGGATCGATCTGTCGGAGCTGCTGGAGCTACTCGAGACGGAGACGTCGTTCGACCAGCCGCTCGTGATCGAATACGAAGCCAACGCTGAAGATCCGACGCCGGCCGTCGAGCAGACGGTCACAGCGGTCCGCGACGTGATGGAGTGACGGCAGTACGACGGGGGTGAGGATCAGAGACGCGACGGAGCGCGTCGACGACGAACGACGCGCTCCGAAGCGACGGGGGAGGCTCACTCCCCGACGGGAGCGGCCGGAGAGAGCTGGCCGTCGTCGACCATCGACTCGAGGGGGTTGTCCTCGATTTCCAGCGGGAGGTCGACTCGACCGCGCCGGCGGGCGGACTCGTAGCCGGCGAAGATGATCTCGGTGGCGTTGAGCGCGTTCGCTGCGGCGAGTTCCGTGGGCTTACCCGTCTCGACCGATCGCACGACGTCAGCGATGGCGAGGTCGATGCAGGTCTTCCCGTCCGGTGCCATCTCCTCGAAAGTGAGTTTCTCGCAGTCGTCAGGATCCGAACTGTACACCTCGACGGCCAGCTTGTCCGTCAGGTGCACGTCCATGTATCCGTCGCTGCCCGAGAGCCGCCAGTCGCCGTCGGTGACCGCCTCGGCCGGACCCGTCGCCGCCATGCCGTAGACGCCGTTCTCGTACTCCCAGCAGGCCAGCACCTGATTCTCGTTGTGCGTGCCGAAGCGGACGTCCTCCTCCGTGTAATCCAACTGGCCGATGACCCACTTCGCGGACCCCTCGTCGTTAAAGTAGTTGCACATGTCGACCGCGTGGGTCCCGTTGTCGTAGAAGTTGCCCCAGCTGTACTCGATGCGGCGGAGGTCGCCGATGACGCCGGCGTCGAGCTTGCGCTTCGCGACCCGGAACGGCTCGCCGAAGCGGCGCATGTGGTTGAAGCTCAGCTGGACGCCTTCCTCCTCGCAGACGCGGGCCATGCGCTGAGCGCCGCCCCACGTCAACGCCATGGGCTTCTCGCAGTGGATGGCGTCGACGACGCCGCTCTCGGCGGTGCCGACGACGAGGTCGGCGTGCGTGGCCGGCGGCGTGCAGACGCTCACGAGGTCGGGTTCGACCGCCGCCAACATCGCCTCGTAGTCCTCGAAGACGCCGTCGTCGTTGATGCCGTACTCCTCGGCGAACGCCTCGGCGTTCTCCCTGACGATGTCGGCGCAGGCGACCAGGTTGCAGTTATCCAGGTCGCTGTAGGCCGCGGCGTGCTGGTAAGCCATCGCAAACCCTTCGACCGACGGCTCGTCGGGGTTCGCTCCCGTCCCGATAAACGCGACGTCGAGCTCGGATAGCGTCATCAGTTACCCCCTCGGACGGTGTCGATAGCGTGATTAAAGAACTCCATATCGCCTTTCTTCGGCTCGGTCACGAGCTTCATACCACGGTTAATAACCCTTTTACTTATATCCTTTTCTGCTGAAAATAGTCTCGATTATTCCTATATTTATACTAACTATTTATCACAAAGCCCATTCAGAAGGCTTCTCTAGCTTGTTAAGTGATGAATAACACTTCAGGCGAACACCGCGAGAGCCCCGAAATATCTTGACTCCGTGTCTGTCTCCATCAGGAGTCTGTGATCGGGCGCCGAATGACTGCACTCCGACGACAGGAGCAGTATATAGTTCAAATTGCTGATAATAAATCGACCGGCGAACGACGTAACGAGCGGATCGCTGGTGAGGACGCCGGGAAACGGACCGTCAGCGCATCCGCCCGACGTGCGTCGCTATCGGGCTAGTCGAGCTGCAGAGAGACGTGAAGTCGGGTGAGGATTGTGAAGCCGGAGGAGGAGATCGTGAACCACGGTCGTTCCGCTTCGCTCCACTCCCCGAGTCAAGTCCTCCTGTGGCTCTTCGACTCTGCGTTGTTCCGTCAGAAGAGCCGGAGGAGGGATTTGAACCCTCGACCTATTCCTTACGAAGGAATCGCTCTGCCAGCTGAGCTACTCCGGCGCGCGTCTTACAATTCCCGAACGGCAAAATAAGGGTTCCGAAACGACGACGGCACGGGGCGAACGCACGCGGCTTGCGGAGGTTTCCGACGAGGTCCCCCCGACGAGTGCACATCGATCTGCGTTTGCCTATCGTTTCGGAATCTCACCCGTTACCACATACTCCATACGTTTTCCCGGATAGAATCACAAGTGTATAAGGAAAAAGACTAAATACTCGTTCGAGCTTCCACTTGAGTGTGGTCGCACCGATCGTCTTCCACGATACCGGGGACCGACTCCCTCGGCGGTGCGTGCCCGGTCGAAGCCCGTGCCGGGCGTCGGTTGTCCCGTCGATCGCACACCCCACGGCGATCCGACGCGGCGGTCACCACCATCAGCGTTCCACCGCGGCTGTCACGGTCCACGTCCCCGACGTGCCAAGCGCGAACTCGCCTCTGGCCCCACGCAACCGACGGCCGTAGACTCTTGTCATGTGACGGGCCGTGCCGCTCCGACCCGAGCGTTCCGGGTGGGACGGCGTTCACTCTGCCGATCCGCACATCCGAACCCGTCGGCACTCGCCGGCGGGAAGCCGCCCGACGAGCGGCGGTGATCGTCGCTGACCGAGACGTTACTCCAAAAGCCGCCGCGGTGCGCTCGCGGCTGCCGAGAGCCCGCTCACTCCGGCTCCGAGAGCGCCCGCGAGCCGCACCTCCGCCGGCGCGACGCCGAGCTCGCGGGAGATGAGCCCCGGCCGAGCGTCGGCGCCGATGACGGCGACCGTCCGTCCCCGGACTCGTATCTCGGTGGTGAGGTCCGTCGCGGTCAGCAGCGCGGCCGGACCGCGGGCGTCGCCGTCACGCGGCAGACCCCGAGCGACGCGGACCGCGTCGCGGACGGTCGCCACCTCGACGAACAGGCGGTCACCCGTCGAGCGGACGTCAAGGTCGACGCCGTCGATCGTGAGCGTCAGGTCCTCAGTGACGACCGAGAACGGCGCTCTCGCGTCAGTCCCGTTCACGCGTCGTGATCCGAACGGTACCGTCGAGCCGCCAGCTGGCGTGTTCGACGTCGTCGCCGGTGCCGCTCGGGACGTCGACTGACATGTCTTCGAACTCGTAGATGATCTCCGCGTTTCGGCCGGTCAGCCTGTCGTAGAGTCCGATGGCGAGGTCGGGCCACGTCGTCGTCTCGTCGATGCGCTCCTCCGGGTCGGCAGTGTCACTCATAGGCGACAGTACGGACCACAGTAGCATAAAACTGTCACCTGATCGAAACCACTGCCGGGGCGGCCCCTCGGGAGATCCACGGAGGCTCGGAGCCCTCCCCGCCGCAGAAATCGAGGGAGGGCAGACCGACCCGACCGCGCCTCAGGCCCGCGTCAGCCTGACGTCGAGACAGACGTTGTACTCGTGTGGCGCGTACGACCTGACGACGCGCTCGGTCTCGACGGCGACCTCGTACGCGTCGCCCGCGGCGGCGCGGATCGCCCGCGTTCCGGGACCGAAGGGGTCGTCCTCGTGTTGGATGTCGTAATAGTGGAGCACGCACTCGTCGCCGGCCAGCGCGATCGCCGTGTCGAGGAACGCGTCGGCGGAGTGCGGGAGGTTCATCACGAGGCGGTCGGCCCTGTCGGCGTACTCCGCCGCGGTCTCCCGCACGTCGCCCGCGATCGCGGTCACCCGGTCGGACACCCCGTTCCGGGCCGCGTTCTCGCGGAGGTACGCGACGGCGCGCTCGTTGAGGTCGCAGGCGACGACGTCCGCGCCGCGGGTCGCCATCGGCACCGCGTAGGGGCCGACCCCGGCGAACATGTCGATCACGGTCTCGCCCGGTTCGACCTGCTCGATCACGCGGTGGCGCTCCGTGGCGAGCCGCGGCGAGAAGTACACGTCGGCGACGTCGAGCAGGAACTCGTGGCCGTACTCGCGGTGGACCGTCTCGGTGCCGTTTCCGGCCAGCACGTCCCACCGTCGGACGCGGAGCTCGCCCTCGATGGGCGACGCGCGGTTGAGCACCGTCTCGCAGGGCACGTCGGAGGCCATCACCGCGTCGGCGATCTCGCGAGCGCGCTCGTCGCCGTCCTCGTCGACGATGACGATGTCGCCGAGTCGCTCCAGCGAGGGCTCGTACCCGAGGACATCGGCCGGCGTCCGGGGGCGGTCGCGCTCGGCGGCGTCTCGCTCGACGACCGTCGCGTCGAGGTCGGCGGGGACCGCCTCGGGGTCGACGACGGGGATGTAGATCGTGTCGCCGTCGACCGCGATCTCGTGGTCGCCGTCGAGGATGTCGAGGTCGGCGAGGCGTTCGCGGACGGCCTCGCCGCGCTCGCGCTCGACCGCGACGCAGGGAACGCTCATTGTCGCGAGGACGCGGAGCGAGCCATAAACGCTGACGCTTTCGATCGTCGACACGCCTCGTTGCCGTCGGCGCCGTTGCCGTCGGCGCGGCGCCGGCACTGTCGGCACGACGGGTCCGCGGCACCCGTCTCAGTCGTCCGCGGCCGCTTCCGGCCGGTACGCCTCACTTATGCCCTTCCACTTCCCGGAGCGGAACCGCCAGTAGTTGATCGCGGCGGGGATCGTCGTCTCCGCGAGGAACGCCAGGTACAGCCCCCACAGCCCGATAGCGGGGAGCGCGACCTCCGGGACCGTGAGCCCGGTCAGCGGCACGTCGACCGCGGGGGTCGCGTCGTTGGCGCCGACGTACGCGAGCGGGATCGAGACGCAGAACATCCCGAGGAACTGGCTCGCGAAGGGGACCTTCGTGTCGCCGGCCGCGTCGAGCGGGCCCGCCGCCCCGCCCGAGACGCCCTGGAACACGACGGCGACGCAGGCCGCGTACACGAGGTTCACGGCGATGGGGACCTCGGGACTCTCGGGGCTCTCCGCGAACAGCACCACGATGTCGGTCGCGAAGAATGCGATCAGCGCGGCGGAGACGACGTACGTCGCCACGGAGAAGCGGATGATGTCGCGGGCGTACGCCTCGGCCTCGACGGGGTTCTCGCCGCCGAGCGTCTGTCCGACCAGGCTGGAGGAGGCGAGGCCGAACCCCCAGCCGGGCGTGTTCATGATCCCCCAGATGCGGCGGGCGATGACGAACGCGGCGACGGTGTTCTCCCCGAACACGTCGAGGATGGCGAGCATCGGAAACTCCGCGACCGTCCACACGAGATTTCGGGCTCCCACCGGCAGGCCGATCTCGACGAGGTCGCGGAGCATGTCGGGATTCAGGTACGAGCCGAACGGGTCGATGGCGATCGGGAACTCGCCGAGGCCGGGAAGCCGTCCGCGCACGAGGCCGCCGGCGAACGCGGCCGTGACGGCGACGTTCGAGAGGACGGTCCCGTAGGCGGCCCCCTCCACGTCCAGGCCGAGTCCGAAGATGAACAGCGCACTGAGCGCGATGTTCGCGAGCGCGCCGCCCGCTCGTACCTGCATCGCGGTATACGCGTCGTCGCAGCCGACCAGCACGCGGCTGCCGACGAGGTTGAGCGCGGCGAACGGGACGCCGAGTCCGACGACGCGGAGGTACGCCGCCCCGAGCGCGATCGCCCGCTCGTTGCTGCTCAACACGTCGATGAAGGCGACCGAGAACGTCCAGAACGCGGCCGACACGGGGATCGTGACGACCACGACGAGGAGGACGCTCGCCCGGACGGCGTCACCGAGTTCCGCGTACGCCTCCGCGCCGTACCGCTGGGAGACCAACGCGATGGTGCCGCCGGCGACGCCGCCGCCGATGGCGAACGAGAGCCCCCAGTACGGCCCGGCGAACCCGACGCCGGCGACCGCGCTGGTGCCGACGGCGACGCCGACGAGCGCCACGTCGACGGCGTTCTTCGACATCCGGGCGATCCCCGTCACGATCCGCGGCCACGCCAGGTCCGTCGTCCGGACCACGCGGTGGCGGTCGATCAGCCCGGCCCTCGCGAGGGCGAAGCCGATGTATAAGATTAGCGCGCGGAAGGGGTTCGGCAGACGGGACACTACGGGTACCGCCCTTTTTCCGTCGGTGCTAAAGGGATTTCGTCACGCGGCGGGCGTTTCCGGATCACCCGACCGCAAACCGACCGATTCGCGGGATCGAGAGAAGTTCTCAGGCACCCGATACGAGGTACACCGACGCGGCGGCGAGGACGATCCCGAGCGCCTTGCGAGCGGTGAACGACTCGCCTAAAAAGAGGAAGCCGATCACCGACGAGAACACGAGGAACATCGCAAAGATGGGGGTCACGACGCTCACCGGTCCCAGCGCGAGCGAGCGATACAGCGCGAGGATGCCGATCCCGAGGAAGACGCCGGCGGCGAGCACGTGGAGTATCTTCGGCGACCCGAGGTGCGCGGCGAACCCCTGGCCGGTGTACGCGAGCACGCCGACGGCCATGGCGATGAGAAGCGTGTTGGAGATCACGACGGCGACGTCGCTCGGGACCGCGTCCGGTCCCGTGGTCGCGACCCGCATCAGCGGAGAGACGAGCGCGTACGCGCCCATCGCGAGGAGTGCGTAGGGGAGATAGGTGGCGTCCATACCGACCGGTCGGTCGGGCCGAACTAGTGCCTACCGACCGGTCAGGCTGAACCGGCGCCTACCGACTCGAACCAGCCCTTACCGACCCGCGCTCGACGGCTCTCCGGAGACGACCGTCCCCGCTCGCGTTGAGTCGGTCTCGTCGGGGGGCGTCGCCTCGCTCAGGGGAATCGACACCGTGACGACCGTTCCGCGAGGCTCCCGCTCCGCGAAGGAGACGCTGCCGCCGATATGGTCGATTCCCCACTTCACAATCCACAGGCCGATCCCGCTGGCGTGTTCCAGTGGCGTCTCCACCCCCTGCGCCAGGACCTCGTGCTCCGCCGGATCGATTCCCGGCCCGTCGTCGGCGACAGAGAGGTCGACCCAGCCGCCCCCGGTCGCGACGTCGGCCTCGATCCACACGGACGGCCGGTCAGCGTCGTTGTGTTGCACCGCGTTCGAACAGAGGTTCGCCACGACGGCCCGGAGCGTCGCCGGCACGTGCACCGGCGGGAGGTCGTCGTCGACCGTCACCTCGGCGCGCGGCCAATCGCCGCGGAGCTCCGCGGCGACCTCCTCGACGAGCTCGGCGAGGAGGACCGGCGGCTCGGGCTCTGAAAGCGGGTCGAACAGCTCGCTCGCGGCCCGCGTCTGCTCGCTGAGCTCGTGGATGCGAGTGGCGCTCTCTTTGACGATCTCCAGCGCCCGCTCGTCGCTCGGAGCGGCCGCCAGCCGGTCGGCGTACCCCTGAATCAGATTCGTCTCCGTCCGGATATCGTGGCGGAACACCCTGTTGAGCACGTTCAACCGCTGCTGCTGGCCGAGGTACTCGCCCACGTCGTGGTAGACGACGAGACGGCCGACCGCCCGGCCGTGGTCGTCGATCACGCGTCGCACCGTGACCTCGTACGGCCGACGACCGTTCCGTCCCACGATCGAGAGCGTCCCGACGTCGCCCCGTTTGCCGTCGAGCGCGTCGTACCGGGGGACGACCGCGGCCGCCGGTTCGCCGATCGCCGTCCGCCGGTCGACCTCGAAGAGGTCGGCGGCACACCGGTTCAAGTCGAGCACGTATCCCTCGGTGCCGACGACGAAGACGGGATCGTGAAGCTGTTCGAAGACGAGCTGGCGCGCCCGCCGTCGCGGCGCAGGCGTCAGCGTGAGCAGACGAAACCGCGTGAGCGCGAGGAGGTACGCGACCCCGGAGACCGCGAAGGCGAGCGGCGTGGGGTCGAGGCCGGGCACCGGAATCGCTCCGGAGAGGTAGACGAGGCTGCTTACCCACGGCGCCGCGGTACCCACGAGCAGCGCGGCGCTCTGGCCCCGAAACGGGCGCGCGTCGTCGCGGACGAGTTGGAGGATGGGGACCGACCCGATCAGCCCCAGCAGGTAGGTGTAGGCGGCGATGACGTAGTACCACGGCCCGGGATCGACGCGGAGGAACGACCCGACCGCGGTGTCGGCGACCGCGCGGTCGGTCGTGATGAGCCCCATCGGATCGCCCATCGCGACCACGAGCACGGTCATGGCCGGTGCGACGCAGGCCGCCGCCACGACGCTCGGCTTCACGTACTGGTCTCGGCCGGTGTACTCCAGCGCGAAAAACAGCCATCCCACCGGCACCACCACCACCCCGATCCACTGGACGTCGTACCAGAGCGCCTTCGCGGCGAGCGTCGACGCCTCGAGTTCGAAGACGAGAAAGGTGGTCCAGCAGACCTGTCCGACGAGCAGCAACGCGAGCCACGTGGCGCCCGCGTCGGGGCGCTCCCGCCACGCGAGAATTGCCGCGGACGTGCCGGTCACGACCGTGGCGAGGAGTGCGACGGAGAGCGGACTTAGCCCGATCACACTAAATTACACACAATGGTAATATAAACCATTTTGTTTACCTGAATCGACACTCCCGGGCCGAAGCCGGGAGTCGGTCAGCCGATCAGGTGCACCGCCGCGACCGCGACGCCGACGACGAGGTAGCTGCAGTCCGGCGCGACGCCGAGGATCGACGCGTCGCCGATCCGTCCGGCGAGGGACGTGATACAGACCGACGCGGCGAGACCGACGCCCAGGGCCCCGACGAGCGGCCACGCGAGCAGTCCCGCGGCGGCCGCTGCCGTCACGACGATCGCCGCGATGAGGTCGACGGCGTACAGCGCCCACCGCGTCCGGTCGACGCCGAACACGACGGGGAGCGTCTTGACCCCGACCGCCGCGTCGGCCTCGACGTCCCTCACGTTCGGGAGCTCCGCGTCGACGAACGACCGGAGCAGGAAGTACGCGAAGACGACGGGAACGACCGCCCCCACCGTCGCCCCGGCGAACGCCACCGGAAGGAACGTGAGTGCGGTGGCCCACCCGGCCGCGACGACGACCGAGTTGACGACGAGGACGTCCTTCAGTCGCGGAACGTAGCGATGTCCGCCGTCGGTAGCCCCCGCGGCTGCACCGGGGGTGAGCCGACCGCGGGGGACGACGCCCGAGAGGGCGGTGCTCACAGCGTGGCCGAGATCGGGCAACCAGTCGGAGGCGTACACGATCCAGAACGCGCCGGGGAGCAGGGTGACGGCGAGCGCGAGCGGTCCGCCGGTGACGGCGAGCGCGACCGCCGTCCCGTACGCGAGCGTGGCGGCGATCATCAGCTGGTCCCCGTAGCGCCGGGCGAGCAGCGCCCGGTGCGGCGTCGAGGCGGCGTCCGCGTCCGCGTCGGCGACGTGGTCGACGGTGTACACCGCGAAGGTGACCAGTGCGACGACCAGCGGGGCGGCCGTCAGCTGGACGCCCAACAGGACGGTCGCGATGAGCGTCTCGACGGCCGCGACGAGCGCGATGAACGGTGACCCCCACGCGAACGCGCCGAGGAGACGCGCGGAGTCGGTGGTCGTCCCGAACGCGGTCGGGGACGTGTCCGCCGACCTCTCGGATTCTCGGCGCGGTGGCGTAGACGCCGTCGACGCCACGGCCTCCCCGCGCGGCGCTGCAGACGCCGTCGACGCGCGCGGCGGCGTTTCGGATGCGAACGATTCGGAGCGATTCGGCGAGTCGGTGCCGTCGGTGAACGCCGACGGCGGGTCTGTCTTGTCTGGCATTGTTCGCGGCCGGCACCCCGGCTGTCGGTGGCGCCCGCCATCTATACTCGAACCACCGAACCTATTTATACATAGTAAAATGAATAAATAATTTGATAATAGGGGCTGTTTTATTTCGTACCGAGCCGCCGTCCGATCCCGCGTGAGTCGGTCCTCCGCAGTGCGGCGGCGGTCCGAGTCGACCGTGCCCCCTTCAGTACGCTTTTGGGGCGAGCGGCCGATGCGTCGGGTATGGACGGAACCTTCGACCACGTGATGATCCGCGTCGAGGACTTAGAGGAGAGCCTCGACTGGTACGAGACCCACCTGAACTACGAGGAGAAGGGCCGCTGGGAGGCCGACACGTTCACCAACGTCTACCTCGGCCCCGAGAACGTCCACGAGGACGGCGCGCTCTTGGAGCTCACGTACAACCACGGCGACCACACCTACGAGATCGGCGACGCGTGGGGACACATCGCCGTGCGCGTCCCCGAAGACGCCCTCCAAGAGTCGTACGACCAGCTGATGGACGAGGGCGTCGAGGACTACCGCGACCCCGAGTCCTGTGGCAACCGCTACGCGTTCGTGAAAGACCCGGACGGCCACGAGATCGAGATCGTCAAGCGCGACTACGGCGAGAAGTGGAGCATCGATCACACGATGATCCGCGTCGAGGACGCCGACGAGGCACTCGGCTACTGGACCCGCAAGTTCGAGTACGCCGAGGTCCGCGGCCGGTGGGAGGCCGACAGCTTCGCGAACTACTTCATGGCCCCCGAGGACGCCTCGAAGGAGGCGATGAAGCTGGAGCTCACGTACAACTACGACGGCCGCGAGTACACGATGGGCGACGGCTGGGGCCACCTCTGCGTCCGCGTCGACGACCTCGACGACGCGTGGGAGGCGCTGATGACCCGCGAAGCCCCCGACTACCGCGACCCCGAGGCGTGCGACCACAACTACGCGTTCACGAAGGACCAGGACGGCCACGAGATCGAACTGCTCGTCCGCGAGTAGGCGGCATCGCTCCGGGTTCCTTTTTTATTCAGGCTCTGCCTGAAGCCGCTCACCGTTCGAGTAGCCGCCGCCGATCACTCCTCGACGGACCGCTCCACGTCCTCGTCTGCCCGCACCTCGTCCCCGTCTGCCCGCACCTCGTCCCCGTCTGCCCGCTCCACGGTCTCGACCCCGCTCACCTCGAACCGAGCGCCGCCGAGCTCGGCGTCATCGGTCACCCGGACCTCCCAGCCGTGGGCGGTCGCCACCTGTCGAACGATCCGGAGCCCGAACCCCGTCCCCGCTTGCGTCGTCGAGTAGCCGGCGTCGAACACGTCGTCCCGCTCGTCGGGGTCGATTCCGGGCCCGTTGTCCGCGACGAAGAACCCGACCTCGTCGTCGAGCGTCCCGACCGCGACGGCGACGCGCTCACCGCCGTGCTCGACGGCGTCGCCGGGCTCCGCCCGGCTGCCCGTGGAACTGTGTTCCACGCTGTTGCGGACCAAGTTCTCGATCAGCTGCTGGAGCCGGCTCTCGTCGGCCCGCAGCGTCATGTCGGCGTCGACGGCGAGCGTCGCGTCCGCGGTGTCGACGTTCAGCCAGCAGGCCTCGACGACCGACGCGAGGTCGACCGGCCGCGTCTCGCTGACGCGCTCCCCCTCGCGGGCGAGCGTGAGCAGATCGCCGATCAGGGTGTCCATCCGCTCGTGGGCTCGCGCCGCCGCCTCGAGGTGCTCGGAGTCGGCGTCTCGACGTGCCAGATCGACCCGCCCCTGCGCCACGTTGAGCGGGTTCCGCAGGTCGTGTGAGACCACGCTCGCGAACTCCTCGAGGCGGTCGTTCTGCCGCTCCAGCTCGATGCTTCGCCGGTGGAGCCGTTCCGTCCGCGCCTCGGACTGGAGCGCCGTCTCCGCCGCGGTCGCGAGGATACGCGCGAGGAACTCGTCGGTGCCGTCGAACACGCTCGGATCGGTCTCGCCGATCGATATCGTCCCGTACTCGCCGATCGGAAGGATCATCAGGCTCCTGAGTCCCGTCCCCGTGTCGACGGCCTCGGCGTCCTCGATGTCGTCGTACATCCGGACCTCGCCCGCCTCGTAGGCGGCCCAGTTGAGGCTCCCGCCCTCGGGCGTGAACACCTCGCGCTCGGGGAGCGTCCCTTCGACGGCCGGCGAGACGCTGACGGGATCCAGTCCGCCCGCCGCCTCGTCGTAGAGCCGAACGGTGGTCACCGAGAAGCCGAGCACCTCCGACGCCGCGTCCACGATCCGCTCCGCGATCGACTCCCTGGAATCCGCGCGGATCAGGCCCCGCGTCGCGTCGTGGAGCCGTTCGAGGCTGGTCTCTCGGTCGACGCGGTCGAGGGCGGCCGTCAGGTGATTCGCCAGGATCTCTGCGATGAGAACGTCGGTCTCGGTGAACGCCCGCGCCGTCGACGCGGAGATGATGAACAGGCCGTGGTCGCCGATCGGGTGGAGCACGAGGCTCTCCGCCGGCGTCGCCTCGTCGAGTCGATCGGACGCCGAGAGCTCGTCGATTGCGATCGGCTCGTCGCCCCGGAACGCCTCCCACGCCAGCGCCGCTCGCGTCCCCGGCGGGGCGTCCCGTTCGTACGACGGCTGCTCGTCGAAGAACGCGGGAACGGACTCGGCGAGCGCGGCCGGTTCGAGCGCGTCCCCCGCGTCGTTGAGCAGGTGGACGCCGCTCAGGCCCGCGCCGACGATCTCGGCCGCGGCGTCGACCGCCAGCTGCGTCGTCTCGTCGGTGGTCCGGGCGTAGTTGAGGTCCTGCGTCCACTCGCGGAGCCGGGCGAGCTTCTCCTCGCGCCGCTTCCGGTCGGAGACGTCCCGCGTGTTGACGACGTAGCCGTCGATCCCGCACTCGTCGAGCCGATTGCTCCCGACCGACTCCACCCACAGGTACTCGCCGTCGGCGCGCTCCAACCGGTACTCGACCCTCGGGTTCGGCTCCTCGCCGGCGACCGACTCCCGGAACGCCTCGAGGACCCGGCCGCGGTCGTCCGGGTGAACGTACGCGAAGGCGTCCTCGCCGATCAGGTCCGCCGGCTCGAAGTCCAGGAGCGCCTCGACGGACGGGCTCGCGTACTGGAACGCCCCGTCCACGTCGAGCACCGAGACGATGTCGTTCGACCGCTCGAGGAACGCGCGGTGTCGCTCGCGTTCCGTCACGTCCCGGATGATTCCCACGAACCGCCGCTCGCCGTCCTCCGTGAACTCCCCGAAGGAGATCGACAGCGGGACCCCGTGACCGTCTCGGTGTCGCCCCGGGACCTCGACGGCCGTCCAGTCCATCGCCGGCTCGTCGGTGGATCGGTAGCGGTCGAGCGCCTCGTAGTGATCCGCCGCGCGTTCCGCCGCCATCAGCGTCGACAGCGGCTCGCCCTCGAGCTCCGCCGGTTCGTAGCCGAACAGGCGCTCGACCGCCGGGTTCGCGAAGCGGACCGTGCTGTCGGCGTCGATGGTAACGATCGCGTCCATCGAGTTGTCGGTGATCGCCCGCAGGTGCGTCCGGGTCCGCTCCGCCTCCCGCTCGGCGCGGCGTTTCATCACGGCGTCGACGATCCGGTTCGCGAGGATCTCGTACTGCTCGGTCCCGCCGCTCTTCTGGAGGTAGTCCGTCACCCCGGCGGAGATCGCCTCGCTGGCCACCGTCTCTGACCCCTTGCCGGTGTAGAGGATGAAGGGGAGATCGGGGTCGCGCTCCCGGACGCGGTTCAGGAACTCGATCCCGTTCGGCCCGGGCATGTCGTGGTCGGAGACGACGCAGTCGACCCCACCCGCGTCGAGTCGGTCCAGTCCGGCCGTCGCCTCCCGGACGGTTTCGACCGTGATCCGGTCGTCCGCACGTTCGACGAGAGCCCCCGCCACGTCCGCGAGATCGGGGTCGTCGTCGACGTGGAGGACGCGGATCCGGTCGCTCATTGGCCCCGACTACTGGTGACGCCCGTATAACCATTTGGTCGGGAGGCGAAACGGGGGCCGTGCGGGAGAGCGGTGCCGCGAGGGGCGTCGGGCCCTACGCCCCGTCGGTCGGCCGGAACACGACCAGCGGCTCCCCGTCTGTCGCCCGATTCTCGACGCCGACATCGACCGACAACCCGACCTCGGGCTCGTCGCTCTCGAGGTCGAGGCCGCGAAGGACGCCCGTGGTCCGAACCGGTCCGAGGTCGACGATCGCGGTGACGTACGGGGCGTCGTCAGCGAACCGCGGCGAGGGGACGTGGACGACGCTGAACGTCTCGACCCGTCCGGTCTCCGCGAGCGGGTCCCGCGAGAGCGCGGACGACCCGCACTCCGGGCACACCCGGCGCGGGGGGAGGGACCCGTGGCCGTCCGGGCAGACGAGCGCGTACCCCTCGCCCGCGTCGATCGCGTCGAGCCACTCCTCGTAGTCGACGTCGGTGATCGGCGTCGGCGTACTCGCGGCCGCCTCGCCGCTCGCGTCGTCGTCGGTCATTCCGCCACCTCCAGCACGTGAACGACCGCGCTGGCGACGGTGCCTCCCGCGTTGTGCGCGACGCCCACGTCGGCGTCGGGGACGTGTTCGCTGTTCGGGTGATCACCGCGGAGCAGTCGCGTCAGCTCGGCGATCTGCGAGCCGCCGGTCGCGCCGACCGGGTGTCCCTTCGCCTTCAGGCCGCCCGAGAGGTTCACCGGGAGGTCGCCGTCGGCGGTCGTGATCCCCTCCCGAGCGGCGCTTATCCCCTCGCCGACCTCGAAGAGGCCGAGCGACTCCAGCGCGAGCACCTCGGCGATGGTGAAGCAGTCGTGGACCTCCGCGACGTCGACGTCGTCCGGTCCGACGCCGGCGGCCGCGTAGGCCGCCGCCGCCGCGTCGTCGGCTGCCGGCGTGCGCGCGAGGTGCTCGCGGTCGCCGAGCGCCATTCGGTCGGTCCCCTGGCCGGTCCCCGTCACCGCGACGGGCGCGTCTACGTCGTGCTCGGCGGCGTACTCCGCGGAGACGATCACCAGCGCGCTCGCTCCGTCGGTGATCGGACAGGCGTCGTAGAGGTGGAGCGGCTCGGCGACCGGCGGCGCGTCCATCGCCTCGTCGACGGACACCTCTCGGCGGAACTGCGCGTACTCGTTCGGGAGCGCGTTCTCGTGGTTCTTCGACGCGACGTGGGCCAGGTCCCGGCGGCTCCCGCCGTGCGCCTCGAAGTAGGCGGTCGCCATCAGCGCGTACGCGCCGGGGAAGGTGACGCCGGAGCGAACCTCGAACAGGTCGTCGGCCGCCATGGCGAGCCCCTCCGTCACCTCGGCGGTCGGCAGGTTCGTCATGCGCTCCATCCCGCCCGCGAGGACGACGTCGGCGTCGCCCGCGGCGACGGTCCGAACGGCCTCACGGACCGCGACGCCCGCGGAGGCGCACGCCGACTCGTAGCGGGTGGCGGGACAGCGCACGCCGGCGGCCTCGGCCATCAGCGGGGCCTGGTGGCCCTGGTGCTCCGCGAGCGCGCCCATGAAGTTCCCGTAGTTCAGTTCCTCGACGTCCTCTCGGGGGACGCCGGCGTCCGCGAACGCGCGCTCCGCGGCCGTTGCGAAGAGGTCGCGTCCGGCGCGGTCCGCGTGGCTCCCGAAGCGAGTGAGCCCCACTCCGGCGACGCGTACGTCTGTCATACATGAACGATGATCGGGGACCGGTTTATCCTTGCCGGAACCCCCAGTCCGTTCGGCCGACCCGATCCCTACCCGATGTACCGCAGGTCGTCGTCCGGCACCGCCGGTCCGTCCTGCATCTCGCGGATCTTCCCGACGACCTCCTCCATCTCCTCGGCCCTGTCTTCCAGGCTCTCGTAGTCGACGGAGAACTCGAGCGTCGTTTCGAGCACCTCCAGCACCGCACGGGCGCTCTTGGGGTCGACGAGGTAGCCGCTGGTCTCGCCCATCAGGCAGGCGGCGTCGAAGCCGCGACGGCCACCGAGGCCCAGGACGAGCCCGGAGACGCCGACGATCCCGCCGGCCGGTTCGTCGGGCCGGAACTCGACGCCCGCGTCCTCCAGCTCGTCGACGAGGTCGGCGTCGGAGACCGCGCCGAGGACGGTGTACTCCTCGACGAGCTCGCCGGTCGGCACGCCGCCGAGCGCGTACGCTCGCGTCGCGCCGAACTCCTCGGCGATGTCGAGGAACGTGGTCGTGAGCGTGTAGTGACCCTTGTTCGACCCGGCCTGATGGTCACCGGTCAACACGAGGAGGTCGGTCCCGTCGGTCTCGACCGCGTGGAATTCGGCGCAGGTCAGCTCCGCGACCCCGTCGGCGCCGACGTCCACCTGCGGCGGGAACTCGGTCGTGTACACCCGGCGGACCAGCTCGCCGTCGAACTCCTCTAACAGGTGCTCGGCCGCGAGCTTCCCCACGTGGCCGACGCCCGGCAGTCCCTCGATGAGCACCGGGTCGTCGAGCTCCGGCGTCGCTACCTCGTCGATCTCGATGTCGTCCATGTCGGATCCGTCCGGGCGGCGGTCACAAGAGGGTGGCTATTCCGGCGCTCCGGGGAGGGACCGCGTCCGGAGGCGGGACGCTACTCGGACTCCCGCCGGCGACGCGCGCGCCGCCGGTACTCGCCGTAGGGGTCCTCGGGGCTGAACGGGGCCGGCGCGCTGTTCGCGGTCGGCCCGTCGCACTCCGGACAGCGGTCGCCCAGCGTGTACACCGGGCGGTCGTGGGTACCCTCCCAGTTCGCGCAGACGCGGATGTCAGATTTCACGATAAAAGCGGATGGCGTCCGTCGGACCGATTACTCGTCGTCCTCGCGGCGCTCGCGGTGGAACGCGCCGACGCCGCCCGCGCTCTGGATCGCCTCGCGGGCGCGGGCCGCGGCGGCCTCCAGCTGGTCCTCGGCCATCTTGTAGTCGGGCGCGCGGACCTTGATCCGGTACTCGGGCGAGCCGACGTAGCCGACCTCGAGATCGACGCCGTCCGGGATCTCGCCGTTGCCCTCGGCGGCCTCTAAGGCCGCCTTCACGTCGTCGACGCCGTCGGGGGCCGCGGACTCGAGGTCGACGTAGCCGGTCACGTCGACGTACGGCACCGAGACGTTGTCGCGGGCCGCCTCGACGATCGCCTCGCGGGCGTCCTCGTCGATGTCGACGCCCGCCAGGGCCTCGCTCCCGCTTATCGCCGCCGACTCGAAGGCGTCGTACAGCGAGTCGTACTCGGCGAGGAGCGCGTTGGCGACCTCGGTGTAGCGGTCGTCGTCGACGTCCTCGCCCAGCGCGATGAGCATCCAGTTGTCGGCCTTCTGGGCGTTCTTCCAGGCCTGTATCTTGTCCTTTCGCTGGTGCTCGTTGACGTCTTTGATCGACAGGTCGATCTGGTTCGACGACTCGTCGACCTCCAGCACCTTCGCGACGACCGTCTGTCCCTCGCGGACGTGGTCGCGGACGTTCTTGATCCAGCCGGAGGCGACCTCGCTGATGTGACAGAGGCCGCGCTTGTCCTCGTACTCGTCGAGGTCGACGAACACGCCGAAGTCGGCGATCTCGTCGACGTCGCCGACAACCAACTCGCCGGGTTCGGGCCAGCCGCTGTACTTCATACGGGACTGGTGAGGCGGTTACCGCGCCTCAACGGTTTCGACGATCTCGCCGTGGAGCTCGGCCTCCCCGCCGGTCGGGGTCGCGAGCGTCGTGCCGCAGACCGCACACGACACCACGGAGGAGGCCTTGCCGAAGACGACCTGTTCGTTCTCGCAGTCGCCGCAGGCGACGCGGTGGAAGTCTCCCGCCATGTTTACTCCTGGAACGTGAGCCGGCCGGCGCGCCAGCCCTCGCGCATGTGGGCCTTGCCGCAGTCGCCGCAGCGGTACTTCAGGTGGGTCTTTTTCGTCGGCTTGTCGCCACCGGGGACCTTCGAGTACCCGCCGGCGTTGCCGATGGTCGCGAGCGCGCGGCGTCGCTGCCGCGCGTCCCGCTTCATTCCGGTCGCCCGACCCGATCGAACCTTCTCCACCTCGTGCTCCTGATGGGAGTCACAGTGCGGACAGTACGTGTTGAAACGACGTGGCATCTCCATGGATATCGACCTTGAGTCGCGGTTCGTCGCCGACGCTTAAAACGGGTTTGGTCTGTCTCCCGCCCGGCGATCGCCGGGTCCTCACACTTCCCACTCCGCGACGGCCCGAACCGGCGATCCGTCTCCGTCCCGCAGGCGGAGCGGGAAGGCGTACAGCCGGAAGCGCGCCGGGAGCCCGTCGAGCCCGCAGAGGTTCTCGACGATCGGCAGGCCGTCGTTTAAAAGGACGTCGTGGGCGGGCGTGCCGTCCGGCTCGCCGTCCGTCGGGAGCGCGTCGTCCCCGGTCGGCGTCGGGTCCGGCCCGAACGCGTCGAGCCCGACGCCGACGCCCCGCGTCCGACACCAGGCCGCGGCCGTCTCGGTCAGGTACGGGTGGTCGCGGTACCGCTCGGCTCCCCAGTGGGCCGCCCAGCCGGTGCGGCAGACGAGGAGGTCGACGGCGGGGTCGGCCGGCTCTGTCCCCGCTTGGACCGCCTCCGAAATCGCCTCTGCCGTGATCGCCTCCCGCGCCTCCAGCGGCCGGAGGTCGACGAGGCGGGCGTCGAACGCGAACCGACTCGGGTCGACCTCGTCGATCGTCGCCCCGTCGGGGACCGTGTGGCGCGGCGCGTCGACGTGGGTCCCGGCGTGGGTGCCGGTCCGGAGCTCGCTCGTGGCGTACCCGTCGGCCTCGTGGGTCGCGTCGGACGCGAGCGTCACCGCGGGGTCGCCGGGATACGTCGGCATCCCCGTCTCGATCGGTCGGGAGAGGTCGCGGAACACGGTGACCCCTGACGCCAGCGACGGTTAAATACCGGCGGCGTGGGCGTCTCGACGGCCACCTCCATCGGCGGCTCCGGCGAGGTACATGTTGGACAGTGATCGATGGATAAATCTGGTGAAATATTACTCGTTACGGATACAATCACATTATATATACATATAAAGAATATAAAATTTCACGCTTTCTTCATAAAACTTCATGCTGGCCCCCTTCGGCATTCCTTCACATGGGAGACATGAACAGGCGAGGGTTGATGCGCGTGTCGGTCGCCGCAGCGCTGGGAGCCAGCGTTGCGGGCGTAGCGAGTGCGGAGGAAGTCCCGGAGTCGGACACTCCGGGCGCTCCGAGCGTCAGGGGGGAGCTGAAACGGTTCTCGACGACGGCGTTCGGCGCGGAGGTGACGGGACCGTTCGTGTTCGAGGACGGTTCGCTGTTGTACAGTCTTCAGCACCCCGAAGCGGGGAACCCGGAGCCGTTCGGACGCGCGGCGGTGGGGTACTTCAGTGGATTCCAGTTCGAGTTCGACGGGAGCAACGACGATTTCACGGAGATCAGCATCCCGGACACCGATGAGAAACAGCGGCGGGTCCGGTCCGGCGAGGGAAACTACGAGATCCTCGTTCAGGGGCGTGAACCGATAGACGGGGGCGACGCGCTCCTCGGCGTGACGCAGACGCCCGACGGGACCGACATCATGCGCGAGAGCCCCGAGGACCCCGAGCGCGAGGAGCGGCCGTACTTCGCGGGCACGCAGTACGGACTCGCCGGGAGTAACCCCGACTGCAACCAGTTCGTCTCGACGAACGACGACGGCACCGAGGGCTACCTCTTCACGAACTGGGAGAACAGTCCGGGCGACATCTCGCGCGTCCCGCTCAGTCAGGACGACGACGGCGAGTGGAGCGCCGACCCCGAGAACGCGATTAACCTCTCGAACACCGAGTCGCTCCGTTCGCACGGCGGCACTCGCATCAACTGCTACGGCGACCTCAGTCCGTGGGGAACGATGGTCTCCGCCGAGGAGAACTACTCGCATCCGCGCGTCAACCTGACGGCCACCGTGAGCGACATCGTCGACGCCGGGTCCGGCGAGGGACTCGTCGGCGCCGCTCACTTCTGGAACCGGCCGAACCCCAGCGAGATCTCGAGCGCGATATCGACGTACGCCGAGGGCGGCCACCTCGACGAGGAGTTCAGCCCGCAGGGCTACTGGTCGCTGACCGGCGTCGAGTTCCTCGCGTACTACCTCGGCTCCGCCCAGAAGGACCAGATCGACGACCAGAACCTCAGAACGACGCCCATCGACGACGTCTACCCGAACCCGTATCGGTACGGCTACTTCGTCGACGTCCGCGAGCCGACGGCCGACGAGCCCGAATCGATCAAGTACTACGTGATGGGTCGGGCCTCTTGGGAAGCGCCGGACATCGAGGGCGACCGCAAAACCGTGTACGGCTGTTCGGACGGCGACAGCAAGGGAATCTACAAGTTCGTCGCCGACGAGGAAATCGACAGCTACGACGACACCGACGACATCGCGGGGACGCTGTACGCCCCCAAGATCACGAACGACGCCGCGAGCGTCGAGGACTCGGGCGAGCGAAACTCCCCGGCGCAGACGCCGCTGGAGGTCGAGTGGCTCGAACTCGGGCACGCCACCAACGGCGAGGTCGAGTCGTGGATCGCCGAGTACGACGACGTCACGCAGGTCGACTACCTCGAAGCCCACGCCGAGACCAACTGGGCCGACGACCCGTCGGCGGCACTGCGCGAGGCCGACCTCGAAGTGATCGAGAACGGGAATCAGAACTACGTCTCGAACGAGGACATCGTCGAGTGGGCCGACCAGTACGAGGAGAACGGTCCCGACGGCGTCGACGAGGAGTTGCGACGCGTGCCGTTCATCGAGACCCGCGCGGCCGCAAAAGAGATCGGCGCCTCCATCGAGTTCAACAAGGCCGAGGGCGTCGACAGCGTCGACGACGCCGGGCCGGGCGACTACGTCTACTTCGGTATCTCCGAGTTCAACGACGCCCTCGCCGACGACGAGGGCGACATCCAGATGGACCGCGTCGACGGCGGCGTCGTTTACCGCGCCGAACTCGAGCACGATTACAACGTCTCGACGCTCGAACCCGTCATCGTCGGTCCGGACTTCACGGACTCCCCGGCGGACGCCGACGACGCGCTCCGCAACGTCGACAACGTCTACACGATGCGCGACGGGCGCGTCCTCTGCTGTGAAGACGGATTCGGCGGACCTGCCCGTTCGTACCCCAACGACGGTCTCTACGTCTACGAACCGGAAGGTATCGGCGACGAGTCAGAGGACGGCGAGTCAGAGAGCGACGGGGACGACGGCGAGTCAGAGGACGGCGAGTCAGAGAGCGACGGGGACGACGGCGAGTCAGAGAGCGACGGAGACGACGGCGAGTCAGAGAGCGATGGGGACGACGGCGAGTCGGACGACTGATCCCGAACCGAGAGACGACTGACGCGGCGCGAGGCGGCGGCGGGGGTTCCCGGCCGCCGCGAGCGTTCCCCCTCACGAGCAACGAAGATGTCACAATCCAACGAGAGAGCCGACGACGAACAGACCGCCGCGCCGACCGAGTCCGTCCACCGCGACTACATCCTCGGCGTCCGAATCGTCGAGCGCGGGGCCGGAGCGGACGGACCCGTCTACCGGTTCGAGGCACCGTCCCACCAGGGTATCGAGTTCGACGACGCCGAGACGGCGACGCTGTACGCGGACGTCTACTTCGACGTCAACGGATTTCAGGAAGCGGGGACGGGAGAGCGGGGCGTCCCGCCCGAAATCATCCAAGCCGGGCGGGACACGCTCGTCGCCTACTTCCTCACCCAACCGCTCGTCGACGTCGAGTGGATCGCCTCGTACTACGGCGAGAAGCCCGAGAAGATCGACCGATACGTCGCCCGCGTTCGGAAGCGCGCGCGGCTGATACGCGAGCGAGCCGTGGAGCGCGGCGTGGCCGAGAACGAGGGCTGAGAACCGGTCGGCTTCCGCTGCCCGAACGTATTTCCTCCGGCCGCCGCTCGGTGCGTGCATGTCGGCACTGCCGCTCGACGCCTACTACGACCTGACGCAGATCGGCGAGGTCGCCGTCTCTCCGGCCGGCGACCGCGTCGCCTTCACCGCCACTGAGTACGACCAGACCGAGGACGAGGCCGTCGCCTCGCTGTTCGTCGTCCCGACGGACGGCTCCCGCGAGCCGCATCGCCTCACGAGCGCCGCCGGGGCCTCTGCGCCCTCCTGGAGTCCCGACGGCGACCGGCTCGCCTTCGTGGCCGCCCGCGACCGCGACGCCGAGCGACGCGTCGGGTGGCGGGGCCGAGACGAGGACGGCGAAGACGACGAGGAAAGCGCCGACAACGACGGCGAGGACGAACCGTCCGCCGAGGGCGACGAGGGCCCCGACGACGAGCCGAAGCCGCAGGTGTGGCTGTTCGACCTCGCGCTCGGCGGCGACGCGCGGCAGGTCACGGAGCGCGACGAGGGCGTCGCCGACTTCGACTGGTCGCCCGAGGGAGACCGGCTGGTGATCGAGTCGCGCGACCCGACTGACGAGGAGTCCGCCTACCTGGATCAGGTGCGCGAGGAGGGCGGGCCCGTGGAGACGACCCGGCTCCAGCACAAGCTGAACGGCGTCGGCTGGACCGACGACGTGACGCCGTACCTCTTCGTCGTCGACCTCGACGACCCCGACGCCGACCCCCGCCGGCTCGACGACGCGTACGGCGGCGGCGCGTTCCAGGACGTGACGGGAATGGAGCCGCACTGGGGCGAGACCGGCCGGATCGCGTTCACCTCCTGCCGGCTCGACCGCCCCGACGACACCACCGTCCGCGACGCCTACGCGGTGTCACCCGAGGGCGGCGACGCCGAGCGGCTCACCGGCGGCGACCTCTCTCACGACGTCCCGACGTGGCGCCCGGGCGCCGACGAGCTGGCGACCGTCGCCGGCGACCCCGACGACCCGCCCGCGCCGGCGGAGGTGTACCTCGTCGACGGCGAGGGAGGGGGCGCGGACGCCGACGGCGACGGCGACGACCCCGTCTCTCTCACGGCCGGCCTCGACCGGACGGTCGCGCGCGGCGGCGAACCGGTCTGGGTCGACGGCGCGGTCTACCTCCCGATCGCCGACGAGAGCCACACGCGGCTGGCCCGGGTCGAGACGGACGGGACCACGGAGCGCGTGTTCGAGGCGCAGGGGCGCGACCGCGCGCTAGCCGGGTTCGACGCCGCCGCGGACGGGTCGACGGCGGTGGCGGTCCTCTCGGATCCGACCGACGGGTCGGACCTGTACGCGGTCGACGTCGCCGCCCTCGACGAGGACGCTGACCGGGCGGACTCCGGCGCGGCGGCCGACTCCGACGCCCTCACCCGGCTCACCGCGGTCAACGAGTCCCTGATAAACGAGTTCGCCATGCCCGAGGCCACGCGCGTCGAGTGGGACTCGGACGGCTGGACGCTCGACGGCGTCGTCTACCACGACCCCGACGTGAACCCCGCGGACGGCGACCACCCGCTGGTGGTGGCGATCCACGGCGGGCCGATGTCGTACGACGAGCCCGTGTTCAGCTTCGCGCACGCCGCCCTGACGAGCCGCGGGTACCTCGTCTTCCGCCCGAACTACCGGGGCGGCACCTCCCGCGGCCGGGCGTTCACCGCGGAGCTGACCGGCGCGTGGGGGATCGCCGAGGTCGACGACATCGCGGCGGGCGTCGCGTCGCTCGCCGATCGCGGGTGGGTCGACCGCGACCGCGTGTTCGGCCACGGCTTCTCGTACGGGGGGATCGCGCAGGGGTTCCTCGTCACTCGGGAACCCGACCTCTTCACGGCGGCGGCGCCGGAGCACGGCATCTACGACCTCCGGTCGGCGTTCGGCACCGACGACACGCACACGTGGTTCGAGGCGGAGTACGGCCTCCCGTGGGAGAACCCGGAGGCGTACGACGCGTCGACGGCGATCCTCGACGCCGGGGAGATCGAGACCCCCCTGCTCGTGATGGCCGGCGGCGAGGACTGGCGGTGTCCGCCCTCCCAGTCCGAGCAGCTGTACGTCGCGGCCCGCAAGCAGGGCGTCGACGCCGAGCTCGTCGTCTACCCGGACGAACATCACAACATCGGCGATCCCGACCGGGCGATCCACCGGCTGGAGAAGATCCTCGGCTGGTACGAGACGCACGACCCGGCGGTCGACGCCGACGACTGAGCCGCGGTTCGAGTCGCGGCGACGACTGAGCCGCCCTCAGTGCTCGACGAACTCCACGAGCACCCCGCCAGTCGACCGCGGGTGGAGGAAGGCGACCTCGTGGCCCCATGCGCCGGGACGCGGCTCCTCGTCGACGAGGTCGACGCCGAGTTCGCGGGCGCGGTCGAGCGCCGCCCGGAGGTCGTCGGTCGCGAGCGCGACGTGGTGGATCCCCGGTCCCTCGCGGTCGAGGAAGTCGGCGATCGCGCCGCCCGCGGTCGGTTCGAGCAGTTCGAAGTACCCCCCGTCGTCGAGTTCGAGGAAGACGACGTCCATCCCGTCGAACGTCTCCTCGTGAGCGATCGGCGCGTCGAGCAGGCCGTCGAACAGGTCGGCGAGGTCGGCGGCGTCGCGCGTCGCGACGCCGACGTGGTCGAATCGCATACGCTCCGGATCCGGCGCCGCCGACTTATAAGAACCGAGCGGGGATCGGTCCCTTCCTCTCGCCCGCCGGAATCCAAAGGTTTGGGTACCGCCCGGGAGAACGGGGCGAACGACCTCCAACCGTGAGCGACTCAGAGACCGACGCGGCGACGGAGCAGATGTCGTCCCGGAACATCCTCGGCTCGCTGCTCGAGAGCGCGCTCCACGAGATGGATCGGGAGCGCTCTGGGCTGCTGCTCTCGGGGCTGTCGGCGGGACTCGACATCGGCTTCGGGCCGCTGATGATGGCGGTGGTGTTGACCCTCTCGCCGGGCGGCTTCGGCGACCTTACGACCGAGCTGCTGCTGGCGAGCGTCTACTCCATCGGCTTCATGTTCGTCATCCTGGGCCGCTCGGAGCTGTTCACCGAACACACGACGCTGGCCGTGATCCCGGTGCTCGACGGGCAGGCGTCGTTCCGCGACCTGGGCCGGCTCTGGGGGCTCGTGTACGTCGGGAACCTCGTCGGCGGACTGCTGTTCACGCTGCTCGTGACCCTGCTGATGCCGGAGCTCGGCGTCGTCGACCCGCAGTCGTTCGAGACGATCGCCCTGAAGCTCGTCGACCACGACCTCCCGTGGCTGTTCGTCGGCGGGGTCTTCGCCGGCTGGCTGATGGGGCTGCTGGCCTGGCTCATCACGGCGGCCCAGGACACGACCGCCCGGATCCTCCTCGTGCTGATCGTCACCGGCACGATCGGGATCCTCCACCTCCCGCACTCGATCGCAGGCAACGTCGAGGTGCTGTTCGGGCTGATCGTCTCGGACGCCGTCACGCTGACCGACTACGCCGGGTTCCTCGTGCTGGCGACCGTCGGTAACGCCTTCGGCGGCGGGGTGTTCGTCGCGCTGCTGAAGTACGGCCACGTCGTCCGCGGCGCGAACTGAGCGGGTTTCTCGGAGCCGAACGGCCCACCGTCGTCGACCGACGCCCTCGCGGGCTCGCCGCCCTACCGCCCCGGCTTGTACTCTCCGAACTCGTCGCGGAGCACGTCCGAGACTTCCTGGACCGTCGCGTACGCCTTCACGGCGTCGACGATGTGCGGCATCACGTTCTCGGATCCGCGTGCGGCCTCGCGGAGCGACGCGAGCGCGTCCTCGACCGCGTCGTCGTCGCGGTCGCCTTTCACCCGTTGGAGGCGCTCGCGCTGGTTCTGCTCCTGCTCCGGATCGACCTCTTCGAGGTCCATCTCCGGCTCCTCGTCGACCTCGAACTCGTTGATGCCGACGATGATCCGCTCGCCCTCCTCGATCTCCCGCTGGCGCTCGAAGGCGACGTCCTGGATCTGCCGCTGGACCCACTGGCTCTCGACCGCCTCCAACATCCCGCCGCGACGGTCGACCTCCTCCAGGATCTCGAACGCCTCCTCCTCGATCCCGTCGGTGAGGCTCTCCACGTAGTACGACCCGGCGAGCGGGTCGATCGTGTCGGCCGCGCCCGACTCGTGCGCGAGGATCTGTTGGGTGCGGAGCGCGGTGCGGACGGACTTCTCGGTGGGGAGCGCGAGCGCCTCGTCCTTCCCGTTCGTGTGGAGGCTCTGGGTGCCGCCGAGCACCGCCGCGAGCGCCTGATAGGCGACCCGGACGACGTTGTTCTCGATCTGCTGGGCGGTCAGGGTGGAGCCGCCGGTCTGGGTGTGGAACTTGAGCTGTTTCGACTTCGGGTCCTCCGCGCCGAACCGCTCGTCCATGATCTGCGCCCACATCCGCCGGGCGGCGCGGAACTTGGCGGCCTCCTCGAAGACGTTGTTGTGGGCGTTGAAGAAGAAGGAGAGCTGCGGGGCGAACTCATCGACGTCGAGCCCGGCGTCGATCGCGGCCTGCACGTACTCGATCCCGTCGCCGAGCGTGAACGCGACCTCCTGGGCGGCGGTCGAACCCGCCTCGCGGATGTGGTACCCCGAGATGGAGATGGTGTTGAAGCTGGGCGTCTCCGCGGCGCAGAACTCGAAGATGTCCGTGATCAGCCGCATCGACTGCTTCGGCGGGTAGATGTAGAGGTTCCGCGCGATGTACTCCTTCATGATGTCGTTCTGGATGGTGCCGCGGAGCTGATCGCGCGGGACGCCCTGCTCGTCGCCCATCGCGACGTACATCGCGAGGAGGACGGCGGCGGGCGCGTTGATCGTCATGGACGTCGACACCTCGTCGAGGGGGATCCCGTCGAAGACGGTCTCGAAGTCGTCGAGGGTGTCGATGGCGACGCCCGACCGGCCCACCTCGCCCTCGGCCATCGCGGCGTCGGAGTCGTACCCCATCTGCGTCGGGAGGTCGAACGCCATCGAGAGCCCCGAGGACCCCTCGTCGATGAGGTAGTTGAAGCGCTCGTTGGTCTCCGCGGCGGTGCCCATCCCCGCGTACTGGCGCATCGTCCAGAGCCGCCCGCGGTGCATCGTCGAGTAGACGCCGCGCGTGTACGGCTCCTCGCCCGGGTTCCCCAGGTCCTCGCGGTAGTCGTGGTCGGGGACGTCGGCCGGGGTGTACAGCGGGTCGACCTCCTGACCGCCCGTGTCGGTGGTGAACGTCTCCTTGCGCTCCCCGAACCGGTCGACCGTCTCGCCGTAGGTCCCCTCCTCCCACGACTCCTTGGCCTCCCGGATCGCGGCTAGTTCCTCAGGATCGTACATTACTAAATCAGACGCCCGAGCGCGACTTAACCCTTTTCGGGGTGTGTCGCCGCGGCGGTGTCGCGTCGTCCTCAGCGACCGGTTTCAAGTGCTGTGCGGTCAATTCGCACGCATGGACGTCCTCTCCGATCCGGCCGAGCGTTTCCTCGCCGCGACGGCTCCCGAGCACACCGCGACGCAGGCGGAGATGGCCGAATTGGCCGACGACTGGGGGTTCCCGATCATCGGGCCGGAAGCGGGGGCCGTGCTTCGGCTGCTCGCCCGACTGACCGACGCCCGGCGCGTCTTCGAGTTCGGTTCCGGCTTCGGCTACTCGGCGACGTGGTTCCTGCGCGGCGGGGCCGAGGCGGTGATCTGCACGGAGTTCGACACGGAGGAAGCCGAGCGGGGCGTCAGGTTCGCCGCCGACGGGGGGTACGCCGACAGCGTGACCTTCGAGGTCGGCGACGCGATGGAGACGATCGAGCGCTACGACGGCCCCTTCGACGTCGTCCTCATCGACCACCAGAAAGGTCGCTACGCCGACGCCTATCACACGGTCCTCCCGAAGGTCAGGACCGGCGGCGTGATCGTCGCCGACAACATCACCCGCGGGCCGATCGACTTCGCGGACCTCGTCGCGCACTTCGAGGAGGGCGCGCCCCTCCCCGACGCCGAGGTCGACGCGGAGACTCGCGGAATCGGCGAGTACGTCGGCACGGTGCGCTCCGACGACGCCGTCGAGACCGCGATCCTCCCGGTCGGCTCCGGCATCGCGGTGTCGACGAAGGTGGCGTGAGGGAGCGGCGGCTCCCGTCCGCCGGACCCGTACGGACCGAACCTATTCGGGCGTCGCTCCCGAACGCCGATCCGATGAAAGTGGGGCTCATCTCGGACGTCCACGCGAACCTCCCGGCGCTCGAAGCGGTCCTCGACGACATGCCCGCGGTCGATCGGGTCGTCTGCGCCGGCGACGTGATCGGCTACAACCCGTGGCCGGCCGAGTGCGTCGACCAGGTGCGCGACGTCGCGGCGCTGACGGTCCGAGGGAACCACGACCGCACGGTCGACAACCCGGAGCGCTACCGCGCCAACCGCATGGCGGAGGCCGGGCTCGAACACGCGAAGGCGTCGCTGTCCGACGACCAGCTGGCGTGGCTCCGCGGGCTCCCGCGCGCCGAGACGTTCGCGGGCGGGCGGTACCTGCTCGTCCACTCCCATCCCGCGGCCGAGCGAGAGGACGCCTACGTCTATCCCGAGGAGTTCCCGAACTTGGACCGCCACATGGACGAGTACGACGGGATCGTCCTCGGCCACACGCACGTTCAGGGTAAGCGGTCCGTCGCGGGCGGCGTGGTCGTCAACCCCGGCAGCGTCGGCCAGCCGCGCGACGGCGACCCGGACGCCGGATATGCGGTCCTCGATACGGCGACGGACGAGGTCGTCCTCGAACGCGTCGCGTACGACGTCGACCGCGTGAGTGAGGCGGTCGCCGACGCCGGGCTCCCGGAGCGAACCGCCCAGCGGCTTTATAAAGGCGAGTGAGCGTCGCGGGCGGACGGGCGGGGCGGTGAGACGTCATCGGATCGTCTTCCTCGGTCACGTCATCGGTCATTGGACCGCCCTCGGCGGTCACGTCATCGGACCGCCGGTCGCCTCACGGCCAGACGCCGAGAAAGAGGAGGACGTTCCGCGCGGCGGTCGCCAGCGACAGGAGGCCGACGCCGGCGCACATCAGCGTCGCGACGAGCCGTCTGGTCCCGCCGGCAACCGCGACGGGGATACCGATGACGACCATCCCCGCGGCCTTGGTGAGGAGCATCCCGGGGACGAGTCCGAAGGCGGCGATGAACGCACCCCCGACGGGCGAGCCCTCGACGTACTGTCCGGTCCCGACGGCGACGTACGTGGAGGCCACGTCGGCGACGGTCCCGACGACGAGGAAGGCGAGCGCGGCGGCGAGTCGCGAGGGCACTGCCCCAGCGGAGGCGATGGACCGTAATAAGTTTCCGGGAGGTTCGAGAACCGCGGGACTCGACCGGGGCGTCGCGGGGCTCGGGATGACCGTGAGGCGCGCACAGCACGAATCCATTTAAACCGCCACGTTGCGTACGATCGGTAATGAGTTCGTCCGAGGACGAGTACGAGATCGCGGTGGTCGGCGGCGGACCGGCCGGACTGACGACCGCCCTGTACGGCACCCGACTGGGCCACGAGACGGTGCTTATCGACCGCGGCGGCGGCCGCGCGGCGATGATGGCCGACACCCACAACGTGATCGGGGTCACCGAGGAGGTCTCCGGCAACGAGCTCCTCGCGACCGGCCGCGAGCAGGTGCAGTCGTACGGCGGCACGTTCGAGCGCGGCTTCGTCACCGACGTGACCGAGACCGACGACGGTCGCTTTCGGCTGACGACGAGCGACGCCGAGTTCCTCGCGGAGCGCGTCGTGCTCGCGACCGGCTTCGCCGACGAGCGTCCGGACCCGCCGCTCCCGCGGAACGCGAGGGGGCTCCACTGGTGTCTCCACTGTGACGCGTACATGTTCGTCGACGAGCCGGTGTACGTGATGGGCCACGGCGAGGCGGCCGCCCACGTCGCGATGATCATGCTGAACGTGACCGACGAGGTGGACCTCCTGACCCGCGGCGCGGAGCCGACGTGGAGCGAGGAGACGGCGGCCCAGTTGGAGGCGCACCCGGTCGAGGTCGTCCACGAGGACGTCGTCGGGGTCGAGAACGACCCCGACTCCGGCTGGCTGGAGGCGATGGAGTTCGAGGACGGCACCCGCCGCGAGTACCGCGGCGGCTTCCCGATGTACGGCTCCGACTACAACACCGCGCTCGCCGAGGGGCTCGGCTGCGACCTCACCGAGGGCGGCGAGATCGACGTCGACGACCACGGGCGCACGAGCGTCGACGGCGTCTACGCGGTCGGCGACGTGACGCCCGGTCACAACCAGGTGCCCGTCGCGCTCGGACAGGGCGCGAAGGCCGGGATCGCGCTCCATAAGGAGCTCCGCGAGTTCCCGCGCTCGACGGAGGAGCTCGCCCGCGACGGCCCCGTCTCCGAGGAGGACGTCCCCGCGATCTCCCCCGAGCTGCTGGCGACCGCGATCGCCCACGAGGGGCACGCCGGCGGCCCTCGCGCGGAATCCGAGCCGAACGCGGAGCAGCCCGCGGCCGACGACGACTGAGACCCCCGAAAATCCCGCTTTCGACGGCTTCCCGGGGCGAGTCGACCTCGGCAACCGGGACCCGACACCAATCTTTTTGATCCGGAGCGTTCGACCGTCCGTATGGGAACTATCGACGCGGACTTCGCCGGCGAGACGGTCGTCGTCACCGGCGGATCGAGCGGCATCGGTCGCGCGGTCGCGAAGGGGTTCGGCGACGCGGGCGCGACCGTGATCAACGCCGACGTCCAGGCGGCACCGAAAGACGCGGGCGCCGAGACGCCCACGCACGAGGCCGTCGAGGAGCGCGGCGGGACCGCCGCGTTCGTCGAGACGGACGTCTCCGACCCGAGCCAGATCGAGTCGGTGATCGAGGCCGCCCGCGAGTTCGGCGGGGTCGACGTGATGGTGAACAACGCGGGCGTCCATCGGAGCCTCGCGTTCCTCGACGTCACCCCCGACGACTTCGATTTCGTTCACGGCGTCAACCTCCGCGGCGCGTTCTTCGGCACGCAACTGGCCGCCCGGGACATGATCGACCGCGGCGTCGAGGGGGCGATCGTGAACACGTCGTCGACGACGGCCGAGCGCGCGGAGCGGAACCACTCCCACTACGCGGCGACGAAGGGAGGCATCCAGATGCTCACGCGGAGCGCGGCGCTCGAACTCGACCGGCACGGGATCCGGGTGAACGCGGTCGCGCCGGGCCCGATCGCCACCGAGATCCGAGAGGGCTGGGCCGAGGAGGCGCGCGACGCTATCGAGAGGTCCGACGGACTCCCGTCCCGAGCCGGCATGCCCGCAGACCTGCGTGACGCGTACCTCTACCTCGCCTCCGAGGGCGCGAGCTACGTGACGGGCGAGACGGTGTGGGTCGACGGCGGAGCGAGTTTATAAGCCGCGACCGAATCGGGAGAGACGCGAGGTGGCTGGTGAGGCCCGAGCCTCCTTCGGAGATTCCTCTCACGTCGGTAGAGAAATGCGCCGGCCGGGACCCTCGCGAGCGAACAGTGTGAGCAAGCGAGGGTACGGGCGGCGCACGACCGAAGGGAGTTTGCTGAGCGAAGCGAAGCAAACGTCGACTGACGTAGTCAGTCGGAAGTGCGCCGGCCGGGATTTGAACCGGAGGAAGACGGTCCTGCTCGCTTCGCTCGCTGCGCGGGCTGCGACTTCTAGGACTCAAATCCCTCGGCGCATCCTCCCGCACGGACTCACTCGTCGCTGTCGCTCCTCGTTCGTCGTGTGCGGGAGGATGCGCCGGCCGGGATTTGAACCCGGGCCATGAGCTTGGAAGGCTCAGGTCCTACCACTAGACCACCGGCGCGCGTGGGCGCGTCCGTCGCTGAACGCATCTACACGTACGCCCAACGGATCCAATAAACGTTCCGTGTTCCGGGCGGGGGTTCCCGCGGCGGAATTCGACAGATGCCCACACCGGTATATAAAGTCCCACAGTATCGCGGGCCGTTCCCGCGCGCTTAGAACACTTTTCAGCGCCTTAGAAGCCGGTTGGGTACATATACGGGTAGGCATTCAACGTACACCTGTGAGGTGAGCACGATGTCATACCAATCGGGGAATCCCCTGGTCGACGAGGTCGAGTTCGCGCTTGATGGTCCGTGGGCGGCGTACTGGATCGCCTTCCTACGGGTGGTCACCGGATGGTGGTTCTTCCACGCCGGTATCACGAAAATCATCGAGAACGGGCTGTCGTTCACGTACGGCTCGGCGTACATGCAGGGCATGAGCGGCACCGCGCTGGGTGGGATCCCCGTCTGGATGGGGAACAACCTCGCGTGGCTCATCGAGCCGGGCGTCCCCCTGTTCGAGACGCTGATCGGGCTCGCGCTGATCGCGGGCGCGTTCACCCGGCTGGCGGCGTTCGGCGGGGTCATCTTCATGACCCTGTTCTGGGTCGGCAACGCCGGGTTCGGCAACGGCCTCGTCAACAGCGACTTCATGGGGCTGCTCCTGTTCATGACGATGATCGTACTCGCGGCCGGGCGGTACTACGGCCTCGACGCGGTCATCGAGAAGCTCGACGTCGTCGAACAGCACCCGAAACTCCGCTACCTGCTCGGTTAAGAGGTGACATCCAATGACTGACATCATCGACAAGGCGGCGATGGCGCTGAGCGCGGGACTGATGCTGCTCGGGACCGTCGGCTTGGGGATCGTAGAGATCCTCGCCGGCGCACCGTACAGTCCGGTCCCGATCACCAACGAGGCGGGTGACGTGGTTGCGACGCCGCTGATCTCGCCGCAGATCCGCACCGGGATCGTGCTGGCGGGGATCGCGGTGCTCGGGCTGTACGCGGCGTACAAGATCGTGACGCCGCTCGCGGAGGACGCGAAGGCGGGCCACGAGACCGTGGCCGACTAGGCTCGTGACTCGACCGCCGCGCTAGGCGGCGCGAGTACTCTTTTGCGTTCGCGTTCGACGATTCCTCGCCGAGCCCCGCGCCCGTCGCCCGGTCGACGAGGACGGGCGTCACCCGACGCGGACGGCGGCGTCGCCGACTCGCACTCGATAGCCCGACCGGCGTCGTCCGCCGCTCCCCGCTGTCGACACTTACTCCTCGGGCGCGGCGACCACGGCGTAGCAGTTCCCGCTGGAGACGTCGACGTCGACGACTTCGAGGGCGCTCTCAGCGATGTTGGCCTCGAACTCCGCGGGCGAGTAGATGTGGTAGTACCGAGGGACGGTCTCGCCGCCGGGGAGCGTCCAGTCGACGGTCGTGTCGAACCCGTCCTCTCGGTCGAACCGGTCGTGTGCGGTGCTCCACGCGCTCACGAGCGCCGTCCCGCCGGGCGCGAGCACGCGGGCGAGCTCGTCGAGGCTCCGGATCCGAGCGGCGCGCGGCGAGAGGTGGTGGATCGTGGCCACGTACGTCGCGAGGTCGACCGCGTCGTCGGCGATCGGGAGGGCGGCGGCGTCCCCGTGGACGAGATCGAGCCTATCGGCGAACCCGCGCTCTCGGGCCCGCGTCGCCGCCTCTCGGAGGAGCGCTCGGCTCAGGTCGACTCCCACGACCGACTCGGCGCGTCCCGCGAGCAGCTCCGCGTGGCGCCCGTTGGCGCAGCCGACGTCGAGCGCGCGCGTCGCCGAGCGCCCCTCGAGGAACGACTCGACCTCCGGCCACGCGTACTCCCGGGTCTTCGCGAAGTGCGCGGCGATGCGGTCGTACGTCGACTGCGGGTCCGGCTCCATGCCGGGCGGTCGGCGTCGAGCGACATAGCTCCGGTGACTGGCTGTCGGCGTCGCGGGCAGTCGGACCTCGCTCCCGCACTCCCTCCGTTGAGGCCCTCAGGAGGCCTCTCGCCGAACGCAGTCCACCTGCGAAACGAAGACGTGCGGCGGAGTCCCTCGGAACGGGTGGATCGGCGCTACTCGCAGTCGACGATGAACCCGCCGGCGGCGTCGAGAACCTGGGACGGGGTCTTCGGCTCGTCGAAGGCCTCGGGGAACGGCGAGTCCCCGTTGAGGAGGTTGAGATACGACGCGTGGCGGGCTTCGACGGTGGCGATCGTCGCACCGGCCGTCAGTAGGTCCTCGGCCTCGATGAGGCTGATCGCGCCGTCGTAGGCCGACACGCCGGTGTTTTCCAGGACGGCGGCGACGCCGAGGAACTCGCTGACGGTGTCGTACCCGAAGTCGTAACAGGCCTCCTCGACGGGAGTACCGCCGAGGTCGGTAACGACGGAAGTCAGGGTATCGACGTGGATCTCCTCGTGGTCGCGAACGTCCTCGAGGTTCGACCGAACGTCGCCCTTGATGCGGTTGGAGAATCCCCTCAGGACGCGGGCCGTCCTGAAGTCCTTCGTCTCGAACCGTTCCAGACCGTCGCGATAGAAGGCGTATTCGAGGTGTTCGAGGGTCAACGCGAAGTTGAGTACTTCCACGTCGTCGAAGTCGTCGTCGGTGCCGGCGTGAGCGAGCGCCGTGTTCGAACTGCCGACGGCCAGCGCGAGCGCGCCCGCCCCGGCCGCCGCCGACCGTCGAAGGAACGACCGGCGCGATGAGAGGCTGGCGTTCCGAAGTTTGGATACGAGGTCCTCGTCTCCCATGGTATGGAGTTCCATACACACTTTCGGGTCGAAACCCCACTGAATCCCCCCGATTTTCACGCTGAACTTCGTTGTGACTATCTGAGTCACCCGAATCCGAACGAGGATGCCGACGTTCTTCACCCTCGGACAGAGCGAGACGAGAGCCGGGCGACGGGCGCGACGCCTCTCCGCGAGTTCGGGAGACCGTGCGGTGGCCGGCTCGCGAACGAACGCGGTACTCCGAACGGATTTCGACGAGGCCGTCACACCAGGTCGATGACGGCGAAGGTGAGGAGCGACAGCGCGAGGAGGACGACCACGTGTTTCACGCCGTCCTTGACCGACCCCTCGCCGAGCTGACCGGCGACGAGTCCGGAACAGACGGCCTGCACGGCCGCGGCGTGGAAGAACAGCTGCTCGTACGCGGACGCGTTGATCGCGCCCAGCCCGGCGGTGATACCGGTCGGTCCGCTCGGTGCACCGGGAACGCCGCCGGTACCGCCGGCACCGGGGATCGCGGCCTCCTCGACGGCCGGGATGAAGGAGACGGACAGCGAGGCGATGATCCCGAGGAACACCAGGAAGGAGATGTAGATCACGATGAGGTAGGTCAACATCACCTGTCGGCGCTCGCGCCGGAGCGACCACGTCGCGCGCGATTCGTCGGCCGCGATCCGGAGCACGGGCCCGATGTCGCCGCTCGCGTGCATCGCGTTCGTCACCAGCGCCACGGCGCGGGCGGTCATCGGCGACCGGACCCGACGCTCCAGCCGGCGGAGCGCGGTGCTCACGTCGGCGCCCCAGTCGATGTCGCGCCTGGTGCGCTGCAGGTCGGCCGTCAGCGCCTCGAGGTTGGAGTCGGCGACCCGCCTGACGCTCCCGACGACGGAGGTGCCGGCCTCGTTGACGCTGGCGAGGCGATCGAGCAGGTCCGGCACCGACGACTCGATCCGGCGGATCCGTCGCTTCCGGACCTCGTAGACGACCGCGTAGACGGCGAGGACGAGCGCCGTCGCGACGACGATCGGAGTCTCGACCTGCGCGACCGTCTCGGTCGCCGATCCGAGGGAAATCGGCACCACGAAGACGAGCAGCCCGAGGGCCGCGAGCGGCACCGTCGCGAGGAACGAGGTCCACGGGGCCGCGACGACGCTCTGGACCGGCGACGCGGCCCATCGGCGCAGCCGTCGAACCCGGTCGTACGCCCGGAGTCGCTCTCGGCTGGCCGCCCACGGGTCGGCGCCGGTCCCGTTTCCGACTTCGTTCCCGCCCGCGACCCCGCCGTCGGAGCGAACGCCGCCAGCCGCGGCGCCTCCGCCGTCGACCGCCTCCGAGAGGTCCACGCTCTCCGTCCCGCCGACCCCCTGCGTCACGCTGTCGACGTAGACGACGAACCCGAACGTCGCGAGCGGGACGCCGAGGTAGACGACGACGCGGAGCAGCGGGAGCGTGTCCTCCAACACGAGCCCGATGACGACGAGGATGGTGATGAAGAAGAGCGGGCCGGCGACGAGCGCCGTGACGTACGCCTCCGCGAACGTCGAGAGCAGCTCGAGGTAGCGCTGCTGTTTCGATTCGGCCTCCTCCTGGTACAGCTCGTACTGGTCGGCGAGGAACGCCGAGACGGACTGGCCGGTTCCGAGGACGGACGCGAGGTTCTCCGAGAAGTCGGCGAGGTCGTCGCTCGGCGTCCGACGCGCGGTGCGCTGGAGCGCCGTCAGCGCGTCCGTGCCGAACCCGTTCATGTCGCGGACGGCGACCGACAGTTCCGCGGCCGCCTCGCCGTACACCGCCTCGTTCTCCGCGAGGGTGTCCATCACCCGCGGGAACGCCATCCCCGAGCGCGAGAGCGCGTACATGAACGCGACCGTCCGCGGGAGGGTGGCGTCGATCTCGGCCGCCCTGGCGTGCGCGCGCTGACGGAGGAGCTCCCATCGGCCGTGGTACGTCCCCGCCGCGAGCGCCGAGCCGAGGGTCGCCGAGGCGAACGTCAAGAGGAGGAACAGCTGCGGGAGGGCGAGCGACGAGAGCTGCGTGACGTCGGCGAGAAACGAGAGCGACTCCGGTAGCGTCTCCCTGATCGCCGCCTCACCGACGTCGAGCGCCGAGAACACCACGGCGGCCGCGTACACGCCGAGCACGCTGCCGGCGACGCCGAGGGCGCCGGCGTACAGCAGCGTTCGGGAGGCGTACGCGCGGTGGGTGCCGGCGACGTGAGCGGCGCGCAGCAGATCGCGTTGACGCTGTTTGCGCGCCCCGTTTTCGGCGACGTACTCGCCGAACAGCGCCAGCGCGATCCGGGTGACGAACAGGTCGGCGCGGCGGTCGACGACCGGTACCAAAAGCAGCAGACACAGGCCGAGCGCGGCGAAGAGCGGGACCGACGCGATCATCGCGACGGGTCTCCGGCTCCGGGCGACTCCGCCCCGGCCTCGGCCGGCCCTCGATCGTCGTCCGGCGCGGCCGCTCCGCCCGTCGCCTCACCCCCCTCGGCGTCCGCCGCCCGCTCTTCCAAGCGGTCCATCACGCGCTCGGGGTCGGCGTAGTACTCGTTGACGAGCGCCGTGAACGCTCGGTAATCGGTGATGCCGAGGTCACGGAGCAGTTCGAGGAACCGCTCGCGTCGCCGGATCTCCCGCAGCAGTTCGGCCCGAGACCAACCGCGTTCGTCGGCGATCTCCGCCATGAGCGACGAGTCGTTGCGACGGAACTCGTCGGCCTCCGCGTCCCAGTCGAACGCCGACGAGTAGTCGAGCTCGCCGGTTCGCTGGTCGATGCCGCCGATCTCGCCGATCGTCTTCGCGCGCCGGACGCGCTGGTCCCCCGAGCGGGTCAGCGTCTGGATCGAGAGCATGTCGAGCGACTGGACCATCGCGCGCGGCACGTTGATCGGCTCGTTCTCCAGCCGGTTGATCACCGTCTCGATCGAGTCGGCGTGCATCGTCGAGAAGGTCGTGTGGCCCGTGTTCATCGCCTGGAACAGGGTGATGGCCTCGTCGCCGCGAACCTCGCCGACGACGATGTACTCGGGGCGGTGGCGCAGCGCCGAGCGGAGCAGGTCGTACATGTCGATGTCGGCCCCCTCGTAGCGGCGCTCGCGGGTGACCGAGGAGAGCCAGTTGTCGTGGTACAAGGAGAGCTCGCGGGTGTCCTCGATGGTGAGCACCTTCGCGCGCGGCGGGATGAACATCGACACCGCGTTCATCGAGGTGGTCTTCCCCGAGGCGGTGCCGCCCGCGAAGATGAGGCTCTTGTTGTGCTCGATACAAAGCCAGAAGTACGCCATCTGTTCGACCGAGAACGTGCCGTACTCCACCAGGTCGATCGGGGTGAACGGGTCCTCGGCGTACTGGCGGATCGTGAACGCGGAGCCGCGGGGCGTCACCTCCTCGCCGAGGGCGAGCTCGGCGCGGGAGCCGTCCGGCAGCGTCGTCTCCACGAGCGGGTCGCCGACGGAGACGTGGCGACCGGACTGCTGGGCGAGTCGGATGACGTAGTTGTCGAGCTCTCCCTTCGCGAACGACACGTTCGTCTCGATGTCGGTGTAGTCGTCGTGGTAGACGAAGATCGGGAGGTCGTACCCGTCACACGAGACGTCCTCGATGTGGCGGTCGTTGAGGAGGGGGTCGACCTTCCCGTAGCCGCGGAAGTCGCGGTAGAGATAGTACGCGAGCGCGTGGAACGTCGCCATCCCGGCGTCCACGCCGTACCCCTCGAGCAGCCCCTTCAGCTCCTTCCGGAGGGTCTCCTCGTCGGTCTTGCCGCTCCCCTCGCGGTAGAGGAGGGGATCGCGGATGTCGTCGACGACGCGGTCGAGGAGGTCGCGCTCGAACTCGTCGAGGCCGGGCTCGACCGCGTAGTACCGGTGTTCGCTCTCCTCGTCGTCGTAGGTGACGACGACGTACGCGTACGGGGCGTTCACCCAGTAGCGGTCGACCTCGCGCTCGCCCTCCGGCACCGCGAAGGAGGCGAGCGGGCCGTCCTCGCTCGGTCGGAACGGGCGAACGTCGATGTCCGACCCCTGGAGCATCTCCCACGTTCGAGCGAGCTGTCGCCGGACGGCCTCGAAACGGTCTCCGACCCGCTCGCGTGCGTCACTCCCCATCTCGTTACGAGGGCGTATGCGGCGTGGTGGTTTAAATTCCACCGGGCGGTTCTCAGTTGTGATGCTCGGCGGGACCGTCGGTCTCGCTCCCCGCGTGAGCGTCCCCGTTCTCCTCGCGTGAGCGTCCCCGCTGCTCGCCCGCACGCGTCGCTCCGCAGACGTACAGCGTCGATGCGCCCGTTACGTTGATAGGTACCGACCGCAAAGGGTCCAATAGGCAATGCGGCGTGACTACTTCGAACTGACCGTCGAGGGCGTCGGTGACGACGCCGACGACCGGGCGACGCCCCTGGTCCGGATAGACTTCCACGGACCGGAGGGGCTGTTGCGCGACCGCCTCTCGGACACGGACGGCGGCCTGCTCGAGGCCGCCGAGATCGACGTGGCCTTCCGACTCCGGGAGCCGCTCGCGGACGCCGACGACCCCGAGGGCGTGGTGGGCGTGACGAACCGGTACACCGGGGACTTCGTCCTGGAACTCAACGAGACCGCCACGGACGTACTCCCGTTCATCCACGCCGCGCGCGACTCGGCCGGCGACGAGGACGCCCACTACCGCGTCGAGATCGACGTCGACGGCGAGCGGCTCGTCTCGTACGACAAGGACACGTTCCTCGTGTACGACCACGAGGGGAACCTCCTCCGCGGCGAGAGCCTGATTCCCTCCGGCGTGGAGCTGTAGAGCGGTCGTCCTCGCTCTTCCCCCTCCGCGGCCGTTTAAATACTCACGTTGTCGCCGACCAGCCGCACCTCGTCGCCCGGCCGCAGGTCGAACGCGCCGTCGCCGCGGCCGTCGTTGACATCGCACTCCACGTAGCCGTGGCTCCCGACGGTGACGAGCCGATCGCCGGGGTCGACCGCGCCGAACGTCTCCGCGACGGGCGTGAGATCCCCGTTCACGCGGATCCAGTCGCTCCCGTGGACCAGTTCGCCCGGCACGTTCGTGACGACGTTGCCGAAGCGATCGATCACGAGCACCTCGCCGTCGACGGCGACGGGTTCGCCGTCGTCGTCGCGCTCGACGGACGGCTCCGGGAACGCGATGTCGACGGGGTCGTCCGCCGGCGAGAGGTCGTCCATGGCCGCGAGCGCTGCGGAGACGGCCTCGGGGCTCGCGGCCGCCGGGCCGTCGTCGAACTGCGCGCGGATCCGCCCCGCGACCGGGGCGAACACGTCGCGACCGTGGAACGTCTGGCTCGCCGGGTCGTCGACGTCGACGGCGAACGCCTCCACGTCGGCGACGGCGTCTCCTCCGCCTTCAGTGTCCGTCGACGTCTCGCGGGCGAGCGCCCTCGCGGGCGGCATCGCCAGTCCGTTGTCGGGCGCGACGAGGACGTGGGAACCGGCGCGGACGACGAGGGCGTCGCGGTCGGTGCCCACCCCGGGGTCAACGACGGCGCAGTGGACGGCCGGCGGGAACTCCGGGAGGACGAACCGCAGCCAGAAGGCGGCCGCCCGCGGGTCCCCGCGCGGGAGGTCGTGAGCGACGTCGATCATCTCGGCGTCCGTGCGCCGTCGGATCACTCCCTTCATCGCGGCCGGGTACGGCGAGCCGAAGTCAGACGTAAGCGTGATCATACGCAGTCTGGGGTCCGGCCCGGTCTTAAAAGGCGTCCTCGCGGTTCGGTCGACTCCCGACGCTGTCGCCGCGTCCCGCGTGAGCGACTCGCGGCCCGGCTCCGATCACGCGTCCGAGGCCCGTCCACGTTCGACTCCGATCACGCATCCGACGGCGCGTCGCCGTTCGACTCCGATCACGCGTCCGACGGCGCGTCGCCGTTCGCGTCGGTCTCCGCGATCCGGCGGATCCGAGCGACCCCGCCGACCTCCTCGATCACGTCGATCACGGTCTCCGGCACGAGCTCCTCCCAGTCGTGGCCGTGGATCATCCGTTCGCGCAGCTCCGTCCCCTCCAACACGTCGCGGCGGAACATCGGCGAGCCGCGCACCTCGACGCCGGCCTCCTCGAACAGCCGGACGACGAGCGGGTTGTTCGAGTACGCGACGTCGAACCGCGGGGTCATGCTCTGGACGTGGCTCACCCACACGGAGTTGCGGTCGAGGTCCTCGATGGGGACGACGTAGGTGGTGATATCGAGGTGTTCGACGGCCTTCGTCACCATCATCACGCGCTCGCCGGCGGTGAACGGGTTCCGGGTCGTGTGGGAGTCGCCGGCGGAACCGATCCCGAGGACGAGTTCGTCGACGTCCCCGGCGATCTCTTCGATCATGTGCCGGTGGCCGTTGTGAAACGGCTGGTACCGCCCGATGTAGAACCCGCGCATGGATCCACGTTGGGTAGCCATTATTTATAAACCCCGTGGGACAGTTCGAACCGCGATATCACGGCCTCTAGCGGCTCTCAGTCGCGTTTCATGGGATGCCGACAGATCCCCCGCGGGGAGAAAGTATATCAGTAGCCGACTCTTCGTTTTTCCTAGCGATAATCGATTCTATGAGCAACGAAAAGGACGCGAACGACCCTCCGACCGAGGACCCGGACGAGACCGGCTCGGACGCGGAGGGGAACGGCGAGGACGCCCCCGACGACGTCGCTCCCGATGACGGCGCTCGCGCGCCTCCCGAGGCCGACGAGGCCGACGAGGCACCGACGCCGGCGGACGACGAAGACCCGGACGAGGTCTGGGACGACGGGATCGTCGTCGACGACGGTCCGGATCCGGACGTCGGCGCGGGCCACGGGGACGAGAACGGCGCCACCCCCGAGGGTGTCACCGAACCGACCGACGACGGCGGCATCGACGAGCTCGGAAGCTCGGTCGAGGTCGAGGGTGCCGAGATCGACGACGACCCGGACGAGGACGACCTCCTCGGCGGGCTCAAGATCGACACCACCGCCGAACTCGAGATCCCCGATCGCCTCGTCGATCAGGTGATCGGGCAGGAGCACGCCCGCGACGTGATCATCAAGGCGGCCAAGCAGCGCCGCCACGTGATGATGATCGGCTCGCCCGGGACGGGGAAGTCGATGCTCGCGAAGGCGATGTCCGAGCTGCTCCCGAAAGAGGAGCTCCAGGACGTTCTGGTGTACCACAACCCGGACGACGGCAACAAGCCGAAGGTCCGGACGGTCCCCGCCGGGAAGGGGGACCAGATCGTCGACGCGCACCGCGAGGAGGCGCGCAAGCGCAACCAGATGCGGTCGCTGTTGATGTGGATCATCATCGCCGTCGTGCTGGGCTACGCGCTCATCATCGTCGGCCAGATCCTCGTCGGCATCATCGCCGCCGGGGTCGTCTACCTCGTCTTCCGCTACCTGAACCGCGGCTCCGACGCAATGATCCCGAACCTGCTGGTGAACAACGGCGACACGAAGACCGCGCCGTTCCGCGACGCGACCGGCGCGCACGCCGGCGCGCTGCTCGGCGACGTCCGGCACGACCCGTTCCAGTCCGGCGGGATGGAGACGCCCAGCCACGACCGCGTCGAGGCCGGGGCCATCCACAAGGCGAACAAGGGCGTGCTGTTCATCGACGAGATCAACACGCTCGACATCCGCAGCCAGCAGCACCTCATGACGGCGATCCAGGAGGGCGAGTTCTCGATCACCGGCCAGTCCGAGCGCTCCTCGGGCGCGATGGTCCAGACCGAGCCCGTCCCGACCGACTTCGTCATGATCGCGGCCGGGAACCTCGACGCGATGGAGAACATGCACCCGGCGCTCCGGAGCCGTATCAAGGGGTACGGGTACGAGGTGTACATGGAGGACACCATCGAGGACACCCCGGAGATGCGCCGGAAGTACGTCCGGTTCATCGCCCAGGAGGTCGCGAAGGACGGCCGCCTGCCCGAGTTCACGGCCGAGGCCGTCGAGGAGGTCATCCTCGAGGCCAAGCGCCGCTCGGGCCGGAAGGGCCACCTCACCCTCCTGTTCCGGAACCTCGGCGGGCTCGTCCGCGTCGCCGGCGACATCGCCCGCGGCGAGGACGCCGACCTGACCACCCGCGACCACGTGCTGCAGGCGAAGGGGCGCTCGCGCTCCATCGAACAGCAGCTCGCGGACGACTTCATCGAGCGCCGGAAGGACTACGAGCTGCAGGTCTCCGAAGGGTACGTCGTCGGCCGCGTCAACGGACTCGCCGTGATGGGCGAGGACTCCGGGATCATGCTCCCGGTGATGGCCGAGGTCGCACCCTCGCAGGGGCCCGGCGAAGTGATCGCCACGGGCCAGCTGAAGGAGATGGCCCAGGAGTCGGTGTCGAACGTCTCCGCGATCATCAAGAAGTTCTCCGACGAGAACATCTCGGAGATGGACATCCACATCCAGTTCGTGCAGGCGGGCCAGCAGGGCGTCGACGGCGACTCCGCGTCCATCACGGTCGCGACCGCCGTCATCAGCGCGCTGGAGAACGTGGGCGTCGACCAGAGCCTCGCGATGACCGGCTCGCTGTCGGTGCGGGGCGACGTGCTCCCCGTCGGCGGCGTGACCCACAAGATCGAGGCGGCCGCGAAGGCCGGATGTACTCGCGTCATCATCCCGCAGGCGAACGAGCAGGACGTGATGATCGAAGACGAGTACAAGGAAATGATCGAGATCATCCCGGTCTCGCACATCAGCGAGGTGCTCGACATCGCGCTGGAGGGCGAGGCCGAGAAGGACTCGCTCGTCTCCCGGCTCAAGTCGATCACCGGCTCGGCCCTGAAGGAGGGGAGCGTCTCCGGCCCCTCCAGCCCGAGTCCGCAGTAATCCCGCTTCGGTACCGCTTCGATGCCCGACTGGGCGGCGTTCGCGTTCGCGACCGCCGCGCTGACGCTGCTGCTTCTCTACTTCACCCGTCGCTCACAGCGACTGCTGGATCGAGCCCGGATCGTGGACTCCCGGAGCGAGGTCGCCGATGGCGAGCGCGGCTCAGAGGCGGAGGCTCTCGACGCCGACGCTCCGCCTGTCGACGCCGGCGATACCGACGTTCCACCTTTCGAGGCGCGTGATCCCGATACCCCACCCGCCGAGAGCGACGACCTCGGTGACGCGAACGACGACCGCCCGGTGCTCCTCACCACCCGACTGCTGTTGGTCAACGCCGCGACCTCGCAGGCGACCGGGCTCGCGGTCCTCGCCGTCATCGCGTGGTGGACCGCGGTGCCGGCGACGGCGTTCGGCCTCGACGGGTCGCATCCGATGGTCGGCGTGTCGGCGCTCGCGTCCCTCGGGACCCCCGGGCACGTCGCCCTCGGAGTCACCGCCGGGATCGCACTCGCCGCCGGCAACGAGGGGGCCGCTCGTCTGGGGACGCGGATCGGCGTCACGCCCTCGGACCGGCTCCGCGCGGCCATGGCCCCCGGCACCGCGGGTGAGTGGGGCCTGCTTCTCGGCGTCGCGCTCCCGATCGTCGCTGTCTCCGAGGAGGCGCTGTTCCGCGGCGCGCTGGTGGGTGCGCTCGCCGGGCTGTTCGTCGTCACCGGGAGCCTCCTCGTGCCCGTCGTCGCGCACTACGTCGTCAACGCGGCGGAGTTCGTCGTTCACGAGCGGCCGTAGGCGCGCGCCTCGCCCCGGAGAGCGGCCCCACCCCCTTTTTATTCCACCGGGACTAACGGCGGACGATGAGCGGGAAACCGACCGTGGGCGAGTACATGACCCGTGACGTCGAGACCGTCAGCCCCGACGAGACCGTCGGCGAGGTCGCGCGGCGGATGGCCGAGAGCGACGGCCACAACGGGTTCCCCGTCACGCAGGGGCGGACCGTCGAGGGGTTCGTCTCGGCCGCCGACCTCCTGCTCGCCGACACCGAAGCCCCGGTCTTCACCGTGATGTCCGACGACCTCATCGTCGCGCACCCGAACATGAAGGTGACCGACGCCGCCCGCGTGATCTTGCGGTCCGGGATCCAGCGGCTGCCGGTGGTCGACGACGCCGACAACCTCGTGGGGATCATCTCGAACACGGACGTGGTCCGCTCGCAGATCGAGCGCGCCACGCCGAGCAAGGTCGGGAAACTGATGCGGACGCTCGAGCAGATCCACGGGGTGAGCCTCACCGAAGAGCGGCGAGAGGTCGAACTCACCGACCTCATTCCGACGCAGGCGCGGGTGTACGCCGACGAGCTGGAGGGGCGCCAGTACGAGTTGAAGCGCGGCCTGGCCGAGCCGCTGGTCGTCATCGACAACGGCGGCACGCTCCACCTCGCCGACGGTCACCACCGCGTGATGGCCGCCCACGACGCCGGCATCGAGACGATGGACGCGTACGTGATCGTCCCGGAACACGCGGTCGACCTCGGGATGGCGAAGACCGCCGAGAAGGAGGGACTCCGCGACATCACCGACATCGAGATCGTCGACTACGCGCGCCACCCCCTCGTGGAGACGACGAAGCGGCTGCAGTGACGGGAGCGGCCTGACGTCGGTGGCGAACCGACCCTGACCGCCCTCGCGACCGCGAAGCCCGGATCGGCGGCGACGGTCGGTGGGTTTTATGTAATCACACCGAAACGTGTCCGGTATGGGATCACGCATTCGACGCGCACTCTCTCGGGCACTGCTCGCCGCGGTCGGCGCGGCCGCCGGCGCCGCAGTCGGCGGACTGATCAACCGACAGGCCGCGAGCAGCGGCGCCGCGCTCGGCGCGTTCGCCGGGGCGACCGTCGCGGACATCCGCTCCGACCCGGACGGCTTCCTCTCGGCCCTCCGGTCGAGCGGCGACGACAACGACGCGGCAGACGACGCGGCGTCCGCGTAGCGGGGCGGCCACAGAGCCGCCGAGCGCCCGTGGCCGTTCGGGAACGCCTATACGACGGGAACGAGTAGCCGCCGGTAATGACCGACACCGACGCCGACGCGGGCTGGTTCGCGGGTCGTGCCGCCGACGAGGCGGCCGGACGCGACCCGGTCGAGGCCGCCCGCGAACGGATCGCGAACGGGGAAACCGATCGGCCGCGCGACTGGCCGGCACTCGCCGTCGAGTCCGGGTTCGCCGACTCGACCGACGACTACTACGACCGGCTCCACGAGGCGACCGTGGCGGCGACTCGCGCGACGGTCCGCGAGCGCGAGCGCGCCGACGACCAGCAGCTGATCCACGCCGTGCGAGCGATGGACGACTGCGAGCGCACCGCCAACGAACTGGCCGAGCGGGCCGCCGAGTGGGCGGGGAGCCTGTTCGACGACGCCGAGCCGGGGATCGAGGGCGCCCGCGCGGTGGCAGCGCGCGACCCCGACGGCGAACTCGAGCGCCGGGCCGTGTCGCTCGCGGAGCGGGTCGTCGGACTCGCCGCCGAGCGGGACGCGCTCGCGGAGACGATCGACCGGATCGCGCCACCGGTCGCGCCGAACCTCGCCGAGATGGCCGGGCCGGAGCTCGCGGCGCGGCTGATCGCGCTCGCCGGCGGGCTGGAGCCCCTCGCGAAGAAACCGTCGGGCACTGTGCAGGTGCTCGGCGCGGAGGACGCCCTGTTCGCGCACCTCTCCGGGCGCGCGCCCTCGCCGAAACACGGGATCATCTACACCCACGACTACGTCCGGAACACCCGCCCCGAAGACCGCGGATCGGCCGCGCGGGCGCTCGCCGGGAAGCTGACGCTCGCGGCCCGCGTCGACCACTACGCCGGTGAGCGCCGGGAGACGCTCCACGACGAGCTCCGCGAACGGATGGCGACGATCCGGGCGCGGGCGGAGGACGGGACCGACGGCGACGCGGAGGTGGACGCGTGAGCGAGCCCGACCTGCCGGCCGGCGTCGAGCGCCGAGAGATCGCCGGCGAGACGCGGCTGGCGACGGAGGGGTCGCCCGTGTACGGCGAGCCGACCGCCGACGGCTGGCGGGCGTGGGACCCCGAGCGGTCGAAGCTCGGCGGCATGTTCGAACTCGGGCTCGACACCGGCCTTTCCGGCGGCGAGACGGTGCTGTACCTCGGCGCCGCGAGCGGGACGACCGTGAGCCACGTCGCCGACTTCGCGGGACCGACCTACGCGGTCGAGTTCGCGCCGCGGCCCGCGAGGGACCTCGTCGAGGCCGCTGAACCGCGCGATCGGCTGTTCCCGCTGTTGAAAGACGCCCGAAAGCCGGAGACGTACGCGCACGTGGTCGAGGCCGACGTCGACGCGATCGTCCAGGACGTGGCGACGCGGGGGCAGGCGACCGTCGCGGCGCGGAACGCGCGGTTCCTCGCGGCGGACGGTCGGCTGCTGCTGGCGGTCAAAGCGCGCAGCGAGGACGCCACGGCGGCGCCGAAAGCGGTGTTCGAGGGGGCGCTCGACGAACTCCGCGAGACCTACGAGATTCTGGAAACGCAGCGGCTCGACCGGTTCCACGAGGACCACCTCGGCGTCGTGGCGACGCCGCGCTGACGGGGCCGCGTCACCACGGACCCGCCTACCACGTCGGCGGCGAGAAGCCGGCGTCTTTTAAAATCGACTTCCAGCGCTTCTGGACGGAGAGCCGGGAGACGTCCATCGCGTCGGCGACGGCGGACTGCGAGCGCTCCTGTCCGCGGATCAGCGCGGCGGCGTAGAGGCTCGCGGCGGCGACGACGCGCTTGCCGCGGTCGTCGTCGGGCGCCCGCGACAGGAAGAGATCCGTCGCCGTGGAGAACGTCTCCTCGTCGAGGTCGAGCGTCGCGCAGGCGTCGTCGAGCCGGTCGATCCAGGCCGCGTTGTCGACGCGATCGCTCGCTCGATACATGTCCGGCCGTACGGCGGTGCAGTATAAAAAGCCCGCGCGGCGGGAAGCCGTCAGAGAGACGGTCTCGGCTGCGTCGTCCGTCGCCCTGAAGTCCGCGCCGTCCGTACGTCTGGTATGTCCACGCAAGCGTGGGACGAGACGCGGGTGCGCGAGCTCCACGACGAGCTGGTGTCGCTGTACGAGCCGGTGGATCGCGTCGCCGAGCACGGCGCCGACCCGACCGCCGAGCCCGGCGAGGGCGTGCGCCAGCTGGTGACGACGATCCTCTCGCAGAACGTCGCCGACGCGAACACGAGCCGCGCGGCCGAGGCGCTGTTCGAGCGCTACGACGACTTCGCGGCGATCGAGGCCGCCGACCACGACGAGCTGGCCGAGACGATCCGCGTGGCGGGACTCGCCGACCAGAAGGCCGCCCGGATCCAACGCGCGCTCGCCGCGATCCGCGAGGAGACCGGCGGCGCCTACTCGCTGGCGTTCCTCGACGCGATGGCGACCGCCGACGCGAAGGACTGGCTCACGGAGATCAAGGGTGTCGGCCCGAAGACCGCGAGCGTGGTCCTGAACTTCCACTTCGGGAAGCCGACGATGGCGGTCGACACGCACGTCGAGCGCGTCTCGAAGCGGTTCGGGCTCGTTCCCGAGTCGGCCTCGAACCAGGCCGCCCACGTCGCCCTCGACGAGATCGTGCCCGACGAGCTGATCTACCCGCTTCACGTGCTGTTGATCCGCCACGGCCGGACCCACTGCTCGGCGCGCAACGCCGACTGCGACAACCCCGTTTGCGAGGCCTACTGCGACTGCGAGTTCTGCGTCTGAGGCGAGCGCCTATACTCGTCCGCCCGATAGGAGGGGGTAACCATGCACGCGCAGATCGGTGCCGCCCTGAGCGCGATTCGGCGGGTCGACCGTCTCGCCGCCGAGTTCGTCGCCGGGATCCGCACGCCGTTCCTGACCGAGATGATGACGTCGATGACCGGCCTCGGCTCCGTCACGGCCGGGGTCGTGATCGTCGGTCTGTTCTACCTCGCCGGCTGGCGCGAGGAGTTCGTCAAGAGCGTCGTCGCGCTCTCGCTGCTCGGCGTCGTCGTCTGGGTGCTGATGACGCTCGTCGAGCGCCCGTTCCCGTCGAATCCGGTCTGCGTGACGGAGGGCGACGCCGGGACCACGAGCTCGTTTCCCTCCGGACACTCGGCCGCCGTCACGGCCTACGCGGGGATCGCGTGGGGGTCCGACGAGCTCCCGTTCCTCGTCGCCGCGGGCTTCGCCGGACTGATCTCGTTCTCCCGGATCTACCTCGGGACGCACTACCTCTCGGACACGCTGTTCGGTATCGGCCTGGGTATCGCCGCGGTGTTGTTCGCGGAGTGGCTCCTCGACCGAGTCGGCGAGGGGACGGTGCTCGATCGTTTGCCGTTCGAGACGAACTTCTGAGCGTCGCTCGCGGACGTCGTCGCGGCCCCGTAGCGACAACTATTTTTGAGCGACTCGGGTACGATAGGCCGCGCGCGGGTTGCCGAGCCAGGCCAAAGGCGTAGCGCTTAGGACGCTATCCCGTAGGGGTCCGCCGGTTCGAATCCGGTCCCGCGCATGCTTCTCCGCATTTCTCGCCTCAATATAAAAGCGGTCCCGCGAACGGTCGCCAGCGCGGCCCATCACCACACGCTCCCGCGATACTCGAGTTGCAGGTGGTCGACCGTCTCCGGCGGAATTCCCATCTCCTCGAACATCTGGCGGAAGACGGCGCGGACGTCCTCCTCCTCGAACGTCCGGGCCGCACCGCTCGGAAACGAGCGACGGCTTCGAAAACGAGCGTTACCGTTACAAACGAGCGACGCGGTCAACGACGAGAGTCCGACGCGGAGCAGTCGTCAGTCCAGGACGAGGCGATCAGCGGCCGACGGCGCCGACGATGAACGCCGTCAGCGGGACCGCGACGAGCAGGTGATACAGGACCAGCAGCCCTTGCCCGGTCGGCGTGACCCCCATCGCGGGCGCGACGACGAAGACGGGGACGAGCATGACGACGAAGACCGCCGCCGCGATCGCGACGAAGTTCCGCACCGGGCGGGCCGTGAATCTGTCGACGGCGGCGTAGGTGAGCGCGGCTCCCACCCCTGCAGCTATCGTCGACCCGACCAACGCCGCGGTCGCGAACGGCGACATCGCACCGGTCACGCCGACCGCGATTTCGGCCGCGTCGACGATCGCCTGGGTGGTGAGCAGGGCGAGAATTGCGACGAGGACGCCGAGGGCCGTACGGCGAGCGAGGGTGCCGCCCGCGTGCGGGAGCGAAACCCGAGGAGTTGCTTGTGCCATTCCTAATATAGGTCGTCTGACAGCAAAAACGTGCCGCACGGTATCGACCGGCCGTCAACGAGGGCGCCGGCAGGATGGCGAGGTACGCCGGTAGGGCGAGGAGAGACGCCAGTGGGACGGCGAGCGACGCCGGAGTGGTGACTACGGACGATCCCGACCCGAGACGACCGCGCTCGCCGCTACTCGCGGGGTTTCGAGAGGTTCTCCACGTCGCCGCCGCACTCCGGACAGGACGACAGACCGCCGTCGACGCAGAACCGGGTGAGGCAGTCCCGACATTCGTATTGGTTCCCTGACGGACAGGGAGACGGAGTCGTGTTTCTTGTCATCACATACCAATGGCGCCGCTTCAGCATAAACTGTCTGTCGCGGCGTCGAGGGCGGACGATCAGTCGTCGCGTTCCGTTGACAGATGCGGTAGCGCGACGGCAGACCGGTGCCGAGGGACGGCTCGGACCACGGGTGAACTCCTACGATTCACCCGGAATGGCGACGGGCTCGAACCGCTGGAGGCCGAAGTACGTGTTCAGGACGGCACCGAATCCGACGGCGGCGACGGCGAGCTGTGCGACCCCTCCGAGGAGCGGGACGACCCCGAGGACCTCGAAGGCGAGCAGGAACGCGGCGATCCCCGCGAGCGTCGCGACGCCGTCGCGTTCGATCGGGAGACGCGTTCCGATGAGATACCCGAACACGGCTTGGCCGTAGAGGACGATCAGGAACTGGGCGACGAGCCCGACGATCGCCACCGGGAGCAGGATCAGGGTGAACGCCATGTAGACGAAGAGGACGACGAGGGTCGCCGCACCGAGCCCTCCGACGACGCCGCTGACGAGCGCGTGCTCCGTGATAGCCGCGCCGACGTTCTCGACGACGCGGGGGTGTCGCTCGACGATCCACCACCCGAAGCCGCCGAGGGCGAGCAGCCGCAGGAGGAACCCGCCGACCCGCTGTGCGGGCGAGCTTGACGGGGCGGGTGCCTCGAACCGCGAGAGGCGCCCGACCGACGCGTCGGGGCTGACCGCGGCGGCCCCCGAATACGTCTGGACGGTTCCGGTGACGGTCGCGCCGTCACGGACCGAGAGGTTCCCGTTCAGCAGCGTCACGTCGCCGTCGACCGTCCCGTCGATCACTGCGGTGCCACCGATCACGTAGACGTCACCGTCGACGGTCGCGGCTCCGGGGACGGTGGCGGTCCCGCCGGCGGCGACGTGGACGTCAGCGACCGAGTCGACGTCGGTGTCGCCGTCGAACGACACGGACATCGTTTGCACGTCGCCGCCGCCGGCGGAGATCATCAGCAGGACGACGAGGAGCAGCGGGATGGCTTCCGTCGGGCTCACGCGCTCTCCCCTCCCTGACCGCGAGCGAGTTCGACCATCCGTCTCGCGTACAGGCCCACGGCGAGTCCGAATAAGAGGAGCAGGGAGAGCGCCTGGACCACGTTCAGGTGCGAGAGGAGCGTGAGCTCAACCGCTTGGAAGTACAGGGCGAGCGCGGTGCTCGAGAACGTGGCGAGCCACCCGGCGACGCCGATACCGATCGCGGCGTGAGTGCCGACGGTCTCGGGCGTCGAGAGGTCGGGCCAGAGCGCGAAGTTCAGCGTCGTGTAGAAGCTCACGGCGACCGCGTACAGGGCGGGATTGAGGGGAGACGTCCCGTCGCCGGCGATCGAGGGGAACGCCGCGGCGAACCGCAGGTCAGAGGTGTACATGACGTGCGTCAGGGCGAACAGCGCGAACGTCCAGAGAAAGACGCGCGAGAGCGAGTAGTTCGCGTAGATGACGCCGGCCATCACCGCGCCGACGACGTGTGCGACGGCGATGAACAGCCGCGTCGACGGCTCGGGGGACTGCCAGGAGCTCAACAGGAGCGAGGGCGTGTCGATGATCCGGAGGAACCCGAGGCTGTCGACGAAGAACACGCCGAACATCAGCACGACCGGGACGGCGAACGCGAGGCTCCGCACCCGCACCGGCGCCCCGTGACAGAACCGCCCCGTGCCGTGCGTCTCGTGTTGCGCGCCGAGGGCGTCGAGGAGCGCGTCGAGACGTTCGAAACCGGCGAACGACAGCACCGCGAGCACGAGGATGCCCGGCGCCATCGCGGCGACCATCAGCCGACTGAAGACGTCGACCGACCAAGTGAGCGGAATCGCATTCGCCAGGAAGTACGCGACCGCCGTGATCGCCGCGGCGACGTACCCTCGGTCCGGCACCGGGATCAGGTCGATCGCGAGGGAGAACGAGACCGGGAATCCGACTCCGAGCCCGAGCGACGCGAGGACGACCCACGCGCCGAACGCGGGAACGGTCCGGATCGTCGGGGCGACGAACGTGAGCGCGAACTGGACGCAGACCACGCCGAACAGGAGTCGAAGCTTCGTCCGGAGATCCGTGCTCCAGCCGCGGCGGTCCATCGTCACGCCGGTCGCGATCGCCACGACGAGCGTCACGAGCGCGAGCGCCCCCATCCACAGCGAGACGGCGGTCTCCGTCATCCCGACGAGACGCGTCCCGAGGTCGATGAGCCCCAACTGGACGAACGTGATGTTGTAGTAGTAGCCGGCGACCATCAGCGCGACGAACAGGACGTACCCGGCCACCACCACCCACTCGCGCTCCCGAACGTGTGTGATGAGTTTCATGTGAGCCGTCTCGACCGGTGATGTACGCCGATACCCAATAAATACGAGGTCGCCGCTCTCGGCCGTTACAGGGCTGGACGTGACTGCGACTGGCGGGACGGGGGTGAACACCGGGGGCTTCGCCACGTGCGACCCAGGCGAGGACGAATCGGTGGCTCCCGCGAGGACGAAGACGACGGGCCTCCCCGGGCTGCGGGTTTTTGCCGCTGGTGGTCGAACACGGCGGTATGAACCGTCGACGACTCATCGCGGCGGTCGGCGCCGGGTCGGCCTCGTTCCTCGGTGGCTGTCTGAGCGAGGCCGGCGGCGAGGACGGCGATCCGATACCGCTCGACGGCGAGTGGGTCCTCCGCGGTCGCGTCGTCAACCGAGACGATCGGCCGCGGTCGTGGCGTATCGAGAGCCGGTCGCTCGACCGCCGGAGCGTCGGCGCGGCGTACGCGACGGTCCCGGCCGGCGCATCCTGGGACGTGGAACTCAGGGGACGCCTCTTCGACGAGGAGCGGGAGGTGTACGCCGAGTCCGACGGCGGGACCGCCTCCGAGCCCTGGCGGCCGACCGAGTGCGACCGACTCCTCGCGACCCTGACCATCACCGACGGGAACCCGGCCCTCGAGACGGAGTGTCAAGCGGAGTAACGCCCCGAACGCGTCCGGCTCCGGTCGACCGGTGAACATCACGCGGTTTCCCCGAGCGGTCAGGTGATCCACGTCAGCCGTATCCAGACCGCGAACCCGACACCGAAGACGAGGTGGTAGGCGAACAGCTCGGCCGCGTAGGAGCGGTCGGCGCGGCGCGAGAGGGCGCCCCGCCACGCGAGGAACACACCGACGAACAGGAGTGCGCTCCAGGCGACCGCGAGCCCGAGAGCAACGTCGAAGTCGGGCGGCACGCTCAGCAGTCGGAGCACGTGCAGCTCGAGCGCCACGAAGGCGACGCCGGCGACTCCGCCGTACAGGAACCAGGCGACGAAGACCGTCCGGGGAGACGACGACCCGCGACCGCCGACGGCGCGTCCCAGCAAGTCGGCCGCGGCCGACGGCTCATCGGCGACGAATCGGACCACGCCCGCGGCGATCACGCCGACGGCCAGCCCTCCGAGCAGACCGTTGAGCAGCGTCGTCATCGCGAGTTGCCGGCGAGAGTGCACTCGGTTTCGTCGATCCGTCTCTCCCCGGTACGTCCGGCGACTGCCTCCACCGCCCCGACCGCAGTGAGAGCCCGGACCGAGCCGCCGGTGGACGCCGCGTCGAGTGACCGTGGCATACGAGCGACACCACGGGGCTGAGAGGGATAGTTAGTCGGACGGCGACCGCGATCCGCGTCGACCCAGAGCGGGTATCGTCGGGTTATCGCGGAGTCGGAGCGAGACGTCGACCGGTTTAGGAGCGAAAGGTCCGCCCGTAGGAGCGAACGTCACTCTGCTACGCGACCAGGAGAGCGGCGATCGAGGCGGCGACGAGCACGACGTGAACGGTCGCGTGGGAGAGCATCGCGGCTTCGAGGCTGCGCCGCCAGAACAGCCAGCCGAAGACGACCCCGCCCACGGCGTTTCCGACGAGGATGTACGCGACGACGCCGGGGGTTACTGCGAAGACCCTCGCTGCGGCGGGGAGATGCCCGATGCCGAAGACGACCGCCGAGAGGAGAACGGCCGTCCACATGACGCGGTCCGAGGGCGCGTCCCGCTCCCGGTCGATCGCCGCGGAGAGCACGAAGGCGACCACCGACATGAATCCCCATCGGAGGAGGAGCTCCTCGGTGACCCCGCCATAGAGGAAGCGGAGCGGAACCGTCGCGAGAACGCCGCCGACGGTCTCGGTGCCCGCCCCTGGAGCGATCTGCTCGACGACGAGACCGAATCCGAACTGCACGGCCAGGATGACGACGCCGGCGACGACTCCCCAGCGGACTGCGGTCGCGGCGTCACCGCGAAGCCGCGGCAGTATCGGCGCGTCGTGGACCGCCCAGTCGAGGAGATACGACCGGAGACCGAGGCGCGGCGCGGTCTTGAGTCCCGCGACGACGGCGACCGCGAGCAACGCCGTCGGAGTGAGGAGGGAGGCCGCGGCGAGCGCCGGCAGCGACGTTCCCGGCGGAAGCGGGGCGTTTCTGAGCTGTTCGAGGGCCGTCGGGTACAAGCTCGCGACGCCCGCCACACCGACGCCGAAGAGGACGGCAAATCGACGCAGAGTCAGTGTCGTGTCCGACGTGATCCCCGCAGATCCGCCTCTCGCGTCCCGAGTCGCCTTCATGGCCGTCTCTCACAGTCACGTGATATAAAAACAAGTCATCTATTCGACATCTTACCGTTTTAATTACGGAGTTGTGTGAGTAGGTGATCGCCGATAATCGCGTTTCGGAGCGTGTAGAGCGCAGCGGACGGCCGCTCGACGCATCGTGACGTACCGGACTCTTCGTCCGCTATCGCGTGTTGCTCGCGGTCCTGCCGCACGCGGCGCGTTCACGGCTCGGGGATTCGCGTCTCCGCGTCAGCGGGCGGTTGGGGCGACGGCGACCGCGGAGAGACGGCTCGGACGAACCTGACCGTGAGCGCGAGTCCGGTGAGGCTCAAGACCGCGAACAGCGCGATCTGCGGGAGGGGGACCGGTTGGCCGCTCCGGAGCATGACGGCGATCATGGCGAGGACCGCGAGGCCGAGGGTGGTGCCCTTCACGAGGAGGACGCCGGTGAAGACGTACCCCCACGCTCGCCGCCTCCAGAGGAGGGCCGCCGAGAGCGCGAACGCCGGGACGACGACGCCGAGGTCCAACGACTGGATGACCGGCACGGGAAGCGTCGTCTCGGCGATGCTCGCGGGTCTCGCGCCGGCGAGGCTCGCCGGCCCGACGTCGGCGAGCCACAGCAGCGCCACGAGTCCGGCGACGAGCGCCTGGAAGGCGACGTACCCGCGGACCGGATGCCCGTCGAGTGCGGCCTTCAACTCCGTCGGGTCGATGCGAGCGATCCCGCCGACGAGCGTGAACAGCGTCAGCCCGAACAGCGCGACGTAGACGAGGTAGAGCTCGTTGAACGCCGTGAGAAACGCGTAGGAGGCGTACGTGTAGAGGAAGTAGCCGGTGACGCCGAGCCAGACGACGTACCCGCGGAGCGACCCGCGGCGCGCGTACACGAGCGCGACGGCGAGCGCGGGCACGGCGACGGCGAGCGTCAGCAGGTCCTGCCCGTACAGCTGCGGGAGGAGGACCGCCGCGTCCCGGTAGAACCCCGGGACGAACAGCCCGACGCCGGTCGCGACGACCGCGAGCAGGACGGTGAGCGTCGACGCCGCCGCGTACGGGCGCGTGAGACGTCTCGAGGCGTGCGAGGCCGTCATGTCGCCGGGTCGTCGGGGGGGACGCCGAGGCGCCCTTCGACGAACGCGGCGACGTCGGCCGCGAACGCGTCGACGGCGTCCCAGTCGGTGAACTCCACGTCGCCGCTCGGGTCCCGCTCATCGGTCAGCAGGTCCTTGGCGATCCGTTTCATCATGAGGCGTTTGAGGAACCCGTACTCGGAGAACCGGAGCGCGCCGCCGAACTGGCCGATCCGGTCCGGGTGCCACCCGGTCTCCGTGAGGAACGACTCGACGTACCCCGCGGCCTCCGCGCGCTTCTCCTCGTTCGCCGAGGAGAGCGACACCTGAAAGAACGCGGTCGGCACCGCCGAGAGGGCGTCTCGATTCGCGGCGACGAACTCGCGGACCTCGGACTGATGTTCGCCGACGTGGATCGAGGCGCCCACGACGACGGCGTCGTACTCGTCGAGCGCGAACGAGTCCGGTCTGTCGCGCACGTCGATCGCGGTCGTCTCGTGGCCGCGCTCGCCGATGGCGGTCGCGATCCGCGCCGCGATCTTCGCCGTCTGTCCCTCGCCCGTTCCGTAGAGTATCAGAAAGGAACTCACGTGTGTTCACACCCCACGGCGGGCGTTCACCGCGCCGGTAGATAAAATGTCGTCTGAACAACGGTATCTGTTGCCACGGCGCTCGGAGTCGATCGCCGACAACGCACCGCCTCCGGAGTTCAGTCGGGAGTCCCCGACCCGACGGCGTCCGATCGATCCGCCGGCGGGAGGCCGGCGTCCCGAGGGGTCGGCGGGTCGCGATCCGCGAGGCGATCGCCGCCGTAGACGACGATCAAGAGGATCGCGACCAGCACGAGCGGAACGGCGCCGGTGACCTCGGCGAGCAGGTTCAGCCACGGGTCCGGCACGCCGTCGGGGATCAACGCCGCTTGATCGGCGGGGTGGTAGATCCCCATCGTGTTGATGCCGGCGTGGAACACCGCGACGGCGAGGACGCTGCCGCCGGTGCTGTTGTACATCCACGTCCAGAGGACGGACCCGGCGAAGATGGAGATCATCCAGAGGAGCTGCTGGGACCGCGCCCACCCGCCGTGGGTGGTCGTGGCGTTCAGAAACAGCGGCAGGTGCCAGGTGGCCCACGTGACGCCGACGACCGCGCTCGACGCCAGCGCGCCGTAGGAGTCCTGCAGGACGGGCAGCATGAAGCCGCGCCACCCGAGGTCCTCTTGCCCGCCGCCCCACACGGTCCCCCACGCCATCGCGAACAGATAGACGAACGGCGATTCGAACCCGGAGAGGTCGAGCGGGCCACCGGCGGCGGCGAACAGGAGAACGCCGAGCGCGAGGATGACGACCGGGAGTCCCAGCGCGAGCGCCCACCACTTCGCACCGATCCGCCACTTGAACATCTGGCCGATCCAGGTGCGGAGGCTGCCGCCGGAGGCCCAGATGACGACCGCCGCCCCGACCGGGGGACCGAACCCGCCGAAGCCGATCAGGATCGAGTGCGTCCACGACGCTTCCATCCCCGAATACGCGAGCGCGCCCTGCACGGTCCACGTGAACGCGTACGCGATCGCGACGAAGCTCGCGAGGCGATGGCGGTCGATCCACGCGCGAATGCTGTCACTCATTAGTAACGTCTGTGAGAGAGCTCCGGTTTAAAAGTGACTGCCGCGAGGCGCACGGAGCCGCGGGCGCGGGATCCGGCTACTGCGCCGTCCAGCCGCCGTCGACCGGGATGTTGGCGCCGGTGACGTAGGACGCCTCCTCGGAGGCCAGGAACATCGCCACGCCGGCGATCTCGTCGGGCTGGGCCACTCGCCCCATCGGCGTGTGTCCGTGGACGTACTCGTAGAACTCGTCGGACTCGAAGCTCGGATCCGTCATCGGCGTCTCGACGAACCCCGGACAGATGCTGTTGACGCGGACGTTTCGATGCGCGTAATCGACCGCCACCGACCGAGTGAAGTTCACGATACCGCCTTTCGCCGCGGCGTAGGCGGTCGCACCGGGCGCCCCCACGAGCCCGTAGATGGAGGCGATGTTGATCACGCACCCCTCGGACGCCAGCAAGTGCGGCATCGCCGCTCTCGTCCCGTGCATAACGCCGTTCAGGTTGATCCGCATCACGTCGTGCCAGTCGTCCAGGTCCATATCGGTGACGCTCCCCGTTCGGCCGATACCGGCGTTGTTGATCATCGCGTCCAGTCGACCGTGCTTCTCGACGGTCGCCTCGACGAGCGCCTCCACCTGCGCGTAGTCGGACACGTCACACTGCACGAACTCGCAGTCCAGTTCCGCGGCCGTCTCGCGACCGGTATCCGCCGATCGGTTCGCGATCACGACCGTCGCGCCGTGCTCCTCGTACGTCGCTGCGGTCGCTTTGCCGATGCCGGTCGATCCGCCGGTGACGATGGCTACCGTATCGTCGAGCATGTCCCCCTCGTCTCTCGGAGTCGTGTTAATTGTTATCGATGTTCACGCAGACGAGCTACCAGATCGACGGAGAGTACTCGAAGGTCAACTCGTCGACGGCCGCGGGGGGAAGCCCGATATCTTCGAACAGCTCTCGAAAGACGTTTCGATACTCCTCTTCGGGGATCTCCTCGCCGACGGGCAGCCCGACCCGCGCGTACAGCCCGCCGAGGCGGTCCAGTTTGAGCGTGTACGTCCGATCCCCGTCTCGTCGTCGTATCTCCGCGCTCTGGACGATGAAATACACGGTCGCGAACCGTCGGTCGTCGCGGAACGAGGTCTCCGTGTACCAGCCGTCGCCGCCCGTCGGCGACCCGCTGGCTTCGGTTCGTTCCGCGGCGACCCGCTCGTAGACGGCCGCGAAGTCGACGGCGGCGGACACGTCCACGCTCGGAATGTCGGTGCCCTCCGCCGCCTGTTCGCGGAGGTCGGCCGCGTGGTCGCGAGCGTCGGCCTCGGAGACGTCGAACGCCAGCGTGAACTGGTCGACGAGCCACGCCTCCGGCGGGATCGATTCGATCGGAAACTCCTCGGCGACGGTCGCCTCGTCGAAGAGGGAGACGGACGGCGTCTCGCCCGTCACGCCGACTTCGATGAACACGCGGTCGGTGTGGAACAGCGAGAAGCCGAACACGCGATATCCGGGCCCGAATCGCGTCTCGAGGTCCGCGAGTCCGTCCGGCGCGATTCCCCGCGGCTCTTTCGAGCTCACGTAAAACGGTTCCTCGACCGTGTAGCCGGCCTCGCGGGCGGCGGCCAGGGCGTCGTCGTACTCGACGTCGACCTGAAGGCTGTCCGACCAGTAGGACGCCTCGTCGGCGTTGAGCGTCGAGCAGCCGGCCAACGACGCGGCCACCGCGGTTCCAGCGAGGGCTACCGCCGACCGTCGCGTACACTTCGCTCGCCGAGGCGGATCGGGTTGCCGGACCATGCTCTCACAAAGAGTCAGATACCCTATAAATACTGCCCCGAAGGCGGTCGAACCCCCGAACCCGCTTCCGGAGTTACGGTCGCTCCGGTCGCGTCGGCTCGGACACGCGTACCCACCCGTCGCTCCCGACGCTGACGAGGTAATCGGCGTAGCGGAATTCGACGCGTCCCGTCGCCTCGCGGACGGTTTCGCCAGTCTCCGAGCCGAACAACGCCTGTTCGATTCTCTCCGCGTCGACGGCCTCGTACAGCGGCGGGGAGTTCACCTCGGTCGGGGCGACGCCCTCGGCGTCCGCGATCGCGAACACGATCGCTGCCGTGAGGCCGCCGTCTCGGTCTGGTTCGTACAGTCGTTGGACGACCTGGCGCCACTGGGAGTCTCGGTCGACAGTCGGGTCGTCGCCACCGTTCGGTCCGGTCTTGTCACTCTTCGGCATCGGTCTCCCCACCCTCGGCATCGGTCTCCCCACCCTCGGCATCGGTCTCACCACCCTCGGTATCGGTCTCACCGCCCGCGCGTGCGTCGTCCTGGCTCTCGAGACTGCCTCCGATCCCGATCAGCGCAGCCAGCACCTCGTCCGCGTTTTCGGCCGCTGTAATCGTCCCGTTCACCTCGTCGAAGGCGACGACACCGGCGTCGACCAACGTGGGAACGTGGGTGTGATAGAGGGACACAGACACCCGATCGCGGTGGCGCTGGGTGACCGCCTCTTCGGGGACGTCGTCCTCCCACGCGACGATTTCCGTCGCCAACTCGGTCAGCGACGGCCGTGTGTCCTCGAGAAGCGAGTAACAGAGGTATCGACGTCGAGCGTGAGCCAACGCCTCGTAGACGTAATCTACCTCGAGTGTTTCCTGTGGGAGAGAGCGGTCCCCGTCTCCCCGGAGAGACACCGCGAGGTCGGCGGCGTCTTCTCCCGTCGATTCGTCCGACATGATGCCTCCCGGGAGGCTGGCAGAGTATTAAAATCTCTCCGTCAATAGCCAGAGACGGAACCGCTCTGCCGACAGAGACGCAGTTGCTTGCAATAGTAGGCTCGTCGGTAGCCGATCCGTGTATTTTATCCCGTATAGAGCGCGATTCACCGCGGTTTCCGAGACGCCGCAGTCGCGGTCGCCCCGTCCGTCCGTCTCTCGGTAGCGCAGCCGGAGGACAACGAATACGTCGTTCGCCCCTGAACCGATCGACATGCGCCGTCCCTCGGAGTGGTGGTCGGAATGAGCGCTCCCTTCTCGGCCCCGGAACGACCGGTCGCGCACGTCTACGACGCGGCGTACGCGGGGGTTCCGAACTGGGACATCGGTCGACCACAGCAGGCGTTCGTCAGGCTGCTTGACGCCGGACTCGTCCGGAGCCCCGTCCTGGACGTGGGATGCGGGACCGGAGAGCTGTCGCTGTTTTTCGCCCGTCACGGGTACGACGTGCTCGGGATCGACCTCTCGACGACGGCGATCCGGCAGGCCAAGGAGAAAGCGCGGTGGCGGCGGATCGCCGCCGACTTCCTCGTCTGGGACGCACTCGATATTTCGCGGTTCAGGGAGGTGAACCTCTCGTTCCGAACGATCGTTGACTCGGCGATGCTCCATATCTTGGGTGACCGGGAGCGCGACCGGTTCATCGACGGCCTGGGTGACGTCCTCGCCAGCGGCGGGCTCTACTGCGTGCTCGGAGACGCCCGTCGCACCGAACGCGAGATATACGGCATAACGCCGACGGAAATTCGAGACCGCTTTCGCAAAGCGGACGGCTGGGAGGTGCTGTTCGCCCTCCCGACGGTGTTCGAACGGCGGTGGAGCAGCAACAGGGCGTACTTCATCGGGGTACAGCGGCTGTGAACGCGACCGGTACGCGCTTCCCTCGCCGGGGTGTTCGGTGTCGCGCCACCGTCCTCTCGAACGGGGATCCCACACCCGCCTTTTTACCGCCCGCTGGGGCGACCGCGGGTCCGACGGTGCGGACGGGAGTCGCGTTTCGCCGGTGTGACCGCTCGAATCCGGAGTCGCGAGACGCGACCACGTTCTCTCCCAACGACCACAGCGTGACTACACGGGGCGGATCGGTCAGGGTTCGATCCGGACGGCCTCTTTGCAGCCCCTGACGTTCGCTCACCGTCTGCGAGACGGTCACTGGTCGCTCGAATGTCACGAGACGCCTACATGTTCGTCCGCCTCGTACGGCACCCGGAGAGGACCCATGACAACGAACCAGCCGACAGAAACAGTACAACAGGGCGTCGACCTCGAGCGGTTCCACGAGTTCATCGAGCACGCGACGGCGAACCCCGAGGAGGTTCAGATGGAGCTCGGCGCCCGCGCTCCCTACGAGGGACGGCTCTTTCACAGCCTCGCGAGCGTCGACGAATTCACGCTCGGCGGAGAGGAGATCAAGCGGGAAACCCGCGAGTACACGCTGCCGTTGGGGGCGTGGAAGGAGGTGGAGGAGGCGGCCGGCTTTCTCGACCCGACCGATCGTATGGAGCCGATCGAAGTGGCGCTCGCAGCGCTCTCCGGCTGTCTGAACGTGGCCGTCGGCGTCACCGCAGTCGCCAACGAGATCGCGTTAGATGACCTCGAAACGACCGTCCGAGCGGACTTCGACCCCCGCGTGATACTCATGATCCACGACCTGGATCAAGCCGAGGAGTCCTTCGACGACATCCGCGTTGAAATCGAGGTGACCGGCGAGAACCTCTCCGACGAAGACGCCGATATCTTGGCCGAGGGCGCGAAGCGCTCTCCGGTGTGGGGGCTGATGCACTTCGTCCACGACATGGAGCCCGTCGTCAAAGTCGGACGAACGCCCGAACCGGCTCACTGACAGCCCGGTCAACGCGACCGGCCACGGATACTTTTGAGAGGCGCTTCGGACGCGCCGGCAAAGACGGAGCGACGTCGTCGAGGACCCGGCGGGAGTCGAAAAGCGCCTCCCACGAATACCGGACACGTGATCAGGGTCGATCCGCGCGATATCCGGAGCCGCGGAGTCTTTAAGTAGTGCTTTCACGCCGAGAGAGCTTACGCTCCGCACCAAATTTTCGACCTTGATATTTATGCCAATAAGTACATAAGGAGGGTATTCTAATCACTGCTTAACCAGCAACCGATCGGAACGGGGGGGCCGTTTCATCGGTGGACCGCTGGGTTCAAACTATGAAACCAAGCAACCTGTTCAATGCAGACGACCGTGCCGTGAGTCCCGTTATCGGAGTCATACTCATGGTCGCCATTACTGTGATCCTGGCGGCCGTGATCGGGACGTTCGTGCTCGGACTGGGCGACTCGCTCGGCGATAGTCAGCCGACGGCGCAGATTAGTGTGGATGTCGATCAAGCAGACAATAATGTTACCTTTGAGCACCAGGGCGGTGACTCGATCGACTCTGAGTCTCTCACAGTCATCGTTAGTGGGAGCGGACAAGAAGTGGAGGCCAACGATGTGTTCAGTGACCGCTTCTCGGTGGGTGACACTGTAACGGGCAATCTCAGTGATACGGGTTCCACGGTGACTATCGCTGAAGGCGACGACATTCGAATTCGCGTCATCGATCAAGATAGCGATTCCATCCTGCTTGACCGCTCAATCGAAGCAAATCAGGCGGTTGAGATCAACGACGACGGCAGCATCGCATTCCCGTAAGAGTCGACCCTACCTCCATCGACTTTCTATTTGCGTCCGATACCGAAGGCTGACGACAGACGTGTTACAGAGCTCCTGAATAGTCCTCGGATATTCTCTTCACTCTCCACCACTGCGCGAGCGCGGCGTCGATAACCACGCTCATCAGCGGGTCGTCGTCGGGACCGCTCGCCACGATCCCGCTCGCCTTTTCGATCCGCCGCTCGCGTTCGTCGGTGAGCTTAACGACTGGTGCGACAACTAATTTATAAGCCCTGGCATGCACGAGCCGCGATCCCGTCAATCCCGACCAATCGACTCGATTCCGCTCTGTCGGCGACTGCTCGAACGACGCGACCGCTCCTCTTCAGACGCTCTGCTCGATGACCGTCATCTCCTCGTCGAAGGTCAGCCGCAATTCGTCTCCTTGGTACCGAACAGTGGCCAGGACACGCGCCGGATCCGTCGAAACGAGCTCCTGTCCGTGGTCCCGCATGAGAGCCAGAATCCGTTGATTTCTCGAAACCCGTCGACGGTGTATCCGACGACGTGCCACGGCCACAACTGACCGTCTCAACGCGACGAGAGTTCCGGCGAAACCGAGCCGCGAGATCCGAGCTACTCTCCTCTGCCGTGCACCCGGGCCGACTCTCGCCGACCGTCCGACTTCGTGAGCGCAGCGATCCACGCGCGGACGATCGCGCCGCTGACCAAGAGCGCGGTTCCAAAGATGAGCACTGTGCTCACGGTTGCGAGCGTCTCCAGGCCGTACACGACGCTTATCTGCGTACTTCCGGTGGCGACACCCCCTGAGAGCAGCAGCACGGCGAAGTATCCCTTGATGTCCGCCTCGTTCACCACCTGCGTCGCGCTCGCACCGATACGAGCACCGAGCGCGCTCCCGACGAGCAACGCGGCGACAACGGGGACACTGACGGCGTTCGACTGAGCGTAGACGAACGTCCCGAACGCACTCGTAACCGATATCTGGAGGATGCTCGTCCCAGCAGCGGTTGCAGCGGGAATGCCGAACCCGGAGACCATGACGGGGAGCAAAAGGAACCCCCCACCGACGCCGAGACAGCCGGAGAGCATACCGATGGCCACCCCGACAACGAGGATGACCCACACCGAGACGGTCGCACCGCCGGGGAGCGACACCACTGGCGGGAGCGTGACGGTCTGAACCGTGGTAGCGACGCGGCCCGCTCCGACGGCCGCACCGTCGGTCCGGGTCTCCCGGAGGACACAGAGGCCGACCGAACCGAGAAGTCCGACGTACACCGCGCTGACGACGAAGTCAGCGCGACCGAGATCCGCAAACAGGAACAGGATCCGGGTGCCGACCTCGATGCCGAGCGTCATCCCGAGACCCATCGTCGCCGCCAGCGTGTAGCTGACGTGGCCGTACTCGCCGTGTCTGAGCGTACCGATGACGCTGGTGCCGAAAACGAACGCGAGTCCGCTCCCGACAGCCACCGGTGCCGGATAGCCGACCACGAGCAGTGCGGGCGTCACGAGGAACGACCCGCCCATGCCGAAGAACCCGAAGAGAATGCCGATGAGCAGACCGAATACGACGGAGAGGCCGATCATCGAGAGACCGAGGCCGAAGAGTTCCACGGTCAGGTGCTCGCGAGTATTTCACGGGCGGCCGGTCTCACAGCCCGCGCCAGCGCCCCGTATCCGACGTGCAGCACGAGCGATTCGGCCAGGATGTACCCGACCGTGGCAACAGCCTGCTCGGACCCGCTGAACGCGGGACTGACCAGCAGGACGCTCAGCGGGAGTACCGATATCCCCAGCAGCACGACCCGGGCTGTCGATACCCGCCGGGCTGCCGCGAACTCGGCGTCTCGATCACTCATGGAACGGTCCGTCGTCGGCCTGAACGCTTCCAGACGGTCTGATGTTGTGAGTGAGACTGAACAGGTTCGTCGGGTCGTACTCGTCTTTTAGGGCTACCAACCGCTCGTACGTCGGTCCGAACGTGGACCGCATCATCTCGTCGGCCTCCTCGAGGAATCCCGGGAAGTTCGGGTACACCGACCCGTCCGAGAACCGGCGCATGTCGCCGAGACAGGCGCGCGCCCACTCCACGTTAGCGTCGTCGTTTTCCGGACGCTCCCAGTTCGCTTCGACGCCCAGCAGGAAGGATGCGCGTCGCCCCGCGAACGCGCTGTCCTCGACGCCGACCCGAGCGATCGCGCCACCCAACTGCCAGACGTCCACCGTCGAGAGCGGTGACGGTGCCGCCTCGGACCAGTAGGCGATTCGATCGATTGCGGACTCCGGTAGTCCGTCGAGGTACAGCGACTTCCAGTAGTAGCGCATCCCGTCGGGGTAATCGTCATCGAAGAGTCGCTGAAACTCCGCGTACGGCATCCGCCCGCTGAAGTCGGCGATCGGCTCGGCGATCTCTCGCACGGGTTCCAGTGCGCGTTCGCCGTCCGCGACCGGGCCCGCGTAACAGCCCGTGATTGCGACCTTGAGTTCGTCCACCGCGTCCGCTGGGAAGAGTTCGTCGTCGGGGATCACACCTGACATGGTGAGCAAGCTGACCTCTGGGGGCGCGGCCGCGACGTAGTCGCGGTAGGCTTCCAACACCTCGGCCATCCGGTCACCCGAATAGAACACGAGGCACATCGCCACGTCCGTGCCGACCGGGTGGAGGTCGAATTCGAAGCCGGTGACCACCCCGAAATTGCCGCCGCCGCCGCGGAGCCCCCAGAAGAGGTCCGGGTTCTCGTCTTCGCTGGCGGTCAGGTAGTCGCCGTCCGCCGTGACCAGATTTACGGACGCGAGGTTGTCACAGGTCAAGCCGTACTTGCAGCGGAGGTGACCGATGCCTCCGCCGAGCGTCAGTCCGGCGACCCCCGTCTCTGAGACGACTCCACCAGGCGTCGCCAGCCCGAAGGTCTGGGTTTCGCGGTCCACGTCCGCCCACGTGGCACCGGCCTCGACCCACGCCGTCCGTGCGTCAGGGTCGACGCGTACACGTCGCATCTCGGAGAGGTCGATGACGAGTCCGTCGTCGCAGACCGCTGTTCCGGCGACGTTGTGGCCTCCGCCACGTACCGCGACCAAGAGCTCGTTCTCGCGCGCGAAGTCCACCGCGCTGATGACGTCTCCGACGCCACGGCACCGAGCGATCAGGGACGGACGCTTGTCGATCATCCCGTTCCACACCGAGCGCGCGTCATCGTAGTCGGTGTCACCGACGCGAATCAGATCACCGCGGAATTCGGCGTCAAACCGCTCGATCTGTTCGGTGGTAACAGTTGGCTGTGCCATACAGAAGTGGACGACCGCGCGGGTGTTAGCCTCACCTATCGAGTAGCATTCGGCGTCGAGAGTGCGGTTTCAGCCGGTGAGACGAATTCCGGAGCGCGCACGGGATAGAGTTACTATGAGAGACAACCTCTGTCTAGGAGGTGAGCCACATGGTACCTGACCAAGACGACCGATCGGAGGAGGACGGCCGTCCGCCACCGGAGTCACCGATCCTGGAGGCGATTCTGGAAAACGAACGGAATCGTCGCTACCTCGGCCAGCGTCTGGATACTGCCGGTGACCGGGTCGATACGGACCGGCTGGGCGACATCGTCAGGCACGGCCCGGTCCTCGAAGTCCTGCTGGATGAACCGCTCGATCGTCGGGAGATAGAAGCGCGCCTCGGCGTCTCGCGGGCGACGAGCCACCGCTATACGCAGTGGCTTGACGAGCAGGGCCTCGTCGAGAAAGCCGACGGTCGATTTCAGTTGACCTGGCGCGGCGCGGTCATCGCCGAGGAGGTCCTCCGGTTCGAGGCGAACGTGCGGACCGCACACAGAATGACGCCTCTTCTGGATGCGGTGTGTGAGGATCACCGAGATTTCATCCTCGAACCGTTCGTGGACGCGACGATCACCGTCGCGGAACCGGACGATCCCTACAAGCCGATCGAGCGGTTCGTCGCGCTCGCTGGTGACTCCGATTCGTTTCGGGGATTTAATACGACCCACATGGCTCCGCTGGTCCTCGGCGAGTTTCACCAGCAGGTGTTCGAGGGGATCGACACCGAGATCATCTACCTCCCACACATCGTGGAGAAACTCTTCGAGACGTACCCCGAGCGCGCCCAAGAAGCGGTCGAGAGTGGGCATCTGGCGCTCCGGACGCGCGATGAACTGCCGTACGGGCTCGCTCTCTTCGACGAGCGCGTCGGGATCGGCGGCTACGACGACGAGACGGGTCTGATGCAGGTGTTCGTCGATACGGATGCACCGATCGCACGGGAGTGGGCCGAGCGCGTCTACGCGTCAGTGAGAGCGGATTCCAACCCACTCGATGCGGTCGGTCTGACGCAGTAACGCGCTCTCCGCGGGGACGGGGAGTCGGTCAGACACCCGTTCCGTCTCACCACTACGCCGAACCCAATATCGGTGGTCCACACGGTGTTTCTAACGGAATCTGAGACAGGACCGACTCGGATCTCCCCTTCGTCACGGTCGAAGGGCTGTATCCGGTCGCCGAGTGGTGTTCTCGAAGACAGACGGTTCACGTGCACGCGAATCCCGGCGACATCTACTCACCCACTCGGTGGCACGCAGGTGGAGCGTCGGTGTTCTCGACGCGACCGAGCCAACTACGTCGCGTTGAGCCTCTCCGTAGGAGACCGTTCACCCACGATAGCCGAGCAACCGAAGACCGTTCAGCGAGACGAGGACCGTCGATCCCTCGTGACCGATCACGGCGAGCGGGAGCGGGATACCTCGGAGGAGGATCGTACCGACCATGAGTGCGATTGCGCCGAAGGCGATCGTGAGGTTGACGGTGAGCGTCCGGCGGGTCTTGCGTCCGAGGCCGAGAACGTACGGGATCTTGCTGAGGTCGTCGCCCATCAATACCACGTCGGCGGTGTCGAGCGCGACGTCGGTCCCCGCGCCGCCCATCGCCACGCCGAGGGTCGCCGTGGCGAGCGCCGGCGCGTCGTTGACGCCGTCGCCGACCATCGCCACGTTCTCGTATCGATCGACCAGGTCTTCGACGGTCGCCACCTTCTCCTCCGGCAGCAGCTCCGCCTGGACTTCGTCGATACCGACCTCGTCGGCGATCCGCCGTGCGACGCGCTCGTTGTCACCCGTGAGCATGACGATGTGCTCGACGCCGAGCGAGCGGAGGTCCTCGATCGTCTCGGCGGCGTCAGGACGGACCGTGTCGGTGAAGGCGAGCCACCCCAACACGGTGGCTTCGCCGCGGGTCTCTCGCGCGACGAGGACGCTCGTTTTCCCCTCCGCCTCTAGCGCCTGAAGGCGCTCGAGCCCCGGTGTGAGACCGTCTATTGTCACGTCTTCGAGCACGGTATCGACGTAGCTTCGATTCCCGATGTGGACGGTCCCGTCTTCGACGGCGGCGCTGACTCCTTTCCCCGCGACCGACTGAAACCGCTGGGCGTCGGGGACGTCGAGCGACCGGTCTTCCGCCGCCGCCACGGTCGCACGAGCGAGGTGATGCTCCGAGCGGGCCTGTACCGCGGCAGCGAGGGAGAGCAACCCGTCGGGAGTCAGTGTCGCGTCTGCCGCACCGTCACGGACGAACACGTCCGTCAACTGCGTGTCGCCCCGCGTGAGCGTTCCCGTCTTGTCGAACGCGACCGCGTTGATATTCGCCGCCGCCTCCACGTGTTCGCCGCCCTTGAATAAGACGCCCTGTCTGCCGCCGGAGGCGATTGCCGAAAGGACCGCCGCGGGCGTCGAGATGATGACCGCGCACGGCGAGGCGGCGACCATGAGCGTCATGGCTCGATAGAACGTCCCGGTGAACTCGCTCCCGAGGGCGAGCGGAACGGCGATAGCCGCGATCGTGAGCCCGAACACGCCGAGGACGTACGGCTGTTCGAGGCGGTCGATGAGCCGCTGTGTCGGGGCCTTCTCGCTTTGAGCGCGTTCGACCATGTGGATGAGGCGAGTGATCGCCGATTCGTGGGCCTGCCGAGTGACTTCGATTTCGAGGCTCCCGCTCTCGTTTATCGTTCCGCCGAACACCTCGTCACCGGGTTCCTTCGGAACGGGGACGGATTCGCCGGTGAGCGAGGCCTGATCGACAGTTCCCTCGCCGGACGCGACCACGCCGTCGAGCGGAATTCTGTCGCCGGGACGGACGACGAACACGTCGCCGACGGCGACTTCATCGATGGGGACGGTGACTTCCTCTCCATCGCGCAGCACCTGTGCTTCGTCCGGCCGCATCTCGACGAGGGACTTGATCGCCCGGCGCGAACGGCCGATGGCGTAGTGCTGGAGCGTATTCGACAGTGAGAACAGGAAGAGGAGCATCGCGCCCTCGAACGGTGCCCCGATCGAGAGGGCACCGAGCGCGGCGACGATCATCAGCAGATCGATATCGACCGCGCCGTGCCGGAGGGTCCCGATCGCCCCTTTGAGCCCGTACCAGCCACCGAACGCGTACGCGACACCGTATCCGGCCCATCCGAGCAGTTGCGGCCCGTCGAGCCACCCCGTCGCCAGGCCAGTCAGCATGCCGACTAGCGTCAGACCGACGAACGCCGACTCACGCCTGAGGTCTGAGCGAGAGGTCACCTCGTCGGTTGCCGTGTCGGGTTCGTCCCGGATCGAGACGTCACGGTCGCGGACCGCTTCTCGAAGTTGGTCCTCGGATGTGACGCTCTCGTCGTAACTGATCCGGACGCTCCCGGTCCGGAACGAGACGTCGACGTCGTGGACGCCGGGCGCGCTCCGGAGGTGTCGTTCGAGTCCGCGCGCCCCCGCTTCGCCACGACCGCCCCTTCGTTCGATCTGGACGGTACACGTCGAGAGCGGGGGCGATTCAGTAACTGCCACGCGATCCCTCCATGTGGGTCGTCTCGTGTTGCGCTGTCGATGTGTCACTGTGCCACCGCCTGACCGCGCGTGAGGGCGAGCTGTCGAGACCTCGGTGGCGCGTATCGGGGTTCCGCTCCGAATAACTCATCCGACGACCGTCACCGGAATCCGTGCTCGACGGGTGACCGTCTCGGCGACACTTCCGAGGAGCGCACGGTCGATTCCCGAGCGGCCGTGGCTGCCCATGACGATCTGATCGATCCCGTTGTCGCCAGTGTATTCGAGAATGGCTCGGGCCGGTTTCCCGACTTCCGTGACGGTCTCCAGGTCGATATCGTGCTCCGCCGCGAGATCCGTGGCCGTCCTGAGGATTCCCGTCGCGCGCTCTCGGGCGTCGTCGTACCAGTCGTCGGCGACTGGTAAGCCGCCCGCCTCCACGTCCATAACCGAGTCGATCGGGTTGATGACGTACATCGCGGTGATGGTCGCGTCCGAGAAGTTCTCGACGGCATATGTGAGCGCACGCTCGGAAAGCGGCGATCCGTCGAACGCGACGAGAACGTTGTCAGTCATACGATACTATTTTATAACGGATCTAAATGAGTCTACTGCTCTGCTCAGCGCGCGTATCGATCGACCAGAATTTTATTTTTGATCTCCTCATAGCAGGAGTTTGATAAATCAGGTCGTGCTTTTATAGATTGGATGCTGCTGGAAAATCGGGACGAAGTAAAGGTCGGGAGTCTCGTTCGATGGAACGGCCGTACGAACCCTCAGGTAGTGACAAAGGTGACAGATTCGTGGTTTGAGGTACGCAGCCATAGCGACAGCTACTACAGGTTCTATCTGCAGGATGAGTACCTTATCAATCAACAGAGTGAGACGGAGTATGACATCAACCAATTCGAAATACTTGGCGAGGTTTATGATGTAGATCGATGGTAGGGGTGGTAATTCAGTAAACTTTCTCTGGTAAATATACCCTCTGTATCCCACAAGGCGTTCCTAACAGAAGTGGGAGAAGTAGAGACCGTAGACGACTCTAGCGTCTGATTCTATGTTACTCCAATCCGACTTGATTTCGGATGGGCGCTGCAGGATTTGAACCCGCGACAACTTGGTCCGAAGCCAAGCACTCTATCCAGACTGAGCTAAGCGCCCGTACTCTCTGCTATCTCTCTGAGCATGTTAAGTCCCGCGATTCTGGAGCGTCTGAACGCCCCCGTCGTTAGCCGGCCTCGCCCGCGTTCGTGGGCGATCAAAAAGAATATTATCGGGACGGAGAATGGTTCTTTAGTAGATGTGTCTTGGTCGCACGGCCTCCCAGCCGACCGAGTGGTCCGGGTCGTCCCCGTCACAGAGGTACGCCCATGTATGACCTGAGGCCGCACTTCGACGAGGAGGTCGAACCCGGGACGAATCTTCTCCTCACCGGTCCGCCGCTGACCGGCAAACGGTCCATGATGATGGACGTGTTGGCCACCGGAACCGACCGCGGCGACGGCGCCATCGTCGTCACCACGAAGGACGGCGCCGATCGCGTGTTGAAAGACTACCAGAAGCGGACGCCCTACGAGGGCAAGCCGGTCGCCGTCGTCGACTGCGTCACGCGCCAGCAGGGCGTCAACGACGTCCGCGAGTCGGACCGGATCAAGTACGCCTCCTCGCCGGTGGACATGACGGGAATCGGGATCAAGCTCTCGGAGTTCCTGCAGGCGTTCGGCGACCGCGGCATCGACCAGAACCGCGTGATGGTTCACTCGCTCTCGACGCTGCTGATGTACTCGGACCTCCAGACCGTGTTCCGCTTTCTCCACGTGTTCACCGGACGCGTGCAAAGCGTGAACGGCTTGGGGCTGTTCAGCATCGATTCGACCTCTCACGACGATCAGGCGATGAACACGCTGAAACAGCTCTTCGACGGCGTCATCACGATCCCCGAAGACGGCGAGCCCCAGATCAGGCTCGCCTGAGGCCGCCGGGCGTTTTAATCCGCACGCCCGCGTACTCGCGTCCATGCCCATCACCGACGACGAGGGACTCGACCGGCTGCTCGACGCCGACACGATCGCCGTGATCGGCTGCTCGACGACGCCGGGCAAGGCGGCCCACGACGTGCCGGCGTACCTCCAGCGACACGGCTATCGGATCGTTCCCGTGAACCCGTTCGCCGACGAGGTCCTCGACGAACCTGCGTTCGACGCGCTCGCTGACGTCGAGGCGGAAATCGACCTGGTGAACGTGTTCCGCCCGAGCGAGGAGGTACCCGAGATACTCGAGGCGGTCCGCGAGCGACACGCGGAGCGCGGCGACGCCGGCGCGGCGTGGCTCCAGCTGGGTATCAGTCACGACGAGGCGGCCGCGGCCGCGGAGGCAGACGGGATCGAAGTGGTCCAGGACAAGTGTATGAAGGTCGAACACAGTCGGCTCCGCGGGTAGGACTGAGGTCGCCTCCGCAGGCAGAATCGTGAGCCACCTCCGCTGGTGGCGAACGTCCGACGCCGGCTCGACCTTACCCTTCCCACTCCTCGAACGAGCGGTAGACGCCCTTCGAGAGGTAGCGCTCGGAGGAGTCACAGAAGATGGTGGCGACGGTGTCGTGGGGGGCGTCGATCACGCCGTCGCGGATGTCGCGGGCGACCCGCTTAGACGCGATCGCGTTCGCGGCCGCCGAGGACGCGACCAGCTGTCCCTCCTCGGCCGCGAGCCGACCCATCTCCTCGTGGACCTCGCGGTCGGGGACGGCGAGAATGTCGTCGACGAGGTCGGGATCGAAGAGGTCGTTTCGGTCGATGTCGTGGGTCCCGATCCCCTCCGTCTTGTACTCCTCGTGCTCGACCTTCTCGCCGAGGAACTCGCGGTACGCCGAGCCCGTCGGCTCGACCGCGACGACTTGCGTGTCCGGATCGCGCTCGCGGAAGTAGCGGGCCATCCCCATCAGGGTCCCGGCGGTGCCGCAGCCGGCGACGACGGCGCCGACCTCCCCGTCCAGCGCCTCGTCGACCTCGGGGGCGGTCGTCTCGTAGTGGGCCTCGGCGTTGAGCGGGTTCGAGAACTGCTGGGGGACGACGGCGTCGTCGAGCTCGTCGGCGATCTCGTGAGCGCGGTCGATGGCGAATCCCATCCCGTCCTCGCTCGGGGTGTTGATCACCTCCGCGCCGAGCGCGCGCATGAGCTGCTGTTTCTCCACCGAGAACCGCTCCGGCACGACGAACACCGCGTTTAATCCGAGTTGCCCGGCGGCGACCGCGATCCCGATTCCGGTATTGCCGGCGGTCGGCTCGACGACGGTGCCGCCCTCGCCGACGTCGCCGCGTTCGAGCATCCGTTCGAGCATGTACTTCCCGATCCGGTCTTTGACGCTCGCGCCGGGGTTGAACGACTCCAGCTTCGCGTACACCGGCACCGCGTCCGGCGAGTCGTGCACCCGGACGAGCGGCGTCTCCCCGATCGTCTCCAGCACCGACGACAGGGGCTCCCGATGGGTCGTCATACTCCCGCAATCGGTGCCGCCCCTTTTGCGTGTTTCCATGGGCGCGTCGGCCGCCACCCGTCGTCGCCAACGGGGGCGCCGACGAGCGAGACGGGCGCCGAGCGAAGCGGGCGCCGAGCGGGTGCCGAGCGAGGCGGGCGTGACGCCGTGCCGGGGATCGAACACACTTATGCCCCTCGTCCGGTTCCGAAGAGGTATGAGCGAGACGGACGCGCAGGCCGACGTGACGGTCGTCCTTCCGGACGGATCAGAGTTGGACGTTCCGGCGGGGGCGACAGTCGAGGACGTCGCCTTCGAGATCGGCCCCGGGCTCGGTCGCGACACCGTGGCGGGGAAGATCGACGGCGAACTCGTCGAGAAGCACGCGACGGTCCACGACGGCGCGCGCATCGAGATCGTCACCGACCAGTCCGACGAGTACCTGACGGTGCTGCGCCACTCCGCCGCCCACGTGTTCGCGCAGGCCCTCCAGCGGCTCCACCCCGAGGCGACGCTCACCATCGGCCCCCCGACCGACGAGGGGTTCTACTACGACGTGACCGACGTCGACCTCGACGAGGACGACCTGGCCGCCATCGAGGAGGAGATGGAGGCGATCATCGAGGCGGACTACGACATCGAGCGCGAGGTCCGGTCGCGCGAGGAAGCGAGAGAGATCTACGCCGACAACGAGTACAAGCTGCAGATCCTCGACGAGGAGGCCGAGGGCGAGGAGGTCACCTTCTACGTCCAGGACGGCTGGCGGGACCTCTGTCAGGGCCCCCACGTCGAGTCGACCGGCGAGATCGGCGCCGCGGCCTTACTGGAGGTCTCGGCCGCCTACTGGCGCGGTGACGAGGAGAACGACACGCTGACGCGCGTCTACGGAACCGCCTTCGCCTCCGAGTCCGACCTCGAAGAGCACCTCGAACTGCGCGAGGAGGCGTTAGAGCGCGACCACCGGAAGATCGGCCAGGAGATGAACCTCTTCTCGATCCCGACGGTGACCGGTCCGGGCCTCCCGCTGTACCACCCGCCGGGGAAGACCGTGCTCCGCGAGCTGTCGGACTTCGCGAACGAGCTCAACCGCGAGCACGGCTACGAGGAGGTCGAGACCCCCCACGTGTTCCGGACGGAGCTGTGGAAGCAGTCGGGCCACTACGAGAACTACAAGGACGACATGTTCCTCCTCGACGTCAACGACGAGGAGTACGGGCTCAAGCCGATGAACTGCCCGGGGCACGCGACCATCTTCGACCAGCAGTCGTGGTCGTACCGCGACCTCCCGCAGCGCTACTTCGAGAACGGGAAGGTGTACCGGAAGGAGCAGCGCGGCGAGCTCTCCGGGCTCTCGCGGGTCTGGTCGTTCACCATCGACGACGGCCACCTGTTCGTCCGGCCCGACCAGATCCGCGGGGAGATCGAGTCGGTGATCGAGATGATCTTCGAGGTCGTCGAGACGCTCGACCTGGAGGTCGAGGTCGCGCTCGCGACCCGCCCGGAGAAGTCCGTCGGCGGCGACGAGATCTGGGAGTCGGCCGAGGAGCAGCTCCGCGACGTGCTCGAATCGGGCGGCTACGACTACGACGTCGAGCCCGGCGACGGCGCCTTCTACGGCCCGAAGATCGACTTCGGCTTCGAGGACGCCCTCGGCCGCGTCTGGGACGGTCCCACCGTCCAGCTCGACTTCAACATGCCCGACCGGTTCGACCTGACGTACACGGGCGAGGACAACGAGGACCACCAGCCGGTGATGATCCACCGCGCGCTGTACGGGAGCTACGAGCGCTTCTTCATGGTGCTCATCGAGCACTTCGACGGCGACTTCCCGCTGTGGCTCGCGCCCGAGCAGGTCCGCATCCTCCCCGTCTCCGACGAGACGCTCGGCTACGCGCACCGCGTGAAAAACGCGCTCGAGGACGCCGGCTTCCGCGTCGAGGTCGAGGACCGCGACTGGACCGTCGGCCGCAAGATCCGCGCCGGGCACGACGACCGGCTCCCGTACATGGTCATCGTCGGCGACGACGAGGAGGAGGCGGGCACGGTGTCGGTCCGGGACCGCTTCGAGAACCAGCGCGGCGACGTCGAGCTCGACGCCTTCGTCGACCACCTCGTCGACGAACGCGACGAGAAGCGGACGACGCCGGACTTCGTCGACGCCGAGTAACGCCGCGGTCGCGTCCCGAACGGCGACGGCCCCCGCCGCGCCTCGCCGTCGCGCCGGCCGGCCGCGTTCCGCCGCGCTTTTGCCTCCGACCCGCGGGGCTTCTAGTATGAGCAACACGCCACTGACCCGCAGCGCCGTCGACGACGCCCCCGACGTTGGGGAGTTGACGCCGCCGGATCGCACGCTGATGGGCCCCGGGCCGAGCGACGTCCACCCGCGGGTGCTCAGAGCGATGAGCACCCCGCTGGTCGGTCACCTCGACCCCTCCTTCGTCGAGATCATGGACGAGGTCCAAGAGCTGCTCCGGTACACGTTCCGGACCGACAACCAGTGGACGATCCCGGTCTCCGGGACCGGCTCCGCCTCCATGGAGGCCGCGATCGGTAACCTCGTCGAGCCGGGCGACACGATGCTGGTGCCGACGAACGGCTACTTCGGCGGTCGGATGCGGTCGATGGCCGAGCGCGCGGGCGGCGACGTCGTCGAGGTCGACGCCCCGTGGGGCGAACCCCTCGACCCGGTCGACGTGGAGCGGGCCTTCGACGAGCACCAGCCGGACGTGTTCGGCTTCGTCCACGCCGAGACGTCGACCGGCGTCCGCCAGCCCGACGTCCCGGAGCTGACCGACATCGCCCACGCCCACGACGCGTACGTGATCGCCGACTGCGTCACCTCGCTCGGGGGCGTCGAGCTGCGCGTCGACGAGTGGGGCATCGACGCCGCCTACTCCGGTCCCCAGAAGTGCCTCTCCTGTCCGCCCGGCGCGAGTCCGCTCACGCTGAACGACCGCGCGATGGACAAGGTGCTCTCGCGCGAGGAGCCGACCCGCTCGTGGTACCTCGACCTCTCGCTGCTGGAGGGGTACTGGGGCGACGAGCGCGCCTATCACCACACCGCGCCGATCACGAACGTGTACGCGCTCCGCGAGGCCCTCCGACTGGTCGCCGAGGAGGGGATAGAGGAGCGCTGGGCCCGGCACCGCGCCGTCGCCGGCGACCTGAAGGCGGGGCTCCGGGACCTGGGCCTCGAAATGAACGCCGCCGAGGAGTACTGGCTCCCGAGTCTGAACGCCGTGCGCGTGCCCGACGGCGTCGACGACGGCGCCGTCATCGAGCGCCTCCTCGACGAGTACGACGTCGAGATCGCATCGGGGCTCGGCGACCTCGAAGGCGACGTCTGGCGGATCGGCTGTATGGGTCACTCTGCGCGCCCGAAGAACGTGGAGTACGTGCTGGCGGCACTGGAAGACGCGCTGGCCGAGCAGGGCTTCTGAGCGGTCGCGGCCGCGGTTCGGGTTTCCTCCTCGGCGAGGGGTTTATCAGTGCGTGTCTCTCCCCTCGGTAAGGGCATGAACGATCTACGAACCGGACTGAGCTACGGGGACGTACTGCTCGTTCCGCAGCGGTCGCCGGTCGACAGCCGAAGCGACGTGGACCTCTCGACGCGGCTCACGCCGAGCGTCGAGTTGGCGACGCCGCTGGTCTCGGCGGCGATGGACACCGTCACGGAGGCGGAGCTGGCGATCGAGCTCTCGCGCGCCGGCGGACTCGGCGTGCTCCACCGGTTCCTCACCGTCGACGAGCAGGCGGCACAGGTCGAGCGCGTGGCCGCCGCCGGCGAGCGGGTCGCCGCCGCCGTGGGGATCAACGAGGACTACGTGGCCCGGAGCGCCGCGCTGGTCGCGGCCGGCGTCGACGCGGTCGTCGTCGACGTGGCGCACGGGCACCTCGACCGGACGGTCACGGCGGTCGAGGAGATCGCCGAGGAGTTCCCGGAGACCGACCTGATCGCCGGCAACGTCGCGACGCCCGCGGGCGTCGAGGACCTCGCGGCCGCCGGCGCCGACTGCGTGAAGGTCGGCATCGGCCCCGGCTCGCACTGCACCACGCGGAAGGTCGCCGGCGCCGGGGTGCCGCAGCTCACGGCGGTCGACGACTGCGCGACGGCGGCCGAGGACCTCGACGTGACGGTCTGTGCGGACGGCGGGATCCGCACCTCCGGCGACGCGGTGAAGGCGTTGATGGCGGGCGCCGACACCGTGATGCTCGGGAGCCTGTTCGCCGGGACGGCGGAGGCGCCCGGCGCGGTCGTGGAGGTCGACGGGACGCGGTACAAGCGCTCGCGGGGAATGGCGACGACCGCCGCCGCCGAGGACCGCGACGACAAGGGCGCGGACGTGGTCGCCGACGAGGGCGTCGAGGCGCTCACGCCGTACAAGGGTCCGGTCGCGGCCGTCGCCGAGGAGTTCTGTCAGGGGATCCGTTCCGGGCTGTCGTACTGCGGCGGGCACACGGTCGAGCGCGCCCGCGAGAAAGCGGAGTTCATCCGCGTCGCCCCCGGCGCGAAGGAGCGCGAGGGGTTCCACACCGACGACGACTGGGAGGGGATCAGCGTGGACAGCGAGGCGAAACGGGTCGACGACGCGACCGGCGGCACGGCGGCCGAAAGCGACGACTGACTCACCGGGCGATTCACCCGCCGACTCACGACGGGCCGACGGGGGGAGGCGCCGGTCGACCGGAGCGGCCGGTCGTCCGCATCCGGTGAGCCCGTGCGTCTGTGTGACGAACCCACGAGCGATTTTTCCCGGCGACCCGGGATCTTCGACGCATGACGGACGCCTTCGGCCGCGCGATCCGCGATCACGCTCGCGGCGAGCGCGACGAACCGCTTCTGCACCGGGACGGCGGCGAGACGGTCGAACACCCGATCGAGGCGTTCTACTTCTCCGGGTTCGACCCGGACGAGGACGCGGCCCACGAGTGGCTGGCGTCACGGCTTCGGGGCCCGCTCGTCGACCTCGGCGCGGGCGCCGGGCGACACGCGCTGTACTTCCAGGAGCGGTTCGAGACGGTCGCGCTCGAATCGAGTCCCGCACTCGTCGAGACGATGCGGGACCGCGGCGTCGACGACGCCCGCGCGGGCGACATGTTCGCGCTGCGCGAGCGGTTCCCGCGCGACCGGTTCGGGTCGGCGCTCGCGAACGGAACCCAGCTCGGACTGGCGGGATCGATGCGGGGGCTCACCGCGTTTCTCGGGGACCTCGCGCACGTGACGGCGCCGGACGCGACCGCGGTCCTCGACTGTTACGACCCGACCCACCCGGCGACGGCCGACCTCGTCGGCTACCGGGACGACCCGACACCGGGGCTCGCGCACCGCGTCACCTTCTTCGAGTACGACGGCGAAACCGACCCGATCCTCCGGTTCCGGCTGTTCAGTCCCGATCGGCTTCGCGAGGCCGCCGTCGGGACGGACTGGGCGGTCGCGGAGGTGGTTCGCGGTGACGCGGGCACCGAGCACCACTACCGCGCCGCGCTCCGGAAGCGCGACGACGGGTAGTCGGCCGCCTCCCGCGTCCGTTCGGCATCGACTCCCCGTGAGCGCGCCCTACCACGTCGTCAGCGCCGTGCGCCCGTGATCGTGGGCGAGGACGGCGAGGAAGGCGAGCACGCCGGTGATAGCGAACCCGCCGCCGACGTAGAAGACGGCGGCCATGCTCACCTCGACCATCAGCCAGCCGGCGATGAGCGGGCCGGCCACGGAGCCGGGGCGCCAGACGAGTTCGCGGATCCCGAAGCTGGAGGCGACGCCGCCGTCGTCGGTCCCCTCGTCGGCGAACAGCGCCATGCTCGCCGGTTCGCGGAAGGAGTCCGCGACGCCGAGGAGGCCGGACAGCGCCACCAGCGGGAGGTACGCGGGCGGCAGGTCGCCGAGGAGCGGCACGGTCACGTCGGCGCCTACGGCCGCACCGAGAGCCTGAGCGAAGGGGATCAGCACCGCGATCAGCCCGTAGGCGCCGCCGCCGGCGAACACGAACAGGGAGCGACCGTACCCGTCGGAGAGCCGGCCGGTGAACAGCTGGCCGACCATGTTCGTCGCCTTCTCGGCGGTGACGGTGACCGCGATCGCGATCCCGGCGACGCCGAGCCCGCCGGCGGCCAGCGACGTGCCGGCGTAGATCGGGATCCACGTTCGGACCATGGTGACGGCGAAGGCGTACTGGACGCGGAACGTGGAGATCGTGACCAGCTTCCGATTGACCGCGAGGTCCGAGAAGGGAAACCCCTCGACGCGCGTCTCGTCGGCGTCCAGCACGCGCCACGTGATCGCCCAGGCGATCACCATCAGGGCCGCGATGACGGAGAACACCGGCCCGAAGCCGACCGCGTCGTAGATCCCCCCGGCCGACAGCGAACCGAGGATGGAGGCCGCGAAGGAGGCGGCGTTCGCCTTGCCGATCTTGTCCGCGCGGGTACCCACGTCGGCGATCTGTCCGACCAGCGAGAGCGTCATGAGCCCCGCGCCGGTGACGACGACACCCTGAAGCGCGCGGATGAGGATGAACGATCCCGAGGAGTCGACGAGCGGGAACAGCGCGTAGACGACCGCGCCGGCCGCGAGCACCCCCAGCAGGACGGTCCGCTTGTCGAAGCGGTCGCCCGCCCACGCGAGCGGGACGACGGCGACCGTCTGCGCCAGCGTGAACCCGGTCGTGTACATCCCGATGACGAAGCCGGCGGAGATCGTGAGCCCGAGCACCGTCGTCCCCTGCGGGTCGAGCGCGTTGATGTACGGCCCGAGCAGGGTTATCAGCGTGATGAAGCCGAACCCCTCGGCGAACCGGGTGACGTAGAGCGCCCAGAACTGCGACCGCCTGTCGGCGTTGCTCACACCCGATCCCTGCGGAGGGGTTCAAAAGCGGTTTCGGTTCGAAGGGGTCGACGAGGAGCGCCGCCGGACTTATGCGTCGCCCCGAGAGTCGGCGTGGTATGGGCGATCCCGCCTGCGACCGTCGGTTCTGTCCCGAGTGCGACCTCGCGGTCGCGCGGAGCGACGACGTCTGTCCGGAGTGCGGCGCGTCGATCGAGTCCCCCGAGGGATGAGGTCGCTGCGGGCCGTCGGTCCCGCTACGACAGGGCGTCGCCGAACTTGTCTCGGCGGAAGAGGTCGATCTCCTGTGCCGACGACCCCTCCCGCGTGAGCGCGAACGCGATGGCCTCGGCCACCTCCTCGGGTTCGGTCACCGTCCCGGGCTCGAACCGCTCTTCGAACGGCTCGCCGTCCTCGCTCCCGAACTCCGTGCGCACCTCGGAGGGGTTCACGACGGAGACGGCCACGCCGTCGTCGCCGACCTGCGCCGCGACGCTGTGCGCGAAGCCGCGCACCCACCACTTCGTCGCGGCGTACACCGGATTGAACGAGCGCGGGTACTGGCCCGCGAAGCTCCCGACCACGGCGAGCGTTCCGTCGCTCTCTTTTAAATACGGGAGCGCCTCCCGCGTGAGGAAGAACGCGCCGTCGACGTTCGTCGCCTGCATGGTGAAGTACTCCTCGTCGGTCATGGTCTCGACGTCGCTGCCGCGGCCCACGCCGGCGTTCACGACGACCGCGTCGAGTCCGCCGAAGCGGTCGACGGCGGCCGCCACCGCCGCCTCGCTCGTCGCCCGCTCGCCGACGTCTCCGTCGGCGACGACCGTTCGGGCGTCGTGAGCCGTCTCCAGTTCCTCGGCGAGCGCCTCCAGGGCTTCGCGGCGGCGGGCGACCAGCACGAGGTCCGCCCCGCGCTCCGCCAGTTCGCGTGCCGTCGCCGCACCGATCCCGGAGCTCGCGCCCGTCACAACTGCCGTCGTCTCGTCGAGCGTCCCCATGCGTGGGTGGTCGTCGACGTCGGACATAAAAGATCACGTCGGGACACGCAATGTCCGTTCGCGGGCGGCGGTCTCGACTGACGCGCCTCTTCTCCTGACCGTGAGGAAGAGTGTTCATACGAGTTACCAGATAACAGTTAACACACAGGAGATCCGCATAGTCACCGAAATATGAAAGTTAGTAAACACTTTTTGCCGGAGCACCTGAGGAGTGATACGCATGCAAACTTCAACGAAGCAACTTATCGCAGTCCTACTGGCTGCGGTGATGATGAGCTCCGTCGTGGGGATGGTCGGAGCCCAAGAGCTGCAACCGCAGATGGATGCACCGATGGACGGCAACGCCACGGTGGCGTTCTCCGACCAGGCGACGGACGGCACGTCGGTAACCGTCGACTCCGTGAACGTATCAGACGGTGGATTCGTGGTGATCCACAACGACAGCCTGCTCGAGGGGGAGGTCACCGGAAGCGTGATCGGCGTCTCGGAGTACCTCGAACCCGGGGAACACGAGAACGTCACGGTCACGCTGTACGACGGCGTTCCGGGAGCAGACTTCAACCAAACGGAGCTCACCGAGGACCAGACGCTGGTCGCGATGCCGCATCACGACACGAACGCCAACGAGAGCTACGACTTCGTCGCCACCGACGGCGCGGAGGACGGGCCGTACCTCGATAACGAGACGGCGGTCACCGATTCGGCGAACGTCACCGTCGAAGCCGCACAGTCCGACGGTGAATCGTTCGTCGTGGCCGATCTGAGCGCCCCTCAGTCCGTCGAGCGGGGCGACGCGCTGGACGTCACCGCGACCATCGAGAACCCCAACGAACAGGCGGACACACAGACCGTGGAGTACCGGTTCGACGGTAACGTGACTGCCCGCGAGGAGGTCAGTCTCGACGCCGGCGAATCGACGACGTTCAACGCCTCGGTCAACACGTCAGAGGTCGCTTCGGGGTCGCACATCCACGGCGTGTACACGCGCGAGGACGGGCAGGCGGCGCAGGTCCAGATCGCCGACGAGATCAGCTCGTTCGAGGTCACGGGCCTCAGCGCCCCCGACTCCGTGATGGTGGGCGACACCGTCACCGTGGACGCCACCGTCTCGAACCCCAACGCGTTCGCCAGCGAACAGCCGGTCCAGTTCCGGTTCGACGGCGACCTCGTGGAGGCTCGCAACGTCGCGATCGAGGGTGAGAGTTCGGCGACCGTCCAGTTCGAGGTCGACGCTACGGGTCCCCCGGGAACGTACATCCACAGCGTCTTCACGAACGACTTCGGACAGGACGCGATCATCACCGTCGAAACGCCGGGCGAAGGACCTCCGAGCGACGGGGACGACGGAGAGGACGCTGAAGACGGAGAGGACGGTGAAGATGCTGAGGACGGAGAGGACGGTGAAGATGCTGAGGACGGAGAGGACGGTGAAGATGCTGAGGACGGAGAGGACGGCGAAGATGCTGAGGACGGAGAGGACGCTGAGGACGGAGAGGACGGTGAAGATGCTGAGGACGGTGAAGATGCTGAGGACGGAGAGGACGGTGAGGACGCTGAGGACGGCGAAGACGCTGAGGACGGCGAAGATGCTGAAGACGGTGAGGACGCTGAGGACGGAGAGGACGGCGAAGATGCTGAAGACGGTGAGGACGCTGAGGACGGCACAGACGCCGAAGACGGCACGGACGGCGAGAACGCTGAAGACGGCGAAGATGCTGAAGACGGAGAGAACGCTGAGGACGGAGAAGACGCTGAAGACGGAGAAGACACCGAGGACGGCACTGACGGAGAGGACGAGACGGACGGCGAAAACGAGAGCGACGACGTGTAGCCGGACACTTCCGAGGACGACTGGGTAACCCGATTTCCTCGGGTTCGCCCCCTCGGCTCGCTTCCGCATACACGGATTATTTCACACGACGAGAGCGAGGGCGACCCTCGAGGTCGGATGGAGTTGCATTCCGATGAAGCGCACCATCACGGAGCCGTCGCTCTGCAGTTCAGTACACGGGCCGGGCGCGATTTGAACACGCGACCGACGGATTAAGAGTCCGTCGCTCTCCCTAACTGAGCTACCGGCCCTCACCGAATTCTACCTCTGTCGAGGTAAAAGGCCTTTTCATTCGACGGCGTCGGGAGTCCGCTCACGCCCGTCTCGTCACGGGTGGCCTTCCCGCTCGTCTCACGCGGAGAGCGCACTCGTTAAGTGTCGTCCCGGGGAAATCACGTGCAATGAGTAGTGGGGCATCCGGATCGGCGCGCACGCGATACGCGATCCTCGGCTGTGGCAGCGTCGGACACGCGGTCGCTGAGGAGCTGACGGGTCGCGGCAAGGACGTGCTGATCCTCGACCGCGACGAGAGCCGCGTCGAGGCGCTCCGCGATCAGGACCTCAACGCCCGCGTCCAGGACATCTCCGATCCCGACGTCGTCGACGAGATCACGGACCGCGACATCGTGTTGATCCTCTCCAGCGACGTGGAGGCGAACAAGGCGGCCGTCTCGGCGGTACGCGACGTCGGCGGAGACCACTACGTCGTCGTTCGCGCGTCCGACCCCGTCAGCGAGGACGAGCTCCGCGAACGGGGCGCCGACGTGGTGATCAACCCCTCGACGGTGATCGCCGACAGCGCCCTCCAGTCGCTCGAAACCGGGGAGCTGGAGTACATGGCCCGCCAGCTCGCGGAGATACTCGAACAGGGCGGCGGACGGATGGCGATCCTGACCCACGACAACCCGGAGCCCGACTCGATCGCGTCTGCGACGGCGCTTCAGGCGATCGCCGACGCGTTCGGCGTCGAGGCGGACATCCTCTACACCGGCGACGTCGGTCATCAAGAGAACCGGGCGTTCGTCAACCTCCTGGGGATCGACCTCGTGGCGCGGTCGGACGCGCCCGACCTCTCCGAGTACGAGACGGTCGCCGCGGTCGACCTCGCGAAGTCGGCCGAGGACGGCGTCGACTTTGAGGTCGATATCGACGTGTACATCGATCACCTGGAGGCCGACGTCCCGTTCGACGCGCGGTTCGTGGACGTGCGGACGAACGTCTCTTCGACGTCGACGATCCTCACGAAGTACCTCCAGGAGTTCGACCAGTCGCCGACGGAGGCGGTCGCGACCGCCCTCTTATACGGGATCCGCGCCGAGACGCTCGACTTCAAGCGGGACACCACGCCCGCGGACTTGACCGCGGCCGCGTACCTCCACCCGTTCGCGAACCACGACACGCTCGAACAGGTGGAGTCGCCGTCGATGAGCCCCGAGACGCTGGACGTGCTCGCGGAGGCGATCCAGAACCGCGAGGTGCAGGGGAGCCACCTGTTCTCGACGGCCGGCTTTATCCGGGACCGCGAGGCGCTCGCGCAGGCGGCCCAACACCTGCTCAACTTGGAGGGGATCACGACGACGGCGGTGCTGGGGATCGCCGACGACACGATCTACCTCGCCGCCCGCTCGAAGGACATCCGCCTGAACATCGGCAACGTCCTCGACGAGGCGTTCTCGGAGATGGGCGACGCCGCCGGTCACTCCACGCAGGGGTCCCTCGAGATTCCCCTCGGCATCTTCACCGGCATCGAGGCGAGCGGCGAGAACCGCGACACCCTGTTGCACCTCACCGAGGAGGCCGTCCGCCGGAAGCTGTTCGACGCGCTCGGCGTCGAAGGCGGCGGTGGCGACGGCGGCAACGGCTCGTAGGGCGACGGAGCGACCGATCTGAGCGCCGGATCCGTTTTACTCGTCGACCCCGTACTCGCGACGCACGGACCGCGCGACGACAATGCACATTCCGGAGGACCCACCGGCGACCTGTCCAGCCTGCGGCGACCCCTACGAGTCGGTGTCACGCCACGACGACGGGTTCGTCGTCAACCTCCTCGACAACGAGCGGTACCAGCGAGTGTGCTTCGATCCCGCGAGCGACGGCGGCGACCCCGCTCTCGACTGTTATCATCACACGCACCGCCAGGCCGCCGCCCCGTCGGGAGAGTAGCTCGAAACGCGATCCCGTCGTCCGTTAGAAGTCGTCGCCCTCGGTGATCGAGGTGTACGAACCGATCAGCGCGCCGGAGAGGTCGACCCCCTCCAGCGTGACGCCCTCGTCGATCACGGAGTTGCGGATCTCCGAGTCGGTGATCGTCGCGTTCGGGAAGACGACCGCGCGGTCGAGCGTCGAGTCCGTGACCCGCGCGCCGGACATGACGTGGACGACGTCCCCGAGATCGGAGCCCTCGACGGTCGCGTCGTCGGCCACGAGCGTGCCCCCCTCCAGCGCGTACTCGACCGCGTCCAGGTAGCTGTCGGCGGTGCCGATGTCGAACCACGCGCCGTCGAAGGTGAACGCGTGAACCGGGCCGCGCCCCTGGAGCCACTGGAGGAACCAGCCCGGCTCGTCGGGGTTGTTTCCGTCCGAAAGGTACGTCGAGAGGTCGGGGAGCGTCTCGGCCGGGAACGCGTAACACGCGATGGAGACGAGCGTGCTCTTCGGGTCGTCGGGCTTCTCCTGGAAGTTCACGACCTGGTCGCCGTCGAGCTCGACCAGCCCGTAGGACTTGGCGCGCTCGCGGTCCTCGACGTCGTAGGCGGCCAGCGTCGGCGTCCCCTTCGCCTCGAAGAAGTCGGCGAACTCGGCCAGATCGAAGCTGATCATGTTGTCGCCGGCGACGACGATGAGGTCGTCGTCGACCCCCTCGCGGTCGACGAGCTGTTCGAGCGCCCCGACGACGCCGAACTTCTCGTCCTCCTCGACGGTCTCCTCGACGGAGAGGGTCGGCTTCTCGAACGGGCTGTCGGTGAGGTACTCGTCGAACGTGTCCGCGAAGCGCTCGTTCGTGGAGACGAACACCTCGTCGACGCGGTCGTCCGCCTCGAAGTCCTCGAAGATCTCGTCGATGACGGTGTTCTCGCCGACCGGCAGGAACATCTTCGGTCGGTGCTCGGTGATCGGCCAGAGTCGGGTCGCGTAGCCTCCCGCGAGTACGACGGCTTTCATACCACCCTCGTCTCACTCCGATGTGATACTTCTTTTGCTCGTGTCAACCGCGAAAAACGCGAGCTGCGGCCGCGTCCACGCCCGATGGGGGCGGAACCCGCGTTGCGACTCGGTCAGCCGGTCGGGCTACTCGGTCAGCCGGTCGGTGTCGATACTCACGCCCGGCGGGGTGACCACGAGGAACCCGCGGAAGTGCATCAGTTCGCCGCCCATGTCCTTCACCTCGCGGGCGAAGCCGGCGGCGAGCTCGTTGAGGTCGCCGTCGATCGACAACACCAGCGTGTTGCCGTAATCGATGCTCCGGACCCACTCCTCCGGGTCGGTCGTGCCGTCGAGGACGCCGAGGACGACGTCGCCGGCGGCCGCGAACGCCTCGTCCATCTGCTCTTCGGCGTCGCGCAGGTCGAGGTCCCAGTCGCTCATACAGCAGGGTCGCGAGGAGGCGGCAAAAACGTTCGGACGGAGATGTCGGTGGCGACCGCCGGCGCGTCACGCCCTTCACAACGGCGGTACGGCGCGACCCCGCGACCCGTCGCGGAGCGGTTAAGTGCGCCCCGACCCCAGCGAGCGTATGGAACGCACGCGGCGGTCCCTGCTCGCGGGCGCGGCGTCGGTCGGCGTCGTCGGCGCGGCGGGATGTCTCGGCGGCGGCGGCAACGGCGATACCGACGGTAACAACACGCTCGAGACGGGCGAGTACGACTGCGACCTGTCGGAGCCCTCGGACCCGGACCTCGACTACCGGCCCGTCCTCGGCGACGCGGAGTCCGAGGTCGTCGTGCGGGCGTTCGAGGACTTCACCTGCGGTCACTGCGCGACGTACAAACTGGAGCACTTCCCGACGATCCGCGAGGAGTACATCGACCCCGGCACGGTGCGGTACGAGCACTGGGACTTCCCGATCCCCGTCAACGAGACGTGGGCGGTCCCCGTCGCCAGCGCGGCCCGCGGCGTCGGCGCGCGACAGGGCACGGAGGCGTTCTTCGAGTTCGCCACGGCCGCTTACGAGTCGCAGGGCAGCTACAGCGGCGAAGCGATCGGCGCCGCCGCCGAGGCGGCCGGCGCGGACCCCTGTGCCGCCATCGCCGACGCCCAGTTCGCGGCCTACGAGGAGGCGTCGATGAGCGATCGGAGCGAGGGCGAGTCGATGGGCGTCTCCGGGACGCCGACGATCTTCGTGGACGGCGAGCCGGTCGACACCTACGAGGCGGAGACGATCGCGGCGGCGATCGACGAGGCGCTGTAGCGCCGCTTCGGCCGCGTCCGACGGACGAGTTCTCCGAGCGTCGGTCTTTTGGCCGTTCGACCCGTTTTATACCCCAATGAGCGACGAGGACCGCGGGGAGCGACGGCTGCTCGGCGCCGTCGTGCTCGCGGTGCTGATCTCGCAGGTGCTTCTGTACCCCGGAGTGCCGACCCTCGTGGTCGCGCTCGGCGCGCCCGCCGGTATCGACGCCGGGATGTGGTTCCTCGTCGCGGAGTTCGGCGCGTTCGTCTCCTTCGCGGTCGTCTGGGGCGCCGCCAGCGACGCGCTCGGCAGGCGGGTTCCGCTGATCGTCGTCGGGGCGCTCGGCGGGGCGGCCTCCTACGTCGCGCTCGCGGCCGTCCCGGAACTCGGCCTCGGCTTCCGGGCGGCGCTCGGGATCCGCGTCGTCGGCGGCGCGCTCACGATCGGGGCGTTCTCGCTCGCGATCACGTCGCTGATGGACCTCGGCGGCGGCAACGGCCGCAACATGGGCGCCGCCGGGACGGCGATCGGGCTCGGCGCGGCGCTCGGCTCCGTGGTCGGCGGCGCGCTCGCCGACCTCGACCCCTTTTACCCGGTGTACGCCGGCGCGGCGGTGCTCGCGGGCGCGGGCCTGCTCGCGGCGACCGTGAACGACGCGGCGGTGGGAGCCGCGGGCACCGACGGGAGCGAGGCCGGCTTCCGCGACGTGCTCGAACGGGCGCGGACGACGCGAGGGCTCGTCGTCCCGCTGGCGTTCGGGTTCGTCGACCGGCTCACGGCCGGCTTCTTCGCGCTCGTCGGCGTGTACTACTTCCAGGATCCCGAGACTTTCGGGCTCTCGGCCGCCGCGGCCGGAGCGACGCTCGCGCTCTTCTTCGTCCCGTTCGCGCTGCTCCAGTCGCCGTTCGGGTCGCTCTCGGACCGGGTGGGACGGTTCCTCCCGGTCGTGGTCGGCTCGCTCGCGTACGGGGTCGTCACGATCGGCGTCGGCGTCGCCCCGACGTATCCCGTCGCGGCCGGCCTGATGGCGCTCGTCGGCGTCTGCGGGGCGCTGATGGCGCCGGCGACGATGGCGCTGGTCACCGACCTCGTGGAGCCCGAGGCCCGGGGCGCGGCGATGGGGCTGTTCAACGTGTTCGGCTCGCTCGGCTTCCTCGCCGGCTTCCTCGTCGGCGGGAGCGCGACCGGGGCGTTCGGCTACGCCCCGGCGTTCCTCGCGGTCGGCGGACTGGAGCTCGCGATCGCGCTGGCGCTGTTCCCGGCCGTGCGGGCGATCGCGCCGGGCGAGGGCTTCCTCGGGCTCCGCGGCGGCACCGAGCGGTCGACCTCGGAGTAGGCCGCCCGAGTCGAGCCTTTTTAAGCCTCGCGCGCCCTCCGTCCGGACAACCGATGGACCTACTCGTCGTGGGCGCGGGCGAGATCGGCCGGTGGATCGCCGACACGGTGTCGGCCGACGAGTCACCGGTGACCGCGACGGTCGCGTTCGCCGATCGCGAGCCGGCGATCGCCCGCGACGCCGCCGGCTCTCGGGACGCGACGGCGGTCCCGGCGGAGGGCGACACGACCCACGACGCGGTGTGTCTCGCGGTCCCCATGTCGGCGGTTCCCGCGGCCGTCGAGGCGTACGCGCCCCGCGCCGAGCGGGCGATCCTCGACGTCTCCGGCGAGATGACGGACGCGGTCGCGGCGATGCGCGAGCACGCGCCGGACCTCGAGCGCGCGAGCTTTCACCCCCTGTTCGCGCCGCCGCGCGTCCCCGGCAACGTCGCCTGTGTACTGGACGAGAGCGGGCCGGTCGTCGAGGGGGTCGCGGCCGCGATCGAAGCCGGCGGCAACGAGGTGTTCGAGACCACGTCGGCCGAGCACGACCGGGCGATGGAGACGGTGCAGGCCGGCGCACACGCCGCGGTCCTCGCGTGGCGGCTCGCCGGCGACGACGTGCGCGAGGAGTTCCACACGCCCGTCTCGGCCGCGCTGTCGGAGGTCGCCGACACCGTCACCGAAGGCGCGCCGGCGGTGTACGCCGAGATCCAGCGCGCCTTCGACGGCGCCGACGACGTGGCCGACGCGGCCCGGGAGATCGCCGACGCCGACTCGGAGGCGTTCGCGGACCTGTACGAGGCGGCCCGCGGCGACCGCGAGGGCCGGGAGCGACACGAGTGAGCCGACCGACGACGACCACAGTGATTTCATGATAGACAGAGACGCGGTCCGGAACAACGCCAACTACCTGCGCAACGTCAGGCCGATCGACCCCGAGGAGATAGCGGAGTACATCGAGGGGACGCCCCACCCGGCGGTCGTCCGCGAGACGCTCCGCGAGGAGTCGTTCGACCTCCGGCTCCGCGAGCGCGAGGACGGGTGCTTCGAGCCGGTTCCGGAGGGGCCGATCCCCGATCCCGACTGGGCGCCGACCGCGTTCCCCGACGCCTACTCGTTCGCCGTGGAGGACCTCCTCGTCGCGGAGTTCGGGGCAAACTGGCACCGCGGCGACTCGGGCGAGCGCCTGCGCGAGACCGTTCGGCGGCTGAAGACCGACTACCTCTACGAGAACGACGTGGAGTACGACCGCGTGGCGGCGCTGGGGTACGCGATCTACCACCTCCCGGCGTACTACGCGACGATCGGGTACGTCCTCGACGACCTCGTCGAGAACGGCCTGCTCGACCGGACGCTCCGGGTCCTCGACGTGGGCGCGGGCGTCGGCGGGCCGGCGCTCGGCCTCCACGACTACCTCCCCGACGACGCCGTCGTCGACTACCACGCCGTCGAGCCGAGCGCCGCGGCCGACGTGCTCGACCGGCTGCTCGACGAGACCGGCCGCAACTTCCGGCCGACGATTCACGAGACGACGGCGGAGTCGTTCCTCGGGGTCGACGGCGAATCGGCGGGGGCGGACGCCGCCGGCTCGGACGCGCCGGACGGCCCGTTCGACCTCGTCGTCTTCGGCAACGTCCTCTCGGAGCTGGCGGACCCGGTCGCGGTCGTCGAGGCCGCGCTCGACCGCCTCGCCGACGACGGGAGCGTCGTCGCCTTCGCGCCCGCCGACCGCAACACGGCGATGGGGCTCCGGGAGGTCGAGCGGGCGGTCGCGACCCCCCAGACGGGCGTCGAGACGTACTCGCCCACGCTCCGCCTCTGGCCGGACGCGACGCCCTCGGACGGCGGCTGGTCGTTCGACGTCGCCCCCGACCTCGACGTCCCCGCGTTCCAGCGACGGCTCGACGAGGCGACCGAACGCGGGACGACCGACGAGCCGGGGGAGTTCGTGAACGTCGACGTCCAGTTCGCGTACGCGATCCTCCGGACTGACGGGCGACGACGGGTTGACGTCCGGGCGAGCGACGGCCGCTGCGCGCGGATGGCGAACTCCGAGGACCACGTCACCGACCGCGTGAACTACCTCGCCGTGAAGCTGAGTCACGACCTCAGCGACGGCGACAACGCACTCTATCGCGTCGGCGACGGCTCGCAGACGGTCGACCACTACCTCGTCTGCACGCGCGAGACCGTCCTCAACGAGGACCTCCGCTCGGCGGACTACGGCGCGGTCGTCTTCGTCGAGAACGGGCTCGTGCTCTGGAACGACGACGAACGCGCGTACAACGTCGTCGTCGACGACGAGACGGTCGTCGACCTCGTGGCCCGCTGAGTATCGCCGGGGCCTCGGGGCATATCTATAAACCCGAGATAGGTCAATGGGAAACGATGGCGTTCGGGATCACAGAGGCGTTCGTCCGAGTCGCCGGGACGTCCCCAGTGATACAGGCGCTCGTCGGCGGCGTCGTCATCTCCCTGCTGAATCTCCTCGGCGCGTCGCTCGTCCTCGTCTGGCGAGACCCGTCCGAGCGAGCCCTCAACGGGATGCTCGGATTCGCGGCGGGCGTGATGCTCGCGGCGGCGTTCACCAGCCTCATCATCCCCGGTATCGAGGAGTACTCCGGCGGAAACCCGATCCCGACGCTCGTCGGCGTGGCGCTCGGCGCGCTGTTTCTCGATCGGGCGGACGCGCTGGTTCCCCACGCGCACTACCTGCTGACCGGGTCCCGTCGACCTGACGCGGCGAGACCGAAGGAGACGCTTCCGGTCACCGACGAGCGGGTGGCCGGTGTCGTCCTGTTCATCCTGGCCATCACGCTGCACAACATGCCCGAAGGGCTGGCCGTCGGCGTCGGGTTCGGTGCGGCCGGGGGCGACCCGGCACAGCTCGGGAGCGCGCTGTCGCTGATGCTCGCGATCGGGCTCCAGAATATTCCCGAGGGGTTAGCCGTCTCCGTGGCAGCGATAAACGCCGGCCTCGACCGTCGGCTGTACGCCGCGGTCGCCGGGATTCGGGCCGGGGTCGTCGAGATCCCGCTCGCGGTGCTGGGGGCCGTCGCCGTCGCGACGGTCGAGCCCCTGTTGCCGTACGCGATGGGGTTCGCCGCGGGGGCGATGTTGTTCGTCATCTCGGACGAGATCATCCCCGAGACCCACAGGAGCGGCTACGAACGCGTGGCGACGCTCGGACTCATGACGGGCGTCATCGTCATGCTGTACTTGGACATCGCGTTAGCGGGGTGATCGGCCGGTCTGAGGCGTTTCGCGGGGATCATCCCCGCGTTCGGCACCCCGTCGTCGGTAGACGCCGGACGTCTCACTCGAGCCGTTCGATCAGCTCCGGCGCGTCGACGCCGGGAGAGTTCACCCGCATCGACACCGGGTACGCCGTCAGCTCGTCGGCCGGATACGGGTCCAGCAGCGCGGCGGCCTCGTCGGGGTCGCCGCGGAGCCACGTCCCCTCCTCGCCCGGGTCCAGGATCACGGCCATCCGGTGATGGAGGTCGGCGACGAGCTCGTTCGGCTCGGTCGTGACGACGGTGAACGTCTCCACCGGGCGGCCTTCGTCGTCGGCCTCGGCCTCGTCCCCGGACCCGCCGCCGAACGCGCCGAGTCCCGTCTGAGTCGTCTCCGGTTCGGGCGGCTCCCACCGCTCGTAGAGCCCCGCCATCGCGAACGGCCGGTCGTCTTCGAACGCGACCCGATAGGGCGTCTTCCCGGAGCCGGCCCTCCTGTCGGGGCCGTCGCCGTCGGGGCCGCCGCCGTCGACCCACTCGTAGAAGCCGTCCGCGGGGACGAGACACCGCCGGCGCTCGAAGGCGTCGGCGAAGCTCCGCTTCTCCCGGACCGTCTCGGCGCGGGCGTTGATGAGCCCGAACGACTCGTCGGCCCACGAGGGGGTGAGCCCCCACTCCATCCGAGTCGCGCGGTCGGGCGCCTCGTCGGTGATCACCGGGAGGTCCTGTCCGGGCGCGCAGTTGTAACTGGGCTCGACCCCGCCGAAGTCCGCACCGAACCGGGCTTCGAGGTCGGCGGCGGGAGTGAAGAGCGTATAGCGGCCGCACATTGATGCCGGCGGTTGGGGCCGCCGACACTTAAATACGGCTCGGGGGGAGCGTCGGCGCCGCCCGCCTCCGCGGCCGCCGGATCCCGTCGGGTTTTTGCCCGCTCGCCGCCGCGGTCCGGTATGCGCATCGAGAACAGCTTCATCCCGGTCGAGGGCGTCGGCGAGACGACGGAGCGCCGGCTGTGGCGCGAGGGGGTCACCACGTGGGAGGCGTTCGACCCCGCCGCCGACGTCGCGGGCGTCGGCCCGACCACCGCCGACCGGATCGAGTCGTTCATCGCCGAGGCGCTGACCCACCTCGACGACGGCGACGCGGCCTACTTCGACCGCGCGTTCCCCAGCGGGGAGCGCTGGCGGCTCTACGAGAACTTCCGGGAGGAGACCTGTTTCTTCGACATCGAGACGACCGGGCTGGACGAGCACCGCGACCGCGTCACGACCGTGAGCTTCCACCGGGACGGCGAGACGACGACGCTCGTCGCCGGCGACGACCTCACCGCCGACCGGCTCCGCGAGCAGTTCGCCGACGCCAGCCTGCTCGCGACGTTCAACGGCGCGCGGTTCGACGTGCCGTTCCTGGAGACCTCCTTCGGGATCGAGGTCGACACGCCCCACCTCGACCTCATGTACCCCTGCAAGCGGATGGGGCTCTCGGGAGGCCTGAAGCCGATCGAGAAGCGGATCGGTATCGACCGCGACCGCCCGGACCTGTCAGGCCGGGACGCCGTCCGCCTGTGGCGCGAGTACGAGCGCGGCGACGCGGACGCGCTCGATACCCTGATCTCGTACAACCGTGAGGACACCGAGAACCTCCGGACGCTCGCGGACGTCGTCTCCGAACGCCTCCATGAGGACGTGTTCGTCGGCGCGGCCGCTGATATATAAACGCGCTCGAAACCGACCGACGGGCACCGGCTACGTCGCTTCCACGTCGGGATCGACGGACGACTCCTCCGTCTCGTCCCCCGATTCGTCCGTATTCTCGTCGGGGCTCGGACCGCTTCCGTCGCCGTCGCCCGACCCGTCACCGGCGACCGTCTCGGCGTCTTTCACCGGCAGTTCTCCTACCGACTCCTCGCCGCTCTCCGACCCGTCATCGGTCGGCTCCCGCCCGGCGTCCTCATCGTCGGTTCGCTCGTCGGTCCGGGCGTCCTCGTCGCCGTCCCCGTTCTCGTCTTCGGCGGCGTCTCCTTCGTTCTCGTCTTCAACGTCCTCTACGCCGCCCGTGTCTTCCTCATCTCCACCCGTGTCTTCCTCAACTTCGGCGTCGTCCGCTGTTTCGCCATCACGTGCGCCGCCGTCGTCCGTCTCGTCCTCTGGGTCGGTCTCCGGACGTTCACCGCCTTCGTTGGCCTCGCCGACTTCGTCTCCCTCGTCCGCGTCGTCGCGTCGGGGTGGCGCCTCGTCGTCGGTCGATTCCTCCGCGTCCGCCTCGTCGCCGGTCTCGGGGTCAGCTTCCTGAACCAGTTTCATCTCGCCGCGGGCGCGGAGGGAGCCGTCGATCTCGGCGCCGTCGTGAACGACGAGGTCGCCGGCGGAGACGTCGCCGAGCACCCGAGCGCCGGCCTCGATGGTGACCGTCCCGCCGCGGGTGGTCACGTCGCCGTGGATGACCGTGCCGGCGCCGACGGTCACGCCCTCGCGGGCGCGGAGGGAGCCGAACACCTCGTTTCGCTCGCCGACGTGGACGGATTCCGCCCGGAGGTTACCGTGGATCCGGCAGTCGTCGCCGACGGTCGCGGGCGTCGAGACGCGCCACGCGTCGTCGGATATCTCGGCGCCGCGCGGGATCAGGAGGGGGTCGCGCACGTCGTCGCCGTCGGCGAGCGCCTCCGCGAGCTCGTCGGCCGCGTCGGTCTCGCCGACCCGCAGGAGCTGCGAGAGGACGATGAAGTAGAAGACGATGGTGGGAACGGGGTTCCGGATGACGATCCAGCCGTTCGCCTCGAACCCCTCCTCGATCGACACGTCGTCGCCGATGTCGAGGTCGCCGGAGACCATCAGGCGTCCCGTGACGGTCACCCGCTCGCCGAGGTACGCGTCCTCGCCGACGAGGACGTTGCCGTCGACGGTACACCACGTGTCGAGCCGGCAGTCGCCCTCGGCCTCGATGTCGTTCCCGACGCGCACGCGTTCGCCGATGGCGACGTTGCGCCCGCGGAGCCCGAACTCCACCGTCGACTGGCCGCCGACGAGCACGTCGCCGTCGACGACGAGGTCGTGCTCCTCGACGGTCGTCCCGGACGGGACCGCGAGCTCCTCTATCGGACCGTCTCCTCGCAGCGACACACCGGGAAAACTCCCTCCGCGCTTATAAACCGTGTGGGGCGTCTGACGGTGGTCTGACGGCGGGCGCCGCGACCGGGAGGCCTCGGATTCGACCGCCCCGGTCGGCAGGGGCCGACCGCGGACGCCGCGTGTGCGACCTCACCGTTCCACGGGTGCGACCTCGCCGTTCCGCGCGTGTGACCTCTCGTACCGCGCGTGGGTCTTTCACTCGTACGGCCCGCAGGTCACTACCCTTTTGAGTCCGGCACGGGAGATTCGGGTATGGGATTCGGATCGTACGACGAGAGCGAGCAGCAGAATCAGGACGTCGACACGGACGACCACGGCGCCGTGAACGTCCACGAGCACGACCACGACGGCGAGGTCACCATCGAGGGCGGCGCCTCCACCGACGACCTCGTCGGGCGCCTCTCGGAGATGAAAGACGACGGCGACGACGAGTAGGCCCCTCCGCTGCAGCGACGGTTCCCGACTGCCGGGCGCGGTCGTGTCACGCCCCTTTTATCCGATCGCCGCCTCTCGAGAGCCATGAGCACTGACCTGACGTTCACCGACGACGGCGTCGACGTCGTCTACGAGGGGACCGAGTTCACGCTGGAGAAAGACCTGATCGAGGAGGCGACCGGGAAGGGATTCCGCGACGTCACCGATCACGAGGTGTTACAGATCGTCGCCGAGGAGCCCGACTTGGACGGCGAACCCGTGCGGATCGGTGACGTGCTATAAATAGGTCACACACGGATACGGCACCGACCTCGCGAAGCGGCACGATTTTACGGTCCGATCGGATTGCTCGGTGTATGAGTCTCGGAGCCGCGCTCGGGACGTTCACGAGTTCGAAGCGCAGGACCGTTCTCGTCGCGCTCGTGGTCGTCGCGGGCGCCGTCGGCGGCGCGTTCGCCGCCGGGATACTCGGCGTACCGAGCGTCGCGGCCGTCGACAACACCTTCGACGAGGTGACTAACGAGACGACGGCGGTCGAGACGGATCTGGTCGTTTCGAATCCGAATCCGGTCGGCGTCGGTGTCGACGGCGTCACGGTGAACTACACCGTCTCGATGAACGACATCGAGATGGCTCAGGGCGGCCGCGAAGGGGTGGCCGTCGACACCGGCAACTCCACGGTCCCCCTCGAAACGGACCTGCGGAACGACGCGATCCCGCCGTGGTGGGTCAGTCACGTCCGCAACGGCGAGCGGACGACGGTCGACATCGACGCGAGCGTCACCTCGGGCCTGCTCGGCCGGACCGTCTCGTTCAGTCGGAGCCGAGAGATCACGACAGACCTGCTGAGCGCGTTCAACTCCGAGGAGACGCGGCCGGTGAACGCCGACAGCGCGCTGACCGACGACCCGATCCTCTACGTCAACGAGACGCGGGGCGAGTGGGGGAGCGTCAGCGAGGCGGAGACGCCCATCGACATGGCGTTCACCGTCTACAACCCGAACCTCGAACCGTACGCGGTCACGGAGATCGGCTACGACGTCACGATGAACGGGGTCGAGATGGCGTCGGGGCAGACCGAGGAAGGGTACGTGATCCCCTCTCAGAGCTCCGAGACGATCGAGTTCACGACGGCGCTGCAGAACCGTCGGCTCGACGAGTGGTGGGTCACGCATCTCGACGAGGAGGTCCGCGGTCACCAGGTGAGCCACCTCACAATCGAATTCTACGCCGTCATCGAGCTTCCGACCGGTGAGACGGTCACCGTGCCCCTCGACGAACTGACCTACGAGGAGACGATCGAGACCGACATCTTCGACGAGGGCGACGACGTGCGGAACTCGACGGTCTCCGACGGAGGCACCACCGACGGAAACGGGACTGACGGGAACGCCGACACCGACGACGGAGACACCGCGGGCGACGAGAACGTTACCGACGACGGTAACACCAGCGACGAGGGGACCGACGACGACGGCAACACCAGCGATGACGGAGCCGACGACGACGGTATCCTTCCGCTGTGACCCGCGTCGCTGACGCCGGCCGCCCGGCGCGCAGTGCCCTTCAGTCCGCCGCGTCCCGCGTGCCAGATACCCCGCCGGTCAGCGTCGCCGGCAGTTCGCCGTCGTACCCTTCCGGTACGTACGGACAGAGGGGATCGCTCCCCGTCGGGTCCCCCGTCGCCGCGAACGCCCGAGAGCGGCTCCCGCCGCAGACCTGTCGGAACTCGCAGGCGCCGCACTTCCCCGCGAAGCCGTCGGGGTCCCGAAGCGACTCGAACAGCTCCGAGTCGCGGTAGATGTCGACGACGGACCGATTCCGGACGTTGCCCGCGGACTTCGGGAGGAACCCGGAGGGGTACGTCTCGCCGGTGTGGCTGACGAAGGCGAAGCCCCGTCCGGCCGTTATCCCGCCGCGCCGGCGGGCCGCGCCGTCGCCGTCGCGCTGGAGTCCGACCCGGCGGTAGAACGGAGCCTCGGTGGTCTTGACGCCGAACCACTCCTCGTCGGCGACGCCGTGAAGCCACTCCATCACCGCCTCGGCGCGTTCCGGTGAGATCGGGTCGAGGATCCGACCGCGGCCGACGGGCACGAGGAAGAAGACGCTCCAGAGCACCGCGCCGAGCTCTCGCACGCGGTCGCGGATCGCCGGGAGGTCGTCGACCGTCTCCGCGCAGACGGTGGTGTTGACCTGGAGGGGGAGTCCGACTTCACGGGCCGCTTGAGCCGCGGTCAGCGTGTCGTCGAAGCTCTCCTCGCCGCGGAACCGGTCGTGGCGCTCCCTGGTCGCTCCGTCGAGGCTGAGCGCCATCCGTTGAATTCCCGCGTCGTCGAGCGCCTCGACGCGGTCGGGGGTCAACGACGCCGTCCCGCTCGGCGTGATCGTCATGCGGTGGCCGCGGTCGTCGCCGTACGACACCAGCTCGAGGAGGTCCTCACGGGCGAGCGGGTCGCCACCGGACAGGACGACCAGTTGGCCGTCTCCGAAGTCCGCGGCGTCGTCGAGGAGGCGCTTTCCCTCGGCGGTCGTTAGCTCGTCGGGGTGACGCGCCGGCTTCGCGTCCGCCCGACAGTGGCGGCAGGCGAGCCCGCACGCCTGCGTCACCTCCCAGATCAACACCAACGGGCGTCGGTCCACGTCGAGGTCCTCAAACATGGGCTCGTCTGGTCCGAGGGCCTCACCCAACTTGGGACCCACCCCGAACACGTTCAGGTCATGTCCCGGTCGGCGTGCCGTCGAGGAGCGGCCGGGCGTCGATCGCGTCGCGGTCCGACCCCCCGAACTGTCGATCGGACGCCGCGACAGCGGACGATACCGACCCTACCGGCGGGTTTCGCGAGTCCGCGCTCGAGTCGAGCGCGAACGCTCGGCGGCAGATTCCATATAGCGAGATACAGTTTATTCGTTCAGGATGAGACGATCTCGTGTCGGATAGTAAACGACTGAATTCGGGCCCGATACTCGAGACTACCGCAGCAGCCGGTACACGTTCGCCTCGTACGTCTCTCGGACCTGGTCGCCCCAGTTGTGGGTGTACGTGTCGATCACGTCGTCGGCGACGTCACCGCGCAGGTACTTGACCACGCCGCGGTCACCGGTCCGGTCGCGGAGGTGCGTCGTGAAGAAGTGCCGGAAGTAGTGGGGCGTGACGTTCTCTGCGGCGCCGCCGCCGGTCCGATACCAGCCCGACTCTCGAGCGTATCGTTCGACGACGTGTCGCACCGCCTGCGGATCGAGCCGCTCCCCCCACCCTTCCGCCGTGCCGACGAACAGCGGATCGGCCGGTGACGGACTGTCCGGGCGGATCGCTAGCCAGTCTTTCAGGGTCCCGGCCAGCTCGTCGTCCACGGGAATCACCGTTCCGCGCTTGCGCTTGTTCGACGCCGTTCTGGCCTCCCCGTTCAGCGTTTCTCCGACAGTCGCGTCAGGCGTCACATACAGCGAATTCGGCCGATCCGCGAGGACTGGTCGCGTTCCGAGGTCGTACGCCTCCCGAAGCTCGGGGTCGTCGACGGCGAGATCGCGGAGATCCAGGTTACAGCACTCTCCGACCCGCATGCCGGTCTTGAGCAGCGTCACGACGAGCGCACGGTGGAGCGGATGACGGATCCCCGCCACGAACTCGCGCATGGCCGGGACGGAAATGTCGCGTCGAGCCGGGTCCTTGTCGACGGTCTCGTCCATCTCTTCCATCACGAGCGTCATGGGATTCCCCTCGAAGGCACCCAGCTCGGTCATGTACCCGTAGAATCGATGCAGGTAGGCGGCGTACGTCGCCACCGTGCTATCGGCGACGTCCCCGCGAAGCGAGTGCACGAACGACATGCAGTCGCGGTGCGTCGCCGACGCGGGGGTCGCGTCCCCGTCGAGAAACGCTTCGAACCGTCTGAGGACGCGTTCGTAGGAGTCACGGGTGCGCTCCGTCTTGCCGTGATACGTGAGATCCTCGATGAAGTAGCCGACCGGGTCTTCGATCTCCTCCGGTGCTCTCGCGCTACTCATCGGTGAGGGTGTACCCGCCTTTCCGCCCGTTGTACCGAACGCGGTTGCGATCCTGCAGCGCGTCGAGCGCGTCCTCCAGTCGATCCTCGAAGTCGCCGACCACGGACTCGACGAGCTCCTCCCACGAGAGCGGCCCGTCGGTGAGCGCGGATTCCACCCTCGTTTCGAGGCTCTCACCCCTGGGGTCAGACCCCTGAGGATCGGGTTCGGCGGGGTTCTCGGAGCTACCCGTCGAGAACCCCCGGCGACCGGCCTGTACCATCGTTCTGACGAACTCGCTCTGTGACATCCCGAGTTCGTCGGCGTGGTCCTGCCACCGATCCTTCTGTTCCGCGGGAACGTACGTCTTCACCGAGCGGCGGTCGTCGCTCATCGTTCGAACGAGCGTACTTCGGCCGGCACCTTCAAACTATCCCACAATTCCGGATAAAGTCACTTATACTGGGTTCTAGTACTCGATCTTCGCCGCTATATGTCTTATATCCGTATTTCTAGTACTGCAAATTCTGTTAGGGGTCCCAGATTACTAGATAAAATTAGAGCGGCGCGGTACAAACCGTCGGCTACCAACGGTCAAAATTCTGCTCCGAAATGTCGTCTGATTGATTTAGGTCCGAGCTCGTCGAACAGTCGACACATCCGATATCTCAGTAGCGTGGTGCGTCGGTGTCACCGGCTGCACCGAAGCATCCGTTCGCCCGTCTCTCTGCTTCGCGTCGGGTCCCGCTGAGCGTCTTCGGCGTCACTCGCCGTGGGGAACTTCTCGAGAGAGCCCATATTGGGAGTGTCCGAGGTTCGCTGTGACAGGACGTCGAGCTACCGTGCGTTCCCTCTGAGAGGAGTTCGATCTACCCCGTCAGTACGTGTGGTTCGCGACGTATGTATCGCATGTCGCTATAGAAACTGCCGCAATCAGACTCGGATCTCGGACGCCGCGTCGTCGACGGCGAGGGCGGCGATGGCGCGTTCGACCGTCGGGTTGAGCTCCGCCGAATTCCGCATTAAGACGGTCTCGCTGGGGAAGAGGTGCTCCCCGACGACGAGTCCGTGATCGCGGGCGGTCGATCCGGTGACGGTGAGGTAGACGCCGAGGCCCGCCCGCGCGATGCCCGCCTCCTCCTCCTCGTCTGGCTCCGGGTAGACGAACTCCACGCCGTCGAGCGCGTCCGTCCCCAGCACCGCGGTCACCAACCGCTCGTATCGCGGCGAGATACACAGCGCCCCCTCGTAGTCGACGAGGAACTCGCGATCGAGATCGGTCCCGGGTTGAAGCCGCTCCGGACGACCCATCAGCGTGTGGTAGACGGTGTCTCCGAGGCCGTTGACGACGCGGACGTCGGTGTCGACGGGGTCGATCCGCTCGTTGATGTCGGCGATCTCGCCGAGGCCCGCCGCCCGGATCCCGACCACCTCCTCTAAGACCAGGTCCGCCGAGTCGAATCCGAGCGCGAACTCGTGGGTCCGGAGGGCGCGAAACGGCTCCTCGCGGCCGACGAGTTTCAGCCTGACGTCCCCGAGGTCGACGGTGGCGGCGTCGAAGACGATGCGGCGCGGCTTCCCGTCGCGGTCGTCGCGCAACAGCGTGAACTCCGGTTCGGCCGGGACGGTCGGATCGGAGTACTCGGCCAGTCGCTGGTAGGGACCCTCGTCGGCGTCGACGCGGTCCTTGGTGATCGCCTTCTCGAAGCGGAGCGTGTTGCTCACGCTGTCCGCGAGGCCGTCCAGCCGGTCGTCGCGGCCGACGGCCGCGATCCGTTCGAGGACCGCCTCTAAGGGGCGGCCCTTCCGCGGGACGGCGACCGGTACCGGTTCGCTCATTGTCCGAGGTGGGGCACCGCGGCTAAAACGGGTTGCGCTTTCCGTCGGAAGAGACCGCCGAACGCGACGAGAAGGAATACCCCGGATGACGCTCCGAACCGGCGTAATTACGGTCCGAACGCCTCGTTCAGCCGCTTGCGGAACGCCTCGAGCTCTTCGAGGTGGTCGTTGATGTCGTCGATCTCCGCCTGAACGTCGTCGAGGTCCTCCCCGAGCCGGTCTTCGATGGACGTCAACCGAGTGTCGACCTCCGCGAGGTCGTCCCACAGGTCGTCGAACTCCTCGTCGAAGCGCCCCATCCGGGACTCGACGTCGTCGACGCGGCCCGCCGTCGACTCGGCGGCAGCGGCGGCGTCGTCGACTTCCTCGTACAGCGTCTCGATGTCGTCGCCCACGTCGTCGAGCGCCTCGTCGAGCGCGGTCGCCCGTTCGGAGAGCGTGTCCGTCTCCTCGTCGATCCGAGACACGTCGCCCGTGACGTCGTCGACCGTGGCTTCCACGTCGTCGACCGCGTTCTCTACCCCGTCGACGCGTTCGGTCACGTCGTCGACCTCCCCCGAGACCGCGCCGACGGAGTCGTCGACCCGCGAGACGGTCTCGCGGAGCTCGTCGCGGTCCGCGTCGGCCGCGTCGACCCTGTCGTCGAGCGCGTCCATCTCGGTCTCGACGGCCGCTACCTTCCGATCGAGCTCGTCGAGTATCTCCCGCGCCGTTCCCTCGCCGTCGATGAACTCCGCGAGCGCGTCGGCGTACGCTTCGATGTCGGCGACGCTCGACTGGAGGCGAGAGATGCGGACGTCGACGCTCCGGGGAACGCCGACGTCGAGCTCCGCGCCGATGGTCTCGAGGTCCTCGTCCGCGACCTCGCCGGCGCGGATCTCGGCCGCCAAGGCGGCGGCGAGGCCGCTCTCGGACGACCCGTCAGGGGCTGCCAGGGCGACGGATTCGCTACTCTCAGGGGTCTCTTCGTCTGGTTCGGTCGCCTCGTCGTCCTCGGGCGACGGCTCCGGTTCGGGCGTCTCCTCGAGCTCGTCGTTCCGAGCCGTGACCGCCGGGGTGCCGCTCGCAGAGACGGGTCGCGGCTCGGGGCCGTCTCTCGATTCGGGTGTCGCGTCGGAATCCTCCGCCTCGGCGTCGGTCTCCACCTCGTCCTCGGCCGTTCCTCGCTCGTCCGCGTCGGCGGTCGGGTCCTCCATGCCGGGAAGCGTGGCGCGGTCACCGGAGAGGACCTCTCTGACGGCGTCGGTGTCGCTGGTCCCCAGCACGTCCCCGATCTCCTCGCCGACGGGGACGTGTTCGATCACCGGCGTGCCGAGGAACCCGTCGAGATCCGGGTCGTCGTCGCGGATGCCGAACACCGTCTCTATCGCGTCGCCCGGGTCGATCACGCGCTCGAACTCGACGCGGTGGTCCTTGTAGGCGGTCCAGTTCTCGCTCTCGTACTCGGGGTGGAACCCGATGCGGTCCATCGGGAAGGACTCCGGAATGCGGTCTACGATGCGCACGCGCACGGGGTCCTCGCGGGTCGAGGAGAGATCGTAGGCCACCGCGGGCACTGGGAACGCGTCGTCGGTGAAGGACTTCTCGACGCGAATACCGTCCTCGTCGACGGTCGTCGCCGCTTCTGCCGTCCGTTCGCTCATACCGAGACCCTTCCGGAGCAGGGGCTTAAAGTCCACGGGCCGGGTTTCGGCGTTGATAACGCCCGGGACGCCGAACCGCGCGGCCGTGGCCGTCTCAATCGGGGTTCTCGCCGCTGGCGCGAATCGTCGCTACAGCTCGATCCGGTCGCCGATCTCGACGATCTCCAGGCGGTTCGGGTGCTCGAAGCTCCGCACGTGGTCGTGGAGCGCGGTCGGATCCGCGGTCAGCCCCTTCCACATGTCCCAGTGCGTCGGGACGAGCCGGTCGAGTTCGAGGTCGTTAGCGGCCTTCGCGATCTCGTTCTCGTCGCTGTACCACTTGGTGCGGACGGGTTCGCCCGTCTCCTTGTCGGGCACCGCCCCCACCGAGCCGAACGCGAGGATCCCGAGGTCGACGTCGAACTCGTCGGCGAGCCCCGGGAACGACTCCGAGGGTTTGCTGTCTCCGGCGTGGAACACGGTGCCGGCGTCGTGTTCGATCACGTAGCCGACCGGGTGCGTGGCGTCCAGGTCGTGCGTTTCCCTGACGTGGACGGTGAACTCGCCGATCTTCAGTTCGTCGCCCTCGGTCACCTCCGTGAACGCCTCCTCGTCGACGTCCCACCGATCGGTCCAGCGTTCCTCCTCTCGCGCGACCGCGAGCGAGTCGTCGGGCGCGATCAGGTCGGCGTCGGTGTTCGCGAGGATCGGCGCCTGCGAGGGACCGTGGACGTGGTCGGTGTGCTCGTGGGTCGCGAGCACCGCGTCCGCGACGTCGACGTCGTCCGGATCGAAGGGAACCGGGATCATCCGGATCGTGCGAGGCGGGTCGCCCGTGCCCACGTAGGGGTCGATCCAGAGGACGGTGCCCTCGCTCCCCTTGATCGCGAACCCGTTACAGCCCAGGTACCACAGCGCCACCGTGTCGGGGTCGGCGTCCGCGACCGCGCGCGGCAGCCAGTCGCCCCAGTCGGAGTCGGCCATGCTCCACGCTGTGCGGGCGCGCGGGGTAATCGTTCCGGAGTGGCGCAACATTCTGACCGTTGAATAGCGACACATCGCGTCGCAGCGCGATCACATACACTTCATTTCGCTATATGTAATGCGGTCCGTCGTCGCTCCAGACATTACGCGTTTACGAAACTACAAATTGGGATTCAAGTTGGCGGTCTCTCTATGACGCTCGTGCACTACCACAGATTAAGAAGATTTGATCCGATCACTACTGCTGTATCGGAAGTTCCGGAAGTTGTGTTGTTCCAACTCCGAATTGTTTTGCTTGGAATGTCCCTACGGTACGGTATGGGCCGAGGAAGGCGAACTGCTAATTATGCGGTTGGAACAGCAACGAATCCTACTTCGATTAGGCTCTGTTGAAACCCTATTCTTCAGACATATTCTCGTCTGAAACAGCTGGTCGCTGAAGAGTGCCTATCTAGCATCGTCGTCTTCGTCAACCCATGCTCCGATGAGTGTCTCCTTACCCTCCTGCCGCCACAGGATCTCCACAACGTTCGTTTCCCACAAGAGTTGGAGCCGTATTTTATCGCCATCAATCGTGTCGCTTGGCTCCATCTCATCATCTAACTCAGACCATGCGATGGTGTCTGTCTCTCGGGACTCCCAATCAACAACAACCTCGCGGAAGTACACATCACCCGCTTGTAGGGTCTCCTGGCCACCCGTATGCTGAACATCTAATCTATTAGCCACATGGTCAGCACCCTGAAACTCAAAAGAAAAACAGGCGACCTCGTCGCACCTCGTTATCCCATAGTAACCAAGAGCCCCGAATCCGACCGTTGCCGCACCGCCCAAGAGAATGACTCGCCGCTTCAAGGACATACCTGAAACCACATAGTAGTGATAATAGGCTTTTTGACTATTTGTCCTTGTTCCGGTAATTCATTTGAGCTGGGCGTCGTTGGTAATTGCACCACCTGTACTGACCGCAGCCGGGGTCAGAATGTATCTACCGCTGATGATTTCGATAGAGTCTATCATTTTACAAATAGCAGCTAGTTCACGAGTTCGAAGTTTCGTTTCTGTCTTCTGGTCGGAATAACTCTGTCCAGTAATTCGTCTCTTCGTATTCGGCAATATACACACCAGACACAGTAGAATCCGAGGTACTATCCTCTAGAGTGAGGGTTTCCTCACCAGAAAAGTACTCGACCAGCTCGTCAAAGCTATCCGGAATTGATTCATCTTGTAACACCTTATACCCGTGTTCATCCGAGATCGCCTTGGACACGATGCGCTCCTGTGCTTCCGAGAGGCTCGAAAGTTGGAATACGTGTTCTTGTCGAATCTCCTCCCCGTACCCCTCTGCAGATTCATGAACCACACGAGCACTATACGTGAACTCTCTCACCGTTTCTTCAGAGCGACTTTCAATGGTGATCTGGGCCTGAATCCCGGAATCCCAAACAATCACCGGCTGATCAGGGCCTGGGACTAACACGGACTCTGAAACCTCGTCTTCCATGTAGACAAACGGAGCTCCTCCAACTTCGAACACATCGGGATCGTCCCACCCGTACTCTTTGAGGGCCTGTTTGTCAACGGGCGGTAGGTCATCATACGCGATTGTCTCAGCATCCGTGTCATCCACCTTTTCAAGAGTGACCCGAAAGATTACCGCAGGCTGGGAGTCAATGACCTCAGATGTGAGTTCATACAGTTTATTATCGTAGACAAATGGTGTTTCAGGTGGGAATGGTTCATTCGTATTTCGGACCGTTTTCGAACCATTTTCGATGACCGCCGTCGCCAGTTCACGTTCTGACGACCGGTGTGCGACATCCAGTGAATAGGTGAGTCTTCGAGCGATCTCTGTATCTGTTACCGAAATCATCTGCAAACTCACTGCAGGGCTTTCCCCAATGTCACCACCGGGGTTTTCTTCAGAACTCTCTTCAGACTGGACACATCCTGCGAGAGCGAAGGTTAAACCGCTACCAACAACAGCGACCGCCCTCCTCCGATACATACCTAAAGAAAATCTCGGACCGCAAAGATTCTTTGGAAGACTAAAACATCTGTTTGTATCGACCGCAGCCGGGTTAGAATATGTCACAGGGTGAGGAGTTCAACAGAACTGAGTATAGTTCTATTTTTCGTTAGATGCTACAGGTGATAGGCCCGGGGCAGACCGTCGTAACACATACGCAATAGTGGATGTTATAATACCTATTGGTGCACCATACAGAATTGCTGTCCCCACGCCGGTTAACAGTCCATAGTCAGGTTGGGGGTGACTAAGCGAGAGGACACCGTACAGTGTATAGCCGCCCATGATGATCACGGCGACGGCGATACTCACGAGTATTCCGTCGTTTCGATATGTATGTATCCCTACCAGAATAATCGCTGATACCGTGACTCCAAGCGGACCCATAAGTAAACTAGATGAATTTCCCAGCTCGAAATTCCCAGCAAGATAGAGCTGGCCGAAGAACAAGGCCATGAGAATGACCGAGTACCCGAGATACCGAAGCGATAGTTTCACCGACTTCCCTAGAAGAACCGATTCTAACCGCGAGTCCATACATAATGATGACTCACTAATAGTATAAGCTTTTCATCTAGAGAGTTCCCGGGAAATCAGACATATAGATAGTAGGTATATGTAGCTCTGTCATCCATATCACCGACACGCGGTTTCGACACATGTGTTCTACATTGCGGAAATTCCGGAAACCTGGTCCATCCGCTTATTACGCTCATTACAAATCTCACACACATGATCACCGACGCGCGCGTTCTCGACCCGGAGTTCCTCCCGAATGACGTAGTGCAACGAGACGCCGAAATTAACCTCCTATCGAGTGTTCTCCGTCCAGCCGTCGAAGGGAACCCATCCGACTCAGCAGTCCTTCACGGCCCCTCTGGCACCGGGAAGACGTGCATCGCACAGTACACGCTCGACAAACTCCACCAGTCCACACTCGAACTGAACACACAGTACGTGAACTGCTGGGAAGACCACTCGCACTTCTCCGTCCTGTACCGCATCCTCGACGGGCTCGACAAAACCCTCGACATCCATCGCCAATCAACACCACAAGAAGTTCTCCTCGACCGCCTCCACGACTACGACGGCCCACCATACATCATCATTCTCGACGAGGCCGACCAGCTCGACACCACCGACGTCCTCTACGAACTCGTACGCACGCGGAAGCTCTCGATGATTCTCATCGCGAACGACCCTGACGTGATGTACACAAGGTTCGACGACCGCCTAGACAGCCGACTTCGTACTGCAACACGCATCGAATTCGACGCGTACTCAATTGATGCACTCACCGCGATTTTGGAGGACCGAGCGCGCTGGGGGCTGCATCCGGATGCAGTCACGACCGAACAGTTGCAGTGGATTGCAGACGCGGCGGTCGGTGATGCACGCGTGGCAATCGGAACGCTGCGACAGGCTGCTCAGCGAGCAGATAGAGAATCCGAGACGATTCTGGATGAGCATCTTGAGGCGGCGGTTCCGGAAGCGAAAGCGGAAATCAAACAGAAGAACATCAGCCGCCTCACCCGCGACCAGCGTGTCCTCTACAACATTATCACCGACACAGACTCGATCTCGATGGGTGACCTGTACGACCAGTACTCCGCTGAGGTTGAGAACCCGAAGACGAAACGCATGGTGCGGAACTACTTGCAGAAACTCACTCACTACAACCTCATCGAATCGATCGGTGAACACCGAGGAAGGCGGTACCAGCCTGTATAGCGGTTTCCGGAAGGTGCGCCCGTATTGATTCATTATCACCAAGACATTCGTTCTCTATGATCGACCGAAACAATGGTCGGAATCATGTTGCATGGGATATCGAAACAACAGGGTTCGGTGCAGACGATGTGTTGAGTGTCGCGGGGTTCTGGTTCCCCGACGGTCACGCAGTGTTATTCCTCAACGTCTACACAGACTCCCAGGCCGACAAGAGTCACCTCGAACAGCAACTGAGTGACCGATCAGATGGATTGGATGTCACAGTGTACGTGTGTGAAGGTGGACGAGATATCTTGGTTGGAATACGGGAGCTGATGTTCGACCGGTTTTCGAAGGACTACGATCGCCTGATAGCGTATAATGCTGAGTCGTGGAAAGGCGGGTTTGACCTTCCGTTCGTACGCACCCGCTGTATCAAATGCGATCTCGAATGGGTGTTTGATGGCATCCAGTTTGCTGATCTCTACGACCCGCTGGCCAAACGCATCAACACCACCGTCACGACTCATGGCGCGTCTGCGGACGCTAATACACTCACAGGCAGCCACGAACTCCTCGCACCCTCTCAACACAGCTTAGACACTCTTTCCGAGTACGTACCGGATGACCACCCGTGGTACGCTGAGCGGTGGTATGACCCATTCAAAACATCAGCAAGCGCGGTCGATGCCTACCACAACGAGAGGCATCTCGATGTCCTTCTGCACAACCTCGCTGACATCCACCGAACGTGGGAGCTTGGGGAACTCATCCGTCACTACGTTCCTAGCAAAGACATCTCAACAAAGAAATTGTAGACAAGGTGAACTCCTACATTCGCTACGTGGAAAGTTCCTCATCGTACATCTCAACCACTTCTTCTACCCCATGTTTCTTAATCATACTTTTCATTTGATCTTTCTGACGTTTGAACTCCTTCTCTTTTGCTTTGAGTTCGGATACAATCTGTGGTAACTGATGAAACACTAGGAGAATCTGTATATTCTGACCCCTCTCAGTAAGGAAATAGTCGAACCGTCCACCCTCCTTTCGGTGGCTTGGTTTCCGCACCCAAATCCCCAAATCCACTCCGCGCTGAAGTCGAGAGCCAACGGTCTTATTCGCGATTCGAACTTTTGGCTCGATCTCATTGCGAGATATCCCCTGAGTGGGAATTACACTTAGAATATCGATTGTTCCCTTCTCATCCAAGAAGCTAGCCACCATCTCTTCCATGGATTAGTTACCACAACTTGCACATCGTGCCAATTATAGGTTACACTCAGACGTAATTTACACTCAGAAGTACCTTCTCATTCACCGCTCTCCCCACCAATATCACCCTCAAGAACGACTCTGAAACTGGAATTACCGGAAACTACACGCGGAACTGTAAGTGTAAACTACATCTTGATCCAGAAAACGAGTCATCGATGACACAAGACACAACCGAGGAACTGACCGATACCGTGGCCGAACAGACAGAAGACCTCTGCCATATTCACGACCATATCACACGAGTCATTGCAGCTCTCGACGTACCTACTAGCTCCTTCAGCGGGTACGAGGAAGAGTACCGGTCCAAGTACGACCTGGATGGGGTTATTAAGATGTTCTTGTACCAGCATGCGCGCGATATCAACCAATCAGAGCTAGCCCGCCGACTCCAGGGTGTAGCCTTCATTTATCAGCGATTCAGGCTCTCGTCCCCTCCGGTCCAGCAGATCATCAGCCACAACTGGCGAAATCGCTTCACTGGTGAGGAGCGAGCCAGAATTGTGGAAACTGCCGAGCGAATCAAAACGATCTGTGCAGAACACGACGTTATTAAACCGTACGAGCCCGCGCTCCCACCGGACGACATCGAGGAGGACGTTGGCGAAGAGCAAATCCGTGAGTCAGTACAACGCGCGGTGGACCTTGGCTTGGACGGCTTCATCGATCCTCGCGCCGACAACATCACCTATCCCCTCGAAGCGTACTTCGAGCGACAGAGCTACCTCAACCTTGCTAAGGCGGGAACCACAACGAAAGCACGTCGATTCGCCCGACTCAGCAACCGTTCAAAAGTTCCGCATGGTACAACGCACAATCGTACCTTGAAGAAACTCGCCACTCCTGAAGAACAGACGAAGCTGTGGGACTTCATGGGTGACAAACGCCAAGACTGGAAAGCGATTCGCGATACAGTCCTCCCCGCCTTCCACATCGGGGTCGAGAACATTCTCAACGCTCTTGAAGAAGGCGACAACCCAGGTATCCGAGAACCAGTTAACGTCGCCTTCGACATCACCACCTGGCCGTACTGGTCATCACCGTTTCGTGACGAGAGGGACGTCGAATGGTGGGAAGAGCCCGTCACAATTGAGTACGACAGCGGCGCAACGCGTGAGGTCTATCCGAAAGAGGGCTACCCAGAGATGGTGAGTGGCACCAAGGAATCTCACCAACGTGCATTCAAGTTCGCGACGCTCACCATCATCGCAAACGACACACCGATTGTCATCGCAGTCGAGCCGGTCCGCGACAAACGACGGTGGGAGCCCGACAGCGTTGAAACGCGTACACGCGGCGAGCTTGTTGATGCCCTGCTTAAACAGGCGAAGCAGCACGTTGATATGAATAAGGTGCTTGCCGATCGTGAATTCGATAGCCTGGAAGTCAGGCATCGGATCGATCAACACAACGGGTACTACATTATCGGGAAGCGCAAGCAAGCAAATAGCGATAAGGTTGCGATACAAAAGACCATTGAGCACGAAGTAGCTGATGTGAGCGTCGAACAGGGGACACTCACATACGATGGTGAAACGCACGATATCTCGTATATCTACGTGCCGAAAGACACAGCAAAAGACAGTGAGGAGTACATTGAGGGTGATTATGCGATATTCACGATCAACGCGCACGTGTCACCTGACCGGGCGCAAGGGCTTGCACAGCAGTACCGCGACCGCTGGATGATCGAAAATGAATACAAGACCATCAAGAAGCACTTTCTACCGACCTCAGCGACAGCTGACTTCCGTAATCGGTTTCTCTATTTTGTCATTGGTGTGGCGCTGTACAATGTTTGGCGGATGGCGAACTACCACCTACGAGATGAGGTGGATGTGAACTTAGGAGAAGACCCGCCGATCTTGGCTGGAGAGATCGTTGAGCTGGTCGGTCTCTGCCTCTTTGACCCCGGGGGGTAGCGAAGAACACTCTTTGTCAGGACGCGTTGTTGTGTAGCGACTGCTCTCGATCCAAGTTGTATATTTCTGTGTGATTGGATAGGAATATTCACAACACAACTTGTCTGTTGGTAGCGCGCCGATCACACCCGGCTCTGACTCGGTGATTCAACAACCATAGATAATTCCATGTTGTCTGATTTGTGTATTAAGTCATCCTAATCAGGTTGTGTCGCTCGTGGCGAAACCCGTGCATGAGACTCTGACCCGTCGAAGGGAGGGGCCTGCTGGATTCTCGCGGCCAGTTGCCGTCACTCTCGGAGCCGGGATTATCATACCGCTGTGACATCTATAGCAATAGCCTTCGGTCGGCCGCCACTAGCGAGACACATGGAACGCAAAACCGTCTCCGTTACGGGAATGTCGTGCGACGGGTGCGAACGGAACGTCACGAACGCCCTCGAGACCCTCGCCGGCGTGAACCGCGTCGAGGCCGACCACGAAGCCGACACCGTCGAGGTCGTCGCCGACGACTCGGTCACCGACGACGACGTCCACGCCGCGATCGAACAGGCCGGCTACGAGGTCACAGCCTAGTCGGCCGGCGTCTCGGCGATTCCCGGTTCTCCGTCATCTCCGACGGCGAACTCCGTGTTGACGCCTTCCCCCGAGAGGACCTGTCCGGCGAAGCTGTTGGCGAGGACGGCCGTCACCGACAACACCATCGCGATCATCGCGAACACGGGGTGGACGAGCCCGGTTGTCGCCGCCGCGACGCCGGTGCCGTTGAACGCGAACGCCGCGGCGAGGTTCTGTCGCGTCTTCCGGTAGCTCTCCCGACCGATCTCGTGGGCGTCCATCACGCCGCCGAGCCGGTCGCCCATCAGCACGATGTCGGCGGATTCGATAGCGATGTCCGTTCCCGCACCGATGGCGATGCCGATGTCCGCCTGCGTGAGCGCCGGCGCGTCGTTGATGCCGTCCCCGACCATCGCCACGCGATGGCCCTCGTCCTGCAGGCGACCGATCTCCTCGCGCTTCTCGTCGGGCAACACGTCGGCCATCACGCGGTCGATCCCGACCTCCTCGGTGACCGCCCGGGCCGTTCGCTCGTTGTCGCCGGTGATCACTGCTGGCGTGATCCCGGCTTCGCGCATTCGCTGAACGGTCGCAGCGGCGTCGGCCTTGATTTCGTCGCCGATGCCGATCAGGCCCACGAGGTCGTCGTCACGGACGACGCCCGAGACCGTGAGGCCGCGCTGCTGGAGGCGCTCGACCTCGTCGCCCGCCTGCGAGAGGTCGATGCCCTCGTCGGCGAGCCAGTCCGGTTTACCGACCAGTACGTCGTCGCCGTCCACGGTCACCCGGACGCCCTTGCCGGTGACGGAGTCGAACGACTCTGGGTCGGCGTAGTCCACGCCCCGTTCGTCGGCACGGTCGAGAATGGCGTCGGCGAGCGGGTGTTCCGAGAACGCCTCCGCGCTCGCCGCCATCGCCAGCACATCGTCTTCCTCGCCGTCGAGCCAAACGACCTCGCTGACGGCGGGCTCGCCGACGGTGATGGTGCCGGTCTTGTCGAGGACGATGTGGTCGACGTCGGGGAAGATCTGGAAGGCGTCCCCGGATCGCATCAAGATGCCGTGGTTCGCTGCCTTCCCCCCGCCCCGTATCAGGGCCAGTGGTGTCGCCATCCCGAGCGCACACGGATACCCGAGGACGAGGACGGCCAGCGCCGCGAATGCACCGCGTTGGACGGCCGGCCCGGCGCCCCACGCGAACGGCGCGATCAGCCAGAACAGGAAGGCCAGTGCGGCGATCGTCAGAACGGTGGGGACGAAGTACCTGAGGACGCGGTCGGCGAGCTGGATAATGCCGGGTTTCATCGCTCGCGCCTCCTCGACCTCCCGAGCGACCTGATTGAGGAACGCGTCCTCTCCCGTCGCGGTCACCTCGACGAGGAGCGTGCCGGTCTCGGCGACGCTGCCGCCGATCACCGCGTCGCCCGTCGTTTTCTCCTCGGGAATGGACTCGCCGGTGGCGACCGACTCGTCGACCGTCGACGTGCCGTCGACGACCTCGCCGTCGACGGGGACGTTTTCGCCGGGTTTGATGCGGACGCGGTCGCCGACGGAGAGGTCTTCCACCGGTACTTCTTCGACGTCGCGGTCATCTCGCGGATCACTCCGTTCTCCGCTCGATCGGTTCGAGGCGCTCCCCGCCTCGCGGTCGGTGACGCGGCGTACCGTGTCAGGTCGGAGGTCGAGGAGGTTCTGGACGGCCTGCGACGCCCGCGTCCGGACGATGAGACTGGTGTACTCCGAGAGGATGTGGTAGGTGGTGATGAAGACGGAGACGGCGAAGAAGTGGACGGTCGGGAACCCCGGAAAGACGGACAGGCCGAGGAAGCCGCCGAGCAATCCGGCGAACGCGCCCGCCTCCAGCAGGACGTGTTGGTTGAGGATGCCCCGGCGGAGGCTCTGGTAGGCCTTCTCCGTGATGTAACGGCCGGGGCCGAACATCGTTCCGAGGGCCAACGCGAGCGCGAACACGTCCATCGCCAGTGACGCCGACTCGAAGCCACCCATCACGACGATCATCCAGCCCATGAGCGCGGCGACCGCGACGGAGGCGCTCCCCGCGAGGAGGAGGCGACGCTTGCCGTCGGCGAGTTCGGCCTGCTGCTCCTCGTACCGTTTCTCCTTGTCCGGGTCGCGGATCGCGTATCCGAGGTCGCGAAGCGTGTCCTTCACCTCGACCTCGCCGATGCGGTCGGCGTCGTAGTGGACGAGCACCTCCTCGTGGGCGAGACTCACGTCCGCGTCGACGACGCCGTCGGTGCGGCGGTACGCCTTCTCGATGCTCTCCGCGCAGAACGAGCAGGACATCCCGCCGACACGGAATTGTTTCTGTGTCGTTGCCATCTCGGTTCGTCGTTGCCGGGCGAGGCGCATAACCGTTATGACGAGTATTATAGCGGTATCGAGTAGTTCATACCGTAGTTATCTGCGTGACGTTACTCTTACTATCGTTGTTCCCTTATCCGATGGCAAGAAATGGCCCTGCTTGAATCCGATGTACCAATCCGAGAGGTCGTCACGACAGACCCTGAGAAGGCGAAGGCCCTCGAGAACGACGTGCGAGCGAAGATACTGGACATGCTCGCCGAGGAGGAGATGACGATCGAGGGGATTCACGAGGAACTACAGCGGCGCGGCGAGGAGAAGGCCGAAACGACGGTTCGCCACCACGTGAACGTCCTGAAGGACGCCGAGATGGTTGAGATCGCCCGGCTCGAGGAGGCCGGCGGCGGCACGCGGAAGTACTACAAGTCGAACACGCGCGTCTTCTCCTACGACCTTCCGGAGGAAGCCGACGAGGCCCTTGAGGGTGTGCAGGCGACCGCGAACGAGGAGTTGGAGTCGCTCGTCGAGACGTTGTACGCGGAACACGGGGACGATATCGAGGCGGTCGCCCGCGAGATGAGGCCCTGCGAGTACTGCGAAACTCAACACTACGAGGAGTTCGTTCTCCGAGAACTACTCAACCGCTCCCTCCTCGACCTGGGCGAGTCGGGTCGATTGGACGACCTCGAGTGCTGACCGCCCGAGAGCCGACGACTGGCCCAGTTTCCGTGCACGACTTCGGCGGTAGTCGCGACGGAGACGATCCGACCTGCGGCCCCGACGGACGGGGGACGCGAGGCCGCGAACGACGACGGAGAAAGAGCCGCTACCGGCCGCCGAACTCCCACTCGGCGTCGAGCTCGCGGTGCGTGAACGGGAGCGCGTCCTCGCCGGAGTAGCTCGCGACGAGGTGCCCGTCGCCCTCGAGGTAGTACTTGTAGGTGGTGAGCCCCTCCAGGCCGACCGGGCCGCGCGCGTGGACCTTGCCCGTCGAGATGCCGACCTCCGCGCCGAGCCCGTAGCGGTAGCCGTCGGCGAAGCGCGTCGAGGCGTTGTGGAAGACGCTCGCGGCGTCGATGCCGGTCATGAACGCGTCGGCCGCCGACCGGTCCTCCGTGACGATGGACTCGGTGTGTTTCGAGCCGTGCGCGTTGACGTGCTCGACCGCCTCGTACACGTCGTCGACGAGCTTGATCGACAGCTCGAGGTCGCCGTACTCCGTGTCCCAGTCGTCGTCGGTCGCCGCGCCGACGTCGACGATCTCGCGGGTGGCCTCGTCCCCGCGCAGTTCGACGCCCGCGGCCTCGTAGCGCTCGACGAGGCCCGGGAGGAACTCGGGCGCGACGGACTCGTTCACGAGCAGCGTCTCGACCGCGTTACACACCGCGGGGTACTGGACCTTCGCGTCGAACGCTACGTCGGCGGCCATCTCGAGGTCGGCGTCGTCGTCGACGTAGACGTGACAGATACCCTCCGTGTGGCCGAGCACGGGGATCTGCGTGTTGTCCTGGATGTACGAGACGAACTCGGAGGAGCCCCGTGGCATCACCAGGTCGACCTTGTCGTCGAGTTCGAGGAGCCGGTCGACCTCCTCGTGCGCCTCGACGAGCCCCGCCCAGCCCTCGGGGAGCTCCGCGGTCGCCTCGCGGATCACCCGGTGGAGGACGCGGTTCGACTCGCTCGCCTCGCTGCCGCCCTTGAGGATGACGGCGTTGCCGGACTTCAGCGCGAGCGCCGCGATCTGGACGAGCGCGTCCGGCCGCGACTCGAAGACGGTCGCGACCACGCCGATGGGGACCGACACGCGGTACAGCTCCAGCCCCTCGTCGAGCTCGCGGGCGGCGAGCGTCCGGCCGAGGGGGTCGTCCTGCTCGGCGACCGACTCGACCATCGCGGCGATGTCGTCGAGCTTCGCGGCGTCGAGCTTCAGTCGGTCGACGAGCGCCTGCGTGTACTCGCCCCGCTCCAGCATCTCCTCGGCCGCCTCGACGTCCCGCGCGTTCGCCTCGAGGATCGCCGACCGGTTCGCGCGGAGCGCGTCGGCGACCGATCGGAGCGCCTCGTTCCGGGTCGCCTCGTCGGCGTTGGCGAGCCGCAGGGCGGCCCGCCGCGACCCCTCGACCAGTTCGTCCGTGTCGCGGTCGATCTCGGTGGTCTCACTCATTGGTCTCACCCGATGTCGGCACGAATAGCGTGCCCGTCGGTTTACCGGCTGCGATCCGCTCTAGCACGTCTCGGGTGGCGGAGCCGGCGATCACGGCGGGGGTACCGCTCTCGGCCACGTCGCGGGCGCCCTCGACCTTCGTCTGGATCCCGCCGAAGTCGGAGGTGGTGCTGTCCCCGATGATGTCCCGGACGGCGTCGTAGTTCGTCCCGACGGCCTCGATGACGGTCGCGTCCGGGTCGCGCTTCGGGTTCCCGGTGTACACCCCGTCGACGTCGGTGAGCGTGACCAGCAGGTCGACGTCGAGCGCGATCGCGGCCGACGCCGACAGCATGTCGTTGTCGCCGATCCGCAGCTCGTCGGTCGCCACCGCGTCGTTCTCGTTGATGACGGGAACGACGCCCCAGTCCAGCAGGGTCTCGACGGTGTTGGTGAAGTTGTCGAACCGGTCGGGCGCGTCGAGGTCGGCGCCGGTCACGAGGATCTGCGCGACCGGCTGGTCGTAGCGGTCGAAGCTCTGCGTGTAGTGGCGCATCAGGAGGCTCTGTCCGACCGTCGAGAGCGCCTGACTCTCCTCGATGACGTCCGTCTCGGCGTCCACGTCGACAGCGTCGGTGCCGCCGCCGTTGCCGAGCCGCCCGATGCCGGCGCCGACGGCGCCCGACGAGACGACGACGACCTCCTTGCCGCGCCGGCGGAGGTCCATCACGTCGGCGACGAGCTTGTCGAGCTTCACCCGGTCGAGCCGGGAGTCCTCGTCGGTGAGGGAGTTGGTCCCCGCCTTCACCACCACGCGGTCGGCCTCGGCGGCCGCGGTGCGCGCCCGGTCGACGGTGTCGGGATCGAGGGCCCCGACCGCGACCCCGTCAGTCGTCATCGAACGCCTCGGCCAGCTCCCGCGAGCGCTTCTCGGCCGCTGCGACGGCGTCGATCACCGCCTGATCGGCGTCGCTGTCCCAGAGGACCTTCATCCCCTCTATCGTCGTCCCGTTCGGCGAGCAGACCGCGTCGATGAGCTCGTCCACGCTCCGGTCGTCGCGGAGAACGGTCTCCGCCGCGCCCTTGAACGTCTGCGCGGCGAGCGTCTCGGCCTGCTCGGGGTCGAGCCCGCCGTCGATCCCGGCCTGTTTCATCGCGTCGATGAGGTAGAAGGCGAAGGCGGGTCCGCTGCCGTTGACGGCGGTCGAGATGTGCATCAGCGACTCGTCGACCTCGACGAACTCGCCGGCGTCGTCGAGCATGGCGCGGACCTCGTCGGTGAGCCCGTCGTTCGTCGCCGCCGCGGCCATATTGCCCGTCTCGGCCGCGAGGTTGGGCATGATCCGGACGACCGTCGCCGGGGTCCGTTCGGCGACGAACTCGCGGGGGAGCCCCGCGGCCAGCGTCACGAGCTGCTGGTCGGCCCGCAGGTCGAGGTCCGCGAGCACGTGCTCGGCGACGTCCGGCTTCACGGCGAGGACGACGATGTCGGCGTCCCTCGCCGCGGCGACGTCGTCGGTGGTCTCGTCGGCGGCGTCCTCGACGGCGGCGAGCGCGTCCGGGTCGAGGTCGATCGCCGTCAGGTGATACGAGCCGGTCCTCGCGAGGCCGCGCAACAGGGCACCTCCCATGTTCCCGCAGCCGATAACGCTCACGCGTGTCATGTTACCTGCACGGAGAAGTCTCAGGGACATACCAACTGCGGTTTGAACAAGATTGCCACCAGATCCGCCGAGAGGGCCTTAGAGCGGTCGACGGGGGCTAAATCAGCCGCTTGTACAGCGAACGGTACCGATCCGCGACGGCGTCGAGCGAGAACGCCGCGCTCCGGTCGGCCGCGTTCGACCCGAGCCGCTCGCGGAGCGCGGGGTCGGTCAGTCGTCGTATCGCGTCCGCGAACGCTTCGGTCTCTTCGTCGTCGGCGGGGTCGACCTTGAGGCAGTCCTCGCCGTCGTCGAGCCACGAGAACGTCTCGATGTCGCGAACGACGACGGCCTTCCCGGCGGTCATCGCCTCGAGTAGCGCGATCCCCTCGTTCTCCTCGTGAGTCGGGAACAGGAACACGTCGCCCGCGGCGAACGCCCCCCGGATATCGTCGACGAAGCCGGTAAAGGTACAGTTGTCAGGCGCCTCCTCGATGAGCCGGGTCGTCTCGCGGCCCTTCAGCGACAGGTCGAGCGGGCCGAACCACGCGAAGTCGACGTCGGGGAGCGCGCGGGCCACCGCCACGAACGTCTCCAACCCCTTCCGCTTGATCACGTGGCCGACGAGGAAGACGGTGGGCGCCTCCAGGTCGTACCGCTCGCGGTACTCCGCTTCCAGCGACTCGAATCCCGCCAGCTTCTCGCGGTCGACGCCGTTCGAGATCACGGTCGTGGGCCGGTCGGTGTACCCCTCGATCACGCCGCGGTTGTACTCGGAGGGGCAGACGAGCGCGTCGGCGAGCCCGTACGCGCGGCGCAGGTAGGGCCTGAGCGGCTTCGCCAGCGCGTTGGTGAACCGGAAGCTGTCGCCGAAGTCCTCGGCGGTGACGTGGGTGTGCGCGACCACCGGCACGCCGCGGTCGCTCGCCCGCTTCGCGTACCACACCGAGCGGGGGCCCATCAGGTTGCAGTGGAGCACGTCGGCGTCGAGGGTCGGCTCGGTGGTGTACGCGATTCCCTCCCGGTCGAGCATCTTCCGCTGGTGGACCACCGACTCCTTGATGCCGCCGGTGACGTGGTCCTCGAACTCGAAGTAGTGGCTGACCTTCATCGCGGGGTCGCGGGGGCGGACGCGGACGTGTCGGTGGCGGCCGCAGCCGGGGCGGGCGCCGGAGTCGCGCTCACTCGACTTCCAGCCACGGGACCTCCATCAGCGGGGGGATGTGCGTCTCGATGTGGTGTTCCCACACGCCCTCCTCGCCGAACGCCTCGCCGTGGTCGGCGGTCACGACGACCGTCCCGTCGAGCTCCTCGACGAGCTCCGCGACGGATTCGAGGGCGATCCGCAGGTTCTCCTCGTAGAGGCGGAGCGCCGTGACGCGCGTGCCGTCCTTCACCAGATCGGCCGGGTCGAGCTCCAGCCACAGCCCCGCCTTCTGCGCGAACTCGCTGTCGTCCAGCCGGCTCTCGATCTTCGGCCGGACCGTGTCGCTGAGCGACGAGAGGAGGCCGCCGTCGTCGTCGGCGTCGTCGGCTCCGGCTTCCTCCTCTTCCTGCCGTTTGATCCCCTTCTGGATCTGCTTGAGCTTCTGGCCCTTGCCCCGTGAGAGGTAGGGGGCGTGCGGCTGCATGTAGTGGAGAACGGTGCGGTCGGCGCGCTCGACCGCCTCGGCGTTATTCCGGAACGCCTCCGCGATCCCCTCCGGCGGGACCGTGCCGAGGTCGTCGTCCCAGCCCGTCTTCCAGACGTCGTGGATGTCGCTGATGTGGTCGGAGGCGGTCCACTCGTAGTCGCAGCTCGCGCCCCACTTCAGCTCGTTCAGCGGGACGCCGAGGTCGTTGATGAAGGGGTTCCCGGAGAAGTAGGCGATGTCGTGGTCGCCGGTGAACGTCCGATAGGCCCACTCCGGCGTCGACGAGCCGACGCTCCAGCGCTTCTCGAGGTCGCCGTCGAGGTACTCGTCGTACACGTCCTCGAACACGTCGTAGCGACACGCGTCGAGGACCAGACAGTAGTCCCACTCGGACTCGAGGAACCGCTGGTCTTCCATAGGTTGCGCGACCGTATTCCACCGACGGTTGTATTCTTGTTGGTGTTCGGTCGTCTTCCGTCGGTTCCGGCCGTGGGCGTTCGATTCCGGCCGCGGGTATTCGATTCCGGCCGCGAGCAACTCGATTCCCGCCGCCGGCCGGAACGCGCGCACATGGCCTCGGTCGCTGTGATCTCGGCCGCGGCGACCAGACGTTTCAAGTTCGGCACCGACACAGGGGCCGTATGGACGGGAACCGTCGGCGCGGGCTGTTGGTCGGCGGCGCGGCGGCCGTCGGGATCCTCGCGGTCCTGTTCGTGATCGTCGGCGCGAACCAGGTCGTCGACACGGTGCTCGCGGCCGACTCGGGACTCGTCGCGGCGACGTTCGGGCTCGCGCTCTGCTGGCTGCTCGCGTGGAGCCTCATGCTCAGGACGGTCCTCGGCTCGCTCGACATCCACCTCACGGTCGCGACGTCGTTCCTGGTGTACGCCGGCGCCGTCTTCGCGAACAACGTCACTCCCTTCGGACAGGCCGGCGGCGAACCGGTCGCCGCGGCGCTCATCGCGAAGGTGTCCGGGTCGCGCTACGAGACGGGACTGGTCGGGATCGCCAGCGTCGACGTGCTCAACGTCGTCCCCTCGATCTCGCTGGTCTTCCTCGGCGTCGGCGCCTACGCCGCCACCGCGGCAGTCGGCGAGCGGCTGGAGGTCGCCGTCGCGGTGGCCGTCGCCCTGATCGTGTCGGTCGCGACGGCCATCGCGCTCGGCTGGCGGTATCGGCGAGTCATCGTCGACCGACTCCCGGCCGCCGTCGGCGGACTCCTCGGCCGACTGCGGCGGTTCGACGCCGACGCCGTCGAGGCTCGACTCGCCGAGCGGCTCCGGAACTTCTTCGAGGACATCGAGCGCGTCGGCGCGAGCCCGCGGCGACTCGCGGCCGCGGTCGGGCTCTCGCTGGCGGGGTGGACGCTGCAGGCGGCGGCGCTGACCGTCGCGTTCGCCGCCGTGGGCGCCCCGATCGCCCCGGAGATCGCGCTGTTCGCGGTCCCGCTCGCGTACGTCGCCGGCGCCACGCCGCTGCCCGGCGGGCTCGGCGGGATCGAGGCGGCGTTCGTCGCGCTGCTCGTGCCGACCACGGGCGTCGCCGCGTCCACCGTCACCGCCGCCGTGCTCGTCTTCCGCGGCGCCGTCTACTGGCTGCCGATACTGCTCGGCGGGCTCTCCGTCTCGACGCTCGGGGTCGACGCGGTGCGGTGAGCGAGGCGGCTCGCGGGCCGTTTCTGCCTCTCTCCGAGCGACGCCGAGGCGTCGCCGTGGTCGCGAGCGCGTCGCTGAGAGGGAGCGACTCCGGGTATTTCAGGGACTTGCGATAGAAGGGCGAAGAGTATCGCGGGTCGCCACCCATTCGTCGAGTTGACATGTTTTACCAAGACAGCGAACTGCAGTATCCCGTCGAAGTCGAGGACCCGAACCCCCTGTTCGCGAAGATGCTCCAGCAGGCGATCGGCGGTCTCGAAGGCGAAATGCGCGTCGCCATGCAGTACTTCTTCCAGGCGGCGGCCGTTCCGGACGAGCACGCGCAGTACCGCGAGGCCCTCCGCGACACGGCCGCCGAAGAGCTCGGGCACATCGAGATGCTCGCCACGGCGGTCAGGAAGAACTTACAGGGCGCGCCGACGTCGTTCGCGGACGCCGAGGACGGCAAGGACTTCGCCGCGCTCGCCGGTCTCCACCCCAGGCAGTTCCTCTCTTCGGGCCTGAACGCCATGCCCACGGATTCGGCCGGCGTGCCGTTCAACGGGGCCTACATCGTCGCCACCGGCAACCTGGCCTCCGACATGTACGCCAATATCACGGCCGAGTCGGGCGGACGGCTCCTGGCGACGCGCCTCTACGAGATGACCGACGATCCGGGCATGGAGGACATGCTCGCGTACCTCATCGCCCGCGACACGATGCACCAGAACCAGTGGATCGCCATCCTGCAGGACCTCGGCGACTCCGATGACGCCTTCGACGTCCACCCCATCCCCGATAGCTTCCCGAACGAAGCCGAAAATCAGGAGTTCAACTACGACTTCATGTCGACGAACCGGGAGGCCGAAAGCGACCCCGGCGAGGCCTGGACCGGCGGCGAGGCGCCCGACGGCAAAGGCGAGTTCTCCTTCATCAACCAGATCGAACTCGACGGCCAGACGATCAGCATCCCGACGCCCGATCCGGGCACCTACAACAGCCCGACATCCGCAGAAGACGACTGAGGGCGATCGGTCGCGTCGACACGCCGTTCCCGTCGAGGCTCCGCTTCCGCCGGACGTTCGGAGACGACGCGCCCGTTGCCGGTTCGAACGGGCGTTCGGCGACGACGGCGTCCGTCAGAAGAACAGCCACAACACGAGCAGCGCGTACAGCACCGCCAGCGCGATCACCGTCAGCCGGATGAGGATGTTGACGCTGAACACGAGCCCGTTGTAGTCGTTCTTCAGCAGCTTGAGCGGAGCCGTGCGTCGGCTTTCGAGCCCGATCGTCGCGGGCGAGACGTCGTCGACGGCGCGCTCGATCGCCGCTTCGAGCGCCTCGACGTTCGACTGCTTCAGGTTCGCCAGCTCGTGGACGGAGGCGTGGGTGTCCGTCGAGAACACGAGCACCTCGTCGAACTCGCCGCGGTGACTCGCCGCGAGCTCCCGCATGTCCGTCGTGACGCCGTTGGTGTCGATCCCGACCGCGAGCACGTCCTGCCCGTCGACGGACTCGACGATCGCGATCATGTCCTGGTCGGTGCGCTCGACGGCGAACCCGGCCGCGTACTCGTGAAGCGGCGCCTCGGCGAGCCGCGCGCGGAAGTCGTCGAAGTGGCGCTTCAGGCGGTCGGCCTGGCTCGATCCGTACTGCACCTCCTTCGTCGGGCCGTCCTGGATGTCGTGCTTGTGGAGGTCGACCAAGAGCAATTCGGACCGGTCGACGTCCCGCATGAACACGCCGGTGTCGTAGTCGTCTATCCCTTCGCTGTGGAGGAAGACGACCTGTTTGTCGCCGAACCGGCGGCCGTAGAACTCGATCTCGCCGTAGTCCTCGTGGACGAGCCGCGAGGCGCGATCGACGCCGACGGGGTCGGCGATCGCGTCGAGGATCTTCTCGGCGTCGCTCGGGTTCGAGAGGTCCTCCTTGTGCGTGCAGGGGACGTGGAGGAAGAAGCCGTGTTCGTCCCGGCCGTCGTTCAGGGCCTCGATGACGTTCCCGCTGAGCTGGCCGCCGCCGAACCCGCCCAACGGTCCCGGGTGGACCCACGGGGCGGCCAGCGTCAGTCGGTCGCCGTTGTCGATCGCGAGCGTCTCGACCGCGGGCTCCGCCTCCACGCCGAGGTCGAGCGATTCCCGGTCGTTCCGGAGGATCCCGGACGTGAGCGCGAACGCGGAGACGTCGGTGTTCGTCCGGATGAGGTAGTCGACGATGGCGAGGACCAACACGAGGAACGCGGCCGCGATCAGAAGCGACGCGAACGCGAACACGTGCCGGTACGTCGAGAAGCCCAGGTCGCCGCCCGCGAACGCGTAGAACGCCGCGATCAGCGCCGCCGGCTGGGCGAGCGCGACGACGAGGATCCGCTTGTAGCGGTCGATCCCCGTCGACACGACGAGCACGAGGATGTTGATCAGGTAGATCGTGATAAAGAGGAGCCAGACGATGCTCCACGCGTTCCCGACGTCGTTCGCGCCGGAGAGCACGAGCGCGTAGACGAACAGGACGAACTGGTTGACCAAGGCGAGAAAGAAGCTCCAGGACCGCGGGTAGTCGGGGAGCACCCGGTGGAACAGCTCCCCGGCGAACAGAAAGGGGAGGAGAAAGAGGAGGGCCGCGACCGGGAGGACGCTGGACGGATCCGGGGACAGCGGCGTGAACGTCGAAAAGGCGACGAACGAGACGAGGCTGTACACGACGCTGAGGCCGACCAGCGCCGGGAGCTGCACCCTCAGCGGAGGGACGCCGAACACCAGCCGCTGGAAGACGTCGACGTTGTCCGCCCCCATCTACGGCGGTACCTCGTAGATGGACTCGAGCTCGTCTATCGTGTGCGTCACGGAGAACTCCTCGACCGCCTCCCGCGTCCGGCGTTCGCCGTTGAGACAGTCGTCGACCGCGCGCTCCATGTCGTCGAGGTCGCCGTACGCGAACCGGGCGCCGTTGGCCTCGCCGATGGTCTCGTCGAAGGGAGGAACGTCGGCCGCGGCGACCGGCGTCCCGCAGGCGTTCGCCTCCAGCGTCGAGAGCCCGAGGGTGTCGCAGGTCGAGGCGGTGACGAAGACGTCGAGCGCCGAGTAGAAGGCCGGCAGGTCCTCGCGCGGGAGGAAGTCGCGGAACCGCACGTTCTCCGGCGCGTCGCGTTCGAGGGCGTTCCGCACCGGCCCCTCTCCGACGAGCTCGAAGGACACCTCGGGCATCCGCTCGGCCAGCCGGAGGATCTCGTCGACGTTCTTGTTGTGGGTCATCCGGCCGCTGTATCCGACGGTCGGCCCGTCGGTCTCGAACCGCGAGCCGTCGACGGGGCGGAACGTGTCCGTCTCGATGCCGACCGGGAGCTTGCGCGGGGCCACGTCGCGGCGGATCCGGGAGGTCGACGCGGTGACGCAGTCGAACGAGCGGAGGAATCGGTTCTCGTAGGCGACGTACAAGCGCCCGGCGACGTCGGAGAGCGACTCCAGCTTGAGCCCCTGCACGAAGTAGTCCTCGACCGGCGTGTGGTGGGTGTACACGGACTTCACGCCGCGCTTCTTCGCGTACCGGCGTCCCATCAGCCCGGTCGACGCCGGGCCGTGGCAGTGGACGACGTCGAGGTCGGGGAGCGTGGAGAGTCGCCGGTAGAGGGGGACGCGATACTGGCGGTAGAAGGGGTTCGGAAGCGATCGCACGGGTATCTCCCGGTCGTCCGGCTCGTGGCTGCTCGCCGGGTAAACGACGTACACGTCGTGGCCCCGGTCCTCCAGGCGGTCGCGCCACGCGCGGATCGTATACGTGACGCCGTCGATGCCGGGGAGGTAGCTGTCTGTGAAGAATCCGATGTTCATACGAGAGTCCGTCGTCCGCGTGTCGTCGGCCGGAGACCGCTCTCAGGGGGCGCGCGCACCGTGTCTCGACGCGTGGGGACGTCGGGCGTCGCGTCCGCACCGAACGAGAGCCCAGCGAATCCCACCGCCGTCTCGGGGAATGAATCGGGTCGCACGAGTTCTATCTCGCGGATTCCCCACCGAAAAGCTTCAACATTTTCATTCCGAGCGCGGGTGTCGCGGTCCGCGCGGAGTCGATCTCGTCGGCGGGGAGGGACGGCGACCCCACGCTTAATCCCGCGGGGCGCGGATCCGGAGACATGATCTCGTCCGAACGCATGGCCGCGGTCGACGCCAACGCCGCGGCCCTCGGCGTCCCGCGCAAGCAGCTGATGGAGTCCTCGGGCAACGCGGTCGCCCGCGAGGTGCGGGCCGCCGCCGACCCGGGGGCCGACGTCGCGCTGCTGTGCGGGCGCGGGAACAACGGCGGCGACGCGTTCGTCGCCGCGCGGTTCCTCTCGGAGTACGACGTGACGGTTCACCTGCTCGGCCGCCCGGAGTCGATCCGCACCGACATCGCGCGGGAGAACTGGGAGGCGCTCGGCGCGGCCGAGATCCCGACCGAGACCGTCGCGGACGCCGCCGACCTCTCGCTCGGCGAGCCCGACGTGATCGTCGACGCGATGCTCGGCACGGGCGCGACGGGCGCGCTCCGGGAGCCCGAGCGCACGGCGGCGCGGCTGGCGAACGAGAGCGACGCGGTCGTCGTCGCCGTCGACGTCCCCTCCGGGATCGACGCCGACACGGGCGAGCCGACCGGGAGCGAGGGCGCCGCCGAGGGCCGCACGGAGGCGTCCCCGCACGTCGAGGCCGACCGGATCGTCACCTTCTACGACGCGAAGCCGGGGCTCGACGCGCTCGACGCCGCGGTGACGGTCGCGGACATCGGGATCCCGGCGGCCGCGGAGCGGTACACCGGCCCCGGCGACCTGCTCGCGCTCGGCCGCGACCCGGACTCGCACAAGGGCGAGAACGGCGAGGTGCTCGTCGTCGGCGGCGGTCCCTACACCGGCGCCCCCTCGCTGTCCGCGCGGGCGGCGTTCCGGGCCGGCGCCGACCTCGTCCGGGTCGCCTGTCCGGAGACCGTCGCGCGGGAGGTACAGGGGTACTCCGCGAACCTCATCGTGGACGGGCTCGCCGGCGACCGGCTCGGTCCCGACCACGTCGATCGCGTCGCGGAGCTCGCCGCCGACAACGACGTCGTCGTGCTCGGCCCGGGACTCGGCGACGACGACGCCACGCTGGCGTTCGTCCGCGAGTTCCTCGCCGGCTACGACGGCCGGGCCGTGGTCGACGCCGACGCGCTCCGCGTCGTCCCCGACGTCGACACCGACGCGACGCTGGTCTGCACGCCGCATCAGGGCGAGCTCGTGGGGATGGGCGGCGAGACCGCGGACGACCCGGACGAGCGGGCGGCGCTGGTGCGGGCCTTCGCGGACGAGATCGGTCACACGCTGCTCGTGAAAGGCGCCGTGGACGTGGTCAGCGACGGCGACGCGGTCCGGCTGAACCGCACGGGGAACCCGGGGATGACTGTCGGGGGAACCGGCGACGTGCTCGCGGGGGTGGTCGGCGCGCTGGCGGCCGTCCTCGACCCGTTCCGGGCGGCCGCGATCGGGGCGTACGTCAACGGGCTGGCCGGCGACGCGGCGGCCGCCGCGCACGGCAACGGCCTCGTGGCGACGGACTTACCCGACCGGCTTCCCGAGGCGATGCGTAATGAGTGACGAACTGACCCACACCGACGAGTCCGGCGAGGTCCGCATGGTCGACGTCGGCGCGAAGCCGGATACGAGCCGGCGCGCGGTCGCGCGCGGCGAGATCCGGCTGACGCCGTCGACGATCGCGGCCGTCGAGGCCGACGAGGTCGGCAAGGGCGACGTGCTCGCGACCGCGCGGATCGGCGCGGTGCAGGCCGTCAAACACACGTGGGAGACGATACCGATGTGCCACCAGATCCCGATCACGAACGTCGACACCGACTTCGCGGTCGGCGACGACCGGATCGAGCTGACCGTCGCCGTCGAGACGACCGGGAAGACCGGCTGCGAGATGGAGGCGTTGGAAGGCGTCACGACCGGCCTCAACGTCGTCTGGGACATGGTGAAGGCCGCCGAGAAGGACGCGGACGGCGGGTACCCCGACACGCGGATCTCGGACGTCGAGATCGTCGAGAAGGAGAAGCGATCGCTCGACGGCGGCGACTGAGTCCGGGGCGCGGCGAGGGCGACGCCGCGCGCCCGCGGGCTCAGAACAGCCCGGTCACGTCCCCGTCGGCGTCGACGTCGATGCGCTCCGCGGCCGGTTCGGCCGGGAGGCCCGGCATCGTCATCACGTCCGCCGTCTTGACGACGACGAAGCCCGCACCCGCCGACGGCGACACCTCGCGGACGGTGAGGGTCCACCCCTCCGGCACGCCGGTCAGCGAGGGGTCGTCCGCGAACGAGTAGGGCGTCTTCGAGACGCACACGGGGAGGTCGCCGTACCCCCACGCCTCGACCCGCTCGATGTCGTCGGCGGCGCCGTCGACGTACTCCACGCCGTCGGCGCCGTACACCTCGCGGGCGACGGTCTCGATCTTCTCGCGGAGCGGTTCCTCGAGGTCGTACAGCGGCGCGAACGTCCCGGTTCCGGCGCGCTCGCGGACCAGCTCCGCGAGCCCGGTCGCCCCCTCGCCGCCGTCGCGGTAGGCGGTCGAGCGCGCGACCGGCACCCCCGCGTCGGCCAGCGTCGACTCCAGGGCGGCGAGCTCCGACGCCGCGTCGTCCGGGAAGACGTTGATCCCCACGACCGCGGGGATCCCGAACGACTCGACGACCTCGACGTGACGCCGCACGTTATCGACGCCCGCCCGGACCGCGTCGGGATCGGTCGCGTCCAGCGCGTCGAAGTCCGTCGGCCACATCTCCAGCCCGTGTCGCTTGGCGCCGCGGACCGTCGCGACGACGACCGCGACGTCCGGAACGATTCCCTCGCGGGCGACGATGTGCGCGAACTTCTCGGCGCCGAGGTCCGCGCCGAAGCCGGCCTCGGTGACCAGGTAGTCGGCGAGCGAGGCGCCGACCCGGTCGGCCACGAGGGTGTTGGTCCCGTGCGCGATGTTGGCGAAGGGGCCGCCGTGGACCAGGGCGGGGACGCCCTCGACGGTCTGCACGAGGTTCGGGCGGAACGCGTCGCGTAAGAGCGCCGCGGCGGCGCCCGCGACGCCGAGGTCGGCGGGAGTGACCGGGTCGCCGTTCTCGTCCTCCGCGAGGACGATCCGTCCGATTCGCGCCTTCAAGTCGGAGATATCCTCCGCGAGCCCGAGGACGGCCGTCAGCTCCGAGGCGGCGGTGATGACGAACTCGTCCTCCCGCGGGACGCCGCGGGCGGGGCCGCCGAGCCCCACGACGGTCTCGCGGAGGGCGCGGTCGTTGACGTCGAGCGCGCGCGGCCAGTCGACCCGGCGCACGTCGACGCCCGCGTCGTTCCCGTGATGCAGGTGGTTGTCGAGTGCCGCGGCGATCAAGTTGTGCGCGGCCGTGAGCGCGTGGATGTCGCCGGTGAAGTGGAGGTTGATCGCCTCCATCGGGAGGACCTGCGAGCGCCCGCCGCCCGCGGCGCCGCCCTTGACGCCGAAGACGGGACCGAGCGAGGGCTCTCTGACCGCGACCGCCGCGGACTCCCCCAGTTCCGCGAGCGCCTGTCCGAGCCCCACGGTCGTCACGGTCTTCCCCTCGCCCTTCGGGGTCGGGGTCATCCCGGTCACGAGGACCGTCGTCCCGTCGGCGTCGGCGTCCGCGGTCGCCGAACGCACCGCGTCGAGGGTGAGCTTCGCGATCCCGTCGCCGCGCGGCTCGACGTCGGCGGGGCGAAGCCCCAGATCGGCCGCGACCGCCTCGATCGGGCGAGGATCGACGGCGCGCGCGACCGCGAGATCGGACTCCGGTGCGTCGACCGCGTCGTCCGCCGGGTTCGAGTGCGCCATACCGGCCCTTCTCAGGGGCGTCGTATGAGGATTGTTCGTGCCATGGTGCCACCTAACGTGGCCGCGTTCGTTTAAAAAGCCGACCGCTCCGGTCGCCGGCCTCAGTCGTCGACCGGCTCCGCGTCGTCCGTCGACTCGCCGCCGTCGGCGACCGTGACCGCGATGTCCGCGGCCGCGGCCTTGTACTCGGGGATCTTCGCGCGCTCGTCCAACACGTCGTTCGTGAGGCGGTTCGCGGACGCGGCCGCGAAGTGCGGCGTCGTCCAGACGACGCCCTCCTTGATGTCCTCGGTCACCTGCGCTTTCACGTCGATCTCGCCGCGACGGGAGCGGAGCGTGACGCGGTCGCCGTCCTCGATCCCGTAGTCCGCGGCGTCGTTCGGGTGGACGTCGACGAAGTTCTCCGGGTGCTGCCGCGACAGCGTCGGCGAGCGCCGGCTCATCGTCCCCGTGTTGTAGTGCTCTTCGAGGCGCGCGGTCGTGAGGATCAGGGGGTACTCCTCGTCGGGCACTTCGGCCGGCGGCTGGTGGCGGACGCCCTCGATCTGTCCGAGTCCGTTCTCCGTGTCGAAGGAGTCCTCGTAGAGGAACTGGTCGCCCTCGTCGCCCTCCTCGTAGCACGGCCACTGGATCCCCTCCTCGCCGAGCCCGTCGTAGGTCATCCCGTGGTAGATCGGGCACACCTCGCGGAGCTCCTCGAAGACGGCCTCCACGTCCTCGAAGCGGAACTCGTCCTCGCTGAACAGGCGACTGCCGACCTCCATTAGGATGTCGAGGTCGTGTTTCGTGTTCTCGTGGACCTTCTCGACGCCGCGCATCCGCTGGACGCGACGGTCGGTGTTGGTGACGGTGCCGCCGCGTTCCGCCCACGTCGTCGCCGGGAGCACGACGTCGGCGAACTTCGCGGTCTCCGTCATGAAGATGTCCTGTGCGACCATGAACTCCAGCGACTTCAGCCGCTCTTCGACCTCGTTGCCGTCGGGTTCGCTCATCACGGGGTTCTCGCCCATGACGTACAGGCCGTGGACGGAGTGACCGGCCTCGTGGGAGATCTCGACGTTCGTGAGCCCGGGTTCGTCCGGCACCTCGAATCCCCACGCGTCCTCGACGCTCTTCCGGGCCTCGTCGTCGTCGACGAGCTGGTAGCCCGGCAGGACGTTCGGCATCGCACCGACGTCACACGTGCCTTGGACGTTGTTCTGGCCGCGGAGCGGGTTGACGCCGGTGCCGGCCCTGCCGAGGTTCCCCGTGATCAGCGCGAGGTTGATCTCGTTCTGAACGTTGTCGACCCCGCAGGTGTGCTGGCTCATCCCCATGCCGGTGAAGATGGCCGCGTTGTTCGCCATCGCGTACTTCTCGGCGGCGAGCTCGATGTCCTCGAGGGGGACGCCGGCCTCCTCGGCCGCCGCCTCTTTGTCGAAGTCTTCGAGCGTCTCTTTTAAATGGTCGAACCCCTCGGTCCGCTCCTCGATGAACGCCTCGTCGATCCAGCCGGCGTCGGGCTCTTCCTCGTGACGTTCGAGGATCGTCTTCAGGACGACGTTGAGCAGCGGGATGTCGGTTCCCGGATTCAACTGGAGGTGCATGTGCCGGTCGGTCTCCTCGATGTCGAACGACCGGGTCGTCTTGTTGGCGTGCGGGTCGACCTGGATCACGGTCGCGCCCTCCAGGACGGCCTGCCGGAAGTACTGGCTGTTGGCGATGGGGTGCTGCTCGCCGGGGTTCGCCCCCTGTATCCAGAACACGTCCGCCGCCTCCTCTAAGTCCGCCATGCTGTTCGTCATCGCGCCCGCGCCGAGGCTGGTCCGGAGCGCCCACACCGTCGAGGCGTGGCACATCCGCGTGCAGTTGTCGACGTTGTTGGTGCCGTACCGTCGCGCGAGCTTCTGGAGGAGGTAGTTCTCCTCGTTCATCGTCTTCGAGGAGCCGAAGAATCCCATCGCGTCGGGGCCGTAGTCGTCCCGAATTTCCTCCATCTCCGAGACGATCCGGTCGTACGCCTCCTCCCACGTCGCCTCGCGGAACTCGCCGTCCTCCTTTATCAACGGCTCCGTGAGCCGGTCCTCGTGGTCGACGACCTGCGTCGCCGCGCCGCCCTTGATGCAGACCCGGCCCTCGTTGACGGGCGCCTCGCCCCACGGCCTGAAGTTCACGTCGCCCGGGTCGTCGCCCTGTTCGACCTTGATCCCGCAGCCGACGCCGCAGTACGGGCAGATGGTCTTCGTCGCCTCCTCGCCCTCAGTGGACATGACTCTCACCCTGACGTGCGCTCATACGTCACGGTTTGTCATGCCTTCCGCATGAGTGTGTCGGTCGTTTCGGTCTCCGGAGGGGTCGGCGCCGCTCGTGGGGTCGCCCGTCCGCTCCTCGCGCCCGCCCGCGGCTCGTCGGGGTCGGCCCGCGGCTCGTCGATCCCACCCGTCGCGCTTCCCGCCGAACCGTTTTGTCGGCGGCCGACGTTCGGCCGGTATGGACCCGACGCCCGCCGAGGTCGCGGCCCGCGCGGACGAGCTCGTCGAGACGTACCGCGAGACGGCCCCGTTCTATCCGGTCGAGGCGGAGGCGGTCGAGTCGCTCGGCGACGCGTTCCGCGCCGGCGACTACGGCCGGCGCGACGTCGAGTGGGTGATCCGGTGGTACTTCCGGCGGCGCGTGGACGCGATCGATCACGACGAGCGCCGCGCGGTCGAGGAGGCCGTGGAGGACGCGGCGCCGCGCGAGCTCCGCGGGGCGCTGTGGGACGCGATCGACGCGCTGGAGGAGGCGGACGGCGAGGAGCGCTCCGACGGCGAGGGCGACCCGCGGACGCCCGCCCACCACCGCGCGCTCGACGCGCTCACCGACCTCCCGGGCGTCGACGTCGCGGTCGCTTCCGGGGTGCTGTGGTTCCTCGATCCGGACCGCTTCCCCGTCGTCGGCGACCGCGAGTGGCGGGTCGTCGCCGCGCTCACCGACCTCGACCCCGAGTATCCCGACCCGATGACGCCGGCGGCGTACGACCGCTACCGCGACGCGGCGCGGACGCTCGGGGACCGGCTCGACGTCGACGGCTGGCGCTTCTATATGGTGATCCAGCGGGTGTACGCCGAGGAGTTCGAAGGAGACTAGCGGCGGGCCCGATCGCCGCCTACCGGTCGAGGAACGGCAGGATAACGACCTCGGCGCGCTTCTCGTCGCCGCGCACGACGACGCTCACGTCGGTCCCGGGCTCGGTGTAGCGCTCGCGGAGGTAGCCGAGGCCGATCGGCTGGTCGAGCGTCGGGCTCATCGTCCCGGACGTGAGGTGACCGATCCGGGTGAGGTCGCCGTCGGTCACGGCGTACCCGCCCCGGGGAACGCCGCGGTCGAGCAGGCGGACGCCGACGAACCGCTCCTCGACGCCCTCCTCCTGCTGTCGCTCCAGCGCGTCGCGGCCGACGAACTCCGTGTCCAGCTTCACGACGAACCCGATCCGCGCCTCGTAGGGCGTGCGGGGCTCCTCGTCGGGGTCGAAGTCCTGTCCCGAGAGGAGGTACCCCATCTCCGTCCGGAGGGTGTCGCGCGCGCCGAGCCCGCAGGGCTGTGCGGTCGGCTCGACCGAGTCGGCCGGTGCCGCGGCGTCGTCCCCGACGAACGCCGCCCAGACGTCTTCGACCCCGCCGGTCGGGCACATGACCTCGAAGCCGTCCTCGCCGGTGTAGCCGGTGCGGGCGACCCAGCTGTCGACGCCCGCGACCGCGGCGACCGTCGCCTCGAACTTCGAGAGACCGACGACGCGGTCGGCGGGAGTCGCGTCGTCGACCGCGTCGGCGGCGTCCGGACCCTGCACCGCGAGCATGGCCCAGTCGTCGGTGGCGTTCGCCACGGTCGCGTCGAGCCCCGCCTCGTCGCGGTAGTCGGTCCACCGGTCGGTCATCTGCTCGTCGTGGCCCGCGTTCGGGACGAAGAGGTACGCGGGGTCGCCCTCGCCCGCGTCGAGGTCGCGGTCCAGCCCGGCGAGCGAGTCGGTGCCGGCGCCGGCCTCGATCCCGTCGGGGAGCCGGTAGACGACGGTGTCGTCGAGCATGACGCCCTCGTCGTTCGTGATCGCCGCGTACTGCGAGTCGCCCGGGTCGAGCGCCGTCACGTCGTTGGTCGTCAGGCGATTCATCAGCGTCGTCGCGTCCGGTCCGGAGACCTCGATCTCGCCCATGTGCGAGACGTCGAAGACGCCGACGGACTCCCGGACCGCGGTGTGCTCCTCGCGGATCGAGTCGAACTCGACGGGCATCTGCCAGCCGCCGAAGTCGGTGAACTTCGCGCCGCGCGCCTCGTGAACCTCGTGGAGGGGGGGAAGCCGATCGGTCATGACCGAACGGTCACCGGGACGCGCCTAAGGTCTTGCCATGGGGGCGGCCTCGGCGCCGGCCATCGGGGCCCGGTCGGCACCGGAACGCGTCGCGGGCGCCGACAGCCTCAAGCCGCTTCCTCCCTCTTTCACCCACGTGAATCGGAACGCCGCCGACCTGCTGGCGCCGGCCGCGGCGGTCCTGCTCGCGGCGCTCCTCGTCGCGGCGGTCGCCGGCGCGTGGCCCCCGTTCGTCGCCGTCGAGAGCGGGAGCATGGAGCCGACCGTCGAGCGCGGCGACCTCGTGGTCGTCACCGCGACGGAGCGGTTCCCGTGGGACGGGCTGACGGGGCACGCGGAGCCCGGCGCCCCGCCGCGGCTCGGCGGTTCGGGCGACGTCGTGGTGTTCGATCCCCCCGACGCGGAGGCCCGGCCGATCCTCCACCGGATCGCGTTCCGCGTCAGCGCGGGCGAGGACTGGACCGACCGCGCCGACCCGGCGCTGCTCGACGGCGACTGCGACGCGATAGCGGCCTGTCCCGCGCCGTACGACGGGTACGTGACCTACGGCGACGCGAACGGCGAGTACGACCAGAGCGCGGGGATCGCTCCGATCGTTCGCGAGGAGTGGATCTCGGCGAAGGCGCTGGTCGCGGTCCCGAACCTCGGCTGGTTCCGGGTCGGCGTCGACGCCGCGATCGCTCGGCTCGGCCTCCTGCCGACCGCCGTGGGCGTCACCGGCCTCGCGGCGGCCGCGGGCGGCGTCGGCGCGATGGTCATCGGCCGGGTCGGTCGCGAGCGCGAATCGGTTCGGGAGTGAGGTGTCCCTCTCGAAAGCGACGCGTCACTCCGAGAGAGAATTGGCGGTCGCGTCCCCGGCGTCGGCGGCGTCCGCGTCGCTCTCATCGGTTGCGTTGGTCTCGCCGCTCTCATTCGCCTCGTCGCTCTCATTCGCCTCGTCTCTCTCGTTCGCCTCGTCGAGCGTCACCGAGTCGTTCGCGGCGTTGCGGAGGGCGTCGGACCGGCCGAACTCGCCGGGCGCGATCGCGAGGGTCCGGATCCCGTAGCCGTTCGCCGTCTCGACGACGGGCTTGAAGTCGGTGTCGCGGGAGGCGATCGCGAGGACCGACATCCGACCCTCGGCCGCGAACCGGGCGGCGTCGACGGCGAGCTTCACGTCGACGTCGCCGCTCGTGATCACCACCTCGAACCCGCGCGCCTCCGCGGCCTGGATCAGTCCCGGCGTCGCGTGTTCGTCGAGGTAGAGCCGCGTCGTGACCAGCGGGCCCTCGGCCTCGGCCGCCCGCCGCACGTCGTCGAGGTCGACGTCGAACTCCTCGCGCAACACGTTCGGCCCGTCGACGAACAGCGCCACGCCGACCGGCTCCTCGTCCTCCCGACTGGATTCCATGCGTCGAGGTCGGCGGCGGTCGGAAATATGCGTGCTGGTCCGGAGCGGCCCGCGGTCGTCCCGGGTTATACACCTTATATCCGTTTTACCTCCTGATCGACGACCGTAGTGAATATACGGAGTATTGAAGTAGGATGTCCAGGAATAACGGAATACAATGTCGAACTACGACACCTTCACCGTGATTTCCGAACAGAACGATCATGAATGTACCACGCTTCGTGCCCATCCCCGCAACGAGACGTACCACGTGGTCGACTACGCCGACGACGCCGCCCGCGAGACGGTGGCGGACCTGCCGGTCGGCTCGGTCGTCAAGATGGAGCTGTCGCGCGCCGGCCGCCGGAGCAACGTCTGGCGCGCCGAGTCGGTTCGGACCGCACACACCGACGGCGGTGAGCGGGAGTAAGCGGGAGCGGTTCGATCGATGTCGAGGCCCTCGCGGCTCGGACGCCTCTTCTGTTCGACCGCGTTTATAAAAACAGCCGCGGGTGTCGTCAGCGGTCGCGCGTCAGCCGCGGGTTCGTCACGGCGCCGTCGGCGGCGGAGGCGAAGTCGCGGGCGTACTTCGCGAGGATCCCGCCCTCGTACTGCGGCTCGGGCGTCTCCCGCGCCTCGCGGCGCTCGGCCAGTTCGTCCTCGGAGAGGTCGACGCTGAGGTCGCGCTCGGGGATGTCGACGGTGATGTGATCGCCGTCCTCGATGAGCCCGATCGGGCCGCCGTCGGCCGCCTCGGGCGCGACGTGGCCGATCATCGGGCCGCGCGTCGCGCCGGAGAAGCGCCCGTCGGTGAGGAGCGCGACGTCGTCCTCGTGGCCCGCGCCGACGACGGCGGCGGTGACGCCGAGCATCTCGCGCATCCCCGGACCGCCGGTCGGCCCCTCGTTGCGGATCACGATCACGTCGCCGGAGTCGACCGCGCCCGACTGGACGTACTCCATCGCGTCCTCCTCGTGCTCGAACACGCGGGCCGGCCCCTCGTGGTAGAACTCGTCGTCGCCGGTCACCTTCAGCACCGAGCCGTCGGGCGCGAGGTTGCCCTTGAGGATCTTGATCGCGCCCTCCTCCTCCTTCGGGTCGTCGACGGTGTAGAGGAAGTCGGCCTCGATCTCCGAATCGTCGGGGAGCGCGCCGTTCTCCTCCAGCTCGGCGATCTCCTCGGCGAGCGTGCGGCCGGTGACCGTCATCGCGTCGCCGTGGAGCAGGTCGGCCTCCAGCAGGCGGCGGAGGACGACCGGGACGCCGCCGATCTCGTGGAGGTCGTTCATCACGCGGGTCCCGCCGGGCTGGAGGTCCGCGATCTTCGGCGTGCGCCGCGAGATCTCGTCGAAGTCCTCGATCGAGAGGTCGACGTCGGCCTCGGCGGCCAGCGCGAGCAGGTGGAGGACGCCGTTCGTGGAGCCGCCGATGGCGGTCTGTAAGGCGATCGCGTTCTCGAAGGACTCCCGCGAGAGGATGTCGGAGGGGCGCCGGTCGTTCTCGATGCAGTCGACGACGAGCTCGCCCGCCCGCTCGGCGACCTCGTAGCGCTCCCGCTCCTCGGCGGGCGCGGAGGCCGAGCCGAGCGGCGCCATCCCGAGCGCCTCGGAGATGGACGCCATCGTGTTGGCCGTGAACATCCCGCCGCACGAGCCCGCGCCGGGGCAGGCGTGTCGCTCCAGCTCGTCGAGCTCCTCGCCGCTCATGTCGCCCTCGGCGTAGGCGCCGACGCCCTCGAACACCTGGACGATGGTGACGTCGCGCCCCTCGTGCTCGCCGGGCATGATCGAGCCGCCGTAGAGGAAGACGCTCGGCAGGTCGGTGCGGATCGACGCCATCAGCATGCCGGGGAGGTTCTTGTCGCAGCCCGCGACCGTCACCAGCGCGTCCATGCGCTCGCCGAACGAGACGAGCTCGACCGAGTCGGCGATGACCTCCCGGGAGATGAGGCTCGCTTTCATCCCCTCGGTCCCCATCGAGATGGCGTCCGAGATGGTGATCGTCCCGAACTCGATCGGCATCCCGCCCGCGGCGTCGATCCCGTCGATCGCCGCGTCGGCCACGTCGTCGAGGTGAACGTTACACGGCGTGATGTCGGCGGCGGGATTCGGCACGCCGACGATCGGCGAGGAGAGGTCCTCGTCGTCGAACCCCATCGCGCGGAACATCGAGCGGTGCGGCGCGCGCGCCGCGCCCTCGGTCACGTCCCTGCTCCGTAAGCTCTCGTCCTTTTCGCCCGCGAACCGGTCCGCGTCGCCCCCGCGTCGGCGAGGGGATTCCCCCTCGTCGGATGGTGGCTGCTGTTCGCTCATACCTGTCCCTGTCGCTCGGGGGTCTTAAACGGCCGCAACGGGGCGAGGGTTGCTCGGGGAGGCGAACAGGTTCGGTCCGGACCGCGCGCCGGTGTGCCGCGGTTCGCCGTCGACTCGTCGCGCCGCTCAGACCCGGGCTTTCAGCTCGATCCGATAGCCGAAGGGGTCCCTGACGTACACCGCCGGCCCCTCCCCGGTCGCGCCGAGGGGCGAGTCGAGCGTCTTCTCGACCTCGACGCCGGCCGAGTACAGTTCGGTCGTGATGTCGTCGAGGGACTCCTCGACGACGACGGCGACGTGGTCGTAGTTCGTCGCGGCCGGCGGCTCGAACTCCTCGGTCGGCCAGAGGTGCACGACCGCGGTCGCCGACAGCCGCACGTCGAAGAAGGGCTTCTCGTCGGCGGCGTACAGGGCGTCCTCGATGCCGAACCCCAGTCGATCGCCGTAGAACTCCCGTGCGTCGTCGACGCCGTCTTCCGGGATCCGGAGGTTGACGTGGTCGATGTGGCGCGCTCGCATACCGGATCGTTCGCCGGCGGGACTAAAAAAAGCGACAGTCAGGCGAACGCCCGGAGGATCCCCGCGCCGTCGGTGCTCCGGCCGAGGTCCGGGAGCGTGGCGCGCTCGGGGTGAGGCATGAGCACGGCGACCGTCTCTCGCTCGCCGAGGACGCCGGCGACGCTGTCGGTGGAGCCGTTCGGGTTGGCCGCGTCGGTGACGTTCCCGTCGGCGTCGCAGTAGCGGAAGAGCACGCGGTCGTCGGCGACGAGGTCGGCGTGCGCGTCCTCGCCGATCTCGAAGCGGCCCTCGCCGTGCGCGATGGGGACCTCGATGACCTCGCCCTCGTCGTAGGCGGCGGTCCACGGGGTGTCGGCGCGCTCGACGCGGAGGTGGACCGGTTCGCACTGGAACCGCGCGGAGGCGTTGGTGGTGAACGCGCCGGGGGTGAGCCCGGACTCCGAGCCGATCTGCGCGCCGTTGCAGATCCCGATCACGGGGACGCCCTCTTCGGCTGCGGACCGGACCTCCGCCATGACCGGGGCGCGGGCGGCCATCGCGCCGGCCCGGAGGTAGTCGCCGTACGAGAAGCCGCCGGGGAGGACGATCCCGTCCGTGTCGCTCGGGAGGCCGTCCTCGTGCCAGACGCGCTCGGCGTCGATCCCGAGGTGGGCCAGCGCCCGGACCGCGTCGCGGTCGCAGTTGGAGCCGCCGAACTGGACGACGGAAACGGTCATCGCTCGGCGACCGCGACGTCGTAGTCGTGGATCGTCGGGTTCGCGAGGAGCCGCTCGGCCATCTCGTCGGCGCGGTCGGCGGCCTCGTCGGCGTCGGCCGCCTCCAGGTCCACCTCGAAGCGGTCGGCCGACCGGAGGTCCGAGAGCTCGAACCCGAGGCGTTCCAGCGCCTGCTGGGTGGTCTCGGCCTCCGGATCGAGGACGCCCCGCTTCAGCCGGACCGTCACCGTCGCGGTGTATGCCGTCATGACCGATACTGCGAAGTCGTGTGTAAAAACCGTTTTGGAACGCCTTTTATATCCACATTCGTGGATATATCTCGGTCGATCGTGCGGGCGGCAGGCTCCGCGCGGAACGAAAGGGGCAAACCCCTCCGCGTTCTGGACCCGGTGTATGCAGCCGCTCGACACTGCGGAGGTGATCGTCGCATGACCCGCGAACTGACCGAGATCACGGTCGTCGGAGGAGACAAGACCGGACTCATCGCGCGGGTCACCTCCCTGCTGTTCGAGCGGGGGATCAACATCGAGGACCTCGATCAGGCGGTCCGCGAGGGCGTCTTCCGGATGACGACCCGCGTGGACGCCTCCGAGATGGAGACGTCCCGCGGCGAGCTCCGGCGCGCGCTCGCCGAGCTCGGCCGCGAGCTCGACGTCGACATCCAGGTGCGGTTCCCGAGCGACCGGGACGCGCGCCGGATCGCGCTACTGGTCACGAAGGAGACCCACGCGCCCGAGGCGCTGCTGGAGGCCGAGGCCAACGGCGACCTCGCCGACGACGGCGAGGAGGCCGAGATTCCGGTCGTCATCGGCAACCGCGGCGACCTCCGGACGCTCGCGGAGCGCTACGACAAGCCCTTCTACGACGTCGGCGACGGCAGCGGCAACACCGACGAGGGGCGCCTGCTCGACCTGCTGGCCGAGTACGACGTGGACCTGATCGCCTTGGCCCGCTACATGCGGATCCTCTCGCCCGAGGTCGTCTTCCGGTACGAGGGGCGGATCATCAACGTCCACCCTTCCCTGCTGCCGGCGTTCCCCGGCGCGGAGGCGTACCGGCAGGCGAAAGACGCCGGCGTTCGCATCGCCGGCGTCACCGCCCACTACGTGACCACGGACCTGGATCAGGGGCCCGTGATAGCCCAGCGCGCCTTCGACGTGCCCGCGGGCGCCGACGTCGGCGAGATCAAGCGCCGCGGGCAGCCCCTCGAGGCCGACGTGCTGCTCGACGCCGTCCGGCTCCACCTCGCCGACGCGATCGCGATCCACCGCGGCACGGTCCACGTCCGCGAGGACGCCGACGTCGACGCGCAGCTCGGCCTCACCGCGGCCGCGATCGACGCCAACCCCGACGAGCCGGTCGACGGCACGCCGCTGTCGCGCTCGGAGGCGCCGACGCCCGGAAGCGACTGACCGGCCGACAGGCGGACGCAGTCGGACGATACTCGAACGTCCTTTTTAAATAACCGACCGCGGAGGGAGCGGTGACGTCACCGCTCCGCGCTCTCGCGGTCTTCCTTCGCTCTCGCCTATCGCCCGTCGTCGTCCTCGATCGACTCCGTGACGCGGGCGTGGAACTCCCGGAGCACCGCCGACTCGTCGTCGGCGAGCACCGTGTCGGAGTCGACGAGGGTCGCCAGCCCGAAGGAGAGCGGCGTCGGCGAGTCGACGGCGTGGTGGACGACGTCGACGTCGCCGGCCGCGATCCCCTCGAGCACCTCGCGGACCCCGGCGAGGTCGAGCCGGTCCTCTAACAGCTCCCGGTACGTCTCCTCGGTGACGGCGAACTCGTCGAGCTCCTCCGCGAACGAGAGCAGCATCTCCGCCGACACCTGCTGTTCGGCGGCCGTCTTCTCGTACCCCTTGTACCGTTTCAGGATGAGGAGCGAGCGCGCCGCGTCGATCCGGAAGTACCGCTGGAGGAGGTCGGTGCCCTGCACCGCCTCGCGGAGGTCCTCGCGGACCGTCTGGGGGCTCAGATCGCGGAGGATCCCGGCGACGTCGACCTTGCGGTTCAGCGGGAGCGCGAGCGAGAAGCCGCGGTCCGCGACCGCGACCGCGACGTTCGCGTCCGTGCGGTTCGCCACCGCGGCCGCGACGAGCCGGGAGAGGCCGTCGTTGAACCGACGGCCGTAGTTCGAGTGGACGTAGAACCGGCGCTTGTACTCGGCGCGGTCGAGCTCTTCCTCCACGACGAGCCGAGAGGGCGTGGGGACGCTCTCGACGCCCGCGTACGCGACCTGCTCGTCGTAGGTCCGCGCGATCGCCCGGACCGCGTTCCCGTCGAGGGGGAACTCTCGGAGCCACGCGCGGACGGCCGGAGGGCCGCCCTCGGAGAGCCGGTCGAGCAGCTCGCCCTGGAACGCCAGCACCTCCCGCGCGAGGTCGTAGGAGAGCGGCAGGCGCTCGGAGTACCACGAGGGGACGGTCGGGCGCTCGCTCGTCCGGTCGACGTACACCTTCGAGCCGCGGCGGTACCGGAAGGCGAACCGCTCGCCGCCCAGCGCGAACACGTCGCCGGGATCGAGCGTGTCGAGGTAGCTCTCGTCGAGCGTGCCGACCGGCTCGCCGTCGCGCGTGAGCACCTGACAGCTGAACGAGTCGGGGATGGTCCCGACGTTCGTCATATAAATGACCCGCGCCAGCCGGCCGCGCTTCCCGACGAGGAGTTCGCCCACCGGGTGCTCCTCGTGGTGGTGCGGCCCGTCGGGGGGGTCGTTCTCGTCGCGCCACACCTTCGGGTAGACGTTCCGGTCCGCGAGCCCCTCGTAGTCCGCCGTGAGGTACCGCATCAGTCGCTCGTACTCGGCCTCGTCGAAGTCCCGGTACGGGTGGGCGCGCCGGAGCGTCTCGCGGACCTCGCGGTCGGGCCGGATCCGGTTTATCGCCATCCCGTAGACGTGCTGGGCGGCCACGTCGTAGGCGCCGTCGGGGAGGAACACGCGGTCGACGAACCCGTCCTCGGCGCGGGCGAGCATCGCCGCGCACTCGACCAGCTCGTCGCGGTCGAGCGCGAACACCCGTCCCTCGACCGTCTCGCCGGGGCTGTGGCCCGCGCGGCCGACGCGCTGGAGCAGCGCCGCGACCGACTTCGGCGAGCCGACCTGCACCACCAGATCGAGGTGCGGCATGTCGATCCCGAGCTCTAGGCTCGTCGAGGTGGTCACGACGTCGAGGTCGCCGCGCTTCAGCCCCTCCTCGATCCGCGTGCGCTGTCCCTCCCCGAGGCTCCCGTGGTGGCAGCCCGAGTCCGACTCGTCGTAGCCGTACCGCTCGCGGAGCTCTTGGAGGGTGCGCTCGGCGCCCGACCGGGAGTTCGTGAACACCAGCGTGTTCTCGTGCTCGCCGATCAGCTCGTGGAGCGCGTCGTAGAAACGGTCGGTGACGACGGAGCGCGGCGTGTGGATCAGGTCGGCCGCCGGCGTGCGGAGCTCCAAGTCGAACTCCCGGACGAACCGCGCGTCCACCAGCTCGTAGGGCCGGGGTTCGAGCCCCGCGGGGTCGCCGACCTCGCCGGCGACGCGCTCGCGCCCGACGAGGAACTCGGCGACCTCGTCGAGCGGCTCGACCGTCGCCGAACACCCGATTCGCGTCGGAGAGCCGTCGGCCAGATCGGTGAGCCGCTCCAGCGAGACGGCGAGGTGGGTGCCGCGCTTGTTCGCCGCCAGCGAGTGGATCTCGTCGACGATGACGTACTCGACGGTCCGGAGCTTCTCCTTGAACTTCGGGGAGTTGAGCAGGATCGCCAGCGTCTCCGGCGTGGTGTTGAGCACGTGCGGCGTCTCCTCCAGCATCGCCTGTCGGTCCGCCTTACTCGTGTCGCCGTGGCGGATCGCCTGTCTGACGCCGGGGTCGGGGTCGCCCCGCTCACCCTCTCGGGAGGCCGTCTCCGCCGCGATCCCCTCGAGCGGGACTTCCAGGTTCCGCTTGATGTCGTTCGCGAGCGACTTCAGCGGCGAGACGTACAGACAGTACACCGAGTTCTCCAGCTCTCCCGCCCGATCGCGGGCGAAGAGGTCGTTGAGGACCGCGGTGAAGGAGGCGAGCGTCTTCCCACTACCGGTCGGCGCGGCAACGAGGCAGTTCCGACCGTCGTCGACGTGTGGGATCGCCTCGCGCTGCGGCGGGGTGAAGAAGCCGCCGTTCTCGCCGACGTACTCGCCGAACTCCGAGACCCACCAGCGGCGGACCGGCGGCGAGAGCCGGTCGAGCACGTCGGCGTCCGGGAGCGGCACCGTCTCGGGGTCGAACTCGACGGTCGGGGCGTCGTCGGACTGCGTTCGGCTGTCACCGGGCGAAGCCCGGTTGCCCGAGGAACTGTGTCCCTCGCTGCTAGAGGGACTTCGTCCCTCGCCGCCCCCGGCGAGCGCCTCCCGGAGGAGCGCTCGCGCTGAGGGCCGCTCCGCCTCGCAATCCGTGAGTTCGCTCACTATCCCGTACGTGGGCGTGCGAAGGGATATCGGTTGTGTCGGTGGAGCCGACCGCTTCCGCCGACGTGCGGGACGCACCCCTCACCGCGCTGTGTGAACCGCCCAGTTTATGCCGGGTCCGTTCGTGGCGGCGCACATATGAGTGGAAGCTCGCCGGCGACGGAACGGGAGATCGACCGCAACCTGTTCGTCACCGTCTCGGGGCCGCCGGGGTGCGGAGCGACGACGCTCGTCGAGGGATTGGCGGAGGCGCTCGACTGCGGCTTCGTCTCCGGGGGCGAGCTGTTCCGCGAGATCGCCGCCGAGCGCGACATGAGCCTCTCCCAGCTGATCGCGAAGACCGGCGAGTCCGAGGAGATCGACCGCGCGCTCGACCGCCGGCTCCGACGGATCGCGGAGAAGTGGGGCGCCGCCAACAAGGCGTTCATCCTGGAGTCCCGTCTCGCCGGGTGGATCGCCGGGAACCGCGCCGACGTCCGGATCTGGCTCGACGCGCCGGACGAGGTGCGCGCCGACCGGACGCTCGACCGCGAGGAGATGACCTCGGAGATGCAGGTCCGCGAGGTGATAGAGGAGAAGCGCTACCGGTCGTACTACGGCATCGACCTCTCGGATCGCTCCATCTACGACCTCGCGATCAACACGGGGCGGTGGAACCCGGAGACGACGCTCGACATCGCGCTCACGGCGATCGAGGGGTACGACGTCGACGCCGACGAGGGCGCGTTCGACACACCCGACTTCGAGATCTGAGCCGCGCGCGCTGGCTTTCCCTCGCCCCGCCGGCGATCCTCGGCGACGAGGAGGGCGAGCAGGCGAGCGACATACAAATATAAAGTGCCCGTGCCACGGAGCCACCGGCATGGCCGACAGAGAGATCGACGACGTGGACAGGGCGATCCTGTACGCGTTACAGGAGGACGCTCGGAACATGTCGTCGGGGGACATCGCGGAGCGAACCGGCACCTCGGACAGCACCGTCCGCAAGCGCATCCAGCGCCTCGAGTCCGACGGCGTGATCAAGGGATACAGCGCGGACATCGACTACCAGAAGTCCGGCCATCCGCTCCGAATGCTGCTCTACTGCACCGCCTCGATAGCCGAACGCGGCGAGCTCGTCGACGACATTCTCTCGATCGAAGGCGTCGTCTCGGTGCAGGAACTGGTCACCGGCGAGCAGAACCTCCTCGTGACCGCCGTCGGCGAGTCCGACAGCGACATCACGCCCGTCGCACAGCAGCTCCTCGACATGGGGCTCGGTGTCACCGACGAGGTCCTCGTCCGGAGCCACGAGACGACGCCGTTCGGCGGGTTCGACGCCGACAACGAGAGTTAAACGGCGATCCCGGCGAGCGTTACACGACGACCCGCTTGACGTCGAGCCCGGTCGCGCGGCGGACGACGGCCCGAACCGGATCGACCGAGTCCGCCAGGTTGTCCGAGTCGCCGTCGAGGACGACGAGCGCGGCCCGGCGGCCGGGCGCGATGACCCCGCAGTCGAGGCCGGCGATCTCTGCGCCCGCCGCGGTCGCCATCCGCAGCACCTCCCGAGCGGTCACGTCGAACCGGGTCGCCGCGTCCGCCATCTCCCGGAACATCGACGGGCCGTTCAGCATGACGTTGTCCGTCCCGAGCGCGACCGTCGTGTGGTCGAGCAGCTCCCGTATCGGCGGGTCCCCGACGCCGAGAACCGCGTTGGCACGGGGACAGACGGCGATCGGTACCGACTGATCCGCGACCCGCTCCAGGTGCTCCGCCTCGGCGTGGACCATGTGCACGAGCAGGTCCGGATCCAGGTCGAGCGCGGGGTGGATGTCGGTCGCGTCCGGCTCGCCGGCGTGGATGGCGAACGGCACGCCGCGCCGCTCGCACGCGGCGCGCTGGTCCGCGAACTCGGCGTCGTTCGCACCGGACGCCCCGTAGCCGTCGGCGACGTCGAGGACCGAGGGATCGTCGCTTCCGAAGATGAACGGATCGACGGCGAGGGGCGCCGCCGCCTCGCGGAGCGCGTTCGCCCCGAACGTCCCGTTCTCCCGGAAGTCCAGACAGGTGACCGTGCCGGTCCGGCGCATCAGGCGGAGCGTCCGGCGCATCGCCGCGACGAGGGCCGAGCGGTCGGCGGCCGCCAACCGTCGGTGTTTCACGCTCTCCGGCGGCGCCACCGCCTCGTCGAGCGACAGCCCGACGGCCGCCTCCTTCGCGACGGAGTCGCCCACGTGCGTGTGGGCGTTGACGAACGCGGGAAGGACGATGTCCGTCGACTCCGTGGCCGTCTCCTCGACGGCCTCGATTCGGCCGTCCTCGACGACGAGACGACCCCGGACCGGCTCGTAGGACTCCCCGCTGAGGATCGTCCCCGTGAGTTCTTCCATACGGTCGGTCGGGACGGGAGAACGATATGGTTTTCTGAGCGGCTTCGACGAACGACTCGGGAACGTTCGCGGGCGTCGGCGCCGGATGCGTCCCCGTGGCGGTCGCTCGATACCGCTGTGTTCTCGGGAGACTGGAGGCGCGTGCGAAACCATAACGTTCTATAATCACAGTTTTTCGAACGGATTGTGATTATGAGTAGATTTATTAGCCAATCTGTTCTTGAGAGGTGGTAAGGACGACCAGCATTCGGTCGGCAGAGGTGCGTCGACCGCCGGACGCGGTCGTCCGACCCGAACGATGACAGGAGGAACCTCGAAGACGAAGGTCGGAGCACTCCCGGAAACGACGGTGGGGTCACCGTTCGTGCCCGTCGCACTCACGTGGCTCGTCTGGTCGCTGTTCGCCGCGAGCGTCGCGGCGCTCGTCGGCCGACTCCGGCTCGACGGCCCCTGGCAGGTCGCCGGTGTGCTCTCCGTCGACGGCCTGACCGTGCTGATGTGGGTGGTCGTCACCTTCTTCGGCGGGATCGTCCTCAGCTACTCGCGCCGGTACATGGCGGGGAGCAGCCACGAGACGGCGTTCTTCCTCGCCGCGTTCGGGTTCACGACGCTCGTGATGGCGCTCGTGGCGGCCGATCACGTCGTCCTGTTCGGCCTCCTGTGGCTCGCGATGGGGCTGACGATGGCGACGCTGATCGGGACCGTCACCGGCTGGGAACAGGCCCGGGCGGCGGCGTCGGTCGCCCGCCGGTACTTCCTCGCCAGCAGCGCGCTGCTCGGCGTCGCGCTGACCGCGCTCTGGTGGGCCACGGGGGCGACCACGATCACCGGGATCGCCGCGGCCGCGGACACGCTCGGCGGCCCGGTCTGGCTCGTCGCCGCCGTCGCGCTCGTCCTGGCGGCGGTGATCCAGTCCGCGCTCGTCCCGTTCCACGGCTGGCTGCTCTCGTCGATGACCGCCCCCACGCCGGCGTCGGCGCTGATGCACGCCGGGTTCGTGAACGCGGGCGGCGTCCTGCTGCTCCGGTTCGCGCCGGTCGTCACCGTCGACGCCACCCTCATGCTCGCGGTCGTCGCGATCGGCGCCGCCAGCGCCCTCCTCGGGAAGCTCTTCAAGTCGGTCCGGCCGGACGTGAAAAGCGAACTCGGCTGCTCGACGGTCGGGCAGATGGGCTTTATGATCATGCAGGCCGGGCTGGGCTTTTTCGGGGCCGCGATCACCCACCTCATCCTCCACGGGTTCTACAAGGCGTACCAGTTCCTCGGCGCGGGCGGTCGGGTCCACCGCGCGAGCCCGGACGGGGCGTCGCCGGCGGAGACGGGCGTCGGCGACGGGGTCGTCACGCTCGCGACCGGGCTGGCCGGCGGCGCGCTGTTCGTGGCCCTGACCGGGAAGGGAACCGGCGTCGACGGCGGCCTCCTGCTCGTCCTGTTCGTGGTGATAACCACGCTCCACGCGGCGCGCAGCGCGGTGCGGCACGCGTCGCTTCCGGCGGCGGTCCGCTACGGGGCGGTCCCGGCGGTGTTCCTCCCGGCGATCGCCGTCTACGCGCTCGTGTACCGCGCGGTCTCGGGGATCCTCTCCGACCTGCCCGTCGTCGCGGCGCCGACCGAGCTGACGGCGCTCCACGGGGTCGTGGCCGCCGTCTTCGTCGGGGTCTACGTCGCCATGGAGCTCGGCGTTCACGAGCGGAGCGGGCGGCTCTACGTGCTGCTGCTGAACGCCGGTCAGCCGGCGCCGCGGACCGTCCTGACCGACGCGGAGGATTACAATGAGTACTGAAGCCACCATCCAAGACAGCATCGACGACGCGGCCACGACCGTCGGGTCGGTCTGGCCTATCCACTCGTTCGTGACGGCGAACCCCCTTTCGGGGTTCGAGGGGTTACCCTTCGGCGAGGCGGTGACGCAGGCGGCCGACCTGCTGGGCGGTCGCGGCTACCCGACCCAGGAGACGTTCCGCGCGGCGCTCGAGGACGGCCGTATCGACCCCGACCGCCTCGACGCGGAGCTCGCGGCGCGGGGCTACGACGACGACCCGGAGGCCCTGCTCCAGCGGATGGACGTCGAGGTCGAGTCGGCGGCGCCGGAGGCCGACACGCAACGCGCCGAGCGCGTCCTGACGAAGTGGCTGTCGGCCTTCCTCGACGAGGGGTGCGCCAAGTGGTCGATGCCGAACCGCGAGGCCGGGTTCTACGCCGCCGTCCGCGAGGTGGCCGCGTACGACGGCGAGATTCCCGATACCGGGGTCGTCGCGTCGCTCCCCGAGACGCCGACCGAGGCCATCGAGGCCGCGCTGGAGCCGTACCCGGAGAGCCAGTACGTCCCCATCTTCGAGGAGCAGCTGGCGGCGCTCCCGGGCTGGACCGGCCTGATCAAACAGCGCGCGGCCGACGGGAACGAGTGGCAGTCGGCGCACCCGATCACGCTCGCGGAGTACCTCGCGGTCCGCCTGTCGCTGCTCGACGGATTCGGCGTCGACCTCCGGCCGTCCACCGGTCCCGACAGCACCGAGGCGGATCCAGCCGACGAGCTCGCCGAGGCGTTCCTGAGCGCGTGGGAGGCGAGCTACCGCGCCGAGCTCGTCGAGCGCGTCGCCGCCGAGGGCCGGTCGCTGCCCGACGCCGAGGCGTCGGACCGCCCCGACGCGCAGCTGGTCTTCTGTATCGACACCCGTTCGGAGCCGATCCGCCGTCACGTCGAGCGCGCGGGCGACTACGAGACCCACGGCTACGCCGGCTTCTTCGGCGTCCCCATGCAGCACCGCGGCTACGACGCGGCGACGTCGGTCGACGCCTGCCCGCCCATCCTCGAGGCGCAGCACCACATCAGCGAGGTCCCCGCTGACCGGGAGGCGCAGGCACGCCACGACCGGTGGTCGAGCGTCCGGGAGGCCGCGGGCGCGGTCGTCGACACGCTGAAATCGAACCCCGCCGGCGCCTTCGGGTTCGTCGAGAGCGCCGGCGGGGGGTACGGGCTGGCGCTCGCGGCGCGCACGCTGGTTCCCGGGCGCGTCCGCGACCTGCTGCGGACCGTCGACGACGCGGTGCCCGACGGCCACGAGTTCTGCGAGCAGATCGTCGGGCACCAGCACACCTACGCCGGCGACCTCCCGGTGGGATTGACCCGCGACGAGAGGGTCGAGTACGCCGCGACCGCATTCGACATGATGGGCTGGACGTCGTTCGCCCGGCTCGTCGCCTTCGTCGGTCACGCGAGCGAGACGGCGAACAACCCGTACGGCTCCAGCCTAGACTGCGGCGCGTGCGCCGGCAATCCGGGGGGCCCGAACGCCCGCGTCCTCGCAGCGATCTGCAACGACGACGACGTCAGGGCGGCGCTGCGCGACCGCGGCTTCGAGATCCCCGACGACACCGTCTTCGTGGCCGGGGAGCACAACACGACGACCGACGAGATCGAGCTGTACGGCGACGTGCCCGAGAGCCACGCGGCGGACCTCGAACGGCTGCGCGCGGATCTGATCGCCGCCCGCGAGAGCGCGACCGCCGAGCGCGTCGAGTCGACGGGCGGCGACGCCGCGGCGGGCGTCGGCGAGACGAACCGGCGCGCCGGCGACTGGGCCGAGACGCGCCCCGAGTGGGGTCTCGCGGGCAACGCCGGCTTCGTGGTCGGTCCTCGCGGCCTGACGAGCGGTCTCAACCTCGACGGCCGCGCGTTCCTCCACTCGTACGACTGGTCGACCGACCCCGACGGCGAGGCGCTCGAGGCGATCCTCACGGGACCGATGGTGGTCACCCAGTGGATCAACGCCCAGTACTACTTCTCGACCGTCGACAACGCCGTCTACGGGAGCGGATCGAAGGTGACGCAGAACCCCGTCGGCAACGTCGGCGTCTACCAGGGCAACGGCGGCGACCTGATGACCGGTCTCCCCCACCAGTCGGTGATGGCCGACGGCGACGAGCCGTACCACCAGCCGCTCCGGCTCTCGACGGTCGTCCACGCGCCGGTCGACCGCGTCGCCGACGCCCTGACCGATCACGAGGCGGTGACCGAACTGCTGGACAACGGCTGGCTCTCGCTGACCGTCGTCGATCCGACTCAGGACCACCGCGCGTTCCGCTACGAGCGCGGCGCGAACTGGGACCCGATGTCCGAGTCGCCCGCCGTCGAGCGGGCGGAACCGGCCGTCACCGCGGTCGCGGACGACTGATCCGGGACGAGCCGCCGACCCGGATCGCCCGGCACGTGGCGTTCTGACTCCGTCTGTGGCGTTCGTTCGCGGTGCGTGGCATTCGGCCGATGGCGTTCGCACGCGGTGCGTGACCGCTGGATGATTTATAAGCGCGTCCGGCGATGGTCCGGCCATGTCGTCACCGCCGTTCATCGATCAGGCGTCGGGAGAACTGGACCTCGACCAGATCCGGGCGGAGGTGTTCCGGCTCGCCGGGCTCGTACTGCTGTTCGGGGGCATCGCGCTCCTCCTGTTTCTGCTCACGCTGCTGGTCGGCCCCGGGCGGTTGCTCGCGGGCTTCCTGACCGTCGTGTCGCAGTTCGTGCTGGCCGTCGGCACGGGCATCGTGCTGATGTACGTCATCGCCCGCGGGATCCAGCTCGCCGACGAGTGACCGGCGCTCGCCGTGACGGCGGAACGAGCCGCCTCACCGAACGGATTCGCGGTGAATACGTTCTCGCCCACAGGATATATCATTTATATTTATTAATAAAACTCGGGTACTGCAGTCGATACCTCCGAATTGATATCATAAAAAGTAAGTTACATATGGGTGGTTGAGCGACGGTGACTCATGGTCGTCGTCACCACCCATGACTAACGTGCTCTCACTCGCGCTCGTCGGTGTCGTACCGATCGGCGTCGCGTTCGTACTGCTCGCCGGACTCCGGTGGTCGGCGGCCCGTGCGATGGGGGTCGGCTGGCTCCTCGCGACCGGTATCGGGCTCACGTACTGGAGCATGGAGCCCGGCTGGCTGGCGGCGTCGGCGGTCTACGGCGCCCTCCAGGCCGTGGACATCATCCTCATCGTGTTCGGCGCCATCCTGCTGATGAACTACCTCGAAGGCAGCGGGGCCATCGCCACGATCCGGTGGTACTTCGGACAGATAGAGGAGGACCGGCGCATCCAGGTGCTGCTCATCGGCCTCGGATTCATGACGATCATCGAGGGCGCGGCCGGGTTCGGCACGCCGGGCGCGCTCGCCGCGCCGCTCCTCATCGGCCTCGGGTTCCCGCCGCTGGCCGCCGCGGTGTTCGGCCTCTTTTTCAACGCGCCGAATCCGCCGTTCGGGGCGGCCGGGACGCCCGTCATCGGCGGCACCGGCGCGGTCATCGAACCGGCGCTGTCGGGCTCGATGAGCGTCGGCGAGTTCCTCTCGATGGTCTCCGCGTGGAGCGCCGTCGTCACCGGCGTGACGTATGTCTTCTGGGGACTGCTCGGCGTGTTCTTCATGACCTACTGGTTCGGCGACGGCGACGGCGGACAGAGCGTGTCGCGCGCCCTGAAAAGCACCCTTCCGATCGCGCCGTTCGCGCTGCTCCTCGGCGTCGTCACCGGGGGGACGCAGCTCGTGATCGCGTGGTTCGTCGGCCCCGCGCTCCCCGATATCGCGGCCGGGTTCGTGGTCCTCGCGGTCGGCCTCGCGCTCGCCAACAACGACGTCCTCGTCCCCGACCGCGAGTGGGACTTCCCCGACGAGTCGAGGTGGACCGACACCTGGCTCGGCGGCCTGGAGCTCGACGAGATCGCTCGGGACCGGCCGAAAAAGGAGATGCCCGTGCTGCTCGCGTGGACGCCGTACCTCCTCGTCGCCCTCGCCCTGCTCGTCACGCGGTGGCCGGACCTCACGGTCGGCGGCGTCGCCGTCCTCGGTTGGATCCAGAGCTTCGCCGTCAGCCTGGAGTCGATCCTGGGCACGGAACTCGGATACACCCTCCAGTACCTCTACCTCCCGGGGACGATGCCGTTCATCCCCGTCGCGATCCTCACCGGCCTCCTCCACCGGATGGACACGAGCGAGATGGGCGCGGCCTGGCGCCGGTCGATCACGCAGGTCGCTCCCGCGGCGCTCACGCTCGTCATCGCCGTCTCGATGACGCAGATAATGATCCAGTCGCAGACGAACACCGCCGGCCTCCTCGGGATGATGGAGGCGCTGAGCCGCGCGCTCGCGATGGGCGCCGGCGGTCTGCTCCCCGTGGTCTCCCCGTGGGTGGGCGCGATCGGATCCTTCATGACCGGCAGCAACACGTCGTCGAACATCCTCTTCAGCGTGCTCCAGTACAACGCCGCCGAGACGGTCGGGCTCTCCCGGACGGTCGTCGTCAGCCTCCAGAACGTCGGCGGCGGCCTCGGGAACATGGTGTCCGTGCTGAACGTCGCCGCCATCTGCGGCGTCGTCGGGATCACCGGGCGCGAGGGCGACCTGTTGCGGAAGGCCATCGTCCCGATGACGCTGTTCGCGCTGTTCGCCGGGCTGTTCGGAATGCTGTTGACGTACGTGCTGGTCCCCGGCCTGTTCTGAGCCGCGACCGGCGCGACATCGGGCATCACCTCGTTTTCCGATCGACTCCCCCGTCTTCGAGACGTCCGGACGTGTTCGCACTCGCGGTGACGCTGGCCGACGAGCCGGTCGGTTGGGTCCCCGACAGAGCGACGTCGGTGCGACCGGCTACAGCGTGATCACGTGATCGACGCCGACCTCGCCGAGCGCCGCGTAGAGGTCGGGGAAGCAGCCGACCGTCGCGCCCTCGACCGTGTTCGTCGGCTCGTAGCGGTCGCGCCCGTGCTCGTCGGTGCGGTCGAACTCGGCGAGTCCGCGACGGGTCGCGCACTGGTCACACAGCATGAGGAGGATGTCTCGGTCGGCCGCCACGTCGGCGAGCCGCCGGCCCAGCGGGTCGTCCTCGCGGAGCGCGTAGGTGTTGTCGTGGAAGAAGAACATCCCGACCACGTCGGCGCCGTGGGCACCGGCCTCCAGCTGCGGGAGGATCATGTCCCCGAGCACGTAGTCGATGGTCTGTCCGGCCGTCGCGAAGACGTAGGCGACCTTCATACCGCGGGGACGACTGGACCGAACATGGCTCCGCGGACACCGGCAGGTTCTCCCGTCACCTACGACGGCGACGGCGAGCAGGGAGTCAGACCACCACGGAGCCGAACGGGTACGCCGGGGTTTCGACGGTCCAAACCGGGCCGTCAGCGAGGTCGACCAGCGAGATCCGGTCGTCGTCGTAGTGCGAGACGACCAGTCGATCGCCGACGCGGGACGCGACGAGCCCCGACGCGGGGGTTTCGACGACCGCGCCGGAGAGCGACCGGAGTCGGGCGGCGGCCGCGTCGAGCACCCACCACTCCTCGTCGATACGGAACAGGTCGACGGGACGGGCGAACCCCTCGTGGACCGCCATGAGCCCGAGGTCGCGATCGAACTCGTGGACGACGCCGTCGCCGCGGCCGGGGACGAACACGCGGTCGTCGGTGACGACGAGATCGTACGGGTCCGCGCCGACCGCGGCCGCGCCGAGCACGGGGTCGGCGGCCGGGCCGCTCCCGCCGCCCGACTCGTCGACCCCGCCCGGATCGAAGGCGACGACGCGCGCCCCCGCCTGGTCGACGGCGTAGCCGCGGGCCCCGTCGGGGCCGACCGCGACGCCTTGCACGCGGGCGTCGGCCCCGACGTCGACGGCGCCGAGTCGCTCGCGAGCCACCGGATCCACGACGTCGACGACGCCCTCGCGGCGGCTGCCGGCGTAGAGCCGTCGACCGTTCGGAGCGACGGCGACCTCGTGAGGCTCCGCGCCGACCGCGATCCGAGCGACGAGCGTCAGCGACTCGGGGTCGACGACGGCCAGCGCGTCGCCGGCGGTACAGGAGACGAACAGCTCGCCGTTCGCGGCCGCGAAGTGGGAGGGGCCGAGCACGCCCGTCTCGATCCGCGTGACCTCTCCGTCCGGGTCGACCGCGGTGACCGCCCGCTCGCCCATGGTCGCGACGAACGTCCGGCCGCGGTGGGTCGTCGCGTGGACCGGGTGGCTCCCGACCGGGACGTCGCCGAGCGGGTCGCCCGCGTCGAGCGAGAACAGCGCGAGGACGTCGTCGCCCTCGCAGGGGACCGCGACGATGCGGTCGGAGTCGGCCCCCTGGTCGCGCTCGGCCGCTCCGCCGCCCGTCATCCCGTACAGGAGAAGTCGCCGCCGTCGTCGTCGCCGCCGACGCTCCCCTCCGTCTCGATCACGACGCTGGTGGCGGTCTCCACGGGGTACCGTCCCCGGTCGTCCTCGACGTTCGCCCACTCGCCGAACCCGCCGTCGTACACGCGCACGTCCTCGAACCCGATCGCCCGCAGCGTCAGCCACGTCGACGTGGGGTCGACGTTGTCGTCGCCGTACACGATCACGGTGCCCGCGCGGTCCAGCTCCGCCTGATTCTCGTACAGCTGCACGAGGCGGCTCGGCTCCGTCATCCGCCGGCCGGCGACGTTGCCGACCCAGTGGACGCCGACCGCACCGGGGAGGTGTCCGTGGCGGTCGTGGTCGGGGTCGAGCGCGTCGGACCCGGGCGCGCCGAGGTACGCCTCCGGGACGCGGACGTCGACGAGGCCGGGACCCTCGCCGTTGAACGTCCCGACTCGGTCGGCGAGCCACTCGCGGGTGACCCACGCCGACTCAGCGGGGTTAGCCTCGTACTCGACCGGCTCGATCCGGTCCCGAGCGCCCGTTCCGAGTCGGCCGTTCCACCCGGAGAGGCCGCCGTTGAGGGCGTTTATATCGCCAGCGTGGCCCACCGCCGCGAGCGCGAACGCGGTCCGGGTGACCCGCGATCCGACGCTCGCGCCGTAGACGAGGACGTCGTCGTCGGGCGAGACGCCGATCTCGCCGAACGCGTCGGCGATCGCCTCGGTGTCGGGGACCGCGCCGCCGTCCGTCGACTCCCGGGTCGTGATCGCGTCGAACGGGACGCGTCTGGCCCCGTAGATCCGCTCGGTTCGGAAGTTCTCCGGGTCGCGCGCGTCGAGGACGACGACGTCCTCGCGGTTGTCAGCGAGCCAGCTGGGGCCGACGAAGTGGGCGACGTTCCCGGTGACCTCGTTCCGCGCGGCGACGTCTGCGGGGGTGGTGACGCCGAGACACCCGGCGGTGCTCGCCGCGCCGACGACCGTCGCGCCGGCCGCGGCTCGCAGGAGCCCGCGGCGGGTCGATGCGGGGTCCGACGCTCCGTCTGTCCCTCCCGCGTCGCCCTCGACGGGGTCGCCCGCGTCGCCCTCGACGGGTCCCTCTCGTCCGTCGTCCGGCGTGGTATCGCGGACCATCTATCCGCAGTAGCAGTGGTCGTCCATGCACCAGGACGCCTCCATCTCGCCGAACGTGATGCCGAGCGAGGCGAGCGACGCCTGGATGCTCGACACCGCGTCCTCCTCCGGCCGGACCGTGCCACCGACCGCGCCCGTCGGCGCCTCGCCGACCTCGACGGTCGCGACGACCTCGCGGCTCGCGTGGTCGATCACGGCGACCTGGTTCGCGTCCTGGACGGGGACGTACAGCTTCTCGCGGTTCGGCCCCCACGCGCCGGCGATGCTGCTGCCGCCGACGTCGAGGGTCGTCTCGTACTCGTTCGCCTCCAGGTCGATCACGCCGACGCCCTCGCCGGGGATGAAGAGGTACGCCGCGGTGTTGTCCGGAGCGACCTCGCTGGTGATCGGCGCGCCCGGGAGCCCGTCGTCGCGGGTGATCTTCGCGATCTCCTCCGGGTTCTCGGGATCGGAGATGTCCCAGACGCTCTCGGAGCCGACGCGGGGGACCTCGGGTTCGCCGCCGAGCGTCCCCTCGCCGTTCTCGACGAGCAGGAGCTCCCCGTCGAAGGAGGCGGTACACATGAACGGGAGGACGTTCCCCTCGGTGACCGGCTCGCCCGCGTCGACCCGCGTCACCGTCTCGAACGGGTCGACGCTCAGCACGCGGATCGCCTCGTCGGCGACGTCGACGACGAAGGCGTAGTCGCCGTTCGGCCCGAGCGTCATGTCGCAGGGCCCGACGTAGTCGGTCTCGATCTCGGCGGTCACCTCGCCGAAGGCGTCGCTGTCGCGGTTCGCGTCGACGCGGAAGATGGCGTGGGCCTCGTCGCCCTCGGGCTCCATGCCGGTCGTCCCGCCCGAGGCGATGAGGAGGTGCTCGCCGTCGGGCGTCACGTTCGGGTAGTTCGGGCCGTAGCCCGTCTCGACGAAGGCGAGCTCCTCGAGGGTGCGCTGGTCGAACGCCCGCACGCCGCCCGAGACGTTCAGCCAGAGCACGTCGTGTTCGTCGTCGATGCCGGTCGAGTACTGGTTGGCCGGGAAGGAGGCGGTCGTCCCGAGGAAGGTGCTGGTGAGCAGCTCGTCGCTCTCCGCGTCGATGACGCTCAGCGTCCGGTCGCCGTTGTTGAACACGAACATCGTCGGCGCGGGCTCGTCGCCGTTCCCGCCGTCGCCGCCGCCCGAACAGCCGGCCAGCGCCGTCGTCGCGCCGACGGCGCCGGATGCCTGCAGCAGCCGCCGTCGGTCGATCCCGTCGGCGAAGGGATTGCGGCGGTCGTCGTTCGCCAGCTCGCTTCCCTTCGCGGGGCGCGGCGCAGAATCGTCCGAGGCGCGCGTCGCCTCGTCTTTCGGGACGCGCGTCGCCCCGTCGGGCGAGGCGTGCCGCGCCGAGTCGTCTGTCCCGCAGTCGCAGTGGTCGCTCATACGTCCGCCACGCGTTTCGCGAGTAAAGCGCTCCCGGCCGCACGCTTCGTTGCCCCATGTGCCACATAGCGGCAAATGTTATGTCTTCCTCTGACTGGCCCGCACCGTTACCGTGTTCAGCGACGTTTTAGGTGCGAGCGCATTCCTCTCGGGTAATGCTACTCTCGCCCGTCGCCTACATCGGCGTCTCCATCGCGGTCGGGCTGTCGTTCGGGGTGTTGTTACAGAAGGCGCGGTTCTGCTTCGTCAGCGCCTTCCGGGACTTCGTGGCGTTCAAAGACACCCGCGTCCTGAAGGGACTGCTCGCGGGGATCGCGGTGATGACCGTGTTCTGGAGCGTGCAGGCGACGTTCGGCTACTTCCGCGGCTTCTGGACGCCCGCGTGGGGGCTCGGCTCGCTGTTCGGCGGCTTCGTCTTCGGACTCGGGATGACGCTCGCCGGCGGGTGCGCCTCCGGGACGCTCTACCGCGCCGGGCAGGGGTACCTCCAGTTCTGGCTCGTCCTCCTGTTCATGTTCGTCGGCTACGTCCTGTTCGCGTTCGCGTTCCCCGTCGCGGAGACGTACTACTTCGCGACGCTGAACCCGTTCGAGGGACAGACGCTGTACCTCTCCCTGCCGTTTTCGCCGGCCGTGACGGGGGCCGGGGCCGTCGCCCTCGGCACCCTCGCGTACGCGTTCGTGAAGGGGCGGAGCCGGCTCCCCGACGACCCCTCGGGCGGGGCCGGCGTCGGAGCCGACACCCGGGCGCAGGCCGCGCTCGGCGCTTCCCGGACGCTCACGGCCGTCTCGGTCGGGCTGCGCGGCATCGCTGATGGAACCGTGGAATACGGCCGCGGGCTTCTCAACGACGACCGGCCGCTGACGGTCCGGCTCCGCGACTCGTGGGACGCGCGGACCGCGGGGGTCGCGATGGCGCTCGTCGCGAGCCTCTGGTTCTACGTGCACGGCCACTGGGCGATCACGGGCAGCGAGGCGCGCTGGGCCGGCTACCTGCTGGCGGGGGCCGGATACGACGTGGCGAGCGTCGACTACTGGGGCTCCGTCCTGTTCCGCGACGGCGACATCTCGCTGACCATCGACATGGTGATGATCGCGTCGCTCATCGTCGGGTCGTTCATCGCGGCGTACGCCTCCGGCGACTTCCGGGTCCGGAAGCCGAAGCTGAACCGGGTCCCGAACTACGCGATCGGCGGGCTCCTGATGGGCGTCGGCTCGCGGCTCGCGGCCGGCTGCAACATCGCGAACCTCTTCTCCGGCGTCGCGCTGCTCTCGGTCCACTCCTTCCTCGCCGGCGCGGGGATCATCCTCGGCGTCTACGTGATGACCCACTACATGTACCGCGAGGTCGGCTGCGCGATTTAGGGAGAATCGTTGAGTCGGTTCGGGTTCGTTGATCGATACGGCGACGGGCGTTTTTCCGGGGCTGTGAGGTTCCTCGAAACACTAGCCACTTACTTAGAAATCGCTGCTACTAGCGCGGCGAACATCTCCAAAGCCCCAGCCGCTCGCTCAAAAGCAGTTGACTGCGGGTCGCCGGAGAACGCCTCCAAAGCCCCAGCCGCTCGACGGTACGCGATCGATGACGCTGCGGTGAACACCTCCAAAGCCCCAGCCGCGACGACTCGCGCGGCTCGCTGCGGTCCTCAGTCGCTCACTTCGCTCGCTCCCTGCGGTCCTTGCGTCGCCGTGCGTCGTCCTCGCGACTGCCCCTTTGAGTCCCTTCCCGCACCGCCCCGCACCTCACGCCTCCCCAGCCTCGTCGGCCGGCCTCCGCTTCGCTCCGGCCGCCCGACTCCCTCGCGCGGTGCCGTTCGCGGCCTACCGGCCGCTCACGGGCACGCACTACCGCATCGCGCTTTACTTATAAACCCCCAACTCAAGATGGTCCGCGGCATCGGGCTGAGAAGCCACTCAAAGACCGAAAATCGCAAAAATTCGACCGCCGTTCAGGCGTCCGCGGCCGCGCCTTCCTCGAGTTCGAAGTCCCACTCCTCGTAGCCGCCGGCCATGCTGGCGACGAGCACGTCCTCCTCGACGCCCTCGTAGCTGCTGATCAGCATGGCGGCCTGCTTCGACGACTGGCCGACGGGGCACGCGCAGACGACGTCGGTGTCGTCCCAGTCGATGTCGGGGACCCGAGACGGGAGGTTCCCCAGCGGCACGTTGATCGCGCCCGGGATGTGCCCCTGTTCGTACTGCTCGGGCGGTCGCGTGTCGATGACGCGGACGTCGCCGGCCTGCACGCGCTCGTTGACTTCCTCGGGGGTGAGTTCTTCGACCATGGTCACTCCTTCCGCATGAAGATGCGGTAGCGGCCGTCACCGGACTTCCAGACCTTCGCGGTCGCGTCGTCGCCGACCGCCTTCGGGACGTTCTCCGTGCTCGGGACGTGGTCGGTCTCCTGAACGAGCACGTCGCCGGGCGAGAGCCCCGCGATGGCCTTCTTCGCCTCGACCTGCGGGTACGGACAGACCTCGCCGGTCATGTCCTGTACCTCGGTCGCGTCGTCCAAGAGCGCCTGTGCGGTCTCGTCGTCGAGCTCGTCGGGCATCTCGACGACGTCGTCCCACGATGGTTGACTCATGGGGCACGTTACGCCTCCAGCGCCGTAACCCCTTTCGTGACCGGCAGGCTTCTCCCGTATCTCGGACGGGCAAACGCGACGCACAACCGCGATAGGCGTCGAGATACCCGTTTCCGTCGGACTCTTATCGGGGAGCGATCTACGGGACCCATGAGCGAGTACGTCGTCGACGAATCGACGATCTTCGAGACGCCCCTCGTGGAAGTCGACCTCGACCTCGAGGCCGACGCGGACGTGTACGCGAAGGTAGAGTGGTTCAACCTCTACGACGCCCCCCACGGCGGCGGGTCGATCAAGTCCCGGATCGCCAAGGGGATGCTCGACGGCGCCGAGGAACGCGGCGAGCTCGAGCCCGGCGTCACCGTGATCGAGCCGACCTCCGGCAACACCGGCAGCGAGGTGGCGCGGCTCGCCGCCGCGCGCGGCTACGACGTCGAGATCGTCATGCCCGACAACGCCGCGGGCGGGAAGGTGGAGGCGGTCCGGGACGCGGGCGCGGAGATCCACTTCGTCGACGCCAACCTCGGCTACGACGCCGTCATCGAGCGCTGCGAGGAGATCATCGCAGGGGACCCCGAGGCGTACTTCCGCCCGAACCAGTACGAGAACCCGGACAACCCGGGCACCCACGAGCGGACGACCGCCCGGGAGATCTACGAGGCGACCGACGGCGACGTGACCCACTTCGTCGCCGGCGTCGGCACCGGCGGAACCATAACGGGGACCGGCCGCGGGCTGACCGACCTGAGCGACGGCGCGGTGGAGGTCGTCGGCTTCGAGCCCGACGAGCCGCTCCACGCCATCGACGGCCTGAAATACCTCAAGACGGGCGACCACTACCACCCCGAGACGTACGACGAGTCGGTGCTCGACCGGACGGAGTACGTCACCACCGCCGACGCCTACGACCGCGCGCGGGCGCTCCGCGAGCGCTACCTGGACGACCCGGTGCCGATCGCCGACCCCGGCCAGCACGGCGAGGCGACGATCCGCGAGCACCTCCGCGTGGACGACCAGTTCGTCGTGGGGACGTCCGCCGGCGGCGGGGCGGCCGTGGTGGCGAACCTCGACGCGGCGGGCGACCTCGCGGACGACGACGTCGTCGTGTTCATGCTGTGCGACCGCGGCGACAAGTACGCGGACATCCCGCTCTGGGAGGACTACTTATAAACGGTACCGCGCTGAATCGGCGAAAAACGACCGGTTACCGGCCGCCGCTCGCGGCCGGGATGACGCGGACCTGCGCGTCGGCCGGGACCTCGGCGTCGACGCTGTCGACGGGGGTTCCCTCGACGTAGACGTTGATGAACTCCTTGATTTCGCCGTCTTCGAGCACGCTGTCCCGCAGTTCCGGGCCGTGCTCGTCGGCGTGGTTGTCGAACAGTTCGCGGACGGTGTCGCCCTCGACCTCGACCTCGGAGGTCGCGGATCCACCGACGAGTACGGCCGGCAGCTTGATCGTGGCCATGGGACTGGTTCGCCGTCCAGTCCAAAAAGACGCCCGCCGACGGCAACGACGGCCACGGTCTATCACGACCGGCAGTCCGGTTCGGCGCGCCCGTGACGCCCTCGTCGGTCGGGTCCGCGCTCGGGGCGGGCCGCACGTCCTCCTCGCCGGGCGCGTCGTCGGTCGTGCGACCGTCACGCACCTCCGAGATGGCGGCAGTAGGCGCCGGTGGGCGGCCGTCTTATTTGCTCGGAGCCGCTAAGACGAGCGAATGAGTGATCTCGATCTCGATCCGACGCAGCTCGACCGCTACTCCAGACACATCATCATGGACGACGTCGGCCCCGAGGGACAGAAGGCCCTGCTCGACGCCGAGGTGCTCGTCCTGGGCGCGGGGGGGCTCGGCGCGCCGATCATCCAGTACCTCGCCGCCGCCGGCGTGGGCACGCTGGGCATCGCGGACGACGACGAAGTGGAGCTGTCGAACCTCCAGCGGCAGGTGATCCACGGCGACGACGACGTGGGCCGCAAGAAGGTCGACTCCGCCGCCGACTTCGTCGCGCAGTTGAACCCCGACATCGACGTGCAGAAACACGAGCTGCGCGTGACCGCCGACAACATCGAGGATCTGATCTCCGGCTACGACTTCGTCGTCGACGGGACGGACAACTTCGCGACGCGCTACCTCGTCAACGACGCCTGCACGCTCGCCGGGATCCCCTTCTCGCACGGCTCCATCTTCAAGTTCGAGGGGCAGGTGACGACGTTCGCGGGCGACGACGACTCGCCGTGTTACCGCTGTCTGTTCCCCGAGGCGCCGCCGGCCGGGATGGTTCCGAACTGCGCGACTGCGGGCGTCCTCGGCGTCCTCCCCGGAACGGTCGGCTGCCTGCAGGCGACCGAGACGGTGAAACACATCATCGGCGAGGGCGAGTCGCTCGACGGCTCGATGCTGTTCTTCGACGCGCTCGACATGGAGTTCGACAAGGTCGAGATCCCCAAGCAGGACGACTGTCCGGTGTGCGGCGACGACCCCGCCATCGAGTCGGTCCACGACGTGGAGTACTCCGCGTCCTGCGCCATCGACATCGGCGGCGACGATGACGCGGACGAGACGGGCCCCGAGATCGAAGCCAGCGACTGAGCGGTGACGCCGGGCGGCGCGAACCGCGACCGCTCGGTCCCGCCCGACCTCGCGGTGGGCCGAAACGCTGAGGCCCCTCCGACGACAACCGTGGGCGTATGGCCGCCACCGACGCGGATCCGCCCGACCTGTACGTGGTTCGCAGCGAGGTGAACCCCGACTGCGAGTACCACTGCGACGCGCTCGCGTCGTGGTTCCCGTCCGCCACCGAGATCGACTTCGTCGCCGGCGAACGGGTCCCGCTCGACGAGGCCGACGGTGTCGTGCTGACCGGGAGCACGGCGGGCGTGTACGAGTCCGAGAGCCGCCCGTGGATCGCCGAACAGGAGGCCCTCGTGCGGGAACTCGTCGACCGAGAGATCCCGACCCTCGGCGTCTGCTTCGGACATCAAGTGGCGAACAGCGCGCTCGGGGGCACCGTCGAGGAGATCGGGACGACCGCGACGCTCGTGGAGGCGACCCTCGACGACGACCCGCTGTTCGACGGCGTCGGTCCGATCGTCGTCTCGTTACACGGCGACGCGGTGACCGAGGTGGGAGAGGGGATGGAGGTGACCGCCTCGGCGGACCACGCGAGAGTCTTCGGTACCCGTCACCGGACCGCGCCGCTGTGGACCGTCCAATTCCACCCGGAGATCGACGCCGAACACCGCGAGACCCTGCGCGAACACTTCGAGTGGGACCCCGAGCGGTTCTCCTTCGAGGACGTCACGCCGGGGCGGGTCTTCGAGAACTTCGAGGCGCTCGTCGCCGAGACGGCGCGGCCAGCGCGGAGCGGAACTCTCGACGAGGATTAGGGAGCGATCACCGCTCGCTCCGTACCGAGACGGTCTCCTGTTCGAATCCGTCCTCGTCGCCCCGCCAGCGCCACGAGCCCACGAACGGGTAGCCGTCGAGCGCGCAGATCACGTACGAGTGGTCCGGCCAGGTCGCCCGCGCGGCGTCAGTCTCGCTCGGGTGGGTCGGTCCGGTCGGGTGCGAGTGGTAGAACCCGACCACGTCGAGCCCGTCCGCTTCGATCGCCTCGATGAGCTCGAACTGCTCTTCGGGGTCGATGAGGTATCGTATCTGGGGCGTCTCCGCGACGTTCTCGGCCTGATACGCCTCGGAGACGACGCTCGGCTCGCCGTCGGTGCCGTGGGTGCCGGCGAGGACGCCGCAGATCTCCGCCTCGCCGCCGCCGTACGCGTGGTACACGATGTCGTCGTAAACCGCCCGCGAGAGTTCGATCATGGACGGGAGAACGAGGGTCCGACCGATAAGTCCGTCTCGACCGGCAAGGGCCGCGCTCCGTCACAGGTAGCGGCAGTCGTTGACGGGCTGCGGGGCGTTTTGCCCTCGCGGCGGGAGTCCGAGCCATGAGCGACGCTCAGCGCGGGTCGTCGGCGCCGACCGCCGACGAGGCGCTCCACACGACCCTCGACATGCCGTTCGACGACGCGGTCCCGTTCGTCCAGATCGAACACGAGCTCGCCGACTTCGAGACGGTGCAGGTCACGCGGCTGGACGCGATGATCGAGGGGATGCTCGGGCACGACGACGTCGAGCGCACCGCGCTCATCGTCGTCTGCCACCCCGAGATCGCGTTCGACGCGATCGAGATCGACCCCACGCTCGCCGGAATGCTCCCGTGTACCACTATCGTGTACGAGCGCGAGGGCGACGACCTGGTGCACGTTCACCACACGTCGGCGACGAAGGCGATCCGCGATCTCGGCTGCGCGCCCGCCGACGCCGACGGCGCCGTCGACGATCTCGTCGAGAAGACCGGCGACCTGATGACGGTCGTCTGGGAGAACATCGAGGAGTACGGCCGCGATCGGCCGGCGGAGTAGCCGCCTCTACCGGCACCCCGCTCGCGTCAGAGTCCCTCGACGCGCCGCAGCGCCTCTCGCACCTCGCCGGGCGTCGCGTGCGGACCGCCCTGGACGCGGTGGTCCGGGAGGAGGAGCGGAATGGGATTCTCGTCGAGCGCGCTCGTCACCAGGTCGAGGTCCTCGGGGTCGTCGGCGTCGAGCGCGGCCAGCCGCGTGAGCCGGCTCACGGACACCTCCTCGCCGTAGGGGACCGTCCGGAGCGCTTCGAGGACGTCGCGGCGGTCCGTCGGCACCGTGAGTCCGACGGCGACGTCGGCGAACTCGTCGCGCTCCCCGCGGAGGTACGCGCCGATCCGATCGAGCAGCTCGTGGTCCGCGGCGGCGTCGTCCGGCACCTCCGGCGGGAACGACACCGAGATGACCCGCCCGCCGGCGAACCCGACCTCCACCGCGCGGTCGAAGGCCTCGAACTCGCGGGCGAAGACCCCCGACGCTCCCGTCGTATTCATACCCGTCACACGACGGCCCGAGTGGTTAAAACGAGGGGGAGTTCCGGCCCTCCGCGGTCGATGGAGGTCCCACCCGCCCGAGAGCGGCGCCCGCAAGCCTTATGAACAAATACGTGCATTAGTGTACACTAATGGAGGATACAACCGAGCTGGCCCCCGCGGTCAGGTCGATACTGTCGGCCGCGCGCGACCGGGCGGCCGAGGGCCGAACCGACCGCCTCAGCGTCGATCCGCGCGACCTGCGGGCCGCGTTCGACCGGGCCGAGGCCGACGGGCGGGTGCCGATCGTCGCCGAGGTCAAGCCGACGAGTCCGACCACGGACGGGACCCGCGACGACGACCCCGTCGCGCTCGCGGAGGGGATGGTCGCCGGCGGCGCCGCGGCGCTCTCCGTGCTCACCGAGCCGGAGCACTTCGGGGGGAGCGTCGACGTGCTCGAACGCGTGCGCGAGGCGGTCGACGTGCCGGTCCTCCGCAAGGACTTCGTCGTCGCCGAGTCGCAGCTCGACGCGGTCGAGAGCGACGTCGTCCTGCTGATCGCGCGGTTCGTCGGCGACGACCTCCCGGACCTGCTGACCGCCGCCCGCGAGCGCGGCTTTCAGGTCCTCGTCGAGGTCCACGACCGCGAGGAGCTGACCCGGGCGCTCGACGCGGGCGCGGCGACGATCGGCGTGAACAACCGCGACCTCGCGGAGCTGGTCGTCGACCTCGGAACATTCGAGTCCGTGGCGCCCCACGTTCCGGACGACGTGACCCTGATCGCCGAGAGCGGGATCGGCTCTCCGGCCGACGTCCGCCGGATGCGGGCGGCCGGCGCCGACGCGCTGCTCGTCGGGAGCGCGATCATGGACGGCGACGTCGAGGCGAACACGCGGGCGCTGACGCGGGCGGAAGCCGACGGTGACGGACGCGTCGCGGACGAGGAGGGCAATACGGACGACGAGGCCGACGCGGACGACGAGACGGTCGCGGACGACGACGACAGGATGCGAGACACCACGGAGACACCCACATGAGCGAAACCGGATCCACGACGAGCGAAACGACCGGCGCCGGAGCGACGACCGACGGGGCGGAGCTGTCGCGCCGCCCGGGCCGCGAGCGCGGCCGCGAGGACGGGAAGTTCGGCCGCTACGGCGGCCAGTACGTCCCCGAGGCGCTGATGCCGGCGATCGAGGAACTCACCGACGCCTATCGGCGGTACGTCCTCGAGAACGAAGACGGCTTCATGGACGAGTTCAGGGAGCGGCTCGCCGACTTCGGCGGGCGTCCCATCCCGCTCCAGCGGGCCGACCGGCTCTCCGAGCGCTACGACCGGGAGGTCTTCCTCAAGCGCGAGGACCTGCTCCACGGCGGCGCACATAAGCTGAACAACGCGCTCGGGCAGGTCCTGCTGGCGAAGTACATGGGGAAAGAGCGGATCATCGCGGAGACGGGCGCCGGCCAGCACGGCACCGCGACCGCGATGGCGGCCGCTCACCTCGACATGCCCTGTGAGATATACATGGGCGAGCGCGACATCAACCGGCAGCGCCCCAACGTCTTCCGGATGAAGCTCAACGGCGCCGAGGTGAATTCGGTCACCGCGGGCCGGGGAACCCTGAAGGAGGCCATCTCGGAGACGATGCGCGACTGGGCGACCACCGTCGAGAACACGCACTACGTCATCGGGTCGGTCGTCGGCCCGCACCCGTTCCCGGTGATGGTCCGCGACTTCCAGGCGGTCATCTCCGAGGAGGCGCGGGCGCAGTCGATCGAGAAGACGGGGTCGCTCCCGACCGACGTGGTCGCCTGCGCGGGCGGCGGCTCGAACACGATGGGCGCGTTCGCGGCGTTCGTCGACGACGAGGACGTCGCGCTCCACGCGATCGAGGCCGGCGGGTCGACGCTGGAGGTCGACGAGGAAGCCGGCGTCGCGCCCAACTCGGCGTCGCTTTTCACCGGCGAGGAGGGCGTGCTCCACGGCGCGCGCACGAAGCTCCTCCAGGACTCCGACGGGCAGATCATGGAGAGCCACTCGATATCCTCCGGGCTCGACTACGCCGGCGTCGGCCCGGAGCTCGCGTACCTCGTCGACGAGGGACGCGTGAACCCCGTCGCCGTCGACGACGACGCCGCGCTCGAGGGGTTCCACCGCCTCTCGCACACGGAGGGGATCATCCCCGCGCTGGAGACGGCCCACGCGTTCGGCTTCCTCGAGGAGCACCACGAGGAGCTCGGCGAGCGCGTCGTCGTGAACGTCTCCGGGCGCGGCGACAAGGACCTCGACGCCGCGATCGAGGAGACGGACAAGCGGGACATCGACGAGGCGCCGGACATGTCGATGTTCACGGGGGGGATCTGAATGGCGGGCGAGACGGAAGCGAACGCCGAGACAGGCAACTCCGAGGCCATCGCCGCCGCCTTCGCCGACGGCCCGGCGTACATCCCCTACCTCGCCGTCGGCGATCCCTCCTACGAGGCGTCGCTGGAGTACGTCCGCGCGCTCGACCGCGGCGGCGCCGACGTCATCGAGCTCGGACTCCCGTTCTCGGAGCCGATCGCAGAGGGACCGACGATACAGGGGGCCCTCGTGCGCTCGCTCGACGCCGGGATGACGCCGGACCGGTTCTTCGCGTTCGCCGAGGATCTGGACGTCGAGGCGCCGCTGGTCTGCATGACGTACTACAATCTGATCTATCAGTACGGGTCGGGCGAGGCGCGGAGCGCCTCGGAAGCGAGCGGTGAAACAGCGAGCAGCGGCCCCCGCCCCTTCGTCGAGCGCGCCGCCGCGGCCGGCATCGAGGGGCTCGTCGTCCCCGACCTGCCGGCGGAGGAGGCCGACCCGCTCCGAGAGGCCTGCGACGAGTTCGGCCTCGATCTCGTGTTCATCGTCGCGCCGACCACGGTCGGCGAGCGACTCGACCGGATCATGAGCCGCGTGTCGGGGTACGTCTACGTGCAGGCGCGGCTGGGGACGACCGGCGCGCGCGACAACGTCTCCGACCAGACCACGGAGAGCCTCGACCGGCTCGCGGAGTACGACGTGCCGAAGGCCGTCGGGTTCGGCATCTCGTCGGGCGAGCACGCCGAGCGCATCGTCGCCGGCGGCGCCGACGGGATCATCGTCGGCTCCGCGCTCGTCGACATCGTCGCCGAGGGCGTCGAGGACGACCTGTCGACCGACGCGGTCGCCGACCGGCTGGAGGCGCTCTCCCGGGAGCTGAAAGAGGGCGCCGAGCGGGGCTACGCCGCCCGCGTGGGCGCGGCGGGATCGCGGTGACCGCGAGTTCGAGCCAATACGACCCCGAACGAAACCCACTTACCTGCGATTGCCACACACTCACACAACGACCGAATCCACCATGACAGCAGGACTCTCGGCACGACTCGACCGCATCTCCACGAACGACCGATACCTCATCGTCCCCATGGACCACGGGCTCACGATGGGCGCCGTCGACGGACTCGTCGACATCGAATCGACGATCGACGGCGTCACGCGCGGCGGCGCGGACGCGGTCCTCACGCAGCGGGGGATCGCGCCGCGCGTTCACCCGAACAAGAACGACGCGGGCTACATCGTCCACGTCAACGGGTCGACGACGATCGGCCCCGACGAGAACGACAAGCGCGTCACCGCCACCGCCGAGGACGCGGTGCGCGCGGGCGCCGACGCCGTCTCCTTCCACATCAACGTCGGCTCCGATCACGAGCCCGATCAGATCGAGGAGCTCGCGGAGCTGACCGCCGACGCCGAGCGCCTCGGCCTGCCGGTGCTCGCGATGGCGTACGCGCGCGGCCCCGGCGTCGACGAGACGGACCCCGAGTCGCTCGGTCACGCGGTGCGGCTCGCCGAGGAGGTCGGCGCCGACGTGGTGAAGACCGGCTACTCCGGCGACGGCGACTCGTTCGCCCGGGTCACGGAGTCGACTCGGCTGCCGGTCGTCATCGCCGGCGGCTCGAAGGGGACCGACCGCGAGACGGTGGAGATGGTCCGCGGCGCGATGGACGGCGAGGCGGCCGGCGTGTCGATGGGGCGGTCGATCTTCCAGCACGACGACCCCGAGGGGATCGCCCGCGCCGTATCGGCCGTCGTCCACGACGACGCGAGCGTCGACGAGGCGCTCCGCGCGGGCGGGTTCGTCGAGGTCTAGCGACGCGCTCCCGCCGGCGTTCCGTGGACGTCGACGACGCGCGCCGTGCCGGCCACAAACACAGCGAGTTGTTTATAACGAAACGGGAAGGGACCGACGCGACCGGACCGATCGGCGGGGTCAACAGGCGGCGCTGATCCGCTCTTGAGGTTCCGGGTCCCCCACAGGGCCGTTCCGATCGACCGTTTGCTCCACGTGGAAGACGGTCACGGACTCCACGCTCTCGTCCGCTCGCTCGCAGACGTACGCCGCGACCGGTCGGTACTGCGTCTCTCCCGCGTCCCGGACCCTGTGTCCGAACTGATGCCAGAGGGTCGTCGGGTACGTCTCCGCCGCGTCCGGCGGTCGGTCGAACGCGACCGCTCCGCCGTCGATCGCGTCGACCGTTTCGTCGGAGTCGAGCGTCGCTCGGACGACGTACCAGCTGGAGGTGTCCGGCGGGTTCGGCGCGAAGAACGACCAGCTCACCTCCGACAGCTCCCCGGCGGACTCCGACTCCGGGAGGTCGACGAGGCCGACCCCCGCGGCCTGCCACCACACGAGCGCGAGGAAGACGCCGACGAGCAGCAGGGCGCCTCCCGTCCGGATTCCGCGGCGAATCCGCGACGGGGTCGCAGAGGCGGGTTCGTCCGCGTTCCCGCCGTCGCTTCGGAGCGGGCGTTCTTCCGGCCGGGAGGGCCTCGGGAGCCTCGACGCGAGCGCCTCGACGGCGTCCCAGACTCTCGACGGGAAGAACAGGAGGAGGACCGCGACCATGACGAACGGGAACACGCCGAGCCGCATCGTCGCGGCCATGCCGAGGTGCGCGGAGACGAACGCGAGGGCGACCGCTGTCCTGAGTCGTTCGAGCGGGGCGAACAGGAAGACCGAGGCCGAGAGCAGCGCGATCCAGAGCCAGTTTATCGCCGTGAGGACCGCGGCGTGTTCCGAGACGAACGGCCCGAACAGCACGACGAACTCCTCCAGCTGGAAGATCCGCGGGACGGCGATCCCCGACATCCACGCGTCGCTCCGGTACTTGGAGACCACGTTCGCCGCGTAGATGGACACGAGCGTCAGGAGGGTGACGGTCGTCCCGAGCGAACAGACCCGCCGCCCGACGTCGTCGATCCCGTCGTCGTCGTGTCCCCGGTCGTCGCCGTCCCGTCGGTCGACATCGCCCCGGTCGTCGCGGCCGTCCGGGCCGCTCGCACCCATCGACCAGCGGGCGTCGAGCGGGAGGTAGAGGCTCAGAAACAGGAACACGACCAGTATCGTGTTGCCGCCGTTGATCACGTACGGGTTCCGAGCGTACAGCGACGCGAGCAGGACGAGGGAAAGTCCGGTCGACGCCCGCGTTCGATAGCCGACGAGCAGCGAGACGGCGGCGCACGCGGCGACCACGATCAGCCCCGCCTGTACCCACGCCGACCCGGATATCGCGTGGATCGAGACGGCCTCTAACGCCGGGTACAGCTCGGCGAGCGTCGACCGCGGGAGGACGCCGTCGTCGGTGTAGAACGCGCTCACCGCCGGAAGCCGGTAGACGAGCAGGTCCGCGAGGAGGAGGATTCCCAACGCGACGCGGAACGCGCCGAGCGCTCGCGGATCGATCCCGAGGGGCGGTGTCGCGCGCTCGCGGAGCGACTCCCGCGCCGCGGCGTATCTGGATCCCGCGTTCGAGAGCCGCCGACGTAGTGTCGTCATTCGAAGTATACGTGAAACGATACGATCTCAGTGGTAAGTGCTTTGTCGTCTTCGAGCCGCGTCGGCGACCTGGAGGCGCGCGAGCGGGACCGCGGTCGCCGTCGACGCCGGCGGGGGCTGGCCCCTCGTCGACGGGGCGCTCCGCGCGGGGGTTCGTCGAGGCCTGACGGTCACCGCGCCCCGACGTTCTGCTCGCCCTCGAACGAGTCCGGGTCGGGCTCGATATCGGCGTACTGCACGGCGCGGCGCCCCAGCGTGAGCGCTCGCCCGTCGATGTCCTCGTCGACGAGGTCGCCGTCGTCGAACTGCGAGTGAGCGCGGGGAACGGCCACCTGATGGGGGATCACCCACGCGTTGAGCGCCCGACAGACGGAGCGGAGGTGCTCTAACGCCGTTACGGGGAAGCCGCCGCCGGCGACCGCGAGGAGCCCGACGGTCTTGTCTTCGAACTCCTCGAAGCCGCAGTAGTCGAGCGCCGTCTTCAGCGTGGACGAGTACGAGCCGTGGTACATCGGCGTCCCGAGGAGGACGGCGTCGGCCTCGCGCACTCGCGCCGTGAACGCGGCCGCGTCTCCCGCCTCGTCGTGATCGGCGTCGTACGTCGGAAGGTCGTACTCGCGGAGGTCGAGCAGCTCGGCGCGCCCGCCGGCCCGGCGGACGCCGTCTAAGGCGCGTTGGACCCCCATGCGCGTGTAGCTCGTCTCTCGCAAGCTTCCCGCGATGCCGACGACCTGCGGTGGTTGGGACATACCGGTACCGACAGTCCGAGACGACAAATACCACCGGGGCGGTCGGCTCGGCGTTCCCGGGGCGCGATCCTTCCGCAGTTTTCAAGCCCGCCCGCCGTGAGGTTCCGACAATGACACGCACGGTCTGGGTGAAAGCCGACGGGAGCGTCGGCGACTGGGAGGCGCGCAAGCGACGGATCACGGCCGCTATCGAGGCCGGCGCGGACTGGGTCCTCGTCGACGAGGCCGACGTGGGACGCGTCCGCGAGCTGGGTGACATCTCGATCGGGGCGTTCCGCTCCGAGGCGGACGTCATCGACGACGCCGAGAGCGACGCCGAGGCCGACGCCTACTTCGTCGGCAAGGGCGGCGAGGGGGACGGGACGATCGACCTCCCCGAGGACTTCTCCGGCTCCGCGGACCTCACGACGGTCCGGCGACGCGACGACCGCGCGCAGGGCGTGTACGTCCGCGTGCTCGGCACCGAGTACGAGCGGTTCGCCGAGGAGGCGGCCGCGGACGCCGAGTACACGATCGTCGTCGGCGAGGACTGGTCGATCATCCCGCTGGAGAACCTCATCGCACGCGTCGGCGAGGAGACGCACCTCGTCGCGGGCGCGACGACCGCCGCCGAGGCCCGAACCGCGTTCGAGACCCTGGAGATCGGCGCGGACGGCGTCCTTCTCGACAGCGACTCCCCCGACGAGATCCGGGGCGCGGTCACGGCCCGCGACGCCGCCGACCGCGAGACGCTGGAGCTCAGACACGCCGAGGTGACGGCGATCGAGCAGACCGGGATGGCCGACCGCGTCTGCATCGACACCGGGTCGCTGATGGACGACACGGAGGGAATGCTCGTGGGGTCGATGTCGCGGGGGCTCTTCTTCGTCCACGCGGAGACCGCGGAGTCGCCGTACGTCGAGTCGCGCCCCTTCCGCGTGAACGCCGGCGCGGTCCACGCGTACGTCCGGAACTCCGAGGGCGGCACGAACTACCTCGCGGAGCTCTCCAGCGGCGACGAGGTACAGATCGTCGACACGGAGGGTCACACTCGCGAGGCGATCGTCGGGCGCGTGAAGATCGAGAAGCGGCCGATGTTCCGGGTCCAGGCGGAAGTCGAGACCGACGAGGGGACCGACCACATCGAGACGCTCATCCAGAACGCGGAGACCGTGAAGATCGCCACGAGCGAGGGGCGGAAGGCGATCACGGAGGTCGAGCCCGGCGACGAGGCGCTCGTCTACTACGAGGACGTGGCGCGCCACTTCGGCGAGGCGGTCGAAGAGAGCATCATCGAGAAGTGAGTGGCCGACCGAAGGGAGGCCACTGCAAACGAGCGGCGCAGCCGCGAGCCGAGTGGCCGAGCGAATGCGAGGCCACTAGGAACGAGCCGGCCGTCGGCCGGCGAGTAGCGGGGTCGACCGCACGGGAGACTCAGGAAGCGAGCGGCGAAACAGTCGGCGACGTCGTAGCGGAAGCGAGCGGCGAAACAGCCGGCGACGTCGTAGCGGAATCGGGCGGCGGAACCGATCCCCGGCTCAGATCCCGTACAGCTCGCCGTACTTCTCCTCGACGTAGTCGGTGAAGGCGTCCGCCGAGAAGTCCTCGCCGGTCGCCCGCTTCACCAGTTCGTTCGTCTCGTAGCGGGAGCCGTGTCGGTGGACGTTCTCGCCGAGCCACGCCTGCAGGTCGTCGAAGTCGCCGTCGGCGATCTTCCCGTGCAGGTCGTCGATCTCCCCTTCGGCGGCCTCGAACAGCTGTGCGGCCATGACGGAGCCGAGCGAGTAGGTGGGGAAGTAGCCGAAGTTGCCGTGGCTCCAGTGGATGTCCTGGAGACAGCCCTCGCTGTCGGTCTCGGGACGGATTCCGAGGTACTCCTCGTACTTGTCGTTCCAGACCTCCGGCACGTCCTCGACCGCGAGGTCGCCGCGGATCAGGTCGCGCTCGATCTCGAACCGGACGATGATGTGGAGGTGGTAGGTGAGCTCGTCCGCCTCGACGCGGATGAAGTTGTCCTCGTGGACCTGGTTGAACGCCTCGTAGGCGTCCTCGACGGTCGCCGCCTCGGTCTGGGGGAACTGCTCTTTAAACGATGGGAGGAACAGCTCCCAGAACGCCCGGCTCCGGCCGACGTGGTTCTCCCAGAGGCGCGACTGCGACTCGTGGACCGAGAGGTCGCGCGACTCGCCGAGCGGGGTCGCCCACTCCTCTTGCGGGAGCCCGAGGTTGTACTGCGCGTGCCCGTACTCGTGGATCGTCGAGCCGATCGCGCCGAGCGGGTCGGACTCGTCGAACCGGGTCGTCACGCGGCAGTCGAACTGGTTCCCGGCGGTGAACGGGTGCGAGGAGACGTCGAGCCGGCCGCGGTCGAAGTCGTAGCCGACGAGTTCGAGCGCCTCGCGGGCGAGCTCCTCTTGGTCCTCCTCGGGGAACGTCCCCTCGAACGTGTCGACGGCGAGATCCGCGTCCGACTCGCGGATCGCGTCGATCATGGGGACGAGCGTCTCGCGGAGCTCCTCGAGGATGGACTCTGCCCGGTCGATCGAGAGGCACGGCTCGTAGTCCTCGAAGAGGACCTCGTAGGGGTCGCGGTCGGGGTCGATGTGCTCCGCGTACTCCCGCTTCAGCTCGACGTGCTTCTCCAGGTAGGGGGCGAACGCCTCGAAGTCGTCCTCTGCCCTCGCCTCCTCCCACGCCTGTAGCGCCTCGGAGCCGGTCTCGGAGATCTCCTCGACCAGCTCAACGGGGACGGCGTCGGCGCGCTCGTACTCGCGGCGGACCTCGCGGACGACCGCCGCCTGGTCGTCGGTGAGGTCGGCGTCGGCGAGCTCGGCGAGCAGGTCGCCGGTCTCCTCGTCCGTGATCATGTCGTGTTGGATCGACGAGAGCGTCGAGAGCTGCTTCGACCGAGCGGGCGTGCCGCCCTCGGGCATCATCACCTGCTGGTCCCACCCCAGCACGCCGGCGGCGCTCCCGACCGTGTTCCAGCGTCGAACTCGGTCCAGGAGAGCCTCGTACGCGTCGGGGGCGTCGGTCGCGTCGTCGGCCGCGGCTTCCGTTGCCATACGCCACGGATCGGCCGCGTCGCTTAAGAAGGAAGCGAACCCGGAATACACGGGACGGCGGGCCACGGAGGCCGTCCGCCGCGCGAAGCCGGGCGAACCGGCCCCGAGCGCGACCTATTTCCGCCCGGCCGCCGAACCGCCGCCAACGAATGGAGACCGACGAGGACACTATCGACCTGCGATCCGACACCGTCACGACGCCCTCGGACGAGATGCGCGAGGCGGCCCGCGACGCCGAGGTCGGCGACGACGTGTACCGCGACGACCCGACCGTCAACGAACTGGAGCGCCGCGCCGCCGAGGCGGTCGGGACCGAAGCGGCGCTCTACGTCCCCTCCGGGACGATGGCCAACCAGATCGCGGTCCACGTCCACACTGACCCGGGCCAAGAGCTCCTCTTGGAGCGCGAGTCGCACGTCTACCGGTGGGAGCTCGCGGGCGCGTCGAAGCTCTCGGGGACGCAGACGCGAACGATCGACGCCGGCGAGCGATGCGTTCCGACGCCCGACGCGGTCGCCGAGGGGCTCGTGCGCGAGGACCTCCACCGCCCCGGGACCGGCCTCCTGTCGCTGGAGAACACCCACAACTACCGCGGCGGGGTCGCGATCCCGGTCGAGGAGATCGCCGCGGCCGCCGAGGTCGCCCGCGACGCCGACGTGCCCGTCCACCTCGACGGCGCCCGCGTGTTCAACGCCGCCGTCGCGCTCGGCGTCGACGCGAGCGAGATCGTCGCGCCCGTCGACAGCGTCACCTTCTGCCTCTCGAAGGGGCTCGGCGCGCCCGTCGGCTCGATCCTCGCCGGCGACGAGGAGTTCGTCGAGGCGGCCCGCCGCGTCCGGAAGCTGTTCGGCGGCGGGATGCGACAGGCCGGGATGATCGCCGCGCCCGGACTGCTCGCCCTCGAGAACGTCGACCGACTCGCCGACGACCACGCCAACGCCGAACGACTCGCCGCCGGGCTCGACGCGCTGGACGGCGTCGACGCGCCCGCGCCGGACACCAACATCGTCGTCGCGCACACCGAGGCCGCCGGAATTCCGGCCGTGGACCTCGTGGAGGCCTGCAAGGCGGCCGGCGTCGGCTGCGTCGAGTTCGACGAGTACACGACCCGGTTCACCACGCACCTCGACGTCGACGCCGCCGACGTCGACGACGCCATCGAGCGGATCGGCGACGCGGTGTCGACGCTGTCGGCCTGAGGCGATTCCGGGCCGCTCGGCCACGGTCCCCGGTCCGTTCCCCGCGCCCGGGCCACGGAAACGTTCAATTCGTCGGACGACCAACGAGGTGGTATGAGCACGGTATTCCCGGGCACAGAGGCGCGGCGCGGACGAATCGAGGTGGCGGGCGCCCGTCCCTGAGGTGGTCGGCGTCGACATCAGCGGCCGCCACGAGGAGGACGGCGAGTACCTGATGGTCGCGGCCGCGGTCCACGCGCGGGTCGACTCCGCTCGGATCCGATCGGTCGAGGGGATCGGCTTCGCCGCCGCGCGCGAGGGACCGACGCTCGACGCGACGCTGGGGCTCGTGGCGACCGCCGTCGGGAACCTGCCCGAGCCCCCGGACGGACCGATCGTCGCGGAGCACGGCGAGTTCTACGAGGAGCCCGTCGAGCGGGTCGGGCTGAGCTTCCGACCCGAGTTTAAATACGTCGAGAGCATAGGGGAACGCGAAACAGTGCAGGCAGCACACCACGCCGCGTACGCCGCCCGAGACCTCCTCTTATGACCGGGAGCGTCGAGGGGGCGGACGCCGACGGCGACGCCGAATCGGTCCCCCGAGAGCGGCGGGCAGTCGTGGCCAAGCGCGTCGACTCCGGCACCGCCGACCTCGCGGAGATCACCCAGCTCGCCGCGGCCGCGGGCTACGAGGTGGTCGGGGAGCTCTCGCAGACCCGCACGGAGGACGCCGCGTTCATGTTCGGCGAAGGGAAGGTCGCGGAGCTCCGCGACCTGGTCCGCCGGACCGACGCCGGCGCCGTCATCATCGACAACGACGTCGGCCCGTACCAGACGTTCAACATCGGCGGGGAGCTCCCCGAGGGCGTCGAGGTGATAGACCGGTTCACGCTCATCCTCGAGATCTTCGGCCAGCGAGCGAACACCCGAAAGGCGCAGCTCCAGGTCGAGCTCGCCGAGCTCCGGTACGAGCTCCCGCGCGCCGAGGCGAAGGCGAGCCTCGCGAAGCGCGACGAGCGCCCCGGGTTCATGGGGCTCGGCGAGTACGACGAGAGCGTCGAGCGGGACATCAAACGCCAGATCTCCGAGATCCGCGACGAGCTGGAGTCGATCGCGGCGAAGGAGGAGGCGCGCCGCGAGCAGCGCCGCGACTCCGGCTTCGACCTGGTCGCGCTCGCGGGGTACACGAACGCGGGGAAGTCGACGCTGATGCGCCGGCTCGCGGCCGAGATCGACGTCGACGAGAACGCCGACCGCCACCCGGACCTCGACACGACCGCCGAGTCGCAGGACATGCTGTTCACCACCCTCGGCACGACGACCCGCCGGGCCGAGATGGAGAAGCGCGACGTGCTGCTCACGGACACGGTCGGGTTCATCGCGGACCTCCCCCACTGGCTCGTGGAGTCGTTCGAGTCGACGCTCGACTCCGTCTACCGGGCCGACCTCGTGCTGCTCGTGGTCGACGCGAGCGAGCCCGTCGAGACGATGCGCGAGAAGCTCGTCACGAGCCACGACACCCTCTACGAGCGCAACGAGGCCCCCGTCGTCACGGTGTTCAACAAGGTGGACCGGCTCGCCCCCGGCGAGCTGGCGGACAAGCGCGGAGCGCTCTCCGGCGTCGCGCCGGACCCGGTCGCCGTCTCGGCGAAGACCGGCGCGGGCGTCGCGGAGCTGCGCGACCGCGTCGAGGCCGAGCTCCCGGACTGGGAGCGCGAGCGGCTCGTCCTCCCCGTCTCCGACGAGGCGATGAGCCTCGTCTCGTGGATCCACGACCACGGCCACGTCGAGGAGGAGTCGTACGCGAGCGACCAGGTGACCGTCGACTTCGAGGCCAAGCCCTCGATCGTGGCCCGCGCCCGATCGAAAGCGGCCGGGCTCGCGCCCGCGGAGTCGACGTAGACGGTGGCCCTAGACGGCTCTGAGCGACTCGCAGACGGTTCCTCTGCGGTAATCACCAGCGGCGTGAGTCCGCGACGGGGTTCGTGCACCCCGAGCGACCCCCCGGACAAAGTATACAATCCTCCACTTGCGAATACGTATCATGGATGACGCCGGAGTCGACGGTCGACGACGGGCCCGCCCCGTCGGCGCCGACGACGCCCTCGAGCCGCCGACCGGGTTCCGCGAGCGGGCCGTCGCGAGCGACGCGGGAGTGTACGAGGCGTTCGCGGCCGACGGACTCGACGCCTGGCGGCGAGCCGCGGCCCTCCTCGACTGGGAGACCGAGTACGACACCGTGTTGGACGACAGCGACCCGCCGTTTTATAAATGGTTCCCGGGCGGCCGGCTCAACGCGTCGGTCAACTGCGTCGACCGGCACCTCGACGAGCGGCGCAACCAGCTCGCGATCCGCTGGTTCGGCAAGCGCGGCGAGCGGCGGTCGTACACCTACCTCGACCTCCACCGCGAGGTGAACGCGCTCGCGGCCGGGTTGCGGGACCTCGGCGTCGAGGAGGACGACGTGGTGACGCTGTACCTCCCGATGGTCCCGGAGCTGCCGATCGCGATGCTCGCGTGCGCGCGCATCGGCGCGCCGCACAACGTCGTCTTCGCCGGGCTGTCGGCGGAGGCGCTGGCGACCCGCCTCGACGCGGCGGACTCCTCGTACCTCGTCACCTGTGACGGCTACTACCGCCGGGAGGACGCGTTCAACCAGAAGTCGAAGGCGGACAACGCCCGACTCCGCGCCGACGCGGACCTCGCGGCGACGGTCGTCGTGGACCGGCTCGGCGACTCGCTCGACGTCTCGCTCGGCGAAGACGAGCACGGGTACGAGTCGCTCGTCGACGCCCACGACGGCGAGACGGTCGCGCCGGTCGCGCGCGACGCGACCGACCTGCTCTTCGTGATGTACACCTCCGGGACGACCGGCCGGCCGAAGGGGGTCGAGCACGCGACCGGGGGGTACCTCTCGCACGTCGCGTGGACCACCCGAAACGTCCTCGACGTCCGACCCGACGACACCTACTGGTGCGCGGCCGACATCGGCTGGATCACGGGCCACTCGTACGGCGTGTACGGGCCACTCGTCACGGGGACGACCACCGTCCTCTACGAGGGGTCGCCCGACTACCCGGACCGCGACCGCGTGTGGGACCTCATCGAGCGCAACGCCGTCAGCGTCTTCTACACCTCGCCGACCGCGATCCGGTCGTTCATGAAGTGGGGCGCGGAGTACCCCGACAGCCACGACCTCTCGTCGATCCGCCTGCTGGGCACCGTCGGCGAGTCCATCACGCCGAAGGCGTGGCACTGGTACCGCGAGCACGTCGGCGGGGGTGAGGCGCCGGTCGTCGACACGTGGTGGCAGACGGAGACGGGGGCCATCGCGCTCGCGACGCTGCCCGGGATCACGCCGATGAAGCCGGGGAAGGTGGGGCCGCCCCTCCCCGGGATCGACGCGCGCGTCGTCGACGAGGACGGCGAACCCGTCGACCCCGGCGAGCCGGGGTACCTCACGATCGGCTCGCCGTGGCCCGGTATGCTGCGCGGACTCCGCGAGGGGGACGAGCGGTACCGCCGCGAGTACTGGGTCGAGGCCGAGGACGGCTGGCGGTACCGCACCGGCGACGGCGCGACGGTCGACGAGGACGGCTACGTAACCATTCTCGGTCGCGTCGACGACGTGATAAACGTGCGGGCGGGGCGGTTCACCACGGGGGAACTGGAGTCCGCGATCGTCGGCGTCGAGGGCGTCACCGAGGCCGCGGTCGTCGGCGACGACGACGGCGACATCGTCGCCTACGTGACCACTCGGGGCGACGTCGAGCCCGACGAGTCGCTCAGGGCGGCGATCGGCGAGGAGCTGGCCGGCTCCGTCGGCGATCTCGCCCGCGCGGACCGGGTCGTGTTCACTCCCGACCTCCCGAAGACCCGCTCGGGGAAGATCATGCGGCGCCTGCTGGAGGACATCGCTCGCGGCGAGGAGTTCGGCGACGTCAGCGCGCTCCGGAACCCGGAGGTCGTCGGCGAGATCGAGTCGTCGGTCCGTAAAAAGTAACTAAAAATAGTTTCTCTGAGAGTATTTAGAAATCTCTTGAGGTTTCTTATAGGTGGCCGTCGACACACCGATATGGGAACGTTCGTCTCTCGGTCCGCGCTTCACGACCGGAAGCGCGCACTCGCCAAGACGCTCTGCTACCGAGCGCTCATGGTCGCGATCACCGTCATCGTGGCGTGGGCCGTCGTCGGCGACGTCGGCGCCGCCGTGAACATCGGACTGGTCACCAACGTCGTCAAGACCGCGACGTACTACACGTACGAGCGACTGTGGGACCACGTCGCGTGGGGCGTCGTCAGCGTCGACTGAGCCGGCCGACCCTTGAGCGCGACCGCGGTCGGCGCGCGGCGAGCGTCAGACGTTTCGGAATTGACATCAAAAGCGAAACGAGACGGCCTCCGAGAGTCGGCTCGAACGGACCTCGAAGCGCGTCAAACGAGAGTCCGCCGGGAGGCGGCGGAAGCGGCGTTCAGAGGAAGATTTTTCTTTCGGGTTTCCGTTCATCTACGAAACAGATGGACGACGGACTCGACGGCGACGCGTACGACGCGCTCGTGACCGCCGCCGAGACGTATCGCGCCGCGGTCGTGGTCCGCCTCGCGGGCGAGGCGGGGCTTCGGACGGGGGAGATCCCCCGAGTCGCGCCCCGCCACCTCCGAGACGCGGGGGTCGCCTCGGACGCGTCCCTCCTCGCCGTCCCCGACGCCGACGCGGGCGCGTCCGGCGAGCGCGGAGCGGACTCCGCGACCGACGGGGATTCGACCGAACGGATCGACCGCGATACCGTCGTTCCGGCGTCGCTGGCGGCCGAGCTCCGCCGGTACGCGGAGAGCGAAGGAATCGGCGATGGGGAGCCGTACGTCGGCGTCTCGCCCCGTCGCGTCCAGATGATCGTGAGCGAGACCGCCGAGCGGGCGGCGGCGCGGACCGACGGCGCGGTGCCCGCCGACGTCACGCCCCGCGACCTGCGGGGGGTCTTCGCCCGGCGGCTCCTCGTTGACCGCGGCGTCGACGCCCACGCCGTCCGCGAGGCCGGCGGGTGGGAGACCCTGGGGCCGCTCGACGAGTTTCTCGGTCCCCTCGACGGGCGGGAGGTCGCCGAAGCGTTCGCGGCCGGGGGCGGCCCGGAACCGGGCGACGGCGACGCCGTTCGGGAACCGACCGCGCTCGCCGGCTTCGAGGCGCTCGCCGACGGCGAGGACCGGGATTCTCCCCTCGCGACGGTCCCGAAACGACTCGTCGAGTCGCCACGGTGGGCCGAGGCGTGGGTCGTCCGCGGGTCGGTCGGCGGCGGTCGGACGGAGGTGGTCGGCGCGGCCGGGATCGATCGGGAGGTCCTCGTCGACCGCGGCGTCACCCGGAACGAGCAGTGGCTCGACGCGGTGGTGGGCGGCGACCACGTCCCGACGACCGACGAATCGGTCACCGGCGGGCGCCCCGGCCTCGCCGTCCCGGTCAGCTATCGCGACGTGACGCACGGCGCGCTCTGCGTCGTCGCCGAGGACGACCCGCCCGTCTCGGAGGTCGAGCGTCGCGAAATCGTCGCGCTCGGACGCTGTCTGGGCTGGGCGGTGACGGCCGGTCGGTGGCGGGACCTGCTCCACTCCGACGCCGTCACCGAGGTGGAGTTCCACACCGCCGACGAGGCGGCGTTCCTGGCCCGCGCGAGCGTCGCACTCGGTTGTCGGATCGACCTCGACTCCACCGTCGGCGTCACCGACGACGCCTCCCGGCTGTACCTCTCCGTCTCGGGCGCGAGGCCACAGGGCCTCGCCGACGTCGTCGACGAGGCCGACGGCGTCTCCGATCTCCGAGTGGTCGAGACGCGCGCCGACGGGTGCTCCGTGTCGGTCAGGGTCGAGGGGGGATCGACGGTACGGACGCTCACCGAGTACGGCGCGACGGTCCGCGACGCGACCGCGGAGGACGGCCGCGTCCGCGTGGTCGCCGATCTCCCCGAAGGCGCCGAGGTCAGGCCGGTCGCCGACGGGCTCCGCGCCGCCTTCGACGACGCCCGCCTCGCGAGTAAGGAGTCCGTCGCTCGGTCGTCGCGGTCCGAGTCGTCGTTCCGTGAGGGGGTCGCGGACCGGTTCACCGACCGCCAGTGGGCCGCCCTGTCCGCGGCGTACCACGGCGGCTACTTCGACTGGCCCCGCGGGAGCACCGCCGAGGAGGTCGCCGACGCGATGGACGTCTCCTCGCCGACGTTCCACAATCACCTTCGGAAGGCCCAGCGCGCGCTCCTCGACGGTCTCTTCGAGGAGGAGCACCGAGACCGAACCTGATCCGGAAGCGCGGCGTGCGCGCCCGTGGCGGGAGGGGACGCGGGCGCGGCCTCGGACCTCTCACGGGTACGCGGGCGCGGCTGCGGGCGCCGCGTCGAGTCTATCACGATTTTTCGTATTTAGCGTCAGCGTTTATGTGGTGAGATCGGTTGGATACGACCGTACCATGACAGAGGGTGACGGCCAACTGGAAGCGAGACTGGAAGAGCAGGAGGTGTTCGAGCCGCCCGAGTCGTTCTCGGCGCAGGCGAACGTCTCCGACGCCGAGATTTACGAGAAATTCGAGGAGAACTGGCCGGAGTGCTGGCAGGCGGCGGCCGAACTCCTCGACTGGGAATCCGACTACGACCAGGTGCTGGACGACAGCAACCCGCCCTTCTACGAGTGGTTCACCGGCGGCGAACTGAACGCGTCGGCCAACTGCCTCGACCGACACCTCGACGAGCGCGGCGACGAGGCCGCGATCGAGTGGGTCGGCGAGCCGGTCGACGAGGACGACCGCACGTACACGTACGCGGAGCTTCACCGCGAGGTAAACGAGTTCGCGGCGGCGCTCCGCGAGCAGGGCGTCGAGGAGGACGACGTCGTGACGATGTACATGCCGATGATCCCGGAGCTGCCGATCGCGATGCTGGCGTGTGCGCGCATCGGCGCGCCGCACAGCGTCGTCTTCGCCGGCTTCTCGGCCGACGCGCTCGCGACGCGGATGAACGCCGCGGAGTCGGAGTACCTCGTCACCTGCGACGGCTACTACCGCCGCGGCGACCCCCTCGACCACCTCGACAAGGCGAACGAGGGACTCGCCGGCGTCGACCACGACACGACGACCGTCGTCGTCGACCGACTCGGTCCGAACGGCGACGACTTCGGCCACGACCTCGGCGACGACCAGCTCGACTACGACGACCTCGTCTCGGAGCACGAGGGCGCGGAGGTCGAGCCGGTCACCCGCGACGCCGAGGACATGCTGTTCCTGATGTACACCTCGGGGACGACCGGGAAGCCGAAGGGCGTGAAACACACGACCGGCGGCTACCTCTCGTGGGTGTCGTGGACCTCGCAGGCCGTCCTCGACATCAAGCCGGATGACACGTACTTCTGTTCGGCCGACATCGGCTGGATCACGGGTCACTCCTACATCGTCTACGGGCCGCTCGCGCTCGGGACGACGACGATGATGTACGAGGGGACGCCCGACCACCCCGAACAGGACCGCCTCTGGGAGATCGTCGACGAGTACGACGCGACCCAGCTGTACACGGCGCCCACGGCGATCCGCGCGTTCATGAAGTGGGGCTCGAAGTTCCCCGACCGCCACGACCTCTCCTCGCTGCGGCTGCTCGGTACGGTCGGCGAGCCGATCAACCCGCGGGCGTGGAAGTGGTACTACCAGCACATCGGCGACGAGGAGTGCCCGATCGTCGACACCTGGTGGCAGACGGAGACGGGCGGAATGATGATCACGACGCTGCCCGGCGTCAAAGACATGAAACCGGGCGCCGCGGGACCGCCGCTACCGGGGCTCGACGTCCAAATTCTCGACACGCTCGGCGAGGAGGTGGAGCCGGGGAAGGCCGGCTACCTCACGGTTCAGAAGCCGTGGCCCGGGATGCTCCGGACGCTGTACAACAACGACGAGCGGTACATCGACGAGTACTGGGCGGAGTACTCCGACACCGACAGCGACGACCCGGACGACTGGGTGTACTTCCCGGAGGACGGCGCGAAGATCGACGAGGACGGCTACATCACCGTTCTCGGACGCGTCGACGACGTGCTCAACGTCTCGGGTCACCGGCTGGGGACGATGGAGATCGAGTCCGCGATCGTCGGCGTCGAGGGGGTCGCGGAGGCCGCCGTCGTCGGCGGGAACCACGAGATCAAAGGCGAGGCCGTCTACGCGTACGTGACCACCGAAGACGGATACGAGGGGAACGACGAACTCCGCGACGCGATCATCGCCGGCGTCGAGGACGCCATCGGTCCGATCGCCCGGCCGGAGCAGGTCGTGTTCACGCCGGATCTGCCCAAGACCCGCTCGGGGAAGATCATGCGGCGCCTGCTGGAGAACATCGCCGACGGCAAAGAGCTCGGCAACACGAGCACGCTCCGGAACCCGGAGATCGTCGAGGAGATCCAGCAGAAGGCGGGACGCGAATAGCCGTCTGACGGCTCCGTTTTTACCACACCACCACGACCGACCGACCTCGACGCGCGACCGAACATCACGATCGAATCGGACACACGACGACACACCACAACGACACACCACGACACATGACAGATAATAGCTCACACGATTCAGGCGACGGTGGCCGCGCAACAAGCGACGCGGCGACCGATGGGGGCCGCGCAACAAGCGACGCGGCGACCGATGGGGGCCGCGCACCAAACGACGCGGCCACCGACGGCGGCGTCGCCACGGGCGCGGCACAGGCGCACAACGACACCAACTACCTCGGGGCGGAGGTGAACATCCTGAATCCGAGCACGCCCTACATGCGCGACCACCTCCGCATCGTCTGGACGGGATTCGCCATTTGGGTCCTCGCTGTATGGGGGCCGGTAACGCTGACGCGGCTCGCACCCGGCCCGATGACGACCACGATGCCAATCTTAGGATTCCCGCTCCACTACTTCCTCGTCGCCTTCGGGGCGCCGACCAGCGCGCTGATCCTCGCGTTCTGGTACTCCCGCAGGCGGGACGCGCTCGACGAGAAGTACGGCATCGATCACGCCGCCGTCACGGAGACCAAGAGCGGTGCCGAGGTCGCAGCGACTGACGGAGGGGCCGACGAATGACGGGAAGTTCGCTCCTCCTGCAGAGCGACCTGCTCCCGGAGGCCCTCGACATCTCGTTCAAGCTGGGACCGGCGCTCCTCGTGATCGGGATGTTGGGACTGTTCCTCACGATCGGCTTCGTCTTCCGCGTGGCCGACACCGACGACATGTGGGTCGCCGGCCGCTCCATCGGGAACGTCGAGAACGGGATGGCGATCGGGGCGAACTGGATGTCGGCGGCGTCCTATCTCGGGATGGCGGCGTCCATCGCGCTGGCCGGCTTCTACGGGCTGGTGTTCGTCGTCGGCTGGACGACGGGATACTTCATCCTGCTTATCTTCCTCGCCGCGCAGCTGCGCCGGTTCGGGAAGTACACGGCGCCTGACTTCGTCGGCGACCGATTCAACTCCGACACCGCGCGCGCCATCGCGGCGGTGACGACGTTCCTCATCGGGTTCGTCTACGCCATCGGACAGGCGAAGGGGATGGCGCTCGTCGGCCTGTACATCTTCGGTAACTACGGGGGCCTCATCCCCGGCTTAGACGGGTACCAGGTGATGGTCGTCGCCATGATGGTCGTCACCGTCGGCTACCTGACGCTGTCCGGCATGCTGGGCGCCACGAAGAACCAGGCGGTCCAGTACGTCATCCTCATCCTCGCGTTCGTCGTCGGGCTGTTCGTCGTCGGCTACACCAACGGCTACTCCACGGTGCTACCGCAGCTCGAATACGGGATGCTGATCAGCGAGCTCGGCAGCGAGTTCTCCGAGCCGTTCGCCTCGTCGAGCTACTACCTCTGGGTCGCGACGACGTTCTCGCTGATCGTGGGCACCTGCGGGCTCCCGCACGTGCTCGTCCGGTTCTACACGGTCGAAAGCGAACGGACGGCCCGCTGGTCGACGGTCTGGGGGCTGTTCTTCATCTGTATCCTCTACTGGAGCGCCCCGGCGTTCGCGGCGTTCGGGACCGACCTCTACTCGCAGAACGTCAATCCGACGTACGGCGATCCCGGTATGACGGGCGCGGCCAGTGAGGTCATCGTCGTGCTGGCGACGCAGCTGTCCGGGCTTCCGGACTGGTTCGTCGGCATCGTCGCGGCGGGCGGTATCGCCGCGGCCATCGCGACCGTCGCCGGCCTGTTCATCGCCGGTTCCTCGGCGATCAGCCACGACATCTACACCAACATCATCAACGAGGACGCGACGCAGCGCCAGCAGATCCTCGTCGGTCGCCTCTCGATCGTCGCGCTGGGCGCGCTGACCACGCTGGCCGCGCTCAACCCCGCGTCGTCGATCGCCGCGCTCGTGGGATACGCGTTCTCGCTCGCCGGCTCCGTCCTGTTCCCGATGTTCTTCCTGGGGATGTGGTGGGAGAACGCCAACCGGCAGGGCGCACTCGCCGGCATGACGACGGGACTGACCCTCTGGTCGATCCCGATGATCAACCAGATCGTCCCGACGTACATCGGCTCGCTCGAGGCGCCGCTGTCGGCGGGGCTGGCTCAGTGGATGCCCGCCATCGGCTCGGCGCTCATCACGCTCCCGATCGTGTTCGTGGTCACCATCGTCGTCTCGATGGCGACCGACGAACCGTCGCTCGAGACGAAGCGGATCGTCCGGCAGTGTCACAGCCCCGAACCGATGGGGCAACAGGAGACCGCCGAGGACGTCGTCGCCGACGGCGGCGAGGACGTCGCGACCGATGGCGGCCGCGCAGTTGACGACGCGGCCGCCGAGGGTGACCGCGCAGACGGCGACGCGGCCGCGGAGGATCGATAATGTACGAACGCATCCTCGTTCCCACGGACGGAAGCGACGTCGCGGAGGCCGCCGTCGACCACGCGCTCGACCTCGCGGAGAAGTACGACGCCGAGGTCCACGCGCTGTACGTGGTCGACATCGACTCCGTGAACTTCAGTCTCGGAACCGAGCAGGTCGACCGGCTCAAGCAGGGGCGGTTCGATGAGATGGGGGAGCTGAAAGAGAAGGCCGACGAGGCGACCGGCGTGGTCGCCGACCGCGGCGCCGAGCGCACCGTCGAGGTCGTCGAACACGTCTCCGGCGGCCGGCCGCACAAGGTGATCGCCGACTACGCCGAGGACCACGGGATCGACCTCATCGTGATGGGTAGTCACGGCCGCGCCGGCGTCCGGCGCGCGCTCCTCGGGAGCGTCACCGAGCGCACGCTGCGCTCGACGCACGTGCCGGTGCTCGTCGTCGACTACCTCGACGAGGACTGAACCGCGACCGCGCCGGTTCCCCCCGGCGTTCCGTCGTGTCGGCGCCGTCCCGTCGTTTCGGCGCCGCGCCGCGTGACTTCCGGAACACAGACGTACCCCGACCGACACGCTAACCCATGACCGAGACCGATCCCATCGACGATACGGACGAGGAGGGCTTCGTCGACCGCGTCCGATCACACGTCAGCGAGAACCGGGGCGGTATGCTCCAGGACCTCGTGTTCGCGGTCGCGTGGGTGACGGTCGTGTCGCTTCTGTACGACTTCGCGTTCGCGGGCACCCCCCGATGGGTGCTGTACATGTTCATGCTCGCCGGGATCCCGGCGTACTTCGGCTTCTTCATCTCGCTTGAGATGGCGAAAGAGCAGCGGCAGTAGGCGCGAGGGGAGCCGCTCTCCCCGTCAGTCGAGCGTCTCGACGGACGCGTCCGACCCCTCTCGACCGTCCTCCTCGTCGGCGTCCGCGTCCGCCGGCACCGCCGGTTCGTCGGACCCGTCGACGACGCCCTCGGTCCACGTCCCGCGCAGGAACCACGCCACCCCGGCGACGAACGAGACCACGGCGGCCGTCGCGTACGCCCACCACAGCCCCACGACGCCCCAGTCGCGGCCGACGTAGCCGACCTCGACCGCGGGGACGTCGACGGGACCGACCGCGACCCCGCCGAGCGTGACCCCGACCGCCCCGAACGCGAGGAGGGCGGCGAGGGGGATCCGGACGACCCACCGCGAGAGCAGCGACAGCGCCAGCGCGGCCTTCGTGTGTCCCGCGCCGCGGAACGCGCCCTGTATCACCATGAGCCCGCCGAAGAAGGCCCACGACAGCGCGATTACGCGGAGGAAGACGACCCCCTCGGCGATCGTCGCCGGGTCGTCGATGAAGACGCCGATCGCGACCGCCGGGAACAGCCAGACCGCGCCCCCGGCGACGCCCAGCAGCGCCATGGTCCCGAGCGTGGCGACGCGGGTGACGGCGACGGCGCGCTCGGGCGTCCCGGCGCCGAGGTTCTGGCCGACTCCCGTCGCGGTCGCCTGCCCGACCGCGCCCGCGACCGACCACGAGACGGACATCAGCCTGACGCCGATCCCGTAGGCCGCGGTCGCGGCCGGGCCGAACCGCGCGACCAGCGCCGCCATGAAGACGGCGGCGAACGACCGCGCCCACCCGTCGAGGGTCGCCGGGTAGCCGACGTCGATCAGCTTCCGGAGGATCTCCGGGTTCGGTACGAGGTCGCGGACGTACAGCTTCACCCCCCAGTCGCCGCGCAGCAGGATCCCCACGCCCGCCGCGGTCGCGAACAGGCGCGCGATCAGGGTCGCGATCGCGGCCCCGCGAGTGCCGAGCGGGGGGACCGGCCCCCACCCGAGGATGAAGACGGGGTCGATGACGATGTTGATCCCGGCGGAGATGCCGACCAGCCACATCGCGGTCGTCGTGTCGCCCGCGCCCTGCAGCGAGGCGCGGAACGCGAAGAAGAGAAAGGTGAGCGGGAGGGTGAGGAGGATCACCTCGATGTACGCGAGTGCCTCGACGAACACCGCGTCGCGCGCGCCGATCCAGTACAGCAGCTCGTGGCGCGCCGCGAAGCCGACGAGCGCGAGGGCGACGGAGACCGCGATCGCGAGCAGCACCGTCTGTGCCACGACCTCGTCGGCCCGTCGGTCGTTGCCGGCGCCGACGTGCTGGGAGACCAAGGCGATGGTCGCGGCCGTGAGCCCCACCGCCGTCGAGACGAACATCCACGAGAGCGGGAACATGAGGGAGACGGCGGCGACGGCCTCGGTGCTCACTCGCCCGACCCAGAACATGTCCGCGAGGTTGTAGAGGGTCTGGAGGAGGTTCCCGAGCACCAGCGGCCACGCGAGGTCGAACAGCTTCGGGGAGATCGCCCCCGCCGTCATGTCGACCCGAGCGTCGTCATTTCCCACGGCGAGTTCTGTGGGGAAGCACGTCCGCTCGCGACCTAACGTTTCGGGAACCGGTTCCCGTTCCGGACCGCGCCGCCCTCGCGCCGGACCGGTCGGGGCGACGCGGATCCGGCTCGGAAAAACGACATCAGCGACTATCCGGGCCGGAAACCTCCGAATCGGCGGCTATCAGCGGGCACACAACACTTATCACTCAGTCGGGAGTCTATCCGAATGCGATGGCGACAGGTAAGGTCGACTTCTTCAACGACACCGGCGGCTACGGATTCATCGAGACTGACGACGCTGACGAGGACGTGTTCTTCCACATGGAAGACGTCGGCGGCCCGGACCTCGAGGAAGGCCAAGAGGTAGAGTTCGAGATCGAGGAGGCGGACAAGGGTCCGCGCGCGAAGAACCTCACTCGGCTGTAGCTCGGTCACCGATCCGACCGGATCACGGACAGCTCTCGAAACGCGTTCCGCGTATATTTCCCCCCGAGCGGTTGCGCCGGTGTTTTGGTCGACGGTCGTGGATCGGTCGGGTATGGGGATCGACGATCGCAACGACGCTGCCGACATCGACGACCTCGACGCCTTCGTCGCCGAGAACCTCGACCGGTACGCCGAGACGCAGGGCGTCCTCCCCGAGCGCCTCGACGAGTTCGGCGACAGTTACCGCTCGCAGGGGCACCTGACGCGAGAGCAGCTGTACGAGATCGCCTACGAGTCGTCGACGCGGAGCGCCTACCACGTCCGGAAGAACCCCGCGGAGCGCTGTCGGGAAGTGACTCGGAACGCGCGCGCCGTCGACGGCGACTTCTCGACGATCCACCTGATCACCGGGCTCTCCGGGTTCAAGGCGCCGACGGCGTCGTGCGTGGTCGCCGCGCTCGACGGCGACAGACACGCCGTCGTCGACACGCGGGTCTGGGCGTCCCTGGAGCGGTTGGGGTACCTCGACGGGCGGAAGGAGTCGTTCGACGCCGCCGACTACGTGGCCATGGTCGGGCCGATCCGTGAGATCGCCGACGAGACCGGCCACCGGGCGGTCGACGTCGGCTACGCGCTGTTCGCCCACGACGCCCACGTGCGAGAGGGGACGCTGCACTGACCGTCCCCGTGCCCGCCGACGGCCGTCGAGCGCGGGCGGCGCCGACTCGCGGCCGAGGCTACAGCGGGAACTCGACGCCGGTCGCCTCTTCGGAGTACTCCCAGAGGCGTCGGGCGTCCGCGCGGTCGTACGAGGCGTCGTTCGACCGGCCCACGATGGGCGTCCCGCGCATGTTCATGAGGCCGCCCGGCTCGACGTACGCCCCGCCGTCGACGTCGGCGGTCGCGGCGTACAGCATCGGCAGGGCGCCGGTCGCGGCGTCCTGCCCGAGCACCGCGTTCGCGGCCTTCATCCCGACCTTCATCAGCGGGTTGCCGCTCTCCTCGGCGGTGCGAAGCTGGAGGTTCGTCGCCGCGTACCCCGGGTGACAGGCGACGCTCCGAAGGCCGAGGTCGCTGCGAGAGTCGGCGTCGGTCTCGTCGCCGCCCTCGCCGCTCGTCCCGGCGGCGTTTATCCGGCGCTGGAGCTCGTAGGCGAACAGCAGGTTCGCGAGCTTGCTCCGGCCGTACGCCTTCCACTTCCCGTACGAGCGTTCCCAGTTGAGGTCCGAGAAGTCCATCTCGCCCTGTTCGTGCGCGCCCGAGGACTGCGTGACGACGCGCGCATCTCCGCCGTTCCCCTCGGCGGCTTCGAGGAGGGGGAACAGGCGCGCCGTGAGCGCGAAGTGGCCGAGGTGGTTGACGCCGAACTGCGTCTCGAAGCCGTCCTCGGTCTCGCTCCGCGGGATCGCCATCACGCCGGCGTTGTTACAGAGGACGTCGACCGCGTCGTAATCGGCGGCGAGCCCCTCGGCGAACTCCCGGACCGAGTCGAGCGACGCGAGGTCGCACTCGCGGACCTCGAGGTCGAGCGCGCCCCGGTCGACCGCGCTCTCGCGGCGGATCTCGTCGGCCGCGCGTTCGCCGCGATCGACGCTCCGGCACGCCATCACGACGGTGGCGCCCTTCTCGGCGAACGCGAGCGTCCCCTCGTAGCCGAGGCCGCTGTTCGCCCCGGTGACGACGACGGTCTTCCCGTCCAGCGCCGGCATCTCGTCTGTCGTCCAGCCTGACATGGGCGATCGAAGGGGTCTCACGGGGAGAAACCTGTCGGCCGAAACGGACATCGGGGGTCGGGCAACGCGCTCCCGAACGCGGCATCGAGACGGTGTCTGACGCCGGGATACACTTTCACCGTGCCGGCGGTGCGTTTTTAGGTGCCTCGGTGAAAGGGAAGGATACCGAATGACGTCCTTCCAGTCGACGATCGGCGACGAGGAGGGGATCGCGGAGGAGCTGGCCGAGGGCCAGCGCGAGATCTCCATCGCCGAGTTCTTCGAGAAGAACAAACACATGCTCGGGTTCGACTCGGGCGCCCGCGGGCTCGTCACCGCCGTCAAGGAGGCGGTCGACAACGCCCTCGACGCGACCGAGGAGGCCGGCGTCCTCCCCGACATCTACATCGAGATCGAGGAGGTGGGCGACTACTACCGGCTCGTGATCGAGGACAACGGGCCGGGCATCACGAAAGAACAGCTCCCGAAGGTGTTCGGGAAGCTGCTGTACGGGAGTCGGTTCCACGCCCGTGAGCAGTCGCGCGGCCAACAGGGTATCGGCATCTCGGCGGCCGTCCTGTACTCTCAGCTGACGTCCGGCCAGCCGGCGAAGATCACCTCGCGCCCGAAGGGGCAGTCGCGGGCGCAGTACTTCGAGCTCATCATCGACACCGACACGAACGAGCCGGAGATCAAGGCCGACGAGGAGACCACGTGGGACCGCCCCCACGGCACGCGGATCGAACTGGAGATGGAGGCGAACATGCGCGCCCGCGGCCAGCTCCACGACTACGTGAAACACACCGCGGTCGTCAACCCCCACGCCCGCATCGAGCTGCGCGAGCCGGGGCTCGACGAGCCGATGAAGTTCGAGCGCGCGACCGACGAGCTGCCGGCGGAGACGAAGGAGATCCGCCCGCACCCGCACGGGGTCGAGCTCGGCGCGCTGATCAAGATGCTGGAGGCGACCGAGTCGTACTCCGTCTCCGGGTTCCTGCAGGAGGAGTTCACACGGGTCGGCAAGAAGACCGCGGACAGCGTCATCGACAACTTCCGGGACGTCCACTACGGGCGCGAGCTCTCGTGGACGCCGCCGCGCGCTCACGACGACCGCGACGTCGCGGCCGCGGTCGGCGATGCGGTCGCCAACAAGGGGAAGGCGGCGACGACCGCCTTCGCCGAGGGCGTCGCCGAGACGGTCGCGGGCAACGACCGCCTCTCGCGCGCCGAGCTCGCGACGATCGTCGGGAACGTCGCGGAGACGATCGAGGACGACACGGGCAAGACGTTCGGCGGGACCGTCCGGGAGAAGGCGGCCGTCGCGGCGTGGCGGGCGATCACCGGCGTTGACGCCGACGGCGACGCGGCGGGCTCCCCCGCCGACGCCGGCGACGGCGAGCCCGCGGAGTCCCCCCTCGTCGCCGACGCGTACGCCCTCGTCGACGACGCGACCTCGACCCGCAAGGACGACGCCGCGGTGCAGGCGATGGCCGACGCCCTGGCGCGCCGGTTCCTGAACCTCGACGGCGACGCGTTCCGGATCACCCGCGACGACTTGGAGCGGCTCGTCGCCGACGCGGCCAACTTCGTCGCCGAACAGCACGAGGCGACGTTCGGCGAGACCGCCCGCGAGAACGTCGTCGAGGCGTTCTGGTCGCGGGCGCGCACGGTGCCGGACGACCCGCCGAAGGTCCGCGACATCGCCGGCGACCGCGACGCCGCGGCCGACCTGCTGGCCGCGATGCGAACGACCGACATCCTGGCGCCGCCGACCGACTGCCTCGCGCCGATCACGGCCGAACTCGTCGAGGCCGGGCTCCGCAAGGAGTACGACGCCGACTTCTACGCGGCGGCGACCCGCGACGCCGAGGTCCACGGCGGCGACCCGTTCATCGTCGAGGCGGGCATCGCCTACGGCGGGTCGATCCCGGCGGAGGGCTCGGTGGAGCTGCTCCGCTTCGCGAACCGCGTCCCGCTCGTCTACCAGCGGGGCGCCTGCGCGACGACCGACGTGATCAAGTCGATCGGGTGGCGCAACTACGGGCTCGACCAGCCCGGCGGGTCGGGGATGCCGAACGGGCCGGCCGTCATCAGCATCCACGTCGCCTCCACGAACGTCCCGTTCACGAGCGAGTCGAAGGACGCGCTCGCGAACGTCCCCGCGATCGAAGACGAGATCGAGCTCGCGGTGCGTGAGGCCGCCCGCGAGCTGAAGTCGTACCTCAACAAGCGGCGCTCGATGCAACAGCGCCGCGAGAAGCAGGACGTCCTCGGCAAGATCCTCCCGGAGATGGCCGACAAGGTCTCGGAGGTCACGGGCCGCCCGCGCCCCGACATCGACGGCGCGCTCGCGCGGATCATGAACAACGTCAGCGTCGAGCGCGAGGTGTCGAACGGGACCGTCACGCTGGTGGTCGAGAACCACTCTGACGTGAACGAGCGGCTGGAGATCACCGACATCGTCTCGACCGAGCCGACCGACCCCTCGGACGGGACGGTCGTGGACATGGACGGCGAGTGGTTCGTCCAGTGGAAGCCCGAGGTCCCCTCGGGCGACGAGCGGGAACTGACGTACGCGGTCGACGGCGACGCCGAGTTCGAGGTCAGCGTCGGCGGCGTCGAGACGGAGAAACTCACGGTGAACGCGTAAATGACGACAGACACAGACGCACGAGACGAGCTGATCGACCTGGCCGCCGACTTCTACGACCAGTTCGCGGGCGGGAAGATCCCGGAGCTGGAGCTCCCGACGCGGACGAAGAGCAACATCGAGTACGACACCGAGAGCGGCGTGTGGACGTACGGCGACCGCACGTCGACCCGCAGCGCCAACTCGGTGCGCGGCGCCCGGAAGCTGCTGAAGGCGGCGTACACGATCGAGTTCCTCGCGAACCAGCTCGACGACGGGCGCTCCTCGACGCTGCGGGAGCTGTACTACCTCTCCGAGTCGTGGGACAACGACGAGGCCCAGTTCAAGTCGCAGGACGAGTCCAACGACCTGGTAGAGGACCTAGAGATCGTCACGGGCGTCACCCGCGAAGACTTCCACATGCGCCCGGAGGAGTCGGGCGCGACCCTGATGGGACCGCTGGAGATCCGCGAACAGACCCGCCGCGGCGAGCGCGAGATCCACTGTCAGAAGGACGTCGGCGAGGGCGGGTATCAGATCCCGAACAACCCCGACATGATCGAGTTCCTCGACGACGACATCGACTTCGCGCTCGCGGTCGAGACCGGCGGGATGCGCGACCGGCTCGTCGAGAACGGGTTCGACGAGGCGTACGACTGCCTCGTCATTCACTTAAAAGGCCAGCCGGCGCGGGCGACCCGCCGGATCACGAAGCGCGTCCACGACGAGCTCGACGTTCCCGTCGCGGTGTTCGCCGACGGCGACCCGTGGTCCTACCGGATCTACGGCTCCGTGGCGTACGGCTCGATCAAGTCCGCGCACCTCTCGAAGTACCTCGCGACGCCGGAGGCGCAGTTCGTGGGGATCCAGCCCGAGGACATCGTCGAGTACGACCTCCCGGCCGACCCGCTCTCCGACTCGGACGTGAACGCCCTCGAGTCCGAGCTGGACGACCCGCGGTTCCAGACGGACTACTGGGAGGAACAGATCGAGCTCCAGCTCGACATCGGGAAGAAGTCCGAACAGCAGTCGCTCGCGAGCCGCGGGCTCGACTTCGTCACCGACACCTACCTCCCCGAGCGGCTCGGGGAGATGGGCGTGATCTGAGCGGGAGTCGTCGGTTCGGGACGTCGGCGTCCCCGCGTTACTCGCCTTCCGCGTCGAGGTTCCCCTCCGCGTCGAGTTCGCCGACCGCCTGGCGTTCGCCGTCGGCGTCGTCGTCCGCGTACTTATAAACGACGCCGTCCTCCTCGTCGGCGGTCGCGTTGTGCGAGCCGTCACAGAGCGGCTTCGAGTCCGAGAGCCCGCACTGACAGACGTAGATCTTGCCGTCGTCGCCCATGTCGGACTCGTCGAGTATCGCCGGCCCCCGCTCCTCGTGAGTGACTTCTCGTGCCATGATCGTCAGTCGGCGCCCGCGCGGATACGATTTGGGCCCCGCCGGAACCCCCTTGAGCGTGGGAGCCGTACGTCGCGTATGAGCGAAACCGACGAGCGAGAGGGGACCGACCCGCGACAGCTGAGCGACGAGGAGTGGCGCGAGCGGCTCTCCGAGGAGGAGTACCGCGTGCTCCGCGAGAGCGGCACGGAGGCGAAGTTCTCCGGCGAGTACGTCGAACACCACCCCGACGACGGGAACTACCGCTGTCGGGCCTGCGGGACCGTCCTCTTCGACGCCGAGACGAAGTACGAGTCCGGCTGCGGCTGGCCCGCCTTCTACGCCGCCGAGGAGGAGTCGGTGACGACGAGGGTCGACACGAGCCACGGGATGCGCCGCACCGAGGTCCGGTGTGCGAACTGCGACTCCCACCTGGGGCACGTGTTCGACGACGGCCCCGAGCCCACCGGCAAGCGGTTCTGCATCAACTCGGTCGCGATGGAGTACGACGAGGAGTGAGAGCCCGGCACGAGGACGGGGCGTGGCGGCGAGCGACGCGACCGCCCGCTACGCCGCCAGCGGGAGCGTGACCACGAACACCGCGCCCGTCGGCTCGTTGTCCTCGATCCACACGTCGCCGCCGTAGATCTCGACGAGCGACCGCACGAGGTACAGCCCGATCCCGGCGCCCGGGCCGTCGAGGCCCGTCTCGCCTTTCCCGAAGACGGCGTCGCGTTGGGTCTCGGGGATTCCGGGGCCGTTGTCGGCGACGCGCACCTCAACGACGCCGTCGGCCTCGTCGACCGCCGCCGAGACCGTCACTTTCGGCGGCGTCTCGTCGTTGTGCTGGACCGCGTTCCGCAGGAGATTCCGGAAGACCGAACTCAGCATATCGTCGGCGACGACCTCCTCGTCGGGGAACGACCCCTCTACGGTGAAGACGGCCTCCGAGTACGCCGATCGGACCTCCTCGACCTGCTGTGAGAGGACCCGGTCGAGGGGGACGCGGCTCGGCTCGGTCTCCTCGCGGAGCATCACCTCGGCGAGGTCGCGGACCGTCGCGGTGAGCGCGACGGCGCTCTGGGCGCTCCGCTTGATCACGTCTAGGTACGCCTCCCCCTCCTCGTCGACGTGGTCGTCGAGCAGTTCGGCGTACGCGCCGACGAGCTGGAGGTCGTTGCGGATGTCGTGGCGCATCACCTGGTTCAGCAGTCGGAGGTCGTCCCGCTGGCGCTTGAGACGCGCTTCGGGGCTCGTCTCGCGGTCCGCTCCGTCGGTCGCCTCGGGACCCCCGCCGTCGCCCGGCGCGGCGTTCGCGTCGTCGCCCATGGCGAGGGGGTACGTCGGCCCGATGTTTTTAAATACCGGTCGAAGGGCCGAGACGGCCCGGCGGACTCCCGATCAGAAGCCGTCGTCGAGCAGTTCGCGGGCGATGATGTTCTTCTGGATCTCCGTGGTCCCCTCGTAGATCTGCGTGATCTTCGCGTCGCGGTAGAGCCGCTCGACGTCGTGGTCGTTGACGAAGCCGGCCCCGCCGTGGATCTGGACGGCCTCGTCGGCGACGTCGACGGCGACCCGCGACGCGAACTCCTTCGCCATCGACGCGAGCGCGGTGAGATCGCCCGCCTCGTTGTCGACGGCCCACGCGGAGCGGTACGTCAGCCACCGCGCGGCCTCGGTGTTCGTGTGCATCTCGGCGAGCTTGTGTTTGATCGCCTGGAAGTCGCTGATCGGGCGGTCGAACTGCTCGCGCTCCTCCGCGTACTCCAGCGCGCGCTCGGCCGCACCGCGGGCGATGCCGACGCCCTGCGCGGCGACCGCGGTCCGGGTCTCGTCGAAGAACTGCATGAGCTGGAGGAAGCCCATCCCGCGCTGGCCGATGAGGTTCTCCTCCGGCACCCTGACGTCGTCGAACCGGAGCTCGGCGGTGTCGCTCGCGCGGATGCCGAGCTTCCCGGTTATCTTGTCGCGGGTGAGCCCGTCGCGGTCGCCCTCCACGAGGATCTGCGAGTAGCCGGAGTAGCGGTCCTCGATCTCGGGGTCGGTCTCGCAGACGACCACGAAGTAGTCGGCGACCGTGCCGTTCGTGATCCACATCTTCGAGCCGTTTATCACCCACTCGTCGCCGTCTTTCTCGGCGCGCGTCGCCACCGAGGTCACGTCCGATCCCGCCTGCGGCTCCGAGATGGCCGACCCCATCACGGCGTCGCCGGCGGTCACCTCGGGGAGGACACGCTCCTTCTGTTCGTCCGTGCCGAACTCCATCAGCGCCTCGGCACCGAATCCGGCGCTGGAGACGCAGAGGCCGATCCCGGGGTCGGCGGCGAACAGCTCCTCCGTGAGGATCGCGTTCTCCACCGAGGAGTAGCCGACGCCGCCGTACTCCACCGGCACGTGCGGCGCGAGGAGCCCCATCTCCGCGGCCTTCTCCATCACCTCGTGGGGATACTCCTCGGCCACGTCGTACTCCGTCGCCACCGGTCGGATCTCCTCGTCGGCGAACTTCCGTACCTCCTCGCGCAGGTGTCGTTGCTCGTCGGTCAGCTGGAACTCCATACCTCGATTATCAGGGTAAACCGTGATAATCATTGGCGAACGCCGAACAATTCGAAAAGAGTTGTTCGTTTATACGTTCGTTCGCCGTCGCCGACCGGCGAGCGCGACGCGTCGAGAGTCGCCTCAGCGGTTCTCGACGAACGTCGCGATCCGGTCGGTCGCCTCTTTCAGTTCGCGCATCGAGGTCGCGTACGAGACGCGGAGGTGGCCTTCGCCGCCCGCACCGAAGACGGATCCGGGCACGACCGCGACGCCCTGCGCCTCCAGCAGCTCCTCGGCGAAGGCCTCGTCGTCGCCGCCGCAGTCGGGGAACGCGTAGAACGCGCCGCCGGGCTCGAACGTGTCGAGCCCCATCTCGTTGAACCGGGAGACGACGAGCCGCCGGCGGCGGTTGTACTCGTCGACCATGTCCGCGACCTCGTCGTCGCAGCGGTCGAGCGCTTCGATCGCGGCGTACTGCGGCGTCGTCGGCGCCGACAGCATCGTGTACTGGTGGATCCGGTTCATCGCGTCGATCGCCCCGCTCGGTCCCAGCGCGTACCCCAAGCGGAGGCCGGTCATGGCGTACGCCTTCGAGAAGCCGTTGACGACGACGGTGCGTTCGCGCATCCCCGGCTGCGTGGCGATCGAGGCGTGGTCGGCGCCGTAGGTGAGCGCGGAATATATTTCGTCGGCGATCACCCGGAGGTCGTTCTCGCGGCAGAAGGCGGCGACCTCGGCGAACGCTTCGTCCGTCATCGTCGCCCCCGTGGGGTTGTTCGGGTAACAGAGGACGAGCAGGTCCGCGTCGGCCGCGCCCGACGCCTCCAGGGCCTCCCGCGTGAGTGCGAAGTCGTCCGCGGCGCGGGTCGGCACCGTGAGCCGTTCGCCGCCGGCCAGCTCGATCCCCGGGCCGTACGAGATGTACGTCGGCTCGTGGACGGCGACCGTGTCGCCGGGGTCGACGAGCGCGCGGAAGGCCAGATCGACCGCCTCGCTCGCGCCTGTGGTCACGAGGATCTCGTCCGCCGGGTCGTACGCCTGATCGTAGCGCTCGTGGTGGGCCGCGATCCGCTCGCGGAGCGCCGCCATCCCGCGGTTCGACGTGTACGAGGTCTTCCCGCGTTCGAGCGAGTCGATCGCGGCCGTGCGGGCCGCCCACGGCGCGGAGAAGTCGGGCTCGCCGACCCCCAGCGAGATCACGTCGTCGCGCGCCTCCGCGAGCTCGAAGAACTTCCGGATCCCGGACTCCGGGAGGTCGCGCGCGCGGTCGGACAGCCTCATGGTGACACGGAGAGACGGTCGTCGTCGTCGCCGTCCTCGAACCGCACCCCGCCGTCCTTGTACGTCTCCATGATGTAGTGTGTCACCGTCTGGGTGACCTCCGGCATGGGCGCGACCTGCTCGGAGATGAACCGGGAGACGTCCTGCATCGTCTCGCCGAGCACCTCGACGGCGAAGTCGTAGTCGCCGGAGACGAGGTGGAGGGCGTCGACGGCCGGGAACTTCGCGATCCGGTCGGCGACCTGCTCGTAGCCGGTCTCGCGGTCGAGTTCGACGTTGATCTCGACGACCGCCCGGATCTTCCCCTCGTCGACGCGGTCCCAGTCGATGACCGCCTGATAGCCGTGGACCACGTTGTCCGCCTCCAACGCCTCGATGGCTTCCGCTACCGTCGCCGCGTCGAGGCCCGTCTGGGCCGCGATGTCGTCGATGTCCTCGCGGGCGTTCCGCGCCAACACGTCGAGTACCTCGCGCTCGGCGTCCATACCGAACGATCGCACGGGGGCGGTTTATGAGTAGCGACGCGCGCAAGACGGGCGAGCGGCCGCGGCGGCCGCCGGGAACCTCCCCGTCCGTCATCCCCACGACTTTGGGCGTGGCCCGCGAACCACGGCCCATGGCTTCAGACACCACCGGCCGGAGCGACACGTTCGACATCGGCGGCGACCTGACCGTCAACCGCCTCGGCTTCGGCGCGATGCGAGTCACGGGCGAGGACATCATCGGGCGCCCGGCCGACGAGGCCGACGCGAAGGCGGTCCTCCGGCGGGCCGTCGAACTGGGCGTCGACTTCGTCGACACCGCCGACTCCTACGGGCCGGGCGTCTCGGAACGGCTCATCGGCGAGGCGCTCGGCGACCCCGACGACGTCGTCGTCGCCTCGAAGGCCGGACTGCTCCGCAACCGCGAGGGCGACTGGCTCCCGCACGGCGACCCTGACTTCCTGAAGAATCAGGTGCTGTGTAGCCTCGACCGACTCGGGACCGACACTGTCGACCTCTACCAGTTCCACCGACCGGACCCCGACACCGACTTCGAGGCGTCGGTCCACGCGTTCGCGGAGATGAAAGACGCCGGGCAGATCGCCCACGTCGGCCTCTCGAACGTCACCGTCGAACAGCTGGAGACCGCGACGGAGATCGTCGACGTCGCGACCGTCCAGAACTGGTACAACGTCGGCCACCGCGACGACGAGGACGTGCTCCGCGCCTGCGAGCGCAACGACGTGGGCTTCATTCCGTGGGGACCGATGTACACGGTCGGCGACGAGGGCGTCGCGGACGTGCTCGAAACGGTGGCCGGCCGTCACGACGCGACGCCGCGGCAGGTCGTGCTCGCGTGGCTGCTTCACCACTCGGACGTGACGCTCCCGATTCCCGGCACGTCGAGCGTCGAGCACCTCGAATCGAACGTCGCGGCCGCGGAGCTGTCGCTGACGGACGAGGACGTGCGCGCGCTCGACGGGGTCGACCCGCAGTCGTAGCGGCGGGCTATTTAAAAAGGCAGTCGGACGCCCTACTCGTCGAACGGGTTCACCAGTTCGACCGTCTCCTCGCGGTCGGGGCCGACGCCGACCGCGTAGACTGGCGTGTCGATCTCGTCGGCGACGAACTCCAGGTACTCGCGGGCCGCCTCCGGGAGCGCCTCGTAGCCCGCCTCGGCGACGGCGGACGAATCGAACGTATCCCAGGTGTCGAGCGTCTCGAACACGGGCTCGCAGCGCGCCCACCGGTCGGTCGTGGTGGGGACGGTGTCGATCTCCTCCCCGTCGAGTTCGTACCCCGTACACACCTTCAGCTCGTCGAGTCCGGCGAGCACGTCGACGTGATTGACCGCGACGCCGGTGAAGCCGGAGACGCGTGCGGCGTGGCGGAGCATCGGGAGGTCGAGCCAGCCGATCCGGCGCGGGCGGCCCGTCACCGTGCCGAACTCGCCGCCCTTCTCGCGGATCTCGTCGGCGAGCGCCTCCTCGTCGGCGTCGCCGTCGAGTTCGGTCGGGAGCGGTCCCTCGCCGACCCGCGAGAGGTACGCCTTCACGATGCCGACGACCTCGCCGTCGCCGACCGTCGTGACGCCCACGCCGGAGCCCACCGCGGCGCCGCCCGCGGTCGGGTTCGAGGACGTGACGAACGGGTAGTTGCCGTGGTCGACGTCGATGTGGGTGCCCTGCGCGCCCTCGAAGAGGATCCGGTCGCCGGCCTCGTGGCGCCGGTAGAGGAAGTCCGAGCAGTTGACGGTCATCCCCTCGTCGGCGAGGCGCTCGCCGATCGCGACGAACTCCTCGTGGAGGGCGTCGACGTCGAACGCCTCGGCGCGGTCGTCACCGCTGAGATCGAGTCCGTACACGTCCTCGACGAGCGCCCGCTTCTGCGGCACGGCGTACTCGAGCTTCTCGCGAAGCACGTCGGGGTCGAGCAGATCGGCGACTCGGATCCCTCGCCGCCCCGCCTTGTCCTCGTACGTCGGGCCGATACCGCGGCCGGTCGTGCCGACCTCGTCGCCGGCGTCGTCGTCCGCCTTGACCTCCTCTTCGATCCCGTCCAGCACGCGGTGGTACGGCATGATGACGTGCGCCCGGCGGGCGACCCGCACGTCGGGGTCGAGCCCGCGCTCGCGCAGGTCGTCGATCTCGGTGAACAGCGTGCGCGGGTTGACGACGCAGCCGTTGCCGAGGATGCCGACCGTTCCCCGGACGGCGCCGCTCGGAACCAGCGAGAGCTTGTACTCCGCGCCCCCCTCGACGACGGTGTGGCCGGCGTTGTCGCCGCCCTGATAACGGACTACGACGTCCGCGTCCCCTCCCCACCGGTCGACGAGCGCGCCCTTGCCCTCGTCACCCAGCTGGGAGCCGACGATGGTGAGTGTCATACGGCCCGGAGGTTCCGGCCGGGGGGTAAAACCGATTACGGTCTGTGGACGCGATCACCCCACGGACGTGCATCAGACAGAGACGAACTCGCGTGAGATGTGCCCGTTTGTGCGATAGATCGCCGAAGGCGCCCGCTCCACGCAATCGAACACGTTAACTACTGGCACGTCAAAGCGTGGGATCGAGCGACCCGGCCCCGGCCGCCGACAGCAACTTTTAAACCGGGGCATGACGAGTTAACATGTGCCATGATAGATCGACTAGAGAAGGAGGTAGACATGCTGGAACGACACCTCCAGGTTCTGCGGATGGTCATCGAAAACGAGCCGATCGGCATCGTGAAGATGTCGAACGAGACCGGCTACCCCCACCACAAGGTCCGCTACTCGCTGCGCGTGCTCGAAGAGGAGAACCTCATCGAGCCGTCCAGCCAGGGCGCCATCACCACCGAGCGCACCCACGAGTTCGTCGACGAACTCGACGAGAAGCTGGACGAGACCGTCGAAAAGCTCGGTTCCATGCGGATCGACGACGCCGCCGAACTCGAGAACTGAACGTCCGCGTTCGTCCGTACCACCGGCCGAGAGTCCGCGTTTTGCACCTCGGGCCATCGCAGCCAGCCGTCTCTCCAGTCACGAGCGGACCCGCCAGTCGCCGTTAGACAGTTTCTCGTCGAACTCGGATTGCGTCGAGGCCGACGCCGTCTCAGAGGTCGGGGACCGTCATGTGGAAGCCGCCGTCGCGGGCCTCGACCAGACAGAGGTGGTACCCCCGCTTTCGCGAGAGCTTCACGAAGCTCGCGCGCTTCGACCGGTTGAACAGGCCGCCACCGACGGCGTCGCTCGCGGTCTCTAACGCGCCGGGCTCGAAGAAGCTCTCCGTCACCGCGAACGCGCCCGCGAACGAGTCGTTGGACTCGGCGATGTCGCGGCCGTTGCCCACGAGCGACTCCAGGGTCCCCTCTGCGGTCGGGTCCCGGCTGTCGTTGAGGTCGGCGACGAACAGGGGGTTCCCCATCCGATCGCGTAAGACGAGGTCGAACGCGCGCTGTTCGCGCGTCTCCTCGCCGTTCTCTCGGATGACGATCGACACCGAGCCGCCGATCTCCGCGCGGTCGATCTCGGGGATCGCGTCGTAGAGGTCGCGAAGGACGCCCTGGTTACCGGTCCCGCTCACCTCGAACGGGAGGTCCTCGACGATCCACCGGGTGAATCCGTACTCTATCGTTCCCCGCAGGAACTCCTCGAACGGCTGCCCGTCGACCGCCAGCCCGTCGGCCTCGAAGCTCGTGTGGTGTTCGATCCGCAGGTTCTCGCGGAGCTCTTCCCGACCGACCGACCCGTCGTGGGCGTCTTCGAGCGTCGCGCCGCCCTTCGAGTCGTACCTGACGAAGAGGTTCGTTCCGCTCCGCGCCTCGGCGGGCGAGATCGTCCGATCGGTCTCGGGAAGCCGCTCGCGGGCCGCGGCGAGTTCGTCGCGCAGCCGGTCCCGCTCCTCGCGGAGCGTCGAGACCTCGGACTCCAGCCGGTCGACCTCGCCGGCCAGCTCGTCTCGTTCCGCCGCGACGTCGTCCCGGTCGGCGGCGACCTCCTCCAGCTCCGCCGCGAGTTGCTCGCGCTCCCGCTCGGACTCGTTCAGGGCGCTCTCCAGTTTCCGGAGGCGTTCCCGTCCCTCGCCGCCCCGCCCACCGGAACGCCGGGAGGACTGCGAGACGGCCGACCGGTTCGAACCGGCGCCTCCCGTCGAGCGCGGCTCGGGAGACCCGTCGGTCGCGGACTCGGCCCCATCGCGGCCGGCGCCCCCGTTGGCCCCGCGCGACGGCTGGGACTCCTGTCCGGCCGTTCCCGCGCCGGTACGGGCGCTCGGCGGATCGCTCGCCTCCGACGGGTCCAGCGCCGGGATCGACTTCTGCTCGCGCCACTGCTCCTCCTCGGAGAACACGTCGTCGCTCGGGGACGTTCCGTCGTCGTCGGAGTCGGTCGTCGACGATCCCTCCGGGCGATCCGACGGCTCGCTCGACGACTCGTCCGCGTCAGTCGACGCCCCGTTCGACGGGGCGCTCTTGGCGCCCGGTTCCCCGTCGGCCCCCGACGCGTCGATTTCGACGGGAGACGGACCGTCGTCCGCGCCGGAGTCGGGACCCGACCGGGCGCCCGCACGTGGGCCGTCCGTCGACTCGCTCTCCCGGATCTCGGCGTCGGGGGCGTCGGCGTCCGTCGGCGTCTCGGGATCGGCGCGGCCGTCGGCGTCCGACCGGTCGTCGAGGTCCGCGCCGTCCGACGTCGCGCTCTCCGACATCGCGCTCTCCGACGTCGCGCCCTCCTCTGGGGGAGCGCTCTCCGACGCGGACACGTCGTCGGACTCCCCGTTTCGCTGGTCGGCGGCCGCCGAGGCGGACGCGCTCGCGTCCGCGCCGGACGGGATCTCGCGGACGGTCAGATCGACCTCGTAGACGGTGTAGATGCCCACCTCGTCGTCGGCGAGCGAGAAGGCCTCCTCGCCGGTCTCCAGCCGCCGGGAGTTACCGACGTACGCGGCGGCCATCGACTCGCCGGCCGTGTACGTGACGTAGTAGTCCCCGGAGAGCACGTTCTCCGATAGCTCGACGTAGCCGGTGAATCCCCCCTGCGAGAGCGTGCGGTCCGCCTCCGAGAGCGGCGTGTCGTTCGTGTAGTACTGCGCCCGCGGCTCGCCCCCCTGCTCCTGCATCGCGAACAGGACCGGGAGGACCGACTCGGGGGCCTCGTACAGCGTGCCGGAGGCCTCCGCGAAGTCGTCCAGGTCGGCGTCCGCCGTGCCGACGACTCGACCCTCGAACAGGAACAGCCACCCCACTCCGTCGGTCACCGCCCCGGAGAAGTCGCGGTCGACGAGGCGCCGAAGCCCGGCGAACCCGCCCGAGAAGTCGCGGGCGTCCCACCCGGTGATCTCCGATCGTCGCTGTGCGTCCATCTTGACGTATGTCGCCTGCAACGACCCAAATACCTTCCGGACCGTGAGACACTCGTCAGACGCTTATCGGGCGGGATCCCCTCGACGACCGACGACGAGCGGTCCGGCTATTTTCCCGTGGTAGTCCGAAGAGAAAATCGGTCGGTTACTCGTCCTCGACGGTCGCGATCGCCTCGCGGCCGAGTTCGATAACGTCCGGCTGCAGGTCGCTCGCCGCGAGTTCGGTCGGCGTGTACCAGCGCCAGCCGTCCGGCTCGACCTCGTCGGCGCCGCCCGGCGCGATCTCGCGGGACTCGACGCGGGCGTAGTAGAGGTGGTCGATGTGCTGGTGCCCCACGGACCCGTCCTCGTGGACGTTGATGTCGTGGAGCATGAGGTGGGCCGGCTCCGGGAGGCCGCGGGTGTTCGGCCCCTCGATCGGGGATTCGGTCGCGACGAGCTCGGCGCGCAGCCCGGTCTCCTCGCGGACCTCGCGGAGCGCCGCCTCGTGGGGCAGCTCGTCGCGGTCGACGTGGCCGCCCGGCGGGAGCCGGATCCCGAGCCGGTCGTGGGCGTGGAGTGCGGTCGCGCCGTCGTTGACGACGTACGTCGTCGCGGTGAAGTGACGGGTGGTCTCCATACGCGTGGCTCGGCCCGCGAGGGCTTGGGCGTTCGGAAACGGGAATCGAAGCGGGGCGGCCGGCGATCCGGTCGCAGATAAAAACGGCGGAGCGTCGACGGAAACGGTCCGGGCGTCGATCAGCTCAGCGCGACGCCGTCCTCGGCCTCCAGCAGCTCGTGGTACCGGTTGCGGATGGTGACCTCGCTGATGTTCGCCACGTCGCTGACCTCGCTCTGTGTCACCTTCTCGTTGACCAGCAGAGAGGCCGCGTAGACGGCCGCGGCCGCGAGGCCGACCGGCGACTTGCCGGAGTGGATCCCCTGCGACTTCGCGGTGCTGAGCAGCGATCGGGCGCGGCGCTCGGCCTCGTCCGAGAGCCCCAGGTCGGAGGCGAACCGCGGGACGTAGCTCTCGGGGTCCGCGGGCTGGATCTCCAGCTTGAGCTCGCGGACGACGTAGCGGTACGTCCGGGCGATCTCGTCTTTCTCCACCCGCGAGACGGCCGCGATCTCGTCGAGGCTGCGCGGCGTGCCCGCCTGCCGGGCGGCCGCGTACAGCGACGCGGTCGAGACGCCCTCGATGGAGCGGCCGGGCAGGAGGTCCTCGTCGAGCGCGCGGCGGTAGATGACCGACGCGGTCTCGCGGACGTTGTCCGGGAGGCCGAGCGCCGATGCCATGCGATCGATCTCGCCGAGCGCCTGCTTCAGGTTCCGCTCCTTGGAGTCGCGGGTGCGGAACCGCTCGTTCCAGGTGCGGAGCCGCTGCATCTTCTCGCGCTGTCGGCTGGAGAGGGACTTGCCGTAGGCGTCCTTGTCCTGCCAGCCGATGTTCGTCGAGAGCCCCTTGTCGTGCATCATGTTCGTCGTCGGGGCGCCCACCCGGGACTTGCTGTCTTTCTCTTTGGAGTCGAACGCGCGCCACTCCGGCCCGCGGTCGATCTCGTCCTCTTCGACGACGAGCCCGCAGTCGACACACACCGTCTCGCCGTGTTCCGTGTCAGTCGCGAGCTGGCCGCTACACTCGGGACATCGCAGTTCCTCGTCCGACGACTCGGTCTGTTCCTCGTCGTCGACGTGCTCCGCCGTGTACGTTCGAACGTTTTCGCTCATTGGTTGGTTCAAGTGGAGGGAACGAGGGGACCGAGAGACGCGTCTCGGTTGGTTTCCTCACGAACGGGTAAGGCCCGACGCTATTTAAATCCTCGTGTCGATATCGGAGGTGAAAACTCCGGAGAGAGGCCATCTCGAACGCGGATACGGGCGTTGTGGCCGCGGTATTTTCCGGCCTCGTCGGAGACGTGTATCGCTCGTCGATTCGACGATCACTAGTATATAGATATTTCGTGATATATCGCGAACTCGCCGCGTCCCCGCGATTCCGTGAGGGCAACCGATTTGGGTCTCGCGCGAGCAGGACGCGTATGAACCGAACCCGCCTCGAAGAGACCCTCGCCGCCATCGACACCGACGGCTACCTCCTCGACGCGTCACAGGAGGATGCGAACCAGCTGTATCTCTCCGGATTCACCGGCCCTGACCCGTTCCTGACGCTGTACGCGGACGGGGAGATCCACGTGCTCGTCTCCGGGCTGGAGTACGGGCGAGCGCGGACCGAGGCCGCCGCCGACACCGTCGAGCGCCACGCCGATTACGACTACGAGTACGGCGGCCGCGAGGAGCGATACGACATGTACGCCGCGTTCGTCCGCGACAAGGGCGTCGAGTCGGTGTCGATGCCGCCGCGCGGCCCGGTCGGGACCGCGGACGCGATGCGCGAGCGGGGGATCGACGTCGCGGTCGACGGCGACGACTTCCTCCGCGAGGTTCGCGCGGTGAAGACCGACGAGGAGGTCGACGCGATCCGCGAGGCCCAGCGGGCGAACGAGGCCGCGATGCGCGCCGCCGAGGACCTGCTCGCCGGCGCTGACGTGGCGGGCGAGGGCGACGACGCCGAGGCGGGCGTCCTCCTCGCGGACGGCGAGCCGCTCACCAGCGAGCGCGTCGCGGAGGAGATCGAGGTGACGCTCCTCCGGCACGGCTGCGCGCTCGACGAGACGATCGTCGCCGGCGGCGCGCAGGCGGCCGACCCCCACGACCGCGGCTCCGGACCGCTCCGGGCGAACGAGGCGATCATCGTCGACATCTTCCCGCGGTCGAAGGCGACGAAGTACAACGCCGACATGACCCGGACGTTCTGCGTCGGCGAGCCGTCGGCGGCGCTCCGGGAGTGGTACGACCTCACGGAGCGTGCGCTCGAGGCCGCGCTCGCGGCGGTCGAGCCGGGCGCGACCGGCGAGGACGTCCACGCCGCGGCCTGCGAGGTGTACGAGGACGCCGGCGAGCCGACGTTCCGCACCGACCCCGAGACGGAGACGGGGTTCATCCACTCGACCGGCCACGGGATCGGCCTCGACGTCCACGAGTCCCCGCGGCTCGCGAGCGGCGGCGGCGAGCTGGAGCCCGGCCACGTCATCACCGTCGAACCCGGACTGTACGACCCCGACGTCGGCGGGGTCCGGATCGAGGACCTCGTGGTCGTCACCGAGGACGGGTACGAGAACCTCACCGATTACCCGATCGCGTTCGAGATCTGAGGAGGCTCGGACGCCGGTGCCCGCGCCCCCCGGCGACCGTTCGCACCCTACACCCGGCCCGGCTGGCCGCGACCGGAACCCGCTTTGACTCGGGTCGAGAACGGCGACCGTGAACTGGCGGTACCGGCACACGGCGCTCGCCCTCTGCACGCTCGCGTTCACCGCGACGATGGTCGCGCGCCTGGCCATCAGCCCGCTGGTCCCGCGGATCACGACGCGGTTCGGCGTCACGAACGCGACGGTCGGCCTCGCGCTCTCGGGGATGTGGCTGGCGTACGCGCTGGCGCAGTTCCCCTCCGGCGTGCTCGGCGACCGCTACGGGGAGCGCGTCGTCATCCTGACCGCGGTCGGCGCCACCGCGGTCGCGTCGCTGCTGATCGCGATCTCGCCGTCCATCGGCGTCTTCATGGTGTTCACGGTGGTGCTCGGGGCGGGGGCCGGACTCCACTACTCGGTGGCGACGACGTTCCTCGCGAAGCAGTTCGACGACATCGGCCGGGCCATCGGGGTCCACGTCGCCGGCGGCCCGATCGCCGGACTCGCCGCGCCGCCGCTCGCGGCGCTCGTCGGGTCGCGGTACGGGTGGCGCGTCGGGATCCTCCTCGGCACCGCGGTCGCCGTGCCGGTGTTCGCCCTGTTCGCGTCGCAGGTGCGGTCCACTGAGCCGGTCCGTCCCGACCAGGCGCTGCGCGAGCGGTTCGCGCTCTCGCCGCTCGCCGAGCTGCTGTCGCGGCCGTCGATCCTCTACACGACCGGCCTCGCGACGCTCGGCGCGTTCACGTGGCAGGCGACCGCCTCCTTCCTCCCGACGTTCCTGGAGGTCGGCGGCGGGCTCTCGACGGCGCTGTCGGCGCTGCTGTTCTCGCTGTACTTCCTCGTTCACGGGGGCACCCAGCCCGTCACGGGGTCGCTCTCCGACCGGTTCGGCCGCGACGCGACCGCCATGGGGACGATGAGCGCCGGCATCGTCGGCTACGGGCTCCTGGTCGCGACGGCGCGGTTCGACCTCGGACTCGGCCCGACGGTCGTCGCCATCGGCTTCGTCGGCGTCGCGATGTCGTGGGGCGCGCCCGTCCAGTCCCGGTTCATGGACCTCCTCTCGGACGACGAGCGCGGCGCCGGATTCGGTCTCGTTCGGACCGCCTACATGGTGGTGGGCGCCTCGGGCAGCGTCGTCGTGGGGACGGTCTCCGACGCGGCCGGGTGGGCGCCGGCGTTCGGCCTGCTCGCCGGCGTGATGGCGCTCGGGCTGGCGGCGCTGCTCGCGAACCGAGCGCTCGGCCTCGGCTACTGACGGGACGACACCGAAAGAAGGGGAGGCTCGTTACAGCCGGTCGTCTTCGAGGCTTCCGGGGTCCTGCGCGGTGTCGAACATGTTGTTCTCCGCGCCGTCGAGCATCTCGTCGTGCGGGTCGTCGTCGACGACGGAGACGTTGTACGCCTCGATGCCGGAGGCGATGAGGTCCTCCGCGGCCTGTTCCTCGGAGACGAACTCCTGATCCGCGAGCTGCTGAAACTCCGCGTAGACGTCGTCCGAGAGGTTCAGTTCGAAGGTGGGCATACCCCCTCGTTCCGGCCGGACGCTTTTAAACGTTCCTTCGCCACGCGCCACATCGGTCCCTCGGCACGCGCGATTGTGATTCGGTCCCTCGGCACGCCCAACTGTGAGACGCCCCGTGCCCGCGCGGGGCGTCGGCGATCACTCGCCGTCGGGGTCGTAGACGTCGGGGTCCGCTTCGCCGTCCACTTCGAGCACGCCGAGCAGTCCCTTGCGGGCCACGCGGGTCAGCGAGTGGTCGACGATCTTGATCGGCCCGGGGACGGGGGTCCTGATCTCCGCGGCGGTGACGGTGCCCGGCGCGACCGGCGTCGTCTCGACGTAGCGCGCGGGGTCGGAGACGAGGTCGCCGTCGCGGTAGAGCTTGTCCCAGACGTTGCCGATGGCGTGCCACGAGCTGCTGAGGTTCGGGCCGCCGTTGGACAGGAAGAGCCGGACGCGCTCGTTCTGCTCGACCGGGATCCGACCGTAGCCGTCCTGCGTGAACGCGTACGCCTCGCCGTTGAACGCCATGTAGGTCGGCTCCTCCTCCTTGGCGGCGTCGACGCTCCACTCGTGGTGACCCTCTTCGCCGGCCTCGCCGTTCGTGTACAGCTCGTGCTGGCCGAAGTACAGCTCGCGGTCGACCTCCGGGAGCCCGTCTTCCGGCTCGACGAGGATGGCGCCGAACATGCCGGCGCTGATGTGCTGGTCCATGTTCGGGACCGCGCAGTGGTAGATGTGGACGCCGGGGTAAGTGGCCGTGTACTGGATGCTGGCCTCTTCGCCGGGCGCGATGGTCGTGTGGTCCGCGCCGCCGCCGGGCCCGTACACCGCGTGGAAGTCCATGTTGTGCGGCAGCCCGCTGTCCTCGGGGTTCTTCAGGGTGAAGTTCACCGTGTCGCCCCGGCGGACGCGGACCATCGGGCCGGGCACCCGCCCGTCGAAGGTCATGTAGTCGAAGGTGACGCCGGGTTCGATCTCGGCGGTCACTTCCTTCGTCTCCATCGTCACGTCGTGCGTCCGCGGCTCGTCCCAGTCGACGGGGTCGGGCACGTCCGTCGGATCCGCGGCGATGCGGTCCACGTCGACCTCCGCCGCCGGATCGAGCGAGGCCGACTCGCCCGACGGGTCCTCATCGGCCGCGTCCTTCGTGGGCGGCGCGATGGCGTCGGTCTCGTCGCCACCCAGACAGCCCGCGAACACGGCCGCGGCGCCGATACCCGCCGTCTTCAGGAATGCGCGCCGGTCGGTGTGGGAATGTCGGGACATTGTGTCTCTCCGGTTGGGTTTTGGCGAAGAAAGACCGTATAAATGCAGATATGTTCTCATCTCGTGGGCGAATAACTGAACATCATCGCTGATTTTTACTTAAAGGATGCTCGCGGCCGACGACGAGTATCCGAAGCGGCTGAATCCGCGTGCGGCAGCGAGCGGACGACGCGTCGCGACCGCGACGCGAACCGGAACGCGGCGAAACGGGAGTCGAACTCACCGGGTCGCCGCGTCGTCGTCGACCCGCGGAGGCAGGTCCTCGACGAGCCGCTTGACCGCGAGCTCTTCGGCGCGGTGGAGCGCCTCGCTACAGGTGGACTTCGCGAGCCCGACGCGGTCGGCCAGCTCGGTGAGCGAGCAGGTCCGCGGCGTGTCGTAGTACCCCTCCTCGACCGCGCGGAGGAGCAGGTCCTGCTGGGTTTCGGTCAACAGCTGACTCGCCTGCGGCCGCTTCCGGACGTGCCTGACGCGGAAGTCCAAGTCGAGTTCGTCGAACTGCCGGCCCAGCTCCGAGATCCGGTCGGCGGCCCCGGTGATGTCGATGATCGCGTCGCCGTCGCTGATCTCGACCGGCATCTCGATGGGGACGCCCGAGCGCTTCGCCGCGAGGAGCAGCAGCGGCGCCGAGGTCTCGAACTGCACCGTCGCCTCGCGGTCGCCCCGGTCCATCACCGTCGCATCGGTGACGGCGGGGTGCGACTCCATCGCGTCGAGGACGCCCCCGACGTCCGGGGCGGTTATCCACACGAGCGCGAAGCCCGGACCCTCGCCCGGGAGCGCGGCGATCACTCGAAACGTCGCCGCCGGGAACTCGCGGGAGACGTCGGCCGCCCACGGGCCCTCCGGAAGCGTAACGACGAGGCGTGCTTGTGCCATGGGTCTTCTCGATGAGTTACTCGGCGTGGTGGTGAGGCGTTCCGGCCGGAACCGGCGGAGCGCGGATCCGTCGGGGGCCGGGTCGTCTTCGGACGTGATCATCTACGACCCGGATCAAAAGGGGATATCGGACGTTCTCCGGGCGTGACGCCGTCGACCGAATTGTTCGGACCCGTCCTTATTACCCGCGTCAGCGCGGAGCGACGTCGCCGCCGTGTTCGCCGGTCGTGCGTCTCTCACTCGGGTCGAAGCGAGCACCGCGTCGACCCGCGCGGACGACGGCGGACCCGGTCTGACGGACGCAACGTCCGATCCCGAACACGTTCGCGGATAGCGACTCCCGGATCGCCGACCGATCACGACCGATGGCCGACTGCCGGCTCTGTGACCTCCCGACCCCGAAGCCGCCCGTCAGGACGGCCGACGTCGAGGGCGAGTTCTGCTGTCGCGGCTGTCTGGAGGTGGCCCGTCGCCTCGACGACGTGGACGACCTGGCGAGGGACGAACTCGACGAAGCGCCGACCGACGGCGACGGAGCGGCGCCACCGCCCGGCGCGGCCGAGGCCTATCTGGCCGTCGACGGGATGCACTGTACGACCTGCGAGGCGTTCCTCGGGTTACGGGGCGACGACCGGCCGGGTATCCACGCCGTGGAAGCGAACTACGGCACCGAGACCGCCCGCGTCGTGTACGACCCGGCGGAGATCGAACGGGGAGCGCTTCCGGGTGCGCTCTCCGGGTACGGCTACACGCTCCGGTTTCGAGACGAGACACCGACAGGCGACGGTGCGGCCGCCGATACCACGCGCGCGGCCCCGTCGAACGATGGGACAGTCGAGCGGCTCGTCGTCGGCGGCTTCCTCGCGATGCTGATCATGCCGTGGTACGTGCTGTCGCTATACCCGAGCTACCTCGGCATCGAGACGAACGTCCTCGCGACCGATACGACCACGTCCGTGGGAAGGTACCTGCCGCTGGCGTTCATCGCGCTCCTGACTACCGTCCTGTTGGCGTATACGGGCGCGCCGCTCCTCCGAGGCGCCTACGTGAGCGTGCGGGCGCGCCGGCCGAACATGGACCTCCTCGTCGCGGTCGCCGCGCTGTCCGCGTACGCCTACAGCACTCTCGCGCTCGCGACCGGCGGCACGCACCTGTACTACGACGTCACGGTCGCGGTCGTGATGGTCGTCTCGGTCGGTCGGTACTACGAGCGACGGGTCCGATCGCAGGCGACCGACCTCCTCGAGACCGTTACGGCCGCCCGCGTCGACTCCGCCACTCGGGTCACTGAAACCGGATCGGAGACCGTCCCGATCGCGGAACTGGACCCGGGCGACCGAGTCCGAGTCACACCCGGCGAACGCGTGCCCGTCGACGGCACCGTGATCGAGGGGACCGCCGACGTCGACGAGTCCGTGATCACCGGAGAGTCGCTGCCGGTGCGAAAAGGGCCCGGCGAGACCGTGATCGGCGGGGCGACCCTGCTCGGCGACGTCGGAGAGGCCGACGGCGGAGAGGCCGAGGCGCGCGGGTCGGCCGGCGCGATCGCGATGCGGGTCGGCGAGGACGCCGAAAGCACCGCGGACCGCCTCGCCGCCGCACTCTGGGAGGTCCAGACCGCCACGCCGGGGATCCAGCGCTTCGTCGACGCGCTCGCGACGATATTCGTGCCGGTCGTGTTGACCCTCGGCGTGCTCGTCGCCGGCTGGCGGCTCGCGACGGGAGGAACGATCGCCGCGGCGATGCTCGCCGGACTGACCGTGCTCGTCGTCTCGTGCCCGTGCGCGATGGGACTCGCGACTCCGCTCGCCGTCTCGGGCGGGCTGCGGGACGCGCTCGACCGCGGGGTGGTCGTCACGGACGCCTCGGTGTTCGAGGTCGCCCGGGACGCCGAGACGGTCGTGTTCGACAAAACCGGGACGCTCACCGCCGGGAAAATGTCCGTCAGCGCGACGCACGGCGACGACCGAACGCTCCGGCGTGCGGCCGCGGTCGAACGCCGCGCCGATCACCCCGTCGCAGACGCGATTCGGGAGGCGGCGGCCGACGACGAGGCGACGGGCGACGACGCTACTGCGGCCGCGACGGTCGAATCGTTCACCCACCACCCCGGCTCGGGGGTCTCGGGAGCGCTCGTCGATGGCGACCCCGACGGAGCCGGTTCTCGAACGGACGCGACACGCGTCGTCGTCGGGACCGCCGACCTCGTCGAACGGGAGTGCGGTCCGGTCCCCGAAGAGTTACGGGAGCACGTCGAAGCCGTCACGGAACGGGGTGCGCTGCCCGTCGTGGTGGGCTGGAACGGCGCGGCCCGCGGGCTGATCGCCGTCGAGGACCGCGAACGGGAGGGCTGGGACGAGGCGATCGCGGCGTTCGCCGACCGGGAGGTCGCGGTCCTCACCGGCGACGAAGGGCCTCGGGTCGACCGGTACCGGGACCACTCGGCGGTGGACGAGGTCTTCGCCGGCGTGCCGCCGGACGGGAAGCTCGAGGCGGTCCGCGGGTTCGCGGCCGCCGGGCCCACCGTGATGGTCGGCGACGGCACCAACGACGCCCCGGCGCTCGCGGCGGCCGACCTCGGGATCGCGATGGGCGACGGGACGGCTCGCGCCGTCGAGGCCGCGGACGTCGTGATCGCCGACGAGGACCTCCGGGCGGTCGAGACCGTGTTCGACCTCGCGGCGGGGACGCGGCGGCGCATCCGTGAGAACGTGGCGTGGGCGCTGTGTTACAACGCGGTGGCGATCCCGCTCGCGGTCGGCGGGGCGCTCAACCCCTTCTTCGCCGCGCTGGCGATGGCCGCCAGCAGCGGCATCGTCGTGACGAACTCGACGCGATCGGTGCTGCGAGAGTGAGACGTGGCCGCCCCGTCCGGAGCGACGAGCCGCGTTGGCGGGCCGCTCAGACGGTCCGGACGAACCGACGGAGGGTCTCGCCGTTCGAATCGCGAAGCTCGATCACGAACTGCGACCCGGAGGGCCCCTCGGAGAGCGCGTCGCGCGGCGCCGACACCGCGTACGGCGGCTCGTCGCTCCGGTCGACCTCTTCACCTCCGGCGAGGAGTACGACGTGGTCGACGCCTTCGGCGGTTTCGAGCTCGCAGGTGATCGGGTCGCCGTCGGTCTCGCAGACGAGCTCCGCGGTCACGTCGCCGCCGTCGGTTCCGAAGCCGGACGAGAAATCGAGCAGCATCACGCCCGGCGCGACGGTCCCCACGACCGCGACGATCACGAGGAACGTCGCGAAGTTGATCTTCGACCCGTGCCGGACGATCCGCCGCACAGTGGGGTTCTCCGCGGTGCGTCGCAGCCGGATCACTACCGGCACGACGAGCAGGTGGGTGAGCGGTCCCCACGCGATCAGGACGAAGCCGTAGGCGAGCGCGTACCGGACGGCGACCGCGTCGGTCCAGTAGGCCAGCAGGACGTTCCCGCCCATCCATAAGAAGAGTCCGAGGAAGACCAGCGCACCGCTCTTTAACCAGCGCCAGACGGGCGTGTTCGCGTAGTACACGCTCAGGAAGTCACGCCAGGCCCGGCGAACGATACTGCCGAGTTGTGTCAGGGGATTCGTTCGAGAGGTGTCAGTCATTCGTTGGGTGTCACACGGTCGTTCGGCGGGTAATTCGGACGGCCGGCGCCTACGCGCCGATCGCCCACAGCTGGGTCAGCAGGTACCAGTTCAACACGTAGACGGCGACGAAGACGCCGAGGAAGATCAGACAGAGCGCGAACGTCCCTCGGAGCTCGACCGCGTGAATCGGTTCGCCACCGTCGGCGTGGAGTCCACCCTCGGGGAGCATGCCGCCGTCGTCCCCGGCGGCGAGCCGATCGCCGAACAAAAGCGAGCCGACCGAGACGCCGACGAACAGGACTCCGGAGAGGATCGCCAGGAGCGCGAAGATCCCGAAGATCATGAATATCGGAATCGCGGCCGAGAGGTTGAACTCCGAGCCGGGGATGTTCCGGACGACTTCGGCGGTTCGGCGCGGGACGCCGTAGAGGATCCCCGCGTACATCAACATCAGCGTGGCGACGCTCATCGCGGCGCCGTAGGCGTACGGGATCGCGCTCGCCAGCGTGTCCGAGACGAAGTCCCGACGGAACATCGTCTTAATCACGAAGAGGACGAGCCCGAAGAACGCGAGCGTCGTCCCCAGCGCGACGGTGGCGTGGAAGTGCCCCACGGTCGCGAGGGTGTTGTGCCAGGTCATGTTCACCTGAATCTGGCCCATCACGACGCCGGTGATCCCGCCGAGGAAGCCGAAGAGGATGATGCTGAAGATCGTCGCGGCGAAGACGGGATTTCGCCAGGGCGCGGAGGTGAGCCAGCCGAACAGCCCGCCGCCCTGTCCCCGGCGGCGGCGCCCGGCCTCGATCCCGGCCGGGATCGCGAACGCGTGGATCATGCTCGCGAAGGCCGCGCCGTAGAAGGCGTAGGAGGTGTTCCAGATCCGCCAGCCGGCGGACAGGCCGGGGTCGACGAGCAGGTGGTGTGCCGCCCCGAGATTGATGAAAAAGAGGTAGAGAATGAACGCGGTCCGGGAGATCTTCTCGGAGATCACGACGGCGCCCCCCACGACGTGAGTGAGGAAGTACCACACCGTGATCATCGCGAGCAGGTTGATCTGCTGCGTTCCGTGGCCGACGATCCAGTAGAGCTGTCGGTAGATCCCCGGGTCCACCGCGGCTATCAGGTCGACTCGCCAGGCGAACGCGTACGCGAACGCGGCGATCCCGCCGAGGATCGCCTCCACGGCGACGATCCCGGTGACGAACGCGCCGAAGGCGACGAGTGGGAGCGTTCGCCGACTGTCGCGGGTCTCCGACCAGATCGTCGCGAAGAACGGTAGCGCCGCGATCGTGGCTCCGAGCAGGAAGACGATCGCCGTGCCGTAGAACCACGGCGAGACGGGGAGCGGGACGTACGCCGTCAGCAGCGGGGCTTCGTTGGGCGCTTCGGACAGCCAGATGGACGCGTTTACCCCGACCGCGCCGGCGACCATGGTGACCCACCCCACGGTCGCGAGCCGGCGAAGCGGAAGCTTCCGGCCGAGCACCATCGGGCCGCCGACGTAGAGGACGGCGATCTCCATGAACACCATCCAGAAGATGAGCAGGTTCCACGCGTGGATGCTCAGGTGCGTGTAGTAGCCGCTCGGGTCCAGTAGGCCGACGAACTCCCACCGGGTCATCGCGACGGAGAACGCGAAGCTCCCGCCGACGGCCAGCGCGATCACCGCGGTCAGCCCGAACAGCTTCACGTAATTTTCCACGGACCGGTGGACGTCGAGTCCGGTCACCGAGCACGTCCGGAAACCGTCCGCGTCGTAGTCGTTCCGGAACAGGGAAGCGATCGCCGACATGCTACCCCTCCACCACCGTGAAGCGCCCGTGCATCGTCCGGTGGCCCTGTCCGCAGAACTCGTTGCAGACGACGTGGTACGTGCCCGGCTCGTCGAAGGTCATCGGAATCACCCACTCCGATCCCGGGAACACCTGGAGGTTGATCTGCTTGTTCAGATTCTCCTCCGGCCGGACCGAGAAGCCGTGCTGGACGTCGTAGGCGCCGAGGTGGACGTCGTACTCGCGTCCCGCCTCCAGGACGGCCGGGAGCCCGTCCCAGTTGAATCGCATCGCGCCGACGTACACGTCGTTGTCGGGGGGAATCAGTCCGTCTTCGGTCTCCTCGGCGGCTTCCTTGTACTCGCCGACGCGTTCCTGATACCGGTCGGGATCGACGTCGTAGGTCGTGCCGATCGGGTTCTGGTCGCCGAACTGGGTGAAGCCGGCCATCCACGTGAAAATGCCGAGCGACCACGCGCCCGCGAGCCCGAGCCAGATGCTCTCACGGCGATGTATCGGAGAGTTCCACCAGTCGTCGTCGGGGTCCTCAAGCGGGTTACTCATGAGAGATTCACCTCACGGGCAACGAGAGGAGGTCGAGCAGCCCCCAGCCGACGTAGACCACGAGGAAGAACGCCATCGCGGCCGCAGCCAGCAGCCAGATGCGGTTGTAAATCCGTTGCATCGCCGGGATATCGCCGCTGTCGTGTGTCGATTCGTTGCTCATTGGTCGCTCACACGCCGTGATACTCGAATTATCGTGATGAGCGTTGACACGCACATGTTCGCCCCCGATTTCACGATCGGACGGAACGGGCGGCAGCCCCAGCGCTCGAGCTCAGACCGCGAGCGTCTCGACGAGGATCGCCGCGAGAAGGGCTCCGAGATACGCGTTCGAGGCGTGGAAGCTTCGGTAGGCGGCGGCCCGCTCGTCTTCGGACCCTCGCTGATCGACGTCGTACTGCCGAACCACGCTTCGAACGAACACCGCTCCGAGCACCGTGGTGGTGAGCGCGTAGAGGAGACCGAGGTCGGTGGCGGCGCCCAACAGCACCGCGGCGATCAGGGTGACTCCGAGCCAAGCGAGGATCCGCTGGCGTGCGGTCCGCACACCGGCGACGACGGGTAACATGGGATACTCGGCCCGAGCGTAGTCCTCGCGGTGGGCGATCGCGAGATTGTAAAAGTGGGCCGGGGTCCAACAGCAGACCACGAGCGCGAGCAGCAGCGCGGGGAGGCCGACGGTCCCGGTCACGGCGGCGTACCCGATCAACGCGGGCAACGCCCCGGAACCGCCGCCGATCACGGTGTTCCACCGGGTCGTCGGCTTCAACAGGACCGTGTAGACGTACGCGTAGTAGACGATCGCCGCCGCCGTGAGCGCGGCCGTGAGCACGTTAACGAACGCCACCAGCACCGCCATCGAGGCGATGATGAGCGCGACGCCGAAGCCGGTCGCACGCCGAACGCCGACCCGGTCGGCCGCGATCGGCCGGTCGGAGGTCCGTCGCATCTCGCGGTCGCGGTCGCGCTCGTACACGTGGTTGAACGTGCCCGACGCGCCGATCGCGAGGACGCCGCCGCCGAGGGTCGCGACGACCGTCACGCCGTCCAGTCGGGCGCCGGTCGCGACGGCCAGTCCCATTCCCGCCAGCGCGAGCAGGCACAACAGCCACATCAATCGGGGCTTCGTCAACTCGAGATACGCCCGAACCCGGTCACGGAACCGCGCCGACCCTGTTTCGGACACGACGGACGGAGCGTCCCCGTCAGAGTCGATCGGCGTCACGCGGTTGTCCGTCCCGTTCGGAGAGCCGTCGTCGATCGGTTTCCCCGCTGTCGTCTCTACTCTGATCACGAGCGTCACGAGGAGGACGGAGAACACCGCGATCCCGCCCAACAGGTGGAGGCCGCCGTCGAACGGCACGACGTCGGTTCGCCCTGCGAGCCCGACACCGGCCTGTGCCGAATACGCGATCAACACCGCGATCGTTCCGACACGGACAGCGCGTGAGGCCGTCGTTCGACGGGCGAGAACCGCCGTGACGGCGAGCAGGACGCCGACGGCGACCGCGGAGGCCTGGTGGACCGCGGCGACCACCGAGCCGGCGTCCGCGGCGGCGGTCGCTCCGAGTGCGACGAGCAGGTACGTCCCCACGACTGACCCGGTCAGAAGCGTCGTGAGCCGTGGTCGATCCATACGTCGGATTCGCGCCCGGCCCCCGCGTTCCTTCCCCCGAACATATTCGGCGCGACGGCCCGGAGCGCTCCGCGGCTCACGCTCTCTCCACCGCCCTCTCGGGTATGTGCCGCTCTGACCCGATCGACCCGCGCCGTGAACTCCGTATCGCTACCGGAGCCGACCTCGCTCGCGAGAGTCGTCTCGTTCGCTGCCGGCGCTCCGAACTCGTGGGCACCGACTAGTGGCGCATCAGTCGTCGGCGTCGACGAAATCCACGATTCGTGACGGAGTTCAGAACCACGCTGTGGACGGCGCGCGTCTGTTTCGACTGAAACCCACCCTACGGATGGATTCGATAATAGACGAGATCAAAGGGTCACTTGCCTTTTGCGAGCTTGAGGACGTCCTGTTTCGCTAGGTTCGCTCCGGTCTCGAGGAACGAGGCCAGCGTGAACGACTTCGGGAGGACCTCGAGCTGCTGGAGCTGACCGAGGGCGTCCCACACGGCCCACGCTTCGACGATCTTCCCGTCCTCGAACCGGTGGACCATGATACCCGGGGTGCTCCCGACGTTGTCCGTCGCGGGAATGCCCATGAACTCCCCGTCGTGGGTCCCGCGCACGGTGAAGCCGGTCACTCCCATGTCGTCCTCAACGACCACGAACTCGACCGTCATTTCGAAGTCGGAAAAGCCTGCGTGGGTCTCCCGGATGAACGCCTCGAGGCCGGTCTGATCCACGTCGTCGCCGTCAGGGTCGAACCAGTGCCCCACGTAATTCTCGCCGTGCGTCTCCTCGATGAAGTCGTAGTTGCCCCCGTTCCACACTTCGTCGACGAATTCCCGTTCGAATTCTTTGATCTGTTCTTCGGATTGTGGTGCTGTGGCCATAGTGATTCCACCATTTATGTGTTTGATTTATCATGAAGAATATCTAACCGACGGTTCTCACCGGGTGGGAATCCGCCTGATCAGCATTGGAGGGATAGCTATCGACTCGACGTTCAGCACGGTCACGAGTCCGGTGATGGGGACACCCGCTGGATTCGGCAGGCGCCGTCTGAGAGACCCCAAGCAGGTTCTGCTGAACAGCGGGAGCGCCTCTCGCACCGTGTGCATCAACCGATCTATCGACGGTTCTCATCGAGCGAGGGAGACGTTGGAGACTCCATCGAGCGGAGATAGGTCACGGCCAGCAACGCGGATACGAGGATCGGCAGGAAGGTGAATACGGCTACGACGGGACCGACGCTAACGGTATCGCCTCTCATGAATACCAGCGTCATAATCCCTATCGGGGCCGCGAGCGCTGCACCCAATACCAGTTCGACCCCGGCGAAGACGTACCCCCACGTGCGACCCTGGTAGAGCCACTTCGCGGAGAGGAGGATCGACGGGACCACGACACCGAGGTCGATGACGTGAGTGGCCATCGCCTGCTGGCCGACCTCCTCGATAAGACTCGGGGTGGTCCCACTGAGGAGCGGCGGGACGACGTCCGATAGCCAGAGCGCACCGAGACCGACTCCGATGAGAGCGAGTGCTCCGCTGTACAGCGGCGCGTTGATCCGTCCGTCCACCGCCTGACGGATCGTCCTGGCGTCGGTCGAGACCGTGCCGCCGACGAGCGTGAAAAGCGAGAGCCCGAACAGGGCGATATAGACGAGAAACAGCTCGTTGAACGGAACCTGGATGGCGATACTAGCCCACATGTACGTCATGTACGCTAACCCACCGAGCCAAACGATCCGCCCGCGTGGCGACCCCCGAACCGAGTACCACAGTCCGGCAGCGAGTACGGGAACGCCGACGACGAGAATAGTGAGGTCCTGCACGTGATACGCTTCTGTGAGTTCGCGAGACGCACGATAGTGGCCGCTCCGGAACAACCCAAGCAGTGACGAAACGGCGGCAAGAGCGAGGATGACGACCGTCGAGACGATATGCCATCGGCGGAGTTGACGTGTCACAGCGTTCACCGAAATAGCAGGTGCCGTCGAAGTTTTTAAATTTACTTGCGGTTCTACCCGGTGAACCGCTGCGCCCCCTGACGACCGCGCATTGGGTGACGACTGTTGTCGCAACACCGCTCGGTCTCGGCCGAGGGCATCCGCTCGCGCGAATCCGACGTGACTCGCGTCGGCGTCACGCTTCCATGTGCTCCTCGACGAACCAGTGGATGATGTGACCCTCGGCCCGATGGAGCACGTCGCTGCACGTCGCGTTCGCGATGTCGAGCGCATCGGCCACGTCACCCAACGTCGATTCTCGCGGTGTGCGGTAGTAGCCCGCTTCGACGGCAGCGAGCAGCACTTCCTGCTGTCGGTCTGTCAGCAGCTGGTCCGCCTGGCTCGCGTCGATCTCTCGAACGTACTCGATCGCGAAGCCCATCTCCAACTCATCGAGGTGATCACGGAGGCGTGAGAGACGACGTGTCGATGTCGTCACCTCCCACGTGGCCTCACCGTTCTGGATATCGAAGGGCATCTTCAGCGGCACACCGGCTCGGAGGATCGGGAGGAGCGGGAGCGGGTTCACCGTCTCTATCTGGAGCAGGGCCTCGTCGTCGTGTTTCCAGAGCAGTTCGAGATCCTCGATGTCGTCCCGAGACTGAATATCGCTGATGATCGGCAGCGGGTCTGCCGTCACGAGCCTGATCAGCGCGATCCCGGTTCCTTCGCCGGGGATACTCGTGAGGACCTGAAACAGGACCTCCGGATGAGCGGTCGAGAGGTCACCGATCCAGGTGTGCTCTGGAATATCTATCGTGAGTTTCGCCTGTGGCATCGTCGGTGTGTCACCCTAACAGACCGCTGATAATAGCGATCATCGCTAATATATTCGGAGGTGTCTCGGAAATTCGCACTGAACGCTGCCCGGCTGAGGAGGGTACAGACAGCTACTGTCGGAGAAAGGTCCGTAGAGCATGAACGAACCAGTACTCCGAGGCCGACTCCAGTGGTCCGCTTCCGATACCTGTGTCGGATATATAATATATAAATTATGTTCAACCAACATGGGTATTAGGCAACGTGGATATGAGAGGCGGTAGACAAAACACAGCCTCCGAGTTGTACCACCCACGGGATACCGGCTGATGCCGAATATATTCGGGATATGCGATAGTGTTCGCCAAAGCTCACTTCGAGGCTGCGACCGGACCTGGAAACATGACACGTCACCCGATTCGGTTCACTCCCTTTCACCTCGCAGGAGCGCTGTTCTTACTCGCCGGCCTCGTATTGGCTGCCTATCACGGCCTCGAGCAGTTCGGTCTGGTCCCGCACCTCGGCTGGGTGTCGTGGAGTCACATCCACTTCGTGACGATCGGCGGGTTCACGCAGCTTCTATTCGGAATGCTCCCCCAGCTCACGGCTCGGAAGCTCAGACGTCCGTTGCCCCCGAAGTACTACGACTGGCTGAATTTCATCGGCCTGAACGGCGGATTTCTCCTGCTGTGGTACGGACGCGGCTGGGGGCACACCTGGGCGTTCGACGGCGGACTCATCGCGGTCTGGCTGCTCGCCGCCGGATTGCTGGTGATAATGCTGCGGATGGCGCTGCAAAGCGATCGGGCGTGGAACGCGACGACCGGCCTGTACCTGGTGTCGGTGTTCGTGTTCCTCTGGGGGATCACGTACGCGTACGGGTTGTTCGGCCACGTCTGGCAGGTCCCGGGCGGGTGGCTCGGCTTACGCGAGGCTCACGTCCACGCTAACGCGTGGGGCTTTCTCGGCCTCGCGGCCATCGCCACGCTCTACGACCTCTTCCCTCGCCTACTCGGTACCGATCTCTACAGCGAGAGGTTACGCGATTACTCGGCGTGGTTCCTCGTCGCCGGCATCTTTCCGCTGATCACCGGCCCCTGGATCGGGATGGGCCGGACCGTTACGGCGACCGGGCTGGTCCTCTTCGCGACGGGATTCGCGCTGTACCTGTATACCCTGGTTCAGACGTACGGTCAGTGGATTCCCGGTCGGATATCGCGTTGTCGGTGTTGGCAGCCCAATTCTGGATGCTCGGACCGGCGGGCTTCGCACCGTTCGTGCTGTTCGGCGTCCAGTGGGTGGATCCGGCGTATATCGAGGACGGCGCGCTCCACTTCTTCTTCGTGGGGTGGGCGCTCCCCATCGCGCTCGCCGGTCTACTGCTCTATTTCCGGAACCTCCCCGCCCCGCGCGAAGGGCGTTCGGGGGGCGGTGACCGCGTTGACGTGACCGATCTCCTGCCGGAGGGAGTCGTCCCGTCGGTGACCTCTACGTGGATGGTCTGGGTGTGGAACGTCGCAATCGTGGTCGTGGGCGTCGGCTTCTTCTATCAGGATCAGTCGTGGTCGGCGTATCTTTTCGGCCCCGGATACACCGCACTCGTCCTCCTGTGGCTTCATCAACTGGGCCAAGCGTTCCGCCTGCGCTGGACTCGCCGGACCACTCCCGACGTGAGCGTTTGAGAACCGCCACGTCTCCTCTTGATATCTACCTCCGCGTCCGCTCGTTTGGCCGTGCTCACACCCATCAATTTGGCCATGCTCGCGCCCGCCAATTCGGCCTCCGGTCGCCGGCCTCGTGGGTGAGATGACCGGGCAGGTGTGACGGTTCATATTGTGCTAGGTTCCGGGTTCATGTTGTGCTAGATTCCGAAGTCAGCACGTGCGAACACGGATTTAAATTGGGAAAATAGCGGCGACCGGAACTGGCGAAACGACGAATCTGCAGTCACGGTAACCGAGAACTGGCACGTAACTCTCCGGACCACGTTTGAATCCGTGACATCCGCCCGGCCCTGAGGGGCGAGGGTTTGGCCTTCGATAAAGCGGATTGAGGGCCTCGGTACGGGAGGGCAAGACGTCCCCAGAACGCCTCTGTCACAACGGTCACCCGGTCAGCGTAGCCGACGTCACCTTACTCGATCTCGGGGGTAGACCCGGAAGAGGATGTCAGTTCGGATCCGCGACAATCTGGATACCACGGGCGCCAACCTTTTTACGATCTACTGGTGTACCCGCGGCAAGTATGGTCGACTCCATCCAGGTCCAGTTGGCGGCCGCTGCCTGCGATCGCTGTCCCGTGGCCGCGCTTTCGGAACGGACGGCCCTCCGAGACGTTCGGTTCGATCCCACGGACGAGCGCATTGACTTCGTCGCGGACGACCTCCCGACAGACCAGCCGAGCGAGCTGGAATCGCTGGATTTCGCGGGAGAGGCTCACGGCAGATACGACCTCAAGGACGAGGGCAGCAGTTGTGATGCCTCCGGCGACGACACGAACCAGTCAGACGCTGAACGAGACGCGTTTGGTTCCTGTGACTGTAACGGACTTCTGCCGGGTGTGTTCAATTTCCCCGTGTCGCCACACGAGATGCGGATCGACGACGGCGAACTGATCGCTACCTTCGTGTTGACCGGACACGACGAGCTGCAGTCGATCGTCGACGCGCTCGGTACGGTAGAGATTCGGCAGGTCCTCGTCGAAGGGGACTCGTGCGACGGCCGGTCGGGCGTGGTCCCGGTCGACCTCTCGGGGGTAACGAAACGACAGGCGACGGTTGCCGCCGCTGCGGTGGAAAAGGGGTATTTCGAACCGAACGGCGCCACGGCCGACGAGGTCGCGGCCGAGCTCGGTCTGGCGAAGTCGACCGTCTCTGAACACCTCCGGCTCGTGACGGCGACCGTACTGTCTCAACTGTTCGGGAAGGGTACTTAAACCACCGAATAGTTCGGGAGTAGCTACTTGCTCGTTTCTGGGCCATCGTATGCTGTGTTTCGCCACTGTGTTCTGTAATTAACACCGGACGAACGGACCACGGGGAAACGGGAGCACACGGGCGATTACCGCAGTAAACGACACGGCTCTGCGAGGCCGCGTCCGTCCTACGGAGCCGACTCATCGATACAATACACGACACAACTAATGGACCGACGAACGATTGCCATCCTTCTCATCGTGCTCGCCGTGCTGCTGCCGACGTGGTACGTCGGGTTACACGGCGAACCGCCGTCCGAGGAGATCAGGATCGACCAGAGCGTGAGCGAGATGCAACCGTTGGAGGGATTCGTCGACACGCCGAACAAGCTCTCTCCGAGCCAAGTCGGCGTGATCGTCTGGGTCGCGCTGCTGGGGCTGTTGGGGGCGATGGCCTTCTTCCACCGATTCATGAACCGGGCCGCGCGTCCCGACGCGACCGGCGGTAGTCCGGGTGACGCGGTCGACGCGACCGTCACCGACGGCAGCGGGCTCGAGGGACCGCCGGGCGACGGGACGAGCCGAGCGACGTTCCCGTGGCTCGAGACCGAGGATCGGTGGATCGTCGAGTACCACGACGCGAGCGACGCCATCGAGGGACTCGTCGCGATGGGGGGGCTCACCGTCCTCGCCATCGTCTTCGCGGCGCTGTTCACCGCCGAGTACCTCACCCTGGCGCGAACTCAGTACTTCGGCGTCTACGCCTTCGGCATGTTCATGTCGCTCCTGGGCTCGACGGTGTCGTACTACGCCTGGTTCATGCCCCACGTCGAAGTCGCCGAACGGAGGGACCACTGATGAGAGACGACACGACCGATCCGCGACCGACGAGAGACGAGACAGACGCCCCGACGACCGGCGCCTCACACGACCGCGAGGGCCCGGCCGGGAGCACCGACGCCGACGCACCGCTCGGCGAAGGCGATCGGTGCGACGCCTGCCCCGAGAGCGACGACGGACCCGCCGTCGAGCCGAGCATCTACCGGCCGTTCTGGGCGGACGCCCGCGCCGAACTCAAGCGCCGCGACTACGCGAAGATCCTCGCGACGGTCGGCGGGATCACGGCGGTCGGGAGCCTCGCCGCGCCCGTCGCGGGACTCACGCGGGTGTTCGACCGCAAGTATCAGGGACCGGTGTACGAAGACGGGATCCCCCTCGTCGACGAGGCGGGCGAGCGCATCGCGGAGGACCGCATCGCGCCCGGCGAACAGCTCACGGTGTTCCCGGAGCCGCGGCCCGGTATCGAGGACGCCCCGACGCTGCTCGTGCGCTTCGAGGAGTCGGCGTACGGCGACGAGGTGCGCGACGAGTACACCGTCGGCGGGTACGCCGCCTTCTCGAAGGTCTGTACCCACGCCGGCTGCATGGTCGCCGACCGCGACGGCGACGTGCTCGTCTGTCCGTGTCACTCCGGCCGGTTCGATCCGGTGACAGGCGGACAGGTCGTCGGGGGACCGCCCCCGCGGGCGCTCCCGCAGCTCCCGATCACGCTCTCGGGCGACGGGTACCTCGTCGCGACCGGGGACTTCCAAGGGCCCGTCGGCCCCGGAGGCGAGTGATGTCTCGGATCGACGACGCGGTCGACCGGGCCGAGTCCGCGTACGACTGGGTCGACTCGCGGCTGGACCTGGACGACGGGAGCGACTTCCTCGGGAAGGCGTTCCCCGCGGAGGACTCCTTCCTGCTCGGCGAGGTGGCGCTGTTCTGTTTCGGCATCCTCGTGGCGACCGGGACGTTCCTCGCGTTCTTCTACGAGCCGAGCACGACCGCCGCCGAGTACACCGGGAGCGTCGTGCAGTACCAGGGCGAGGAGCTGCCGGCGGCGTTCACGAGCGTCCTGTACATCACCTACGACGTGCCGTTCGGGATGTTCCTGCGGCGCATGCACCACTGGGCGGCGCACCTGTTCGTCGCGTCGATCGCCTTACACATGCTCCGCGTGTTCTTCACCGGCGCGTACCGGAACCCGCGCGAGCTGAACTGGCTCGTCGGGACCGGCCTCGCCGGCCTGGCGATGTTCGCGGCGTACACCGGGTACTCGCTCCCGTACGACGAGTTCGCGAGCACGGCGGTCGGCATCGGGTACAACGTCGCCGCCTCGATCCCGATCGTCGGCGACCCGCTCGCCAGCATCGTCTTCGGCGGCCAGTTCCCGACGAGCGCGACGATCCCGCGGCTGTTCTTCCTGCACATCTTCCTCATCCCGGCCGCGATAGGGGGGCTCATCGCCGTCCACATGGCCATCCTCGTCCGCCAGAAGCACACCGAAGCGCAGCGGGATGAGGACGTGGTCGCCACGGGGACGAGCAGTCACACCGCGGGACCGTCGGCAGACACACCCAGCGCGAGCGACGCCGCCGGGACGACCGACGGCGGCGCGCCCCTGATCGACCGCGACGACGACAGCATCGTGATCGGGCTGCCGGCGTTTCCGAACCAAGCTGCGGTGAGCGCGGTCGTGTTCTTCCTCACGATGGCCGTGCTCTCGCTGCTCGCCGGCCTGCTCCCCGTCCACAACATCGCCGAGTACGGGCCGAACGACCCGGCGTCGACGCCGTCGCTCGTCATGCCGGACTGGTTCCTGATGTGGGGGTACGGATTCCTGAAGCTCACCCCCTCGTGGCTGAGCTTCGACGTGCTCGGGAGCCACGTCAGCTCGGAGTTCGTGGGCGGGCTGTTCCTCCCGAGCCTCGTGTTCGTCGCCGTGGCGATCTGGCCGTTCATCGACCGCGCCGAGGAGCCGGAGCACTTCACGCGGAACTACCTCGACAGGCCGTTCCCGACCGCGGTCGGCATCGCCGGGGTCACGCTCGTCATGGTCGCCTCGATCGCCGGCATGGACGTGATCGTCGCCGAGATCTTCGGGACGTCGACGGCGATGCTCCGCCCCTACCTGATCGCGGCGATCGTTCTCGTCCCGGCCGCGGCCGGCACCCTCACCTACGCGATCCTCGGCGGGTTCGAGGACGATTCGGACGGAGGACCGCCCGCGGCGGACAGAGAGCCGCCCGCGGCGGACGGCGAGGACCGACCGGAATCGGAGGGCGACGGCTCGCCGTCGCGAACGGGGGGATCGGACGATGACTGACTCCGGAGGGCGTCGGCTGACCGAGCTGTCGCCGCGGCGGTACCGCTGGGCGGATCGAGCGACGAAACTGGCCGGCGTGGGGCTGATAGCCGCTGGACTCGACGCGGGCGGCGGCACGCCCGCGGGCCTCGGGCTCGCGGCGTTCGGCGTCGCCCTCGGCCTCGCGACCGTTCTTATCGACAAACAATGACTGACACGACAGACGCGACGAACGAATCGAGACGCGACGAGTCCGGCACTGCGCGCCGGGACTTCCTGAAGGGGGTCGGTGCGGCGGCCGCCGTCGGCGCCACCGGACTCGGCTCGGCACAGGAGCTCACGGAGATGACGACGCTGGAGGTCGTCGACGACCCGATCGGCAACTACCCGTACCGCGACTGGGAGGACCTCTACCGCGAGGAGTGGGACTGGGACGGCAAGGCCCGCTCGACCCACAGCGTCAACTGTACGGGCAGCTGCTCGTGGCAGGTGTACACGCGGAACGGGCAGGTGTGGCGCGAGGAACAGGCCGGCGACTATCCCCGCTTCGACGAGTCGCTCCCCGATCCGAACCCGCGCGGCTGCCAGAAGGGGGCGTGTTTCACCGACTACGTGAACGCCGATCAGCGCGTCACCCACCCGCTCCGCCGGACCGGCGAGCGCGGCGAGGGGAAGTGGGAGCGGATCTCCTGGGACGAGGCGCTCACGGAGATCGCCGAGGAGGTCATCGACGCCGTCGAGGACGAGGAGTACGACGCGATCAGCGGCTTCACGCCGATCCCGGCGATGAGCCCGGTCTCGTTCGCGTCCGGGAGCCGCCTCATCAATTTGCTCGGCGGGGTTAGCCACTCCTTCTACGACTGGTACTCCGACCTCCCGCCGGGACAGCCGATCACGTGGGGAACCCAGACCGAGAACGCCGAGAGCGCGGACTGGTACAACGCCGACTACATCATCGCGTGGGGGTCGAACATCAACGTCACGCGGATCCCGGACGCGAAGTACTTCCTCGAGGCGGGGTACAACGGCGCCAAGCGCGTCGGGATCTTCACCGACTACAGCCAGACGGCGATCCACTGCGACGAGTGGCTCGGTCCGGAGCCCGGCAGCGACACCGCGCTCGCGCTCGGCATGGCTCGCACCATCGTCGACGAGGGGCTGTACGACGAGGCGCATTTAAAAGAGCAGACGGACATGCCGCTGCTCGTCCGCGAGGACACCGGGAAGTTCCTCCGCGCGAGCGAGGTGCCCGGGCTGAGCGTCGACGCCGACCGCCCGGAGAAGGTGTTCGTCATGCAGGACGCCGACGGCGCCCTCCGTCCCGCTCCGGGGTCGCTCGGCGAGCGTGACGGACAGTACGACGACTCGGTGAGCATCGAACTCGACTTCGATCCCGAGCTGGCCGTCGAGCGCGCGGTCGACACGACCGACGGCTCGGTCGAAACGCGCTCCGTGTGGCTGAACCTCCGCGACGAGCTGTCGGCGTACACCCCCGAGCGAGTCAACGAGATCACCGGCGTCGGCAAGCAGACGCACCAGAAGATCGCCCGCGAGTTCGCCGGGGTCGACCGCGCGAAGATCATCCACGGCAAGGGAGTCAACGACTGGTATCACAACGACCTCGGCAACCGCGCGATCCAGCTGCTCGTCACGCTCACGGGGAACCTCGGTCGACAGGGGACCGGCCTCGACCACTACGTCGGCCAGGAGAAGATCTGGACGTACAACGGGTGGCAGAAGCTCTCGTTCCCGACCGGGAGCGTCCGCGGTGTCCCGACGACGCTGTGGACGTACTACCACGCCGGGATCATGGAGAACACCGACCCGGACACCGCGGCGAAGATCCGGGAGTCGATCGACAAGGGGTGGATGCCGCTGTATCCGAGCGAGCGCGCCGACGGTAACCGCCCCGACCCCAGAGTGATGTTCGTCTGGCGCGGGAACTACTTCAATCAGGCCAAGGGGAACATCGCGGTCGAGGAGGAGCTGTGGCCGAAGCTGGACCTGATCGTCGACATCAACTTCCGGATGGACTCGACGGCGCTCAACAGCGACATCGTGCTGCCGACGGCGAGCCACTACGAGAAGCACGACCTCTCTGCGACGGACATGCACACCTACGTGCACCCGTTCACGCCCGCGGTCGAACCGCTGGGCGAGTCGAAGACCGACTGGCAGATCTTCCGCGATCTCGCCGCGAAGATCCAGGAGCTGGCCGAGGAGCGCGGCACGGGGCCGGTCGACGACCGCAAGTTCGACCGACAGATCGACCTCCAGTCGATCCACGACGACTACGTCCGGGACTGGCTCGACGACGAACCAGGCGCGCTCGCGGAGGACAGGGCGGCCTCGGAGTTCATTTTGGAACACTCCGAGGAGACGAACCCGGAGGGGACCGCCGAGCAGATCACGTTCGACGACATCGACGAACAGCCGCGCCGCCTCCTCGAAACCGGCGACCACTGGACGTCGGACATCGAGGAGGGCGAGGCGTACACCCCGTGGAAGGACTACGTCCAGGACAAGAACCCGTGGCCGACGTTCACCGGACGCCAGCAGTACTACATCGACCACGACTGGTTCTTGGAGCTCGACGAGCAGCTCCCCACCCACAAGGACGGGCCCGTCCTCCAAGAGAAGTCGGAGTATCCGCTCAGCTACAACACGCCGCACAGCCGCTGGTCGATCCACTCGACGTGGCGCGACAACAGCAAGATGCTCCGGCTCCAGCGCGGCGAGCCCACCGTCTACCTCAACCCCGAGGACGCCGAGGCACGGGGCATCGAGGACGGCGACACCGTCCGGGTGTACAACGACCTCGATTCGGTCGAGGTGCAGGCGAAGATCTACCCCAGCGGAGAGCCCGGGACGGTCCGGCACTTCTTCAGCTGGGAGCGGTTCCAGTACCCCGACCGCAACAACTTCAACTCGCTCGTGCCGATGTACATGAAGCCGACGCAGCTCGTTCAGTACCCCGAGGACACGGGCGAGCACCTCCACTTCTTCCCGAACTACTGGGGGCCGACCGGGGTGAACAGCGACGTCCGCATCGAGGTCGAACCGGTCGAAGACGGCGCGGGCGACGACGCCGGATCGGTCGAAGGCGGACTCACGCTCGAACGGGCGGACGGGGCCGAGTCGTCCGATTCGGGGTCGACCGCTCGCGGGGCGCTTGGCCGCGTCTCGGACCTGCTCGGAGGTGACGGCTCGTGAGCAAGACCGGCGACGACGCCGTCCCCCAGACCGACGACGCGACCCGCCAGACCGACGACGGCGACGTTCCGCTCGCGGAGGGCGTGGACCACCAGGTCGCGATGGTGATGGACCTGAACAAGTGCATCGGCTGCCAGACGTGTACGATCGCGTGTAAGACCAACTGGACCGAGTCCGGGGGGCGCGAGTACATGTACTGGAACAACGTCGAGACGAAGCCCGGCGCCGGCTACCCCCGCGATTGGGAGGAGCTGGGCGGCGGCTGGGACGAAGACGGCCAGTCCCGAACGCCGGGCGAACTCCCGGATCAGGAGGACTACGGTCGCGCGTGGGACTTCAACCACGAGGCGATCATGTACGAGGGGAGCGACGAGCCGCTGCGCCCCATGGAGAACGCCGACTGGGGACCGAACTGGGACGAGGACGAGGGCGCCGGCGAGTACCCCAACACCTACTACTTCTACCTCCCTCGGATCTGCAACCACTGCACGCACCCCTCCTGCGTGGAGGCGTGTCCGCGCTCCGCGATCTACAAGCGCGAGGAGGACGGCATCGTCCTCGTCGACCAGGACCGCTGTCGCGGCTACCGGTACTGCGTCGAGGGGTGTCCCTACAAGAAGGTGTTCTACAACGCGCAGACGAAGACCAGCGAGAAGTGCATCTTCTGTTACCCGCGCATCGAGGGCGAGGGACCGGAGGGCGAGGTGCGGCCCCCGTCCTGCGCCGAGGACTGCCCGCCGCAGCTCCGGCACGTCGGCTTCCTCGACGACGAGGACGGCCCGATCCACAAGCTCGTGAACGAGTACGAGGTCGCCTTGCGGCTCCACCCCGAGTACCGGACGGAGCCGAACGTCTACTACATCCCGCCGTACGCCCCGCCGCAGACGTCGGAGAGCGGCGAGACGGTGGACGCGGAGCGCATCCCGCGGAACTACCTCGAGGAGCTGTTCGGCCAGCAGGTGAACGAGGCGCTCAACACGATCAACCGCGAGCGCGACCGGGTCAGACAGGGCGAGGAGAGCGAGCTCATGGAGATCCTCTCGACCGTGAACAACGACGATCAGTACCGGCTGGAGGTGTTCGACGATGACGGCTGAGGACCCTGAGGCCGGCGGCGGACTCGGGACCAGACAGCTCGTCGTCGCGGCCGCGCTCGCGCTCGCGGTCGTCGCCGCGACCGCGGCGTTTCCGGCGGTCGTCGACGCCCGCGCCGCCTACGAGATTCCGGTCGAGCGAGAGGCGAGCGCCGGCGACCTCGCGGAGCCGACCGGGGACGCGTGGGAGTCCGTCGAGACCGTCCACGTCCCGATGAGCAGCTCCGGCGCGGCGGTGCCGGGCGGCTCCGACACCACCGTCGAATCCGTTCAGGTGGCGGCCGCACGGGCCGACGACCGGCTCTACGTCCGGCTGTCGTGGAGCGACCCCACGGCGAACGCGTCGACGGACTCGCTCCGGGCGTTCGCCGACGCCGCGGCGATTCAGCTGCCCGTCTCCTCGGACTCGCAGCCGCCGATCGCGATGGGGTCGACGGACGACCGAGTGAACGTCTGGTACTGGAACGCCGCCGACGGGACCGAGTCGCTGCTCGCCGGCGGCGCCGGGAGCACGACGGAGATTCCGGAGTCGACGGTGGAGACGAGCGCGACGCACACCGGCGACCGCTGGAGCGTCGTGTTCACCCGGTCGCTCTCGTCCGACCGCGCGAACGTGACCGACATCGACCCCGACGAGGACGTGAACGCCGCGTTCGCCGTCTGGGAGGGGTCGAACGAGGAGCGTTCCGGCCAGAAGGCCGCGAGCGAGTGGTACTACCTCTCGCTTGGCCCGAGCGAGGGCGCGACACCGTACGAGACGGTGCTGTGGGCGGTCGCCGGGATCGCCGTCGTGTTCACCACGCTCGTGACCGTCGAGGGCATCCGCCGGACGAGGGGTGAGTGACCGTGTCGGAACCGATCGCCGGGCGCGACGGCTCCGAGTTCGACGACGGCCTCCCGACCGACGCGGTCGACGAGGAGACCGCGGCCCGCGGAAGCGTCTACGCGCTCGCGGCGGCGGCGTTCGCCGAGCCGAGTCAGGGGGCCTACGAGCGGTTCGCGGACGGCTCGCTCGACGAGGCGATGGCGACGCTCGTCGAGCGGACCGACCTCGACGTCGACCCGCCGGACCTGACCGTCGAGGACGACCGCGAGACGCTCGCGGCCCGGTACAACGACCTGTTCGTCGTCGGCTACTCCGAGGTGATCGACGGAACGGACGGGACGGTCGAGAGCCAAGGGCCGCCGGTGTCGCTGTACGAGTCGACGTACCGCCCGGACGTGTCGTGGAACGACGTGAACCTCGACCTCGCTCGGGCGTACGAACACTTCGGGTGCGAGATCGGCGGGGACGAGCGCCGCCACCACGACCACGTCCGACTGGAGCTCGAGTTCGCGGGGTACCTCTGTCGGCTGGCCGCCGCGAGCGACGGCGGCGGTGCCGCGACCGCGACCGGCGACGGCGATCCGCCGGCGGACACCGAGCCGGCGAACCTCGACCGCGCGCGGCTCGACTTCCACGACCGCCACCTCTCCGTCCTCGCGTCTGGGCTCCGGAGCGGGCTCGACGAGGAGCCCGGAACGAGCGCCTACGGTCGCCTCGCGCGGTTCCTCGACGCCTTCGTCGACGCCGACGTCGACGACCTCGCCGTCCGACTCGACGCCGGCGCCGGGGGCGAGCGCGAACACGCGGTCGCGGACGATCCGGACGGGGGTGAGCGCCGGTGAGCTCCCTGACGGAGAGCGCGAGCGGGCGAGCGACCTCGCCGGAGGCGTCCGGTCGGCCGGTCGGCCGCGTCGGCGCGATCGGGCTCCTCGCCGCCGTCGGCGTCGGTGTCGCGACCGCGGCCCGAGTGCTGTACAACGCGCCGTTCGAGCCGGCCGCGTTCCCGTCCGGGCTGGTTCCGGCCACGGGGACCGCCGCAGCGCTCGGGGGCGGCGTCGCGCTCGCGGCCGTCGCGCTCTCGTCGGACCGCCCCGCGGTCCGCGTCGGGCTCCTCTTCACTGGGGTGTTCGGCGTGCTCGCGACGGTCTCCGACGCGGCGACGGTCGCCGCGGTCGTCGCGATCCCGGTCGGCGCGGCGCTCGCGTTCGGCCGCGCGCTGGGGCCGCCGTCGACGTACTTCGAACTCCGGCGCGCGGTCGTCGCGCTGGCGTTCGCCCTCGCCGCCGGGCTCTCGCTCGCCGCGACCGCCGGGATCGTCGGCTCCCCCTTCCGGGCGGCCGGATCCGTCGCCTTCCTCGCCGGAGTGTCGCTGCTCGCCGTCCGAGCCGAGGGCGACGCGATCGCACTCGTCGCCGGCGCGGTCGCGTTCGCGGGAGTCGTCGCCGCGAGCGCCGCCGCGCCGTATGTGACCGGAAGCGCGCTGCTCGTCGGGTTCGCCGTTATCGGGGCCCCGCACCTGCTCGTGGCGACCGCGGCCTTCGGCGGCGTCGCGGCCGCAGTCGCCGGGGTCCGCGACGGCGACGCGTGGCTCGCGATCGGCGCGGTCCTCCTGTTGCTCGCGGGGGTTCCCGCGACGCCGGGAGCCGCGACCGCCGTCTGTCTCGGCGCCGCGCTCGCGACCCTCGACGCGGGGGAACTCCTGGGCACATCGGACGGGCCGGACGCTTCGAACGCCGCCGGCACGACGGGGGTGAGCGACCGATGAGGGATCCGGACGAGGCGACCGACGGGCCGACGGACCCTCGCGTCCACCCCGAGGAGAGCCCGGGGTTCGGCGAGGAGCCCGACGGGCTCGCGGACATCGAGGTGAGCCGCGACGTGACGATCGGCGACGCGAGCCCCCGCGAGCTCCAGGCGACGGACACGGCGCCGCTCCGCGGGACCGACGCCGCGTCGAAGGTCGCGGACCTCGTCGACGGCGATCTCGTCGAACGTCGGCGAGCCGCGCTGGCGCTCGGCGAGGAGCGACCCACCGAGGCCGCGATCGACGCGTTGATCGAGCACGGCCTCGCGGACGACGACGCCGACGTGCGCCAGTTCGCGGTCGAAGCGCTCGGCGAGCTCGGCGGCGATCGCGCGGGCGAGGCCGCGGTCGCGGCGTGCGACGATCCCGACCCGTGGGTCCGCGCCGAGGCGGTCGTCGCGCTCGACCGGATCGACCGCGCGGAGCACGCGGAGGCGATCGAGGCGACGCTCGACGACGGCCACCACGCGGTCGTCAGGAACGCGACGGTCTCGCTGTTCAAGCGCCGCGGCGAGGGGATGCTCCCGGTCTTGCTCGAGCTGTCGCACGCGGAGAGCGAGCGGCTCAGAGAGTGGGCCGTCCACCTGCTCGCGGGCGTCGACGACGAGCGCGCGACCGCCCGCCTCGAGTCGGTCGCCGGCGACGAGACGGAGCCGAAAGTCGTTCGGAGCACCGCCGCCCGCGCGCTCGACGCCGACCCGGGGAAGTTCCGGCGGCAGTTCAGCGGCGGCACCGAGAACGACAGCGCCGACCTCCCCGGCGAGAGCACTCTCAACCGCCGGCCGGACCTGTGAACCGCCCGGATCCGACAGCGACGACGGCCACCACACACCAGCCATGACAGATTTCACCGCTAACACAGCCGACGACGACGCCGATGTCGACGGAGTCGTCGACATCGGCGACGCCACGGACGCCGAGGAACCGACCGATCACGAATCGCCCGCCGACGCCGTGGAGGCGGCGCTCCGACAGGTCCGCGATCCGGACGCGGGCGTGAGCGTGTTCGAGGCCGGCGTCGTCGAGGACGTCGCGGTCGCGGACGGGACCACGACGATCACCGCGGACCTGCGGGAGTTCCCGCGCGACGCCGCCGAGCGGGTGTCGGCCGCCATGGTCCGCGCGGCCTCCGACGCGGCGGGCGTGTCGAACGCGCGCGTCGAACAGGTCGACCCGAGCCCGGACCTCGACGGTCGGTCGGCGGGGATGGGAACCGCGGACCGGGTGATCGCGGTCGCCAGCACGAAGGGCGGCGTCGGGAAGACGACGGTCGCGACGACGCTGGCGTGCGCGCTCGCGGCTGCGGGTGGTGGCGACGGTGCGGACGTCGACGCGGAGGGCGACGACGACGGAAACGCCGACGCGGAGGACGGCGACGGCGACGACGCTCCCTCAGTCGGGCTGTTCGATGCCGACATCTACGGCCCGAACGTCCCCGAGGTGGTCGGCGCGAGCGGTCCCGTCTACAGCGACGAGGACGGGAATCCCGTCCCGGTCGACGTCGGCGGATTGGAGGTGATGAGCGTGGGACTGCTCTCGGACGACGGCCCGCTCGCGTGGCGGGGTGCGATGGCCCACGACGCGCTCTCGGACCTGTTCGAGACGGCGGCCTGGAGCGACCCGGACACCGTCGTCGTCGACATGCCGCCGGGGACGGGAGACGTGGCGCTGACGACCCTCCAGGAGGTGCCCGTCGACGGCGTCGTCCTCGTCACCACGCCGTTCCACGCCGCCGTCTCCGACACCGCGCGGGCGCTGGAGCTGTTCGAGGAGAACGACGTGCCCGTACTCGGTGTCGTCTCGAACATGGGCGAGTTCGTCTGCGACGAGTGCGGCACGCCCCACGATCTGTTCGGCGGCGACGATCCCATCGAGGCGCTCGATCTGCCGGTCCTGGCGGAGCTCCCCTTCGATCCGGAACTGCAGTCGACGCCGTCGCCGAACGCCGACGCGCTCCCCGACTACGCGACCGATCTGGCCGCCGCGGTCGACGAGCGGTACGAGGCGGTCTGGTCGGTCGACCCGCCGGCGGACGCCGTCGACCTGCGGGGGCTCGATCCGGAGACGCGGAAGGAGCGCGTCGAGGCGTGGTTCCGCGCGCTCGACCCCGGCGAGGAGTGTTTCATCGTGAGCGACCGAGACCCGGCGCCCGTCCGGGGGTTCCTGCTCGGTCTGGTCGACGCCGACGAGCTCCCCAGCTTCCGGGTCAAGCGGCAGAATCCGGAGACGTGGTTCGCGCGAGCGGCGCGGCCCTGACCCCGCCGGCGTCTCGCTTATAAATCGCTCCAGGCGCCGAGGAACCGCTGCACCGCGGTCAGGTGACCGACGGCGGCGAACAGCGCGAGCAGGAGGCCGACGACGTTGAGGCCCGCGACGATCGGTGCCGAGTAGGCGGCGGCCAAGAGGCCGACGGCCCCCATCAGCGCGAGCCGGTCCGCCCGACCCAACAGCCCCCCGTACTCGCGGCCGATGCCGACCGCCTGGATCTGGGTGCCCATGTACGAGGTCATCAGGACGCCGGTGACCGCGAGGAAGCCGAGGGCGTACGCGTCGATCCCGACCGTGAATCCCGCGATGATCGCGATGTCGGCGTACCGGTCGAGCACGTGGTCGAGGAGGTCGCCGCCGTCCGAGGAGACCCCGAGGTGACGCGCGAGCGCGCCGTCCACGACGTCGAGCCACCCGTTGAGCAGGACGGCGACCGCGCCGACGGCGTAAAAAACGGGCTCACCGACCGCGAACGCGCCGGCGGCCGCGACCGCGACGCCGAACGCGAGGACGCTCACCTGGTCCGGCGAGAGCCCGAGTCGCGCCGCGGCGCGCACCCACGGCCCGAGCAGGCGGTCCGCGACGGAGCGGTATTGGTCGAGAGTCATTTACCGTCCCGATCCTCACGGGCGCGTGATATATAATCGATGAAGTCGACGATCCCCGCGCTCGGCTCGCGCTCGCCCTCGATCGCGGCGCGGATCTCGTCGGCCACGGCCGCGGGATCGCGGTCCGTCGTGTCGATCTCGTAGACGTTCTCGGCGCCGTGCTCCGCGACCGCCTCCGAGAGGATCACGTCGAGGGCCTCGCTCTCCGCGTTCTCGCGAGCCTTGCGAGCGAGAGCTCGAGACGGTTCATCCGGCTCGGCGTTTTCCGCGGCGGTCGCCTCGGACTCCCCGCGCTCGCGGAGCCGCTCTTCTACCGTCTCCGGGTGACAGCGCAGGACCACGACGCGGTCGACCGCGAACCGGTGTGAGAGGTGCGAGTCCAGCACGCCCGTCCAGTCGCCGAGGCGCTCGCGCACCGCGTCGAGGTCGGCGACGAGCGTGTCGCGGTCGGCGTCGCGCTCGGTCCAGAGGTCGTCCTCGTCCTTTATCAGGTCGTTGAGGTGGACCACGTCGTACTCGTCTTCGAGCAGCGCCGTCGCGGTCGACTTCCCCGTTCCGGGGGTGCCGGTGACGGCGACGCGCGTCGGGCGGGGGTCCGGATCGGCGTCGGCGGCGCCGTCCCCGTCCCCCGCGTCGGACTCCCCGCTCACGCCCGAACACCGAGGTCGAGGTCGGCGAGCGTCTCGTTGATCCGCTCGACGGCCTCGCGCGTCTCCTCGCGCGTGCCGGTCGAGATCCGGACGTGGTTCGGGAGCCCGAAGGAGGTGCAGTCGCGGATGATCACGCCGCGCTCCTGTGCCGCGTCGGCGACCCGCTCCGCGTCGCCGACCTCGGCGAGCACGAAGTTCCCGGCGGACTCGACGGTCGGCGCGTCGAGCTCGCTCGCGACGTACTCGCGAGCCCACCGCGCCGACTCGACCGACTCCTCGACGTGCGCCTCGTCGTCGAGGGCGGCGAGCGCGGCCCGACACGCGAGCTCGTTCGCCGCGAACGGGGTGTTCACGCGGGCGTACGCCTCGCCCCACGCCTCGGGGACGACGCCGTACCCGATCCGGAGCCCGGCGAGGCCGTACGCCTTCGAGAACGTGCGGAGCACCGCCACGTCGTCGCGCTCGTCGACCAGCGGGATCGCGCTGTCGACCGGGGAGAACTCGCCGTACGCCTCGTCGACGACGACGAGCGTCTCCTCGGCGGTCGCGTCCGCGATCGCCTCGACCTCGTCGAGGGGCATCGTCGATCCCGATGGGTTGTGCGGGGAGGTGACGTAGACGATCCGCTCGCCGCCGTAGGCGGTCAGCACCGTCTCCGCGTCCTGCGCGAAGCCGTCCGCCGCGTCGAGCTCGTACTCCGTCACCTCGCCGTGGTGGTACCGGGCCGACATGGCGTAGTAGGCGAAGCCGGGGCTCGGGACGAGGACCTCGTCGCCGGGCTCCAACGCGGCCCGCGCGAGGTAGTCGATCGAGCCGTCGGCGCCGGGAGAGACCCACACCTGCTCGGTCGACACGTCCCACTTCTCGGCGATCTTCGCGGTGAGGTCCGTGTGCGAGGACTTCGGGTACTGGTTGACGCGGTCGGCGTGCTCGCGGATCGCCCTCACGGCCGCCGGGCTCGGACCGTGCGGGTTCTCGTTCGAGGAGAGCTTAATGAGGTCGTCGGGGTCGATCCCGCGCTCGCGGGCGACTTCCTCGACGCCCCGACCCGGCACGTACGGCGAGTGATCGGAGAGATCCCGTGGCTGCATGCCCGTTCGTCCGAGGCGGCCGGTCTTAAGGGTGGTCTTGAACGCCGAGTGACCGCATCGGCGCGAAGAGGGACGGGGCTCCTACCCTCGGCGTCCCGCCGGTCGGTCATACGGCTTCACCGGAAGCGAGGTGTGGTCTCGGGGCGCCTCAGGGAACGCGCACGTCGTGTTCGAGCGTGCCGACGCCGTCGACCTCGACCTCGACGGTGTCGCCGTCGGCCAGCGCGCCGACGCCCTCCGGCGTTCCGGTCGCGATGACGTCGCCCGCCTCCAGCGTGAGGTACGTCGTGATCTCCTCGATCAGGGTCGGCACGTCGAACATGAGGTGTCCGCGGTCGCTCGACTGCTTCGTCTCGCCGTTCACCCGGAGCTCGACGCTCGCGTCCATTGGTACCTCCTCCGGCGTGGCGAGCACGGGCCCGAGCGGCGCGGCGTTGTCGAACGCCTTGCCGCGCACCCAGTTCTGCTCGCGGTTCTGGTCGTCGCGGTTCGAGATATCGTTCATACACGTGAACCCGGCGACGACGTCCATGGCGTCGTCGGCGTCGACGCCCTTGCACTGCTCGCCGATCACGACCGCCAGCTCCGCCTCCCAGTCGATCCGGTCTTTCCCCGCCGGGACGGTGACCGTGTCGCCGTGGCTCGCCAGCGCGTTCGGCGGTTTCAAGAAGAGGAGCGGCCGGTCCGGAACCTCGTTGCCGAGCTCGGCCGCGTGGTCGGCGTAGTTGCGGCCGATACAGACGATCTTGGTCGGCTCCGTCGGCGGGAGCACGTCGATGTCGGGGTCGTCGAGCGCGTACTCGTCGCCGCCGAAGGCGACGGTGTCGCTCTCGGGATCGTAGGTGCCCTCGCGGATCGAGCCGGCCGGATCGCGGAACCGTGCGTGGTGCATGCCCGAGCGATCGGACGGCGTCTTAAAAAGGGTTGCCGGACCGCGTCGACAGCGCGTTCCGATCGGGATGCCTCACCGCGGTGCGCGTTCGGTCTCCGCGGCGTCGTCGCGCGTTTGGGCGTCCCCCGAGACGACGTCGTCGAGATCCGTTGGCCCCGAACCGCCGCCGTCGAACAGCTCCTCGCGTGCGCAGTCGGTGCAGTAGTAATTGTGCTCCATCACGTGGGTCCAGACCGGCACTCCGGCGAGGACCGTCTCGTCGCGGCGCCGGCGGACGAGCCCGCGGTCGAAGGGCTCGCCGCAGACGACGCACGGGTCGTCGACCGACTCCGGCGGGCGGACCACCCGGTGGTCGACCGTCTTCTGCCGGCCGAACGCGGTGACCCCGTGGCGGCGCTTCAGGCGCTCCTGGACCGGCGGCGCCGCCCCCGAGCCGAGGAGGGCGAACGCCAGCCCGACGAGCGCGACGGGCGGGGAGGCGAGCTCGACGGCGAGGAAGCCGATCCAGCCGCCGACGGCCAGCAGCAGCCCGCTCAGGAGGTACGCGGAGACCGTTTCGAGCCGCCCACCGCGCTCGGAGCGCGAGGGGGCGCGGACCCGCGTCGAATCGCCCCGGACCAGCCGGCGTCGCTCGGCCAGCTTCGAGTAGTGCCACCAGCCGTACAGCAGGTTCCCGACACCGCCCGTGAACAGCAGCAGGACGACGTGGACGCCGATGGAGCCGATCTCCCTGTCGACGACGGTGACGCGGTCGCCGTCGTCGCGCTCGATCTCCCAGCCGGCGTCGAGGTGGTCCTGAACGCGGCGACGGAAGGACCGCCTGCTCTCGCCGTCGGCGTCCGGCCGAGACGCGCCGCAGTTCGAGCAGAACCTGTCGCCGGGGTCGAACCGGTCGCCGCAGTCCGGGCAATGCACGGATCGGCTGTCGACGTCGGCGCCGCAGTCCGGACAGAAGTTCGCGTCGGCCGGGAGCGACGCGTCGCACGACGGGCAGACCGACGGCGGATCGGCGGGACCGCTGGTCGTGGAGGGCATCGACATCCCGTAGACGGCCGAGACCGTTAATCGCTTTCGCCGGCCGAGAGCCCGCTCGGACCACAGTCGGCTCTCCGCGTCGGCATCGTCGCGCGCTCCGACCGCGGACCCGTCTTCCGCGGTGTCGGCTTTTATTACCGCTCGCTGAGATGATCCGGACGTACCATGGAACTCACCTGGCACGGCCACTCGACGTGGCACGTCGTCGTCGACGAGACGGAACTGCTCATCGATCCGTACTTCGACAACCCGAAAACCGACGTCGACCCGGAAGAACTCGATCCCGACTACCTCCTGTTGACCCACGGCCACACGGACCACATCGCCGACGCCGACCGGTTCGAGGGCGCGACCGTGGTCGCCACGCCGGAGCTCACCGGCTACGTGCAGGACACGTTCGGCCACGAGCACACGATCCCGGCCGGGGGTATGAACATCGGCGGCACCGTCGAGTGCGGCGACGCGTGGGTGACGATGGTCCGCGCGGACCACTCGAACGGGATCGACACCGGATACGGCACCTCCGGCGGGATGCCCACCGGCTTCGTCATCGGCGACAAGAAGCCGACCCAGGAGTCCGACCCCGACTGCACCACGTTCTACCACGCGGGCGACACCGGGCTCATGTCCGAGATGGTCGACGTGATCGCGCCGTACCTCGAGCCCGACGCCGCCGCGCTCCCCGCCGGCGATCACTTCACGATGGGGCCTGCGGGCGCCGGCATCGCCGCCGACTGGGTGGGCGCCGACGTGGTGTTCCCGATGCACTACGACTCGTTCGGCCCGATCGAGATCGAGACGCAGGAGTTCGTCAACGAGGTGAAGGCGGCCGGCGCCGCCGCCGAGCCCGTCGTCCTCGAGGGCGACGAGACGTACGTGCTGGAGTCGTAGACGGCCTCCCGCCGACCCGATTTTCACGACCCGACGGCGGGCGCGAACGCGGGTGATGGCAACCTTTAGGCCGCGGCGAGTCGTCTGTGGAGGCGCATGTCTGACATCGAAACGTCTACCGTTTCCGAGGAAGGGTACGCCTGCACGAGTCAGGTCGGCGACTTCGACCTGCAGATCGACGCGACCGGTGAGGCGGGACCGGAGCCGAACGCCGCGCTCGTCGCGACGTACGCCTCCTGTTACCTCCCCGCGTTCCGCGTCGGCGGGAGCCAGCGCGGCGAGGAGGACCTCGGCAAGATCCAGATCGACGCGAGCGCCGATGTCGACGACGACGACGACCTGGTGTCCATCGCCTTCGACGTCCACGTCGAGGCCGACCTCGACGACGAGACCGCCTCCGACATCGCCGAGCGCGCCGAGGGCATCTGCCACGTCCACACCGCGCTCCGCGAGGAGCTCCAGGCCGACGTGAGCGTCTACCCCGGCGCGTTCTGACGGCGCCCGACCGAACACCGTTTTTTACGCCCGCCGCGCCCCCGAGTGGCGTCTACGGCCGGTCGACTCCGCGGAACTCGAAGCGCGCGCCGCCCCACTCGCTCTCGGTCAGCGTCACCTCCCAACCGTGGGCCTCGGCGATGCGCTCGACGATCGCGAGGCCGAATCCGGTACCGGTCTGGGAGGTCGTGTAGCCGCTCTCGAACACCTCTGCGCGCCGCTCTTCGGGAATGCCCGGGCCGTCGTCGGCGACGTAGAAGCCGTCGTCGAGGTCTCCGACGACGACCCGGCTGCCGCCGTGTTCCGCCGCGTTCCGGAAGAGGTTCTCCAAGAGCCGCTTCAGGCGGTCGCGGTCCGCGAGCACCTCGCCCGCAGTTTCGAAGGCGACATCGACCGCGCCCGCGTCCGTCTCGCCGGCGCCGCTGTCGGGTCCGACGCCTTCGACCGATCCGAACTCGTCGAACTCGTACCGATCGGCGAGTTCGCCGATGACGACCGGCTCGACCGGACCCACGGCGTCGCCCTGTCTGGCGAGCGTGAGAACGTCCTCGATCAGTCGCTCCATCTCGTCGAGCGCGCGGTCACACCGGTCGAAGTACGACTCGGTTCCCGTCTCCCGGGCGAGCCGGAGGTACCCGGAGAGCACGTTGAGGGGGTTCCGGAGGTCGTGCGAAACGATCGAGGCGAACTCGTCGAGCCGCTCGTTCTCCCGTTCGATCCGCCGCTCGTACGCCTTCCGTTCCGAGATGTCCCGACTGCTGGCGAGGAACCGGTCGTCCCCGTGGACGTCGATCCGACGAACGTGCACCTCGACGGGGAAGGTCGTCCCGTCGACCCGGGCGAACGTCGTCTCCAGCCGGATCGTCTCGTCCACATCGATCGCCTCCCACATCTCGATCGCCTCGTCCGGGTCCATCTCCCGGTCGACGTCCCACACGTTCATTCCGGCCAGCTCGTCGGGGTCGTAGCCGAGCTCCGTCGCCATCACCCGGTTCACGTCGACGATCTCGCCGGTCTCGTCGTGGATGTCGATCATGTCCGGCGACCGGTCGTACAGCGCCTCCAGCCGAGCCGAGGTGCGTTCGAGGCGGCGCCGGCGGCGGCGCTGGTCCGTCACGTCCCGAGAGACGCCCACCACGCCGTCGAACTCGCCGTCGATGACGAGACGACGCAGTCCGAAGTCGACGATCGCTCCCGGGCGCCCCAGGAAGTCGACCTCGACGGTTCCCGACAGCGTCTCGCGGTCGCCCGCGACGAGCGCCGCGAACGGGTCGCCGTCGCGGGTCTCGCGGATTCGTTCTATCAGCCGGCTGCGTCGCCCGATGAGATCCTCGCGGGGCGTCTCGTGGACCTCGGCGACGCGGTCGTTGACCAGCTCGAAGCGGGCGTCGGCGTCGTAGACGGCCACGGCGTCGGGGAGTTCGTCCACCAACCGCCGGTAGCGTTCCAGATCGCGCTCGCGCTCCTTCTCGTCGGTCACGTCGATGTGGATCCCCACGGCCCGCACCGGCTCGCCGGCCTCGTTCCGCTCGACGACGCGGCCGCGGTCCCGGATCCAGCGCCAGTCGCCCGCCTTCGAGCGCATCCGGTGGTCGCACTGGTAGTGCTCCGTCTCTCCGGCGAAGTGCGCCTCCAGCGCAGACCACGCCTCGCCGAGGTCGTCCGGGTGGACCCGGTCTTCCCACTCCGAGAGCTCGGGGGCGATCTCGGAGCGGTCGTAGCCCAACATCGCGGCCCACCGCTCGTCGAACCGGACCTCGTCGGTGCGGAGGTCCCAGTCCCAGACGCCGACGTCGGCCCCCTCGACCGCGAGCTGCAGCCGCTCCGAGAGCTCCCGGAGCTCACGCTCGCGATCCTTCCGGTCGGTCACGTCACGGAAGTACACGGAGAGACCGGTCTCCGAGGGATAGACGTTCACGGCGAGATCGGCGTCGATCGGATCGAAGCGGTATTCGAAGGCGCGCGGTTCGCCGTCCGCCATCGCCGTCCGGAGCTCCTCCTCGACCACGGTGTCCAGGAGCCCGGGGAACCGGTCCCACACGGAGTCGCCGAGCAGGTCCGCTGCGTCGCGTTCGAGCATCTCCCTGGCCCGCTCGTTGAGGTACGTGAGCCGCCAGCTCTCGTCGATCCCGCAGAAGGCGTCCGTCATTCGGTCGAGGTGTTCAGCGAGTCGACGGTCGGTTCGCGCCGTCGACACGGCGTCCACGACCCGCGACGCGAGCGTCGCGTAGGGGTCGTCGCCGCCTTTGGTGAGGTACCCGTCGACGCCGGCGGCGACCGCCTCGCTCGCCACGCGCTCGGAGCCCTTCCCGGTGAACAGCACGAACGGGAGATCGCCGCGGCGTTCCCGGACGGCCTCCAGCAGTTCGATACCGTCGGTTCCCGGCATGTCGTAGTCGCTGACGACGCAGTCGACCGCGCCCGATTCGACCGCGCTCAGCGCCGCGTCCGGATCGGTCTCTGGCCGCACGTCGAGGCGGTCGTCGCGCGCCTCGAGGAGCGCCGCCGCGGTGTCCGCGAACCCCGGCTCGTCGTCGACGAGGAGGACGCGGATCGGGGACGACGAGTTCGCCGCGGCCGCGACCGCCGTCGTCCCGTCCGCGCTCTCTCCTGTCATTCGTAACTGTTCTTTTCACCCGACATGTTAATCGTTCTGTTTCGTCACGCCTTCGCGTACTCGACGACCGCAGCCGACGCGACGTAGCCGATGGCGGCGAAGATCAGTCCGGCGACCAGCGCGGCCACGAACTCCCGGCCCACCGCGTACGCGAACAGGAATCCGACCATGCCGACGCCGTTGGCGCACAGCAGTCGAAGCGTTCGGTAGGAGGGCTCGCGGGAAGACATAGCCACGCTACGCGAGGTCGGACCAAAAACCCTTGAGTCGACGGCGGGGCGGTCCGGGGGTATAGAAGGGATGCCGGGGCCAGCGACCACGTGCGAGAACGCGAGAGACGGACGGGGCGACCGCGACGGACGCGCACCGGGGGTGGACGCAGACCGGGCGTCGACCCAGTGCCCGGGCGGAGCGACGACCCAGTGTCCGGACGTCACCGGCGAAGAGATCCAGTGCGCGGGCGAGGCCGGGAGGTCGGCGGCTATCGGCTCCGAAGCGGCGGAGACGGATCGACGCGCCGGTCACGACGGCCCGACGAGACGGAGGGTCGGGTGCCTCGACCTCGGGGGTCCGGGTCCGGCGGCCGGACCCGAACACGCGCGATCACGGCGGCCGTCGCGACGACCGCCGGAGCGCTCGCGGTGACCGGCGGACTGCTCGCGGCGACCGCGGGCGTCGCGGCACTCGCGGACTCGCTCGTCGCGACGCTCGAACGCACGGGTTCGGGGCCGAGCGCTCCGCCCGCGGAGCCGGACGGCCTCCGGGTCGTGTCGGCCGGGCTCCCGAACCCGTCGCCCGTCGCCGTCGTCGCGCTGGCGTTCGCCGCGTGTCCGCCCGTCGCGGTCGGCGGGGCGCACCTCCTCGCGCGGGCGCTCGCTCGGCGGTGACCGGCAGACGATAGTCGCAGAACGGTTTTCCCCTCGCTGACGGTAACGTGAGGCATGGTGATGAAAGAGTCCGATTCGGCGCTCGGCCGCGGCGACGCGGCTCCCGACTTCGAACTGCCCGGTGCCGACGGAGAGACCCACGCGCTCGACTCGTTCGACGCGGACGCGCTGCTCGTCGTCTTCACCTGCAACCACTGCCCGTACGCGAAGGCGAAGATCGACCTGCTCAACGAGCTCGCGGCGGAGTACGACGACCTCGCCGTCGTCGGTGTCAATCCGAACGACGCCGACGAGTACCCCGACGACTCGTTCGAGGCGATGCGCGAGCGCGTCGCCGACGGGACGGTCGCCTACGACGCGTATCTCCGCGACGAGACGGGCGCGGTCGCCGAGGCGTACGGCGCGGTCTGTACGCCGGACCCGTTCCTGTTCGGCCGCGAGGGCGACGCGTGGCGACTCAGGTACCACGGCCGGCTCGACGACGCGCTCAACCCGGACGACGAGCCGACCGAGTTCTACGTCCGGGAGGCCGTGGAGTCGGTGCTCGCCGGCGAGGAGGTGGCCGTTCCGGACCGCCCTTCCCGCGGCTGCTCGATCAAGTGGCCGGAGACGGGTCGATCACCGAGATATCCGTAATATTCCCTCCCATGGTCGGGAGCGCGTATAACGCGCTTCATCGCAGACAACGGACAGGATAAATCATGACAAATGATGAAGCAAAAACCGCCAGAGCCGAGTGGGGGACCCGGTTCGGCTTCCTGATGGCGATGATCGGCGCGATGGTCGGCGCCGGGAACATCTGGCGATTCCCGTTCGTGATGGGGGACAACGGAGGCGGTGCGTTCATCGTCGCGTTTCTCGTCCTGTTGTTCCTCCTCGCCGTCCCGGGGTTGATGGCGGAGGTCGCACTGGGACGATACTCGAACAAGGGAGTCATCGGCGCGTTCCGTGACGCCGCCGGTCCCGGTGGCGTGGTCGGATTCGGCGTCGTCGTTCTGCTGGTGAACATCGCCCTGATGTCGTACTACTCGCCCGTCATCGGGTGGACGCTGTACTACGCGATCCACTCGCTGTTGTTCACGTTCACCGCGTCGGGGTTCGAAGCCGTCGCGTTCATGGACGCCATGTTCGCGAACGGGCCGCTCGTGGTCGGACTCCACACGGTCGTCATGGGTTCGATCGCCGCGATTCTCCTGCTCGGAATTCGCGACGGCGTCGAACGAATCGTCGTCTACGCCGTCCCGGTGCTCGTGCTCTCCCTCGTCGTCATGATGATTCGCGGACTTACGCTCCCCGGGGCGAGTGAAGGGATCGCCTTCGCGTTCACGATCGACTGGGCGTACCTCACGTACAGCGACACGTGGATCGCCGCGCTCGGCCAGGCGCTCTTCTCGACGGGATTGGGGTGGGGGATCGCCCTGACCGTCGGCAGTTACCTGCGCGAGTACGACGACGTCCCGCTAGGCGGCGGCGTCTTCACCGCGATCGGCGAGTCGAGCGTCGGCATCCTCGCCGCACTCGCCATCTTCCCGATCGTGTTCGCGGTCGGCGTCGAACCGGACGCCGGCGCCGGGCTGGCGTTCGTCTCTCTCGTCCAGGTCTTCCCGGAGATTCCGCTGGGTAGCCTCGTCGCGATCCTGTTCTTCGTCGGCTTCTTCTTCGCGACGTTCACGTCAGGGCTGCTCATCACCGAAGTGAGCGTCACGACGCTCTCCGAAGAAACGGGGTTCAGTCGGAACCAGACCGTAATCGGTGTCTGTGGCGGGATCTGGCTCCTCGGAATCCCGAGCGCGTGGGACGTCGCGATTCTGAACTACCTCGACTTCGTCTTCGCGAACTGGGGACTCCCGCTGGCGACCCTGATGATCATCGGCGTCATCGGCTGGGTGCTGGGGCCGAAACGGCTGCGCATACTCTCGGTCAACCAGAACGCCGGCATCTACGTCGGCTCGTGGTGGGACCCGCTCGTCAAGTACGTCATCCCCGGCGTCATGCTGTTCATCATGGGGTACTTCGCGTACGACAACTTCGGGACCACCGAAATGTACGGGGGCCTCGCGGTGCTCGTGCTGTTCCCGGTCGTCGGCTACGTCCTCATGTCCGTCGTGGACGGGCGGCGGTCACCGGCGGAGGCGACCGAGGTACCCGGGGGTGACGACTGATGTCGCTGACGCCTGCCGTCCTCGGGATGCTCGCCTTCACGCTGCTCGCGTTCCAGGGCGTCGCTGGCCTGGCCCTCGTGGTGACCCTGCGCCAAGAGGGACGGAAAGTCGAACTGCTCGAACACCAGGACCGGATCGACACCTACTCGCCGAAAGCGCTCGCCGAACTCCGCGAGTGGATCGAGAACAATCCGGACGACCCGCTGGCCGAGCGAGCGCGACGACAGCACAACACGTGCGTCGAGACGCTCAGAGAAACCGATCGGCGGTTCTACGACTGGTCGGACGAAGAGATAGCCAGGCTCGAACGGCTGTAGCCGCCCGGAACCGGGAGTCACGAAGCCGAACGCGCTCGGCGAAACGCGCGACACCCGCGGCCGCGGGCGAAGCCGATCCGACATCGTAACGAACGGCATCGGTCGATGATTCGTGGGCGGAGCGGCGTCGACCGGCGCGCGGCGTCGACCAGCGCGCGGCGCCGACCGGTCGGCAGCCGTCGGTCCGGGAGAGGGGTTGAAAGGGATCCGGGCCGAACGGAGACGCATGGGAATGAAAGCCGACGGCGAGGCGGACCTCCACGAGATCGACCGGTTCGACGGCGGTGTCGGGTGGATCGCGTATCCCGGCGAGACGATGGAGCGCGCGAGCCACGCGGTCGCGGTGCCGAACGAGGAGACCGAGACGGACGACGTCTGGGTGTTCGACCCGGTCGACGCCCCCGGGCTCGACGACCTGCTGGCGGACCTCGGAACGGTGGCGGGCGTCGTCGTCGGCCTCGACCGTCACAAGCGCGACAGCGCCGCGATCGCGACCCGTCACGGCGTCTCGGTCTGGGTTCCCGAGTGGATGACCGGCGTCGCGAGCGAGCTCGACGCGCCGGTCGAGCGGTTCGGCGACCGGCTGGCCGACACGGGCTTCGAGGCGTTCCGGATCCGCGACTCCTCGCTGCCGCCGTGGCAGGAGGTCGGATTCTTCGACGGCGAGACGCTGATCGTCCCGGAGGCGCTCGGGTCCGCGTCGTACTACCGCGGGGCCCGCGAGCGGATCGGCGTCCACCCGATGCTCCGGCTGATGCCGCCGACGGACGCGCTCTCGGGACTGAACCCCGACCGCGTGCTCGTCGGGCACGGCGTCGGCGTGCTCGACGGCGCGGCGGTCGCGGTCGAGGACGCGCTCTCGAGTTCCCGCAGCAAGGCGCCGGGGCTCTACGCGAAGACGCTCCGGTCCGCCATCGGGATCTGAGCGCGTGATCCACGTCACCCGCGATCTGCTGACCGTGCTGCTCGGTCAGGCGGCGGAACGCGACCCCGCGGAGACGAACCTCCGCCTGTCGGCCACGCGCGCCGGCGACTTCGAGAGCGACACCGGGCTCGACCCGGAGACGCCGGTACTGACGCACTTCACGCCGGACGTGGCGGAGTCGGTGAACGCGGTGTTCGGCGTCGATCTCGGCACGCCGGCGGGCCACGGCGGCGCGCGGTTCCTCTCGCACCCGGACGGGTTCCTCGGCGTGTCGCGGACGGACGACCTCGCCGCGATCGTGCTCGTCGCCGTTCCACCCTACGACGACGACAGCGTCGCCGCGTTCGACCGGTCCGGAGACGGAGTGGAGCTCGCCGTCCTCGACGCGGCCCCGCCCGAAGAGTCGCTTCCGGAGTGAGCCGACGGGCCCGGTTGCGCGAGCACCGGGTTTAAAAAGGACCGAGCGAGTACGTCGGGTCGATGGCAGCACGCCCACCCGGCGGCGGCGGATCCTCGGAGCCCGACGCGATCGAGTTCGGAATCGCCGTCCTCGACGAACGTATCGAGGAGGCGGGCGTCACGTTTCCCGCGACCGGCGACGAGATCGTCGGTGCGCTCGACGACGACGAGATCCCCTACGACGCCAAGGGACGGACGATCGCGCTCTCCGAGGCGCTGGCAGAGGTACCGCAGACCCGGTTCGAAAACGAGACCGAGTTCCTCGACGCGCTGTATCCCGTGTTCGACCGAAAGCGGCGCGAGGGCGGCGGCTTCCTGGCGAGTCTCCGCGACGCGCTTCCGTTTTAAACCGATTCGACTGGTCTCGGCGCGTGCCGGCCTCAGCGCTGTGCGGACTGCCCGATCTCCGGCTCGTCCTCGTCGCTGCCCGTGTCCAGACGCTCGATAACGTCGTTGATCAACACGACGTCGCCGACGGCCCGCACCCAGCGGTAGGGGAGGATGACGCCGGTGTTCCCGTCGACGCGCCCGGCGAACAGCTCGTGGTTGAGCTCCGCGAGCGCGAGTCCGGTCACCGCCTTCGCGTCGAGGTCGAGGCGAACGTCCTCGATTTCGCCGACGAAGACGCCGTTGTTCGAGTACACCTCACGACCGACGAGCGACGTGATCTCCTGTGGAACCGCGTTCATATGCTATACGGTCACGAGCGCGCCTATTAAGCGTTCGTTGTCGAACGACGTCCGTCAGACGATCGGCGGGGTTCGCGGCCGGACCGGTCGCTCGCGGCCGCCTCACTCCCGCGGCGCGACCAGTTCGACGGGGTGCATCGGCGCGTCGCCGAGGAGGGCGTCGATCTGCTCGGTGCAGGAGGTCCCGGCGGCGACGACGGTCCGGTCGGTGTCGCCGAACTGCTCCCGGAGCGGTTCGCCGACGTCCATGCTCAGCTCGTAGTAGTCGCTCTTGTAGCCGAACGAGCCGGCCATCCCGCAGCACTCGGTGTCGGAGACACGCACGTCGTAGCCGAGCGCCTCCATCACGGCGGTCGCGTGCTCGCCGACGCCGATCGTCCGCGCCTGACAGTGCGGGTGGTACGCGACGCGCCTCCCGGACGCGACCGGGCCGGTCCCCTCGAGCGGCGCCCGGAGCGCGGCCGGGTCGCCGCCGTTCTCCAGCAGCCCGAAGAGGTACTCCATCACGTCGTAGCTCGCCTCGGCGAGCCGCTCGTGGGAGGCCGCCGGGAGGAACTTCTCGTACTCGCTCCGGAACATCGCGAGGTCGCTCGGCTCGATCACGACCACGTCCCGCCCGGCGTCGACGTGGGTCGCGAGCCCGGCGTACACGTCCTCGGCGGCCGACTCGGCCGTCGCTATCATCCCCTGCGAGAGCGGCGGGCGGCCGCTTCCCGGGAGGTCCGGGACCCGGACGTGGACGTCGAGCGCCTCCAGCGCGCGCACGGCCGCCTTCCCCCGGTCGACGTCGACGTAGTTGGTCGCCGTGTCCGGGTAGAGCACGGCCTCGCGTTCGGCCGAATCGGACGGCACCCGAGCGCCGCCGCGGGCCTCGAACCAGTCGACGAGCGACTCGCTCGCGAACTCGGGGAGGTCGCGCCGGCGGTCGATCCCGGCGACGCGCTCCGCGATCGCGCGCATCGGCCCCGCGTCGGCGAGCCGGTTCGCCACCGGCGCGGTCCGGCTCCCCCACTTCGCCAGCGTCTCGTAGTTGCCGACGAGCCGCGTGCGCAGGTCGAGCCCGGCGGGCTCCTCGTCCGGGACCAGCTCCTCGAACATCCAGTCCGTCTGGCGGGGGTCGGCCTCGCCCCGGTTGATCCGGTCGCGGACGACCGTGTTGATCCACGGGATGTCGATCCCGACCGGACACGCCGGAACGCACCGCGAGCAGCCGGTACAGAGGTCGTTGAACTCGGCGGCGACGTCGAGCCCCTCGATGCCGGCCTCCCAGCCGGTCGCGATCCCGCCGGAGTACGTCTCGCCGCCGAACGCGTGACCGCCGACGCTCTGGAAGTTGCCGCAGGCGTTCGAGCAGGCCGAACACCGGATGCAGTACAGCGTCTCCTTCAGCTGCTCGTCCTCGCGCATCGCCATCCGGCCGTTGTCGATGAGGACCAGGTGGAAGTCGCGGTCGTCGCCCGAGCCGTCGGCGAGCGGGTCCGCGTCGTTCTGGAAGTCCGGCACCGGCGAGTCGACGGGCGGGGTCAGCGTGGAGATGTACGAGGTCACGTCCTGCCCGGTGCCGGAGCGGCCGATCAGCTCGACGAACGGGGCGAAGTCCTCGACGGTCGGCACGATCTTCTCGACGCCGGCGACCGCGATGTGGGTGTCCGTCGCGGTCACCGTCTTCCGGGCGTTGCCCTCGCTGGTGACGAGGAGCATGGTGCCCGAATCGGCCGCGATGAAGTTCGCGCCCGTCATCCCGACGTCGGCGTCCTCGACCAGCTCGCCGAGCCGCTCGCGGGCGAACATCGTGAGCTCCTCCGCGGTCTCGGGCGGGTCCTCCGGGTCGAACCGCTCCGCGAACAGCTCCGCGATCGACTCGCGGGACTTGTGGATCGCCGGCGCGACGATGTGGGAGGGCGCCTCGTCGGCGAGCTGGAGCACCCACTCGCCCAGGTCCGTCTCGATAACCTCGACGCCCTCGGCTTCGAGCGCCTCGTTCACCTCGATCTCCTCGGAGGTCATCGACTTCGACTTCACGAGGCGGTCCGCGTCGCGCTCCTCGGCGGTCAGCTCGGTGATGTACCGGTTCGCGTCGGCCGCGTCGTCGGCGACGTAGACGGTGCCGCCGTTGGCCTCGACGGTCTCTCTCACCCGGTCGACGAGCTCCGGGAGCCGCTCGATCGCGTCCTCTTTGATCTCGCGTGCGTCGGCTTTCAGCGCCTCGTAGTCGTCGAGCCGTCCGGTCGACTCGTACCGCCCCTCGTTGAAGCCGCGGGTGTTCTCGGAGACCGCGTCGCCCTCGGTGGCCATCAGCTCGCGGAGCCGCTCGCCCTTCGCCGAGTCGCTACTCATCGGGGGTCACCTCGGGGTCCGCCGCGGCCTCGCCCGTCTCGTCCCGCAACAACACGACGTGAACCTCCTTCGGCCCGTGCGCGCCGTGAACGAGCCCGCCCATGTCGGCGGTGGCGCTCGGCCCGGTCGCGAACACGACGTCGACCGACTCGTCGCGCGCCTTCGGGCCGAGCCACTCGAACGCGTCGGGCATGTCCGGGACGAGGTCGGCCTCGCGGAGGACGACGACGTGACGGTCGACGAAGAGGCTCACCGGTTCCGTGCCGGCGGGATCGGCCTCGATCGCGACGCTCCCGTACTCAGCGACGCCGAGCGAGGCGTCCGTGACCCCGGTGTGGGCCGCGCGGAGCTGGGCCGTGGTCGGGTCGGTCTCGACGCGGGCCGGCAGTGCCGCCGTCGAGTCGACCGCGTCTTCGCCCTCGGCGGCGAGCGCGACGCCGACCGCCGGGTCGCCGGCGGCCTCGTCGATCAGATCTGCACACGCGCTCTCGGGCCCCTCGGAGACGGTCACGCCGAGGGAGTCGAGACGGCGTTTGAACGTCGAGCGGTCGGCGACTGACATACCTCATCATTCAAGTGAACATATATGGGTGTTATGCCGGATCCCGATCCGCGGTGATCCGTGCTCGCGCTCTCCGCCGGTCGCTTTCCCCCGCGTTCACCCCCCGGTCGCGCTCTGCATTGCTCGCTTTCCGTCACGCCCACCGGTATCCCCCGATCGCTCTCCGCGCCGCCCCAGAGTCTCGTAGGGCCAGATCACGCCGGATTCTCGATATCCCGGCGGTGTCAGGGGATTTTTGATGTTTCGACCGTGAAGGACTCACATGGCAACCAACACGCCGGACCCGGACCCGAGAGACGGGGGAGACTTCGACTACACCGGGGGCGGTGTCGACCGGCCGGAGCTGGTGGACGCGCTCGACCGCCGCGTCGAGGGGGACGTGCGGTTCGACGACTACTCGAAGCGGCTCTACGCGACCGACGCCTCGGCGTACGAGGTCACGCCCATCGGCGTCGTGATGCCCGAGTCCACCGCCGACGTGGCGGCGGTCCACGAGTACTGCTTCGCGGAGGGGATCCCCGTCCTGCCGCGGGGCGGCGGCACGTCGCTCGCCGGCCAGACCGTCAACGAGGCGGTCGTCCTCGATCTCACCGACGAGATGGACGCGGTGCGCTCGACCGATCCCGACGCGAAGACCGCCCGGGTCCAGGCCGGCGCGTACGTCGGCGACCTCAACGCGGCGGTCGAGCCCCACGGCCTGAAGTTCGCCCCCGACCCGGCGTGGCGCGACAAGTCGGCGGTCGGCGGCGCGATCGGCAACAACTCCACCGGATCGCACTCGCTGAAGTACGGGAAGACGGACCACTACGTGGAGGAGGCGGAGGTCGTACTCGCGGACGGCACGGTGACCACGTTCGGCGAGGTCGCCGTCGACGACCTCCGCGAGTCTGCCGATCCGGACGCAGACGAGCTCCTCCCGCGGATCCACGCCGAGATCGTCCGGATCCTCGACGAGGACGTCGACGCGATCGACGAGCGCTATCCGGATATGAAACGCAACGTCTCCGGCTACAACCTCGACCGGCTACTCGCCGAGTACCGCGGCGAGTACGGCGAGGCGGGCGTCGTCAACCTCGCCCGGCTCATGGCGGGGAGCGAGGGGACGCTGGCGACGGTCACCGAGGCGACCGTCTCGCTCGTCGAGATCCCCCACACGAAGGCCGTCGCGCTCCTGACCTACGACGACCTCCTCGACGCGATGGAGGACGTGGCGCCCATCCTGGATCACGACCCCGCCGCCGTCGAAGTGATGGACGACGTCCTCCTGGGGCTCGCCGCCGACACGCCCGAGTTCGAAGACGTCGTCGGGATGTTGCCCGAGGGAACGAACTCCGTGCTCCTCGTCGAGTTCTACGCCGAGAGCGACGCGGAGGGGCGACAGAAGGTCGCCGACCTCGTCGCGGACCGGGTGGGCGCGACCGACGACCGCCCGCGTCCGGAGACCGAGGCGGACCCGAGCGAGGGCGCGGCCGACGTCACGAGCCAGCCCCGTCGCGCGGTCGACGCGATGGAGGCGCACGACCCCGAGGACCGCGACCGGTTCTGGAAGATGCGGAAGTCGGGACTCCCGATCCTCCTGTCGCGGACCACCGACGAGAAGCACATCTCCTTCATCGAGGACTGCGCCATTCCGCCGGAGCACCTGCCGGAGTACACCCGCGAGTTCCAGGATATCCTCGCGGACAACGACACCTTCGCGACGTTCTACGCGCACGCCGGTCCCGGCGTCCTCCACATCCGCCCGCTGATCAACACGAAGGAGGTCGACGACGTCGAGGCCATGGTCGACATCGCCGACCGCGTCACCGACGCGGTGGTCCGGCTCGGCGGGTCGGTCTCCGGCGAACACGGGGACGGTCGGGCTCGGACCCAGTGGAACCGAAAGCTGTACGGCGACGACCTCTGGGAGTCGTTCCGCGAGCTCAAGACCGCCTTCGACCCCGACTGGCTGCTCAACCCGGGGAACGTCTGCGGCGACTTCGACATGAGCGAGCACCTCCGGTTCGACTCGGAGTACGAGTACGACGCAGGTTTCGACCCCGCGATGGAGTGGGCCATCGACAACGGGATGCAGGGGATGGTCGAGCTCTGTCACGGCTGCGGCGGCTGCCGCGGCCCGCAGGAGACGACCGGCGGCGTGATGTGCCCGACCTACCGCGCCGCCGACGAGGAGATCCAGGCGACCCGCGGCCGGGCGAACATGCTCAGGGGCGCCATCAGCGGCGAACTGCCGGACGACCCCACCGACGACGAGTTCGTCACCGAGGTGATGGACCTCTGTGTCGGCTGTAAGGGCTGTAAGAAGGACTGTCCGAGCGGCGTCGACATGGCGAAGCTGAAAGCCGAGGTCGAGCACGCCCACCACGAGGAGCACGGGATCGACCTGCGAACCCGGCTGCTCGGGAACTTCGAGCGGTTGGCGCCGATCGGATCGAAGCTCGCCCCCCTCTCGAACCTCCCCGGGAAGCTCCCCGGCGCCGGCCTCGTCATGGAGAAGGCCCTCGGGATCGCGAGCGAGCGCGACCTGCCGACCTTCCGCTCGGAGAGCCTCACGGACTGGTTCGAGGCGCGCGGCGGCGCCGGCGTCCCGCGCGCCGAGGCCGACCGCGACGTGCTGCTGTTCCCCGACGTGTACACCACTTACACGAACCCCGGCGCGGGGAAGGCGGCGGTCCGCGTGCTTGAGGCCGCGAACTGTCACGTCAGGATTCCGGACGTCGACGGGAGCGGGCGCCCGCCCCACTCGAAGGGGATGCTCGACGAGTCGCGCGCGGCGGCGAGAGACGCCGTGAAGACGCTCGCGCCCGACGCCCGGGACGGCTGGGACGTGGTCGTCGTGGAGCCCACCGACGCCGTGATGCTCCAGTCCGACTACCACGACCTGCTCGACGGCGACGCCAGCGCCGTGCCCGACGGCGACGTGGCGACCGTCTCCGAGAACACCTACGGGATCATGGAGTACGTCGACGCCCACCGGCTTGACGAGGCGCTCACCCTCGACGCGCCCACCGAGTCGCTCACGTACCACGGCCACTGTCACCAGAAGGCGACGAAGAAGGACCACCACGCCGTGGGCGTGCTGCGGCGCGCCGGCTACGGCGTCGACCCGCTCGACTCCTCCTGTTGCGGGATGGCCGGCTCGTTCGGCTACGAGGCCGAGCACTACTCGATGAGCAAGGCGATCGGTCGGATCCTCTTCGACCAGGTCGCCGAGAGCGACGGCGACGAGGTCGTCGCCCCCGGCGCCTCCTGCCGGACGCAGCTGAAGGAGCGCGACGGCGCCGCGCCGGAGCCGCCGCACCCGGTGGAGAAGCTCGCGGCGGCGCTGGTATAAGGGTCGGCGGCGGCGCTGACGGCCGCGGTCAGTCGCCGCCCGATTCGATCCGGTCCCGCGCTCGCTCCCGTCGCCTCGCCAGCACCCGTTTCAGCCCCTTCCCGGGGCCGCCCTCGATCGGCCAGCCCTTCGTGCGCCACATCGGCGGCTCGGGCGTGAACGACGGGCAGGAACCCGAACACTCCCGCGCGGTTGGTACCCTCCCTTTCGCCGCGCAGTACGGGACGAGCCCCCGCCCCTCGCGCCGCAGTTCGAAGTGGCGACAGTCGGGACGCATCGTGTCGTGGAACGAGCGCCACCCCTTCCCGTAGGCGCGCTCGGCGATCTCCAGCCGCAGCGTTTCGGCGTCGGGATCGCGGGATCGGGCGTCCCCGGGCGACAGGTCGCTCGGGTGCCACGCCACGTCGGCCGCGTCGCGGCGTCCCCCCGCCGAGAAGTCGGTCGCGAGGATGCCCGCCTCCACCGGCATCTCGCGGAGGAGCGCCGGCTCGACTCGTTCGCCCGTCGTCTCGGTCGCGAGCCACGCCTCGTCCGCCAGCCCGGTCTCGACGTCGTGAGCGAGCTGGTCGGCGAGTCGGTCGGCCGCGGAGCGGTCCAGGTCCGGCTTGTTCTCGATCGCGACGATCCGCTCGACCCAGTCGGGGTACGGTCGCTTCCGGCGGAGCTGGATCCGGTTGTTCCGCCGTCGCTTCTCGATCAGGTCGCGGCCCGCGGCGCGGTGGACCGCCTGTCGGACGTACCGCCACGGGTAGCCGGGATGGGGGAGCGCGTCGCGGTACCACGCCCACGCCGCGGGGGCGTGACGGACCACGTGGAGGAGGTCGGAGTCGATGGGCCGGTCGCCGAAGGCGCGCCGCGCGGCGAACGCCGCGGGGTCGACCTCGATCACGACCGTGTCCCAGCGCCGCTCGGCGGTGCCGAGCTGGCGGGAGACGAGCGCCGGGCGCGGGCCGTCGCTCGGGTGCCACGCCAGCTCGGCGTACCGGCAGACGAGGAGCTCGTAGCCGAACTCGGCGTCCGGAGTCACGGCTGGGGTAGTGCGGGGTTGCTTAAAAACGAACCGCCGGGAGCGCGGGTCACCGAAGCGTCGAACGCCTCGCCACCGAGGCGCCGAACGCTTTGTCATCACGGCGCCGATCGCCCGGTCGGCTCCCGATGCGCCGGCGACTCAGACGTAGTCGCCGGTCTCCTCGTCTTTCTGCTCGTCGAGGTACTCGTGGGCCTCCTCTAAGATGTCGCGAGGGCCGTCCTGCGTGATCGTGTTGAGCGCCTGATCGTAGTCGCGCCACTGCAGGTCGCGGTGTTCGTTCGAGATCTCGGCGCTCGCTTCGAACGAGCGCGCGATGAACAGGTGAACCGTCTTGTGGATGGTGTTGCCGCTCGCCTCGAACACGTAGTCGTACTCCTGGCGGAAGCCGTCGATCAGCCGGAAATCCTCGATTCCAGCCTCCTCCGAAACCTCCCGTATCGCCGTCTGCTGGAGCTCCTCGTCCCCCTCGACCCCGCCTTTGGGGAACTCCCAGTCCCCCGGTCGGCTCTTCAGGAGTAAGTACTCCCGTTCGCCGCGGGTATCGCGGAAGAGGATGGCTCCGGCGCTGGTCGCTTCGACCGTCATTAGCGTCAGGTAAGCGAGCACCCGTAAAGAGGGTGTCGGACTGCCCGACGCACCGGGCGTTTCAGGACCCGTGAACCGATCTGCACGGGGCACTCGGCGCTCGTATGGACGCTTATATATCAACGGCGACGGCCTCGGCGGCCGCGGCACGCTCGGTAGATGCGTTTTTACTGCTCCGGCCACCATGACCGTATAATTCCCCAGCTATGACCTTCGTCACCAAACTCTCTTTCACCTCCGGCGACCGCGACGTGCTCGCCGAGACGGTCCAGGAGCTCAAGTCGACGCTCGAACGCAAGGGCGCGGAGTGCAAGGGCCCCCACGCCACGCCCGCCGAGACCGTCCGCGTCCCGCTTTATAAGCAGCTCCGCGCCGGCGACGAGTTCTCGCCGTGGAGCTACTCCGTGTACAAGCGGTCGATGGAGATCCACGGCTCCGACGACATCGCCCGCGAAGTCGTCGGCCGCGACTTCCCCGACTCGATCCACGTCGAGGTCGAAGTCGACCAGAAGAAGCCGCTCGGGCACCGACGGGACTGAACGGCGGTACCGGTCGTCGAACGATCGCTGAGCCTGCACATTATTTTCATCCATATACATACATATTATTAATACATACAGGTAAAACATATAATTATTGAAGATATTCATCTATATTTATATGTATACTAGACATATACACTCTCAATGTCTCTCTTCCGAATATACGACGCCACTTGGTATCTGTCGATGCTCGCCGCGGTCGCCGGCGTCGCGATCGCGGGGCTGTGGGGCTCGTCGGTCGGCTGGACGCTCCTCGCGGGCGGCGTAACCGTGTTGACGATCGCCGCGTTCGCGGACGCCTGGCAGCTCACGCGGACCCGCGCTGCCAGTCCGGTCGGCGGGGCCGCCACGATCCTGTTCGGGGCCGTCGCGCTCGTCGTCGCGCTCGCGCTCGCCGGCGAGGTGGTGGTCGAGGGACTCCCGACGACCGTGCGTGTCGTCGCCCTGGCGGCCGGCGCCCAAGCGTTCCTCCTCGCGAACGACGTGCGGATCTCCGGGGCTTCCCGGAGCGAGCGCGTCGCCGTGCCGTTTTGCGGCCACCTGGCGGTGCTGCTGGGTTCGGCGCTCGTGTTAGAGTCCGGGCCGTTCGTCCCCCGCGCGGCCCTCCTGGCGTACGCCAGCGGTTTCGGGGCGCTGGCCGTTCACGTGTTCTGGATGCGCCAACGAGCGCTGAGCGTGGCGCCGCCCCGACCCCACTCCGTGGCGCGATACTGGGAGGCGGCGCTGCTCGTCGCGGTCGGGAGCGGCACGCTCGCGACGCTGGTCGTCGCGCTGACCGCGGGTTCCGACCCGATCGTGACCGCGCCGTCGGCGGTGCGCCCCGCGATTGTCGTCGCCGGTATCGGTGCCGTCGGGGCACTCGGGGTACAGATGCCGGTGCCGCGAACGCCGGCTCTTCCGGCGGCTATCATCGGCGTGACCGCGACGGCGGTCCAACACGCGTTCACCACGGTCGTGCTGGTGAACGTGCTGCTGCTCGCGGTCCTGCTGGCGTACGTCGACGCGTTCCTGCCGATCCTCGGCGGCTACCTCTTTCTGTTGACCGTCGGCGTCGGCTTCGAGTACCTCATGCTGCTCCACGCGCGTCGCTGGCTCCGCAGCGACCGACCGGAGCCCGGTCCGCACGACCCCGACGCCCCGGTGACGGTCGTGGTGTCCGCGGCGAACGAGGGGTCGGTGTTGCCCGAGAGCCTCTCGCACAACTTGGAGGCGCTGCCCGGGATCCAGTTTCTGGTAGTGCCGGCGGCGAAGTCCGCCGACGACACGGTCGCGGTCGCCCGCGAGTTCCGTGACCGGTACCCCGACCGCGTGACGGTGATGGAAGGGACCGCCGGCTCGAAGGCGGGCGACCTCAACGCCGCGTGGGAGCACATCGAGACGCCGTTCGCGCTGTTGCTCGACGCCGACGAGACGATCGACGCCGAGTTCCTCGCCCGCGCGCTCGCCAGGCTGGAGGCGTCGCCGCAGGTCGGCGTCGTCCAGGGCCGGAAGGCAGCGAAGTACCCGGAAGCGGACCGGCTCTCGCGGTTCGTCAGCGCGGAGCGTCAACACAGCACGTGGATCGAACACCCGTTCATGAGCGAGGTGTTCGGTGCGGCTCATTTCGCCGGTTCGGCGGCGATCTTCCGGCGAGAGGTACCGCCGTCGGTCGGCGGCTGGTCGCCCGCCCGGCTCACCGAGGACATCGACCTGACGGTCCGGCTCTTGGTCGAAACGGACTGGCGGGTGGCCTACGACGCCGAGATGGTCGCGCACGAGCTGACCCCGACCACCGTTCCCGCGCTGATCACCCAGCGGGTCCGGTGGGCCCGCGGCTGGGCGCAAGTGACCGCGAATCACGGACTTCGCGTGGTCCGCTCGTGGCGCTCGCTCGGGCTCGCGCGCACCTTCGGGATCTGTTGGCTGCTCTTCGCCTCGGTGAGCGCGCCGTTGTACACGGTGTTTCCGGCGCTGTTCCTGCTGTCGCTCGTCGGCTTCGGGAGCCCGCTTCCGGGGGCAATCGCCGTCGGCCTCGCGCTGTTGTTGCTCCCCGCCCGCGGGGCCTCCATCGCGTACGCGACGCTCCGTGACCCCGCTATCGAGCTCCCACGTGGGGTCGGCCGGCGGGCGCAGATGCTGGGTCACGCCTACCTGTGGATCCCCGTCGGCTGGGCCATCCAGATTCACGCACTCTACCTCCAGCTCGCCGGCGCTCCCGGGATCTGGCACGTGACGCCCAAGCGAGGGGCGTCGTCGGGTGCCGACGACTCACGGAGGGAGTCGGAAGGCGATCGCCCCTCGCGTCCGCCGGCGGGCGAGACCACCCTGCGTGCAGGCGAACCCGACGAGGTGCCGTGGACTCGCGCTCGGTTCGAGGTGTACACCGACCGGGCGGGCGAGGCGCGCTTCCGGCTCCGACACGAGAACGGCAACATCCTCGCAGACGGCGGGGAGGGATACGCCTCCCGCCGGGGCGTCCGTCGGGCGATAACCGCGCTCCGAGAGCTGGTCGGCCCCGCGGCGTACCTCCGGTGTGACCCGGCCGGCTTCGAGGTGTACCGCGACGAGGGAGGGGCCTGGCGGTGGCGGCTGGTGGGGCCGAACGGCCGTGCGCTCGCCGAGTCGCCGACGGGGTACGCCGCTCGTTCGGGGGCGGTGAAGGGGGCCAAGGGCGCGCGAGACGGCCTCGCGGACGACGACCGGGACGCGGAGCTGACGTGGGACGGCGGGGGCGGGTACCGGTGGCGGCTCCGCGCGGGAAACGGCCGCCCGATCGCGCGGAGCGTTCGATCGTTCGACAGGGAGCGGGCAGCCCGCGAGTCGCTCGCCCGCGCTCGGGAGTACGCCCCGGTCGCCGATCTCCTCGACATCGGCCGCGCGGCGTTCGAACTGTACGCGGACCGGGCGGGAAAACACCGGTTCAGACTTCGACACCGCAACGGCAACATCCTGCTCGACTCCGGACAGGGGTACGCGACGCGACAGGGGGCGCGCGACGGCGTCGAGCGGATCCGGCGCTACGCCCCGGTCGCGCCCGTCGAGCTGCTCGACGGGCAGGAGTCGGAGCGGAGAGACGAGGACGAGCCGGGGACTGGAGGCGGATCGGAGCCCGACGCCCGCGTCGAGGAATCCGCCGTGGATACCGACGCCGCGTGAACGAGGGGCCCCGCCGAGCGAGGGGATCGGCTCAGTCGTCGTCGCCGGTCGCCACGACGCGCTCGCCGGAGACGACCCACCCGTCGTCGTTCGCGCGGGCCGCGATCTTCGGCTGGAACACCCACGCCGTGAGCCCCAAGATCGGAATCATCGACGCTCCCACGATCGCGTAGCCGACGTGGAGGTTCGGCAGGAACGCCGCGGAGAACGCCAGCGGGTAGACGACCCCGCCGACGGTGCCGATCCCGCCGACGATGCCGGCGACGGATCCGGAGTTGTCCGGGAACATGGCGGGTACCTGTGCGAAGATCGCACCCTCGGAGAACGCACAGCCGGTCCCGACGAGGAAGCCGGCGACGACGGCGACGTAGATGTTCCCCGTCAGCCCGGCGATCGTCATGCCGAACATCGACAGGACCACGAACGAGAGCGTGGCGAAGGTCCACTGGTTGCGGTACTGCCCCGCGAAGAACGGGAGGACGTCCCGCTCGTTGCGGGCGACGACGTCGCTGATGTACCCCCCGATCGGCCGGAGCAGCCCGGCGGCGACCGAGAACGTGGCGGCGAACGTCGCGGCGATCACCACGTCGCCCTGGCCGAACGCCTCCCGGTAGTAGGTCCCGAGCCAGCCGTTCATCGCGAGTTCGAGCCCGAAGGACATCACGTACGCGACGGAGAGGACGACCGCGCCGTAGCGGGTGGCGATGAAGCGCCACTGGTCCCAGCTCACGCCCGCCTTCGTCGCCTCCCGCTTCGCCTCGCTCTTCGCGGCGCCGCCGAGGACGTAGTAGACGATTCCGAGCAGGACCGCGAGCGCTCCCGTGTAGAAGAACGCCGCCCGCCAGTTCGAGGAGGTGGCGAGGAACCCCGGGCCGAATATCGGGTCGACGTACCCTTCGCCGAAGATCCGCGGCAGGGTGAAGTACGCCCCCAGCCCGGCGCCGGCGTTCCCGATCCCGGCGAAGATCCCCTCCGCCGTCCCCAGGTTCTCCTCCTCGAACCACTGGGCGACGTGCTGAATGCCGATGACGAAGGTGATCCCCGAGAGCGACGCGACGATCCGGGAGGCCGTGAACACCTCGTAGGTCTGTGCGAACGCGCTCAGGATCGCGAACGCCCCCACGGTGACGAGCGTCACTCCGCCGGTGACGTTCGCCCCGTACCGGTCCGTCAGCGGCCCGATGACGATGCGGCCGAGGGGGACGGCGACGATAGCGGCGCTCGCGACGATCCCGAGCTGCTGGACCGAGAGGTCGAACTCCGCGGCGATACCGCCGGTGAAGGGTGCAAACGAGAACCAGATGACGAACCCGAGGTTGAACATCGCCGTCGCCAAGATCAGGTTCCGGTACTTCCCGTACAGCAGGTCGGCGGGCTTCACCGTGAACTCCCTCCCGTCGAGCGGACGGCGGTCGGCGACCCGAGACAGTCGGTCGTCGCCGGGCCGTGACGGTCGACGGGCCGATCAGCCGAGTTCCCGCCTTGATCTGGACGGTTCGATAGCGGCTCGAACGCGGTGGTCCGACGATCGCACACCGAATGCGAAAGTAACTGTCCGAACATGTGGTTTCTCACGTTACAACGGCACAATACAGACAGTAATAAACGAATCGTTTGACAAATTGTATTTTTCATGCGTCAACGTTGGCTCATTCTCAAAAATGTCTCCTGCGTTCTTTCATTCCGATCAAATCGCGAGAAATTAAAAGACGGGAACATTGGCGGCCTGCTTTCGGAACATCGGCACCGCGCACCGCGATTCGGTGATCCGTATTAGTTGTATAATCGTCATGGGAGGCGTCGGCGGACCGAGCGGCGAACGGCCGGCGGAATCGGCGGCCAGTTCGACGACGGTGACCGCGGGCCGGTGGCCGCCCGATCGATTTTAGGCGACGTCGGACCGGTCGCTCGCGCGGCGGGGAAGCTTCGTTCAGGAGTAGGAGCCGGTGCCGTTCGCCCGTCCCGGGCTGCCGGCGAGGTCGCTGCCCCCGCCGTCGGGCGCGTTCAGTCTCACCGCGCACTGCTTGAGGTTCGGCTCGGCCGACTCCGGGTCCGCGGCGGCTATCGTGAGGGCGTTCGCCGCCGGGTTGTGGACCGGGAGCCAGACGAGCCCCGGGGGGACGTCGTCGTCGGGGGCGACCGCGACCGCGACCGCCGCGCGCCGGGACTCGATCACCGTCTTCCCCCGGTCGAACGCTCCGAGGTTGTCGGCGATCGTCTCGGGGTGTACCCGTGCGGCCATCGCGTTCCCGTCGTCGCCGTCGACCCGCGTCCTGACGCCCGTGTTGTACGCGTCCGAGCGCCGGCCGGTCGTGAGCGTGAGCGGGTACTCCTCGTCGATCGGCTCGGGAACGCCCTCGTGGGACGCGTTCGAGAACCGGGCTCGGCCGGACTCGGTCGGGAACGACCACGGTCCGACGGCCTCTCCCGCCGAATCAGCGCCGTCCGGAGCGTAGTACCTGTATCCGCCCTCGCTGGTCGCGTCCGGGGCCGGCCACCGGACGGCCAGCTCCTCGGACAGCCGCTCGTAGGAGAGCCCGGAGAAGTCCGCGGTCGTGTCCCGCGTCAGGGCGCTGACCTCGTCGAACAGCGCCTCGGGATCGAGCCGCGTCGACTCGAACAGGTCCGGGACGACGCGGTCGGCGACCGCCCCGATGACGTCCACGTCCCGTCGAACGCCCTCCGGCGGCTCGCGGGCCGCCCTGACCCGCGAGACGCGACGCTCCATGTTCATCACCGTGCCCTCGGACTCGCCCCACGTCGCCGCGGGCAACACCACGTCCGCCAGTTCGACGGTGTCCGAGCGGAAGGCGTCCTGCACGATCAGGAAGGTGTCCTCGAGCGCGCTCTTCACGTGGCTCGCGTCGGGCATCCCCGCGACGGGGTTCGTCGCCACCGTCCAGCAGACGTCGACGTTGTCCCGAGCTAGCGCGTCGATGATCCGGACGAACCCGGGACCGGAGGAGTCGGGGAGCCGGGTCATCGGAACGTCCCACTCCGTCGCGATCGTCTTGCGGTGGGAGACGTCGTCGAACGGCCGGTATCCCGGCCACGACGACGTCGAGGCACAGACGCGGTTCCCCATCGAGTTCGCCTGCCCGGTGAGGGAGAACGGACCGCTGCCCGGTCCCAGGTTTCCCGTGGCCAGACAGAGATCGATCAGCGAGCGGGCGGTTCCCGTCCCCTGGACGCTCTGGTTGACGCCCATCCCCCAGTACACGAGGGTCCGCGCCTCGAACGCCGCGGCCAACTCGGCGACGCGGTCTGCGGACACGCCGGCGGTCTCGGCCGCGACGTCGACGTCGGGCAGCGAGCCGACCATCGCCTCGAAGCCCTCGGTGTGTCGCTCGACGAACTCCCGGTCCACGAGCCCGTCGTCGACCGCGTGGGCGAGCACCGCCCGCGCCAAGGCCAGGTCGGTCCCCGGCTCCGGCCGGACGTGCAGGTCTGCGTCCGCCGCGGTCTCGCTCTCGACGGGGTCGACGACGATCAGCTCGCCGTCGTCGTTCGCGCTGTCGGCGATCCACCGGTACATCACCGGGTGGGCTATCTTGGGGTTCGCGCCCCAGATCACGTGGCTCCGCGCGTCGGGGATGTCGTCGTACGTCGGCGGCGGGGCGTCGCTCCCGAACGCCTGAACGTACGCCCGTACCGCCGACGCCATACAGAGCGTGGTGTTGGCGTCGTAGTAGCGGGTGCCGAAGCCGCCGCGGGCGAGCTTCCCGAGCGCGTACGCCGCCTCGTTCGTCTGCTGACCGCTCCCCAACACCGCGACGTTGTCGTTCCCCTTCCTGAGCGCCTCGATGATCCGCACCGACGCCGTCCCGAGGGCGGTGTCCCAGTCGGTCGGACGGAGCTCTCCGCCGCGCCGGATCAGCGGCTCGGTCACCCGCTCGCCGCTCGGATCGACCGTCTCGCGCACCCCTCTCGGGCACGTCGCCCCCTCGTTGGTCGGATGAGCGTCGTCGCCGCGGACGTCGACGATTCCCTCTCCGGCGTCCGCGTCGCGCTGTCGGTAGCCGCAGCCGACCGCACACCGCATACACGTGGTTGGCTTTCGATCAGTCATCGGCCGCTGTTACAGTGTATCGTTTCGATCTGACTCATAGTTTCAGTCGATCGTGCGGGTCTTCCGAAACAATCTGGCTCTTCGTCTATTCTCTCTCGATATAACTCTTTTTTCAAATGAACGACCGTGTAGAATACGGCCGCGGGAGCGGCCTCCGGTCGTCAGTCGTCCGTGGGAGCCGGGTCTCCGTCCGACAGCGCGGGGTTCCCCTCTGCGCCTGGGTGGCCCTCGTGGACGAGCGGATTCGACGGCTCCGGCGCCCGGACGTCGACCGCGCACTGTTTGAAGTTCGGTTCGTCGGACTCGGGGTCGACGACCGGGAGCGTGAGGGCGTTCACCGCCGGGTGGTGGACCGGCAGCCACACCATCCCCTTCGGGATCCCGTCGTCCGGGTTGACCGCGACCGTCGTCGACCCGCGGCGCGACGAGAGGACCGTCTTCCCGCGGTCGAGCGCCCCCATGTACTCCAGCGTCGTCTCCGGATGGACCCGCGCCGTCGGAATCGCGTCGAACTCGTCGCCGCGGCTGCGAACGCCGGTGTTGTACGCGTCGGCCCGCCGCCCGGTCGTCAGCGTCAGCGGGTACTCGTCGTCGGTCGGTTCGGCGAGCCCGTCGTGGGTCCCGGTCGAGAACCGGGCGCGGCCCGAGGGCGTGGGGAACTCCCAGCCGTCACCGTCGACGTACCGATACCCGCCCTCCGCCTCGGGCGTCGGCGCGGGCCAGCGGACGGCGAGCTCCGCGTCCAGCCGGTCGTACGAGAGGCCGGAGAGGTCCGCCGACGTCCCCGCCGTCAGCCCGCGCAGCTCGTCGAACACCGATTCCGGCGAGACCGTCGGCTCGGGGAACAGCTCCGGGTCGATCGCCGCGCCGATCGCGACGACGATGTCGAGGTCCTGTTTGATCTTCGGCGAGATCCCCGTCGCGGCGCGGACCCGCGAGACGCGCCGCTCCATGTTCGTGACGGTGCCCTCGGACTCGCCCCACGTCGCCGCGGGCAACACCACGTCCGCCAGTTCAACGGTCTCCGTGCGGAACGCGTCCTGCGCGACGAGGAAGGTGTCCTCGAGCGCCTCCCGAACGCGGTCGCCGTCGGGCATCCCCGCGACGGGGTTCGTCGCCACCGTCCAACAGACCTCCGGCGGCCCGTCCGCCACGGCGTCGACGATCCCGACCGGTCCCGGCCCCGGGTCGTCCGGGAGCCGGCTCCGCGGAACGCCCCACGCGTCGGCCACGGTCCGCCGGTGGTCCGGGTCGGTGAATCCGCGCTGGCCGGGCCAGGTCCCCTTCGACGAGCAGACCCGCGTCCCCATGGAGTTCGCCTGCCCGGTCAGCGAGAAGGGGCCGCTCCCGTGCCGGAGGTTCCCGGTCGCGAGACACAGGTCGATGAGCGCCCGTGCGGTCGCGGTCCCCTGGACGCTCTGGTTGACGCCCATCCCCCAGTACAGGAGCGTCGACCGCGTCAGCGCGTCGGCGACGCGCTCGACCGTCTCGACGGCGACGCCGGCGGTCGCGGCCGCCTCCGGTACCGCCGGGAGCGACTCGACCGTCGCCTCGAAGCCGACCGTCGCCTCGGCGACGAACTCGCGGTCGACGCCGCCGCTGTCGACGAGGTGCGCCAGCACCGCCCGGGCGAACGCGAGGTCGGTGCCGGGGTCGACCTGCGCGTGGAGGTCGGCGTCGTCGGCGGTCTCGCTCTCGACGGGGTCGACGACGATCAGCTCGCCGTCGTCGTCGCTCGCGCTGTCGACGATCCACCGGTACATCACCGGGTGCGCCACCGCCGGATTGGCTCCCCAGATCACGTGGCTCCGCGCGTCGGGGATGTCGTCGTACGTCGGCGGCGGGGCGTCGCTCCCGAACGCCTGGTAGTAGGCGGTGACGGCGGAGGCCATGCAGAGCGTGGTGTTGGCGTCGTAGTAGCGGGTGCCGAAGCCGCCGCGGGCGAGCTTCCCGAGCGCGTACGCCGCCTCGTTCGTCTGCTGGCCGCTCCCCAACACCGCGACCCCGTCCGGCGTCTCGGCGAGGACGTCTTCGAGGCGCGAGACGACGGTTCCGATCGCCCGCTCCCAGCTGGTCGGGACGAGGGTCCCGTCCTCTCTGATGAGCGGGCGCGTCAGCCACTCCCCCTCGGGATCGGCGGTCTCGTCGATCCCCCGCTGGCAGGCCAGGCCGCGGTTCACCGGATGCGTCGCGTCGCCGCGGACGGTGTCGAGCCCGTAGTTGTTGTCGTAGCCCCGTTGGAGGTGACCACAGCCCACCGCACACCGCACACACGTCGTGGGCGTCCACTCGCTCATCGGCCTCCCCGCTCCCGAGAGGGGGACGCTCGCCGCGCTGCGGCGAGCGCGTCGCCGACGGTGTCGATCCGTGACCGGTCCGAAAGAGGTGGCCCGTACACGTGAGTTCGCATCAGTTGCGTTCTGGGTGTTACATAGCACATTCGCGGTATAATTGTTTTGGTATGGCGTTCTGATGCCATTTAGGCTAGAAATATTCAGATTATAGGCGGATATCCAAACAAACATGCGCATACCGGCACGCGCGACCCCCACTCGCTCGTGCGTGTGTCTGGCCCCGCTCGCGCGTCAGTCTGGCGCCTGCCCTGTGGCGGGGTGTCCGGGCCGTTCTCGCCGCGTGTGTCCGAAGACGTCGCGATCGCCCCGGAGCGAATCGATTCGAGCCGGACGAACCGGTCTCCGGCCTCCGCCCTCGTCGACCGGCGAACCGGGTGGTTCCGATTGTAACATTCTGCGCGGGTTCGGTCCCGCGAATATAATTTTGTTATTATCGAAGCGAAATATAATTCGCTCAGCCGGCCGGGTTTTCGATCGGTGTCTTCTCTATCTGATTTTGTGAATTTATAAATAGAGGGGTATTTTATGCATCCATGTAAAGTTTCAACTGAAATGACTGGCTGGTTTGGCAGTGTAAGCGCGAAGGAATTGTGTTCCGGAATCGAGTGTGGTCGGTGATGGCGAACAAAAAGGAGACCTACAAATCCGAGCTGTACGGAGACGACGTCCGAGAGAAGCTGCTGGAGTTCGCGGAGGAGGGATTCGACTCCATCCCCGAGGAGGAGCGCGAGGCGTGGTTCACGCGGTTCAAGTTCTGGGGGATATTCCACCAGCGCTCCGGCCAAGAGAGCTACTTCATGATGCGGCTGACCAACGCCAACGGGATCCTGGAGCCGGGCCAGCTCCGTGCGATCGGTGAGGTCGCCCGCGAGTACGCCTCCGGCCCGGTGTCGAACCCCGAGTTCGGCGACAGCTGGATCGACCTGACGACCCGTCAGTCCGTCCAGCTCCACTGGATCAAACTGGAGGACGTCCCGGCTATCTGGGAGAAGCTGGAGTCGGTCGACGTCACCACCCGATCGTCTGGCGGGGACACGATGCGGAACATCTCCGGCAGCCCGGTCGCCGGTAAGGACGCGGACGAGGTGATCGACACGCTGCCGCTCTTAGAGCGGTTCCAAGAGGAGATCCGCGGCGACGACGACCTCTGTAACATGCCCCGGAAGTTCAACATCAGCATCTCCGGGACCCCCGAGGGCGGCGCGCAGGACGCGATCAACGACATCGGCCTCGAACCGGCCCGGAAGGAGGTCGACGGCGAGGAGACGCTGGGGTTCAACGTCCGCGTCGGCGGCGGGCTCGGCGGCCGGGAGCCGCGGGTCGCCCGGTCGCTCGACGTCTTCGTGACGCCGGACGAGGCGTACGAAGTCGTTCGCGGCTTCGTCGAGCTGTATCACGACCACGGCGGCCGACAGGTCCGCGCGAAGAACCGGTCGCGCTTCTTCGTCGACGAGCACGGCACCGACTGGATCCGCGACCTGCTCGCCGAGGAGTACGTCGACCTCGACCTCCGGACCGCCGGCGAGGACATCCGCGACGGGTACACCTACAACGCCGGACGGACCTCGACGGACGGGAAGAAGGACTACACCGGCGTTCACGAGCAGGGCGACGGACGGCGGTACGTCGGCCTCAGCGTGGCCGTCGGACGGTTACCGGCCGAGGAGGCCATCGAGCTCGCCGACCTCGCGGACGAGTACGGCTCCGGCGAGATACGTCTCACGCGTCGGCAGAACCCGATCATCGTCGACGTCGAGCCAGACCGCGTGGACGAGTTGCTCGCGGAGCCGCTGCTCGCGAAGCACCGGCCCCAGCCGAACCCGTTCGTCCGCGGCGCCATGGCGTGTACCGGCACCGAGTTCTGCTCGCTGGCGCTCGTCGAGACCAAGGCGCGGACCGCGCGGCTGCTCCGCTGGCTGCGCGACAACGTCGACCTGCCGGACGACGTCGAGCAGCTCAAGCTCCACTTCTCCGGCTGCACGGCCGACTGCGGGCACGCCAACACCGCCGACATCGGCCTGCTCGGGATGCGGGCGCGCAAGGACGGCGAGATGGTGGAGGCGGTGGACATCGGCGTCGGCGGCGGGATGGGCGAGGAGCCCTCGTTCGTCGAGTACGTCCGGCAGCGGGTGCCCGCGGACGAGGCGCCCGGCGCGATCCGGAACCTCGTCGAGGGATTCGCCGCGCGCCGCGAGCCGGGACAGACGTTCCGGGAGTGGGTCGACGCGACGGACACCGAGACGATCGGCGACCTCTGTGAGCCCGAGGAGACGGACTACGTCGACGCCTCGCTCACCGACGCGAAGCAGTCGTGGTACCCGTTCGCCGACGAGGGGACGACCGCCGCGGAGCCGGAGGTGGCCTCCTCGGATGACTGACGGCTCGCCCTCGATCGGGGCCGACGGCGACTCGGAACGGCCCGGTGATCCGGAGCCGCCCGCCGACGGCGCCGGACCTGACGTCGACCCCGACCGCGCCGCCCAGCACGCCTCCGCCGACGTCGCGCCCGAGCTGTTCGGGTGGTAGCCGCGTACGAGGACGGCCTCTTCCCGACCGACGGGAGCGAGGCCTCCGACGGAGGCGTTTCCCCACGCGGTGGGTCAAGCGCGGGCGTTCGACGCGTTCGGTCCGTCCGTCGGGGTCGCCGCCGGAAGGCCCATGTCGGTGCCCGTCGACCCACCGAACATGAACGAGCGGATAACGTCCGTGACCGCGTACACCACGCTCGATTTCGTCGAGGGCGCCGCCGTCGGCCCGGGGTGGACCGAGACCGGCGCGGGGGTCCTCAACGTCTCGTCGCCGGACGACGACCCGACGCGCGTCGAGCTCCAGTTCGAGCTCGACGGGGTCGACCTCGACCGGCTCCCGCACCACGCCGACCGCGTCGACCTCACGCCGGAACAGGCCCGCACGGTCGCGAGCGAACTGGTCCGCGAGGCCGATCGGATCGAAGGGGAGCGCGACGACTGACTGTCGGGTCGAGCGCGGGGCGACCGCGGAGACGTCCGGCGCCTCTGCCGACCGCTTCCGCCACGCGACCTTTTAAGCCTACCCGAGGCCACCGACGCGTATGAGCGCGCTCGAATCCGACGCGTACCGACAGTTCCGCCGCGATCTCCACCGCCACCCCGAGCCCGCCTGGTGCGAGTTCTACACCACCGCCCGGATCGTCGAGGAGCTTCGGAAACGCGACCTCACCGAACTGCACGTCGGCCGCGACGCTCTCGCGACCGACGACCGCATGAACGTCCCCGACGACGAGGAACTCGCCGAGTGGGAGCAACGCGCCCGTGACGCGGGCGCGGACCCGGACGTCGTGGACGAGCTCTCCGGGGGCTACACCGGCTGCGTCGCCGTCGTCGAGCGCGGCGACGGCCCGGTGATCGGGCTCCGCGTCGACATCGACGCGCTGCCGATCCGCGAGTCAGAGGACGGCGGTCACGTCCCCGTCGACGAGGGGTTCCGATCGGAGCACGAGGGGTTCATGCACGCGTGCGGCCACGACGCCCACGCGACCATGGGGCTCGGCACCCTGGACGCGGTGCTCGACTCGGACTTCGCGGGCACGCTGAAGGTGTTCTTCCAGCCCGGCGAAGAACAGATCGCGGGCGGGAAACCGATGGCCGAGTCCGGTCACCTTGACGACGTCGACTACCTGTACGCGGTCCACGTCGGCCTCGATCACCCCTCCGGCGAGGTCGTCTGCGGCGTCGAGGGGTTCCTCGCGGTCCGCCACTTCCTCGCGGAGTTCACCGGCGAGCCGTCTCACGCCGGCGCGCGCCCCGAACAGGGGCGAAACTCGGTGCAGGCGATGGCGGCCGCGGTCCAGAACCTCTACGCGATCCCGCGTCACGCCGACGGGCCGACCCGGGTGAACGCCGGTCTCGTCGGCGGCGGCACGGCGACGAACATCGTCCCCGAGGAGTCGTTCATCGAGGGCGAGCTGCGGGGCGCGACGACGGAGCTGGCCTCGTACATGTCCGACCACGCCGACCGGATCCTGGACTCGGCGGCCGAGATGCACGACTGCGAGGTCGACGTGGCCACGAAGGGCGAGGCCCCGAGCGCGACCAGCGACGCCGCGCTCGCCGGGATCGTCGGCGAGGTCGCGGGCGAGACCGCGGACGTCACCGAGATCGTCGACAGCGACGACCTCGGCGGCTCGGAGGACGCCACCTACCTCATGCAGGCGGTCCAGGAGCAGGGGGGACTCGCCTGCTACGTCGGCGTCGGCACGGATCACCCGGGCGGCCACCACACGAGCACCTTTGACGTGGTCGAAGACGACATCGCGGTCGGCGTCGACGTGCTGAGCGGGGCGATCCTGCGGGTCGCAGAGACGCGACCGTGAGGGAGACGCGTCGGCTCCGAGCGCGCTCGTGAGCCGGCGGAACCGAGCCCGAGCGCTTCCGTCGGCGGTAGGTTTAGGCGGCCCGAACCCCTCGATACGGGCATGGAGGCCGTCCTCTGGTACGTGCTCACCGGGACTCGCGGCGGCCCGAACAGGGTCCGGATTCTCAGGGCGATCGACGACCGCCCGCGGAACGCGAACCAGCTGGCCGAACACCTCGGCTTGGACTACACGACGGTGCGACACCACCTGGACGTGCTCCGCGACCACGACGTGGTCGAGCGCACCGGGGACGGCTACGGCACGGTGTACTACCCGACCGAGGGCACCCGGCGGCACTGGGACCTCGTCGAGGAGATCGCCGACGGGCTCCCGGTATGACGGCGACGCCGCTCGTGGGGTGTGAGCGATGCAGTGGATAGACGTCGCGCGCGTCAGCGTCGCCGTGAACCTCGTGATGCTGTCCGCGCTCACCTGGGTGTGGGCGCGGAACTTCCTCACCTTCCGGTCGAAGCACTCCGTGGGGCTGGCGGCGTTCGGCGCAGTGCTTCTCGCGCAGAACGCCCTCTCGCTGTACTTCTACCTGTATCACCCCGTGCTGGCCGGGTGGTTCGCGAGCGACATGCCCCCGCTGGCGTGGCGCGCGAACGTCGTCGTCCACGTCTTCCAGACGGTCGCGCTCGGCTTCCTGCTGTGGGTGACCTGGGACTGAGACCGCGGCTCCGTTGGAACCGGTGTCTGTCGCCGTTGCGCACGCCACCGACCGCTCAGTACGGGAGAGTCACACGCCGGCGCACAGCGACAGCCTCCCGATATCGTGTCGGAAACGACGTCCGAGAGGCGGGCCGCGATGATCTGCGGAGGCGGCAACGACGCGCGGGCGCTTCACCTGCGTGAACTAGTACCCCCGACCGTCCTCGAAACAGCGCCCGCACTTGTCCGCGTCGAGCTCACCGGTGGCCTGCTCGACGTGGATCTTCCGGAGCTGTCCCCGTTCGAGGTGGCACGTCTGCCCACACACCGTCTGGAAGCCCTCCGCTCCCGTCTCTCGTTTGTGGATCGTCATGGCCGTCTCGTTCAGGATTCCCCTCGCGTCTTCCCGCTGGATAGTACCCATGATTTATAATCATTATTGAGTTGGGTCTCATCAATCACCGCTATTTTCACGCGGAGACGAGTTTTGAGCATCCGGGTAACGCCGTCCTGCCGATCGACCGCCCCGTTCAGTACTTCGGATCGGCGCCCGTGGTCTCGTAGATCCGGTCCATGATCGCGTCGCGCTCGCCCGTCCAGTTCGCCATCGCGGCCGGGCTGGTCGGGTACGACTCGTAGTGCGCGAGCAGCTCGTCGGCGAGCGACTTCGTCTGGTAGAAGTTCCGGATCGTCCCCCAGTAGCCGAAGCTCTTGATCGCCGCCTTCAGCTTCAGGCTGAACGACATCGACGTGGAGCCCTCGTACAGCGCCTCGGCGAGCTTCTCTCCCGGGAGCGCGGCGAGCAGCCCCATCAAGTCGTCGACGTCGACCGCCGTGGAGAGCACGTTATACACGTCGAGTCCGGCGTAGCGCCCGCCGAAGTGGTCCATCACGCGGGTGTTGTACCGCCAGAGGTTCTCCTCGCTGACGTCGCCGTCGGAAACGGCTTTTACGGCCTGCTCGCCGGCGTACTTGCCCGCGTACGCCGCCCCGGCGATGCCGCCGCCGGTGGTCGGGTTGACGTGGCCCGCCGCGTCGCCGACCGCCATGTACCCCGGGGCGACCGCCGAGTCGTACGGGCGGCGGGTGGGGAGCGCGGCGCCGAGCTTGTCCGTGACCGTCGCGCCCTCGAACTCGGGGCGGTTCCGGAGGTCGCGTTTCAGCGCCTCGACGAGCTGCATCGGCTCCTCGTTCATCTGGAAGCCGAGCCCGGCGTTGATCTCGGTGCTCGTCCGCGGGAAGTACCAGAGGTAGCCGGCGGCGCGGTCGGTCGCCTTGAACACGAGCGCGTCGTCCCACTCGACCGGCTCGGGGACCTCGACGATCTCGCGGTACGCGGAGCAGAACTGCGAGTAGCGCACGTTGGTGTCGAAGGTCGTCTCCTCGAAGTCCGCCTTGTCCTGCAACAGCGACAGCGACCCGGCACCGTCGATGACCAGGTCGCCGTAATACGTGACCGGGTCGCCCTTCCGCTTCGCGCGGAGCCCCGTGACCCGCCCGTCGCCGGTCTGGATCACGTCGTTGATCACGGTGTCGTAGTGGAAGTCGACGCCGACGTCCTCGGCGCCCGCGATGATCCGGCGTCCGTACTCCCAGCGGTCGATGACGGCGAGCTCGCCCGGGACGGGGATCTCGAGGACCGTGTCCTCCTGCGGGATCTCGAACCGGCCGTGGTCGACACCGGTGTTCGTGAACGCCGGTTCGAGCCGCTCTTTCGGGATGGCCTCCGGAAAGGCGTCGGCGCCCTTCAGCGCGTCGCCGCAGGCGATGTGCCCGGCCTCCGCCTCGTCTTTTCGCTCGACGATGACGACGTCGAGGCCCTCGTTCGCGATCGTCGCGGCGGCGTAACAGCCGGCGGTCCCGGCGCCGGCCACGACGACGTCGTACTCGTCGATGGTCATGTCACGTGGGTCGTTCCCCCGGTGGCAAAACTCTTTGTTCCCGATTCGGTCCCTTCGGAACCGACACGAGCGCGGCTGATCGCCGGGAGGCGACCTCGTCGCCGCCGCGGCGGGCCGCGTGTCGACGACGGGCCGGTACCTGACTGTTCAGCCCCCGTTTTTAACGGGGTAGGGGCCGTGAAATCAGATATGAGCGGCCTTCGACGCGTCGAGACGGACCGCCTCCGCGAGTGGCTCCACGAAGTCCGCGAGGGAGAGACGACCGCGGCGCTGATGCTCGCCGTCGCGTACGACAAGGGGATCGGGCCGAGGGAGTTGGCGTCGTGGTACGACCGGCCGGTCGAGGCGGTGGAAGCGACGATTGAATCGCTCGACTCGCCGGAGTACGTCGCCGAGATCGCCCGGCTGGAAGGGGTCGACATCGAGGCGGTCGCCGCGGAGTCGAACCTCACGGTCGAGTCGGTCGAGACCTGGTTCGCCGAGCTGGCGGACCGCCCCGTCGCCGAGGCGGCGAACGTGATCCGCGGGTACGCCGAAGGCGGGGTCGAACCCCTCGTCACGGGCGACCCGTCGACGGTGTACCACCTCGACTACGACGCGATGACCGAGCGCGGCTGGTCGCTCGCCGACCCGGACCTCTTCGAGAAGGCGGCGGAGTCGGACCTCGGGCTGCCCGAGTACGGCCGGTTCCTCGTCGAGCCCGACGAGTCGATCCTCGAAGCGGCCGAGCGCGGCGGGCGGTCGTGGCCGTACGCCTGCCGCGGCGGCGCGTGCTCGAACTGCGCCGTCATCGTCGTCGACGGCGACGTGGCGATGCCGGGACAGTCGATCCTCTCGGACGAACAGATCCGGGAGACGAACGCCCGCCTCTCCTGCGTCGGCGTGCCGGTCACGGACGAGGTCCGGGTCGTCACCGGCGTCGGCGACTTGGACGAGTTCGCCGACCTGCGGCTGCCGTCCCCCGCGTCGGACCGCGGCGCGGCGGGCTCGGCGTCGGACTGACCGGTCGGTCCGGGTCGGATTCGAGAATCGGTCCCGGAACCGTCCCCGAATGCGGGGGCGGATCGGTCTGCGCTCGTCTCAGTCCTCGGTCTCGTAGTGCTCTCCGGCGGCCTCCGGGAGGCGCGTCCGGCCGACCAAGGCGAGGACGACGATCACGACCACGAACGGCGTGATCCGGATGAGCTGGCGGGGGATCCCGATCCCCTGTAGCTGGAGCACGGTCTGCATCGCGTCCAGTCCCGCGAACAGCATCGTCGAGAGGAACGCCCCGATCGGGTTGTAGTTGCCGAACAGGTACGCCACGATGGCGATGAACCCCTTCCCGTTGACCATCGTCGGGCCGTTGCCGGTGAACTGACCGAGGTCGAGCGACAGCGCCGCCCCGCCCATCCCCGCGAGGACGCCCGAGATCAGCACCGCCGCGTACCGGACGCGGGTGACGCTCACGCCGGCGGTGTCGAGCGCCTTCGGGTTCTCGCCGCTGGCGCGGATCCACCGGCCGAACGCCGTTCGCTCGAAGACGTACCACGAGCCGAAGACGGCGGCGAAGAGCATGTACACCGACGGCGACGCCGAGAAGAGCGCGCCGAAGAACGGGAGGTCGGCGAGCACCGGCACCGTGATCGAGTTCGTCGTCGCGACGGTCGGCGTGTTCGGGCTGCCGTAGATCACCTGCGAGGCGAACGGCGCGAGCCCGAGCGCGATGAGCCAGACCGCGAGTCCGGCGATGATCTGGTCCGCGCGGAAGCCGATCGTCACGACGGCGAAGAGCGCCGCGAGCAGGGTGCTCGCGAGCACGCCCCCGGCGAAGCCGACCCAGACCCCGCCGGTGAGGTCGGCGACGTAGATGGCGCTGAACGCCGAGATGATCAGGAGCCCCTCCAGCCCGATGTTGATCACGCCCGACTTCTCGGCGAAGATGCCGCCGAGGGCGGCGAACGCGATCGGCACGGAGAGCCGCAGCGTCGCCGCGAGCGTGTTCCGGCTCGTGAGCACGTCCGCGAGCGTCCCGGCGAGCGACTCCGGGAACAGCAGCCCGGCGAGGAGCAGCGCGACGACGGAGGCGACCGTCACGCCGGCGACGATCGCGCGGGTCGTGTACCGCTCGAAGAAGGATCCCTCGTCGTCGCCTTCGGCGGCGGTGTCGACGTCGGCGGGGTCCGCGGGGGCGTCACTCATCGGTCTCACCTCCCCGGTCGCCCGCGATACCGCCGTCGGTCGCGACCGCCTCCCGTCTCGATCCGGCGCCCGGTACTCTGCGAGCCAGCAGCCGGAAGAACTCCGGCATCGCCACGAACAGGATGATGAGTCCGCGGAGGACGCCCACGAGCTGCGGCGGGACGTCGGTCGCGAACTGAACGACCGTCGTCCCGCTCTTCAGCACGCCGAACAGCAGCGCGGCGATCCCGACGCCGAGCGGGTTGTTGCCGGCGAGGATCGAGACGGTGATCCCGTCGAAACCGTACGAGGGGATCCCCGTCTGGAACGTCCCGAGCACCATCATGACGTACATCGCGCCGGCGATTCCGCCGAGCGCGCCCGAGAGCGTCAGGCTCGCGACGACGGTGCGTTTGGCGTCGACGCCGCCGTACTCGGCCGCCTCGGGCTGGACGCCGCTCGTGCGGACGTCGTACCCGAAGGCCGTGTGTTCGAGGACGTAGTACAGCACGCCGACCGCGAGGAGACCGAACGCGAGCGCGACGATCGAGAAGTCCTGCCGGCCGCCGAACAGCAGGGCCGGGAACTGCGCGAACTCCGGGAGCGGAACGGTCTGGTTCGCGGCGCTCTCGGGGTCTTTGAAGATCCCGCTGACGAGGTACAGCGCGACGCCGGTGGCGATGAAGTTGAGCATGATCGTCGTGATCACCTCGTTGGCGTCGGCGTACGCCTTCAGGAGGCCCGGTACCGCGCCGTAGAGCCCGCCGAACACCGCGCCGACGAGGAGGCCGAACGGGATTAACACGACGGTACCGAGGGCTCCCGACACGAGCGACGACGCCCAGAGGACGCCGAGGGCGGTCGCCAGCGCGCCGACGACCATCTGCCCCTGCGTCCCGATGTTGAAGATCCCGGCGCGGAACGCCAGGGCGACCGAGAGGCCGGTGAAAATCAGCAGCGTCGTCTCCCGAAGCGTGACCGCGAACTGCCCGTTCGGCGACCACCCCCCGCTGAGCGGGTCACCGAGCGCCCCGAGGAACAGGCGGTCGAAGACGACGACGGGGTCGTAACAGAACCCCATGCCGAAGTAGTACACCGCCTCGCCGGCGGTACACGTCGTCATTCGACCGGCCACGAGCACCAGCACCGCACCGATGAGGACGGAGAGGACGAGCGCCGCCGTACTGATCAGGACCCGCTCGGTCGCGGACGCGTCGACGAGTCGAGAGAGCGCGTCCCGCGCGCGGTCGGCCGCGCTCACGCTCGCTCACCGTCCGCGGCGTCCGTGAGGTCAGCCGGTGCGTCTGGTTCCGTCTCCTCCGCGTCCCCTCCCTCAGTCCTCTCCGGTCCTCCCCCGCCCCCGTCGTCGTCTCCCGGCCGCTCCCCGGCCATCAGCAGGCCGAGCTCCTCCTCGGTCGTCTCGTCCGGGTCGACCACGTCGATGAACTCGCCCTCGTAGACGACGGCCAAGCGGTCCGAGAGCCCCTGTACCTCTTCCAGCTTCGAGGAGACCAGGAGTATCGCGACGCCCTGACGGCGGAGCTCCAACAGCCGCTCGTGGATGAACTCGATCGAACCGACGTCGACGCCCCGCGTCGGGTGCGAGGCGACGACCAGTTCGGGGTCGCGCTCGAACTCTCGGCCGACGATGAACTTCTGCTGGTTGCCGCCGGAGAGCGACTCCGCGTCGGCGTCGGCGTCCGGCGGTCGAACGTCGTACTCGTCGATGATCGCCTCGGCGTGATCGCGCGTTTCCGACCAGTCGATCCGGCCGTTCGAGGCGAGTTCGGAGCCGTGCTGGCTGCCCAGCAGTCCGTTCTCCACCAGGTCGAACTCCATCACCAGTCCCCGCTCCTGGCGGTCCTCGGGGACGTACGCCATCCCGGCCTCGATCCGCTGCCGCCGCGAGGCGGTCGTGACGTCCTCGCCGCGGAAGCGGATCTCGCCGGCGTCGGGACGCCGGAGGCCGGTCACCGCCTCGACGAGTTCCGACTGTCCGTTGCCGTCCACGCCGGCGATCCCGAACACCTCGCCGCCTCGGATATCGAAGGAGACGCCGTTGACCGCCGTGACCCCGCGGTCGTCCTCGACGACGACGTCCGAGACCGAGGCGACGACCTCGCCCATTTCCGCGGTCCCGTGATCGACGTCCAAGAGGACCTCGCGGCCGACCATCAGCTCCGCGAGCTCCTCCTGGGTGGTCGCGTTCGCGTCGACGGTCCCCACCTTCCGACCGTCTCGGAGGACGGAGATCTCGTCGGCCGCGCGCATCGCCTCGCCGAGCTTGTGGGTGATGAAGATGATCGTCTTCCCCTGGTCGGTGAGCTCGTCTAGCACGTTGAACAGCTCGCCGACCTCCTGAGGAGTCAGCACGGCGGTCGGCTCGTCGAGGATCAGCGTGTCCGCGCCGCGGTACAGCGCCTTCAGGATCTCGACGCGCTGTTGCTCGCCGACGGAGACGTCCTCGATCCGCGCGTCCGGATCGACGTCGAACCCGTAGCGGTCGGCGAGTTCGACGATGTCCTCGCGCGCCCCCGCCCGGTCGACGGCGAGCCCGCCCCACTTCCGCGGCTCGTTGCCGAGCGTGATGTTCTCGGTGACGGTCATCGGGTCCACGAGCATGAAGTGCTGGTGGATCATCCCGATCCCCGCGTCGATCGCGTCTCGCGGCGAGCCGAACGCGTGCGGTTCCCCGTCGAGCCGAACCTCCCCCGACGTCGGTTCGTAGAGGCCGTAGAGAACGTTCATCAGCGTCGTCTTGCCGGCTCCGTTCTCGCCGAGAAGGGCGTGAACGGTGCCACGCTCGACTTCGAGGTCGACGTCGTCGTTCGCCACGACTCCGGGAAACCGCTTCGTTATCCCGTCGAGGTGGACGGCTGTGGCCATTGGTCTACTACTCTCTGGTCGAAGGGCGATTGAATATGTTTGGATATGTCTCGGTCCGATCGGGACGGTGAACTCCCGATAATCCGGATCAAACGCGGAACGGGCGGCGCGCGAAGGGACCGCCGGTGGCGTCGATCCGTTGGGCCGTTACACTTCCGAGGGGACGGAGATGTCCCCGGCGATGATCTCGTCGCGGGCGGTCGCGACCTCGTCTCTGACGTCGTCGGGGATCTCGGAGCCGAGCTGGTCGCCGTAGACGAGCGCGACGCCGTCGTTGTCGAGGCCGAGCGCGACGGTCGAGCCGCCGGGGAACTCCTCTTCGACGGTCGCCTCGATCGCGTTGTAGACGGCCGTGTCGACCCGCTTGACCATGCTCCCGAGGATGACGTCGGCGTAGTCGGGGCGCGTGATCGACTGGTCGCGGTCGACGCCGATCGCGAACTTCTCCTGTTCCTGTGCGGCCTGGAAGACGCCCGTGCCGGTGTTCCCCGAGGCGTGGTAGACGATGTCGGCGCCGCTGTTGTACATCGCGGTCGCCGCCTCGCGACCCGCCGCGGGGTCGTTGAAGCTCCCGGTGTAGTTGACGCTGACGTCGACGTCGTCGCTCCCGGCGGCGACGCCCGCCTCGAAGCCGGCCTGGAACTTCTGGATCAGGCCGGACTCGACGCCGCCGACGAAGCCGACGTTCGTGGAGTCGCCCGCGGTCGACCCCGCGCCAGCGGAGAAGTCGCGGGTGGTGAGCAGGCTCGCCATCAGGCCCGCGAGGTAGGACCCCTCGTGCTCCTTGAACGTGTAGCTCGCGACGTTGTCTCCCTCGACGACCGAGTCGACGATCATGAAGTCCTGGTCGGGGTACGACTCGGACGTCTCCGAGAGCGAGTCCGCCTGGAGGAAGCCGATACAGGACACCAGGTCGTAGTCCGGGTCGGTCGACTCCGCGAACTGCTGCTGGAAGTTGCTGAACTGCGACACCTCGTCGGGCTGGGCCTCCTGGAACGAGATGCCCAGTTCCTCTTCTGCCTGAATCGCTCCCTGTTGGGCCTGGTCGTTGAACGACCCGTCGCCGAGGCCACCGGTCGCGTAGACCATCCCGATGTTCGCCGCCGGATCGCTCCCGCCGTCGTCGCCGTCGGACCCGTTAGACCCGTCCGACCCGTCGTCGCCGTCGGACCCGTCGTCCCCGTCCGAATCGTTCCCGTCCGAGCCGTCGTCGCTCGGCCCGCCGCTGCAGCCGGCGAGGCCGACGAGGCCCGCTGCGCTTGCCGCCTTGACGAACCGCCGCCGATCGAGGTCGGATACCATGTCACCTACAACGGGGCGGGAGCGCGGCATAAATTCGTCGCTCTTGGCGCCCGAGACCGCACGTTCACGGATAACAACTGGAAAAGCGTTGTTAACGCTGAGGCGTTCGGAGCCGAACCTGTCCACGTCCGTGCTGTATGCGAGTCGATCGCGGTGTTACGCGTCCTCGGCCGCGCGCACCGCGTCGGCGACGACCGCACGGACGTCCGCCACGAGTTCGTCGACCGCGTCGCTCTCGGCGTACACCCGGACGTACGGCTCCGTCCCGGAGGGCCGGACGAGCGTCCACGACGCGTCCGCGAACTCGAGGCGGACGCCGTGGTCGGTGTCCACGGTCGCGTTCGGGAACGCCGCCGGCAGCGCGGTCTCCAGCCGGTCCATCGCCTCGGCCTTGGCGTCGTCGGGACAGTCGACGCTGACCTTGCGGTACGGCCGTTCCGTGATCTGCTCGCGGAGGCCGTCGAGCCCCTCGTCGGCGACGAGCCGGGCGATCACGGCCGCCGAGGCGACCCCGTCGATCCACTCGCCGAGGGCGACGTGGACGTGCTTCCACGGTTCCGCGGCGAAGACGACGCGGGTGTCGTCGCCGGCGGACCCCGCGGCCTCGGCGTCCGCCCGCACCGCCGCGATGCCCTCGTGGAGCGCGCCGAGGCGGACGCGTTCGACCCGCCCGCCGGCCTCGCGGACGCGCTCGTCGATCCGCCCGGAGGCGTTCGGCGTGGTGACGACCACGGGGTCGGCGGCGTCGCTCGCGCGCGTGTACCGCTCGGCGAGCATCGCGAGGACGGTGTCCTCGTGGACCACCTCGCCGTCGGCGTCGACGATCACGATCCGGTCGGCGTCGCCGTCGTGACCGATTCCGAAGGCGAAGCCCGCTGCGTCGCCGTCGCCGTCGCCCTCGGCGTCCGGCCTCGGGCGACCGGGGTCGTCCACTCCCTCGTTGGCGTCGGCGACGAACGCCCGGAGGTCGCGGAGGGTCTCCGGGGTCGGCTTGCTCCCGCGGCCGGGGAAGTGACCGTCGATGTTCCCGTTGAGCGTGACGACCTCGGCGCCGAGCTCGCGGAGCACGGTCGGCGTCGCGAGCGCGGCCATCCCGTTCCCGCAGTCGACCGCGACCCGGAGCCCGTCGAGCGGGGCGCCGAACCGCTCCGCGTACTCGCGGACGTCGCCGAGGTAGCCGCCGAGGGTGTCGACCCGCTCCGTCTCGGTCCACGCGTCCCACGTCACCGGCGGCTCCCGGCTCTCGACGCGCTCCTCGACGGCGCGCTCGGCATCGCGGTCGAACTCGCTGCCGTCGCGGAACAGCTTGATCCCGTTGTCGGTCGGCGGGTTGTGCGAGGCGGTGAGCATGACGCCGTATCGTCCCCGCGAGGCGTGCGCGAGCGCCGGCGTCGGAAGTCGGCCCGCGCGCAGCACTCGGACGCCGCCCGACGCGAGCCCCGACTCCATCGCCGCCGCGAGCGCGGGCCCGGTCACGCGGCCGTCGCGGGCGAGCACGACCTCTGCCGGGCGTCCGCCGACGCCGTCGTCCGTGCGACCGCTCCCGTCGACTGCCGCGCCGTTCCGCACCTCCGCCGCGACGGCGCGCCCGACGGCGAGCGCGAGCTCGGGGGTGACACGCTCCGCGGCGCTGCCGCGGATCCCCGCGGTTCCGAACAAGTCCATACCTGCGGGATCGGCGGCCGTTCGTTAGAAGTCGTCGGTTGGCGGCCGTCGGTGCATCCCCCGGGGGGTGCCGGGCGTCGCGTTTAAGCCCGCGGCGGTCGCACGGTCCGGTCATGGCCGACCGCACGCGAGCGCACGTGTACGTCTCGGGTCGCGTCCAAGGCGTCTACTACCGCGCGACGACCCGGGACACCGCCCGGGAGAAGGGGGTCGACGGCTGGGTGCGCAACCTCGACGACGGGCGCGTCGAAGCCGTCTTCGAGGGGCCGGCGGACGCGGTCCGCGAGATGGTCGCGTGGTGCGAGACTGGGAGCCGCGCCGCCGACGTCGACGGCGTCGACGCGACCTACGGGGAGCCGGAGGGGCTGGACGGGTTCGAGGTCCGGTGGTGACTGAGGATATAAGAGAACGGGTCGCGCTACGGCGCCACCGGATCGCCCGGCGGGTCGCGGACGCCGAGCTCTTCTAACGCGCGCAACACCACGATCGCCTCGACCACGTCCCGCTCCTCCGTGTAGGGGTCGTCGACCGCGTCGAGGGTTTCCTCGGCCTCGGCGGCGAGTCGGGCCTCCAGCTCCGTCTGGTCGGTCTCGCCTTTCACCGCCGACAGCAGCGCCTCGTGGTCCTCGCGGAGGTCGAGCGAGACGTGCGCCGCGTTACACCGCGACAGCGGGTGGGTGTCCATCTCGATCGCGAGGTCGCTCACGAGGTCCCAGTCGTCGGCGCAAAAGCGGAGCGTCACCGTCCCGACCACGTCGCGCCACGAGATCGGCTCGCCGTTCTTCAGCAGCCCGATCGCCCGCGGCGGCACCGCGACCCGGGTGTGGGTCTCGTCGCGGCCGCACAGGCAACAGGGGGTGTTCTTCAGTCCGGCGTACACGCCAACTCGTACGGGCCGGAGGGTGGTGTGCGTTTCGCCGGGCGAACTACTCGCTGCACTCGACGAGCCACTCGTGGGCCCAGTCGTCAATCTCTTCGAAGACGGGCGCGAGCGACTCGCCCTTCTCGGTGAGGCTGTAGTACGTCGCCACCGGCGACTCCTCCTCGAGGCGGCGGTGGACAAACCCGGTCTCTTGGAGGTCGTCGAGCACGCGCGAGAGGGTCCGGGCGTTCGCGTCGGTCTCCCGCTTGAGCTCGTTGAAGCGCGACTCGCCGTTCAACAGCTCGTGGAGGACGACGAGCCGCCAGCGCGAGCCGATCTGTTCGAGCGAGTCGATGACCGGACACGGGGTGTCCGGGGCCGTGGCCGCGTCGCTCTCGGGCTCTCCGTCGGTCGTTTCCGCCGAATCCGCGCCGGCGAGGTCCTGCGATGACATCGGTGTTACCTACTTACCCACTTGTCCGGGAAGCGATAAATAGATTGTGTTCGTATACGTAGTTACAGAATGTTATCTGAATTCACGACGCTACCGCTGCAGCTCGACACCCCGCTCGCGGGCGAGCTCTTCCTGCTGGGCCGGATCCTGTTCGGCACCACGTTCGCGTTCATGGGACTGAACCACTTCATGGACGTCGACGCCATGGCCGGCTACGCCGAGTTCAAGGGCCTGCCGGCGCCGCGCTTCTCCGTGATCGCCTCCGGACTCGTGCTCCTGCTGGGCGGAGTCGGCGTCGTCGTCGGGGCGTACCCGGTGCTCGCGGCCGGCGCGCTCGCCGGTTTCCTGCTCGTCTCCGCGGTGACGATGCACGACTTCTGGTCGGTCGACGACCCGGGGGAGCGGCAGAACGAGATGACGAGTTTCCTCAAAAACGTCTACGGCGCCGGCGCCGCGGTCGCGCTGCTCGCCGTCGGCGGCACCGCGTGGCCCTACGCGCTGGGCCTCGGGCTGTTCTGAGCCGGCCGAGACGTTCTGAACCGACCGTAACCGTTCCGATCCGACTGTGATGCGTTTCGACCGGGGTTCCCGAACCGACCGTACCACTAACTGACTCCGCGACCACCGACAACACAGCAATGACTGACGCCCCGCCGACCACCGGACTGCACCACGTGACGAACATCTGCACGGACATGGACGAGACGGTCGAGTTCTACGAGGACGCGCTCGGCTGGTACACGGTCAAGCGGACGCAGAACTACGACGACCCGGGAACGCCGCACTACTACTTCTCGTCGACGCCGGAGGGGAAGCCCGGGACGACCGTCACCTACTTCGAGTATCCGGGCACGCAGGGCGCGCCCGGTCCGGGCGCGAGCCACCACTTCGCGTTCGGCGTCGAGGACGAGGAGACGCTGCGCGAGTGGCAGGCGCACCTCCGCGAGCAGGGGGTGCGGGTCTCCGAGGTCAAAGACCGCACCTACTTCACGAGCATCTACTTCAGCGACCCCGACGGGCTGGTCTTCGAACTGGCGACGGAGGGACCGGGGTTCACCCGCGACGAGGACGAGCCCGGCAGCGAGGAGATCGACCCGTTCGAGAAGGGATACGAGAACTGAATGGCGGACGAGCGCCACTCCGACGGAGGCTCCGACGACGATCCGGCGACCGACGACGCGGCGAGCGATACCCCGACGTCCCACCGAAGCGGCGAGCCGGACGCGTTCGGCTCGCCGTACAGGCTGCTCTCGACCGCGGTGACGCCGCGCCCGATCGCGTGGGTCTCCTCGCGGGGCCCGGCAGGGGAGAACCTCGCGCCGTACAGCTTCTTCAACACCGTCGCGATCGACCCCCCGGTCGTCGGATTCTCGCCGGTGGCGACCGCGGCAGACCCGAAGGACACGCTCGCGAACGCGTTGGAGACGGAGGCGTTCGTCGTCAGCGTCGTCACCGAGGACGTCGTCGAGCAGATGAACGCGTCGAGCGCGACGCTCGAGGCGGGCGAGAGCGAGTTCGACCACGTCGGGATCGACCGCGCGCCGGCGGTGCGGGTCGACGCGCCGCGGGTGGCCGCGTCGGCCGTGAGCCTCGAGTGCGAGCTGTACGACGCCGTCGAGGTCGGCACCTCGACGCTGGTGCTCGGCGAGGTCGTGTACGCCCACGTCGCCGAGGACGCGCTGGTCGACGGGAAGATCGACATCGACCGCCTCGACACCGTCGGCCGGCTCGCCGGCGAGTGGTACGCGAGCACTGAGGACCGGTTCGAACTGGAGCGTCCGCCGTGAGTCGCGTCGTCCCCGTCTAGCCCTCGTCGTCCTCCACCAGCGCGGCGAACCGGTCCAGCGCGCGCCGGCAGACCGGGACGTACCAGGCCGCGACGATCGGGACCTCGACGACGACGCGACTGCGGTCGGGGTCGCCCGCGTAGCTGTCGACGCGGTGGCCGGTGGCCGGGATCCCGGCGACCCGCCAGTCCCAGCGCCGCCCGTTGTACCCGGTCACGCGGAACGGGAGCCACGCGCCGCCGACCCGGATCCGTCCGGTCGTCCCGCGCGTCACGTACCGGTCGTCGCTCTCGACGGCGTCGATCGCCGGTCCCCAGTCGGGCCACGCGGCGGTGTCGCGGAGCGCCCGGGCGGCGACCGTCGGCGCGACGGCGACGTCGCGGCCCACGGCGAGCGTCGTCCCCTCTCGGACGACCGTCGACGCGGAACCGCCGGCGCACCCGTCGATTTCGAAACGACCGTCCGATTCGCCGCCGACGTGAGCCGGGTTATTCACGATACGTCCAACGATCTCGTCGGAGTTAAGCCGACGTATATTAATACCTTATATGGTATCAGGACTCATTATCTCATTCCACGAAGGGTTAATACGGGGATCGGCGCAAGTCGGGTTCAATATGGCTGACGACCGCGATACGATGAAAGATGTCTCGCACACGGCACCGCACGACACCTCGGCGAAGGGAGTCTGGAAACGAGGTCGAAGACCCGTCGAAGAAGAGGAAGAAGAGGAGTAGCGCGATAATCGGCGTACTTGTTTCGACCTGAGCGTTCTTCCGGCACCGAGCGGCGCGTGTCAACTTCCCTCACCGGCGACCGGCCGACACTCTCTTTGACGTCGTTTTTAAATACGGGGTATGGTCGGAGTCATCCTCGGGTTGGCCGGGATCGCAACCGTGACGGTGTTACTGGCGCTCAGCGCGTTCTTCTCGAGCTCGGAGACGGCGATCTTCTCGCTGCCGGCGGAGTGGTTCGAGGGGCAGACCGCGACGGACGACCCGCGGGGGCACGTCCTGAAGGAGCTGTACGACGATCCCCACCGGCTGCTGGTGACGCTGCTCGTCGGGAACAACGTCGTCAACATCGCGATCTCGAGCATCGTGACCGTGCTGGTCGCCAGCTACCTCCCCTCCGGCGCCGCGGTCGTGGTGACGACCGTCTGTACGAGCTTCCTCGTCTTGGTGTTCGGCGAGATCGTCCCCAAGGCGTTCGGCCTCGGAAACGCCGAGCGGTGGTCGCTGCGGGTCGCGTCGCCGATCCGACTGGTCGAGCGTCTCCTCTCCCCGCTCATCACGGTGTTCGACGGGATCACCCGTCGGATGAACGCGTACATCAGCGGCGACGCGAACATCGAGAAGCCGTACACGGACTGACTGCGGCGGAACTGTCGAAAACGCTCGATCGTCGAGACCCACGCGCGGCTCCCGACGGCCCGAGGGGTTTTGTCCCCGTGCCGTGACTCGGACGCATGAGCGAAACGCGGCCCGAGACGGATCGGGAGCCGGAGCCGTTCCGGTACGACGCCGCGGTCGACCCGGGCGAGAAGCGTCACCTCCGGTACGAGGTCGGCGAGACGTACCTCGGGGACCCGATCGAGATACCGGTCACGGTGATAAACGGCGAGGGCGGCGGCCCGACCCTCTTTTTGAGCGCGGGGATCCACGGCGACGAGCTCAACGGGGTCAAGGTGATCCAGGAGGTCGCCGATCGCTACGCGCCGGCCGACCTCCACGGGACGCTCGTCTGTCTCCACGTCTGTAACATCCCGGCCTACGAGGCACAGCGGCGCGACACGCCCATCTACGACCAGGACATGAACCGGTCGTTTCCGGGGAGGGAGCGCTCGAACACGACCGAGCGCATGGCGAACCGGATCTACAGACGGTTCATCGCGCCCTGCGACCTCGGGCTCGACTTCCACACCTCCACCCGCAATCGGACGACCATCTACCACGCCCGGGCCGATCTCGACAACCCCGCCGTCCGTCGGCTCGCCCGGGCCTTCGCGACGAACGTGGTGCTGTACGGGGGCGGGGACCAGGGGTCGCTCCGCTCGACGGCGACCGCGGACGGGATCCCGACGGTCACGGTCGAGATGGGGCGCGCACACCGGTTCCAGCCGGTGCTCATCGAGAAGGCGTTAGAGGGCGTCGAGAGCGTCCTCGCCGAGTACGAGATCACGCCGGACGAGGCGGTCCACTGGCCGGGGTGGTTCCAGTCGACCGCCGCCGACAGCACGAAGCGGTGGCTCCGCGCGGACACCGGCGGGCTCGTCGAGATGGAGTGGGGACCGTACCCGCTCGTCTACGAGGGCGAGACGATCTGTACGATCACGAACCACTTCAAGACGGAGGAGCACGCGGTCGAAGCGCCCTTCGACGGGCTGATCGTCGGGTCGCTGGAGAATCCGGTCGCCGCCCCCGGACACCCGCTCTGTCACGTGGTCAAACTCGACGGCGAGACGCGCCGGGAGATCGAACGCGAGATCGACAACGGGGAGTTCGACGGCTACCGCGCTCACGGCGACGCCTGGACCGACGACTGAACGGCCGCTCGACCGCGCGATCCGTCGTGCGGCACACTCTCCCGCGTTCTCGCGGCTGATAGCCGCGGAGGTGGGTTTAACCCGCCCCGCAGTCGACCGCCCTCCATGATCGAGGTGGAGGGGTTGCGGAAGACGTACGGCGAGTTCGCGGCCGTCGTCGACAGCACCTTCTCCGTCGCGGAGGGCGAGGTGTTCGGCATCGTCGGCCCGAACGGCGCCGGTAAGACGACGACGCTGAAGGTGCTCGCCGGGCTCGTCGACCCCACCGAGGGCGAGGTCGCGGTCGCCGGCTTCCCCTCGGACGACCCGGAGATGCGACGACGGCTCGGCTTCCTCCCCGAGGAGTCGCCCTTATACGAGGAGATGACGCCGCTGTCGTACCTGGAGTTCTTCGCGGACCTGTACGACGTGCCGAGCGACCTCGCCGAGGAGCGAATCGCGGCCGCGCTCGACCGGCTCGAACTGGACCACCGCGAGCGCCGGCTCGGCGACATGTCGAAGGGGATGAAACGCAAGGTCGCGATCGCCCGGTCGCTCGTCAACGACCCGGACGTGCTCGTGTACGACGAGCCCGCCTCCGGGCTCGATCCGGTGACGACGAACTCGGTGTTGGCGTTCACCCGCGAGCTCCGCGCGGCCGGGAAGACCGTCGTCTTCTCCGCGCACAACCTCTACCACGTCGAGTCCGTCTGCGACCGCGTCGTGGTGATGAACGAGGGACGCATCGTCGCCCGCGGGAGCGTCGACGGGATCCGAGAGCGGCACGGGGAGACGACCTACCACGTGTTCACCGACGTCGCGCCCGCCGCCGACGGGCGCTTGCCCGACACCCTCGACGACCCCGAGGCCGCGACCGAGCCGGTCGGCGACCGGTTCCGCACCGTGGTGCCGGACATGGAGGCGGTCGAGGCGGTCCGGGCGGCCGCCGCCGACGCCGGCGGCGAGGTCGTCGACATCCGCACCCGCGAGCCGAGCTTAGAGGACGTGTTCCTCGACATCGTCGGCCGGCCGATGCCCGGGCGGTACGCGGGCGGTGCGAGCGGCGTCGAAGGCGGCGACGCAGAGGCGGAACCGATCGCCGACCGTGACGACGAACGCCCCGCCGAGCCGTCGGAGGGCGCCGAGTGAGAAACCGCCTCCGGAGGGTCCTTCGGGTGGCCCGCTGGGAGGTCGCCCGCGCCGGCGGGGGCGTCGATCGGCGCACGCTGATCGCCGCGCTCGCGCTCCTGCTCGTCGCCGCCGGCGTCCTCGGCGGGGGGATCGCCGCCGGCGCGGTCGGGCTCGACGTCGACCGCGACGTCTACCGCGTCGCCGTGGACGACGGCTCACCGTACGCGGACGCGGTCGAGGAGGCGCCGGCGCTGACCCGCGTTCCCGTCGACGGCGCCGACCTCGGCGAGACGGTAGACCTCGTCGTGTTCGACGGCGGGGAGAGCGAGAGCGGCGCGGTGGAGACCGTCGCCGTCCGCGCCAGCGACACGCGGAAGGGCGAGGCCGCGGCCGCCGAGTTCCGCGAGGCCGTGGAGACGCACAACGAGCGGCTGATGGCCGCCGAGGAGAACGAGACCGCCGCGTTCCCCGTGACCGTCACCCTCCGGTACGTCGGCCAGAGCAGCGGGCTCGACAGCGGCTCGACGCTCGGTGAAGACGGGAGCGGCGGGGACGGAACGGGGAGCGACAGCGGTGGCAGCGGGAGCGGTGGGGACGACGGGAGCGGTGGGGACACGAGCGACGGCGACGCGGACGACTGGACGGCGGGAAGCGACGGCGGAACCGGGAACGACGGCGGGTTCGCGGTCCCCTCGGTCGGCGGCGGAACGTTCGGGGCCGACACGGTCGGCTCGCCGGGATCGATCGCGCCGCCGTTCCCGTTCGTCTCGCTGCTGCTGGCGTTCGCCTTTCTCGTCCCGATGAACTTCCTGATCCAGGCGTACGGCTCGTCGGTGCTCGACGAGCGCACCAACCGGCGGGGCGAGCCGCTGCTCGTCACGCCGCTCTCGCCGGTCGACATCGTCGCCGGGAAGACGCTCCCGTACGTCGCGGCCGCGCTCCTCGTCACGACGCTCATCGCGGTCGGCGTGGGGGGCGGCGTCCTCTCGGTGGTCGCCGTGCTCCCCGTCGCCCTGACCTTCCTCGCGGCCACGTTCGTCGGGGCGATGTTCGCGCGGTCGTTCAAGGAGCTCACCTTCGTCACGGTCGGCGTCAGCGTCCTCCTCACGACGTACGCCTTCGTCCCCGCCGTCTTCACGAACGTCACGCCCGTCGCGCTGGTGTCGCCGCTGACGCTCGTCGTCTTCGACCTGCAGGGCGAGACCGTCTCGGCGGGCGAGGTCCTCTTCTCGACCGTCCCGATGGCGCTGGGCGCCGCGCTCCTGTTCGGGCTCGGGCTCGGGGTGTACCGCGAGGAGGACATGTTCACCCAGAAGCCGGTGACTCGGAAATTCCTCGACGCGCTCGCGGTGCGGCTCGCCGCGGTGGACGAGGCCGCCCTCGCGGATCTCCTCGACCGGCGGCGGCTCCGCGCGCTCGGCTCGGTCGCGCTCCTCACCGCGTGTACGATCCCCTTCGTGTTCGTCGCGGAGCTGCTGGCGGTCGCGACGCTGTTCGCGCTGCCGGTGACGGTCTCGGTCCCGGTGCTCCTCGTGACGATCGCCTTCATCGAGGAGGTCGCCAAGAGCGTGCACCTCTACGCCGGGTTCGAGCGCGGCGTCTTCGCTCGGACCGACCGGGTCGCCGTCGCGGTCGGGCTCGCCTCCGCGGTCGGCTTCTTCCTCGCCGAGAAGGCGACGGCCGTCGTCCAGGCGGTCGGCCTCACCGAACTCTACGTCGGCCGGGCGGCGTTCGGGAGCGTCGCCGGGGCGGAGGGGATCGCTCCGGTCGCCGTCGCGGCGCTGCTGTTCGCGCCCCTCCTGCTTCACGGGGTCGCCACGACCGTCGCCGCGGCGGGCGCGAGCCGAAACCGAACCGCCTACGCCCTGACGCTGGCGGTGGCGACGCTGCTGCACGCGGCGTACAACTTCGGGGCGGTGAGCCTCTATGGGTGAGAGCGACGGCCAGCCGACGGGAGCCGGGCGGCCGACGAGCGCCGGGAAGAGCAGCCGCGTGACGATCGCGGGCCGGGAACTGGCCGGCCTGCGCGCGGAGAAGACGATCCTGTTGGCGGTCGCGATCCAGCTGTTCATCGCCGCGTTCTCGTCGTTCCTCGTCGTCGGCCTCGTCTCGATGTACGACCCCGGCGCGCTCGGCGGCGCCGAGGTCGAGGTGGCCGGCGCGGGCGACGCCGTGGACGACCTCGAACGCGCCGCGAACGAGGTGGAAGGGGCGTCCGTCACGCGCTACGAGGACGCAGCGGCGGCCCGGCTCGCCTTCGACCGCGACGCCGCCGACGCGGTGGTGGTCGCGAACCGGAACGACGACGGGCGGATCGTCGCGGCGGTCACGGCGCCGGACGCGACCGTCGAGACCACCGTGATCGTCGTCCAGCTCCGGGAGCTGCTCCGGACCTACGAGCTGAACGAGCGCGCCGACCGGGCCGCGTACCTGAGCGAGTCGCCGTTGCCGCTGCCGGACCGGAGCGGCTCCAGCCCGTACTTCACCTTCACCTACACCGTGTTGATCCCGGTGTTGGTGTTCCTCCCCGTCTTCATCTCGGGGTCGCTCGTGGTCGACTCGATCACCGAGGAGATCGACGAGGGGACGCTCGAACTGCTCCGCGTCGCGCCGGTCACGCTGGGCGAGATCGTCGACGGCAAGGCGCTCGCGGCGGTCGCGATCGCCCCCGGACAGGCGCTGCTGTGGCTGCTCCTGCTCCGGGCGAACGGAACGCCCGTCGCCAACGTCCCGTCGATCCTCGCGCTGATGACCGCGCTGACGACGCTCGTCGTCGCGCTCGGGATCGCCGTCGCCGCGCTCGCGCCCGACCGGCGGGCCGCCCAGTTCCTCTACTCGATCGGCGTCCTCGTCCTGTTCGGCGGCGCGACGGCGATGGCCGGCGGCCCGGCGAACGCGGTCGCGCGGCTCGCCATCGACAGCGCGGACGCGACGACGACCGCCCTCGTCGCCGCCTACGTCGGCATCGCCGCGGTGGCGTACGTCGGCGTGCGACGGCTCGTCGCGGAGAACGGCTTCGAGAATTGACCGCCGCGGAGGCCCGGACTCGCCGCTCGCCGCTTCGACTCACCGCTCGCCGGTGACGCGGTCCGCGAGCCGCTCGATCCATCCGGCGGTCGGGAGCTCCCAGCCGTACGCGACCGCGATCAGCCGGGTTCCGACGGTCACCGCGGCACAGGCGCCGGCGGCGATTCCGCCGAGGCCGCCCAGCGCGCCGATCGCCCAGTACGCGACGCCGCCGAGTACCGCGCAACTCGCGTAGAAGTCGTCGAACAGGATGAACGGCGCGCGGTCGAGGAGGACGTCCGCGAACGCGCCGCCGCCGACCGCGTTGATCGTCGCGATGGCGACGACGCCGAACGCGGAGACGCCCGCGTCGGTCGCGACGATCGCGCCGGTCGTCGCGAAGGCGGCGAGGCCGATCGCGTCCGCGACGAGGGTGATCGGGTGCCTGTCGGGGTCGGCGAGCGCGACGCTCAGACCGACGGCGAGGCCGACGCCGACGAGCCCGAGCGCGATCTCCGCGGGCGACCGGAGGGCGAGCGGGACGCGGTTCACGAGGAGGTCGCGGGTCACCCCGCCGGCGAACGCCATCGCCAGCCCGACGACGGCGACGCCGAACAGGTCGAACTCCTCGCGGATCGCCTTCGTCGAGCCGACCAGCGCGAACGCGACCAGTCCGATCGTGTTCATCGCGGCGAACGGGTCGCCGAACAGCGTCGTCCAGAGTCCCCCCGTCACTCGCCGAAGGCCCCCAGGCTCGACTGCAGCTCGCGCCCCGGCACCTCCTCGGTGAGCTCGTAGCCGACCAGCTCGCGGGCGTCGACCGCGTACGTCGAGCCGCCGCGGTCGAGCACCAGCACCCGGCCCTTCCAGCCGCGCACCGTCCCGGCCGCCATCGTCTCCGCGACCGGGCGCTCGTCGAGGTCGAGCCCGTAGTCGAACGCGAAGCGCTCGATCGGGTCGAACCGGTCCAGCAGGGCCTCCCACGCCGGCTCGTCCACCTCGCGACCGAAGCCGGCGAGCTTCGTCGGCACCCGGACCCGGTCGACGAGGTCGTCGCCCTCGGCCAGTTCGGCCTCCACCTGGCGGGCGACCCGGCCGTCCGGGAAGGTACGGACGTGAACCGCCCGGTCCGCGCCCTGTTCGCGGAGTCGGGTCTCAAGCCGCCACAGCCGCGTCACGCCGACTTTCAGGACGTCGGGAGCGAACGCCGCGAGGTACAGCGCGTGCTCCTCGTGGCAGTCCATCTCGTCTTTTAAACAGGTCCCCGTACACCGCGCGCAGACCCAGACGCTCCCGTGGGCGTCGCAGTAGGGCGCGTCGGGGGCGTCGCAGGCGACGTGTTCGCCGTCGTGGACCGTCCCCGCGCAGCGGCGGTCGCCGAGCCCGTAGGCGAGCTCCGTCCCGGCGGTCGCCTCGACGAACTTGACCGCGCCGCCGCTGGCGACGTAGAGGCCCTCCCCCGACTCGTAGCCCACGACTTGCACGCGCTTCCGTAGGGGGAGCCGCGACTTATGGGCGTCGTCGTCGGAGCGCTCGAACCGGTGGCGGCTCGTCGTCCGACCGACTCGGCGCCCGGCCGAATCACTCGCGGACGGCTCCGTCAAAACCCCGGCAAGTGGGTACTACGGCCGCATGTAGGCGTATCCTTCCGTTTGCAATCGCGTTACCTCCACGGCGCCCTCCGGGACGGTCTCAACCCTCTCGACGAGGTCGGACTCGTCGAGATCCATGGTCTCGAGCGTGTTGCTGCAGGCCTTGAACGAGACACCGTCGTCCAACAGGGCCCGGACGGTCTCCTCGCTCTCCCGGCCGGCTTCGATCGCCTTCACGCCGCCCGCCTGAACGACAACCGCAACGTCGTCGATACTGCCGGTCTCGTCGTTCAAGATGTTTCTGGCGATAGCCAGCGCCGTTTCCTGTTCGGTCTCGTCTCCCGAAATGAGATGAACCACGGTTTGCATGCACGTGAGTGAGGGGGAGCACGGCGTACTGCCTGTTGCTTGCAAATAAAAGGGAGCGAGGACGGTTCGGGGCCCTCGAAGTCGTTGCGTCGTCCTTCGACAGACGGCCGTTCCGAACGAGTACGCGTCTGAAAACGGGGTTTCGACGGGCGGAGAGACCGTGCGGGGTATTTAACTCACGGGGCGCGCTACCTACCCTCATGCTCGACGCCGCGCTCACGGCCGCGGACGGCGACGAGGGGGTCGACCTCGCGCTCACCGTGACGAACGAGAGCGACGGCCCGGTCACGCTCCGGTTTCGGACCGGCCAGCGCGCCGACTTCGCTGCGTACGAGGGAGCCGACGTGGACGCTCTCGACGCCGACGGCGGCGACCCCCACCGCGACGGCATCGTCCCCGAGGCCGACCCCGTCTGGCGACACGGCGCGGGGCAGCTGTTCACGCAGGCGCTCGGGAGCGAGACGCTCGCACCCGACGAGTCGGCGACGTACGCGGGCGCGTGGCGGGACCCGCCCACGGGAGAGTACCTGGTCGTCGGGTGGCTGACGGCGGACGATCACGACGCGAGCGCGACCGCGAGGGTCGCGGTCGACTGACGCGTCGCGGTCGGGACCTCAGCCCTCGTCGCCGCCGTGGACCGCCTCGCCGACCGCGGTCGCGAGCGACTCGCGGGTCCGGTGGCTCGACTCGGCGTCGGTCCGGACCTCGATCAGGTGAGAGCCATCGGCGTCGCGAGCCCGCGCGCACGCCGCCTCGAGGTCCTCGGCGATCGCCTCCGCGCCTCCGTCCCCCGCTCGGGCGACCCCCGGGCGCGCGTCGATCCGCGCGTACTCCAGTCCGTGGAGGTCGGCCATCGGCTCGAACTCGATCCCGTGCGGGGTCTTGAACGACTCCGTGAACTCCGGCTCGAACGACTCGATCGGGAGCGCGTGGAAGATCCCGCCGCCGTCGTTGTTGATGACCACGACCGTCGCGTCGACGCCGCACCGGTCGATCGCGAGCAGCCCGTTGGTGTCGTGGTACAGCGCCAGGTCGCCGACGACGAGTGTGAGGTCGTCGGTCGTCGCCGAGCCCGCCCCGAGCGCGCTGGAGACGATCCCGTCGATCCCGGAGACCCCGCGGTTCCCCAGTACGGTGAGGCTCGTCGTCGTCGGCCCGACGAACCGGTCGAGGTCGCGGACGGGCATGGAGTTCGAGACGAACAGCGTCGCCGGGTCGGGGAGCGCGTCGGCGACGGCGCGGAGCGCGTCGCCCTCGTGGAAATCGACCGACTCGTCGGCCCCCGGGACGCCGTCGCCGCCGTCCGCTTCCCGGCCGTGGATCGCCCGGGCGGTGCGGTCGGCCTCCTCCCACTGCGCGCGCCAGTCGGGGTCCCCGCCGCCCCCGCCGACGAGCCGCGAGAGCCGGGCGCAGAGGCGGCTCGGCTCGGCGACGACGAGGTCGGTCGCGGCGAACTCGGCCTCGCGCCAGCGGCCCGCGGGATCGACCTGGTACTGCTCGGCGCCGGTGGCGGCGAGGTACTTGCGGAGGTTCTTGGAGGTCGGGGAGGCGCCGAGCCGGAGGACGACCTCGGGGTCGGTCCACTCGACGGCGTCGGTTCCGTCGCGGCCGGGGTCGTCTCCGTCCCCCGCGACCGACGCCGAGAGGTAGGCGTCGTACGCGCCGACAACGGGCGCGACGCGGGTGTGGCCGCCGTACCGGACGCCCGACAGCGGGTCGGCGACGACCGGGAAGCCGGTCGCGTGCGAGAGCGCCGTGACCGCCTCGGCGTCGAGTCCCGGCGGGTCCGCCGGACCGGCGACGATCAGCCCGTGATCGGCGGTCGAGAGCTCGTTCGCGAGCGCGCGGATCTCGTTTTCGCCCGGCTCCGGCGAGCCCGGCGTCACGTCGACGTACGCCCCGTCGCGACCGGCCGCGGCGACCGGGTCGAGGTCGGCGGGCACGTCGCCGGACACCCGCGTCGGCTCCAGCGGCTTCTTGAACGGGACGTTGAGGTGCACCGGACCGGGGTCGGCGCCCTCGGCGGTCGCGACGGCGCGGGCGACGGTGGTCCGCAGCGACCGGAGCGCGCGGTCGTTCGGCGCCGGCTCGGGGAGGTCTTTATAAAATCGGACGGCGTCGCCGTACAGCTTCTCCTGATCGGCGGTCTGGTTCGCTCCCGAGTCGCGGAGCTCCGGCGGTCGGTCGGCCGTGAGCGCGAGCAGGGGGACGCGGGCGTTGCTCGCCTCCATCACGGCGGGGTGGTAGTTGGCGGCGGCGGTGCCGGAGGTGCAGATCAGCGGCGTGACGCTCCCCGTTCGCCGGGCGCGGCCCAGCGCGAAGTAGGCGGCGGAGCGCTCGTCTAACTGTGAGAAGACCCGGAGGTCGTCGTGGCGCGCGGCGGCCATCGTCAGCGGCGTCGAGCGGCTCCCCGGCGAGACGACGACGGCGTCGACGCCCGCGGCGACGAGTTCGTCCACGAGGGCCCCCGCCCACAGCGCGTTCCGGTTCGGCGCGGTCATTGCCACCGCTTCGTGGTCGATATTTAAATACTCCCGCGGGTCGGCCGCGGCGGGGACTTTTATACCCGGTTCAGCCGCGAGAGCCCGTGCCACACCGCGTCGACGAGCCGGTCCTCGCCCTCCCCGTCGGCGTCGTTCCAGCCCCGGGCGATCGCGTCCTCCAACACCGGGACCGGGTGGTTCTCGAAGTTGTTCATCCCGCGGAACGTCTCCAGCGCCTCGCGGTGAGGTTCGCCGAAGGCGTCGACGTCGGTCTCGGCAGCGTCGTCGAGGAATCCCAGGTCGGCGAGCGTCGTCGCCACCGCCGCGGCCGCCTCGCCGGTCAGCTCCCGGGTCTCGTCGGGCGCCTCGCGCTCCAGCAGCGTGACGTCGTACAGCTTGAAGACCCGCTCCAGCTCGTCGATCGGGCGCTCGTGGTCGTCGACGCGCACGTCGATCCACCGGTCGTTGCGGCCGTCGTAGCCGCCCTCCGGCTTGGCGACGTAGAGCGCCGCCGACTGCTCGCCGCGCTTGTCGCCGCCGGCCGCGTTGCCGGCGTGGAGCGCGGCGATCAGCCGCTCCGGGAGCCCGCCGTCCGCCTCCTCGAACGCCTCCGCCATCGCGGTCAGCGTCTCGGCGTTCTCCAGGATGTTCCCCTGCACGGTGTACTCCTCGCCCTGCAGGTCGCCGGCGTAGTCGTGACACTCCTCGCCGGTGAAGGCGGCGGGCTCGCCGTCGAGGCCGACGACGCCGACCTGTCGCGAGGGCGCCTCGTCGTCGGCGCTCGTGAGCTCCTCGACGACCGCGCCGGCGTCGCGGCCCTCGCGGAGGAGGTCGAGCCCGTCGGGGCCGTACGCGACGTTCGCGAAGCTCTGCGTGGCGACGGCGCCGGCGTCCGCGCTGACGAACGGGACGACCGCGCCGACGCTGACGAACTTCGACTGGACGGCGACGCCGACGGCGTCGGTCTCCGGGTCGCGGGCGGCGATCGAGAACGTCGAGGGGCGGGCTGGCATGTGAACGACGGGTCGGCGGCCGCCCTCATAAATCCGGTCGAGGTCGCCGGGTCGGTGCGCCCGCCGCAGCCGACGCCCGCACTCCCGGTGCCAGTACCGCCGGCGCCCGTACTCCCGGCTCCATTACCGCCGGCGTTCGCGCCGCCGACGCCCCGCGACGGATCGTCGCTCGCGCTCGCGTTCTGCAACGCTTATGCACGCCGACCGACTTCGATCGGGTATGAGCGACGACGACGCCGTCGACGTCGAGGTCGAGTCCCCCGACGACGCCGCGAGCGCGAACGGCACGGCGGAGGCGACCGCCGAGGGAACCAGCGGCGAGTCGGCCGAATCGGACGGAGCGGCCGGCGGCGACCGGGAGGCGCTGGCCGCCGCCGTCGCCGAGCACGACGAGGCGCTCGCCCGCGAGGTCGCAGCGCTGGAGGCCGAGCTCGCGGAGACGCGAGAGGAGCTGCTGGAGGCGGAGGAGGAGGTCGAGGATCTGACGAGCAAGCTCGCCCGCGTGAAGGCGGACTTCAGCAACTACAAGCAGCGGGCCAAGCGCAAGCAGGACGAGATCCGCGAGCGCGCCTCTGAGGCGCTCGTCGAGCGTATCACCCCCGTCCGGAACGACCTCCTGCGCGCGCTCGACCAGGAGGAGGGGAGCGACCTCCGCCCCGGCGTCGAGTCGACGCTGGAGAAGTTCGACGAGGTACTCGCCGAGGAGGGCGTCGAGGCCATCGCCCCGGAGCCGGGCGACGACGTCGACCCCTCCCGACACCAGGTGATGTTACGCGTCGAGAGCGACCAGCCCGAGGGCACCGTCCACGAGGTGTACGAGCCCGGCTACGAGATGGGCGACCGCGTCGTCAGCGAGGCGAAGGTCACCGTCAGCGCCGACGAGTCGTAGTCGGCGTCTCCGAGTCGCGGCCCGCGTCTCCCGTTTTCACGTTCCGTTCCCGTATCGGGCCGCGAGGTCGTCGAGCCCCGCGTCCGGCGCCGCGGCGTGGGGCACCGACAGCGGCGAGACCGACACCTCGCCGTCGACGACCGCGCGTCTGTCCGTGCCGACCGGGTCCGGTACGTCTCCGGGCGTCATCCGCCCCCAGATCGGGTCGGAGATGGAGAGGCCGCCGTTTCCGTCGGACGCCGCCTCCATCCCGTACCACTCGGAGGGCGTGGTGACGCGCATCGGCGCGGGCTCGACCCCGGCGTCGAGCGCCGAGTTCGGCGTCGCGGAATCGGCCGCTCCCCCGTCCTCAACGACCGTCTCCGAGCCGCCGTCGCCCTCGGCGGGCTCCGCCATCGGCGCGTTGACGTTGAGGTAATCGGCCCGCTCGAACACGCCCGCGGCGTCGGCCTCCTCGATGAGGAACCGCGTGGCTCGGACGGCGTGGGCGAACGACGCGGGCGGGAGCTCCCGCTTCCACCAGTCGTCGCCGCCCGGCACGTACATCGACGTCGCGATGCCCGGGACGCCGAAGAACGACCCCTCGACGACCGCCGAGACGGTCCCGGACCGCCCGAGGGTGTACGCGCCGAGGTTCGCCCCCTCGTTACACCCGGCGACCACGAGGTCCGCGTCCGGGACGAACTCGTCCAAGCCGGCGACGACGCAGTCCACGGGCGTCCCGTCGACCGCGTAGCCCAGCTCGTGGTCGGTGACCGCGACGTCGGCGGAGATGGCGCGACCGACCGACGACCGGTCGCCCGTGGGCGCGACCGCGACCACGTCGTAGTCGGTCGCGAGCGCGTCGTACAGCGTGCGGAAGCCGACGGCGTCGATGCCGTCGTCGTTCGTCAACAGGATCCGCTCGACGCTCATACGGGTACCAGGGGCGGTTCGGGCAAAAGTCCACCGTCGCCGGGCCGGGCGATCTGCCGCCCCGGAGCCGGGCGATCTGCCGCCCCCGGACCGGTCGCGGCGAACGGAAAAGCCCACGTATCCCGGGCACCACCGCCCGGTATGGGATTCGGGGACACGGCGAAGAAGATCCAGACGCTCGCCGACAAGGCGGAGCGCACGTACCAGAAGATCAACGAACTCCGCAGCGAGGTCGAGGAGACCCAGACGACCGTGGTGGACACCTCCGAGCGCGTCCAGCGGCTCGAAAACGAGATGGCCGAACAGCGGGCCGTCCTCGACGCGGTCGCGACCGAGGTCGGCGTCGACCTGGAGAGCGTCAGCACCGAGGCCCACATCACCGAGGCGGAGCGCGCCGCCGCGGAGGACGCGGGCGACGGCGCCGAACCCGCCGAGAGCGACGGCGGCGAGTCCGACGACGACGAATCCGCCGACCGCGACGCGGCGTAAGGTCAGTCGGTCGTCTCGCCGGTGCCCGCCGCGTTCTCGACGCCGCCCGCGTCGCTCCCTTCGCCCGCATCGACGTCAGCCCGGGACACCACTTCGGCCGGCACCCCCGCCACCGTCGTCTGCGGCGGGACGTCCGCGTCGACCAGAGAGTTGGCCGCCACCCGCGCGCCCTCGCCGATCGTGACGCCCGGCAGGACGACCGCGCCGGCACCGATCATCGCGCCCTCTCCGACGACGACGTCGCCGAGGCGGTACTCCGCCTGGAGGAACTCGTGGCACAGCAGCGTCGCGTCGTACCCGATGATCGCGTCGTCGCCGACGGTGATCCGTTCGGGCCAGAACACGTCCGGGGTCGATTCTAACCCCCACGCGACGCCGGCGCCGACCGTGACGCCGATCCGCCCCAACAGCCAGTTCTTCAGTCGGAGGCTCGGACAGATCCGCGCGAGGACGATGACGACGTAGTTTCGGACGACGGCGAGCGGCGACTTCGCGTCCGGCCACGACCACAGCGAGTTGCGCGGTCCGGGGGTCGGGTGACGCTCCAGCCGGTCGCTTCGAGAGTCGTCGGGGCTCTCGTCGGCGTCAGTCTCGTCTGGCGCATCTCTCCGTGTGTCCGCCGATGCGCCTCTCGCCGCATCCGCCGACGCGCCGTCGTCCTCGTGAGTCACGACGAGACGTTCGGACGGCTCACTTATAAGGGTCGCCGCCGCGATCGACGCGAGGGTTCAAATCGGATACCTCGGCCAATGCGTCCACGACCTGACGAGGGCCCACGGCCGGCCGAGACGGGTGCGCGGTCGACCGCCGTGCGGACGCGACCGACGACCGCCTGTTCGCTACGCCGACCAGCGTTGACGCCGTCCAGACGCCCGCTCGGGTGCCGCCCTACTCCCGCAGCTCGTTCATGTGCGCCACGCGCCGCTCGACGAGGTCGGCCGTCCCCACGTCGTGGCGGATCCGGAGCCCGTCGCCGGCGGCCGAGAGCCCCTCCTCGGCCTGTCGCTCCGCGGCGGCGATCGAGTCGCCGCGGCCGACGACGGCGAACGACCGCGAGGTGGTCGTGTACAGCCCGTCGTCGCGCTCGTCGACGCTGGCGTAGTAGAGCAACGCGTCGCCGACGCTCTCCTCGTCGACCGCGATCTTCGCGCCCGCCTCGGGGTCGACCGGGTAGCCGTCCGGCACGGCGTACTTACAGACTGTCGCCTCGCCGGAGAAGGACAGCTCCGGGAGCGCTTCTCCCTCGCGAGCGGCCGTCAGCACGTCGATGAACGGCGTGTCCAGGACCGGCAGCGTGTTCATCGCCTCCGGATCGCCGAAGCGCGCGTTGAACTCGACGACCTTCGGGCCCTCGTCGGTGAGCATGAACTGCCCGTAGAGGACGCCCTTGTAGTCGGGGAGCGCCTCGACGACCGCCTCCAGCACGTCGACGGCGGCCTCGTAGTCGCCCTCGGCCATGAACGGCAGCGAGAGTCCCGTGTCCGAGTACGAGCCCATCCCGCCCGTGTTCGGGCCCTCGTCGCCCTCGTAGGCCCGCTTGTGGTCCTGAACCGCGGGGGTCGTCCGCACGTCGCCGTTCGCGACGAACGCCTGGACCGTGAACTCCTCCCCGACGAGTCGCTCCTCCAACACGACGCGGTCGTACTCCGAGTCGCGCAGGTACGCTTTCGCCTCCTCGGCGGTCACCTGGTCGCCGATCACCTTCACGCCCTTCCCGCCCGTGAGCCCGGCCGGCTTCACCGCGAGGTCGCCGTCGTACGCGTCGATGTAGTCGCAGGCGGCCGCCGTGTCGTCGAACACCGCGTAGTCGGGACAGCCGGGGATCGACGCCTCCTCCATGAACTCGCGCTGGTACGCCTTATCCGTCTCTAGGCGCGCCTCCTCGGCGCGGGGGCCGAACGCGTACACGCCGGCGTCGTCCAGGGCGTCCGCGACGCCCGCCGCGAGCGCGGACTCGGGCCCGATCACCGCGAGGTCAGCGCCCACCTCGGTCGCGTAAGCGGCGACCGCCGCGGCGTCGGTCTCGTCGATCGACTCGAACCCGTCGGCCAGCCGGCGAATCCCCGGGTTCCGGTTGCTCGCACAGGCGTACAGCGCGCAGTCGTCGGCGACCGCGCGGGCGATCGCGTGCTCGCGTCCGCCGCCGCCGACGAGGAGTACGGTCTCGGTCATGCCCGACGGATCAGTACACGGTAGTGTAAGCCTTACTTTCGACTCGTGCCAAGATAGACACATACGTGGATCAATTCGCGGATCGAGAGTTCGGTGGGCCCGACCGCGCCGGTCGTGTGACGGGTTTTTGCCTCGTCGGGGCGAATCGGACGTATGTCACAGCCGACGGAGCGGAATCGCCTCGACGAGGAGGCGAGTCCGTACCTCCGACAGCACGCCGACAACCCGGTCCACTGGCAGCCGTGGGGCGACGAGGCGTTCGAACGCGCCTGCGAACACGACGTGCCGGTGTTCGTCTCCATCGGCTACTCCTCCTGTCACTGGTGTCACGTGATGGCCGAGGAGAGCTTCGAGGACGAGGCGATAGCCGAGGTGCTCAACGAGAGCTTCGTGCCGATCAAGGTCGACCGCGAGGAGCGCCCCGACGTCGACAGCACGTTCATGACCGTCTCCCAGCTCGTCACGGGCGGCGGCGGGTGGCCGCTCTCCGCGTGGTGCACGCCCGAGGGCGAGCCGTTCTACGTCGGGACGTACTTCCCGCCCGAGCCGCGCCGAAACCAGCCCGGGTTCCGCGACCTCTGCGAGCGCATCGCGGACTCGTGGGCGGACCCCGAGCAGCGCGAGGAGATGCGACGCCGCGCCGAGCAGTGGACGACGAGCGCCCGCGACGAACTGGAGTCGGTCCCCGAGCCGGACGCCGCCGGCGACGCGGAGCCGCCCGGCGTCGACCTGGTCGACGAGGCGGCCGCCGCCGCGATCCGAGGCTACGACGACGAGTACGGTGGCTTCGGGAGCGGCGGCGCGAAGTTCCCGATGCCGGGCCGGATCGACCTGCTCCTCCGCGCCTACGCTCGAACCGGTCGAGACGCCGCGCTCACGGCCTCGACGGGGACGCTCGACGGGATGGCGCGCGGCGGAATGTACGACCAGATCGGCGGCGGGTTCCACCGGTACGCGACCGACCGACGCTGGACGGTCCCGCACTTCGAGAAGATGCTGTACGACAACGCGGAGCTTCCCCTGGTGTACCTCGACGGGTATCGCCTGACCGGAGACCCCGCGTACGCCCGGATCGCGAGCGAGACGCTCGGCTTCCTCGACCGGGAGCTCCGCCACGAGGACGGCGGCTTCTTCAGCACGCTCGACGCGCGGAGCGCGCCGCCGGCGAGTCGGCGAGGGGACGCGAGCGACGACGGAAGCGAGCACGCCGACGTCGAGGGCGCCTTCTACGTCTGGACGCCCGAGGAGGTCGACGCGGCGCTCGACGAGCCGGCCGCGTCGCTGGCGAAGGACCGGTACGGGATCCGGTCGGGCGGGAACTTCGAGCGCGGCACGACCGTCCCGACGATCGCGGCGTCGGTCCAGGAGCTCGCCGAGGAGCACGACCTCCCGACCGAGGAGGTTCGAGGGCACCTCACCGCCGCCCGCGTCGCGCTGTTCGAGGCGCGGGAGTCGCGCCCGCGGCCGGCCCGCGACGAGAAGGTGCTCGCCTCGTGGAACGGCCGCGCGATCTCCGCCTTCGCGAACGCGGGGGGCGTCCTCGGCGAGCCGTACGCGGAGATCGCTCGCGAGGCGCTCGATTTCTGTCGCGACCGCCTCTACGACGCCGAATCCGGCGAGCTCGCTCGACGGTGGATCGACGGCGACGTTCGGGGGCCGGGCTACCTCGACGATCACGCGTTCCTCGCGCGCGGCGCGCTCGACGTCTACGCCGCCACCGGCGATCCGGAGCCGCTCGGGTTCGCGTTGGACTTGGCCGAGACGATCGTCGCGGAGTTTTACGACGACGACGACGCCACCATCTACTTCACGCGGGATCCCGACGCGGGGGACAACCGGTCCGGAGCCGACGGCGACGGAGAGGCGCAACGCGCCTCTAGCAGCGAGGGACACAGTCCCTCGGGCAACCGGGCTTCGCCCGGTGACAGTCGGACGCAGTCCGACGACGACGCCCTGTTCGCCCGTCCGCAGGAGTTCACCGACCGCTCGACGCCGTCGAGCCTCGGCGTGGCGGCCGAGACGCTGGCGCTGCTCGACGGGTTCCGGACCGATCGCGAGTTCGCCGGCATCGCGGAAGCGGTCGTGACGACCCACGCCGACCGTATCCGGGCGAGTCCGCTGGAGCACGTCTCGCTGGTGCGGGCCGCCGAACTCGTCGAGACGGGCGGGATCGAGGCGACGATCGCCGCCGACGCGGTGCCGGACGCGTGGCGCGAGACGCTCGGCGAGCGGTACCTCCCGGGGGCGCTTGTGGCGCCGCGACCGCCGACCGAGGCGGGGCTGGACGCGTGGCTGGACCGGCTCGGGGTTGACGAGGCACCGCCGATCTGGGCCGGACGCGACGCCGTCGACGGCGAGGCGACCGTCTACGTCTGCGAGGGCCGGACCTGTTCGCCGCCGGAGACCGACCTCGACGCGGCGCTGGCCTGGCTGGCCGAGCGGCAGTAAGGAGAGCGCAGGCCGCTGCGAGGGCCCGGCACGGAGGCCCGACGCGGGGCCAGCGCGGAGGCCCAGCGGAGTCGATCGCCCGGCCGCGTCGAGTCGGCACGCTTTACGCGTCCCGGATCGGAGGGGGACGCATGGAGCGGTACGATCTTCTCTATCGGCTGTACGACGAATTCGACGTCGAGACCCTCCGCGAGCACCAGTCGTTCGTGAATCTCTTTCCGCCCGTCGACTCGCGGGTGGCGCTGGACCACTGGGAGGACGCGAGCGACGAGTTGGCCCTTCGAAAGGCGGAGATCCGCGACTCGCTTCCGAACGGAGCCACCTTCGCCGAGGTCGCGGCCTACGCCGACCGGGAGACCGCGTTCACCGCGCTCGACCTCCGCGCCCGCTACGGCCGCGCCGTCAACGGGCTGGTGTTGGACGTCGACGAGACGCTCAGATCGGCCGGAGGAACCGACAACGAGATTCCGCGCGAGACGCTGCACATGCTGACCGCGCTTCACGACGCCGGGGTGCCGATCGTCATCTGCACCGGCCAGACCCTGGAGAACGTCAAGGGGTTCATGATCCAGGGGCTCGGGAGCGAACTGGTCCACTCCGGCTCCTTCTCTATCGTCTACGAGTCGGGCAACGGCGTGTTCACGCCCGGACACGGCTCTCGGACCAAGCGGCTGCTCTACGAGGAGCTCGACGAGACGGTTCGAGGCGTCTTCGACGACGTCCGCTCGCGGGTCCTCCCCGAGGCTCCGCAGGACGTCCGCCGCGGCTGTCACCTCCAGGGCAACGAGTTCAACGTCACCCTGAAGCCGAACTTCGAGACCGGAAGCGCGGACGCGGAAGCGGTGATCGACGACGGGCTCGTCCACCTGATCGACCTGCTCGGCGCGGTCGCAGTGGAACGGGCCGGCGTCGAGACCGGCGACGGTCGCCCCGAGCGGGGCGCCGCGTGGGCGCGGGCTCACTACGCGGCGGCCGACCCGGAGATCCGGGACGTCCTCGAGGCGAACGCGGCCGCCCGGACCGACGCCGTATCGGCCCGAGCGGACGCGGCCGTCGGCGGTACGGAGACGGGCGAGGCCGCGACGGTCCCCGTCGACGCGAGCGACGCCGGGGCGAGCGACCCGGGCGTACTCGCCGACGTACCGGAACCGGTCGCCGCGCTGTTCGACCGGATCGACGTCGGCTACTATCGCGGCGACGCGGCCGAGATCACGTCGCTGGAGCTGAACAAGGTCGCCGGGGTCGAGCGGGCGCTCGACGTGCTCGACGTGACGGACCCGTTCCTGCTGGTGATGGGCGACAGCAAGTCCGACCTGCGGGTGATGGAGTGGGTTGCCGACCGCGGCATCGGGATCGCCGCCGCGCCCGAGCACGCCTCCGCGGCCGTGCGCTCGCACGTCCTCGACCGCGACGAGCTGGTGTTCGACCGCGGGGCCTCGGCGCGGATGCTACGCACCGCCTACGTCCTCAACCTGCTCGTCTGACCGGCGTAAGTCGCGTCGTAATTATATACGTCCGTCACGAGCCTTTCCCCATGCACGATTTCGTCGTCGTCGGAGCCGGCCCGCCGGGGTCCCGGTTCGCCCGGCGCGCGGCCGAGGCCGGTCGCGACGTGGTCGTCTTCGAGAAGGGGACCGTCGGCGAGCCGCTGGCCTGTTCGGGCCACGTCTCCGACGACGTCTGGGAGTACGTCCCCGACGAGGCCCGCGACCGGCTCCTCCAGAACCGCGTGTACGGGGCGCGGTTCCACGTGGGTTCCCCCGGGTCGAAGGCGTACCCGTTTTATAAAGACCGCCCCGTCTCGAACGTGATCGACCGCGTCGGGCTCGACCGGACCCTCGCCGACTGCGCGCGGGACGCGGGCGCCGACGTCCGGGAGGGACACACCGTCCTCGACGTGGACGAGCGGCCGGATCGGGTCGCCGTCGAGGTCCGGACCCCCGACGGCGACGTCGAGACGGTCGAGTCCCGGATGGTGGCCGGCTGCGACGGTCCGACCTCCCGCGTGCGCCGCGCGCTCGACCTCCCGGAGCCGGACGAGCTGCTCCACGGCGTGCTCGCGTTCGACGACGCGCCCGACGACGGCGACCTCGTCGACGTCCACCTCACCGCGCCGACGTTCTTCGCGTGGCGGATCCCGCGGGGGGACGCCGGCGTCGAGTACGGGCTCGCGGCGCCCCCGAGCGACGACGTCACGGCGATGTTCGACCGGCTCACCGACGCCTACGGCGCGACGACCGACCGGTTCTGCTCCGGGGCGATCCCGGTCGGCCCGCCGGACCGCGTCACCACCGACCGGGCGTTCCTGATCGGCGACGCCGCCGCGCAGACGAAGCCGTTCACCGGCGGCGGGATCCTGTACGGGATGACCGCGGCCGACGTCGCCGCGTCGGCGATCGACCCCGCGGACCCGGCGACCCTCGCCGACTACGAGTCCGGCTGGCGCGACGAGATCGGGCGAGAGATTCGGCTCGGGAGCGCGATCCGGCGGTGTTACTCGCTTCCAGAGCCCGTCCAGCGGGCCGGGCTGTGGGCGCTCTCGGGCGAGATCGGCGTCCACATGGACCGCCCGAGTTCCTTCTTTTCGCCGGCGCACCTCCGGCGACTGTTCTCGCGGAGCGACCCGCCGGAGACCGGAACGGATATTTAAAAAACGACCGGCCCGACCGCGGCGGTTACTCCTCGATGACGTCGGCGAACGAGACGTTCTCGCGGACGCTCGTGATCTCGACGGTCGGCTCGTCGCCCGGCTGAGAGTCGGGGACGATGACGACGTATCCCCGCTCGATCTTCGCGATGCCGTCGCCCTTGTCGCCGAGCGTCTCGATCGTGACCTCGCGGACGTCGCCCTCGGAGACCGGCGGCCCGGCGGGGGCGTCGGGGGAGGACCGTACCGCGGAGCCGCCGGCGCCGTTCCCGGCGAGTTCGCGGTCCGCCGACCGACCGGGCGCGGACTCGGCGTCGGCGGTCTCGCCTCCCGCCTCGCTCTGTATCAGTGCGACCCGGTACGTCTCGTCCAGAGAGACCGATCCGTGTTCGATCTCCGATGCCGGAACAGCGACGACGGGGTCGCCGTCGCGCTCCTCTACCTTTCCGGTGAACAGACACGCGAGCGAATCGGTGATTTCGACCATGGGTCACCTTATGAGTACGGTAATGAAAAGCTCCCTATTTATCACCCCACCCCGCGCTCGCGGCTCGCGACCGCTGCGAGTCGCGGGAACGGGCCGGAGCGACACGCGAGCGATCCGAACGGCGAATGAACACAAACGTTTACCCTGTTCCGAATGAATCGCCGAGCATGAGCCGAAACTACGAGTCGCTCCACGACCCGAACGCGGAGTACACGATGCGAGAGCTCTCCGCCGAGACGATGGGTGTGACCGGGACGCGCGGCGGCGGCCGCGACGTCGAGATCACGGACGTCCAGACGACGATGGTCGACGGGAACTTCCCGTGGACGCTCGTCCGCGTGTACACCGACGCCGGCGTCGTCGGCACCGGCGAGGCGTACTGGGGCGCCGGCGTCCCGGAGCTGATCGAGCGGATGAAGCCGTTCGTCGTCGGCGAGAACCCGCTCGACATCGACCGGCTGTACGAGCACCTCATCCAGAAGATGTCGGGCGAGGGCTCGGTCGAGGGCGTCACCGTCACCGCGATCTCCGGGATCGAGGTCGCGCTCCACGACCTCGCCGGCAAGATCCTCGACGTGCCGGCCTACCAGCTGCTCGGCGGGAAGTACCGCGACGAGATGCGCGTCTACTGCGACTGCCACACCGAGGAGGAGGCCGACCCCGACGCGTGCGCCGACGAGGCCGAGCGCGTCGTCGACGAGCTGGGCTACGACGCGCTGAAGTTCGACCTCGACGTCCCCTCGGGGCTGGAGAAGGACCGGGCGAACCGCCACCTCCGTCCCGGCGAGATCCGCCACAAGGCGGAGATCGTCGAGAAGGTCACCGAACGCGTGAAAGACAAGGCGGACGTCTCCTTCGACTGTCACTGGACGTTCTCGGGCGGCTCCGCGAAGCGCCTCGCGGAGGCCATCGAGGAGTACGACGTGTGGTGGCTCGAAGACCCCGTGCCGCCGGAGAACCTCGAAGTGCAGGAGGACGTCACCAAGGGCACGACCACGCCGATCGCGGTCGGCGAGAACCGCTACCGCGTCACCGAGCTGCGCCGCCTCATCGAGAACCAGGCGGTCGACATCGTCGCGCCCGACCTGCCGAAGGTCGGCGGGATGCGCGAGACCCGCAAGATCGCGGACGTGGCGAACCAGTACTACGTCCCGGTCGCGATGCACAACGTCGCCTCGCCCGTCGCGACAGTGGCGGCGACGCACGTCGGCGCCGCGATCCCGAACTCGCTGGCGATCGAGTACCACTCCTACGAGCTCGGCTGGTGGGAGGACCTCGTCGAGGAGGACGTCATCGAGGACGGCTACATCGAGGTCCCGGAGAAGCCCGGGCTCGGCGTCACGCTCGACATGGACACCGTCGAGGAGCACATGGTCGACGGCGAGACGTTGTTCGACGAAGCGTAGCGAAGTCAAGCGCGGAAATCTCTGATTTCTGCAGTTCGACGAGGCGTAAGCCGAAGTCGTGCTCGCCTGGCTCCCTCAGGCGTCGGTGACGACACCGTCCCGCCGGATCGGGTCGAGTCCCCGCCGGTCCAGTTCCGCCTCGATCTCGCGGAGCCGGGGCGCGATCTCGTCCGGCTCGTGGCTGTCGGTCCCGACCGTCACGCGGACGCCGGCGTCGACGAGCCGGTCGAGGAACGACGGCGACGGGTGGAACTCCCCGTAGTCGTCCAGGAATCGACCGGCGTTGATCTCCGGGACGGTTCGCGACCGCGAGAGGGCGTCGGCGACCGCGGCGTAGTGGTCCTCGGTCGCGAACCCGCGGAGGTGGGGGTTACGCTCGACGAGGTCCGGGTGCGCGGCGACCGCGAACAGCTCCGACTCGACCAGCGCGACCAGCTTCTCGAAGTACCGGTCGACGAGCGCGCGCCGCTCCGACTCGGACTTGTCGGCGAAGTGCGAGCGGGCGTGGACGTTCGCGCCGTCGAGTTCGTGGACGCTGCCGATCGCGTAGTCGAACTCGGCCTCGGCCAGGAAGTCGGCGATCGCCGCCTCGTGGTCCGGGTCGTAGTCCATCTCCACGGCGTCGAACACGTCGATCGCGGCGTCCCGTCGGACCGCCTCGATGGCCTTCCGACGGCGCTCGTAGGTCAGATCGAGGTTGAATCCGAGCGCGCGCTTGTACCGTCTCGCGCCGGGATCCGGCGAGACGTTGCAGTGGTCCGCGAATCCGATCCCGTCGAGTCCGGCGTCGGCCGCGGCGTCGACCATCCACCGCAGGAACGCCCCGTCCGAGTAGTTCGTGTGGGCGTGGAAGTCGTACACGCGGGTCCGTAGGTCCCGGACTGACTCGTAGCTTCGGGTCGGCGAGCGTCCGGCTCCGGCACCGCCTCAATACCCCGTGCCGAGCGCCCGGTTCGCGACGAGCACGACGAAGGTCACGCCGAACAGCACCGCCAGAATCGCGAAGGAGACCCCCCAGCCGAACAGGTCGGCTGCGAGTCCGACGCCGAAGGAGCCCGCGGAGCCGATCACGGTGTAGACGGTCCGGACGAGGCCGAACCCGGCACCGCGCTCTTTGTCCCCGAGCGCGTCCATGAACCGCGGGTCGATCGCCGAGAAGAAGCTCGCGCCGGAACCGGCCAGCAGCACCGCGACGCCGATGCCGACCAGGCCGGGGCCGAGGACGAAGGCCGCGGTGCCCACCGCGCCGGCGAGCATCGCCCCGCCGATGGCGACGTCGCGACCCACGCGGTCCGAGATCCGGCCGAGCGCGACCTGTGCGACCGCCCGGACGACGAAGAACGCCGAGAAGATGCCGGCGGCGAACGACGGCGATAACTCTCGGAACTCGACGAGGAACGTCGGGAGGAACGACATCACGCCCTGGACCACGTACGTGCCGGCCATCGCGATGAAGAGCGGAAGGAGGATGCTCGGCCGCGAGAGGACCTCGACGAGCGGCGCGAGCGCGAACTGGTCTCGCATCGCCTGGTCGGGGCGCCGCGGTTCGGTCGGACGGACCCGCCACGCGAACAGCAGGAACACCGGCGCGCCGACCAGCGCGGCCAGCGCGACTGCGGGGCGCCAGCCGTACCGGACCCCGACCCACGCCGCGGCGACGGGCGCCACCAGCCCGGCGAGCGGACCGCCCGCGGAGTGGAGTCCGAAGGCCGTGCCGATGTCGTCGAAGGTCCGCGAGAGCAGCGTCGTCGCCACCGCGTAGTGGAGTCCGGCGACGAGTCCCAGAAGCACGGCCGCTAGCACGAACGCGGGGAAGACGGGCGCGAGCGCGAGGACCGCGCTCATCGCGGTGGTGCCGCCGACGGCGACGAGGATGACTTTCCGCTCGCCGTAGCGGTCCGCGAGCACGCCGCTCGGGAACTGGGCGGTGCCGTACGCCAGCCACATCCCCGAGAGCGCGACGCCGATTGCGGTGTTCGACACCGCGAAGTCGTCGACGATCAGCGGGACGACGGGGCTGATCGCCAGCCTGGCGAAGTACGTCACCAAGAACGCGAGCATACACAGGGACAGCACCGTGTGGCGGTACTGCCAGCTCATCCGACGGTCACTGGCGAGAGGTCGGTTCGGTCCGGGGTCAACGCTTTCGGTTCCGGAGGCGGTAGCCGACTCCGACGTCTCCGCCCCCGGGACTGGCCGGCGTCACGCCCCGGGTCAGTCGACGGCGGCCGGATCGACCCGACTCCCGACCCACAGGAGGGTGGAAACGAGGCCGAGGACCGCGATCGGGAGGAACCACTGCATCACGGCGAGCAGTCCCGCGGAGGCCTGCACCCCGATCACCAGCAGGAGCGTCGGGCCGCAGCAGGCGAACCCCGAGAGGAGCCCGGGGACCCCCGCGGCGGCCCCCGCGCCGGCGCCGATCCGGCACGCCGCGGGACCGCGCCAGGCGACGACGGAGACGGCGAGCGTGACCCCCACGAGCGCGGCGAGCCCCAGCCCGAGGGCGACGTTGACCGGCGCGAACAGGTACTCGAACGGGCCGACCGTGAGCAGCGCGACCGGCTCGTACTGGAACGGCGCGACCCGGCGAGTCAGGAGCGCGAGCGGGTCACTCGCGACGGCGACGTCGACCGATAGAGACCGACCGACGACGGCGTCCCCCCGGAGCCCGAGGTGATCGAGTCCGACGGCGTACGCGAGGAAGTACGCGGCCGAGACGACCGCGAACGTCGCCCGCCCGTCGCGTCGACCCAGCGACGCGCGGACGGCGAATCCGGTCCGGCGGACCAGGCCGGCCGTCCACGAAGCCGGGGCTTCGAGCGGAGAGACGGAAGCGGACTCCGACTCAGCGCCCATATCCGGCCCCCGTGTGGTCGCCGACGAAGGCGGTGTCGGGGTAGAACCCCGCCCACGCGAACCACATCGCGTCGAACGCGAGGACCGGTTCGAGCGGGAGGTCGTCCGCCGCGAAGCGGTCGCCCTCGGCGCCGACTCGGTAGCCGTCGCCGTCGGCCTCGACCGTCAGGTCGTCGGGGTTCCGGTAGACGTAGCCGGTCGAGAGCCCCGGATCGGCGACGGCGACGACGCTCGCCCCGTCCTCGCCGACGGTCCCGGTCAACACTCGGTCCGCGAGCAGCGTCTCCTCGTCGAAGGCGACCGCGCCGGTCGCCGTCCGCGCCCCGATGACGACCGACTTCGTGTGCCCCTCCTCCGGCCAGGTGAGCGGCGTGAACATCGTTCCGTCCCGCGCGTAGTAGCCGCCGAGGGGCGCGTAGCTCCCGTACGGGTCGCTCTCGTACCGGCGCACGTATCCGGTGTCGTCGGTCATGACGAGCGAGTCCGGGTGGCGTTCGGCCCACTCCTCCGCCGTCGTCCAGACGACCCGGAACTCGTCGAGGGTCGCGCCGGTCATCGGCCCGTCGATCGCCGTGGCGAGCATCTGGGGCCACCAGCTCTCGGTCCCCCGGTCGTACATGATCAGGTTCGAGTTGACGAGCCGCCCCGACACGCCGAACGTCGTGTCGCCGCGGCGGAACCCCTGTGCCGTCCCGGTCAGCGGGCAGTACGTGATCGCGACCGGCTCGCCGTCGAACTCGTCGTTGACGATCTCGTGGTGGGAGAGCACGTGTTGCGGGTACGCCTTCGTCACCCCGTTCCGCGTGACGCCGAACACCGGCACCCCCTCCGCGTACGTCACCTCCGCGATCGGTCGGAAGGTGGGATCGTCGACCGAGGGGATCCCGTCCTGGCCGACGCCGCCGCTGAGCGACTTCGTGACGAGCGTATCGGCCTCGTACGGGACGTGATAGGCGGTGTCGACGGTCGGCGGGCCGTTTCGGGAGCCGTCGTCGGCTCCGGAGCCGCCGCCGTCCTCGGAACCGCCGGCCTCACCGACGGCGCCGCCCGCGAGCGAGTCGCGACCGCCGCCTCCGAGGCAGCCGGCGACGCCGACGCCACCGAGTGCCGCGATCCCGGCCAACGCCGCTCGACGGGTGTGATCCATGGGGCTAACTCCGCGCTCGACGGTATAAAGCTCGAAGCGGGGGTGTGAGGATCACACACACCCGCGGAAGAGTTACTCCGTGCCGCCGTCGCGGACGTGGCCCTCGTCCGCGGTTCGCTCGCGGAGCCGGTCCGCGATGGCCGCGCCGGCGGTGCGCGGGTCCGGCTCCGCGACGCTGACGGGGTCGCCGACGGCGACGCGGCCGGGCGCGACGACGGCACAGCAGAGCCCGCCCCGGTTCCGCATCGCCGAGGCGAGCCCGTCCTCGCCGGCCAGCGCCTCGACGTGCGCGCAGGGCGGCCGGCGTCGAGTGGGTCGCAGGCGCGCGTCGCCGACCGCGACGGTCGCCTCCAGCAGGTCGTCCATGCCCGTTCCGAACCCCTCGACGACGACGTTCCGGCGGTGGCGTCCGTCGGCGACGTCGATCCCGGTCTCTCGGCGGATCGCGTCGAGCGCCTCGGCGGCGACGAGGGTGACGGGGCAGCCGTCGAGCTGGAAGCGTCCGTCGCCGGTGCGATATCGGTCTCCCGCGAGGCCGTCGGGGCGAACGTCGACGGATTCACGCAGGTCGGGCGGTGCGCCGCTCTCGGCGGCGGTGACGAGGCTCCGAACCGTCCCGGACGCGGCGCGGTCCGTCACGTCGGCCCTCCGAGCAGGCTCGGGTCGCCGGGTTTCAGCCACTCGCGGTGGGCGTAGTACACGACGCCGACCGGCGGCGCGGCCAGCGAGGCCAGCGCGTACGCCCATTTAAATAGGCCGAAGTCGGCGATCCCGCGCTCGTCGAGCGACAGCGCGTCGAGGAGAACCGCGGCGGTCGCGAGCGGCGCGAGGAGGTAGCCGTGGGCGAAGGCGACGGCGGCGCCCGCCGGGGTGCCGGCCGAGAGCAGCGCCCAGTCGATCGCGTAGAGGACGGTCCACCCGCCGACGGCGACGGCGAGGACGGGGAGCCACGGGCCGTCGAACCGCCGCGCTGGCGATTCGGCGGTCGACCCGTCGGGGTCGTCGGCGGGGGCTGCGGCGTGCGTACTCACGGTCGATATTCGTGCCGAATAGTACTCAACGTTCGGGTCAGGGAGGGCCGCACTCACCGCCCGCGACCTACGCGTCGAACGTGCCGGCGGTGAGGTACCGTTCGCCGCTGTCCCAGAACACGGTGACGACGAGCGGCTCGTCGCCGGCGTACGCGCCCGACTCGCGAAGTTCGGCGGCGACGTCCTTCGCGGCGAGGTTCGAGGCGCCGGAGGACTGCCCGACGAGGAGTCCTTCCTCGCGGGCGAGCCGGCGGCACTCGGCCTCGGCGTCGTCGATGTCGACCGTGTGGACCTCGTCGATGAGGTCGACGTCGAGGTTCGGCGCGACGAATCCCGGTCCCATTCCCTGGAATCGGTCCACGCCCGGCTCGCCGCCGGAGAGGACGGCGTTGTCGCTCGGCTCGACCGCGTCGATCCGCACGTCCGGGAACGCCTCGCGGAGCCGCCGGCCGACCCCGGAGAGGGTGCCGCCGGTCCCGACGCCGGCGACGAGCGCGTCGACGGCCCGGTCGCCGACCTGTTCGACGACCTCCGGGCCGGTGGTCTCGTAGTGGGCCCGCGGGTTCGCGGGGTTCTCGAACTGCCGGAGCTGGACCATCCCCGCCTCGGCTTCGAGCTCGTCGGCGCGCTCCTTGGCCGCGGAGATGTCGCCCTCGACGAGCTCGACCTCGGCGCCGTACGCGCGCATGAGCCGGCGTCGCTCGACCGACTTGCCGTCGGGCATCACCAGCGTCACGTCGTACCCCTTCACGGCGCCCACCATCGCCAGCCCGATCCCCGTGTTGCCCGAGGTGGGCTCGACGATCCCGTCGCCACGCTCCAGTTCGCCCGACTCCTCGGCCGCCTCGACCATGTACAGCGCCGGTCGGTCCTTCGCGGAGCCGCCCGGGTTGCGCGACTCGACCTTCGCCGCCACGGTCGTCCCCGGGGGCGAGTCGACCCGGACAAGGGGGGACCCGAGCCCCGCCAACACGTCGTCGTCCATTACGCGAGTGGAGGGGCCGACCACTCAAATGCCCGACGGACCGCGGCAAGACGCGTTCGCGCACTCGACCGCGGAGACGCGTTCGAGCCCTTGGCCGCGGAGACGCCTTCGCGCCCCCGGCCGCGGTTGCCACCGACGCGCCGTTTACAAGCTCACCCGACGTAAGCGGGGATATGAGACTCGAAACGCTCGCGTCCGACGCGCACGCGGCCGACGCGCTCGACGACGACGTGCTCGCTGCGCTCGGGGACGGCGACTACCGATTCAAGGTGTGGGGCGGCGACTGGTGCGGCGACTGTCAGCGACAGCTCCCCGCCTTCGCGGCGGCGCTCGAGGCGGCGGGCGTCCCCGACGACCGGATCGAGGACTTCCCGGTCACGAAGGGCCCGAACGGGAAGGAGGGCGAGGGCGTCGACGAGTACGGGATCGAGCTGATCCCGACCGTCGTGGTCGAGAACGCCGACGGCGAGGAGCTCGCCCGCTTCGTCGAGGAGGCGGATGTATCGATCGCCGAGTTCCTCGCCCGCGAACTCGCTGCCAGCGCTTAAGCCGAGCAGTCGAGGCGGGCCCGTTTCTGTTAAATGTCGGTTACGAGTCCAGCTCGGCGACGATACGCTCGCGGATCGGTCCCGCGTCCACGGGCGCCCACGCCTCGATGTCGTAGGTCACGTCGGCGAGGACGGCCAACCGGTCGGCGTCGCCGTCGCTGATGGCCGCGACCGCGTCCTCGGAGAGCCGCGCTAAGACGGCCTCCGAGAGTTTCTCGCGGTCCACCTCGCGGTCGGGCACGTCGAGGATGTGCGGGAGGTCCGCGGCCCCGTCGGGCAGCGACGGGAACGCGGCGGGACCGACCGCGAGGGCGACGTCGTCGGCGTCGAGACCGTCGTCCGGGTCGGCGACGTCCGTCGGTGCGTTGCCCGCGCCCGCCCGCGACGTGTCGCCGGTGCCCGTCCCGTCGCCCTCCGCGAGCGCCGCGGGCGGCGCCGGCACCAGCGCGTACTCCGCGACGGCGACGTCGATCGCGGCGGCGATGGCGTCGTCGTCGACTTCGGCCCGCTGTTTAAACGCGAGCTCCGAGAGGGCGCCCGCCAACTCCGCGCGGGTGAGCCAGCCGAACAGATCCACGACTCCCGCGAGGTCGTCGCGCGCGGCCACGCTCGGCGCGTCCGCCGCGGTGGGGTCGACCGAAGAGCCGTCGGACCCCTCCTCCTCGGCCATCGGTCAGTCCTCCCTCGAGGCGGGATCGGAGGGCGAATCCGTCGGCTCGCCGTGGCCGTTCCCGCGGACGTCGGCGTCGCCGAGAGCGGTATCGGTCGTGTCGCCGACCACCGCTGCGAGATCGGCCCGAGCGGCCTCGGCGACTTCGGCCGGCGTGACCGGCGCGTCGCGCCACGCGGGGAGCCGGGTGTCGGGGCCCGGCTCGCCCAGCGCGTCGGCGTACGTCTCCACCTGCGAGCGTTCGCCGTCGCGGTCGTAGTCGAGCCCGTTGAACGCGGCGTCGGTCTCGTACCCGGTGATCATGGTTTCGGCCGCCTCGCGGTAGCGGTCCGCGAGGCCGTCGTAGTCGACGGCGACGCCGTCGTCCTCCACCGCGCGGAGCGTCGCCTCCCCGACCGCGCGGCTCATGTCCGCGAGACCGGTCGGGCCGTCGACGGAGCGGTGGTCGTGCTCGTAGCGGCCGAGGTCGACCTGCGCGCTCCCGGCGAACCCGGCGTGCGCGTACGCCTCACCGAGCGTCCCGACTTCGAGCCCCCAGCCGCGCTGGACGCGGAGCTTCGAGACGAGGTCGCTGGTCGCCGCGAACTCCCCGGCGAGCGCGTACCGGAACGCGTCGAGGTACTCGATCACGCCCGGCTCGCTGCGCTCGGTGGCGTCGTCGAGCGCGCGGACGAGGGGTCGGAAGAACAGCCGGAAGAGGCGGCCGTACAGCGCCCCGTCCTCGACCCGGGCGTAGTACCCCTTCGAGAAGGAGTGGCCGTTGGCGACCGGGAACAGCAGTCGATTGACGAACGCCGGCGAGTACGTCTTGGTGTCGGCGTCGTGGACGACGACGTACTCCGCCTCCAAGGCCCGACCGAGGCCGAGCCACACGTCCCGCCCCTTCCCGCGACCGCCGTCGAGCCCGCAGTCGGCGAGCAGGTCGGCCAGGCGGGGCCCGCCGCACCAGAGCGTCTCCACGTCGAGGTCGAAGCTACCGAGCCACCGGGCGAAGGGGCCGACGCGCTCTGACGGCGCTCGAAGGGGAACGATGACCCGGGCGGGGTCGACCGTCTCCAGCGTCGAGAGGACGCGCTCGGCCGCGAGCGTGCCGTACTCGCGCTCCGTCATCGGCACCACGACCGCCGCCCGGCCGGTGGGGGCGTCCGGCCGGTGGTCGGTCAACGCGTGCAGCGTCGTCACGCGCTCTTGCACGTACTCCATTACCACTGTACAGGGGCGGGACGCCCTAAATAGGTGCGATACCCGTTGGGCGTGCCGACGCTCCGAGAGCGCGCGAACCGCCGTCGCCGTCCGCCGCGGTGAGCGGTGTCGGCGGGAGCGAGAGCGCCGCCGACGGAGCCCCGGAGGGTCCGCCGCCGACGGTCACGCGGCCGACGCGGATCCGGCCGCGCCGCCCGGGACGCGACCCATGCGCTCCAAGACGGCGTAGGCGACGACGACCGCCCCGAGTCCCCCGGCGAGCGCGAGGAAGACGGCGTCGTAGCCGGCGCCCGCTTCGATCGCCTCGCCGACGACCCACGACCCGGCCGCCTGCGTCGACATCATCCCGGCGGAGTAGACGGCGTACGCCGACGCCCGGGACTCGTCCGGCAGCGACGCGAGCAGGTAGGTGTCGCTGGCCGGGAACAGCATGTGGATGGCGAACCCGACGGCGACGCTGGCGAGGACGACGGCGACGATCCCGGAGGCGACGACCACGAGGACGACGCTCCCGATGAACGCCGTCACGATGCCGAGCAGGTACGGCACGTGCGGGAGCCGGTCGGCGAGGTCGCCGGAGACGAGGAAGGCGGGGACGCCGGCGGCGAAGATCACCGTCAGGAGGTTGCGCGCGGTCGCCGGCGCGAGCCCCTTGTCGAGCATGTACAGCTCGTAGAAGTTGAACAGGCCCTGCCAGACGAAGCTCGTGAGGCCCATCAGCACGACGCCCGCCAGGATGAGCTTCCACTCTGAGAGCGCGCCGCCGAGGAAGTCGGTGTCGCCCGCGCCGGCGTCGGGGAGGTCCGTCCGAGCGGCGAGGACGACGAAGACGGCGGTCGTCGCGGCCGCCGCGACCGCGAGCCCGTAGAAGGCGAGGCGCCAGTCGTACCACAGCGCGACCGTGACGACCGGCGCAGCGGCGACCGCGGCGAGCTGGCTCGCCATGCCGTGGACCCCCATCACGCGGCCGACGCGCTGGGGAAACAGCTCGGAGATGAACGGGTTGGCGGCGACGAAGTAGACGCCGGACGCCAAGCCGATCGCGAACGCGGCGGTCATCAGCGTCGCCACGCCGGGCGCCAGCGCGACGCCGAGCGCGCCGGCGGTCAGCATCGCCCCGGAGACCAGGATCACCAGCCGTCGGGAGAACCGCGTGAGCGCCCAGCCGGCCGGGAGCCGCGGGGCGGCCGATCCGAGCCACGCGAGCGTGACGATGAGCCCGGCGGTCCCCTCGCCGATCGCGAACTCGCCGATGAACTCCCCCAGGAGGGGCGCGAACACCACGCGCGCGAAGTTCACGAGGAAGACGAGGGCACACAGCGATCCGAACAGCCGGGTCCGTGACACGGTCGGGGTTCACGTCGGTCGGAGACAAGCGTTGCGAAAGCGGGGCGCCGCGGGAGGTCATCGCGTGCCGCACCCGACGGTCCCTCCCTCGCGAGCCGCGTCGCTCCTCGTCCGACTCGCGTCGTACGGGGTTTTTATACCCGCACGAGCGTAATCGAGACATATGAAATCGACGCGCAAGGGACTCCGCGACGGCGACCTGTTTAAGGACACCTACGAGCGACTGAACTGCGCCGATTGCGAGAAGGTTTTAAAAAAGCGGAACGACCCCGACGAGGTGTTCTCGGTCCGGGTCTGTCCCGAGTGCGAGGCGACGTTTAAAGAGCTGCGCTGACCGCCGCACCGACGGTCCGAATCGCTCCGACTCCCGGCTGCCCTCCCTCGCGCCTCCATTTCTCGGTGCGTCGCCGTCGCGCCCCGTGCGTTACCGACGCGATCACGAGCCGAGCGACTCGGCGAGCGACGTCGTCACCGGCTTCGATTCGCGCGCGATCGCCTCGATCCACCGGTACTCGGCGAACGCCTCGGCCGCATCGCGCGCGTCGGGGTCCGTCGCCGCGAGCCGAACGTCGGGCGCGCCGAAACGCGGGAGGAACCGCGTGGCGAGCCAGCGGTCGAGGGGGTTCTCGCTCGCCGCGAGCGCCCCCGCGGAGCCGATCGCCGCGTCGCGTGCCTCCCCCACCGCGGCGGCGTCGCCCGGGAACAGCGTCTCCCCTTCCTCGATCAGCGACGCGACCGCGTCGAGCCCGCGGAGACGGACTCGCGCGAGGAGGGTCCGAGTGAGCGCGGTCGCCGGGTTCTCCGGCCTGCGGTCCTCGATCGGGATCGGGTCGAACCGAACGTCCTCGAACGTCCGGTAGAGCGCGCGAGAGAGCAGCGAGACGCTCGGGGCGTCGCGAGCGATCGGCCGGTCGTCGAGGAGTGCTTCCACGCCGGGATTCGACCGAAGTCGCTCGGTGTCGCCGCCGTGGAGCTCTCGAAGCCGGTCCCGAATTTCGGCGCCGATCCGCTCCGCCGCGTCCGCGAGCGGGTCGGCGACCGGCCGCGGCTGGGCGAGCGACGCTCGATATCGGTCTCGGAGGTATCGACCCGCCTCCACGTACGATTGGACCCGTTCCACCTCTCCGACCGACTCGCCCGCCCGAAGCGGGTCCGCTCGCCCCTCGACGCTGGCGGCCCCGCCGACCAGCGTCCGCCGCCGCGACTCGTCGTACCAGCGCTCGATCGGTCCGTACACCGCGCCCCCCGCGATCGGGTCGGACGCGGTGCCCGGAAGCGACTCCAGCGTCTCGTGCGCCCGCCGTCGGACCGTCCCGATGGTGGCGGTCACCGACCCCGGGTCGCCCTCGACGGTCACGGCGGCCCACGTGCCGACGGCGGCCGCGGCGTGGTCTCTCGCCGTGGCGTACCGCTCGGCGGCCAGCAGCGGAACCTGCGACGCCGCCGGCGCCGGGAGTGCCTCGCGGGCGGCCGTCCGCTCCGTTTCGATCTGCTTGCGGATCTCGCCGTTCGGGAGCGTCTCCGCGGTCAACGGCTCCGGAATCGGACTCAGCAGCCGTTCGACTCGGTCGGCGAACGCGGCCGTCGCTCCGGGGTCGAAATCGACCGGGACCACTCGCGGTCGCTCCGGCGGCGACGCGTCGAACGCGGTCGGGACCGCGTCGACGTCGAGCGAGGGCGGATCGTTCCAGAACCGGGGTTCGCCCCCGGCCCCGGAGCACCCGGCCAGCGCCCCGAACGCGGCGGCGCCACCGACCGCGAGCGCCTCGCGTCTGGAGAGACGCCGCGTCACGCCCCGTCACCTCCCTCGTCGATGGCCGTCTCGTTTCCGGGAACGGTCGCGTTGCCCTCGATCACCGCGTAGTCGGTCTCCGTGGTCCGACACGGCGAGCGGCCGCTCGAGCCGCGGCCCGTGAGCCGTCTCTCGAGCACGACGGGGAGCCGGAAGATCAGCGCGTGGGCGACTCGGGTCTCGCTCTCGCACGCCTCGTCGGACGGTCTGAGCTCGCGACAGTACGAGTACTCGATCCGCTGCGGCTGCCACGAGACCGACCGGACGCGAATGCGCTCACACGACTCGATTCTGCCGGATGCGACGTACACCGTCTCCGCGTCGAAGTCCGTCTCCTCGAGGAACGACCGGACCCGCGACCGGTCCGCGTCGGCGACCCCGTCGGCGACCGACAGGTTCGCCGCTTGGTCCGCGCTCGTGACGAGTCCGCGCCCGATCGACATCGGTTCCGACTCGTCGGCGGTCTCGTCGCGTTCGAGGATCACCGAGTCGCCGTCCGGGTTCCGGACCTTCAGCACGGTGGGGTCGCTGTCGATGCCCGAGGCCTGTCGCTGGACCGACTCCGATTCCGGGTCGCCGGCACCGCTGAGACAGCCGGCGAGCGCGCCGACGGGGAGCGCGCTCAGGAGGGCTCGTCGCGTGGGGGACATGCCGGCGGCTTCGATCGGTCCGATTAAACCTCTTGTGGCGCGGCGGTCGCCGGCCGGTCACTCGAACACCGCGTCGAACGCCGAGGCGCCGAGGGGGTCGAAGGTGCCGGCAGCGACGTTCTCGCGGACGTGCCCGAGATCGCTCGCGCCGACGAGCGAAGAGGTCACGCCCGGCGCGCTCCGCGCGAAGTTGAGCGCGCGCTGGGCCGGCGTCTCGCCCGCGAGGGTGGCGTCGACGTCGGCCGGGATTCCGTCGGCCTTCGCGAGCTCCCCCTGGCCGATGCTCGCGCTCGTCACCACGGAGAGGCCGGCCTCGTGGGCGAACTCGAGGGCCGAAACCGGATCCGCGTCGGCGTCGCCGCCGGGCGGTCGCTGGTTTCGCCGCGTGAACGCGTCCGCCATCGCGACGTTGAACGGGAGCTGGATCGCCTCGAACCCGTGGTCGTCGCCGGGGCCGACCGCCTCGCCCGCGGCCTCGGCCCGCGCGAGGACCTCGTCGAGCGAGAGGTACCGCTCGTCGCCCTCGGGGACGCGGAAGGCGTCCCAGGTGGCGACGCCGTAGGCGCCGACGTCGCCGGCCGCACGGCGGCGCTCTAACGCCTCGAAAGCGGCCGCTAACTGGTCGTACACCGCTTCTCGGGGACGCGTCGCGAGCTGCGTCTCCGGGTTGTGTATATAAAAGCAGTCGACGGCGTCGAGCCCGAGTCGGTCCAGCGAACGGTCGAGCGACCACTCCAGGTATGTCGGCGCGATCGCGTGCGCGCCGTTCGCGAGGTCGTCGGCGTCGACGATCCCGGTCGTCAGGAAGCGGTCGCGGACGTACGCCGCGGGGTCGTCCGGACGCTCGCCGTCGAACGGGAGGAACCCGCCCTTGGTCGCGACGACGATCGATTCGCGGTCGACCGGCGAGTCCCGGACGGCCTCGCCGACGACGCGCTCGGCCCGCCCGCAGCGGTAGTTGACCGCGGTGTCGACGTGGTTCACTCCCGAGCGGAGCGCGAGGCCGATCGCCTCCCGGTAGGCGTCGTCGACCGCGGCCGTCGGATCGCCGAGGTAGGTTCCGATCCCGACGCTGGAGACAACGCCCGGTCCGAAGCGGCGGAAGTACGTCCGCCCGAAGGCGTCGCCGAACCGATCGCGGTAGGCCCAGAGCGCGTCGCGAGTCGCCATGTGCGTACGGATAGCCGTCACGCGGGTAAAAGTCGCGCGGGAAGTCGCCTCGCGGGAGACCGTATCGCTCCTCGGAGGCGGTCACCGACTCACTCCGCCCCGGACGTGGACCGGCTCGGAGCCGAGGTGTAAACGTCTTGCAGGAGCAAGCCGGCGGCACTTACCGCTCTCTCGCCTCGTGTACGACGTGACTACCGACGTCGCGTTTCCGCCGGGCGGGAGCTCTTCCGTTGTCCGCGTGCCGGTGAAAGACGCCGAAACGGTCGCGATGCGCTACTCGCCGGTGCGGTCCCGCTCGGAGTTCGATCCGGGGAAGTGGGACCGAGCGGAGCTGTCACCGGGCGACGACGAGGGGTGGTACGAACTGGACCTGACCGGGTTGGACTTGGCCGACGGTCGCTACGAGTACGAGTTCGTCGTCGAGCGCGGCGAAGACGAACCGATCGTGGCCCCCGACCCGTTCGCCGAGGAGGTCACCCGGTTCCGAGGAGTACGGGGCACCTTTCGGATTCGGGACGGCGAGCGATACCGCCCGCCGTTCTCCTGGGACGACGAGCTACCCGAAGACGGGCTACCGGGGAATCACGAACTCGTGCTGTACGAGTTTCCGCCCCGTTGGGCCGCGCCAGCGGCGAGCGGCAACCGGCGTAACGTCGCCGACGGCGGCCTGCAGGACGTACTGACCGACCACTTGGACGCGCTCGCGGACTTGGGCGTCAACGCGATCGAGCTGCTGCCGATCATGGACTCGCCGGGCGATCGAGGGTGGGGGTACGGGACGCGGTTCTTCTTCGCGCCGGACAACGGCCTCGGCGGGCCGATCGACGCGAAGTTACTGATCAAGGAGTGTCACCGCCGCGGTATCCGGGTGATCCTCGACGTGGTGGTGAACCACGCGACCGGCTGTCCGCTGGAGCCGCTGGCGGACGGCTGGTTCTTCCTCCACCCCGACGAGCAGTCGGACCGGAGCGACTGGGGCGGGCGCCGCTTCGACTTCGAGGAGACGCTCGACGACTACCACCCGGCACAGGAGTTTCTCTGCCGGATGGGGGAGTACTGGGTCGAGGAGTACCACGTCGACGGCTTCCGGCTCGACGAGTTCAAGGGCGCCGACCACTGGCGGTTCGTCCAGCGATTCCGCGACCGCACCCACGCGGCCCACGACGAGCTGTCCGCCGACCGTCCGTTTCTGGTCGTCGCCGAGGACTCCCACGCACGCACACAGATCGTCCGTGACCACGAGGACAACCCCGACGGCCGATCCGTCGTCGACGCCATGTGGAACTTCGATTTCCAGGTCGAAGCCAGACGCGTTCTTCGAGACGGCATCGAGCCCGACGAGGACGGGCCCGCCACGAGCGAGCGGTTCCGAGCGCTGATCACCAACGACCGGACGTACGACGGTCGGACCGGTGTGCTCGGTGAGGGATTCGGCGACCTCTCGCAGGCGGTCAACTACGTCACCTCCCACGACGTGGGCGCGGAGGGCGACCAGCGGCTGATGAACTATCTGTTCGGCGCCATGGTCGCCGGGCGCGGCCTCGGCGACGGCTCGATCGAGAACGTGAAATACCTGATCGACAGCCTCGTCACCGCCGGCGAAAGCGTACAGATCGACGCTCACACCGAGGCGCTCGACCGGGTCCGGGGTGCGTTCGCGATTCTACTGACCTCGGTCGGGATCCCGATGCTCCTGGCGGGCGAGGAATTCGCCGAGATCCACGACCTCGATTACGAGGACTGGCAGCGAAAGATGGAAGACCCCGTCGACTGGTCACGCCGGGAGTACCCCGGCCACCACGCGCTCCACGACGCCGTCAGCGACCTGATACACCTGCGGACGTCGACGGCGGCGCTCCAGCGGAACGAGGTGGAGTTCCTTCACGTCCATCCCGAGACGGACGACCCCGACGGCGCCGCCGTGATCGCCTACTGCCGGCCGGGAGACGATCCGGTCGGAAGCGACGGCCAGGTCGTCGTCGTCGCCAACCTCGGCCCGGAGTCGTTCGAGGCGTTCGAGATCCCGTGGGCGTGGGGAGAGGAGGCGACGGAGCGCGGGGCGCCCCTGCGCGACGGGAACCTCGATCTGTTGCCCGACGAAGAACTGGCTCGGCTCGACCTGGCGCCTCACCAGGTGCGAGTCCTCGTGACGTAGGCGGTGTGCGACGCGGTACCGCCGAAACCGTGCGCTACTCCCTGCCATCGTCGACTCGTTCCGCTCGATAGCTCCGTCGGATATACACCTTGCAGAGGCAAGCAGGGTCGGCGCAGAAGGTAAGTGGCCTCGGCGCGAGCATGTGAGAATGACAACCGATCAGAACGAGGACAGCCGCGAGCAGGGCGTGGAACTCGGTCCGCTTGCAGACGATCTCGAGGACGAGGAGTACCCGATCGACCTCGAGGCCGTACTAGAGCGGTACGGCGACCGCGAACTGGGGCTGGGAGACGACACGACGACGCTTCGAGCCGTGTTAGAGCCGCAGGGCGAGGCCACCTACGACTCCGCCGACGACGTGCGCCAGAGCATCATCGGGATGGTCGGTGACGAGGCGATCGGCCGCAAAAACTACTCGGACCGCGGCGGCAACGCGGACACTGAGGAGGACGACGACGAGTCGATGTAGGCGTTCGACCGCCCAGCCACGTAGTTCGCTCAGTCGCGCGGCCCGGTCTCGCCGAGCGGGCGCGGGGAGACGATTTCACGGGCTTGCGCTCGCATGCCGTCCGATTATCTCCGTCCGGTGCTTCTCTCCGCCGAGTCGTGACCGGACGCGTACTCGACGGGTGAACGCTCGGGTCCGTCTCACGCCGACTCGGGCGGACCGTTCTCGCTACCGAGCGGAGAGACGCCGATTCGACGCGCTACTACAACATGGACCTTGAACTTCGGACTGAGAGCTCCGTATACGGGAAAACCACCTGGGAACGCGTGACCGCGTGGGTGCTTATCGAGGGGGATCGATCCGTCGTCGCGAGCGGTATTACCGTCGGAATCGTCGGAATCGTCGGAGCGCTGATCTGGCGCGACACGCTGGCTTTAGGACCGGACAGCTCCGTCGACGCGCTCTTCTCGAGCGGGTTCACCGCCGGTGTCATCACGCTGATTACGATCTCTCTTTCGATAAATCAGCTCGTTATCTCGCGCGTGTTCGGGACGGTGAGCTCGCTGAGAGCCCGCCTCGACGGCGCGCGTGAACTCCACGAGACCGTCGCGGCCCTCGCGGGACGGCCGGCGAGTCCGAACGACCCCGCCGCGTTTCTCTCGCTCATCGCCCGGACGCTGAACGATCGGGTCACAACTCTCCGTGTAATGGACGAATTTGGCGATTGGGACCCCCCGAGCGAGGTGACGGACGCGCTTCGTGACATCGGCGAGTACGGTGACAACATCGATTCGCGCCTCGAAGACAACACCGAGGTCGACTATCTGCTCACCATCCTCTTGGGAACCGAATACGCCGTGAATCTAACGGCGATCCAGCATCTGCAGAACAGATACGCCGACTCGTTCCCGGAGGCCGTTCAGGCGGAGTTGCGGGCGATCGACGAGCTTCTCGAATCCGTCGCCATCGTCCGTCAGTTCTACAAGACGATAGCCCTTCAAGAGGATTTTGCGGAGCTCTCACGGACGATCGTCTACACCGGGCTGATAGCGTTCGTGACGACGATCTCGCTGACGCTCATCTACCGGGAGAACGTCGTTACGATTCCGACCTCGACGCTTCCCGTCGTCGTCAGCCTGGGTATCGGTGTCGTCACCGCGCCGCTGGCGCTGTTCGTGTCGTATATTCTCAGAGCGGCGACGATCGCCCGGCAAACCGTCTCGGTCGGTCCGTTTATTCCCCCGTGACGGCCGAGGGCCGGTGCCTCGCGCTCGACACCTCCGCCGGCGAAGAATCCCCACGTCGTCAGACGCTCGCACGACGGCGACACAACGACTATACGTCGTCCGAGAGTCATTTGGACAATGGCCTCGCTCACTAACCACCTGTCCGATCTCGTCGAGGACGCGGACGCGGTGCTCCTGTTTTCGCCGACGAGCTCGTTTTACGGCCGGTTCGAGGACGCCGAGGAGATCGTCGTCGTCGCCCCCGACAACGACGTTGACGCCGACGTGTTCGTCGAGCTTCCCCTCCCGTTCGACAACGTCAAGGACCGGATTCGGTTCGGAATCGAGGGCGCGATGGACGCCGGGCTGGTCAGCGAGGGCGACGAGGTCGTCTGCATCGCCTCCGTCTTCGACGGCGGGTCGGACGCGGTGATCCGGGTCACCGTCGACCAGACGGTACACACCGGTATCTACGACCTGTTCGTCAACTCCAGAGCCGAACCGAGCGTCATCCGAGACGTGTTCGAGCTCGCGATCGAACTCGGACAGAAGGGACAGAAGGGGAAGCCGGTGGGCGCGCTGTTCGTCGTCGGCGACGCGGGGAAAGTGATGAACAAGTCCCGGCCGCTGTCGTACAACCCCTTCGAGAAGTCGCACGTCCACGTGGGCGACCCCATCGTCAACGTGATGGTGAAGGAGTTCTCGCGGCTCGACGGGGCGTTCGTCGTCTCGGACTCCGGGAAGATCGTCTCCGCGTACCGCTACCTCGAACCGGGCGCCGAGGGCGTCGACATTCCCAAGGGGCTGGGCGCGCGCCACATGGCCGGCGGCGCCATCACCCGGGACACGAACGCGACCGCGATCGTGCTCTCCGAGTCGGACGGGCTCGTCCGGGCGTTCAAGGCGGGCGAACTCGTCTTGGAGATCGATCCGGAGGAGTACTGACCGACCATGCCGGTATCGAACGCGTTCACGGAGTTGGTGGCGAGCGTGCCCAACCGGATATGGCTCGCCCTCTTCGTGCTCGCCTTCGGCCTGTTCGTGGCGGCCGTCGTCGGGGCGATCAACCGGCGCCTGCTGACCCGAGCCGGCGTACCGGAGGCGATCGAGGGAACCGCCTTCGAGCGCACCGTTCGGGAGTTCAACACGTCGACCGTCCGGATCCTGGCGCAGCTGTCCAGCTACTTCATCGTCGCCGTCGCGATCATCGTCGCCCTGACCGTCGCGGACGTCAACTACCTCGACCAGTTCTGGTCCTCGGTCGCCTCCTTCCTCCCCCGCCTGTTCGTCGCCGTGATCGTCATGATCGTCGGCGTCGTCGTCGGCGACAAGGCGGAGCTGCTCGTCGCCGAGCGGCTCCGCGGGATCAAGCTGCCGGACCTCGGCGTGCTGCCGCCGCTCGTCAAGTACAGCGTCGTGTACGTCGCGGCCCTCGTCGCGCTCGGACAGGTGGGCGTCCAGACGATCGCGCTGATCGTGCTGCTCGCGGCGTACGCGTTCGCGATCGTGTTGTTCGCCGCGCTGGCGACGAAGGACCTCGTCGCCAGCGCGGCCGCCGGGGTGTTCCTCCTGCTCCGCCAGCCCTACGGCGTGGGCGACGAGGTGAAGATCGCCGGCGAGCGCGGCATCGTCCAGGAAGTCGACCTGTTCGTCACGCACATCGAGGCGGACGGCGAGGACCACGTAGTGCCGAACCACTCGGTGTTCCGCAACGGGATCGTCCTGATACGGGAGTGACGGAGACGGGTGCGCCGTACCGCCCTTCTCGATCCGACGACTCTTCTCGAATCGACGACCCGTCTCGAACGACGGCCATTCTCGGGTCGCCGACCCGTCTCGAACCGATATCGTTCCCACTCCGTGGGAGTGGGTATCACGATATAACCCGTTGGGGAACCGAGAGGTAGCCATGAGCCACGCCGACGCAGACGCCGTCGCCTGCGGGGGATGGGACGGGAGCGAGTGCGAGGGCACCATCCACTGCCCGCCGCGCTGTCCGCGGTTCGTGGACAAGGAGGGCGCTCGGTGGACCATCCGCCCCTGCCTCCCGGAAGACGCCGCGGCGCTCGCCGAGATGTACGAGGGGTTCGGGACGGAGAACCGCGCGCAGGGGCTCCCGCCGGTGGCGCGAGGGCGCCGCGCGGAGTGGATCGAGTCCATGCTGACCGAGGGGAGCGGCGTCGTCGCCGAGCGGAACGGCGAGGCCTTCGGCCACGCGATGTACACGCCGACCGACGCGGACCGCCCCGAGCTCGCGGTGTTCGTCCACCCGACGATGCAGGGCCGCGGCGTGGGGACCGAGCTCTGCCGACACGTGATCGCGGACGCCGCCGCCGCGGGGCGCGAAGGGCTCGAACTCCACGTCGAGAGCGGCAACCGCGTCGCGCGCCGCGTCTACCGGGCGGTCGGGTTCGAGCTCGCCGAGCGCCGCTTCGACCTCCGGATGGAGCTCGACCTCGACGACCCCGTCGCGACCGAGGTGCGCTGGCCGCCCCTCGCGCGCGAGGGGCCCGCGTCGCCGCCGCCGGAGAAGCCGCCCGCCGCCGGGGGTCCCGCGCCGGCCGACGACTGAGGCGCGGGCCGAGGGATCGGTTTCGACCCCCGCGACCACAACCGTTAGGCCCGCCCGTCCCCCACGGCGACGTAGCCGTGGAGGACGCCATCGAGTGGCTGCGGAGCCGACCGTTCTACGAGGGACAGATCGCGGAGCACCGCCGCCTGCCCGCCCGCGAGCCCGCCTTCGGCGACGCCGACCTCGCACCTCGGATGGCCGACGCCCTCGCGAAGGACGGCATCGATCGCCTCTACCGTCACCAGGCCGACGCGATCGCGGCGGTCCGCGACGGCGACGACGTGGTGCTCGCGACCGAGACGGCGAGCGGGAAGTCGCTCGCGTACACCGTCCCCGCCTTCGAGGCCGCGATGGACCACGGGGGGCGAACGCTCTACGTCGGCCCCCAGAACGCCCTGATCGCCGACCAGGAAGAGAGCCTGAGCGACCTCGCTCACGGGCTCGGCTTCGGGAGCGGCGTCTCCGTCGCGTCGTACACCGGCCGGCTCTCCCGGTCCGAAAAGCGGGACGTCCGCGACCGCGAGCCGACCGTCCTGTTGTCGAACCCGGACATGCTGCACTACGCGCTGTTGCCGTACGCGGGCCGGCTGTGGGAGTGGTTCTTCTCCTCGCTGGAGTACGTCGTCGTCGACGAGGTCCACAGCTACCGCGGCGTGTTCGGCTCGCAGGTCGCCATGACGATGCGGCGGCTCGCCCGGACCTGCGAGCGGTTCGGGTCGAGCCCGCAGTTCGTCTGCTGTTCGGCGACGATCAACAACCCCGTCGAGCACGTCGCGGCGGTGACCGGCCGCGACCCGGACGGGATCGCGCTCGTGGACGAGGACGCCTCCGGGCGGGGACCGCGCGACTGGGTGCTGTGGAACCCGCCGGAGTACGGCGACGACTGGCAGGAGCGCGGCAGCGGCCGCCGGAAGTCGAGCCACACGGAGAGCAAACGGCTCTTCTGTGACCTCGTGACGGCCGGCGCGCAGACGCTGGCGTTCACGCGGGCGCGACAGACCGCGGAGCAGTACGCGACCGACAGCGCCAGCGACCTCCGCGACCGCGGCGAGCGCGAGCTCGCGGGGAAGGTGGGCGCGTACCAGGCCGCCCTGACGAACGAGCGCCGGCGGGAGATCGAGGCCGACCTCCACGCCGGCGACCTCCGGGGCGTCTGGTCGACGAGCGCGCTGGAGCTCGGCGTCGACGTCGGCGGGCTCGACGCGGTCATCCTGGACGGATACCCCGGCACGCGGATGTCGGCGTACCAGCGCGCGGGGCGGGCCGGCCGCGGCGACGACCCCGCGCTCGTCGTGATGGTCGGCGGCGAGGACCAGCTCGACCAGTACCTCATGAGCAACCCGGCCGACTTCTTCGAGGCGCCGCCCGAGGACGCGATCTGCGACCCCGAGAACGGTCAGCTGCTCCCGGGCCACGTCGCCTGCGCGGCCGACGAGAGCTGGCTCTCGCCGGACGACGAGCGGTTCTTCGGCGAGTCGTTCCCCGGCGTCGTCGCCGACCTGACCGACGAGGGCGTCCTCGAGAGGCGGGAGGTCGCCGACGGGATCCGCTGGACCCACGCCGGGTCGTCGAGCCCGCAGCAGTCCGTGAACCTCCGGACGGTCGGGGACCGGGAGGTCGACCTGATCGACTCGTCGCGCAACGAGACCGTCGCCTCGCTCGGGTTCGGCGACGCGCTGCGCGACGCCCACCCCGGCGCGATCTACCACCAGCAGGGGCGCACCTACGAGGTGACGGCGCTGGACCTCGACCGCGACGTGGCCGAGCTGCAGTCCTCGTGGGCCGACTACTACACGCAGCCGCTCACCGAGAAGGACATCGTCGTCAACGAGGACCTCGCGGAGCGGGAGCTCGCCGCCCGCCCCGACGTCCCGGTCCGATTCGCGGACGTGACCGTGACGGAGCGGATCACCGGGTTCGTCCGAAAGGACGCCAAGACCGGCGACTCGCTCGGCGAGTCGACGCTCGATCTCCCGGAGACGACGCTGCGGACGAAGGCCCTGTACTTCCCGATTCCCGCCGACTTGGAGTCGGAGATGCGCGCCGTCGGCGGCCGCGGCGGCGACGGGTCTGCCACCGAGGACGCGGAGGCGGCGACCGACGGGGGCGGGGATGCGACCGCCGAGGACGAAGAAGCGGTCGCCGAGGACGGGAAAACGACCGACGGGGACGGGGAGGCGCCCGGCGGCGAGTACGCGTTCAACGGCGGGATCCACGCCGCCGAACACGGGATCATCTCGCTGTTCCCCTTCCACCTGCTCTGTGACCGCGCCGACGTGGGCGGCATCTCGACTCCGTACCACCCCCACACCGACGCGCCGGCGGTGTTCGTCTACGACGGCTACCCCGGCGGGGTCGGGCTCACGCGCCGGGGTCACGAACGGATCGAGGAGCTCATGGCCCGCACCGCGCGGCTGATCGACGGCTGCGACTGCGAAGGCGGCTGCCCGGCCTGCGTCCAGTCCCCCCACTGCGGCAACGCCAACGACCCGCTCGCGAAGGCGCCGGCGGTCCGCCTCCTAGAGGCGCTGACCGGGGGACGGTAGGCACAAACGACTTGCCGCCGCCGGCCGAGGTGACCGCATGGCGTTCGACCTCGACGACGCGACGAAGCCCGCCGCGGTGACGATGGAGTGGCTGGTGCTGGGCGCCGCGTACTTCCTTCTCATACTGTTCCTCATCGGTGTGTTCGACCTGTTCTTATCGCTGTACCAGCTCCTCGTCGACGGCAATTTCACCGACCCGAACGAAGTGGTCGGGCTCCTCGACAGCGTCCTCCTCCTGCTGATCATCGTCGAGGTCCACCGAACGCTGCTGGCGTACGCGAAGGGCGAACCCGTCCTCCGGATCGTCGTCAGCGCCGCGATCATCGCGATCGCCCGCCGCGCGATCAGCTTCCGGCTGGAGGATTACGGGTCGGGCCAGGAGACGGTCCTCGCGGCGATCGCGATCGCGGTGTTGATCCTCGCGCTCGTGGTCGGGTACTTCCTCCTCGACCGGGTGACCGTGCCCGGCCGGCCGGAGCTGTGAGGCGGGCGTGCCGAGAGGCGTGAGACGATCGTCGGCGGTGGTTTCACGGTGGTCGCACCCGTGGCGATCCCATGGAGCTGTTCTGGCACCGGCGGGACCTCAGACTGGCCGACAACGTCGGGCTGGCCGCCGCCGCCGACCGGGGTGACGTCGCCGCCGCGTTCGTCTTCGACGACGACGTGCTCGCGCACGCGAGCGACGTGCGAGTCCGCCGCCTGCTCGACGGGTTGACGGCGCTGCGGGCCGAGTACCGCGACCGCGGGAGCGACCTCCTCGTCGCCCGCGGCGACCCCGAGGCCGTCCTCCCCGAGTTGGCCGACACCCTCGACGCCGAGCGCGTCGTCTGGAACCGTGACTACTCGGGGCTCGCTCGCGAGCGCGACGCTGGGGTCCGGACGGCGCTCAACGAGGCCGGCGTCGACCGCGAGGCGCACCACGACGCGGTGTTGCACACCCCGGACTCGATCCGCACGAACGCCGGCGACCCCTACTCCGTCTACACCTACTACTGGCGGAAGTGGACCGACCGCGAGACCGACTCGCCGGCGCCGACGCCGGAAGCGGGCGACCTCGTCGACGGCGACGCGCTAGCGGCCGCCGTGGGACCCGACGGCGGCGCGCTGGCGGACGGTGACGGGCGGAGGGACGGTGACGGGGGGAGGGACGGGCGATCGGACGGCGGCGTCGCGACCGGCCGCGTCGCCGTCGGCGACCTGCCCGCGCCCGCCGATCTGGAGTTCGCGGAGCCAGACGCCGACGTCGGCCCCGCGGGCACGGCGGCCGCCCGCGAGCGCCTCGACGCGTTCCTCTCGGAGGCGGTGTTCTCGTACGACGCGGAGCGCGACTACCCGGCCCGCGAGGCGACCTCCCGCATGTCGGCCTTCTTAAAATACGGCGAGATCGGGATACGCGAGGTGTACGAAGCGACCGAGCGCGCGATGGCCGAGGCGGTAGAGCGGGCCGAGGCGGCGGAGCGGGCCGAGGCGGGTGACGAGGCGGCGGGCGGAAACGGTGAGGGAGCCGACGACGAGGGCGGCCCCGTCGCCGCGGTCGAGGAGTACCAGCAGCAGCTCGCGTGGCGGGAGTTCTACACGCAGGTGCTGTACCACAACCCCGAGGTGGTGACGGAGAACTACAAGGAGTACGAGGAGGGGATCGAGTGGCGCGACGACCCCGACGAGATCGCGGCGTGGAAGCGCGGCGAGACCGGCTACCCGATCGTCGACGCCGGGATGCGCCAGCTCCGCGAGGAGGCGTTCGTGCACAACCGCGTTCGGATGATCGTCGCCTCCTTCTTAACGAAGGACCTGCTCGTCGACTGGCGGCACGGCTACGAGCACTTCCGGGAGACGCTCGCCGACCACGACACCGCCAACGACAGCGGCGGCTGGCAGTGGGCGGCCTCGACGGGGACCGACGCGCAGCCCTACTTCCGCATCTTCAACCCGATGACGCAGGGCGAGCGGTACGACCCCGACGCGGAGTACATCACGGAGTACGTCCCCGAGCTTCGGGGGCTCGACGCCGACCTGATCCACGAGTGGCACGAGCTCTCGCCCACCCAGCGCGCGAACGCGGCGCCCGAGTATCCGGCCCCGATCGTCGACCACTCGGAGCGGCGCGAAGAGGCGTTAGCGATGTACAAGCGAGCGCGCGGTGAGGACCCGGACGAGTGAGCGGTCGGGGAACGACTCCGACCGCACCGCGTTTCCTATTTAAAATAGCGCTTCGCTCTCGTCGAGCACGTGCGCCGGGCCGCCGACCTCCCAGACGTCGGTGTCGATCCCGATCTCCGCGATCCGGCTCTCGACCTCGTCGGCGTGGTCGGCCAGCGTGTTCACGTACACCGAGGCGCCGGTGTCCGTGGAGAAGTAAACGGGGACGCCCGACTCGCGCAGGTCGCGGACCGCGTTGAACACCTCGATCGTCTCCGGCTGCCAGTACACCCACCCGGCTGGGCCGGTCATCGTGGTGGCCGTCAGGGAGAGCGAGTCGTGCTCGGCGGTCTCGAAGATCCGGTCGAAGTCGCCCTCGCGGAGCGCGTCGGTCATCTCGACGAGCTGGTCCTGCACGTGAGCGGTCCGCGCCTGCATCATGTGGCTCGCGGCGGCCTCGCGGTGCGCCTCCTCCGTCTCTTTATAAGCGGGAACGTGCGCGGCGACGATCCGGAGGTCCTCTTCGGGGTCGAAGCCGTCATCGCTCACGCCCACGTCGAGCCGGTGGGAGCGACAGTCCTCGTCGTTGAGCCCGGCGTCGAGCCGGGAGTACGCGCCCGTGACCGCGCGGGCGGCCGAGGAGGAGCCGCGCCGGGCGACCGTGGAGACCTCCGGGAGCGACAGGTCGAGCCCCGCGGCCTCGACGAGGGCGAGCGCGGCGGCCGCGAAGCCGGACGAGGAGGAGCCGAAGCCGATGTTCGACGGGAAGGAGTTCTCGCTCTCCAGCCGGACGGCGGCGTCGACGCCGGCCAGCTCGCGGACGTGGTCGACCACCATGTCGATGCGCTCGGCGGCCCGACCGTCGACTTCCTCGCCGCCGATGACGTACGCGTCCTCGCTCGCGTCCGGCTGCCACTCCACCGTGGTCGTCGTCGCGGTCGGGGCGGTACAGAGGCTGATGCTGTCGTGATACGGGAGCCGGAGCTCCGGGTCGCGCATCCCGTGGTACTTGACGAGCCCCTGGATCGGGTGGGCCCGCGCGGTGGCCTTCTCTGTCATACCTCGGGAAGCGTCCGGCGGGGGATTAGTCGTTGCGATGGGCGCGGGACGAGCCCGTGTTCCCCGGCTTCCGTCCCCGCGACGGGGACGCGATCGAGGGGATCCCTTTTTGACCGGTCGGCGGATACTCCGCGTTATGACCGAGTACACCGTCGAGTTCGTCGGCACCGGCGAGACGATCGAGGTGGCCGACACGGAGACGATCCTCCAGCCCTGCATCGAGGAGGGGATCGCGCAGGAGTACTCCTGCCGCGTCGGGATGTGTCTCGCCTGCTCCGCCGAGATCGTCGAAGGCGAGGTGACCCAGCCGGCGGCCCGCGGGCTCACCGACGAGGAGGCCGGGGAGTACGCGCTCACCTGCATGGCCCGGCCGCAGTCGGATCTCAAGTTGGACCGCGGCAAGTACCCGCCGAGCATCGAGGACGACGCGGCGACCGCGGTCGGCGAGGACGGCGCGGCCGCAGACGACGACTGAGCCGGATCCGCCTCGGCCCCTATTCCTCGACGCGCTCGAACCGGTGTCGCACCACGTCGGCGTCGTCGTCCCAGTCGAAGTTCCCGCCGTGGGCGCGAACCATCCGCTCCTTGTACGCCTCCAGCGACGGCGACCCCTCCCGCTTCGCGTCCGCGTCGGTCATGTCGCCGAGCGTGCGCTCGGTGACCTCGGTCAGCGCGAAGGCGACGCCGTCGACTTCGAACGTGTCGCCCGCCTCGCCGTACCGGTTCCCGCGGTGAAGTTGGGTCACGTCGCCGTCGATCGCGGCCTGTTTCACGCGCTCGTTCGGGAGCAGGTCGGCCGGATCGTTCGCCGTCGCGTCCGTCGGGTCGCTGTCGGACATACCCGCTCATTGGAACCGAATCGGTTTATAAGCGCGGACGGGCGAAACCGGCGGCAAATGGCTGACGCTGACGATCACCGCGTGCTGCGAATCTCGAAAGCGTCGCTCGCGCCGATGCCCACGGACGTGAACACCCGGATCCCCGGCCGAGCCGAGGGATTCAAGATACTGCCGACCCCCTTCTCCGACGATGCGTCAGGACCACCTCATCACCGCGACACAGCTCTCGCGGGATGACATCGAGGCGGTGCTCGACCGGGCCCGCGAGGTCGCCGACGACCCCGACGACTTCGCGGACCGGCACGCCGGCCGCGTGCTCGCGCTCTGTTTCTTCGAGCCGAGCACCCGCACCCGGATGAGCTTCGACAGCGCGGCCAAACGCCTCGGCATCGACACCATCGACATGGGCGACGTCGACTCCTCGTCGGTGTCGAAGGGAGAGTCGCTCTCGGACACCGTCCGCGTCATCGAGGGCTACGCGGACGCGCTCGTCCTCCGGCACCCGAGCGAGGGCGCCGCGACGCTGGCCGCCGAGCACGTCTCCGTCCCCGTCGTCAACGCGGGCGACGGCGCGGGCCAACACCCCTCACAGACGCTCCTCGACCTCCACACGATTCGAGAGAATCACGGGCTCGACGACCTCACGGTGGGGATCATGGGCGACCTGAAGTACGGTCGGACCGTCCACTCGCTCGCGGCCGCGCTCACGGAGTTCGACGCCAACCAGCACTTCATCAGCCCGGAGTCGCTGCGGCTCCCGCGGTCGGTCCGGTTCGACCTCCACGAGACCGGCGCGCAGATGCGCGAGCACACGGACTTAGAGGACGTCCTCGGTGAACTCGACGTGCTGTACGTCACCCGGATCCAGAAGGAGCGGTTCCCCGACGAGAACGAGTACCACCGCGTCGCCGGCGAGTACCGGATCGACGCCGAAACGCTCGACGGGGCCCCCGACGACCTCACCGTGATGCACCCGCTCCCGCGCGTCGACGAGATCGCGCCCGACGTCGACGAGACCGACCACGCGAAGTACTTCGAGCAGGCGCACAACGGGATCCCCGTGCGGATGGCGCTGCTCGACACGCTGCTCGAGAACGCCGAGGCCGACGAGGGGATGGAGGTGGACCGATGAGCGACCACGAGCTCCGCGTCTCGAAGATCCGCGACGGTACCGTGATCGACCACGTCGAGGGCGGCCAGGCGCTCAACGTGCTCGCGATTTTGGGTATCGACGGCTCGGAGGGGTTCGGCGTCTCCGTCGGGATGAACGTCCCCTCGGACCGGCTCGGCCGGAAGGACATCGTGAAGGTCGAAGGGCGGGAGCTCTCGCAGTCCGAGGTCGACGTGCTCTCGCTCATCGCGCCCGAGGCGACGATCAACATCGTCCGCGACTTCGAGGTGGTCGAGAAGAACCGAGTCACCCGCCCCGACAGCGTGACGGGCGTGCTGTCGTGTCCGAACCGGAACTGCATCACGAACGCCGGCGAGCCGGTCGAGACGCGGTTCGACGTCGTCGCCGACGGCGTCCGCTGCGACTACTGCTCGACGATCCTGCGCGACGACATCGCCGACCACATCGACGTGTGAGGGCCGCGGAGTCGCGCGATCCGCCTCGGACCGCGTGCCGCCGCGTCAGACGCTCCGGTAAGTTTTAGCGCCCGCCGGACGATACGTCGCACATGAGCTCGAAAGCGAAGCTTGTCCTGGTCCTGTCGCTCGTGGCGCTCGCGTACTTCATGTTCGCCGGCGACAAGGAGCCGGTGACCGTCGAATAGCGATCGACCCGCCGGCGAGCGAGGCCGTACCGTCTCGATTCGACCGACTATCACGGGGGGCACTCCACGAACGGATGCCCGCCGTTTTTACCCGTCACGCCCGTACCGGTCGGTATGTACGGGGTCGTCACACGCAACGCCGACGAGGTCGAGATGGACCCGTTCGACCTCGGCTTCTACGAGGTGAAAGACGTCACGGGGCGCGCGGCCGCGCCGCTACCGAACGCGGTGAACATGGTGTCGTGTTTCGGCGACAACGCCGCCGCGTCCGAGAACCCGGACCTCGTCCCCGTTGACGAACGCGGCGAGCCGGCGACGCGCGACCGCGACTACTTCGATTGGGCGTACATCTGCCCGACCCACCCGGAGTACCGCGAGGGCCTCTTGGAGATCGTCGAGGACTGCGCCGCCGAGAGCGACGACGTCCGGCTCGACGACGTGGGGTTCCCGCGCGAGGGCTACTGTCGGTGCGACCGCTGCGAGCGGCTGTTCGCCGAGAGCGACCGCGAGCGGTGGGACGACTGGCGCGCCGACGTCATCACCGAGTTCGTCGCGGACGCCGCCGAGCGGATCCCCGGCCGCGTGCTGCTCACGCTGTACCCGGACCCGTATCCCGGCCACCTGCGGGCGCGCGCCGGCCTCGACCTCGACCGACTCGCCGCGCACGTCGACGAGTTCGTCGTCCCGCTGTACGACACGGAGTACGCGACGACGTACTGGCTGGAGACCATCGCCCGCGGCTTCCGCACGCGGCTCGGCGGCGACTACGACGTCCACGGCGCGCCGCCGGAGACCCCGTTCTCGCTGGAGCTGTACGCGGTCGACGTCGGCGTCGACGAGCTGATCCACGCGACCGAGGTCGCCGAGACGTACGCGAAGGACGTGTTCTTCGGCTACGACGCCAACAACGCGGCCGCCGCGCTCCGCCGGAAGGACGCGGACGGGCGCGACGGCGAGGTCCACCGACCGGACTGACGCGTCGTCTCGGTCCGTTCCCGGCGGCGTCGCGAACGAGGGTTTAAATACGGCCGCGGCGGACGACTACTCGACCGGCCGCCGGCGTGCGACACACCGGTCGTCTCGCGTTCGCGCGAGGCGGTCGCCTTTCAACGTCCGCGCCGTAGCGGCGGTCGCCCTACAGTCGTGAGCCGCCGGCTCGTCGAACTTTTCCGTGCGACCGTCTCCCCGTTCAGTGGACCGTCCGGTCGTCGCTCGTGTCGATATCCTCGATCGGGTCGGCGTTGCCGAACGCGGGCGTCGGGCCGTCGCCCGGTTCCGCCCAGTCGACCGCGTTCCGGAGCACCTGCCGGACGTCGTCGTCGTAATACACCGGGTACGTCTCGTGGCCGGGGCGGAAGTAGAACACCTTCCCGTTGCCGCGGCGGTAACAGCAGCCGGAGCGGAACGTCTCGCCGCCGGCGAACCAGGAGTTGAAGACGAGGGTGTCGGGCGCGGGGACGTCGAAGCGCTCGCCGTACATCTCCGCCTCCTCGACCTCGATGTACTCGCCGAGCCCGTCGGCGATGGGGTGGCTCGGCTCGATCACCCAGAGCCGCTCCGTCTCGGCGGCCTCGCGCCACTTCAGCGAGCAGCTGGTGCCCATCAGTCGCTTGAAGATCTTCGAGTAGTGCGCGGAGTGAAGCACCAAGAGCCCCATCCCGTCGAGCACGCGCTCCTGAACGCGGTCGACGACCTCGTCGCGCACCTCGCCGTGAGCGGCGTGGCCCCACCAGGTGAGCACGTCGGTGTCGTCGAGGACCTCCTCGGTGAGCCCGTGCTCCGGGCCCTCGTCTAGCGTGGCGGTGCGGACCTCGTGGCCCGCCTCCTCGAAGACCTCCGCGAGGACCGCGTGGATCCCGTCGGGATAGAGGTCTGCGACGACGTCGCTCTCGCGCTCGTGGCGGTACTCGTTCCAGACCGTGACGCGTGCCATACGCGTCCTGCTCCCCGAATCGACTTGTAGGATCGTATCCGGAGTGAGGCGGAGGACCATCCACGAGACTGGGGAGGTGTTCGCCGTCGACGCTAACTTATAAACAGTCGGTCGAGGGATCGGCGGCTGTCACGGAAGCGGGATACATCCGACCGACAGTCGATTACCCCGAGAACTCGGACTCGCTCACCCGGACGATCACCGTCTCGTCGACGTCGCGGAGGTCGTACTCTGGCGTCTCGCCCTGTTTCCGGCGGACGTACAGCGGCTCGACGGGCCGCCCGTCGACGAGTCCGAACACCTTCAGCCGCTGGTCGGTCTCCTCGGGCGGGACCGCGCCGTCGCGCACCTCGCGGGCGAGGTCGCGGGAGAGCCACTCGTCGGTCGAGATCGACGGCTCGCGAACGAGCGCCTCGTCGACGAATCGGACGAGGTACCAGTTCAGGTCGTTCAACAACGCGACTGCGGCGCCGAGGCTGACGGTGTCGACGGCGAGGCTGTTCGCGAACGGCTCCTCGATGTCGTAGGTCGCGAGCGCGTCTCGGGCGGTCTCGCGAGACAAGAGCTCGTAAGTGAGGTTGACGTCCGGATCGCCGAGGAGACACACCCGCGTCACAGCCGATCGGTCTCGCCGGCTCCTCAAATCGGTTGCGGTCGTCGGGTCGTCGTCGGGTCGACGACACGGCGGACGACCCGTGTCCCGTCGACTCAGAACGTCGAGACGTCGCCGTCGATGACGCTGCGGGTCACGTCGGTGACGTCGTTCAGCTCGCGGTCGACGATCTCGAGGACCTCCGGTTCGATGTCGCCGAGCGCGACGCCCTCCTCGGTGACGAGCTGCGCGTCGGCGACGTGCGGCTCGTCGATCGGCCGGCCGATCTGCGAGAGCAGGCGGACCTGGAGGTCGCGGATCCCGTCGACCTCGTCGGTGACGGACTCGGCGATCCGCGTCGACAGGAGGTTGTAGATCTTCCCGATGTGGTTGACGGGGTTCTTGCCGGAGGTCGCCTCCATGGACATCGGCCGGTTCGGGGTGATGAGCCCGTTCGCGCGGTTGCCCCGACCGACCGAGCCGTCGTCGCCCTGTTCGGCGGAGGTGCCGGTGACGGTGAGGTACACCGACCCCTCGTCGTAGTCGTCGGCGGTGTTGACGTCGACGTGGACCTCCCGGTCGGTGTGGTCCTCGGCGAGGCCGGTGACGAACTCGCGCACGTCGTCGACCGCGTCGTCGTACTCCTCGAGCCCGTCGACGTACTGGTCGACTATCGCGGCCGCGACCGTGATGTCGATCCGGTCTCCTTCCCGTTTGCCCATGATCTTCACGTCGGGGCCGAGCTCGGGGTGGTCGTCGTGGTACCGACCGTTGAGCGCGCGTTCGGCCTCGCGGACGATCGTCTCCGTCTCGGTGAGCGGCGCGTGGCCGACGCCGAAGGAGGTGTCGTTCGCCATCGGCACCTGCTGGGTCTCCTCGCCGAAGACGTCCTGGAGGTCGCCGGAGCCCTCGCCGAGTTTCACGTCGACGATGATGTCGGTCCCGTACTCCAGCTCCGGGATCGCCTCCGCGAGGTAGTCGCGAGCGGCCGCCAGCGCGGTCGAGTCGACGGGGAGCTGCTGGCCGTCGTACTCCTTCGTGGCGCGCCCGACGATGAGCACGTAGATCGGTTCGACGACCTCGCCGCCGCCGTAGGCGGGCGCGGCGCGTCCGGCGACGAGCTGCGTCTCGTCGGTGTTGTAGTGGAGCACCTTCCCGACGCGGTCCAAGTAGAGCTGCGAGAGCGCCCGCGACACCGACTCCGCGATCCCGTCGCAGATCGAGTCAGGGTGTCCGATACCCTTCCGCTCGACGATCTCGACCTCCTGGTCCTCGACGGCCCGCCGGTCGAGACGGCTGACCTGAATGTTCCGGTCCATTACCTCTCGGTACTCCGTGGGTCGCAGTATAACTTGCGGAAACCTCTCACGTCCGGCTAATGTTCTGAGGTTATCGGACGGCAGAAATTGACGCTACTGGACCGCCTCGTACGCCTCGCCCATCACGGCCAGCGCCTCTCGGAGCTCGCTCTCGTCGGTCGCGTACGAGATGCGCGCGTGACCGCGCCCGTGCTCGCCGAACGCCTCCCCGGGGACCACGATCACGCCGCGGTCGAGACACTCGTCGACGAACCCCTCGGGCACCCGCGGCATCGCGTAGAAGGCGCCCTGCGGCGTGGGGCAGTCGAGGCCGATCTCGTCGAAGCCCTCCAAGAGCAGGTCGCGACGGCGCTCGAAGGAGGCGGTCATCTCGTCGACGATCCCGCGGTCGCCGCGCAGCGCGCCCTCGGCCGCGTACTGTGCCGGGGCGGACGCGCAGGCCTGCGCGTACTGGTGGACGCGCAGCATGCGCTCGACGCGCTCGTCGGAGCCGTACACCCAGCCGAGCCGCCAGCCGGTCATCGAGAACAGCTTCGAGGCGGAGTTGACGACGACGACGCTGTCCGTCTCCGCGAACTCCATCGGCGAGCGGTGCTCGCCGTCGAAGACGGTGTACTCGTACACCTCGTCGGAGATGCAGAGCACGTCGTGCTCGTCCGCGATCCGCGCGAACTCCCGAACGTCTTCCTCGGAGGAGACGGCCCCGGTCGGGTTCCCGGGCGAGTTCACCACGAACGCCGCCGTGTCGTCGGTGATCGCGGCCTCGACCGCGGCCGGGTCGATCGTGAGGTCGTCGCGCAGCGGCGCGGGGACCGGTTCGCCGCCCGCGAGCTTCGCGAGCGCGTCGTAGGAGACGAACCCCGGATCCGGGATCACCACCTCGTCGCCCGCGCTCACGTGCGCCTCCATCGCGATGTGAAGCGCCTCGCTCCCGCCGGCGGTGGCGATCACGTTCGCGGGGTCGAGGTCGATCCCCTGGTCCGTCCGGTGTTTCTCCGCGATCGCCTCCCTGAGCGATCGCGTCCCTTTGTTCTCGGTGTACGCGTCCGCCTTCCCGTCCTCGATCGCGTCGACGGCAGCCTGACGGGCGTGCGCCGGCGTCGGGAAGTCGGGCTGTCCGAGCCCGAGGTTGATCGCGTCGTCGCCGGCCGCCTCGAACACCTCGCGGATCCCGCTGATAGAGATCCGCTCGACCCTGTCGGAGAACTTCGGCATACCCGTTTGGGAGCGCCGCCGGGAGTTAGTTCTTGTTACGTCGTCGCCCGCGGGGGCCGGGGGGTTCCGGTTCCGCCCGCGGACCGGCCGCACCGCCTACCGGCCTCGCGCCGCCCCTCACCGCCTCCGGTCCCACACCGGGCGCCGCCCCTCGTCGTTGGGACCCCGCCGTAGCGTCCCGTCCTCGTCGAGCGGGAGCGCGAATCGTCCCCGAAGCACGCTGAGCACCTCGCTCGGCCTGGCCCGGAGGAGCGCCTCGTCGACCGCCCGCAGTCGGAGCTTGGGTCGTCCCGGCCCCATCGGCACCTTGATCGACTCGATCAGCTCTCGCTCCACGAGCGCGCGTCTGTCGGCGGTGAGCTCCTGCCCGGGCGCGATCGCGACTCGGTCGGCGTCACGAGCGCCCTCGTCGCCCGCGCCTCCCTCGCCGTCGATCCATCGTCTGAGGTCCCGGAACAGGTGGTCGTGGCGGGCCGCCAGCGCCACGAGGAGGGTCCGGTCGGTGACGGTCCCGGTCCGCCCGACGTCCCCGTACTCGAGCGCGTCCAGGATCGCCGCGACGTCGTCCGCGAAGCGGTCGTCGAGGACCTCGTGCGCCGCCGCGAGCAGCCGTGTCCGCGGGGGCATCCCCACGGCCGCGGGCGTCGCCGCCTCGAACCGGGCCGTCGCGGCTCGACGCGCCGCCGAGACGGTCGCGTCGGCCGTCTCCGAGAGGAGTGTCGGATCCGAGCGCGGGCCGGCGACCGCGTCGACGCGACCCGCCGTCGCGAACACCAACGAACGAGCGGCGGAATCGGGTCCCGAACCGCCGCCGGAGGCCGCGTCGCGAGAGCCGCCGCCGGAGGCACCGTCGGGGGATTCCCCGTCGTCGGCGACCGTCCGGAGCGCGAGGGACCCGTCCGCGACCGCGTCGGCGACGGCGGTGCCGAGGGCGAACGCTCGTCCGAGCGCGTCGACGGCTCCGGGTCGACAGGCGATCCGCCACGGCGCTTCGTCGCCGGTCTGTTCCCTGGCCGCCAGGATCGGTGGAAGCAGTCCGAGCGGAACGCCGACGGCGACGACGCCGGACCGCCCCGCGAGCGCCGATTCGACGGCGGTCCCGATCCCCTCGCCGTACTCGTCGAGCGCGACGGCGACCTCGGTGGGTTCGGACGAGGCGACGTCGGCGGCGTCACCGCGGGCATCACCGTCGTCGGGATGCGATCCGGCGCCGTCCGTCGGGGGAACCATACGCTCCATGGCGGCGGTACCGGAAAGAACGTTGCGCCGGATCAGGGCGCTCGCGCGAAGACGAGGTACCCGGTGTGGCCGACGCCCGCGGTGGAGGGACGGGAACCGCGGTCGGAGAAGTCCATCTCGCGCTGGATCGTCTCCAGCGTCTCGATCCCGTCGAGCCCGGCCTCGCGGGCGGCGAGGACCGCCTCGCGGGTGCCCTCGACGAACGGCGAGTAGACGGCGAGGCACCCGCCGGAGACGAGCAGCTCGTCGGCGCGCTCGACGACGGCGGGCGCGTCACCGGTGTCGAGCGTGAGGGCGTCGAACGGCTCTCCCTCGGCGAGCGCGTCCAGCTCCTCGGTGAGGTCGCCGGTCCGAACCTCGACGCGGTCGGCGACGCCCGCCGTCGCCATGTTGGCGCGGGCGACGTCGGCGAACTCGGCGTCGACCTCGTAGGTGGTCACGTCGGCGCCGGCGCGGCCGAGGTAGGCGGCGAGGATCCCCGTGCCGGTGCCGGCGTCGAGGACGCGGTCGCCGCCCGACGCGCCCGTGTGGCCCATCACGAGCCCGACGTCGCGGGGCATCATCGGCGCCCCGGTGCGTTCGAGGTGGTTGAACAGGTCCGGCCCGCGCAGCTCGCGGACCTCGAAGACGGTGCCGAGGTGCGTCTCGACGGTGTCGCCGCCTTCGACGTCCTCGGGAACCTCGAGCACGCCGAGGTCGGTGCCGAACTCCTCGCCGGGCTCCAGCAGGTACTCCCGGTCCTCGTGAACCAGCAGGTACGCGGCGTCCGTCACGCCGAATCAGTCACTCCAGCGCCGCGATCGCGGCCGCGAGGTCGCCGTCGGTGTCTTCGAGGGCCTCGCGAGCCGCCGACTTCGACACGCTCGCGCGCTCGGCGACGAGCGCCACGTCCTCGTCGGGGATCGCGTCAGCCTCGTCAGCCGCATCCTCCTCCGCGTCCGCGTCGCCGGCCTCGACCGCGCCGGCCGCGGACCCGCTCTCGACTTCCGACGGCGACCCGACGATCTGGTAGGTCTCCTGGCCTTGCGCGTCCATCTTGGTGACCTGCGCGCCGTCGAAGACGAGGTCGCCGTCGGCCGTCTCGATGACGACCCGCTCGGCGTCGATATCCTCGACGTCGATCCCCATCTGTTTCATCATCTGTTTCATCTTCCGCGGGTTCATGCCGCCTCCTCCAAACATGATACCGGATTCGGCCGGACGACACAAAAAGGGTGGCGACACGGTTCGGCGGCGAGGTCGAAGGGGCGTCCCCCGGCGGAACTCCGTGCGGGTGAGACGGCGAACCGCGCCGGGACGGTTGGGTTCATACGTCGCGGCTCACACGTTCGGGTATGTATCTCGCCGACCGGACGTGGCCGGAGCTCGGGAGAAGGCTGTCGGACGAGTCCGTCGCGCTGATCCCGCTCGGCTCCACCGAGCAGCACGGACCGCACCTGCCGCTGGCGACCGACCACCTCATCGCCGAGGCGCTCGCGAGCGCGGCCGCCGAGGAGGCCGACGTCGTCCGCACGCCGACGATCAACGTGGGCGTCAGCCCGCATCACCGGCAGTTCCCGGGAACGATGTGGGTCGATCCGCCCGAGTTCCGTGACTACGTCGAGGGGTTCACCCGGAACCTCGCGTACCACGGGATCGACCGCGTGGTGTACGTGAACGCCCACGGCGGCAACGTCCAGCACCTCCGCGAGGTCGGGCGGCGGCTCCACGAGGACGGGACGACCTACGCGTTAGAGTGGATGTGGGACGAGTCGATCCCCGGGCTCGTCGACGAGCTGTTCGAGCACAACGGGCCGCACGCGGGGCCGAAGGAGACCGCCATGATCACCCACATCGCGCCGGAGCTCGTCCGGGAGGACCAGTTCGAGAGCGCCCGCGACGGGGGGCTGGTCCACCTCGAGGAGTCCGACGCGTTCGTCCACGGGACCCGGACGTTCTACGACTCGGTCGACAACTCCGCGAACGGCGCGTTCGGCGACCCGACCGACGTGACCCCGGAGAAGGCCGAGCGGCTGTTCGCGGCGGCGACCGACCAGCTCGTGCGGCTGGTGGAGTGGCTGGCGGCCCGCGACAGCGAGGAGCTGCTACCGAAAGAGCGCGTCGAGTCGTCGCCCGCCTAGTCGCTCCCGGACAGCACCGAGTCGAGCGCCGCGTCCGCCGCTTCCCGTCTCCCGTCGAGCACGTCGAACCGCTCGTCTCGGCGCCGTTCGAGCCACCGAAGCAGCCGAGCGGCCCAGTCGAGCTTTCGCGCCTTCATCGGGTCCACGTCGGGGTCGTCGAAGTTCCAGCCGGGGAAGACGAGCCGTCCGGCGCCGACGTGGTCGGCGAGGAAGGCGGCGCGGTCGCCGTCGGTGAACCCGCCCGGGTTGAGGACCGCTCCGGTCGGCGCCGCCTGCGTCGTCGCCAGCGTCCACTCGTCGACGAACCGCGGGAGCCACTCGCGGACCGCGGGGACGTTGTCGCCGTGTGCGTGGGCCGCGACCGGCACGCCCTCGCGGGTCAGCGCCGCCGCGGTCGCCGGGTTCTTGTCGAGGTCGGTCACCATGCAGTCGACCGCGACGCCCCGGTCGCGCAGGACGTCGGCGGCGGTCGAGGCGGCGACGACGACGTCGGCGTCGCGCGCGAGATCGACGTCGTCGACCAGTCGGGGGGCGGCGCCCGCGATCGCGACGGTCGCGCCGCCCCAGTCGTCGAACCGGTCGAGCGGGAACGGAGTCGCCAGCTCGGCGGCGATATCTCGCGCACGCTCGTCGGCGGCCCGCTCGAAGCCGAAGTCCGCGAGGATGGCCTCGTACATCGGCTCGAACGTCTCGAAGTTCACGCCGCCGCCTCCGTGGTCACCGCGTCGCACCGTGCGATTGACGCGCGCTCGACGCGCCCGCGGACGAGCGCCTGACGGCGCTGCCGCTGGCGGTGCGGAATATGGTATGGGCCGGAGTAGCACAGAGTACCCCTACCCGCGTGCCCCTCCGGCGTCCGGTCGATTGGTTGTCTGCACGACGGCATAAACTTTCTCTTACTTCCAGCCCTCGTCTATCGTTTCGAGCGCGGCGTCGAGCGGGGCGGAGGCGCCGGAAACCGCGTCGGAGAGGGCCGAGCGACCCGCGGGCGTACAGACCAAGAGCCCGTGGGAGCCGGGCCCGTCGGCGTCGGGCTCGCCGCCGTCGGTCGCGGACGGCGGTTCAGCGGTTCCCGCCGCGGCTCCCGCGAGAGCGAACGCCACCCCGTCGACGCCCTCGCTCCCCGCGGTCGCGGCCCGAAGCGCGCCGACCGCGGGCTCCGGGAGTCCGGTGAGCTCGTAGGTGCGAACGGACGCGTCGCCGGCGACGGCGCGGTCGGCACCGAGTCTGTCCAGGTGTCGCTCGGCCTCGCGCGCGGTGGTCACGTCCAGCTCCTCGACGGCGACGTCGTCGGCGTCGCGTCCCGAGCGGACCCGTTTCCGGGCGAATTCGGCGCCGATGAGGGCGGCGTCCCGGGTCTCCGCGACGTCGTGCGTGCGGATCACGTGCGCGCCGCGCTCGACCGCCATCGACGTGGCCGCCAGCGAGACGGGCAGCGCCTCCGCCGTGGTCCGCCCCGCGATCGTCTTGAGGAAGCTCTTGCGGTTGATCGAGACGAGCAGCGGCCGGCCGTACCCGCGGAACTCCCGGAGCCGGCGGAACGTCTCGCGGTCGTCGGCGTGGGTCTTCGCTTCGGACCAGCCGCCGAAGGCCGGGTCGAGGATCGTCTTGTCGGTGAACCCGTTCATCGAGAGCGCCTCGTATATCTCGTCGACGTCCTCGATGGCCCCCGGACGCTCCAGGTCCGGCGGCGAGGCCATCTTCGAGACGGCGACGTCGTGCTCGCGGCAGACGCGGGGCATCTCGGGGTCCGCGAACCCGCAGATGTCGTTGACCATGTCGAACCCGCGCGAGAGCGCCTCGTCCGCGACCTCGTGGTAGCGGGTCTCGATCGACCAGACGGCGTCCCCGGAGGTCGATTCGAGCGTCTCGATCGCGGTGTCGAGCCGCTCCAGCTCCTGCTCGGCGGAGAGCACGTCGAGGTCCTTGTTCGCCGACTCGAGGCCGACGTCGACGATGTCGGCACCCTCGCCGATCAGGTCCCTATCGACGTACGCGGCGGCCTCGCCCGGGTCGTCGTACACGCTCGGGTCGTACGGCGACTCCCTGGAGACGTTGAGCACGCCCATGATCCGAGGCGGATGGTCGTCGCCGATTCCGAGACCCGCGGCGTCCACGTTTCGCATACGATTACCACGGGCGCGAGCGACATAAACGGGGCGAGTCGGTGGAAGGGACGAACGGGGGATGCGGGCGGAACTACCGGTGGATCGGACGGGCGGGAGACGGGTCGTCAACCGATTCACACCGTGTCAGCGTGAGACACGACGGCAGCCGTCGGACACGCGTTAACGCCGTCCGGCATGAACCGGGTGTACGAACACGTAGACGGAAGACCGACTGCTCGGACTCGCGCTGGTCGCCCTCCTCGCGACGATGGGAGGCGAACTGCTCGGGAGTCACCTCCTCGTCACGGGTGGCGCGACCGTCTTAGTCCTCGCGCTCCTGGCGCTGTTCGCGGTCATGAGCGTCGTGCTCGCGGTGAGCGTCGCTCGAACGCCGGACCTCAACGCGCCCGACCCGGCGACCACCGACACGGCTCGCTGAACGGAGTCACAGCTCGAACGACAGCGCGTCTCCGACCGCGACGCCGTTGCGGTCGGTCCATTTATACGGGACTTCGAGCACGTACTGCCCCGATCCGGGGTACTCCTGCTCGTTCCCGTCCTCGTTCGGTCCCGGTTCCGGGGCGTTGTGGATCTCGACGATTGTGCCCTCCGAATCGGCGTAGACGATGTCGATTCCGAAGTCCATTCGTCGCATCACGTAGGTGAGCGACTCTCGGGGAGCGTCGTAGACGAACAGCATTCCACCGTTCTCTGGGAGCGATTCGGCGTCGCTGAGACCCAGCCACCGTGTGTCAGCCGTGTCGGCGATCGCGGCGGTCACCGTCCCGAGGCGGTCGCCGTCGGAGGCCCGAGCCTCGACGACGGTCGTGTCGTAGTCGGCGTAGGGCCCCGAGGGCCACTCGGACGTCGGTTCGGGGTCCGATCCGTCGTCCGGTCCCGATCCGTCGTCCGATCCCGATCCGTCGTCCGATCCCGATCCGCCGTCCGATCCCGATCCGTCGTCCGATCCCGATCTGCCGTCCGATCCCGATCCGCCGTCCACCTCTGACCCGGACTCGAAGCCGGCGTCCGAACAGCCGGCGAGGCCGCCGACCGAACCGGCTCCGATCGCCGCGAGGAGGCGCCGTCGTCGCATTGCGCTCGGGTACGAGTCGCTCGCGTATATGCGTCCCGGCGACGCGAACCGCCGCGAACGGACCGTTCGTTCCGCGAAGGACGCGCTTTTACCCCCGCCTCGCATAGCGCTCCCCATGGCGAAAGTGAGCGTCGGCCTCCGCGGATGGCGGTTCGACGAGGAAGAGATATTCACCGACGACGGTGAGCTCAAGCCGCTCGACGAGATTCCCGAGGAGCCGCGAGAGCGACTGTTCAGGCTCGTTTCCCTCGTCGAGGAGCCGTGCGACGTCTGTTATCTGGAACACGGGGAGGCCGAGGTCCACCGGTGTAACCAGGCCGAGATCGTCTACGGGGAGCCCAACGGCGAGGTGCTGCTCTGTCCCGAGCACGAGCCGGACATGATCTACTGGTACCGCGAGGCGGGCGGGAGCGAGCACGCCGGCGGCCTGGAGTTCGGCGACCGCTTCCACGAGTGGGTCGCGGCCGGCAACGAGGCCCCGGACGGGTACGGCTCCGTCGAGCACGTCGAGGAGGACCCGGACGGGCTGCCGGACCTGCCGGACCAACAGGAGATCCAGGAGCGCGTCGAGCAGGACTTCGAGGGCGACCGGATCGACATCCTCGAACTCGCCGGGCAGGACGACGGGGACGACGGAGACGAACTGAACGAAGACGACTTCCAGGACGTCGACCTCTCGACGGACTACCCGTCGAACCGATGAGCGGCCCGGAGGCGAACGGGACCGACCCGATCGACGACGCGGGCCCTAGAGACGACAGCGCGACCGGCGGAGACGACGGTTCCGAGGAACGGACCCGCCGCAAGCCGGTCGTCGTCGTCGTCGAACCGGAGACGCCCGGCAACGTCGGCACCATCGCCCGGGCGATGAAGAACTTCGGCCTCTCCGATCTCAAGCTGGTGGACCCCCCGGAGCTGGCGGAGGACGGCGAGGCGTACGGCTTCGCCGGTCACGCCCGCGAGGACGTGCTTCCGAACGCCGACGAGGTCACCTTCGACGAGGTCGTGTCGAACTACCACACGGTCGGGACCACCGCGATCACTGGCGAGGACGACCGGAGCCACGAGCGGTTCCCGTTCAAGACTCCCGCCGAGCTCCGAGAGTCGCTGTCGACCGTCGACGCCCCGACCGCGATCGTGTTCGGTCGCGAGGGGCGCGGGCTCAACAACGAGGAGCTCTCGCGGCTCGACGAGGTGTGCTCGATCCCCGCCGACGACGACTACCCGGTGTTGAACCTCGGGCAGGCGGCGACGGTGCTCCTGTACGAGCTCCGCGACCTCACGGTCGACGAGACGCAACTGCCCGACACCGCGGTCACGCGCGCGCCGGAAACCGACATCGAACGCTTCCACGAGTACTTCGGCGAGTTCCTCGCGACGACCGGCCAGCGCGAGCACGTCCGCGACAAGAACGCCCTGTTGATGCGCCGGCTCCTCGGGCGCGCGCATCCGACGGAGCGGGAGATCCACTCGCTTCTGGGCACGTTCCGCAAGGCGAACGCGAAGCTGGAACACGCGGACCACCTCGCCGCCAAGTACGACGAACCCGTGTACCCGCGAGAGTGACCGTGGACGGCGATCGCACAGACGGCAGTAGTCCCACTCACGACCCCACAGGCGACAGCAGTCTCGACGACGACCACGCAAGCGACGATCGCTTCGTCGACGGCGACCTCTGGGCGGGGGTGCGCGACGTGTCGCCCCTGATGCTCGGTATCGTGCCGTTCGCGCTGGTGGCCGGCATCGCCGCGGTCGACGCCGGCCTCGGGCTCGCGGAGGCGATCGGGATGTCGGTGATCGTGTTCGCCGGCGCGTCCCAGCTCGCCGCGCTGGACCTGTTGGGCTCGAACGCCCCGCTCGCGGTCGTGGTGGGCACGGCCGTCGTGATCAACCTCCGCATGGTGATGTACTCGGCCTCCATCGCCCCGTACTTCGCGGACTACGACCGACGGCTCCGGGCGGGCCTCGCCTACGTGCTCACCGACCAGGCGTACGCGCTCTCCGTCGCGGAGTTCGACGAGAACCCCGGGCGGAGTCGCTGGCGCTACTACCTCGGCGCGGGGGCGTCGCTGTGGGCGGTCTGGCAGGTCGGAACGGTGGTCGGCGTCGTCGTCGGCACCGGCGTCCCGGACACGTGGGGGCTCACGTTCGCGGTCCCGCTCGTCTTCCTCGCCCTGCTCGTCCCCGCGATGAAGGACCGGCCCACCACGGCCGCCGGGGTCGCCGGCGGCGCGGTCGCGGTCGTCGCGGCCGGGCTGCCGCTGAACCTCGGGCTGCTCGTCGGGGCGATCACGGGGATCACCGTCGGCCTCGTGACGGAGGTGGTCGGCGCGTGACGGGTGCGCCTTCCGGCGCGGGTTCCCCTCGCGTCTGGATCGCCATCCTGCTCATCGGGATCGCCACGTACGGGTTCCGGCTCTCCTTTATCCACCTGTTCGGCCGGATCGACGAGGTGCCGCCTGGGATAAAGCGTCCCCTGCGGTACGTGCCGCCCGCGGTGCTGGCGGCGCTCGTCCTCCCGGATCTGATGACGCTGCGCCCCTCCGTCGCCGCGACGCTCCTCGACGAACGGCTGATCGCGGGCGCCGTCGCCGGGGCGGTCGCGTGGCGGACGGAGAACGTGTTCGCGACGATCGTCGCCGGGATGGCGACGCTGTGGCTGTTCCGGTTCGTCGTGTTCGCGTGAAGGCGCGGTCGAACGCGACGCCGCCGCCGCTTTTCAATCGATCCGGTCCGAATATCGACGTGCTAAGAGGGCGACCGCTATCGCACAGACCGCCGCGAACGGGACCGCGGTCGCGACGCTCACGAACCCGCGAGCGGGCGGGACGGCGTACGAGACCGCGGCGGCGGCGAGGACCGCGTAGCCGAACGCGGCGATTCCGAGCAGGGCCGGTCGCGCTCCTCGCGAGCGCCAGAGCCGGGTCTGCGTCGCGGCACCGGTCACGATCCCGGCGGCGATCCCCACCGGCAATCCGACGAACACGGAGAACGCGATCCGGGCGGCGAGCGCTTCGGTGAGGACCGCGGCGACCGCGAGGAACGTCGTGATCGCGACGCCGATCGCCGCGACGGGGCGGGCGTTCATGCTGGGCGGCATGGACGGCTCGCGACTTAAAAACGCCGCCGCTACCGGTCACGATCGGTGAGCCGATCGGGAGAAGACGCCTCGCGGTCGGCGAGACGGTCCCCGGACGACCCGTCCCGCTCGGTCGCGGAGCCGAAGCGGGACTCCCGGTCGGCCTCGCGCTCCCTGACCGCGACGAACCGCTGAGCGGCGTCGGCGATCGAGTCGAGGACGGCGAACGTGCGGTAACTGAGATACGGTCCGAGCGTGAATCCGAACGCGACGATGAGCCCGAGCAGGATCTGCCCGAGGATCACGACCGAGTAGACGAACGTCAGGAGGGCCACGGTCGCGGCGGCCGTCCCGAGTCGGGTGTGGAGGGCCTCGGAGGGCGAGAGCGGGTCGTGCGCCATGGGCGCCGCTACCGGCGCGGGTCACTAAAAAATGGCTGCGTTTTAACGGGGCTGGAGCGCCCTCAGTCGTCGGCCGGAGCCGCGGAGTCGCCGGCGGAGACGCCGGTACCGGGGCCGATGTCGATACCGAGGTCGGCGAGCTTCTCGTCGGGGACGACGCCGTCGACCCACCCGCGGGTCTCGTAGTACTCCGCTTTCATCTCGTCGAGCTCGACCAGTTCGCCCTCGCTGGCGCCCGTGCCGGGAATGGCGTCCGGGTGCCCCTCGATGAACCGGTTCGGCAGCGTGTCGTCCGTGCCGTCGAAGCCGGCGAGGTTGTTGAAGTAGCGTTCGAGGTTGTACACGCGCTCGCCGGCCTCGAACAGCTCGTCCTCGGAGACGTCGCGGCCGGTCATGCCGTTGTACTGGAGCACGTACTCCTCGATCCCCTCCGCGAACGCGCTGAACTTGCAGATGTCGAACGAGTCCGACACCGCGTGCAGGTCCTGGAAGGTGGCGGTGAGCTCGCCTTTGCCCTCCCACTCGTACGGGTCGACCTTCTCCGGGATACCGAGGATCTCGGCGGCCGGCGTGTAGCCGCGCAGGTGGCAGGCGCCGCGGTTGGAGGTCGCGTACGCGATCCCCATGCCCTTCATGCAGCGCGGGTCGTAGGCGGCCATCGTCTGGCCCTTCACGGAGAGCTTGTTGCCGTGGGCGTCCTTCGCGTCGGCGACGCGCTCGGGACCCTCCGCGAGGAGGTCGCCGAGGTCGCTGGAGCGGTTCCCGATCTCGTCGAGGAGGTCGATCATCGTCTCGGAGTCGCCCCAGTCGAGGTGGCCGACGTCGTCGAGCTTGCCCTCCTCGCTCATCTCCATCGCCATCGCCATCATGTTGCCGGCCTCGATCGTGTCGACGCCGAGGTCGTTACACCGGTCCAGCATGACCGCGATCTCGTCGCGGTCGTCGTGTCCGGAGTTCGGCCCGAGCGCCCACGCGGACTCGTACTCGTACGACTCCATGCGGACGTTCATGTCCTCGCCCTTGTGGGTGATGTCCACGTCGACCTCCTTCTTGCACGCGACCGGACAGGAGTGGCACGTCGGCTCGTCGACGAGGATGTTCTCGCGGACGTTCTCCCCGGAGACGCGTTCGGCCTGGACGTCGAGGTCGACGCCGTCGGCATTGCTGTACGCCTCCGTCGAGGTGTGCTGTGCGTTCTTCGTCGGGAGGCCGTCCATCTCCTCGGTCGCGTTCATCAGGACGTTGGTCCCGTACATCGAGAGTCCGCCCTCGTTGGGCGCGGTGACGTCGGACTCGCGGATGACCTCCATCGCCTGCTGGTAGCCCTCCTGGAACGTCTCCGGGTCGGCGGGCTTCGGCATGTCGGTGCCGCTCTTCACGACGACCGCCTTCACGTTCTTCGAGCCCATGACGGCGCCCGTGCCGCCGCGGCCGGACGCGCGGTCGTCCTCGTTGATGACGCAGGCGTAGCGGACGCCGTTCTCGCCGCCCTGCCCGATCGCCATCACGGAGAGGTTCTTGCCGACGGAGCCGTCGACCTCCTCGTCGATGTCGTCGATCGTGTCGTGGACGCCCTGTCCCCAGAGGTGCGAGGCGTCGCGTACCTCGACCTCGCCGTCCTCGACGAGCAGGTAGACGGGGTCCTCGCTCTCGCCGTCCAGCAGGATGCCGTCGAGCCCGGCCCACTTGAGCCGCGCGCCGGACCAGCCGCCGTGGTGCGAGTCGGTGACCGTCCCCGTCAGCGGGGACTTCGTCACCAGTGCGATTCGACCGCTCATCACGGTCTGGGTCCCGGTGAGGGGCCCCGTCATGAACGCCAGTCGGTTGTCCGGTCCCATCGGGTCCACGTCCGGCCCGGCGTCGAAGACGTACTTGACGCCGAGCCCGCGCGCGCCGATGTATTTCTCCGCATCCTCGTCGTCGATTCCGCGGTACTCGACCGCTCCCTCGCCGAGATCGACCTGTGCAACTCGGTCTCTGTAGCCGCCCATTTCAGTCATGTAATGCTCGTTCATTATAGACGGACTGTATCGTGTTAGGTGTTCACCCTTCGGCGTAGCCGATATCAGTTACATTTCGTCGTTGCTCTGGTGACGATAATATATAAGTCCGGGCGGCGTGGGAGCCGCCGAGATCCGGGTACTGAGAGGCGATCTCGGGGTCGGCACGGCAGCACCCGAGATATCGTATGACCGAGTGGTTTCGGTGAGCCTCCCGGTGGGCGACCGTTCACACCGCGCCGTGAGTCATAACTTCCCGCGAGGCGAACCGCGAGCGTGACGGGTGCCGAACCGGACCGACGAGCCGAGACCGACGGGCCGGACGCGGCCGCCGAGCGGCCGCGAACTGTCGCGGCCGCGTTCGCGGTCGTCGTCTTCGTGGCGTCGGTGATTCCGGTTCCGGCCCCGCCGTCCGGCGGGAGTGGCGGAGGGGCGGAGAGAGAAATCGTCGGCGAGGGAGGCTTGGAGATCGTCGACGCGCTCCCGGTCGAGATCGGACTCACCGGACCGTTTCATTTCCTCGGCTACGCGGTGCTCGCCGCCCTGCTCGTCCGCGCGGCGGGACCGGAGCGGCGCGTGGTCGCGGTCGCGGCCGTCGCGGCAACTGCGGCGACGGCGGTCGGGTTCGGGATCGAACTCGTTCAGGCGCCGATCCCGTGGCGGTCGTTCGCGTGGAGCGACGCCGCCGTCAACGCGGTCGGCGCCGCCCTCGGGGCGAGCGGGTACGCGCTCCGACGGCGTGGTTCGGGCGAGGGGAGCGCCGCGTGACGCCGGTGGAAGCCCGCTACCGTCCGGCGGGAGCGACCCGACCGCGGCCGCGTCGCCGGACGACGGCCTCGACGTCGGCGTTGAGTCGCGAGCGCTCGAAGTAGACGTGGTCGAACTCGCTCGACTCGTACTCCGCGTAGAGTTCGAGCGGGACCTCGTCGCCGTCGGCGGCGTCCTCGAGGAGCTCCGCGAGGGCACCGTCGTCGGCACGGACGATCAGGGTCCGGTCCTCCGCGTCGAAGACGACGCGCTCGGCGGCGAGGGTCTCGCTGTCGGGCGACCAGAGGGTCACCGTCTCCGCCGCGACCGACTCGACGTCGTCGGGCGCGTCGAACTCGGCGACGACCTTCCCCCGTCCGTCGACGGTGACCGACGCGTCGGGGAGGTCGCGGTCGACGCGCTGCATCCGTCCCTCGACCGCGGGAGCGACTGTGTCCCGCTCGCTGAGGTACTCGACGACGGCCGTGGCGAGCAGTTCGTCCGTCTCTTCGAGCACCGGCTTGTCCTCGAGCGGGTAGCCGCTGCCGCCGCCGGCCATGAAGCTGTTGACCGCCACCGCGTACGTGTCGTCGGGATCGAGCGGCTCGCCGCCGACCCGCACGTCGCGCACCAGCTCCTCGGCGTCCTCGTGCGGGACCCACTCGAAGCGGACGCCGCTGACCTGCTGGGACACCTCCTCGCCGAACTCCTGTCCGGTGTCGCTCTCCAGCGTGACGATCTGGCTCTCAAGCGTCTCGACGAGTTCCTCACCGGTGAGCTCCAGCGTGACCAGCGTGTTCGGGAACGGGAGGGTGTTGAACACGTCGCCGCCGGTGATCTCGCCGGGACCGTACACCGCGTCCGAGCGAATGCCGCCCGCGTTCGTGATCGCGACGTCGGCGTCGGCCCGCTCGCGCATCGCGTCGGTGATCAGGTTGCCGTAGTTGGTTTCCCGGTGGTAGTTCGAGGAGAAGGTGGCGTCCAGTGACGTCTCCGACTCCACGACCGTCGAGTCGAGGCTCACCTCTGCACGGTAGTCGTTGATGATGTCGGACGCAGCGGGGTCCTTCTCGATGTCGTCCGTGACCTCGAGCAGCTCTCCCTCCCACGAGGTGACCGCGCCGTCCTCGACGGTCAGTTCGATCTCGCTGAGGTAGGCCGCGCGCGCCCGTGCCTCCGAGACGATCGACCCGTCGATCTCCGCCGGCGGGTACTCCAGTTCGTCGTCGCCGACCACGATCACGTCGATGTCGTCGTCCGCGTCGGCCTCGGCGAGCGCCTCGGCGTCGGGGACGCCCGTGTGCGCGAGCGCGACGACGACGTCGACGCCCGCCTCCTCTTTGAGGCGCTTCGCCTCGGCCGGGCCCGTCTCGGTGTAGTCCTCGATGGTGACGCCCTCGGCCTCGAAATCGATGTTCGTCTTGCCGGTGGTCGCGCCCTCGTCGGCGAGCCCGATGATCCCGACGCTGACGCCGCCCCGCTCGACGATCCGGTCGGACTCCGTGCCGTCGAAGGCCTCGCCGGTGTCGCTGTCCACGAGGTTCGTGGCGAGCCACGGGAACTCGGAGTCGCCCGTGACGCCCGAGATGGCGTCGAAGCCGTAGTCGAACTCGTGGTTCCCGATCACGTCGGCGTCCGGATCGACCGTGTTGAGTACGTCGACCGGCGCGCGCCACTGCGAGACGGGGCTGAGCGCGTGGGGGCCGACCTGGTCCCCGCCGCCGACCACGACGACCGGTCCGTCGGCCGCCGCTCGGCGCTGCTCGATGAGCGTCACCAGCCGCGGGAAGTCCTCGTCCTCCGCGGCGGCAGTCTGGACGTCGTTGTACGATAACAGCGTCAGCGTCGTCGCCCCGTCTCCCTCGGCGGCCGTCGCAGACCCCGAGACCAGCGACCCGCCGAGAACGATCCCGCCCGCTCGAAGGACGTCGCGCCGTCCGTAGTCACGGTCGCGTGACATCACTTTCTTCCATTTAGGGATAGTTATAAAATCTTTCCATATTTCAAAAAATATATGTTATGTGGCTCGGAATCTCCGGGCGGTCGTCCGGACGCGTCTCCGCTGGAACCCGTGCTGAGCCGACGCGTTCGGGACACGTCGCGGGGGGTCAGGCACTTACCGCGGGTCCGCGATGACGACACGGCTTTACGCGCTCGCCCGCTTCCACCGGTAATGAGCAAGCCGAGCCCCGACGCGTACGAGCAGGGGCGCGGAATGGACGCGCACAACGCCGTGATGCGCGACATCCGCGCCGAGCGCTCGGAGACGTACGACCCGACGCAGCCGACCCGCGTGTGGATAGACGAGGACAACACCCCGGACGGCGTCGTGAACTCCCTCACGATCATCTTAAACACCGGCGGCTGTCGGTGGGCGCGCGCCGGCGGCTGCACGATGTGCGGCTACGTCGCCGAGTCCGTGGACGGCGGGAGCGTGAGCCACGAGGCCCTGATGAACCAGATCGAGGTGTGTCTCGACCACGAGGACGAGAACGCTGACGCCCCCGCCGAGCTGATCAAGATCTACACCTCCGGCTCCTTCCTCGACGAGCGCGAGGTGCCCGCGGAGACGCGCCGGGCGATCGCCGAGACGTTCGCGGACCGAGACCGGATCGTGGTCGAGTCGCTGCCGGACTTCGTCAGTCGGGAGAAGATCGGCGACTTCGCCGACCACGGGATCGCGACCGACGTGGCCGTGGGGCTGGAGACGGCCACCGACCGCGTGCGTCACGACTGCGTGAACAAGTACTTCGACTTCGCCGACTTCGAGGACGCCTGTACCGAGGCCGCCGCCGCGGACGCCGAGTTCGACGCGGACGTGGGGATCAAGGCGTACCTCCTGCTGAAGCCGCCGTTCCTCGCGGAGCCCGAGGCCGCCGCCGACATGATCGACTCGATCCGCCGCTGCGCCGACGTCGACGGCTGTCACACCGTTTCGATGAACCCGACGAACGTGCAGCGGTACACGATGGTCGACGAGCTGTTCTTCGAGGGGGGATACCGGCCGCCGTGGCTCTGGTCGGTCGCGCACATCCTCTCGGAGACGGCCGACGTCGACGCCATCGTCGTCTCCGATCCCGTCGGGCACGGCTCGGACCGGGGCGCGCACAACTGCGGGGAGTGCGACGACCGCGTCCAGACCGCGATCAAGGACTTCGACAAGCGGCAGGACCCGAGCGTCTTCGAGCAGGTCTCCTGCGAGTGCGAGGCGACGTGGGAGCACGTGATGGACGCGGAGACGAGCTACAACATGCCGCTGGCGCGATAAGCGGCATCACTCACCTGCGCGATAAGTCACGACATGCCGCTCGCGCGATAAGTTACAACATGCCGCTCGCGCCGTAACCGCCCGACGGGCGCGCGATCCGGACGCGAGGCCACCGGCGGATTATTTTACCCGAATGATCAGGTCGAACAAGACCCATATACGTCCGGACACTACTGATAGGCATGAACGCAGTCGCTAGCGGTCCCCGGTCGTCCCGCCGGAAGTCGGTCCTCTTCTGTGCGGAGTGCAGCTTCCAGAACCCCGTCTCGGACGGGTGGCTCGTCGTCAGCGACGGCGACGAGCGCACCATCGTCTGTCCCGAGTGCGGTCACGTCGCCGACCGCCGCACGGAGCGGTCGGCGCCGTCGCCGAAACACGCGGACTGAGCGGTCGTCGGTCGACGACGAACAGTCGGTATCTCCTTTTTATACCCGATCCGGTGCTCGTTCCGCCAGCACCGGGATCTCGTCCAGTCGCTCCGGACCGAGCGCGTCCCAGTCGATCCCCGACGGGCGCTCGTAGGGCGTCTCGGTCCGGATCGTCCGCTCCGGCGTGACGATCAGGTCGAGCGGTACGTCGTGGGCGTCCGGGGCCGGGAGCGAGGGCGTCGAGGCGTCGTCCCCGGCGGCGAGCGCCGACTCCGGGCCGTCGATCACGGACAGCTCGTGGACCGTGGTCGCCACCGTCGTCTCGTCGTCGACGGCGTCCAGCTCGCGGAGCACGCCCCACTCCAAGTCGCTGTACCCCTCGCCCTTGCCGATCCGCGCGCCGTCAGTCGTGACGGCGACGGAGCCGGCGACCACGAGGTCGACGCGGGAGACCGCCTCGGGCGCGACCGGCGTGCCGTGCGTCGAGATACCGGAGACGGTGGTGGCGTCGTCTATCGTCGGCTTGGCACCGGTCGTGTCGTCGGAGTCGTCGGCGGCGAGCGCGTCGGGGTCGAGGCGGAGGAACGGGTCGGCGTCGCGCAGTCGGGGTTGGGCGACGTACACCGTCTTCCCGGCGCGGAGCGCGGCGCGCCTGACCGGCAGTTGGGGCGCGTCCGGATTGCATTTCAGCGTCGCGGCGTCGGTCCACTCCGGCGTCTCGGCGAGTCGCTCGCACGCCGCGCCGGCGCCGGCGAAATTGGGGATCCGGTCGTGCGGCGGGAACGGGAACCGCGCCTGGTCGCCCGCCTCGAACGCGTCCCAGACGGCCTCGCGGACGGCCTGCTTGTCCATGCGGGAGGGAGAACGCCCGGCGACAAGTAAGCGCCGACGCGGGAGGCGGGTGACGAGAGGTCGTCGCCGCGGTCGAGTCGCTCTCGTCTCCCGGATCCGGGTCACGTATCGTCGATTTTATGTATCAGATCGGTTTCGTTCCGGACATGTTGGAAGACGGACTCTCGTATCCGATACGCGGCGACTGGATCGGCCGAATCGTCATCGGCGGCGTGTTGGGGCTCCTCTCGGTGCTCGTCGTGCCGGCGTTCCTCGTCGTCGGCTACCTCGTGCGCGTCTTGGAGAAGACCATCGGCGGCGACGAGGTACCCCCGGAGTTCACCGACTGGGGCGACCTGTTGGCGAAGGGCCTGATCGGAACGATCATCACCGTCGCGTACACGGTGCTCCCGGTGGTCGCGTACGCCCTCGTCGTCGCGGTCGTGGGCGGAACGAGCGGCGCCCTCGGCGGTGACGTCGGCGCGCTCGTCGGCCTGGTCGGCCTGCTGCTGGCGCTGGCCTTCATCCCCGTGCTGTTCCTCGTCTACTACGCCGTTCCGGCCGCCCTGTCGGCGTACGCGGCTCGCGGGGAGCTGAGCGCCGCGTTCGACGCCGACCTGCTGAAGCCGGCGCTTCTCAGCACCGAGTATCTCGTCGCGGTGCTCATGCCCATCGTCGTGGCGGTGGTCACGTGGGTCGTCACGGCGGTACTGGCGGTCACCGTCGTCGGGCTCCTGCTCGTGCCCTTCGTCCAGTTCTACGGACAAGTCGCCGTCTTCCGGATGTTCGGCTCAGCGTTCGCGACCGTGAACGACCGGATCGGGGGCGGCCCGGCCGGCGGTGAGGCGGTGACGGTCGACGACGACGTCGGTACGGCGATCTGATCGGGTGGTCGGGAAGCGGTGGCGCCGACTCGGCCGTCGCTCCGAGGTGCATGTACATCGGTCACTCCTTCCGATGGTACGAGTCACCGGTCGCTCTTCCTGACGTCACAATACGCCGGCCAGTCGGCCGCGTGCAGGCACGAGAAAAACCGCGGGGCCGCGACGCGGAGGTCCTCCCCGTTACGGAGGTCCCTACCACGTCGTTGACCGCTTAGCGGTCCGAGCGACACGCCCGGTCGACGCAGGCAGGCGAGCGGCGCGAGCGGCCGCCCGCTCAGGACGGTCGCCCGCTCAGTCGTCGTCGCTAGTCGACTGGCCGCTAACCCGAACCGTGCGGGTCGCCTCCACGCCCTTCCGGTTCGCGTCGAACTCGGAGAGCACGTACACCAGACCGATCAGCGTCAGCACGCCGATCGGGAGCAGCACCAGCGGCGTGATCCGGGTGGCGCCCCACACCGTCAGCAGCACCGCGGCAACGATCAGCACCGTGACGGCGTACGTCATCTGAGTGCGGACGTGATCGATGTGGTCGGACCCCGTGAACGTCGACGAGAGGATCGTCGTGTCGGAGATGGGCGAGCAGTGGTCCCCGAAGATGGCGCCGCTGAACACGGTCCCGATCGCGACCGGGAGCAGCGCCGGCGTGCCGCCGCCGACGCTCCACGCCAGCGGGACCGCGATCGGCGTGATGATCGCCATCGTCCCCCAGGAGGTGCCCGTCGAGAACGCGATGAACGCGGCCGCGATCAGCACGACGACCGGGAGCAGCGTGGGCGTGACGAAGTTCTCCGCGATGTTCGTGACGTAGATACCCGTGCCGAGCGCGGTGGTGACGGTGCCGATCGTCCACGCCATCACGAGGATCGTGAGCGCGGTCAGCATCATTCCGAAGCCGTCGATCACGGTCTCCATCGCCTCGTCGAGGTTAGCGATCCCGCTCGCGACGCCCATGGTGAGCGCGACGGCGACCATCATGAACGTCCCCCATAGGAGCGCGTCGACGAACGCGGCGTTGCCGGCGATCTCGAACGGCCCCGCGCCGGCCTCCGACGCGTTGATTCCAGTGTAGAACCCGCCGCCGACCACGGTCACCATCAGGGCGAGGGTCGGGAGCACGAAGTACCGGAGCTGCGGCGTGTCGGTGAGCACCTCTCCGAGACTGTCTTCTGCGCTCTGCATCGGGATGGCCCCGTCACGCAGGACCTTCCCCTCCGTCGCCGAGCGGTGCTCGGCGTCGAGCATCTCGCCGAAGTCCCGCCTGGTGAAGACGATGATCCCGACCATCGCGACCGCGAACAGGCAGTACATGTTGAACGGGATGCTCTGTAAGAACAGCGCGAACGCGCTGGGGACCCCGGCGCTCCCGGCGGAGATGCCCGCGGCCTCGTATCCCTCCTGGATCATGCTCAGTTGATACGCGACCCAACTCGAGATGCCGAACGTCGCGACGGGCGCGGCCGTCGAGTCGATCATGTACGCGAGTTTCTCCCGAGAGATGTTCACCTCGTCAGAGATCTCCCGCATCGTGGTTCCGACGATCGCCGTGTTCGAGTAGTCGTCGAAGAACCAGATCATGCCGAAGATCCACGTCGCCACGCCGACCTTCCGTTGGGTGTTGAGTTTGGAGGTCACCGCGTTCGCGAGGGCGTTCGCCCCGCCGAGCCGCCAGATAAGCGCGACGCCGGCTCCGAGGAACAACACGATCAGCATGATCTTCGCGTTGAACGTGCTCGCGCCGATCGAGTCCACGAGCCAGCTCAGCGTCTGTGGCACGCCGTGGTTCGCCGTGAATATCACAGCGCCGGACCAGATCCCCAAGAACAGCGAGAGGACCGGTTTCCGCGTCACCATCGCGAGAACGATCGCCAGAAGCGGCGGAACCAAGGAGATGGCGCCGAACGTCTCGGCCCCCGTCATGCGCCTACCCTCGAACGATCCGGCACGGACGACGGAAACGATCGGCCCGCGACAAGCGATCGTGACCTTCGTCGCACGCGTTCCGAGGCGTCGACACGGTTTGTTGTCGGCTTCGTCGGGCCGATACGGCGGTTACGAGCCCTCGTCGTGAGCACCATGTTACAACGACACACTCCGAATAGAAGTATATAAATATGGTGGTATTTTCATGAACTATATCACACATTTTCGAGGGGTGCCGTCCTCGTTCGACGTCGCGCGGAGGGTGATACTCGCCCGACGAGGCGTTCGAGAGGACGTCCGGTCGTCGGCGGAGGCCGGCGCGCGCTCGTTCTTCGTCGGCGAGCCGTCCGAGGCCGACGACGCGCCTTTTAAACCGCTCAGCCGCCCACGTACGGGTATGTTCGAAGACCGGCCGGACCGCGACGCCGAGGTCGTCCTCGTGGGGCGCTCGAACGTCGGTAAGTCCACGTTGATGCGCGAGCTGACGGGTCACGACTTCTCGACCGGCGGCAAGCCGGGGGTCACCCGCCAGCCGAACCACTTCGACTGGGCCAGCGAGGGGTTCATGTTCACCGACCTGCCCGGGTTCGGCTTCATGTCCGGCGTCGAAGAGGAGCACCGCGAGGCGATCAAGACGAACATCGTTCACTACCTCGAGGAGAACGCCGACTCGATCCTGGCGGGCGTCGTCGTGATGGACGGGAAAGCCGCCGTCGACATCATCGACCGCCACGCAGAGCGCGGGAACATCCCCCACGACGTGGAGATGTACGGCTTCCTGGAGGACGTCGGCATCGAGCCGATCATCGCCGTCAACAAGACCGACAAGATCGATGACCTCGACGAGCGCCTCGACGAGATCTGCGACCGCCTGGGGCTGTACCCGCCGTGGCAGCAGTGGTCCGACCGGGTGGCGCCGATCTGCGCGAAGCGCGGCGACATCGACGCGTTGGAGGAGTGTCTCCGGACGCGCTTCCACGAACACAACCGCGATGATCTGCTGAAGTTCGTCTCTTAGATTACGACGGTGAATTCCGGCGGTACGGAGTGCCTCCTTGGCTGTCTGTTTACAATCGTTAGCTTCGATTTGGCGGTGTACCCCTTTGAGTCCCACCCCGCACCTCACGCCTCCCCAGCCTCGTCACCGGCGCTACGCGCCGGTTGCAAGCGAGAGCTCCGCTCTCGCCCTGTCGCTGGTGCCCGACGGCGCCAGCGACCTCCCTCGCGCGCGCTCCTCGCGCCCGCCGGGCGCTCGGAGGCACGCGCCACCGCGATTCCATTTATAAATGGTCGTCACCAAAATACGAGCGCGATCGCGCCGCCTCAGAACTCGAACCCGACCGCGTCGCGGTCCGGTCGAATCGGACTCTTCGGGTACGGCGGGGAGGCTTCGGGGTCGTTGAACGGGCGGGGCGCCACGTCGTTCGGGGCGTCGGGGTAGAAGAGGGCGGCGAGCGTCTGAATCGCGTCTCGCCCGCTGGCGAGTTCGAACTGCCCGCCGCCGTACGGCTCGATCCCCGCGTCCCGACAGTACGCGATCGTCTCGAACAGCGATTCGAGCGTCCCGAACCGGGAGGGTTTGATGTTGCAGTAGCCGGGGTCGACCGGCAGCGATTCGAGGCTCTCCACCCCGTCGATCGGGTAGTCGAAGGAGAGCCGGTCGGCCTGGGGCTCGACGAGCGGGCGCGTCTGCGCCGTGAACGCGGGGTCCTCGACGATTTCGGACGGGAAGGCCGCGAACACGTCGCGATACAGCTCCGGGTCGGCCTCCACGTCGACGTCGGTGTCCTCGTACCAGCCCTTCAGGTCGAGGATCCTGACGGCGTCCGTCTCTCTGAGCCTCACGAAGGCCTCCTCGGGCCAGTCCGGGGTCGGATCGAGCTTGAACTCCAGCTCCTCGTCGAGTTCGAGCAGCTCCTCCACGCGGTCCGTCGTCGGCGGCTCGCCGAGTCGCGTCGAGACGACGAACCGCACCGGGTCCGGCTCGATGCCGAGACACTCGCCGAGCGACTCGCCGCGCTGGCGGAGCGCCAGATCGAGGGCGGCGCTCTCGACGGCCCACCGGCGGTAGTTCCGGAAGTACTCCCGCGAGGGCGGCTCGTGCGCGAACAGGTCCTCGTCGTCGAGGCGCGCCGAGAGCTCCTCGATCGTCCACTCGCCCTCGATGTCGATGGGGTCGGTCCCGACGAGGGCGGCGTGGTCCTCGGCCTCGTAGGTGACGTCCTCGCCGCGCCCGACGACGCCGTCGCCGGCGAGCCGGAACTCGGTGGTGGTCCGCTCGAACCCGCTGGTGGTCGCGCCGGTGTATCGGCGCCGGTTCACCGACTCGATCGTCACGGAGAGCTCCGCGATCCGCTCGTAGACGCTCATGGGACACCCACGCGCCCGGCGAACTTAAATCGGGGACGCGCTCAGCGCCCGTCGCGACCGTGACGCGCTCGGAGCTTCGCGACGTGGGTGCCGAGCGTCCAGAACACCGGGATCACGGTGAGCGCGACCGCGCCGGCGGCCGCGACCTGCAGCACCGTGGTGGTGAACCACGGCGTCGCGTCGGCGTACGGCAGCGAGGTGTGGGTCACGCCCCCGGTCACCGGAACGAAGTAGTCCATCAGGAGGTCGACGGTGTACCACGCGGTCGCGACCGCGACCGCCTTCGGCGGGAAGTCCGTGATTCGGTAGAGCACGAACGCCTGCACGACCATTGCCAGGTGGCTCACGAGGAGGAACGCGTACAGCGGCGGCCCCGAGCTCTCGACGAACCGCGGCGCGAACACGACGAGGACGTACGGGGTCCAGAGCCCGAGCTTGACGTTTCCGAAGAACGCGAGCGTGGCGAGGGTGTCGCTCGACCGGCCGACCGCCCACGCCGCGAGCGCGAGCGCGATGAGCAGCGTCGCGCCCGGGCTGTCGGGGACGAACGCCCACATCTCGACGGGCACCTCCCGGAACTGAAACCGGTAGTACCAGAAGCCGAACGCGGTGCCGACGAGGTTGATGACGACGATGATCCACGCGAACCGGAAGGCGACGTCCTCCAGCGCCTTCGGCAGCGGCGCGACCCACCGCGGCAGCGGCTCGCGCTCGGGGGGGTCGCGTCCGAGCGCGCCGACGATGTCCATACGTCGGGGTCGGACCCGCCGCTCAAAGCCGTGGCGGTCGCGGATCGACTGACCGGACGCGTCGGAGAGCGTCGACCGACTGCTGGCTGGTTCGGTGCGGTCGCAGCGGTCGCAAGCGTGGGGCGTCGGCACCGGGAGGACGAAAAGGGCTATGAGCCCCCGGCGGGAACCATGGTGGTATGCGCCCGCGTACGCTGCTCGCGCTGCTGCTCGTCGTCCCCCTCGTGGACGCGCTGTTCCTGATCGTGGTCGCGACGCGACTGGGGTGGGCGATCACGGTCGCGCTGGTCGTGTTGACCGCCGTGCTCGGGATGCTCCTCCTGCGCGCCGAGGGGCGGGCGACGCTCGCGCGCATGCAGCGCAAGCTGGCCCGCGGCGAACCGCCGACCGACGAGCTGCTCGACGGCGGCCTGCTCATCGCCGCCGGCGCGTTCCTGCTCACGCCGGGGCTCGTCACGGACGCGCTCGGGTTCCTGCTCGCGCTCCCGCTCTCGCGGGTCCCGATCCGGATGGCGGTCAAGAAGTACCTCGTGGTGCCCTACATCGACAGCGAGACCGACGGCTTCGCCTCCGGCAACGTGTACATCGGCGGGTTCCCCGGCAACGGCGACGGCGGCGGAGCCGGCTTCACGATGGGCGGCAGCCAGTTCGGTGGCGACGGCTTCGACGACGGCCCCGACGACTATCCGGGAGCGAGCGGCGGCGATCGCTTCGACGACCCGGATCACGCCGACGACGTGGTCGACGTCGACTTCACGGTCGAAGACGAGGAGTCGAAGCGAACCGACTGACCGCGAGACGGTGGCGGCGCGCGGCGGCGAAACCGCGTGACGGCGGGCGACTGGCGAAAGGAAACCCTTAAAATCCTACCCGCGCAACGACTGAATGCGCTCACCTGGGCCAATAGCTCAGTCAGGTTGAGCGCTCGGCTGATAACCGGGAGGTCCACGGTTCAAATCCGTGTTGGCCCACCTACAGCGTCCACGGTCTTTGGCCGTGGCGTGTTAGGGGCTGTATCCTCCCCAGCCACCTAACTTCCGTCCTAATTCTCGTTAGTTAGAACCCTCTGTAGCAGTGGAATTCAACTGTACTTTCTACGCACTCATCTTACATCGGACAATTTTGTTTTGCCCTGCCTCATCGGCCACCCAATCTTGGCGATTCTCAAGACTGTAATGACTGCCGTTTGACAGGCAACCCATAAGAATAAATTATATCTTGCCATAATGTATTTGATTAGTGAATGACAGTCATTAATGAATTTCTCATCTGGCTACAAAACTGGGTCGGAGTAATTGCAAGTCTCGGGTCATTGATTCTTTCAGGTCTCCTTGTTCTTTTGTATAGACAGCAGAGAGACATTCTAAACGAGCAGAAGGAACTTACAGAATCATCTAAGCAGGCTGTCATTCGGGTGAATCAAATAGATTTCATTCAAGGTTCAAATATAGAGCAGTCTATGTTTCGATATACAGGTGATTTTGAACCTTGGCGAGTTCATCAGGACTATTTTTTAATGCTATTGTCAAATTTTGGTGATAGTCCTGCTGTCGATTTACATCTTGAATTGAGACTTTATTACAGCGATTCCAGATATTTGCAGATCCAGACTGCACTTTCAAGAAGCATAGTTGTCTCCAATCAGATGGCGTTTAACGGTGACTCCGACGTGATTGGAGCAGGTGAGCGAGATGAATTTTTTATCGCACAAATGAGTGCTGAGAAGGATTCTATTCCAGAGCAATGGGCAGAATCGCTTTCCGATGTTCCAGATACCATTGCCCCATCAGAAGTGATGTATTTAGCATCAGAGGCTGGAGAAGAAAAGCTGGAAGCGCATCTGAATTTAATATATAGTGACTCTACGGGAGAAAGAGAGCCGATTAAGATTCACGCGACAGAATTCAATCCGAACAAATACACAGATATAGGGTCTGCTCTTAAACAGGGAAGATATTTGATGGAATAATCTGCTCGTCGCTTAGTTACAAGTCATCTAAGTAATCTCGCCGTTACTCTGCTTTTCTTTTGCTCACCACGTCGACCGTAGTGCTTCTCAAGCACATCCAGACTCACATTCATCTGGTTGCTAACGACCTTTTCCGACACATTTTCTGACAAGTGACGAGTGATTGACCCACAGTGTATCGCGTGTGGACTCACACTCGATGGACAAGTACTCACCTTGTTATACACTGACGATTTGCAAGAATCTATTTCTCGGTTGTGAGGACACTCTCGCGTGTATTCACAAGGACGTGTGATGCGGTAGATACTGTCTCGAAGTGTAGATCTAGCAGGACGACCGCTCCGGCTGGAAAATAGCGGAATTCGCCCCTCATTATCTCCGCCCTCCTCACAATTATACTGGAGGTACGCATCCAGTGCGTCGCATACGTTGGCGCTCAGAGAAACGTCAGCTGTCGTCCGCGATAGCGTCAATAAACCGCTCGACGTCTCCGTACTCGGAGTGGACGGAGTCCAGGCGCTCATCGGTCACACGGATGAATCGGACCGGAAAGCGATTCCCGTAGTCGAATCGGTCCTGAACGTCGTCTCCGCTGATCGAGACGGGGACGGGGTCGTCGAGGAAAACGAGGAGATCCCAGTTCCGATCCTCGCTTTTGTCGGCGTCAAGCACGTCCGTTCGAAGCGCGTTCCCCAGTGGCTCGTTGTGTTCTGTGCCGGTCACCCGTGCCGCGTATTCGTAGCTATTCTCTCGAGTGTAAAAGAGGAGCCAGTCACCGGCGTCGATACTGTCCCACTCCGGTTCGATCGAGGACGTGAGCCCCCATACCCGAGCGGGGTCTCCGTAGTCCGATTCTGTGAATTGTTCGTAAAAATCGCGCTCCACGCCGGTACGAACCGCCCGTTCGAGATAGGGATAGACGCCACCGCTCCTCGTCGCCGGCGCGAGATAGACGCTTGCAGTCATACCATTCCATCGAAGATGAGCGTACTTAATTGGTCAGAAGACGCCCGGGTGATTTACCCACAAACGTCCACTCTCTCGTTTGTTTCGGACGGCGACTCGTGATCTCGATCGGGGGCCTCCCGCCGGTCACTCACCAGCCAATTCGATGTTGAGGACGTCCTCGATGACGTCGTCGTCCCGGAAGTCGGTCGCGAGGTCGAAATCGACGTCGAGCGCGTCGTAGTGAGCGCGAGCGCACTCGATCTTTGTCGCTTCGGACGGCCGGAGATCGTCTGCTGTCCCGAATTTCGTCTCTCTGATGAGGTACAGCCGACGGTCGTCTCCGTCCGTGCGGACGGGTGTCTCCTTTTCGAAGAGGACGGCCCAGTCGGGGTTGTACTGTCCGATCGGAGTCGGCAGGTGATACGCGCGCGGCAGTTTAATGAACAACACGACGGAGTCGTCTCGGTCGAGACGGCGTGCGAAGCGCCGCTCACCGTCGCTGTCGTAAACGACCTTGTCGTAGACGCTTTTGTCCACGTCGACGGTGTTGTCGGCGTAGGTCTCGACTTCGCTGATGATGTCCGTCGGGTGTGCCGCACCGATCCGCTCGTACTCGATGTTCTCGATGACGGCGTCGGTTTTGACCGCGTCGATGATCTCGCGTGCTGTGACCCGATACTCGTGGGGATTTTTCACCAGCTGATCGACCGTCTCGGATCTGAGGAGGATCCGTGCGACCGTCCGTCGCGTCAGGCCGGTCTCAGCGGCGATGTGACTGACAACGTCCGGAACGGGTCCGCTCCGGTCCACGGACTCCACTTGGGAGGCGATACCGACCGTTTCGACGCCGGCTTCGCCGTCAATTGCTACCTCCCCACGGGAGACCCGAAGCCGTGGTTCATCGACCGTGATGCCCGTGAGTTCGGCTGCTGCGCTCTCGATGAGTCCCTCCGAGTCGATCGTCGTCGTGTACGTCGTCTGTGGTGCGATCTGCGCCCACAGCCGAGCGAAGTCGTCGGAGCCGTCTATCACGTCTGCCCGCGGCGTGACGACGGTCCGATCGCGACGGTCGTTCGTCTGTGTTCGCATATCATCGCCGTAGTCTGTGTCCGAACTGTATTCCGCCTGTAGCTGGTCTGCGTACGCAGCGTAGCTCTCGTTGGCGATGACCGTGAGGCGGTTGCGCTGATCGCCCGGTGGAAGACGAGTCCCGTCCTGATAAACCGGAAGTCGCACACCACGCCCGATCTCCTGTCGCTTCTTCACCGAGCTAACGGTGTTGTTGAGCGTACAGATTTGGAAGACGTTCGGATTGTCCCACCCCTCCTGCAGTGCGCTGTGGGAGAAGATGAACTGCGTCGGCTCGTCCATCGAGAGAAGCTCCTCTTTATCCTGCATGATGAGCTCGTACGACTCGACGTCGTCGCGGATGGAGCGTTCTCTCACCTTTACGCTTCCACTGGTCGTCCTCGCGAAGTACGCGCCGGCCACGTCCTCTGGAGACTGATCCGCGAATAGCTCTTCGTACCGGTCGTCGGCTTTTAAGTCGGTGAACGCCTCGCAGAAGACCTCCCAGAGATGGCCGGAGTCGTCACCGCTTCTGCCACGGAAGTTATCGACCCGATCGATGAAAAAGAGGCTCAGAACCTTGATCCCGTCCCGGTGGTACTGCAGCGCCTTTTCGAAGTGTTCGCGAACCGTCTCCCGGATCTGACGGTGCTGAATCGTCTCGATATCGGTGTCCGTGGAGTCCCCGCTGTGGAGTCGCGTCCCGTCGCTGAGCTCGATGACTTCGCGACGAGCGTCGATCGAAGCCACCTCGATTCCTTCGTACGGGGGTAAGCCGTTGCTCGCCGAATACAGGCTGTCTCCGGCCCGGACGGTCTTCTTGCCGAGTTGGGCCCCGGTTGCCCGATCCTTGTACAGCTCGATCCGTGCCTTCGGACCGGCGTCGAACGAGAGCGGCCGAATGTGCCGCTTGTTGAAGTCCTCGTCTTGGACGACGGACAGTACCTCGATGGTCTTTACTAATCCCTTTTCGTGTGCGTCGACGGGCGAGAGCTCGTATACTTTGTTTCTGATCCGCCGGTGCGTCGCCGAATACCGCAGCGTACAGAGGGGGTCTAACTCCGCGATGGCCGCTTGACTCTTCGTCCCTTCCATGTTCTGCGGCTCGTCCAGAATAGCGACGGGATTCGTCGCCGCGATACGGTCGATCGGGCGGTCGCCGTTGAGTTTGTCATGGTTCCGGAACATGACGTTCTCATCGCTTCGGTTGATGCTCTGGAGCGTCATGACCATCACTTCGATCTGGGTACTGTTGCCGAACCGAATCACGTCGCTCAACGTCGAGGAATCGTATTCGGTCCAATTGAACGGCGGCCGCGAATACAGGGAGTCGAAGTGCGTTCGAGTCTGCTGGAGCGTCTTCACGACGCCTTCGCGAATCGCCACGCTCGGGACGACGATGAGGAACTTCCGCCAGCCGTACTGCTGGTAGAGTTCGTGGATCGTCCGAAGGTAGACGTACGTTTTGCCGGTCCCCGTTTCCATGTCGACGCTGAAACTCAGCAGGTCGACCTCCTCACCGTCGGCCGACTGATAGAGGTCGTCGCTCTGGGTGAGACCGTGGCGTCGCTGGACCTTCCGGGTGTTGGCCGTGAGTTGATTCTCGGAGATCGCTAACTCGTTTGGGACGGTCGTCCCGTGTGTCCCGAATGCGGGCTGGTGTTGCACGTTCGGATGGCCGTCGAACACGTCGGTGACGGCGCGAATGGCATCGCGCTGATACGCGAGATCGGGGTCGAATTCGAACTCCATGGTCAAATCGTTCGCAGCGCGAGTTCGCGGTTCAGTCGTTCTTTGTCGGTATCCGAGAGACTTCCGTCGAGACACACGTACTGCGTGTCGGCCGGGAGGTCGAACTCCGCGAGCGAGTCGTAGGTCACCGATTCCGCGAAGGTGATCAGCGCGTCGCGGTCGCCTTCCGACACGTGATACGTGTGATCCGTGAGCTCCGTGGAAGCGGCACCAAGCGAGAACCCGAGCAGTAGCTGTACCTCGACCAGCGCGGCGTCCGGGTGGGTCAGATCGACTGCCGGATGGGCGTCGGCCGCATACCGCTCGAGCGCGGCACGGGCGTCCGATTCTGTGTCCGGTCGTCCCCACCGGTCGAAGCGTGACTCCCCGAGCGTGTACGTATCGAAGCCGAGCCCCGGCGCGGACGTCGACGTGTCGCGGGTGTCGGCGAGGTGGTCGACCGCCAGCCGCAAGCGCCGCTCACAGACTTCCGCGTGGGTCGTTTCCTCGCCTCGCGGCTCGTCCAGTTCGTCGTCCAGCTGGACGAGCAGAAACCGGACGGGGTCGTCGAACTCTCCGGCGGCGTTGAGCTGCATGACTGCGTGGCCCGTCGTCCCCGACCCCGCGAAGAAGTCCAGGACGATATCCCCGCCGTCCACGCTGTGTCGGACGAGCTTCCGGATGAGATCCGTCGATTTGGGGAAATCGTACGCCTTGTAGCCGAACAGCGATTTCAACTCGCGCGTCGCCGTTCCGGTCATCCCCGTCTGGAGCACGGTGCGGTCGAAGACGTCCTCGAACAGGTCGATGTCCTCGTCGGTCGTGGTCGTCTCGATCCACGACGAGAGCGGTTTGTACTTGCTGTCTATCTCGTTTTGGAAGCGTTTGAACTTGGGAACCCCCTCCCCGTCGTCGGGGAAGATGATCCGACCTTCCTCGATATACCGCTGCATCGTCTCTTCGCCCAGGCGCCAGACGCTGTTCGGATCCGGCTGATAGGTGTGGCCGGTTTCGGGGTCCGTGATCTCGTAGAACATCGTCGGCCGTTCGTCTTTCGTCCGCGAGTTCTTCAGGTCGCCGGCGACCCACGGCCCGCGGGGGTCGTCGTCCGGATTCGTGTAGTTGTCGAACGACTTCTCGACCCCCTGCATCTCGAACGCGTCCGACCGCTGGTAGACCACGACGTACTCGTGGTCGACGGACATGCCACCCGAATTTCGCGCGTCCGGGGTTCGACGCTTCCAGACGAAGGTGCCGACGTGGTTGTCCTCGCCGTAGATCTCGTCCATGAGGTGACGGAGATTGTGATGCTCGTGATGATCGATACTCACGAAAATGGCACCGTCGTTCCGAAGGAGATTCCGTCCGAGGAACAGGCGGGGATACATCATCGACAGCCAGTCGCTGTGATAGCGCCCGTTCGTCTCCGGGTTACTCACCAGCTTCTCACCGTCCGCCGTTCGCTGGCCGGTCGCCCGCTCGTAGTCTGCGGTCGAGCTCGAGTAGTCGTCTTTATAAATGAAATCCGACCCGGTGTTGTACGGCGGATCGAGATAGATCATCTTGACGCGCTGCTGGTAGGAGTGTTGGAGCGTTTTGAGTGTCGCGAGGTTCTCCCCCTCGATGAAGTGATTCCCCGACTCCCCGTAGTTGACGCTCTCTTCGGGCCGTGGAACCAGCGTTTTCTCTGTCGGCCCCCGTGCGCGAGCGATCGCCTCCTGCTTCCCGGCCCATGAGAGTTCGTACCGCTGTGATCCCGACGACTCGGCGTCGGTGCCGAGGAGCGCTTCCAGCGCCTCCGTATCGAGCTCTCCTTCGGAGAACGCACTCGGCACGAGCTCCCGGAGCCGTGTCCGTATCGCGTCCGCGTTGGACGGTTTCCCCAGTCGCTCACCCTCATCAGTCATATACACCTGCAGAGAGTTGACCCGGAGTTAAAACATCGTAATTGCACAGACGGACCTGACGACGAACCGCCGGTTGTCGTGGACAGGGCCGTCTGCGGCTGCCCGCGGATTTCCGGCCGGATCCGTCGTCTCACCGACGGCCTGATCGATGACTCGTCGACGGCCTGATCGATGACTCGTCGACGGCGCGGCGAGCACGGATCGGCTCGTTAGGGAGCCGTCGTGAGTTCGAACAGCCGCTCTTCTCCCTGTCGGGCAGCCGGCCGGCGGTCACCGAGGAGCTCGATCAGCGCGGAATACGTGAGACAGCGGAACGGGTTCCGGTCGGTCAGGTCGTCGAGAGCGGGTTGCGTCACGGCCTTCTCCCACTGACTGTACCGTTCGTCGGGGACGACGGACACCGCTCGCGGAGTCGCGTCGGTTTCCGCGTACACGTTCCCCATGCGGACGATCCCGTCCTGCGGATCGGTGGAGTGTTCGACCTCGAACATCGCGGCCGGCGTCTCGCCGTCGAACCAGATCAGATCGACGTTCCTGAGACGTTCACGAACGGTGTCGGAAAAGCCGCCGGGAATCCGCATCCGCGTCTGCGTGTCACGGAGGACCTCGCTCCGATTCGTTTCAGGATCCCCGATCCACACGTCGTACCCGATCGCGTTGCCGAACGCGGCGAGCCGGTTGATGATCCGGTCGTGGTCCAACGCCGACTGCTGCTGCTGTGATTCCGTGTCGACCAGCCCTTCCTCCTCGGCGAGGGTGTCTCCGGTGAGCGTTTGTTGATACGAATCGCGCCGCCGCCAGCGGACGACACCGTCCTGCTCGACCGGCTCGGCGGTCGATTGCAGCACGTCCAAGATCTCCCGATTCTCGGGGGTCTGCGCGTCTTTGAGACTGGTGAAAATCCGCGAGAGTATCTCGTCGAGCGTGGCGGAGGAGCCCTCCGCGTCCGCGTAGACGGATTCGATCAACCACCTGACCCGGCGTCGGAGCGGGATGTACTCGACGTTGTCGGTCGTCTCCCAGTCGGTGGTCGTCCACGCGTCACCGTCGTCGGTGCGTTCGAGATACTCGTCGAAGAGTCGACGGTAATCGAAGTCCCGAACCTGTTCGGAGTGCATCCTGTTGTCCTCGATGAGCCGCAGCGTCACCCCACGCACCAGCTGGTCGTAGGTCGCGCGACCGTCGTGGAGCCGGACGACGCGCTTCGCCTCCTCGAGGATGGCGTTCCGGACCTCTTGGATGTCCCCGAAGTCCAGCTCGGGCTGTTCCCGGCGCTCCGGTCGTCGGAACGTGATGTAGATGTCGCCGTTCATCGTCCCCGGCTTCCGACGGTTGATCCAGTTCGTGTACTCCTGTGCGGGGACCTGATAGACCGCGTCGACGTACTCGAATCCGGCCTGCTGGATCGCGTGCATCAGGGAGTTCCAGTATCTGAGCTCGCTGCTGTGGAACGTGACCGTTAGATACCCGCCGCTCTCGAGCACTCGGAACACGTCGTCGAACGCCGCTGCCAGCATCTCCTCGTAGCGGTCCCGGGATTTCTCTTGCCGCGGGTTAACGACGATTTCGTCTTCCCAGTTGACGGTGCTGTCCAACCAGCTGTTCGCCATGTAGCTGAGTTCGAAGTACTGGACTGCATCGCCGTACTCCGGATCCGTGAACACGTATTGGACCGACTGATCGGGGACCGGCAGGTCGCGCGCGTCCCCGTTGACGAACCGCCCGCGGTCTTCCAGGGGGCGTCCCTCGTTCAGCTCCTCGTTCGCTTCACGCATGCCGTCGAGCACGGTCGAGAATCGGTTTCGGAACGCGTGGGCGACGTTGAGTTCGAGGTTCTCCGGATGAATGACGTAGTTCTTCGCCGCCCATCCCTTCTTATTCGGTCGCTGCATTCGGCTCACGTGCTCGAGAATGGCGGCGAAGGTGAGCAGGAGGGCGTCGATGACGGTCTGGCTGAACTCCCGTTCTTCCAGCCGATATATCTCGTGCCGGAGGATAGACAACGCGATCAAATTTCGGTCGGTAAACAGCTTGTCGACGCGCTCCGTTCCCGGTCGAGACGTGTAAAACTCCTGTCCGTTGGGATACACCAGCTCGTTGTCGGGATAGTAGTACGGCGGCGAACACTCGCTGAGCCGGTCGAGCTTGGCTTCGTCCGACTCGTCGAGCGGGACCGTCTCGCTCGCGTCGCACTCCGGACAGGCGTACTTGAGTTCGCTCGGGACGTCTTCCTCGATCCGGATGTACCCGTTTTCGAACAGCCGCTGGTTGATCGCCCTCGTTATCTCGGATTTGCGGGCGTCACCGAACTCGTCTAAGTCGATTCGCTCCACCAGCGCATCGTGTGAGAGGCGGCCGGCGTCGCGGAGCTGATCGTAGATTTCGACCGCGAGCGTGTCGAGCGTTCCGTCCCCCGAGATCGACCCACTCACGTCCCCCTGAGTGGGTGAATACACCCGATTCGCGGTCGTTTCGAGCGTTCTCGCCCCGTCGTATCCGCAGTTCCGGCAGGTGGTCTCGTAGAGCCACCGGAAAGACTGGTGGGTGTCTCCGTCAGTCCCCCCGAGCTGGTGACGCCGGTACCGCACGTTCTCCATGACGGTGTCGAATCCCTCTTCGAGCTCGTCGAGGTCCACGTGAGCGGCAGTCGTGCGAGCGATGTGACGAAACAGCGGATTCAGATCGTTGTAGATACCACGGCGGTTCGCTCGGAGCGCCTCTAACGCGGTGACCCCGCTCCCGGAGAACGGATCCAGGACGGTGTCTCCCTCGTCCGTGTACTGCTCGATGTAGCTCTTGACGAGGTTCTGTGGTTTCCGCCCCCAGAACCGAACCATGTTATACATCGCCGTGTTTGCGGAAGAAACGGCGTGTTCGGGGGGGTCGATGATATCGTCCGCAGACATACTGATGTGTTACCGAGCAAAGGAATCTACCGGTGATAAGCGCACCGTCTCTCGACCAACGGCAGACATATATGACGGGTTATTGTCTCGACAACAGACGATGGACATCAGCACGGAAGCGATAGACTGCGACGGGCACGAGCGCTTCGAGTGCGTTCGGTATCGCTTCGACTACACCGACGACGATCGAGAGCTGCTCGAGCGCCTCCGAGAGGACGGACAACGCCTCGCCGACAGTTCGGACGGGCGGATGGCCCGGGATAGCTCGCGAGGAAGATCGGCGGAGACGCAGACCGTAGACGGCGTCTCGGGGATTCTGGCGGAGTGGATCTGGATCGACTGGCTCACTCGAACGGCCGATCGGCGGGGCCTCGACGTGGACGTGTTCCAAGACGACGAGTGGGACGACCCGCGGGACCAAGTGGACATCACGGTGGAGCGTGCGAACGGCGAGGCAGTCGACGTCGAAGTCCGATCGTCGTTCCCCTACACCGGTGCTCGGAAGGCCGTCTGTGAGTATTTCGACGTAATTGGGTGGTATAATAACGAAGTGAAGAAGCGCGAGGTTCGGAAGGACTACTACGTGCGCGTGTTGTTCCCGTTCCGCAAGGACGACTTTCGGACGCAGTTCGAGTCGGACTCGCTCGAGGTCTACGTCGCGGGGGGTGCGCCCCGAGCGATGTTAGAAGACAGTCCACACGCGGAGAACAAGCCGTTCGTTCCTCACTGGGACGACTCGTCCGACGGACGCCAACGGGGGACGTATCGCGTGATCAGTCCCATCGTTAACGCGATGGACACGCCGGATATCACCCGCGAGATCATCGCGTAGTCTGACTTCCCGACGGAGGGCGCGATCGGCGCCGCGCGGATCACGTCTCGCGCGCCCGCCGTGCTCGCTTCCGGGGGCGCGTCACCGAACCTCGGGACGAACACCTTTGTCCGAGTGAGACGAGGAGGAGGTATGGTCACGTTCGCGGCCGAACTGGCGATCGTGCTGCTCGTGTTGTGTACGGCCAGTTCGTTCGTCCCCTTCGTGCCGAGCGGCGTCCTCGCCGCGCTCGTCGTCGTCGGCTACGCGTACACGACGGGCTTCACGCAGCCGAGTCTCTCGGTGCTGTCGGCGCTCGTCGCCCTGTCCCTGCTGGCCTCGGCGATGGAATGGCTGTCCGGACTCGTCTCCGGGCGACTCGGCGGCGCGTCGACGCGGACCGTCGCCGCAGGGACGGTGATCGGGATCGCCCTCCTGTTCGTCATGGGTCCCCTCGGACTCGCGGTCGGGGTCGGCGGGACCGTGTTTCTCGTCCGTCTGTATCACAACGCCGACGACCCGCGCGGCGCGGCCCGAATGTCGGCGTACGCGGTGGTGGGGGTGCTGGCGGGGTCGTTCGTTCAGGCGGTGATGCTGGCCGGTGTCACGGTGTGGTTCGCGCTTTCGGTGCTATAGCTACCACGATCCCTTCGGGCCGGGCGCCCAATGGTGGGCTCGCGCCCGATCGCGACCGCCGAGGGCTCCCGGAAGCCCACTATCTTTAACAGATCTCGGAGTGTCATGGACGTTGATTATGAAGAAGCTGATCAACGAGCCGGACGACGTGGTCGACGAGATGCTGGACGGAATGATCGCGGCGTATCCCGACCGACTCCGCCGGCTCCCGGACACGCAGGTGGTGGTCCGGGACGACGCGCCGGTCGAGGGGAAGGTCGCGCTGGTGACTGGCGGCGGCAGCGGTCACGAGCCGACCCACGCGGGCTACATCGGCGACGGGATGCTCGACGGGGCCGCCGCGGGCGACGTGTTCTCCTCGCCGACCGCCGACCAGTTCGAGGAGCTGATCGGCGCCTGCGACGCCGGCGACGGCGTCCTCGCGATCATCAAGAACTACGAGGGCGACGTGATGAACTTCGAGACCGCCATCGAGCTCGCCGAGATGGAGGGCGTCGAGGTCGAGAGCGTCGTGGTGGACGACGACGTCGCCGTCGAGGACTCCCTGTACACCTCCGGGCGCCGGGGGGTCTGCGGAACCATCCTCGTCCACAAGGCCGCCGGCGCGAAGGCCGCGCAGGGCGACGACCTGTCGGAGGTCAAGCGCGTCGCCGAGAAGGTGATAGAGAACGTCGGCACCATGGGCACCGCGCTCACCTCCTGTGTCACGCCGGAGAAGGGCGAGCCCACCTTCGACCTGGGCGACGACGAGATCGAACTCGGGATCGGGATCCACGGCGAACCGGGCACCGAGCGCACCGAGCTGATGAGCGCCGACGAGATCACCGAGGCGTTGACCGAGGCGGTCCTCGAGGACCTCGACCTCGACACCGGCCAGGAGGTGCTCACGATCGTCAACGGGATGGGCGGAACGCCGCAGATGGAGCTGTTCGTCGTCAATCGCCGGCTGCAGGAGCTGCTCGGCGAGCGCGACGTCGAGACGTGGGACGCGTGGGTCGGCGACTACATGACCTCGCTCGACATGGCCGGCGCCTCGATCACCGTCTGCGCCGTCGACGACGAGCTGAAGGAGCTGTTCGCCGCCCCGGCCGACACCCCCGCGCTCACCCAGACGCAATGAGCGGGGACGGCCGAGAGGACGGCGCTACCGTCGTCAGGGCGGTCGCGGCGGTCGCGGACCGCCTCGAAGACGAGCGCGCGTACCTCACGGAACTCGACTCCGCGATCGGCGACGCGGACCACGGCGGCAACATGGCCCGCGGGTGGGCGGCCGCCGCCGAGGCGGCCCGCGAGCTCGACGACCCCGACCCCCAGACCGTCTGCAAGACGGTCGGAAAGACGCTCATGGCCGAGGTCGGCGGGGCCTCCGGTCCCCTGTTCGGCGGCTCGCTGGTGTTCGCGAGCGCGGAGCTCGACGACGGGCTCACCCCCGAGAGCGCCGTCGCGTTCGCCGAGACCTACCTGGAGAAGGTGGAGGACCGCGGCGACGCCCGCGTGGGCGACCAGACGATGGTCGACGCGCTCACCCCCGCGGTCCACACGTTCAAGAAGTCGATCGAGACGGACGGCCTCCCGCCGCTCGAGGCGCTCGCGAAGGCGGTCGACGCCGCCGAGCGCGGCGTCGCGTTCACCGTCCCGATCCGGGCGAGGAAGGGACGCGCCTCCTACCTGGGCTGGCGGTCGGTCGGCCACCAGGACCCCGGTGCGACGAGCACGCTGTTCATCCTCGAAGAGCTGCTCGCGACCGCCGCCGACGCGCTCGGCGCCGAGATACCCGACGTCGACGCGACGTCGCCGACGATTCCGGACGACGGCGAGGAGGCGACGGACGCGAGCGCGCCCGATCCGGAGGACGACTGATGATCGGGCTCGTCGTCGTCTCGCACAGCGAGCGCGCCGCCGAGGGGATCGTCGAGGTGGCCGCGGAGATGGCCGGCGACACCCGCATCGAACCCGTCGGCGGCGACGGCCAGGGCGGGATCGGCACCGTCCCGGACGCGATCGAGGCCGCCATCGACGCCGCGGACGGCGGCGACGGCGTCGTCGTCCTCGTCGACCTGGGAAGCGCGGTCATGAACGCCGACGTCGCCATCGAGCTGAGCGACGCCGAGGCCGTCATCGCCGACGCGCCCGTCTTGGAGGGCGCGGTCAACGCGGCCGTCGCCGCGACCGACCCGTCCGCGACGCTCGACTCGGTTCGCGAGCAGGCGGAGGCCGCCCGCGGGATGACGAAGCTCTGAGGCGGGGACCGGCCCGGGACGGTCGCCGTTCCTCAGTCGTCTTCGAGGCCGAGCACGGCTCCGACCTCGGCGCGCGTCTCGCAGGCGAGCGCCGCCTCCGCGAGCGTCCGCGCCGCGTCCGAGTCGATCTCGGCGACCCGAGCCTTCACCGCCGGGACGGTCACCGCACTCATGCTGAGCTCGTCGAGCCCGAGTCCGACGAGCAGCTCCGTGAGCGCCGGGTCGCCCGCCATCTCGCCGCACATCCCGACCCACGCGTCGGTCCCGGCGGCGGCCGCTGTCGTCCGGTCGACGGCTCGCAGCACCGCCGGGTGGAGCGGATCGTGGTACGCGGCGACGCCGTCGTTCTCGCGGTCGGCCGCCATCACGTACTGCGCGAGGTCGTTCGTCCCGATGCTGAGGAAGTCGAGTCGGTCGGCGAGCCGGTCCGCGAGGAAGACCGCGGCCGGCGTCTCGACCATCGCGCCGAGCTCGGGGACCGCGTGGTCGATCCCCGCCGCGTCGAGGTCGGCGGCCGCCGATTCGACCGCCGCCACCGCCGCGTCGATCTCCTCCATCCGGGAGACGAGCGGGACCATCACGGCGAGCCCGTCGCCGTTCTCGCCGGCCGCCGCGCGCAACAGGGCCCGGAGTTGCGTCTCGAACAGGTCGCGGTGTTCGTCGAGCGAGAGCCGGATCCCCCGTCGCCCGAGGAACGGGTTCCCCTCCGTCGGCAGGTCGAGGTACGGCACCCGCTTGTCGCCGCCCACGTCGAGCGTCCGGACGACGACCCGGTCGTCGGGAAACGCCGACAGGGCGGTGGTCACGGCCTCGTACTGCTCGTCCTCGCTCGGGGGAGACTCGCGGTCGAGGAAGAGGAACTCCGTGCGGAAGAGCCCGATCCCGTCGGCGCCGCGGTCGGCGGCGGGGCCGATCTCCACCTCGCTCCCGACGTTCGCGGCCACCTCTATCGAGCGGCCGTCGACGGTCGCGACCCGGTCGCGGATCACCGCCGCTGCTTCGGCCTCGGTCGTCGCGCGCATCGACGCGTCCGGGTCGATAACGACCCGCCCGTCGGTCCCGTCGACCAGCAGCTCGTCCCCGTCCGCGACGTCCCGGAGCCCCTCGCCCACGCCGACGACCGCCGGGATCGACAGCGACCGCGCGATGATCGCCGCGTGGGCGGTGCGCCCGCCGGCGACGGTGGCGATCCCGGCGACCGCGTCCGGGTCCAGCTCCGCGGTGTCGCTCGGCGTGAGCCGCTCGGCCAGCAGGACGGTGCCCGCGGGGAGGTCGCCGAGGTCGGTGAGCGCGTCGACAGCGAGGAGCGCGCGAAGCAGGCGGTCGCGGACGTCGCGCAGGTCGTCGGCGCGCTCGGCCATCGGCCCCTCCAGCCCCTCGAACTGTTCGATCGCCGCCGCGAACCGGTCGTTGACGGCGTGTTCGGCGAGGGCTCCGTCGCCGATGGCGTCCTCGACGTCGCCCACGAGCTCCGGGTCGTCGAGGAACTGCTCGTGCGCGTCGAACACCGCCGCCTCCTCCTCGCCGACGCGTTCAGCGGTCCGGTCGCGGGCGCGGCGGATCGCCTCGCGCGCCTCGTCGCGGGCGTCCTCGAACCGCGTCAGTTCGGCGTCCGCGTCGACCGTGGAGGGGTCGGGTCGCTCGGGAAGCGCCAGGTCCGCCTCGGGGCGGTACCAGCGCGCCGCGCCGACGCCCGACAGCGGCGTGCTCCCGACGCCGGTGAGCGTCTTCACTCCGGCTCACCGCCGTCGCCGTCGTCCGCTTCGTCGACCTCGGTCGTGAGCAGGTCACAGACCGCGTCGAGCGCGTCGGCCGCCTCCGCCCCCTCGGCGACGACGCGGACCGACTCCCCGTGAGCGACGTTCAGCCCGCTCACCGAGAGCATGCTGTCGGCGCGCACGAGCCCGTCGTCGCCGTCGTCCGCGCGACCGATCGACACGTCGGCGTCGAACCGGTTCGCCGTCTGCACCAGCTTCGAGGCCGGGCGCGCGTGGAGCCCCGCCTCCGGCACCACCGTCACGGTACGTTCCATGGCCGGAGATACGCGAGGAGCGGGCTTATAAGTGCGTCCGAGTGGCTTTATAAATGGGTTCGGGCGACAGGTGCGCGTCGCGAGACCGGCCGAACTCACTCGACGACGTCCACGACCGCGCCGTCGATCATCCGCGCGAGCACGACTCGGGGGACGTCGACGCGGGATGCGTCCGCGCGCTCGTGGACGACCCGGGCGACCGCCCGCGCGACCGCCTCGTCGGCGTCGTCGTCGACCGCGTTTATAAGCGGGATCGCCGTCGCGTCCGGCGGCACGTCCTTTAATCCGCCCCGCTCGTCGGCGAGCACGCGCCCGACCAGCTCGGGCGTGATCTCGTCGCCGACCGCGGCGCCGGTGACCGCGGCCACGCGCTCGGGCCGGTGGACGGTCTCCGCCGTCAGCGGCTCGCCGACCGCGCCGACGCTCGCCACCGGAACCACGCGGTCCGCGCCAGCGGGGACTTGCGGCTCGCGCTCGTCGGGGGCCTTGAGCAGTCGCGCCCGGGCGCCGTCCGCCTTCACGAGCACCGGCCCGTCGTGCGCCGCGGCGATCTCGTCGACGACGGCGGGATCGTACCCTCGGTAGCGGTCGTCGCGCTCGCGCTCCGGGACGAGCCCGAGCGGGAAGTCGCCGCCGGACCCGTCGCGCTCGCCGTCCCGAGACCCGTCCGCCGCGCCGACCGCGTCGAGCGCGCCGACCGGGTCAGGCGTCACCCGGACGGCGGCGACTTCGCGGTCGAAGATCGGGATCCGCACGGTCGCGGTGAGCACCGCCCGGTCGAGCCGGTCGGCGAGCGCGTACAGGGTCGTCTTCTTTCCGCCGGCGCCGACGAGACAGGTCGTCCCCGCGGCCGCGTCGAGCGCCTCGACCACGTCGTCCATGCCGTCGCCTACGGACGCCGGGGGCGAAAGCGGTTCGGTCGGGGAGGGCGCGCCGGGTTCTGCGGGGCGCGCGCTCGCTTCGGCGGGAGGCCTCGCGGCGGCCCGGGCGGCGTGGGTTTAATTCGGCCAGCGCGCGACCGTGCGTACGATGACCGTCCCCGACCGGATCCTCCGCGTCGACCTCTCCGCCGGCAGCGTCCGGAGCGAACGCGTCCCGGACGCGTGGCGCGAGCGGTACGTGGGGGGAAAGGGACTCGGCGCGCGGTACCTCTACGAGATGCCCGCGGGCGTCGACCCGACCTCGTCGGCGAACCGGCTCGCGTTCCTCGTCGGGCCGCTCACGGGACACCTCCCGGGCGAGCCCCGCTACGCGGCCGTCACGAAGTCGCCGCTCACCGGCGCGTTCCTCGACTCCTACGGCGGCGGGTCGTTCGCGAGTCGGCTGGCCGGGTCGCTCGGCGACGCCCTCGGCGTCGTGATCGAGGGCGCGGCCGACGAGCCCGTCGCGCTGTCGATCGCCGGCGGCGAGGCGACGATAGCGCCCGCGAGCGACCTCCGCGGGCTCGACGCGGCCGAGACGGACGCCCGGTTCCCGGATGCCGCGGTCGCGTGCGTCGGTCCCGCGGGCGAGGCGGGCGTGCGCTACGCGACGGTCGCCTCCGACGGCGGCGATCACCACGCCGGCCGGGGCGGCGCGGGCGCGGTGATGGGCTCGAAGAACCTGAAGGCGGTCGTCGCCCGGGACCCGCCGCCGGAGACCCCGCGGGCGCTCCGGGAGCTCCGCGACCGCGACGCGGAGCGATTCTCGGAGAGCGACGCCGGCCGGTGGCTCGCCGCCGGCGACACCCTCGAGACGGTCTCGTTCGCGGACGAGACCGGCGTGCTTCCGACCCGGGGTTGGCAGGCGCGCCGGTTCGCGGGGGCCGACGACCTCGGCGTGGCCCCCGCGAACGAGCGGGACGCGGACCGCGAGCGCCCGGACGACCCGGTCCCCGGCGGGTACCGGATCCCGACCGGCGGAGACGGGATGCCGGAGGGCTCGGGCGAGGACGGCGAGACCGGCGCTCCCGACGAGACCGTCCCCCGCGGCGGCACCCCCATCGCGCTCGGCGCGGGGCTCGGGATCGACGACTTCGACGCCGTGGCGGCGCTCGGCGACCGCTGCGACCGGCTCGGCGTCGACGTGATCTCCGCGGGCAACGCGGTCGCGTGGGCGGTCCGCGCGAGCGAGGCGGGACTGATCGACCGGAGCGATCACGGCGTCGACCGCGAGCTCTCCTTCGGCGACGAGGCGGCGGCGCGCGGCCTGATCGAGGAGATCGCGGCGCGCTCGACGCCGCTCGGCGACGCGCTCGCAGACGGGGTCGAGGCCGCGGCCGACCGCTTCGGCGGCGAGGGGCTGATTCCGACGGTGAAGGGAATGGAGCTCGGCTCCTACGACCCCCGGGGCGCCGAGACGATGGCGCTCGCCTTCGCGACGAGCGACCGCGGCGGGTGTCACCGGCGCGCCCGTCCGGTCGAGACCGAGGCGGTGGCGGCGCCCGGGTGGAGTCCCGCCGAGCGCGCCGCCGCCGTGGCCGACGAGCAGGACCGGCGCGCCGCCGTGTGGTGTCTCGTCGCCGACGACTTCCTCGCGGACGTGTTCGGGCCCGCGACGGCCGCCGAGTGGTTCGCGGCGCTCGGCGACGAGCGCGACGCCGAGGACCTCCGGCTGCTCGGCGAGCGCACGTGGACGCTCACGCGGCTGTTCAACCTCCGCGAGGGGTTCACGCGGGCGGACGACCGCCTCCCGGAGGCGCTGAGAAGGGACACCGAGCGCGACGATCGAGCGAGCCGGGAGCGCGACGGCGAAGCGACTGGAGACCGAGGCGGCGACGGGATCGACCCCGCCTCGTTCGAGACCGTACTCGACCACTACTACGCGTACCGCGACTGGGACGGCGAGGGACGGCCGACGGCGCGGCTGCTCGACCGACTCGGGCTGTCCGACCTGCCGGACGACGCGACGCCGGTCGGGTCTGCGACGGAGGCTCCCGACCCCGACGGCGACCGTTTATAACGAGAACTGCCGCCGACTACGGCGCCGCCTGCTTCGTCGAGACGAGCTCGATCACGTCGCGGTGGACGAGCTCGTGGTCCGTTCCCACCTGTCGACCGCTCCGGCAGTCGGTGCCGTGGAGGAGCCCCTCGCCGATGTCAGAGTGGATGTGGAACGCGAAGTCCTCGGTCGTCGACCCCTCGGGGAGCAGGAAGCAGTCGCGGAAGACGCCCTTCTCGTCTTTGCTCCCGTTGGCGGAGCCGGGGAAGACGGCGATACAGCCGAGCACGTCGAAGACGGCCGCCTCCAGCGCGCCCTGGACGCCGGTCCCGTCGTACTCCGCGACGAACTCGCCGATCCGATCGAGGCCCGCCGCCTGCTCGCCGGAGACGTCGCCGACGACGTCGAACTGAGCGGCGCCGGGCGTGTAGTCGACGACGCCCGCCTCGTTCGCGTTTTTAAGCGCTTTCTCGGCGTGGGCGCTCGCGGGAACGAACGAGAGATGTTCGTACTCCGGGTCCGCGGTGATCTCCTCCCAGTTCGCCTGCGCCTCGGGGGTGTCCATCTTGTTGGCGGCGACGACCATCGGCTTCGTGCGCTTGCGGATCTCCCGCGCGAGCGACGCCTCGTCCGCGTCGTCCCACGTCTCGGGGTCGAGCTCGAGCCCCTCGGCGAGGATCACCCGCTTCATCCGGTCCTTGTCGATCCCGAACGCCGACATCTGCTCGGCGAGCTCCGCCTCGATGGCGGCCTCCGACCCGTGGTAGCGGGTCTCGAACTTCTCGAGCCCCTTCCGGAGCACGTCGAGGTACCACGCGTCGAGCTCCTCCTCCAAGAAGTCGATGTCCTCGCGCGGGTCGTGGCCCTCGGTCGTCTCCCCCTCGATGTCCGTCTTGCCGGAGAAGTCGACGACGTGGATCAGCACGTCCGTCTCGTTGAGGTCGGTGAGGAACTGGTTGCCGAGCCCGCGTCCCTCGTGTGCCCCCGGGACGAGCCCGGCGACGTCGACGAGTTTGACGGGAACGAAGCGGGTCCCTCGGCGGCAGACGCCGACGCTCGGCGTGCAGGTCTCGTCGAACTCCGGGGCGGCGCAGTCGACGCGGACGTACGCCTCGCCGACGGTCGGGTCGATGGTGGTGAACGGGTACGCGCCCTCGGGCACGTCGTTCATCGTCGCGGCGTTGAAAAACGTCGACTTCCCCACGGAGGGCTTGCCGACGAGGCCGATCCGATAACTCATTATCGCCAGTGTGCGACCCGCGGTGAAAAGCGATGCGAGACGCGGCGTGGCGTGCGGAGCGGTGACGTGCGGGCCGTTTCGATCAGATGCCCCCGCCCCGCTCAGACGCCTTCGCCCCGTTCAGGCGTCCCCGTCGGACTGCCCCGGCTCGCCGACCGCCTCGATCGGGAGGACGTTCTGCAGCGCGACGTAGGCGTCTTCGGGGCTCTCGAACCGCTCCTGGTCGATCTCGGCGAGGAGCTCGCCGAGGTCGGCGTCGCCGTCGGCGAACAGCACGGTGGTCCCCGCACAGGACTCGGAGAGGTCGCTCCGGTCCGCCGGAAAGGAGTATCCCTCGAACTCGTCTTCGACTCGGGAGAGTGCTATCTCATTTGTCATGATTAATGATCGTTGTGGAGCGGCTTAAATACGCGCCTCGGAGTGCGGCCACGAAGAACCGGCAAAAGCTGCAAAGAGTTATCAGCGCGCGGTGCCTTGAGTCGTGTGAACAGATGACACTCTACGACCGGATCCTGGTCCCGACTGACGGCTCGGACGAGGGTGAGTGCGCCATCGCGCACGCGCTGGACATCGCCGCGGTCCACGACGCGAGCGTCCACGCCGTCCGCGTGGTCGACACGGCGAGCTACGCGGGAATGCCGATGGAGGCCTCGTGGGAGGGGGTCAGCGACCTCCTGCGGAGCGACGCCACCGAGGCCGTGGAGGCGGTCGAGGAACTGGCCGAGGGAACCGGCATCGACGTGCACACGGCGGTCGTCGAGGGGTCGCCCGGCCGCGAGATCGTCCGCTACGCCGAGTCGAACGACTGCGATCTCATCGTCATGGGGACCCACGGCCGGGGCGGGATCGATCGGCTGCTGCTCGGAAGCGTCGCGGAGAAGGTCGTCCGCGCCTCCGCCATTCCGGTGTTGACCGTCCGGCTGGACGGCACGCTCTCGACGGAACCGACCACCGAGGTGGCTGCCGTCGAGGGAACGGCGACGGGGAACGGGGATCCCGACGAGACCGAGCCGGAGGCGACCGGACAGACGTAGCCGGCGCGATCAGGCGTCGGCGTCGCGCAGGTGTTCGCAGTCCCCCGCGTGGACGCGCCGCGTTCCGTCGTCGGTGTCGATCACGAGCGCGCCCGGTGACTCGACGTCGACGGCGGTCCCCACGACGGGACCGGTCGAGGTCTCGACCCGCACTCGCCGCCCGAGCGTGCTCGCCCGGTCGCGCCACGCCGCCAGTATCTGATCGGAGCGGTCCGCCGTCTCCGCGAGCGACGCGAACCGTTCGAAGAGCGTCGCCGCGATCCGTCGCCTGTCGACGTCGGCTCCGATCTCGGCGCGTAGCGACGTCGCGCCCGGGGGAAGCGCCTCGGGGTCGATGTTCGCGTTGACGCCGACGCCGACGACGAGCCACGACACCCGGTCGGCCTCGCCCTCCATCTCGGTGAGGATCCCGGCGAGCTTACGGCCGCCGCGTCCCGAGCGGCCGCCGTCGTCTCCGGGGTCCTCGTCGCTCCCGACAAGGACGTCGTTCGGCCACTTGATGTGTGCCTCGACGCCGGCCTCGCGGCAGGCGTCGACCGTCGCGACCGCCGACGCGAGGGTGAAGAGGGGGGCTCTGGCGGGCGGGACCGTCGGACGCGTGGCGATCGAGGCCCAGACGCCGCCGCTCGGCGCGATAAACTCGCGGTCCAGTCGCCCCCGCCCGACGGTCTGCTCGTCGGCGACGACGGCGACGTCCGCGGCCCCCTCGGCCGCCAGCTCCCGGGCGCGGTCGTTCGTCGACGGGAGGCTGTCGTGGTACTCCACCGCGTACGGGGCGTCCAGTCCGAACTCGATCCCGGCCGCGCAGTATCCCGGATCCGCGGGCGCGACGTATCCCTCCGGGGTCGACTCGACGGCGAACTCCTCCTCGCGGAGCGCCTCGACCGCCTTCCAGACCGCGGCCCGCGAGACGTCGAGCTCCGCGGCGAGCGCCGGCCCCGAGACGGGGCCGTCCGCTAAGGCGTCGAGCAGCGCGCGACGCGTGTCCATGTCGACGAGGTCGACGCGAGCGTGCAAAGCCGTTCCGGAGCGGTCTCGGGTTCGGATCGGTCCTGGGTCCGAGTCGACTCCGAGTTCGGATCGGCCCGGTCCGGGCACAAGGCTTTGGCCCCCGGACGCGACGCTCCGACTATCGAATGAGTGACGAGACCGTTCCGGTCGTCGTCGTCGACGGCGACGGGCGAACCGAGTTGTCGGTCGAGCCGGGCCGGAACCTCCGGCGCGTCCTGCTCGATGCCGACCTGTCGCCGTACGCCGCCGCGACGCGACGGCTCAACTGCGGCGGACGCGGGCTCTGTGCGACCTGCGGCGTCCGGATTCGCGACGGGCCGCCGCCGGCGCACTGGCACGACCGGCTCGCCGCCCGGTTTGGCTACCCGCGGCTCTCCTGTCAGGTGACCGTCGACGGGCCGATGACGGTCGAACTCGTCGACAAGCGCGTGTGGGGCACACGAGAGTCCGGCGAAAGCGACTGACGGGCGGCGACGACGGCGCGTTCCGCGTCGCGGTCGCTGGCCCCCGAGACACCCCGTTTCCGGTGAAACGCGGGAGTGAGATGCATCGGACCGGACGGGGCTGGCGCCTCGAGGAGGTCGTGTCGAACGGGTCGGAGAGCCGCCGAGGACGCGACGAGCGGGCGAATCGCCGGTGGGCACAAGACACAAGGTCTCAGGGGCGAACGCTCCGGTATGCAACCCTCCAAGGAGCGCGAGGCGTCCGACGGCGACCCGATGGACGACCTCGACGACCTCCTCGACGACGATCTCACCGGCGGCGACGCGGCCGAGTCGTCGACCGAGGCGGGTGCCGCGGCGAGGGGTTCCTCCCGTCCCGCGGCCGCCACGGGCGGCGAGAGCGGCCGGATCGGAACCAGCGGTCGCTGGTTCTCCGGGAAGGCGTTCGCGCTCTCGCTCGTCGCCGTCGCCGTCGGGGTGTTCGTCGGCGGCGCGATCCCGCTCATCGGCGGGACGATCGGCTCCGCCGCGGGGATGTTCCTCGCATCGTTCCTGATCGGGCTGGCGCTCTCCGCGCGCCGGTACGTGGAGACCGGGATCGCCGGCGCCGCGGCGGGGGCGGCCGTCGCCGTGACGAACGTCCTCGGGGTCGGCTTCCTCCCGATCGGCGTCGACTACCTCCAGCAGTGGGGGCTGTCCCTGCTGGCCGTCGGCGGCGGGATCGGGCTCGTCGTCGCGCTGCTCGGCCACTACTTCGGTCGCGACCTCCGCGCCGGCCTAACCGCGGACGTCGAGGGCTGAGCGGGTCGAGAGAACGACAGCGAACCGAGAGAACGAGCAGCAGGTCGAGAGAACGGCCAGCGGATCCGGTCGCGACGGCAGATCAGCGCGTCCAGTGGTAGAGATCGACGTCGACGTCGATGTACGCGGCGATCTCGTGGCGTTCGAGCGCGAGGAAGCCCGCGAGGATCGCGACGAAGCCGACGATCGCCTCCGCCTCGATCAGGGTGCCGAGCAGCGCCCAGCTCCCAGCCGCGGCGACGACGGGCTCGGCGTACCCGACGAGGTGGAGCTGCGCCGGTCCCACCGCGTCGAGCAGCGCGAAGTAGATCAGGAAGGCGAGGACGCCGGACAGCAGCGTGAGATACGCCAGCGACGCGATCGCGGTCCGGTTCCACTCGATCGCCGACGGCGACTCGCCCAACACGGCCGATCCGACGAACAGGAGTCCGGCGCCGAGCACCATCGCCCACCCCTGCAGGGCGGCGATCGGGAGGTCGGTCCGGAGCGGTCGGAGCAGGACGGCGCCGAGCGAGAAGGCGACGGCGCCGCCGAGCGCGAGCGCGACGCCGAGCATGGCGGTGCTGCCGAGTCCGGCCGCCGCCGGGTCAGCGATCACGACCACGCCGAGGAGCCCCAGCGCGAACCCGCCGATCTCGACGGGGCCCAGTCGCTCGCTCGGGAGGAGCAGGGCGGCGAACACCGCCGTCAACACCGGCGAGAGACTCACGACCACTGCCGCGACCGCCCCGGAGACGTAGAGCTCGCCGACGTACAACAGCCCGTGGTACGCGGCGATCACGAACGTTCCCGCGACGGCGACGCCGAGCCACTCGTCGCGGCCGCGGGGAATCGTCCGACCGGACGCGACCGCGGCGACGCCCAACACGATCGCGCCGGCGACCGCGTACCGAACGCCGGCGAAGAGCAGCGGCGGGAAGTAGTGCAGGCCCGCCTCGATCGCGACGAAGGAGGTGCCCCAGAGGATCGCGAGGAGGACGAACGCGGCGACGACCGATTCCGAAGTGGAGAGGAAATTCCGAGTTCTCATTGAGTATATATTCGAAGATTGCGACGACAGTTAAACTATTCTCTCGGATTATGGGCTAAATAGGATGAACAATCAGATATATAAATTTGATTCAAGGTAGACCCGAAACGACACCCGATTCTTGCAGCCGAATCCAAGTATATCGGTCGAAATATACAACAGTCCCTCACGCAAACGGGGCGTATGGACGAGCGCGACGTGCGGCTGTTGAAGGCGATTTCGGATCTGGGTACCGGGAGTCCGGAACGGCTCCACGAGGAGACCGGGATCCCGGTGTCGACGATCCACTACCGGCTCAACAACCTCCGGGAGGACGGCGTTATCGAGAACGACCTGTACGACCTCGATCACGAGGCGCTCGGGCTCGGCGTCACCGTCATCGTCGAGGTGCTCGCGAGCTACGAGGGCCCGTACGAGGAGTTCGCGGAGGAGCTGCTCGCCGTCGAGGGCGTCACGGAGGCGTTCTTCACCATGGGCGAGACGGACTTCGTCGTGCTCGCGCGGCTCTCCTCGTCGGACACCGTCGAACGACTGATAAGCGACTTCGAGGCGATCCCGGAGGTCGAGCGCACCAACTCGACGTTCACGATCGCCACGCTCCGAGACGAGCCGCGCGCCCCCGCGACCTACGAGCTGGACACGCTGATCGCGGAGCTGACGGAGTAGTACCGAGGCGAGTCTATCACTCCATCGACGGGCCCACCGAGCGTTCGACGAACAGCAGCGCCACCAGCCCGAGGATCACGGTCCCGTAGGCGACCGCGGCGAACAGCGCGTCCTGCGTCGTGGGGTACTCGGTGGTGCGGAAGATGATCACCTTCCGGACCATGGCGATGACGCCGGTGTAGATCACCAGCCTGACGATCCGCCGGGTGTTGCTCTGCTCGATGTACGCGACGACCGTCTGGTACACCTCGACGATGATCAGCAGCAACAGGCCCGTCTCGATGAACCCGATGACCACGTTCGGGTCCGTGATCTCTCCCGTCGGGACGGACTCCGCGATCTGGAGGGCGAGGTCGACCACACCGATGCCGAACAGGAGGGCGAACAGCGCCGCGGCGGCGAGCTCGACGCCGTGGACGAACCGGCTCGTCGCGTCGGAGACCCGGTCGCTGGGCGAGCGCGGGGCGGACGAGTCGTCGGCCCGGTCGATCGCGGACGAGTCGTCTGACGAATCGGCCACGGACGGGTCTGCCATCTGGTGTCCCTCGGGTCGGATCAGGGACCCCTGACACGTAAAGAACGGGCCTAACCGGGAGACGGCGCGCTACGACCGCTTTCCGATCTCCTCGCGGAGCACGTCGGAGACGACCTCGCCGTCGGCCTTCCCGCGGAGCGCGCCCATGGCCTCGCCCATCAGCCCCGAGAACGCGGCCATGCCCTCCTCGTCGATCTGGTCGGCGTTGCGCTCGACGACCTCGACGACCGCGTCGCGCACCTCCGCTTCGCTCACGCCCGAGAGCCCGGCCACTTCGATCGCCTCCTCGGCCGTGAGCTTCGGCTGCTTCGCCAGCGTCGTCAAGACCTCCGGGACGCCCTCCTTCGCGAGGTCGCCGTCCTCGACGAGGGCGAACAGCTCGAGGAAGTGATCGTCCGTCAGGTTGTCGACGGGCGCTCCGTCGCGCCGGATCTCCGTCGTCGTCGACGCCAGCGTCGAGGCCGCGAAGGTGGGGTCGACCCCGCGATCGACCGCGGTCTCGAACAGCGGGAAGCGCCGTCCGAACGCGACCTGCTTCGCGAGTCCGCGGTCGAGTCCGAACGATTCGACGTAGCGGTCGGTCTTCTCGTCGAGCAGCTCCGGTCGCTCCACGTCGGACGGATCGGGCTCGACCGGCGGCACGTCCGTTTCGGGGTACATCCGCGCGGCGCCGGGGAGCGGCCGGAGGTAGCGGGTGGTCCCGTCGTCGTTGGCGCCGCGGGTCTCCTCGGGGACGCCCTCGATGGCGGCGGCGGCCCGGTCGGCGGCGGCCTCGATCGCCAGGTCGGCCGTCTCCGGGTCGGCCGCGACGATGGCGACCGCGTCCTCGGGTCCGGCGCCGACCGCCTCGCGGAGGGCGTCGACCTCCGCCTCGGTCACGCCGTACGCCGGCAGCTCGTCGGTGTGGAAGATGCCGCCCGCGCCGTGGCGTTTGGCGTGGTCCGAGAGCTCGGTGCCGAGCCGGCGGTCGGGCTGGATCTCTCGGCCGACCAGACCGTCGAAGCCGAACAGGGGGACTGCGGTGACCTTGCCGCCCGCGTCGAGCGCCCCGCGGATGACCCCCGACACCGTGTCGGCGAAGGCGTCGGTCACGTCCGAGACGTCGCCGACGCTCGCGTCCCGCTCGCGGAGCTCGTCGCGGATCGCGAGCAGCTCCGCCTGCCGACCGACCTCGCCGCGGACGATGTCCTCGATCCCCTGGAGGTCCTGCACGCCTTTCACCTCGACGCGGGCGCCCTCGGCGATGGAGACGTTGACGTCCTGCCGAATCGTGCCGAGCCCGCGCTTGACCGCGCCGGTCGACCGGAGCAGCATACCGATGCGCTCGGCGGCCTCGCGGGCGCCCTCGGGACTCCGGATGTCCGGCCCGGTCCCGATCTCGACGAGGGGGACGCCGAGCCGGTCCAGCGAGTAGACGACGCCGTCGTCCGTCTCCTCGACGCGCTTGGCCGACTCCTCCTCTAACATGAGGTCCACGATCGACACGCGCCCCTCGCTCGTCTCGATCTCCCCGTTCTGGCCGAGCAGGATCGAGCGCTGGAAGCCGGAGGTGTTCGAGCCGTCGATGACGAGCTTCCGCATCACGTGCGCCTGATCGACGACCGAGATGTCGAGCAGGTCGGCGATCTGGAGGGCCACGGAGAGCGCCTCGTCGTCGACGCGCCGGGGCGGCTCGTCGTCCTCCTCGACGAGACAGGTGGTGTCGTACGCGAGGTAGGTGAACTCGCGGTCGACCCGGCTCTCCTCCATCGCGGCGTCGTCGAGCTCGCCGAGTTCGCTCTTCGTCGGGTGGAGCCGGCGAGTGATCTCCCGCTCGGCCACCGCGGGGTCGCGCTCGGTCGTCGGGGAGTCGCAGAACAGCTTCGTCTCCGTGTCGAGCTGTTGGTGGATCTCCAGCCCGGCGACGAGCCCCAGCTCCTCGTGGTCGTACTCGGGGGTCGCGTCCTCGCTCATTACGCCTTACTCCGGCGGGCCGGGACTAAAAGGGTGGCAGTTCGCGGGGAGCGGCGAACGCTCGTAGGAACGAAGATCGAGACCGGCGCCCGCGACGCGATGTAACGCGATATATAAACGAGCGAGGCGGTGGCGCGTGCCGACGAGCGGGCCACCGGCCCGCGAGTCGCACGCGCGAGGGACGCCGCGAGCGTAGCGAGCGGCGAGGCTGGGGAGGTGTGAGGCTGCGGTGCTGTGCGGGGCGGGACTCAAAGGGGCAGCCGCGAGGCGGGCTCAGGCGACGCAAGCACCGAAACGAGGGAGCGCGAGCGACCGAGTGAGGCGCGCAGCGAGCGTGCGCCCGCCTCGCGGCTGGGGCTTTGGAGGTGTTCACCGTCGGTCCGCAGCCTACTATTTATAAATAAGCTGCTAGGGCGTTGTGAGTGATCAAGAAACGAGCCGAAACAACGCAGCACGATAGAGTAATTACTCAACGCGTAGCGGTCGAAAGGAATTGTGCGTGGGTGCTGTCGTAGAGACAACACCGTGCATCGTGGGGGTGGACCCCGTGCGATGCGTGGGACCGGATTTGAACCGGCGGACCTCTACAGGACAGCGCCCTCAACGCTGCGCCGTTGGCCTGGCTTGGCTACCCACGCTCGCGGTGTTCTATCGCGTTACCACGTACCCTTCCCCCAATTAAAAGCCCTTCCATTCGACAGTGCCGTGTCGGAGAGTGACACCGGGCGAGGGAGTCGGGCGCACTGCGGGCGATTCGGCGGCGGCGACGGAGCCCGCATCGGGCCGCCGAAACCGGCACGCGTTTGGGGGCGGCGTCCGTTCCGTCTCTCATGTCCGAGTGGGCCCGCGAGAACGTCCCGCTTTTGACCGCACTCAGCTCCGTCGTCGCGCTCGCCCTCGTGTTCGGGGCCGTCGGCGGCGTGATTCCGAGCGCGCTCCTCCCGCGCGCGAGCGACGCCGTCTTCGCCGCGATCCCGCACTTCAACGCGGCCGTCTCGGTGACGGCCATCGGCACCATCCTGCTCGGGTGGCGCGCCATCTCGCGCGGGAACGTCCGCCGTCACCGCGCGTTCATGCTGACGTCGTTCGGCCTCTTCACCGCCTTCCTCGGCGCGTACCTCTACCGGCTGATCCACGTCGGTACCGCCGAGTTCCCAGGGCCCGAGACCCTCTACACCTACCTCTACCTCCCGTTCCTCGGGATCCACATCCTGCTCGCGATCCTCTGCGTCCCGTTCGTCTTCTACGCGCTCCTGCTCGCCGCGACCCGCCCGTTCGAAGAGCTGTACCACACGCGGCACTCGCAGGTGGGCCTCGTCGCCGCCGTCCTCTGGCTGATCTCCTTCACGATGGGCATCGGCGTGTACGTGATGCTGTACCACGCGTTCTGAGGCGACTGCGCTCGGACCTCGACGACGAACGTTGAAGCCGTCCTCGTCCGTAGGGACTGCCGTGCTGTTTCCGACCCACCTCCTCGTCGCCGCCGGAATCGGGTGGTTGGTGAGCCACCGGCGACTCCGGGACGCGCCGGCGCTCCCGACGAGCCGGACGCGCCCGACCGATCAGACGCGTCCGACCGGCCAGACGCTCTCGACGGGATGGCTGGTCGCCGGTGCCGCGCTCCCCGACGTCGTCGACAAGCCGCTGGGCGTACTCGGCGTCTTCGACATCTATCAGTCGGTCGGTCACTCGGCCCTACTCGCTCCCGTCGCGATCGCGCTCGCCGCGAGCCACCGACACGGGCTCGCGGTCGCGGTCGGGTGGGGATCACATCTCGCGCTCGACGCGTTCCACATCGTCGTGAACGGACGAGCGAGCGACGCGCTGTTCCTCGCGTGGCCGGTCGTCTCCCGGTCCGACCCGCTCGCGATCCCGCCGGGCGAGTTCGCCCTGTTCTACGTCGGCACTCCGTCGTTTTACGTCGAGATACTGCTGTGGCTGGCGGCCCTCGTCGTCGTCGGACGGTCGCGGTTCGGCGTCGCTACGGGCCGGGGGAACGGTGGCTGACCCACCGGTCCGACCGTGCTACTCCTCGTCGTTCGCCATCCGGTGCGCCGCGTAGAACAGCGGGATGAGCAGCGCACCGGCGAAACCGAGGCCGAGCGCGAGCGCGCCGATGTCGCCCGCGGTGAGGGGCGTGTCGTTGCTCCCGCCGTCGCTGGCGTTACCGTCGCTGGCGTTTCCGTCGCTGACGTTACCGTCCCCGCCGTCCCCGCCGTCTCCACCGTCCGCGTCCGGGTCGACGAGGTCGTCGTCGACGGAGCCGATAGCGACGGCCCCCTTCATCCCCACCGCCTCGTGGGGGACACAGAGGTAGTTGAACGTGTCGCCCTCTGAGACGTCCTCGAACGTGTACTCGAAGGTGGTCCCCTCCTCTGCGACCGGGTCGCCGCTGTTGAAGGTCTCGTCGTCGGCCACGACGTTGTGTCCGCCGCCCTCGCCGGTCCACTCCCAGACGACCGTCGTCCCGGGGTCGATCAGGATCGCCGCCGGGCCGAACTTGAGCCCGTCGACCGCGCCGACGTCGACCGTGACCTCGTCTTGACCGGTGTAGTCGTGGGTCCCGTCGTAGTTGTCCACGTCGTCCAGCCAGCCCCCGTACTGGGCACTGACGGTCCCTGATCCGGCGGCGAGGCCGGTCGCGGCGGCGGCGCCCGCGGCGCCCGCCCGGAACAGCCCGCGGCGACTCATGGTCGCGTCGTCGGCGTCAAATGTCATACGCGTACCTCCCGGCGTGCGCGTATTTAAATTCCCGATTCTGGCGTCGGACCCAGTCAGTCGTCAGCCGGCGTGGGATCGGGCGTGACGGCGTCGAGGTCGCGGTCGCTCTCCTCGCCCTCCACGGCGAAGGGGTACTTGCCGGTGACGCAGCCGAGACAGAGGTCCGCGCGGCTCTCGCCGAGCGCCTCGGCGACGGCGTCGATAGAGAGGTACGAGAGGGAATCGGCGCCGACCTCCTGGCGGATCTCCTCGGTAGAGGCGTCGGCGGCGATCAGCTCGTCTCGCGTCGCCATGTCGATGCCGAAGTAGCAGGGCGCGATGATCGCCGGCGCGCCGATCCGGAGGTGGACCTCCTCGGCGCCAGCCTCGCGGACGAGTTCGACCAGCTGCGTCGAGGTCGTCCCCCGGACGATGGAGTCGTCGATGATGGTGACCGACTTCCCCTCCACGGTCGACCGGATCGGGTTGAGCTTCAGCCGGACCGCGCGCTCGCGCTCGTCCTGCGTCGGCATGATGAACGTGCGCCCGACGTAGCGGTTCTTCATCAGCCCCTCGGCGAACTCGATACCGGTGTCGTCCTCCGGACGGGGCTCGCCGTCGGCGGTCGTCTCGCCGGCCGCGTCGGCGTAGCCGGAGGCGAACGCCCGACCGGAGTCGGGGACCGGCATCACCACGTCGGCCTCGACGCCGGATTCCTCCCAGAGCTTCTGTCCGAGCTTGCGTCGGACCTCGTACACGAGGTTGTCGTCGATGACGGAGTCCGGACGCGCGAAGTAGACGTGCTCGAAGAAGCAGTGCGCGGTCGACTCGCGCTCGACGAGCTGGTACGTGTCGTACCCCGTGCCGTCGGGGTCGAGCACGACGAGCTCGCCCGGACGCACGTCTCGGATCAGCTCCCCGTCCAGGGTGTCGATGGCGGCCGACTCGCTGGCGATCACGTAGCCGCCGTCGACCTTTCCGAGACACAGCGGGCGGTTCCCGAGCGGGTCGCGCACGCCGAGGACCGTGTCGTCGTGGGTGATCGCGAGCGAGTAGGAGCCGTGGATGCGGTTCATCGTGTGCTTGACGGCGCGCACGAGGTCCTCCTCGAGGAGGTTGCGCGCGAGGTCGTGGGCGATCACCTCGGTGTCGCCGTCGGAGGTGAACGCGTGGCCGGCGGCCGCCAGTTCCTCGCGGACCTCGTCGGCGTTCACGAGGTTGCCGTTGTGCGAGAGCCCGAGCGAGCCGGACTTGAACGAGACCGAGAACGGCTGCGCGCAGCTCTTGTCGAGGCTGCCGGCGGTCGGGTACCGCACGTGACCGATGCCGGTCCCGCCCGACAGTGACGCCAGATCCTCCTCGTCGAACGCGTCGCCGACGAGCCCGCGCTCGACGTGGCTGTGTTGTTGGAACCCGTCGTGCGTGACGATCCCCGCGGACTCCTGCCCGCGGTGTTGGAGCGCATACAGCGCGTAGTACAGCGGCCGCGCGGCCTCGCGGTCAGCGAGCGAGATGCCGACGACGCCGCACTTCTCTCGCGGCTCGTCAGCGGTGTGGTCCCCACCGGCGTTCATGTACCCGACGGTGGGGCGTGAGGCGATAAAAATCCTCGTGTTCGTGGTGCTATCGGGTTTTCCGCTGGGGAATATATCCACGAACGCGGATCAACTTCGGCGGGTCAGCCGGTCCGCGTTGTGTGTTTATATTGCGTCGATGTCGCGACCGATCCGCGTCGATGTCGCGATCACTCCCCGTCGATGCACCGGTCTAAGCGCTCGAAGTAGTCCTCGCGCGGTACCTGATAGGCGGCGCGGTAGTCCACGTCGCCGGCGGCGAACCGCTCCGCGACCTCGACGGCCGCGGCCGCGCCGGCCGCCCGGTCGTCGTGGGTCTCCGAGACCGCCTCGATCTCGGGCTCCAAGAAGAGGACGACGTGCCACTCGTCGGTGGCGTACTGGCCCGATCCGGGGCGGGCGGTGCGCGCGCCGTTCGTGAGGTAGATGGTCGGGAGACACGCGGCGGGCAGGTCGTCGCCGTCGAACACGTCGGGCCGGTAGACGAGGATGGCCCGGCCGCTCGGCTCCTCGTTCCACACCTGCCAGCCGTCCGGCAGCGCCTCGAAGCTCATGCGTGGAGTCGGTCGCGGAGGCTTGAAAGGGTCGCGCTCTGCCGAGGGGACGTTCGGTGACGGTCCACGGGCGGCTCAGTCCGCGAAGTCCGACCCGCCCGGCGGCAGGAACTCCTGAAGCTGGTCCGCGCTCGCCACCTTGCGGACGAACGACTGGTCCGCGAACCGGCTCTTCAGCTCCCGGTACACCATCATCGCGGCGTCGTTCTGCGCGTACATCCCCGGCTCCAGCGTGACGCTCGTCGCCGCGCGGTCGGCGATCGCCGACGGCGGCCCGCCGATCGCCCGCGTCACAGGCTCGCACTGGACGCCGACGGCGACCCGGCAGGGCACGTCCTCGAAGTAGGTGCGGTCGCCGCGGATCACGAAGCTCCCCTTCTCGATGTACTCGCCGCTCTCGGGTGTCTTCGAGACCTGATCCGGATCGACCATGTACGCGTCGCCCGCGCCGCGGCCGTCCTTCCAGTCCGAGGAGTACGAGACCGCGAACTGCGCGGCCTCCCGAAGCGTCTCCTCGGAGAAGTCGACCGGGTCGGCGGACTCGGAGGGGCCGGCGGCCTTCAGCAGCGTCACCGGGCCGCCGTGCGCCTGCGTGTGGAAGAACCGGTCGTGTTTGCCCATGTACTTCTTCACGAGCTCCTCGTTCTGGTCGGCGTTGCGCCCGCCGATGACGAGGTACCCCGTCGCGGTGTGGAACCACCGGAAGCGCTGGTACCAGTCGTCGGGGCTCCGGATCGGGATCGACGAGCGGGAGAGCCAGTCGGTCTCGTACGTCTCGTCTTCGTCGTCATCGCCGTCCTCGTCGCCGGCGTCGCCGTCGGCGGCCGCCTGCGTCTCCTGCCACTCCGCCTTGCGCTCCTTGACCGCCTCCAGCTCTCGGCGGGTCGACTCGATGGCCTCCATCGCGCCCTCCTTCTTCGCCTCGATCCGCTTCGCCTCCTGATAGAGCCGATCGGCGTTGACCTCGACGCCGGCGCTCGCGTCGAGTTCGACGCGAACCGAGTCGCCGTCCTCGTCGTCGAGCGCCACCGTCACGGTCCCCTCGCCGCCGTCGACGTCGACGACCGCCTCCGCGGCCGGGATCCCTCGCTCCGCCCCCGCCTCGAGGGTCTCGGCGATCTCGTCCCAGGGGACCTCCGCCTCGCGGGCGTCCCGGACCGTCGAGAGCACCTCGTCGACGAGGTCGTAGTTCGCGTACAGGAGCTCCGCGCGCTCGCGCTCGGCCTCGGCCTGCTCCTCGAAGCCCTCGATCGCCCCGCGCTGCTGTTCGATGATCCGCTCCTGTCTGGCTATCTCGTCCTCGAAGTCGGGGCGGGAGGGGCTCGCGTCCGCGGGGGCCTCCCCGTCCTCGCTGTCCTCGCGCCCGAGCCGGTAGAAGTACTCGTCGACGGCGGCGTTGAAGGAGTCGAACCCGACGCTCGGGAGCCCCTCGTGTTCCGAGAGCGGGAAGGGCGTGACGTCGACGACGCGGGGGTCGCGGCCCTCGTCGCTCTCGCCGTCCTCGGACAGCTCCTCCTCGTAGACGCGCGGGTCGATGTCGCCGGAGCGGAGCCGGTCGCCGATCCGTTCGAGCGCCTCGTGGAGCGCGCGGAGCTGGTCGTCGGTCGCCTCGTCGATCGGCGTCTCCTTGGGGACGCCGGCGCGGGTGCACACCTCCTCGGCGTAGAGCCCGCCGAGGTTGAGCTGGGTCGCCAGGGTTCGCACCACGTCGCTGTCGGAGTCGCGCATGTGCCGCGTGAAGCCGCCGAGGCTCACGTCGAGGGGGTTGAGCCGCGAGGCGGGGTACTCGTACTGCGCGCCGGGCGCGACCGTCCGGGACTTGAGTCGAACCGTCGACAGCGACCCGATGACCTCGCCGGTCTCGTCGAGCGCGGCGACGTTGCCCTGTCCGAACAGCTCGGCGACCAGGGTGGTGTTCTCGTCCTCGCGCTCGAACTCGAAGGTGAGGATCCGGTCGAACTCGTACTGCTCGACGCCCGCGAAGTCGGCGCCGGAGAGCCGGTTGCGCAGCATCTTCGCGAAGTTCGGCGGGCGGCCGGGGGCGTCCGCGACGTGGTCCGGGTCGGCGACGTGGGCGCGCTTCACGTCGCCCACCTCGATCATGAGCTCGACGCGGCCGCGGTCGAAGTCGCGGAGCTTCAGCCGGATCAGGTCGTCGTCGTAGCGGTACGCCTTGTCGACCTTCGCGCCGACGTACCGATTGAGCTCGGTGACGAGGGCCGCGAGGTCGATGCTCGACAGCTCCCGCTTCTGGTCCATACGTCACAGAGACGGGCGGCCGGGAAAAGGGGTGTCGTTGTGGCCGCGGACCGCGGTCCGGTCGGGCCGCGGCTACAGTCGCTTCGACACGTACGGCCCGTCCTGGTGGTAGCCGAGCTTGTTGCGGTAGTACTCCCTCGCCCCGATGCCGGAGATGACGGCCAGCTTGCGGTAGCCGGCGTCGCGAGCGAGTTCCTCCGCGTGTTCCAGGAGTTTAGTGCCGTAGCCCCGGTGCTGCCAGTCGCCGTCGCCGCCGATCGCGACCTCGCTGCCGTACACGTGGAGCTCGCGGATCAGCGCCGCGTCGGTCAGCTCGCGCCGGATCGCGTCGTCTTCCGTGCCGGGCGCGCCGGGCTGGTCGGGAGCGAACGAGGGGAACCGCAGGCGACAGAACCCGACGAGCAGGTCGCGGACGGGGTCCTCGAACGAGATGAAGTGTTCCGTCCCGCCGCCGGCCTCGTAGGTCACGACGTCGAGCTCGACGTCGTCGGGGTCCGGATCGGCGTCGTTGTGACCCACCTCGCGGGCGCGGATGTCCCGCTGGGTGATCCCCTTCTCCTCGGCCCGCCGGTCGGCGAGCTGCCGGAGGTTCGACTTCCAGACGCCGCCCTCGATGAAGTCGGCGGGGATGTCGCGCTGGACGCGCTGGAGCCGCGTGTACGTCGGGATGTGGTCCATCGCCTCGGCGACGACGTCGGCCGCCTCCTCGTTCGAGAGCGGCTCGAACTCCTCGCGGCGCCACCGGTCGTACACCCGAGTCCCTTCGACGACGAGCGTCGGATAGATCTTCAGGTAGTCCGGGCGCCAGTCCGGGTTCTCGAACAGCTGTCGGAAGTCCTCGACGCACATCTCCCTCGTCATCCCGGGCTGGCCCGGCATCATGTGGAACCCCACCTTGAACCCGGCGTCGCGCAGCCGGCGGTTGGCGTTGCGGGAGGCCTCGTTGCCGTGCCCGCGGTGCATTTCGCGGTTGATTCGCTCGTAGGTGGTCTGGACGCCGACCTCGACCTTGGTGCCGCCCAGATCGAGCATGCGGTCGATCTGCTCGGGGTCACACCAGTCGGGCTTCGTCTCGAACGTCGTCCCGATGTTGCGGATCGCGTTCGTCTCGTTCTCGGCGATCACGTCCTCGAGGTACTCGAACGACGTCTCCTCGGGGTCGGGCGCGAACGACTCGCCCTCCGCCGGCTCCGGCTCCGCGTCGAGGTCGTAGTCGTTCATCGCCTGCAGCGCGCGCTTGACGAACCACTCCTGGTAGTCGTGCGAGCGCGCGGTCATGGTCCCGCCCATCAGGATGAGCTCCACCTTGTCGACCGGGTGGCCGATCTTCCGGAGCTGTTCGAGCCGGAGCGTGACCTGCCCGTACGGGTCGTAGTCGTTCTGCTTCCCCCGCGCCGCGGCCGGCTCGTGTCCCGTGTACGACTGCGCCGAGGAGAACTCCGAGGCCGGCCCGCCGGGACAGTAGAGGCACTTCCCGTGCGGGCAGAGCTTCGGCGAGGTCATGATCGCGACCGGGGAGACCCCGGACGCCGTCCGGACCGGCTTCCGGCGGACGACTTCGATCACGTCGTCGCGGGCCTCCGGGGGCGCGTGATCGAGGATCTCGGTGTTCTTCGGCACCTTCGGCGAGGAGAACTCCGAGCAGGCGTCGAGCTTGGCGGACTCGAGGTCGTCGCGGTCGATCTCGCCCGCGAGAATTCGGTCGACGAGGTGCTCGCAGGTGCGGACGAACGCCTCGGGCTCGTCGCCGGATCCCGCCTCCTCGGCGTCGGACTCCGCGTCGGCGTCGCCCTCGCCTCCGGCGTCCCCGTCACTCGCGGTACTCATTACCCTCCGATCGACGGGTTTCGGAGTTAAGCGTGTCGCACCTTGGGAACCCGCCGGTTTTAGGTCGGCGGTCGCGTAGCCGCCGCCGTGTTACGCAAGGACCTCTTGCGCGTCTCGCGGGCGGGCGGCGGCTACCGGCCGCGGTTCACGACCCGCCAGCACCGTCCGCTCGCGGCTCGGGTGCTCGGGGCGTTCGAGTCCCACGTCGGAGAGCGGCGCGGCGACCTCGACGACGCGCTGGCGGCGCTGGAGACCGAGTCCGGCGGCGACTTCAAACTCGTCCGCGGGCTGGCGACGCTCGTCGAGCGCGAGTGCTCGTTCGAGACGCGGGCGCCGGTCCCGCCGCGTCGCGTTCGCCGGGCCGCGTTCGAGGCCGCGGAGGCGGTGGGCGTCGCGAGCGAGGCGGAGCGCGAGACCGCGGTCGACCGCGCCGCCGACGCCCTCGGGATCGAACCCGAGGCCGTGGAGTCGTCGCTGTACGCCGACCGCGACGTCAACGAGGTCCTCGTCGACGCCGACGTGCGGTGGGACCCCGACTCGCTCTTGGAGCAGTACGACCTCTCGCTGGCCCAGACCGCCCTCTTCGACGCCACCGAGGTCCGGATACGCTCGAACGACCCGAAGCGGCTCGTCTCGGCGGTCAAGCGCCTGCGGCTGATGTACGAGGTGGAGAAGACCCCCGAGGGCCGCGTACTCGTCGTCACCGGTCCGGACGCGCTCTTCTCGCGCACCCGGCGCTACGGGACCGCCTTCGCGCGGCTCCTCCGGACCGTCGCGGCGTCGGCGGAGTGGTCCCTGGAGGCGACGATCGACGACCGCGGCCGCGAGCGCACCATGCGCCTCTCCGACGGCGACGTGACCGTCCCGGGCGTCGACCCGGTCGCGGAGCCCGCCTTCGACAGCGGGATCGAGGCCGACTTCGCCGGGCGGTTTCGCGGGCTCGACCTCGACTGGACGCTCGTGCGCGAGCCGGAGCCCCTCGAAACCGGCACGCGGGTGATGATCCCGGACTTCGCGTTCGATTACGACCACGCCGACTTCCGGCTGTTCTTCGAGGTGATGGGCTTCTGGACCCCCGAGTACGTCGAGAAGAAGCTCGGTCAGCTCGCGGACGTGGAGGACGTGGACCTCCTGGTCGCGGTCGACGAGAGCCTCGGCGTCGGCGAGGCGGTCGCCGCGCGGGACCACCGGGTGGTGACCTACTCCGGTACCGTCCGCGTGAAGGAGGTTATCGACGTGCTCCGCGAGTACGAGGCCGAGTTCGTCGCCGACGCCGCCGCGGATCTCCCCGACTCCTTCGACCCGGAGGAGGACGTGCTCGCGCTGGCCGACCTCGCCGACCGGTACGGGGTGAGCGAGGCGGCGATAGAGGACGGGAGGTTCCCCGCCCACGAGGTCGTGGGGCGAACGCTGGTCCGACCGACGGTGTTGGAACGGATCGCCGACGAGATCGCGGACGGGACCGCGTTCTCGGAGGCGGAGGCGGTGCTCGACGAGTACGGGATCGACGACGCGAGCGCGACGCTCTCGGCGCTCGGGTACCGGGTCGAGTGGGAGGGGCTCGGCGGCGGAACGGTCAAACGGAAGGAGTAGTTCGGCGATCGCGGATTACTCGCAGTTGATATTAAAGGTAGATTTATATATTCTGATCGAACGTTCTCCAACCGGGGATACCCATGGTTACGAACATCCAGACGACGCTGTTGGGTAGAGACGTATCGTTCCCGGTAGAGGAGTCACGGCTCGCCTACTGGCTCGTCATGATGCGGCTGATCGTCGGGTGGTGGTTCCTGCACGCGGGGCTCGACAAGTTCCTCGCGTGGCCGTTCAACGCGAGTTGGTTCGTCGGCGGCGCGGCCGCCGAGACGACTCTCGGCCCGGTCGTCACGCTGTTTGCGGACGGGTTCCTGTTGACGTTCACCAACATCATGGTCCCGCTCGGACAGACGCTGATCGGGCTGGGGCTGATCGTCGGCGCGCTGACACGGCTCGCCGCGTTCTTCGGCGCGTTCCTGATGACGTTCTTCTACTTCATCAACGGCGAGACCGGCGGCTGGGCCCACGGCGTCATCACCGGTGACCTGCTGGGACTGTTGATCTTCGCGATGATCGCCACGCTCGGCGCCGGGCGCGTGCTCGGGGTCGACGCCTACCTCGCGAAGACGTCATTCGTCAGAGACCACCCGCGGATGCGGTACTTCATCGGCTAACGAGGCGACAACACATGACAGAACTCACTACAATGGAACGAATCGGGTTGTACGGCGGAGGAGTGCTCCTCCTGATCGGAACGGTCGGAATCGGGCTGTTAGAGATCGCGCTCGGAGCGCCCCACCCGGTGACGGGGGATGGGCAGGTCGTCCACGAGACGCTGATCAGTCTCGGCGTCCGGTCGTCCATCATCCTGCTCGGACTGATCCTGATGGCCGCGTACGGAGTTACCAACCTCCTCAGCAAACCGCCGGCCGACACGTCGATTTGATCCGCGCACGGTCCCGGAGCGCCGACGGTGACCGGCGCTCCGACGAATCGGCTTTTTAATCGAACCGGAGACGGTCGCTCACTCCACGACCGGCAGGTCCGCCCGGCTCCCCTTGGGCACCACCGAACGGAGCTCGTCGTAGAGGTAGAGCCCGACCCCGATCGGCGCCTGCTCGCCGGCGATCTCGTGAGTCGCGATCAGGTACCCCCAGTCGCCGTCCCACTCGGGGAGCTCCTGGTCCTCGCCGGCCGCGAACCGCGCGGCCTGTTCGGGTCCGAGTTCGACCACGTTCTTCGTCGCGTGGCCGCCGAAGCGGGTGGCGGCCCGGCTCGTCGGCTTCCAGTGCTCCTGTCGCGTCCGGAGGAACGTCATCCCGATCGCCTCCACCTCGCTCGGGTCGGTCGCCTCGCCGTTGAAGATCCACACTTTCCCCGCGCCCTTCTCCCAGAAGCTGTACCCCTCCAAGACGCGCCGGTCGATCCCGAACCGCTCGGTCCACCAGTCGAGCACCTCCTGCCGGCTCGCGCGCCCCTCTACCTCGCGGTCGGCGGGGGTCGCCGGAAGCCGGTCGAAGCGCTGGCCGTCGTTGGCGGCGCGCTGATCCGCCGCGTCGCCCGCGCGTTCGGCGTCGTCGGTCACGCGCCCACCTCCTCGCCGCCAACGCGCAGCTTCGCGCAGAAGAACCCCCCCGTGTCGTTGTGGTGCGGGTAGACGCGGTGCGCGCGAGTGACCCGTTCGTCGTACGTCTCTCCGTCCCACTCGGTGACGCCGGGAACCGTGTCGAGCGGGAGGTCGAACGCGACGACCTCGCAGTCCTCGTTCGCCAGGACGTGGTCGAGCACCGCCTCGTTCTCCTCCGGCGCGAACGTGCAGGTGGAGTAGACGACGGTCCCGCCGGGGCGAGTCGCCTGCACCGCGCGCGCCAGGATTCCCTTCTGGATCCCGGCGACCGCGTGGACGTGGTCGAGCGTCCACTGGTCGACGACGTCCGGGTTCTTCCGACAGGTCCCCTCACACGAGCAGGGGGCGTCGACGAGGGCGCGGTCGAACTCGTCGAACGCGAGCGGCTTGGTCGAGAAGTTGCGCGCGTCCTGGTTCGTGACGATAGTATTCGTTATCCCGAGTCGCTCGGCGTTGTGTCGGAGGGCGGAGAGCCGCCCGAGGTTGTTGTCGTTGGCGACGACCGTCCCCTCGTCACCCATCGCGTCGGCGATCTGGGTCGTCTTGCTGCCGGGGGCCGCACACGCGTCCCAGACGCGCTCGCCGGGCTGCGGGTCGAGCGCGAGCCCCGGGAGCACCGACACCTCCTCCTGCCCGTGCGTCCACCCGTGGACGTACGGCCAGTTGCCACCGGGATTTCCGTCCGGGAGCCGAAAGAGGCCGTCGTGCCAGTCCACGGGCTCGTAGGCGACGCCCGCCTCGTCGAACGCCTCGCGAACGCGGGCGGGCGAGGCCGCCATCTCGTTCACGCGGACGACCGACGGCAGCGGCCGGTCGCAGGCCGCGCGGAACGCCGCCGCGTCGTCGACGAGCGGCTCGTACCGCGCTAACGGATTCATGACCCCCTTTTCGCGCCGGCCCGTTAGTCGGTTTCGGGACGGGCGCGGCGAGACGCCCCGTCGCGGTCGTTCGCCTCCCCTCGCGCCCTACCTTTAGGATGCTGCCCGGTGTAGGTCAACGCATGGCACGAATCTCCGTCATCGACGACCAGATCTCGCTGGACGAGCCGACGCTGGTGGAGGGGTTCCCGGGCGTCGGCCTCGTCGGCAAGATCGCGACCGATCACATGATCGAGACGCACGAGATGGACCACTACGCGAACGTCCACTGCGACGGCCTCCCGCGGGTGGCCGTCTACCGCGAGGCCGACCCAGCGGTGACGACGCCCGTGAGACTGTACGCCGACGAGGAGCAGGGGCTCGTCGCGCTCCGCAGCGACGTGCCGGTGAACCCCGGCGCGGCGACCGAGGTCGCCGGCTGCCTGGAGAGCTGGTTCGACGAGGTCTCGGTGTTCCCGATATTCCTCTCCGGGCTGGGCCGCGAAAAGGGGGAGGCGCCGCCGTCGATCTACGGGGTGGCGACCGGCGACGGCGGGGACGCGCTGGAACGCGTCGAGGTCGAGGACCCGCCGGAAGCCGGACTCATTTCCGGCCCGACCGGCGCGATGCTCGCGGAGGCGCTGGAGCGCGACCGCGACGCCGTCGGCCTCGTCGTCGAGTCCGACCCCAAGTTCCCCGACCCCGAGGCCGCGCGCATCCTCATCCAGAACGGGATCGACCCGATCGCGGGAACGGAGACCTCGACGGAGGGCCTCGTCGACCAGGCGAGCGAGATCCGGGAGGCGAAGCAGGCCTTCGCCGAGCGGATGCAGCAGGCCACCGAGGAGAGCTCGCAGGCCGAGCCGCTGAAGATGTTTCAGTAGCGGAGACGCAGCGTCGCCGCCCGCGCCGGTCTACGCGGGGACACAGCCTCGTCGATCGCGGTCTACGCTGGGTCCGCTTCCAGCTCGTCGAGGATGGGTCGGTACTTGAGTTGGATCTCGTCCCACTCCCGATCGGGGTCGGAGTCGGCGACGATTCCGACGCCGGCGAACAGGGTGGCGCGTCGCCGCGTCGCGACCGCCGAGCGGATCGCGACCGCGAACGCGCCGTTGCCGGCGGCGTCGATCCAGCCCACCGGGGCGGCGTACCAGCCGCGGTCGAACGGCTCCGTCTCGTGGATCGTGCGGAGGGCGCGGTCCGGGGGGAGCCCCCCGACGGCGGGGGTCGGGTGGAGCGCCTCGACGAGCTCGAGGACGTGGCGGTCGTCGCGCAGCTCCGCCGTGATCGGCGTGTGGAGGTGCTGGACCGTCGCGAGCCGGCGGACGCGGCGCTCGCCGGCGGCGATCGAGGCGGCGAACGGCTCCAGCTGCTCGCGGACGGTGTCGGCGACGAGCTGGTGCTCGTGAACGTTTTTCGCGTCCTCGAGCAGCTCCTGCGCGAGCCACTCGTCTTCCGCCGGGGTCTCGCCGCGGCCGGTGGTCCCCGCGAGCGCGTCGGTCTCGACGGTCCGTCCGCGCAGCGAGACCAGCCGCTCCGGGGTGGCGCCGAAGAAGGCGCTCCCGCCGTCGTCCGGCTCGAAGAAGTACCGGTGGCAGTCGGGGTACTTGTCGGCGAGTCGTTTCAGCGTGGCCGCTCGGGGGAACTCGGCCGCCAGGTCCGCCTCCAGCGCCTGCGCCAGGACGACCTTCTGCAGGTCTGCGCCCCGGATCCGTGCGACCGCGGCCTCGACGCTCTCGCGCCACGCCTCGCGGCTCGTGGTCCGGCGGCTCCGAGCGATGCCGGGACGGGGCGGATCGACCGCGTCCCGGTCGACCGCGGCGAGACGGTCGACCTCGTCCGCGAGCCGGTCCTCGACCGCGGCGACGGCGGCGTCCGGGCCGGCGGCGTTCACCGTGAGCCACGTGCCGTTCTCGGCGAACGTGAGCTGGACGCGCGGGAGCACGAACCGCGCCTCGGGGAAGGGGCCCCACGGGTCGCCGTCGCACGCCCCCGCGTGGAAGGCGAACCCGCCGAACACTCGGGGGCGAGCGGCCTCCGTCCCGGCGTGGACGTCGCCGGAGTCGAACAGCTCGGCGGCGGCGCTCCGGATCTCGGCGAACCGCTCCGGGCCGCTGCCGGTGAGCGTCGCGGCCGCCCCGCTTCCGAGGACGAGGGCGTCGTCCGGCGCGCTCCACGTCGTGCGCGGCGCCGCGAGGGCGTCGAACGCGGCGGCGAACGGGGGCGCGTCGACCTCGGTCGTGCGGCTGACGAGCGGCGGGGCCGAGGTCGAACGCGCCCGTTCCATTACACCTCGTTCGGTGCCGCGGGGCCTTTATCCTGACTATCTCGGGGGTCGACGCCGGTGTCGCGAAAGGGGAGCGCTCGCGGCGTCCGAGGGGACGACAGCTCGGGTTCGTCCCGACGTGCGGGGTTCGTCCCGACGTGCGGGGTTCGTCCCGACGTGTGGGGTTCGTCCCGGCGCTCGGCGGGACGGCGACTCCCGCCGCTCAGCTGTACCGCTCTTCGTTCCACGGGTTGGCCGTGTCGCTGTACCCGCGTTTCTCCCAGTAGCCGAGCTCCTTCTCCGTGAGGAACTCCACTCCCGAGACCCACTTGGCGCCCTTGTAGGCGTACTTGTGCGGGGTGACGACCCTGATCGGTCCGCCGTGGTCCGCCGGGAGGTCCTCGCCGTCGTAGCCGTAGGCGAAGAGGACGCCGTCGCGGAGGCACTCGGCGAGCGTGAGGTTCGTCGTGTACCCGTCGAGCGCGTGGAAGAGGACGTGCTCGACGTCGTCGTGAACTCCCGCGCGGTCAACGACCTCGGCGAACTCGACGCCGGTGAACGCGCAGTCGAACTTGCTCCACCCCGTGACGCAGTGGAAGTCCTGTCGTTGGGTGACCGCCGGGAGGTCGCGGAACTCGGACAGCGAGTAGGTGAGGGGTTCGTCGACGGCGCCCCAGACCTCGAACGCGAACGTCTCCGGGCTCCACGAGGGCGTTCCGCTCTTCGAGAGCACCGGGAAGCGGTCGGTCTCGCGCTGGCCCGGGGGCAGTCGCTCGTCGCCGTACTCGCGATAGAGTCCCGTGAGGTCCTCGACGTCGCCGTCTGTCGCAGCCTCGGCGTTCGAGGTGCCGGATCCGGTCATATCCCCGCAGAGGGCTCGCGCCCACCTAGGCGTGTCGCTCCGTCGGGAGGAGGACCGTCTCGCCGGAGGAGGGGACCGTCTCGCGGGAGGACGAACGCCCGTGTCGCCGGGGGTCCAGAGGACGTGTCGCGTCAATCGTGGGAACGAACGCCGTGGGTCGCGGTCCGACGACGCGGTCTCGTGAGACGTGTCGAATAGTAAGTAAGATTTTTCTCGGGTAGAGCTATATTTGTGAGATACCAAACTGCGATTTCATAAACGCCCGTGTGAGATTTCTCATTTCCGTATCGGCGACGCCACATTTATATACCCATTCCCATTACTCCCGTGCAGGAAATGCCACGAGTAGAGATAACCGTGCCGGAGCATCTGGAGATGCAGATCGCTCAAATGGTCGAGCAGGGCGAGTTCCTCAACCGCGAGGAGGCGGTCGAAGAGCTCCTGTCGACGGGGATAAAGGCGTTCAAGACGAGCGGTCCGCGAGACGACGAGGACGACTCCGGCGGATTCGAGGACGAAGGGATGATGGGCCACGAAGACGAGTACGTGTTCTGAGTCGGCGGCCGACCCGCGGCCCGCGCTCCCGTGTTTCGTTCGCGTCCGACAACGCCCGCAAGCCGTGCGTCTACCCCTCAACAACGCTTAAAAGGTCTACGGCCCGTATCCGGAGTATGCACAAAGACGAGCTCCTCGAACTCCACGAACAGATGGTGACGATCATGGAGCACTTCCGCGCGCACGAGACCGTCGACAGCTCGCTTTTCGACCCGTACGACGAGCTGGAAGTCGACCCCTCGCACGTCCACAAGTCGAAGAGCGAGCACAAACACGCCGTGTTCGTGCTGGGCAACGCGCTGGCGAACGCGATGAGCGAAGACGAGTTCTCCCCCGCGGGCCGCGTCGGCAAGCGCATGGAGGAGCTCGCTGACGACGCGGAAAGCAAGATCTGAGTTCCGGCCCGTCAGTACGAGCGTTCTGCGTACCTCGATCCCCCGACCCGCGGTTTGATATGCGGCCGACCGCTCCGTTTCGTACATGATCGCGGAGGCGCTGACGTCCGACGCCGCACACATCGCGGTCGGCGCGGTGCTCGTCGCCGCGGCGCTCGCGGTCGTTTATATAACGGACCGACCGCGCGGCGCGTGGACCCGCGCGCTCCGCTCGCGGTTCCTGCTCGGCGTGCCGTGGGGAACGCTCGTCGCCGTCGCCGGCGTCGTCGGGGTCTACCTCTTCGTTCAGAGCGGCCTGGAAAACCCGAACCGCCCGGTCGTGATCCCGTTTCGCTCGTGGTCGTACCTCTATCCGGAGGGCCTCCTCTGGTCGAGCTTCGCGCACGCGAGCCGGGGGCACATCACGGGGAACCTCCTGTCGGCGCTCGTCGCGGGCACCATCGCGGAGTACGCCTACGGTCACTTCCCGGGCGGCCGAGACGTCAACGACCGAGCGGGGACGCTCCGAGCGGCACTGCCGTCGGCGGCGTCGCTGCGACGGCTTCGGTCGGAGGGGCTCTCAGCCGTCGACGCCGATCTGCGGCCCCCGTCGTTCACGGATCGGCGCTCGCTCGGCCGGGACCCGTACGTCCGCGCGTTCGTGGTCGTGCCGGGAGCGATCGTCGTGTTCGGCGTCGTCGCCTCGCTGTTCGCGCTCGGTCCGGTGATCGGCTTCTCGGGCGTCGTCTTCGCGCTGTGGGGATTCGCGCTCGTCTTCTACCCCGTCGGGACGATCGCGGCGCTCGCGGGCGCGACGCTGCTGAACGTCGCTTACGAGTCCCTCCGGAACCCGGTCGTCACCGCCGAGGCGAGCGGCTCCTACGGCCCGCCGGGGTGGGCGAACGTCGCGATCCAGGGCCACGCGCTCGGCCTCATCGCCGGGGTGCTCGCGGCGGTGTGGCTCGTCCGACGGCGACGCGAGGGCGGCGCCGGGGACGGCGGCTCGCGAACGACGGCGCTCGCCGTGTTCGGCGCGATCCTGCTGTTCGGCGCGTCGCGCCGGCTCTGGGCCGTGTACTGGTATCTGGGAAACGGGCGGTTCGAGCTGTATCGGGCGCTGGGGTTCGGGCTGCTCGCGCTCCTCGCCGCGATCGTCGCCCTCGCGGTCGCGGGGCGGGACGAGCCGCTGCGACCCGACGTGGCGGTGCCGGAGCCCGAGACGGTCCGGGAGGCCGTTCGGTCCGCGACGCCGGCCGCGGTCGGGCTCCTGCTGCTCGCGTCGGCGCTGGCCGTCGTCGCCGGGCCGGGGGTGGTTCCGAACCTCGCCGCCGTCGACGACGGCGACCTGCCCGGAGATCCGATCGAGGTCGAGGGGTATCAGGTGACGTACGCGGAGGACGTCGAGAACCAGGTGGTGAGCGTCGTCGACGTCGCGGCGTTCGGCCGGTCGACGAGCGTCAACACCTCGGGGGTGATCGTGAAGAACGCGGACCGGGAGATCTGGACCACAGCGGTGTCCCGCGGGAACCTCGTCTTCTGGGGGTACCGCGCCGTCGACGTGGGCGGGACCGGGTGGCGCGAGACGGTGTGGGTCCAGCGGGTCGGGTGGGTCGCCGCGAACGGCGGCCCGGCCTACCGAGTCGACGCGATCCGGAACGAGACGCGCTCCACGTTGTTCACGAGCGAACCGGCGCGGGCGGAACCCCGGGTCGACGGGCGCAACGTCACGGTCGCGGCCGTCGAGGGCGGCTTCGAGCTGCGCGTCGCGCACGACGGGGAGACCGAGCGGGCGGCGTTCCCGGCGACGAACGAGACGGTGACGCTGCAGGGCGTCGCGTTCATCCGCGATGAGGACGCCGTGTTCGCGGAGCGCGGGGAGACGCGGGTGCGGATCGCGACGCGAGAGACGTACGAAGGGCGGCAGTGAATCGCGGGCGGGAGTAGGTCGCAGTCGGGATCAACGCCGGCGGCGAGCCGCGATCACGACCACTCGATCCGGTACACTTCGGCGTCGACCTCGCGCGACGCGTCGGTGTGGTGGTCGAACTGCGCGTCGATCGCGAAGTCGGCCGCGAACGCGTGGGTCACCTCGCCGCCGTTGTCGGCCGCGAACGCCTCCACGAACTCCCGGCTGCCCGCGTTGTGGACCGAGTAGGAGACGGCCGCGACGCGGCTCGCCGTCGCCAGGAATCCGCGGTCGGCGTTGCGGTTCCCGTCCTGCGCGCCGAACGGCGGGTTCATCACGACCGTCACGGGGTCGGGCACGTCGAGGGGGAGCCGCGTCGCGTCGCCCTGAATCCAGTGGACGGGGGCGCTCGCGGCCACTCGGAGCTGGTTGGCGGTCGCGGTGGTCAGCGCGGCCCGGTCGAGTTCGACGCCGAACACGCGGGCGGGCCCGCGGAGAGCGGCGGCGAGCGCGAGCATCCCGGTCCCCGTGCCGAGGTCGAGGACGGTGCGCCCGTCGACGTCGCCGTGGAGGTCCGCGAGGTGGACGACGTGGGCGGCGAGGTCGGGCGGAGTCGGGTACTGTTCGAGCGCGAGGCGTGGCTCCTCGAACCCCGCGACCACGCCGAGCTTCGTCGCGAGCGAGCGCTTCGAGGCCATGCGTCAGGACGTGGTCGTCTCGCCGCCCGTTCGGACGAGTTCGACCCCCTCGCGGCGGGCGCGCTCGGCGAGGGCCGACAGCGCCGGGTCCGCGGCCGTCGGGTCCGAGACCTCGTCGAGGCGGACCTCGACGCGGCCGGCACCGAGGAACGCCGCGGCGCGGACGAACTCGCGGAGCCGGTCGGCCTCGCGCTGGGTCGCGAGCGTGTCCTCGCAGTCGAAGCAAGCGTCGACCGACAGCGTCGCCGGCTGGTACCCCCGAGCCGAGAGCTCGGCCTTGAGGTCGCGGAGGTGGGCGGGAGCGGTGCTGTCGAGGTCGGCGGCGTCGATGACGATCGGGTCGATCTCCGCGGGTCGACAGCCGCGGAGCGTCCCCTCGATCCCGTCGGGCTGCGTCGTGCTCATGTCCGCTCATATGTTATAGTTATACAAAAGCCTTTGTGCATGCTTGAAAGTAATAACTCGGGCCACTCGGTGAGCGCGACGGTGCCGCTGGCTCCTTATTCGTCAGACGGCGCGTCCCTCCGGGGCGGGAGCGGTGGTCGTGACCCCCTGTGACGGTCACGTTTCGTGTTCGACGGTCGTCGGCGACGACCCCGCTCAGTGCGGGACCGGAGGATCGAAATGCCCGAAAACGGATGTCTCAAGCATCGAGGCCGGTTCGAGACGGAGCGAACCGGAACGCCGATCTCGGGTGCGTTCGAGGTGTTCGGACAAAGGTTTAAATGGCGCAATAACCAGAAACCTTATAATGGAACGTCCGAGTCGCCAGCGCCAACAGGAGCGAACCACAGAGCGAGAGTCGGACGAGACGGAGACCCTCTCCTGTCCGGAGTGTGATTCTGAGGAGATCGTCACCGATGCCGATCAGGAGCTCGTGTGTGAGGACTGCGGGCTCGTTTTGGACGAGCGGAACATCGACCGCGGGCCGGAGTGGCGGGCGTTCAACCACTCCGAGCGGCAGTCGAAGTCGCGCGTCGGTGCGCCCATCACCGAAACGATGCACGACAAGGGGCTGACGACGACGATCGACTGGAAGGACAAGGACGCGTACGGCCGGTCGCTCTCCTCGGAGAAGCGGTCGCAGATGCACCGGCTACGGAAGTGGCAAGAGCGGATCCGCACGAAGGACGCGGGCGAGCGCAACCTCCAGTTCGCGCTCTCGGAGATCGATCGGATGGCCAGCGCGCTCGGCGTCCCGCGGTCGGTACGCGAGGTCGCCTCCGTCATCTATCGACGGGCGCTCAACGAGGACCTCATCCGCGGCCGGTCGATCGAGGGCGTCTCCACGGCCGCGCTCTACGCCGCCTGCCGGCAGGAGGGCATTCCCCGGTCGCTCGACGAGGTCGCCGACGTCTCGCGAGTCCCGCAGAAGGAGATCGGCCGGACGTACCGCTACATCTCACAGGAGCTCGGGCTGGAGCTGAAGCCCGTCGACCCGAAGCAGTTCGTTCCGCGCTTCGCCTCCTCGCTCGAACTGAGCGAGGAGGTCCAGTCGAAGGCGACGGAGATCATCGACGTCTCCGCCGAACAGGGACTGCTCTCCGGGAAGTCCCCGACCGGCTTCGCCGCCGCCGCGATCTACGCGGCCTCGCTGCTCTGTAACGAGAAAAAGACCCAGCGCGAGGTCGCCGAGGTGGCGCAGGTCACGGAAGTCACGATCCGCAACCGGTATCAGGAGCAGATCGAAGCGATGGGATTCCGCTAGCGACGCGGTCGTGCGATCAACCCGCGATCGATTCGCCGTGATAGGGTTTTTAATCGGTACCGAGCGTAACGAGTCGTAAGATGTACTCCCAGATTCTCGTCCCGACCGACGGTAGCCCCGCCTCAGACGCGGCGATCGAACACGCGATCGACCTGGCTCGGCAGTACGGCGCGACGCTCCACGCGCTGTACGTCGTCGACGGCGCGGCGTACTCGACGCTCGAGGCCGGCGCCGACGTCGTCATCGAGGCGCTCGAGACGGAGGGCGAGGAGGCAACCCGACGGGTGGCAGATGCCGCCGAGAGGGAGGGCGTCGACTGCGAGACGAAGATCGCGACGGGAACCGCGTACCGGTCGATCCGCGACTACGTCGACGAGCACGCCATCGACATGGTCGTGATGGGAACGCACGGCCGGAAGGGGCTCGATCGGTACCTCCTCGGCAGCGTCACGGAGCGCGTCGTCCGGACCTCGGACGTGCCGGTTCTCACCGTGCGGTATCCGACCGATGAGTGAGTCGCCGCCGCGCCGGGGGTGACTCCCGTGCGCGACTGGCTCTCACACCGAGTCGCCGCCTCGCCGGACGAACCGGCCCTCGTGCGTGCCGAGGACGGCGAGGCGTGGACGTATACGGACTTGGACTGGCTGGTCTCCGAGACGGCGGGGCGCCTCGCCGCCCACGGCATCGAACCGGGCGACCGGATCGGCGTGCTCACCCCGCCGTACGTCGGAACCGTTGGGTTGATCCACGCGGCGATGCGAATCGGGGCGACCTTCGTCCCGCTCGGACAGGGGCTCACGCCCCGGGAGCTCTCTGAGCGGATCGAATTGACGGACCTCTCGGCGGTCGTCTGCGCGGAGCCCACCGAGGACGACGCGCTGGCGGCCGTCGACGGTCTCGACGGCACGCCCGTCTTCTCCGTCGACGACCCGGCCGACGCGACCGTCACCGGCGTCCACGACGTCGAGCCGGAGTCGGTCGCCGAGCCGGAGTGGGAGTCGACCGACTACCTCTGTATCCTCTTCACGTCGGGAACGACGGGCGAGCCGAAGCCGGTTCCGCTCACCGCGGGCAACGTGTACAGCTCGGCGGTCTCGTCCGCGTTTCGACTCGGCGTCAACCCGGCCGACCGCTGGCTCGTCTCGCTCTCGCTGCATCACATGGGCGGGCTCGCGCCCGTCTACCGCTCCGCGCTGTACGGCACGACGCTCGTGCTCCGCGAGGGGTTCGACCCCGGCGGCACCGCCGACGACATCGACACGTACGACGTGACCGGCGTCTCGCTCGTCCCGACGATGCTCACGCGGATGCTCGACAGGCGAGGCACGCTCTCGGACTCGCTCCGCGTGGTCCTGCTCGGCGGGGCGCCGGCGCCGGACGAGCTGTTGGAGCGCTGTCGCGACTACTCGGTGCCGGTGTATCCCACCTACGGGATGACCGAGTCCGCGTCACAGATCGCGACCGCGACGCCCAAACAGACGAAAGAGCGGCTCGGAACCGTCGGCCATCCGCTGTTCGGCACCGACGTCACCGTCGTCGGCGAGGACGGCGCACCGGTCGACGCCGGAGAGACGGGCGAGATCGTCGTCGACGGTCCGACGGTGACGCCCGGATACCTGGAGCGCCCGCCGGAGGGCGAGGAGTCGTCGGCCGAGTTGGACCGCTCGGACTTCGGGCCGCACGGGCTCCACACCGGAGACGTGGGGCGGTTCGACGAGAGCGGTTACCTCTACGTGCTCAACCGCCTGGACGACCGGATCATCAGCGGCGGCGAGAACGTCGAGCCCGGCGAAGTGAGCGACGTGCTCCGCGAGTTCCCGGTGGTCGAGGACGCCGCCGTCGTCGGCCTCGACGACGACCGGTGGGGCGAGCGGGTGGCGGCGCTGCTCGCGGTCGGTGACCAGCGGGAAGAACTGGTGGACGAGGCGGCGCTGGAGGGCTTCGCGCGGAAGCGACTCTCGGGGTTCAAGCTCCCGAAGACGGTCGCGTACGTCGACGAGCTCCCGCGGACCGTCTCGGGCACCGTCGACCGGGACGCGGTCCGGGAGGCGTTGCGGGAACGCGGCCACGACCTGAACGCCGATTCGGGACCGGAACTGGAGACCGCCGGCTTCGAGCCCGCGGACCCGACCGAACGGCTGGATGATGACGCGCGGGAGCCGGCCGCCGGCGATCCGGGCGACGACGACGATCCGAGCGACGACGACGATCCGGACGGCACCGACAAGAGCGAGGAGCGCGACGAGTCGGCGGGCGATCCAGTCGACATCGTCGACGCTGAAGACGTCGCCAACGGGGACGGCGGTCCGGAAGGCGGTCCCCAGGGTAACTCCGAGGAAGCCGCCGACCAGGTCTCCGACGAGACCGCCAACGAGACCTCCGACGCCGACGCGACGCGGGCCGAGGAATAAACTCTCCCGGAATTTCTCGTTGTTCCACGAACGTTTTGACCGAGGGGGCCGCGGATGGGACATGGACCTACTCGACGACAGCATCGTCCCGGAGCACGCGCGCGATGTGAAGGCAGAGGCCCGCGAGTTCGCCGACGAGTACATCGCACCGAACGCCGAGGCGTACTACGACTCCGGCGAGTACCCGTGGGAGGTGCTGGAGGCCGGCATGGACGCCGGGCTCGTCGCGCAGGACATCGGCGAGGAGTACGGCGGGAAGGGGTTCGACCTCGCGCAGGTGCTCGCGATCGCGGAGGAGTTCTACCGCGCCGACGCCGGCATCGCGCTCACCCTCCAGCTCGCGAGCTTCGGCGCCGAGATGGTCGAGCAGTACGGCACCGACGAGCAGAAGGAGGAGTACCTCCGGCCCGTCGCGGAGAACGACCAGATATCGGGGCTCGCCGTCTCGGAGCCCGAGACCGGCTCCGACCTCGCGGGGATGACGACGAAGGCCGAGAAGGTCGAGGGCGGGTACGAGCTCACCGGCGAGAAGTACTGGGTCGGCAACGCGGTCGAGGCCGACTGGCTCACCGTCTACGCGAAGACCGGCGACGGGGAAGACCGGTACTCGAACTACACCCTGTTCATCGTCGAGACCGACTCCGACGGCTACGAGGCCGAGCACATCCCCGAGAAGATGGGGATGCGCGCCTCCAAGCAGGGTCACATCGTCTTCGAGGACTGCTTCGTCCCCGAGGAGAACGTCGTCGGCAGCGAGGGCGGCGGCTTCTACGTGCTCGCGGACTTCTTCAACCACGGCCGCGTGATCGTCGGCGGACACGGGCTCGGCCTCGCCGCCGCCGCCATCGAGGAGGCCGAGGAGTTCGTCCACGGACGCAACGCCTTCGGTCGCACCGTCAACGAGTTCCAGGCGGTCCAACACACCCTCTCCGACATGCGGATCGGCTTCGAGTCGGCGCGCGCGCTCAACTGGCGCGCCTGCGAGAAGGTCGCGAACAACGAGGACGCGGGGTACTGGGCCGCGCTGGCGAAGACCAAGTCCACCGAGGTCGCCACCGACTGCGCCGAGAAGGGCATGAAGCTCCACGGCGGCCGCTCGATCCTCGCCGACCGTCGGATCGCCCGCGTCTACCGGGACGTGCGTATCCCGGTGATCTACGAGGGCGCGAACGACATCCAGCGGAACTTGATCTACCGACAGTCGCGGTAACCTGACGTCCTCCGCGACGGACGCGCGCGGTTACCGACCGTTTTTCCTTTTAAATCCGCCGAGCCAGCGCGTCGAGCGCCGCGCCGCCGCCGGACGTGATGGGATCGCCGTGGCCGACGCAGGCCACCTCGAACGGCGGGGCGCGCTCGGCGAGGTCTCGGACGCTGTCGAGTACCCGGTCCGTGTCGTAGCTGATGAGCCACTCGGAGGGCTCGAGCGCCCCGTCGGACTCGGAGACGAGGTCGCCGAGCATCGCGACGCTCAGGTCCTCGCTCACGTACGCGACGTGGCCGGGGGTGTGACCGGGGGTGTGGTAGGCGGTGAACGATCCCAGTTGCTCACCGTCGACGACCGCGTTGACCTCCAGGTCGGGCCGCGTCGTGAACAGCCCGGTGAGCCGCTGGAGTGCGCCCTTGTGGTTGCGGAGCGGCGGCGACCGGTCGCCCCGGAGGATCGCCGCGTCGAACGAGCCGGCGTACACCGGCGCGTCCAGGTCCGGCGTCAGCGCCGCGAGCGTGCCGACGTGGTCCAGGTCGTAGTGCGTCAAGAGCACCCGCTCCACGTCCGCGACGTCGACGCCGGCGTCGGCGAACCCCTCGCGGATCGCCGCCTCGTCCCACGGCGTCCCCGCGTCGACGAGCGTGGGCACGTCGTCGTCGACGAGGTAGGCGCTGACGCCGCGTAGCTCGAATCGCCACACTCCGTCCGCGAGTTCCGTCGCCATGAGGCCCCGTAGCGACCGACGAGGTTTGACGCTGGCGGCGGTGGGGGCGCGGGACTATCCGTCGCGCGCGCGTCGCCACGCCGACGAAAACGCCAAGACGCCGCGCCGTGACGTCGGCGTATGCGACTCGAGGACTACTGGGGGATCGGCCCGAAGACGAGCGAGCAGCTCGTCTCGGCGCTGGGGACCTCGCGGGCGGTCGAGGCGATAGAGTCGGCCGACGTCCGGACGCTCGTCGACGCCGGGCTCCACCGCGGTCGGGCGACCCGAATCCTCCGCCGCGCCAACGGCGAGGCCGGGATGGACGTCCTCGCGACGGGAGACACCCGCTCGGTGTACGACGACCTGCTCTCGCTGGCCGCCGGCCACGCCCTGACGGCCCACGCCGCCGACCGAATACGAGTGTTGACGCCGCTCGCCGACCGGGAGGCGGTCGAGGCCCGACTCGACAGCGTAGTCGCCGCGCGGGACGCCTGGGAGGGGCTCGCCGAGGCCGACCGCGAGCGGCTGATCGAGGCGTTCGACGCGTACGACGACGCCGAGGGGTCGGACCTGGCGGCCGTCGAGACGGCCCTCGCGCTCCGGGAGGCGGGCCTCGACGACGGCCCGTTCGAGGCGATCGGCGAGTTGGAGGCGGACGCCCTGCGGGACGCCGCCGACGCGCTCGCGGACGTGCGCGGCCCGATAGATCCCACGAGCGCCGGTGGCGACGGAGAGATCGAGATCGCCCGCGGCGCCGACGCGGAGCTGGACCGCCTTCGCGATCAGCTCGACGCGGCCGAGGAACTGGCGAACTCCGCGTTCGACGTGCTCGACGCGGTCCGAGACGGCTCGCTGCGCGACTTCGAGGCGCTGGAGGCCGCGACGATCGACCACGTCGCGAGCGAGACCGGCGTCGATCCGGCGACGGTGCGCTCGGTCGCGCCCGACGACGCGCTCGACGCCGCGGACTTCGTCTCGGCCACCCTCCGGGACCTGGTGGCGGCGCTCGAAGCGGAAGTCGCGGAGCGCGAGGAGACGGTCACCGCCGACATCCGCGAGCGGATCGGCGGGATGGACGCGGGGACGGACGGGAACGGAGAGGACGGCGACGCCGAGAGCGACGTCGCCCGCGCGGTGGACGCCGTCTCCGACGCCGCGTTCCTGCTCTCGCTCGCGCGCTTCGCGGCCGCGTACGACCTCGTCCGACCGACGCTCGTCGACGACGGGATCGCGGTGCGGAACGCCCGCAACCCGTTCATCGCCGGCGAGGTGCAGCCGGTATCGTACGCGATCGGGACCCACTCGCTCGGCGGCGACGCGGGCGTCGCGAGCGTCGACGCGCCGCCGACCGGCGACCGCGTGAGCGTCCTCACCGGCGCGAACTCGGGCGGGAAGACGACGCTCCTGGAGACGATATGCGCGGTGGCGCTGCTCGCGTCGATGGGGCTCCCGGTGCCGGCCGAGGCGGCGGAGGTCGGCTCGTTCGACCGGATCGTCTTCCACCGGCGGCACGCCTCCTTCAACGCCGGGGTACTGGAGTCGACGCTGAAGTCGGTGGTCCCGCCGCTGGTCGAGGAGGGGCGGACGCTGATGCTCGTCGACGAGTTCGAGGCGATCACGGAGCCGGGTCGGGCCGCCGACCTGTTGAACGGGCTCGTGACGCTCACCGTCGAGCGGGACGCGCTCGGCGTGTACGTCACGCACCTCGCGGATGACCTCAGCCCGCTCCCCGAGGCCGCCCGGATCGACGGGATCTTCGCGGAGGGGCTCACGAACGACCTGGAGCTTCGCGTCGATTACCAGCCGCGCTTCGGGACGATCGGCAAGTCGACGCCGGAGTTCATCGTCTCGCGGCTCGTCGCGAACGCGAGCGACCGCGGCGTCCGCGCCGGCTTCGAACACCTCGCCGGCGCCGTCGGCGAGGAGGCGGTTCAGCGAACCCTCTCGGACGCGGAGTGGGCGGGTGGCGATGACTGAGGAGCCGAGCGGCGACCGCGAGTCGGAACCGGTCGAACCCGGACCGGAGCGGATCCGGTCGATCGCGGTCCACCGCGACGACGTCGCGAGCGCCCTCGAGGCGACGCTCCGGAGCGACCGCGAGGTCGTCCTGCGGGTGACCCCGCCCTACTCCGGACGGATGCGCGCGCGATTACACGCCCTCGACGCGGACGCGTCCGGCGGCGACACGGGCGAAGGCGGCGATACCCCCGCGCCGGTCCACGTCGACCCGCGGGACCTCGTCGGGGAGATCCCGCCGTACCCCGAGGTCGACGACACCGCGGCGGCACATCCCGACGCCGACGTCGAGACGCGCCGCGGGCTTCACGCCGAGGCCGTCGAGTCCTGGCGCGAGCGCGTCCGGACGTCGGTCGTCGAGTCGGTGCCGATCGACGCCCGCCCTCGGGACGACGGCGACGAGCGGAACGGGGGTACCCACGAGGTCGACGTGATTGCGCTCGGCTGAGTTCGGCCGTTCCTTTTTAAAAGCGACCGCGAGTCCGTTACAGCCGGAGCCGCTCGACCGACGTGGCGGTGCCGCCGAAGTCGGCGAGAGCGCCGTCCGGGTCGTCGCCGTCGGTGGTCGCCGCCGCGACGACAATGGTGTCGTCGTCGAGGTGGGCGTCGATGTCGTCGTCGAGTTCGACGTCAAGTCGGACCTCGTACGCGTCGCCCTCGGGCTCCACCAGCGTGGAGCCGCTGGCGGTGCACACCGCGACCGCGTCGCCGTCGGTCTCGCCCGAGACGATCAAGTTCTCGTCCACGTGCTCGACGGTGGCCGTGAGGTCGGGACCCGCGGGGCGGTCGCGCTCGACGTACCGCTCCCGGACGACGGTCGGCGTCTCGACCGGTTCGCCGGCGTCGACGCCGTGCGCGAGGCGGATGTAGCCGGCCATCGTCCACGCGAGCGGGGTCGCCCCCCCGGTTCCCTCGCCGAACTTCCAGCCGTAGTCGGTCGGGTGCTCGCGGTCCCACACCTGCTCGGGGAGCATCCGTCCGGAGTTGCCGAAGCCGGCCATCGTCTCCAGTAAGGCGTCGGGTTCGAGCGCGTCCTCGTCGGTGCCGCCGAAGCCGTCTGGGCCGTCGGCGCGAGCGCGGAGCTCGTACTCGCCGCGCTCGCCCGTGAAGATCGGCCACAGCCGCCCGCGGCCGTCGCCCGTGCCGGCCCACGGGGCGCCCGGGTCTCCGGCGGCGATCTCGCCGTAGGCGTCGCCGACGTAGCGGTACCACGCGGGGCCGTGCGGCGTGTCGACGCGGATCGAGTCGTCGACGGCGGTGACGGAGTTCCGGATCGTCTCGTCGTCGGCCGGCTTCACGCCGAGCCGGACGAGCTCCAGGAAGCCGCCGTCGACGATCTCCCGCTCGTCGTAGGTCGGGCCGTCGTTGGCGATCGTTCGGGGACGGCCGGACTCGGGGTTGCCGTCCGCCGTGATCCGGACGTAGTACGGCGTCTCGGCGTGGCGATCGGTCCCCGTCGACGTCGCGCACCACTCCTCGACGCGCGAGGTCCACTCGTCCGCGAGCCCGAGCCACGCGAGCGCGTCGGCGCGGAGCGCGTCTGGGTCGGCGCGGAGCGCGTCGGAGTCGACCCCCTTCGAGCCGCTGGCCGCGCCGCGGTCCTCGATCCGATCGGCCTCCGCGAGCGCGAGCGCGGCGCCGCAGACGAGCCCGGCGATCTCGGCGGCGATGCTCGACGGCGAGAAGCCGGCCTCCTCTTCCCAGCGCTCCTGGGCCGTCTCGGGGCCGTTGGCCGCGATGTAACCGAGCGAACGGCGGACCTGGTCGTAGGTGTAGTCAGCGTCCTCGGGCACGACGCCGTGCTCGTACAGCTGCCACGCCATCACCGAGGGGAACGCGATGTTGTCCATCTGCTCGCCGCCCCAGCGGGTGCGGCCGTCGATGTAGGTGTTCTGCGGCAGGAAGCCGTCCTCGTCCTGCTGGGTGTTGTAGAGGTACGCGAGCGCGTCTGCGCCGCGTTCGACCTCGCCGACCTCGATCAGGGCCGTGAACACCTGGTAGAGGTCGCGCGACCAGACGAAGTTGTAGCCGTAGCCGCGGTCCTCCGCGGCGTACTCCGTCTCCCCCCACGGCACCGACGGACTCGCGATGCCCGCGCCGTCGTGGCGCTTGTCCTCGACGGCCGCCAGCGTCATCAGCGCGAAGCGGTACTGCGTCTCCATGTCGGCGTCGCCGGTCACGGAGGCCGGGAACTCGCGGCCCGAGAGCCAGTCGCGCCACGTCTCGACGTACGAGTCGGCGACGTCCGCGAACCCGCGCGAGAGGGCGTTCGTCGCCTCGGAGAGCGCGGACTCGGCGTCCGCCTCCTCGGCGAAGCCGAGCGCGACGGTCTCCGAGACCGCCGTTCCGCTGCCGACGAGGCCGGCGAGCATGACGTTGCCGTTGGCCTCTGTCAGACCGGGACCGCGCTCGCCCTCGCTGAACAGGCTCTCGGCCTCGTGGCCGCCGGCCAACAGCGTGCTCGCCCAGTCGAACTGACTCGCGCTCGCGAGCGCGAGCGCGATCTCGAAGGAGTCGCCGTCGTCGTCGACGAGCTTGCCCGGGTGCCGATCCTCCGCGTCGTCGTTGCGCGCGACCAGGTGGTAGCCGTCGGGGCCCGCCACGCGGTCGCCGCGGTCGTTGGTCCCGACGTTCGTGATCGTCGTGTCGACGAGGGCGTACACGTCGTACTCGCGGCTCCCCTCGAACTCGACGTCCGCGAGGATCGCGTCGCCCCGGGTGTCGACGGCGTACTCGACGGTCAGCGTCCACTCGTGGCCGTGGCCGTCGCCGGTCTCCCGGATCGTCTGCGTGTACGCCAGCGCGTCGTCGGTCGTCGGCTCCGTGCGGCGCTCGACGGTCTCCGTGGTGGACACGTGGCTCGTCTCGTCGAAGGTCCGGACCGTGTGTCCCGTCTCCGGGTCGGCGACGAGGAAGTCGAAGGTCCGGACGTTCATCACGTCGATCCGGGGGAACCGCGCCTCGGTGAGCGCTCCCTCGGTCAGCGTGAACCAGACCGGGACCGGGTCGTCGGCCTTGTGGTCGGCCGGGGTACCGACGCCGAACTTCCGGCCCGTGGTCCAGTGGGGTGCCTCGTCCGGGCCGGTCGGCGTGTCGTGCGGGATCGGGAGCGCGCCGTACTTCGCGAGCGTCACCGTGGCGTCGATGCGGAGCGCGTGCGACCACCCGAGCGGCGTCGCGCTGTCGAGGTCGCCGTCGTCGAAGGCCTGCTCCGCGAAGAGCCCGGCGTCGTTGACGAACGGACCGTCGGGCTCGCAGAGCGTGTACAGCTCGCGGGCGGCGTCGAACAGTCGGCTCGCGTCGTCGTCCCGCTCACGGACGAGCCCGGCGAGCGAGGCGGCGGCCGTCGCGCCCCACAACGTCGAAACCGACCACACCTTCGCGGCGCCCTGCTCGGCCGTGCGCCAGTCGTCGCCGGTGAACCTGACGAGCCCTTCGACGTCCGCCGTCTCGCGGCGGAGCGCCTCGATCGAGTTCAGCACGTGGGTTCGCACGTGGCCGAGGAACGCCTCGAAGTCGGTCGCGGCGACCGTCGCGCCGGAGCCGTCCGTGACCGCGCCGTCGATCCCCGCGCGCTCGTCGCGAAGCGCGTCGTACTCGACGACCGCGCTCGCGAGCGCGAAGGTGCTGGAGTCCGCGCGCTCGTCGCGGCTCTCCGCGCTCGCGCGCTGCGGGAACCGCTCGGTGTCGGGGTTCCACCGATCGTCGAGACCGGCGAGCGCGTCGTCGGCCGCCGCGGCCGCCGCGACGCGCGTCTCGTCGTCGACGGGGGCGCGGGCGACCGCGGCGAACGCGCGGAGATACGTCGCGCCGGTGTGCGTGAACCGACCGAGGGCGTTCTCCCAGCAGTTCTGACACCGGCGGGGGAGCCCGTCGTCTTCGGTCGTCTCGAGGAGGAAGGCGACGGCGTCGGCGATGGTCGCGTCGATCCGCTCGCGCCACTCCTCTGGGAGGTCGGTCGTCCGCCGAAGCCGGGCGAGAAACGCGACCACGGACGCGGGCTGGTCGAGCTGGTCGTTCGGTCCGGCGATCCCGTTCGCGCCCTCGATTCGGGCGTTCGCCCAGCCGGGGGCGACCTTTCCGGAGTCGGCCCAGACGCGGTGCGGCCACGAGCCGTCCGCGTCCTGCGTGCGGCAGAAGAACGACGCGGTCGCCAGGAGCTCCTCGTCGGCGTCGAGGTCGAGCTCCTCGCTCGCGTTCAAAAGGGCCGTCGCGGTCTCCGCCTCGTCACGGAACCAGGTGTAGCCGTACCCGCCCGAAGTCGAGTAGAAGGGGTCGAACTCGGGCGCCGCGATCCGCGCGCCGGACTCGGCGGTCAACAGATCGAGCGTGCGGAGGTCGCTCGCGATCACGCCCCGCCGCGGCACGTCCTCGGGGACGGTCGGCCCGCGGCCCGCGGCGGCCTCGCGGAGGTCGCTCGCGTCCGGGTACGCCGTCGCGATCCGCGAGATCTCCTCGATCCGCCGCTGACGGTCGGGACCGTCGGAGATCGCGTCCATCGCGTCGTCGCCCGTCTCGCGCGTCTCCCGCCGATCGACGATCGCCCGGCTCGCTAGCGTGACGCGCTCGCTTCGGCCGTCGCGCTCGAAGGGTGCCCGGACGACGACGTCCGGGGTGAGCCGCGAGTCCTCGCGCTGGTCGATCTCGCCGCGGTGCGGGAACCCGTTCCCGTCATCGCCGAGCAGTTCCGAGATCGTGCGGAGCCGCTGGCCGTGCGCCGCCGAGAGTCCCGTCGACGCCGTGAGGAAGTCGTGTTCGGTCCGGTGGTACACCTCGACGACGCTCCCGTCGTCCGGACCCGCCTTCTCGTGGACGAGGTTACCGACGCGGCCCTCGACCATGTCCGGCGAGAACGCGCAGGCGGCGACCAGCTCCGCGTCCGTGGGCGGCGAACCGCGCAGCTCAACGTGCGTGAGGTGCGTGTCGCCCACGACCAGGTCGAACTGGTGGATCGTGTACCGCCCCGCGTCGTACTCCGTCTCGACGAGGGGGGTGTCGTCGTCGTAGTGCTGGCGCGTCGTCGTGAGCTCGTCGAACCAGCGAACGCCGCGTCCGGCCGTGATGCCCATTCGGAGTCGGTCGGCTCCGCCGACTCCCGACAGGGAATACGAACAGTCGTGGACGCTGCCGTTCGGTCCGACGTGGACCAGACGGCCGTCGTCGCCCGTGAACGCGCCGGCGGTGGTGGGACGCTCCGCCGGATAGCGCTCGCCGCGCCGACGTTCGTGCTCCGTGAGAGCGGTTCGCAGTCGCATAGTCGACTTGCGATTGCCGGGGTAAAAGCCTTGACGAACGAGGCGACTGCTCGGTCCGTCCGATATCGTCCGAAGAGCAATAACAAAGACCCCAGGCTTCGATGAGTGCCTCATGCATCATCCTGGACCCCCTCGGTTCCTTTCGACGGGAGAGACGACGCAGCTGGCTCCCCGGGACCCCGACCCGGCAGCGGAGTACGAGTGGCGAGTCGCCGAGGCGCCGCCGAACAGCGAAGCGACCGTCGGTGAAACGCCCGTGACGACGTTCACGCCGGACGTTTCCGGCCGATACCGCCTCGGTCTCGACGCGCCGGACGGCGACCACCTGCTGACGATCCAGGCGTTCGCGGCGAGCTACGAGGGCGTCGACGTCGCCGGGGGGAGCGGCACGGCGATCCGCGACCGCGACGTCGATCACGCCGCGATCGACTACGGCGCCGAGCGCGCCCACGAGGGTGTGGGTCGCCCGCGCGTTCGACTCGACGCGACCGTCGAGGAGACGGCTGAAGACGAGGGGAGCGAGGCGGGCGGCGGCGAGCGCGCTGAAATCGTCGTTCGGGCGACGCCGACCCCGAACCCCGATTCCGCCCTCGACGCGTCGGAGCTCGGAGTTACCTTCGTCGTCGACGACCGCGACGTCGAGCAGGCGGTCGCGGAGGGGCGACGGAATCCCCGAGACGGGCTCCAGACGACTGACGACGGGCGCACGCTCCGGATCCCGGCAGACACCGTGCCGGATCGGCTGCGCGTCCACGGCGTCGCCGTCGCCCGCGAGCCGGGACGCGAGCAGCGGGTGAGCGTCGCCGACGCGGTCTCGGTCGAACGCACCGACCGGAGCGAACTCGCGGACGTTGACGGAGACGAGGCCACCGACCCGGACCTGACGACCCCGGTCGACGCCGACGGCCCCGCCTTCGAGACGGTCCGGCTGAACCAGCCCCCCGAGTGGACGAAAGACGCGACCGTCTACGAGGTGTTCGTCCGGACGTTCGCCGACGCCGACGAGGGGGAGGCGTTCTCGGCGATCGCGGAGCGGATCCCGCGGATCGCGGCGCTCGGCGTCGACACGCTGTGGCTCACGCCAGTCCTCCAGCACGACGGGAAGCCCCACGGGTACAACATCGTCGACTTCTTCGACGTGGCCGAGGACCTCGGCAACCGCGACGACTACGAGGCGCTCGTCGAGACGGCGCACGACCACGGGATGCGGGTGCTGTTCGACTTCGTCGCCAACCACACCGCGCGCGACCACGAGTGGTTCCGGGACGCCTACCAGAACCCGGACTCACCGTTCCGCGACCGCTTCGAGTGGCAGGAGTCCGGCGAGCCCGAGACGTACTTCGACTGGGAGCTGATCGCGAACCTGAACCACGCGAACCTCGACGTGCGGCGGTTCCTCCTCGACGTGATCGACGAGTGGGCGCCGCTCGTGGACGGGTTCCGCTGTGACATGGCGTGGGCCGTCCCGGATTCGTTCTGGCGCGAACTCCGCGATCGGGTGAAGGCGAAGGACCGCGAGTTCCTGCTGATGGACGAGACGATCCCGTACATCCCCGAGTTCCACGAGGGGATGTTCGACGTCCACTTCGACGCGACGCTGTACTTCCAACTCCGGCAGGTGGGTCGCGGCGCGGAGCCCGCCTCGTCGCTGCTGGACGCGATCGACCAACGCGCGGAGATCGGGTTCCCCGACCACGCCGGCTTCCTCCAGTACATCGAGAACCACGACGAGACGCGCTACCGCGTCGAGTGCGGAGATGCCGCCGCGGCCGCCGCGGGCGCCGCGACGTTCACCTTACCCGGCGTGCCGATGGTGTACGCCGGCCAGGAGATCGGCCAGCGCGGCCGCCGTGACGCGATCGCGTGGGACCACGCGCGAGACGCGGTCCGCGAGCGCTACGAGCGCCTGATCGCGACGCGCGACGACCACCCGGCGCTCGCTCCCGAGGGCGACCTCGAACGCGTCGACTACCACGTCGCCAGCGGCGACCTCGACGAGCGACCGATCGCCGTGAGCGGGGACATTCATCCGGACGACGTGGTCGCGTTCCGCCGGACGAACCACGCGGAGTCGCTGATCGTCGTCCTCAATTTCGCGCCCGAGACGGCGAGCGTCGCGGTCCACACGGACCACTCGGAGCGCGACCTCGTCACCGGCGACTCCTGCGTCGTGGTCGACGGCGAGGGGACCGAGCGGATCCGCGTCGACGAGGTGGCGATCGTCCGGGAGACGAACGAATGAGCGGCGGGAACACTCCCGAGGACGCTCGGCCCGCGGTCCTTCCGGACCGGACCGAAGAACTCGTCGCGCGTGCGCGATCGGACCGCAACGGCGCGGACACTCGGTTCGAGGCGGCCCGGTCTCTCGTCGAACGTCTCGGCGCTCACCCGATCCGGCCGGACGGTGCGGATCCGGCGACCGATCCGCCGATAGGCGTCGCCTTCGGCTTCTGGACCCCAGACCTCGTCGACGCCGGAGTCTCCGTCGACGACGTGCGACTCGAACTGTTCACCCCCGTTTCCGGGGACGAGAGCGGGCGATCGCCAGTGGATCCCGGCCGAGACGATCTCCGCGAGGTCTCGTTCCGCGTCGATCGGATCCCGGTCGAGCGCGACGACGAGTTCCACTGGGTCGCCGTCGAGGGTATCCCCGTGGGGACGGCGGAGCGCCTCGGCGCGCTCTACCAGCTCGCGTACCGGACGCCTGACGGCTATGACGAGTGGGAGACGGTCCGGGACCCGCTCGCGTACTCGGTCCCGTTCGGGGCGTTCGCGCCCGCCGAGGCGTACGACTGGCCGCGCCTGGACGCGACGCGGCCCGACCGCGACCACTTCGCCTCGCTCGGGACCGACGACGAGGCGCTGCCGACGACGGCGGACGACGGGCTCCCGCGGGTCGATCCCGCGACGAGCATGGTGGAGATCCATCCCGGGACGTCGACCGAGGCGGGGTCGCTCGCGGCCCTCGCGGAGCGGTTCGAGGAAATCGGCGAGAAGCTCCGCGCCGACGAGCCGCTCGCGCCCCACGAGCGCAACTACGCCGGCTACGACGCGGTCCAGCTCATGCCCGTCGAGCCGCTCACGCAGGCGTACGGGCGGCAGTGGTACTGGCGCCCCGGCGGAACGTACGAACCCGGAGAAGGGGGCGAGCGGCGCGGGACGCGCGCGGACGCTGACGACGCCCCCCGAAGCGGCGACCCCGTCGATCCCGCGTCGGCGTTCGACCGCGAGCGCGACGCGGAGCGCGTGACGGTCGGCGTCGAGCGCCCGGACCAGACCAACTGGGGGTACGACGTCGTCGTGAGCGGGTTCTCGGCCGCGAACCCGGCACTGCTGGAGACCGGACGACCCGACGAACTCGTCGAGTTCATCGCCGCCTGCCACGCGATGCCGGACCCGATCCGGGTCGTCTTCGACGTCGCGCTCGGGCACGCGGACGAGGGGGCGGCGGAGCTGCTTCCGGACCCCTTCTTCGAGGGGCCGGGGATGTACGGGCTCCACCTGGATTACCGTCAGCCCGTCGTCCGGGCGATTCTCCTCGAGCTACAGCGTCGGAAGGCGAACTTCGGCGCAGACGGGATCCGCATCGACGGCGCGCAGGACTTCACGTATCACGACGAGGAGACCGGCGAGCAGGTCCACGACGACGCGTTCCTCGCCGAGATGGACCGGGTGACACACGAAGTCGCCGGGACCGAGTACCGGCCGTGGATGATCTACGAGGACGGGCGGCCGTGGCCGCGGGAGGACTGGGAGTTGGCCTCGACCTACCGGACGCTGATCGACCAGCACCCGCACGCGTTCCAGTGGTCGCCCGTGACGTTCGCGCACAACAAGCCCGCGCTGCTCACCTTCTGGGCGACGAAGTGGTGGCGCATGCGCGAGGTCGCCGAGTTCGGAAGCCAGTGGATCACCGGCGTCGCGAACCACGACACGCTCCGGCGCGGGTCGCAGGTCGAGGTGACCGACGACTGGGGCGGCGCGCTGATCAACCCGTACCTCGCCGACTCGCCGCCGGAGACGATCCGCGAGGCGTACGACAGCCCCGCCGCGCTCGTCTGGTTCCACGTCGCGATGCCGGGCGTTCCGATGGACTTCCTGCACGCCAACTACCGGGCTCCGTGGGGGTTCGTCCGGGACAGCGACCCGACGTGGAACGTGAAGGTCGTCGCCGAGGAGGCGCCGTGGATCGACTGGCACGTCCCGGAGGGGGCGTACGGCGAGCGCGACGCGTTCCCGCGGCTGAAAGAGCTCGGATTCGAGACGCGCGTCGAACTGAAGGAGTTCGTCACGACGCTCGCGGCCCTGATCGACGCGACCGACTACGACCTCGACTTGATCGCGGAGCTGCTGTCCGTGCAGGGCACGCCGCTCGCGGGAGGCGCTCGGGGCGACGGCGGCCGCGCTGCCGGCGAGGAGCTCGCCGCCACCGACCTCCAGGCGTTCTCGTTCGCGTGGAGCGCCGACGTGGCCGAGTACCTCGTCTTGGACCGCTGGGAGGATGATCAGGGCGACGTGCGGACCGCGTTCGACCGCCGGGTCCGCGAGTTCCGTCAGTCGCGGCCGTGGCTCCGCGGCGACGTCGATCCGGGCCGCGGCGAGGCGTTCGGATACCGACACCCGACGGAGGGGACCGTGGTGTACCAGGCGCTCAGGCGCGATCCCGACGGCGACGAGGCGCTGCTCGTCGCCTGCAACGTGGAGGGAACGCCGGTCGAGGTGTCGCCGACGGGCGTCCTCGACGATCTCGGCGTCGACGGCGGGCACGACGTGGGTAGTGAGCGCGACGGGGCGACCGACTGGACCGTCGCGCTCGCGGCGCCCGACGCGAACGCCGCGGCCGGAGATGACGGAGGCCCCGTCACGCTCGAGACCGCCGACGCGATCGTGTGGCGGGTCGGACGCGGCGACGACTGAGCCGGCCTCACGGACGCGCCGCCCGAAACTGTCGTTCGGACACAACGCTTGAGTCGGTGGGGGTCGCAGAGGTACCCATGCGATTCGATCGCTCCGACGGCGTGTTCTGCCACGTGACCTCGTTGCCGGGACGACACGGGATCGGCGATCTCGGCGACGGCGCCGCGGCGTTCCTCTCGTTCCTCGGCGACGCCGACGTCGAACACTGGCAGATCTGTCCGATCGGCCCGACGACGGACGCCGGCAAGGAGTCGCCGTACCAGTCGCCGTCGGCGTTCGCCGGAAATCCCCTCCTCATCGACCTCGACGGACTGGTCGCCGACGGCTGGCTCGACGAGACGGACCTCGAACCGGTCCCCGACTTCCCGGACGACCGGGTCGACTACGGGGCGGTCCGGGAGTACAAGCTTCCGCTGCTGCGCCGCGCGTTCGAGCGGTTCGACGAGGAAGCGGGGGAAGAGGCCGCCGCAGCCCTCGACGAGTTCCGCGAGGGCGAGCCGTGGCTCGCGGAGTACGCCCTGTTCCGGGCGCTCTCCGAGGCCCGTTCCGAGGGGACGTGGGTCGAGTGGCCGGAGCCGCTCCGGACGCGGGATCCCGAGGCGCTCGCCGAGGCGCGGGAGCGACACGCGACAGAGATCCGATTCCGCGAGTTCGTCCAGTGGACGTTCGACAGGCAGTGGCGCGAACTCCGGGAGGTCGCGGCCGAGGAGGGGATCTCGATCGTCGGCGACGTGCCGATCTACGTCGCGCTCGACTCGGCCGACGTGTGGGCGAACCCGGAGGCGTTCCGGCTCGACGAGGCGAATCGCCCCTCGGCGGTCGCGGGCGTCCCGCCGAACCCGGGCGACGACGGCCAGCGCTGGGGGAACCCCGTCTACGACTGGGAACGGCTCGCCGAGCGCGACTACGACTGGTGGATCGCCCGGTTCCGACGGCTGTTCGACCTCGCCGACGTGGCGCGGCTCGACCACTTCCTCGGGTTCGTGAAGTACTGGGCGATCCCGGCCGACCGCGACGACCCGGCCGCCGGCGAGTGGCGGGAGGGGCCGGGCCGCGACCTGTTCGAGACGGTGGAGCGCGAGCTGGGACAGGCGCCGTTCATCGCCGAGGACCTCGGATTCGAGGAGCCGGCGATGGACGAGCTAATGGCCGAGTTCGGGTTCCCGGGCATGCGCGTCCCGCAGTACGCCGACTGGTGTCAAGAGGGGAACCAGTATCAGCCGATGCACTATCCCGAAAGCGTCGTCGGCTACACCTCCACCCACGACACGGACACGTGGGTCGGCTACTTCGACGACCTCCCCGAGCGCCAGCGCGACTGCTTCCGGTACAACGTCGGGGCCGACGGCGACCGGGGCACCGAGTGGGAGATCATCGAGGAGGTGTGGAGCTCCGAGGCGGTGCTCGCGATGACGACGGTTCAGGACCTGCTCGGGCTCGGCAGCGAGGCGCGGTTCAACGAACCGGGAACCGTCGAGGGGAACTGGGAGTGGCGCGTGACCCGGGACGACCTCGACGACGAGATCGCCGACCGGCTGTGGGAGTTCGCCGGGACACACGTGCGGTAGGTCGGAGGCCGGAAGCGTGCTGCCGAGCTCACCCGTCGTCCACGTCGCGGTGATCCTCGCGGCCACCGTGGCCATCTGGATCGGGAGCGGTTGGCTCGAGGAGGCGGCCGAGACTCTCTCCGCGTACTACGGGCTGCCGGCCGTCGTCCAGGGGTCGGTCGTCGTCGCGGTCGGGTCGAGCTTTCCCGAACTGGTGAGCGTGATCGTCACCGCGGTCGTCGGCGTGTTCGACATGGGCGTGGGCGCGCTCGTCGGCTCCGCCATTTTCAACGTGCTCGTCGTCCCCGCCGTCTCGGGGTTCGGCGCCGACGGTCCCCTGGAGTCGAGCCGGACGATCGTGTACAAGGAGGCGCAGTTCTACATGATCGCGGTCGCGACCCTCATCGTGACGTTCTCGCTCGCGGTCATCTACGTCCCGGTCCCCGCCGAGACGATCGCGGGAGAGCTGACCCGGCCGCTCGCGCTCATCCCGCTGGCGTTGTACGCGCTCTATCTATTCATCCAGTACCAGGACGTCGGCGACGCCGACATCGAGACGGTCCGAGACGGCGTCGACATCCGCCGGGAGTGGGGGAAACTCGCCGCGGGGCTGCTCGTCATCGTGGTGACGGTCGAGCGACTTGTCGCGTCCGTCGAATCGCTCGGAGCGACCTTCGGCATCCCGGAGTTCCTGGCCGGAGTCACGATCGTCGCGGCGGCGACGAGCCTCCCCGACACGTTGGTGAGCCTCCGAACGGCGCAGGCGGGTCGCGGAGCGACGAGTCTCGGGAACGTGCTCGGATCGAACACGTTCGATCTCCTCGTCGCGATCCCGCTGGGAGTGCTCATCGTCGGCCGCGTCGAGGTCAACTTCTCGACGGCCGTCCCGATGTTCGGCGTGCTCACGGCGGCGACGGTCCTGCTGTTCGGGGTGCTCCGGACGGACCTGTCGCTCACGAGTCGCGAGTCGTCCGCCCTCCTCGCGGCGTACGCGCTTTTTATCGCGTGGATCGTCGCCGAGACGGTCGGAGTGACGGGACTGTTACGGGGCGTCTGAGCGCTTCTACCGGTTCCGGCCGATGATGAAGTACAGCACGAGGCCGAGCAGCGGCGCGAGGAACGCGACGATCGCCCACAGGAACGCGGGCTGGTCGCTGCGCTGCTTCGCGTCCGAGTAGATCCAGACGATGATGCCGATCTGTACGAGCAGCACCAGCAGACCGAACAGGAGGGCGACCGCGCCGGCCAGCCCCTCTTGAAGCAGTATCGGGGACATCGAACGGACGCACTCTCGGACGTCGTAAGTGTCTTTGGGCTCCGCCTGCCGGCGGTTCGCTCCGCCGCCGCCTCGGATCGCGAACCACGAACCGTTTTGGTCCGGCGGCGCTCCGATTCGAACATGGACCTACCAGTCGACGTCGACCGGCTCCGCGCGGACCTGGAGGCGAACGCGGCGTTCGGTCGAGTCGAGTACGACGATCCGGAGAAACGCGGGCGGACGAACCGGACCGGGAGCGAGGCGAACCGAGCCGCACGCGACCGGCTCGTGGAGCGACTGGAAGACGCCGGTCTCGACGTCGCCGTCGACGAGGTCGGAAACGTCCTCGGAACGTGGACCCCGGACGCCGCGGACCCCGCGGCCGCCCCCGTCGTGAGCGGGAGCCACCTCGACAGCGTCCCCGAGGGCGGGATCTTCGACGGTCCGCTCGGGGTCTACGCCGCGTTGGAGGCCGTGCGGGCGATGCGAGAGGCTGGCGTCGAGCCGACGCGCCCGGTCGGCGTCGTCAGCTTCACCGAAGAGGAGGGCGGGACCTTCGGCGACGGCCTGCTCGGCTCGTCGGTGGCGACCGGTGTCGTCGACCCAGCGGACGCGCTCGCGTTCGAAGACGACGCCGGCGAAACGCTCGGTGAGGCGCTCGACCGGATCGGCTACCGCGGCGACGACGCGATCGACCCGGCGACGTGGGCGGCGTTCTACGAGCTCCACGTGGAGCAGGACACCGTCTTAGAGGACGCAGACGCGGACGCGGGCGTGGTGACCACGATCACGGGGATCACGCACTGCGAGGCGGAGATCGAGGGGGAGGCGAATCACGCCGGCGCGACCGCGATGGGCGACCGGACCGACGCGCTGGCGGCCGCGAGCGAGTTCGTCCTCGACGTGGAGGCGGCCGCGAACGCGGTCGTCGACGAGTCGAGCGCCTCCGCGGTCGGCACCGTCGGGTCGCTCTCCGTCTCGCCGAACGCGACGAACGTCGTTCCGGGGCGCGTCGAGGCCGGCGTCGACGTGCGCGACGTCGAGGCCGAGTCGATGGAGACGATCGTCGCGGCCGCGCGCGAGTCGCTCGCCCGGTTGGAGCGCGAGCGGGGCGTCGAGACCTCGTTCGAGCGTCCCTTCGACGTGGCGCCCACGCCGATGAGCGACCGCCTCCGGGACGCCGCCCACGCCGCCGCGACCGACGCCGGGCAGACCGCGATCGACCTCCACTCCGGCGCGGCGCACGACGCGATGCGCGTCGCCCGTGTCACCGACGCGTCCCTCCTCTTCGCGCCCTCGCGCGACGGGATCTCCCACAATCCCCGGGAGTGGACCGACTGGGAGGATTGCGCGGCCGCGACCGAGGTGCTGGCGGGCGCCCTAGCGCGGATCGCGGTCGACGGCGAGTAGGAGACGCGCCTCGGTGGCCGCGAGGAGAGACCGCTGGGGCAACGTCACAACGGTTTTGCCGGTCGACGGTGAGTTCGGAGCGTGAAACGCTCCGACGCGCTCGGCGCCGTCGCACTCGGCGTCGTCGCGGCCGCCGCTGGTACCCTCGTGTCGACGACCGGCGCCCTCGACGACTGGCCCGACGTGGTCGGCTACCCCGCGACGCTCGTCGTCGGCCGGGCGCTGCTCGTCGTCGCGGTGGCGTCGATCTTGTACGGGTCCTACCGTCTCGCGGTCGGCGTCCTGATGCAGTCGGCGAACAAGCGTCGCGCGTACAACACCCGCAACCTCCTGCGCCTCGCGTTCGGCTTCGTGGGGACGGTCGCGACCCTGGCGGTCCTGACCGAGAACTGGCTCGGACTCCTGTTCTCGCTCGGGGTGATCGGCTTCGCGATCACGTTCGCGCTTCAGCAGCCGCTGCTCTCGCTCATCGCGTGGGTGTACATCACGGTGAAACAGCCGTACGGCGTCGGTGACCGCGTCCGGATCGACGACGCGAAGGGGGACGTGATCGGTGTCGACTTCCTCGTGACGACGCTGTGGGAGATCAACGGCGAGCTGGTCACGACGAACCAGCCTTCGGGGCGCGTGGTGACGGTGCCCAACAGCGTCGTGCTCTCCTCGAACGTCGTCAATTTCGGCGGAGGCGGTTCCCCGTACGTGTGGAACGAGGTCGGGATTCAGGTCGCCTACGAGACCGATCTCGACTTCGCGCGCGAGGTCATGGCCGAGGAGGCGAGCGACCTGCTCGGCGCCGAGATGGCCGAGGGAATCGCGGCGTACCGGGAGGCGCTCTCCGAAACGCCGGTGGAGCTGGAAGTGAACGACGGCCCGACGGTGAACGTGACGCAGGGTGAGTCGTGGGTGGAGCTCCGCGTCCGATACCTCACGCATCCGCGTCGGGGACAGCGCGTGAAGAACCGACTGTACGAGCGGATCCTCGATCGGTTCAACGACGCACCGGATCGGGTCGCGTTCCCGGTGAGCCGGAATCGGTAGCCCCGGTGAGCCGGAATCGGTAGCCCCGGTGAGCCGGAACCGGGAGTCTCCCCGAGGCGAAATCTGGAGCGCGGGCCGCCGTCAATCGGGCGCCGACGTCATTCCTACACGATTTATATGTCGTGAACGTTCAACGGAGTGAGAAGCGTAAAGAGCAAGACGAAGCCAAAGAGCTCTGAAAAAGCGTTACCGCGGCTTTCGAGGCGTTTTATCGAGTTTTGTGATAATCTGGACAGCGACGGGTTTATATACTTTGAGTACTTACTATTGGTTAACGAATCGGCACCCTCGACACCAGTATTTCCGTCGGGAGTTCGATTGGAGAGAACCCATGACAGAAACACGCACGCGAGAATACGGCGGGGAGACGGAGCGAACGAGTCGAAAGGAAACGACGGAGACCGAGTCGGAATCGTCGGTAGCGGAGCAGACCACGACCTGTCCCGAGTGCAGCGGTAGCCTCGTCACCGACACGGAGCACGGCGAGACGGTGTGTGACGACTGCGGGCTCGTCGTCGAGCAGGACTCGGTCGACCGCGGACCGGAGTGGCGCGCGTTCAACTCCGGCGAGCGGGACAGTAAGTCCCGGGTGGGCGCCCCGACGACGAACATGATGCACGACAAGGGGCTCTCGACGAACATCGGCTGGCAGGACAAGGACGCCTACGGCAAGTCGCTGTCGAGCCGCCAGCGCCAGAAGATGCAGCGGCTCCGCACCTGGAACGAGCGGTTCCGCACCCGCGACTCCAAGGAGCGCAATCTGAAGCAGGCGCTCGGCGAGATCGACCGGATGGCCTCGGCGCTCGGCCTCCCGGAGAACGTCCGCGAGACCGCGTCGGTCATCTACCGCCGCGCGCTGAGCGAGAACCTCCTGCCCGGTCGCTCCATTGAGGGCGTCGCGACCGCGTCGCTGTACGCGGCCGCCCGGCAGGTCGGGAACCCGCGGAGCCTCGACGAGTTCACCGCCGTCTCCCGCGTCGACAAGATGGAGCTCACGCGGACGTACCGCTACGTCATCCGCGAGCTGGGCCTGCGCGTCCAGCCGGCCGATCCCGAGAGCTACGTCCCGCGGTTCATCTCGCGGCTGGAGCTCTCCGAGGAGACCCAGCGGCTGGCCCGCGAGCTCCTCGACGCCGCGAAGGAGACCGGCATCACGAGCGGGAAGTCCCCGGTCGGGCTCGCCGCGTCCGCGGTGTACGCGGCCGCGCTCCTCTCGAACGAGAAGGTGACGCAGAGCCAAGTGTCCGAGGTCGCCGACATCAGCGAAGTCACCATTCGGAACCGGTACAAAGAGCTCCTCGAGGCGAGCGAGGGGCTGACGGCCTGATACCGTCGTTCGACGTCTGCTTTCGCGTCGAACGCCTCCGCCCGCCCCGTCTCTCCGCGTCGCGTTTTTTCTACGTCCGAAGGGTTCCTTCGTCGATAGTCCTTCGGAGCCGCGATCGCCACGCGCGTTTCGATCGCCACGCACGTTTTTAAGTTGGCCGCGTGTACAACGGGCCATGGTCGACGCGTTCGTCAGACTCGTCTGTCCGGAGTGTACCAAAGAGTGGCAGGACAACCCCGCTGACCTCCAAGACCTCCGCTCGAACTTCAGCTGTCCCGAGTGTCACGCGACCCGCCGGCTGACGGAGTTCATGCGAACCGAGCGCGACCTCGAAGCCGTCAAACAGTTTCAGTAAGTCGCGTCGCCGGAGACTGTGAGGGTCGTATCGGGAGAGGATCTGACCGTGTGCGTAGATATCTCTCCGCGACACGGCCCGCCTGAAGCCCCTCCGAACGGACCGAGGCCCAGCGCAACACGGAACGACAGCGCAGCACCGAACGACGTCACGACGCCGAACGCGATCCCTGCATGAGCTCGTCTCGGAAGTCGCTCCGCGAACGCGGCGCGGCAGATCCTTCCCGATCGTTAACGCAAAAAGGCCCGCGTGCGCCCCAAGAACGCCGAATACGCGGGGTACCATGGTAACGTGACTCAAGATAATAATATAAACCTCCGGTAGCAAAGGGCTGTTACTCATGAAGAAGCAGGAGCTCATCCACCTTCACGGCCTTCTCGCAGAGGTACGAAAACAGTGCGAGTTCTGGAACGAGGACGTCGACCTCGAAGCCTACGAAGAACTGGGTGTCAAGCCGACATCGATCCACAAGTCGAAAACCGACCACAAAGCGGCCGTTTTCAAGCTGACTGAGGGAATCACTGAGCCGATGGACGAGTCCGAATCGGAGCCGCTGGCCCCGACCGCAGACTGAGACTTCACTTTCGTTGCCGACCGTTCGTCGCACGCGTAGTGACGACCGCACACCCGTCGCTGCCTCGATTTCACCGACCGCAGCGGTTCGTCGGCGTCCCGGTTTCCGCTGGTGCGCTACGGGCCTTCGTCGGGTAGCGGGTCCGATTCGCCGGCGTTTTCGCGTCCTCCATCGGTCTCGATTTCCTCGACGTCAAGCACTTTCAACGGGATGTTCTGAAGGCGCTGTCCGATCTCCTTTCGAGCGATCCGGGTCGCGTGCTCGGTGCGTTCGACGTTGAACACGTCCATGTGGAGCTCGAGAGCGACGAGCGCCTCGTCGGCGGCCACGAACGCCGGTGGTAGCTCCTCGCCCGCGGGCGAGGTGCGGCTTCCCGTGTCGATTTCGACGTAGCTGAGATCCGGATTCAGCATCTCACCGGTCTTCGAGATCGCGATGCGGACGGCCTCATCGGTGGTCCCAACGTCGTACACCGGGACGGCGGCCTCCACGACGACTCGACAGTGCATCACGGTGACACGTACCACACGAGCGAGTATGAAACTTCGGCCGACAGGTCGAAACGCCGAAACGACGGTCGCGAACGCGTTCCACCCGGCTCACTCGCCGCCCGCACGGAGGTAGTAGAACACGTACGTCTGGGCGTATCCGGCGTACTCGCCGCCGAAGCGCTCGCGGATCGCGCGGGACGTTTCGGCGTAGTTGTCCCGCTCGCAGTCCGGGTAGTAGTCCGCTATCGTCGTCCGGATCCACGTGTCGAGCGGCACCGCCTCGAGGAAGCCGAGCGAGAAGAGGAGCACGCAGTCCGCGACCTTGTCGCCGACGCCGACGAACCGCGTCAGCTCCTCGCGCGCTTCCTCGTACGGGAGGTCCGCGGCCGCCAGCGGGTCCGCCTCACCCGACGCGACCATTTCGGCCGTCCGTTGGACGTAGGGCGCCCGGTACCCCAAGGAGAGCTCCCGCAGTTCGTCTTCCGTCCGAGCGGCGAGCTGTTCGGGCGTCGGGAACGCGTGATACCCCGTCCCGTCGAGCTCGACGACGTCGCCGTACGTCTCTCGGAGGCGACGCTGCATCCCGTGGATCCGCGCGACGCGCATCTGCGCCGAGCAGATGAACGAAATCAGACAGGGGAACGCCGGATCCCGGGTGAGCCGCATCCCCTCGTACGCGTCGTACGCCCGTTCGAGAAGGGGGAGGTCCGGGGTCGCGTCGAGGATCGCGTCGAGGTCGTCGTCGAGCCGGAAGAGGTGTTCGAGGAGCGGCGCTGCGTCGGTCGTCGACTCCCAGTGGAGCGTCCCGTCGTGGACCCCGCCCTCGTGTCTGACTCGGAGAGGGACGCGCTCGTCGACGACGCCGGGGATCGGAGCGACGACCGTCTCGTACCACTCGCCGCCGCCGTGTGCGTGGAGGTCACCGTAGGTATCGCCGTCGGCGCGGTTCCAGAGGTAGCTCTGGCCGCTCTCGACGGTCGCCTGTAGGTCGAACGGGCCGGCCAGATCCGCGACATCGATCGCGCCTCGTTCCATTACGGATCCGCTGGGGTCGCAGCCGTATTCGGATTTCGGTACCGGTCGACGCGAGATCGACACCGCGGGCCGATCGCCGGCACCCCCGGCGGACGGAGCGGGGTTTTTGCCCGGGCGCCGCGTAGCGGAGGTATGCCGACGTACCGCCGGACGACCCGCGTGCCCGCTCCCATCGACGAGGTGTGGGCGTTTCACTCCACGATCGACGGCCTCCGCGCGCTCACGCCGGGCTGGATGAACCTCCGTATCGCCGGCGTGGAGGGGCCCGACGGAGCGCCGGATCCGGAGGTGCTCGCCGAAGGCTCGCGAATACGGATGTCGATGCGCCCGTTCGGGGTCGGGCCCAGACAGCGGTGGGTCTCCCGGATCGTGGAGCGAGAGCCCGACGGCGACGCGCCGGCCGAGGGGAGCGCCCGCTTCGTCGACGACATGGTCGGCGGTCCCTTCCGGCGGTGGGAGCACACCCACGCCTTCTACGCCGACGGCGACGAGACGCTGTTGGTCGACACCGTCTCGTACCGACTGCCGCTCGGCCCCCTCGGCGACCTCGCCGGGCCGTTCGCGAAGGTGGGATTCGAGGGGATGTTCCGCGACCGACACCGGCGGACGATCGCCCAGTTCGAGTAGGGAGCCCGTTCCCGGAGCCCGCGGCGATCGAGAATACGGACTCGGACAGCGAGTCGCCCGCCGCTGACGGTGGAACCTCAGCTCGCCGAGCCCGTCGCCGTCAGCGCGATCCCGGCGAGGACGACGGCGCCGCCGACGAGCGTGACGGGAGTCGGCACCTCCGCGAGGAGGAGGAACGCGAGCAGCGTCGCGCCGACGGGTTCGCCCAGCAGTGACACGGACGCCACGCTCGACTCGACGTGCGCGAGCGCCCAGTTAAGCACGGTGTGTCCGAGCAGACCGGGGCCGAGCGCCAGGCCCGCGAAGAGCACCCACTCGCGGGGCGGGTAGCCGACGAGGGCGTGGCCTTCGGCAACGACGAGGAGGAAGAGCGTCGCGGTACAGACCCCGTACACGACGACCACGTACGGAACGAGTGAGACGCGCTGTCGAAGCGATCGACCGGCGAGAACGTAGCCGGCCGCCATCACGGCGCCGAACAGCGCCAGCCCGTTCCCGTAGAGCGGTCGGGGGCCGACGAGCACCCCGCCGAGGAAGTCGCCGACAGACATCGTGACCATCCCGGCGACGGCGATCGCGATGCCGGCGACCATCCGGCGGGTCACGCGCTCGCGGAGGAGCAGCCACGCGCCGAGTGCGACGAACACCGGCTGGGCCTGGACGAGCGTGACGCTCGCCGCGACGCTCGTCCACTCAAGACTCTCGAACCACGCGGCGAAGTGAAGCGCGAGCGCGACGCCCGACAGCGCCGCGAAAACGAGGTCACGGCGTCGGATGCGGGCGAACTCCGCTCGATTCCGCCAGAGGGCGACCGGAAGCAGCGGCAGCGTCGTGAACAGGACGCGGTAGAACGCGGCAACCGAGCTCGGCGCCTCGCTGAGCCGGACGAGAATCGCCCCGGCGCTCACGGCGGCGACTGCGGTCGCGAGGGCAGCCGCCGGCGAAACCCGTGGTTCGGTCGACATGTCTCCATCGGTCGATTTCGGTGCCCGTCGCTTACCGCTTTCGAGACGAGGCGACGTACTCGCCGCCGTCCCGACGGTGATTTGCGGCACCGGAACGAACGGCGTCACATGTGCGCAGACACGTTCGGCGTGGGCATTCACCTCACCGACGACGAACTGGAGTTCGTCGTCCACGTCCCATCGGACATCGACTCCGGGTGGACCGACCCCGAGGAGTTTCAGTCACTCCTCGCCGAGACCGTTTGGGATCTGCTCGATCAGCAGACCGTTCTCGGAGCCGTCGCCGACCGGTACGAAACGGGAGAGACGGTCACACTCGGGACGGTTACGCTCGATCCGGACGGCACAGTGGTGTCGCACGAACTCGATGCTCCGGGCGACGTCGATCGGACGAAGTAATGCGTACGGCGGGAGTCCGGTGATCCCTCAGTCGTCGCCGTCCGCCGCCGTCCGATCGGTCGTGTCCGCGTCGGGAGCGGGCGCCGAGAGAACGCCGCCGATCACCCACATCCGGTCGGGATCGTACGCGGTGAGATCGTATCGCGTCGGGCCGACGGTATCTCCCCACGTGTCGAGCACGCCGAGCCGTACGAGTCCCGACAGCGTCGCGCCGAGCGTCCGCGGTGTCGTCTCCGGATCAGACAGGGCAGCGTGGACCTGCCGCGACTGCGGATAGTTCCGCGTACACCGCTCTACGCCGTCGCGGGCCTCCGACCAGTGTCGACGCACGTACCCAAACGTCGTCGGATCGTCCTGTCGCAGTCGGTCGAATGCACCGGCGACGGGGTGGTCGACGCGTCCGACGTCCTCCGCCGGATCGAAGAGGGATCGGACATCGGCGGCGACCTCGGGACGATACGAACAGCCGACGACGATGTCTGTAACGTCGGCCAAGCCCCGCAGCGCTGCGACGACCGATCGCGTCGCAGTGACTCCCCGCTCGGCCACCACCGGGGCAATGTCATCGACGATGATCGAGGGCGCCGGTCCCTCAGCGTCGTCGACGTGCGTCGAAACGGCGTCAACCACCTGGTCGAGCGTCGCGGACGCGTCGAGCATCGTGTACGCGAGCCGCTGTCCCGGAACGACCTGCGTCGTTGCGGTCGCTCCGCGGGTGGTGTCGCTCACGGAGACGATCGCTTCTCTGGACGGCCCCGGGCCGGGCGAACTGCGCCAGCCTCGTCGCCACTCCTCGATTCCGGTCCCAAACAGCACAGATATCACCCGATCCGGCGGCGCGCCGTCACGGACCGGTGGCTGTCCCGTCGCGGACAGTTGCACCGTGATTCCGTGGTCGGACTCCGTCGGATCGGCCATCGATATCGTTAGCTTCAGCGACAAAATTCATAAACTTATGGGTAACCGTCTCAATATTGAAATTCGGCTGCGGTCGGTCACATGGTGTAGCGACCAGCTGTCGTGGCGATGCCGTAGCTGAGCGCGGATGCGGTAGCCGTACTCGCAGACCTGTTGGTCTGCGGGTGAGAATGTGTGGGGCAATCGCCCCGTATGAATGGGCAGGCGGCGAACCGCGGTTCCCAGAGGATCGCTCACTCCAGTACTTCCCGGTACGCTGGTGGGCTTAACTT